>Ga0160442_100002_pt1 | contig 750501 bp, 684 predicted proteins | sample HID1971M_E1MG_FD_108252 | JGI IMG/M metagenome (GOLD analysis project Ga0160442, IMG submission 108252) | Enriched millipede-associated microbial communities from UW Madison campus, WI, USA - HID1971M_E1 MG | ecosystem: Host-associated > Arthropoda: Insects > Digestive system > Unclassified ... | reverse complement strand
CGAACCCGGAAGCTAAGCCCTTCAGCGCCGATGGTACTGCACTCGCCAGGGTGTGGGAGAGTAGGACGCCGCCGGACACTCATTCAGAAAGAGCCACCCCTCACGGGGTGGCTCTTTCTGTTTTTTGCCAGCGGTGATCGATCAACTCGTTCGCTCCGAACGGTGGTTTCGCAACATGCGACTCCGCGGTGCCCCTACGACGTTTTGCGGACCATGCGCGGCTGTGTATACGCCCGCGAGGCAGGGCAGGAGTAGATCTCGCTGATCGATCACGTGCCGCTGCGGGAGCAGGGCGCCGCGAGTCCGTCGTCGAACGGTGGTCGTGGCATCGCGGGGCATGCTCGTGTGTCTGAGCCGACGCCCGGTTCGTGTGCTTCTGGTCCGGGCCTGGCTCGTGGGGATGAGAGCATGGAACGTTGGTCAGGTCGAGGAGAGCAGTCACACGATGAACAGCGACAACGGCGCGGGGCGCACCCCCGACCGAGGACACGCAGGCGACGGCCGTCGCGGCGGTGCGAGCGGTCGGAGCGAGGGACGCGCTGGAGGCGGACGTTCGTCTGGCGGTTCCGGCGGTGGCCTTCCTCGCACCGGTGGCAAGGACTCCGGGCGTGGACGCCAGGGACCGGCCCCTGCATGGGTCCGTGACTCCCGCAGCTCCGGGCAGGGCCGCCCCTCCGGGGCTCCTGGACGTGGCGATGGTGACGACCGGCGTGGGATCGGTGGGTCGGGTCGGAACGACGCTCCGCGTTCCGGTGCGGGCCGTGGCGGCTCGTCGTCGTGGTCGGATCAGCGCAGCCGCCCGTCGTACGGACGCGGTGACGCCGCTGGTGGCGGCGCCAGCGGGTCGTACTCGTCGCGCGAGGACCGTGGTGGTCGCCCTTACTCCTCTCGTGACGACCGCGGACCGTCGCCCCGTGACGATCGTGGCGCACGTCCGTCGGGCGATGCCGGCGGCTCGCGTTCCTCCTGGACGGGAGGTGGCGGCTCGCGTCCGGCATCCTCGGGCGGCGACGGTGCTCGTTCGTCCTCACGCGGTGGAGGGTCGGCCGACGAGCGTCGTGGCTCGGGCTACCCCCGCCGTGACGGCGGTGAGCGCGGATTCTCCTCGGGCCCCCGTAGTGGCGGTCAGGGTGGCGGCTATCCCCGTCGTGACGAGGGTGGTGCGCGGCCGCCGTACGGTCGACGTGACGAGGGCGGTCGCGGTGGTGCCCCGGAGCGCAGTGCCCGTGACCAGGGAGGCTCTGCCTACCCGCGCCGGGACGACCGTGCCGGTGGTGCCGGCTACCGACCGCGTGACGACCGCGGCGAGCGGCCGGCGTACCCACGCCGCGACGACCGGGGAGCGTCGTCGTCGGCCGGTCGGCCCGAGGGAGGCTCCGGCTACCGACCGCGTGACGACCGGGCGGAGCGTCCGTCGTACGGCCGTCCCGACCGGGCGGAGCGTCCGTCGTACGGCCGTCCCGACCGGGCGGAGCGTCCGTCGTACGGCCGTCCCGACCGGGCGGAGCGTCCGTCGTACGGCCGTCCCGACCGGGCTCCCGGGTCGGGCTCTCGCCCTGAAGGTGGGACCGGTGGGTCGGCGTACCGTCCGCGTGACGACCGCGGCGAGCGTCCGTCGTACCCGCGCCGGGACGACCGTGCGGCGTGGACCGGGCAGCCCGGACGCGACGCTGCCGGCTCGGGCGAATTCCGCCAGGGCGAGCGCCGACGCGACACGCCGGAAGGGCGTCCGGCGGGTCGCCGTGCGACCGACCGGCCGCCGTTCGTCAGGCGTGACGCCGACCGTCCCGGGCAGGAGCACCGGTCCGGTGGAGCGTCGGGTGGTCAGGCGGGCGACCGGCAGGACGGCCGACGTTCGTACGACGACCGTTCCGGTGCCCGTGGGGCCGAGCACGCTCGCGGTGGTCGGGACGACGCACGCCGTCCGGCGCGGTCGTCGGACGACCGGCGTGGGCCGTCGCGTGGCCCCGGCAGCGGCGCAGCCGTGGCCGGCGCGTCGTGGGCGGGCCGCCCGGACCGCGCGAGCGGCCGAGGCCCGCGTGACGACGCGCGAGGAGCGCGCGAGGAGCGACCGACCCGTCCGCCGCAGGAGCAGCGCGTGCAGGGCCCGGAGATCCCCGAGGACGTGGTGTTCAGCGACCTCGACAAGTCGGTCCGCGGGCGCCTGCGGACACTGAGCAAGGAAAACGCGGACGGCGTCGGCCGTCATCTGGTCATGGTCGGCCGGCTCCTGGACCAGGACCCCGAGCTCGCGTACGAGCACGCCCAGGCGGCCGTGCGACGTGCCGGACGGGTGGACGTGGTCCGTGAGGCCGCCGGTCTCGCGGCCTACCGGACCGGCCGGTACGCCGAGGCGCTGCGCGAGCTGCGCACCGTGCGGCGGCTGAACGGCTCGTCGGAGCACCTGCCGATCATGGCGGACTGCGAGCGAGGGCTGGGACGGCCGGAGCGCGCGCTCGCGCTCTCCCAGGAGCCTGAGGCGGCGACGCTCGACGCGGACGGGCAGACCGAGCTCGCGATGGTGGTGAGCGGTGCACGGCTCGATCTCGGTCAGGCGGAGGCCGCCGTCGCCGCCCTCTCGACGCCTGCCGTGCGCGCATCCGGCGGGGTCCTGGCCGTCCGCGTCGCTCAGGCGCGGGCGACCGCCCTCGAGGCGGCCGGCCGGTCCGACGACGCTGCCGCGGAGCTCGCGGGCTACAGCGCGGCGGAGCTCGCCTCTGCCGCGGGCGACGTCGAGGAGGACGACGAGGTCGTCGTCTTCGACCTGGACGACGAGGACGAGACCGACGAGGACGAGACCGACGAGGACGAGACCGACGCGGGCGGGACCGACGAGGTCTCGACCGACGAGGACCACGTGGACGACGACCTGGCGGACGCTGCGGGTGCGGCGGACGAGGGCGACGCCGTCGGCGAGTCCGACGACCTCGCCGCCGGAGACCCGGACGGCTCCTCCGACGACTCCCACGCCGCAGGAGACACCGCCGACGAGGACGACGACGCGCCCGCTCGCGTCGCGCAGGAGGGGGACGAGTGAGCGCAGGCCTGGAGGGGTCGACGACCCCGCTCGCCGACCGGTTCGACCTGGCGCTCGTCGACCTCGACGGGGTCGCGTACCGCGGCCACGAGCCGATCGACGGCGCGTCCGAAGGGCTGACCTCGGCCCGTGCCCGCGGCATGCGGCTGGTGTTCGTGACGAACAACGCGTCGCGAGAGCCGGAGTCGGTGGCGGACCAGCTCACCGAGCTGGGGATCCCGACGAAGGCGGCCGAGGTCATGACGGCCGCGCAGGCCGCAGCTCAGCTCCTGCGGACGCGGCTCGCGCGCGGGGCCAAGGTGCTCGTCGTCGGTGGTGCAGGGCTCGTGACGGCGGTGCAGCAGGCCGGGTACACGGTGGTCGACTCCGCGGACGACGAGCCTGAGGCGGTCGCGCAGGGTTTCTCGCCCGATCTCGGGTGGGTCCAGCTGGCCGAGGCGGCGTACGCCGTGCAGCGGGGCGCGTGGCACGTCGCGTCGAACCTCGACCTCAGCCTGCCGACCGCGCGCGGGTTCGCGCCGGGCAACGGGTCCCTCGTCGGTGCGGTCCGCGCGGCGACCGGGGTCGACCCGGACAGTGCCGGCAAGCCGACGCCGACGATGTACCACATGGCCGTGGAGCGCGCGGGTGCCCGGGAGGCGCTCGTCATCGGCGACCGCCTCGACACGGATCTCGCGGGCGCGCGCTCGGGCGGCTACCTCGGTCTGCACGTCCTGACGGGCGTGAGCTCGGCGCGCGACGACGTCCTCGCCGTCCCCGGCGAGCGCCCTCACTTCATCGGTGCGGACCTGCTGTCGCTGCTCGTCCCGCACCCGGCGCCGGTGCTGGGTGCCGAGGGGTGGTGGACGGTCCGGGACGCCGCGGCGCGGGTGACCGACGGTCGCCTCGAGGTCGGCCGGGGGTCCGGGGACGGCCGGGAGCACGCCGTCGACGTGGTCCGGGCCGCGTGCGCCGCAGCGTGGGCGTTCGTCGACGACGGTGGCGACCTCGACGCGAGCAGCGTCCCGGAGCTCGACGTCGCGGGGACCCGGGACTGACTCGACCGGCCGGTGCGCGACGCGCCGAGACGCGTTGTGGACGGCGACCGCGGGTGCGTGGGCGTCGCCAGGTAGCGTGGGCGCGTCCTGGTCGTCACGCGCGGCTGTCAGGTGGTCGTCGCAGCAGGTCGTCCCGCAGTCGTCGCGGCGGTCGTCACAGATGGTCGTGGTCGGTGCGTCGCCGGTCGGTGGTCGGCCGGTCCGGCGGGTGACCGTGGGCAGCGCGGCTGCCGGGCGCCCGGTGCGCCAGGACGACGACGAGACGAGGAGCCGCCCGTGAGCACGACGTCCGGTACGGACACCGACGCCGGTCCCGGCGACGCCGTCGACCGCCCCACGCCCGCCTCGGTGCGTCGGGAACCCGCCGCTCCGCACGCGACGGAGGGCACCTCCGACGGCCCGACGGGCGACCCGCACGTCGACGAGGCGCTGACCCGCCTGGACGGGCTCGACGGCGCCCCGCTGCGTGAGCACGTCGCTGTCCTCGACGCCGTCCACGGCGCGCTCCAGGACCGGCTGGCCGACGCGGAGGGCGCAGGCGCGTGACGACCCGGTTGGACAGCGAGCTGGTGCACCGGGGGCTCGCCCGGTCACGTCGGCAGGCAGGAGAGCTCATCGCTGCCGGCAGGGTGTCGGTGGACGGCAGCCTCGCGCGACGCAGCGCGGTGCAGGTGACCGCCGAGCACGACCTCGTGGTGGCCGTGGACGAGGCCGACCCGGGGTTCGCCTCGCGCGCGGGGCACAAGCTCACCGGCGCGCTCGAGACGCTGGGCGACGCGGGACCGCTCGTGCGAGGACGGGTCTGCCTCGATGCGGGGGCCAGCACGGGTGGCTTCACCGACGTGCTGCTGCGTCGGGGTGCGGACCGCGTGGTCGCGGTCGACGTCGGTCACGGGCAGCTCCTGCCCGAGCTGGCCGCGGACGAGCGCGTCGACTCGCGCGAGGGCGTCAACGTGCGCGACCTCGCGCCCGGCGACGTCGACCCGGCCCCGACGCTCGTCGTCGCGGACCTGTCGTTCATCTCGCTCACGCTCGTCCTGCCCGCGCTGGTGGACGTGGCCGCGCCCGGCGCGGACCTGCTGCTCATGGTCAAGCCCCAGTTCGAGGTGGGACGTGAACGTCTCGGCTCGGGCGGGGTGGTGCGCGACCCCGCCCTGCGGGCGACCGCCGTCGTCGATGTCGCACGTGCGGCGCGGGCGCTGGGCCTCGACGTGCTCGCGGTGCTGCCGAGCGTGCTGCCCGGGCCGAGCGGCAACGTGGAGTACTTCTTGTGGCTGCGCGGAGACGGGCTGACGACCGCGGCGCAGGACGGGCCGGCGAACGCTCCACGAGGGCCGGGTGACGACCGGTTCGCCGAGATCGAGGCGGCAGTGCGCGCTGTCGTCGTGGACGGTGCGCCCCTCGCCGTGCCCGCAGCGCCGGCGCGAGCGGGCGACGCGTCCGGTCCTGCGCCTGATCCGTCCCCGCCCGACGCGCCCCCTGCTCCGGAGCACCTGGACGGTGAGGCGTGACCCGGCGGGCGCTCGTCGTGACCCACCGGGGTCGCGAGGAGGCCGTCGCCGCGACCAAGGAGGCGGTCGAGCAGCTCGAGGCGGCCGGCGTCGAGCCGTTCCTCGCACCCGACGACTGCGCGCCGGACGACCTGCCGGCCTTCGAGCTCGCGATCGTGCTCGGTGGAGACGGCACGATCCTGCGCGCGGCCGAGCTCACGCGCGGTACGGCGGTGCCTCTGCTCGGCGTCAACCTCGGTCACGTCGGCTTCCTCGCCGAGAGCGAGCGCGACGACATCGGGGAGGCCGTCCGGCGGCTCACGTCCGGGGACTTCACCGTCGAGGAGCGTGGCACGCTCGACGTGCGCGTCCTCACGCCGGAGGGCGACGTGCAGACCGGGTGGGCGCTCAACGAGGCGGCGCTCGAGAAGGTCGACCGCTCGCGCATGCTCGAGGTCATGGTCGAGGTCGACGGGCACCCGCTGTCGTCGTTCGGCTGCGACGGGATCGTGGCGGCGACCGCGACCGGCTCGACGGCCCACGCCTTCTCCGCCGGCGGACCGGTCGTGTGGCCGGACGTCGACGGGATGATCCTCGTGCCGCTCTCGGCCCATGCCCTGTTCGCGCGGCCGCTCGTGGTCGGTCCGAACAGCCTGCTGGCTCTCGAGGTGCTGGACCGGTCGCCTGCGGCCGGGATCGTCACGTGCGACGGCCGGCGCCGCCTGGAGGTGCCGCGCGGAGCGCGTGTCGAGGTGAGGCGCAGCGCCGTGCCGGTCCGGCTGGCGCGGCTCACCCCGGCGCCGTTCACCACGCGTCTCGTGCACAAGTTCGGACTGCCGGTCGAGGGCTGGCGCGGACGGCCGCGCCGGAACGGCGGGCCTGCGACGGAGGATGCCCCGTGATCGAGGAGATCCGGATCCAGAACCTCGGTGTCATCGGGCGGGCGCACGTCCAGCTCGGTCCCGGCCTGACGGTCCTCACGGGCGAGACGGGCGCGGGCAAGACGATGGTGCTGACCGCGCTGTCCCTGCTGCTGGGCGGCAAGGCGGACCCGGCAACCGTCCGGACCCAGGCTCAGGCCGCAGCGGTCGAGGGTCGTGTGGTGCTGCCCGCCGCGTCGCCCGCGCTGGTCCGGGCGGAGGAGGCGGGTGCGGAGCTGGACGACGACGGGAGCCTGCTGCTGGTGCGCACCGTCGGTGCCGGGGGAGAGGGCGGCAGCGGTCGGTCGCGTGCCTTCGTCGGTGGCCGGTCGGTGCCGCAGGCCGTCCTGGGCGAGCTCGCGGCGGCGCTCGTGACCGTGCACGGGCAGGCGGACCAGGCCCGGCTGCGCTCGCCCGCGCACCAGCGGGAGGCGCTGGACGCGTTCGTCGGGCCGCAGCACGCCGAGACGCTCGGACGCTACCGGGCGGCGTGGTCGGAGCGCGCGCGGGTCGACGCGGAGCTCGGCGAGCTCGTCGGGCGTGCGCAGGACCGCTCGCGCGAGGCGGAGCTCCTGCGGCTCGGGCTCGGCGAGGTCGAGCGGGTGGACCCGCAGCCGGGGGAGGACGTGGCCCTCGCGGAGGAGGCCGAACGGCTCGCGCACGCCGAGGACCTGCGCGCCGCGGCCTCGGGTGCGCACACGGCCCTGACGGGGGACGAGGACGGCACCGACGCGGTCTCGGCCGCGGCGGTCGTCGAGCACGCGCGCCGGCTGCTGGACCAGGCCGGGGCCCACGACCCGACGCTCGCGGCGCTCGGGGCGCGCGTCGCGGAGGCCGGCTACCTGCTCGCGGACGCGTCGACGGAGCTCGGTGCCTACCTCGAGGACCTGCAGGCCGACCCGCGGCGCCTCGAGGTCGTGCACCAGCGGCGGGCCGAGCTCGGGACCCTGACGCGCAGCTACGGGGCCGACGTCGCGGAGGTCCTCGCATGGGCATCCGCGTCGGGGCTGCGGCTGCTCGAGCTCGAGGGCGGCGACCAGCGCATCGACGAGCTCCGTGCGGCCCGTGACGGGCTCGACGCGACGATCGCCGAGCTGTCCGGCTCGCTGACGCAGGGCCGGACCGAGGCCGCGCAGCGGCTCGCCGACGTGGTCTCGGACGAGCTCGCCGGCCTCGCGATGGGCGGCGCCGAGCTCCGCGTCGTGATCGAGCCGGCGGAGGCGCCCGGGCCCCACGGCGCCGACCGGGTCGAGATGCTCCTCGTGCCCCACGCCGGAGCGCCGGCGCGGCCGCTGGGCAAGGGGGCGTCCGGTGGTGAGCTCTCGCGGGTCATGCTGGCGCTCGAGGTGGCGCTCGCGACCGCCCCGCACCGCGACGACGAGCGGCCGGGCACGTTCGTGTTCGACGAGGTCGACGCCGGGGTCGGGGGCCGGGCCGCGATCGAGATCGGCCGCCGCCTCGCCGGGCTCGCGCGCGGGAGCCAGGTCCTGGTGGTGACCCACCTCGCTCAGGTCGCGGCGTTCGCCGACCGCCACCTGGTCGTGACGAAGTCCACGTCGGACGGCGTCGACGTGGTGACCGAGTCCGACGTCCGTGCCGTGGAGGGCGACGACCGCGTGCGCGAGCTGGCCCGGATGCTGTCCGGGCAGGACGACTCGCAGGCGGCGCGCACGCACGCGGCCGAACTGCTCGAGCTCTCGTCCGTGGGACGATGAGCGGCGATGAGAGCCTCCCTGCGTAGACGCACGCCCCTGCCCGAATCCGGTGTCGTCGCCGGACCAGCCCGTGTCGACCCCCGGACCAAGGGGCTGACCAAGCGGCTCCGCCCCGGCGACGTCGCGGTCATCGACCACCTGGACCTCGACCGGGTGTCGGCAGAGGCTCTCGTGGCGTGCCAGCCGGCTGCCGTGCTCAACGCCGCCCGGTCCACGTCCGGTCGTTACCCGAACCTCGGCCCCGAGATCCTCGTCGCCGCCGGCATCCCGCTCGTCGACGACCTGGGCGCCGACGTCATGGCGATCACCGAGGGGCACCGGCTGCGGGTCGTCGGGGCGTCGGTCTACGACGGCGAGACCCTGGTGTCCGAGGGGGTCGAGCAGACCCCGGCGACGGTCGCCTCGGCGATGGAGGAGGCCCGCGCGGGCCTGTCCGTGCAGCTCGAGTCGTTCGCCGCGAACACCATGGACTACCTGCGCCGCGAGCGGGACCTGCTGCTGGACGGCGTCGGCGTGCCGGACATCAGCACGCCGATCGAGGGCCGGCAGGTGCTCATCGTCGTGCGCGGGTACCACTACAAGGAAGACCTCGACATGCTGCGCCCGTACATCCGCGAGTACCGGCCGGTGCTCATCGGGGTGGACGGCGGCGCGGACGCGATCCTCGACGCGGGCTGGAAGCCGGACATGATCGTCGGCGACATGGACTCGGTGTCGGACCGGTCGCTGATGTGCGGCGCGGAGGTCGTCGTGCACGCCTACCGCGACGGCCGCGCGCCCGGGCTCGCCCGCGTGGAGCAGCTCGGCGTGAAGCACGTGGTGTTCCCGGCGACGGGCACGAGCGAGGACGTCGCGATGCTCCTGGCCGACGACAAGGGCGCCGAGCTCATCGTCGCCGTCGGCACGCACGCGACGCTCGTCGAGTTCCTCGACAAGGGGCGTTCCGGCATGGCGAGCACGTTCCTCACGCGGCTGCGCGTGGGCGGCAAGCTCATCGACGCCAAGGGCGTGTCGCGGCTGTACAAGCACCGCATCTCGAACGTGCAGCTGTTCCTGCTGGTGCTCGCCGGCCTCCTCGCCCTCGGTGTCGCGCTCGCGTCGACGGCCGCGGGCCAGACGCTCCTCGGGCTCCTGGGTGCGCGCGTGGACGACATGGTGTCGTGGGTCCGCGAGCTGTTCGGAGCCACACCGTGAGCCACGACGCAGGCCCGGGCACGAGCCCCTCGGCCGACCCGCAGCCCGACCCCCGCCCCACGCCCGTGTTCCTGGCGCCGAGCGGCGCATCCCCCGACGGAGACCTCGCACCGTGATCGACTTCAGGTACCACATCGTCTCGCTCATCTCCGTGTTCCTGGCCCTCGCCGTCGGCATCGCGCTCGGCGCCGGACCGCTCAAGGAGACGATCGGCGACACGCTCACCGGTCAGGTCGAGCAGCTGCGCGCGGAGAAGGACACGTTGCGCACCCAGCTCGACGAGTCCGCAGGCGACCTCGCCGACACCACCGCCTACGTCGACGCGGCCGCGCCGCAGCTCCTCGGCGGCGCTCTGACGGACCGCCGGATCGCGGTCATCGCCCTCGGCCCGGTGGACGACAAGCGCCGAGAGGCCGTCGACGACAGGCTCACCCAGGCGGGTGCGACGGTGACGGCGCACGTGACGCTCACGGAGTCGTGGACCGACCCGGACGTCGCGAGCTACCGCCAGGCGCTCGTGGGCAACATCCTCACGCTGCTCGACCCGGTCCCCGACGAGGACGAGGGTGCCCAGACGGACCTCACGTACGCCCTGGTCGAGGGACTCACCGGTGCGGACCCGGCGTCGCCGGACGCGCTCACGCTCGACGCCTCGAGCATGCTCGAGGTGCTCAGCGGGGGCGACTCCCCGCTCGTGACCCTGCAGGACCCGGTCGAGACGCCCGCCGACGCGATCGTGGTGCTCTCGCCGGCCGAGGACCAGGGCGCCGGCGACGCGTCCCCGACGACCGCCGCCGACGCGAAGGACCTCGTCGACGCCCGGCTCGGCGTCCTGAGCGCCGCTCAGAAGCTCACCGAGGGCGCGGTGCTCGCCGACGGCCCGTTCGTGGAGGGGAGCCTCACCGAGACGATCCTCGCCGACGACGCGCTCGCCTCGACGCTCGCGACCGTCTCGGAGTCCGAGGACGTCCCGGGCCAGGTCTCGGTGCCTCTCGCCCTCGCGGCTCGCATCGGCGGGGTCAACGGGCACTACGGCTTCGGCGACGGTCTGACGGTCATGCCCGAGCCTGTCACCCTGACGCCCGTCGACCGCACCCCGCAGACCGCGCTGGAGCCGCCGACGAGCGAGACGCAGGGGTGAGCGTGCACCCGCTCCGGAAGGTCGTGGCCGCCCTCGTCGGCAGCGTGACGACCGGGGTCGTGCGCGGTGCGCTCGACGCGCAGGCGCCCGGTGGGCAGGCGCGCTGGACACGCACCAACCACCGCGGCGAGCCCGTGAGCATGCTCGAGGGACCGGCCGTCGCGACCGGCCTCCTCGCCGGTGCGCTGGTCGGTGCGCCCACGCCCCGCGCGGCCGCTGCCCTCGCGGTCGCGACCGCGGCGGGCGCGGCGTTCGGGATCGTCGACGACCTCGCGGAGGACGCCGACGCCAAGCGCAAGGGGCTGCGCGGGCACCTCGGGGCGATGGCCCGCGGCGAGGTGACGACGGGCGGGCTCAAGGTGCTCGGCATCGGGGCGGGCGCGCTCGTCGCGGCCGCGCTGGCCGTACCCGGGAAGGACGCCGCGGGGCGGCCCGTCCCGCGCGGCGGGTACCTGCTCGACGTGGCGACCTCCGGGGCGCTCGTCGCGGCGAGCGCCAACCTGCTGAACCTGCTCGACCTGCGGCCCGGGCGCGCCCTCAAGGCCGCCACGCTCGTCGCCGGCCCGCTCGCGCTGGGGTCCGGGGCGGGGGCCGGCGGGGCCGCTGCGGTGCTGGGCACGGCGGGTGCCGCGTTCGACCAGGACCTCGCGGAGACCGACATGCTCGGCGACGGCGGTGCGAACGCGCTCGGAGCGGCGCTCGGTGCCGCGCTCGTGCTCAGCGCGCCGCGCCGGGTGCGCCTGGCCGCACTGGGCCTCGTGGTCGGGCTGACCGTCGCGAGCGAGAAGGTGAGCTTCACGCGGGTGATCGAGCGCACGCCGGTGCTGCGGGAGCTCGACGCCCTCGGGCGGCGGCCGGTCCACCAGCCGCCGGCCGGTTCGACCCGCGCCTCGTCGGCCGGCCCGTCGTCGGCCGGCTCCTCGTCGGCCGGCCCCTCGTCGACCGGCACGGCGTGAGCCCAGCGGTGCGCCGCCTCGTCGGCGGCCTCGGCGGTGCCGCGGCGATGATCGCGGCGATCACGGTGCTGAGCCGGCTGCTCGGCTTCGGGCGGTACCTGGTCCAGGCACGAGCCTTCGGCGCCGGGAGCATCGGCGGCACGTACAACACCGCCAACATGCTGCCGAACGTGCTGTTCGAGGTGGCGGCGGGCGGCGCGCTCGCGGGGGCCCTCGTGCCGCTCCTCGCGCTGCCGATCTCGCGGGGGCTGCGCAAGGACGTCGACGGCATCGCGTCGGCGGCGCTCGGCTGGACGTTGGTCGTGCTGGTCCCGCTCGGTGGCGTGCTGGCCGCGGCGAGCGGGTTCATCGCCGACGTCTGGCCCGACCAGGGCGACGCCGCGCACCGTGACCTGCTCCAGTTCTTCATCCTCGTGTTCGCGGTCCAGATCCCGCTCTACGGGGTCGCGGTGCTGCTGTATGCGGTGCTCCAGGCGCACAAGCGGTTCTTCTGGCCGGCGTTCGCCCCGATCATCTCGTCGGTCGTGGTGATCGCGACCTACGTCGTGTACGCGGCGCTCGCGAACGGCGAGCAGGACGACCCGACAGCGGTGAGCGCCGATGCGCTCACGGTCCTCGCGTGGGGCACGACGCTGGGCGTGGCTGCGATGTGCCTGCCGATGTTCGTGCCGGTCCACCGGCTCGGCGTCCGGCTGCGTCCGACGCTCCGGTTCGCGCCGGGTGTCGGTCGTGGGTTCGCGTCGCTGGCGTTCGCCGGCGTGGGCTCCGTGGTCGCCCAGCAGCTCGCGATGGTCGTCGTGCTCCTCGTCTCGTCGTCGAACGGCGGCGGCGGCACGTTCAGCCTGTACCTGTGGTCGCAGCAGGTGTACCTGCTGCCGTACGCGGTGCTCGTCGTGCCGTTGGCGACCTCGACGTTCCCGCGGCTGGCCGCACGGGCGGCGGACGGCCGCCACGCCGAGTTCGCCGGCATGGCGTCGGTGACCACCCGGGCCGTCGTGGTCGCCGCGGGCGTGGGTGCCGCGGCCGTCGCGGCGGCCGCGCCGGCGATCGCGGACGTGTTCGACCGCGAGGCGTCCGCCGCGATGACACCGGCGATCACGCTCCTGCTGCCGGGTCTGCTCGGCTTCTCCGTGATGTTCCACGCGTCGCGGGCGCTGTACGCGCTGGAACGTGGACGGCTCGCGGTGACCGCCAACGTGGCGGGCTGGGGCACGTCGGCCGTCGCGTCGGTGGTCCTCTCCGCCTGGCTCGTCCCCGCAGGTCACCACGACCCGGGACGGACGCTCGTCGCCCTCGCGGTGGCGAGCTCGGTCGGGATGCTCGTGGGTGGCACGGCGGCGCTCGTCGGCCTCCGGCGCGCCGCCGGGCCTGACGCCTTGCGAGGTCTGGGACGTTCGCTGGTCGTGGTCGTCGCCGCAGGCGTCGTCGCCGCAGGAGCGGGCCGGTGGGTCGTCGACGCCGTCGGGTCGCTCGTCGGTCATGACGTGGTGTCTGCGATCGCGGCTGCCGTGGGAGGTGCCCTCGTGGCGGTCGTCGTGGTCGGCGCCGGCGTCGCGCTCCTCGACCGCGGCACGCTGACCGGCTTCCTGCGGGTCGACCGGCAGCCTGCTCCCGCCGAGGCGTCCGTCCTGCCGGTTCCCGACCCCGCGGACTGACCGTCCCGAGGGCGCGGACGGCCGCCGACGTGTCCGGACTCACCGTGCGGGCCTCTCGGGCGATCGGTCGGAGTCGGGTAGGCTGGAATCCCGTGACAGAGCGCGCGCATCGACTCTCCGGGCGGTCGGAATCCACGACCCGGCACATCTTCGTCACCGGAGGCGTCGCCTCCTCACTCGGCAAGGGCCTGACGGCGAGCAGCCTGGGTCGCCTGCTGCGGTCCCGCGGCCTCAAGGTCACGATGCAGAAGCTCGACCCGTACCTCAACGTGGACCCGGGCACCATGAACCCGTTCCAGCACGGTGAGGTGTTCGTCACCGAGGACGGCGCGGAGACCGACCTGGACGTCGGCCACTACGAGCGCTTCCTCGACGTCGACCTCGTCGGCTCGGCGAACGTGACGACCGGCCAGGTCTACTCGCAGGTCATCGCCAAGGAGCGTCGCGGCGAGTACCTCGGCGACACCGTGCAGGTGATCCCGCACATCACCGACGAGATCAAGTCGCGGATGCGCTCGCAGGCGAGCGACGACGTCGACGTCATCATCACGGAGATCGGCGGCACGGTCGGCGACATCGAGTCGCAGCCGTTCCTCGAGGCGGCGCGCCAGGTGCGCCACGACCTCGGCCGGAGCAACGTGTTCTTCCTGCACGTCTCGCTCCTGCCGTACATCGGGCCGTCGGGTGAGCTGAAGACGAAGCCGACGCAGCACTCGGTCGCCGCGCTGCGCAGCATCGGCATCCAGCCGGACGCCATCGTGCTCCGCGCGGACCGTGACGTCCCGGAGGGCACCAAGCGCAAGATCGCGCTGTTCTGCGACGTCGACGTCGAGGGCGTCGTCACCGCGAAGGACGCGCCGAGCATCTACGACATCCCGCGGGTGCTGCACTCCGAGGGGCTCGACGCGTACGTCGTGCAGCGGCTCGGACTGCCGTTCCGGGACGTCGACTGGTCCGGCTGGGACGAGCTCCTGCACCGCGTGCACCAGCCGGCGCACCAGGTCGAGGTCGCGCTCGTCGGCAAGTACATCGACCTGCCCGACGCGTACCTGTCCGTGACGGAGGCGCTGCGTGCCGGCGGGTTCCACCACGACACGAAGGTCGTCATCCGCTGGGTCACGTCCGACGACTGCCAGACGGCCGAGGGCGCGCGCCTCGCGCTCGAGGGCGTCGACGCGGTCCTGGTGCCGGGCGGCTTCGGCGTGCGCGGCATCGAGGGCAAGCTCGGCGCGCTGCGGTGGGCCCGTGAGAACAAGGTGCCGACCCTCGGCATCTGCCTCGGGCTCCAGTGCATGGTCATCGAGTACTCGCGGACGATCCTGGGCCTCGAGGGTGCGTCGTCGTCCGAGTTCGACGACGACCCGACGCACCCGGTCATCGCGACGATGGCCGAGCAGCTCGCGATCGTCGGCGGCGCGGGCGACCTGGGCGGGACCATGCGGCTCGGTGCGTACGAGGCCCGGCTCACGCCCGGCTCGGTCGTCGCCGAGGCGTACGGGTCCGAGACCGTGTCGGAGCGGCACCGTCACCGGTACGAGGTGAACAACTCCTACCGCGACAAGCTCGAGGAAGCCGGTCTCGTCATCTCGGGCGTCTCGCCGGACACGTCGCTCGTCGAGTTCGTCGAGCTCCCGCGCGAGGTGCACCCGTACTTCGTCGCGACGCAGGCGCACCCCGAGTTCAAGTCCCGCCCGACGCGCGCCCACCCGCTGTTCGCGGGGCTCATCGGCGCCGCGCTCGCGCAGCAGTCCGACGAGGGCTGATGGGCGAGCCGACCGTCGTCGACACTGTCGCGCCCCGTCCGGTCGTGTCGCACGAGGTCCTGCACCGCGGGAAGGTGTGGGACCTCGCGGCCGACGTCGTCGACCTCGGTGACACGCGGGTCGTCCGCGAGTACGTGGACCACCCCGGTGCCGTCGCGGTCGTCGCACTCGACGACGAGGACCGGGTGCTCCTGCTCTCGCAGTACCGGCACCCCGTCCGGCACGAGCTGTGGGAGCTCCCTGCGGGGCTGCTCGACGTCGAGAGAGAGGAGCTCGTCAGCGCCGCCGCTCGCGAGCTCGCCGAGGAGGCCGACCTCGTCGCCGGCTCGTGGTGGAGGCTCGTCGAGTTCTTCACCACGCCCGGCGGGTCGGACGAGCGCATCGTCGTGTTCCTCGCGCGGGACCTCTCCGCCGTGCCCGACGCCGACCTGTACACGCGGGTCGACGAGGAGGCCGGCATGGTGCTCGAGTGGGTGCCGCTCGACGACGCCGTGGACGCGGTGCTGGCCGGCCGGCTGCACAGCCCGACGGCAGTCACTGGCGTCCTCGCCGCCGCGGCGGCCCGCTCGCGCCAGTGGTCGACGCTCGAGCCTGTCAGCCCCGCCTGATCGGGGCTTCACGCTGCCGGCGCGCGACTCGGTGTCGCGCGCCGGCAGCGGTGCTCAGCGGCTCGTCGACCGGCGGTACTGCAGGTTGGCCAGCGGGACGAACACGAGGATGAAGATCGCCGCCCAGATCAGCGTGTAGACCTCCGCGTGCTGCAGCGGCCACGCGTCCGGTGTCGGGACCTCGGGCGGGATGTTGCCGAACAGCTCGCGGGACGCCTGGGTCACGGCCGAGACCGGGTTCCACTCGGCGAACGTCTGCAGCGGGGCCGGGAGGGTCTCCAGCGGGACGAACGTGTTCGCGACGAACGTCAGCGGGAAGATCACGATGAACGTCGCGTTGTTGAACACCTCGACGCTCGGCACGAGCATGCCCAGCCACGCCATGACCCACGAGATGGCGTACGCGAAGACCAGCAGCAGCAGGTACCCGAGAGCCGCCTCCGCGAACGAGCTGTGGATGCCCCAGCCGACCAGGAGCCCGGTGAGCGACATGACGATCAGGACGAGGATGTTGTTGGCGACGTCCGAGATCGTCCGGCCCGTCAGCACCGCGGACGGGGCCATCGGCAGCGAGCGGAACCGGTCGATGATCCCCTTCTTGACGTCCTCCGCCAGGCCCGCGCCCGTGATCGTGGCACCGAAGATGACGGTCTGGGCGAAGATCCCGGCCATCAGGAACTCGCGGTAGGCGTCGGGGTCGGCGCCACCCGGCACGGCGATCGCGCCGCCGAAGACGTAGGCGAACAGCAGCACGAACATGATCGGCGACAGCGTGGTGAAGACCAGCAGGTCAGGGACCCTCTTGATCTTGATGATGTTGCGCTTGGCGACGACGTAGGAGTCGGAGAAGACGGTCGGCGTGGCCATCAGGCACCTCCCGCGGGGGACTCGTCGGCGGCCTCGTGACGGCCGCGCCCGGCGCCCGCGGGCGCCGGTGGCGGCGGGGGAGGCGCGGGTGCGTCGGGTTGACCCGTGTCGTCCGCCTCCTCCTCGGTGGACCGGCCCGTGAGGGACAGGAACACATCGTCCAGCGTGGGGCGGCGCAAGCCGACGTCGTCGATGCCGACCCCCGCGTCGTCGAGCACGCGGAGCGCCTCGGTGAGCACCTGGGCGCCACCGCTGATCGGCATGAGCAGCGTGCGCCGGCCCTCGTCCAGGCCCGCCTTGCCCACGCCCAGCGGCTCCAGGAGGTCCCTGGCGGCGTGGAGCTGGGCAGGGTCGCGCACGGTGAGCTCGAGCCGCTCGCCGCCGACCTGCGTCTTGAGCTGGTCGGCCGTGCCCTGCGCGATGATCCGGCCGTGGTCGATGACCACGATGTCGTCGGCCAGCAGGTCGGCCTCCTCGAGGTACTGCGTGGTCAGCAGCAGGGTGGTGCCGCCGGCGACGAGGTTCTGGATCACCTCCCACATCTCGGTGCGGCCCCGCGGGTCCAGGCCCGTGGTCGGCTCGTCGAGGAAGATGATCGGCGGGTCGGCGACGAGCGCGCCGGCGAGGTCGAGCCGGCGCCGCATGCCACCCGAGTAGGTCTTCGACGGCCGGTCGGCCGCGTCCTCCAGCCGGAACGAGGCGAGGAGCTCGCGGGCCCGCTCACGGGACCGCTTCACGCCGAGGTGGTAGAGGCGCCCGATCATGTCGAGGTTCTCGAAGCCCGTGAGGTACTCGTCGACCGCGGCGTACTGCCCGGACAGGCCGATCTTGCGGCGGACGTCCCGCGGCCGCGAGAGGACGTCGATGCCCGCGACCGTCGCGGAGCCGCTGTCGGGCTTCAGGAGCGTGGTGAGGATGCGGACGATCGTGGTCTTGCCGGCGCCGTTGGGGCCGAGCAGCCCGAGCACCGAGCCGGCGGGCACGGTGAGATCGACCCCGTCGAGGGCCGTGACGCTCTTGTAGTGCTTGACGAGTCCCTGAGCAGTGATCGCGTCAGCCATGGGTCGAGGCTAGGAGAGACCACCGACATCCCGACAGGGCAATGCGGGGCAGACCGGTCAGGCGGTGGTCGGCACGGGCTCCGCTGCCGCGACGGTCGCGCGCGTGCGCAGGCTGCCGACGAAGAACGTCACCGCCGAGGCGAGCAGGGCGGCGCCGAGCATGTGCAGGTTGACCAGGCCGATCGGCAGGCCGGTGAACAGCTGCACGTAGCCGACGAGGCCCTGGCCGAGCGTGACCCCGAGCAGCACGAGCGCGGCGGTCCACGGCCGCCCGGACACGCCCCGGCGGCGCAGCAGCACCAGGACGGCGACGAGGACGGCGACGAACGCCCAGACCGAGGCGGCGTGCAGCTTCGCCATGAGCCACGGGTCGACGTCGAACCGGTAGCCCACCTCGTCGTCGCCGGAGTGCGGTCCCGCACCCGTCACGACGACCCCCAGCACGAGCACGGCGACCGTCAGCGCCACGAGCACGCGGACCAGGGTGCGCGTCGTGCGGTCGACGAGCGGCACGGCCGGGCCGTCTCCCTCGCGCGTGCGCACGACGAGCCACGTCGAGAAGGCGACCAGGGCCATCGAGATGAGCAGGTGGCTGCCCACGATCGCGGGGTGCAGGTCGACCAGGACCGTGATGCCGCCGATGACCGCCTGGACCAGGACGCCCACGACCGGGACGAGCCCGAGCCTGCGGTACGCCGCCGGCCGGCGCCGGTCGAACGTCACGAGCAGGGCGACGACCAGGGCGACGACGACGAGCACGCCGCTCACGGTCCGGTTGCCGAACTCGATGAACGGGTGGATCGACGTCGCGTCGTGGACCTGGGGCGTGAACTGGCCCGGCTCGCACTCGGGCCACGTCGAGCACCCGAGGCCCGAGCCGGTGAGCCGCACGGCGCCGCCGGTGACGATGATCGCGATCTGCCCGACGAGGTTGGCGACGACGGCCGTCCAGGTCCACCGGTCGCGGAGGCGGTCGAGGGTCGAGGTGGGGGTGCCGAGCGCGGCGGAACCGGTGCTGGGGGCAGGCGTCGAGCTCACGTCGACCAGCCTAAGGTCCGGTCGGAGCGCCGCCGGCCGCCCCACGGGCGAGGCTCGTCACACGAGGCCGGTCAGCGGTCAGTGCCAGCGGTCAGTGCCAGCGGAAGAGGCGGCTCGCGCCCCAGCCCAGCCCGGCCGCCCAGCAGACGAGCACCACGACGGACCACGCGGGCAGCACGCCGTCCATGAGCGTCCCGCGCATCGCCTCGCCGAGCGCACCGGACGGCAGCAGCAGTGCGACGTGCTGCATGGGACCGGGAAGCCGGCTCGCCGGGATGATGACCCCGCCCGCGACGGCGAGGACCAGCAGGAGCAGGTTGGCGACGGCCAGCACGGCCTCGGCCCGCAGGGTGCCGGCGACGAGCAGGGCCAGGGCGGTGAAGGCCGCGGTGCCGAGCGCGACGGCGACGACCGCGAGAAGCAGGCCGGCCGGGTCGGGGTGCCAGCCGAGCAGCAGGGCGGTGCCGCCGATGATCGCGACCTGCACGATCTCGACCACGAGCACCCCGAGGACCTTGCCGGCGAGCAGCCCGCCTCGCCCGAGCGGCGTCGTCGCGAGCAGCCGGAGCACGCCGTTGCGACGGTCGAACGACGACGCGATGGCCTGCGAGGTGAACGACGTGGTCATCACCGCGAGGGCGAGGACGCCCGGGGTGAGGAAGTCGATCCGGCTCGCGCCGTCGGTGTCCAGGTCGATCGCGGTGGCCCGGGTGAGCCCGACCAGCACGAGGACCGGCACGACGACCGTGACGAGGAGCTGCTCGCCGTTGCGCAGGATCGCGCGGGCCTCGAACGCCGTCTGAGCGGCGACCCGCTGCCGGGTGGGTGCGGCGGTGCTCATCGCAGGTTCCGTCCCGTGAGGTCGAGGAAGACGTCCTCGAGCGTGCGACGTCCGACGGTCAGGCTGGTGGCGAGCTCGTCACGCGCGGCGAGCCACGCCGTGACGGCTGCGACGGTCCCGGGGTCGACCGCGCCGGTCACGACGTACGAGCCCGCGCGCGGCTCGGTGACGACGAAGCCGTCGCCGAGGGCGGCCCCGAGGTCCAGACCCGCGGTCGTCTCGAGGCGCAGCGAGCGGTCGTCGGCCGAGGCGACGAGGGAGGGCACCGACCCCTGGGCGATCACCCGTCCGTGGTCGACGACGGCGACGTGGTCGGCGAGGTCCTCGGCCTCGTCCATGAGGTGCGTCGTGAGCAGGACCGCGACCCCCTCGTCTCGCAGCTCCCGCACGAGGTCCCACACGGCGTGCCGCGTCTGCGGGTCCATCCCGGCGCTCGGCTCGTCGAGGAAGACGACCTCGGGCCGGCCGACGATCGCGGCGGCGAGCGCGAGGCGCTGGCGCTGACCGCCGGAGAGCCGCCGGACGGTGGTCCTGGCGAAGGACCCGAGGCCGAGCCGCTCGGTGAGCTCGGCGACGTCCCGGGGGTCGGCGTACATCCGGGCGACGTGGTCGAGCATCTCGTGCGCGCGCACGCCCGTCGGCAGCCCGCCGTCCTGGAGCATCACGCCGACGCGGGGCCGGAGCTCGCGCGCCTCGGTGAGCGGGTCGTGGCCGAGGACGCGGACGGTGCCGCCGTCCGGCTCGCGCAGCCCCTCGCAGCACTCCACGGTGGTCGTCTTGCCGGCGCCGTTGGGCCCGAGGACCGCCGTGACCTGGCCGGCGTGCGCGACCAGGTCGAGCCCGTCGACGACGGCCCGACCGTCGTAGCGCTTGACGAGCCCGGAGATCTCGAGCGCGGGGGAGTCGGGCACGAGAGGGAAGTCTAGGGCCGTGCGAGGGGCACCCTCGTGTGACGAGCGCGACGCCGGACACGCACCCAGCGAAGGCTCACCTTGCTTGCAGGGATGGATATCGGCAACAAGGATGTTGCCTATATCGCGGCCAACCCCGTGCGTCCTGCGCGGGTGCGTCCGGTCGCGGTCCCGGCGAGTCCCCGACGGAGGTGTGCATGAACGCGACGCTGCCCGTGGTCGACCACGCCCTCGCGGACACCGGCGCGCCCGAGTCGGACGCCGGCACCCGTCAGCGGGTGCTGCAGCTCGTCGCCGGCTCCGGACCCGTCTCCGCCGCCGAGCTCGCCGCGCAGCTCGACCTCACGCCGGCCGGTATCCGCCGTCACCTCGGCGTGCTCGAGGCGACCGAGCAGATCGCCGTGCACGAAGGCGCCCGTGGCCCTCAGGGCCGTGGTCGTCCGGCACGCCGGTACGTCGTCACCAGCCGGGGACAGGCAGCGCTGTCGCACCGGTACTCCGAGCTCGCCGCGCAGGCCCTGAGGTTCCTCGCGGAGACCGCCGGGCCCGAGGCGGTCCGCGGCTTCGCCGAGCGTCGCGTCCGGGACCTGGAGGAGCGGCACGCCGCTGCCGTCGAGGCCGCCGGGGACGACGTCGCCGCGCGGGCCCGCGTGCTCGCCGACGGGCTCACCGCCGACGGCTACGCCGCGTCGGCCCGCCCCGTGCCCGGCGCCGCCGCCGTCCAGCTCTGCCAGGGCCACTGTCCCGTGCAGGACGTGGCGCACGAGTTCCCCCAGCTCTGCGAGGCCGAGGCCCGGGCGTTCTCCCGCCTCCTCGGCGTCCACGTGCAGCGCCTGGCCACCCTCGCGGGCGGCGGGCACGTCTGCACCACGAACATCCCGACCACGTCGCCCGTCGCCCCCACGAACCTCCCAGCACCCGTGCTCGCCATGGAAGGACCGAACGCATGAGCGCACCCACCGAGAACGCGGCCCAGCCGCAGCTCACCCAGGACGAGGCCATCGCCTCGATCGGCAACTACAGCTTCGGCTGGCACGACCCGGACGTCGCCGGGGCGACCGCGAAGCGCGGTCTGTCCGAGGCCGTCGTCCGCGAGATCTCCGCGCTCAAGAACGAGCCCGAGTGGATGCTCAAGACGCGCCTGAAGTCGCTGCGCCTGTTCGACAAGAAGCCCATGCCCTGGTGGGGCGCGGACCTGTCGGGCATCGACTTCGACAACATCAAGTACTTCGTGCGGTCGACCGAGAAGCAGGCGTCCAGCTGGGAGGACCTGCCCGACGACATCAAGAACACGTACGACCGCCTGGGCATCCCGGAGGCGGAGAAGCAGCGCCTCGTCGCCGGCGTCGCCGCGCAGTACGAGTCCGAGGTCGTCTACCACCAGATCCAGGAGTCGCTCGAGGAGCAGGGCGTCATCTTCCTCGACACCGACACCGGTCTGCGCGAGCACCCGGAGATCTTCGAGCAGTACTTCGGCTCGGTGATCCCCCCGGGCGACAACAAGTTCGCGTCGCTGAACACCGCCGTGTGGTCGGGCGGCTCGTTCGTGTACGTCCCGCCGGGCGTGCACGTCGAGATCCCGCTGCAGGCCTACTTCCGCATCAACACGGAGAACATGGGCCAGTTCGAGCGGACGCTGATCATCGCGGACGAGGGCTCGTACGTGCACTACGTCGAGGGCTGCACCGCGCCGGTGTACTCGTCCGACTCCCTGCACTCGGCCGTCGTCGAGATCATCGTCAAGAAGAACGCCCGCGTGCGGTACACGACCATCCAGAACTGGTCGAACAACGTCTACAACCTTGTGACGAAGCGGGCGACCGCGGCCGAGGGCGCCACGATGGAGTGGGTCGACGGCAACATCGGCTCCAAGGTCACCATGAAGTACCCGGCGATCTACCTCATGGGCGAGCACGCCCGCGGCGAGACGCTGTCGATCGCGTTCGCCGGCGAGGGCCAGCACCAGGACGCCGGCTCGAAGATGGTGCACGCCGCACCGCACACGTCGTCGTCCATCGTGTCGAAGTCCGTCGCGCGCGGCGGTGGCCGCACGTCCTACCGCGGGCTCGTGCAGATCCTCGAGGGCGCCTCGCACAGCGCGTCCAACGTGCTCTGCGACGCGCTCCTCGTCGACCAGATCTCCCGCTCGGACACCTACCCGTACGTCGACGTCCGCGAGGACGACGTGTCGATGGGCCACGAGGCCACGGTGTCCCGCGTGAGCGAGGACCAGCTGTTCTACCTGATGTCCCGAGGCATGCCCGAGACCGAGGCCATGGCCATGATCGTGCGCGGGTTCGTCGAGCCCATCGCGCGTGAGCTGCCCATGGAGTACGCCCTCGAGCTGAACCGCCTCATCGAGCTGCAGATGGAAGGGGCCGTCGGCTGATGACGACCACCACGAACGACGCGGGCCTGAGCACCGATCATTCCCGCGCCACCGCCGACGGCGCCCACACGCACGGGCGCGGCGGCACCCCCGAGTCGTCGCGCGCGTCGCGACCGACGTCCTTCGACGTCGCCGACTTCCCGGTCCCGACGGGGCGCGAGGAGGAGTGGCGGTTCTCGCCGGTCGACCGCATCGCGCCGCTGTTCGCCGCGGACACCGCCGGCGTCCTGGCGGGCCACGGCGTGCTCACGACGGTCGTCGAGGCGCCCGAGGTCAAGGTCGAGATCGTCGAGCGCGACGACGCCCGCCTGGGTCGCGCGGGCAAGCCCGGTGACCGGACCGCCGCGACGGCGTGGGCCTCGTTCCCGCGCGCCACGGTCGTGACGATCCCGCGCGAGGCCGTCGCGTCCAGCGTGACGTCGATCCGCGTCGAGGGCGTCGAGGGTGCGGGCACGCACGACGCACCGCTCGACCCGTCCGCCACGCACCTCCTGGTGCACGCGGAGGCGCTCTCGCAGGGCGTCGTGCTCATCGACCACGTCGGGCACGCGTCGCTCACCGAGACCGTCGAGATCGTCGCGGACGCGGGTGCGCACCTCACGGTCGTGTCCGTCCAGGACTGGGCGCAGGGTTCGGTGCACACGTCGTCGCACCGCCTGCGGATCGACCGCGACGCCACGGTCAAGCACATCGTCGTCACGCTCGGCGGCGACGTGGTGCGCGTGACGCCCGACGCCGAGTTCGTCGGCGAGGGCGCCTCGGTGAAGATGCTCGGGCTGTACTTCGCGGACGCGGGCCAGCACCAGGAGCAGCGCCTGTTCGTCGACCACGCGGTGCCGAACTGCATCTCGCGCGTCACGTACAAGGGCGCCCTGCAGGGCGAGGGTGCGCACACCGTGTGGGTCGGCGACGTGCTGATCCGCGCGGCCGCCGAGGGCACGGACACGTACGAGCTCAACCGCAACCTCGTCCTCACCGACGGCGCGCGCGCGGACTCGGTGCCGAACCTCGAGATCGAGACCGGTGTCATCGAGGGTGCGGGCCACGCGAGCGCGACGGGTCGCTTCGACGACGAGCAGCTCTTCTACCTGCGCGCCCGCGGCATCCCGGAGACGGACGCCCGCCGGCTCGTGGTGCGCGGCTTCTTCGCCGAGCTCATCCACGAGATCGGTGTGCCGGACGTCGAGGAGCGTCTGCTCGCCGCGATCGAGAAGGAGCTCGAGGCCTCGATGAGCGCGCTCGACGCCGTCTCGGCCGGCGCGGTCCCTGCCGGCGCGGGCGGTGCCGCCCCGGAGCAGGCATGACCGCACAGCTCGCCTGCTACGACGAGGACGTGCCGGCCGCCGGCACGTTCCGCGTCGAGCTCGAGGCGGAGTCCGGCACCGTCGAGGTCGCGATCGTCCGCGACGAGGCCGGTGAGCTGCACGCCATCAGCGACATCTGCTCGCACGGTGCGGTCTCGCTGTCCGACGGCGAGGTCGAGGACTGCACGATCGAGTGCTGGCTGCACGGGTCGCGGTTCGACCTGCGCACCGGCAAGCCGACCGGGCCTCCCGCCGTCCGCCCCGTCCCCGTCTACCCCCTGACCGTCGACGGCCAGCGCGTGCTGGTCGACGTCGACGCCCCCCTCTGATCGGAGTCACCGCATGGCCACCCTGGAGATCCGCGACCTGCACGTCAGCGTCGAGACCAAGGAGGGCGCCAAGCCCATCCTGCGCGGCGTCGACCTCACCGTGAGCAGCGGCGAGACGCACGCCATCATGGGCCCGAACGGGTCCGGCAAGTCGACGCTCGCGTACTCGCTCGCGGGCCACCCGAAGTACCAGATCACCTCGGGCACCGTGACGCTCGACGGCGTGGACGTCCTCTCGCTGTCGGTCGACGAGCGGGCCCGCGCCGGCCTGTTCCTCGCGATGCAGTACCCGGTCGAGGTCCCGGGCGTGTCGGTGTCCAACTTCCTGCGCACCGCCAAGACGGCGATCGACGGCCAGGCCCCGCCGCTGCGGACGTGGGTCAAGGACGTCCGCACCGCGATGGACGACCTGCGCATGGACCCGGCGTTCGCCGAGCGCTCCGTGAACGAGGGCTTCTCCGGCGGCGAGAAGAAGCGCCACGAAATCCTCCAGATGGAGCTCCTCAAGCCGAAGTTCGCGATCCTCGACGAGACGGACTCCGGTCTGGACGTCGACGCGCTGCGGGTCGTGTCGGAGGGCGTCAACCGCGTCCGCCAGAACCCGGACGTCGGCGTGCTGCTGATCACGCACTACACGCGCATCCTGCGCTACATCAAGCCGGACTTCGTGCACGTCTTCGTCGACGGCAAGGTCGCCGAGGAGGGCGGGCCCGAGCTGGCCGACCGGCTCGAGAACGAGGGCTACGACCGCTTCCTGTCCAGCGCCGTCTGACGGTCCGCGGACAGCACCCCGTCCGGTGCCGCCCTCACCAGGTGGCACCGGACGGCACCATCAGCACCTCAGGAGGGCGGACCCGTGACCAGCACGCTCGACGAGACGCGTGACGCCGCGCGCACGGCAGGGCTGCTCGACGACGTCGAGCTCGCTGCCGTCCGCGCCGACTTCCCGCTGCTGTCCCGCACGCTGCGCGGCGGCCGACCCCTCGTGTACCTCGACTCGGGTGCGACGTCGCAGAAGCCCGAGGTCGTGCTCGACGCGGAGCAGGACTTCTACGTCCAGCGCAACGCGGCGGTGCACCGGGGCGCGCACCAGCTCGCCGAGGAGGCCACGGAGGCGTTCGAGGACGCCCGTGACCGCGTGGCGTCGTTCGTCGGCGTCTCGCCCGCCGAGCTCGTCTGGACGTCGAACGCGACCGCCGGGATCAACCTCGTCGCGTACGCGATGTCGAACGCGTCGCTCGGCCGCGGCGGCGACGCCGCACGCCGGTTCGCAATCGGCGCGGGCGACGAGATCGTCGTGACCGAGGCCGAGCACCACGCGAACCTCGTCCCGTGGCAGGAGCTCGCGGCCCGCACGGGGGCGACGCTGCGCTGGCTCGGCGTGGACGACGACGGCCGCATCCGGGTCGACGAGCTCGACTCGGTCGTCACGGACCGGACCAAGGTGCTCGCGTTCACGCACGCGTCCAACGTCACCGGGGCGATCACCCCCGTGTCCGCGTTCGTCGAGCGGGCGCGGGCGGTCGGTGCGCTGACCGTGCTCGACGCCTGCCAGTCGGTCCCGCACCTGCCGGTCGACCTGCACGCGCTCGGCGTCGACTTCGCGGCGTTCTCCGGCCACAAGATGCTCGGTCCGACCGGTGTGGGTGCGCTGTACGGGCGGCGCGAGCTGCTCGAGGCGATGCCGCCCGTGACGACCGGCGGCTCGATGGTCGAGGTCGTCACGATGGAGACCACGACGTACGCGCCGCCGCCGCAGCGGTTCGAGGCCGGCACGCAGATGGTGTCGCAGGCCGTCGGCATGGGGGCTGCGGCGAGCTACCTCGCCGAGCTCGGCATGGACGCGGTCGCCGCGCACGAGGCCCACCTCACCGGCCTGCTGCTCGACGCGGTCGCGTCCGTCCCGGGCGTGCGGGTCATCGGCCCGGCGGACACCGCCGACCGGCTCGCGACCGTCGCGTTCGTCGTCGACGGCGTGCACGCCCACGACGTCGGCCAGGTGCTCGACGACGCCGGCGTCGCCGTGCGCGTCGGCCACCACTGCGCGCAGCCGCTGCACCGCCGGTTCGGCGTCGCGGCGACCGCCCGCGCGACCGCCGCCGTCTACACCACCGACGAGGAGATCGCGGTGTTCCGGGAAGCACTCGCGGGGGTCCGGACGTTCTTCGGACTGACGGACAGGAGTGACGCATGAGCACCGGCTCGATGGAACAGCTCTACCAGCAGGTCATCCTCGACCACGCGAAGTTCCCGCACGGCCGGGGGCTCGGTTCCGCGGGCGGCCAGGACCTGCGCACGGGGGAGTCGCACCAGGTGAACCCCACCTGCGGCGACGAGGTGACCCTGCAGGTGGATCTCGACGACGCGGGCGTGGTCCGCGACGTGCGCTGGGAGGGGCAGGGCTGCAGCATCTCGCAGGCCTCCGTCTCCGTGCTGCACGACCTCGTGGTCGACCACGACCTCACGGCCGTCGACGACCTGGCCGGCACGTTCCGCGCGCTCATGCAGTCGCGTGGCGCGGGCCTGGACGACGACGCCGAGGAGAAGCTCGGCGACGCCGCCGCCTTCACCGGTGTCGGCAAGTACTCGGCGCGCGTCAAGTGCGCGCTGCTCGGCTGGGTCGCCCTGACCGACGCCCTGATCAAGACCGGCGCGACGCGCACATCGGAGGACGCATGAGCACCGAGACCAGCCCTGTCACCGTCGCGGACGTCGAGGAGGCGATGCGCGACGTCATCGACCCCGAGCTCGGCATCAACGTCGTCGACCTCGGCCTCGTCTACGGGGTCGTCATCGACCAGACCAACACGGCCGTCATCGACATGACGCTCACGTCCGCGGCCTGCCCGCTGACGGACGTCATCGAGGACCAGTCCGCGCAGGCCCTCGACGGGATCGTCGACGGGTTCCGCATCAACTGGGTGTGGATGCCGCCGTGGGGCCCGGAGAAGATCACGACCGACGGCCGCGAGCAGATGCGGGCCCTCGGGTTCAACATCTGAGCAGCCGGCATCGAGAACGGCGCGGACACGGGTGTGTCCGCGCCGTTCGTCGTCTCCGAGCGGGTCAGAACCGCGGCAGGTCGTTGATCGCCTCGAGCGGTGGCGACTGCACGAGCGTTCCCGTCATCCACGGCTCGTGGTCCGGCAGGAGTGCGACCTGGTACGCGCCCGGCGGGATGTGCTCCGGTGCCGGCGAGGGGAACCCGAGCGGCTCCGCAGCCGCGAAGCCCCGGCGCCCGTAGAAGTGCGGGTCGCCCTCGAGCACCACGAGCGGCCAGCCGCCCGCCGTCGCGACGGACAGCGCGTGCGCGACGAGCGCGGAGCCGACGCCCTGGCCCTGGTGCTCGGGGACGACGGACAGGGGCGTCAGGGTGAGGACGTCGACGCGTCCGCGGTCCGTGTCGATCCAGCACTGGGTGAGCAGGACGTGGCCGACGGGCTCGTCGTCGACGCGCGCCACGAAGGACATGCCGGGGATCCAGGCCTCGGGGGTGGTGCGCAGGCCGTCGAGCATCTCGACGACGTGCGCCGCGTCGTCGCCGAACGCGCGGGTCACGACGTCGCGGACGGCGTCGACCTCGTCCTCCCGCTCGAGGTCGATCGCCACGACCGTTCCGCCGAGGTGGGGATGCTGGGCAGCGGGGCCGGGGTCGCGGATCGGGTTCACAGGAGGACCGTGCTCCGTCTCGCCGCCCGGTGCCAGCGTTTTGCCGTCACAGCGCGTCCGTCGCGAACGTGTCGCACGCCTCGAACGTGCCCTGCTCGTACCCGGTGGTGAACCAGCGCGCCCGCTGCTCCGAGGACCCGTGCGTCCAGGTGTCGGGGTTCACGCCGCCGCCGGACTGCTCCTGGATGTGGTCGTCGCCGACCGCCTGCGCGGCGGACAGAGCCTGCTCCAGGGTCGCGGGGGTGATCGGGTCGAGGAACGGGACACCTGTGTCCGGGTCGACCGTCGTGGCCGCCTTGCCCGCCCACATGCCGGCATAGCAGTCGGCCTGGAGCTCCACCCGCACGGAGTCGGAGTCGGCGCCGGTGCCCTGGCGCTGTGCCTGCTCCATGACGCCGGTGATCTGCTGGACGTGATGTCCGTACTCGTGGGCCTCGACGTACTCCTCGGCGAGCGGCCCGCCCTCGGCGCCGAACCGGCTCTGCAGCTCGTCGAAGAAGCCGAGGTCGAGGTAGATCGTGGCGTCCGGGGGGCAGTAGAACGGGCCCGTGCTCGACGACGCCGTGCCGCACGCCGTGTCCGCCGAGCCCTCGAACGAGAGCACCTCGGGCTGGGCGAACGTCGCGCCGGCGGCCGTGACGGTCGGCGACCAGTAGGCGTCGAGGGACTGGATCGTGGCGGACAGCCGGCACGCCGGGTCCGCGTTCGCCTGGTCGGCGCTGCACTTGGGGATCGTGCCCTCAGTCGCCCCGCCGCCGGCGGAGTCGCCCGTGACCCCGGAGAGGTCGACCTGCCCGTTGCTGAACACCCAGACGAGCGCGACGACGAGCGCGACGAGCCCGCCACCGCCCGCGGCGACCTTGCCGCCACGGCTCGTGCGGACGCGCCCACCCTCGAAGCTGCCACCCTCCTGGAACGTCATCCGGGAACCGTATCCGCGGCCGGGCGCCCCCGCCCGACGAGATGGACCGGCGTCCAGCCCTCGACACGGAGACGTGCGACCAGGGCCTGTCGGCGCCCCGCCGGGCCGTGGGCGTAGGGTCGAGTTTGTCCACACCAGGGGGCTCTCGTGTCACATCGTCCGTCGCGGCGCCGGCGCCGTGCAGCAGCAGTCGTCGTGGTGACCGCGATCGGAGTCCTCGGTGCGAGCGCGGCTTCGGCCGTTCCGGCGGGCTCGTGGGACGGGTACGTCACGCAGCAGGGCACGGACCTCGTCACCGCGTTCGACACGGCGACGCTCGAGACGAACGGCGTCGGGGCGTCGATCGCACTGCCGCCCGCACAGGTCCCGACCTTCCCCGCGATCTCGCCGGACGGGTCGAAGGCGTACGTGCCGGACTCCACGGCTGCGGGCGGGGTCGGGGTGGTGGACACGGCCACCGGCACGCTCGTCGGGACCATCGCGGTCGGCACGCCGCCGAACCGCTACCCGTACGCTGTGGCGTTCTCGCCAGACGGCACGCGCGCGTACGTGTCCCTGTTCTTCACCGCCTCGGTCGCCGTCATCGACACGGCGTCCGAGACCCAGGTCGGGACCATCACGGTCGGCGACTTCCCGTACGACCTCGTGGTCTCGCCCGACGGCGGCAGCCTGTTCGTGGCCGACAACGGATCCGACGCCGTGAGCGTCGTCGACCTGGCCACCGGCACGGTCACGGCCACGATCGCCGTGGGCGCCTCACCCCTGGGCCTCACGCAGCTGCCCGACGGCAGCACCTTGTTCGTGGCGAACGCCGACGACGACTCGGTCTCGGTGGTCGACGTCGCGACCGGCACCGAGACCGCGACGATCCCCGTCACCGGCCCGGAGGCCGTCCGCGCCGCCCCGGACGGGAGCGTCGTGCTCGTGACGAGCTCGAACGGCACCGTCGCGTTCATCGACCCGGCAACGAACTCGGTGGAAGGGTCCGTCACGGTGGGGGCTCAGCCTCGCTGGATCGCGTTCACGCCGGACGCGGCTACGGCGTACGTCACGGCGGCCACGGCGAACATCGTCACGCCGGTCGACGTGGCGACGCGCACGGCCCGCACCCCGGTGGGTGGGCTGTCGGTCCCCACAGGGGTCGCGGTGTCGCCGGACCAGGCACCGACCGCCGTCCTGGCACCGCCGGCTCCCGTCACGATCGGCACCCTGACGACCTTCGACGCGAGCGGCTCCACCTCACCGGTCGGCGAGGTCGTCTCCTACGCGTGGGACTTCGGGGACGGTGCGACGCTCACGACGACGGGGCCGACCGCCACCCACACGTACGCCACCGTCGGCGACCACGTCGTCTCCCTCACCGTGACCGACACGGCCGGCACGTCGACGACCGTCGTGCTGACCGGCGGCACGGTGAGCAGGAACGGTGGCCCGACCGCGACCACACAGGTGACGGCCTCCGTGCTGGCGGCGGCACCCACCCCCGCCCCCGCTCCCGCCCCTGCGCCGCCCACCCCCGCCCCGTCCCCTGGGGCGATCCTCCCGGTGACGGGCTCCGGGACGGCTGCCGGTGCAGCTCTGGCCGCAGCCTTGACCATGGCGGGAGCCGCCATGACGACGATCGCGCGGCGTCGTCGCCGGGTCGGCTGAGGCCGGACGCGCAGAGTCAGTCCTCGCCGATGCCTCGCGCGGCGAGCGCGTCGCCGGTGGCCCGTGCGTGGCCGACCATCCGGACGGCGGCGGGGACGAGCAGGGCCCGCGGCTCGCGCTCGAGCCCACGAGCCCGGGCGGCGTCCCATGACTCGTGGGTGGTCTGCGCGAGGACGGGGATGGTCCGCAGCAGCAGGGCGACCGCGAGCGCGAACGTCTCGGGCGGGAGACCGACGTGCCGCAACGGGCGGACGAGCCGGGCGAGGACGTCGAGCAGCCGGTCCGCGCGGGTCGTGGCGGTGACGACCGCCGCGAGCAGCACGAGGGCGAGCAGGTCGGCGACGACCTCGACGGCCGTGGGCCAGCCGCGTGCCCACCACTGGTAGCCGCCGATCACGAGCGCCGTCACCAGCACGGGACGCACCCCGGCCGCTGCCCGGTGCCACGGGACGCGCGAGACGACCTGGACGACGACCGCGACGGTCAGGGCCACGAGTCCCGACGCGGGTCCGTGCACGACCGCGACGGCGACGCCCGCGACCGCCAGGGCGGCCAGCTTCACGCCTGCCGGGGCCCGGTGGAGCGGGCTGGTGCCCGGGTGGTAGAGCCCGAGCGGACCGGCCCAGGGTGCCCGCAGCGGCCCCGCCGCGCGGAGACGGCTCATCGGACGTCCCGGACCCGGTGGCCGGGTCCGGTCATGAGGTCGCGGTAGTGGCCGACGGCGGCCGTGGGGTCGCCGTCGAACACGACCCGGCCGCCGTCGACGACCAGCACCCGGTCGGCACGCAGCGCGGCGTCGAGGTCGTGGGTGACGACGACGACCTGCTGGTCGAGCCCGGCGAGCAGGTCGTCCACGACGCGTCGCCACCGCAGGTCGAGCAGCGTGGTGGGCTCGTCGCACACGAGGACGTCCGGCTCGGTGGCGAGCACGGAGGCCAGGGCGAGGAGCTGGCGCTGGCCGCCCGAGAGGACGTGCACGGGCACCTCGGCCCGGTCGGCCAGACCGAACCGTGCCAGGGCGGCACGCGCCGCGACGTCCCGCTCCTCGGCCGTGATCGGCAGCCGCCGCAGGGACAGCGCCACGTCCTCGACAGGCGTCGGCATCACGAGCTGCGCGTCGGGGTCGGTGAACATGAACCCGACCCGCCGCCGGACCGCGGGACCGTCCCGGGCCGTGTCGAGGCCGTCGACCGTGACGCGGCCCGACGAGGGCAGCACGAGCCCGTTGAGGAGCCGCGCGAGCGTGGACTTGCCCGAGCCGTTCGCCCCCACGACCGCGACCCGCCGCTCCTCGACCCGCAGCGTCACCGGTCCCAGCAGCGTGACGACACGGTCGGCGCCGCCGGCCGGGTCGGGGCTGTAGGCGGTGACGACGACGTCGTCGAGGGCGAGGACGGCCACGGGTCGCTCAGCGCCGGTGGCGCAGCAGGTCGGGGTAGGCCCGGAAGACGGCCAGCGCGACGCCGGCGGCGAGCAGGTTCTTCACGATGTCACCGGGCCAGTACTTGAGGTCGAAGACGAAGGCCTCGTGGTACGACAGCCCGAGCGTCAGGTGCAGGCCGATGATCCCACCGACGTGGATCGTGAGGATGCTCGCGACCAGGCCGGACAGGAACAGGCCCACGTACCGCCACGACGTGGGCAGGCGCAGGGCGTACCCGGCGAGGAACCCGGCGAGCGCCGCCGCGAACGGGAACGCGAGCAGGTAGCCGACGGACGGCTTGGACAGCACCGCGACGCCGCCGGTGAACTCGGCGAACACGGGGACGCCGGCCAGGCCGACCGCGAGGTAGAGGAGCACCGCCAGGGCGCCGCGCTTCCAGCCGAGCACGAGGCCCGCGAGGATCACGCCGAACGTCTGCAGCGTGATGGGGACGGGGGTGCCCGTGGGGATCGCGGGCACGAGGGCGCACACGGCGATGAACGCGGCGAAGGTCGCGACGAGCGCGATGTCGGTCGCGACCGAGCTGCGAGCGACCGGGGCGGGGGGAGCGTCGGTCGCGCTGTCGGACGGGGCGTCGGGGACGGTCAGGGCGATGGGCTCGTGCTCAGGTGCGCTGGACATGGGTCCCCCTCGGGGTCGTGACGGGCTGCGGTTGTTCCCGCTGGCAGAGGGTGCGACGGCGGACCCTGCGACCGCTCGCCACGCTAGCGGGTCGTAGAATTGCGGTCGTTTGCGCCCGCGGCCAAGACCCGGACGCCTTTATCGGAGGAAACCCACCACGTGATCACCGCCCAGGCCGTCGAGCTGCGCATCGGCGCCCGCGTGCTGCTGGAACCGTCGACCTTCCGCATCGCCGCCGGGGACCGCATCGGTCTCGTCGGCCGCAACGGTGCCGGCAAGACGACGCTGACCAAGACCCTCGCAGGTCAGACGCAGCCGACCGGAGGCCACATCTCCCGCTCGGGGGAGGTCGGCTACCTGCCGCAGGACCCGAGCAGCGGCGACCTGACGCAGCTCGCGCTGCACCGCGTGCTCTCCGCGCGCGGGCTCGACGAGGTGGTCCGCGCGATGCGGGAGACCGAGGGGGCGATGGCGAGCGCCGACGACGAGACGCGCGAGGCGGCGATGGACCGCTACACGCGCCTCGAGGCTCGGTTCACGGCCGCCGGGGGGTACGCCGCCGAGAGCGAGGCGCACCGCATCACGTCGAACCTCGGTCTCGACGACCGGGTGCTCGCCCAGACCATCGGCACCCTCTCGGGCGGCCAGCGGCGCCGCGTCGAGCTCGCCCGCATCCTGTTCTCGGGCGTCGACACGCTCCTGCTCGACGAGCCGACCAACCACCTCGACGCCGACTCGATCGCGTGGCTGCGCGACTACCTCAAGGCCTACGCGGGCGGCTTCGTCGTGATCTCGCACGATGCCGACCTGCTCCGGGCGACCGTGAACAAGGTGTTCCACCTCGACGCGAACAGGTCGTCCCTCGACCAGTACTCGCTCGGCTGGGACGCGTACCTGCTGCAGCGCGAGACGGACGAGAAGCGCCGCCGCCGCGAGCGGGCGAACGCCGAGAAGAAGGCGTCGGTCCTCATCGCGCAGGCCGACAAGATGCGCGCCAAGGCGACGAAGGCGGTCGCCGCGCAGAACATGGCCCGCCGCGCGGAGCGGCTGCTGTCGGGCCTCGAGGAGGTCCGCGCGTCGGACAAGGTCGCTCGCCTGCGGTTCCCGGACCCGGCGCCGTGCGGCCGCACGCCGCTCACGGCCGAGGGCCTGTCGAAGACGTACGGGTCGCAGGAGGTGTTCACCGACGTCGACCTCGCGATCGACCGGGGGAGCAAGGTCGTCGTCCTGGGACTCAACGGCGCCGGCAAGACGACGCTGCTGCGCATCCTCGGCGGCATCGAGAAGTCCGACACCGGCGAGGTGAAGCCGGGCCACGGCCTCAAGCTCGGGTACTACGCGCAGGAGCACGAGACGCTCGACCTCGACCGGACGGTCGTCGAGAACCTCCGCACAGCCGCGCCGGACCTCACCGACACGCAGGTGCGCTCGGTGCTCGGGTCGTTCCTGTTCTCGGGCGACGACGCCGACAAGCCCGCCCGCGTCCTGTCCGGCGGCGAGAAGACCCGTCTGGCGCTCGCGGCGCTGGTCGTGTCGAGCGCGAACGTGCTGCTGCTCGACGAGCCGACGAACAACCTCGACCCTGCGTCCCGCGAGGAGATCCTCGCCGCGCTGCGTGGCTACCAGGGGGCCGTCGTGCTGGTCTCGCACGACGAGGGTGCGGTGTCTGCGCTCGACCCGGAGCGGGTGCTGCTCCTGCCGGACGGCGACGAGGACCTGTGGGGTCCTGCGTACCTGGACCTCATCGCGCTGGCCTGACGTCCCGCCCGGTTCTCACGCAATTCTCACAAAGTAGGACGACTGTCCAGCATTCGGTCGAAGATGGTTCAAATTTCACCCACTCCTTCATGATGTCCACCTGACGTCCCGGCGGTGCCGGGACCTCGTCGGGTGCTCGCCAAGTGCCCCTCCAGGGGTGCGACGACGCACCGGCCACGCCTCGGCGAACCGGTGCGTCGACAGCAGGCGACGCGAGGGGGCACGGCGATGGAGTCGGAGAGCACGCAGGCGGCGACCCGCCGATGGAAAGGGCTCGACCTGCCCGTGGCGGGGGAGTACGAGCTCGACACCGCGCACAAGCGGGTCGGCTTCGTCGCCTCGCACATGATGGTGAGCCAGGTCCGTGGCGAGTTCGAGGCCGCAGCCGCCACGATCGTCGTCGCCGAGGACCCGCTCGAGTCCACCGTGACGGCGATCATGGGGTCCGCGTCGCTGACCACCCACAACGAGGAGCGGGACACGCACCTCAAGAGCCCCGACTTCCTCGACGTCGACCGGTACCCGGCCGTCGAGTTCCGCAGCCGTCGCGTCGAGCGGCTCGTCGTGGACGACGCGATCGCCCACTGGGCGCGACTGCGCAACCACCTGCCCGACCGGTCGCACGTCTCGTCGGGGCTCATCGAGCGCACCGTCGGCGTCGGCGGCCGGTTCACGGTCGTCGGCGACCTGACGATCCGCGACGTCACCCAGGAGGTCGCCCTCGAGATGCACTTCGGAGGTGCCCGGACCGACCCCTACGGCCGCGAGATCTTCGGCTTCTCGGCGACGACCGAGGTGAACCGCGAGGACTTCGGCCTGGTCTGGAACGTCGTGCTCGACAACGGCGGGTGGCTGGTCGGCAAGCGGGTCCGGGTCGAGATCGCGGGCGAGGCGATCCGTCAGGGGTGAGGGCGGCGAGCGGTCAGCGTGGACGGTCGGGCGACAGCTGGGCGTCGATGAGCGCGTCCTCGTCGTCCTCGTCCCGCCCGCCACGGCGGTGCGGCCGGTCGACGGCCGGCGCCGTGCGTCGAGGGGGCGGCGGTGCGCCCGGGGCGCCGGCCGTGGCGCTCGACGAACCGGTCGGTGCGCCGTCGCCGCGCAGCTCACGCCGGGCGGCCACCGAGAAGGCGACCAGGCCGCCGAGGGCGAACGTCCACCACTGGAACGCGTACGACAGGTGTGACCCGGGGTCGGTGCTCGGCGGCTCGAGCGCACCCAGCGCGACGGCCGCGGCGGGGTCCTCGTCGACCATCTGCCCGTACGTCGCGTACGTGTCGGCCCCGTCGAGCCCGCCCGCGGCGAGGACCTGCTCCGTCGAGATCGCGTGCACCTGGCCGGCGGGCGCCGGGCGCGCGGACGCCGGCTCGTCGAGCCGCAGCCGTGCCGTGAGCCTCACCGTGCCGGACGGCGGCGGTGGGGCGGCGACGTCGTCGCTCCCGTTCGCGCCCAGGGGGACCCACCCGCGGTCGACGACGAGCACCGTACCCGCCTGCGTCGCTGCGGCCGCGGTGCCGGCCGACGCATCCTCGACGACGAACGGCACGAGCACGTGGTAGGCGGCGTTGCCGTCGACGGGCCGGTTGCGCAGGAGCACGGTCGCGTCGTCGTCGTAGTGCCCGACCGCGGTCACGGGGTGCCACTCCTCGTCGCCGGTGATCGTCTCGCCTGCGCCGTCCAGCACGGAGTCGAGCGGGACGGGCGACGCCGAGTAGTTCGCCTCGACGATCGCGATCTGCCCGTCGCGCCACACGTGCCGGTTCCACTGCCACCGGCCGAGCAGCGAGCAGACGACGGCGAGCACCACGGCGACGACGAGCAGCCCGGCCGCCCGGCGGACGGCAGGGCTCATGGCGTGGCGACCCTCTCGAGGTCGGACACGGGCACCACGTCGCGCAGGAAGCCCCGCACGTCGAGGAACTGGCCGAGGTGCTCGCGGTGGTCGTCGCACGCGAGCCACACCTTGCGCCGCTCGGGCGTGTGCAGCTTCGGGTTGTTCCAGAGCAGGCCCCACGTCGCCTCGTGGGAGCAGCCGCGCGCGGAGCAGACCAGCTCGTCGACCGGGTCGGGCACCGGTCCGAGCAGGCTCACGGGCGGCCGCCGAGCTGACCGCCCGTGCCGGTGCCGGGGCCGATCTCGCGCTGCACCTCGAACGACACGTCGGTGTCGCGGCGCTCCCGGCCGGCGTTCGCGAAGATCACCGCGACGTACGGCAGGACGACGGCGCCGACGATGAACACGATCGAGAGCGCGATCGGCAGGTGGCCCCACGTGAGGACGGCGAGCGCGAAGCAGACGATCCGGATGCCCATCTGGATCAGGTAGCGCTTCTGCCGGCGTGCGACGTCGACGCCCAGGGGCTCCGGGGCCGAGGTGATCCGGTGCACCTCGTCGGGGGTGCCCGGGCGCTCGCTCTTGCTCACCACCTGATCCTAGTCCGGCCCCGTGCACGCGCCGTCCCGCGCTCGTCTTGTCCGGAACCGACAACGCTCACCGGCGAACCTGTGCCGGGCGCATGCGCCGACGAGCGCGCCGAGTCGGATAGCGTCGTGTCCCGTGCCTGAGACTTCCGACAACGTGAACGCTCCCGCATCCACCCCCCGCAGCGTGCTGGTCACCGGGGCGAACCGCGGCATCGGCCGCGCGATCGCCGAACGGTTCGTGGCCGCCGGGGACAAGGTCGCGACCATCTACCGCTCCGGGGACCTGCCCGACGGCGTGCTCGGCGTGCGTGCCGACGTGCGCGACACGGCCGCCGTCGACGCCGCCTTCACCGAGGTCGAGGCCGCGCACGGCCCCGTCGAGGTGCTCGTCGCCAACGCCGGCATCACGCGCGACCAGCTGCTCATGCGGATGACCGACGAGGAGTTCAACGAGGTCCTCGACGTCAACCTCACCGGGTCGTTCCGCGTGGCCCGCCGGGCGTCGAAGGGCATGATCCGCCTGCGCCGCGGCCGCATCATCTTCATCAGCTCGGTGGTCGGCCTGTACGGCTCGCCCGGCCAGGTGAACTACGCCGCGTCGAAGGCCGCGCTCGTGGGCATGGCCCGCTCGATCACGCGCGAGCTCGGCGGCCGCGGCATCACCGCCAACGTCGTCGCACCGGGCTTCATCGACACGGACATGACGCGCGCCCTGCCCGAGGCGCAGCAGAAGGCGTACGTCGACGCGATCCCGCTCGGCCGCTTCGCCCAGCCCGACGAGGTCGCGGCCGTCGTCGAGTTCCTCGCCTCCGACGCCGCCCGCTACGTCTCCGGGGCGGTCGTCCCGGTCGACGGCGGCCTCGGCATGGGCCACTGACCTCCCCTCTGCTCCCCGACAGGCATCACGAGAAGCACCACGAGAAACGGAATCGCACCATGGGTCTGCTCGACGGCAAGAAGCTCCTCGTCACCGGCGTCCTCACCGACGGCTCGATCGCGTTCCACGTCGCGCGCCTCGCCCAGCAGGAGGGCGCCCAGGTCGTGCTCACGTCGTTCGGGCGTCAGTTCCGGCTCACGCAGGCCATCGCCCGCCGGCTGCCCGCGCCCGCCGAGGTCGTGCAGCTCGACGTGACCGACGCCGACGACCTCGCCGCGCTGGCCGACCGCGTCCGCGAGGCGGGCCTCGACTCCCTCGACGGCGTCGTGCACTCGATCGGCTTCGCGCCGCAGTCCGTCATGGGCGGCAACTTCCTCGCCGGCGAGTGGGAGGACGTCGCGACCGCGCTGCACGTCTCGGCGTACTCGCTCAAGTCGCTCGCGGTCGCCGCCCAGCCGCTGCTGGCCCGGGGCTCCTCGATCGTCGGCCTGACGTTCGACGCGTCGTTCGCGTGGCCGGTCTACGACTGGATGGGTGTCGCGAAGGCCGCGTTCGAGTCGACCGCGCGGTACCTCGCTCGCGACCTCGGCCCCTCGGGCGTCCGCGTCAACCTCGTCTCCGCCGGGCCGATCCGCACCACCGCGGCCAAGTCGATCCCCGGCTTCGAGACGATGGAGGGCGGCTGGCCCGAGCGCGCACCGCTCGGCTGGGACGTCACCGACCCCGAGCCGACCGCCCGTGCCGTCGCCGCCCTGCTGTCCGACTGGTTCCCGGCCACCACGGCCGAGATCGTGCACGTCGACGGCGGCGTGCACGCCATGGGTCTGTGATGGCACGCTGAGCGCGTGACCGACTCGCCTCAGGACCTGCGCAGGCTCCTCCTGCTGCGCCACGCCAAGGCGGAGCACCCGGAGCGCATCAGCGACCACCAGCGGCCGCTGTCGCTCGTGGGCCGGCGGCAGTCGCCGCGCGTCGGTGCCGCGATCACCGCCGCCGGTCTGGTCCCGGACCTCGTGCTGTGCTCGTCGAGCCTGCGGACGCGGCAGACGTGGGAGCTCGCTCGCACGACGCTCGACGCGGACCCGCGCGTCGAGTTCCTCGACGAGGTCTACGACGCGGGCGTCCGCTCGATGCTCGACCTGGTGCAGGCCGTGCCCGCAGAGGTCCGCACGGTGCTCGTCGTCGGCCACGAGCCGACGATGTCGCAGACCGCCGGGGCGCTCGCGAGCCCGGAGTCGGACGCCACGACGCTCGCGCGGGTGCGGGTCGGCGTGCCGACGGCGTCGTGGAGCTGGCTCGAGAGCGACGCCCCGTGGTCCGAGATGGTGCCCGGGTCGGCGACGCTGCTGCGCCTCACGCTCCCGGAGTGACCGCGGGCGTCCGTGCCGCCCGCCACCTCGGTCGGGTGGGCCGGGCGCCGGTGGGGTGGGTCAGGCGCCGCGCGTGAAGACCGGCAGCTCGAGCACGGCGTCGAGCCGGTCGCGGACCACGGCGTCGGCCGCCGCGCACACCAGCGGCTTCGCGTTGAACGCGATGCCGACGCCGGCCGCCGCGAGCATGTCGAGGTCGTTCGCCCCGTCGCCGATCGCCACGGTCCGCTCGAGCGGGATGCCGCTGGCGGCGGCGTAGTCGGCGAGCGCCACCGCCTTGGCGGCCCGGTCGACGACCGCACCGAGCACCCGCCCGGTCAGCCGGCCGTCGGCGACCTCGAGCCGGTTGGCCCGCGTCAGCCGGATCCCGACCCGCGCCGCGAGCGGCTCGACGATCTCGGCGAACCCGCCGGACACCAGGCCGACGGGCCAGCCGCGCCGGTCCATCTCCGCGACCAGCTCGACGGCGCCGGGCGTGAGCACGACCTCCTCGAGGACGTCGGCGAGCACGGACTCGGGCAGCCCGGCGAGGGTCGCGACCCGCTGGTGCAGCGACTCCGCGAAGTCGATCTCGCCGCGCATGGCCTGCTCGGTGATCTCGGTGACGAGCGGCTCGGAGCCGGCACGGGCGGCCAGCATCTCGACGACCTCGCCGGTGATGAACGTCGAGTCGACGTCCATGACGAGGAGGTGGCGGGCCTGCTGCTCGGTGGTCACGGCTCGCAGGGTAGTGCGGACTCCGCGAGGGGCGCGGACGAGCCCACGACGCGAGCCGCCCGACGCCGGGCGTGGCGTCGGGCGGCTCGTGCGTGTCGGGTCAGTCCGTGATGACCGTGCCCTTGGGGACGACCGTGATGCCGGTCTCCGTCACGGTGAACCCGCGCGCCAGGTCGTGCTCGCGGTCCAGGCCGATCCGCGCCCGCTCGGGCACGACGACGTTCTTGTCGAGGATCGCCCGGTGGATCTGGGCGTACCGGTTGATCTCGACCTCGTCCATGATCACCGAGTCGGTGATCTGGGCCCACGAGTGCGCCCGGACGTGCGGCGACAGCACGGAGCCCGACACGGTCGCGCCGGACACGAGCACGCCGGGGGACACGATCGAGTCGGCGGCGTGGCCGAGCCGACCGGCGCCGGCGTGCACGAACTTGGCCGGCGGCAGCCCGGTGTACCCGGTGTAGAGCGGCCACTCGTGGTTGTAGAGGTTGAACACCGGCTCGATCGAGATGAGGTCGATGTTCGCCTCGTAGAACGCGTCGATCGTGCCGACGTCCCGCCAGTAGTCGCGGTCGCGCGGCGTGGAGCCCGGGACGTCGTTGCGCAGGAAGTCGTAGACGCCGGCCGTGCCGCGCTCGACGAAGTAGGGGGCGATGTCGCCACCCATGTCGTGCCGGGAGTCGGCGTTCTCGGCGTCGGCCGTGACGGCGGCGACGAGCGCGTCCGCGTCGGCGACGTAGTTGCCCATCGACGCGAGGATCTCGCCGGGGGAGTCGGCCAGGCCCACCGGGTTGGTCGGCTTCTCGAGGAACGCCTTGATGCGCGCCGGGTCGGTGGGGTCCGTCTCGATGACGCCGAACTGGTCGGCCTCCTCGATCGGCTGCCGGATCGCGGCGACGGTGAACTCCGCACCCGACGAGATGTGCGCGTCGACCATCTGGGAGAAGTCCATGCGGTAGACGTGGTCGGCGCCGACCACGACGACGATGTCCGGCCGCTCGTCCTCGATGATGTTGAGGCACTGGTAGATCGCGTCGGCGCTGCCGAGGTACCAGTGCTTGCCGACCCGCTGCTGGGCGGGCACCGCGGCCACGTAGTTGCCGAGCAGCGGCGACATCCGCCACGTCTTGGAGACGTGCCGGTCGAGGCTGTGCGACTTGTACTGCGTGAGCACGATGACGTGCAGGTACCGGGAGTTGATGACGTTCGACAGCGCGAAGTCGATGAGCCGGTAGAGCCCCCCGAACGGCACCGCGGGCTTGGCCCGGTGAGCGGTCAGCGGCATGAGCCGTTTTCCCTCGCCACCTGCGAGGACGATTGCGAGGACACGGGGCGCTGCCATGGGCACGACCCTAGGCCCCCGTGGGCGTCCCGGCGAGGCGTGACGAGCGCCACGCGCTAGCGTGTCGGAAGGTGCCGCGTCCGTCCGGACCGGCCACGAACCGGAGGTTCTCGTGCGTGTCGACCTGCTGACCCGTGAGTACCCGCCCCACGTGTACGGGGGCGCGGGCGTGCACGTGGCGGGGCTGTCCCAGGTGCTGCGCCGCAGCATCGACGTGCGGGTGCACTGCTTCGACGGGCCCCGCGACGAGCCCGGCGTGCGGGGGTACCTCGTGCCCGGCGAGCTGGCCTCGGCCAACGCGGCCCTGCAGACGCTCGCGGTGGACCTGGAGATGGTCGACGCGGTCGGCCGGACGGGCGACGACGGCGTCGCGAGCGACCTCGTCCACTCGCACACCTGGTACGCCAACATGGCCGGCCACCTCGCCGGCCTGCTGCACGGCCTGCCGCACGTGGTGACCGCGCACAGCCTCGAGCCGCTGCGGCCGTGGAAGGCCGAGCAGCTCGGGGGCGGGTACGCGCTGTCGAGCTGGGCCGAGAAGACCGCCTACGAGGGGGCCGCGGGCGTCATCGCGGTCAGCGGCGGGATGCGCGACGACATCCTGCGGTCGTACCCCACGATCGACCCGGCGAAGGTCCACGTGGTGCACAACGGCATCGACCTGGACGGCTGGAAGCGGCCGACCGACGAGTCGGCTCGCGCCGCGGGCGACGCGACCGTGCGCCGGCTCGGCATCGACCCCGACCGCCCGTCCGTCGTGTTCGTCGGGCGGATCACCCGGCAGAAGGGGCTGCCGTACTTCCTGCGCGCTGCGGAGCGGCTGCCCGAGGACGTCCAGGTCGTGCTCTGCGCGGGCGCCCCGGACACGCCCCAGATTGCCGCCGAGGTCACGGGGCTCGTCGACCAGCTGCGGCAGAAGCGGCAGGGCATCGTCTGGATCGAGGAGATGCTGCCGCGCGAGCAGCTGGTCGCGGTGCTCGACGCGGGCACGATCTTCGCCTGCCCGTCGATCTACGAGCCGCTCGGCATCGTCAACCTCGAGGCCATGGCCGTCGGGCTGCCCGTCGTGGGGACCGCGACCGGCGGCATCCCCGAGGTCATCGACGACGGTGTCACGGGCACCCTCGTCCCCATCGACCAGCTGCAGGACGGCACCGGCACGCCCGTGGACCCGGAGCGGTTCGTCGCCGACCTGGCGGCGGCCCTCACGGAGCTCGTCACCGACCCCGAGCGGGCGGCGCGCTGGGGGCAGGCCGCCCGGCGCCGAGTCGAGGACCACTTCTCGTGGGAGGCCATCGCCGAGCGGACCGTGGACGTCTACCGCAGCGTGCTGGCCTGACACGGCGGGTCGGCTCGGCCCTCAGGGGGCGATCGACGTCGCCGCTGCGCCCATGGCCCGGCGCGCGACCCGGTCGACCTCGCGCAGCGCCGTCGAACGCTGGTCGGCCTGCCACACGTTGACCGCGCCGCCGTCGTCGTGCGCCGCGAGCGCGACGATCGCGCGCAGCCTCGCCGCGCTCGCGAGCACCCGCACGCGGCGGCCGTCGAGGCCCTCGGGCAGGCGCCAGCCGGGGATCTCGGCGTCGCGCAGCCCGGCGATCTGCTCGGCCGCCTCGGGCCGCCAGCGTGCGACGTCGAGGCGTACGAGCGCCTCGGTCGCGTCGATGAGGCCCTGACGCAGCTCGCGCTCGGCGTCCGCGAGCGACCCCGTGGTGCCCAGCACCCCGGTCCGCCAGTCGTCGACGTCCAGCACCTGCCACGCCACGAGGTGCCCGGGCTCGAACGGCGACCCGAAGCGCTCGACGGCGGGGACGGCGGCCAGGCACGTCGTGGGCGTCCGGACCAGGACGCACTCGCCGGCGTCCAGGGCGACGCGGCTGACCTGCGCCGGCACGGCCGGGTCGCCCGAGGCGGGGACCGCGGCGGCGACGTCGCGCGGCAGGTCGCGGCAGGCGTCGAGGAACCTGGTCAGCGGTCCCGGCCGCCCGTCGTCGTCCGCTCCGACGTGCTCACCGAGATGCACCGTGTGCGGCTCGTCGTCGGCCTGGACGGCCCGGAGCAGGGCGGCACGGTCGGCGTCCGGCACGGACAGCCACAGGGCCAGCAGCACGGATCGGGGCAGCTCGAGGGTGCGGTCCACCGGACCACCGTAGGCGGCCGGGCCGACGTCAGTCGGTCGTGCGGGGGGTCGCGCGGGCGGTCGTCGGGCCGACGTGACCGAGGCCACGCGACGACCCCGGACGAGCGACGGTCCGTGGCGGTGCCGACGGTTAGGGTCATGCCCATGACCGACGTGCTCGACCTGCAGGCCGTGACGATCCGGCGGGGGACGACGACGATCCTCGACCGCGTGACCTGGACGGTCCGGGAGGGTGAACGGTGGGTGGTGCTGGGCCGCAACGGTGCCGGCAAGACCACGATGCTCCAGGTCGCGTCCGGGCGCATGCACCCGACGAGCGGCACCGCCGACCTGCTCGGCGAGCGGCTCGGCCGGGTCGACGTCTTCGAGCTGCGCCCCCGGATCGGGCTCTCGAGCGCGGCGCTCGCGGACCGGATCCCGCCGGGGGAGACCGTGCGGGACGTCGTCCTCACGGCCGCCTACGGCGTCACCGGGCGGTGGCGCGAGTCGTACGAGCAGCTCGACGAGTCGCGTGCGGCGGACCTGCTCAGCGCGTTCGGGGTGCAGCACCTCGCCGACCGGTACTTCGGGACGCTGAGCGAGGGGGAGCGCAAGCGCGTGCAGATCGCGCGCTCGCTCATGACCGACCCGGAGCTGCTGCTGCTCGACGAGCCCGCCGCCGGCCTCGACCTCGGGGGGCGCGAGGAGCTCGTCGCCGCCCTCTCCGAGCTCGCCGCGGACAAGCGCTCGCCCGTGCTGGTGCTGGTGACGCACCACGTCGAGGAGATCCCGCCCGGCTTCACGCACGTGCTGCTGCTGCGCGACGGCACGGTGTACGCCGCGGGTCCGACCAACGAGGTGCTCACCGCCGAGAACCTCACGGGCGCGTTCGGCGTCGACCTGGTCGTCGACCACCGGGAGGGCCGCTGGTCGGCCCGCGCCGCTGCGCCGCGCTGACCCGCTGACACCCACATCGGTGCACCGAACCTCAGACGAAGGCAAAGTTCGCGTCTAGGATCGGTCTGTACCAGCGAGGTCCACCGGCGGACGTCGCCCGGCCAGGAAGGTCGCACTGATGGAGTGGCTGTGGTGGGTCGGAGCGGCACTGCTCTTCGGCATCATGGAGATGCTGACGCTCGGCCTCGTGTTCCTCATGTTCGCCGGCGGAGCCCTCGCGGGTGCGCTGGCGTACGCCCTCGGCGCCTCCGTCCCGGTGCAGATCCTCGTCGCGGCCGTGACGTCCGCCGTCCTGCTGGGTGCGCTGCGGCCGTGGCTGCTGCGGCACCTGCGCCAGCGCAGCCCGCTCGTCGAGACCAACTCGGCCGCCCTCGTCGGGCGTGACGCGGTCGTCGTCTCGACCGTGACGGTCGACAGCGGCCGCGTGAAGCTCAACGGCGAGGTGTGGAGCGCGCGCGCCGAGGCCGGCTCCGCGATCCCGCCCGGCACGGCCGTCCACGTCTCCCGGATCGACGGGGCGACCGCCGTGGTGACGCCCGCCGTGACCGGTCCGGGCACCGGACCGGGAGCTGGTCCGGGCGCCGTCCCGGGTGTCGGCGGCACCGCCCCTCGCGCCTGACCCGGCCCGCGCCGGTCCCGCACCGCCGCGCCGGCGAGCTCGTCGGCGTGTGAACCCCCAGGAGGATCCATGGACGACACGACCAACGCGGGCCAGCTCGCGCTGTATCTCGTGCTCGGGCTCGTGCTGCTGTTCGTCGTCGTCGCACTCGTCCGGTCGGTGCGCATCGTGCCGCAGGCTGCCGCGATCATCGTCGAGCGGCTCGGCCGCTACTCGCGGACGCTCGACGCCGGCCTGCACCTGCTCATCCCGTTCGTGGACCGCGTCCGCGCCGGCGTCGACCTGCGCGAGCAGGTCGTGTCGTTCCCGCCGCAGCCGGTGATCACGTCCGACAACCTCGTGGTGAGCATCGACACGGTCATCTACTTCCAGGTGACGGAGCCGCGCTACGCGGTCTACGAGATCGCCAACTACATCCAGGGCATCGAGCAGCTCACGGTCACGACCCTGCGCAACGTCGTCGGGTCGATGGACCTCGAGCAGACGCTGACGAGCCGCGACCAGATCAACGGCCAGCTGCGCGGCGTGCTCGACGAGGCGACGGGTCGCTGGGGCGTGCGTGTCAACCGCGTCGAGCTCAAGTCGATCGACCCGCCGGACAGCATCAAGGGCTCGATGGAGCAGCAGATGCGCGCCGAGCGAGACCGGCGTGCGGCGATCCTCACGGCCGAGGGCGTCAAGCAGTCCCAGATCCTCACGGCCGAGGGTGAGAAGCAGGCGGCGATCCTCCGGGCCGAGGGGTCCGCGCAGGCGACGATCCTCACGGCCGAGGGTGAGGCGCGCGCCATCCTGCAGGTGTTCGACGCCGTGCACCGTGGCGACGCCGACCCGAAGCTGCTGGCCTACCAGTACCTGCAGATCCTGCCCAAGATCGCGGCGACGCCGTCGAACAAGATGTGGTTCCTGCCGTCCGAGCTCTCGGGCGCGCTGGGCCAGCTCGCGAAGGGCTTCGGTGGTGGGTTCGTCCCCGAGGGTGGTGCGCCGACGCGCGCCCCCGGGGAGTCGCCGCTCGGCGACGACCTGCCGCCGGTCGCACTCACCGACCCGGCCGAGGCGCTGGCGGAGGCCCGGCGGGAGTCGGCGGCGGCGACGGCCGACGCGACGAGCGCGGGCACGCTCAGCGGGGTGCCGTTCGACCCGTCCGTCGAGCTCGGGCAGCGTCCCGGGGCAGGGGCTGTGCCGCCGCGACCCACGCAGGCGCCGCCGCAGCCTCCGGCGCCGCCCGTGCAGTATCCGCCGGCGCCGCCGCAGGCACCGCGGCCCCCGGAGGACGACGCACCGCGTCCGTGACCTGCCGCGACGCCCCCGTTCACCCACGGCGAACGGGGGCGTCGTGCGTTTCCGGTAGCGGAGTGAGTGCTCACTCAGTTACTTTCGGCGCATGAACGCCACCGCGGACGACGCCCCTGCGCACGACCCGCCGCGGCCGGGACGCGCCGCACCGCTGCCGCCCGACGAGCGCCGTCGCGCGATCCTGCGGGCGGTCGGCCCCGTGATCCTCGAGCGGGGCATCTCGGCGACGACCCGGGAGCTCGCCGAGGCCGCCGGCGTGGCCGAGGGGACGCTGTTCCGCGTCTTCGAGGACAAGGCCACCCTCATGCGGGCCGCCGTGCACGCCGCGCTCGACCCGGCGGCCGCCGTCCCCGCCATCGAGGCCATCGACCGCTCGCTCCCGCTGCGGGACCGCCTGCTCCGGCTCGCCGCGATCGGCTTCTCGCGCGTCGACGACATGATGCGCTGGATGGGTCTGCTGCATGAGGTGAGCCGGGCGCTGCCCGACCGGGCCGCGGAGGAGGCGGAGCGAGGCCGGCGGGAGTGGACGCAGAACCAGGAGGCCGGCTCGGCGGCGCTCAAGGTCGCGATCGTCGACCTCCTCGCACCGGACGCCGACGCGTTCCGGCTCCCGGTGCGGCGCGTGGCGGACCTCTTCGACGTGGTGCTCATCGGCACGGCCATGCAGGCCGGCGACCTGACCCGCCGCGGCCTGACGCGGCCGACCCCCCATGATCCCGAGGAGCTCGTCGACCTCCTCCTGCACGGCGTGCTCGTCCGCGTGCGCGTCGAGACCGACCCCCCAGCCCCCGTCCTCGAGAGGACCCTGTGATGCTGCTCCTGCGACTGCTCAGAGAGCACCTGCGCCCGTACCGCGGCGCGGTCGCCGCCGTCGTGGTCCTGCAGATCGTGCAGACGATCGCGACGCTGTACCTGCCCAGCCTCAACGCCCGGATCATCGACGACGGCGTGGTGGTCGGGGACACGGCCGAGATCATGCGGCTCGGCGGTGTGATGCTCGCCGTCAGCCTCGTCCAGGTGGCGTGCGCGATCGTCGCCGTCTACTTCGGTGCGAAGGCCGCCATGGCGTTCGGGCGCGACCTGCGCGGACGGCTCTTCGGCCACGTGCAGACCTTCTCCGCCCAGGAGGTCGGCAAGTTCGGCGCCCCGACGCTCATCACGCGCACCACGAACGACGTGCAGCAGGTGCAGATGGTGACGCTCATGACGTTCACCCTCATGATCATGGCGCCGATCATGCTCGTCGGCGGCGTGGTGATGGCCCTGCGGGAGAACGCCGAGCTCTCGTCGATCCTGCTCGTCGCCGTGCCGGTGCTCGGCGTGGTGATCGGGCTGATCGTGTCGCGGATGGTGCCGTACTTCCGGTCCATGCAGAAGCGGATCGACGCGGTCAACCGGGTGCTGCGCGAGCAGCTCTCCGGGGTGCGGGTGGTCCGGGCGTTCGTGCGCGAGCAGCGCGAGTCGGCCCGGTTCGCGACCGCCAACCGCGACCTCTACGAGACGTCCCTGCGCACGGGCCAGCTGATGGCGCTGATGTTCCCGGTCGTCATGCTCGTGCTCAACGTGACGAGCGTGGCCGTGCTGTGGTTCGGCGCCCGGCTCATCGACGCCGGGTCGATGCAGATCGGGGCGCTCACCGCGTTCCTCAGCTACATCGCCTACATCCTCTTCGCCGTGATGATGTCGACGATGATGTTCGTGATGGTGCCGCGCGCCGTCGTCTCCGCCGACCGGATCGGCGAGGTCCTCACCACCGGGACGTCGGTGCTGCCGCCCGTCGAGCCCGTGCCGCTGCGCGGCGTCCGGCCGGGGCTGCTGGAGCTGCGGGGCGTCGAGTTCCGCTACCCGGGTGCCGAGGAGGCCGTCCTGCACAACGTCGACCTCGTCGCGGAGCCCGGCCGCACGACGGCGATCATCGGGTCGACCGGCTCCGGGAAGACCACCCTGCTCAACCTCGTCCCGCGGCTCTTCGACGTCACCGAGGGCGCCGTGCTCGTCGACGGCGTCGACGTGCGCGACCTCGACCCCGAGGAGCTGTGGTCGCAGGTCGCGATCGTGCCGCAGAAGCCGTACCTGTTCGCCGGGACCGTGCGCTCGAACCTCGAGTACGGCAACCCGGACGCCACCGACGAGGAGCTGTGGCACGCGCTCGACGTCGCGCAGGCCCGGTCGTTCGTCGAGGAGCTCGCGGACGGGCTCGACGCGCCGATCACCCAGGGCGGCACCAACGTGTCCGGCGGGCAGCGGCAACGGCTCGCCATCGCACGTGCCCTCGTCAGACAACCGCACATCTACCTGTTCGACGACTCGTTCTCGGCTCTCGACTACGCGACCGACGCGGCCCTGCGGGCGGCGCTGGTGCCCGAGACCCGGGACGCCACGGTGCTCGTCGTCGCACAGCGCGTCGCCACCATCCGGCACGCCGACAAGATCGTCGTGCTGGAGGACGGCGCCGTGGTGGGCGTCGGCACGCACACCGAGCTGCTGGAGCAGTCCGAGACGTACCGGGAGATCGTGTACTCGCAGGTCAGCGCGGAGGAGGCAGCATGAGCGCGCAGCGTCCCCCCGCACCCGCCCCCGCAGCACAGGTGGCACCCCGTCCCGGTACGGGTGGCCGCCCGGGTGCCCGCGGCGGGCCGGCCGCCTGGATGGGCGGGGCCGGCATGCCCGGCGAGAAGTCGATGGACTTCCGCGGGTCCGGCGCCCGGTTCCTGCGCGAGCTGCGCTCCGAGCGGCTCGTCCTCATCGGTGTGGTCGTGCTCGCCGTCGCCTCCGTGACGCTGTCCGTCATCGGGCCCAAGCTGCTCGGCAACGCGACGAACGTCATCTTCGACGGGATCGTCGGCCGGCAGCTGCCCGCCGGGGTCACCCAGGACCAGGCCGTCGCCGGGCTCCGGGCCCAGGGGCAGGACCAGCAGGCGGACATGCTGGCGTCGATGGACGTGGTGCCCGGCCAGGGCATCGACTTCGACCAGCTCCGCAACATCCTGCTCGTCGTGCTGGCCGTCTACGTCGGTGCGTTCCTGTTCGGGTGGATCCAGGGCAGGCTCACCGCCGGGATCGTCCAGCGCACCGTGTACCGGCTGCGCGAGCGGGTCGAGGCGAAGCTCGGACGGCTGCCGCTCAGCTACATCGACGGCCAGCCGCGCGGCGAGCTGCTCAGCAAGGTCACCAACGACATCGACAACCTCGCCCAGTCGCTGCAGCAGACCCTGTCGCAGCTCATCACCTCGGTGCTCACGGTGGTGGGCGTCCTCGCGATGATGTTCTGGATCTCGCCGCTGCTCGCCGTCATCGCGCTCGTCACGGTGCCGCTGTCCGTGTGGATCGCGGCCACCATCGCGAAGCGCTCGCGGCCGCAGTTCATCGACCAGTGGGCGCAGACGGGACAGCTCAACGCGCACATCGAGGAGATGTACACGGGGCACTCGCTCGTCACGGTGTTCGGCCGGCAGCGCGAGGCCGCCGAGGTGTTCGCCGAGCGCAACGAGAAGCTGTACGGGTCGAGCTTCAAGGCCCAGTTCATCTCGGGCACCATCCAGCCCGCGCTCGGGTTCGTCTCGAACGTCAACTACCTCATCGTCGCCGTCGTCGGCGGCCTGTGGGTCGCGTCGGGGACCATGTCGCTCGGTGACGTGCAGGCGTTCATCCAGTACTCGCGGCAGTTCAGCCAGCCGATCAACCAGATCGCGTCGATGGCCAACCTGCTGCAGTCGGGCGTCGCGTCGGCCGAGCGGGTGTTCGCGCTGCTGGACGCGCCGGAGCAGGACCCGGACCCGGCGCAGCCGGTCACGCCGGACCAGCCCGTCCGCGGGCGGGTGGCGTTCGAGAACGTCGCGTTCAGCTACTCGCCGGAGACGGCGCTCATCGAGGACCTGTCGCTCGTCGCGGAGCCGGGCCAGACGATCGCGATCGTCGGGCCGACCGGTGCGGGCAAGACGACGCTCGTCAACCTGCTCATGCGGTTCTACGAGGTGGACGGCGGCCGCATCACGCTCGACGGGGTCGACACCCGGGACATGACCCGGCACGCGCTGCGCTCGCAGATGGGCATGGTGCTGCAGGACACGTGGTTGTTCGGCGGCTCGTTGGCGGACAACATCGCCTACGGGGTCGACGGCGCGTCGCACGAGGAGATCGTCGCGGCGGCCGAGGCCACCCACGTCGACCGGTTCGTGCGGACGCTGCCGGACGGGTACGCCACGGTGGTCGACGACGAGGGGTCGAACGTGTCGGCGGGGGAGAAGCAGCTGCTCACGATCGCCCGGGCGTTCCTGGCGGACCCGTCGATCCTCATCCTCGACGAGGCGACGTCGTCGGTGGACACCCGCACCGAGGTGCTCGTCCAGCAGGCCATGAACGCGCTGCGGGCCGGGCGCACGTCCTTCGTCATCGCGCACCGGCTGTCGACCATCCGGGACGCCGACGTGATCCTCGTGATGGAGCACGGCGCGATCGTCGAGCAGGGCTCCCACGACGAGCTCCTCGCGGCGGACGGCGCGTACGCGCGGCTGTACGCGAGCCAGTTCGCGGCGGCGGTCTCGCCGGTGGACTGACGTTCACCCGGTCGGCGCTGCCACCCCCGCACCCGGGACCTCCGGCTGCGGGGGTGGCGCCGGCCGGGACGTAGTCTGCGGCCATGCCCGCCACCTCGACCCCACGGCTGCGTCGCGACCGTCTGACGTTCACGCTGTACGGGAGCTTCGTGGTGTGGGGCTGGCTGCTGTACAGCTTCAACCCGAGCGTGCCGCTGCTCGCCGACGACCTGGGCATCACCCACGCGCAGGCGGGGCTGCACGGGACCGCCATGGCGCTCGGCGGGATCCTCGCGGCGTTCGTCTCGCCGTGGCTCGTGCGGGGCCGGGGCCGGCGAGCGGCGCTCGTCACGTCGTGCCTGCTCATCGTCGTGAGCGTGCTGGCGATGCTCCTCGCGGTCGACCTCGCGTGGAGCCTGACGTCGATGCTCGTCCTCGCGCTCGGCGGGAACGTCGCGATCGCCGCCGCCCAGCCCGCGCTCGTGGTGCACCACGGCCCGGCGGCGTCCGCTGCCGTGACCGAGGCCAACGGCGTCGGGGCCGCCGTCGGGCTGGTCGGCCCCCTGGCCGTCGGCGCGAGCGTCGCACTCGGCTGGGGGTGGCGGCCCGCCGTCGCCGTGACCGCGCTGCTCGCCCTGACCTGCGCGATCCTGTACTCCCGCCTGCCCGTCGGCGGCGCCATGACACGCGCGCACGCGACCGGACCGGAGTCCGGCGAGGCGGTGGCGCTGGTCGGCGACCTGCCCGCCTCCGCGGTCGAGGCGGCCGTGCCTCGGCCGCGGTCCAGGATCCCTGCCTGGTGCTTCCTCGCGGCGCTCGTCGCCGGGGTCGCGCTCGAGTTCTCCACGACGTACTGGGCCACCGACCTCGTCCGTGAGCAGACGGGCGCCGGGGCGGGGATCGCGGCGGCGACGACGGCCGGGCTCGTGCTCGGGATGGCGACGATCCGGTTCATCGTCGGACCGCTGTCGCTGCGGGTGTCGCCCGCGATGCTGCTTGCGGGGTCGTTCCTCGTCTCGGTCCTCGGCTGGGCGGTGCTCTGGACCGCGACCACACCCGCGACGGCCATCGTCGGGCTCGTCGTCGCGGGTCTCGGGTACGGGGCCCAGTACCCGCTGTCCGTCTCGCTCCTGCTCGCCACCGCGCCGGGCTCCGGCGACCGGGCGCAGGGCCGGGCGACGTTCGCCGGCAGCGTCGCGGTCGGTGTCGCACCGTTCGCGCTGGGGGCTCTCGCCGACGCGTTCGGCGCGCACCAGGCGTTCCTCGTGGTCCCCGTGATCGCGCTGCTCGGCGCGTCCGTCGCGGCCGCGGGCGGCCGGCTGCAGCGCCGGGAGGTCGCCGTCCTCGTCGCCGACACGCCGCCCGTCGTGGACCGTGTTCGATAACGATTTCCACGTCTGGCAAGGTGAGGCGTCGACCACGACGTACCCAAGGAGCACGGCATGCACCACCACCTGGACCAGACCTCCCGCTTCGCGGCCGACCCGACGCTGACGCACCGGGTCGCGGACGTCTCGCTGACCGTGCTCGGGCCCGACGGCCGCCCTCTCGCGGACACCCCCGTCGTCGTCGAGCAGCGTCGCCACGCGTTCCTGTTCGGGTGCACCGGGTTCGAGCTGATCGACCTCGCGAACGGCGCGGAGGAGCCGTCGGGCGACGGTCCGGCGCTCAGCGACCTGTGGCTCGACCTGTTCAACGCCGCGACGCTGCCGTTCTACTGGGGCCGCTTCGAGCCGGTCCGGGGGCGCCCCGACACCGCTCGCCTGCTCAAGGCCGCCCAGTGGTTCGTCGACCGCGGAGTGCAGGTCAAGGGCCACCCCCTCGCCTGGCACACCGTCCAGCCCGCGTGGCTGCTCGACCTCACCACCGACGAGATCGCCCAGGTGCAGCGCGAGCGCATCCACCGCGAGGTCGCCGACTTCGCCGGCCTCGTCGACACCTGGGACGCGATCAACGAGGTCGTGATCATGCCGGTGTTCGACAAGGAGGACAACGGCCTGACCCGGCTCGCGTGGGAGCGGGGACGCGTCGAGACGATCCGGCTCGCGTTCGACGCGGCCCGCGAGACGAACCCGCGCGCGACGCTGCTGCTCAACGACTTCGACATGTCGACCGCGTACGAGTGCCTGATCGAGGCCGTGCTCGAGGCCGGCGTCCAGGTGGACGTCCTCGGCCTGCAGAGCCACATGCACCAGGGGTACTGGGGCGAGGACAAGACCCTGCGCATCCTCGAGCGGTTCTCCCGCTTCGGGCTGCCCATCCACTTCACGGAGAGCACCCTGCTGTCCGGCGAGCTCATGCCCGCCCACCTCGACGACCTCAACGACCACCAGGTCGACGTGTGGCCGTCGACGCCCGAGGGCGAGGCGCGGCAGGCCGACGAGATCGTGCGCCACTACCGCACCCTCATGTCCCACCCGTCGGTGCACGGCTCGACGTACTGGGGCCTGCCCGACAAGGGTGCGTGGCTCAACGCCCCCGCCGGCCTCCTGCGGCCCGACGGGACGCCCAAGCCCGCCTACGACGCGCTGCGCCGGCTGGTCCGTGAGGAGTGGTGGCTCGCGCCGACCACCCTCGTCACCGACGCCGACGGGCGCGTGCCGGTCACCGGGTTCCTCGGCGACTACGCGGTGACCGCGGGCGACCGCTCCGGCACGTTCACGCTGGTGACGGCGGGGCCGGGCGCAGCGACGGCGCAGCTCGACTGACCGGTCCGACGGGTGGGTGCCGTCGCTCGCGCCCAGCGAGCAGCACCGCGAGCGGCGGCTCGACGACGACGTCGTGCGACGGGTCGGCTGGGAAGATGTCTGCGTGCCACGCCCTGACCTGCAGCCCGTCACCGACCCCGCCGACGAACGCCTCGCCGACTACGTCTCCCTGACCGACGTCGCGCTCCGGTCGAAGCACGAGCCCGCCAAGGGGCTCTACATCGCGGAGAGCTCGACGGTGCTCGGGAGGGCGCTCGCCGCCGGGCACCGGCCACGGTCCGTGCTCCTCGCTCCGCGCTGGGTGCCGGACCTCGAGCGGATGCTCGCGTCGCTGCCGCCCGACGACGTCACCGTTCCCGTCTACGTCGCCGAGGAGCCCGTGCTCGAGGCGATCACCGGTTTCCACGTGCACCGGGGCGCGCTCGCCGCGATGCACCGGCCCGCGCTGGCCTCGGTCGACTCCGTGCTCCGGGCCGCGCGCGGCGGCGCGGGAGCGCGTCGGGTGGCCGTGCTCGAGGACGTCGTCGACCACACGAACGTGGGTGCGGCCTTCCGGTCGGCGGCCGCGCTCGGGGTCGACGCCGTGCTCGTCACGCCGCGGTGCGCGGACCCTCTGTACCGGCGGTCCGTCCGGGTGTCGATGGGGACCGTGTTCCAGGTGCCGTGGACGCGCATCGACCCGTGGCCCGACGGCATCGCGGTGCTGCGCGAGGCCGGGTTCGTCACCGCCGCGCTGGCCCTGACCGACGACTCGGTCACGCTCGACGCGCTCGTCGCCGACCCGCCCGAGCGGCTCGCGATGGTGCTCGGCGCCGAGGGCCACGGGCTCAAGCCCGTGACCGTCGCCGAGTCGGACCTCGTGGTGCGGATCCCCATGGCGGGCGGGGTGGACTCGCTCAACGTGGCCGCCGCGGCGGCTGTGGCGTTCTGGGCGACGCGGGTGCCCTCGGCCTGATCGGGTCCGCCGGGCGTCCTACGCGTCCGTGAACAGGCACGTGATGACGAAGCGGATGGGCTTGTCGAACGTGTAGGTGCGGTCGCCCTCGTTGGCGTCGCCGAGGTCGCTGACGAAGTACGTCCTGCCGGACCTGATGACGACGAACGCGACCGGCGACGGCTTGGTGTACGCGGTCGGGCCGTGCCGGTAGGTGACCTTGGAGCAGTCGTAGACGCCGCCGTACTCCCAGGTGGTCGGGTCGGCCCGCGGGTCGGGCGGACAGGCGAGGGCGGCGCCGGCCGAGCCGACGAGCAGGGCGGCGGCGAGGCCGGCGGTGGCGAGCGGACGGTGCAGACGCGACATGGGAACCCCCTGGACGAGACGACGGGCACCGCTCGTCGCGATGTCCGGAATGTCCACGTTAGGGGTGTGGCCCGTGGCGGCAGAAGGTGGGGAGCGGGCGATCCCGCTGTTTCACCCGGCGGTCGACGGGTGGTCGGCGTCGGCGGTCCGCAGTGCCGACGGCGGCATGCCCAAGTGGCGGCGGCAGGCGGCGAGGAGGCCGTTGTGGCTCAGGCCGACGGCGTGCGCCACGGTCGTGACGGGCTCCCCGGCGCGCAGGCGTGCGACGGCGGCGTCGAGACGGACCCGGGTGCGCCACTGGGAGAAGGGGACCCCGGTCTCCGTGAGGAACGCGCGTCGGATCGAGACCGTGCTCACGTGCAGGCGCTGGGCCCACTCCTCGAGCGTGCAGGGGTGGGCGGGGTCGTCCGCGAGGGCCGCCGCGATGGGCGCGGTGAGAGGGCCGGACGGGGTGAGCGGGGAGCGGCGCGGCGGCGTCGGCCGGGCCACGGCGCCCAGGAGCGAGACGAGGACGTCGCCGGAGCGGCGCGGGTCGCGCTGGCAGGAGAGCAGCTCGGCTCGGACGGCCGGGCAGACGGGGACGTCCCGCACCGGGCCGACCGCCCGGGCGTCGCTGGTCAGGACGACCGGGCAGAAGTCGTCGTCGAACCGGGCGCTGTGCATGACGCCGCGGGGGATCCACACCGCGCGCTGCTCGTCGACGACCCGCAGGCCGGTCGGTGTGTCGATCCGGCACGAGCCCGACGCGGCGTAGACGAGCTGGCCGTACGGGTGGGCGTGCCGGTCGTGGCCCCACGGTCCCCATGCGGCGTCCGGCGGCCACGTGTCCGTGCCCACCGGCCAGGTCTCGGGATCGTTCGTCTCGACCGGTGGGACGGTGCGCTCCAGTGTGACGGACGCTGAGCGCTGCATGTGAGACCTCGATCACTGAGTGTGAGCCAGCCGGACACAGGTAAGCCTAACCTCACGTCGATGCGCCGATCGGGCGCTTCCACACGGCGGGACCGACGTCCCGCACCGCCCGCGTCGCGCCCGTCCCGGCGTGACCACCGCACGCGGCCACCACGGACCCGGCAGGGGAGGAACGCATGAGCACGACGCTGCGTGCTCCCGCCACGGCCGTCGACCTCGCCCCGGTGCGCGACCGCCGGCCGGTGCTCGTCGGCGTCGGCCTCCTGGCGGGGCTGACCGTCGCCGTGGTCGCGTCGCTCGCGCTCGGCGCCCGCGACGTCCCCGTCGCCCACGTGGTCGGCGCGCTGACCGGACAGCTCCCCGCCGACCAGTACGACTCGGTCGTCGTGCTGTCCGAGCGGCTGCCCCGCACCCTGCTCGGCCTGCTCGTCGGCGCGTGCCTCGGCGCGTCCGGCGTCGTCATGCAGGCGGTGACGCGCAACCCGCTCGTCGACGGCGGCATCCTCGGCATCGAGCTCGGTGCGGCGTGCGCCGTGGTCTGCGCGATGCTCTTCTGGCACGTCAGCGGAGTGACGACGACGTTCTGGTTCGCGCTCGCCGGTGCGGCGGTCACCGCCGGGGTTGTATGGGTGCTCGCCCGCGCGACCACCCGGACGTCGCCCGCGATCGGGCTCGTGATCTGCGGCGCCGCCGTGTCGGCGCTGCTCGCCGCCGCGATCAACCTCGTGATCGTCCGCGACGAGGCGGTCAACGCGCACTACCGGTTCTGGGCGATCGGGCAGCTCGACGGCCGCGGGCACGTGCTCGGCGAGCTGTGGCCGTTCGTGGCCGTCGGGCTCCTCGCGGCGCTGCTGCTCGGCGGCCGGCTCAACGCCCTCGCGCTCGGCGAGGCCACCGCGGCGGGCCTCGGGGTCGACGTCCGCAGGTCCACGCTCGCCGCGTCCGGCGTCGCGGTCCTGCTGTGCGCCGCGGCAACCGCCGCCGTCGGGCCCGTCGCGTTCGTCGGCCTCGTCGGGGCGCACGGCGCCCGGCTGCTCGTCGGCGCCGACCTGCGGCGCGTCGTGCCGACCGGGATGGCCTTCGGCGCGCTGCTGCTGCTCGTGTCCGACGTCGCCGGCCGGCTCGCGCCGGGCCACGGGGAGGTCTCCGTCGGGGTCATGACCGCGCTCGTCGGGACGCCGGTGTTCGTCGTGCTCGCCCGGTCCCGGCGGCTGGTCGAGGCATGAGCGCCGTGACCGAGGCACCGACCACCACTGCGGCGGACGTCGTCGAGCTCCTCCGCGCCGACCGGACGACGCGGGCACGGTCCGCGCTGCGCACCGGGGTCCTCGTCGCCGTGGTCGGGCTGCTCGCCGCCGCGCTCGCGGTCGCCGTCGGCGGGTCCGTGCAGGTGCCCCTGCCCGACGTCGCCGGCGCCCTCCTCGGGCGCGGGAACGGGCTCGCGCAGTTCGTCGTCGTCGAGACGCGGCTGCCGAGGGTGCTCGTCGCAGTGCTCGCCGGAGCGGCGTTCGGCGTCGCCGGGTCGCTGTACCAGCGGGTGGTCGGCAACCCGCTCGCGACCCCGGACGTCATCGGGGTCTCGGCGGGTGCCGGGGCCGGGGCGGTCGTCGTGCTCGTCGTGATCGGGACGTCCGGCATCGCCGTGCAGGGGGGAGCGCTCGCCGGTGCCGGGATCGCCGCCGCGCTCGTCATGCTGCTCGGCCGGCGGTCCGGCGAGGGGACGTACCGGCTGGTGCTCGTCGGGATCGGCATCGCCGCCGGGTTCTCCGCGGTCACCAGCTACCTCCTGGCGCGGGCCGACGAGGCGACGACGACCCGGGCGACCCGGTGGCTCGTGGGGTCGTTGTCGAGCGTCACCTGGTCCGACGTGCGCGTCCTCGCGGTGACCGTCGTGGTCGGGCTCTCCGCGCTCGTGCTGGTCGCACCGCACCTGGAGCAGGTGCGGCTCGGCGACCGGGTGGCCACCGGCCTCGGCACCCGCGTCGGGCACGTGCGGCTCGCCGTGCTGCTGCTCGGGGCGGTGCTGGCAGCGCTCGCCACGTCCGTGACCGGCGCGATCGCGTTCGTCGCGCTCGTCGCCGGACCCGTGGCCGCGCGGCTCGTCCCCGGCTCCGGCGCAGCGTTCGCGGGGCTCGTCGGGGCGGACCTGCTCGTGGTCTCCGACCTCGTGGCGCAGAACGCGCCCGCCATCAGCCCCGTGCCGACGGGCGTCGTCACCGCCCTCGTCGGTGCGCCCGTGCTGCTGCACCTGCTCCTGCGACCCCGGAGGACGACATGAGCCTGGACGCCCGGCGGATCAGCGTCGGCTACGACCGTCGGGTCGTGGTCGACGGCCTCGACCTGACGATCGGCGTCGGCGAGATCACCGCGCTCATCGGCCCCAACGCGTGCGGCAAGTCGACGCTGCTCGGAGCCCTGGGCCGGGTGCTGCCCGTGCGCGGCGGCGCCGTGCTGCTCGCCGGCCAGGACATCCACCGGCTGCCGACCCGTGAGGTCGCCCGGCGGCTCGGGGTGCTCCCGCAGCAGCCCGCCGCCCCCGAGGGGATCACCGTCGCGGAGCTCGTGCACCGCGGTCGGCACCCGCACCAGGGGCTGCTCGCGCGCCGGACCGCGCACGACGACCAGGCCGTCGCCACCGCGATGCTGCGCACCGGGGTCGCCGACCTCGCCACGCGGGCGGTCGACGAGCTGTCCGGCGGTCAGCGCCAGCGGGTCTGGATCGCCATGGCGCTCGCGCAGGAGACGTCCGTGCTGCTGCTCGACGAGCCGACCAGCTACCTCGACGTCGCCCACCAGCTCGAGGTGCTCGACCTCCTCGTCGACCTCAACCGCGAGCAGGGCACCACGGTCGTGATGGTGCTGCACGACCTCAACCACGCCGCCCGCTACGCCTCCACCGTCGTCGCGGTGAAGGACGGCCGGATCGCCGCGTGCGGTCCGCCGCGCGAGGTCGTCACCGTCGAGCTCGTCGCCGAGGTGTTCGGCGTGCCCGCCCGCGTGCTCACCGACCCCGACACGGGCGCCCCGCTCGTGCTCGCACGGGGCCGCCACGACCGGCCGCCGACGCCCGCCGACAACGACCAGCACCACAAGCCGGACCAGCCCGGGATCCACCCCGCGCGCACGCCGGCCCCCCTCCTCGCGGGCGGCCCCGCCCGCGCCGACCAGAAGGACGACGCATGAGCCTGACGACCCCCACCCGACGGCACCGGGCGCTCGCCGCCACCACCGGCCTCGCCGTGCTGCTGGCTGCCGCCCTCGCGGGCTGCGGCAGCGACGCCTCGGGCGACGACGCCGGCTCGACGTCCGCCTCCGGCGGCACCTACCCGATGACGCTGGAGAGCCCGTTCGGCACCACCGAGCTCACCGCGCAGCCCGAGAGGGTCGCCGTCGTCTCGGCCGTGGACCTCGACATCGCCCTGGCCCTCGGCGTCACGCCCGTCACGGCTCCGGTGTTCGGCGACTACCCGCTCGACCCGTGGACGCAGGACGCGCTCGACGGCACCGAGATCGACACCTACGACTCCACCGACGGCACCGACTACGCGGCGATCGCCGCTGCCGAGCCCGACGTCATCCTCGCCACGAGCGGGTGGACCCTCGACGAGGACTACGACCAGCTCGCCAAGATCGCGCCCGTCGTGAGCTTCCAGGGCGAGGACGGCCTGTCGGCGATGACGTGGGCCGACCGGACCGAGGTGGCCGCGCAGGCCCTCGGCATCCCTGAGAAGGGCGACGACGTCGTCGCGTCCGTGGAGACGGCGTTCGCCGACGCCCGCGCCGCGCACCCGGACTTCGAGGGGAAGAGCTACACGTACGCGGTGATCCACCCGGACCAGATCACGTACATCTCCGCGCAGGGCAGCGACGTCAGCTTCTTCACCGACCTCGGCTTCACGCTGCCGGAGACGGCCTCGCAGTTCAGCGAGGAGGACAGCGCCGTCAGCAAGGAGAACCTCGACCTGCTCGACGCCGACGTGCTGCTCGTCGGGTACCCGTTCGGCGACGAGGGGCTGCTCAGCCGCGACCAGCTCGAGACCGACCCGCTGTTCCAGAAGATCCCGGCCGTCGCCGCGAAGCACTACACGGTCATCGGCGACGACGTCGCCTCGCCGCTCGCGTACCCCACGCCGCTGAGCCAGACCTGGGCGCTGCAGCAGATGCTGCCCGTGCTCGAGCAGGCCGTCGTGGGTTCGTGACCCGCCCGCCGGGCCCGCGCACGCGGGCCCGGCCACCGCAGAGCCGTCCGACGAGAGGAACGACCATGGCGCTCCCGCGCATCGAACCGTATGCCGTGCCCACGCCCGAGGAGCTGCCCGCAGGCCGCGTCGACTGGCAGGTGGACCCCGGTCGTGCGGTGCTGCTGGTGCACGACATGCAGGCCTACTTCGTCGACGCGTTCGCGCCCGGTACGCCGGACGCGCCGGGTCCCGTCGACCGGGCGATCAGCAACATCGCGGCCCTGCGGCGCGCTGCCGCGGGGGTGGGACTGCCGGTCGTCTACACGGTCCAGCCGCCCGACCAGGACCCGGCGGACCGCGGGCTGCTCAGCGAGTTCTGGGGCCCCGGCCTGTCCGGGCCGCACAGCGCGCGCGTGGTGGACCAGCTCGCGCCGGGTCCGGGGGACCGGGTCGTCACGAAGTGGCGCTACAACGCGTTCGTCCGCACGCCCCTGCTCGACCTGCTGCGCGAGGAGGAGCGCGACCAGCTCGTCGTCGTCGGCGTGTACGCGCACCTCGGCTGCCTGCTCACGGCGAGCCACGCGTTCATGCACGACGTCCAGCCGTTCCTCGTGAGCGACGCCGTCGCCGACTTCTCCCGCGCGCACCACGAGCAGGCGCTGGAGTTCGCGGCCACCCGTTGCGCGCGCGTCCTGACCACCGCGGACCTGCTCGGGCAGCTCACCGGTGCGCAGCCGCGCGGCGAGCTGGCGGGTGCGGGCGCGCGATGAGCGACGTCGCCCTGGTCACCGGGGCAGCAGGGGGGATCGGGGCGGCCGTCGTGCGGCTCCTCACGGAGCGCGGCCTCCGGGTCGTCGCCGTCGACCTCGTCGGCGCGCCGGACCGCACGGGTGTGGACGCCCGGGTGCTCGACGTGCGGCGCCGGGAGGACGTCGACGCGCTCGTCGCGGACGTCGAGGCCGGCACCGGACCCATCGAGGTCCTGGTCAACGCCGCGGGGCTGCTCCGCACGGGGCCCGCGCTCGACGACGGCGACGCCCTCGACGACCTGGTGGCCGTGAACGTCGCCGGGGTCGCGCACGTGACCCGGGCCGTCGCGCGCGCCATGCTGCCGCGCGGACGCGGCGCGATCGTCACGGTCGCGTCGAACGCGGCCGGCGTGCCGCGCGCGGGGATGGCGGCCTACGGCGCGTCGAAGGCGGCGGCCACCGCGTGGACCAAGGCGCTCGGTCTCGAGCTCGCGCCGCACGGCATCCGCTGCAACGTCGTCCAGCCGGGCACCACCCGGACCCCCATGCTCGCCGGGCTCGGGCCCGAGCAGCACGTCCTCGCCGCCGCCGTGGCGGGGGACCCCGCCCGGTTCAAGGTCGGCATCCCGCTGGGACGCGTCGCCGAGCCGGACGACATCGCGCGGGCCGTCGGCTTCCTGGTCTCCGACGACGCCCGCCACCTCACCATGCACGAGCTGTACGTGGACGGCGGAGCGTCGCTCCGATGAACGCCACCGTCCGCCGCGAAGGAGCAGACATGTCGAACCCCGGCTTCACCCTGCTGGGCCCGCACCACCGGATGCAGGCCCGCGGCCACCTCGCCGGACTCGCACCCGACGCCGCCGCCGGTCCCGGCGCCGCGGCACGGGCCCTCGCGCTCGTCCGGGAGCGGCGAGCCCCGCTCCTCGTGGGCGCGGTGCCGTTCGACGCCGACCGGCCCGGCCGGTTCGCCGTCCCGGCAGAGGTCGTCTGGGACGTGCCCCGCGCCGCGGGTGCCCCGCGCGTCGGGGCGCCCGCGTGGCGACCGGGGGACGACCCGCAGTACCGGTCCGCCGTCGAGGCGGCGCTGCGGGGGATCGAGGCGGGCATGCTCCGCAAGCTCGTCCTGGCCCGCGCGGTCGACCTCACGGCCGACGACGACATCGACACCGCCGTGGTCCGCGACGAGCTCGACCGTCGGACCTCCCTCGGGTACACGTTCGACGTCGACCTCGGCCCGGACACCGGGCGGATGGTCGGCTCGTCACCCGAGCTGCTCGTGTCCGTGACGGACGGGCTCCTGCGCAGCCAGCCGCTCGCCGGCTCGACCGAGCGGCGCGCCGACGACGCCGAGGACCGCGCCGCGCGCGACCGGCTCCTGGCGTCGACGAAGGACCTCGCCGAGCACCGGCTGGTCGTCGACGCGATGCGGGAGGCCCTGGCCCCCTACGTCACGCAGCTCGACGTCCCCGAGCACCCGGGCATCGTCGCGACGCCGCACCTGTGGCACCTCGGCACCACCATCACCGGCCGGGTCCGCACCGGCGTCACGTCGCTCCAGCTCGCCTACGCGCTGCACCCGACGCCCGCCGTGTGCGGTGTCCCGACGACGACGGCCGCCGACCTCGTGAAGATCCTCGAGCCCGTGGACAGGGGCTTCTACTCGGGCTTCGTCGGGTGGATGGACGCCCGCGGCGACGGCGAGTGGGTCCTCGCGCTGCGGTGCGGCCTGGTGCGTGGCGCGAGCCTGCGTGCGTACGCCGGGGCGGGCGTCGTGGCCGCGTCGACGCCCCGCAGCGAGCTGCACGAGACCGAGGTCAAGCTCCGCACGTTCCTCGCGGCGCTCGACGGCGTCCCGGGGCTGCGCGCACGGGACACCGCGCTCGCCGGGGTCGGGGCATGAGCGCGCCGCTGATCCTGCCGGGCGTCGTGCCCTACCCGGCGGAGGCCGTCGCCCGCTACCGGGAGGCGGGCTACTGGACCGACGACACGCTCGACGACCTGCTGCGCGACGCTGCGGCCGACGCCCCCGGCTCCGTCGCCGTCGTCGACGCCACCCGGCGCGTCACGTACGCCGAGCTCGATGCCTGGACCACCCGAGTGGCGTGCGGGCTGCGGGCGCAGGGACTGCGACGCGGTGACCGCGTCGTCGTCCAGGTGCCGAACCAGGCCGAGCTGCTCGTGGTGCTGTTCGCGCTGTTCCGGCTCGGTGCGCTGCCCGTCCTGGCGCTGCCGGCGCATCGTCGTGCGGAGATCCAGGCCTTCTGCGAGATCGCCGAGGCCGTCGCGATCGTGACGTGCCGGACGCACGCGGGGTTCGACCATGCGGCCCTCGCCGCGTCGGTCGCGGCGGAGGCGCCCGGAGTCCGCGTGATCCTCGCCGACGCGCTGCCGACGGCGGAGGGCGAGATCGGCAGGCGGGTGTCGCACCCGTCCGACGTCGCGTTCCTGCAGCTCTCCGGCGGCAGCACCGGCCGGCCGAAGCTCATCCCGCGCACGCACGCCGACTACCTCTACTCGGTCCGCGAGAGCGCGACGATCTGCCGCCTGACCTCACGGTCCGTCCTGCTCGCCGCACTGCCCGCCGTGCACAACTTCCCGATGTCGTCGCCCGGTTTCCTCGGCGTCATGCACGCGCGCGGCACCCTCGTGCTCGCGCCCGACCCGAGCCCGTCGACCGTGTTCCGGATGGTCGCCGAGCACCGGGTCACCATCGTCCCGGCCGTGCCGCCCCTGCTGCTGAGCTGGTTGGGCTCGCCGCTGCGGGAAGGGGCGGACCTGTCCAGCCTGGAGGTCGTCCAGGTGGGTGGCGCGCGGCTCGCGGAGCCGGTCGCCGCCCGCGTCGGGCGCGAGCTGGGCTGCCGGCTGCAGCAGGTGTTCGGCATGGCCGAGGGGCTCGTCTGCTACACGCGGGACGACGACGACACCGCGACCGTGCTCGGCACGCAGGGCCGGCCGATCTCGCCCGCCGACGAGGTGCTCGTGGTGGACGACGACGACCGGCCAGTCCCGCTGGGCACGCCCGGACACCTGCTCACGCGGGGTCCGTACACGATCCGCGGCTACTACCGGGCACCCGAGCACGACGCGCGCACGTTCACCCCCGACGGCTTCTACCGCACCGGTGACGTGGTGGTGGCGCGGGCGGACGGGACGCTCACCGTGGTGGGACGGGCGAAGGACCAGATCAACCGGGGCGGCGAGAAGGTCGCGCCGCAGGAGGTCGAGGAGCAGCTCCTCACCCACCCGGCCGTGCACGACGTGTCCGTGGTCGCGGAGCCCGACGACGTCCTCGGCGAGCGAGTCCTCGCCTACGTCGTCGCCCGCGACGACCACCCCGCTCCGCGGCCCGTGGACCTGCGCCGGCACCTCGCCGCGCGCGGGCTGGCCACCTACAAGGTGCCGGACGTGTTCCGGCTCGTCGCCGCCCTGCCCGGCACCGGCGTCGGCAAGGTCGACCGGGCGCGGCTCGGCGAGGCGACCGTCCTCGTCGGAGCGGGGGAGGCGACGTGCTGACCGACCGGCCCGACCCGCGAGACGTGCGCGACGACGTCGACCTCGACGTGCTCGGCGTGGGCTTCGGCCCGGCGAACATCGCGCTCGCGATCGCGCTCGACGAGGACGCCCGCGGCGACGGGGCCGGCCCGCGCGACGGGCGGGGCCGCGGGCTGCAGGCCCTGTTCGTGGAGCAGAGCCCGACCCTGAGCTGGCACGAGGGGATGCTGTTCGACGACGCGAGCATGCAGGTCTCGTTCCTCAAGGACCTCGCGACGTTCCGCAACCCGACGTCCCCGTACACGTTCGTCAGCTTCCTCAAGGCCGTGGACCGGCTCGTCGACTTCACCAACCGCGGGTCGATGACGCCGCTGCGCGTCGAGTTCGTCGCGTACCTGAGGTGGGTCGCCGGGCAGCTCGCGCACCTCGTCAGCTACGGCACCCGCGTGGAGCTCGTCCGGCCGGTCGTCGAGGACGGTGCCGTCGTCCGCTACGACGTCACGGTCGTCCGGGACGGCCGCCGGGAGGTGCTCCGCGCCCGGAACGTCGTCATGGCCGCCGGGCTGCGGCCGCGGCTGCCCGACGGGGTCGTCGAAGGACCGCGGGTGTGGCACTCCGCGCGGTTCCTGCCGCGGATCGCCGCGCACACCGGCGGCCAGGAGGCGTTCGTCGTCGTCGGCTCCGGCCAGAGCGCCGCCGAGGTCGCGATGCACCTGTACCAGCGGTTCCCGCAGGCGGTCGTGCACCTCGTCACCACCCGGTTCGGGCTCGCGCCCGCCGACCAGGGGCCGCTCGTCAACGAGATCTTCGACCCGGCGACCGTCGACCTCGTGTTCGACGCGGAGCCCGCCGCCCGGGAACGGCTGGCGCGCATGCACGCGAACGCCAACTACGGCGTGGTCAACCCCGACCTCGTGCGCGACGTGTTCGACACCGTGTACCGCGACCGGTGGCTCGGTGTGGAGCGGCTCGTGCTGCACCGCCGCAGCCGCGTCGTCGACGTGCACGAGCAGCCCGGCGAGGTCGCCGTCCGGGTCCTCGACGACCTCACCGGGACGAGCCGCACCCTCGCGGCGTCCGCCGTGGTGCTCGCCACCGGGTACCGGGCGTTCGACGGCGGCACCCTGCTGGGCGCCGACGCCGACCTGCTCGTGCGCGACCACCAGGGCCGGGTCCTCGTCGACCGCGACTGCCGTGCCCGCCTGCACGTCGACGGTCGCGCCGGCCTCTACCTCGTGGGGCAGAGCGAGCACCAGCACGGCGTCGCCACCACCCTGCTGTCCACCGTCGCGGTCCGCGCCGGGGACATCGCCGACTCGCTCCTGTCGGCCCACCTCGTCGCGCAGCACGCCGACCGTCCGGAAGGAACCCATGTCTGAGCGCGCCCTGGCCACCGCACGCGAGCTCGTCGGCGCGGTCGTCCCCGACGACGTCACCGACGCCGCACCCGACGACGACCTGCGCGACCACGGGCTGGACTCGATCCGGCTCGTCGGGCTCGTCGACACGCTGCGCGACCGCGGCGCGGAGGTCGAGGTCGTGGACCTCGCCGCCGAGCCGACCCTGCAGCGCATCGCCGCGCTCCTGCCCTGACCCCGCACCTGATCCGACCCACCGGAGGACCCATGAGCACCAACCCGTTCGACGACGAGGACGGCCGCTTCCTCGTGCTGGTCAACGACGAGCTGCAGCACTCGCTGTGGCCGGCCTTCGCCGTCGTGCCCGACGGCTGGCGGGTCGTGCAGGCCGAGACGAGCCGGGCGGACGCGCTCGCGTACGTCGAGGAGCACTGGACCGACCTGCGTCCGAAGTCCCTGCGCGACGCGCTCGCGCAGGCCTGAGAGGAGGAACCGTGCCGCGTTCCGTGCACTACGTGGACTTCCCGGTCCGCATCCGCGAGGTCGAGGTGCTGCGACGCACCCAGGTCACGCCCACGATGGTCCGGGTCACGCTCGGCGGCCCCGGCGCCGCCGGGTTCGAGAGCGCCATCGCCGACGAGCACGTCAAGCTGATCTTCCCCGACCCGGGGACCGGTGAGCTGAGGGTGCCCGTCCAGGACCCGGACGACCCCGACGAGCTCGTGTGGCCCCGTCCCATGCCGACGAGCCGCGAGTACACCGTCCGGGCGCACCGGCCCGACGTGCAGGAGATCGACATCGACTTCGTCGTGCACGGCGACGGGCTCGCGTCCGGCTGGGCGGAGCGTGCGGAGCCCGGTGACCGGGTCCACGTCGCCGGTCCGCCCGGGGGCTTCCAGGTGTCCGACGGCTACGACTTCCGCATCGTGGCGGGCGACGAGACGGCACTGCCCGCCATCGCCCGGATCGTCGCGGCCCTCCCGCGCGACTCCCGCGGACACGTGGTCGTCGAGGTGTTCGACGAGGCCTCCGAGCAGCCGCTCGACGCGCCCGACGGCGTCGACGTGACGTGGGTGCACGGGTTCGGCCGGGCCGGCGACGCGTGGGGGGAGGCCGTCGTCGGCACGGCGATCCCCGCGGGCGCCGTGACGCACGTCTGGCTGGCCGGCGAGGCGGGCGCCATCCGACCCGTGCGCCGCTGGCTGCGCGACGAGGCCCGGATCGGCAAGGAGCACAGCTCCGTGACCGGCTACTGGAAGCGCGGGCTGGCCGACACGCACGAGCACCTCGACGAGGACGACGAAGACGACGAGGACGACGACGTGGCGGAGGAGGACCTCGTCGGCGCGCACTGACGCGCCGCCGCTCGACCCGCCCGACCCGCCGCACCCGGTGGCGGCCGCACGCCCGTCCGGGGCGTCGGCGGCCCCACCGGTGCCCGGTGCTGCCGTCAGCCGCGCGGCTGCCGCCCGATCGCCCAGGTTCCGCACCACCCGGAGGACCACCTCGATGAGCACGACCACGTCCGACCTGACTCGACCGAACGCCCGGGCCGACGCTGACGGCTGGCGCGCGCCGACGGCCGCGCAGCGCGCGATCGACGAGGCGCGGCGGCTCGACCCGTCGTCCGCGGCGTACGTCGTGGCGGACGTGCTCGAGGTCGGCGGTGCGGTCGACGTGCCGCTGCTCGTCGAGTCCGTGCGGGCCGTGGTGGAGGCGACGGCGGCGCTGCGCGTCGAGGTGGACGACGACGCGCCGCGCGTGCGGGTCGGTGGCGTGCGGCCCGTCGACGTGGCCGTCGTCGACCTCGCCACCGAGGCCGACCCGCGGGCCGCGGCGCACGCCTGGGTCGACGCGGACCTGGCGGGCGCCACGGGCGCCGTCGACCAGTCCCACGCGGTGCTCGTCCTGGGGGCCGACGAGACGTGGTGGTACCAGCGCTACCACCACCTGCTCGTCGACGGGTACGCCGTCGCGACCCTGACTAGGCGCGTCGCCGAGCGGTACCGGTGCGCGCTCGCCGGCGTGGCGCCGTCGTCCGTGGACGAGGACCTCGTCGCGCTCTGGGACCAGGAGGAGGAGCACCTCGGCTCCGACCGGGCGGCGCAGGACGCGGCCTTCTTCGTCGGGGTGCTCGGCGACGCGCCGCCCCGGACCCGCCTCGCCGAACGGTCCGCACCCGCGCTGCGGCGGGCGCGCCGGGCGACCGTCGACCTGCCGTCGGGTGCGACGGACGCGCTCGCGACGCTGCTGGCGGACGAGCCCCGTCTCACGTGGGCCGACGTGCACGCCGCCGCCTGGGCCGCCTTCGTCGGCCGTCGGGCGGGCCAGGACGACGTGGTGCTCGGTCTGCCGGTGGCGGCCCGGGTCACCCCGGAGTCGCTGCGGACCGTGTCGATGTCCGTGAACGTGGTGCCGCTGCGCTGCGCACCGCGCAGGTCCGTGACCCTGCGCGCGCTGGCGCACGAGGTCGCGGCGACGCTCGTCGGCGTCCGGCGCCACCAGCGGGCGCGGGGCGAGGACCTCGCGGCGCGGTACGCGGACGAGACGGGGTCGTGGCTGCTGCGCGGCCCGGGGCTCAACGTCAAGCCGTTCGTCGAGACCGTCCGCGTCGGCGACGCGGTCGGCGTGCTGCGCACCGTCACGGCGGGCCCGGTGGACGACGTCGACCTCACCGTGGTCCCGGACGGTGCGGCCGGGGTGCGGCTGACCCTCGAGGCGAACCCCGACGTGCTCGACGAGCGCGCCCTGCACCGGCTCGCCGACGCCTACACCGCGTTCCTCGGCACGGTGCTCGCCGACCCGGACCGCCCGTTCGGCCGGGTGCCGGCGGACCGCGTACCCGCACCGGCCGCACCGGCCGCGCCGCGGGCCGCCGGCGCCGAGCCGCGCGACGTCAGCGCGGTGCTCGCGGAGACCGTCGCCGCCGACCCGCACGCGCCCGCGCTGCGGGACCGGTCGCAGGCCCTCGACCTCGCCACCCTGCACTCCCGCGTCCGGGCCTGGGCGGACGCGCTGCGCGCCGCCGGGATCGGCGAGGAGGACCTCGTCGCCCTCGCCCTGCCCCGCGGCGCCGACCTCGTGACCGGGCTGCTCGCCGTGCTGGAGGCCGGTGCGGCGGTCATGGTGGCGGACCTCGAGCACCCGCCCGCCCGTGTCGCCGACCTGCTGGACGACGCCCGGCCCGTGCTCGTGGTGACCGCACCGGACAGCGTGCACGCGCACCGGGCGGACGCGGCGCTCGTCGTCGACGGCGCCCTGCACCCGCCGCGCACCGGCCGTCCGGCGCTCCCCGCACGGCAGCCCCACCCCGACAGCACCGCGTACGTGGTCCACACCTCGGGGTCGACAGGGCGGCCCAAGGGCGTCGCCGTGAGCCGGCGGTCGCTCGCCTTCCTGCTCGACCACCACCGGCGCACGCTGCACGGCCCCGTGGCCGAGCGGGCCGGTCGTCGCCTGCTTGCCGCGCACACCGCCTCGTTCGCGTTCGACTCGTCGTGGGAGCAGCTGCTGTGGCTGCTGCTCGGCCACGAGCTCCTGGTGCTCGACGAGGACGACCGGCGCGACGCGCACGAGATCGTCGCCGCCGTCGACCGCGAGCGCATCGACACGCTCGACGTCACGCCGTCGCTCGCGGCGGCCCTCGTGGACGCGGGCCTGCTGACGACCGACCACCGGCTGGAGCTGCTGCTCATCGGCGGTGAGGCCGCCCCCGCCGAGCTGTGGCGCACCATCGCGCGCTCCGGGGTGCGCAGCCACAACCTGTACGGGCCGACCGAGGCGACGGTCGACGCGCTGGGCGCACCCGTGGCCGGCACCGAGCCGACGATCGGCCGCCCGCTCGAGGGCACGGCGATCCGCGTCCTCGACGCTGCGCTGCAGCCCACGAGGTCCGGCGAGCTGTACCTGGCGGGGCCGCACCTCGCGCGCGGGTACCGCGACCGGCCCGGGGCGACCGCCGCCCGGTTCGTCGCCGACCCGTGGGGGGCCCCGGGCGACCGGATGTACCGCACGGGGGACCTCGTGCGGGTGGAGGACGACGGCACCGTGACCTACCGCGGTCGCGGCGACGACCAGGTCAAGGTGCGCGGCCACCGTGTCGAGCTCGGGGAGGTGCAGGCGGCGCTCGCGGCCGTGCCGGGGGTCCGGCAGGCGCACGCGCTGGTCAGCGGCGAGCCCGCCCGGGTCGTCGGGTACGTCGTCGCGCCCGGGCTCGACCCGGCGGGTGTGCGGGCCGCGCTGGTGGCGCGGGTGCCGGACCACCTGGTCCCTGCGGCCGTCGTGGTCGTCGACGTCTTCCCGACGACCGTGCAGGGCAAGCTCGACGCCCGGGCGCTGCCCGTGCCGGACCTCACGGGGACGCCACGGGGCACGGCGCGGCCCGTGACACCCACCGAGCAGGCGGTGTGCGACGCGTTCGGGACCGTCCTCGGCGTCGCGGACGTGGCCGCGGACGACGACTTCTTCCTGCTGTCGGGCGACTCGATCTCCGCGATCGGCGTGGCCGCCCGGCTGCGCACGGCAGGGTGGCGGCTGCGTCCGCGCGACGTGTTCGGCGCCCGGACGCCGCGGGACCTCGCCCCGCTGCTGACACCGCTGCACGCACCGTCCGACGACACCCGCGTCGTGGCGTCCGTGCCGGCGACCGGTGCGGTGCCGGTGCCGCCCGTGGTGGCCGACCTCCTGGCCGTCGCGCCCGACGCGGCGACGCTGCGCCGGTACGCGCACAGCCTGCAGGTCCCGCTGCCTCCGGTCGGCGACGACACCGTGCGGCGGGCGGTCGCGGACCTCGTCGACCTGCACCCCGCCCTGCGGGTCAGGCTCACGGGCGTCGACGCGGGGTCTGCGCGCCTCGACGTCCCCGAGCGGAGCGCCGCGCACGACCTGCAGGTGGGGACCGACCTCGACGAGCTGCGCGACCGGCTCCTCGGTGCGCTCGACCCGGAGGCGGGCCGGGTGCTCGCGGCCGGGCGGGTCGGGGACGTCCTCGTGCTCGTGGTGCACCACCTCGCCGTCGACGGCGTGTCGTGGCGGGTGCTGCGGGCGGACCTCGCCGACCTGCTCGCCGGGCGTCGCCCGAGGCCCGAGGTGTCCTCGTGGCGGGCCCGTGCCGTGGCGTTCGCGGGGGCCGCTGCGGGCCTGGCGGGCGAGCGCGACCACTGGGACACGGTGCTGGCCCGACCGTGCGACCTGCTCGGTGCGCAGCCGTCCGGTGGCGTGTCCCGCGACGCGCTGCGGGTCTGGCGGTCGTTGCCGGCCGCGGCCGCCCGGGTGCTGGTCGAGGACCTGCCGCGGGCGGCCCGGACGACGCCGGACGTGGTGCTCGCGGCCGTCGTCGGCCGTGCGCTGCAGCGCGCCCGCGACCGGCGCCACGGCGGGCGGCTGCTGCTCACGTGGGAGACGCACGGGCGCGACCCGGTGGTCGCGGGGGAGGACCTCACCCGGACGGTCGGGTGGTTCACGGCCGAGTTCCCGGTGGCCGTGGACCTGCCGCCGCTGCTCGGCGACGCGGGCGCGGACCTGGTCGCCGGCGTCGCGGCGACTGCGGCCGCCCGGGCGGCCGCGCCCGGCGACGGCGTGGGGTTCGGCGTGCTGGCTGCCGCAGGCGCCCTCGGCGTCGCCGGGGCGGTGCGCCCGCGGCTGCTCGTGAACTACCTGGGGCGGCTCGGCGGTGCGGGCTTCACGGCCCACGTCCCGGACGGGTTCCGGTCGACGCACGCCGTCGAGGTCAACGCGGTGCGGGGCGACGACGGCGGGCTGGCGGTCGAGTGGACCTTCGCGGCGGGGTCGGCGGGCCTGGCCGAGCCGCTGTGGGCCGCGTTCGACGCGGTGGTGGCCGAGGCCGTCGCCCTCGTCGGCGACGGTGCGGTGGCCGCACGCCCGGTGCTGACCGCCGATCGCTGCACGCTCGCCGGCGTCCGGCCCGACGCGCTCGCCGCGGTGCAGCGCGAGGTCGGCCCGCTCGTGGACGTCGCGCCCTTGTCGCCGTTGCAGGAGGGGCTGCTGTTCCACGCGCTCACCGACGGTGCCGACGACGTGTACCGGACCCGCACGACGGTCCGCCTCGAGACACCCGCCGGCTCCGACGGGGTCCGACCCGTCCTCGACGCGGAGCGGCTGCGACGTGCGCTCGACCGGGTGTGCACCGCCCACCCGCAGCTCCTGGCCGCGTTCACCGCGGACGCGTTCGGGTCGCCGGCCCAGCTCGTCGGCGCCGCACCGGGTCCGCTCGTCGAGGTGCGCGACCTGTCGGCGCTGCCGGCGGCCGCGGCCGCGGCCGAGCTGGCCGTGCTGGAGGCGGAGGCGTCGGCGGTCCCGTTCGACGTCACGCGGGCGCCCCTGGTGCGGGCCGTCCTCGTGAGGACCGCGCCCCACGCCGTCGCCCTCGTGCTCACCGCGCACCACCTGGTGCTCGACGGGTGGTCGACGCCCGTGCTGGTCGCGGCCCTCGTGGACGCCTACGCGAGCGACCGTCCGCCCGCCGACGGCTACGGGACGTTCCGCGAGTACCTGCGGGTCACCCGGGACCGTGACCGGGCGCCCGCGCTCGGTGCGTGGGCGCACCACCTCGCGGACGCCGAGCCGTGCCTGGTCGCCCCGGCGTCCCGGGTCGTCGGTGCGCCGGTTCCCCGGACGCTGGACGTGGTGCTCGACGCCGACCGGACCGCCGCCGTCGTCGCGGCGGCCCGGGCGGCCGGGCTCACGCTCGGTTCGCTGGTCAACGGCGCGTGGTCGCTCGTGCTGTCACGGGAGACCGGGCGCACGGACGTCGTCTTCGGGACGACGGTGTCGGGGCGTGCGGTCGAGCTCGACGGCGTCGACCGGGTGGTCGGCCTGCTGTCGACGACCGTGCCGGTCCGGGTCCGGCTGCGCGCCGACCGTTCCCTGCGCGACCAGCTCCGCGAGCACCAGGCGGTGCGGGCGGCGCTGCAGGAGCACGAGGTGCTCGGCCTGGGCGACATCGAGGCGACGAGCGGGCGTGCCGGTCTGTTCGACACGCTCGTGGTCGTCGAGAACTACCCCGAGGGCGGCGCCGGGCAGGCCCTGCGGGTGGCGGGCGTCGAGAACGCCGGCGGGACGCACTACCCGCTGACGCTCACCGTCCTGCCGGGCGAGCGGCTGCGTGTCGTCGTCGAGCACGACCCGGCGAGGGTGGACGCGACGAGGGCCCGACAGCTCGGCGACGCCGTGCTGGCGACGCTCGTCGAGATCACCGGCGACCTGTCGGCCTCCCCGCGCGCCGTCGCCGCCGGGACGCCGGAGCCGGCCCCGGTCCTCGTCGGTCCCGACCCGGCACCGGAGGGGGTCGTCGCGGCGTTCCTCGCGTCCGTGGCACGCGACCCCGACGCGGTCGCGGTCCGGTGCGGCCCGGACGCGGTGACGTTCCGCGGGCTCGCCGACCGGGCAGCCGCGTTCCAGCAGCGGTTCGCCGACCTCGGCCTGCGACCCGACGACGTGGTCGCGCTCGCGCTGCCGCGGGGCACCGACCTCGTCGCGGCGCTCCTCGCCTGTCTCGCGCACGGTGTCGCGTACCTCCCGCTGGACCTCGCACACCCGGTCGAGCGCCTGCGCACCACGGTGGCCGACGCGGCTGCGCGGTGCGTCGTGACGTCTGACGGGCGGCTCGCGGACGTCCCGCACGTCGACCCGGCGACGGTCCCACGCGCGACGCGGCCGCTGCACGAGCGCCGCGTCCCCGGCGCCGCGGCCGCGTACGTCATCTCGACCTCGGGCTCGACCGGCCGTCCGAAGGGCACCGTCCTGACCCGCGACGCGCTCCACCGGCACTTCGCGGGCCTGCGCACCGGCCGCCACGCCGAGCTCGTCGAGCGGACGCGCGCGCGGGAGGGCGACCGTCGGGTCCGCGCCCTCCACACGGCGTCGTTCGCGTTCGACACCTCGCTGATCCAGCTGTACTGGCTGGTCGCCGGGCACGAGCTCGTGCTGCTCGACGACGCGGAGCGCCGGGACCCGGCCGTCGTGGTCGCACGCATCGCGCAGCACCGCGTGGACGTCGTCGACGTCGCGCCGGTGCTCGCCGAGCAGCTCGTCGCCGAGGGGGTGCTCGACGGCCCGTGGCCGCTGCCTGAGCTGTTCCTGGGCGGCGAGGCCGTACCGGCGTCCCTCTGGACGACGCTGCGCGCGCACCCGGGCACCCGCACCGTCAACCTCTACGGGCCCACCGAGACGACGGTCGACGCCCTCGAGGCGATCGCGGCGGACACCGCGGACCCGGTGGTCGGCCGGCCCGTCGCGGGCATCACCGCGCGCGTGCTGGACCCGTGGCTGCGGCCCGTGCCCGCCGGCGTGGTCGGGGAGCTGTACCTGTCGGGACCGCAGCTGGCCCGCGGGTACCTGGGCCGCCCCGGCACGACCGCGGAGCGGTTCGTGGCCGACCCCCACGGTGTCCCCGGGGAGCGCGCGTACCGCACGGGCGACGCGGTCCTGGTGCGGCCGGACGGGCTCGTCGAGTTCGTCGGCCGGCTCGACGACCAGGTGAAGATCGGCGGGTACCGGGTCGAGACCGGTGAGGTCGTGGCGGCGCTGCAGGCGTGCGACGGGGTCGGTGCGGCGGCGGTCGTCGTCGACGGCGCGCACACCTCGGCCGCACGTCTCGTCGCGGCGGTCACCCGCGAGAGCGGTCCGGCGCCCGACGACGCGGCGTTCGTGACGGCGCTGCGCACCGTGCTCGGTGCGCGCCTGCCGCACCACCTCGTGCCGTCGTCGTTCGCCGTCGTGGACCGGATCCCGACGACGACGACCGGCAAGGTCGACCGGGCCGCGGTGCGGGCCCTCGCCCCCGCGGCGGCGCCCCGGGCCGACGTGGTCGCACCCGCCACCGACGCCGAGCGGGCCGTCGTCGCGGCCGTCGGGCAGGTGCTCGGAGGCGTGCAGCCGTCGGTCGACGACGACTTCTTCGCGCTCGGAGGACACTCGCTCACCGCGCTGCGGGTCCTCGGCGCGCTGCGGACCCGCGGGTACCGGCTGACCGTGCGAGACGTGTTCGAGGGCCGCACGCTCGCCCGGCTCGCGGCGGCCGCCCGTCCGCTGGAGACGGCGGCGCCGGCGGGGACCGACCCCGACCTCGACGCCCTGCTGCGCGACGGCGGAGACCTTCCGGTGTCCGCGGCCCAGCGCCGCCTCCTCGTGCTCGACCAGATCGACGGCCCGGGCGACACCTGGACCGTCCCGGTGACGCTGCTGCTCGACGGGCCGCTGGACCCCGAGCGCGTGCGGGCGGCGTGGCAGACGGTCGTCGACCGGCACGCGGTGCTCCGCACCCGGTACACGCACGCGGACGGCACGTTCGGCGCCCGCGTGGAGCCGGTCGGCACCCCGGCGGCGTTCGCGCACGTCCACGTCGACGACCTCGAGGCGGCCGTCGCCGAGCACGAGGCGTGGGTGCCCGACGCCCTGGCCGGCGTGCCGGTCCGGGCCCGTCTCCTGCAGGCGGCGCCGGACCGGTGGGCGCTCGTGCTCGCGTTCCACCACCTCGCGGTCGACGACTGGTCGGTCGCACCGCTGCTCGACGACCTCGCCGCGGCGCTCCGTGGTGAGGTGCCCGGCCCGCTGCCTGCGGACGAGCAGATGGCCGCGGCCGTGCTCGCCGAGGTGGCCGCGCCCGCGCGAGCAGGCGCCGTCGAGCAGTGGCGCACCCGCCTCGTGGGCCTTCCCGCCGAGCTCGACCTCCCGTACGACCGGCCGCGCCCGGAACGGGCCGAGCACCGCGGCCGCACCGTGACCCGCGACGTGCCGCAGGACGTGCGGGACCGGCTCGCCGCCGTGTGCGCCACGTACGGCGTCACCCCGGTGATGGTGCTGCAGACGGCCGTCGCGACGCTCTACCGGCGGCTCGGGGCAGGGACGGACGTGTGCCTCGGCATGGCGGTCGCACGGCGCGACGACCCCCGGCTGGCCCGGGCGGTCGGCTACCTCGTGGACACCGTGCCCGTGCGGCTGGACGTGTCGGGGTCGGGGTCGTTCGCGGACCTCCTGCGCCGGACGCGGGGGAGCGTCCTGGAGGCGCTCGAGCACGCCGACGTGCCGTTCGAGCGGATCGTCGAGGCCGCCGCGCCCGAGCGCTCGCTCGCCCGCCACCCGCTGTTCCAGACGATGGTCTCGGTCGAGGCGGACCTGCCCCTGCCGTTCCGGCTGCCCGGCGTGACCGCGCGACCGCACACCGGCGGCGGCGGCGCCGCACGGCTGGACGTCGCCGTGCGGTGGCTGTCCGGGCCCGACCCGCGGCTGGCGCTCACCGTCGACGCCGCGCTGCTCGACGCGTCCAGCGCGGAACGCTGGGCGGACCGCCTGCTCACGTGGCTCGGGCGCGTGCTCGCCGCCGCGGACCGTCCGCTGACCGGGCTGGACGCGCTGCTGCCCGACGAGCGGGCCGCGCTCGGCTCCGACCACGTGCGCCGCACGCAGGCTCCCGCGTCGGTGCCCGACCGGGTCGCCGAGCAGGTGCTGCGCGCACCCGGCACGACCGCGCTCGTGGCCGCCGACGGCACGTTCGACCTGCTCACGCTCGGCGCCCGCGCCGCGGCCGTGGCCGACGCCCTCCGTGCGCGCGGCATCGGCCGGGACCAGGTGGTGGCCGTCGCGCTCGGGCGCCGCAGCGGCCTCGTCGCCGGTCTGCTCGGCGTGCTCGCCGCGGGCGCCACGTACCTGCCGCTCGACGTCGACTACCCCGCCGAGCGCCTGCGGTACATGCTCGACGACGCCGGGCCCGCACTCGTCCTGACGGACCGCACGACACGCGGGCTCGGCGCCGGCCGGCCGGAGCTGGACGTCGACGACCTCACCGCCACCCGCACGACGCCGCAGGAGGTCGCCGACGCGCTGCGCGCCCCGGCCGGGCCGCACGCCGCCTACACGATCTACACGTCCGGCTCGACGGGCCGGCCCAAGGGGGTCGTCGTCCCGACCGACGCGCTCGCGGCCTTCGTCGACCACCTGCACGCCACGATGCGGATGGTCCCGACCGACCGGCTCGTGGCCGTGACGACGGTGTCGTTCGACATCGCGGTCCTCGAGCTGTTCGTGCCGCTCGTCAGCGGCGCGGCCGTCGTCCTCGCAGACCGGGAGGAGGTGCGCGACCCCGACCTGCTCGTCGCCCTCGCGGCCCGCACGGGGTGCACGCACCTGCAGGCGACGCCGTCGCTGTGGCGGCCGCTCGTCGAGGCGCACCCGGGGGCGTTCGCCGGGGTGCGGGCGCTCGTCGGGGGCGAGGCGCTCCCGGCCGACCTGGCGGCGACCCTCGCACGGTCGTGCGCGCAGGTCACGAACGTGTACGGCCCGACCGAGGCGACCGTGTGGGCCACGAGCGACGAGGTCCGGCCCGACGGCCCGACGACCATCGGCCGACCGTTCGTCGACGTGGGCACGGCGGTCCTCGACGCGGACCTGCAGCCCGTGCCCGACGGTGCTCCGGGGGAGCTCTACCTCACGGGCGTGCAGCTCGCCCGCGGCTACCACGCCCGGCCGGGCCTCACCGCGGGACGGTTCGTCGCGCACCCCGGTGGCGTGCTCGGCGGTCGGCCCGGCGAGCGGATGTACCGCACGGGAGACCTGGTGCGCCGCGGCGCCGACGGCCGGCTGCACTTCCTGCGGCGGACCGACGACCAGGTCAAGGTCAACGGTTTCCGCATCGAGCTGGGCGAGGTCGAGCAGTCGCTGCGCGGCGTGCCGGGCGTCCACCGCGCCGCGGCGGTCGTGCGGCCCGACGCGCGCGGCACGCACCGCCTCCTCGGGTACGTCGTGCCGGTCGACGGTGCCGTGCTCGACGCGTCACAGGTGCGCGCCGACCTGCAGGACCGTGTGCCGCACCAGCTGGTGCCGCACCTCGTGACCGTCGTCGAGACCCTGCCGCTGACCCTCAACGGGAAGGTGGACCGGGCAGCCCTGCCCGATCCGGTCGCGGTCACGGCCACCGCGGGGCGGCCGCCCGAGGGCGCCGCCGAGCGGGCCGTGTGCGCCGTGGTCGCCGAGGTGCTCGGGGTCGCGGCGGGGCCGCAGGACAGGTTCTTCGAGCTCGGCGGCGACTCCATCACGGCCATCCGTGTGGTCGCGTCCCTGCGACGCCACGGCCTGGCGCTCACGCCGCGCGACGTCTTCGCGCACCCCACGCTCGCGGACCTCGCGGCGGCCGGACGGCCGCTCGACGACGACCCGGTGGCCGGACCGGATCGTGCGCGCCCGGACCGTGCGCGCACGGCCCGCCGGGCCCGCGTCGCGCTGTCCGCGGGCGACCTCACGACCATCCGGTCCCTGCTCGGGGCCGGCGCGCAGGACCGCAAGGAGAACCGATGACCACGACCGACGAGCGCACGGGCACGGGGACGGACACCGATGCGGGTGCCGTGCTCGACGTCTGGCCCCTGACCCCGCTGCAGCACGGGATGTACTTCCACTCGGTGTGGCAGCAGGAGGCCGGGCAGGAGCCGACCTACCAGCTGCAGGCCGGTGTCGAGGTGGTCGGGAAGTGGCCCGTGGACCGTCTCGACGACGCGGTCGCGCGGACGCTGGAGGCGCACGAGAACCTGCGCGTCGCGTTCGTCACGCCCGGCGAGGCCGAGCCCGTCCAGGTGGTCCCGGAGCAGGCCGCTCCGCGGGTGCGTGCCGTGGACCTCACCTCCGAGCCGGACGTCGCGGCCGCGGTCGACGTCCTCGCGGCGGAGGAGTGGGCTCGCGGGTTCGACCTCACGGCGCCGCCGCTGTGGCGCGTGGTGCTCGCGCGCACCGCACGCGACCGGCACGTGCTCCTCGTGACCGCCCACCACCTGGTCCTCGACGGGTGGTCGGTGCCGCTGCTGATCGGCGAGCTGCTGGCGCGGGTCGCAGGGCAGGACCTGCCTGGTCGGACCGCGGGGTTCGTCGACCACCTGGACGCGTGGGAGGACGACGACGCCGCGGCGACCCACCGCGCCGCGCTCGAGGCGCTCGACGGCGTCACGTCCGCCACGCTCGTGGGCGACGACGCCGACGGCCCCACGACGACCACCACGCTCGAGCTCGACGAGGACCGCACCGCGGCCCTGCACGCCGTCGCCCGGCGAGCGGGCGCGACCCCGGCTGCGGTGCTGCACACGGTCTGGGGGCTCGTCGTGGCCGCGCTGCTCGACCGGGACGACGTGACGTTCGGCGTCACGGTGTCCGGGCGGTCGGCGGGGCCGGCCGGCATGGACGACGTGATCGGGCTGCTCACCTCGACCGTGCCCGTGCGGGTGCGCTGCGCGCCCGGCGCGGGAGTCCTCGACGTCGTCGCCGCGACTCACGCGGCCCATGCCGCGGTGCTGCACTCGACGGGCGTCGACCTGCGCGCGGTGCAGTCGGACCTGGGCGTCGCTCCGCTGTTCGACACCCTGGTCGTGGTCGAGAACTACCCCGGCGACGTCGCGGGGTGGACGTCCGCCGACGGCTCGCTGCGGGTCGTGGACCGGTGGGCGCGCGACGCCACCCACTACCCGATGGCGCTGCTCGCGGACCTCGGCCCGACGTGCCGGCTCGACGTCACGACCCGTCCCGCGGCGCTGCCGGCCGTCGCGCACGCCGCCGCCGCGCTCCTGGGGCGGGTGCTCGACGCGGTCCTCGCCGACCCCACGACCGCGGTGGCGTCCCTGCCGACGGCACCGGGCGACGACCCGGCCACCGAGCGCGTGCTCGTCGGCCCGCCACGCGAGCTGCCTGCGCTGGCCGACCTGCTCGACGAGGCCAGGGCCCGGCACGCGGACCGCGTCGCCGTGGTCGACGGCGACGAGGCGACGACCGGTGCGGACCTGCACCGCCGGGCGGACCGCGTGGTCGCCGCCCTGACGGCGCCGCTCGCCGGGACGCAGGACGCCGCGACGGCCGACGGTCCGGTGGTCGCGGTGCTCGCCGAACGGTCGACCGACCTCGTCGTCGGCGTGCTCGCCGCGCTGCGCGCCGGCGCGGCGTTCCTCGCGCTCGACGTCGACCAGCCGCCGGCCCGCCTGGCCGCGCTGCTCGCGGACAGCGGGGCCGCCGCGGTCGTCGCCCCGGCACGGCACGCGGATGCCGCCCGCGCCACGGGCCTGCCGGTCCTCGTCACGGACGACCTCCCCGATGCGGACCCGCAGGCCGCGGCCGTGTCCCGGCCGGGCGACGCGGCCGCGTACGTCGTGTTCACGTCCGGGACCACCGGGCGGCCCAAGGGCTGCGTCGTGACGCGCGACGGGCTCGTCAACCGGGTGCTCTGGATGGCGGAGCGGTACGGCATCGGCGCCGAGGACCGCGTGCTGCACAAGACGCCGCTGAGCTTCGACGTCTCGGTGTGGGAGCTCGTCCTGCCGCTGCTCACGGGCGCGACGATCGTGCTGGCGCCTCCTGGCGCGCACCGCGACCCGGAACGGCTCGACGCGCTCGTCGCCGTCCAGCGGGTGACGGTCCTGCACCTCGTGCCGTCGGTCCTCGCCGGGTACCTGGAACTGGTGCCGCGGCCCGCCTGGGCGACCGTGCGGCACCTGGTGTGCTCGGGCGAGGGGCTGCCCGCCGCGCTCGCCCGCCGCGCCCACGAGGCCACGGGCGTGCCGGTGCACAACCTGTACGGACCGGCCGAGGCCGCGATCGACGTGACCGCAGGCGACCACGCCGAGGCGGCGACGGGGACGTCCGCCCCCATCGGCTCGGCCGTGGACGGCACGTCCCTGCGGGTGCTCGACCGTGCCCTGCGTCCCGTCGCCGCGGGGGGCACGGGCGAGCTCTACCTCGTGGGCGTGCAGCTCGCGCGCGGCTACGCGGGCCGTCCCGGGCTGACCGCCGAGCGCTTCGTCGCCGACCCCGCGGGGACCGGTGGCCGGATGTACCGCACGGGCGACCTCGTCACCGTGACCTCCGACGGCCTCGTCCACCGCGGCCGGGCCGACGACCAGGTCAAGGTGCACGGCGTACGGCTCGAGCCGGGCGAGGTCGAGGCCGCGCTCGTCGCGCAGGACGGTGTCGGCGGGGCCGCGGTCGCACTGCACGACGGCGTGCTCGTCGCCTACGTCCGGCCCGCGGTGCTGCCGGGGCCGGGGTTCGAGGACGAGCTGCGCACGGCGCTGGGGGCGGTCCTGCCGGCCGCGCTCGTCCCCGCGCGGTTCGTGCTGGTGGCCGCGCTGCCGACGACGCCGAACGGCAAGCTCGACCGGGCGGCGCTCCAGGCGCCCGAGGCCCTCGTGCCCGGCACCGGCACGGACGCCGCACGGGACACGACACCGGCCGAGCGGGTCCTCGCCGCCGCCGCGGCCCAGGTGCTCGGCCGGCCCGTGCGCGCCGCCGACGACCTGTTCGGCCTGGGCCTCGACAGCATCTCCGCCATCCGGCTGGTGTCCCGGCTGCGCGCGGGGGGCTGGACGACGACCCTCGCGGAGGTGTTCGGCGGCCGCACCGTCCGCGCGGTCGCCGCCACGCTCGTCCGTGCGGCGCGCGGCACCGGCGGGTCGCACGAGCTCGTCACGCTCGACGACCGGCACCGCCGCCTGCTCGACGACCGGTTCCCCGACCGCGAGCGCGTCCTGCCTCTCGGCCCGCTGCAGGAGGGCCTGTACCTGCACGCCCAGCTCGGCGGCACGGACGTCTACGTGGTGCAGCACCGCCTGGTCATGGACTCGGCGCTCGACCCGGTCGCGATGCGGGCCGCGGCCGACGCGCTGCTGGTGCGGCACCCGAGCCTGCGGGCGGCGTTCGTGCACGACGGGCTGCCCGAGCCGGTCTCCGTCGTCACCGCGCCGCTGCCCATGCCCGTCGAGCAGCTCGACTGGCGCGACCTCGACGCGGCCGGTCAGCAGCGGGCGCTGGAGGAGCTCACCGAGCGGCAGGTGGTGGACGGCTTCGACCTGGCCGACCCGCCGCTCGCCCGGCTCGTGATGGCCCGGCTCGGCGAGGAGCGCTGGCTGCTCGCCCTCGTGCACCACCACATCCTCACGGACGGGTGGTCGCAGACGATCCTGCTCGAGGACCTGTTCGACCTGTACGAGGCCGAGCTCGACGGTCGCGTGCACGAGGCGCCGACGACCGACTTCGGCGAGTACCTGCGCTGGGTCGCCGCGCAGGACCCGGCGGTGGCGACGGCCACGTGGCGGGATCACCTCGCCGGCCTGGCCGGTCCGACGCTCGTCGAGCCGACGTCCGTGGGGCGGCCGCCGGTGCTGTCGGACTCGGTCGTCGACCTGCTGGACGACGGGCTGACCGCGGCCCTCGGCGCGCTCGCCCGGCAGTCGTCGGTGACCTTGTCGACGGTGCTCGGGTACGCGTGGGCGCTCGTGCTGCGCGCGGCGACGGGGACCGACGACGTGGTGTTCGGCACCACGGTGTCCGGGCGCCCGCCGGAGGTCGAGCACGTCGACCGGATGGTCGGGCTCCTGATGAACACCGTCCCGGTGCGGGTGCCGGTCCGGCCGGCCGCGACCGTCCGCGACGAGCTGGTCGCGCACATGCGCCGCCAGGGCGAGGTGACGGGCGCCCACCACCTCGGCCTCGGGCACGTGCAGCAGGCCGCGGGGCACCCGGTCCTGTTCGACACGCTCTACGTGTTCCGGAACCTGCCCGTCGACGTCGAGGACCAGGACGGCACGTTCGCCCGGCACCGCATCGTCGAGGCGGAGGCGTACGACGGCACCCACTACAGCCTCGCGATGACGGTCAACCCGGGGGAGCGCCTCGAGCTCGCGCTCGCGTACCGGCCGGACGTCGTGGAGCGCGCCGTCGCACGCCGGCACCTCGACCGGTACCGGCGGGTGCTCGCCGCGCTCGTCGGGCAGCCCGACCTGCCCGTGGCCCGGCTCGACCTCGCCCTCCCGCAGGACGGGCCCGCCGTGTCGCGCGTCAACCGGGAGGCGACGCAGGTGCCCGACGACGAGCCGTGGCGCAGCGTCCCCGGCCTGCTCGCGGCGCAGGCCGTGCGGCACCCCGGGCGCACGGCCCTCGTGGGGCGGGACCTCGACGGCGAGCACGTCGGCTGGTGCTTCGCGCACCTCGACGCCCGCGTGAGCGCGCTGGCGGCACTGCTGCGGTCCACCGGCGCCGGTCCGGAGCACGTCGTGGCGCTCGCCCTGCCGCGCACCGTCGAGCACGTCGCCGCCATCTTCGCGGTGATGCGCGCCGGCATGGCGTACCTGCCGCTGGACCTCTCCCACCCGACCGCCCGGCTGCGCCGCACCATCTCGGCGGCCGGTGCGACGGTGGTGCTGACGACCGCGGAGCAGGCGTCCGCGCTGGGCCCTGACGTCGCACGCGTGGTCCTCACCGTGGACGACGGCCCGGCGTCCGGCGCGCTGCACGCCGAGCCGGACGGCCCGGGCGGGCACGCCGCTCTGCCCCACGAGGTGCGCCCCGACGTGCAGCCCGACGTGCACCCCGACCAGGCGGCCTACGTGATCTTCACGTCGGGCTCCACGGGCGAGCCGAAGGGTGTCGTCGTGCCGCACCGCGGCCTGGTGCAGATGTACCGCAACCACCTGCAGGAGATCTTCCGGCCGGCGCTGCGCCGTGCGGGCGCGGAGACGTTCCGGGTGGCGCACACCGTGTCGTTCGCGTTCGACATGTCCTGGGAGGAGCTGTTCTGGCTGCTCGACGGGCACGAGGTGCACGTCGTCGACGAGCGCCGGCGGCTCGACGTCGCCGAGCTCGTCACCGACTACCACCGCACGGGGATCGACGTGGTGAACGTGACGCCGTCGTACGCCCGGGAGCTGGTCCGCGCCGGCCTGCTCGACGGGCGCCCGCCGAGCCTGGTGCTGCTCGGCGGCGAGGCCGTGCCGCCGGACCTGTGGACCCTCCTGCGCGAGCACCCGCACGCCCGCGGGTACGACCTGTACGGCCCGACGGAGTTCACGATCAACGCCCTCGGCGTCGACCTCGGGTCGAGCCCGCAGCCGTGCCTCGGCCGGCCCGTGCTGGGCGCCCGGGCCTACGTGCTCGACTCGGGGCTCGCCGAGGTGCCGCCCGGCGGGACGGGCGAGCTGTACCTCGCCGGTGACGGCCTGGCCCGCGGGTACACGGGGGCCGCCGCGCTCACCGCCGCTCGCTTCGTCGCGGACCCGTTCGGGCCCCCGGGCACCCGCCTCTACCGGACCGGGGACCTCGTGCACCGGCGTCGGGACGGCGGCATCGAGTACCGCGGCCGCAACGACGACCAGGTGAAGGTCCGGGGCTTCCGCGTCGAGCTCGCGGAGGTCGAGGCCGTCGCGGGGTCCGCCGACGGCGTCGCCGAGGCCTGCGCGACGGTCCGCGCGGGGGTGCTCCAGCTGCACGTCGTCCGGGCGCCGGGGTACTCCGAGCCCGCGCTGCGGACGCACCTCGCCGACCACCTGCCCCCGCACGCGGTGCCCGCTGCCGTCGGCACCGTGAAGGCCCTGCCGCTGACCGTCAACGGCAAGCGCGACCGCGCCGCGCTCCCGGACCTCGTCGCGCGCCGCACCGGCACACCGCCCGCCACGCGGCTCGAGGCGGAGCTGTGCCGGCTCGTCGGCGACGTGCTCGGCACCCCCGTCACGGCCCGGGACGTGTCGTTCTTCGATCTCGGCGGGCACTCGCTGGCCGCGATGCGCGTGGTCGCCGCCGTGGGTGACGAGCTCGGCGTCCGGGTGCCGGTCGGTGCGTTCATGGCCGCGCCGACGGTCGCCGGGCTCGCCGCCGCGCTCGCGGAGCCGTCCCGGCACGCCGGGCTCGCCCCGGTCCTGACGTTGCGGCCCGGCGAGCGTCCGCTGTTCTGCGTGCACCCCGCGGGCGGGTTCGCCTGGCAGTTCGCCGGTCTCGTGCCGCACGTCCCGTCGACGGTCGGCGTCGTGGGCCTCCAGGCCCCCGGCCTGTCCGGCGAGCACCCCGACGCCGCGGACGTGCCCGGCCTGGCCGCCGAGTACCTGCACCTGGTCCGCGCCGTGCAGCCGACCGGTCCGTACCGGCTCGCCGGCTACTCGTTCGGGGGCAACGTCGCGCACCAGATGGCCGCCGACCTCGTCGCCGCCGGGGAGCGGGTGGAGCTGCTCGCGCTGCTCGACCCCGCGCCCCTCGTCGGCGACGGTGACGGCCTCGACGAGGAGGACCTCGCCGGGGTGCGCGACGAGCAGGCCGCCTTCCTCGAGCAGGTGTCCGCCGGGCCGGAGGCGGTGGACCTTGGGGCGGCGGACCACGGGGCGGCGCACGACGACCGGACCGCGGCGCTCGACGCGATCCGCGCGTCCCGGGGCGTGCTCGGGCTGCTGGACGAGGGGACCGTCGAGACGATCGTCGACTGCCACCGGTGGTCGTCCGCCCTGATGGCCGCGTCCACGTCCCCCTCGACCGCCGTCCCGACGGTCCTCGTCACCGCGTCCGACGCCGACGACCCCGACGTCTGGACCGGCCTGCTCGGCCCGGACGTGCGGCACGTGCCGCTCGACGGGTCGCACGCGGACGTCGTCGGCCCGCGCGGGTGGCGGGTCGTGGGACCCGTCCTCGGCGGGCTCCTCGCCGGGGTCCCCTCCACCGGTGGCCAGGCGGCAGGCGCGTGACCGCGCGCGGTGCGGCGCGACGGCTGCTGCGGCGCACGGCCGCCGAGCAAGGGGGACCCCTCGCCGTCGCGGGCGTCGGCGCCGTCGTGCGGCAGGTCGGGTTCCTCGCCGTGCCGGCGTGCCTGGGCGCGGCGGTCGAGGCGGGTGTCGAGCAGGGCGACGGCGCGACTGCCGCCCGGTGGGCGCTCGCGCTCGTCGGTGCGGGGACCCTCCAGGTGCTCGGCATGTGCCTGTGGGACCAGGGGTCGAACGTCGCCGACGCCCGCGCGGGCGTCCGGCTCCGGGGCCGTCTGGCGGCGCGCCTGCTGGCCCGTCCGGCACCCGACGACGACCTCCCCGGCGACGGCGACCTGGTGCTGCGCGCGAGCCGGGACGTCGACGCCGTGCGGGTGTGGGTGCACGGCCTCGCGACGTGGCTCGTCATCGGGGTGACGGTCGCGCTGCTGGTGCCGGGCATCGGACGGCTCGACCCGGCGCTGCTGCTCGTCGTCGCGGCCACCGTGCCGGTGCTCGTGCTGCTCAACGCGCTCTACCCGCGGGCGTACCGGCACCGCACGGCTGCCCTGGCGCAGGCGCACGGGGAGCGGGCCGACGTCGTGGAGCACGTGCTGCGGGCCGCCCTGACCAGCCGGGGCGCCGGGACCGGGCACGCCCTGCGCGCCGCGCACCGGGAGCGGTCGGCCGACGTCACCCGGCACACGCTGCGTGCCGGCGACCTCATGGCCGGGTGGTCCGCGCTCGGGGAGGGCGTGCCGCGGGTCGCGCTCGCCGTCGGGCTGCTGGTCGGCGTGGGTGCCGCGGCGGACGGCCGGATCGGTGTCGGCGGGATCACGGCGTTCAGCGCGTGGATGGGCACGGTCGGCGTCGCGGTGCAGGTGGGGCTGACCCGGGTGGTCCAGACGGTCGAGGCGCGGGTCTCCGCGGCCCGGCTCGTCGAGGTGCTCGGCGACGCCCCACCCGACGAGGACCCGGAGCGGGGTCGGCCCCCGGTCGTCACGCTGCGGGCGCGGGACCTGGTCGTGGTGCCGGGCGGCGCGCCGCTGGACCTCGAGGCGCGGCCCGGGCGGCTCGTCGTGGTCACCGGCCCGGTGGGCTGCGGCAAGTCGTCGCTCCTGCGGGTGCTCGCCGGTGCGGTGCCCCCGCTCGCGGGGACGGTCCGCGGGGACGGACCCCAGGCCGACGTGTCGCGCGTCGCGGTGCTGGTGCCGCAGCGTCCCGTGGTGCTCGCCCGCACCGTCCGGGACAACGTCGCCCTCGGCGCGGACCTCGCCGACGACGTGCTCCTCGGCGCCCTGCGCGCGGTCGACCTCGACCGGGAGGTCACGCTCGACCAGCGGGTCCGCGACGGCGGCTCGTCGCTGTCCGGCGGTCAGGTGCAGCGCCTCGCCGTGGCCCGTGCGCTGGCGTCCGACGCGCCGGTGCTGCTGCTCGACGACCCGACCGCCGCGCTCGACGAACGCACCGGGTCGCTCGTCGTCCGCGCGCTCGTCGCCGAGTCGGCCCGCCGGACCGTCGTCGTGGCGAGCCACCGTCCCGCGGTCCTCGCCGCGGCCGACGAGGTGCTGCACCTGCGCGGGGCCGGCCCGAGCCGGGTCGCCCCTCCCGCGGCCGTGGCTGCGCCAGTCCCTGCACCCGTCCCTGCGCCTCTTGCTGCGGGAGGCGGCGCATGAGCCCCGTCGCGGAGCTGCTCGAAGACCCGCCACGCCGCGGCGTCACGTCGCTCGTGGCGCGCACCGCCCGGCCGCACGCCGGCGTGCTCGCGACCGGGCTCGCGACGAGCACCTTGGCCGGTCTCCTCGTCGTCGCCGGGCCGGTGCTCGTCGGTCGCGTGGCGGACGCGCTCCTCGACGGCGACCACCGCGCGGCGAGCGCGGCGGCGCTGCTGGCGCTCGGGTGCGCCGTCGTGCAGGTCGCCGTCGCGGCGGTGAGCCGGGCGTCGCTCGTGCGGGCGGGAGAGCGTGTGGTGCGCGACCTGCGCGACCGCGTGCTCGACCAGCTCACCACCGCGCCCCTGCGCTTCCTCGAGGTGCACCGCACGGGCGACCTGGTGCAGCGAGCCACCGGCCAGGTCGCGTCCCTGTCGGCGTTCGTCCGCGACGCTCTGCCGGAGCTCGTGCTCACCGGGGCGACCGTGGTCACGACGGCCGTGGTGCTGGGCGTGCAGTCGTGGCTGATGCTCGCGGTGCTCGTCGGCGTCTTCACGCCCCCCACGGTCTGGATGCTGCACCGGTTCCGCCGGGGTGCGCCGGCTGCGTTCGCCGCGGAGGCGCAGGCCGAGGCAGAGGTCAGCGCCGAGACCGCCGAGGTCGTCCGGGTGCGACCCCTGCTGGTCGGTGCCCCGCGCCGGGCACGCCGCCTCGTGCTCGACCCGGTCGACGACGCCGGTGCGCAGGCCGTCCAGGCTCAGCTGCGCACCGTCGTCCTCGGCAGGTGGATCCACGCCATGGACCTCGCCGAGGCCGCCACGCTCGCGGCCCTCGTCGTCGTCGGCACCGCGCTCGTCGCCCGGGGGTCGGTGAGCGTCGGCGTCGTGGTCACGTTCGTCCTCGCGGGCCGGGCGCTGTTCTCCGGCTTCGCGGACCTCTCCGCGCTCGTCGCGGACCTGCAGTCCGCCGCGACCGACCTGGCGCGCACGGCGGACCTCCTGCGTGCCACTGGGACGTCCTCCTCGGTGACCTCGTCCGAGGCCGCCGCCCCCGCGGTGGGCGCCCCGCTCGTCCTGGACCGCGTGTCCTTCGGCTACGGCGACCGACCCGTGCTGCGGGACGTCAGCCTGCGCGTCGAGCCCGGGCACCGCCTGGTGGTCGTCGGGCGCACCGGCGCCGGCAAGTCGACGCTCGTCAAGCTGCTCGCCGGGCTGTACGAGCCGGACTCGGGCACCGTGACCTGCGACGGCGTCGCGCTGCACACGCTTGCCGCGGAGCACCGGGTGCGGCACGTCGCGCTCGTGCCGCAGGCGGTCCACCTCGTGCCTGGCACGATCCTCGACGACCTGCGGCTCGTCCGGCCCGGTCTCACCGTCGACGACGTGCGTGCCACGGCCACCATCCTCGGTCTGGACGGCTGGCTCGCCGGCCTGCCGGACGGCGCGGGGACGTCGACGACGGCGCTCTCGGCGGGTGAGCGGCAGCTCGTCGCGCTGCTCCGGGTCGTCCTGCTCGACGCCGCGGTCCTCGTGCTCGACGAGGCGACGTCCGACGTCGACGCGGCGACCGCACACCTCGTCGAGACCGCCGTCGACCGGGTCGCCGCGGGGCGGGCGGTCGTCGTCGTCGCGCACCGCCCCGACACGGTCGCGCGGTGGGGGCAGGTGCACGTCGTGGAGGACGGCACGCTGCGCGCGCCCCCTGAGGGTCGAGGCCGTGGACGGGTCAGCTCCGGGCGAGGGTGACCGCGGTGACGACGAGCCCGTCGCGGACCGCCCACCGGCCGTGCAGCTCGTCGGTGCCGAGGCCGTCGGGCTCGAGACGGGCGACGAACGTGCCGTCACCGAGCCGGACGTCCACGTCCTCGAAGCCGAGCCACGTCCGCACCACCGGGTACCAGACCTTGTAGACCGACTCCTTCGCCGAGAACACCAGCCGGTCGGGGCACAGCGCGGGATCGACGCCGGAGAGCGCGGCCCGTTCCGCGGCGCTCATCACCAGCGGTCCCACGCCGTCGGGCAGGGGGGCGAGGACCTCCGCGTCGATCCCGATCCCGGCCCAGAGGTCCGCCCGGGCGACGGCGGCGGCGCGGAACCCGTCGCAGTGGGTCATGCTGCCGACGACCCCCGAGGGCCAGACCGGCGCGCGGTCCGGGCCGGACGGGATCGGGCCGGCCGGGAGACCCAGCCGGGCGAGCGCGGTGCGTGCGCACGCCCGGACCGCCGCGTACTCCGCGCGACGTGCGGGGACCGCGGCCGCGACCGCGGGCTCCTCCTCGGGGTACAGCATCGCCGGGCCGGCCGGCCCGGCGTGCTCCTCGGCCTCGACGCCTGCCGGGAGCACGGAGCGGATCACGGCGCCCAGTGTGGCAGCCGGACGACGAGCGACGCGGCGGACGTCACGCCAGCGCGAGGCCCTCGACGACCTCGACACCGGGTGCCCGGCCGAGCAGCGACCCCGGGAGGGCCAGCTTCGAGCGGCGCAGACCGCTGCCGATCACGACGTCCCCGCCGGCCTCCGGGTCGTCGACGGTGACCCGCGCGTCGACGAGCACCCGGTACGCGCCGGGCAGGCCGAGCGGGGTGATGCCGCCGTACTCCATGCCCGAGTCCGCGGTCGCGCGGTCCATCGGCAGGAACGAGGCCTTGCGCACGTCGAGCAGCCGCTTGACCGCGTTGTTCACGTCAGCGCGGGTCGTCGCGCGGACCACGGCGGCGGCGACGCGCTCGTCGCCCTCGCGCCGGCCGGCGACGAGCACGCAGTTGGCCGACGCGGCCGGCGGCAGCCCGTACGCCTCGGTGAGGGCGGCGGTGTCGGCCAGGCCCGGGTCGATCTCGGTGACGAGCACCCGGTCGGCCGCAGAGACGTCGAGCTCCGCCCACCGGCGCAGGTGGGCGAGCGTGCTCGGGGCCAGCAGGTCGGGGTGCTCGAGGGCGGGCGCCCAGGTCAGGGCACCGTCGACGAGGAACGTCGCCCGGGCGCCGGGCTCCGCCGTCACGGCGCGCCCGTCGGCCGGGGGCGGTCGTCGACCGCCGGAAGGATGAGGCGCAGGTCGCCCGTGCGGACCAGCCCGCGCCGGAAGCCGTGGCGCGCGTCGGCCTGGTCGACCAGCTGGTGCAGGGCGGCCAGCAGCCCGCGCTCGCGCGCGAGGGCGACGACCGCGCGCTCCTCGTCGTGGCTCGGCACGGCGGAGCGCTCCTCGGTCAGGTCGGCGAGGCGGCGCATGAGCACGCCGGACGCGAACGCGATGCGGTCGAGGGCGAGCGTGCCCCGCTCGAGCAGGGCCTGGTCGGTCTCGTTGTCGAGCTGGACGTGCGCCAGCCACTCGGCCAGGGCCTCCAGGGAGGCGACGTCCTGGGCGAGTCGTTCGTGGTCGGGTCCGACCCCGCGGGAGAACTGCATGGGCGTCATTGTGCACATCCCGTTCTGTGCTGCGGGGAGGCCGCGGCACCGTGTCCGTCACGTCGGGAGGGGGCGACGTGCGGCCTCAGGTCGTCTGGTAGGTGCCGACCAGGACGGCGCGCGCGAGGGTGTGGAACACCGCGGCGGTGCTCGCCTTGCCCGGCAGCGTCTCCGCGTCGAGGCCGAGGGACGGGACGTCGAGCGTGTGCACCACGAAGAAGTACCGGTGCACCTGGTCGCCCGGCGGGGGAGCGGCCCCCCGGTACGCGGCGACGCCGTCGTCCCCCCGGAGCTGGAACGCCCCCGGGGGCAGGTCCGTGCCGTCCGGCGTGCCGACCCCCTGCGGGAGCTCGGTCGTCGAGGCGGGCACGTCGACGAGCGTCCAGTGCCACCAGCCGGCCGGGCCCGGTGCGTCCGGGTCGAAGCACGTGACGAGGAACGACCGGGTCTCCGGCGGGAAGCCCGACCAGGCGAGGTGCGGCGAGACGTTCCGGCCCGCGGCGGTGTTGGTGTGCACGTCGGGGACGCGCTCGCCCTGGTGGACGTCGTCACTGCGCAGCTCGAACGCGGGCACGGCCGGGAGCAGCGAGTACGGGTCCGGGGCGACCGGGCGGGTGAGCGAAGCGGTCATCGCGACATCATCGCGCGGGCTCCGGGACGTCGCTCGGTGAGGCGTCCGGCGGGTGCGCCGGCTCGACCGGTGCGGCTCCCGCGTCGTCCCGGCGGCCCAGCAGGGCCCGGGCGGGCAGCAGGCGGTCGAGGCCCACCACGACGAGGCCCAGGACGAAGAAGCCGATCCCGTAGACCAGCACGTTGACCAGCAGGCCGCCGTAGCCGATCTCCGAGACGTCCACGAACCCGTACGGGTAGTCGCTGCCCGGGCTCACCACGCCGCGGACCGTGCTGAACGCGCAGTACGCCACCGGGTACAGCAGCCACCACGCGGCGCTCCGGACGCGCAGCCGGCGGTGGGGCACCATCAGCACGAAGTGCAGCGTGGTGGCGATCGGCGTGAGGCGGTGCACGATCTCCGCCTTCGTCAGGCCGAGCGCGACGACCTCCTCGCCGGGCGGCGACGGGTCGAGGATGAAGTACGACACCAGCCCCGTGATGAGCAGGAACAGGGTGACCGCGCCGAACACCCACGTCGGCGGGTCGGGCCGGCGCGCGAAGGCCGCGACGGCGCCCCAGAGCATCGCCAGCGCCATCAGCAGGTTGGACTGGTTCGTGAAGTAGACGTAGTCCTCGACGGTGAGGTGGAGCCCGGTGCTGGGCCTCCAGAACAGGGCGACGAGCGTGATCGCGGCCAGCGCGAGCCGGTAGAGACCCACGACGACAGTCATGCGTGTCCTTCCTTCGTGGTGCGTCACCACGGCCGTGCACCGGCGGCGCTGCCGGGCGTGGGACGACGGTAGTGCAGGTCACCGACGTCCGGCCGTGCACGGACCCCGGTGGGCGCGCCGCTGATCGGGTGAGCGGTGGTCACCGGATTGACAGTGCGGGGCGTGTCAGCGTTCACTGAGATACTCGAACACACGTTCGATCAACCTTCTTTTCGCGATGAACCTGCAGGTCAGAGCGTCGTCGCTCGTGAGGACCGGGAGGAGGCCGACATGTCGACGAGCACGCTGTCCCCGGAGGACCGCGCCGTGCTGGCGCGTGCCGTGCTGGCCCGGGCCGAGCTGCGCACGGGGGCGCGCAGCACCCGGATGGGCATCGGTGGGCGGCCCGCCACGGCCGGCGCGGCGGTGGGTGCGGCGGTGGGTGCAGCGGCGGGTGCAGGGGCCGGGGGCATGGCCGCTGTCGCGGTCGCCGCTCCCGTCGTCGTCCCGGTCGTGGCCGGTGCGACTGCGGACGACGAGCCGCCCGCCCTGGCGCTCGTGGAGCCGCTCCCCGACGAGGTCGCCCCCGCGCGGGCCACCAGCCTCATCACCACCGAGCGTCCGCCCATGCCCGTGCCCCCACCCCTGCTCCCGCTGCTGCCCGACGGCCTGCGCCGGGGCGCCACGACCGCGGTGGTCGGGTCCACCTCCCTGGTGCTGACCGTGCTCGCGCACGCGTGCGCCGGCGGCGCCTGGGCGGCCGTGGTGGGCCAGCCGACCGTCGGCCTGCTCGCGGCGGCGCAGGCGGGGGTGGCGCTCGAACGGCTCGCCGTGGTGCCGGCCCCCGGCGCGGACGCCCCGACGGTCGTGGCCGCGCTGGTCGACGGCATGGACGTGGTGGTCGTCGGGCCCGAGGTGGTGCTGACGGACGCGGACCGCCGTCGGCTGTCCGCACGGGCACGCGACCGTGGCGCGGTGCTGCTGTCGACCGTCGACTGGCCGGGCGCCTCGACGGTCCTCACGGTGCAGGCCGGCCGCTGGACCGGTGCGGGTGCGGGGGACGGGCGGCTCCGCACGCACGAGCTGCGGGTCACCCGGTCGGGCCGTGGCAGCTCGGCGACGCCGCTGTCGGTGGACCTCACGCTGCCTCTCGGGTCGGTCGGGGGTGCGGGCGGTGACCTCGACGGGCTCGGGCGCGCGGACGACGACGCGTCGGTGGCCCAGGTGGCCCAGGTGACCCCGGTGACCACGCCGTCCTCGGGACTGAGGCTCGTCGGATGAGCACGCGCACCACCGTGCTGTGGGTGCCCGACTGGCCGGTCGTCGCCGCCGTGACCGCCGAGGAGGCCGCCCCGCACCTGCCCGCCGCGGTGCACGACGGGCAGCGGGTCACCGCCGTCTCGGCGCTCGCCCGCGCGGAGGGCGTGCGCCGGGGGATGCGCCGCCGCCAGGCCCAGGGCTGCTGCCCGGAGCTCGTCCTGCTCGCGGCCGACGACGCGCGGGACGTGCGGCTGTTCGAGCCCGTCGCGGCCGCCGCGGAGACGGTCGTGGCCGGCATCGAGGTGGTCCGCGCCGGGCTGCTGCTGCTCCCCGCCGGCGGGGCGAGCCGGTACCACGGGTCGGAGGACGGACTGGCCGAGCGGCTGGTGGACGCCGTCGCGGCCGGCTCAGGGCACGAGTGCGCGGTGGGGACCGCCGACGGGCTCCTCGCGGCCGTCCTCGCCGCTCGCACGGGTGCCGTGGTGCCGCCCGGGGCGTCGCCCGCGTACCTCGCGCCGCTGGGCGTGACCGAGCTGGTGCACGCCGCCGTCACGGACGAGGTGGCCGCCCAGGTCGGCGAGCTCGTCGACCTGCTGCACCGGCTCGGGCTGCGCACCCTCGGCCAGCTCGCGGCCCTGCCCCCGGCGGACGTGCACGCCCGCTTCGGGCGGCTCGGCACCTGGGCGCAGACGCTCGCGCGCGGGGACGACGAGCGCCCACCGGCCCGTCGCCGCCCCGAGGCGGACCTCGAGGTCGGCACCGAGCTCGACCCGCCCGTGGACCGGGTCGACACCGCCACGTTCGCCGGCCGCCGCCTCGCCGAGGAGCTGCACGAGCTGCTCGTGCGGCAGTCCGTGACGTGCGGGCGCCTGCAGATCGCCGCCCGTACCGACGAGGGCACCGACCTGGTGCGGACGTGGCGCACCGACCTCGGCGGCTGGGGCGGGCTGACCCCCGCCCGCATCACCGACCGGATCCGCTGGCAGCTGGAGAGCTGGCTGTCCGCCACGGCTGTCGAGACCGCCCGGGCCCGTGCCAAGGACGACTCCGCGACCCGGCGCCACCGGCCCCGCACGCAGGACCCGTGGGCGCACGACGACCTCCCGGTGCTGGACCCGTGGCCCGACGACGACACGCACGCCGTCACGCTCGTCCGGCTCGTCGTCACGGCGCTCGACGTCGCGGCGGCCGGCGCCGAGCAGGGGCGGCTGTGGGGCGGGCCGTCCGGCGGCGACCTGCGCGCGCACCGTGCCCTCGACCGCGTGCAGGGCATCGTCGGGGGCGGCGGCATCCTCACCGCGACGCTGCAGGGCGGCCGTGACGTCCGCGAGCAGGTGCACCTGCGCCCGTGGGGCGAGCAGACCGAGCCCTCCCGTCCCCTGGACCGGCCCTGGCCGGGACGGCTGCCCGATCCTGCTCCCGCGACCGTGCTCAGCCCACCGCGGCAGGCGGACGTGCGGGACGCCGCCGGCGCACCCGTCCGGCTCGACGCACGTACCGGGCTGCAGGGTGTGCCCGCCACGGTGCGCTGGTCGCCGGCTGAGGGGGAGCGGGAGACGCGGACGGTCGTCGGGTGGGCCGGGCCGTGGCTGCTGGGCGCACGGTGGTGGACCACCGACGCGCCGGGAGTCCTCCGGGCGCACGTGCAGGTCACGCTCGACGACGGCCGTGCGCTGCTCCTCGCGTGCGGTGCACAGGGGTGGACCTGCGAGGCGACCTATGACTGACGGCGCCCGCCCCCGCTACGCCGAGCTGCACGCCCACTCCGCGTTCAGCTTCCTCGACGGCGCCAGCCAGCCCGAGGAGCTCGCCGCCGAGGCTGCCCGCCTGGGCCAGACGGCCCTCGCGGTCACCGACCACGACGGGCTCTACGGCGTCGTCCGGTTCAGCCAGGCCGCCAAGGCCGTCGGCATCCCCACGGTGTTCGGCGCGGAGCTGCACCTGCCCGCCCCGGACGGCCGCCGGCACCCGCACGAGCGCACGCGCGCCACCCCGGGCCTGCCGGTGCTGGACATGCCCACGGGAGTCCCTGACCCTCGCGCCTCCCACCTGCTGGTGCTCGCCCGCGGACCGGACGGGTACCGCGCGCTGTCCCGGTCGATCGCCGAGGCGCACCTGCGCACCGGCGAGAAGGGGGCGGCCGACTACCGCCTCGACGAGCTCGCGGCGAACGCGGCCGGGCAGTGGCTGGTGCTCACCGGCTGCCGCAAGGGCGCCGTGCGGCGGGCGCTCGCGGGCGGCGACCCGTCGGGCGTCGCCGGTGTGGCGCCGGGCGGGCTCGACGCGGCCAGGACCGAGCTCGACCGGCTCGTCGCGCTGTTCGGCCACGACAACGTGGCGGTCGAGGTCACCGCGACGGGCGACCCGTACGACTCGGAGCGGGCCGACGCGCTCGCCCGGCTGGCCGCCGACGCCGGCCTGCCGCTCGTCGCGACCGGCAACGTGCACTACGCGACGCCCCGGGACGCGGACCTCTCGGCGGCGCTCGCCGCGGTGCGGGCCAGGTCGTCGCTCGACGACCTCGACGGCTGGCTTCCCGGCGGGCCGACGGCGCACCTGCGGTCGGCGGCCGAGATGCTCGACCTGCACCGCCGCCACCCCGGCGCGGTGACGACCGCGGCGGACCTGGCGGCGGAGTGCGCGTTCGACCTGTCGCTGGTCGCCCCCGAGCTGCCCCCGTACCCGGTGCCCCCCGGGCACACCGAGGCCACCTGGCTGCGCGAGCTCGTCCGTCAGGGGGCGCTCGAGCTGTACGGGCCGCCGGAGGACGAACGTGTGCCCGGGGCGTACCGGCAGCTCGCGCACGAGCTCACCGTGATCGAGGACCTCGGGTTCCCCGGGTACTTCCTCGTGGTCTACGACCTGGTGAGGTTCTGCCGGGACAACGGGATCCTCGCGCAGGGCCGGGGCTCGGCCGCCAACTCGGCGGTCTGCTACGCCCTGCGGGTCACCGCCGTGGACGCGGTCAAGCACGGTCTGCTGTTCGAGCGGTTCCTCGCGCCCGAGCGGGACGGGCCGCCGGACATCGACGTCGACATCGAGTCCGCGCGCCGCGAGGAGGTCATCCAGTACGTCTACGCGAAGCACGGCCGGACGCACGCGGCGCAGGTCGCGAACGTCATCTCGTACCGGCCACGGTCCGCCGTCCGGGACGCCGCACGGGCGCTCGGGTACGACGCCGGCCAGCAGGACGCGTGGGCCTCGTCGATCGAGCGGTGGGGGAGCCTGCGGCCGTCGCCAGCGGTGACCGAGGCGGCTGCGGTGCCGACCGCGCCGAGCGCGTCACGCAGCTCGACGCGCGCCCCGTCCGGGTCGTCGTCCGGGTCGTCGTCCGGTTCGTCGCCAGGGTCGTCGTCGGGTTCGTCGTCCGGCACGGCAGCCGGGACGAGCGAGGCGACGTGGACCCCGACGCTGGGCTACGGCGGTCGCCGCGCCCGCCCGCACGCCGGGCACGTCGGCGCGGTGCCGGAGCCGCCTACCACGGTGACGACGCCCCGGCAGGTGCGCACGCGCGACCGGGCGTCGATGTGGGGCAGCACCTGGGAGCCGCCTCCGGTGCTGCGCCCCCCGGAGCGGACCGTCCTGCGTGCGCCCAAGGGCACCGAGGTCCCGGGCCTGGCCACGGCCGACGGGCACGACGTGGTCCCCGCGCTCCTGCCTCCGGCGGCGAGCGACCTCGACGAGATCCCCGGTCAGGTCATCGACCTGGCCGACCGGTTCCTGCGCCTGCCCCGCCACCTCGGCATCCACTCGGGCGGCATGGTGATGTGCGACCGCCCGGTCATCGAGGTGTGCCCGGTCGAGTGGGCGCGGATGCCGGGCCGCACGGTGCTGCAGTGGGACAAGGAGGACTGCGCCGACGCGGGGCTGGTGAAGTTCGACCTGCTGGGCCTCGGCATGCTCACCGCGCTGCGGATCGCGTTCACGTCCGTCGAGCAGCACGAGGACCGCAAGCTCGACCTGCACGCGCTGCCCGACGAGGACCCGCTGGTGTACGACCTGCTGAGCGCCGCGGACACCGTCGGGGTGTTCCAGGTGGAGTCCCGCGCGCAGATGGGCACCCTGCCGCGTCTGCAGCCGCGGACGTTCTACGACATCGTCATCGAGGTCGCGCTCATCCGTCCCGGTCCCATCCAGGGCGGCTCGGTGCACCCGTACATCGAGCGCGCGCACGGCCGGCAGCCGGTGAGCTACCTGCACCCGCTGCTGGAGAAGTCGCTCGCGAAGACCAAAGGCGTCCCGCTGTTCCAGGAGCAGCTCATGCAGATGGCGATCGACGTCGCGGACTTCACGCCCGCGGAGGCCGACCAGCTGCGCCGGGCGATGGGGTCCAAGCGGTCGACCGAGCGGATGGAGGCGCTCAAGGAGCGGCTGCTGTCGGGGATGGCGAAGCACGACATCTCCCGGGACGTCGGCGAGCAGATCTACGACAAGCTCAAGGCGTTCGCGGACTTCGGCTTCCCGGAGTCGCACGCCTACTCGTTCGCGTTCCTCGTGTACGCCAGCGCGTGGCTGAAGGTGTACCACCCGGCCGCCTTCTACGCGGGGCTGCTCGCGGCGCAGCCGATGGGCTTCTACTCGCCGCAGAGCCTCGCGGCCGACGCCCGCCGGCACGGGATCGAGGTGCTCCGGCCGGACGTGCAGGTGTCCGACGTGCAGGCGGTCGTGGAGCGCACCGGTCCGACGCCGGACGGTGGGGAGCCGCTGCTGGTCCCGTCACCCAGCGGCACGGGCCGGGCGCCGGCGGCGGGTGTGCGGACGTCGGTCGCGTCGGGCGTGCACCGGTCGCTCGCGGTGCGGCTGGGGCTGGCGTCGGTGCGGTCGGTGGGGGAGGACGTCGCGCAGCGCCTCGTCGACGAGCGCCTGGCGCGCGGCCCGTTCGCCGACCTGCGGGACCTGGTGCGACGGGTGCAGCTGACCACCGCCCACCTCGAGGCGCTCGCGACGGCCGGGGCGCTGGACTGCCTGGGCGTCACGCGCCGGGAGGCCCTGTGGGCGGCCGGGGCGCTCGCGCAGGAGGGGCCGGACACGCTGCACGGCGTCTCCGTGGGGGTGGCCGCGCCGATGCTGCCCGGGCTGAGCGACGTCGAGATCGCGACGGCCGACGTGTGGGCCACGGGCGTGTCCGTCGACTCCTACCCCACGCAGTTCGTCCGGGAGGGCCTCGACGCCGCGGGGGTGCTGCGCGTCGAGGAGGCGTACCGGCACGAGGTCGGTCGTCGGGTGGCCGTGGCCGGGGTCGTGACCCACCGCCAGCGGCCCGGCACCGCGGGCGGTGTGACGTTCCTGTCCCTGGAGGACGAGACGGGGCTGCTCAACATCGTCTGCTCGGCCGGCCTGTGGCAGCGGTTCCGGCGGGTCGCCCGCACGTCGAAGGCGCTCGTGGTGCGCGGTCGTCTGGAGCGGCAGGACGGTGCGACCAACCTCGTCGCGGAGCACCTGGTCCCGATGTCGCTGCGGGTGCGCAGCTCGTCGCGCGACTTCCAGTGACTCAGCGCTCCTTGACCGCCTCGTCGTCCTCGATCTGCTCGGCGTCGTCGACCGGACCCATGTCGTCGTCGGCCTCGTCCTCGTCCATCGGCGGCTCGAGCGTGCGGAGCCGGGAGAAGATCGCCCAGACCACCGCGACGAGCGGCACCGCGATGATCGCGCCGAGGATCCCGGCCGTCAGCGTGCCGCACGTCACCGCGAGCGCCACGACGACCGGGTGCAGCGACACCTGCTTGCCCATCACGAACGGCTGGAGCACGTGGCCCTCGAGCTGCCCGATCAGGGCGATGCCGACGCCGACGAGCGCCGCGGACAGCAGCCCGTTCGCGGCGAGCGCGACGATCATCGCGATGACCATGGCCGTCGGCGCGCCGACGAGCGGGATGAACGCACCGATCATCACCAGCACCGCGAGCGGCGCGGACAGCGGCACCCGCAGGACCGTCAGCAGGATGAACGCCAGCATCCCGTCGGTCACGGCGATGATCACGGTGCCCCGCGTGTAGCCGGAGAACGTGTACCAGCCGGCGCCGCCGGCGGTCTTCCACGACTCGCGCGCCCGGACGGGGAGCTGGTTGAGGAACCAGGTCCACATCTCGCGGCCGCGCGCCAGGAAGAAGATCGTGCAGAAGATCGCCAGCGCCAGCGCGGTGAACACCTCGACCACCGACCCGGCGCCGGCGGCGGCCTGGCCGGCCAGGTCGCCCGCGTGGTCCTGCACCCACGTCTGTGCGGTCGTGACCCACTCGGCGATCTGCTCGTTGGTGATCTTGAACGGCAGCGGCCCGTTCTCCAGGAAGTCGGTGATCTGCCCGATGCCGTCGCTGAACTGCTCGGTCAGGTCCTGCCACTGGTTCGCGATCGAGTACGCGACGTAGGTGAGCAGCCCGACGAAGAACAGGATCCCGCCGAGGATCGACAGCGCCGTCGCGAGCCCCCGCCACATGAACCGGGACAGGAACTCGACGAACGGACGGAGCACCGCGGTGAACACGAACGCGAGGAACAGTGCGATGAACAGCAGCTGCACCCGGGACGTCGCGTAGAAGATCAGGCCGACCGCCGCGACGACCACGAGCAGCCGCCACGAGACGCCCGCCATGTTGCGCAGCCACCGAGGCGCGGTGTGCTCGACGCCGTACGCGTTCGGGTTCCGGCGGGCTCCGGCCACCTTCCGGGTGGAGGGCTGACGACTGCCGGAGATGCTGCTCAGGTCGGTCATCGGGCTCCCGGCTGTTCTGCGAGGTGGCGTCGGCAGCGGGCTACCTGCGTGCCGTAGGCGCCAGTCTGCACCGCCGGGCCGATGCATGCCCGTGCGCCGCACCGTGCTATCTTTCATGCCGCACCTGAGGGAGCCCATGGGCTCCTGACGGTCCACTCGTCCGGGTGGCGGAATGGCAGACGCGCTAGCTTGAGGTGCTAGTGCCCGAAAGGGCGTGGGGGTTCAAGTCCCCCTCCGGACACTCGTTGAGACAGCGACGAAAGTGCCCCTGAACTGCGGAAACGCGCTTCAGGGGCATTCTTCGTTGCTGCGATCGGTGTGTCCATGGACACACCGTGTGTCCATTGGTGTGTCCAAAGGTGCGGTCTCCGCAGCGTTTCCGCAGGTCAGCCGCGTGTCCGGAGGGGGTCTCAAGCCCCGCCCGCAAGCTCGAAGTCAGGCATCTAGAGCCGTAACTTCCATCGCTGGGACGCGCTGTCGGATCGCGTCCGTGAACGCCTCCAGTTGCTCCGGAGTGAGCACGTCGTGCACCCACACGTCAATGAACGCGTCGCGCACTTTGGACGCCCGCATCGTTCCCGCCAGACGCTCGGCCACGCGCGCGGGCCACGTGTGGTGGTCGTCAAGCCGCATCGCATCCTCGACAGCGTCCATTAGGGCGCCCGCCTGGACACCGAGCCGCTGTCCGAGAGCGACGAACTGCTCCTCCTGCATCGCGGAGAAGACGGCCCGCTCCGGAGCGAGCTTCGCTCCCGGAAGCGCGACGCAGGCCTCGCCGGGAGCCTCATCAGCATCCAGGACTCCTAGCCCGGCCTCGGGGAACTTCTTGGCGTGCGCCAGCTCTCCCAGCATCCGCACCGTCCCGGCAGGCCCAACCGGGATTATTTGCAGCCTGCCCAGGAGGTCGGGATCCGTCAGTCGAACGACCTGCTCGATGACCTCGAGCGCGAACTCGTCCTCGCAGTACAACGTGAGCTCAGGGTGGCGCTCATCGTCCATCTGCGTCATCGCGTACTCCGCTGTCACGCCGTACACGGGTTCACGTCGTCCTCCGCGGGCCGTCCGCAAGTAGATGCGAGCGTCGGCAGGGAGCTGTTCCAGAACATACGGAGAGTGAGTGGTGACGATGAGTTGGAGGCGACGCGTTGTGGCGATGCTGATGAGCTCCGTCATGAGTCTGCGCTGCGCTCGTGGGTGGAGCGAAGCCTCGACCTCATCGATCAGAACCAGGCTGTTTCGCGGCGCATCCTGGAGCAGCGCCATGAGGTCTGTGGTCGCGTCCTCGCCGGCTCCTTGATGGAAGTTGGAGTACGTCGTACCACCGTGCGAGACGATGCCGACCTGCTTCCCGCGTTCGTCCCGGACGATCGAGCCGGACTCGTAAGTCCTGCCGAGGACGCGCGAAAGACTGTCGCGATACTCATCGGACAGCGCCAGCTCGTCCGTGCTCTGGGCGAGTTCGATGCGGGCGACCTTGCCGTATCCAATGAGGCTGTCGATGGGCTGAGTCCGCGAGACGTCGAGGAAGAAGGTGCGCCGCGACGGGCGCTCGGGCATGCCACGCCAGCGTGACGTTGGCTTTCGAACTGAGTGCGTGGCGACATCTTGTCCGCGGCGGATCCTGTAGCTCAACCGGACCCCCTTCACCTCCTCCCATGGTGTTGTCGGAAAGAAGTCGTCGGGCGAGTAGTCCTTGCTGCCTTCGACGGAACCGTAGGCCGCCGCCGCAGCCTTGAGCACTGTGCTCTTGCCAGACCCGTTCTCGCCCGCGATCGCCACCACAGGGAACCGGAACTCGACCCACTGGTCCTGCCACCCGCGCAGGCTGTCGATGTAGACGGCCTCAAGGAACTGCGGCCATCCGCTGTTGGTGTTGCGCGCTGCGACCCACGCGCTCTCAAGCTTGGGGAGAGTACGAGCCATCCTGCCCGCCATCGGAACCTGCCTTCCGCCGGGATAGGCCGGCACACTGCCCGAGTCTGTGCCGGGGTATCTCGGCAAAGTACACCAGTGCATGCCGCGCAGCCTGGCCTTTCCTGTCCGCGAGAGGACGGTGACGCGAGCAACGTCGGTGTGTCCATGGACACACGGAACGCACCCAAGTGCCCTCAGATGCACTCAGATGAACCAACGTCCGCGAGCAAACGCGCTGGTCAGAGCGTTTTCACAGGTCAGCGGGCACTCGAACACGGGATTCAAGTCCCCCTCCGGACACTCGTTGAGACAGCGACGAAAGTGCCCCTGAACCGCGGAAACGCGGCAGGGGCGCTTTTCGTTCGTGGGACGTGGGTCTCGGGCCTAGCCGTCCGCACCGAGTCGCGGGTGCTGGGCGACGCTTCGCCAGGCGTCGCTGGGATCGACCGCGTTCTGGTTCTCGTATCCGCCCTCCACGGCCCCGAGCGCGTCGAGCGCCTTGCCGACCGCAGTGACGGCCTCGATCGGTGTTGCCGCCAGGATGCACTGGTGGCCGAGCGCGGCCTCCCAGACGTCCTGCGACGGCGGGTTCTGGAAGACGTGGGCGCCCAGCGGCTTCGTGGTCTGCCCGAAGCGGTGGTACAGCGCAAGGGCGCCGGCGTCGACCATGCCCTGCTGCGTCATGGCCCACAGGTCGTACAGGTCGCGCGAGGTCCGGCGGTCGACCCAGGCGGTCAGCTTCATCGCCACTGCCGCCTGGGCAGTGGGCACGTTGAGCCGTGCGGGCGGAGCGTCGACGTAGCGCTGCTCGATGTCGCGGACCAGGTGCGGCCAGCGTGGGCGGCCCGTGGTGTCGACGAGCTGGAACTTGATCGTCACGTCGTCGCCGGCGGACAGGTAGATCGCCTGGGAGTCCTTCGCGGTGCGAGGATCGACGTCCCAGGAGACCGAGCCGACGATGGGCACGACGGCTGCGTCGACGGCGTCGGCGAGCAGCCCGCCGGCCTCGGCGCGCGGCACGAAGACCATCAGGTCGACGTCCTCGCTGAGACGCAGGTCCGGCAGCCACGTCCGCGAGAGCATCGTGCCGCCGACGAACAGGAACGCATCTCGCGCGCGCCTCGAGATCGCGGCCAGCACGTGCGAGATCACGTGGTCGCGCCGCACCTGGTCGAGGTCGACCCCGAACCGATCGGCGACGTCGTAGAGCTCGACGTCAGGCAGCGTCACGCCGCCTGCTCGTCTCGCAGCCGCTGCAGGACCGGCTGTGCGGCCTTCCCGCCCCGGGTAGCCGCGACGATCCGGTCGACCTTGCGCCAGTCGGCCCGACGGGCCAGTGCGCGCAGCGCGTCTCGGGTGTCTGCGTCTTCGGCGGCGCCGCGGTGGAGAACGAGGTCGACGATCGTCTGCTCGGGCGTGGTCACGAGCATCGTGCCGAGCTCTGTCTTGACGGGCTGCACGTCGAGCTGGCCGAGGTCCCGGGTGTGGAACTTCACCGTTCCGGTGGCCCGGTCGGCGAGGCGCACCGGGTCGTGGCGACGGGGAACCGCCAGGTCGGCGCGTGCGTGCGCGCGCGGCACCACCCGGTGCAGTCGCGCCGCCGTGATGCCCATGACGACGGCGTTCTTGTCGCCGAACAGTGCTGTGCCGATCGCGCCGGCGGCCGCCTCGAAGGCGGGGCGCCAGCGCTGGGGGTCGAAGGCGTCGTCGGGCACTGCGACGTACACCCCGTGGGCGATCTTGCGCAGCTTGCCGGTCTCGGCCTGCTTGCGCAGGACGGCCCGTGGGTTGACGTAGTCGCCGACGAGGTCGGCCGGGCGCACGGCGCGCATGGGCCGAGCGGCGATCCTGGGCTTGGCCATCGGGCACCTCCTCGATGCATCTCGCGAAGCGATAGTAGCCCCGGAGGCTACTTTTTCGACATGCTTTCCCACATCGAGCCGCTCGCCAGGGGTAGTTCAGGAGTGCGCGCAATCCCCAGCGAGCCCCTCCGGGCACTCGTCGAGACAGCGCACAGCAGGGCCCCCGGACCTCGCTCGTCGTCAGTGCCCTGATCTGCGGAGACGCGGAGCAGGGGCATTCTCCGGGCCTGGCCCGTCGGTCAGGGGGCGGCGGGGAGCTGAGCGGCGACGCCCGCCCGGTCGACCTGGATCCAGTACTCGACGACCAGGCCGTCGACGACCCGGTAGACGCAGCTGGCGAGCTCCGTGACCGGACGGCCGGTCGCGTGCGGCCGGCCGACGTCGTGCCCTTGCTGCCGCCACCGGACGTACACGCGGTCGCGCGCCGCGAGGACCTCCTCGAGGGTCACCGTGAAGGGACCGTAGGCGGCGAGCATCTCGCGCACGTGCTCGGCGTACTGCGCCGGGGTGCGCTCGACGGTCGTCGGGTCCTCCGACTGGACCTGGTGGGCGAGGACGCGGGGCGCCATGAACTCGCCGGCACGGTCCGGTGCGGCGCCCGACCGGACGACCTCGAAGAACGACCGGACGACGCGCTCGGGATCCATGCGGGGAGTATCGCGTCGCCGGATGACGACGTGCGGCACCGTCCGCGTCGAGGAGCCTCGGCGCCCTTCCTCGCCCGACGGGGGCCCACCTACGCTGGGCGGATGGCCTCCGCCGAGCGGCAGCACTCCCTGCGGCCGATGACCGGCCGGGACCCCGACGAGCCGTACCGCACCGCGACGCCGCTCGAGCTCCTGTTCGACCTCACGTTCGTCGCGGCGTTCGCGCAGGCGGCGGACCACGCGGCCCACCTGATGGCCGAGGGGCACTTCGGCAGCGCGGTCGTCGCGTTCGTGTTCGTCACGTTCGCCGTGTGCTGGGCGTGGGTCAACTTCTCGTGGTTCGCCTCGGCGTTCGACACGGACGACTGGTTCTGCCGCGTGATGACGATGGTCCAGATGGTCGGGGTCCTCGTGCTCGCCCTCGGTGTGCCGCAGGTCTTCGAGTCCGTCGACCACGGCGAGCCGCTGGACAACGGCGTCGTCGTCGCCGGGTACGTCGTGATGCGCGTGGCGCTGGTCGCCCAGCTCGTGCGCGCTGCCCGGCAGGACCCGGAGCACCGCCGGTTCGCCCTCACGTACGCCGCAGCGATCGCCGTCGCCCAGGTCGGGTGGACCGCGGTCCTGTTCCTGCGGCTCACGATCGTCGAGCTGCTGCCGTTCCTCGTCGTGCTCTACGCCGTCGAGCTGGGCGCTCCCGTGATCGCGGCGCGCCGGGGCCGGTTCCCTCCGTGGCACGCCCACCACATCGCCGAGCGGTACGGGCTCTTCGTCATCATCACGCTCGGCGAGGTGATCCTCGGGACCATCGCGGCCGTCGCCGCGGTCGTGGGCCGTGTCGGGTGGAGCGTCGAGGCGGTGCTCGTCGTGGTCGCCGGGACCGGCCTGGCGTTCGGCATCTGGTGGACGTACTTCGTCGTGCCCACGGGGGAGATCCTCGCGCGGCACCGGCGCCGCGCGTGGGTGTGGGGCTACGGCGGGATCGTGGTGTTCACGGCGGTCGCCGCGCTCGGTGCGGGGCTGCACGTCGCGGCGTTCGTCGCCGGGGGCGAGGCGTCGATCGGGGTGGTCCAGGCGGTCCTGGTCATCGCGGTCCCGGTGCTCGTCACGTTGCTGGCCTACTTCTCGATCTACGCCTACCTGGTCGGTGCGGTCGACCCGTTCCACGTGCTGCTCGTGGGCGGTGGGGTGGCGTCCCTGGTCGGCGCCGTGGCGCTCGCGGCTCTCGGGGCGGGGCTCGGCGTGTGCCTGGTCCTGGTGATGCTGGCGCCGGCGGTCGTGGTCGTCGGGTACGAGACCGTGGGGCACCGGCACATGTCCGAGGTCCTGGCGCGCGTCCTGGACGGCCCCTAGGACCGGTGTGTCGTCGGCGGGACGAACGTCCCCGCCGATCATGCCTGCGTCATGGGACGGTATACGTACATACCGGTACACCGACCGACCAGGGGGAACAGATGAGCGACGACGGCACGTCCAGCGGCTACGTCTCGGAGGTCCTCGCCGCAGGCGGGCTCGCCTCGACGGGGATCGCCACCGGGATGATCTGGGTCGGCATCGCCGCCGCCGTCGCGGTCGTCGTCGGTGCGCTGGCGATCCGGTTCGCCCGTCGCCGCGACGTCTGACGCCGTCACGTGCGAACCGTGCTCCCACGGCGCGAGGACCAGGCAGGACATGACGGCAGCGGTCGGCACAGCCGGCAGCCCGCCGCACCGCCTCTGAGTGCGCACCACGCCGGGCGCGGACAGCGCCTCGTGCTGCTGAGCTGCGCGGTCGTGCTCCTCGTCTACGCGCTGTCGCACCTGATGCAGGCGCTGGGCGCGGGCGGGGCGGCCACCTCGGTCGTCTACGCCGTCGGTGCGCTGCTGCTGCTCTGGGAGATGCTCAGCGCCGCGAGCGAGCGCGTCCGGACCGTCGACGACGACCAGCGCAGCACCCTCGACACGCTGCGTGTCGTGGCCCTGGTCCCGGCGTACAACGAGGACGAGGGCGCGCTGCGCCAGTGCCTGGGGTCGATGCTCGCCCAGACCCGACGCATCGACGCCATCGCGGTGGTCGACGACGGCTCGACCTCCGGCGACTACCCGGCCGTGCGGGCCTGGTTCGCCGAGGCGGCAGCGGCGGCGGGTGTCGAGACGTTCTGGTCGCGGCAGCCCAACGGCGGCAAGCGGACCGCGCAGATTGCCGGTGTGAGGATGGCCGGCGACGCAGACGTCTACCTGACCGTCGACAGCGACACCGTCCTGGACCCGCGCGCCGTCGAGACCGGACTCATGCCCTTCGCCGACGAGCGCGTCCAGTCCGTCGCGGGCATCGTGCTCACCTCGAACTACGGCACCAACCTGCTCACCCGCATGCAGGAGCTGTGGTTCACCACGATGCAGCTGGTCAACCGCAGCGCGCTGTCCCGCATGGGCTCCGTCATGGTCAACTGCGGCGGCCTCGCCTTCTACCGCGCGGCCGTGGTCACCGAGAACGTCGAGACGTACCTGTCCGAGACGCTGTTCGGCCGGCCCATGCACGCGTCCGACGACTCGCTGCTCACCCTCTTCTCGCTGCAGCGCGGCCGCGCCGTCCAGCAGCGCGACGCGTTCGCGTTCACGCTCATGCCCACGAGGTTCAGCCACCACCGGCGCCAGCAGCTGCGCTGGCTGCGCGGCTCGACCGTCCGCTCCGCGTGGCGGTTCCGGTACCTCCCCACGGACCGGTTCGCCTACTGGTACCACCTGGCCAAGTGGGCGCAGTACGCCGCCGTCACAGCGGTCCTGGTCCTGCTGCTGGCCTCCGGCGTGCTGTTCTCCTGGAGCGTCCTGCTCTGGACCCTCGTGGTCGTCGGGGCGATCCAGCTGCTCGTCGACGCGCCGTACCTCACGCTGCGGCGGAGCGACCAGAGCACCGCCCAACGGCTCGGCGTCTACGCGACCGCGCCCCTGATCGGGCTGTGGCAGCTCACGTTCATGCGTGTCATGCGCTGGTATGCCATGGCGACCGTGAAGAAGGTCGCCACGGTGTGGGGGACTCGCGGAACGGTCGAGGTCACGGCCTGACGGTCGCCCGGTCCGCGGCAGTCGCAGGCGAACCCTGCGACTGCTCGAGCGCGTGGACGAGCTCGCCTCCGACCTGCCGGTAGTCCGCGCGCACCGCGTCGTCGAGCAGGTGCGCGTCGCCGGTCCGCAGGGCGGCGACGAAGCCGGCGACCCGTCCGGCCCGGACCTCGCGCGGGACGCTCGCCCCGAAGCGTCGTACCAGCCGCAGCAGGTGCGGCCGGTAGGTGCCGAGCGCCTCGCGCAGCACCGGGTTGCCACACCGCTCCACGAACAGGTCGATCGCGTGCGGACCGAACGGGTGCGTGCCGGAGTAGCTCGACTCGAGCGAGAGCACGTGAACCTCGGCCGACTCGAGCCAGCCCCTGTCCTGCGTCGTCAGGTGCGGCGCCGACAGCCGCGCAGCCATCCCCGCCAGCACGGCCGCCACCTCGACCATGTCCGTGAGCCGCCCGGGCTCGAGCGGGGTCACCCGATAGCCCCTGCCCGGGTCGACGCGCACCAGGTCGATCTCCGCCAGCCGGTGCAGCGCCTCGCGGACCGGTGTGCGGGAGATCCCGAGCGCCGTCGCCAGGGGAGCCTCGCGCAGGGCCTCGCCGGGCAGGAGCTCGCCCTCCACGATCGCCGAGAGCAGTGCGTCGCGCGCCTGCTCACCCAGCACGACCGTGTGCATCGACGTCGCGACCGCGATCGGCATCGTCCCTCCAGGCGTGGCTCTGGACCCACCGTAGGACGTACGAGGCGAGGCCAGCGGGTGGCGGTGTCGCGGCGCGCCGGGGCCGGCCGGGCGGAGCTCAGTCCTGGTTCTGCTCCGGGACCGCGTTCAGGGCGCGCTGCATCGGTGCGGCATGCCCGGCCAAATGCAGCGTGCGGTCCTCCGACAGGAACGGGTTCGGGTCGGTGAACGCGTGCGTGAGGTTACGGTCGGACGGGTCCCGCGGGGCGGCGTTGCCGAGCTCGGTCATCATGTCCTCCGTCGGGGGGCGCTGGACCTGGGCGTGCGTCCAGTGGATCGCGCGGGACTCTATCGGGACGCCCACGCGCGATGTGCCCGGTCTGCGGTGAAAGGAGAGGATTCTCATGCGGTGGATACGTGCCGAGCGCGCGAGGAGCGGGCGTTGACCGCCGCCGGAGGCCAGGTCGGCCCGGCCGGCGACCGCGCGCCGCTGACCCTGGTCACGGGCGGCACCCGGGGCATCGGTCGGGCCACGGCGCTGCGGCTCGCGCGCGACCGGCACGATCTCGTCCTCGGGTACGCGCGCGACGACGCCGCAGCCGAGCGGAGCCGGAGGCAGGTCGAGGCGCTCGGCGTCCGCTGCCTGACCGTGCGGTCGGACCTCACCGACCCGGACGGCGTGGCGACGCTGTTCGAGCGTGCGGCCGAGTTCGAGCGGCTCACGGGCGTCGTCAGCAACGCGGGCGCGACCCTGCACCTCGGCCCGCTCGCGGAGACGCCGGTCGACGTGGTCCGGGCGACCGTCGAGCTGAACCTCACTGCGGCGCTCCTCGTCGCCCGCGCCGCGGTCCGGGCGCTGGGGACGTCCTACGGCGGCGGTGGCGGGGTCCTCGTCAACGTCAGCTCGGGCGCGGCGACCACGGGCTCACCGGGGGAGTACGTCCAGTACGCGGCAGCGAAGGCCGGTGTCGACGCACTGACCCTCGGCCTGGCGCTGGAGGCGGCGTCGGACCACGTCCGCGTCGTCGGCGTCGCCCCGGGGATCGTCCGCACGACGATCCACGCCGACGCGGGAGAGGCCGGACGTGCCGACCGCGTGGCGCCGCTCGTGCCGCTCGGCCGGGCGGGCGAGCCGGAGGAGGTCGCGCACGCGATCGCGTGGCTGCTCAGCGACGAGGCGTCCTACGTCACGGGCACGACGCTGCGGGTGGCCGGCGGCCGCTGAGGACGATGCGCGGGGTCACGTCGTGGGGGCCAGGTGCCGATACCTCCGCCGTGAGTCACGTCAGCCATGAACCGCGCACCCGGCGCCGTGCGGGGCGCCGTGCCCGGCGCACCGACCCCCGGGTCGGGCTGTGGGCGGGACTGCTGCTCATGGGCGTCGCGCTCGGGTGGGTCGCGGTCTGCGTCGTCGGCTCCGGACCCGTCGTCCGTGGCGACCACCCGGCGCGCGGTCAGGCCGTGACCGTCGGGACCGTCGTCGACACCGGTCACTTCGAGAAGTGGGGCCGGCGCGGGCTGCACCACTACTACCTGCTCACGGCCCGGTACACGGTCGACGGCGCCGACTACCGCGTCGCGTACGACGGGCCGCCCGCGTCCCGGGAGCCGGTGCTCGGCTCGCGCGTCTCGGTGATCTACGACGTCGCCTCGCCCGAGCGGGCGAGGATCCCGCTGACCGACGGCGACCGGGCGTGGGCCGTCGTCGTGACAGGCATGGGGGTGGCGATGGGTGCGTGGGGGTACCTCGGGTACGTCCGTCCGGCGCGGCGTGCGTCGAAGGCGCTCGCCGCAGTTCCGGTCGGCGCGTAGTGCCCGCCCGCCGCGCACCGCACGACGACGCGCGGTGCGCACCGGTGCGACGAGCACCGCTCCGGCCCACCTACGCTGTGCGGCGATGATCACTCGTGCCGAAGCGGCGTACCTGGGCGCCGTCCGGGCATTCCAGAACCCGATGCTGGACCTGCTCCACAAGCGGCACGCCCCGCTCGTCGTGTCCCTGCTGTCCGCGGTGTTCACGGCCGAGCGCCCGAGCGTGCCCGTCGCGGACGCGCACACGGAGATCGGCGACGCCCTCGACCAGCTGCGCGCGGCCGGCTACGAGGACGGCCTCCCGGTCGGCTCGGCGCGGGACCTGTGCCGGCAGTGGGCGGACGCGGGCTGGCTGGTGCGGCAGGTGTTGGACGAGGACGTCGAGGTGTACCGCCTGTCGGCGCACGCCGTCGGCGCCCTGGAGGTCGCGGGGCGTGCGGGCGGGGCGAGGGCTCGGGTGTCGCAGTCGCGGCTGCGCACGATGCTCGACGCGGTGGGCCGGCTCGCGCAGGACGCCGACCCGGACGCGCTGGTCCGCATGGCCCGGTTGGACGGTGAGATCAAGCGGCTCCAGAAGGAGCTCGACAAGGTCCAGCGCACGGGCGTCGTGGACGAGGTCGACGACGAGACGCTGCTCGAGGAGGCCGAGAACGTCCTGCACCTCGCGCGCGAGCTTCCCGCGGACTTCGCGCGCGTCGCGGAGTCGATCAAGGCGATGCAGCGCGACGTGGTCACCGCCCTGCGGCAGGACGAGCGGCCGACCGGCGACGTGCTGCGCGAGTACCTCGAGCGCGGCGAGCACGTCATGGAGTCGACGACCGAAGGACGGGCGTTCGCCGGTGCGCTGCGGCTCGTCGGTGACCCGGAGCGGCTCGACGAGCTGTCGACGCAGCTCGGCACCGTGCTGCGCCACCGCTTCACCACGCGCCTCGACGCGCAGCAGCGCACCGAGCTCGCCGAGATCGCGCGCCGGATCGAGCAGGGCATCGACCTCGTGTTCGCCGCGCAGCGGGAGGCGTCGTACGTCATCACCGCGCAGGTCCGCAACCACGACCCCCTGCGGGACCGGCAGGTCGACGAGCTGCTGCGCGACGTCATGACAGGGCTGCAGCAGTGGATGACGGACGCCCGGCGCGCCCAGCCGGTCGACCCGTTGCGGCGGCTGCCCGTCGCGGAGGTCGACCACCTGCGGCAGACCACCGGGGACCTGCGCCCGCCGCAGGCACCGGCGCCCCTGCCGGACTGGGACGACGGCGCCGACCCGGACGTGTCGCACGACGAGGCGCGCGCGTGGGGCGGCCCGCACTACGCCGAGCTGGGCGAGCTGCTCGCCGGGTTCGACGGCGACGTCGACCTCGCCGAGGCGTTCGGCAGCGCACCGGACGCGCTCCGCAGGCCCGTCGACCTGCTGGGGCTGCTGGAGATCGCGGACCACCAGGGCATGACGGAGACGGGCCAGGTCGCGTTCGTCGACGCGGTGCGGCCGGACGGCACACGCCGTCGGTTCGCGTTCGGCGCCGTGACGACCCGAGCGACCCGCACCACACGGACGAAGGAACAGACCGATGAGTGAGACCACCGTGGCCGCCGAGCGCGAGGACGGGTTCATCGACCCGGTCCCGATGGAGGAGGACCCCGCCGAGCTGTTCGCGGGCGACTCCGGGACGCTCGACGCGGACGTGCGCACGGTGCTCGTCCGGCTCCTGCAGCGCCGGTTCCTGCTCGCGGACCGCAACCGCGCCCAGTGGCGCACGCTGCTGGAGAACCAGCAGGTCATCGAGTCGCGGCTGCACGACCTGTTCGTCCACCTCGTCGTCGACCACGAGCGCGGCGTCGCGTACAAGCGGCAGGTCCGCTCCGCGGAGCTCGACGTGCCGGTGCTGCTCCGCGACGAGGCGTACTCCCGGGCCGAGACCCTCGTGCTCGTCCACCTGCGCACGGTGTTCCAGCGCGAGCTGGGCGCCGGGGAGACGTCGGTGCGCGTGGACGTCGAGGAGATCGAGCGGACCGCGCTGACGTACTTCGACCCCGACGACACGAACCTCGCCGCCCACCAGCGCGAGATCCGCGCGGCCGTCACGCGGCTCGCGAAGGAGGGGCTCGTCGACGAGGAGTCGGAGGGCCGCTACCGCGTCACCCCGCTCGTCGAGGTGGTGCTGAGCAACGAGCGGCTCGGGGAGCTGCGCGAGTGGCTCGCCGAGCAGACGGCACGCACGGGCGAGGCGGTCGCACGATGACGATGGTCGACACCCTCTTCGGCCTGATCCCGGCCGCGTCCACCGGGCAGCAGTGGGTCGCGCGCGACCTGCAGCTCGTCAACTGGGGCGGCTACGACGGGCACCACCGGGTGCGCCTCGCGTCCACGGCGACGCTGCTGTCGGGCGGCTCCGGGTCCGGCAAGTCGACCCTGATGGACGCGTACATCGCGCTCCTCATGCCGCACACCACGCCGTTCAACGGCGCCTCGAACGGCGGCGTCGTCGGTCGCCCCCGCGGCAAGGACCAGCGCAACATCCTGTCCTACGCGCGCGGCAAGGTGGACGAGTCCCGCACCGAGGACGGCACCCGGCAGCGCGTGCTGCGAGGCGACGGCCGCGACACGTGGTCGGCGATCGCGATGACCTGGACGGACCAGTCCGGCACCGAGTTCACCGGCGTGCGGGCCTGGTACGTGCCGTCTGCGGCGCGGACCCTCGACGACGTCGTGCCGGTGCGCGCGACCGCCGACGGCGCGTTCGACCTGCGCGAGCTGGAGGGCGCGGCGGCCCAGCGGCTCGCCCGGCCCGCCGTGACCGCCGCGGGGCTCACACCGTTCGACACGGACCGCGACTTCACCGCCCGGCTGTACTCGACGCTCGGGATCGGTGCGTCGGGCGACGGGAGCAAGGCCGTCGCCCTCCTCGGGCGCATCCAGGCCGGCCAGCAGATCACCACCGTCGACGCCCTCTACAAGGCGATGGTCCTCGAGGACCCCGACACGTTCGCGACGGCCGACGCGGTCGTCGAGCAGTTCGACAAGCTCAGCGGCACCCGTGACCAGATGATCACCGCCCGGCAGCAGGTCAAGGCCCTGGAGCCGATCCGCGAGCACCGGGCCGCGATCGACGAGGCCGTCGACCGCCTGCGCGTCATCGACGAGATCGGCACGTTCGACGACACCGCGTCGCCCGCGGCCCTGTGGCGGCACGAGCACCGTCTCGGCCTGCTGCGCACCGTCGAGCAGGACCTCCAGCGGCGCCACCAGCAGGCCCAGCACCTCGCCGTCGAGACGGCCGGCCGGATCACCGCCGCGAAGTCCGAGCTCGACGGCGTGAAGGAGACGCTGTGGTCGTCGGGCGGCGACCGGCTCGCCACCGCGCAGCGCGGGCTCAACGGCGTCCGGACGCGGCTCGACGAGGTGACGCGCGCCCGCGGCCGGCTCGACGAGCTGCTGCGGTCCGCGCTCGGCACCACCGTCTCGACCGAGGGGGAGTTCTCCGACCTCGTCGACCGGGCGCGCGTGGCACTGCAGGACAGCGGCACGAAGGCGACCGCACGGCAGTCGCTGTTCGACGCGATGTCCGAGAAGAAGGAGGCGGCGGCCGACCTCGCGGACCTGGTGGCCGAGCGTGCGGCGGTGACCCGGCGGCGCGACAACATCCCGGGCGACCTGCACGCGGCCCGGGCGGCGCTCGCGGACGCCGCCGGGCTCACGCCCGACGACCTGTCGTTCGTCGCCGAGCTCGTCGAGGTCCGCACCGAGCACGAGCCGTGGCGCGACGCGTTCAACCTGGCCCTCGGCGGGTTCGCCACGCGCATCCTGCTCGACGTCGCGCACCTCGGGGCGTTCCGCAAGGCGATCGACGCGGTGCCCACCGCCCGGCGGATCCGGTTCGAGGGCGTGCCGACGGGCCTGCGGGACGACGTCGGGCTCGACGCGCGGACGCTCCCCGGGCGGCTCGACTTCCGGGGCGGGCCGTTCACGGGCTGGCTGCGCAGCGAGCTGGCCCGGCGGTTCGCGTACGTGTGCGTCGACACCCCCGGCGAGCTGTCGCAGCACGCGAAGGCGCTGACCCGCTCGGGGCAGGTGTCCGAGGGCACGCAGGGCGCGCACGGCGGGCAGGGCCACGCGAACGTCCTCGGCTTCACGAACACCCGCCGGCTGACGCACCTCGACCAGCAGGTCGCGCGGGCGCAGGAGCGGGCCGCGCTCGCGGAGGCGCGGGTCGTCGAGGCGGAGCAGGTGCTCGACCGGCACGACGTCCAGGTCCGTGCCTACGGCTCGCTGGTGGAGCTGACGTGGGACCAGGTCGACGTGGCGTCCGTCGAGGCGGAGCACGCCCGGTGGTCGCAGGTCATCGACGACGTCACGTCCGGGAACCCGGAGGTCACCCGGCTCCAGCGGCGCACCGGGGAGCTCGAGGCGGCGATCCGCACGCTCACCGAGGAGCTGGGCCGGACGAAGGGCACGGTCCAGGAGCTCGGCGGGCGCTGGTCGTCGGTCACCGACGAGGTCGACGAGGCCCAGCACGCGCTCGACCGCGCGCAGGACGCCGGCACCACCGTGGGCGACGACCAGCGCGCCTACCTCGAGGGCCTCCTCGGGACGACGGCCGAGGCGCACGACCTCGACGGCTTCGACGCCGTCCTCGCCCGGGCGAACGACGTGCTCCGCGGGGACCGCCAAGGCGCCCAGAGCACCATCGGGATCGCCCGGGACGCCTTGCGGCGGACGTTCGAGACGTTCGTCGAGCGCTGGCCCGACCCGAACCTCGGCACCGACCCGGACGCGTCCTTCGCGGACTTCGCGCGGATCCTGTCCGACCTCGAGACGAACGGCCTGCACGACCTGGAGGCCGAGTGGCGCAAGAGCCTCCTGCGGCTGTCCGGCAACGACCTGGCCGACCTGCACAACGCCCTGAGCCGGTCGGTCCGGGAGATCAAGGAGCGCATCCGGCCCGTCAACGACATCCTCGCGGACCTTCCCTTCGCCGACGACGACCACCGGCTGCGCATCGACGCCCGCGACACCCAGTCGACGGTCGTCGCGCGGTTCCGCAAGGAGCTGCGGGACCTGCGCGAGGTGCTCTCGACCGAGGCGACCGACGCGGAGCGGGAGCGCCGCTACGTCCGGATGGCCAAGGTCATCGACCGCATCCGCCGCACCGCGCCGGACTTCGCCGACCTCGTCGACGTGCGACGCCACGTGCGGCTCAGTGCCGAGAAGGTCGACCTCGACGGTCGCCACGTCGCGCTGTACGACCACATCGGCGAGAAGTCCGGTGGCGAGTCGCAGGAGCTCGTCGCGTTCATCGTCGGCGCCGCCCTGCGCTACCAGCTGGGCGACGCGGGTGCCGAACGTCCCCGCTACGCGCCGGTGTTCCTCGACGAGGCCCTCATCAAGGCGGACGCGCGGTTCACCGGACGGGCCGTCGGGGCGTGGCGGGGGCTCGGCTTCCAGCTCGTGATCGGTGCACCCAACGACAAGTTCGGGGCGCTGGAGCCGCACGTCGACGTCAAGTACGTGGTGCTCAAGGACGCGTCGGGCCGCTCGCGGACCAAGCCGGTCGCGGGGGTCGCGGACGCGGCGTCACCCGTCTGAGCCTGCGGGGACCTGGTCGGAGGTGCGACGCGGGCCCTACGGTGAGCCCATGGCCCGCGGAGATGCGCCTTCGGCGACCGTCGACGAGTACCTGGCGGCTCTGCCGCTCGACGAGGGCCGCGCCCTCGGGCAGGTCCGCGACGCGCTCGTGAGCCTCGTCCCCGACGCCGGGCAGGTGATCTCGTACCAGGTGCCGTGCATCACGTACCGCGGCAAGCCGCTGGTGAGCATCTCGCACGCGCGCGACCACCTGAGCCTGCACCTGCAGAGCCCGCCGCTCGCCCGCGCGCTCGAGCGGTCCGTCACCGAGGGTCGCTGGTCCGGCGCGACGCTGCACTTCACGGCCGCGGCACCGCTGTCGGAGGCGACGCTGCGGACCGTCGTGGAGGGCCGCATGGCGGAGGTCGACGCGGCGCTGGAGGCGCGCAGCAGGCGCTGACCCGCAGACGTGCGGACGCCCGGGCCGGGGGAGGGGTCCCGGCCCGGGCGCTCACCGCGTCGGCGTCAGTTGCGGTTGATCGTGAACGTCGACGTCGTGTTCCGGATGTCCTGCGCGTTGTTGCTGAGACGCAGGTTGGTGAACGTCGCGGACCCGACCGCCGGTCCCTGACCGGGTTCGGGCAGCTCGTTGACCCAGATGCCGAACCCGGACTTCGCGTCCCACGCGTCACCGCTCCTGCGGGCCCCGCTGATCGACACGTTCGTGAAGGTGGTGTCGGTGATCGGGTTCTGCGGCTGGCCGCCCACGTAGTTCGTCTGGAACATGATCCCTGAGTAGGTCGGGTCGACGATGTCGACGTCGCTCACCCGGATCCCCTGGAACTTCTTCGAGGCGCTGAACACCCAGATCGCGGGGAACGTCTGGTTGCCCCAGAAGTGGCCGCCGGCGCGCACGATCGAGATGTTCGAGAACGACGTCGGCGCGGCCGAGCCGAACTCGTCCATCGGGTACCCGAAGTCGAGGGAGCTGATCGTGATGCCCGAGTACACGAGCGTGTCCGCGACGTAGATGTTGCGGAACGTGTTCCCGTACCCGCCGTAGACGGCCAGGCCCGCGGCCCGCCACGTGACCAGCGACGTGAGGTTCTCGTAGACGTTCCCGGTCTGGCCGGTGCCGCCCGCGTCCGTCGCCGCGAACAGCGCGAACGAGTCGTCGCCGGTGCCGCGAGCCTCGATGTTGGCGACGCGGTTGTGCGCCGACCCGTTGGTCATGTTGATGCCGTCGGCGAACGTGTTGCGGATGCGCGAGTTCGTGATCGTCGACGAGTCCATGTTGGACGCCCAGAACATGCAGATCATGTGCTCGACCCAGAGGTCGTCGACCGTCATGTTCGAGACGTTCGCGAAGTCGAGGACCTTGCCCGGACCGTCGATGCGTGAGGTGTAGTTGCCGAAGTAGGCGAACCCGCGGAACTTCGACCCGTTGGCCGACGCCTCGGACCGGAACCCGACGTCGGTGTTCTCCTGGGTGGTCGGGGCGTAGAACCGGGTGAACCACGGGCCGGCGCCGACGATGTCGACGGCCTTCCCGTACACCTGGAACTTGCTCGACGTGGAGTAGTCGCCCGCAGGCAGGTAGACGCCCTTGATGGTCCCGGTGGTGTCCATCCGCGCCTTGTCGAGCGCGTCCTGGACGGCCTGGTGCGTGAAGCCGGTGGGCTGCACGTACTGGGCGGGGTTCGGGTTGGGGTTCGCGGTGGCGAGCTCGGTGTTGACGAAGTCGACCGTCACCGGCTGCGGGTTGCTCGCGGTGCGCTGCAGGCGGATGGTCGCCCCGGCCGGGACCGTGGTGCCGAGCAGCGTGTTCGCCTCGTCGTAGACGTGCCGCGGGCCTCCGGCGCCGGGCTGGTTGTTGGGGTTCGTCTCGTCGCCGTACAGCCAGGCGAACCGCGACGTGAGGTCGAGGCGCTTGAGGTAGGTGCCGTTGACGAAGACGTCGATGCTGCCGGCCTGGCCCGTCCCGGCCGCGCTGTCCGGGATCGAGAAGCGCGTGACCAGCGTGTTCGTCGGGTTCTTGGTGGTCCACTCGACGTAGGAGCCGGTCGCGGACAACGTCGCCGCACGGCGCCCGGACGCCTCGCCCGCGAGGTCGCCGACCGTGCGGTTCGGGCCGATCAGCGTCGCCCCGCCGCCCGTGCGGCCGTCCTCGGCCTCGTACATGTCGAACGGCAGGTGCGCGCCGCGGCCGACGAAGATGCTGCCGCCCACGACGTTGTTGCCCTGCTTGCCGGGCACCTCGGTGGGGTCGGTGGCCACCGCGCTGGACACGTCGTACGTGCCGTTCCCCGCGGTCCAGGTGCCGAGCGTGACCGTGCCGCTCGTGGCGCCCGCGGCGACCGCGCCGCTGACCGAGCCGGTGAGGGTCTTGACCACCGCGCCCGTCGTCGAGTCCTTGATCGTCACGGTCAGACCGTGCGCGGCCGACGACGTCGCGACGTTGCCGTTGTTGGCGACCGCCCCGGTGAACGTGACGACCGCGCCGGATGCCGGGTTGCCCGGGCTCCAGCTGACGACGGGGACGAGGTCGGACGACGCGACGGGGGCGACGACGAGCTTCGTCGGGCTGCTGTACGCGTTGTTGGTCTCGTCCTGCTCGACGACCGTGTTGGCGGGGTCGGCCGCGGCGCCGACCGTGTACGAGCCCGCGGCCCGTGCGCCGATCGGCGCGGTGACGGTCGCGGTCGCACCCGCGGCGATCGCCCCGACCGATGCGGTCGCGGCGTTCTGGCCGTCCACCTGGAACGCGACGCTCGTGGCGGCCGACGGGTTCGTGCCGACGTTCTTCACCGTCGCGCTCAGCGTGACGACGGTCGACTCGGTGGGGTTCGCGGGGGCCGCGGTGACGGCGGTGACCGTGAGGTCGGGGTTCGGGGCGGGCGTGCCGAGCACCCGCAGCTCCGCGACCTGGCCGTTGCCGGCACCGGTGTTGCCGGTGAACACGAGTCGCACGTCGGTCGCGGTGCCGCTCACCGGGACGGTGACGGTGTTGCCGGACGACGGGCTGAACGCCCGGGCCGCGGACGGCGCGAGCGTCGTGAACGGCCCGGTGCCGGTGCGTCCCTGCACCTCGAACGTCTGCGTGCGGTTGGCCCACGCGCCGTCCGGGTTGAGCTTGACGACGACGCCGGACAGCTGGCTGGCGGACGCGAGCGTCACCGTGAGGTTGCTGGGGTACTGGCCGCCCGCGCCCTCCCAGTACGTGGTGAGCGAGCCGTCGACGGCGTTGCCGGCCACGTAGGTCCACTCGGTCGACGAGGCGGCGATCGGCCTCCCGGCCGCGAGGTCCTTGCCGGTCGGGGTGGTCGGGGTCGGTGTGGGGGTGGTCGGCGTGGGCGTGGGCTCGGCGGTGCCGTGCACCTCGAGCTCGGAGAGCTGACCGGCGGGCCAGCCGGTGTTGGCCGTGATGCTCAGGCGGACGTAGCGCACCGACGTGTCGGTGACGTCGACGTCCACGGTGTTCGCCTTCGCCGGGTCGAACTTGTACCCGGCCTGGCTCTTGAGCGTGCTGAACGTCGAGCCGTTGGTGGAGCCCTGGACGGTGATCGTCTGGGTCCGCGTCCCCCAGGCGCCCGTGGGCAGCTTGAGCGTGAGGTCCGTGACCGTGGCGGAGGTGCCCAGGTCCACCTGCACCCACTGGGGGAACTGGTTGTTGGTCGACTCCCAGTACGTGGACGCGTTGCCGTCCGTGACGTTGCCGGCGCCGTAGACGTCGACGGTGCTGCTGGCCGTCGCGGGCTTGCCGGCGGCGAGGTTCGGCGGTGCGGCCGCGGCACCCTGCGCGACGAGCGCAAGGCCGAGCGGTGCGACGAGCGCGGCCGTGGCGGCGGCCACGACGGCGTGCCTGACGTTCCTTCTCATGGGTCGTCCTCGTTCTCCCGCCGGTGGCGGGGTCGGGGCCGGGCGCGCGGGCCGCTCCGGGGTGCGCGGCCGACGTCGGACGCGGGGGTCCCGGGCGGGCCACGGGGGAGTCGACGCCCCCGCCGGCACGTGCACGGCGATCTGTGGCGGATCAGGTGCACCGCTGATGCGCAGGCAGCGGCAGGCTCGACGCCTCGTGCGAGTGTTGCGGACCGTGGCACCACTTTGTGCGTGGCATTTGTCAACTTCTTGCGGCGTCGTGACCAGACGATACGAACGCGGATCGGGCGAGTCAAGAGGTAGCGGGCAGATGCGACAGGGCGGCATGACTGGACGCGTCCTCACGGGGTGGTCGGCGGAGCCCTCCGACCCGTGTTGGGCGTCCGTCCAGCATGAGAGGATCGCGAGGCCGTTGCCTGGGAGGACATCACGTGAGCGCGACCCGCCTGCTGCTGCGCCGCGCGCGGGCACATGCGGGACTGCTCGGCCTCGTCCTGCTCCTCGTCGCCGTCGTGTCCGCGACCGTCTCCGGGATGCTCGCGTCCACGCTCGGTGCCGCCCGGGACACCGCCCGCGGTGCCCTGCACGACCCCGTCGCCGCGTCGCTGCTGGTCAGCACCCGGGTGTCCGACGACCCCGCCGCCCAGACGGCCGCCGCCGACCGCGCCCTCGCCGCCGAGCTCGGCGGGACGCCCACCAGCGTCGTCCGGACGCTGCGCTCGCTCTCGCTCCCGGTCCAGGTCGGCGACCACGACGCCGCCGACGAGGACGGACCTCGCCTCGTGCTCGGCGCCGACGCCGGCCTCCCGCACGAGGCGCACCTCGTCGCCGGTGCGTGGCCGGGCCCTGGTGGCACCGACGGGTCCGCGCAGCAGCCCGACGAGACGGCGCTGCACGACGCGGCCGCCCGGGCGCTGGGTGCCGGGGTCGGCGACCTGCTCGTGGTGACCGGCGACGGCGGTGCGACCCGGACGCTGCGGCTGGTGGGCACCTGGCTCCCCGACGACCCCGCCGATCCGCGGTGGACGGGCGAGGACCTGGTCCGGCAGGGCGTGGACGGCGCGACCGGCGCGTTCGGGCCGGCGATCGTCGACGAGCGGGTCCTGACCGCGGTGCCGGGGATCGACCTGGTGCGCTGGACGGTGCTGCCCGACCTGGCGCGCGTGCAGCCGGCGGGCCTCGGGCGGCTCGCGGACCGGGTCGACGCCTTCGTCGCGGACGCGACGCGCACCGTCGAGTCGGGCGGTCTCGCGACGAGCGGTGCGCTCCCGCAGACGCTGCGCGCCACCGCCGCGACACTCGGTGCGGTCGCCGCGGTGACGTCGTCGGCGCTCGCGCTCGTGGTCCTCGCCGCGGTCGTCGCGCTCGCCCAGGTGGCGCGCCTGCTGGCGGCGGTCCGCGCGACCGAGACGACCGTGCTGCGCTCGCGCGGGACGACCGTAGGACAGCTCACCGGCGCCGCGGCGTTGGAGTCGCTCGGGGTCGCGGTCCCCGCCGTCGCCGTGGGGGTGCTCCTCGCCGCCGCCGCCGTCCCGTCCGTCCGGGACGCGGACGTGGGCCTCCCGCTCGTCGTCGCGGCCGCCGGGGTCCTGCTGGTCGGCACGGCCACCCTGACCCTCGGTGCGCGGGCGGCGGCCGCCCGCGCGGGCGAGCGGACCGACCCGGGTGGACGTGCGGTCGGCACCGTCGCGTCCGGGGCGCTCGTCCTCACGCTCCTGACTGCCGGGCTCGCGGCGTGGCGGCTGCTGCGCACCGCGGCGGGCGGGGGCGAGCCGGCCGGCGGTGCCTCGGCGTCCGTCGGTGCGGAACCGGCCGCGATCGCGGCCGTGCCGCTCGGCGTGCTGGCGATCGCGCTGCTCGCGGCGGCGGCCCTGCGGCCCGTGACGGCGCTCGTCGCGCGCGGCGTGTCCGGGCGCGGGGACCTCGTCGTGCCCCTGGCCGCGCGCCAGCTCGCGCGCCGGGCGGCCGTGTACGCGGTGCCCGTCGTGCTCGTGACACTCGCCACCGCCACGGCAGGGGTCGCCGCGGTCTACACCGGCACGAGCGCCGACCAGGCGCGCACCGCGGCCGCGGCCGTCGTCGGCACGGACGTGCGGGCCACGATCGCCGACGTGCCGGCCGTCCAGGTCGACGCGCCCCCGCCGACCGATGCGGTCCTGGTGCCGGTGGTCGACGCGGGTGCGACGGACGCGTCGGCCCCCGTGCTCCGGACCAGCGCCGACGCCGCGTCCCCGACGGGTGCCGCGCTGGCGATGCCTGCCGACCGGGCCGCCGAGGTGATGCGTCACGACGGGGTGCCCGGCCTCGCGAGCGCCGCGGCCACGCTCGCCGCCCGCCCCGGCCGGCCGCTGCCCGCCGGCGCGACCACCCTCCGGTTCGCCGTCACGCTCGACACCTCGACCGAGCGCGCCGCGGCCTGGTGGACCGACGCGGACGGGCAGCTGCGCTCGACATCGGCGGAGCGGGACGGCGACGCCGGCTGGACGGTGCCCGTCCCCGACGGGGCCGTGGCCCTCGCCGCGGTCGAGGTCGAGCCCGCCGGCGACCCCACCGTCGTGACGGTCACCGGCCTGACCGCCACCGGACCGGCCGGGTCGACCGACCTGCCCGGCGACGGTCCCTGGCGAGCCGCTCAGCCCGGGTCGGAACCCGTCGTCGTGACCGCCGACGGCACGTCGGCCGCACTGCCGACGTCGAGCGGCCTGCATCCCGTCGTCCGGGTGCTGCCGGGAGCCGGTGCGCCGCTGCCCGTGGTCCTCTCGCAGGAGTGGGCCGACCAGGACGGCCTCGCGGTCGGGTCGCCCGTCGCCCTGCGGCTCGACGGCCACCCCGTCGACGCCGTCGTGTCCGCCGTGCTGCCCGTGGTGCCGGGGGCACCCGGACGGGCGGCGCTCGTCGACCTCGCGTCCGTCGGTGACGCCCTCCTCGCGACCGCGGTCGCGGTGCCGGCCCCTGCCGAGGCGTGGTTCGCCACCGCCGACGCACCGGCCGTGGAGGACGACGTCGCACAGGCGGCGGCCGCGGCCGGCGCCACCGTGCGGACGGTCAGCACCGGACCCAGCACCGGCCCTACCACCGGCCCCAGCACCGGACCTACCACGGATCGTGCGACGGCCGCCGCGGCCCGTGCGCTCGTGACCGCGGCGGCCTGCCTGCTCGCGATGGCCCTGCCGGGCGTCGCGGCGGCGGCCCTCGCGCTGTCGCGGGCCCGGCGCCCCGAGGTCGGTGTGCTGCACGCCCTCGGCGTCCGGCCGGGCAGCCAGGCCCGCGGGCGGCGCGCCGAGACGGGCACCGTGCTCACGGTCGCCGTGCTCGCCGGTTCGATCGGGGGGCTCGCGCTCGGCGCGCTGCTGGCCCCGGCCCTCGTGCGGGTCGTCGCGCGCGGGCCGGAGCAGCTCGCGGTCCTTCCGGCCGTCTCGGCGCGCGTCGCCGCCGCCCTGCTCGGCGCGGCGGTGCTGGGCTGCGTCCTCGTGGTGCTCGCCGACGGGCGGCGCGTCCTGCGCCAGGCCGACGGCGCGACCGTGCGGGAGGACGCCCGATGAGGAGCATGTCCGCACCCCGTCTCGCGGGACGCCAGCTGCGCACCGACCCGGTGACCGCCGTCCTCGTGGTGCTCGCGACCCTCGTCGCCGCGTGCGTCCTGGCCGCGTGGCCGCGCACCGTCGAGCGGGTGGTCGGTGCCGACCAGGCGGACACCGTCGACCGGCTCACGGCGACGCAGGTGGACCCGACCCGCGTCACGTCGTGGCTCGTGGAACCCGCCGGCGGCACCGAGCGCTCGGCCGCCGATCTCGCCGCGCTCCACGACGACCTGGCCGGCACCGCGGACCGTGCCGGTCCGGCCCTGCGCCCGCTGCTCGCCGCACCCGCACGCGTCGTGCTCACCGCCGGGCCGTGGGAGACCGACCGAGGGCCGCGGCCCGTGGGCATCACCCACCTCGCCACGCACGTCCGCGTCGACGAGCAGCTCCCGGACCTCGTCCGCGTCGCCGAGGGGCGGCTGCCCGACCCGGTGACGATCCCGCCGCTGCCGGCGGGCGCCCCTCGGGTCACCGGGACCGGGCCGGACCACCCGCTCGAGCTCGCCCTGTCGACGACGTCCGCCGAGCGGGTCGACTGGCGCGTCGGCGAGGTGCGGACGCTCGCGGGCGGGTCGGGCGTCGCCGCCGTGCTGGTCGGCACGTTCGAGGCGAGCGACCCCCACGACCCGACGTGGGCGCACCTCGACTCGACGTTCGTGCCCCAGGTCGTCGAGGACCCGAACGCAGGGACGCTCGTCGACGTCTTCGCCTACGCCGACCCCGGTGCGATCCCGCTGCTCGCCGTCGCCGGCCCGCTCGACCTGACGTCCTGGTTCCCGCTGGACGTCGCCCCGGCGGCCACCACCGACCGTGCCGACCTGCTGCAGGACCTGCGGGCGTTCCGCACGGCGACCGCCTCCGACACCGAGCTCGACGGCGTCCTCGCCGGGCTCGCCCCGCGCCAGGACCTCGTCGCGACGGTCCTGGGGGTGCTCGCCGCGGGTCCGGCCGGCGTCGCGCTGGGGGTCCTGTGGCTGGCCGTCGCCCTCGCGGTCGACCGTCGCCGCCCGGCACTCGTGCTCCTGCGCGCCCGTGGCGCCTCCGCGGCCCTCGTCGGCGGTCTCGGGGCCGCGCAGGGCCTCGTGCTCGGCGTCCCCGCCGCGGTGGCGGGCACGGCGGTCGCCCTCGCGCTCGTCGCGGGCCCGGTGCACGCCGACGCCCTGACCGCCCCGCTGCTCGCGGGGCTGGTGCCCGCCGTGCTGCTCGGTGCCGCGTCGGCTCGCGTCCGGGCCACGCGGTCCGCGCTCGCCGGGGGCGCCCGCGCGCCCGTCGGGAGGCGGGCGCGCACCGCTCGCTGGGTCGCGGAGGTGTGCGTGGTGCTGCTCGCGGCGGTCGCCGTCCTCACGGTCCGGGAGCGCGGGCTCGCGGACGACACCGCCGGGGCGGACCCCGTGCTCCTGGCGCTGCCCGTCCTGCTCGCCCTCGCGGTGTGCGTCCTGGTCCTGCGCGTCCTGCCGGTCCCGCTCGCGGCGCTGTCCCGGGGGCTCGCCCGGCGGCGCGGCCTGCCCGGGTTCGTCGGCGCCGCCGGGGCTGCGCGCGCTCCCGCGGTCGGCCTCGTCCCGGTCGTCGCGCTCGCCCTCGGCGTCGCCGTGACGACGACGTCGCTCGTCGTCCTCGCGACGATGGACGGAGGTGCCCGGCGCGCGGGCGTGCAGGCGGTCGGTGCCGACCTGCTGGTGCGGGGCACGCCGTCGCTCGCGCCGGGCGCCGCCGACGCGGTGCGGGTCGTGCCAGGCGTCGCGGCGGTCGTGGTGGTCGGCGAGGCCGACGACGCGGTGCTGAGCGACGGTCGCGACGACGACCGGGTGCCGGTCCTCGTGGTCGACGGCGACGACCTGGGCGCGGTCCAGGACGGGCTGCCGGGTGCCGAGCGGCTGCCCGCCGCGGCGACGGGCACGGCCGGTGTCGTCGTCGTCGGGCCCGTCCGCGTCGACCTCGACGGCGACCTCACGCTGGGCGTCGGCTCGCCGTCCGTCGAGCACCCGGTCGACGTCCTCGGCACGAGCGACCGGGTGGCAGGGCTGACGCACGGCGAGTCGGCCGTCGTCCTCGACGCGGCCACCGCGTCCGGCCTCGGTGCCGACGTGAGCGCGACCCGGCTGCTGGTCCGGCTCGAACCCGGTGCGGACCCCGCCGGCGTCGCGACGGGCGTCGCCGAGGCCGCCGGCCCGCAGTCCACGGTCGTCACCCGCGCCGACGTCGTCGGGCGCCTCACCGGCGGCGCGCTCGTCGGCGGCGTCCGGAGCGCGACGGCCGTCGCGACCCTCGCGTCGCTGCTGCTCAGCGCCCTCGCGCTCGGCCTCGGCGTGACGCTCGGCGGGCGTGCGCGCGGCCGGCTGCTCGCGCTCCTCACCACGCTCGGCGTCCGCGGCCGCGACTCGCGGGCGCTCGTCCGGTGGGAGGTGCTGCCCTGGACGCTCGTCGCCGTCGTCGCGGGGCTCGTCTCGGGTGCCGTCCTCGCGCCCGTCATGCTGGGCACCACCGACGTGTCGGTCCTCGCCGGGGGTGCGCAGACACCGCCCCCGGTCCTCGGGCCTGCCGCGCTCGGTGGGCTCGTCGTCGTGTACGCGGCGCTCGTCGCCGGAGCCGTGCTCGTCGCCGTCGTCGGTGCCCGGCGCACCTCCGCCGTCACCGTCCTGCGAGAAGGAGAAGCATGACCACGACAGCACCGCCTGCCGCCGAGATCCTCTGCGAGGACCTCGTGCGGGTGTTCGTCACCGAGGGGGTCGAGGTGCAGGCGCTGCAGGGCCTCAACCTGCGGGTCGACCCGGGCGAGCTCGTCGCCGTCGTCGGCGCGTCGGGCTCGGGCAAGTCGACGCTCCTGACCATCCTGTCGGGGCTCGACCGGCCGACCGCGGGGACCGCTGTGGTGTCCGGCACGAACCTCGTCTCGATGAACGGCACCGAGCGGCGCCGCTACCAGCGCGACGTCGTCGGGTTCGTCTGGCAGCAGACGTCGCGGAACCTCCTGCCGTACCTCACGGCCGCCGAGAACGTCGCGGTGCCGCTCGTGGTGTCCGGGGCGCGGCGGCGTGCGGAGCGCGCGGAGGAGCTCCTCGACGTGCTCGGCGTGGCCGACTGCCGCGACCGGCTGCCCGCCCAGATGTCCGGGGGCCAGCAGCAGCGGGTCGCGATCGCGACGGCCGTCGCGGGCTCGCCGCGCGTGCTCCTCGCCGACGAGCCGACGGGCGAGCTCGACGAGTCCACGTCGGCCGACGTGCTCGAGGCGATGCGGCACGTCAACGCGACCCTCGGCGTCACGACCCTCATCGTCACCCACGACCCCACGGTGTCCGAGCACGTGTACCGCACCGTCCAGATCCGCGACGGACGGACCTCCACGGAGGTGCTGCGCCGCACCGAACGCGGCGAGGACGGGGTGGAGCGGCTGCACGCCGAGGAGTTCGCCGTGCTCGACAAGGCCGGCCGCCTGCAGCTGCCGCGCGCGGTCGTCGAGCGGCTCGACCTGCGTGACCGGGTCCGCCTCGGGCTCGAGCCCGACCACGTGCGGGTCTCGCGGCACGACCACGTGCCGGCGACGAGCGAGGACCGGGCAGCGGACGAAGGAGCAGCACCAGACGCACGAACAGCGGCAGACGAACGGGCAGCCGACGACGACGGGGGAGCACGATGACGGGCGGCGTCCGGGGCATCGGCCTCACGCGGACGTACGGCGAGGGCGACGCGCTGGTGCACGCGCTGCGCGGTGTCGACGTCCACGCGGAGCCGGGTGAGCTCGTGGTGGTCCGCGGCCGGTCCGGCTCGGGCAAGACGTCGCTCCTGCACGTGCTCGGCGGCCTGGAGCGGCCGACGGCCGGGCAGGTGCTCGTCGACGGTGCCGACCTCACCGCGATGCGCCCCGAGCAGGTCCTGGAGCTGCGGCGCACGCGGATCGCGTACGTGTTCCAGGCGTTCGGGCTCATCCCGGTGCTGTCCGCCGCGGAGAACGTCGAGGTGCCGCTGCGGGTGCTCCGGACCGAGCCCGTGGAGCGGGACCGGCGGGTCGCGGAGGCGCTGGCCGCGGTGGGCCTGGAACGGCACGCGCACCAGCGGCCGGCCGAGCTGTCGGGCGGTCAGCAGCAGCGGGTCGCGATCGCGCGGGCGCTCGTCCACCGGCCGACGGTGCTGCTGGCCGACGAGCCGACCGGGCAGCTCGACAGCGGGACCGCGGGCGTCGTCATGGACCTGCTCGTCGACCTCGTGCACGGGCACGGCGTGGCGGCGGTCGTGACGACGCACGACCCGCTCATGGCCGCGCGCGCCGACCGGCTCGTCGAGCTGCACTCGGGTGAGCTGCGCGCCGCGGAGCCGGTCGCGACGACGTAGCCGTCACGCCGGCCGGCGGATCGCCGCGAGCCGCCGCACCTCGTCGTCGACCGCCTCGCGGTCGGCGGTCGACCCGGGGAACCAGTCGATCCGCACCTCGTCCCCGACCGTCGACCAGGTGCCTCCCACCACCCCGCCGACCAGCACGACGTTCGCCCCGCGGGTCACCACGGCGCGGTGCTCGGGCGGCACGACACGGGCGTCGGCCGTGCCGGGGCCGAGCACCCACTGGTCGTACCGGGGGAGCAGCCGGACGCTCGACGAGGGCTCGGACGCGACGAGCTCGTCGAGGTCCTCGCGCAGCACGACGAGCGGCTCGCCGTCGACGTCGACGTCCGCGAGCCGGTCGCCGAGACCCGCGAGCCAGGCGCGCAGGTGCTGGCGCGCGGCACCGAGGCCCTCGCCCAGCCAGTACTGCAGGTGACCCGGCGTCGTCGGCCCGTAGGCCCGCAGGTACGCCTCGACGGCCTGCGTGCCCGCGGTGTCGAGGTCGAGCGGTCCGGTCCACCGCGGGTTGGTGTCGAGCCGCTGGAACGTCGCCTTCCCGTCCCTCGTCGGGCCGAGGCTCAGGTCCCCCTGCCACGCGAACGGCTTGAGCAACGTCCACGCGCCGTTCGCGAACGCCGTCCGGAGGTGCCCGAACCGGGGGTCGGCGACGAGCGCGGCGCCGAGCTCGTCGTGCGTCAGCGGCCCGTCGGCCAGCGCGTCTCTCACGGCCTGCCGCAGCGGCGGCCAGTCGGCCGGCGCCAGCCCGTAGTGCGTCTGCCAGCTCGGCAGCTCCCACATCCGGCTGGAGGCGCGCAGGGCGAGGTACGCGCCGGCATCCTCGGGCGTCATGAGGTGCGTCGCGCCGCGGAAGGCGAACGTCGTGACGAGCGTGCCGTCGGCGAGGGCCTGCACGACGTCCCCGGGCCGGGACGTCCGGCGCCGGGTCCGGACGGCGAGCTCGGCGTCGTGCTGGGCCGCCACGGCGCCCAGGGCGTGCACGACGTCGGTGCTCGACGCGACGCCGACCGGGTCGAGCAGGTGCCGGCGCAGCCGCCAGGCCATGGCGCGGGGCCAGGTCGTCGACGGCACGACGTCAGTCGTCGGAGCCGGGGATGTGCTCGATGGCGTCCTCGTAGGTCGCCGTGCCGGGGAGCTCGCCGGGGCCGTAGACGAGGCGGACGACACCGGTCGGGAAGATCTCGGAGCGCAGCAGGCGCAGCGGGTAGATCGGCTCGCCCTCGTCGAACAGGCGCTCGCCGTGCCGCGCCGCGACGGGGTGCACGAGCAGGCGCAGCTCGTCGAGCAGCCCCGCGGCCAGCAGCTGGCGCACCACCGAGATCGACCCCGGGACGAGGATCTTGCCGACGCCGGGCTCGGCCGCGAGCGCCTCCACGGCCTCGACGAGGTCGCCTCGCAGCGGCTCCGTGTTCCGCCAGCCGAGGTCCTGCGTCCCCCGGGTGACGACGACCTTGCGGGTGTCGCCGAGCTGCGCGGCGTACGTCGCGTCGTCGCCGCCGGCGGCCTCCCGCTCGGGCCACGCGCCCGCGAAGCTGTCGTACGTGACGCGCCCGATCAGCAGCACGTCGACGCTGCCGTAGTCCTCCATGACGGCGGCACCCATGTGCTCGTCAAAGTAGGGGAAGTGCCAGGCAGGGTCGATCTCGACGACGCCGTCGAGCGAGGTGAACAGGGTGGACACGATCGTCGCCATCAGGCCCTCCAGGTGGGTGCCGCGCGCCCGCGCCCCGCGGCCGCCTGACGATCCCATCGCATCCGGCGTCGCAGCGCGAGGGGCGCGGCCGTGTCAGGAGGCGATCTGGATGAGGTTCCCGCACGTGTCGTCGAGCACGGCGGTCGTCACGGGCCCCATCGCGGTCGGCGGCTGCGTGAACCGCACCCCGGCGGCGACGAGCCGCTCGTACTCGGCGTGCACGTCGGTCACGCCGAAGGACGTGGCGGGGATGCCGTCCTCGACGAGCGCGGCCTTGAACGGCCCCGCCGCCGGGTGCTCGTCGGGCTCGAGGAGCAGCTGGGTGCCCTCCGGGTCGGCGGGGGAGACGACCGTGAGCCAGCGGTGCCCGCCGAGGGGGACGTCGACCGCGGGCTGGAACCCGAGGACGCGCGTGTAGAAGTCGAACGCCTTGGCCTGGTCGTCGACCATCACGCTGGTCAGGGTGATGCGGATCATCGGTCGTCTCCTTCGTCGGGGACCGGCCACCGGTGCGCGAGCGGGCGCAGGGGCGTCGTGTCCAGGTGGTGCAGCTTGAGGCGCCCGTCGCGACGGGTGCGGACCAGCCCGGCCTGCTCGAGCACGTCGAGGTGCTGCGAGATCGCCTGCCGGGAGGACGAGACCTCGTGCCGCATGGTCAGGCGGGCACAGAGCTCGAACAGCGACTGACCGTCCCGCTCGGCGAGCTCGTCGAGGATGAGCCGGCGCGTGCGGTCGGCGAGCGCCCGGAACACCGCGTCGTCGTCCACGGACCCATTATGCAAGCAACCACTTGCCTGTCAACGAGCGCCCGGCGGGCAGTACCTGGCGGTCGTCTCGACGGCCTCCTCGTCCCAGTTCTCCGCCGTCTGCAGCACCCAGAAGACGACGAACAGCCCCAGCAGCACCGCCTCGACCGTGAACAGCCGGTACGGCCACGGGTCCACGTCGCGCCACCACCCCACGAGCCCGGCGACCGCCGCCGCCGCGACCGTGACGAGCATCAGCAGGCTGATCACCCCGTACGCGGTGCTGTAGCCGTCCGGCGACAGACCCTTGGGCTTCCCGACCGGCGGCACGTTCACGTTCCGCGCGGCGTAGGCGGCCGCCCCGGCGATGCAGACGAAGAACACGATCGCCGCCGCGTAGTGCGCTCCGACGAGGAACGCGTCGTGCCAGCCGACGAACCACACGCCGAACGCGAGCCAGACGCCCGTCGCGATGACGAGCCCGACGCGCACGGCGCCGGGAGCGACGTCCGCACGGTTCCACCACGCGAACGCGAGCACCAGGGCGCCGACCACGAGCAGCGCCGTGACGTTGTTGTCGACCCCTGGGACGAGGTCCGGCGGGACGCAGCGGTCCTCGCCCGGGCAGCCACCGGGACCCGCGGCGCGCGGGACCGGCACGAACGCGACCAGCGGGACCACCATCCCGGCGAGGTCGAGCAGCACGTCCTCCCACCCCGGCCGGCCCTTGATCGCGATCAGGGCCGGCCCGACCGCCACGAGCGTCCCGACGAGCACGCTGCGGACGGGCGAGTAGAAGTACCCGCTGATCGACCCGAACCGCTCGCCGTCGCCCCAGACGACCTCGAGGAGGATCGACGTCGCGAGCAGGAGCGCCAGGGCGACGATCGCGATCCGCAGGGCCCGGTACGTCGCGCGGATCGGCGACGTGAGCGCCTCGGCGACGGCCTCGGGCGAGGCGGGCTGCGGCTCGGACGGTGCAGCTGCCGGTCCGTCGGTCATGCGCACCCCTGCTCCTGCCGTGCCGGTCGACGTGTCGGTCGGCGTGCCGGTCGACGTGCTGGTCGACGTCCTGCACATCATCGTGCCGGGTGGGTGGGGGCCGCCCGACGAGCGGGGCAGGACGGTGACGTGGCGGTGTTCCTGGTGACGGTCCTGCGCACGGGGCCCCCGGTGGGACCCGGCCCCGCTCGACGTTCGCCGAGACGAGGTCCGGCACCGCTGCGACGATCCGGGCGACGGCCGCGAGGCCCTCGCTGTGGGGCACGCTCGCGACCGCGTCCGCCGACAGCGGTCGGATCGCGTGGTCAGGCGCGCAGGTCGCAGATGGTCAGGTGTCGAGCGGTCATGGCTCGGGCGGCAGGCGCAGCGCGGCGAGCGGGCGGACGACGACGAGCGGGTCCGCGTCGAGGTCCAGCACGCGGGAGCGTGCCGGGGGAGTGTCGACGGTCTCGAACCGGACGGTCGCCTCGCGCCCGCGCACGTGGACCACCCACCCGCGGCCCAGCCCGGCGTGCTCGACGTCGAGCCCGGGCCGGGCGTTCGCCTCGTCGAGGAGCCGTGGCGGCGCGGGCCCGGAGTCGGGCGTCACGGGGTCGACGACGACGGCGCCGGCCGCGTCGTCGTCCCACGGCAGCGTGAGCTGTGCGTGCGACGAGAGGTTGTGGAACGACACCCCGAGCAGCCGCACCGAGTCGCTGATGCCCGCGGCCAGCGCGGCCTGCTGGGCGGCGGCGCGCAGCTCGACGGGCTCCGCGGACGGCTGCGGCAGGGTCACCGACCTCGTCACCGTGGTGAAGTCGGCGAAGCGGACCTTGGCGACGACGGTCCTCGCGCCACCGCCGTGGGCGGTGAGCCGTCGCAGCGCCTCGTCCGCGACCGCGTCCACGGCGGCCGCGATGGTGTCGCGGCCGAAGATGTCCTCCGCGAACGTCCGCTCGGCGCCCACGGACTTGCGCTCGCCGCTCGGTCCGACCGTGCGCAGGTCGATGCCGCGCGCCAGCCGGTACAGGTTCGTGCCCGCCGACTCGCCGACCGTCATCGTGAGGACGTCGAGGGGCTGTCGCCGCAGGTCGGCGACGGTGCGGACGTCGAGACGCTCGAGCGCCGCCTGGGTCGCCGGCCCGATGCCCGGCACGGCGCGCGCGGGCAGAGGCAGCAGGAAGTCGTCCTCGTCGGCCGGTGCCACGACGAGCAGGCCGTCGGGCTTGGCCGCGTCGGACGCGAGCTTCGCGACGAGCTTGGTGCGCCCGACACCGATGGACACCGCGAGCCCGGTCTGCGCGCGGATCCGGGCCCGGACGTCCGCCGCGGCGCCCGCCGGGTCGTCCGCGTGGGGTCCCGCGTCGAGGTCGACGAAGGCCTCGTCGATGCTGATGGGCTCGACGAGCTCGGACAGCGAGCCGAGCTCCTTCATGATCTGCCGCGAGTACGCCGAGTACGCCTCGAACCGCGGCGACAGCACCGCGGCGGCCGGCACGAGCCGGCGGGCGCGGCTCATCGACATCGCCGACCGGGCACCCGCCCGCCGGGCCTCGTACGACGCCGTGGACACCACGCCCCGCGGTCCGGTCCCGCCGACGAGTACCGGCTTGTCCCGCAGCGACGGCTTGTCCCGCTGCTCGACGGCCGCGAAGAACGAGTCGGCGTCGGCGTGCAGCACGGTGGCCCGGGCACGCACGCGCGACGCGTCGGCGAGCTGCTCGGGATCCACGGGCTCAACTCTGCCTCCTGGCGGCGGCCGTCCCGGACAGGCCTACGGGTGATCGCTCGGCTCGCCCAGCTCCCGCAGCGGCGCGGTCAGCTCGCCTCCCGCGTCGCCGGTGTTGACGGTGCCCTGGGGCTCGACCAGCACGGCCCACACCTCGTCGTCCGCGCGCGGGCAGTGCTCGACGCCCCGCGGGACCACGTACACGTCCTGCGGGCCGAGCACCACGTCACCGTCGCGCAGCTGGATCGTCAGCGTCCCGGCGACCACGAGGAACAGCTCGTCGGTCTCCGGGTGGCTGTGCCACACGAACTCGCCGTGCAGCTTGACGACCTTCACGTCGTAGTCGTTCACGCTGGTCAGCCGGTGCGGCTGCCACGGCTCCGAGATCGAGCGCAGCGCGTCCAGGATGTTCACCGAGGTCATGCCGCGAGGCTATGGCTGTCGCGCCACGGCGACCACAGGGTGAGAAGCCGTCCGCCACGGCCGTCCGGTCCGGGTAGGTTCGTGCTGCCAACGCCGGGGAGCTCGGGACAGCCGGGCTGAGAGGACGAGCCGCGACACCGCAGGGTGCCAGCGCACGTCGACCCGAGAACCTGAACTGGGTAATGCCAGCGGAGGGATGCGCCACCGAGCGCGGCGTGGGCGGTCTCCCGGCCGTCGCCGGGCCTCCGTCGTCGTCGTGCCCGGTGCGGGCGGTCCTCGGTGCAGCGTGCCCGGTCCGACCCCACCGGAGGAACGCCGTGCTCGCACAGATCCAGGTCTCTCCCCGCCCCAGCGGGACCGAGGACGACCGCTACGCCTACGTCGACGCCGCCATCGCCGTCATCCAGCAGTCCGGCCTCGTGTACGAGGTCGGCGCCATGGGCACCACCATCCAGGGCACCCCCGACCAGCTCTGGCCGCTGCTGCGCGCCGTGCACGAGGCGACCGTCCACGCGGGCGCGTCCGGCGTGTCGAGCGTCATCAAGGTGGGTCAGGCGAAGGACGACGCCGGACCCACGATCCAGGACCTCGTGGGCAAGTTCCGGGCCTGACGAGGTCCGCGCCGTGCGTCGCTGGCGTCGTCTCCTCGCACCGACGGCGGCCGGGCTCGTGCTGCTCGCCGGCTGGGAGGTCGGCGTGCGCGTGTCCGGCCTCCCGGCCTTCGTGCTGCCCCCGCCGTCGCAGGTCGCGGTCACCGCGGTCGACGTCGCGCCCCTGCTCGGGCCCGACGTCGTCACGACCCTGACGGAGGCCGGTCTGGGGCTGCTCGTCGGCGCCGCCGTGGGGCTGCTGCTCGCCGTCCTCATCGCCGCGTTCCCGTGGGTCTCGGACACCGTGTACCCGCTGGTCACGCTCACGCAGACCGTGCCGACCGTGGTCCTCGCGCCGCTGCTCATCCTGTGGGCCGGGTTCGGGCTGCTGCCCAAGGTGGTGCTCGTCGCGCTGACGGCGTTCTTCCCGGTGCTCGTCGCGGCCGTGACCGCGATGGCCGCCGTGGACGCCGAGCACGCCGAGATGGTCGCGGGCCTCGGCGGCACCCGCCGCCACCAGTTCTGGCTCGTGCAGCTCCCGGCGTCCGTGCCGGGTGCGCTCGGGGGCCTGCGCGTCGCCGCGACGTACGCGATCGGCGCGGCCGTCGTCGCCGAGTACCTGGCCGGCCAGAGCGGCCTGGGCGTGTTCGTCCAGCGTTCGCGCAAGGGCTACGAGGTGGACCAGATCCTCGTCGCCGTCGCCCTCGTGGCCGTGCTCACCGGCCTGCTGTTCCTGCTCGTCGACGGCCTCGCCCGGGTCGCCACCCCGTGGCACCGGCCGTCTCCCACCACCCGTCCCGGAAGGACCTCCGCATGACCACCCGTGCCCCGCGCGCCCGCGTCCTCGCTGCCGCCGCGAGCCTCGCCCTGCTCACCGCCTGCTCCACGGCCGACGCCAGCGAACGAGCGTCCGGCCCCGCGCTGCGACCCGTGTCGGTGATCCTCGACTGGACGCCGAACACGAACCACTCGGGCCTGTACCTCGCGCAGGCGCGCGGGTACTTCGCTGACGCGGGCATCGACCTGACGATCGTCCAGCCGGGCGACACGTCGGGCCTGCAGCTGCTCGCCGTCGGCAAGGCCGACTTCGCCTACTCGGTGGCCGAGGGGCTCGTTCCCGCACGCGAGCAGGGTGCCGACGTCGTCTCGGTGGCGACCGTCATCCAGCACAACACGTCGAGCCTCGTGTCCCTGACGTCGTCCGGCGTGGCCCGGCCGCGCGACCTCGCCGGCCACTCGTACGGCACGTACGGATCGGAGCTCGAGGCGGCGCTCCTGCGCACGCTCGTGGAGTGCGACGGCGGGGACCCGGACGCCGTGACGTTCACCCCGCTCACGGGCGACGACTTCCGGGTCGGCCTCACGTCGCACCAGTACGACACCGCGTGGGGCTTCGACGGCTGGGAGACCGTCCGGCTGCGCGAGATCGACGGCCTGGACGTCGCGACGATCCCGTTCATCGACCACACCGACTGCATTCCCGACTGGTACACGCCGCTCGTCGCGACCTCGCAGGAGCACCTCGACGACGCCCCGCAGCTGGTCCGCGACTTCCTCGCCGCCCTCAGCCACGGCTACGAGGACGCCATCGCGGACCCGCAGGCCGCCGCGGACGCGATCCACGAGGCCGCCCCGGAGATCGACGCGGCGCTGCTCACGGCCAGCGCGCAGTGGCTCGGCCCCCGCTACACCGACGACCCCGAGCACTGGGGCGTGCAGGAGGCGAAGGTCTGGGACGACTTCGTCGGCTTCCTGCAGGACCACGACCTCGCCGACGCGGGGTTCGACACCGACGCGGCGTGGACCGATGACTACCTCCCCGTCGACTGAGACGGTCACGGGCGGCGGCACGCCCGTCCGCGCCACGCCCGGCACCAGCGCGCCCGGCAGCAGCGCGCCCGGCTCCGGCACGTCGGCGCCCACGCTGGAGGTCGCCGGCCTGACCGTCACGTTCCCCGCCGCCGGCCGTCGCGCGGTGCCCGACGTCGTCGCGCTGCGGGACGTCGACCTGCGGGTCGGTGCGGGGGAGTTCGTCGCGGTCGTCGGCCCGTCCGGGTGCGGCAAGTCGACGCTCCTGCGCGTCCTCGCGGGCCTCGCCCCGGCCGGTGCCACCGTGACGGCGCGCTCGGTGACCCGGCCGACGGACCCGTCAGGCCGGCCGGCGACCGCGTGGATGCCCCAGCGCGACGGGCTGCTCCCGTGGCGCCGCGCGCTGCCGAACGCGCTGGTCGGGGCCCGGATCGCGGGCCTCGACCGCGAGGTCGCCGACGCGCGGGCACGCGACCTGTTCGACGCGTTCGGGCTGTCGGGGTTCGAACGGGCGTGGCCGCACGAGCTGTCGGGCGGCATGCGTCAGCGGCTCGCGCTGCTGCGGACGTGCCTGCCGGGGCGGCCCGTGCTGCTGCTCGACGAGCCGTTCGGCGCTCTCGACGCGATCACCCGGCGCCGGATGAACGCCTGGCTCGCGGGGCTCGACCTCGCGGGCCACGGCAGCGGGGACAGTGCCGGCAGCGGTGCCGGGCGGGCGGTGGTGCTCGTCACGCACGACGTGGACGAGGCGCTGCTGCTCGCGGACCGGGTGGTCGTGATGTCGGACCGTCCCGGCCGCGTGGTCCTCGACCTCCAGGTGCCCCGGGGAGAGCCGGACGCCGCCCGCCACGTGCTGCTCGAGGCGCTCGACCCGCAGGGGAGGCCCGACGGCGAGTGACGTCAGAGGGTGGCGGCCGCGACCTGCACGGGGCCGCGGTGGCGCAGCTCGTGCAGCGCGTCGAACAGCACCCGGTTGAAGGCCGTCGGTGCGTGGGAGTTCACGTCGTGGCCCGCGCCGGCCACCACGGTCAGCCGGGCGCCCGGCGTGGCCAGCAGGTAGCGGCGTTCGTCGAGGCGCAGCGGGTCGCGGCTGCCGTTCACGAGCCACACCGGCAGGTGGATCCGGCGCAGGTCGGCGAGCGGGGAGTACCCGGCCAGCGCGGCCAGCATGTCGGCGACGACGTGCCACGACCCGCCGCCGAGGTGCAGCGCACGGGTCACGAACGTGGAGGCCCGCCGGTACGCGTGCAGGGGCTTGCCCTTGATCTCCGTGGAGCACCCGGCGAGGACCACGCCTGCGAGCTTGTGCTGGTGCTCCCGGGCGTACGCGAGGCTCGCGTACCCGCCGAGGGAGAGCCCGACGAGCAGCGGCGCGACGGTGAACGACGCGACGGCGTCGTCGATCGCGGCCATGGCACCGTCGAGGCTGAACCGCTCGTGCGCCCGGGTGCCGTGCCCGGGCAGGTCGAGCGCGAGCGTGGGGTGACCCGAGGCGGTCAGTGCGTCCACCTGGCGCTGCCAGATGGCGGACGACGTGCGCGTTCCGTGCACGAAGACGATCGGACGGTGGATGGGAGTCTCCTCGGGACCGGGGCGCGTGCGTGGCACGCGTTCACGGGAGAGTAATCGGCATTCCTGGGTGCTCCCTGAAGCGAGTCAGACGTCACTCGCGCAGGCACCCTGGCCCAGCAGTGCCAGCCCGGCCCGGTCGCCTGCGGCGAACGAGGTCACGGCCAGGTTCGTCTGCGGGTACATGAGCTGGGTGGGGTCCTCGACGTGGGCGAGGCCGACGAGGTGGCCGAGCTCGTGCGTGATCACCCCGGTCGCGACGTCGGTGCCGTTCGGGGTCGCGAGCAGGCGGCCGAGCTCGTCGGCGTCGATCGTGACGGCGCCCGTCACGTAGGTGGTGCGCCCGTCGTGGGTGAGTGCGGCGGAGCCGCCCATGCCGGCGACGTCGCCCGCCAGCCCGGGTGTCTCGGACGCGGTCGACCACGCGACGAGCACCGGTGCCCACCGCCGCCCGTAGCGGTCGGGCTGGTACGCGGCACGGTCGGGGTCCGGGGCCTCGTCGGTCGCGCCGTCGGCCACGAACTGCAGGCCGGTCGCGTGCGACACGCGGTCGAGGGCCGTCGCCAGCAGCGCGTCCGCGCCGGCGGGCGCGTTGTCGGGCCGGACCACGTAGTGGATGGGCCGGCACGGGCTGTAGGTGGTCGGGCCGGAGCCGTCGGGCTGCGTCGACGCGAACGCGTAGGCGCCGGTGTCGAGGACGGACTCCGGCGGGGGAGCGCCGAGCGGTGCGCGCGCCTCCTCGAGCCCGGCGGGCGGGCCGGAGGACGGCAGCACGGCCTGCACCCAGTCCCGTCCGCCCGCGAGGACCACGGCCGCGGCCACCGCGACGGCGATCAGGCCGAGCAGCCGGGACGGGCGGCGGGCCGGCCGGTCGGGCTCCACGAGGTGGGTCTCGCCGGGGAAGGGCGGCTGCGCCGGTGGGTAGCCGGGTGGGTAGGCGGGCGGGTAGGCGGGCGGCGGGACCGCCGGGTAGCCGGGCGGGAACGAGGGCGGCGGCGTGTGGCCGCGAGGTGCCCCGACCGACTCGTCGAACCGGTAGCCCCCGCTCACGTGCCGTCCTCCCCGAGGTGGCCGCGTGCGGTGCCGGCGGCCGGTCCCGCGAGGATCGCACACGGGACCGCTGCCACCGCCGGCGGACGCGCGAACATCACCCCTCGCTCGCCCAGGTGCGCGCCAGCGCGCTCAGCTGCCGCACGTAGCCGCCGCCGAACAGCAGCGCGTGCACGCCGACCGGGTACAGCTGGTGCAGGCCCGTACGGTGCTGCCGGCCGCGGCGCAGCGGGTGCACCTCCTCGTACCCGGCGAGGACGTCGGCCAGGTGCGGCAGGCCGAACAGGGCGAGCATCGCGAGGTCGGTCTCCCGGTGCCCGGCGTGCGCGGCGGGGTCGACGAGGGTCGCGCCCCGCGCGGTCCACATGACGTTCCCCGACCACAGGTCGCCGTGCAGCCGTGCCGGTGGCTCGTCGTCGTCGAGGTCGCCGGACCGCAGCCGCGCGGCGACGGCGTCGAGCGCCCTCCGTGTGGGGTCGTCCACCACGTGCCGGTCGACGAGCGCCCGGGTCAACGGCTCGACGCGGCACGCGGCCAGGAACTCGCCCCAGCTCTCGAACCGCCCGGACCGCAGGGGCAGCGGACGGTCGAGCGGCCCGAAGAACCCGTCGCCGTCCCAGCCGTCGGGCGGCGCGCCGAACGCCGGGCCGCCCGCGTCGTGCGTCACGGCCAGCCCCCGGCCGAGCGCGCGGGCGGCGTCGGCCGTCGGCCGCACCTCCGTGAGCCGCTCGAGGTCGAGGTGGTCGTCGCCGACCCCGAGGACCGCCACGACGGGCGCCCCGCCCGCCTCCCGGAGCCACCGCAGCCCGGCTGCCTCGCAGCGGAAGAAGCCCGGCGGTGCGCCCCGCCGCGCCTTGCGGAAGACCCCCGCCGACGACATCGCACCTCCCGTCGCTACCCTCGGCACGTGCCCCAGGTGACCGTGCCCAGGATCCTGCACGACGGCGTCGGTCGCACGGACGAGGGGCGCGCGTGGATCGCCCGCCTGCCCGGCCTGGTCGACCGCGCGGTGCGCCGCTGGGACCTGCGGCCCGGCGAGCCGTTCACGTCCGGGTCGGCGTCGTGGACGGCGCCGGTGACCCGGTCCGACGGCACCGACGCGGTCCTCAAGATCTCGTTCCCGCACGACGAGGCCCGCCACGAGGCCGTCGCCCTGCGCGCGTGGCACGGGCACGGGGTCCCGCTGCTTCTCGACGACGACGCGGACGACTGGGCGCTCCTGCTCGAGCTCGTCGCGCCCGGCACGACGCTCGGCTCGTCGGCAGGGCCCGCGGAGGACCGGCTGCTGGCCGGCGCCGGCGTGCTGCGCGCGCTGCTCGACGCACCAGGGACGGCCGACGCGACGGTCCCGTCGATGGCCGAGGTCTGTGCGGGATGGGTGCAGCTCCTGTCCGAACGGGCGCACCGCGCCGGCTCCCTCGTCGACGTCGGCCTGGTGCGCGAGGCGGTCCACCTCCTGCAGACCCTGCCCGGCGGGTCGGCGATGGTGCACGGCGACCTCAACCCGGGCAACGTGCTGCGCGGGGCAGGGGACCGGTGGGTCGCGATCGACCCCAAGCCCCTGCGAGGCGACGGCGCGTACGACCTGTGGCCGCTGCTGGAGCAGGTCGACGACCCGTACGCCCACCCGGACCCGGAGGCGGTCCTGCGCGCCCGCGTGGCCCTGGTCGCCGACGCCGCCGGCCTGGACGAGCGGCGCGTGGCGGCGTGGGCCGTCGCGCGCGGCGTCGAGGCCGCCCTCTGGTGGTGGGACGTGTCCGGGGAGGACGGGACGCTGCCGCCCCGCCTCGACCAGGTGGCCGTGTGGGCGCACCTGCTCGGGTGACTTCCCGCCCCCGTACTGCCAGGACCCGTCCGGGCGGCGACACTGGCGGGGAGGACGAGCGAAGGGAACCCCGGCCATGCGCATCGGCATCCCGTGCGAGGTCAAGAACCGCGAGTACCGCGTCGCGCTGACGCCCGCCGGTGCGCACGAGCTCGTCCGCCACGGTCACGAGGTCCTGGTGGAGACCGGGGCCGGTGCGGGGTCGGCGATCCCCGACGAGCAGTACATCCACGCGGGCGCCCGGGTCGTCCCCGACGCCGCTCACGTCTGGGGGTCCGCCGACCTCGTCTGCAAGGTCAAGGAGCCCGTGCCGTCCGAGTTCGGGTTCCTGCGCAAGGACCTCGTGCTGTTCACGTACCTCCACCTCGCTGCCGACCGCCCGACGACCGACGCCCTGCTCGACGGCGGGACCACCTCGATCGCGTACGAGACGGTCCAGCTGCCCGACCGCTCGCTGCCGCTGCTCGCGCCCATGAGCGAGGTCGCGGGCCGCCTGGCCACCCAGGTCGGCGCCTACCACCTCATGAAGAACGAGGGCGGCGCCGGCCTCCTGCTCGGCGGCGTCCCGGGTGTCGACGCCGCGAAGGTCGTGGTGCTCGGCGCCGGCGTCGTCGGGCGGCACGCCGCGGAGATCGCCGTCGGCATGAGGGCCGACGTGACGATGCTCGACGTGTCGATGCCCCGCCTGCGGGAGGTCGACCAGGCGTTCGGCGGGCGGGTGCGCACGCTCGCGTCCAGCGCGTGGGTCCTGGAGCGGGAGGTCGTCGACGCCGACCTCGTCATCGGCGCGGTCCTCGTGCCGGGCGCCCGGGCGCCGCACCTCGTGTCCGACGCGGTCGTCGCACGGATGCGGCCGGGCTCCGTGCTCGTCGACGTGGCCGTCGACCAGGGCGGCTGCTTCGAGTCCACGCGCCCGACGACCCACGACGACCCCACGTTCCGCGTGCACGACGCCGTCTTCTACTGCGTCGCGAACATGCCCGGCGCGGTGCCCGTCACGTCCACCCGGGCGCTGACCAACGTGACGCTGCCGTACCTCGTCGCTCTCGCGGACCGCGGCTGGCGCCAGGCCGTCACCGACGACCCGGCGCTCGCCGCCGGGCTGACCACGGACGGCGGGCAGCTGTTCAACACCGCCGTCGGCGAGGCCCACGGCTACCCGGTGGCGGACCTGGCCGACGCCGGCTGACGGGTCTGCCGTCGGCAGAACGCCGGGCGTCACGTCGGCGACGGCTCTAGCGTGCCCCCATGGCGACGGCGCTCCTGATCGGCGGCAGCGGACAGATCGGCCGGGCGGCGGTCCCGGCCCTCGTGGCCGACGGGTGGGACGTCAGGGTGCTCACGCGCGACGCAGGCCACGGGGCGCAGGCGGCGGCATGGGGCGCCGAGCCGGTCGTCGGCGACCGCCACGACGCGGACGCGCTCGACCGGGCGCTCGGCACCGGCACCGACGTGCTCGTCGACGTCGTCGCGTACGACGACACGGACGCCGCGCCACTGCTCGCGCGCCGCGACCGGATCGGGTCGGCCGTCGTCGTGTCGAGCGCCGCCGTGTACGTCGACGCGGACGGAGACGGGTTCGAGACCGAGGAGTGGGGCACGTTCCCCGTGCCGGTCACGGAGGACCAGCCGACGGTCGAGGCGGGGCGCTCGTCGTACGCGACGGGCAAGCTCGCCCTCGAGCGGGCGTGGCTCGCGGCGGACGACGTGCCGACGACGGTCCTGCGGCCGGGCGCGATCCACGGGCCCGGCTGCCGGCAGCCCCGCGAGTGGACGTTCGTCAAGCGCTGGCTGGACGGCCGGGACGTGCGGGTGCTCGCCTACGACGGCGAGAGCCGCTTCCACACCACCTCCACCCTGGTGCTCGCCGAGCTGGTGCGGCTCGCGGCCGCCCGGCCGGGGCACCGGGTCCTCAACGCGGTCGACCCCGAGGCGCTCACGGTCGCGGAGATCGGCGAGGCCGTCGACGACGCGCTCGGCGCGCGGACACGGACCGTGACCGTCGCCGGCCCGCCCGTGGACGACGTCGGGCTCACCCCGTGGTGCGTGCCCCGCCCGATGGTGCTCGACATGGCGCTCGCGGCACGCTCGCTCGGCTACGTCGCGCCGGGCGGCTACGCGCAGACGGTCCGCCCGGCCGTCGAGTGGCTCGTCGAGCGGGCGCGGGCGGGTGACTGGCGCGCGGCGTTCCCCGGGTTCGCCCGCATGGAGGCCATGGGCGACTTCTTCCCGTACGCGGCCGAGGACCGGTTCCTGTCGAGGCTCGGCGGGCAGCCGTGAGCCGAGCCGGAGGACCCGGGGAGTCGTGAGCGGCAGCGGCGCGTCCGCTCGGGAATGATGACCGCCATGACGGACACCACCCTCGCCGCGGACAACCCCTTCGCGACCCCCTCGACCCTGCCGTACGGGCTCCCGGACCACACCCGGATCCGTGAGGAGCACTACCGCCCCGCCCTGCTCGCCGGCATGGCCGCGCACCGGGCGGAGCTGGAGGCGATCGCCACCGACCCGGCGGAGCCGACAGTCGAGAACACCCTCGTGGCCATGGAGCGCGCCGGCCGGCTGCTGCACCGCGCGGCCACGTCGTTCTACAACCAGGCGAGCAGCGACTCGACGCCGGGCCTCGACGCGGTCGAGGAGGAGATCGCGCCGCTCATGGCCGAGCACCACGACGCGACGTACCTCGACGTGCGGCTGTTCGGCCGGCTCGAGGCCCTGCACGTGGCGGCGGAGGAGGGGCGCGTCGAGCTGGAGCCCGACACGGCCTGGCTGCTGCACCGCACGCGCACCGAGTTCGTCCGCTCGGGCGTCCGCCTGGACGCGGCGGCCCAGGACCGGCTGCGCGCCCTCAACGCGGAGATCACGTCGCTCGAGACGACGTTCGGCCGCGACCTGCTCGCCGCCACGAACGCCGCCGCGGTGCTGGTCACGGACGAGGACGAGCTCGACGGCATGCCCGAGGACGCCCGCGCGGCGGCCGCTCTCGCGGCGAAGGAGCGCGGTCACGACGGCGGCTGGCTCGTCGAGCTGCAGCTCCCCACGCAGCAGGCGCCGCTCGCCACGCTGCGGGACCGCGGCCTGCGCGAGCGCGTCTTCCGGGCCTCCGCGACGCGGGGCGCCTCGGAGGGTCCGCACGACACCCGGCCGACGATCCTCCGCCTCGTGCGGCTCCGTGCCGAGCGTGCCCAGCTCCTCGGCTTCGACCACCACGCCGCCTACGTCGCCGCCGACGCCACGGCCAAGTCGGCCCAGGCCGTCGCGGACATCCTCGAGCGGCTCGCCCCGGTGGCCGTCGCCAACGCACGCACCGAGGCCGCGGACCTCGAGACGGCCCTCGTCCGCGACCATCCGGGCGCCACGCTGGAGCCGTGGGACTGGGCGTTCTACGCCGAGCAGGTCCGCAAGGAGCGCCGCTCGCTCGACGACGCCGTCCTGCGGCCCTACCTGGAGCTGGAGCGGGTGCTCGCGGACGGCGTGTTCCGGGCGGCGAACGCCCTGTACGGCCTCACGTTCGCCGAGCGCCACGACCTGGTCGGCTACCACCCGGACGTGCGCGTCTTCGAGGTGTTCGACCGCGACGGCAGCGGGCTGGGGCTGTTCCTCGGCGACTTCTGGACGCGCGAGAGCAAGCGCGGCGGCGCGTGGATGAACAACCTCGTCGACCAGTCGACGCTGCTCGACGAGCCGCCCGTCGTGGTCAACAACCTCAACATCCCCAAGCCGCCCGAGGGCCAGCCGACGCTCCTGTCCTGGGACGAGGTGATCACCGCGTTCCACGAGTTCGGGCACGCCCTGCACGGCCTGTTCTCGGACGTGCGGTACCCGTCGCAGTCCGGCACGGACGTGCCGCGCGACTTCGTCGAGTTCCCGTCGCAGGTCAACGAGATGTGGGCGTGGGACCCGTCGATCGTGCGGGCGTTCGCGCGGCACCACGAGACGGGCGAGCCGATGCCGTCCGAGTGGGTCGACACGCTGCTGGCGGCCCGTCAGGACGGCGAGGGCTTCGCCACGACGGAGTACCTCGCCGCGGCGCTGCTCGACCAGGCCTGGTACCGCCTGTCGCCCGACGAGGTGCCGACCGACCCGGCGGACGTCGAGCCGTTCGAGGCGGCCGCCCTCGAGCGTGCGGGCGTCGCGTTCGCTCCCGTGCCGCCGCGGTACCGGACGACCTACTTCAACCACGTCTTCGGCGGCGGGTACTCGGCCGGCTACTACTCGTACATCTGGTCCGAGGTGCTCGACGCCGACACCGTCGAGTGGTTCCGCGAGAACGGCGGCCTGCGACGCGAGAACGGCGACACGTTCCGGGCGCGGCTGCTGTCCCGTGGCGGGTCGGTCGACCCGCTGCAGGCGTTCCGTGACCTGCGCGGTCGTGACGCGGACATCCGCCCGCTGCTGACCCGCCGGGGCCTCCTGGGCGCAGGCGAACGCTGACCGCCGGGCCCGCGCGAGGGCCGGTACGGTGGTCGGCATGCCCGACACCCGTACCGGCTCCGCCGTGCCCGTGACCAGCCCCAGCCCCGACGCCCAGGACGAGGTCGTCGGGATCTGTCGTGACCTGATCCGGTTCGACACGTCGAACTACGGCGACGGCTCGGGCCCGGGGGAGCGCGCCGCCGCCGAGCACGTCATGGGGCTGCTCACGGAGGTCGGCCTCGACCCCGAGCTGTTCGAGAGCGAGCCGGGCCGGTCCAGCGTCGTGGTGCGCCTCGAGGGCGAGGACTCGTCCCGTCCGGCCCTCGTCCTGCACGGCCACCTGGACGTGGTGCCCGCCCGTGCGGACGACTGGACGGTGGACCCGTTCGCCGCCGAGGAGACCGACGGCCTGGTGTGGGGCCGCGGGGCCGTCGACATGAAGGACATGGACGCGATGATCCTGGCGGTCGTCCGCCAGATGGCCCGGGAGGGGCGCCGCCCGGCGCGGGACGTCGTGGTCGCGATGTTCGCCGACGAGGAGGCGGGCGGCACGTACGGCGCCCGCTGGGCGGTCGACCACCGCCCTGACCTGTTCGAGGGCGCGACGGAGGCGATCAGCGAGGTCGGCGGCTTCTCCGTCGACGTCGACGGCCGTCGCGCGTACCTGCTGCAGACCGCTGAGAAGGGCCTGTCGTGGCTGCGGCTCGTGGCCGACGGCCGGGCCGGCCACGGCAGCCAGGTGAACCGGGACAACGCGGTGACGCACCTCGCGGACGCCGTCGCGCGCATCGGCCGCCACCCGTGGCCCGTGCAGCTCACGCCGACCGTGCACGCCCTCCTGCAGGGCGTCGCCGACCTCACCGGCCTGCGGTTCGACCCCGAGGACCCGGCGTCGGTCGACGCGCTCGTCGTCGCCCTCGGCCCGGCCGCGAAGTTTGTCGGGGCCACGCTGCGCCACACCACCAACCCGACGCAGCTGACCGCCGGCTACAAGGCGAACGTCATCCCGGGCAGCGCCGAGGCCACGGTCGACGGCCGCTTCCTGCCCGGCCTCGAGGACGAGTTCGTCGCGACCGTCACCGAGCTCGCGGGCGAGCACGTCCGGCTCGAGCGCATCCACCACGACGTCGCGCTCGAGGCGCCGTTCTCGGGCTCGCTCGTGGACGCGATGGTCGACTCGCTGCTCGCGGAGGACCCCGACGCCACCGTCCTGCCGTACACGCTGTCCGGCGGCACCGACAACAAGTCGCTGTCCAGGCTCGGCATCACGGGCTACGGGTTCGCACCCCTGCGGCTGCCGAACGACCTCGACTTCGCGGGCATGTTCCACGGCGTCGACGAGCGCGTCCCGACGGACGCCCTGCGCTTCGGCACCCGTGTCCTGGACCGCATGCTGCGGTCCTGCTGACCCGGGCTCGGGCGCGGGACCTAGTCGTCGTCGGGGAGCGACAGCGTGCTGCGCACCCGGATGATCTTGCGCCGCAGCCAGACCTTGCGGCCACCTCCCGCGAACAGACGTGTCCGGGCGAGCTCCCAGCGCCCGTACTCGGCCTGCTCCGTGAGCAGCTGCCGGGCCTCTCCCCGGCTCGTCGACGGCGGTATGACGAGGACCCTGACCTCGTACTGACCGCCCTGGGACACCCAGTCCTGACGCTTCGTCCCCGTCTGACCGTTTGCCATCCGCCACCCCGTCCCGCGTGCCGTGCACGCGTCGCCGTCCCACCGGTGCCGACCGACCTTACGCGGTGCCATTGTGCCCCGCACGGCGCTACGGTCGTCGCATGACCGTCGACCCGCGTGCCGCGCTGGACCGCCTGATCGCAGCCCTCGAGGCCCACTACAACGCCGTCGTGTCCAAGCACGGCGACGACGACCCGGCCGTCGACGACGCGTACGACGTCCTGGCGGACGCGTTCGAGGTGTACGACGACGCACTGGGCACGGTCCACGGCGAGGCGACGCCGTTCTACCTCGCCGAGGAGGACGACGAGGACGACGACGAGGACGAGGACGACGAGGTCGACGAGGACGACTACGACGCCGACGACCTCCAGGACGAGCCGACGGGCCTCACGAGCCGCTGAGGCCGCCCCCGAGCCCGGCGGGCTCAGAACCGCTCGGGGTACCCGACGTCCGGCGCGCTGACCTCGTCGAGGGCACGCCGCAGCTCGACCGGCAGCTCGAGGTCCTCGGACGCGAGCGACCCGCGCAGCTGGGCGGCGGTGCGTGCGCCGACGATCGCCGAGCACACGCCGGGCCGTCCGCGCAGCCACGCCAGCGCGACCTCGAGAGGCGTCCGCTCGAGGCCGTCGGCCGCCGTCGCGACCGCCTCGACCACCGCGGCGGAGTCCCGTCCGAGGTAGGGCTCCACGAACCCCGCGAGGTGCGGCGACGCCGCCCGTGAGTCGGCCGGGATAGTGCGCCGGTACTTGCCGGTGAGCACGCCGCGGCCCAGGGGCGACCAGGCCAGCACGCCGACCCCGAGCGCCGCGGCGGCTGGCAGCACCTCGCGCTCGACGCCGCGCTGCAGCAGCGAGTACTCGGCCTCGACCGCCGCCAGGCCCGTGTCGCCCTCGAGGAGCGTGGCGGCCCGCGCCACCTGCCAGCCCGCGTGGTTGGCGAGCCCGACGTACCGGGCGCGACCGCTCGTCACGGCGAGGCGTAGCGCGGAGACGGTCTCGTCGAGCGGCGTGCGAGCGTCCGGCGACTGCACGAGGAACAGGTCGACGTGGTCGGTGCCGAGCCGGCGCAGCGACGCGTCGAGGGACGTGAGCAGCGCACCGCGGGACGCGTCGAGCACACCGCCCGCACCGGTGCGCCGCACGCCCGCCTTGGTGCAGAGCACCACCTCGTCGCGCGCGACGACGTCGCCGAGCAGGGCGCCGATGAGCTCCTCGGCGCCGCCGTCGGCGTACGACGCGGACGTGTCGAGCAGCGTGCCGCCGGCGTCGACGAAGTCGCGCAGCTGCTCGGCCGCCTCGTGCTCGTCGGTGTCACGGCTCCACGTCATGGTGCCGAGACCGATCCGCGAGACGCGCAGGCCCGTCCGGCCGAGATGGCGCTGTTCCATGAGGCGCAACAGTAACCGCGGCGCCCGCGACCTCAGCGGACGGCCCGCCGCGTCGCGTCCGGCGGCCCGCCGCCCGGCTAGGGTTGCCGCTCGTGAGCATGGGTGCAGGTGAAGCGATCCTTCTCGGTCTGGTCCAGGGACTGACCGAGTTCTTGCCGGTGTCGTCGAGCGCGCACCTGCGCATCGTCGGCGAGCTGATCGGGTCGTCGGACCCGGGCGCGGCGTTCACCGCCATCACCCAGCTCGGAACCGAGTCCGCGGTGATCCTCTACTTCCGCCGCGACATCGCGCGGATCTGCTCGGCCTGGTGGAGCGCCGTCCGCGGTGACCGGGGGGCCGACTGGCGTTCGCGCGCGGGCCTGCCGAACGACGGCCCCGCGGACCACGACGCGCTCATGGCCTGGTTCATCGCGATCGGGTCGGTGCCCATCGTCGTGCTCGGCCTGCTGTTCCAGGACGCCATCGAGCAGACGTTCCGCAACCTGTGGCTCATCGCGCTCACGCTCGCCGGCTTCGGCCTGTTCCTCGGCTGGGCGGACCGTCGCGGCCGGCACGCCCGTCCGCTCGACGACCTCACGCCCCGCGACGCGATCAAGTTCGGGCTCTGGCAGTCGCTCGCGCTCATCCCCGGCGTCTCGCGGTCCGGCGGCACCATCACCGGCGGTCTGCTGATGGGCTACACCCGGGAGGCGGCCGCCCGGTACTCGTTCCTGCTGGCCATCCCGGCGGTGTTCGGGTCGGGCTTGTTCCAGCTCGCCAAGAGCGCGGGTGACTTCGGTCACGCCGGCACGCCCGGGCTCGGCGCGACGCTGCTCGCGACGGTCATCGCGTTCTTCGTCGGGTACCTCGTCATCATCGTGTTCCTGAAGATCGTCTCGACCTTCAGCTACGCGCCGTTCGTCTGGTACCGCGTCGGGCTCGCGGTGCTCGTCGTCCTGCTGCTGCTCACGGGCGTGCTCGACGCGAGCTCGGTACCCGCCAACGCCTGACCGGCCGGGCCGCCGCTACAGCCAGCCGGACCTCCGGAACACGCGGAACAGCACCCAGCACAGGAACGCCATCGCCAGGAGCGACAGCGGGTAGCCGAAGGTCCACGTGAGCTCGGGCATGTGCCGGAAGTTCATGCCGTAGATCCCGGCGACCAGGGTCGGCACCGCGATCATCGCCGCCCACGCCGAGATCTTGCGCATGTCCTCGTTCTGCTGGACCGAGACCTGCGAGAGGTGCGCCGAGAGCATGTCGCCCAGCAGGCGGTCGTGCGCGTCGAGGTGGCGGTCGACCCGGTCGGTGGTCGCCTGGAGGCGGCGCAGCCACGGGCGTGCCGCGTCGCCGCCGGGTGCCTCCTCGGCCTCCGCCAGCAGGTCGGGCAGGACGGTCGTGACCGGGCCGAGGGCGTGCCGGGCCTCGGCGATCTCCCGTTTGAGGTCGTAGATCTGCTCGACGGACCGCGTGCGGCGGTCCGACGAGAACACCACGCTCTCGGTCTCCGCGGTGGCCTCGCCGAGCGCGATCTCGACGTCCGACGCCGTCGCGACGAGCGTGAGGAGCACGGCGGCCAGCACCTGCTGGACGCCGTGGTCCGGCACGGCCGTGCCCGACGTGAGCTTCTCCTCGGCGTGCTCGACCACCCGCGCGTCGCCCAGCTCGCACATGAGGAGGACGTCGTGCCCGACGACGCACGTGAGTGCGCCGGTGTGCACGTCGCGCGTCTGCTCGACGTAGGACAGCGTCGGCACCGTCAGCACGACGGCGCCGTCGGGCGTCCGGTCGACGCGCGCCCGCATCGGGTGGCCCGGCGAGACCGGGTGGGCGCTCGGACCGCGGTGCTCGAGCGCGGCGACCACGTCCTCGCCCATCCCGTAGCGCCGGACGGCGTCCGCGAGCTGTCCGGGCGTCGGGACGACGACCCAGCGGGCACCCCCGCCGCCCGCACCTCCGTGCGCCAGGGGCTTCCACCCGTCGGCCGTCTGCTCGCACACGCGCTCGTTCCGGCCGTCACGGGCCGGTGTCGTCGTCTCCACGGCTGCATCGTGACACCGCAGGACGCCGCGCGTGCGGTGGCGGTTAGGCTTCCGCCGTGCTCACCTGGCCGACCCCGCCGATCCCTCAGCTCCCCGGACGCGGTGCACCGGTCCAGGTCCGCGACTCCTCGACGGGCCGGCTGGTCGTCGCCGCGGCCGGGCAGGACGCCACCCTGTACGTCTGCGGGATCACGCCGTACGACGCCACGCACATGGGCCACGCGGCCACCTACGTCGCGTTCGACGTCCTGGGCCGCGCCTGGCGCGACGCCGGTCACGCGGTCCGGTACGCGTCCAACGTCACGGACGTCGACGACCCGCTGCTGGAGCGGGCGACCGCGACCGGTGTCGACTGGCGGACCCTGGCGATCGAGCAGACCGCCCTGTTCGCCGAGGACATGACGGCCCTGGGCGTCGTCCCGCCCGACACGTACCTCGGTGTGGTTGAGTCGATCCCCGCCGTCGTCGACGCCGTGCGCACGCTGCTCGAGGTGGGCGCCGCCTACCGCGTCGAGACGCCCGGCTCCGCCGGCGCGGGCGACGTGTACGCCGACCTGTCCAAGGACGTCGACTTCGGGGCGGTCGCGGGCCTCGACGACGACACGATGCGGGCGCTGTTCGCCGAGCGCGGGGGAGACCCCGACCGGGACGGCAAGCGGTCGCCCCTCGACCCGCTGCTGTGGCGCTCCGAGCGCCCCGGCGAGCCGGCGTGGGACGGCGGCGTGCTGGGCAAGGGCCGGCCCGGCTGGCACATCGAGTGCGCGGTCATCGCGCGTGACGGCCTCGGGCTGCCGTTCGACGTCGAGGGCGGCGGCTCCGACCTGCTCTTCCCGCACCACGAGATGAGCACGTCGCACGCGCGGCTCCTCGACTCCGGCCAGGGCGCCCGGGTGCACGTGCACACCGGGATGGTGGGGCTGGACGGCGAGAAGATGAGCAAGTCCCGCGGCAACCTGGTGCTCGTGTCCCGGCTGCGCGCCGACGGGGTCGACCCGATGGCCGTGCGCCTCGCGATCCTCGCGCACCGGTACCGCGACGACTGGGACTGGACCGACGCCGACCTGCACGCCGCGCAGGAACGCCTCGAGCGCTGGCGGCGGGCCGTGTCCGGCAACGGCGGGCCCGATGCGACGGCACTCCTCGCCGGGGTGCGCGCCGCGGTCGCCGACGACCTCGACACCCCGGCCGCGCTCGCCGTCGTGGACGCGTGGGCCGAGGAGTCGCTGGCGGGGACCGCCGCACCCGTCGAGGGCGCGCCCGGCGTCGTCGCGCGCACGATCGACGCGCTGCTGGGCATCCGGATCTGACCAAGCCGCCGGGCAGCTCGGGTCCGCAGGGCTCCGGGGGGATCCGCAGGTTCGGGGGGCCGGTTCGGCGGGGCCGGTTCGGCGCCCGGCAGGATCAGCCGCCTGTGCCCTTGTCCCGCCGCCGCAGGTAGCGCTCGAACTCCTGGGCGATCGCCTCGCCGCTCGCCTCCGGCAGGTCGGCCGTGTCCTTGGCCTCCTCGAGCTGGCGGACGTACTCGCCGATCTCGTTGTCCTCGCCCGCCAGCTCGTCGACGCCGTGCTGCCACGCGATCGCGTCGTCGGGCAGCTCGCCCAGCGGCACGGGCTCGCCCAGGAGCTGCTCGATCCGGTGCAGGATCGCGAGCGTCGCCTTGGGCGACGGCGGGTGGGCCACGTAGTGCGGCACGGCCGCCCACAGCGACATCGCCCGCATGCCGCGGACGGCCGCCTCGTGCTGCAGCACGCCGACGATGCCCGTCGGGCCCTCGTACGTATTGGGGTCCAGGCCGATGAGCTCGCGCAGGTGCGGGTCCTCGCTCGTGGAGTTCACCGGGATCGGCCGCGTGTGCGGCACGTCCGCCAGCAGCGCGCCGACCGTGACGACGGTCCGGACCCCCATGCCCGCCGCGATGTCGAGGAGCTCGGCGCAGTACCGGCGCCAGCGCATCGACGGCTCGATGCCGTGCACCAGCACGACCCGGCGGCCGGTGCGGTTGGCGTCGGCGAGCGCGACTGCCGTCGTCGGCCAGGTGATCTCCCGCGTGCCGTCCGGGCCGGGGCCGATCACCGGCCGGTTCACCTGGAAGTCGTGGTACTCCTCCGGGTCGAGCTCGTCGACCTGCTCCGCGTCCCACACCTCGTGCAGGTGCTCGAGGGCCTGCGTCGCGGCTGATCCCGCGTCGTTCCAGCCCTCGAAGGCGGCGAGCATCACCGGCTCGTCGTCGGGGAGCTCTGCGGGTCCGTGCTCGCTCATCCACCCAGCGTAGGACGCTTGCCCCGCGCACCGACGCAAGGCGTGGTCCGAGGGCGCGCCGGGCCGTGCTTAGCATGGAGGCCATGCCCACCCCTCCGGACGACGTCCTCGCCGCGTCTGCCCTCCTGCCCGCCCACCCTGCTGCCGTGCTGTGGGACATGGACGGCACGCTCATCGACACCGAGCCGTTCTGGATCGCCGCGGAGATCGAGCTCGTCGAGGCGCACGGCGGGGTGTGGACGCACGAGGACGGCCTGAACATGGTCGGCAGCTCGATGAACGTCTCCGCCGGCATCCTGCGGTCCCGCGGGGTGGACCTGCCGGACGACGAGATCGCCGCGTTCCTCAACACCCGTGTCGCCGCCGGCGTGGCAGCCGGCATCCCGTGGCAGCCCGGCGCGGAGCGACTCCTGCGGGAGCTCAAGGCCGCCGGTGTGCCGATGGCGCTCGTGACGTCGTCCTTCCGCGTGCTCGCCGAGCCGTTCGCGCAGGCGGCGCCGTACTTCGACGTGGTCGTCGCCGGTGACGACGTGACGCGGCCGAAGCCTGACCCCGAGCCGTACCTGCGCGCCGCCGAGCTGCTCGGCGTCGACGTCACGGACTGCGTCGCGGTGGAGGACTCGCGGTCGGGGATCGCCTCCGCCGTCGCTTCCGGCGCACGCGTCGTCGCGGTCGAGGTCATGCAGCCCGTGGACCCGCGTCCCGGCCTGAGCGCGGTGGCGTCGCTCGAGGACGTGGCGCGCGACGACCTCGCCCGGATCGCCGGGGGAGAGCTGCTGGACCCCCGGCCCACCGCCTGAGCGTCGGGCCGCCCGCGGGTCGCCGCCCGGCTGCCGGCGCCGCGCCGGCCGCTTCACGCGGCCCGTGTCACGCGGCCGGAGTCACGGCCAGCGGGGTCACCCCGATCGCGCGCTCCACGGCACCCTCGGGCACCTCGGGCGGCGTACCGCCGAACGCCGGGCACAGGTCCCGGAACGAGCACCAGTCGCACAGCTTCGACGGCCGGGGCCGCCAGTCGCCGGTGCGGGCCGCGTCCTGGATCCCTGCCCAGATGGACCGGACGCGCGCCTCGAACGTGTGCATCTCGGGCTCGGTCGGCTCGTGCTTGAGGATCACGCCGTCGCCCAGGTACTCGAGCTGCAGGAGCTTGGGCAGCACGCCGCGGGTGCGCCAGATCACGTACGCGTAGAAGCGCATCTGGAAGAGCGCGGAGCTCTCGAAGCCCGCGCGGGGCGACCGGCCCGTCTTGTAGTCGACCACCCGGACCCAGCCGTTGGCTGCCACGTCGACCCGGTCGACGATGCCCCGGAGCTGGGGGCCGTCCTCGAGCTCGGTCGACACGGACAGCTCGCGCTCCCGGGGCTGGAGCCGCGTGGGGTCCTCAAGGGTGAAGTACGTGGCGAGCAGCCGCTCGGCGCTCGCGAGCCACTCCGTGAGCTCCTCGGGCGTCGCGAACAGCTCGGTGACCTGCGGCGACCGTTCCCGCAGCTCGTCCCACCGGCCCGGCAGCAGGCCGCCGGCGGCCTCGAGCGTGCGCTCGACCGCCGGCAGGTCGAACAGGTGCTCCAGCACCGCGTGCACCAGGGTGCCGCGGGCTGCCGCGCTGCTCGGAGGCTCCGGGAGGCGGTCGACGACGCGCAGCCGGAACATCAGGGGGCACTGCAGGAAGTCGTTCGCGCGGGACGGCGACAGGCCCGGCTTCGAGGGCGGACGGACGGCGGCGGCCTCGACCTGCTCCTCGACGAGCTCCTCCACGGAGTCGTCCTGCGCGGTCGACGGGTCGGCCAGCTGGTCCGGCTGCTGGGCCTGCACGGCCTCGTCCACGTCCTGGGAGCTCACACGGCGAGCCTAGGCGTCGCCACCGACAGGCCGGTCGCGCCGGGCTGCGCGTCGCGCCACCTAGGCTGATCCGGTGAGCACCCCGCCCCCCGCCCGACGTCCCGCCCGACGGACGTCCGGCTGGGTCATCGGCCGGGCGGCCGGCGCGCCGATCATCCTCGCGCCGAGCTGGCTGCTCGCGGCCCTCGCCCTCACCCTGCTCTTCGCGCCCACCGTGCGGAACCGGATCGGCGACGTCGGCGCGGGCGTCTACCTCGTCGCGCTCGTGTTCGTGGTCCTGCTGTTCGCATCGGTGCTGGTGCACGAGCTCGCGCACGGGCTCGTCGCGAAGGCACGTGGCCAGCAGCCGCAGGAGTTCGTGCTCACCCTGTGGGGCGGGCACACGTCGTTCGGCGGTGCGGCGCCCACCCCGGCGACCAGCGCGCTCGTCGCGGTCGTGGGACCGCTCGCGAACCTGGTCCTGGCCGCGCTGTTCCTCGCCGCGGCCCGGTCGGTCGACCCGCCCGCCGTCGGCGAGCCCGGCATCACGAGCCTCCTGCTCTACTCCGGTGCCATCGCGAACGGCTTCGTCGGGCTGTTCAACCTGGTGCCCGGGCTGCCGCTCGACGGCGGCCGGGTGCTCGAGGCGATCGTCTGGGCCGTCACGAAGAACCGCCACACCGGCACCGTCGTCGCCGGCTGGTGCGGGCGGGTCGTCGCGGTGGGCGTGTTCGCGTGGGCCCTGGTCCTGCCGCTCGTGCAGGGGTACCAGCCGAACGTCGGCGACGTCCTGTGGGCAGCCCTCATCGGTGCGTTCCTGTGGACCGGCGCGTCGGGCGCGGTCCGCGGCGGCAGGACGCAGAAGGCCGTCGACCAGGTCTCGTTCGCGACCGTGGGCCGCCGGGCGGCGACCGTCGGGCACGCCGACTCGGTGGCCCACGCCTGGGCGGTCGCGGCGGCGGCCGGCGCCGACGAGGTCGTCGTCCTCGCCCCGGACGGGCGGCCCGCCGCGTACGTGGACCGCGCGGCCGCCGCGTCCGTCCCGGCCGAGCAGGCCGGCACCACGCCCGTGACGGCGGTCGCCGTGCCGTTGCCCGTCGGCGCCGTCGTCGACGCGTCGCTCACCGGGTCGGCGCTCGTCGCGGCCGTCGGGCAGGCCACCCGGATCGCGCCGGTGGTCGCCGCGACGCTCGACGGCCGGGTCGTCGGCCTCATCCGGGCGACCGACGTGATCGCCGCGATCCGCTCCTGAGCGGGCCGGACCCGTCGGCCCGGTGACGCCCGGGGCGGTGCTGGCCTCCTAGACTCGGGCTCCGTGACCACCGACTCCCCGTCCGGAGACTCCCTGCCGGGAGACTCGCAGCCCGCCGGCGCCGCACAGCGACGCGGCCCCTTCCGCACGGGTGACCGCGTGCAGCTCACCGACCCGCGCGGCCGGCTGCACACGATCACGCTCGCGCCCGGTGGCACGTTCCACACCCACCGCGGCTACTTCACGCACGACGACCTCATCGGCGCCCCCGAGGGGTCGGTGGTCCGCAACACGGCCGGCATCGAGTACCTCGCGGTGCGGCCGCTGCTCGCCGACTACGTCCTGTCGATGCCGCGCGGCGCCGCCGTCGTCTACCCGAAGGACGCCGGCCAGATCGTCGCGATGGCGGACATCTACCCGGGCGCCCGGGTCATCGAGGCCGGTGTCGGCTCGGGTGCGCTGACGATGTCGCTGCTGCGAGCCGTCGGCGACGGCGGGTCGCTGCACTCCATCGAGCGTCGCGAGGACTTCGCCGCGATCGCGCGCGGGAACGTCGAGGGGTTCTTCGGCGGCCCGCACCCGGCGTGGCGGCTCTCCGTCGGCGACCTCGCGGACGTGCTGCCCGTCGTGGCCGAGCCCGCCACGGTCGACCGGGTCGTGCTCGACATGCTCGCGCCCTGGGAGAACCTCGACGTCGCCGCGCGTGCGCTCACGCCGGGCGGTGTGCTCATCGCGTACGTCGCCACGACGACGCAGCTGTCCCGCCTCGCCGAGGACGTGCGGTCCGACGGCCGGTACACCGAGCCCGAGGCCTGGGAGTCGATGGTCCGGGGCTGGCACCTGGAGGGCCTCGCGGTCCGCCCGCAGCACCGGATGATCGGGCACACGGGCTTCCTGCTGACGACGCGGCGGCTGGCCGACGGCGTGGAGGCGCCGCTGCGGCGACGCCGTCCGGCCAAGGGTGCGTACCCGGTCGCGGACGACGGCGCCCCGGCCGCGGACGCCGAGCTCTGGTCGCCGGAGGCCATGGGCGAGCGCGCCGTGTCGGACAAGAAGCTGCGCCGCGCGCGCCGCGACGTGGGGCAGGCGCCGACCGACTGAGGGCTTCGCGGGTCCTTCCGCACGCTCAGACGTCTCATCTCGCGGACCTGTGTCCGCACCGCGAGACGTTCCAGACACACCGCACCCGTTCGCGCAGACCGGTTGACACTGGTGGTTAGGGTCGTCGGACCAGCAGGCACAGCGCCGTGCACGGTGGGGAGGCACAGCGGTCCAGCAGTGGTCCGACATGCACCGGCACGACGCGGAACGGAGGCCGAGACGATGACCGACCCGAACGCCCCTGGACGTGACCTGCAGCGCGAGCTCGCAGTGCTCGCGGCGAAGAACGAGCGCCTCAGCGAGGCGCTGGTGGCCGCACGAGAGCAGATCCTCGATCTCAAGCGGCAGGTCGACGACCTCGCCAAGCCGCCCGGCACCTACGCCACGTTCCTCGGCGCCCGCACCGACGGCAGCGTCGACGTGGTGTCCTCCGGCCGCAAGATGCACGTCGGCGCGAGCCCCGCGATCGACGTGCACCGGCTGCGCCCGGGCCAGGAGGTCATGCTCAACGAGGCCCTCACGGTCGTCGAGGCCGGCGGGTACGAGATGGTCGGCGAGATCGTCACCGTCAAGGAGATGCTCGGCCAGGGTCGGGCGCTGGTCGTCGGCCGCGGCGACGAGGAGCGGGTCGTGCGGTTCGCCGGCCAGGTGCTCGACGCGCCCGTCCGCATCGGCGACGCGCTCACCATCGACTCCCGCAGCGGCTTCGTCTTCGAGATCATCCCGCGCGCCGAGGTCGAGGAGCTGGTCCTCGAAGAGGTGCCGGACATCGACTACACGGACATCGGCGGGCTCGGGCCGCAGATCGAGGCCATCCGCGACGCCGTCGAGCTGCCGTTCCTGCACCCCGAGCTGTTCCGCGAGCACGGGCTCAAGCCCCCGAAGGGCGTGCTGCTCTACGGCCCGCCGGGATGCGGCAAGACGCTCATCGCGAAGGCCGTCGCCCACTCGCTCGCCGCCACCGCGGCGGAGGCGCGCGGCGACGACCTCACCGAGGCGCGGAGCTACTTCCTCAACGTCAAGGGCCCCGAGCTGCTCAACAAGTACGTGGGGGAGACCGAGCGGCACATCCGGCTGATCTTCGCCCGGGCCCGCGAGAAGGCGTCGCAGGGGCACCCCGTCGTGGTGTTCTTCGACGAGATGGAGTCGCTGTTCCGCACCCGCGGCACGGGCGTCTCGAGCGACGTCGAGACGACGATCGTGCCGCAGCTCCTGAGCGAGATCGACGGCGTCGAGCGGCTCGAGAACGTCATCGTCATCGGCGCCTCGAACCGCGAGGACATGATCGACCCCGCGATCCTGCGGCCCGGCCGCCTCGACGTGAAGATCAAGATCGAGCGGCCCGACGCCGAGGGTGCCCGGGAGATCTTCGGCAAGTACCTCACGCCGGACCTGCCGATCCACCCCGACGACATCCACGAGCACGGCGACTCCGCCTCGGAGGCCGTCGAGGCGATGATCACCCGTGTCGTCGAGCGCATGTACACCGAGAGCGAGGAGAACCGGTTCCTCGAGGTGACGTACGCCAGCGGCGACAAGGAGGTCCTGTACTTCAAGGACTTCAACTCCGGGGCGATGATCCAGAACGTCGTCGACCGGGCCAAGAAGTCGGCGATCAAGGACCTGCTGTCGACGGGTCAGCGCGGGATCCGCGTCGACCACCTGCTCAACGCGTGCGTCGACGAGTTCCGTGAGAACGAGGACCTGCCCAACACCACCAACCCGGACGACTGGGCCCGCATCTCCGGCAAGAAGGGCGAGCGGATCGTGTTCATCCGCACGATCGTCCAGGGCAAGAAGGGCACCGACGGCTCGCGCACCATCGAGACGGTCACGAGCACCGGCCAGTACCTCTGAGCACGCGGTCGCAGCACGTCCAGGTGCACGGTCACGGCACCCCTAGGGTGGGTCCGTGACCGTGCACCGCGTGATGGGGATCGAGACCGAGTACGGGATCCTCCAGCCAGGACGGCCGCTCGCCAACCCGATGCTGCTGTCGAGCCACGTCGTCGCCGTGCACGCGGCCGCCCGCGAGGGTGCCCGCGCCAAGGCTCGGTGGGACTACGACGACGAGGACCCGCTGCACGACGCCCGGGGCTTCCACCTGCAGCGCGCGTCCGCGCACCCGTCGCTGCTCACCGACGACCCGGCGGCACCGGCACCGTCGGGCGACGGACCGCCGGACGGACGCGCGTCCGACGGCCCGCAGGCGCTGCCGCGCGCGACGACCGAGGAGTACGAGGACCCGGGCGCCGCGAACGTCATCCTCACCAACGGCGCACGCCTGTACGTCGACCACGCGCACCCCGAGTACTCCTCGCCGGAGGTCACCAACCCGCTCGACGCGGTGCGCTGGGACCGGGCGGGGGAGCAGGTCATGCTCGCCTCGGTGCGTGCCCTCGCGTCGACCGCCGCCCTGCCCGACGTGGCGCTGTACAAGAACAACGTCGACGGCAAGGGCGCCACGTACGGCACCCACGAGAACTACCTGGTCGAGCGCGCGGTGCCGTTCGGCGACCTCGCGGCCCGGCTCATCCCGTTCCTCGTGACGCGGCAGGTGTTCACGGGCGCCGGGCGCGTGGGGATCGGCCAGCGCGGCGAGCAGGCCGGGTTCCAGCTGTCCCAGCGCGCCGACTACATCGAGGCCGAGATCGGTCTGGAGACGACGCTGCGCCGGCCCATCGTGAACACGCGGGACGAGCCGCACGCGGACCCGGACCGGTGGCGCCGCCTGCACGTGATCATCGGGGACGCGACGATGCTCGAGGTCGCGACGTACCTGCGGCTCGGCACGGCGTCACTCGTGCTGTGGCTGATCGAGCGGGCGGTCTCCGAGGGTGGGGCCGGCGGCGCCCTCGCGCTCGTCGACCGCCTCGCGCTGCGCGACCCGGTGTCGGCCGTGCACGCGGTGAGCCACGACCTGACGCTCACCGCCCGGCTGGAGCTCACGGACGGTCGACGCCTCACCGCCCTCGAGATCCAGCAGGAGTACCTCGCGGCCGTCCGGACGGCCCTCGCGCACGTCGGTGGCACGCCGGACGAGCAGACTGCGGACGTCCTGGCCCGGTGGGAGGCCCTCCTGAGCGCGCTGGGCACCGACCCGGCGTCCTGCGCGCGCCAGGTCGAGTGGCTCGCCAAGCTGCGGCTCCTGGACGGGATGCGCCGCCGCGACCGGCTCGCGTGGGACCACCCCCGGCTGGCCGCCGTCGACCTGCAGTGGTCGGACGTGCGGCCCGAGCGCGGCCTGTACCACCGGCTCGTGGCGGCGGGGGCGGTCGACCTGCTGGTCACGCCGGACCAGGTCACCGACGCGGTCGCGCACCCGCCGGCCGACACGCGCGCGTACTTCCGCGGCGAGGTCGTGGCCCGTTACGGCGGGGAGATCTCCGCCGCGAGCTGGGACTCGGTGGTCTTCGACGTGCCGGGTGCGGCGACCTTGCAGCGCGTCCCCATGCGCGACCCCCTGCGCGGCACGCGGGCGCACGTCGGCGGCCTCCTGGACCGCTGCCCCGACGCCGCGTCGCTCCTGGTGGCGCTCGGCTCCTGAGCCCCGTCACAGGCCCAGGTTGTCCGCGACGCGGGCACCCGGCCCGGATGCGTCGGAGGATGGGCCTAGGGTGGGGTCGAGAAGGATCGTCGCTGCACGGGGAGGTCTCCAATGGCTGGTCAGGAACAGGTGCGGCCCCGCCGCGACGACGAGGAGCCGGTCGACGGCCCGGACACCCCGACGCCCGCGACGCCCTCGGCGCAGGCACGTGACGCCGAGGTCGACGCGCTGCTCGACGAGATCGACGACGTGCTGGAGTCGAACGCGGAGCAGTTCGTGCGGGGCTTCGTCCAGAAGGGCGGTCAGTGAGCGCCGATGACGCTGACTCCTTCGCCCGACCGCTCGTCGGGGCGGTTGCCGCACGCCTTCACCACGCCGGGCTCGTCGTCCTTCGTGGACTTCCTCGCGGGGTACGCCCCGCAGCTGCTGCCGGGCAACCGGGCGGTGCCCACCGCTGAGGTGCCCGCGCCGCACGGCACCACGATCGTCGCGCTGCAGTTCGACGGCGGCGTCGTCATGGCGGGCGACCGCCGGGCGACGATGGGCTCGATGATCGCGAGCCGCGAGATCGAGAAGGTGTTCCCGGCCGACGAGTACTCGGCCGTCGGCATCGCCGGTGCCGCGGGTCTGGCCGTCGAGCTGGTGCGCCTGTTCCAGCTGGAGCTCGAGCACTACGAGAAGATCGAGGGCAGCATCCTGTCGCTCGACGGCAAGGCCAACCGGCTCGCCACGATGATCCGGGGCAACCTCGGGCTGGCGATGCAGGGCCTGGCCGTCGTCCCGCTGTTCGGCGGGTTCGACCTGGACCGCGGCGAGGGTCGGATCTTCTCCTACGACGTGACCGGCGGCCGGTACGAGGAGCACGAGCACCATGCGGTGGGCTCCGGGTCGGTGTTCGCGCGGGGCTCGCTCAAGAAGCTGTGGCGTCCCGGCCTGGACGCGGCGGGTGCCGTGCGGGTGGCCGTCGAGGCGCTCGTCGACGCCGCGGACGACGACTCGGCGACGGGCGGCCCGGACACGGTCCGGCGCATCTGGCCCGTCGTGGCGACCGTGACCGCCGCGGGCTACCTGCGGGCGGGTGACGAGGAGCTCGGCGAGGTCGTCGAGCGGGTCGAGCAGGAACGTCGCGAGGCCCACCGTGGGCGGGGAGGTGCCCACCGATGAGCATGCCGTTCTACGTCGCGCCCGAGCAGCTCATGAAGGACCGGGCCGACTACGCCCGCAAGGGCATCGCCCGCGGGCGCTCCGTCGTGGTCCTCCAGTACGACGACGGCATCGCGTTCGCGACCGAGAACGCGTCGCGCGCGCTGCACAAGGTGTCCGAGATCTACGACCGCATCGCGTTCGCCGCGGTCGGCAAGTACAACGAGTTCGAGAACCTGCGCGTGGCCGGCGTGCGGTACGCGGACCTGCGCGGGTACTCCTACGACCGCGAGGACGTGACGGCGCGCGGCCTGGCGAACGCGTACGCGCAGACGCTCGGCACGGTGTTCACCACCGAGTCCAAGCCGCTCGAGGTCGAGATCGTCGTCGCCGAGGTCGGACGCAAGGCGGCCGGTGACCAGATCTACCGGCTGTCGTACGACGGCTCGGTGGCGGACGAGCACGGGTTCGTCGTCATGGGTGGCCAGGCCGACCGGCTCGGCGGGCTGCTGGAGGACGGCTGGTCGCCCGGGATGACGCTCCCGGAGGTGCTGTCGCTCGGCGTGCGGGTGCTCGGCTCGGCGGGCGACGAGGGCGGCGAGGTGCGGGCCATCCCCGCCCAGCAGCTCGAGGTCGCGGTGCTCGACAGGACACGGCCCCGGCGGGCGTTCCGGCGGCTCACGGGCGCGCTGCTCGAGGACCTGCTGGGGACGCCGGCCACGCCGGACGACCCGGCAGCGCCCGCGGAACCGGGCGGGGACGCCACCACGGACTGACCGGTCGGGCCGGCGAGCAGGGAACCGACGAGGGGAGCAGGGCATGGACCGACGGATCTTCGGCCTGGAGACCGAGTACGGCGTGACGTGCGCGGCCCAGGACGGGCGCGGGCTGTCGGCCGACGAGGTCGCGCGCTACCTGTTCCGCAAGGTCGTCGCGTGGGGTCGTTCGTCGAACGTGTTCCTGCGCAACGGCTCGCGGCTGTACCTCGACGTCGGCTCGCACCCGGAGTACGCGACCGCCGAGTGCGACGACGTGCGCCAGCTCGTCGCGCACGACCGTGCGGGCGAGCGCATCCTCGAGGGCCTCGTCGCCGACGCGCAGCAGCGCCTGGAGCACGAGGGGCTGCCCGGCCGGATCCACCTGTTCAAGAACAACACCGACTCCGCCGGCAACTCCTACGGCTGCCACGAGAACTACCTCGTGCGGCGGCAGGGCGACTTCTCACGGCTCTCGGACGTGCTAGTGCCGTTCCTCATCACGCGGCAGATCCTCACGGGTGCCGGCAAGGTGCTGAGCACCCCGCGCGGAGCCGTGTACTGCCTCTCGCAGCGCGCGGACCACATCTGGGAGGCCGTCTCGAGCGCGACGACGCGCTCGCGCCCGATCATCAACACCCGCGACGAGCCCCATGCCGACGCCGAGCACTACCGGCGCCTGCACGTCATCGTCGGCGACTCGTCGATGTCGGAGTCGACGACCATGCTCAAGGTCGGGACGACCGACCTGCTGCTGCGCATGATCGAGGCGGGCATCCCGATCCGGGAGATGTCGCTGGAGAACCCGATCCGGGCCATCCGCGAGATCAGCCACGACATGACGGGCATGCACCCCGTGGTCCTGGCGAACGGGAAGACCGTGACGGCCGTGGACCTGCAGGAGGAGTACCTGTCGCGGGTGACGGACTTCGTCTCCTCGGACGGCGGCCCGACGCCCGAGACGAAGATGGTGCTGGACCTGTGGGAGCGCGGGCTGCGGGCGCTGCGCACCGGCGACCTGTCGCTCGTCGACCGCGAGCTCGACTGGGTCATCAAGTACAACCTCATCGAGCGCTACCGGGCCAAGCACGACCTGGAGCTCTCGGACGTCCGGGTGCAGCGTCTCGACCTGGCGTACCACGACATCTCGCGCACCGAGGGGCTGTACAACCTGCTGGCCGCCAAGGGGCTCGTGGAGCGGGTGAGCACCGACCTCGAGATCTTCGAGGCGACCGCGGTGCCGCCGCAGACGACCCGGGCGAAGCTCCGCGGCGACTTCGTGCGCGCCGCCCAGGAGGCCCGCCGCGACTACACGGTCGACTGGGTGCACCTCAAGCTCAACGACCAGGCGCAGCGGACGGTGCTGTGCAAGGACCCGTTCCGCAGCGTCGACGAGCGCGTGGACAGGCTCATCGAGTCGATGTAGCCGCGGCCTCGGCCTCATGGTCCCGGGCCGTACAGTGTGGCGGTGCCCCGACCGCCCGCGGCCGGGACACCGTCGTGCCCTACCGGGCGCGCGCGCTCCACCAGGAAGGAACACCGTGCGACGACTGCGTGTCACGGCTGCCGCTGCGGTCCTGGCGCTCGTCGCCCTCGTGGGGTGCTCCCCGGCCGCGACGACGAACCCGGACGTCACCGTCACGGGCGAGCCGGGCGACGCGCCCACCGTCACGTACGTGACGCCGCTCGCGGTGTCGAAGACCTCGCGCTCGACGGTCTGGCCCGGGACGGGTGCGGAGCTGGTGGAGGGCGGGCCCGTGCTGATCGACTTCTGGCTGGAGAACGCGACCGACGCCTCGCTCGTCGACGAGAGCTTCTCCTCCAACCCCACGCCGCGGCTGCTCACCGAGGAGGACCTCGGGACGGACCTGTACAAGACGCTCAAGGGCCAGAAGGTGGGCGCCCGGCTGCTCCAGGTGAGCCCGGGCTCGGGATCCGGGGCGCTCGACTACCCGACGGTCACGGTGCTCGACGTGCTGCCGACGCGCGCGGACGGCGAACCGGTGCCGCCGCGCGAGGGGATGCCCGTGGTGACCCTCGCCGACAACGGTGCGCCGTCGATCGCGCCGACCGGGACCGAGCCGCCGAGCGACCTCGTCGTCGAGGCCCTGATCCGCGGCACGGGCGACCAGGTCGCCGCGGGCGACGTCATCACGGTGCAGTACACGGGCTTCGCGTGGACCACCGGTGAGTCGTTCGACTCGACGTGGCACAGCGGCCTGCCGGTGTCCTTCTCCCTGCAGGACGTGGAGGCGTGGCAGGAAGGCCTCGTCGACCAGCCGGTCGGCAGCCAGGTGATGCTGGTCGTGCCGCCGACGTACTCGCTGGGCGTGACGGACAGCCCCGAGCTCGCGGGGCAGACCGTGGTGTTCGTGATCGACATCCTGGCGACGGGCAGCCCGGACGGAGGCTCCAAGTGACCCTGGCCCTGCGTGTGATCCCCTGCCTCGACGTCGACGCCGGACGCGTCGTCAAGGGCGTCAACTTCGAGAACCTGCGGGACGCCGGCGACCCGGTGGAGCTCGCGCGGCGGTACGACGCCGAGGGTGCCGACGAGGTGACGTTCCTCGACGTGTCCGCGTCGCTCGGCGGCCGGGACACCACGCTCGACGTGGTGCGCCGCACCGCAGAGGAGGTGTTCGTGCCGCTCACGGTCGGCGGCGGGGTCCGTTCGACGGACGACGTCGACCGTCTGCTGCGGTCGGGGGCGGACAAGGTCGGCGTCAACACGGCGGCGATCGCCCGCCCCGAGGTGATCTCGGAGATCGCCCAGCGGTTCGGCAGCCAGGTGCTCGTGATCTCGATCGACGCCCGCCGGGTCACCGGCGACGTGCGCACCGAGTCGGGCTACGAGGTGACGACGCACGGCGGGAAGCGCGGGACCGGCATCGACGCGGTGGCGTGGGCGGTGCGGGCGGCCGAGCTCGGCGCCGGTGAGGTGCTGCTCAACTCGATGGACGCGGACGGCACCGAGGACGGGTTCGACCTCGAGATGATCCGGGACGTGCGCGGCGTCGTGCACGTGCCGCTGATCGCGAGCGGGGGAGCGGGGACGGTCGAGCACTTCGTCGAGGCCGCTCGTGCCGGGGCCGACGCCGTGCTCGCCGCGAGCGTGTTCCACTTCGGCCAGCTGACCGTGCGCGACGTCAAGGACGGGCTGGCCGCCGCGGGCGTCACGGTCCGCTGACCCCGCCGCCGGCTGAGCGGCCTCAGACGGGCAGCAGGCGCTCGAGCGTCTCGACGTCGTGCGCGGCGCCCTCGACGGCGACCTCCGCGGCGCGTCCCCGGCCGAACGCGTGCAGGAGCAGCTCACCGACGTCGCCCCGCACCACGACGGTCCCGTGGTCTCCCCGGGCCTTGGTGACGTGGCGGCGGACGCCGTCGGGCCGGACGAGCACCACGCCGACGCCGGGCTTGCGCAGCCGCAACGGAGCGGCGCGCAGGAGCTGACGCCAGAGCGCCTCGACGAGGGCCGGCTCCAGCTCGCGCGGGGCGACCGGTCCGGCGCCCCGGCGCACGTCCTCGGTGTGCACGAACAGCTCGACCAGGTTGGTCTGCTCGCCGGCCCACGACATGGGGTGCCACGCGGCGGGCGGTGCGGCCACCCGCGCGACGAGGTCGCGGTACGGCCCCTCGCCGGCAGCGGAGTCGGCGAGCTCCTGGATCGCCCTCTCGGCCCGGGCGGACAGCGCCGGGACGGCCACCCCGGCGCCGACGAGCGCGGAGCCCTCGCGAAGCACCACGTGGGCGGCGAGGTGGCGCGCCTGCCAGCCCTCGCAGAGCGTGGGTGCGTCGGGCGGGACCGCGGAGAGGGCCTGCGCCAGCTGGGCGCGCTCGTGCTGGTGCCAGGTCATGCCCCGCATGCTCGCACGCGTGCAGGCCCCGGGGCCGTGGAACGTTCCATGAGAAGATCGACACGTCCCCCCTCGTCGCTCGGAAGGTCTGGCGTGCGCACGCGAGTCGAGCCACCACGGTCGATGGCTCTCACCGGATCCGCGGCTCGTCGTGCCGTCACCCTCATCGCCCGGGGCATGCGCGCACACCCGCGCACCTACGTCCTGGCCGTCGGCACGTCGGCGGTCTTCGGTGCGCTGACGGTGGGGGTCAGCCGCGTGCTCGGCGCGGTCACGGACCGGGTGGTGGTGCCGGCGCTGGCCGGCGACGAGGACGCGCGGGGCGACATCTGGCTGGCCGGTCTCGTGCTCGTGCTGGTCGCGGTCACGCTCAGCCTGTCGGTCGCGGGCCGGCGGGTGTTCGCCGGCAAGGGCTACGCGCAGATCCAGGCCGACCACCGGGCCGCGGTCACCCGGCAGTACCTGCACCTGCCGATGTCGTGGCACCGGCGGCACCCGACGGGTCAGCTGCTGTCGAACGCGAGCGCCGACGTCGAGGCCGCGACCTCGATCTTCAACCCGCTGCCCTTCGCGCTCGGCGTCGTGGTGATGATCGCGGTGGCGGCCGTCGCGCTGTTCCGCACGGACGTGTGGCTCGCGCTGTCGGCACTCGTCGTGCTGCCGCTCGCGATCGTCGCGAACGTCGTGTTCCAGCGGCACATGTCGCCCGCCGTGGGCCGCGCGCAGCAGCTGCGCGCCGAGGTGGCCGACGTCGCGCACGAGAGCTTCGAGGCGGCGCTCCTGGTGAAGTCGCTCGGCACGGAGCACCGCGAGGAGGTCCGGTTCGCCGAGCGGGCCGGGCAGCTGCGTGACGCGAACGTGCGGGTCGGTGTCGTCCGCGCGTTCTTCGACCCGGTCATCGACCTGCTCCCGAGCCTCGGGACGCTGCTCGTGCTGGTCGTCGGGACGGTCCAGGTGACCGAGGGGCGCGTCGAGACCGGGGACGTGGTCGCGGCGGCGTACCTGCTGACGCTGCTCGCGGTCCCCGTCCGGGCGTTCGGCTGGGTGCTCGGCGAGGCGCCGCGAGCGCTCGTCGGCTACGACCGGATCTCCCGCGTGCTCGACGCGCGCGGCGAGCTTCCCGAAGGCGTCACCCCGTGGGAGCCGACGGGTGCGGGCGCGCGGGTCGAGCTGCAGCGCGTGCACCTCGAGGTGCACGGCCACGCGGGTCCCGTGGAGCTCCTGCGCGGCGTCGACCTCGTCGTGGAACCGGGCCGGACGGTGGCGGTCGTCGGGTCGACGGGTGCGGGCAAGACGACGCTCGTGCAGCTCGTGAGCCGGCTCGCGGACCCGACGAGCGGTGCGGTGCTCGTCGACGGCATCGACCTGCGGGACATGGCCGCGCACGACCTCACCACGCACGTCGCGTTCGTGGCCCAGAGCACGTTCGTGTTCGAGGACACGGTGCGCGGCAACGTGACGCTCGCCGACGACGGGGACGCCGACGCACCCACCGACGACGAGGTGTGGGAGGCGCTGCGGCTCGCGCACGTCGACGACGTGGTGCGTGCGCTGCCGGGCGGGCTCGACGCGCCGCTCGGCGAGCGCGGCGCCAACCTCTCGGGCGGGCAGCGGCAGCGGCTCGCCCTCGCGCGGGCCCTGGTCCGACGGCCGCGGGTCCTGGTGCTCGACGACGCGACGTCCGCCGTGGACCCGCGGATCGAGCAGGCGATCCTCACCGGCCTGCAGGGGGCGCACGGGTCGCCGACCGTCCTGCTGGTGGCCTACCGGATGTCCTCGGTGCTGCTCGCCGACGAGGTCGTGCACGTCGACGGCGGCGTCGTGGTGGACCGCGGCACCCACGAGGAGCTCCTGTCCCGTGACCCGGGGTACCGCGAGCTCGCCACGGCCTACGAGCAGGAGTCGGCCCGCCGGGCCGCCGACCTGGTCGACGAGGCGGCCACCGAGGTCGTCGAGGAGAACGCATGACCGCCCCCGACCACGGCTTCGCGCCCGGCGGCCGCGTCGGCGTCCTCGCGACGCTGCGCCGTGGCGTCCAGGTGTCACCGCAACTCGTGCAGGGGCTCGGGGTGACCCTTCTGCTCGCGGTCGTGGCGTCGCTGGGCAAGGTCCTCGTGCCCGTCGCGGTGCAGCAGACCGTCGACACCGGGATCCTCGCTGCCGGCGGTCCCGACGTGAGCAGGGTCGTGACGCTCGCCGGCCTCGCCGCCGTGGGGCTCCTGGTCGGCGCGGCCTGCTCGGCGTTCGTCAACGTGCGGCTGTTCCGGTCCAGCGAGGCCGGGCTGTGGACCCTGCGCACCCGCGCGTTCCGGCACGTGCACGACCTGTCCGTCCTCACGCAGAACACCGAGCGGCGCGGCTCGCTCGTCTCGCGCGTCACCTCGGACGTCGACACGATCTCGCTGTTCGTGCAGTGGGGCGGCATCATGCTGCTCGTCTCCGTGCTGCAGATCGGCGTCGCGACCGTGCTCATGGCCGTCTACTCGTGGCAGCTCACGGTGCTCGTGTGGCTCGGGTTCGTGCCGCTCGTGGTCGCCCTGCGGCCCCTGCAGAAGCGGGTCAACGCCCGGTACACCGCCGTCCGCGAGCAGTACGGCGCGATGCTCGGGGCCATCTCGGAGGCGGTGGTCGGCGCCCAGACCATCCGTGCGTACGGTGCGGCCGGCCGGACGCAGCGCCGGGTCGACGCCGCGGTCGTCGCGACGCGGCGCGCGATGGTCCGCGCGCAGAACCTCGTCGCGGTCGTGTTCTCGAGCGGTGTGCTGGTCGCGAACCTCGTGCTCGCGGTGGTCGTCGTCGCGGGGACGTACCTCGGGATCGCCGGGGAGCTGACCGCCGGCCGGCTCCTCGCGTTCCTCTTCCTCGTCCAGATGTTCACCGGTCCGGTGCAGCAGGCCACCGAGATCCTCAACGAGCTGCAGAACGCGACCGCCGGGTGGCGCCGCGTGCTCGGCGTGCTGGACACGCCCGTGCAGGTCGTCGACGCGGGCCGGGCAGGGGTGCCCAGCCCGCGCGGGGCCGCGACCGTGCAGCTGCGCGGCGTCGGGTTCGCCTACCCGGACGGGCCACCGGTGCTGCGGGACGTCGACGTGACCATCCCGGCGGGGGCGTCCGTCGCCGTCGTGGGTGCGACGGGGTCGGGGAAGACGACGATCGCCCGCCTCGTCGCCCGCCTGATGGACCCGACGGACGGCACCGTCCTGCTCGACGGCGTGGACCTGCGCGACATCCCGGTCGCCGACCTGCGCCGCCGCGTCGTGCTCGTCCCGCAGGAGGGCTTCCTGTTCGACGGCACCCTCGCCGAGAACGTCGCCTACGGCCTGCGCGGCCCGGACGGCGCGATGCCCTCGCCCGACGACGCGCGTGTCGCCGAGGCGGTCGACGCCCTCGGCCTGCGCCCGTGGGTCGACGAGCTCGCCGGCGGCCTGTCGGCGCCTGTCGGGCAGCGCGGCGAGTCCCTGTCGGCGGGGGAGCGGCAGCTCGTGGCGCTCGCCCGGGCCTACCTGGCCGAGCCCGACCTGCTCCTGCTCGACGAGGCGACGTCCGCCGTCGACCCGGCCACCGAGGTCCGGATCGCCCGCGCCCTGGAGTCGCTCGCGCAGGGCCGCAGCACCCTGACGATCGCGCACCGGCTGTCGACCGCGGAGGCGGCCGACGTGGTGGTCGTCGTCGAGGCCGGGCGCGTCGTCGAGGTCGGCCCGCACGCCGACCTCGTCGCGCGGGACGGCGCCTACGCCGCGATGCACCACGCGTGGGTGTCGCAGACCCGCTGAGCGGTTCACGGCGGCGTGCGCGGTCGAGGTCCGGACCTGGACGCCGACCGGGCCGGTCGTGCGACCGTGGCAGGATCGGTCCGTGCCTGAGAACGGTCCTGGTCCCCGCCCCGCCGAGCCCGCCGTCGAGCCCGCCGTCGGCCCTGCCCTCGACCCTGCCGTCGCCGGGCGGCTGCGCCGCGACGAGCACGGTCTCGTGGCGGCCGTCGTGCAGCAGCACGACTCGCACGAGGTCCTCATGGTCGGCTGGATGGACGACGAGGCGCTGCGCCGCACGCTCACCACGGGGCGTGTGACGTTCTGGAGCCGGTCGCGGCAGGAGTACTGGCGCAAGGGCGACACGTCCGGCCACGCGCAGTACGTCAAGGCGGTGAGCCTCGACTGCGACGGCGACGCCCTGCTCGTGCAGGTCGACCAGGTCGGCGCCGCCTGCCACACCGGCACGCACACCTGCTTCGAGGCCGGCGGACCCCTGCCCGCCCTCATGGGCCACCGGCCCGAGACCGCGCAGTCCCCGACCTCCGGAGGAGCAACCCGATGAGCGCGCCCAGCGTCACCACCGGCCCCGTCGCGGCGGACGTCCCCTGGGGTGCGACGTGGCCGGCTCTCGAGACGTTCCGTGGGCTCGCCCGCGAGCGGCGGGTCATCCCGGTCGTGCGCCGGCTGCTGGCCGACGACGTGACGCCGGTGGGGCTGTACCGCACGCTCGCGGCCGGGCGCCCTGGCACGTTCGTCCTCGAGTCGGCCGAGTCCGACGGGACGTGGTCGCGCTGGTCGTTCGTCGGCGTGCGGTCGCGCGCGACGCTGACGGTCCGCGACGGCGCCCCGGTGTGGCTGGGCGACGTGCCGGTGGGGGTGCCGACCGAGGGCGACACGCTCGAGGTTCTTTCCCGCACGCTGGACGTCCTGCGCACGCCCGCCGTGCCCGGCCTGCCGCCGCTCACGAGCGGCCTGGTCGGCGCGCTGGGCTGGGACGTCGTGCGGCACTGGGAGCCGACCCTGCCCGCGAAGGCCCCCGAGGAGCTCGGCGTCCCCGAGCTGACGCTGCTGCTGGCCACCGACCTCGCGGTCGTGGACCACCAGGACGGGTCCGTGTGGCTCGTGGCGAACGCGATCAACTTCGACGACACGGACGACCGGGTCGACGAGGCGCACGCCGACGCGGTGGCCCGGCTGGACGCGATGCAGGCCGCGCTGCTGCACCCGGTCGACCCGGGCGTCTCGGTACTCGTGGACGTCGAGGAGCCCGAGCTCTCGTTCCGGTCCACGCGCGAGGAGTTCGAGCAGGCGGTCCGGATCGGCCAGGAGGCGATCCGCGACGGCGAGGTGTTCCAGGTGGTGATCTCGCAGCGTCTCGACCTCGACTGCGACGCGGACCCGCTGGACGTCTACCGCGTGCTGCGCACCATCAACCCGAGCCCGTACATGTACTACCTGCAGCTGCAGGACGCGGACGGCGCCGACTTCGCGGTCGTCGGCTCCAGCCCGGAGACGCTCGTCAAGGTCACCGACGGGCGGGTCGTCACGTTCCCGATCGCCGGCTCGCGGCCCCGCGGCGCGACGCCCGAGGAGGACCGCGCCCTGCAGGACGAGGTGCTGGCCGACCCCAAGGAGCGGGCGGAGCACATCATGCTCGTCGACCTGTCCCGCAACGACCTGGTCAAGGTGTGCGAGCCGACCAGCGTCGAGGTGGTCGAGTTCATGGCCGTCAAGCGGTACTCGCACATCATGCACATCTGCTCGACGGTGGTCGGCCGGCTCCGTGAGGGTGCGACCGCGCTCCAGACGCTCGTCGCGACGTTTCCCGCCGGCACGCTCTCCGGGGCGCCCAAGCCGCGGGCCATCGCCCTCATCGACGAGATCGAGCCCGCCCGGCGCGGCATCTACGGCGGCACGGTGGGCTACTTCGACTTCGCCGGAGACATGGACATGGCGATCGCGATCCGCACCGCCCTGATCCGTGACGGCCGCGCGAGCGTCCAGGCGGGCGGCGGCATCGTCGCCGACTCGGTGCCGGCGCTGGAGTACGAGGAGTCGCGGAACAAGGCGGCCGCCGCGGTGCGGGCGGTCCAGACGGCGTCCCGGTTGCGCAGAGCGGGCGCATGACGACGGACGCCCCGACCCCGTCGGCACCGGCACCGGCACCGGCCCCGCGCAGCTCGCGCGGGCGGACGGCGGGAACCGTCGTCCTGCTCGCCGCCCTGACGGCGCTCTCCGCGCTGCCGACCTGGATCCACGCGAGCGGCACCACCGCGCTGCAGGGGACGGTGCAGGTCGCCATCTCGGGGTCGCAGGTCGCGCCCGCGATCTTCGCGGCGGCGGTCGCGCTGCTCGCCGCGGCGGCGGCCGTGTCCCTCGTCGGCCCGGTCGGGCGCTGGGTCGTCGCGGTGGTCATCGCCCCGTGCGGCGTGCTCGTGGTCGCGTCGGCGCTGTCGGTGCTCTCCGCTCCGGAGACCGCCGCCGCGCCCGTCGTCGCGGGGGTGACCGGCGTCGGCCGTCTCACCGGACCGGTCACGACGACCGCCTGGCCCTGGGTGGCCGTCGCCGTGGGCGTCCTCGACGTCCTGGGCGCGCTGTGGTTCCTGCGCGTGTCCCGGCAGTTCGCGAACGTCTCGCGGCGGCACGAGAGCGGGCCGCGGACCGGCGGACCCGGGCCCGACGACGAGCGCTCGGCGTGGGACGCACTGAGCCGCGGCGACGACCCGTCGTGAGGACGTCGTGTGCAGGTCGCGGTCCGATAGGGTGATGGTCGAACTCCGCACGAAGGGCACCACCTGATGGCTGACCAGTCCCTTGCGCACCGCGCGCAGCACGCCACCCGCACCGAGACCGTCCACCTGCCGCCCAGCGCACCGCCGACCAACCACGGCAAGACGCTCGCCGCCTGGGTCACCACGTACGGCGTCGTCGGCGGCATCACCCTCGCCGGCGTCGCGATGGTGTTCGCGGTCGTCTGGCTCGTCTGGGTCGGCCTCGCGATCGCCGTCGTGGCGATCGTGGTCGGCAAGGTGCTCCAGGTGCTCGGGCACGGCCAGGGCGGCGCGGCGACGCGGGCCCGGGAGGCCCGCTCCGGCGGACACTGACGGGCCCCAGCCGACCGCGGCCTGCACGTCCGGGGTCCAGGGGCCGGCTCTCGCGCACTTCGACGAACGCACTTCGATGACCGCAGCCATGGCTCCCGGCTCCCGCCGGACCTGACCGAGGAGGACCGATGTCGACCCCCCAGGACCCGCAGGACCCGCAGAGCCCGTACGGCGGCGGGACGCCGCAGGAGCCGACGTCGCCGTACGGCGCGCCGACACCGCCCCCGGACCCGTCCGCCTCGTACCCGTCGGCCCCGCAGTACCCGACGTACGGGCAGGGCCCGGAGGCGTCGCAGTACCCGCCCGCCGCGCAGTACCCGTCGGGCCAGTACCCGCAGGCCGGCCAGTACCCGGCGGCGACGCCGTACGGCGCCGGCCAGTACGGCTACGTGTACCCGAAGAACTCGCTGGGCGTGTGGTCGCTCGTCCTCGGCATCCTCGGCATGGTCGTCTGCGGCCTGTTCGCCGGCATCCCCGCGATCATCGTCGGCAACAACGCGAAGCGCGCCGTCGCGCAGGGCGAGGCGAACAACGGCGGCCTGGCGACGGCCGGCGTCATCCTCGGCTGGATCAGCGTCGGCCTGTCGATCCTGGGCGTCGTGCTCTGGGTCTTCGTGATCGGCATCGCCGGGCTGAACGCCAACACGTCGACCTACTGATCTCGTGCCGTCCGTCCGGCCGGACGCCCCGGAGGGCCTCGCCACGACGGCGACGGACCCGGGGGGCCGGTCGGCGCTCGTCGGTCGCGTCCGACGTCCGCTGGCCGTCGCGGCGGTCGTCGCCGCCGGCACGGTGCTGCTCGCGGTGCGGGACCCGCACGTGGCCGGCAGCTACGCGCTCTGCCCGCTGCACGCGCTGACCGGGCTGTGGTGCCCGGCCTGCGGGTGCCTGCGCGCGACGCACGACCTCGCGCACGGCGACCTCGTCGGCGCCTGGGGCATGAACCCGCTGTGGGTGCTCGCGGTCCCGCTCGTCGCGGCGCTGTGGGTGCGCTGGTTCGCCGCCGCGGCTGCGGGTCGTCCGGCACGGGCCGTCCCGCTGCGGGTCGGGTGGGCCGGTCTGGCGGTCGTGCTCGTGTTCGGCGTGCTGCGCAACGTCCCGTCCCTCGCGCCGTGGCTGGCCCCCTGAGCGCACGACCGGATCGCCGGTTTCGTCCCCGCGTCGCACGGGCCGGTCCCACGGATCGGCGTGTGGTCGGGGTCACCTCCGGACGCCTCTACGATGGCCACCGGAGACTCCGTCGCCACCGAGGGCAGCGGGACGGCTCCGGAACCGGGGAAGGGGTGAGGCTTCGATGACCGTGCTGGACGACATCGTCGCAGGCGTCAGGGAGGACCTTGCCGTCCGCGAGGCGGCGACTCCGCTGGCGGTCGTGAAGGAGCTGGCGGCGAAGCGCCCGTCCGCCCTCGACGCGGTGGCCCGGCTGCGGGTCGAGGACGCGGTCACCGTGATCGCCGAGGTCAAGCGGTCGAGCCCGAGCAAGGGCTCGCTCGCGCCGATCAAGGACCCGGCGGCCCTGGCTGCGGAGTACGAGAAGGGCGGCGCGGCCGTCATCTCCGTGCTCACGGAGCAGCGCCGGTTCAAGGGGTCGCTCGCCGACCTCGACGCCGTGCGCGCCAAGGTCGACATCCCGGTCCTGCGCAAGGACTTCGTGGTGACGCCGTACCAGGTGTGGGAGGCGCGGGCGCACGGCGCCGACGTGGTGCTCCTCATCGTCGCGGCGCTCGAGCAGACCGTGCTGGAGTCGCTCGTCGAGCGGGTCCACTCGCTCGGCATGACGGCGCTCGTCGAGGTGCACGACACCGAGGAGGTCGCGCGGGCGGTGGACGCCGGCGCGCGGGTGATCGGTGTGAACGCACGCAACCTCAAGTCGCTCGAGGTGGACCGGACCACGTTCTCCCGGGTCGCCCCGTCGATCCCGTCGCACATCGTGAGGATCGCGGAGTCGGGCGTGCGCGGGCCGCACGACGTCGTGGACTACGCACGGGCAGGCGCCGACGCGGTGCTCGTCGGCGAGGCGCTCGTCACGGACGACGCGCCCCGCAACTCGGTCGCCGACCTGGTCGCGGCCGGGGCCCACCCCTCGCTGCGGGCGGTGCGCCGGTGAGCGGTCGGCCCGACGTCCCCGGGATGCGCGACATCCGATCGGGCGGCGGCCCGCTCGCTGCGCACCTCGGCCCGTACTTCGGCGACTTCGGCGGGCGCTTCGTCCCCGAGGCCCTCATCGCCGCGCTCGACGAGATCGACACCGAGTACCACAAGGCGCTCACCGACCCGGCCTTCGGCAAGGAGCTGGCGCGCCTGCACCGCACCTACACCGGCCGCCCGAGCCCGCTGACCGAGGTGCCGCGGTTCGCGCGTCACGTCGGCGAGGGCGTGCGCGTGTTCCTCAAGCGCGAGGACCTCAACCACACCGGCTCGCACAAGATCAACAACGTGCTCGGCCAGGCGCTCCTCGTGAAGCGCATGGGCAAGACGAGGCTCATCGCCGAGACCGGCGCGGGCCAGCACGGCGTCGCGACGGCCACCGCGGCCGCGCTCATGGACCTCGAGTGCGTCATCTACATGGGCGAGGAGGACACCCGGCGGCAGGCGCTCAACGTCGCCCGGATGGAGCTCCTCGGCGCGACGGTCGTCCCGGTGACGATCGGGACGCGCACCCTCAAGGACGCGATCAACGAGGCGCTGCGCGACTGGGTCGCGAACGTCGAGACGACGCACTACCTGCTCGGCACGGTCACCGGGCCGCACCCGTTCCCGGAGATGGTCCGCGACTTCCACCGCGTCATCGGCGAGGAGGCGCGCGCCCAGCTGCTCGAGGAGATCGGCCGGCTGCCCGACGCCGTCGCCGCGTGCGTGGGCGGCGGGTCGAACGCGATGGGCATCTTCAACGCGTTCCTCGACGACGCGGACGTCCGGCTGTTCGGCTTCGAGGCCGGGGGAGAGGGCATCGAGTCCGGTCGCCACTCGGCCCGGTTCCGCGGTGGCGCTCCCGGCGTGCTGCACGGTGCCAAGTCGTACCTGCTGCAGGACGAGGACGGGCAGACGCTGCCGAGCCACTCGGTGTCCGCGGGTCTCGACTACCCGAGCGTCGGGCCGGAGCACGCGTGGCTGCACGACATCGGCCGCGCCGACTACCGGCCCGTGACCGACGTCGAGGCGATGGAGGCGTTCCGCCTGCTGTGCCGCACCGAGGGGATCATCCCCGCGATCGAGTCGGCGCACGCCCTGGCGGGCGCCATCCAGATCGGCCGCGAGGCCACGACGTGGCGCGGCGACGACGGCCACGACCCCGTGCTGCTCGTGAACCTGTCGGGTCGCGGCGACAAGGACGTGGCGACCGCGGCGGCGTGGTTCGGGCTGATCGAGGACGAGCCGGTCGTGCTGGCCGACGAGGGGGAGCAGCTGTGACGGGGAGCGTCGGGGTGCGGTCGCAGGTCGGGCAACGGCTGGACGCGCTCCGCGCCGACGAGGGCCGCGCCGCGCTCATCGGCTACCTGCCGGTCGGCTACCCGACCGTGGGCGGGTCGGTCGAGGCCGTCCGCACCATGGTCGACGCGGGTGTCGACATCGTGGAGCTGGGTGTCCCGTACACGGACCCCGTGATGGACGGCCCGGTCATCCAGAGGGCCGCCGACGCCGCACTCCGCGGTGGCGCACGCGTGCGCGACACGATCGACGCGGTCGAGAAGGTCGCCGGACGCGGCGCGCCGATCCTCGTCATGACGTACTGGAACCTCGTGCTGCGCTACGGCGTCGACGCGTTCGCGCGCGACCTCGCGGCGGCCGGCGGCGCGGGCCTCATCACGCCGGACCTCATCCCCGACGAGGCCGCCGAGTGGATGGCCGCGTCCGACGCGCACGGGCTGGACCGCGTGTTCCTCGTCGCACCGAGCTCGACCCCCGAACGGCTCGCGTCGACGGCCGCGGCCTCGCGGGGCTTCGTCTACGCGGCGTCGACCATGGGCGTCACCGGCGAGCGGGCGACCGTGGGCTCGCGGGCCGAGGAGCTCGTGGCGAGCACCCGCGCGGCGGGTGCGGAGCACGTGTGCGTGGGTCTGGGCGTGTCCCGCCCCGAGCAGGCCGCGCAGGTCGCCGCCTACGCGGACGGCGTGATCGTGGGCTCGGCGCTCGTCCGGACGCTGCTCGACGCGCAGGACGCGGGCACGCCGGCCGCGGGTCTCGACGCGCTCGCCCGGCTGACCGCCGACCTCGCCGCCGGCGTGGCGTCGTCCGCCGGGGTCGCCCGGTGAACGCACTCGCCACGTCGATCCCGAGCCCGTCGCAGGGTGTCTGGCACCTCGGGCCGTTCCCCATCAGGGCCTACGCGTTCGCGATCCTGCTCGGCATCCTCGTCGCGCTCTGGATGACCCGACGGCGGTGGGTCGAGCGCGGCGGTGACGCCGACACGGTCCTCGAGATCTCGTTCTGGGCCGTGCCCTTCGGGATCGTCGGCGGCCGGATCTACCACGTCATCACGTCGCCCGACGCGTACTTCGGCGTGGGCGGTGAGCCCTGGCGGGCGTTCGCCATCTGGGAGGGCGGCCTCGGGATCTGGGGCGCCGTCGCGCTGGGCGCGGTCGGTGCCTGGATCGGGTGCCGCCGCAACGGCGTGCTGCTCGCCCCGTTCGCCGACGCGCTCGCACCCGGGCTGCTCGTCGCGCAGGCGATCGGCCGCCTCGGCAACTGGTTCAACCAGGAGCTGTTCGGCGGGCCGACGAGCCTGCCGTGGGGCCTCCGGATCGACGACGCCCACCTGCCGCCCGGCTACGACCCCGGCACCCTGTTCCACCCCACGTTCCTGTACGAGATCGTGTGGAACCTCGCGGGTGCCGCGCTGCTCATCTGGCTCGACCGTCGCTACCGGCTCGGCCACGGACGGGTGTTCTGGCTGTACGTGGTCGTGTACACGACCGGACGGCTGTGGATCGAGCTGCTCAGGATCGACACGGCGCACCACTTCCTGGGGCTGCGCCTCAACGTCTGGACGTCGATCATCGTGGGCCTCGGGGCGCTGGTAGCGTTCGTGGTGGTCGGGCGCCGGCATCCTGGGCGCGACACGACACTCCTGCGGGAACCCCCCCACACGCAGGACGACGAGGAGAGCACGTCGGAGCCCGCTCGCTGACCGCGAGCGACCTCACGAGCCACCTCACCGAAGAGCGGCGATGCAGCCACGGACGTTTCCGGGTTGTATCGTCGCCCACACGTCTGGGCCGACGACGTCCCGCGTTCCCCATGTTCGTGCTATGCCCCGGCCCCCCGGGGACCGTGAGGACGGTGCTGATGTCGACGTCGCCCGTGAGCCCCGACGCACCCGCTGCGTCGGCCGCCCCGGTGAGGCAGGGTCTGTACGACCCGTCCGCCGAGCACGACGCGTGCGGTTTCGCGTTCGTCGCCACGCTCCGGGGCACCCCGGGCCGTGACATCGTCGACGCCGGGCTCACCGCCCTGCTCAACCTCGACCACCGCGGCGCGGTCGGCGCCGAGGAGGACAGCGGCGACGGCGCGGGCATCCTGACCCAGATCCCCGACGCTTTCCTGCGCGACGTCGTCGACGCCGAGCTGCCGCCCGCGGGGTTCTACGCGATCGGCATGGCGTTCCTCCCGGTCGACGAGACCGAGCAGCGCTCGGTCGTCGCGGCGATCGAGTCGATCGCCGCCGAGGAGAAGCTCGACGTGCTCGCGTGGCGCGAGGTCACCGTCACGGCCGACCTCGTCGGGCCGACCGCCCGCGCGTCGATGCCGGTGTTCCGCCAGCTCGTCGTGGCGGACCCGTCGCGCGAGCTGTCGGGCGTCGAGCTCGACCGTCGTGCCTACCGGCTGCGCAAGCGGACCGAGCGCGAGCTCGGGGTGTACTTCGCGTCCCTCTCGTCGCGGACGATCGCGTACAAGGGCATGCTCACCACGGGCCAGCTCGAGCCGTTCTTCGCCGACCTGTCGGACCCGCGGTACGCGAGCGAGATCGCCCTCGTGCACTCGCGCTTCTCGACCAACACGTTCCCGTCGTGGCCGCTCGCGCAGCCGTTCCGGATGGTCGCGCACAACGGCGAGATCAACACGGTCCGGGGCAACCGGAACTGGATGGCCGCCCGGGAGGGCACGCTCGCCAGCGAGGCGCTCGGCGACCTGTCGCCGCTGCTGCCGGTCTGTACGCCCGGCGGCTCCGACTCCGGCAGCTTCGACGAGGTGCTCGAGCTGCTGCACCTGTCGGGCCGCTCCCTGCCGCACGCGGTCATGATGATGATCCCGGAGGCGTGGGAGAACCACGCCCAGATGGATCCCGCGCGCCGCTCGTTCTACGAGTACCACTCGACGCTCATGGAGCCGTGGGACGGTCCGGCGGCGATGACGTTCACCGACGGCACCCTGGTGGGCTCGGTGCAGGACCGCAACGGCCTGCGTCCGGGGCGCTTCTGGGTCACGGAGGACGGCCTCGTGGTCTGCGCCTCCGAGGCCGGCGTGCTCGACATCGACCCCGCGACCGTCGTCGCGAAGGGCCGGCTGGAGCCGGGCCGCATGTTCCTCGTCGACACCGGCAAGGGCCGGATCATCGAGGACCAGGAGATCAAGGCCCAGCTCGCCGCGCAGCGTCCGTACGCGGAGTGGGTCCGCGACAACTCGGTGTACCTCGAGCAGCTGCCCGACCGTGAGCACGTGGCGCACTCCGCCGCGTCGGTGCGCCGTCGCCAGCGGGCGTTCGGGTACACCGAGGAGGAGCTCAAGATCCTTCTCAGCCCGATGGCCGCCAACGGGGCGGAGCCGCTGGGTGCGATGGGCTCCGACACGCCGGTCGCGGTGCTCTCGAGCCGCCCGCGCCTGCTCTTCGACTACTTCACGCAGATGTTCGCCCAGGTCACCAACCCGCCGCTCGACGCGATCCGTGAGGAGCTCGTCACCGCGATCGGTGGCGCGATCGGCCCGGAGCCGAACCTGCTCGAGGACGGCCCCGGTCACGCCCGCAAGCTGATCCTGCCGTTCCCGGTCATCGACAACGACCAGCTCGCGAAGATCGTGCACGTCCAGAAGGAGCCGGCGCTCGGCTTCCGGGCGACGACGATCCGCGGCCTCTACCGCGCCGCGGGCGGGGGAGAGGCGCTCGAGCAGCGCCTCGAGGAGATCTTCGCGGAGGTCGACGCGGCGGTCGCCGACGGCGTGAGCTTCCTCGTGCTGTCCGACCGGAACTCCGACGCCGACCTGGCGCCGATCCCGTCGCTCCTGCTCCTGTCCGCGGTGCACCACCACACGCTGCGCCGGCACACCCGCACGCAGATCTCGCTCGTCGTCGAGGCGGGTGACGTGCGCGAGGTGCACCACGTCGCGCTGCTCATCGGCTACGGCGCGGCCGCGGTGAACCCGTACCTCGCCATGGAGACCGTCGAGGACCTCGCGCGCAACGGCTACCTCGGGGCCGTCGGTCCGCAGAAGGCCGTCGCGAACCTCATCAAGGCGCTCGGCAAGGGTGTCCTCAAGGTCATGTCGAAGATGGGCATCTCCACGATCGCGTCGTACCGCGGTGCGCAGGTGTTCGAGGCGATCGGCCTGTCCCACGCGCTCGTCGACCGGTTCTTCACCGGCACCACGAGCCGGCTCGGCGGCATCGGGCTCGACGTCATCGCGGCCGAGGTCGCGGCCCGCCACGCGGACGCCTACCCGGCGAGCGGCAACCGGCTCGCGCACCAGCGGCTGGCCGTCGGGGGCGAGTACCAGTGGCGTCGCGACGGCGAGGACCACCTGTTCGACCCCGAGACGGTGTTCCGCCTGCAGCACTCCACGCGGACCCGCCAGATGGACATCTTCCGGCAGTACACGAACCGGGTCGACGAGCAGTCGTCGCGGCTCATGACGCTGCGCGGCCTGCTCGCCTTCAAGGAGGGCGTGCGCGAACCCGTGCCGCTCGACGAGGTCGAGCCGGTCAGCGAGATCGTCAAGCGGTTCAACACGGGTGCCATGTCGTACGGCTCGATCTCGGCCGAGGCGCACGAGACGCTCGCGGTCGCGATGAACAGCATCGGCGCGAAGTCGAACACCGGCGAGGGGGGCGAGGACCCGGAGCGTCTGCACGACCCGGCGCGCCGCTCGGCGATCAAGCAGATCGCGTCCGGCCGGTTCGGCGTGACCAGCGAGTACCTGACCAACGCGGACGACATCCAGATCAAGCTCGCCCAGGGCGCCAAGCCCGGCGAGGGCGGGCAGCTCCCCGGCCACAAGGTGTACCCGTGGGTCGCGAAGACCCGGCACTCGACGCCGGGCGTCGGCCTCATCTCGCCGCCGCCGCACCACGACATCTACTCGATCGAGGACCTGGCGCAGCTGATCCACGACGCCAAGAACGCCAACCCGCGCGCCCGGATCCACACCAAGCTCGTCAGCGAGTTCGGGGTCGGGACCATCGCGGCGGGTGTCGCGAAGGCGCACTCGGACGTCGTGCTCATCTCGGGCCACGACGGCGGCACGGGTGCGAGCCCGCTGACGTCGCTCAAGCACGCGGGCACCCCGTGGGAGATCGGCCTGGCCGAGACCCAGCAGACGCTCGTGCTCAACAACCTCCGCGACCGGGTCGTGGTGCAGGTCGACGGGCAGCTCAAGACGGGCCGCGACGTGATCATCGGTGCGCTGCTCGGTGCCGAGGAGTTCGGCTTCGCGACGGCGCCGCTCGTCGTGTCGGGCTGCATCATGATGCGCGTCTGCCACCTCGACACCTGCCCCGTCGGCGTCGCGACGCAGAACCCCGAGCTGCGGGCCCGGTTCACGGGCAAGCCGGAGTTCGTCGTCACGTTCATGGAGTTCATCGCGCAGGAGGTCCGCGAGATCCTCGCCGAGCTCGGCTTCCGCAGCATCGAGGAGGCCGTCGGTCACGTCGAGCTGCTCGACACCCGTGCGGCGATCGACCACTGGAAGGCCGAGGGACTCGACCTCGGGCCGGTGCTCGCCGTCCCGGAGCCCGTCCCCGGCTCGTCGCTGTTCCACACGCAGGACCAGGACCACGGCCTGCAGCGGGCGCTCGACAACCAGCTGATCGCGCTCGCGCAGGACGCCCTCGAGCGCGGGGAGCCCGTGCGCATCGCGCTGCCGGTGCGCAACGTCAACCGCACCGTCGGCACGATGCTCGGGCACGAGGTCACCAAGCGGTTCGGCGGTGCCGGCCTGCCCGACGACACGATCGACGTCACGCTCACCGGCTCGGCCGGGCAGTCGTTCGGGGCCTTCGTGCCGCGCGGCCTGACCCTGCGGCTGTTCGGCGACGCGAACGACTACGTCGGCAAGGGCCTGTCCGGCGGCCGCATCGTGATCCGCCCGGACCGCAACGCGGTGCTCCAGAGCGAGATCAACGTCGTCGCGGGGAACGTCATCGGGTACGGCGCGACCACCGGCCAGATCTTCCTGCGCGGCCTGGTCGGCGAGCGGTTCGGCGTCCGGAACTCCGGCGCCACGCTCGTCGTCGAAGGCGTCGGCGACCACGGCTGCGAGTACATGACCGGCGGCACCGTCCTGGTCCTCGGTCCCACGGGCCGCAACTTCGGTGCGGGCATGTCGGGCGGCACGGCCTACGTGCTCGACCTCGTGCCCGCGCTCGTCAACCTCGAGGCGGTCCGCACCCGCGAGCTGTCCCTCGACCCCCTCGACGACGAGGACGCCGCGCTCGTCGAGCAGCTCCTGCGCACGCACCACGAGGAGACGGGCTCGCCCGTCGCCGCACAGCTGCTCGAGGACTTCGCAGCGACCCGGGCGCGGTTCACGCGACTCCTGCCCACCGAGTACGCCCGCGTCCGTCGTGCGCTCGCCCAGGCCGAGGCCGACGGCCTCGACCCGGCGGCGCCCGGCGTGTGGGACCAGATCCTGGAGGTGGCCCGTGGCTGACCCCCGCGGCTTCCTGAAGGTCCGTGAGCGCGAGCTCCCGGCCAACCGCCCGATCGAGGTGCGTCTGCGCGACTGGAAGGACGTGCACGCCCACCTGGAGGAGGGCCAGCCGTTCCTCAAGGAGCAGGCGGGCCGCTGCATGGACTGCGGCGTCCCGTTCTGCCACAACGGCTGCCCGCTCGGGAACCTCATCCCGGACTGGAACGACCTGGTGTGGCGCGGGCAGTGGTCGGACGCGATCGACCGTCTGCACGCGACCAACAACTTCCCCGAGTTCACCGGTCGGATCTGCCCGGCGCCGTGCGAGTCGAGCTGCGTGCTCGGGATCAACCAGCCCGCGGTGACGATCAAGAACATCGAGGTCTCGATCATCGACGAGGCCTACGAGCGCGGGTACGTCACCCCGCAGGTGCCGCAGCGGCTCACCGGTCACACGATCGCCGTCGTCGGCTCGGGGCCCGCTGGTCTCGCCGCCGCGCAGCAGCTCACGCGCGCCGGCCACACGGTCGCCGTGTACGAGCGGGACGACGCCATCGGCGGCCTCATGCGGTACGGCGTGCCGGACTTCAAGCTCGAGAAGATCCACATCGACCGCCGGCTGGCGCAGATGGAGGCCGAGGGCACCCGGTTCCGTCCGGGTGTCGAGATCGGCCGCGACGTCACGTGGGCACAGCTCCAGGCGCGGTACGACGCGATCGTCATCGCCACCGGCGCGACCGTCCCGCGCGAGCTGCGCGTGCCCGGCAAGGAGCTCGGCGGCGTGCACGTCGCGATGGAGTTCCTGCACCAGGCCAACGCCGTCGCGGCCGGCAAGCCGGTCGAGGACCAGATCACCGCCACCGGCAAGCACGTCGTCATCATCGGCGGCGGCGACACCGGCTCGGACTGCCTCGGCACCGCGCTGCGCCAGGGCGCGGCGTCCGTGACGACGCTCGCCATCGGCAAGCGTCCGCCCGAGGAGCGCCCGTCGCACCAGCCGTGGCCGACCGACCCGATCCTCTTCGAGGTCTCGTCGTCCCACGAGGAGGGCGGCGAGCGCGACTACCTCGCGTCGACCGTCGAGTTCGTCGGCGACGGCACGGTCCAGCGCCTGCGGCTCGCGACCACCGAGTACCTGTCGGACGGTCGGCGTGTGCCCACCCCCGGCACGGAGCGGGAGATCCCGGCGGACCTCGTGCTCGTCGCGATGGGCTTCACGGGTCCCGAGACCGAGCCGCTGACCGAGCAGCTCGGCATCGAGCTGACCTCGCGCGGTCTCGTCACGCGCGGCGACGACTTCGCGACCACCGTCCCGGGCGTCTTCGTCGCCGGCGACGCAGGTCGCGGCCAGTCGCTCATCGTCTGGGCGATCGCCGAGGGCCGAGCCGCTGCCGCAGCCGTCGACACGTATCTCTCGGGCAGCACGGAGCTGCCCTCGCCGGTCACAGCGTCCACCGTGGCGATGCGCCCCTAAGACCCACCCCAGACCTCGTCGCCCTACCGGCCGGCCCTGGGGGTCGGACCGGGACGTTGGTCCGATCACGTAAACCAGGAAGGCATAGGCTCGTCCCCATGCGTAGAGCAAAGATCGTCTGCACCATCGGCCCCGCCACGGAGTCCGCCGAACAGCTCCAGGCCCTCGTGGACGCGGGGATGGACGTGGCCCGGATCAACCGGAGCCACGGCGACACCGAGGCGCACAAGAAGGTGTACGACAACGTCCGTGCGGCGTCGAAGGCCTCCGGGCGCTCCGTCGCCGTCCTCGTGGACCTCCAGGGTCCGAAGATCCGTCTCGGGCGGTTCGTCGAGGGCAAGCACGACCTCGCGGTCGGCGACGTGTTCACGATCACGACCGACGAGGTCGACGGCACCAAGGAGCGCGTCTCGACGACGTTCAAGGGCCTGCCGGGCGACGTGAAGCCGGGCGACCCGATCCTCATCGACGACGGCAAGGTGCTCGTCCGCGTCACCGCGGTCGAGGGCAACGACGTCGTCACGCGCGTCGAGGTGCCGGGCCCGGTCTCGAACAACAAGGGCCTCAACCTGCCCGGTGTCGCCGTGTCGATCCCCGCGATGAGCGACAAGGACGAGGCGGACCTGCGCTGGGCCCTCCAGATCGGCGCGGACATCATCGCGCTGTCCTTCGTCCGCAACGCGGCCGACTACGACGACGTGCGCCGGATCATGGAGGAGGAGAACCGGATCGTCCCGGTCATCGCCAAGATCGAGAAGCCGCAGGCCGTCGAGAACCTCGCGGAGATCGTCGCCCGGTTCGACGGCATCATGGTCGCCCGCGGCGACCTCGGCGTCGAGCTGCCGCTCGAGCAGGTCCCGCTCGTGCAGAAGCGCGCCGTCGAGATGGCCCGTCGCAACGCGAAGCCGGTCATCGTCGCCACGCAGGTGCTCGAGTCGATGACCACCAACCCGCGCCCGACCCGCGCCGAGACGTCCGACTGCGCCAACGCGGTCCTCGACGGCGCGGACGCGGTCATGCTCTCGGGCGAGACGAGCGTCGGCGACTACCCGATCGAGACGGTGCGCACCATGGCCCGGATCATCGAGGCCACCGAGGAGCTCGGCCGGGAGCGCATCGCCCCCCTCGGCTCCACGCCGCACACCCGCGGTGGTGCCATCACGCGCGCGGCCGCCGAGATCGGCGAGGCGCTCGGCGTGAAGTACCTCGTGACGTTCACGCAGTCGGGCGACTCGGCACGGCGCATGTCGCGGCTGCGCTCGGCGATCCCGCTGCTGGCGTTCACGCCGGAGCAGCAGGTCCGCAACGTGCTCTCGCTCAGCTGGGGCGTGAACACGTACCAGGTGCCGTCGGTCGACAACACCGACCAGATGGTCAACCAGGTGGACGCGACCCTGCGCGCGAACGGGCTCGCCGAGGTCGGCGACTACGTCGTGGTCGTCGCCGGCACGCCCGTCGGCGTGGTCGGCTCGACGAACTCGATCGTCGTCCACAAGATCGGTGACGAGGAGAACCCGGGCGGCCGCGTCGCCTGACGCTCCGCACGCACGACCGACGGGCCCCGGGACGCTGATCCCGGGGCCCGTCGGCGTCCACGCGCCCGGCGGGCATCGCGCCTCTCCTCGCGCGGTGCCCGAGCGGGCGGCGCTAGTGTCCGACCGAGAGGGCGTTCCGGCACGACGGCATCGGGTGGGTCTGTGCGACAGCCGCGACGTGGCACGGCACCGGGCGAGGTGCGGTGACCGGCGCGCCGGTGGTCACGGGGACGGCACCCGCGCCTGCGCGGCTCTCGACGATCACGCTCACCACAGTCGTCGTCGGGTCGATGGTCGGCGCCGGCGTGTTCTCGCTCCCGCAGCGGTTCGCCGAGGAGACGGGCGTCTACGGGGCGCTGATCGCGTGGGCGGTCGCCGGCACGGGGATGCTCATGCTGGCGTTCGTGTTCCAGAACCTCGCGGTGCGCAAGCCCGAGCTGGACGCGGGGGTGTACGCGTACGCGAAGGCCGGGTTCGGCGAGTACCTCGGCTTCTTCTCGGCGTTCGGGTACTGGGCGAGCGCGTGCGTCGGCAACGTCACGTACTGGGTGCTCATCATGTCGACGGTCGGCGCGCTGGTCCCCGCGCTGGGCTCGGGCGACACCGTGCCGGCGGTCGCGGCGTCGTCGGTCGGGCTCTGGCTGTTCTTCGTGCTGATCCGCCGAGGGCTGCGGCAGGCGACCTCGCTCAACCGGGTCGTGACCATCGCGAAGGTGGTCCCGATCGTCGTGTTCGTGCTGCTCTCGGCGTTCGCCCTGGACCCGGGGGTGCTCGCCGCCAACCTGCGCGGCGCCGACTTCGCAGGCTCGTTGTTCGACCAGGTGCGCGGCACGATGCTCGTCACCGTGTTCGTCTTCCTCGGAGTCGAGGGTGCGAGTGTCTACTCCCGCCACGCCCGGCGTCGCCAGGACGTCGGGCGTGCGACGGTGCTCGGCTTCCTCAGCGTGTTCGCGGTGTTCGCGTCGGTGACGATCGTGTCGTACGGGATCCTGCCGATGAGCGAGCTGGCCGAGCTGCGGCAGCCCTCGATGGCCGGGGTCCTGGAGGCGGCGGTCGGGGGGTGGGGCAGCGCGTTCGTGAGCGTCGGGCTCGTCGTGTCCGTGCTCGGGGCGTACCTCGCGTGGACGCTCATGGCGGCCGAGGTGCTCTTCGTCGCGGCGAAGGACGACGACATGCCACGCTTCCTCAAAGGAGTCAGCGCCTCGGACGTGCCGGTGCCGGCGCTGCTGCTCACCGCGCTGCTGGCGCAGGCGTTCCTCGTGGTGTCGCTGTTCTCGGAGAACGCGTTCGACTTCGCGCTGGACCTGACGAGCTCGCTGGCGCTCGTCCCGTACCTGCTCGCCGCCGCGTACGCCCTCAAGCTCGTGCTGGTCCGCGACTCGTACCCGCCCGGTGACCGGGCGCGGCGGCGCGACCTCGTCGTGGGCCTTCTGGCCACCGTCTACACGGCGTTCCTGCTCGTCGCGGCCGGTCCGACCTACCTGCTCGTGTCCTTCGTCGTCTACGCGCCCGCGACCATCCTGTTCGTGATGGCGCGCCGGGAGCAGGGCCGCCGGGTGTTCTCGCGCCGGGAGGTCGCGATCCTCGTCGTCTCGCTCGCGGGGGCCGCGCTCGGCGTCGTCGCGCTCGTCACGGGCTGGATCCACCTGTGACGGCCGGGGCCCCCGTCCGTGTGCGGACGAGGGCCCCGAGGTCGTGCACCGCACCGCTAGGCCGCCACGACGGTCGAGCTGTACGTGTCCTGCGCTCTGGTGTCGGGCCGGCTGTGCGACGACGTGATGTGCCCGAAGTCCGTCTCCCAGCCGAGGACGGAGACCCGGACGAGGTCGCGCACGGTCGCCGAGCCCGCCGGACCGCCTCTCGGTCCGGCACGCCGAACGTACGGGCGTGGGGGAAGACCCCGGGAGCGGGAAAACCCCAGGACAGGCCCCGCCTCACGACCCGGGGTCGGTGGGGGCGGAGCGCTCGACGCAGCGGGCGAGCTCGGCGCGGTTGCGCACGCCGAGCTTGCGGTAGATGCGCGTGAGGTGGGCCTCGACGGTCGACTCGCTCACGAACAGCCGCCCCGCGATCTCGCGGTTGCGCAGGCCCGTGCTGACGAGGCCCGCGACCTCGTGCTCGGTCGCGGTCAGCTCGTCGTCGGCACCTCCACGGACACGGTCGAGCAGGTCGCGGGCGAGCGGTCCCCAGCCGTGGACCCGCTGCGCGGTGAGGGTCGCGAGGGTGTCCTCGGCCACGGGCCGGACGGCTGCCCGGCGTCCTGCGCGCAGTGCTGCGGCCACCTCGAACGTGCCGATGCGGGCGGCGTCGATCGCATAGCCGAGCGTCGACATCGCCTGCCGGGCGGCGGCGAGCGTCGGCTGCGCGGTGGGCTCGTCACGCAGCAGCAGGAGCTGGCCGCGGGCCGCGAGCACCTGGGCGTCGACCCATGGCGCCCCGAGCCCGTCGGCCTGGGCGTGCAGTCGCCCGAGCAGGCGCTCGACGTCGTCGGTCGCCCCGGCGAGCGTCGCCATCTGGACCGCGTACGGCAGCGCGGGGACCACCCCGGGGTGCGCGAGGCCGAGGTCGTCGAGCACGCCCAGCGCGTCCAGGTGGTGACCGAGGGCGGCCGACCAGTCCTGGCGCGCGGCGGCCAGCGTGCCCCGGACGTGCCACGCCATGGCAGCCCGCGGTCGTTCCCCGACCTGCGACGCCCAGCGCTCCAGCCGGTCGGCACCCCAGGTGGCACCGGACTCGTCTCCGCGCAGCGCGGCCACGAGCCCGGCCGGGTAGGCGAGCCACGCGACCGCGCGCTCGTCGCCGCAGTCGTCCGCGGCCTCGAGCCCGTCGGCCGCGTGCTGCGCGGCGAGGTCCAGGTCGCCGGACGCGAGCGCGACCTGCGCGAGGTCGGCGAGCCGGTAGGAGCGCTGGAACTCGGCACCGTTCGCGACCGCGCTCCGGTACATCACCTCGAGGTTGCCGCGGGCGTCGGCGAGGCGCCCGTCCCAGAGCTGGTGACGTCCCTGCAGGACGCGCGGCCACAGGGCGAGCTGCGACTGGACGACCTCCGGACCGAGGCGCACGGCCTCCTCGACGAGGTCGTCCGCCCTCCTGCCGAGCAGCAGCGACGTCGTCGACACCGCCGAGGCGGCCTGCGCGACCAGGACGGTGTCGCGGTGGGCGCGACCGATCGCGAGCGCGTCCGACGCGTGCCGGAAGCCTTCGGCGGGTCGGCCGAGGTGGATCCCGAGGAGCCAGCCGAGGAGCCCGAGCAGCCGGCCGCGCAGGAGCTCGTGCCCGGGCAGCCCGTCGGCGGGGACGTCGTCGAGCGCGGCACGCAGGAAGGCCTCGGCGTCCGTGAAGTCGAGGACCACGCGGCCGGTGATCACCTGCGCCCGCAGCGGTCCCGGCCCCAGCTCGTCGAGCAGTGCCGCGGCGAGGCGCAGCGCGGCGGGCAGGTCGCCGGCGGTGGCGCACTGCATCATCCGGGACAGGGTGCGGCGCACCCGCGGCTCCACGGCGTCGGGCGGGGTCAGCCGCACGGCGTCGGCGAGCAGGTCGGCGGCGAGCTGCGGGGCGCCGCGCCGGGCCACCCGGAGCGCCGCCGCCTCGAGCTCGTCGGCCACGGAGAGGTCCGGCACGACGACCGAACGGGCGAGGTGCACCGCGCGGGTGTCCGGGTCCGTCACCGTGTCGGCGAGCGCGCGGCGCAGCTCACGGGCGTCGAGGGCGTTGGTCTCGGCGAGGACGGCCGTCGCGATGAGCGGGTGCGTGAAGCGGAGCACGAAGTCCGGTCCCAGCGTGAACGTGTCGGAGTCCAGCCCGGGGCGCACCGCGCGCTCGACGTCGGCGATGCCCCCGGCCGTCGCGAGCAGGGCGACCGGCGACGGACCCGCGGCGGCGAGGAGCCGCGCGAGGCGCAACGTCGTCGACGGCAGGCGGTGCACGCGGTCCGCGAGCGCGCCCAGCGGCGTGCCCTCGTGCGCGGCCCGGCCGGAGCGATCGCCGGCCGTGCGGGCGAGCTCGAGCGCGAAGAACGGGTTGCCGTGCGCGAGGTCGCCGACCTGGACGGCCAGCGGCGGGCTCGTGCGGGGAAGGGCGGCGACGACCAGGCGGCGCAGATCGGCGGTGGACAACCCGCCGACGGGCAGCAGGTCGACGCCGGGACCGACGTCCGGCACGACCGTGCTGAGCGTGTCCGGGGCCCAGGTGCGGGCTGTGGCGAGCAGGGAGACCCGAGCGTCGGTGAGGCGGCGCAGCGCGAACCGGAGCGCGCGCCACGTGACGTCGTCGAGCCACGGGAGGTCGTCGACGGCGACGACGACGGGACGTTCCGCAGCGAGGGTGCGGAGCACGTCGAGCGTCGCGCGCGCCCGTTCGAGGACGGGCAGGTCGTCGGCGAGGAGGTGGTCGGCGTGGACGTTCCCGGGCAGGTCGTCGAGCAGGTCGCGCAGCCCCTGGCCCGCGCTGTGCCGGTCCTCCTCGGCAGGTCGGGCAAGGAGGACGCACGCCCCCTCGGCCCGGCACCGTGCGACGGCGTGCGTCCAGAGGGTCGTCTTGCCGATCCCCGCCTCGCCGACGAGGACGAGCGAGCGTGCGCCCGCGTCGAGCGTGCGGACGAGCTCCTCGACGCGGGCGAGCTCCGCGTCCCGGCCGACGATCCCGCCACGGGGCAGCGCCGGCCGGTGGAGCGGCGCCTCGGTGGGCGGCGTCCTCGGCGGTCGGGTGGAGGTCGCGACGGTCATCGTGGAGCAGGAGCCCCGCGGCCTCGACCGAGATACGACGGCGCGCGGGCTTGTCGGACCCGCGACCTAGACTCGTCGGCATGCGGTGCTCCTACTTCGACGCGGAGCGGTGCCGTTCCTGCTCGTGGATGGGGCAGCCGTACGCGGTGCAGGTCGCCACCAAGGAGGAGCACTGCCGCCGGCTCCTGGGCGACCGCCCCGACCTCCTGTGGTCGGCTCCCGTGACGAGCGCCGAGTCCGGGTTCCGCAACAAGGCGAAGATGGTCGTCACCGGGAGCGTCGACCGCCCGGCCCTCGGGATCGTCGACCCGCAGGGCGTCGGCGTCGACCTGCGGGACTGCGGTCTGTACCCCGACGGGCTGCACGTGACGTTCCCGGTCCTCGCCGAGTTCGTCACGCGCGCCGCGATCCAGCCGTACGACATCGCGGGCCGCACCGGCGAGCTGAAGTACCTGCTGGTCACGCAGTCGCCCGACGGCGAGCTCATGGTCCGGTTCGTGCTGCGGTCCCAGGAGTCCGTGGCACGCATCCGCAAGCACCTGCCCGCGCTGCGGGACGCGCTGCCGATGCTGCGGGTGGTGTCCGTCAACCTGCAGCCGGAGCACAAGGCGGTGCTGGAGGGGGAGCGCGAGATCGTGCTGACCGCCGAGGAGACGCTGACGATGCGGCTCAACGGCATCGACATGCACCTGCGGCCCCAGAGCTTCTTCCAGACGAACACCGACGTCGCCGCCGCCCTGTACCGGCAGGCGCGCGCGTGGGTCGACGAGCTGGCGCCGTCGTCGTTGTGGGACCTGTACTGCGGCGTCGGGGGATTCGCGCTGCACTGCGCGGACGGCTCCCGCGACGTGACGGGCATCGAGACGAGCGCGGAGGCGATCACGAGCGCCGAGACGAGCCGGCGCGAGGCGGCGCTGCCGCGGGTGGGCTTCCAGGTCGGCGACGCGACCGCGTTCGCCGTCGGTGCCGACCGCGCGCCGGACCTCGTGATCGTGAACCCGCCGCGGCGGGGGATCGGCGACGAGCTGGCGCGCTGGCTCGAGGCGTCGTCGGTCCGGCAGGTCATCTACTCGAGCTGCAACGCGACGTCGCTCGCCCGGGACCTCGAGGCCATGCCGTCCCTGCGCCCCCGGCGTGCGCGGCTGCTCGACATGTTCCCGCAGACCACCCACTACGAGGTCGTGACGCTGCTGGAGCGTGCGGCGTGACGGCGTACGACTTCGCGGCCGAGCTGTGGGTGTGGGAGGCCCGCCGCACCGACCGGTGGACGTTCGTCAGGCTGCCCACGGACGTCGCCGACGAGGTGCTCGAGCGCGGCGCCGGTGCCGTGCGGGGGTTCGGCTCGCTGCGGGTGCGCGTGACGGTCGGCACCTCCGTGTGGACCACGTCGATCTTCCCGGACGACAAGGCAGGCACGTACGTGCTCCCGGTGAAGAAGGCGGTGCGGACCGCGCAGGGCGTCGACGCGGGCGACCGCGTGGACGTGCACCTGGAGCTGCTCGACGTCTGACCGCGACCGCCGGACGCCGGCAGGGGTCGGCGCGGTGACGGCCGCTCAGTCCTGGAGCGCCCCGGCCCGGTGCTCCTCGACGCGGTCCAGCCACTCCTGCACGAGCGCGTCGAGCAGGCGGTCCTGCTCGTGCGGCAGCGCGTGCCCGGCACGGTCCAGCACCGCGAACGTCGCCCGCGGGTAGCGCTCGACGAGGTCCCACGCCGAGGCGTACCCGACGGACGAGTCCTGCCGGCCCGCGAGCACCAGGACCGGGACGTCCGGGGACCGGCCCACGTCGGCCTCGTCGAGCTCCCACCGGCCGGCGATCCGCTCGAGTGCTCGCTCGTCGACCAGCGCGGCGCCCGGCGCGACCGCGTCGACGAACCGGCGCCGCGTCGCTGGCGTCTGCACCACGAAGTAGTCCGCGAACGTCTCCTCCTGGTCCGGCGGGAGCCCGTCCTCCGGCCAGGGCTCCCGGTGCAGGACCACGTGCTCCGGGACCTCTCGCGACCGCGCGCCGACCGGGCACAGCAGGGCGAGGCCCGCGACGCGGTCCGGGAGCCGGTCCGCGAGCGCGCGACCCAGGTAGGCGCCGTAGGAGTGGCCCACGACCAGGAAGCGCTCGCCGCCCAGGACGGCACCTGCCCACGCCACGAGGACGTCGAGCACGTCGCCGTTGCCGCCGAGCCGCTCGGGGGCCGGTGTGGCTCCCATCCCGGGCAGGTCCGGGTACAGGCGCCGGTATCCGGTCCGGGCTGCGAGCACGGGCTCGAGCGCCGCGAGGGGCTCACGGTGGTCGACGCCCATGCCGTGCAGGACCACGACCGGCGTGCCCGCGCCGCTCTCGACGTGGTGGACGGCGACGCCGTCGACGGTGGTCACGATGGCGTCCATGCCCCATCCCTACCGGACGGCTCGTGCGCGGTCGACAGGACTCATCCCGTCGGTGCCGGGCGGTAGCGCAGCAGCACGACGCCCGACGCGAACGGTCGCGCCTCGACGAGCCGCAGGTCCGCCCGCGGACCGTCGAACAGGCGTCGTCCCCGGCCCACGGTGACGGGATGGACGAAGAGCCGGTACTCGTCGACGACGCCCGACGCGACGAGCTCGTGCACCAGCCGGATGCTCCCCGTGGCGACGACGTCCGCCCCCGGTGCCGCCCGCAGCCGTGCCACCTCGTCGGTGAGCGGCCCCCGCAGGACGACGCTGCGCACCCAGCCGGGGTCGTCGGTCGTCGACGAGACGACGTACTTGGTGACGCGGTCCAGCTGGGCGGTGATGCCGGTCGTGTCGTCGACCTGCTGCGGCCAGTACGCGCGGAAGTCCTCGAACGTCCGCCGCCCGAGGAGCATCGCGTCGCACGTCTCGTCCTGCCGGCGCAGCTCCGCCTCGAGCTCCCGGTCGTGCGTGCCGTCCGCGCCGGCAGGTCGGAACCAGTCGTCGGACAGATCGACGACGCCGTCGAGGGTGAGGTTCTCGGTGACCACGAGTCGCATGGGAGGTCCTTTCGTGAGGTGCGTTCTCCGGTAGGACTCGCAGACCGTCCGGAACTCGTCGGGACGCCTGCGCGCGACCACCGGGGCAGCCCCCCGCCACGTCGTGCCGCACGTGCGGCGGGTGCCGTCGTAAAGTCGCCCCTGGCGACGGCTCCGCCTGACCCTCCGCGTCCGCCCCCGCGCAGCCCTGTGCCCGGGTGGTGGCGCCGGTCGCCCCCACCGAGGAGGCGACGATGAGCCGGACACGACCGCGACCGTGGTCGGGCGCCGCACCCGAGCGGCCCCTGGTGGTCGGCGTGCAGCCCGGCCAGGACCCGGCCGTCGTGGAGCAGGCCGCCGGTTTCGCCAGGACGTTCGGCACGGGGCTCGTGTGCGTGTGGGTCGACCCGTCTCAGGTGGTCGTCACGCTGGAGGCGGACGGGACCTGGGACACCACGCCGGTGGACCCGGACCGGGACGACGACCTCGACGGCAGCCCGGACGAGGAGGCGCTGTTCGCCCGCCTCGAGCACCTGCTCGCCGGCGGCGACGTCCCGTGGCGGTTCGAGTACGCGGCAGGCGAGACGGCCCGTGGCCTGCACGCCGCCGCCGAGGCGCACGACGCGCCCCTCATCGCCGTCGGCACGCGGCGGCCCGGCTTCGGCGGGTGGATGACCGAGGTCGTCGGCGGGTCCGTGGCCGGGCGGCTCGCGCACACGCAGGGCCGGCCGGTCCTCGTGATCCCGGTGCACCACGAGGCGTCCCGGTGAGCGGTCGGCCGCACCACACGAACCCGCGGCTCGTCCTCGTGGTGGCCGCCGGCGGTGTGGTGGGCACGCTCGCCCGGTACGGCGTCAACCAGGTGCTCCCGCGCGAGGACGGCCTCCCGGTGGCGACGCTCGTGGAGAACCTGCTCGGGGCCTTCCTGCTCGGGCTGCTCCTCGAGTCGCTCGTACGTGCGGGTGCCGAGGACCGTCGACGCCGCGTGCTCCGGCTCGGGGTCGGCACGGGTGTGCTCGGCGGCATCACCACCTGGTCGAGCCTCGCCTTCGAGGTGCAGCAGCTCGGGGCCGGGGGAGACCTCGGCCTGGCGGCCGCCTACGGTGTGGGCAGCGTGGTCCTCGGCTGCGTCACCTGCACCCTCGGCGTGCTGCTGGCTGCCCGGCTGGTCCGGTCACGCGGGACGGAGAACGTCCGGTGACGGTGCTGCTCATGGCCCTGCTCGGCGGCGCAGGTGCCGCCACCCGCTTCGTCGTCGACGGGTGGTTCCGGGGCCGCTGGTCGAGCCGGCTGCCGCTCGGCACGATCGTCGTCAACACCACCGGGTCGCTGCTGCTGGGGTTCCTCGGCGGGGCGCTCGCGACCGGGGCGATCACCCCGTCGGTGCTGACGGTCGCGGGCACCGGCTTCTGCGGCGGGTACACGACGTTCTCCACGGCCATGGTCGAGACGGTCCGGCTCGCCCAGGCCGGCGCCTACCGGCGGGCGCTGCTCAACGCGTTCGGTTCGCTCGTCGTCACGGTCGCCGCAGCTGCGCTGGGGGTCGCGCTGGCGACGGTGCTCCTGCCGGGCTGACGCCCCGTCGCCCGACGTGGTGGGCCCACAGGGTGGCCGCGGAGACGGATGCGACGAGCAGCACGACGCTGCCGACCACGTCGAGCACGTAGTGGTTGCCGGTCGTGAGCACGACGGCCGTCATGGTCAGCGGGAACAGCCACGCCAGCAGCGCGAGCCTCGGGTGCGCGCCTCGCAGCGCGGTCCACACGGCCCAGGCGCACCAGAGCGAGAGCCCGACGTGCATGCTGGGCATGGCCGTGTAGCTCTGGCCCTCCTCGCCGGGTCCCGTGGCGTGGCTCCCGATCGGTGACCGCGCGGCGACGATGTCGACGACGCCCGCCAGCGCGAAGCGCGGGGGCGACAGCGGGAACGCCCAGTAGACCGGGAGGACGAGGGCGAACATCGCCACGAGCGTCCGCCGGACCTGGAGGTAGACCTCAGGGTGCCGGACGTAGGTCCACGCCAGCACGCCGACGACCACGAGGTAGTGCGAGCGGTAGACGTCCACCGCCGCCTGCGCCAGGACCGCGTGCCCGGCGAGCCACGCGTTCGTGGCCCGCTCGACGTCCAGGTGCAGGGGGCGCTCGACGGCCTGCACCGTGAGGGCGTTCGCCGTGGCGGCCGCGAAGTCCCGCGCGCTGGCGGCGTGGAGGGCGGTGAAGAGCGTCACGACGATCAGCGCGACGACCAGCTCGACGCCGCCGGCAGGCCGTGCCCGCGCGCCGTCCAGGAGGACCAGGTCGGCACCCTGGCGATCCGGCGGTCGGCCCACGCGGTCACCCTAGTGGCGGCGCCGAGCGCGACCTGGTCCCCGGATCGTCGTCCGCCTGTCGACCTGGCCGTCGACCTGACCGGAGCCACCACGCGACGCAGCCGGCCACCAGCACCACGGCGCCCCCGGCGACGGCGGACGGCGGCACGGTCAGCGCCAGCACCGCGCACCCGACGAGGCCGACGACCGGCACCCAGCGCGGCGGCCGGCGTTCGCCCGCCCGCATGCGCAGCGCCGACGCGTTCGCGAGCGCGTAGTACGTGAGGACGAGGAACGACGAGAAGCCGATCGCCCCGCGCAGGTCGACCGTGAGGACCAGCACCACGACCACCGCGGCGACGGCGAGCTCGGCGTGGTGCGGCGTCCCGAAGCGTGGGTGGACGGCCGTCAGGGTGCCAGGGAGGTGCCCGTCCCGGGCCATCGCGAGAGCCGTGCGGGAGACGCCCAGCCCCAGCCCGAGCAGCGCACCGAGCGACGCGACGGCGGCGCCGACCTGGACGACGGGTGCGAGGTCGGCCAACGACCCGGCCTCGACCACCGCACGCAACGGCGCGGTGGTCGCCGCCAGCCCGTCGGCCCCGACCGCGAGGAGGGCGCTCAGGGCGACGACGACGTACACGACGAGGACCGTGCCGAGCGCGACGGTGACGGCCCGGGGGATGGTGCGCGCCGGGTCCCGGACCTCCTCGCCGAGGGTCGCGATGCGCGCGTACCCCGCGAACGCGAAGAACAGCAGCCCGGCCGACTGCAGGACGCCGCGCACGTCCGCACCGGGGAACGGCGCCAGGTGGTCGACCGAGGCCGTCCCGCCGGCGAGCGCGGCGACGACCACGACCGTGAGGGTCGCGAGCGTGAGCACGACGACGACCCTGCCGAGCCGTGCGGACCGCTCGACGCCGCGGTAGCCGACGGCGGTGAGTGCGACGACGGCGAGCACCGCGACCAGCCGCGCCTGGTGCGGCGCCACGTAGGCCGCGAACGTCAGGGCCATCGCGGCGCAGCTGGCGGTCTTGCCGACGACGAAGGACCAGCCGGCGAGGTACCCCCAGAACGGGCCGAGCCGGTGCCGGGCGTACACGTACGTGCCGCCGGACTCCGGGTGCACCGCGGCGAGGCGGGCCGAGGCGGTCGCGTTGCACAGCGCGACGACCGCGGCGAGGGCGAGCCCGACGAGCAGGCCCGAGCCGCCCGCCGCGGCCGCGGGACCGAAGGCGCCGAACACCCCCGCGCCGAGCATCGCGGTCAGCCCGACGACGACCGCGTCCGTCAGGCCGAGCCGGCGCCCGAGTGCCGGCGCGGGCTGCGCGGCGGTCACCGCACGGCCCGGACGATCACGTGGGTCCGGGTGTCAGGGCTCGTGGGCACGCGTCCGATCATCGCGGCTCGACCGTTCCGCGCGCGACGACGGGCCGACGGACGGCGCGTGTCGGTCGGACGACCGCGAAGCCCGCACCAGGGCGCGCTCCGGGGTGGCTCAGGGCAGGTCCCGGGGAGGTCCCCGATGTCACGTCGCGCGCCAGGGGGCAGGGTGGGACCCGTCGGCGCCGGTCGTCGGCGTCGGGCACGCACGCGGAGCGAGGAGACGGACGATGGGCGAGATCCACGAGGGCATGGCACGCGGCGGGCTGTCGCGACCCTGGCGGGGCAGGGTGGTCGGCGGTGTCTGCGCCGGGCTCGGCCGGCGGTTCGGCCTGTCGCCGTGGACGGCTCGGCTGCTGTTCGTGCTGCTGCTCATGATCATCCCGGGCAGCCAGCTGCTCGTGTACCCGCTGCTGTGGATCCTCATGCCGAGCGACCCGCGGGCGTAGTCACCGGGCCCGTCACCGGGTGGCGTCTCCGGGTGGCGTCGCGACGGAATCTGCAGGGGGCAGGTTCTGTTATGTCACCTGAGAACGGTTCCAGAAAGAGGGTGGCATGACGAGGAAGGCCGGACGGGTCGAGTTCGAGGACGACGACGGGCGGGTGGTGCGGTACGACCGGCACCCCAACGGGGGCGGGCTGGTGTCCCCGGCTGCGGTGGTCGACCCCGACGCGACGATCGCCGCGACGGCGTACGTCGAGGCAGGAGCCCAGGTCGGGCGGCGCTCGACCGTGGGGGAGGGAAGCTGGGTGGACCACGGCGCGAACGTCGGCGCCGGCGTGCGGATCGGCGGGAACGTCCACCTCGGTCCGGGCACGTGGGTCGGCGACCACGCGCGCATCGGCAGCCGGGCCAAGCTCGGTGCCGGCGTCGTCGTGGAACCCGGCGCGCACGTCGGGCCGGACACGGTCCTGCGTGACGGCGTCACGGTGCACGGCCGAGCGGGCGACCGCGCCACCGCCCCCGCGGCCGTCCGCGCGCGGCGCGCGGCGTGACCTCGCGCGCGCTCTGCGGGTGACTCGCCGCAGGGCGTGACGGCGGGGGGCGCGCGGGACCTACCACCAGCCCTGACGGCGGGCCCACCACAGCAGGGTGCACGACATCGCGAGCATGACGGCCAGGGCGATCGTCAACGGCACCGCCGAGGTGTGCTGGTTGACGATGAGGTTCATCCCCAGCACGGACGCCAGGGCCGTGATCGGCAGCGTGACCACGGCGATCACCGCGAGCCGCTCCGCCGCGATCGTCATCTTGGTGTCGGTCCGCGTGCGGTAGAACTCGATCACGCCCTGGAGGTAGTCCTTCTCCTCGCCGGCCAGGCCGGCGATGCGGTCGAACTGGTCGACGAGGTCGCCCACCAGGTGACGGCTCTCGGCCGGCACACGCTCCAGCGTCCCGACGCGACGGTAGATCTCCGCCGTCTGCGCGGCGATCGTCTTCACCGACAGCAGGCCGTGCCGGGTCCGGAACATCTCGTCGAGGAACTTCTCCGGGTCGTGGTACGAGTCGGCCGTGACCCGCTGCTCCAGGTCCCACACGTCCTCGGTCAGCGTCTCGACGAAGCGCTCCATGCGCCGGGTGATCGTCGAGACGATCGCGTGCGAGATGTCGAACGACGTCCGCGGGCGCAGCCGGCCCGAGCGGATCCGCTCCAGCACCTCACGGGTGTCCCGGAGCGTGACGTCGAGCGGGACCGCCGGGTTCACCGGCCCGTGCACCGTCACCAGGTACCGCGGCCCGACGAAGCGGTCGAGCTCGACGTGGTGGATGTGCCCGCCCTCGCCACGCTCCGGCGCGTGCAGCACGAGGAACAGCACGTCGGGGTAGGCGTGCACCTTCGGCAGACGGTTGCGCACCGCGCAGTCGCGCAGCGCCAGCGGGTGGAGACCGAACACCTGGCCGAGGACGTCCTCCGCCTGCGCGTCCCACGTCGGCACGTCGACCCACAGCAGGCCGCGGTGCGCGGCGAGCAGGGCCGGGATCTCGTCCACCGAGCACGCCCGCACGCCCTGGTCGTCGATGAGGTGCACGTCCATCGGCCGGCCTCCTGTCCTCGCGCCATCATGCTGCCGCCCGGCCGGCGGCGCAGGGCGGAGCCCGGACCGGGCTCAGGACAGGCCGTTGAGACGGTCCACCACGGCGAAGAGGTCGCCGCGGTCGTAGAAGTCGACGGCGACGAAGCTGGGGATCTGCCCGCGCTCCTCGCGGCACTGCTCGACCCGGGCCCACAGGACGTCGTCCGCGTTGACCTCGTCGGCGTCCGACCGTCGCGTCGCCGTGCTGCTCAGCCAGTGGTTGACGAGCAGCAGCGGGCCGTCCGGGGAGCCGCGGAGCAGGTCGCAGCGGAAGTCGGCGGAGGTCTCGAACGAGTACGGCGTGTCCTGCACGTGGTCGAAGGCCTGCATCAGCCAGGGGTACGCGGTGCCACCGCCCTCGTGCTCCATCAGCACCACGACCCGGTGACCGGTCGCGATCATCTGTCCGAGCGTGGGCCAGGTCCCGTCGGCGGACGGCTCGTGCACCGACGGAAGCAGGCCTGCGCGGGTCACGACGTCGGCCGTCTCCGCGGGCGTGACCCCCTCGTCCTGCACCACGAGCGTGACGACCTCCCGGGGGTGGTCGGCGAGCCACGCCGCCACTCGTCGCAGCTCGGTCCCCAACGGCGTCGCGCCGAGCTCGCACAGGTTGTGGCACAGGTACGGCTCGACGGGACCGACGCCGGTCGCGCCGACGGCACCGCTCAGGTCCAGCGCCCCCTCGACGGCGTCCGCGCCCCACTCGTCGTCCGCGACGGTGCGTGCCTCGAGCCGCGACCGGTCGGCCGTCGTCACCAGTCCCGGACGGTCTGTCGTGCGACCGGGCCAGACGTCCACGAGGAGCGCGCGGACGCCGGCGTCGAGCTGCCCGACGATCCCGGTCGGCTGCTCCGCGAAGTACCAGCCGGGCGCGTCGGCGGCGGACATGGAGTTGTGCGTCGCCGGGAACGCGACCTCGTCGTACCGGCGGTCGCACAGCGCGGAGGCGCCGTTGCACGGCTCGGGCGTGGCCCCGGTTCCGCCTGCCTCGCCCGGTTGCCCGAGCACGGCCCACGCGACCACCACGGTCACGCCGACCGCGGCGGCGAGCAGCGCGGGCAGCCCGCGCCCGCGGCCTCTCGCGGGGCGGGCGTCGGCCATGCGGGCATTGTCCCGCGCGACGTCCGCGGGCGACGGCCGGGCTCGCCGTGGCCGGTCAGGACGTCGCGCGCCGCCGCGTGGGTCCTCCCGGCCATCCCAGCAGGACGCACAGGTCGCGACCGTCACGGGGGCCGGTCAGGGTGGCGCGGGCGACCGCTTCGACGCCGTCCGCCTCGCACCGCGCCAGCTCGCGCTCCAGCGTGCGGTTCCACGGTTCGGGGAGCCAGCCGAGCTCGGCGCCGTCCAGGTCGAGGACGCGGACCGCGCGGCTGACGTCGCGCTCGAGCCGAACCGCGAGCCGCCCGAGGGTGTCGCACTCCGGCGGCCGCGCGTGCGTGCGTTCGTCGAAGCCGAGGACCCGCACCGTGACGTGCCCGCCGTGCTCGGGAACGGTGCGGCGGTCGGGGCGGACGGTCGTGAGCCGGGCGGGGCGCGACGGCTCGAGCGGGAGGGAGGTGAGCTGCTCCGGGGGGATGAACTGCTCGGTGACCACGGCGTCTCCTTCGACGCGTCGGACCGGGGTCGACGAGCACCACCGCTCCGACGAGTGCCGTGCCAGGGTCCCGTCCGCGTCCTGCTTCTCGAACGGGCGGGGCGACCTGTCGACGCCCTATCGTGCACGCCCGGCGGCGAACCCGCATCCCGCCCGGCTCAGCCGCGCAGCTCAGTCGTCCCGCGCCCGGCCGTCCTCGTCGCACGGCGCGTCGACCCGGAGCCCGACGGCCGCGACCTCCTCGGCGGTGACCCGGAGCGTGCGCTCCATCGCGGTCGGCTCCAGCTTGCCGACCCCGTGCCCGTGCGGGTGGTCGAAGAAGCCGAGCAGGAGCATGAGGAGGGTGATGACCACCGTGATGCTGCCCATAAGCAGCCCCTGGGTCACGGCCCGCTCTCGGGGGTCGGCGAAGAACAGCAGGTAGACGAAGATCAGGCCCGAGACGACGTACAGCACGAGCCACAGCGGGAACGGGATCAGCCCCTCGGCGCCGTGCACCCGCGCCATCCTCGCCTGCTCCCGGTCCGAGGTCTGGTCCGCCCAGCGGTCGTACGCCGACTGCTCCGGGCCGGTCTGCGGGTCGGCGGTCTGGAACGTCCGGAACATGGCGACGCCCCACGGGTTGACGGCGTCGCCGATGGTCCCGGCCACCATGGCGTCCCACTCGGTCCCCGCCACCGACCGGGCGTAGCAGACGAGCTGGCCCGTGAGGTCGGCGCGGACGGCGGCGGGCATGAGCTGGGCCGTCTCGAGCTGCTGCGACACGATCTCCGCCTCGGTCGTCGCGCCGGACCGGGCCTCGTCGTACGACTCGAACGCGAGGAAGACGATGAACCCCAGCAGCACCGAGAAGCCGGTGGCCAGGACGCCGAACACCCCGGACGCGCGGTCCCCGTCGCTGAACCAGCTGCCCTCGGGAGATCGGCTGCGCATCACGAGCATCGCGGCGACGGTGAGCGTCGTGACCGCGACCGTGAGCAGCGCCGACAGCAGCACGTTCATCCGAACCGGACCGGGGAGGCGACGAGCACGGCGGCCGTGGCGAGCAGCACGACGGCCCCGGACACGACCATCGTCGTGCGGGTGCGACGCGAGCTGAGCTTGGTGCCGATGCCGGTGAAGAACAGGACCGACGCGCACAGGACCGTCGCCAGCACGTAGTCGTCCTTGCGCTCGCCGGCCTGCTGGGCGCGCGCGGCGGACGCATCCGCGGACTCCTCGAGCCGGTGCGACTCCTGCGCGGCCGCGAGGACGTACTCGTCCATCGCGAACGGGCTCGGCGGTGCGGCCGGGTCGGTCCCCGGGTCGAGCGCGAGCCAGGCGTGCAGGGCCGGGCGGAATTCGGGCCGGAACCGCTCGTACAGGAATCCCGAGTACCTCGTCGGGTCGGGCTGGTAGCCGGCGAGCGCGACGTGGCCCTGCTCCTCGTCGACCGCGGCCAGCCAGTCGGTGAACAGGGTGACGTCGATGATCGTCTGCTGTCCCGCCTGGGTGGCTGCCCGGTTGGACAGGGTGCGGTCGGCGGAGGCGGAGCTGTACGAGCCGCTCGCCAGGGTGCCCCACGTGCTGCTCTGGAATGCCGACCACGCCGTCATGACGGTCGCGGCGGCGAGCAGGACGGTGGCGATCAGCTCCAGGCGCTGGGCGTGCCGCACGTCGGCCGCGTCCGTCGGCGCGGGGGCCCGCGGGTCTGCAGGGGCGCCGTCGAGCGGCACCGCTGGCTGCTCGCGTGCCGGGTGCGCCGCCGCGCCCGGCACCTGGCTCACGCTCGCAGCCTAGGGAGGGCGCCGTGCCGGCTCAACCGCTCGCGGGTCAACGGCGCGCGGTCGGCGTCTCACCCGGTGGGTGTGATGCCGGTGGTGGGGGCGCTGCCTAGCCTCGGTCCCGGGACGTCGATCGCCGACGGACGGACGGAGGACTGCGATGCGCCGCGGGACGATCACGACGGCCGCCCGGCCATGACCGGCGAGTCGATCGAGCCGCTCGGCCTCGGGTGGGCGGTGATGGCCCGCCGGTTGACGGGCGTCGTGCTGCGCTCGTCGGCGTCCGTCCTGGTCATCCTGGTCGTCTTCGCCGTCGCGCCGTTCGACCTGCTGTCCGACGTGCCCCTCCCGATCTCGCTCGCGGTCGGCCTGGTGGCGCTGCTCGCCGTCACGGCCGTCCAGATCCGGTCCGTGGTGCAGTCGCCGTTCCCGGCGGTGCGCGCGGTCGAGGCGCTGATCGTGACCGGGACGCTGTTCCTGTTCCTGTTCGCGTCGGGCTACCTGGTGCTCGAGCAGGCGCAGCCCGACAGCTTCACCGGCGACGGCCTCACGCGCGTGGACACGCTCTACTTCACGGTCACGGTCTTCGCGACCGTCGGGTTCGGCGACATCGTCGCGACCACGCAGACGGCCCGGGCCCTGGTGACGATCCAGATGATCCTCGACCTGCTCGTGCTCGGGCTCGGCATCCGCCTCTTCGTCGGTGCCGTCCAGCGCGGGCGCGAGCGAGCGAGCCGTGAGGCCCCCACTGCCGCTGCCACCGCTGCGGAGGATGGGCCCTAGATCCCACCCGGGCGCGGGTCGTCGGCGCGACGATGGGGGAGTCGGCGACCCCGACCCCTGACCGCTGCCACGAGGAACCCACGAGGAGCCCCCCCGATGTCCACCGCCCACGCCTCCGTCACCGCTCGCGAGATCGTGCGTACCGTCCGCTGGGCGCCCGCACCGCTGTGGGAGCCCGGCCGCCGCGCGCGTTTCGTGGCGTACCTGGGCGGCAGCATGCTCGCGTGGACCGCTGTCGGCCTGGGCCTGGCGGTGCTGCTCGCGCAGGTGCTGCTGCTCGTCGGCTGACGTCAGCTCGACGACCCGTCGCGGCGCTGCTCGTCGGGCGGGCCCGAGCCGTCGAACGGCAGTGCCGGGGCGGACCGCTGGGTCCAGCCCGGCCCGTCGTCCCAGCGGCCGCCGTCCTGGTAGTGCTGCACGGCGACCGCGGCGAAGATCACCCAGGCGAGCGAGACGAGGAACGACAGCAGGACGAGCCCCGCGCCGACGCACACGCTGACGATGCCCCACCGCCTGGCGGTGCCGCCCTCCTGCACGGCGACCGCCGTGTCGCCGGCGCCGATCGCGCGGGCGGCCCGGTGGGACGCGAGCAGCGCCGGGATGCCGGTGGGCCAGAACAGGATCATCGCGGCGATGACCCACCCGGCCTGTGCCGACGGCTCGGCCGGTCGTGGCGCGTACCCGGGCGCGGGGGGCACCGGCTGCGCGGCGGCCCAGCCGGGTGGCGGGCCGACTGGCGGCAGGGGTGCGGTCGCAGCGGGGCCGGCAGCGGGGTCCACCGCTGCGGGCGGGTCCGTGGCGGGGTCCTGCGAGGGGTGGGGGTTCGACTCCGGTGTCATGGCTCCTCCTGGGTGCTCGCGACGGCTCCTCCCACGCTAGGCCGTGTCCCTGGGAGGAACCTTTGGACCGCCACGCCGCAGGCACTCGACCCGCACGATGTCGCCCGTCCGGTCTAGCCTGGCGCGTGGCCGACCGGAGGGAGAGCGACGTGGTGCTGATCGGCGCCCATGTGCGAGGCGACGACCCGGTGGCGGGTGCGGCCGAGCTCGGCGCGCAGGCCGTCCAGGTGTTCCTGGCCGACCCGCAGGGCTGGAAGAAGCCGGTGCCCCGTGACGACGCCGAGGCGATCGTCGCCTCCGGCCTCGGGGTGTACGCGCACGCGCCGTACCTGGTGAACGTGGCGTCGACGAACAACCGGATCCGCATCCCGAGCCGGAACATGATCGCCCAGCACGCGGCGGCGGCCGCGACGCTCGGTGCCCGCGGGCTCGTCGTGCACGGCGGTCACGTGGGCGACGGCGACGACATCGCGGTGGGCATCGAGAACTGGCGCAAGACGTTCGAGCGCGCCACGTTCCCCGTCCGGGTGCTCGTCGAGAACACAGCCGGCGGCGAGAACGCGTGTGCCCGCACCCTGGACCGGCTCGCGATGCTGTGGGACGCGATCGGCCAGTACGAGGTCGGCCTGTGCCTCGACACGTGCCACGCGTGGGCCGCGGGCGAGGACCTCGAGACGATCGTCGAGCGGGTCCGCGCCATCACCGGCCGGGTGGACCTCGTGCACGCGAACAGCTCGCGCGACGAGCAGGGGTCGGGCCGCGACCGGCACGCGAGCTTCGCGACGGGCACGATCCCGCCGGAGCTCATCGCGCACGTGGTCCGGGAGGCCGGCAGCGACGCCGTCGTCGAGACGCCCGCGGAGGGTCAGGCCGACGACATCGCCTTCCTCCGCGCGGCCCTGGACGGCTGACCGGCGCGGACGCAGGTCGGCCGTCGGTCTCGGCGCCCCAGGCTCAGCGCCCTCGGTGCGGGTGGACGACGCCCGCGCTGCCCCCGCCCCGTCGGACGGGTTCGGCGACGGCCTGCATCCGGCCGTGCGGGAGGAGCTCGATCGCGGTCGCGGCGCCGAGCTCGGGCGTGTCGACGAACGTGTGCCCCAGCGCGGTGAGCCCCGTCCGGGGGTAGGCCGGCTCGGCCTGCTCGTTCGCGCTGTTGCGCTGCGAGGCGCGCGGTGCGGCGACGGCCCCGGGCAGGTCCATGCCGAGGTCCACCCGGTTCAGGAGCACCTGCAGCACCGTGGTGATGATGGACGCACCGCCCGGTGACCCGAGCGCCAGCCACGGCCTGCCGTCGGCCAGCACCACGGTCGGGGCCATCGAGCTGCGCGGCCGCTTGCCCGGACCGGGCAGGTTCGGGTCGTGCCCGCCCTGGGTGTCGGTGAAGTTGAAGTCGGTCAGCTCGTTGTTCAGCAGGAACCCGCGGTGCGGGACCACGATCCCGTTGCCGCCGATCGACTCGATCGTGAGCGTATACGACACGACGTTGCCCCAGCGGTCCGCCGTGGTCAGGTGCGTCGTGGACTGCCCGTCGGACCCCTCCGCCCCCGCGTCCGCCGGCGTCGGGCAGCCGGCGTAGTCGCCGTCCGGCGACCCGGGTGCGACCGGCTTGGTCGCGGCCGTCGGGCCGATCAGGCAGGCACGCTCCGCCGCGAACCCGTCCGACAGCAGCTCCGCCAGGGGGACGTCGACGAACGCCGGGTCGCCGACGTACCGGTTGCGGTCCGCGTACGCGAGCGCGCTCGCCTCGAGGTACCGGTGCTGCGCCTCGGTCTCGCCGAGGGCGCCCAGGTCGGACTGCTCGAGGATGTTCAAGGCCTCGCCGACGGTGGAGCCCCCGGACGACGGCGGGCCCATCGAGTAGACGTCGAGCCCGCGGTACTGCACGTGCGTGGGGTCGCGCAGCAGCGCCTCGTACGACGCGAGGTCGCCGAGCTCGAGCAGCCCGGGCCGCGCGACGAGGGTGCTGCCGGGCGCGACGGGCGGGTGCTGCACGGTGTCGACGACCTCCTGCGCGAGGCGTCCGGTGTAGAGCGCACCGACGCCGCGCCGGGCCAGGAGCTCGTAGGTGTGCGCGAGGTCCTTGTTGCGGAAGACCGACCCCACGGCGGGCGGCGCGCCGCCGGGGAGGTAGAGCTTCGCGGTCGACGTGAACGCGGCGAAACGGGTCGCGTTGGCGGCCGTCTGGTCGGCGAACGTCTGGTCCACCACGAAGCCGCGCCGCGCCACCTGCGTCGCACCCTGCAGCGCCCGACGCAGGTCGACGGTGCCCCACTGGTCGAGCGCGGTCGCCCACGTCGCCGGCGTGCCGGGCACGCCGGCCGAGAGCCCGGACGTCACCGCGTCGGCGAACGGGATGGGCACGCCGCCCTCGACGAACGCGTCGCTCTGCATCGCCGCCGGCGCGGTCTCGCGACCGTCGATGGTGTGCACCTCGCCCGTCGCGGCGTCGTAGTAGACGAAGAACCCTCCGCCGCCGATGCCCGACGAGAACGGCTCGGTGACGCCCAGCGTGGCTGCCGCCGCGACCGCGGCGTCGACGGCGTTGCCGCCGCGGCGCAGCACGTCGAGCCCGACACGGGTGGCGTCCGCGTCGACGGTCGCGACGGCCCCGCCGCTGCCGACCGCGACGGAGGCCTTCGCCGGGGGCCGGGGGTGCGCCGACGCCGGCGCGACGCCGAGCGAGAGGGCGAGGACGGCGGCCGCGGCGACCCCGCCGATCCTGCTGGACGTGCTGGGCCCGCTGGGCCTGCCTGGGTGCCGGGACGGACGCACGGGGACCTCCGGTGTCAAGGCGACGAGAGACTCCAGTCGTACCAGGTTGCCGCAGGCCTGCCACCGCAGGGCAGCCGCCGGCATGGACACGGCCGTCGGACGTCCCTCACGCTGGGACGGTGCCGCCGACGGCTGAGGGGGAGCCACGGGCAGCGGTCCTGCCCGTGGACGGCCACGAGGACGTCCACCGGAGGTGGACGCTCCCCGCCGACGTGCTCGGGCACCTCGACGCCGCCACGCCCGTGCGGGTGTTCCTCCCGGGTGTCGCCCGGGCGCACGTCGAGCGCGTCGCCGGGGCGGTGCGGTCGCTCGACGCCGACGGGGTGCGGGTGAGGGCGGCCTACAGCATCAAGACGAACCCCGACCCGCGCGTCCTGGCCGCGGTCCTCGACGGCGGGCTGCACGTCGAGGCCATCAGCCAGCTGGAGGTCGGGCACGCGCTCCGCGCGGGGTTCGCGCCGGACCAGGTCGTGCTCAACGGGCCGGGGAAGTGGTGGCCGGAGCCGCTCGCGTGCGGACCGTTCGCGGCGGTCTTCTGCGACTCGGTCGAGGAGCTGCGCCAGACGGTCGAGCGTGCCGTCCCCGCCGGTGCGGTGGTCGGTGTCCGGGTCCGCCCGGCGGGCGTCGTGTCGCGCTTCGGTGTGGACCTGCACGACGAGCCCGTCCTGACAGCGGTCGCCCGCGCCCTGGCCGGGCTCGACCCGCGCGTGGGCGTCGGCCTGCACGTCCACGTGTCGCCCCGTGACGTGGGGGCGGCGGGGTGGTGGCAGGTGGTCGACGACGTGGTCGGCCTCGCCGGCGAGGTGGAGGAGAGGTCGGGCAGGCCGGTGCGGTGCCTGGACCTCGGCGGCGGCTGGGACGCGGCCGGCCTGCTCGACCACCTGCTGCCGGGCCTCCCCGACCTGCTGACCCGCGCGCGCGAGCGCCTGGCGTCGCTCGCCGAGGTGGTCCTCGAGCCGGGCCGGGCCGTCGCCCAGCCGCTGGCCGCGCTCGTGACCCGGGTGCTGGCGGTGCGGGGCGGACCGGGCGTCACCGACGTGGTGGTGGACGCGTCGATCGCCGACGTCCCGGAGATCGGCAGGAGCCCGCACCGATGGTTCATGGGCGCGCCCCACGGGTGCCCGCTCCCCGCCGGGTCCGGCACGGTCCTGGGCCGCAGCTGCATGGAGTCGGACGTGCTCGCCGCCGGCCTCGGGCTGCCGGACGGCATCGCCGCCGGTGACGTGCTGGTGATCACCGACGTCGGCGCGTACGACACGAGCAAGAGCTACCCGTTCGGCCTCGGGGACGCGCGGTGGCCGCCGGACGGCCTCGCACGCTGACGGCGACGGTTGCCCTGCGACCCGGCGCGGCGGACAGTGTGCGACGGGAGGTCGCCATGGAACCGTCCGTCGCGGACGCGCTGCACCACAGCCAGGTCATCGACCTGACCACCACCGGCAGGCGCACCGGGGAGGCCCGGCGGGTCGAGATCTTCCTGCACGCGCTCGACGGGCGCCTGTTCGTGTCGGGCATGCCGAGACCGGAGAAGCGGGCGTGGCTGCGCAACGTCGAGGCCGACCCGCACGTCGTCCTGCACCTCAAGCGCGGGGTCCGTGCCGACGTCCCGGCGCTCGCCCGCGCCGTCGACGACCCGGCGGAGCGCCGGCCGCTCATCGAGGCTGCCGCGGCGCGCTGGGGCCGGGACGACGTCGAGCTGATGATGGAGCAGAGCCCGCTCGTCGAGATCGTCCCGGCCGAGTCCTAGCGGCGGACGGTCACGGCCAGGTGTGCGCGTGCGCGGCGAACTCCTCGGGGTCGCTGTGCAACGGGATGACGCACACGAGGTGGCCGCCAGGCACCCGCAGCGTGCGGCACTCCAGCCAACCGCCGACCTCCACCGCGCCGAGAGCGAGCAGCCGCTCGGTCTCGGCGGCGACGTCGTCGGCCTCGATGTCGAGGTGGTAGCGGGCGGTGTCGTCGACGGCCTGCACGGCCGTGACCAGGCCGGGCACGGCGCGAGGGAGCGACGTGAACTGCTCCTCGCCGGGGACGGGGCGCGCCTCGCCCCCGAGGGCGGCCGCCCAGAAGGCCGCCGCCCCCGCCGCCTCGTCCAGCGGCACGTCGATGAGCAGCGTCGACACCCGGCTGGGGTGCACGTGCGTGCCGCCCGGGCGGGGGCCGACGCCTACTTCTCCTCGGCCACCACCTCGTCGGCCGCGGCCTGCAGCTCCGTCGCCTCGGCCTTGTCGACCGCCTTCTCGACGATGGCCTCGGCCTTGTCCAGGGCCTTGCGGAGCTCGACGACGGCCGGGTCGGACACGAGGACGACGATCCCCGAGTGGCCCTCCTGGATGGCGTCCTTCAGGTCGTCCTCGAGCCCCTTGCGGTTGCGGATCTCGATCCCCTTGCCCGTCGCGGCACCGACCGCCCCGAGGGCCACGGCGCTGCCGATGATGGACGGCGGGAAGATGAGCCCGAGGGCGACGCCGCCCACCACGCCCCACTTCAGACCACGGCGCGTGCTGTGGTCGGTCGCCGTGAGGACCTCGACCTGGCCGCCCGCGGCGCGCTTCACGACGAGGGCGCCCTCGATCTTGACGGTCTTGCCGTCCGCGGCCTCCTTGAGCGCCTCGTACGCCTCCCACGCGACCTCCGTGTCGGCGAAGTCGGCGATGAGCAGGGTGTACGCGCCGTCGCTGATCGCGGCAGCGTCGATGATGACCTCGTCCGACATGGTGGCTCCTTCGGTGTGGATGTCCGGCTCGTGCAGTTCGACGTTAGGTGGGGGGCGGTCCGGGGACCTCCCTCGGGACGGGTGAGGTCAGACGTCGGCGACGATGTCGCGGCCGTGCACCGTCAGCGCCCAGATGACGAAGACGTCCAGCGCGATGATCACGAGCGCCCAGACGGGGTAGTACGGCAGCCACAGGAAGTTCGCGACGGCGCTCAGCGCGGCGAGCAGCACACCGATGGTGCGAGCCCAGACCGCCCCGCTGAACAGAAAGATGCCGGCGAGCACGATCACGATGCCGAGCAGCAGGTGCACCCAGCCCCACGTGGTGACGTCGAAGGAGAAGGTCCACTTCTCCCCGACGACGAAGAACGTGTCGTTGAAGAGCGCGACCAGGCCCTGCATCGCGTGGAGGAACCCGATCATGATCATGAGGGTGGCGGCGAAGACGGTGACGCCCACCGCCACGCTGCTGCGGTTCTCGCTCAAGGTCGTTCCTCTCGTCGGCGTGATCACGTTCCCGTGCCGATCCTGGAGGGGGCACGGCACCGGCGGGATCACCCGCGCCGGGTAACCCTGCGGCGGCGTGACCAGCGCGTGGACGAGCGGTCGCCCGCTCAGTCGGAGCCGCTGTCCGTCGCGTGCCGGTCGAGGAACGCGTAGACCTCGGCGTCGTCGACCCCGGGGAAGTGCCCCGTCGGCAGCGGTGAGAGCACGTGGGCGTGCACGGCGGCGCTCGGCCAGGCGTGCGGGGCCCAGCGGGCGGCCAGGGAGTCGTCGGGCCGCCGGCAGCACGACGGGTCGGGGCACCGGGACGCACGGCGGGTGGACGTGTCGCGGCCGCGGAACCACTTGGCGGCGGCGAACGGGACGCCGACCGTGATGGAGAAGCCGCCGGCGGACGTGGACCCGGTCTGGGTGGTGCACCAGAAGGTGCCGTCCGGCGTGTCCGTGTACTGGTAGTACTCCGTCGTGCGGTTGCGACGCGTGAAGGCGGCCCGTGCGGCCCACTGGCGGCAGACGATCTGCCCCTCGATCGCACCCGTGCCGTCGGTCGGGAACGGCACGCCGTCGTTCGCGTAGCCCTTGAACAGCGTCCCGTCGTCGCCGGCCCGCAGGAAGTGCAGGCGGATGTCGAGGTGCTCGGTGAGCAGGTTGGTCAGGCGCTGGGCGGCCGCCTCGTGCGTCACGCCGAACGCGTCGCGGAAGTCCTCGACGGCGAGCTCCTTGCGCTTCTTCGCGGCGCCGAGGTGCGCGACGGCCGCGGTGCGGGGCATGAGGCAGGCTGCCGCGAAGTACGTGATCTCGACGCGCTGGCGCAGGAAGTCGGCGTAGCTGCGGGGCGTGGAGTGGGCGAGGACGCGGTGCGCGATCGCCTGCAGCGCCAACGAGCGCAGGCCGTGGCCGCCCGGGATGGACGCCGCCGGCAGGTAGATGCGCCCGTTGGCGAGGTCGGTGACCGTGCGTGTCGAGTGCGGGAGGTCGTCGACGTGCAGCAGCGAGAAGCCGAGGTCGGCGGCCATCTGCGCGACGGCGCTGTGGGTGAGCGCGCCGGCGCCGTAGCCGCCGCGCCGGACGAGGTCCTCGGCGGCGTCCTCGATCTCGGGCAGGTGGTTGTTGCGCTCCCGCATCCACAGCCGCAGGGCGGTGGTCGCCCGGCGGGCCTCCTCGGGGGTGGCGATGGCGGCGTCGTCGCGCCGGGCGAGCTCGTGGTGGAGCCCGACGAGCGCCTCGAGCGCCTCCGTCGGCAGGTGCCGGGTCGGACGGACGGCGGGGAGCCCGAGCGCCGTGTACGCGGCGGTGGCCTGCGCCCGGTCGAGCTCGACCTCCAGCTCCGCCCGCCGCGACGGGGGCGTGGGGTCGAGCAGGTCGTTCGTCGTGGTGCCGAGAGCGGCGGCGAGGGCCTGCAGCAGGCTCAGGCGGGGCTCGCGCCGGCCGTTCTCGACGAGCGAGAGCTGGCTGGCCGTCGAGCCGACCCGACGTCCGAGCTCGTCGAGCGTGAGCCCGCGCGCGGCCCGCGCGTGCCGCAGGCGCCGGCCGAGCATGAGGAGCTCGCTGCCCGGCGGGTTCTCGCTGCGCTCGCCCGTGGGGATGTCGATGACCGGCCGCTGCGCGCTCGTCGCCATGCCTTTGACCGTAGGACAACATCAGTGATCTTTGACAATGGTGCGCCGTTGAGAGTGCCACCCGTGGCCCCGCACGCTGAAAGTGGGTGGGAATTCGCCCGCCACCACTCACGACGGGAGTCGCGATGACCGCGTACGTTTCTCGGTTCTGCGACGGTGACAAGGACCAGAAGGACCTGCTGGGCGGCAAGGGCGCCAACCTGGCCGAGATGACGAAGCTCGACCTGCCCGTTCCCCCCGGCTTCACCATCACGACCGAGGCGTGCCGGGCCTACATGCGCGACGGGCACGTCCCGCCCGAGCTGCGGGTCGAGGTCACGCTCGCGGTGCGGGAGATCGAGGACGCGCTCGGGCGGCGGCTCGGCGACTTCCACGAGCCGCTGCTCGTGTCGGTCCGCTCCGGGGCCAAGTTCTCGATGCCCGGGATGATGGAGACGGTGCTCAACATCGGTCTCAACGACGCCTCCGTGAAGGGGCTGACGGAGTACTCGGGCGACGAGCGCTTCGCGTGGGACTCCTACCGCCGGCTCCTCCAGATGTTTGGCAAGACGGTGCTCGGCATCGACGGGGACCTGTTCGCGGCGGCCCTGGACGCGCGCAAGACGGCCGTCGGCGCGGTCACCGACGTCGACCTGTCCGCGCAGGACCTGCGCATCCTCGTCCAGACGTTCAAGGAGATCGTCGTCGAGCAGACCGGCCGGGAGTTCCCGCAGCACCCGCGCGAGCAGCTCGACATGGCCATCGAGGCCGTCCTGGACTCGTGGAACACCGACCGCGCCCGCCTCTACCGTCGCCGCGAGCGGATCCCGAACGACCTGGGGACCGCGGTGAACGTGGTGAGCATGGTGTTCGGCAACCTCGGCGAGACGTCCGGGACGGGCGTGTGCTTCACCCGCGACCCGTCCACCGGCGAGACCGGGGTGTACGGCGACTACCTGCCGAACGCCCAGGGGGAGGACGTGGTCGCCGGCATCCGCAACACGCTGCCGCTCGCCGAGCTCGAGCTCCTCGACCCCGCGTCGTACGAGGCCCTGCGCCAGGCCATGCGGCGGCTCGAGACGCACTACCGGGACCTGTGCGACATCGAGTTCACCATCGAGAACGGCAAGCTGTGGCTCCTGCAGACCCGCGTCGGCAAGCGCACCGCGGCCGCGGCCTTCCGCATCGCGACCGCGCTCGTCGACGAGAGCCTGATCACGATGGACGAGGCGTTGTCCCGCTGCACGGGCGACCGGCTCAGCCAGCTCCTGTTCCCGCAGTTCGACGCCGCCGCTGCCAAGCAGCTGCTCACGAGGGCCATGCCGGCGTCGCCCGGCGCCGCGGTCGGCGAGATCGTGCTCGACAACGCCCAGGCGCTCGAGCGGACCGCCGCGGGCGCCCACGTGATCCTCGTCCGGCGCGAGACGAACCCCGACGACCTGCAGGGCATGATCGTCGCGGACGGCGTGCTCACCGCCCGCGGCGGCAAGACGTCGCACGCCGCGGTGGTGGCCCGGGGGATGGGCACGTGTGCGGTGGTCGGTGCCGAGGAGCTCGACGTCGACCCGGTCCGCGGCGAGGTCCGCGTGCGCGGGCAGGTGCTGCGCGCGGGGGACACCATCGCCATCGACGGCGCCACGGGCGAGGTGTTCCGCGGCGAGGTTCCCGTGGTCGACTCGCCGGTCATGGTCTACGTCGCCGACGGGCTCGACGCGGGACTCGCGGCCGCGGCTGACCCCGAGGCCCGCGCACTCGTGACGTCGGTGGACCGCGTGCTGGGTCACGCCGACGCGGTGCGACGCATGCAGGTCAGGACCAACGCCGACACGGCCCAGGACGCCCGGCGCGCCCGCGACCGGGGCGCGCAGGGCGTGGGGCTGTGCCGGACCGAGCACCAGTTCCTCGGCGAGCGTCGTGCGTACATCGAGCGGCTCGTGCTCGCGGACGACGAGGCGTCGCGCCTGACGGCCCTCGACGCGCTGCTCCCGCTGCAGCGCGACGACTTCGTCGGCCTGCTCGACGCCATGGACGGGCTGCCGACGACGATCCGGCTCATCGACCCGCCCCTGCACGAGTTCCTGCCCGACCGCACCGAGCTCGCCGTGCGCGTCGCGACGGCGACCGAGCCGGACCCGCAGGACGTGGCACTGCTCGCAGCCGTCGAGCGCATGCACGAGCAGAACCCGATGCTCGGGCTGCGTGGCGTCCGGCTCGGGCTCACGCTGCCCGGGCTGTTCGCCCTGCAGGTCCGTGCGATCGCCGAGGCGACCGTGCAGCTGCGTGCTGCGGGTCGTGACCCGCGGCCCGAGATCATGGTGCCGCTCGTGGGATCGGTGCGAGAGCTCCAGCTGGTCCGCGAGGAGGCCGAGCGGGTGCTCGCGGACGTCGGCGCCGAGCACGGCACGACCGTGGCGATGCCGATCGGCTGCATGATCGAGCTGCCGCGCGCCGCGCTGACGGCGCGCCGGATCGCCGAGGAGGCCGACTTCTTCTCGTTCGGCACCAACGACCTGACCCAGACCACCTGGGGCTTCTCGCGGGACGACGTGGAACGGGCGTTCTTCGCCGACTACCTGCAGAACGGGGTGCTCACCATCTCCCCGTTCGAGACTCTCGACGCCGACGGCGTCGGTGCCCTCGTCCGGGCGGGGGCGACCGGCGGCCGGGAGACGAAGCCGGGCCTGCACCTCGGGGTGTGCGGCGAGCACGGGGGAGACCCGGAGTCCATCCACTTCTTCCACGGGGTGGGGCTCGACTACGTGTCCTGCTCGCCGTTCCGGGTGCCCGTCGCCCGCCTGGAGGCGGGCCGGGCGGCCGTGATGGAGGGCTGGGCAGCAGCCTGAGCGTCGTCGCGGGCCGATCCGTCTCGACATGTGAGAGTCGTTGACAGCATGTGGACCGCTGGGGACACTCGTCACATGCCCATCGCCAGGACCGCGCCTCTGGTCCCGCTCCACGCGGGACTCGTCGACATGCCGTCGACGCGCCGGTGTCTGTGTCGAATGTGTCGCTGACGACCTCGTCGCACCGGTCCGCGCAGCTCTAGCAGCCCCCGCAGGCGTCCCTCGCCTGGTCCGTGGGTGCGGACCCGTCCCGCCGCCTCGCGGCGCAGCCCGACACCGTTCCCGTCCCGGCAGCCCGGGGCGCATCGGTGTGCGGAGCCGGCAGAGACTCTCGCAGTTCGACCTCATGGAGCTGACGTGGCCCACCACGCCCGTACCGACATCCTTCCCATCCAGTCCGCCGTCGCCCACGCGTCCCCGAGCGCGTGGCGTGACGGCATCGTGTCCGCACGCGAGGGCGACGCGCTGACCGTCGTCCTGCTCGACGGGAGCGTGCGCGTGCTGTCGACGAGCATCGCACCGGCACCCGGCGAGCCCGTCGCGGTGCACCCCGTCGCCGAGGTGCTCGCGGTCGGCAGCGCCTGGTACTCGGCCCGCGCGCTGGCGCAGCCCGACGGGCCCGCCAGGCCGTCTGCCTAGGCCGTCTGCCTAGGCCGTCTGCATCGCGCTCATGGCCGACGAGCACGCGGCGACCATCGCGCGGCACGCCGAGGCGCAGATGCGGCAGTGCTCCGACATGTCGGCGTGCAGGTCGCACTCGGCCGCACAGGCCTCGCCCATCGCCATGCACGCCGTCATCATCGAGCTCATGACGCCCATGTCGTAGCCGGCGGGGCGCATCATCATGCGCATCATCGCCGTGGCGACGTCGCACATGTTCATGCACATCGACGCGCAGCGGCCCATGCTCTCCCCGGCGTCGGCGTCGGCGCACATGGTCGCCGCCATCGACGCCGCGGAACACGCCTCCACGCACTCCTGCATCATCGCCATGTCCATGCCCGTCGTCTCCGGCATGGTCATCGACCCCATCATGTCGGCCATCATGCTCATCGCTGTCCGCCACCTCTCGTCGGGTGCTGCAGGTCTCCGGTCCGATCGACGGTACGCCGGGTGCCGCGCACGTAGCCATGGCGTGAGCGCACTCGTCACGCGGTGTTAACAACGACGTGCTCACGCGCGTCCGGGCACCTCGCCCCGCGCGCACCACGCCACGGCGGTGACCGTGAACGGTGCCGTCGGCAGCAGCGCGGCGCACCGCGCGCGCAGCGCCGCGCGCTCGTCGTCGGCGAGCGCCGCGACGTGCGCGCCGGCCGGTCCGACGCCGAGCGTGAAGGTCGCCCACCACTCGTCGACGCTCGCGTAGCCGGCGTGCACGGCCTCGTCCCACGTCCTGACGTCGACGAGCCCCGCCGCGCGCAGCAGGTCGGCGAGGTGGCCCTCGCGGGTGCCCGGCAGCATCGCCTCGCCGGGGTGCGACGGGTCGAGGTCGTGCACGGCCCGCCAGAACGTGCGCAAGGGACCGTCGCTGCCGGCGTGGTCCCACACGTTCGCCGCGACGCCGCCGCCGGGCCGCGTCACCCGCGCCATCTCGACGAGCCCGGCCACCGGGTCGTCCATGAAGTGGACGACGAGCTGGGCGACGGTGAGGTCGAACGCGTCGTCCGCGAACGGCAGGTGCTCGGCGGCGGCCTCACGGACGTCCACGCCGGCGAGCCGGGTACGCGTCGCCGCGACGAAGGACGGTGACGGGTCGACCGCCGCGACGCCGGAAGCGCCGAGCCGCGCGACGAGCTCGGCGGTGAGGGCGCCCGGCCCGCAGCCGACGTCGAGCACCCGGCCCGTCGCCGGCACACCCACCGACGCGGCGAACAGGACCGCGAGCGGCTCCGAGAACCTGCCCATGAACTGCGTGTACGCCTCGGGGGCGACGTCGAACCCCATCGGGCGACGGTAGCGCCGCACCGGTCCCGTCGCGACGGAGCCGGTGCGGCGCGAGGTCGCTACGCCGGTGACCCTGGGTGCCGGTGCGCCCGCTGGAGCGCCGCCCGCAGCCGTGCGAGCCGGTCGTGCAGCTCGGGCGGCACCCGGTCGCCGAACCTCGCGAAGAACTCCTCGGTGAGGTCGGCCTCGAGCTCCCACGAGTCGGGGTCGACGTCGAACAGCTGCGCGAGGACCTCGTCGTCGAGGTCGAGGCCGCGGGTGTCCAGCGCACCTGGGGCCGGCAGGAGCCCGACCGGGCTGGGGACGGCGCCGACGTCGGTGCGCAGCCCGCGCGTGCGGTCGACCTGCTCGACCATCCAGGCGAGGACGCGGGAGTTCTCCCCGAAGCCCGGCCACAGGAACCCGCCCTCGTCGTCCTTGCGGAACCAGTTCACCTGGAACACGAGCGGGCGCCGCGCGGGGTCGAGCGCCGCCCCGACGCGCAGCCAGTGGGCCCAGTGGTCGGCCATGTCGTAGCCGCAGAACGGCAGCATCGCGAAGGGGTCGCGACGCAGCTCGCCGACCAGGCCCTCTGCCGCGGCGGTGCGCTCCGACGAGATCGTCGCGCCCATGAACACGCCGTGGGACCAGCTCTCGGCCTGCGCCACGAGCGGCACGTTGGTGGCACGGCGGCCCCCGAACACGATCGCGTCGAGCACCACGCCCGCGGGGTCGTCCCAGCCGTCCGCGATCGTCGGGCACTGCGCGGCGGCGACGGTGAACCGGGAGTTCGGGTGCGCGGCCGGCCGGCCCGCGGCGCCGTCGGCGGGGGTCCAGTCGCGACCCGTCCAGTCGACGAGGTGCGGCGGTGTCTCCGGGGTCAGCCCCTCCCACCAGACGTCGCCCTCCGGGGTGAGCGCGACGTTGGTGAAGATCGTGTCGTGGCGCAGCGTCTCGACGGCCGCCGGGTTGGTGGTCTCGCCGGTGCCCGGCGCGACGCCGAAGAACCCTGCCTCGGGGTTGATCGCGCGCAGCTCGCCGTCCGGACCGGGGCGCAGCCAGGCGATGTCGTCGCCGATCGTCTCGACCTGCCAGCCCGGCAGCGTCGGCACCAGCATCGCGAGGTTCGTCTTGCCGCAGGCCGACGGGAAGGCAGCGGCCAGGTGGTAGCGACGTCCCTGCGGAGACGTCAGACGGACCAGGAGCATGTGCTCGGCGAGCCAGCCCTCGTCGCGACCCATGACCGAGGCGATGCGCAGGGCGAAGCATTTCTTGCCGAGCAGCGCGTTGCCGCCGTAGCCCGAGCCGTACGACCAGATCTCGCGCGTCTCGGGGAAGTGCACGATGTACTTCGTCCGGCTGCACGGCCACGGCACGTCGTCCTGCCCGTCCGCCAGGGGTGCACCGACCGAGTGCACGGCAGGGACGAAGGGCGTGCCCGCCTCGACGAGGTCGAGCACCCCGCGGCCGACGCGGGTCATCACGTGCATGCTGACCACGGCGTAGGGCGAGTCCGTGACCTGCACGCCCACGTGGGACATCGGGCCGCCGACCGGTCCCATCGAGAACGGCACCACGTACATCGTCCGGCCGCGCATGCTGCCGGCGAACACCTCGTCGAGCTCGGCGCGCATCGTCGTCGGCTCGCGCCAGTTGTTCGTGGGGCCGGCGTCGGACTGGTCGACCGGGCAGACGAACGTGCGCGACTCGACGCGCGCGACGTCGTCCGGGTCGGAACGGGCCAGGTAGCTGCCGGGCCGCAGCGCCGGGTCCAGGGGCAGCAGCGTCCCGGTGCGGACCATCTGCGCGACGAGCGCCTCACGTTCCGCGTCCGAGCCGTCGCACCACACCACGTCGTCCGGCTCCGTGAGGGCGGCGACGGCGGCGACCCACGCGTGCACGTCGCCGGTGACGGCGACCGACGTGACGTCGGCGATCGACCTGGGGCGGGCGGTGGCCTGCGGTTCGGCGAGCGTGGTCATGTCTGGTCTCCTCCGGCGGGCCTCGGCCGGCCCGCGCTGTCTTTCCTCTATCCCATGGCAAGCGCAGGTCGTCTGCAGCGCGGCTCGCAGGTCAAAAATGGCCGTTCTTGCCGTAGAGTCACGAAAGTGGTGATGGAGCAGCGTGACGACACCCCCTCGCAGGGTGCACCCGACGCCCTGACGCTCGGCCGACGCGTCCGGCACCTGCGCACGGCTCGCGGCCTGACCCTCGATGCCCTCGGGCGGCGCGTGGGCGTCACGCCCAGCGTCCTGTCGCTCGTCGAGAACGGCCGGCGCGAGCCCCGGCTCGCGCTGCTGCGGGGCATCGCCGACGCGCTCGAGGTGAGCGTCGCGGACCTGCTGGAGGCCGAGCCCCCCTCACGGCGGGCTGCCCTGGAGATCGCCCTGGACCGTGCCCAGCGGTCCGCCGGCTTCGAACGGCTCTCGCTGCCCACGGTCCGGCCCGGGAGGTCCCTGGCGCTGCCGATCCTCGAGCAGCTCGTCGGCCTGCACGCCGAGCTCGCCCGGCGAGACCTGGAGGCGGTCGCCACCCCGGAGGAGGCCCGGCGCGCCAACACCCAGATCCGGCTCGAGCGCCAGCAGCGGGACAACTACCTGCCCGACGTCGAGCGGCTCGCCGAGTCCATGGCCCGCAAGGCCGGGTACACGTCAGGCGCGCTCACGCACCGCACGGTGACGCGGATGGCCGAGCAGCTCGGGTTCGCGATCGTGTACGTCGACGACCTGCCGACCTCCACCCGGACGGTGACCGACCTCGCGAACGGCCGGATCTACCTCCCGCCCGCGTCGACCCCCGGCGGCCACGGGCTGCGCTCGCTCGCGCTGCAGGCGATCGCGCACCGCGTGCTCGGTCACGAGCGGCCGTCGTCGTACGACGACTTCCTCCGGCAGCGCATGGAGATCACCTACTTCGCGTCGTGCTGCCTCATGCCGGAGTCGGCCGCCGTGCACCACCTCGCTCAGCACAAGCGGGAGAAGGACCTCGCGATCGAGGACCTGCGGGACGCGTTCGGCGTGACGCACGAGGCCGCCGCGCAGCGGTTCACGAGCCTCGCGACCCACCACCTCGGCATCCCCGTGCACTTCGTGCGGATCGGCGGCGACGGCGCCATCTACCGGGCCTACGCCAACGACGGGCTGCCGCTGCCGACGGACGTGACCGGGGCGATCGAGGGCCAGCTCGTCTGCCGGAGCTGGGGCGTGCGCCGTGCCCTGACCCGGCGCGACCGCTCGTCCGAGTCGTACCAGTACACCGACACCCCGGCCGGCACGTTCTGGTGCTCCACCCAGACGGGCTCCGGCACGACCGGGGCGATGTCGCTCGCCGTCGGCGTGCCGTTCGCGCAGGCGACGTGGTTCCGGGGCCGCGACACGACCGACCGGCACCGCTCGACGTGCCCCGACGAGGGGTGCTGCCGCCGACCCCGTGCCGCCGCGACCGCCCGGTGGCAGGACGCGTCGTGGCCCAGCGCGCGGATCCACCAGCAGGTGTTCTCCGCGCTGCCCACCGGGGCGTTCCCGGGCGTGGACGCCCGCGAGGTGTACGCGTTCCTCGACCGGCACGCGCCTCCGGCACCGGACGCCGCGACCGACGGCTAGCCCTGGTCCGTCGCGGGCCCGACCGTCGACGCGTGGGCGTGCGCGAGGAGCCGTTCGGTGGCGCGCGCGAGTCGGGCCGCGTCCTGCGGGTCGAGCGTCCCGAGAGTGAGCGGCACGGGCCTGTCCCGGTCGATCGCGGTCAGCGCGGCGGTCGGTGGGGTGTCGATGAAGCCGTGGACGGGGGCGACCGACTCGTCGACGGGCCGCGCGGACACCCGGGCGGCGGCCCGGATCGACGCCCGCACCGCCGGAGGCAGCGGGCTGAGGTCGCCGCTCCTGGTGAAGCCGGGGTGGTACAGCACGTAGCGGGCACGGCTCCCCGAGGAGCCCGCGAACGCGACACCGAGCAGGTCGTTGGCGCGCGCCGCCTGGAGCTGGGCCGTCACCATGCCGTACCCGTGCTCGAGCTGGAGGTCGTCCCAGTGCACGGCGCCCTTCGTGATGCCGACGCCCGCGACGTTGACGACGACCGGCGACTCGCTCCGGTCGAGGGCCGTGCGCAGCCCGTGGCTGAGGAGGTACCGGCTGAGGTAGTAGAGCGCGAACGTGTGCTCCAGGCCGTCGACCGTGACCGTGCGGCGGGGTGCCTGCCGGTTGGCGAACAGCGCCAGCGCGTCCACGTGGTCGTGCCGGTCGAGGACGTCGGCGACCACCCCTCGCGTACCGTCGATCGTCGACAGGTCGGCGTTCACGAACCGGATGCGTCCGGCGAGGCCCTCGGCCAGCGCGGCGGCGGTGAGCGCGCGGCCTTTCGTGAGGTTGCTGCCGACGGCGACCACCTGGTCACCGCGTCGGGCGCGGGCGAGCGCGAGCGCCCTGCCCATCCCGTCTGTCCCGCCGCTGACCACGACGACCCGCCCGGTCGGGGCGTGCGGCTCGGTGGGTCGTTCCTGCATCTCGTCCTCCTGGTTACTCTCAGTGCGTACCAGCATCATGAGTAACCGCAGAACGAAGGGGAAGAAGGCAGTTCGATGTCCGCTGCGCACACCGGTGTGCCCTCCATGGTGAGCACGCCCCTGCCGAGCCCCGTCCCCGCGGACGAGTACGAGCAGTGTCCGGTCACCGACGTGCTGCGGCGGGTCGGCGACAAGTGGACCGTGCTGGTCATCGTGCTGCTCGGTCAGCGCACGCACCGCTTCAACGAGCTGCACCGCGGGATCGACGGCATCAGCCAGCGGATGCTGACCCGCACGCTGCGTGGCCTCGAGTCCGACGGTCTGGTCGAGCGCGAGGTGGTCCCGACCGTCCCGCCGAGCGTGCGCTACAGCCTGAGCCCTCTCGGCGTGAGCCTGCTCGTCCCGCTCTCGGCCCTCGCGGACTGGGTCGTGGAGCACCGGCCGGAGATCGCTGCCGCCAGGAGTGCGAGCCGGCCGTGATCCCGCGGTCGCGCGCTCACGCCGTGGCGTGCACCGGTGACCGGTCGGCGGTGCCGGCCGCGTCGGGCCGCGTCCGTGCGACGGGCAGACCCGCTGCGGACCACGCGTGGAAGCCGCCGACGACGTCGGTCGCCCGGTGGAGCCCGAGGTCGGCCAGGGCGGCTGCCGCCAGGCTCGACGTGTAGCCCTCGGAGCACAGGACCACGACCTGCAGGTCGTAGCCGGTCGCGGCGGGGATCCGGTGGTCGCTCGCCGGGTCGAGCCGCCACTCCAGCACGTTCCGCTCGATCACGACCGCGTCGGGGACCTCGCCCTCGGCGGCGCGCTGGGCGGCGGGCCGGATGTCCACGAGCAGCGCGCCGTCGCGCAGGGCGGCCCAGGCGTCGAGGGGCGACAGGCGGTCCAGGCGGGCTCGTGCCTCGGCGAGCACGTCGTCGATCGTCCGTCGGCGCACGGCGGTCACGACTCGGTCTCCGGCTCGTCGGTCTCGACCGTGCGGGTCGGGCGGAGGATCCCGTCCGGGTCCGTGCCCCAGTACGTCATCCGGGTCAGCCGCGGCGAGTACGCGTGGATGCTCACGGCGGGCTCGGAGCCCGTGTTGACGACGTCGTGCAGGTCGCCCGGGTCCACGGTCTGCGTGCGGCCCGTCGCGAAGTCCTGGGGCACCAGCCCGCCGCGGGCGTCCGGGCGGTTCTCGGTGAGCGTGCCGGCGGCGATCGTGAACGCCGCCGACGAGGCGCCGTGGTCGTGCAGCTCGGTGCCCTGCGAGGTCAGCCACGTGATGAGCCAGACGTCGGTGTCCGGGGGGCCGTCGAGGCGCGTCCACCACCGCCCACCTTCCTGGAAGCGGACGAGCGGGCGCCACAGCTCGGGCCGGTCGGCGATCGACCGGGTGAGCGCGCTCAGCTCCTCGACACCGAGCGGGCTGTGGTCAGGGGCGGTGGTCGTGCGGGGGGACAGGTCGACGGTCATGGTGATGCCTCTCGGGGGTCTGCGTCTGCGGACCGACCGCACCGGGAGACTCCGGGCGGGTCGGACGGGCCTGCTCCCGGCGTCGGCCGGGTCGAGCGTCAGCGCTGCTGACAGCGGGCCGGACAGGAGCGCAGCCCGACGAGGGCGGGAGCGGCGGTCGACGTGTGCGCCGCGTGCGTGCGGGTCATCGGGTGCTCCCTCCGTGGTCGTCGGTCGGTCCTCGGGACGCGGGACGTGGCACGCACGCCCGTCGTCGTGGGGCGGACAACAGCACCCCGGAGCCGCGTCGTCAACGCATCGGGGGAGGCGTCTCGAATGGTGGACGGCTGCGGGATGTATCTCGTCGCGCACCGCGGGATCCTCAGGAGGAGCGATGGTCGTCGGTCCACAACGGGGCGGAGGGCGCCATGTCGACGGTTCCGGATCACCTGCCGGATCACGTGCCGGACCACCTGTCCGGTCGCCGGCCGGACAGCATGCCCGGCAGCGTGCCGGGCATGCGCGCGGGCGACGGCCGCGCGGTGCCGGGGATGCGCGCGAGCAACGGGCACCCGCAGGTCCGCGACATCCCGGCGTCCGAGAAGCGGGGCGACCGGCCCGCAGCGCCCGCTCCGGCCGCGGCGGCCGTCCCGAGCGTGACCGCGCCGGCCGTCGAGCCGGCCGTCGAGCCGACCGTCGAGCCGACCGTCGAGCCTGCTGCCGAGCCCACTGCCGCGGAGCCCGCCGTCGCCCCCGCAGCCACGCCGAGCGCGACCGGCGCCGAGCCCGCACCTGCGCCGAGCGCCGCCCCCGCGGCGGTCATGATGCCGCTGGCCATCGCCGGACCCGGCCGGTCGCTGCGGGTGACCTCGGCGTACGCCGACCTCCAGCTCGTGCGGAACACCGTCGTCGAGGCCGGGACGTCGGTACCCGGCAGCGAGACGGTCCGCAGCATCTGCATGGCCGAGCTCGACGCGGCGACGTCGGCGCTCGAGCAGTGCGACGCGGGCAGGCTGACCCGGCGGCGACGTGGCGCGCACCTCGAGTTCGCGTGGACCGCCATCCACCGCGCACGCGCCCTGCTGCCGCTGCTCGTCCAGGACGACGCGCTCGACACCCAGTACCTGTACGCGGCGGAGCGTGTCGGGCGCATGCAGCCGCGCAACGCGCGGCTCCTCGCCGCCCTCGGGACCGAGACGAGCCGCAAGGGCGCGACGCCGCAGGACCAGCGGCTGCACCGCCAGCGGCTCAGCTTCGCGCTCTCCGCTGCCTACGCGGCCGCCGACCGCGAGCACCAGCAGCTGCGGCTCCTGCGGGACCGGCTCGTGCGGGTCGCGGAGTTCACGTGGGTCGCGCTCGGGCTGGTCGTGCTCGCGGGCACGCTCGTCCCCACCCTGTTCCCGCTCTGCTCGGGGGGCGACGGCGCGCAGGTGTGCCCCAGCGGCGGCGACGTCCCCAGCGCCGGCGACACGGCGACGGTGGTGTTCCTCGGGATGATCGGTGCGGGCCTCACGGCCGTGATCGCGGTCAGCCGGGCGCGGCCGTCGATGTCGCCGTACCGCCTGATGCCGGCGCTCAGCATGCTGCGGATCCCGCTCGGCGGCATCGTCGCGGTGCTCGGCATCGTCGTCATGCAGAGCGAGGTCATCCCGGGGTTCCAGGGTGTGCTCGACGTCGAGCAGATCGCCGTCTACGCGATCGTGTTCGGCTTCTCGCAGGAGGCCGTCACCCGGCTGCTCGAGAACCGGGTGCGCGCTCTGCAGGACATCGCCGCGCAGGGCGTCAACGGCAAGCAGGCCGCCGCGACCGGCCTCGCGTCGAAAGGGCAGCACGAGGAGGCGTAGGCGACGGGCCGCGGACGCCCGACGGGGTGGCCGAGGTCAGGACTCGCAGCCGATGCCGTCGTGGTCGCGGTCGAGGTGGTCGCCGTACCCCGGGTCGCCCACGTGGACCGGGGCAGCGCCCGCGGCGCGCGCCGCGTCGCAGTTCTTGTAGTAGACGGTCGCGGGAGCGGGATCGGGAGCGGGCTCGACGACCGGCGCCGGGGCCGGGTCGACGGGTGCCGGTGCGGGCGCGGGCGCCGGGGCAGGTGCCGGGGCAGGTGCCGGCGCAGGTGCCGGAGCCGGTGCGGGCGGGACGGCCGAGCCGGCGGGGAGCGGCTCCGACGGGCACGTCGACAGGACGCTGGCCATCGCGTTGCGCTCGGCGTCGGTCACCCACAGCCCGTACGTGTACTTCACGCCGACCTGCCGGGCCACGTACGCGCAGCGGTACGCCTTGTTCGGGGGCAGCCACGTGGCCGTGTCGCCGTCACCCTTCTGCATGTTGAGCGGCCCGTCCACGGCGAGCAGGTTCATCGGGTCGTTCGCGAACCGCACGCGGGTGGGCTCGTCCCAGCCCTGCGCGCCCTTCTGCCAGGCGTCGGAGAGGGCGACGACGTGGTCGATCTGGACGGCACTGCTGGTCTCGGCGCCGCGCACGAACGCGATGGTCGTGCCGCTGTACGGGTCGGCGAGGCTGCCCCTGAGGACCACGCAGTCGTGGGTGCCGGCCTTCAACGTCTCGGCGGCGAGGTCGCGCGCCAGGACGTCGTTGCGCGTGTCGCAGCCGTTGCGGTCGACGTCGCCCCAGCCGCTGCCGAACAGGTCGCGGTCGTAGCCCGTCTTCGGCGCCCGGCCCTTGACCTCGAGCAGCAGGGCGGCCGCCAGAGCGGTCTGGGGCGGTGCCGTCGAGGCCACGCCATGGACGTCCACCTCGGGGGCGAGCTCGGGCGCGGGCAGGGCCGCCGCGAGCTCCGTCAGGCTCGGCTCGGTTGGCTCCGGGGAGGCGGTCGGCGTCGCGGTGCGTGCGGTCGTCCCTGACGGTGCTTACGTCGTACCTGCTCGCGGGGTGGCCTCCCCGGTCGAGGGCGTCGCTGCGCCGCCGACGCCGACCAGGACGAGACCGCCGACGAGGACGGCGACCGACGCACCGCGGGCGTGTCGCCCGAGCCAGGACCGTCCCCGGACCATCGACCAGACGCCGGTGGCGGCGACGTAGAGGCCGGCGAGCACCAGTGCACCGCCGAGCCCCGAGAGCAGCCCGAGGAGGCTGACGACGGCCAGACCGACGAGCCCCGCCCTGGTCGCCCGGGGCAGGCGGGAGAGCAGGGACGGCGTGGGGCTCGGCGGTGTGGTCACACGTGGTCCATCGACCGGCCCACGCGCGCGGTTGAACGGGCGGTGCCGACCTTCACGGGGTCCACACGACAAGGTCGCGTCAAACCCGCAGGCGTGGCCGTCAAGGTTCCGTCAAGACCGGCGTCAGGGCGCCGACGGCGGCGTAGACCTGCGGTTGCGGCCCTCGTCGGGGCCGTCGGGGTGGCCGCGGGGCGGCACCCGTCCGTCGTCGAAGGTGCTGTGAGACCCATGGCCGATGTGGCCTTCCTCGCGCTGACCGTGGCGTTCTTCGCCGGGGTCGCGCTCCTCGCCCGCCGGGCGGACCGGTCGTGAGCGGGCTCGACATCGCCGGCCTCGTGGTGGCCGGCGCGCTCCTCGTCTACCTGGTGGCCCAGCTGCTGCGCGCGGACAAGGTCCGATGAGCGCCACGTGGGTCGCGGTCGGCCAGATCGGGGTGGTCGTCCTGGTCCTCGGCCTCGCGCACCGGCCCCTGGGCGACTACCTGTTCCGCACCCTGACGTCGCCCCGGCACCTCGCGGTCGAACGGGTCGGGTACCGGGCCATGCGGGTCGACCCCGACGCCGAGCAGCGCTGGAGCACCTACCTGCTGTCGGTGGTGGGGTTCTCGCTGGCCTCGGTGCTGCTCCTGTACGGCCTCGGCCGGCTGCAGGACAGGCTGCCCCTCGACATCGGGATGGCCCCGCTCGACCCCGCGGGCGCCTGGAACACGGCCGTCTCGTTCGTCACGAACACCAACTGGCAGTGGTACTCCGGCGAGGCGGCCGCGGGCCACCTCTACCAGATGGCCGGTCTGGCGGTGCAGAACTTCGTGTCCGCCGCGGTCGGGATCTCCGTGGTCGCCGCGCTGGCCCGCGGGTTCGCCCGGCACGGGACCGACTCCCGGGTCGGCAACTTCTGGGCCGACCTCGTGCGGGTGACCGTCCGGGTGCTGCTGCCGCTCGCGTTCGTCGCGGCGGTGGTGCTCGTGGCCGGCGGTGCGATCCAGAACCTGAGCCCGCACACCGACGTCGTCACGCTCGGCGGCGGCACCCAGGCGGTGCTCGGCGGGCCGGTGGCGTCTCAGGAGGCCATCAAGGAGCTCGGCACGAACGGGGGCGGCTTCTTCAACGCCAACTCCGCGCACCCCTTCGAGAACCCCACGCCGTGGACGAACGCCCTCGAGGTCGTCCTGCTGCTCCTGATCCCGTTCAGCCTGCCGCGCACGTTCGGCCGGATGGTCGGCGACCGTCGCCAGGGCTGGGCGATCCTCGCGGCGATGTCGACCCTGTGGGTCGCCGCCGTCGGCCTCCTCACGTGGGCGGAGACGGCAGGGCCGGGCCTGGTGCCCGCCGCCGCCGGGGGAGCGATGGAAGGCAAGGAGGTCCGCTTCGGGGAGGCCGCGTCCGCCCTGTTCGCCGCGTCGACCACCATGACGTCGACCGGCGCCGTGAACTCGATGCACGACTCCCTGACCGCCCCGGGCGGCGGCGTCGCGCTGGTCGGGATGCTGCTCGGCGAGGTCTCGCCCGGCGGTGTCGGCAGCGGCCTCTACGGCATGGTCGTGCTGGTCGTCGTGTCGGTGTTCCTCGCCGGGCTCATGGTCGGCCGCACGCCCGAGTACCTGGGCAAGAAGATCGGCCGCCAGGAGATCACCCTCGTCGCCCTGTACGTCCTGACGATGCCCGCGGTCGTCCTGGTCGGCTCGGCGATCGCCGTCTCGGTGCCGGCAGGCCTCGCCGGGCAGCTGCAGGGCGGGCCGCACGGGCTGTCCGAGATCGTCTACGCCTTCGCGTCCGCCGGGAACAACAACGGCTCCGCGTTCGCGGGACTCAGCGCCGGCACGCCGTTCTACAACACGATGCTCGGCCTCGCGATGCTCGTCGGCCGGTTCGTGCCGATGGCCCTCGTCCTCGCCCTGGCCGGCCGGCTCGCGAGCCAGCGGAAGGTCCCCGAAGGCGCCGGCACCCTGCCGACCCACACGCCCCTGTTCGTCGGCCTCCTCGTGACCGTGACCCTCGTGGTCGTCGGCCTCACGTTCGTCCCCGTCCTGTCCCTCGGTCCCGTCGTGGAGTCCCTGTCATGAGCACCACCCTTCTCGAGAAGCCGCCGGTCAGGCCGCACCAGGTCTCCCCGGCACCGACCACGCTGTCTCCCCGGCAGGTCGCCGCCGCCGTGCCCGGTGCCCTGCGGGGGCTCGACCCCCGACGGCTGTGGGACTCGCCCGTCATGTTCGTCGTCGAGGTCGGTGCGGCGTTCACCACGGTGCTCGCCGTCGCCGAGCCCAGCGTCTTCGCGTGGTCGATCACCGTCTGGCTCTGGCTCACCGTCGTGTTCGCGACGCTCGCGGAGTCGGTCGCCGAGGGCCGGGGCAAGGCGCAGGCCGCGAGCCTGCGCGCCACGCAGCGCGAGACGAGCGCCCGCAAGGTCGTCGGGCCGCCCGACGCGTCCGGCGAACCGGCGACGTCCCAGGTCCCGTCCTCGTCGCTGACGGTGGGCGACGTCGTGGTGGTCGTCGCGGGGGAGACCATCCCCGGCGACGGCGACGTCGTCGAGGGCGTCGCGAGCGTCGACGAGTCCGCGATCACCGGCGAGTCCGCGCCGGTCATCCGGGAGTCCGGCGGCGACCGGTCCGCCGTCACGGGCGGCACCGTCGTGCTGTCCGACCGGATCGTCGTGCGGATCACGGCGCCCGCCGGGCAGACGTTCGTCGACCGGATGATCGCGCTCGTCGAGGGGTCCGAACGGCAGCGGACCCCCAACGAGGTCGCGCTCAACGTGCTGCTCACGACCCTCACCATCGTGTTCCTCCTGGCGGTCGTCACGCTGCAGCCGTTCGCGGGCTACTCGGGCGCGCCGCAGACCCTCGTCGTGCTCGTCGCGCTCCTGGTCTGCCTCATCCCGACGACCATCGGCGCCCTGCTGTCCGCCATCGGGATCGCGGGCATGGACCGCCTGGTGCGCCGCAACGTGCTCGCGATGTCGGGCCGAGCCGTCGAGGCCGCGGGCGACGTGGACGTGCTGCTGCTCGACAAGACGGGAACGATCACGCTCGGCAACCGTCAGGCCGCGGACCTCCTCCCGGCACCCGGAGTCGACCCGGCGGCGCTCGCGGACGCGGCCCAGCTGTCCTCGATGGCCGACGAGACGCCCGAGGGCCGCTCGGTCCTCGTGCTGGTCAAGGAGCAGTTCGGCCTCCGCGAACGCCCCGAGGGCGACCTCGTCGGCGCCGAGCTGGTGCCGTTCCAGGCGCGGACCCGGATGAGCGGGGTCGACCTGCCGCGAACGCCGGGCGGCCCGGTCCGGCGGGTCCGTAAGGGCGCTGCCGCGGCCGTGACGCACTGGGTGCGGTCCACCGGCGGGCACGCGGGGGACGACGTCGCCGCGACCGTCGACGCGATCTCCGCGTCGGGCGGCACGCCGCTCGTGGTCGCCGAGCAGGCGGGCGACGGACCGGCGCGGGTCCTCGGCGTCATCCACCTCAAGGACGTCGTCAAGGACGGCATGCGCGAGCGGTTCGACGCGCTGCGTGCCATGGGCATCCGGACGGTGATGGTGACGGGCGACAACCCGCTCACCGCGAAGGCCATCGCGCACGAGGCCGGCGTGGACGACGTGCTCGCGGAGGCGACCCCCGAGGACAAGCTCGCCCTCATCCGGCGCGAGCAGGAGGGCGGCCGGCTCGTCGCGATGGCCGGCGACGGCACCAACGACGCACCCGCGCTCGCCCAGGCCGACGTCGGCGTCGCGATGAACACCGGGACGACCGCGGCCAAGGAGGCCGGGAACATGGTCGACCTCGACTCGAACCCGACGAAGCTGCTGGAGATCGTCGAGATCGGCAAGCAGCTGCTCATCACGCGCGGGGCGCTGACCACGTTCTCGGTGGCGAACGACGTCGCGAAGTACTTCGCGATCCTCCCGGCGATGTTCGCCGTCGCGTTCCCGCAGCTCGGCGTGCTCAACGTGATGCACCTGACCAGCCCGCGGTCGGCCATCCTCTCCGCGGTCGTCTTCAACGCGCTCGTCATCGTGGCGCTGCTGCCGCTGGCCCTGCGCGGGGTGCGGTACACCCCGTCGTCCGCCACGGCTCTGCTGCGCCGCAACCTCCTGGTGTACGGGCTCGGCGGCGTCGTCGCCCCGTTCGTCGGGATCAAGCTCGTCGACCTGCTCGTCACCGCCCTGGGGATGTCCTGATGACCACCACCACCACCCACCCGCACCGCTCCGCCGGCACGGGCACCGTCGCGTTCGTGCGCCAGACCTGGGCCGGCCTGCGGGCGCTGCTCGTCCTCACCGTGCTGCTCGGGGTCGTGTACCCGCTCGCCGTCACCGCGGTCGCGCAGGTGGCGTTCCCGTGGCAGGCGAACGGCTCGCTCGTCTCGTCGTCGGGGGAGCGCGTGACGTCGCGGGGCGAGGCCGCCGGGTCGGTCCTCGTCGGCCAGGCGTTCGACGGCCCGGAGTGGTTCCACCCCCGCCCGTCGGCCGCCGGGGACGGCTACGACTCGCTCGCGTCGGCCGGGTCCAACCTGGGGCCGCTCCACCCGGACCTCCTCGCGACGGTCCAGGAGCGGCGCGCCACGGTGGCGGCGGCGGAGGGCGTCGACCCGGCGGACGTGCCGGCGGACGCCCTGACGGCCTCGGGATCGGGCCTCGACCCCGACATCTCGCCGGCGTACGCGGCGCTGCAGGTCGCCCGCGTCGCGGGCGAGCGCGGCCTGTCCGACGACGCCGTCCGCGCCCTCGTCGACGACGCGACGTCGGGCCGTGACCTCGGCGTGCTCGGCGAGCCCCGGGTGAACGTGCTCCGTCTCAACCTCGCACTGCAGACAATGGGCTCATGACCGGACCCGACGACGGCGTCCCCGGCGCGGAGCGCCCGCGCCGGGGCCGGCTGACCGTCTACCTCGGCGCCGCCCCCGGCGTCGGCAAGACGTACGCGATGCTCGACGAGGCCCACCGCCGGCTGTCCCGCGGGACGGACGTGGTGGTGGGCCTCGTCGAGGCGCACGGGCGGGCCGCCACGGCGGCGCAGCTCGTGGGCCTCGAGGTGCTGCCGCGCCGCGTCCTGACCTACCGGGACAGCGACTTCACCGAGCTCGACGTGGACGCGGTGCTGGCAAGGGCGCCGCAGGTCGTGATGATCGACGAGCTCGCCCACACCAACGTCCCCGGCAGCACGCACGCGAAGCGGTGGCAGGACGTGCACGACGTCCTCGCCGCGGGGATCGACGTCGTGACCACGGTGAACGTGCAGCACCTGGAGTCGCTCAACGACGACGTCGAAGCGATCACGGGCGTCCGGCAGCGTGAGACCGTGCCGGACCACGTGGTGCGCGACGCGGACCAGATCCAGCTCGTCGACCTCGCACCCGAGGCGCTGCGACGCCGGCTCGCGCACGGCAACGTGTACCGGGCCGAGCAGATCGACGCGTCGCTCACGCAGTACTTCCGGGTCGGGAACCTCACCGCGCTGCGCGAGCTCGCCCTGCTGTGGCTGGCGGACCGCGTCGACGACGCGCTGACGACCTACCGGCGCGACCACCGGATCGAGCAGCCGTGGCCGGCCCGCGAGCGCGTCGTCGTCGCCGTCACCGGCGGTTCGGAGGGTGACACGTTGCTGCGCCGCGGCGCGCGGATCGCGCAGCGGGCCGCCGGCTCGGAGCTCCTGGCCGTGCACGTGCTGGCCACCGACGGGCTGCCGAGCGCCCCGCCGGCGCGGATCGCCGAGCAGCGGCGCCTCGTCGAGTCGCTCGGCGGGACGTTCCACACGGTCGTCGGCGAGGACGTGCCGAGCGCCGTGGTGGACTTCGCCCGCGGCGTGAACGCCACGATGGTCGTCGTCGGGGTGTCGCGGCGCAGCCGATGGCAGGAGGCCGTCCGGGAGAGCAACGGCACCGAGATCGCGCGGCTCGCGGGCATGATCGACGTGCACCTCGTGACCCACGAGCACGCCCGGGGCGGCACGCGCCGGCGCGGCCGTGCGTCGGCCCTGTCCGGTCGACGGCGGGCCGCCGGCTGGCTGGTCGCGCTGCTCGGACCCGTGCTCCTCACGGTGGTGCTGAGCACGTTCCGCGACGTCGTCGGGCTGCCCACCGAGCTCATGCTCTTCCTCGCGCTCACCGTCCTCGTGGCGCTCGTCGGCGGGCTCTGGCCGGCCGTCGTCAGCGCGGTGGTCGGATTCCTCCTGCTGAACTGGTTCTTCACGCTGCCCACGGGGAAGCTGACCGTCGCAGAGCCCGAGAACGCGCTGGCCCTGGGGGTGTTCGTGCTGGTGGCGGCCGGGGTGGCCTCCGTGGTGGACCTGGCTGCGCGGCGCACCACCGAGGCGTTCCGGGCCCGGGCCGAGGCGTCGGCCCTCGCCGCCGTCTCCCGCTCGGTCCTCTCCAACGAGGACACCGCGGCCGCCGTGGTGGCGAGGCTGCGCGAGACGTTCACGCTCGACGCGGTCGCACTGCTCGCGCGGCAGGGGACCGGCTGGGAGGTGCTCGCAGCGGACGGTGCCGGGCCCGCACCGGACCCGGGCTCGGCGCAGGTGGTCCTCGCCGTCGACGAGGAGCGGGTCCTCGCCCTCAGCGGCCGCGTGCTGCCGGCGAGCGACCGGCGGGTGCTGGAGGCCTTCGCGTCGCAGGTGGGGATCGTGCTGGAGCAGGAGCGGCTGCGCGCGCAGGCCGAGCAGGCGCGGGTGCTCGGCGAGGCGGACGCCACCCGCACCGCGCTCCTCGCCGCCGTCTCCCACGACCTGCGGACGCCGCTCGCGACGATCCGCGCGTCCGTCGACGGCCTCACGGCGACCGACCTGGACCTCGACGAGGCCGACCGCGCCGCACTCGTCGGCACCCTCGAGGAGTCCACCGCCCGCCTGGAACGGCTGATCGACAACCTGCTCGACCTGTCCCGCCTGCAGACCGGCAGCGTCCGGGCCGTGCTCCGGTCGACCAGCCTCGACGAGGTCGTGCCGTTCGCGATCGAGGGCTACCCGCCGGGCGCCGTGGTGCTCGACGTGCCCGACGACCTGCCCCTGGTGCGCACCGACCCCGGCCTCCTGGAGCGCGTCGTCGCCAACCTCGTCTCGAACGCGGTGCGGCACGCGAGGGTGGGCAGCCCGGTCGTCGTCAGCTCTGCGGTCGTCGGCGGCGACATCGTCGTCCGGGTCGTCGACGACGGGCCGGGGGTGCCCGACGACGTCAAGGAGCACATGTTCGACGCGTTCCAGCGGCTGGGCGACACCACGGGCACGGGCCTCGGGCTGGGCCTGGCGGTCGCCGACGGGCTCGCGACCGCGGTCGGTGCCGAGGTCGCCGTCGAGGACACCCCGGGCGGCGGGCTCACGATGCTGGTGACCGTCCCGCTCGCCGGGGCGACGTCATGACGGGCGGCAACCGGATCCTCGTGGTCGACGACGAGCCCGGCCTCGCGCACGCCCTGTCGATCACGTTGCGGGCCACCGGCTGGGACGTCACCACGGCGGCCGACGGGGCGTCGGCGATCTCCGCGGCGGCCGCCCGCACCCCCGACGTGGTGCTGCTCGACCTCGGGCTGCCGGACATGAGCGGGCTGGACGTCATCGCGGCGATCCGTGGCTGGAGCCGCGTGCCGATCGTGGTGCTGTCCGCCCGCCAGCACGGCGAGGACAAGGTGGAGGCGCTCGACGCGGGGGCCGACGACTACGTGACCAAGCCGTTCGCGATGAACGAGCTCCTGGCCCGCCTCCGGGCCGCGGTCCGTCGGGCGTCGGTCCCGTCCGAGGCGGACGACGCCGTGGTCACGGCGGGCGACCTGACGATCGACCTCGCCCGGCGCCGGGTGCTGCGCGGCGGTGCCGAGGTGCGGCTCAGCCCCACCGAGTGGTCGATGCTCGAGGTCCTGGTCCGCCACCGCGGCCGGCTCGTGAGCCGCCTGCAGCTGCTCCAGGAGGTCTGGGGTCCGGGGTACTCGGAGGAGACCCACTACCTGCGCGTCTACTCCGCGCTGCTGCGTCGCAAGCTCGAGGCCGACCCGGCGCACCCGCGGCACATCATCACGCAGCCGGGCATGGGGTACGTCTTCGAGACGTGACGCCCGTCAGATGCGGCCGCGCACCGGCGTCCGGTCGGCCGGCTCGTCCTCGTCGGGCATCGCCATCTCCGCGCGGACGCCGAGCAGCCGGACCTCGCGGTCCTCGAGGGTGTCCGCGAGCGCCTGCACCGCCGCGACGACCGTCGCCGCGTCGCGCGTGGGCTCCGGGAGCTTGCGGCTCGTGGTCTTCGTGACGAACGGGGCGTACCGCACCTTGAGCGCGACGCGGACCACGGGCCGCCCGTCCTGGGCGGTGTCCTCGACGACCGCGCGTGCGAGCTGCCCGACGGCGTCGCGCACCTGCTCGGGGGTCGTGAGGTTCTGCTGGTACGTCGTCTCGCGGCTGTGGCCGCGCGGCACCCACGGGCTGTCGTCGACGGTGGTCGGCCCGAGACCCTGCCCGAGCTCGTGGTACCAGACGCCCATCCGCGGCCCGAACTCCGCGACCAGGGCCTCCTGCGGTGCGGCGGCGAGCTCGTCGACGGTGGTGATGCCGAGCGTCGACAGGCGGCGCGACACCTTGGTCCCCACGCCCCACAGCTCGATGGTCGGTCGGTGCCCCATGACCTCGGACCAGTTCTCGGCGGTGAGCCGGAACACGCCCGCGGGCTTGCCGAACTCGGTCGCGATCTTCGCGCGGACCTTGTTGTCGCCGATGCCGACGGAGCAGTGCAGCCGGGTCGCGGCCAGGACCGCGTCCTGCGCCCGCCGCGCGAGCGCCTCGGGGTCGTCGGTGCCGGCGCCGAGGAACGCCTCGTCCCACCCGAGCACCTCGACGACGACGCCGAGCGAGCGCAGGGTCGTCATCACCCGTTCCGAGGCCGCCTCGTACTCGGGGGCGTCGACGGGGAGGAACACCCCGTCGGGGAGCTTGCGCGCGGCGACCCGCAGCGGCATCCCGGAGTGCACGCCGGACGCGCGCGCCTCGTAGGACGCGGTCGAGACGACGCCACGCTCGGTCGGGTCGCCGCGCCCGCCGACGACGACCGCCTTCCCGGCGAGCTCGGGGCGCCGCAGCACCTCGACGGCCGCGACGAACTGGTCGAGGTCGACGTGGAGCACCCAGGCCGTGCGCACACCCATCCCCGGAGTCTGCCGTCACCGGGCGCGCAGCGACATCGGCACGCCCTTCGGGCCGCCCCGCCCGCGTGTGTCCGGGCCGAAACACGGGCCTGGTAGAACAGCGCGCATGCGACCGACGGGAGCCGACCAGGTGGTCCGTGCCGAGCGCGCGTGGGTGGACGGCGGGTGGCTCGCCGCGGACGTGCACGTGCGGGGCGGCGTCGTCGTCGCGGTCGCCCCGCCAGGTGCGGCACCGGCCGGTGCCCAGGTGCACGTGCTGGCGCCCGACGAGGTGCTGCTGCCCGGGCTCGTCGACAGCCACGTGCACGTGAACGAGCCGGGCCGCACCGACTGGGAGGGGTTCGCGTCCGCGACGAGGGCCGCCGCGGCGGGTGGCGTCACGACGCTCGTCGACATGCCGCTCAACAGCATCCCGCCGACGACGACGGTGGAGGCCCTGGACGCCAAGCTCGCGGCCACCGACGGCAAGCTCAGCGTCGACGTCGCGTTCTGGGGCGGTGCGGTGCCCGAGAACCTCGGCGCGCTCGGCGCCCTGCACGCCGCGGGGGTGCGCGGCTTCAAGGCGTTCCTCGCCCCGTCCGGGGTCGACGAGTTCGGCCACCTGGACGGTGCGGGCCTCGACCGGGCGCTGGCCGAGGTCGCTGCCCTGGGCACGGTCCTGGTCGTGCACGCCGAGGACCCCGCGTCGCTCGTCACCCCGCCCGGAGACCTCGGTCCCCGGTACGCCGACTTCCTCGCGTCCCGACCGCCGGTGAGCGAGCAGCGCGCGGTCGCGCGCGTGCTCGACGGGGTGCGGCGCACCGGCGCCCGCGCGCACGTCCTGCACCTGTCCGACGCCGGGACGCTGCCGATGCTGCGCGCGGCGAAGGCCGACGGGCTGCCGGTGACGGTCGAGACGTGCCCGCACTACCTGACGCTGCGCGCCGAGGACGTGCCCGACGCCGCGACGCAGTTCAAGTGCTGCCCCGCCGATCCGGGACGAGGGCAACCGCGACCTGCTGTGGGAGGCCGTGCTCGACGGCACCGTCGACGCGGTCGTGTCCGACCACTCGCCCAGCACGACCGACCTCAAGCACGCGCACGGCGGGGACTTCGGCCTGTCGTGGGGTGGTATCGCGGGCCTGCAGCTGGGGCTGGCGGTCGTCTGGACCGCGGCCCGGTCCCGCGGGGTCGCGCTCGACGCACTGCTCCCGGCGCTCACCACCGGACCGGCCCGCGTCGCAGGGCTCGACGGGCTCGGCGTGATCGAGCCCGGCGCCCCCGCGCACCTCGTCGCGTTCGCCCCCGAGCAGCCGTTCGTCGTCGACGCGCGGGCCCTCGAGCACCGCAACCCCGACTCGCCGTACGACGGGACGCACCTCGTCGGCGTGCCCCGGACGGTGTGGTTGCGGGGTGAGGTCGTCGTGGACGGCGCGCACGTCGTGCGGACCGGTGCCGGGCGGACGCTGCTGCCGGCGAGGTCCCGTGCCTGACCGGCCGGGCGAGGTGGCCGAGCGGTCAGGCGGGCAGGCGCGCGTCGCGTCGTCGGTGACCGACCCACGCGACCGCGACGGCCAGCACCCCCGCGACGACCAGCCCCACGCCGACGCCGCTCTCGCCGGTGCGCAGCAGCAGGCCACCGACGCACGCCCCGACCAGGATCAGCGCGACCGCGAGGAACCGGCGCGCCCACCCGTCGCCGTCGCCGCCCGCCAGCCGGGAGTCCGCCGCGAGCCCGGTGAGCGTGGACGTCACCACGACGGTCGTCACGTCCTTGACGGCGAGCCGCCGCGCCGTGGCCGCCTGCAGGCCCATCGCGACCGCCAGCAGCGTCGTGACGACCTGAGCCCACCACCCGCCCGCCGCGGGTGGGGAGAAGAACGCGGCGACGCCGAGGCCCGCCGACACGACGCCGGTCGCGCCGAACGTCAGGGTCGAGCGGTGCGACCACCCGGCGGGTGCCGTCCGCAGCACGCGCCCGCCGAGCGCGGCTCCCGCGAGGAAGCCGCCCAGCGCGAGGGCCGGACCGAGGACGGGCAGGTCGTCCGCACCGGCGAGCGCCATGCCGAGGATCACGACGTTGCCCGTCATGTTCGCCGTGAACACCCGGTCGAGACCGAGGTAGCCGACGGCGTCGACGATGCCGGTCGTGAAGGTCAGGGCGAGCATGAGGACGAGGTGCGTCCTGGCGGCGTCGGGGCGGGGCGGTGTCACGGCGTCATGCTAGAGGCCGGGACCCGGTCCCCGACCGAGCGCGCGGCGACGCGGACGGCCCGACGAGGAGGAGGCGCATGACGGTCCTGCACCCCGGCACCGGCACCGTGCGTGGCTCGGTGCACCTGCCGTCGACGCCCACCACCGTGCGGTGGGGCCGGCTGCCCTGCGGCGACGACGAGCCGGTCCTGCGGGTCGAGCCCGGCACCGAGGTCACCGTGGACACCGTGAGCCACGAGGGCCTGCTCGACGACCAGGGCGGCGACCCCGTCGCCTGGTTCGGGCGGCACGGCGTCGCGCCGCAGGACGTGCTGGCCGACGCGGTCCGGATCGCGGCCGAGGTGCCGCGGGGAGCCGACGACGGCCCGCACGTGGTCACCGGCCCGATCCACGTGGCCGGGTGCGAGCCGGGTGACCTGCTGGCCGTGACGATCCTCGAGACGACGCCCCGCGTCCCGTACGGCGTGATCTCGAACCGGCACGGCCGGGGCGCGCTGCCCGGCGAGCTGCCGCGCGGCGAGGGGAACGTCAGCGTCTTCGCGTCGGTCCGGTCGACGCCGGACGGGCTCGTCGGCTGCCTGCCGGTGCACGACGGGGGAGAGCCGGTCGTCGAGTTCCCGCTGCGGCCGTTCCTCGGGCTCGTCGGCGTCGCGGTCCCGGGCGACGAGCGGCCGCACTCGGTGCCGCCCGGCGCGCACGGCGGGAACATCGACATCAACCTCCTGCAGGTCGGCGCCACGCTGTACCTGCCCGTGCAGGTGCCGGGTGCGCTGCTGTACGTGGGCGACCCGCACTTCGCGCAGGGCGACGGGGAGGTCGCGCTCACCGCGATGGAGGCGTCGCTGCGCGTGACGTTCCGCGTGGACCGCGTGCCGCGCGCCGAGGCGCTCGCGCGCTTCGGCGAGGTCGACGGACCGCTCGTGGAGACCGACGAGCACCTCGTGCCGACCGGCCTGCACGAGGACCTCGACGAGGCCGTCCGGCGCTGCGTCCGGGCAGCGATCCGCCTGCTGCGGGCCCGGTGGGGGCTCGACGAGCACCTCGCGTACGCGTACCTGTCCGCGGCGACGGACGTGAACATCTCCCAGGTGGTCGACCGGGTGTGCGGCGCGCACGCCCGGATCCGCGTCGCCGACTTCGCCCGGGTGGTGCGATGACGCCCGGCAGGCTGCGCGACCCACGTCCGGGGACCGCCGTCGACGCGACCGTGTGGCGCATCGTCGGCGCACCGCTGCTCCCGGGCGCGCCCGACGGTCCGCTCCGCGGCCTGCGCGTCGCCGTCAAGGACCTCTTCGCCGTCGAGGGCCACCCTGTCGGGGCCGGGAACCCCACGTGGCTGCGGGAGGCACCGCCCGAGCGGACCTCGGCGTCCGCGGTGCTCGACCTCCTGCGCGGCGGGGCGTCGGTGCGGGGCGTCGCGCAGACCGACGAGCTGGCGTACTCGATCATGGGGGTCAACGACCACCACGGGACGCCGCCCAACGGGGCGCTGCCCGGTGCCGTGCCCGGCGGCTCGTCGTCGGGTCCCGCGAGCGCGGTCGCGACGGGTCAGGCAGACGTCGGTCTCGGCACCGACACCGCGGGGTCGGTCCGGGTGCCCGCGTCCTGGCAGGGCCTGTGGGGCCTGCGCACGACGCACGGGCTCGTGCCGCGCGACGGGATGCTGCCGCTCGCGCCGTCGTTCGACACCGTCGGGTGGCTCACCCGGGACGGCGCGACCCTCGACACCGTCGCGGCCTGGTGCCTCACCCCGCTCGGCGTCGACGGACGCGCACCCGCGGGCCGGCCCCGGCTCCTCGTTCCCGCCGAGGTGCTCGAGACCGCCGAGCCCGCCGTCGCCGCCCAGTTCGCCGCGCTGTGCGACCGGTGGCGGTCCGACGGCGTCGCGACGGTCGAGACCGTCGCGGTGGGCCCGCTCGACGAGTGGCTCGACGCGTTCCGGGCGGTCCAGGGCGCGGAGGCGTGGCGGACGGACGGCCCGTGGGTCGCCGCCCACCCGGGTGCCCTCGGCGCTGCGCTCGCCGCGCGGTTCGCCACGGCAGCCGGCGTCACCCCGCACGACGAGGCCCGGGGTCGCGCCGACCTCGCCCGCCTCCGCGCCGGCCTGCGCCGCACCGTCGAGGACGGGCTCCTGCTCCTCCCGACGACCCCGGGTCCGGCGCCGTCGCGCACCGCACCACCCGCCGAGCTCGAACGCGTCCGCGCGGCGACCCTGCGCGCGACCGCGCTCGCGAGCGCCGCCGGGCTGCCTGCCCTGTCCGTGCCGCTGCTGACCGTCGGCACGTCGCTGGGCCCGGCACCCGTCGGCGTGTGCCTGGTCGGTCCCGCCGGCGCCGACCTGACCCTGGTGCGTGCCGCACGCGCCCTGACGCAGGACGGACCACCGTGACACCCCGGAGGACGCCGGACATCACGCAGGACAGCGCGCGGGAGATCGCGCAGGAGGAGACGCCGTGCCCGTCGACCCGGTGAACCCACCGCCCCGGCTGCTCATGGGCCCGGGGCCCGTGAACGCCGACCCGCGCGTGCTGCGCGCCATGTCCGCACCGCTCGTCGGCCAGTTCGACCCCGCCATGACCGGGTACATGAACGAGACCATGGAGCTGTACCGGCAGGTCTTCGCGACCCGCAACGAGGCGACGGTGCTGGTCGACGGCACGTCCCGCGCCGGGATCGAGGCCGCGGTCGTCTCGCTCGTCCGCCCCGGCCAGCGCGTGCTCGTGCCGGTGTTCGGCCGGTTCGGGCACCTGCTCGCCGAGATCGCCCTGCGGGCGCAGGCCGAGGTGCACACGATCGAGACGACGTGGGGGCAGGTGTTCGCGCCGTCCGCGATCGAGGAGGCCGTCGCGCGCGTCCGCCCGCACCTCGTCGCCGTCGTCCAGGGCGACACGTCGACGACGATGAACCAGCCGCTCGACGAGCTCGGCGCGATCTGCGCACGGCACGGCGCGCTGCTGTACACGGACGCGACGGCGTCGCTCGGCGGCAACCCGTTCGAGATGGACGCGTGGGGTCTCGACGCGGCGACCGCCGGCCTGCAGAAGTGCCTGTCCGGGCCGTCCGGCAGCGCACCCGTGAGCCTGTCGGAGGCCGCCGTCGCCGTGGTCCGGTCCCGTCACCGCATCGAGGCCGGCCTGCGCGAGGAGGGCGACGACGACGCCCCCGACCACGTGCTGTCGAACTACTTCGACCTCGGGCAGGTGCTCGACTACTGGGGCCCCCGGCGCCTCAACCACCACACCGAGGCGACGAGCATGCTGTACGCCGCCCGCGAGTGCGCGCGCGTGCTGCTCGACGAGGGACGGGACGCCGTCATCGAGCGCCACGCCACGGCGGGCGCGGCGATGCTCGCCGGGGTCCGGGGGCTCGGCCTGACGGTGTTCGGCGACGTCGCCCACAAGATGCACAACGTCGTCGCGGTCGAGATCCCGGCGGGCGTGGACGGCGACGGCGCGCGGGCCGCGCTCCTGCGGGACTACGCGCTGGAGATCGGCACGTCGTTCGGCCCGCTGCACGGCCGCGTCTGGCGGATCGGCACCATGGGCGTCAACGCCCGTCGCGACGCCGTGCTCACCACGCTGGCCGCCCTCGAGCAGGTGCTCCGGCGCGCGGGCGCCCGGGTGCCCGCCGGCGGCGGGGTGGACGCCGCGAGCGAGGTCTACGGGGACCGGCCGTGACCGAGCCCGTGACCGACCCCGTGCTGCCCGAGCTGCCCGCCGGGGCCTGGCGCGACGCCGCCGCACGCGTCATGGCCCGGTGCGACGAGCTCGCCCGGGTGTCGTCCGCCCCCGACCGCATCGAGCGTGTCTACCTGTCCCCGGAGCACGCCCACGTGAACCGGCTCGCCGCCGGGTGGCTGCGCGAGGCCGGTCTGCGCACCTGGCAGGACCAGGCCGGCAACCAGTGGGGCCACCGCGACGGACGCGACCCCGACGCCCCCTCCCTCGTGCTCGGGTCGCACCTCGACACCGTGCCCGACGCCGGCCGCTACGACGGCATCGTCGGGGTGCTCGTCGCGATCGAGGTCGTGCGGCTCCTGGGCACCGCGCTGCCGACGTTCCCGTTCGGCGTCGACGTCGTCGCGTTCTGGGACGAGGAGGGGGCGCGGTTCGGCAAGGCGCTGCTGGGCAGCTCCGCCGTCGCGGGGTCGTGGGACCCGGCCTGGTGGGACCTGCGCGACGAGCACGGCGTCACCCTGCGGGAGGCGTTCGACGCGTTCGGCCTCGACCCCGGCCGGATCGGCGAGGCCGCCCGGGCGCCGTCGTCGCTCGCCGGGTACCTCGAGGCGCACATCGAGCAGGGCCCGCAGCTCGACCGCGCCGGCGCGCCGCTCGGCGTCGTCACGTCGATCGCGTCCGCCCGTCGTTTCCAGCTCACCGTCGTCGGCGAGGCCCGTCACGCGGGTGGCACCCCGTACGACGCCCGCCACGACGCGCTCCTCGGCGCGAGCGAGGCCGTCCTCGCCGTGGAGCGGCTCAGCCGCGCGCAGCACCACGTTGTCGGCACCGTCGGCCGGCTGGAGACGTTTCCCGGCGCGGTCAACGTCGTGCCCGGCGAGGCGCGCTTCACGCTGGACCTGCGCGGGGAGCTCGAGGGCTCCCGCGACCTCGTCTGGGCCCAGCTCGGCACCGAGCTCGACGAGATCACCGGTCGCCGCGGCCTCACCTGGACCGCACGGCAGGTCCACGAGGCGCCCGCCGTGGCGTGCGGACCCCTGCTGCGGGACGTCCTGCGCGCCGGCATCGAGGACACCGGACGGCGGGACGCCCCCGACCTGTTCAGCCCTGCGGGTCACGACGGCATGGCGCTCGGCGCGGTCACCGACATCGGCATGCTCTTCCTGCGCAACCCGGACGGCATCAGCCACCACCCGGACGAGGCCGTCAGCGCCGCCGACGTCGAGGCCGGTCTGCGCGCGTTCGCGTCCGCCGTGCTGCACCTCGCGCACGAACGGTCCGGCTGAGCGACGTCACGGCGGGCCGTCGGAGTCCGCGCCGTCCCACAGGTCGCCGCACTCGACGCCCTGGGCGCCGTGCGTGCGCAGGTACCCGCCCGCTCCGAGGTCGCCCGACAGGGTCGCGGCCGCCGCGACCCAGTGCTCGCGCCCGAGGACCACCGGGTGGCTCGGCGCGCCGTCGATCACCACGCGCCGCAGCGTCCTCGGGTCGACCGGCTCGTGGAGCAGGCGTGCCACGACCGACCTGGGGAGCGTCGGCAGGTCCACGAGCGACATGACGACGGCCCGGGCGTCCGTTCCCTCCGCCGCCGCCAGTCCCGCACGCAACGACGCCGACAGGCCGTCCGCCCAGTCGGTGGCGTGCACGGGGACCGCACCGGGCGGGAGCAGCGCGAGCGCCTCGTCGGCACCCGCACCGACGACCACCAGCACCGGGTCGCAGCCGCCCTCGCGCAGCCGGTCGACCGCACGGACCACCCACGGCACCCCGCCGGCGGACCGCAGCACCTTCGGGCCTCCCGCGCGTGACCCCGCACCGGCCGCCAGCACGATCCCCACCAGGTCCATCACTACAGTGAAGCCCATGCCGGACCTCGACCAGACGTCGTCCCTGCGCGACGCGCTGACCGCAGCCCTGGGCGTGCGGCGGTGGGTCGACGAGGTGCTCGCCGGCGCCCCCTACGCCACCCTGGACGACCTCGCGACGGCGGCGCGCGACGCCGGGCCGCTGACCCCGGCGGAGGTCGACGAGGCGCTCGCCCACCACCCCCGCATCGGCGAGCGGCCCGTCGGCACGGGTGCCGCGCAGGACCACAGCCGCCGCGAGCAGTCGTCCGCCGACGCCGACGACCCGGTGCTCGCCGCCCGGCTCGCCGCGGGCAACGCGGCGTACGAGGAGCGGTTCGGCCGGATCTTCCTCGTCCGTGCCGCAGGTCGCACCCGCGCCGAGATCGTCGACGAGCTCGAGCGACGCCTCACGCTCGACGACGCGACCGAGACCGCGGTCGTCGCGGACGAGCTCCGGGAGATCGCCGTGCGGCGGCTGCGGACGCTGGAGGTCGGCCGGTGAGCGCCGTGACCACGCACGTCCTCGACGCCGCGCACGGCCGCCCGGCCGCCGGCGTCGAGGTGCGCCTCGTCGCGGCCGACGGCGCGCTCCTCGGCACCGGTGCGACCGACGCCGACGGCCGGGTGCGGGACCTCGGGCCCGACGCGCTGCCGGCGGGGGAGTACCGCCTCGAGCTCGACACGGGCTCCTGGTTCGCCGGGCAGGGCACCGCCGCGTTCTACCCCCGCGTGACGATCGACTTCACGATCACCGACCCGGCCGCGCACCACCACGTCCCGCTGCTCCTGAGCCCGTTCGCGTACTCGACCTACCGCGGCTCCTGACGGCTGGTCGCGACCGCTGGTCCCGGCGTGGCGCGTCAGTAGTCGATGCGCGACGCGTGCGCCCGCCACGCGTCGAACGGTGCCCGGGCGCTCGCCAGCTCCACGTTCACCACCGGCAGGTGCCACTGCGAGCGCTCACGGGTGAACAGCTCGTAGAACTCCCGGTCGTCGAAGCCCGCGTCGGCCGCGTCGTCCCGGTCCGCGGCGTACACGACCCGGTCGACGCGCGACCACAGGCATGCGGCGAGGCACAGCGGGCACGGCTCGCACGACGTGTAGAGCGTCGTGCCGGCGAGCGAGAACGTCCCCAGCGTCCGGCACGCGCCCCGGATCGCGACGACCTCGGCGTGCGCGGTCGGGTCGAGGTCCCGCGTCACGCGGTTGACGCCCTGGGCCACGACCACGCCCGAACCGCTCACGACGAGCGCGCCGAACGGTCCGCCGCCCACGAGCACGTTCGCCGCCGCCAGCTCCACGGCCTGCGCCAGCCAGTGCGCGTCGGTGCGCCGCGTGCTCATGCGAGCCCCGCCGACGTGCGCCACGCCTCGCCCGCGGGGGGCGCGTCGTCACGGGCGATGGTGGCCTCGATGAGCCCGTAGGGCCGGTCCGCGACGGAGAAGACCTCGCCGGGGTTCTCCAGGCCGAACCGCCCCAGGTCGTACGCGAAGTGGTGCCGGTTCGGCGCCTTGAGCCGGATCTCGACGACCTGCGGGACGGCGCGCAGCACGGCGGTGCCCATGTGCCACAGCGTCTGCTGCAGGGCCAGGGAGTGCTGGGTGGCGAACTGGCCGACGAGCGTCGACCGGATCGTCGCGTACACGTCGTCCCAGGCCACGTCGGTGCCGGCGAACCGCCACCGCACGTCGAGCGACGTCGCCATCACGCGGTCGTGGGTGTCCTCGAGGGTCGTGTACCCGTCGCGCAGGAAGCCCGCGAACTCCGACCCGGTCGACTTCAGCACGACGAGGTCCTTGAGCCCGCCGACCACGTGCTCGCCGGTCTCGTCGACCGTGACCGCGGCGGTGCGGACCTCCTGGCCGGAGCGCACCCACGTGTGGTCGTGCTCGACGCCGTCGACGACGGCCCGCTGCCACGCGAACTCCTCGATCTCGATGCGCGCCCCGCGCACGGGGGCCACGTCGGCGACGAAGTGGCGGGCCAGCGCGAGGCCGAACGTCTCGATCGCCTCGACGCCCTGCGACTTGGCGAACGCGTACGCGGTGTTCTTCTGGGTGTCGGTGGGGAGCACCGCCGACTGGTCGCCGTCGAGGTACGCGGCGTCGAACGCACCGCGCAGCGCGGTCGTCACGTTGAGGTCCCGGATCTCGTGCCGCGGGGTGTCGCGGTAGATCCGGACGAGGCGCGACTCGGCCTTGCCGTACTGGTGGTCCGTGAGGACGAACCTCATCGACCCGGCCTCCCCGGTGGGCGGTGCAGCGGCTGGTGGCGCGTCAGGCGTCGTCGTGACCATGCTGGACCCTACGAACCGCGCATGACAGGCCGGTGACGGGGCATGTCCACGACGTAACATCGCGGACTCCCGGGAAACGCCGCGGTGATCTGGACTGTGCCACCGTGGGTCGATGCTGGAGATCGCCGGCCGACTGCTCGGCCGCCTGGACGCGGGTGCGACCGTCGTGGTGGCCACGGCCGTCGGGGTGGACGGCAGCGCGCCGAGGGCGCTCGGCACGTCGATGGCGTGGGACGGCGAGCACGTGATCGGCTCGCTCGCCGGCGGGTGCGTCGAGGGCGCCGTCCTCGACGTCGCCGACCGGGTGCTCGACGACGGCAGGCCGCGCACCGTCGAGCTCGGCGTCGGTGACCCCGACGGGCTCGCCGCCGGGCTGGCGTGCGGGGGCCGGGTGCGGCTGCACCTCGCGCGCGTCGCCCCGGGGGACCCGGTGACGGCTTCGCTGCGGGACGCGGCGGCCGGGAGGGCGGCCGGGTTCGCGCTCGTCCTCGGCGGTGCCGTGGACGCGGTCGGGTCACGGGTCGACGCGGCGGTCGCCGCGCGGGTGGCGACCGGCACGCCGGGTCTCGTCGAGATCGACTGCGAGGGCGCCCGGGTCGAGGTGTTCGTGGACGTGGCGGTCCCGCCGGCCCGGTTCGTCGTCGTCGGCGCGACGGAGGAGGCGGCCGCGCTGACCGCGGCCGCGCGCGCCCTGGGGTACTCCGTGACGGTCGTCGACCCGCGGCCCGTGTTCGCGACGCCCGCGCGGTTCCCCGACGCGGACGTGGTCGTCGGCTGGCCACCGTCGTACCTGGCGGACGCGGCGCTCGACGAGCGTGCCGTGGTGTGCCTGCTCAGCCACGACGACCGGTTCGACGCCGCGACGCTCGCCCTGGCCCTGCGCTCCCCGGCGGCCTTCGTCGGCGCGATGGGGTCGCGGCGCACGCACGCCCGCCGCACCGCCGCCCTGCGGGACCTCGGCGTCGACGCGGACGCGATCGCCCGGCTGCACGCACCGATCGGCCTGGACCTGGGGGCGAGCACCCCGGCCGAGACCGCGGTCGCGATCCTCGCGGAGGTGGTCGCCGCCCGCACCGGCCGCAGCGGTACGTCGCTGCGCACCCTCACCGGTCCGCTGCACGGCGAGGTGCTCCGACCCGTCTGAGCTCAGACCTCGTCGGGGTGCAGCAGGAGCCAGACCCGGTCGCTCGTCATCGGCAGCGCGTACGGCCGCACCCCGACGGCGTCCCGCACGGCGTTCGCGACCGCCGGGGCCACCGGGTTGTACGGCGCCTCGCTCATCGACTTCGCGCCCAGCGGCCCGAGGTCGCTGTGCGTCGGCGCGAAGCTCACGTGCGTGCGTGGCACGTCCACGAACCGCGGCACCCGGTAGCCACGCAGCGTCGACGTCGTCACCCGCCCGGTGCCGTCGACGCGCACCTCCTCGAGGAGCGCCGACCCGAACCCCTGCGCGACGCCGCCCTCGACCTGCCCGCGCAGCTGCTCCGGGTTGAGCACGACGCCCGCGTCCACCGCCTGCACGGACCGCAGCACGCGCACCTCGCCCGACTCGGGGTCGACCGCGACGCGGACGCCGTGGACGTTGAAGGCGACGGTCCGCTGCCGGCCGTCGTGGTGCCCACGGGCGACCAGCGGTCCGGCGTCCAGGAGCTCCGCCGGGGCGAGCACCCGTGAGGCGTCGTGCCAGCCGCCAGGCCCCGGCGCGGCGTCGGGCGCACCCAGCGCAGCGGCCCGCTCACGGATCGCCCCGGCGAGCGCGGTCGCGGCCGCCTGCACCGCGCGGCCGGCGACGACGACGCCCGTCGACCCGTAGGCGCCCGTGTCGTACCCGGCGACGTCGGTGTCGGACTGCCGGATCCGCACCCGGCCCGGCACCGTGCCCAGCACCTGTGCGACGAGCTGGGCGTGCACCGTCGTCGACCCGTTGCCGAACTCCGCCGTCCCGACCTCGAGCTCGTACGTGCCGTCAGGAAGCAGGCGGACCACGGCGTCGGCGAAGTGCCCGCGGGGCGGGATGGTCGCGATCATCGCGAGTGCGACGCCCTGCCCGACGCGCCATCCGGCCGGTGCGGGCACGTCGTCGGGGCCCGCGAGCGCCTGCTCGACCAGGTCGAGGCACGACCCCGCACCGTGCGCGCCCTCGTAGGTGATGTCCGTCGGCACGTGCTCCTCGACCGTGCGGATCGGGTCGCCGGGCTGCACCACGTTCCGGCGCCGCAGCTCCACGGCGTCGATCCCGAGCTCCCGGGCCAGGTCGTCGACCGCGGACTCCACCGCGAACATGACCTGGCCGAGCCCGTAGCCGCGGAACGCGCCGGACGGCGGGTTGTTCGTGTAGACGGACTGCGCGTCGACCCGGACGTTGGCACAGCGGTACTGGGCGAGCGACTCGTGCACCGAGTGGTACATCACGCCGATGCCGTGGTTGCCGTACGCGCCGGTGTCCATGAGCTGGTCGACCGCGAGGGCCGTGAGCGTGCCGTCGGCGTCGGCCGCGACGGTCACCTGCACCCGCATCGGGTGCCGCAGGGGGACGACCGTGAACTCGTCCTCCCGGGTCATCTCGTACTGCACGGGCCGCCCGGTGCGCAGCACGGCGAGCGCGACGAGGTCCTCCGTGAGCAGCTCCTGCTTCCCGCCGAAGCCGCCGCCGACGCGCGCGGTGAACACCCGGACGCGGTCGGGGTCGAGCCCGACGATCCGGGCGACCTCGTCCCGCACGAGGTACGGCACCTGGCTGGACGTGCGCAGCACGAGGCGGCCGTCGGCGTCGAGCCAGCCGCGCGTCGCGTGCGTCTCGAGCGCGACGTGGCTCACGCGTGACGTCGTCCAGGTCCCGCGGACCACGGCCGCGGCTCGGGCGAGGGCCGCGTCGACGTCGCCGCGCTCGGCGTGCAGCTCGGCGACGGTGTTGCGCGCGGGGTCCGCGAGGCGGCTCGTCGCGGCGTCCTTGTCGCCGTGCACCTGCCACGCCCCGGGCCGGCGGGCCTCGTCGGCGTCGTGGACCGAGGGCAGCACGTCGTACTCGACGACCACCGCCCGGAGCGCGCGCTCCGCCTCGGCGCGGGAGTCGGCGACGACGGCCGCGACCCGCTGGCCGCGGAACCGGAGCACCGGGTCGAGGACGAGGGTGTCGTCGGGGTCCTCGAGCCGGTTCTGGTGCCGGCCGCTGGAGAACAGGGTGGTGGGGGCGTCGGCGTGGGTGAGGACGGCACGCACCCCGGGCATGGCTGCTGCGGCGCGCGTGTCGACGGAGCGGACGCGTGCGGACGCGTGCGGGCTGCCGAGCACCGCGAGGTGCAGGAGCCCTTCGGTGCGCAGGTCCAGCGTGTACGGCTCGCGGCCCGTCACGACGCGGAGCGCGGCCGGCGCCGCCGCCGAGCCGCCCACCACGGCGTCGTGCTCGACGTTGCGGACCCGGTGCACCGCGTCGGCGACCGAGCGGTACCCGGTGCACCGGCAGATGTTGCCCTTGAGCGCGCGGGGGAGGTCGGCGCGCTGCTCGTCGTCCATCGCGGCGACGGTCACGACGAGGCCGGCGGTGCAGAAGCCGCACTGGAAGCCGGCCGCGTCGACGAACGCCTGCTGCACGGGGTGCGGCTCGTCGGGGGAGCCGAGACCGGCGGCGGTCGTGACCTGCGCCCCCGCGGCCCGGTGCGCCGGGTACAGGCACGAGTGGACGGGGTCGCCGTCGACGAGCACCGTGCACGCCCCGCAGTCGCCCGCGTCGCAGCCCTTCTTGACGCCGTGGAACCCGTGCTCCCGCAGCAGCGTCCGCAGCACCTGGCCCGGGAGCGGGTCGACGTCGAGCCGCTGCCCGTCGACGTCGAGGCGCACGGTCATCGGACGCTCCCCGCGAGCTCGTCGCGCAGCTCGCGCCCGAACCGCAATGTCGTGGCGCGCCGCCATCGCGGGTCGCCGTGCGGGTCGTCGTACCACTCGCCGAGCATGTCCAGGGCTTCCGTCACCTCGCCGGCCGACGGCACGGCGGCGAACCGCAGCTGCCGCGGCCGGTCGGTCGACGCGGTCACGGTGAGGACGAACGACCCGTCGGCGTCCCGCCGGGCCAGCACGAACGCGGCCGACCGGCCGAGCGCACTGAGCGAGGCACGCCGCGACCCGACCTGCGACCGCAGGGCGTGCACCGGTAGCTCGACGGCGCGCAGCACCTCACCCGCCGCCAGCGTGGTCCGCCGCACGCCCGTGACGAGGTCGAGCACCGGCACGCGCCGGTCCGTGCCGTCGGGCGACCAGACGACCGCCGTGCCGTCGAGCGCCGCCGCCAGGGCGATCATCGGCCCGGCCGGCAGCGCGAGGCACAGGTTGCCGCCGACGGTCGCGACCCGGTGGATCTTCCACGACCCGAGCAGCGCGTCGACCGCGGTCGCGAACACGGGCTGCGCCACCCAGCCCGCCTGCTGCGGGATCGCCGCGAGCTGCGCGAGCGTGCACGTGGCCGCGACCGTGAGGCCGTCCGGGGTGACCGTCCACGGCTCCCAGGCCATCAGCGTCACGTCGACGAGCCCGTGCACGTCCGGCTGCGGCTCGGAGAACAGCCAGGTCCCGCCGCCGAGCACCACCTCACCGGCACGCGGCGCGACCTGCTCGCGGGTCCGCGGCACCCGCACCTCACGCACGTCGACGAGATCCATGGCCTGAGAGAACAGCACCTTCGTGTCGGGCGTGTAACCACGCCGGCCTTCCAGGATGCCGGACGTCCGTCACCCACCGTGCGGCGAGACGGCCGAGCCGGTGGAATGGTCCCGTGCCCGCACCGGTCGCGACGCCGAGCCCCGCTCCCAGCCCCACCGTCGGTGCGCCCTGGTCGCTCGCCGCCGACGAGGTCCTCGCCGCGCTCGACTCGGGCGCCGACGGCCTGACGGCCCCGACCGCGGCGCTCCGGCTCGCCGAGGTCGGCCGGAACGAGCTGCCGCTGCCACCGCGCCCGCCCCTGTGGCGGCGCGTGCTCGCGCAGTTCCAGGACGTCCTCGTCTACGTGCTGCTCGTCGCGGCGGGGCTCAAGGCGATCCTCGGGGAGTGGATCGACTTCTCGATCATCCTGCTGGTCGCGGTCGTCAACGCCGCCGTCGGGCTGATCCAGGAAGGTCGGGCCGAGAGCGCGCTCGACGGGATCCGCAAGATGCTCTCGCCGACCGCCGAGGTCCGCCGGGACGGGACGTGGACGAAGGTCGACGCGGCGGCGGTCGTCCCGGGTGACGTGGTGCGCGTGCGGGCCGGCGACGGTGTGCCGGCCGACGTGCGCCTGCTCGTCGCGTCCAACCTGCGCGTCGAGGAGTCGGCGCTGACCGGGGAGTCCGTCCCGTCGACGAAGGGCACGGCACCGGTCGACGCGCGCGCGGGCGTCGGCGACCGGTCGAGCATGCTGTTCTCCGGCACGATCGTCGCGGCCGGCTCGGGCGAGGGCGTGGTCGTCGCGACCGGCGCCGGGACCGAGATCGGCGCGATCCAGAGCCTCGTCGCCCAGGCGGACGACCTCGCGACGCCCCTGACCCGCCAGCTCGGCCGGTTCGGCACGCAGATTGCCCTGCTCATCCTCGTGATGGGGGTGGTGATGGCGGTGATCGGGCACACCGTGCACCACCTCGCGGTGGACGACCTGCTGTCGGCGTCGATCGGGTTCGCGGTCGCGGCCGTGCCCGAGGGCCTCCCGGCGCTGGTGACGATCACGCTCGCCCTGGGCGTGCAGCAGATGGCGGACCGCAACGCGATCACCCGACGGCTCCCGGCCGTCGAGACGCTGGGCTCGGTCAGCACCATCTGCTCGGACAAGACGGGGACGCTCACCAAGAACGAGATGACCGCGCGCACCGTGCGGACCGCGCACCGCACGGTCGACGTCGCGGGCGCCGGGTACGCGCCCGACGGCGGGCTGACCGTCCAGGGCGGCGGGCTCGTCGTCGCGGAGCACGACGACGTCGCGGCCATCCTCGACACGATGGCGCTCTGCAACGACGCGCTCGTGGTCCCGTCGGCCGACGGGTGGGCGCTCGTGGGCGAGCCGACGGAGGGGGCCCTGCGCACGCTCGCGCTCAAGGCCGGCACGGAGACGTCGTCGTGGCGCCGTGTCGCGGTGCTGCCGTTCGACTCCGCGTTCAAGTACATGGCCACGCTGGACGCGCACGCGGGTGACGACCGGTCCGTCCTGCACGTGAAGGGCGCCCCCGACCGTGTCCTCGAGCTGTGCCGGACGCAGACCGCACCGGCCGGCACGTCCGAACCCGTCGACACCGGGTTCTGGCTCGCGCAGGTCGACGAGCTCGGCTCGCACGGCCTCCGTGTCCTGGCGGCGGCCCGCCGCCCGGCCGGCCCCGGCGCGACGACGGTCGGGCACGACGACCTGCACGACCTCGAGCTGTGCGGGCTGGTGGGGATCGTCGACCCGCCGCGGCCCGAGGCGGTCGACGCGATCGCCGAGTGCCACCGCGCCGGTATCACGGTGAAGATGATCACCGGCGACCACGCCGGCACCGCCACGGCCATCGCCCAGGAGCTCGGCCTGCTCACCGCCGACGGTCACCCCGCCCGGCCGCGCGCGGACGTCGACCCCGAGGCCCCCGCGGTCCTCACGGGCGCCGAGCTCGAGGCGATGAGCAACGAGCAGCTGCGCGCCGTCGTCCGCGACGTCGACATCTACGCGCGCACCAGCCCCGAGCACAAGATCCGCATCGTGTCCGCCCTGCAGGCGCACCGGCAGGTGGTCGCCATGACGGGCGACGGCGTGAACGACGCGCCCGCCCTGACCCAGGCCGACGTCGGCGTCGCGATGGGCATCAAGGGCACGGAGGCGACCAAGGAGGCCGCCGACGTGGTGCTCGCGGACGACAACTTCGCGACGATCGAGCGGGCCGTCGAGGAGGGGCGGCGGATCTACGACAACGTCCGCAAGTCGGTGCTCTTCCTGCTCCCGACGAACGGTGCGCAGGCGCTGGTGATCCTCGTGGCCGTCCTGTTCGGCCTGACGATGCCGCTCGAGCCGGTGCAGGTGCTCTGGATCAACATGATCACGGCCGTCACGCTGTCGCTGGCCCTCGCCTACGAGAAGGCGGAGCCGGGGATCATGGACCGCCCTCCGCGCGATCCCGACGCGTCGATCCTGGACGGCGCGGCGCTCCGCCGGATCCTGCTCGTGTCCGCCCTCATCGGCGCCGCGACGCTCGTCGTCTTCTTCGTCGAGCGCGAAGGTCACATGACGGTGGCGCAGGCCCAGACGACGGCCGTGACCACGCTCGCGCTCGGTCAGCTCGCCTACCTGTTCAACTGCCGGTTCACGGACCGGTCGAGCCTCACCCTCGACGTGCTGCGGGGCAACCGGGTCCTGTGGATCTCCGCGGGGCTGCTCGTGCTGTTCCAGGTCGGGTTCGTGTACGTGCCGTTCATGCACACGCTGTTCGGGTCGGCGGCCGTGCCGTGGCGGGGATGGTGGGTGCCGCTCGTCCTGGCGGTCGTCGTCTTCCTCGTCGTGGAGCTCGGCAAGGCGGTCGGCCGGGCGCGGCGACGCTGACCTCCCGTAGCCTCCGCCCATGAGCACCCTTCACGAGGTCGGCGAGCGCGACGCCTGGCGTTGCTGGTTGTGCGACGAGCCGGTCGACCCCGACGCGTCGGTGAACGCGGACCGCGGTCCGAGCATCGACGGCGGCGCGACGCCGAAGGGCAAGAAGCCGACGCCAGGGTCCGAGCGGCTCGCGCACCGGGCGTGCAACACCCGCAAGGGTGCGGTCAAGCCCGTCGTGGCGTGGCCGTCGTCGTTGTTCGTGGTCGACCCGGCGCCCATCGTGGCGACCGTCGACCGGCTCCGCGGCAAGGGCGGCCGCGAGGTCGTCGCGCGCTGCCCCACCCGCGCGGACGCCGACGAGGCGGCGGCGTGGCTCGTCGACCGGCTCTCCCGGTTCGCCCCGGACCTGAAGGTGACTGCAGACGCCGAGCCGGGCGGCGGGCAGTTCCTGCTCGTGCTCCGGACGGCCCGCTGACCGCTCACGGCGTCGGGACCGCCGGACGGTGACGACCCCGGCACCCGCCGGCCGCTCCGACCGCGGCTCAGGCCCGAGCGACGACGACGCGTTGCGGGATGCCGAGGAGACCGTGCTCGAGCGACCACGTCTGCCAGACCTGCGCCTCACGGAAGCCTGCCTCGTGCAGGCCGTCGAGGACGTCCCAGCCGAAGTGCTGGTAGCAGAGGATCCCGTCCTCGAGCTGCAGCGGGTCGCCGTGGTACTCCGGGGGCAGCAGGTGGCGGATCTCGCCGTCGTCGTCCACCGTCGCCCGCACGACGGTGTCGTACAGGTCCGCGCGGAACGGGGCGCTCCAGACGAGCACGCCGCCCTTCCTGAGCACCCGACGTGCCTCGCGCCAGGCGGCGGCGTAGTCGGGGACGTGCTCGAGCACGTCGAAGGACGCGACGAGGTCGAGCGACCCGGACCGGAACGAGGTCCGGCAGCAGTCCTCGTGACGGAGGCCGCGGTCGTCGACGTCGCCGGAACGCACGTCGTCGCCGAGGAACTCCGAGCCGATGGTCCCTGGTAGCCGGTCCGCCAGCGCGCGGTACAGCGGCGTCAGCTGCTCGGCGATCCACAGCCGCTCCTGGCGGGTGCGGAGATGGGACTCGACCGCGTCGAAGGCGGCGCGCATCCGCGCGCTGAGGCCGCACCGTCGACAGATCTGGACCTCACGCCAGTTGGGGACGATGCCGACCTCGGGGTAGACCGTGCCCCCGGTGCGGCTGATCTCGAACGTCGCCCAGTCGTCGCACACGGTGCACACTCCCGGCAGCCGGTAGCCGTCCGGCGACCCGAGGGCCTGCCAGGCGTCGAGCACTGCTCGCTCGACGTGCGCACGGAAGTCCGCGTCCGCGGCGGTGTCGCGGCTCCAGCGGTCGAAGTCGGCCTGCCCCGAGAAGGTCGTCCACGACGGTCGGGGCACCCGGGGGGCCGGCTTCTCGGGCGCGGGTCCCGGCGCCGCGACGCCCCGGACGATCGACCCGGCTCCGCGACGCAGGCGGCCGATCAACGTCACGAGATCCTCCGAGGAGAGAGCTGTGCGGGTCGTCGAGAAGCATAGTGACGGGTCCGACGTCGACCTCTCTAGAGCGTCAGGCCCCGGGCGATCGGGACCCCCGGCCGGTAGGCGAGGTGCCGGTGGCTCGGGGCGTCGAGCACCGCGAGGTCGGCGCGGGCACCCACGCGCAGGTGCCCGACGTCGTCGCGGCGCAGGGCCCGCGCGGCTCCGAGCGTCGCCGCGAGCAGGGCCTCCGCGACCGTCATCCGCATCTCGCGCACGGCCAGGGAGATCATCAGCGGCATCGACGTCGAGAAGCACGTCCCCGGGTTGCAGTCGCTCGCCAGCGCGACCACCACGCCCGCGTCGAGCAGCCGGCGCGCGTCGGGGTACGGGGAGCGGGTCGAGAACTCGACACCGGGCAGCAGCGTGGCGACCGTGTCGCCGTCGGCGAGGGCCGCGACGTCGGCGTCGGTCAGGTACGTGCAGTGGTCGACGCTCGCGGCGCCGAGCTCCACCGCGAGCGCGACGCCGGGACCGTGCCCCAGCTGGTTGCCGTGCACGCGGAGCCCGAGCCCCGCGGCCGCGGCCGCCGTGAGCACGCTGCGCGCCTCGTCCCCGTCGAAGGCCATCGGGCTCGCCGGTTCGCAGAACACGTCGGCCCACCGGGCGTGCGGCGCGCAGGCCGCGAGCATCGGGCCGGTGACCAGCGCGAGGTAGTCGGCGCGGTCGGTCCCGGGCGGGACGACGTGCGCGCCGAGGAACGTGGTCTCGTCGGTGACCTCGCGGGCCAGCCGGAGCAGGCGCTCCTCGGTCCGGACGTCGAGGCCGTAGCCGCTCTTCACCTCGATCGTGGTGGTGCCCTGGCGCCGTGCCTCGGAGACGAGGGCCGTGAGCCGTGCGCGGAGCTCGTCGTCGGACGCGGCACGCGTCGCCGCGACCGTCGTGGCGATGCCGCCCCCGGTGTACGGGGTGCCGGCCATGCGGGCCTCGAACTCCGCGGCCCGGTCGCCGGCGAAGACGAGGTGCGTGTGGGGGTCGACGAACCCCGGGACCACGGCCGCGCCGGCGAGGTCGGTGCGGCGGTCGGCGACGGGTGCGTGCGCCGCCGAGCCCACCCAGGCGACGTGACCGTCCTGCACGACGAGCGCGGCGTCGGCCAGCGGCCCGTCGAACCGCGGGTCGTGCGTCACCAGCTCCCCGATGCCCGTGACCAGGTGCGACGTCATCGGGCCTCCTCCCACGCGGCGCGGATGGCGGCACCCAGCATCGCGCCGACGTCGCCGAGCACGTGCCGCCCGGCCTCGACCCGCACGACTCCGCCGACCACGACGGTGTCCACGTCGGCGCTCCCGGCGACGAGCACGAGCTGCCCCGGGTCGGCGCCGGCGGTCCGCGGCGTGTCGGTGCGGACGGCGACGAGGTCGGCGGGAGCGCCGGGCGCGAGCCGGCCACCCGTCGGGTCACCGAGGCTCGTGTGACCGCCCGTGGTCAGCAGCGCCGTCAGCGTGGCGGGGGACAGGACCCCACGGGTCTCGGCGGCCAGGCGCTCGTGCAGCTCGACGGACCGGGCCTCGGCGAGCAGGTCGGTGCGCACGTGCTGGTCGCCGCCGACCGACAGCCGCGCACCGGCGGCGTGCAGCGCGGCCCCCGGGGCGAGCCCGTCGCCGAGGTCCTGCTCCGTCGACGGGCACAGGCACACCCCGCTCCGTGCGGAGGCCAGCGTCGCGATGTCGTCCGGCGTCACGTGGACGGCGTGGACCGCGGTCGTCGCGGGGCCGAGCGCCCCGGCGTCGGCCAGGACCTGCGTCGGGGTCGCGCCGAACGTCCCGAGCGCCTGCGCGTTCTCGAGGCGCTGCTCGGAGAGGTGGACGTGGAGCGGGCGGCCCGTCGCGTGGGCGGCGATCGTCGGGAGGTCGTCGAGGGGGACCGCGCGGACCGAGTGGATGGCGGCGCCGACCGTGAGCGTGTCGTCGGGGCGGATCGCGGCGACCCGGGCGGCCCAGGCGTCGGCGTCGTGGTCCCCGAACCGCAGCTGCGGTCCCTCCAGCGGGGCGTCGATGCCGCCGGTGAGGTAGGCGGTGTCGAGCAGCGTGACCCGCAGCCCGGCGTCGCGGGCGGCGGTGCGCAACGCCTCGGCCATGACGTTCGGGTCGTCGTAGGACGTGCCGCCGGGGGCGTGGTGCAGGTAGTGGAATTCGCCCACGGCGCTCACCCCGGCGAGCACCATCTCGGCGTACGTCGCGCGGGCCAGGTCGAGGTACGTGTCCGGGGTGAGCGTCGCCGCCAGCGCGTACATCTGGTCCCGCCAGGTCCAGAACGTGCCGCCGCGGTCGTGCGTCCGGCCGCGCAGCGCCCGGTGGAACGCGTGCGAGTGCGTGTTCGCGAAGCCGGGGAGCACGACGCCAGGCAGTCGGTGGTCCCCGGGCTGCGGACGCGACCCGGCGGTGACCGCCGTGAGCCGCCCCTCGGCGACCGTCAGGCGGACGTCGGCGGCCAGGCCGTCCGGGAGCCACGCGAGCGCGGCCCAGTAGGCGGTCACGTCAGCAGCCGTTCCAGGGTCGTGGCGAGCGCCGCGACGCCCGCGTGGCAGTCGGCCTCGTCGGCGTCCTCGGCGGGCGCGTGCGAGATGCCCGACGGGTTGCGGACGAAGAGCATCGCCGTCGGGATGCCGGCCGCCGCGAGGATGCCTGCGTCGTGGCCGGCGCCGGTGCTCAGCCGCGGGGGACCACCGAGCGCGTCGGCCACGGTGTCCGCCAGGTTCGCGTCGAGCACGGTGACCGGGGTCCAGGACTCCTGCGCCGGGGCGTACGGGGCGAGCGCGTCGAGGACCGCGCCGACGGCGGCCTCCGAGTCCGCGCGGACGTCCAGCCACGCCGTGACCTGCGACGCGATCGCGTTCACACCGTTCGGGTCGACGCGCAGCCTGCCGACGGTCGCCAGGGCACCGGCCTCCTCGGCGGCTGCGCGCACCTGCACGACGAACGCCGCGAGGTCGAGCATCGGGTCGCGCCGGTCGGCCAGCGGGGTGGTGCCGGCGTGGTTGGCCTCGCCGCGCAGCTCGACCCGCCACCGACCGTGCGGCCAGATCATCCGCCCGACGCCGACGGCGTCGCCGCTGTGCACCAGGCCCCGGCCCTGCTCCACGTGCAGCTCGACGAACGAGGCCACCTGGCGCAGCGCCTCGTCGTCCGGCCCGAGCAGCGCCGGGTCCCGGCCCGCCGAGCGGAGCGCCTCGGCCATGGAGATCCCGTCCGCGTCCCGCAGCCCCAGCGCCCGGTCGGCGTCGAGCGCGCCCGTCACCAGCCGTGACCCGGCGCAGGCGACGCCGAACCGGGCGCCCTCCTCGTCGACGAAGCTCGCGATGCCGAGCGGGCGTGCCGGCCGGACCCCTCGCGCGCGGAGGGCGTCGAGCGCGGCGAAGGCGCTGACCACGCCGAGCGGCCCGTCGAACGCGCCGCCGCCGGGCACCGAGTCGAGGTGGCTGCCCGTGACGACCCCTGGAGTCGCGTCGGGGTCGCCCCACCACGCCCACTGGTTGCCCGCGCGGTCGGTCACCAGGTCCAGGCCGCGGGCCGACGCCTCCCCGGCGAACCACTCGCGCAGCACATGGTCCTCGGCGGTCCACGCGAACCGGCGGTACCCGCCGCCGGCGGCACGGCCCACCGGCTCCAGGTCCGACCACATGCGGGCGAACGTCCCGCTGTCGCTCATGCGGGGTCCTCCCGCATCGGCACCCGCAGGCCGTGGGCGGCCGCGACCTCGTCCGCCCTCGCGTACCCGGCGTCGACGTGCCGCAGGACGCCCGTGCCCGGGTCGTTCGACAGCACCCGCGCGAGCTTGCGCGCCGCCAGGTCGGTGCCGTCGGCCACCGACACCTGCCCCGCATGGATCGAGCGGCCCATGCCGACGCCGCCGCCGTGGTGGATCGACACCCAGGTGGCACCCGACGACGCGGCGACGAGCGCGTTGAGCAGCGGCCAGTCCGCGATCGCGTCCGACCCGTCCGCCATGCCCTCGGTCTCCCGGTAGGGCGACGCGACCGAACCGGCGTCGAGGTGGTCGCGGCCGATCACGAGCGGGGCCCGGACGGCACCCGACGCGACGAGCTCGTTGAACCGCAGCCCCGCCCGGTCCCGCTCGCCGTGCCCGAGCCAGCAGATGCGCGCCGGCAGCCCCTGGAACGCGACCCGCTCCTGCGCGGCCCGGATCCAGCGGTGCAGGTGGTCGTCCCCGGGGAACAGGTCGAGCACCGCCTGGTCCGTCGCCGCGATGTCCTGCGGGTCGCCCGACAGCGCCGCCCACCGGAACGGCCCCTTGCCCTCCGCGAACAGCGGCCTGATGTACGCGGGCACGAAACCCGGGAAGTCGAACGCCCGGTCGTAGCCGCCCTGACGCGCCTCGTCGCGGATCGAGTTGCCATAGTCGAAGACCTCCGCACCCGCGTCCATGAAGCCGACCATCGCCTCCACGTGCTGCGCCATCGACTCCCGCGCGCGGTCGGTGAACTCGTCGGGCTTCGCGGCCGCGTAGCTCGCCCAGTCGGCGACCTCCACCCCGACCGGCAGGTAGGACAGCGGGTCGTGCGCGGACGTCTGGTCGGTGACCACGTCGACCTCGACACCCCGGCGCAGCAGCTCGGGCAGCACCTGCGCCGCGTTGCCGACCACGCCGACCGAGAGCGCCTGCCTCGCCGTCCTCGCGGCCGACACCAGCTCGACCGCCTCGTCCAGGCCCGCCGCCACGCGGTCCAGGTAGCGCTCGCGGACCCGCCGGTGCAGCCGGTCGGCGTCCACGTCGACGATGAGGCACACCCCGCCGTTGAGCGTCACGGCCAGCGGCTGCGCGCCGCCCATGCCGCCGCAGCCTCCCGTCACGGTCAGCGTGCCGGCGAGCGTGCCGCCGAACTTCTGGGCGGCCACCGCGGCGAGCGTCTCGTACGTGCCCTGCAGGATCCCCTGCGTGCCGATGTAGATCCACGACCCGGCGGTCATCTGCCCGTACATCGTGAGCCCGAGCTGCTCGAGCCGGCGGAACTCCGGCCACGTCGCCCAGTCGCCGACGAGGTTCGAGTTCGCGATGAGCACCCGTGGCGCCCACTCGTGGGTGGTCAGCACGCCGACGGGCTTGCCGGACTGCACCAGCAGCGTCTCGTCCTCGCCGAGCGTGGTGAGCGTCCGGACGATCGCGTCGTACGCGTCCCACGACCGCGCCGCCCTGCCCGTGCCGCCGTAGACGACGAGGTCGTCGGGGCGCTCGGCGACCTCGGCGTCGAGGTTGTTCATCAACATGCGCAGCGGCGCCTCGGTCTGCCAGCTGCGAGCCGTCAGCGTGGTGCCGCGGGGCGCGCGGACGGGGCGAGGACCTGACGTCATGAGCGGGCTCCCTGCAGTGCGGCGGCGGCGACGGCTCCCGACGCGACGGCCTCGGCCGCGGTCTCGAGGTCGGGGGAGAGGTACGTGTCCGGGCCCGGTCCGGGGACGCCGCGCGCCCGGAGCAGGTCGCGCACCGCACCGGTGGCCGGTGACGGCGTGAGCGGCGCTCGCAGGTCGAGCGCGCGGGAGGCGGTGAGCACCTCGATGCCGAGGACGCGCGCGAGGGCGTCGACGGACCGGCGCAGCTTGCGGGCCGCGTGCCAGCCCATGGAGACGTGGTCCTCCTGCATCGCCGACGACGGGATCGAGTCGACGCTCGCCGGGACCGCGAGCCGCTTCAGCTCCGAGACGAGCCCGGCGGCGGTGTACTGCGCGATCATCAGGCCGGAGTCAACGCCGGGGTCGTGCGCGAGGAACGGTGGCAGGCCGTGGCTGCGGGAGACGTCGAGGAACCGGTCGGTGCGGCGCTCGGACATGCTCGCGACGTCGGCGACGGCGATCGCGAGGAAGTCGAGCACGTACGCCACGGGGGCGCCGTGGAAGTTGCCGTTGGACTCGACGCGACCGTCGGGCGTGACGACGGGGTTGTCGACGGCGGCGGCCAGCTCGCGCTCGGCGACCGCTCGCGCGTGACCGGCCGTGTCGCGGGCGGCGCCGTGCACCTGCGGGGCGCACCGCAGCGAGTAGGCGTCCTGCACGCGGGTGCACTCCGGTGTCCGGTGGCTCGCCATGATCCCGGAGCCGTGCAGCACCGCGCGGATGTTCGCCGCCGAGACGGCCTGCCCGGGATGGGGGCGCAGGCCCTGCAGGTCGGCGGCGAACACCGCGTCGGTGCCGAGCAGCGACTCGACCGACATCGCGGCGGCGACGTCCGCGGTGGTCAGGAGCGTCTCGAGGTCGTGCAGCGCGAGCACGAGCATGCCGAGCATGCCGTCGGTCCCGTTGATGAGCGCGAGACCCTCCTTCTCCGTGAGGGTCACGGGCGCCAGGCCCACCTGCGCGGCCGGCATCGCAGTCCCGGAGGCGTCGCGGACCTCACCCTCGCCGGTGAGCGCGAGCGCGCAGTGGGCGAGCGGCGCCAGGTCGCCGGAGCAGCCGAGCGAGCCGTACTCGCGGACCACCGGCGTGACCCCCGCGTCGATCATCGCGGCGTACGCCGTCGCGACCTCGGGCCGCACCCCGGTCCGGCCGGTCGCGAGGGTGGAGAGCCGGAGCAGCATGAGCGCCCGGACGACCTCGCGCTCGACCTCCGGGCCGGTGCTCGCCGCGTGCGAGCGGACGAGGCTGCGCTGCAGGTCGCGCCGCAGCTCGGGAGGGATCGGCAGGGTGGCGAGCGCGCCGAAGCCGGTGGAGATGCCGTAGTGCGGCTGCGTGTCGGCGGCCAGGCGGTCGACGACCGCACGACCGCGGGCGACGGCGTCGAGCGCGTCGTCGGACAGCCGCACGCCCGCGCCGTGCCGCGCGACCGCGACGACCTCGTCGATCGTGACCGGCCCGGTGCCGACGACGACGGTGCGTGTGGCGGTGCTCGTGCTCATGGTCCATGACACCGCGGAGGCGCCTCCGGCCGAAGACGCCGCCGGACGATACCGTCTGGTATCCCAGACGTCGGGGAGGTCCGCCATGAGCTCGGTGCCCGCGGCCGACGCCACGCTGCGCCTGCTCCGCCACCTGTCCCGCACAGGGCCGCTGCCCGCCGCCTCGCTCGCGACCGCGCTCGACCTGCCCCGGTCGACGACGTACCACCTGCTCGCTGTCCTCGCCGAGCACGGGTTCGTGGTGCACCTGCCCGAGGAGCGCCGGTACGGGCTCGGTCTCGCGGCGTTCGAGCTCGGTTCCGCCTACTCGCGCCAGGCGCCGCTGGCCCGCGCGGCGCGGCCCGTCCTCGCGCGCCTCGTCGACCAGGTGGGGGAGAGCGCGCACCTGGCGGTCCTGCACGGCCGGGACGTGCTCTACGTCGTCGAGGAGCGTGCGGCCGGGCGGCCCGTGCTCGTCACCGACGTCGGCGTGCGGCTGCCGGCGCACCTCACGGCCAGCGGGCGCGCGATCCTGGCCGACCTCCCGCCCGCGCAGGTACGTGCGCTGTTCCCGGGGCGGGAGGCGTTCGTGGACCGCACGGGGGTCGGCCCGCGCAGGCTCTCCGAGCTCCGGGCGGTCCTCACGGAGGTGAAGCGGGCCGGGTGGGCCGAGGAGCACGGGGACGTGACGGCCGGGTTCGCGTCCGTCGCCGTCGCCGTGCGCGACCGCACCGGGCACCCCATCGCCGGGCTCGCCGTGACGTTCGCCCAGGGGCAGGACCCCGGCCCGTTCGTCCGCGCGACCCGCGGCGCTGCCGCCGAGCTCTCGCGGAGGGTGTAGGGGCCACGCCGCGCGATCGGCGTCAGCCGACGTACTCCCAGTGCCACGGCTCGAACCTCGACGCCCGCGCCCAGGTCGGGTTCACCCAGCCGAACTCCCCGGCGTGGGCGTCCATCCACCGGTGCTGGGCCGAGCCGGCGTCGTCGATGCCGCCCGTGAGGTCCACGGCCAGGCCCCATCCGTGGTTCGAGGTCCCCGGCGCGGCGGCCAGCGTCGGCCGCTGGTCCCTGGTGGCGCGCTGGGCCGCCAGCGAACGGTAGGAGTCCGAGACGGCGATGTCCCGACCGAACCTCGCCCGGAACGCGGCATCGAGACGGTCCAGCGCCCGGGCCGCGTCGGTGCGCAGCAGGACCTGAGGGTCGAAGGCGGTGTGCGAGAGCGCGTCCTCGGGGATGCGGCCGTTGGCGTGGCCGCCCCACGCGCCGTCGTCGACACCGTTCGGCGACGCCGCGACCCGGTCGGCGACGCGGGCGCGCTCGGCGTCGGCGGCACGCGCCACCGCGGCAGCCGCGTCGTCGGCGGAGACCGCGGCCTGCGCGGCACTGACCACGTCGGTGCTGGCTGCCGCGAGCCGGACCTGGGCGACCATGTCGCCGACGACGGCGGCGTGCTCGTCGTCGGGCACGACCGCGAGGTCGGCGGCCGCCTGCTCCTCGGCGTTGCTCGCGCGCACCTGCGCGACGGCGAGCACCTGCTGCTCCATGCCGTCGACCAGGGCCAGCGCGGCGGTGGCGTCCTTGGTGGCGAGCGCGTCGTGCAGCTGGGAGAGCGTCTCGTCGAGCCCGGCCAGGTCGGCGGGCAGCTCGGCGGGGAGCTGGGGCTCGACAGGCAGGTCGGCGGGCAGCTGGGGCACCGCGGGCACGCTCGGCGACGGCAGGCTGGTGGCCAGCGTCGAGGCGGCGAGCACGACCCTCTGCGCCCTGTCGGCCGTGTCGACCACGGCCAGCCGGTGCGCGGTGACGATCTGGTCCGACTGCTGCCGGCGGGCCCTGTCGGTCAGCTGGCTCATGGTGCGTTCGTCGTCCGCCACGAACATGGCCTGCTCGACGACCGCGGCGTGCCGGGCGGCCTCGGCGGCGACGGCGTTGGAGTGCGTCCCGACGAGCTGGCCGGTGACCAGGCCCGCGGCGGTCGCCCCGAGCACCACCGCGGCGACGAGGGTGCGGTGGGACGCCTGCACCGCCCCGACGTGTACCCACGGCGCGCGCAGGCCCAGATCGACGCGCGCCGGGACGGCGTGGCGCCCGGAGCGGCGGCGAATCGACGGCGTGCGAAGGCGGCGCGGCGCGGCGTGCAGGCCGCGGGTCGTCGGTCGCATCGGAAGCGAGCTCCCCAGGTCGGTGGCGCACTCTCGCGGCGCGCGCGACGAGCGGCGCTCCGGTTCGGTGCAGTGGGTCCACCGGTCAGATCGGCGCGCACCGGCTCGCCTTGAGCGATGTGGGCCGCGCACACGGGTGACACGGCGCACCGGACGCACGGCCGTCCTCCCCCGCGCGCCCTGGCGGCTGCCCGTTCGCGCCTTCCGACGTCCTCAGGCCCGGCCCTACCCTGACCACGAGGTGATGCGCGTGCACCGGGTGCGTCCACGGGTCCACCCCCCTGGCCCACGGCCCGAACGACCGGCACCGGCGCCGGACACGGACGGGACCGCCGCCGGCCGGGTGCTGAGCATGCAACGGCTGGCCGGGAACCGGGTCGTGGCGGGCCTGATCCACCCGGGCACGGCTGGTCACGCCGGGCCGCCCGTCGTGCAGCGCGCCCTCAGCGACGCCGACCACGACGCCCTCGCGCAGCGCCTGCACGGCGCGATGGATCGCTGGGGCACGGACGAGGAAGCCATCTACGTCGCCCTGCAGAAGCTGAACAAGGACCCCGCCGCGGTCGCGAAGCTCAAGGACACGTACAAGAAGAAGTTCTCCCAGGACCTGGAGAGCGACATCCGGTCGGAGATGAGCGGCACCGAGCTCGCCCTGGCGCTCGAGCTGCTCGGCGCCGGTGGCTCGGCCGTCAACGCCGCCCCGGCGTCGGACGCCGACTACAAGGCGTCGGCGAAGCGCCTGCACGCCGCGATGAAGCCCGCGGGCACCGACGAGGAGGGCGTCTACGCCGTGCTCATCCCGCTCGGTCGGGATCCCGTGAAGACGGCCAAGCTCAGCACGACCTACAGCACGGAGCTCAGTGGCGGGCTCACCGGCGCCGGCCTGGAGGCCGACCTCAAGGACGAGATGAGCGCGGAGGAGCTGTCGTACGCGCTCTACCTGCTCAACGCCCCGGCGCCACGGTCGCCGGGCGCGTCCGGCGTCGTGACCGCTCCCGGCACCGAGGACCACGCGGGGAAGGTCCCCGGCGGCAGCGTCTCGGTGCGCACCGGAGTGGAGTACGACCCGGCCGAGGGCGGCGCGAAACGCACGGGGGCCTTCTCGGTCGGGTACGAAGGGGCTCTCGCCGCGGACACCGGATGGATCCAGTTCATCTGGTCCGAGATGGTGCGGACGGCGGGGGACGGGTCGTCGTCGCTCGTGGCGCAGGCCGGTCTGCCGACGTCGAACGGCCCGATGTCGCTCACCACCGACCTCACGAAACCGGAGCGGAAGATCGACACGAAACAGGGGTCCGCCAGCCCGTTCTACGAGTCGGGCTTCCGCAACGTCCGGACCCCGACCGGCACCGTCGTGCTCGACCGGCCGCAGGAGTTCGACGACGTGATCCTCCGGCAGTTCGACGCCGGCGCCACCAAGGTCGTGGAGCGCGACCACTTCGACCAGTTCCTGGTGCAGGACAACCAGACGATCTACCACACCACCGTCGTCGTCGAATGGGTCTACACGTCGAAGACCGCGAGCACGAAGAGCTCGAAGGGAGGTGGGCCCGGCAAGGCGGTCGGCATGCCCTCCGAGTTCCGCAACGTCATGGTGGCCGCCTTCCCGAAGTTCGAGTACATCCAGTGAGCGCGTCCGTCCACGGGACAGTGCGTGTCGACGGGCAGCCGGTCGTCGACCAGACCGTGCTGCTGCTGACCCGGGACGACCTCCGGGTCGTGTCGTCCGGGACCACCGACGGCGACGGCCGGTTCGAGGTGGTGATCCCCGGTGAGAGCCGCGACCTGCTGGCGCTGGCCCGGGTCACCACGCCCGTCCTCGACGTCGCGTCGGCCGCCACGGGCGACGACCCCGGCAGCGGCGTCGAGCTCGCCGTGGACACCTCGGACCTCGTGGCGGTGACCTGCCGGTTCGTGGTGGAGGGCCGCGTGCCCCCGTTCGTGTCCCTGGTCGTCGAACCGGTGCGGCTCGACGGCGTCCCGGACGAGTGGCTCCCGGCACTGAGGCGGCGCAGCGCCGACGTCGTCGACGCCTACTTCTTCATGCGCAACGTGGACGCGGCGGCACCCGTCGAGCTGCTCGTCCGTCCGGGCAGGTACCGGTTCGACGCCCGCTACGTCGACAGGTCGCGGCCGAACCTGATCGCACCCGACTTCGACAACCTCGTGACCCGCTCGGTCACGGCCGGACCGGCCGCACCGTCCGGAGACGTCGCGACCGACATCACCGGGCCGTGCACCCTGGTCTTCCACCTGCGGGTGCTGCCGGACGCCGAGCTCTTGGGGTGAGCTCCGGCGGGCTCGCGGGTCAGTCGTCGCGAAGAGCGTCCAGGTCGAGCCGTGGTGCGTCGATCCCGAACCGCTCCAGCTGTCGTGGGTCGAGGAGCCCTCCGACGCGTCTCGAGGCGGTGGCGTAGAGGGCGCTCACGGGGATCGCGTGCCGGGCGATGGCGCCGCGCGTCGTGCCGACGAGGAGCTCCGCACCGTCGGCGCTGAACGCGAGCGCGGAGCAGTCGTCGACGCGCAGCGTCTTGATCCGGCGCTTCGTCGCGAGATCCCAGATCGGCACGCGGCCGTCCGAGAAGCAGCCCGCGACGAGGCTGCCGTCGGAGCTGACCGCGGCTGAGCGCAGGTACCCGCCCCGCCGCCCCACGAGCCGGCCGAGGACGTCGCCGTCGCGCCCGACGACGACGATGCCGTCGGAGTCGATCGCGACGTAGCGACCCTGCGGGTCGGGGAACGCGTACTGCCAGGGCCCGACCATGGGCAGATCGGCGACACGCTCGCCGTCCCGTGACCACAGCTCGGTGCTGCTCCCGCCGGGACCGTCGGACAGTGTCAGGATCCGCGCGCCGTCGGCGGAGACGACGACCCTGCGCACCTTGTAGCCGGCCACCGCCAGGCTGCCGACCCGTCGGCCGTCCCAGTCCCAGAGGCCGACCTCGTGGCGCACGGCCGTGGCGATGAACTCGCCCAACGGGTCGCAGGCGACGTCGAGGGTCCGGTCGGGACTGACCGTGTCCGTGACGAAGGACGCGACCTCGGCTCCGTCGGCGCTCCAGATCCACGTCGCTCCGTTGTGCGCGGCGGTCACGATGCGTCGTCCGTCCGGGCGGAAGGCGCTCCTGATGATCTGGCCGTAGGAGGGATCGACCCGCTCGAGGGTGGGTGCCCCCACGAGCGTCTTCGCACGCCCTGTCCGTGTGTCGGCGACCCGTGCGTCGTTCATGGCGTGCCCCACCATCAGCAGCTGCGAGCCGTCCGGCGAGAGGTGCACCTCCACGGTGGTGGACGGCATCGGGATCTCCGCGAGGGCGCGCGGCGCCTCTCCCGTCGACAGCTGCCACAGGTGGGCGTTCGTCTCCTCGATCGTGCAGAGCACCCGGTCGCCGGGACCCGGAGCCGTGGCGTCGCCCCAGCCGCCCGGGAGGTCGGTCGCGTGCCCATCGGGGGTCCACACCGTCACCGACCGGTCGTCGGTCGAGATCACGGAGCCGTCGTCCGACGCGACAAGCGATCGGATGGACCGGCTGTGCCGTTCCCAGACGGCCCCGGCCGCACCCATGAGGCGCCAGAGCCGGGCCTCCCCGTCCTGGTCGCAGCTGAGGAGCACGTCGGAGCGGGTGGTGTGGAACGCGATCTCGCTGACGGTCCGTCGGTGTCCCCACAGCACGGTCGGCTCACCCTCGGACACGCTCCACACCCGGACGTTGCCGTCGTCGGCGCCCGTGGCGACGAGTCTCCCGTCCGGCGAGAAGGCTGCGGACCACACGTGGGAGCTCGGCGGTCCGACGAGGGTGCGGATCACCGCACCCTCGGGGTCGCGCACGTCCACGACGCCGCTTCGGTCGGCCGTCGTCGCGAAGATCCCGGCCGTCGGACCGACGGCCGGGATGAAGAGGTCGCGATGGTCGGCGTCGCGGAACGTGTCGAGCCGGTCACCTGAGCTGCTCCACGTGGCGCCCTCGCCCGCCATGCTTCCCGTGACGATCGTCCCGCCGGCCAGGACACGCGTGTCCGCGACCTGCTGCGAGCCTTCGAGGACGATGGAGCCGTCCTCGTCGACCGGCCAGATCCGCACCCCACCGCGCGCCTCGCTCACGACGAACCTCCCACCCGGGTCGAGCTGGGTGCGAAAGATCCGGTCGGTCCAGGCATGACGCCGCGGATCCCGGAGCGCAGCGACGCGCTCGCTCCGGTCCGCGCGGAGCAGCTCGTCGGAGTCCGGCCTCGCCTGCAGGAACTCGAACCTGGTCGGCGCGACCGCCGTCATGGCCGGGTCCAGGTCGACGAGCCAGCCGGTGTCGCCCGTCCTGACGAGGCAGGTGCGCCGCGTCGAGCACGAGATGCTCGACTCGGTCTCCGACCCGCCCGCGGCCCGCGAGGGCTCGTCCGTCAGCGACAGCTCGTCGGCGACGCCGCCGTCACCGTCGTGCCGGCGAAGCACGCCGTCGCGCAACGTCAGGAGGCCGTCCTCGCCGGGGAGGGGCGCCACAGCGAGCGGTCCGTAGCCCGGGACCACGATCGGCGACAGGGTCCGCCCGTCCACCGTGACGCGTTCGACGACGCCCGAGCTCCGCGCGACGAACGCCGTCGACGGGTTGATGAACCCGAGCCTGACCGCGCCGTGACCTGTTGCGTGCCCGACCGTCGTCAGCTCCGCCGGCAACCTGTCGAGGGCCTGCCGGAACACGGTCTCGGAGAACTCGTTCTCGTCGCGCAGCAGGGCCTCCCACGCCACGAGCAACGCCGTGTGCGGCTCGTCCGCGGTGATGTCGCGGGCCTCGGACGCCAGCCTGAGCGACTCGGCGACCTCGAGCGCCCGTGACCGCTCCGCCTCGGCCACCGCGGCCGTGGTCCGGGCGGCCGTCCGCGCAGCGACCGCTGCCTCGCTCGCCTGCACGAGCTCACGCACACGCGCCGGGACGGCCTCGGGCCGAGCGTCGAGCCAGGAGCGGGCCTCGGCAATCCGCGCATCCGGGAGCAGGTCGTCGACCTCCCGGTCCTCGACACGCCCCAGCCACGCGAGGAACTCCGCGTTCGCCGTCACGAGGTCACGAAGACGGTCCCATGCCTCGACGAGCGACTCGTGGGCCAGCTCGGCGTACGGCATGTGGGACGCGTCGCTGTCGGTCACGACGAGCGTCCCGGCCAGCCGCTGCACCGCGTCCCACCCGTCGTCGCCGAGCTCGGCCTTGCTGGCCCGCTGCCGGGTGGTCCTGCTGCGGTCGCCCGGCGGTGTGCGCACCATGCGCAGGAGCGCGCCCTCCACCGTGTGGACGGTGTCGCCGGACAGCTCGCTCAGGCGTTCCTCGGCGAACTGGTTCAGCGCGCCGGCCACCCGCCCCATGGCCCGGTAGCCGGCGAAGGTCAGGCGCCGTGCTCGCTGCGTGTTCCAGAGCCGCTCCAGCGTGAACTCGAGCAACGGCAACGATCCCTGCCAGTCGGCGACGATCTCGTCGACGAGATCGTCGTCGAAGGCGATGCCGCTCGCGCTCGCGGGCTGCTCGATCACCTCGCGGACCGCCTCGGGCCCGGGGGGAGAGACGCTGAAGAGCCGGTCGTGGAGCCGGGGGCCCATCGTGGGGACCTGCTGCAGCTCGCCCAGGAAGTCGGTCCGCAGCGTCAGGACGACGCGCACAGCGCCGCCGGTGCCCGCCGGGACCAGCACGTCGAGCAGACGATCGTCGATCGGTGGCCTGGACAGGACCTCCTCGAACTGGTCGACCACGAGGAGCAGCTTCTTCTCCTGACTGTCCGCGAGGGTGCCCCACGACAGCAGGCCGTCGCGCTGGAGCCGTGCGACGGCGTCGTCCAGCCGCGCTCGGGTGACCCCGCCGTTCGTGCCCGCGATCGCGTCCTCGGCCCGCAGGAGCGCGGCGGCGACCCGGTTCCACGGATCGGTGCCGGGACGGGCGGTCACCGACACCCAGTCCTGCCCCAGGGCGGGCACCAGGCCCGCCTGGACGAGGGACGACTTGCCCACCCCGGACGCCCCCAGCACGACCGTGACGGGCCGGTGCAGCACCGCTGCCACCAGTGACGCGGTCTCCTCCTCGCGCCCGAAGAAGCGGCCCCGGTCGTCGCTCGTGAACGGGAGCAGGCCGCGGTAGGGGTTGGGAGGCCTCAGCAGCTCCTCGAACGCCTCCGGCCAGACCTCCGCCACGACCAGCGCGGACGTGAGGTACGCGTCACGCTCGTCCTCCTTGTCCGGGCGCGCCGTCGAGCTGAGCAGGCCCACCACCTCGTCGGCGGTCGACCACACCGGAGACCCGCTGTACCCCGGCTGCGCCTTGAACGTCGTCAGCGCTGCGGACTCCACCTGGATGCGCCCGTTCTCCACGATCCCCTCGTGGACGAAGTCGACCCACGCCCCCTCGGCGCGCGGTGGGTCCGCCGGGTACCCGAAGACCCGCAGCGCCGCGCGCGGTGCCCCCGGGGTCGTTGCGAACGCCGCCGGCGCCGCGCCGACGGGTGCGTCCTCACCGAGCGTCAGCCCCGCGACGTCCGCGCCGGGTGCGCCAGGTACCGGCGGCGGAGGCGTCCAGACGCCAGGCTCGGGTGACGCCTCGCGGACCAGGCCTGGACCGACCTGGGGAAACGTCACGCGGACCGTCGCCCGGGCGTCGGGCTCGTCCTGGGAGCGCAGGTCGCGACCGAGCGCCTTGTTCACGACGTGCGCGCAGGTGACCACCCTCCGGCGGTCGACGAGCACGCCCATCCCGGCGAACGCCCCCGAGGGCGACGTCAGCCGGACGACGGCAGTCACCTGTCCTGTCACGTCGAGCTCGTGCCGTTGCTCCACGTCATCTTGATCGTGAGGTTCACCTCGGCCGTGCCCTTGGCGAGGATGATCCCCGTCTCGCCACCGAACTTCACGCCGAACTGCACCTCGAACGTGTGCGGCGTGGCCTCCGCGAGCTTCTCCTTGATCGCCCGGAGGACAGGGTTGAGGCTCTCCAGAGACCGCTCCAGCGACTGCGCCGCCGTCGCCGCGACCTTGCCGGGGTCCGGGCTCGCGAGGACCACGTCGGCGACATCCGAAGAGTCCGCCTCGACCACCAGGTAGGACGGCGGCGCACCGTCGTCCGGCGCGTCGTCGAGCGGGACCTGGACCAGGATCGACATCGTGCCTCCCCGCGCGAGCCGCTCACCGACGTCTCCCACCGGTTCCGAGCCCCGGCGCTGACGTGGCCGAGACCACGGCGGAGCGCCACCAGTGGAAGGTCACCACGGCGCGACGGCCGGCGCGAACCTCATCGGGCAGCCATGCGGGCAGGTGTGCCGCGGCACCGTTCTCTCGTGCAGGTCAGACAGGTGCCCCGAGTGGGATTCGAACCCACACTGGATCGGGTTTGAGCCGAACGCCTCTGCCGGTTGGGCTATCGGGGCCGAGCAGGTCAGCAGGATAGCCCGGGAGGACGGGTCGGCCCGACGGGCACGACGGAGGCGAACGCGGGACACGGTCGGTCCGGCGCGACCTGCCTCACAGTCGAACCACCTCGGTCCCGTCGCACCCGCCCACTACGCTGTCCCCGTGACCAACGACGTGACCCCCGAGCCCACCGAGCCGGCCGCCGAGGCCCTGGACCTGAGTGCGTCCGCCCCGGCCGAGGAGCCGACGGCCCCCGCCGCCCCCGCGCGCCCTGCTCGCCGCGCGGTCGTCGCCGAGGACGAGGCGCTCATCCGCATGGACGTCGTGGAGACGTTGCGCGAGGCCGGCTTCGACGTGGTCGGCGAGGCCGGTGACGGTGAGCAGGCGGTCGCGCTGGTGACCGAGCTCAAGCCCGACGTGGTCGTCATGGACGTGAAGATGCCGGTGCTCGACGGCATCTCGGCGGCGGAGCGGATCGGCAAGGCGCACCTGGCGCCGGTGGTCCTGCTCACGGCGTTCTCGCAGACGGAGCTGGTGGAGCGGGCGCGGGACGCGGGTGCGATGGCGTACGTCGTGAAGCCGTTCAGCCCGTCGGACCTGCTGCCGGCCGTGGAGATCGCGATCTCCCGGTACGCGCAGATCAGCGCGCTCGAGTCCGAGGTCGCGGACCTGGCGGAGCGTTTCGAGACCCGCAAGCGCGTCGACCGTGCGAAGGGCCTGCTCATGACCAAGATGGGTCTGACGGAGCCGGAGTCGTTCCGATGGATCCAGAAGACCTCGATGGACCGTCGTCTGACCATGCGTGAGGTCGCCGATGCGGTGATCGAGCAGGTCGGAGGCGGTGCGTCCTAGACGTCACCCCTGGTCACGACCCCGGTCATGTGTCCAGTTCTTGCGGACTTCCTATTGTCACAAGTCTGCAACAACCATCGCGGATTCACATCGCGGACACAAAGAATGAGTACCTTCGCGCCACACTGCAGGATCCTCATGGATCTGCGGATCGCAGTACTCACAGAGGGGTACCACGCATGATTCGTTCGACACATGCAGTTCGAGCAGCCGCGCTGGCCGGCGCTGCCGCCCTGATCCTGGCCGCGTGCAGCAGCAGCGGCGGGGACAGCGACGACGACGCCAGCGAGGGGTCGACGGCCTCCGCCTCCGGCCCGCTGAAGATCGGCACGCTGCTGCCGCAGACGGGCTCCCTCGCGTACCTCGGCCCGCCGGAGGTCGCGGGCGTGGACCTGGCGATCAAGGACATCAACGAGGCCGGCGGCGTGCTGGGCGAGGACGTGACGGTGGAGCACACCGACTCGTCGGACGCCGACAACGCCGAGGTCGCGACCCAGTCGGTCACCGAGCTCATCTCCAAGAAGGTGTCGGCGATCGTCGGCGCCGCCTCGTCGTCCGTGACGCTCAACGTCGTCGACGACATCACCAACGCGAAGATCGTGCAGATCTCGCCGGCCAACACCGCGACGAAGCTCTCGGGCTACTCGCCGTTCTACTTCCGGACGGCCCCGCCGGACACGGTCCAGGGCGCGGCGCTCGGCAACCTCATCACGGGTGACGGGCACGAGAACGTCGGCATCCTCGTGTTCAACGACGACTACGGCACGTCGCTGCGCGACGTCGTGGAGAAGACCGTCGAGGACGCGGGCGGCACGATCACGTACGGCAAGCAGGGCGAGGAGTTCGACCCGAAGGCCAGCAGCTTCGACTCGGACATCAACGCGGTCGTGGCGACGAACCCCGACGCGGTCGTCGTGCTCGCCTTCGAGCAGACCAAGCAGATCATCCCCGGCCTCGTCGCCGCGGGTGTCGCCCCGGCGAACATCTACCTGGTCGACGGCAACACGGCCGACTACTCGGCGGACTTCCAGCCGGGCACGCTGGAGGGCGCGCAGGGCACCATCCCCGGCGCGTTCCCGTCGGACGAGTTCCAGGCCCGCCTCAAGGAGGTCAACCCCGACCTCAAGGACTTCGCCTACGGCCCCGAGTCGTACGACGCGACGATCCTCGTGGCCCTGGCCGCCGAGAAGGGTGGCGCGACTGACGGCGAGACCGTCCAGAAGAACCTCGCGGCGGTCTCCGGCGCGGACGGTGGCGACAAGTGCTCGACGTTCGCCGACTGCGTGAAGCTCATCAAGGACGGCAAGGACATCCAGTACACCGGTCAGGCCGGTGTCGGACCGTTCAACGCCGACAACGACCCGTCCAGCGCGTTCATCGGCGTCTACAAGTACGGTGCCGACAACAAGAACGTCTGGGTCAAGGCGGTCGAGGGCTCGGTCAAGTAACGAGGCCCGCATGACGAGGAGGGCCGGTGCGGAGCGATCCGCACCGGCCCTTCGTCGTTCCCGGGGTCAGCCGGCGGCCAGCGTCACGTCGACGACGAGGGCCCGGTGGTCGGAGAGGCCGGTGTCGACGGCGCGTGCGGGCCCGGCGGCACGCACCGGCCCGTCGCCCAGCACGTGGTCGAGCTGCCGTGCGGGCGACGCCACCGGGAAGGTGTCGGCGGTGGCGAGCGGTCGCATGCCCGACCACCGGGTCGACCCCGGCCCGTCGAGGTTGAGGTCGCCCATGAGCACCAGCGGCCGCGTGAGGGGGTGCACCTGCGTGGCGAGGTGGCGCAGCTGACGGCCGGTCCAGCCGGGGATGAACGTCAGGTGCGTGGCGACGACGCTCAGCACCCCCTCAGGGCCCTGCACGACGGCTGCGAGCGCCGCGCGGGGCTCGTCGCGCACGAGGGTCGGCCAGCGGGTCCCGGGCCACCGTACGGGCGTCCGGCGACGCAGCGTGGGCAGCTGCAGCACCCGCCACTCGAGGACGGGGTGGCGGCTCAGGAGCGCGATGCCGTAGCTCGCGCGGGCGGGCTGGTGGTCGCCGGTGGCGGCGGTCCACAGGCCGGGCTCGCCGTGCAGGGTCGCGACGAACCGGTGCTCCGGGGCGCCCATGGCCTCCGCGGCGAGGCTGGTGAGGTCCGCGCCGTGCGAGCGGGGTTGGTCGCGGTCCACCTCCTGGAGGGCCAGCACGTCCGCGTCGAGCGCGGACACGGCCGCCGCGAACCGGTCGAGCCGGACCTCGCCGTCGGTGACGGACCGGCCGTGCAGGATGTTGAAGGTCGCCAGGCGCACCCTCGCGATTGTTCCCGTCGACCTGCGGCCTCGCGCGGCGGCGTGTAGACACTCGTCTCATGACTCAGCCCTCGAGCCATCCCGCCAGCCAGCAGGGTGCCCTCGTCGACCCGCCTGACGACCGCACGGCGCTGCAGGACGGCCTGCGCCTCACGGCCGTGGCGCTCACGGACGCGGAGATCCCGTTCGCGCTCGTCGGCGGCTACGCGGCGTGGGCCAGGGGAGCGCCGGAACCGAGCCACGACGCCGACTTCGCCGTGACGGAGGAGGACGTGGACCGCGCGAAGGCCGCGATCGCCGGCGCCGGGCTCGTCGTGGAGCAGCCTGCCGAGAACTGGCTGTTCAAGGCGTTCCACCACGGGCAGCTCGTCGATGTGCTCTTCAGGATGGTGGGGGAGCCCATCACCCGGGAGCAGCTGGCGCGCAGCGACGTGCTGGAAGTGCTCGCGGTCCGGATGCCGGTGCTGAGCGCCACGGACGTCGTGTCGGCGAAGATGCGTGTGCTCGGTGAGCACGCGTGCGACTTCGGGCGGCTGCTCGCGATCGTGCGCGCGCTGCGCGAGCAGATCGACTGGGACCGGATCCGCGAGGACGTGGACGGGCACCCGTACGCACGGGCGTTCCTGTTCCTCGCCGACGAGCTGGGCATCACGGACCGCGGCCCCACGTCGTCGCAGGACGAGGTGGGGCCGGGGCAGGACGCCGCGCCGTCGACGTGAGCGTCACCCGGCCGGGGGGCGGTGCGCGTCCTCGACGTCGGTCGCGAGCGTGCCGAGGTACAGCTCGATGACCTTCGGGTCGTGCATGAGCTCGCGCCCGGGGCCCGAGTAGGCGTTGCGGCCCTGGTCGAGCACGTAGGCGCGGTCGCAGATCTGCAGCGCCCGTCGGGCGTTCTGCTCGACGATCACCACGGACACGCCCGCCTTGTTGATCTTGCGGGTGCGGATGAACGTCTCGTCCTGCCGCACGGGGGACAGGCCGGCCGACGGCTCGTCGAGCAGCAGCACCGACGGGTCCATCATGAGCGCCCTGGCCATCGCCACCATCTGCCGCTCGCCGCCGGACAGGGACCCGGCACGCTGCTTGCGGCGCTCACCGAGCGTGGGGAACAGGTCGACGATGAACGCGAACCGCTCGTCGTACTTCTTGGGGGCCTGGAACAGCCCCATCTGCAGGTTCTCCTCGATGCTCAGCGAGGGGAACACGTTGTTCGACTGCGGCACGAACCCGACGCCGCGGCGCACCAGGGCGTCGGCCCGCTGGTGGGTGATGTTCTCGCCCTTGAGCGTGACCGTGCCCGACCGGATCGTCACGAGCCCGAACAGCGCCTTGAGCAGGGTGGACTTGCCCGCGCCGTTCGGCCCGATGATCCCGACGAGCTCGCCGGGGTGCACCACGAGGTTGCACCCGTTGAGGATGTCCACGCCCGGGATGTAGCCGGCGACCAGGTCACGGGCGTCGAGCAGGGGCTCCCCGGTGGGTGCGCCGCGGTGGACGCTCGCGGCGTCCCCGGTGTCGACAGCGGTGGTGCTCATCGGGTCTCCTCCGTGCGGGTGTCTTCCTCGGCGCGCACCTCGGCCTCGAGCTGCTCGGTGACCTCGTCGCTCAGCAGGCTGTCGTCGCCGAGGTCGGTGTCGTGGTGCTTGCCGAGGTAGGCGTCGACGACGGCCTGGTCCTGCATGACGGACTCCGGCGGCCCCTCGGCGACGATGCGACCCTCGGCCATGACGACGACCCAGTCCGAGATGTGCCTGACCATGTGCATGTCGTGCTCGACGAACAGCACGGTGGTGCCCTCGTCGCGCAGCGACTCGATGTGGCCCAGGAGCGACTGCGTCAGGGCCGGGTTCACGCCGGCCATCGGCTCGTCGAGCATGAGCATCCGAGGGGAGCTCATGAGCGCCCGAGCCATCTCGAGCAGCTTGCGCTGACCGCCGGACAGGCTGCCGGCGAAGTCGTCGCGCTTGGTGTCGAGCTTGAAGCGGGCGAGGAGCTCCTCGGCCTGCGCGGTGATCTGCTTCTCCCGGGGCCGCCACATCGCGGGGACGAGTGCGGTGAGCAGCTGCTCACCGGGCTGGTCCGGCGCGCCGAGCCGCATGTTCTCGATGACCGTCATGCGGCTGAGCGCCTTGGTCAGCTGGAACGTGCGGACCATCCCGGAGCGCGCGACCCGGGCGGCGGCGACGCCGTGCAGCGACCGCCCGTCGAACGTCCACTCGCCGGTGCTGGGCCGGTCGAACCCGGTGAGGAGGTTGAACAGCGTCGTCTTGCCGGCGCCGTTCGGTCCGATGAGCGCCGTGATGGCGCCGCGCTGGACCTCGATGTGGTCGACGTCGACGGCCGTCATGCCGCCGAAGTGCCGCGTGACGTGGTCGGCGACGACGATCGGGTCCGGCTTGGCCGCCCCGGGGACGCGCTCGACGCCGGCCAGGGTCGCGGCGACCTCGGCCCGGCGGCCTGCGAGGGTGGTGGGCTGGTCAGCGGACATCGATCGCCAGCTCCTTCTTGTCGCCGAGGATGCCTTGCGGCCGGAAGATGATCAGCAGCATCAGAGTGACACCGACGACGATCCAGCCGAACTGCTCGATCTGCTCGGTCCGCATGATGCTGCTCGGCACCCCGGCACGCATGACGGACTTGATGAGCATCAGGCTCGCCCAGAAGATGATCGACCCGAGCACCGGGCCGAACACGGTCGCGGCGCCGCCGAGAAGCAGGATCGTCCAGACGAAGAACGTCATCGGCCTGCCCATCGAGTCCGGCTGCACGGCTCGTGGCAGGACGTAGAGGATGCCCGCCAGCGCACCGATGCACCCGCCGAGGATGAGCGCCTGCATCTTGTACGAGTAGACGTTCTTGCCGAGCGAGCGCACGGCGTCCTCGTCCTCCCGGATGCCCTTGAGCACGCGGCCCCACGGCGACCGGATGAGCAGCCACACGAGAAGGCACGCGAGGCCGACGGCGGTCCAGCCGACGATCCGGACCCACCAGCTGTTCGACGCCGACATCGAGTAGTCGAAGGGGCCGAGCTGGAAGTTGCCGTCCCCGAACGGTGAGGCGTCCTGGAACGTGTGCTTGTAGTCGTTGCCGCGCAGGCCCGACGACGCACCGGTGAGCTCGGTGAGCGCCGTCGAGCGGCCGATGAGCCGGACGATCTCCGCGGCCGCGATCGTCACGATCGCCAGGTAGTCGCCGCGCAGCTTGAGCGTGGGGATGCCGAGGATCAGGCCGAAGACCGCGGCGCACGCGACCGCGACCAGCACCGCGGCCCACAACGGCCAGCCCGCGATCGTCGAGATCGCGAAGCCGTACGCCCCCAGCAGCATGAAGCCGGCCTGGCCCATGTTGATGAGGCCTGTGAGGCCGAAGTGGATGTTGAGGCCGATCGCGGCGAGCGCGTACGCGGCGGTGGTCGGAGCGAAGAACTCTCCGGCGACGTTCGTCAGGATGTTGTTCCAGTCCATGACGGCTCCTTAACCGATCCGCTCGGCACGGCCCAGGATGCCCTGGGGTCGCACCAGCAGCACGACGATGAGGATGAGCAGTGCTGCGGCGTAGCGCATGTCGCTCGGGATGAACAGGTTGGCGACCTCGACGACGACGCCGATGACGATCGAGCCGACGAGCGCACCGAACGCCGCACCGAGGCCGCCGAGCGTCACCGCGGCGAACATGAGCAGCAGGAGCGCGGCGCCCATGCTCCAGCTCGTCGCGTTGAGGTAGAGCCCCATCAGCACGCCGCCGAGCGCGGCGAGCGCAGCCCCGAGCACCCAGACGAGGCGGATGATCCGCTCGACGCCGATGCCCGACGCGGCGGCCAGCGCCGGGTTGTCGGACACGGCGCGGGTCGCCCGGCCCACCCGGGTGCCGAGCAGGAAGTACGCGACGCCGGCCAGGACGACGGCCGCGATCGCGACGGACACCAGAGACGTGACGGTCACCCGGACGGGCCCGAGGGTCAGCGTCGTGGGGTTCGTCGTGACGATGCGCAGCGAGCCGCCCCCGAAGAAGAACTGGTAGGTGTACTGCAGCGCCATCGACAGACCGATCGTGACGATCATCTGCTGAGTGGTGCCGACCCGGCGCCGCCGCAGCGGGTGCCAGATGCCGGAGTCCTGCAACCAGCCGCTCGCAGCACCGGCGATCACCGCGAGCACGCCGGACACGACGAGCGGCAGGCCGAGGAGCTGGCACCCCACGTACGCGAGGATGCCGCCGAGCGTGACCTGCTCGCCGTGCGCGAAGTTGCTCAGCCCGGTGGTGCCGTAGATCAGGGAGAGCCCCACGGACGCGAGAGCCAGCAGGATGCCGAAGATGAGGCCGCTGACGGTCTGCTGGAGGAGCCGGTCCCAACCGAACCCGGTGCCGGCCTGCGAGTTGGTCGGCGTGCCGACCTCCCCGTTGCCCACGGGCGCGCCGGTGGCCCCGGGCGTCGGTGTGGCCGCGCCCGACCCGTCCGCCGCGACGAGCGGGAAGAGGGCGCCGACGGCCTGCCCGAGCTCGGCGTTGACCGTCCGCGGGTTGGCTGCGGGGTCGCGCAGCGCATCGCCATCGGGCAGGGTCGCGGGGTCGACCTTGACGGTGTACTGCCCGGCAGCGGTGACGGGGACGGCCCAGCGGCCCTCGGCGTCGGTGACGACGGTGACCGTCGTCCCGGCGCCCGCGACCTCGAGGCTCACCCCTTCGGCGGGTTCACGTTCACTCGTCCGGATGGTCCCGTTGATGCACCCGGTCGCCACGTCGGCCACGCAGGTGGCCTCCGCGGCGTGCGCCGGCACGGCACCGACCAGCGCGGCGAGGCCGAGCACGAGGGCGGTCAGGACCGCCCTGATGCTCGTCCGCCGCCGCGGGGACCGGGGGAGCGCGAGGGTGGGGGAACGGTCCACGGTGGCGACATCTCGCACCTGGATCCTCCGTACGTCGTTCGTCTGGAGCGTTGTCACTGGGCTCGGCGGCACTGCCGAGCTCGGTGCGAGTCCGCCGGGTGGCAGGACGATAGGCACGGATTGTGTCCTGTTCATTACGTCAAAGCGAGCGCCCACCGCGGACGAGGCGCGAAGTCGGCGGTGGGGGAGACGTGAGGAGCGCCATCCGGGCGACACGATCGCCACGGACAATTGGTCGATCGTCCAGGAAAAGAGGGCATCCTGGACCCGAAGGACTAGGCACGCCGGTGCCCGCTAGGACATGATCGTCGTGGCGCCATCACGGGCAGAGGCGGCGCCTGGCCTGACCGGATCCCCCTCGTCCCGTCTGGAGGCTCGTCGCCGTGCGCCCTGGAGTCCACGTCCGCAGTGCTCGCCCTGAGGACCTCGAGGACCTGGTCGACCTGTGCCTCGTGGCGCGCGCGGAGGCGGGTGTCGGCTCCCAGCTCTGCACGGAGGACGCCGAGCGGTTGCGCTCCCAGCTCGGGGCGCTGCTCGCAGTCCCGGGCGGCGAGGTGCTCATCGGCGTCCTGGACGACCAGCCCGCCGGCCTCCTGCTCGCCCGCCTCGTCGGCCCGGGCCCGTTCACGGACCTGTCCAGCCTCAACATCGAGGCCGTGTTCGTCGCGCCGGACGCCCGGCGCCGCGGCCTCGGGCACGCGCTGCTGTCGCGGGCGGCCGCGGTCGCGGAGGAGAACGGCGCCACCGAGCTCTACTCGTCGCCGCTGCCGGGTGCCCGCGGCATGCAGCGGTTCCTCGCGCGGCTCGGGTTCGCGCCGGCCGCCGCCCACCGCGTCGTGACGACCGCGGTCCTGCAGCGCCGGCTCACCCACGAGGTCGGTCCGGCCTCGCTCATGCCGGCGGTGCGCCGCACGGGTCCCCGCGGGCTCGAGGACCTCATCGCACGTCGCCGGCAGGTCCGCGAGGGCCGCCGGCACGAGGACGCGTCCGCGGCCGACGCCGCCGCTCAGGCCCGGGCGTCGATCAACATGCAGGTCAGCCGCGCGGTGCAGAGCCGCCGGCCCTCCTCGTCCTCCACGACCACCTGGTAGCTCACGAGCGTCGAGCCCAGGTGCAGGGCGGTCGCCGTGCCGGTGACCGACCCGGACCGGGCCGCCCGGTGGTGCGTGGCGTTGAGCTCGATGCCCACGGCGGCGCGTCCCGGGCCCGCGTGGACCTGCGCGGCGTAGGAGCCGAGCGTCTCCGCGAGCACCGCCGAGGCGCCCCCGTGCAGGAGACCGAACGGCTGCGTGTTGCCGGCGACGGGCATCGTCCCGACCGCGCGGGAGGCCGTCAGCTCGGTCACCTCGATACCCATGCGTTCGAGGAGGGTGCCGGCGGTGGACGGCATCGCGGCGAGGGCGTCGAGGGTGTCGGACATGGCAGATAGGTTGGCACCCGTGAGCGACGCACAGCCAGCCGCCCCTGCCCGGCTCCTCCTGATCGACGGCCACTCCATGGCCTACCGGGCGTTCTTCGCCCTTCCCGTCGACAAGTTCGCGACCTCGACGGGGGAGCCCACCAACGCGGTGTTCGGCTTCGTGTCGATGCTGGCGAACCTGCTGCGCGACGAGGCGCCGACGCACGTCGCGGTCGCGTTCGACGTGGGCCGCACCACGTTCCGCACCGAGCAGTACGAGGCGTACAAGGGCAACCGGAACGCGACCCCGGAGCCGTTCCGCGGCCAGGTCGGCGTGATCAAGCGCGTCCTCGAGACGATGCACATCCAGGTGCTCGAGAAGCCGTCGTTCGAGGCGGACGACATCCTCGCGACGCTCGCGGACCAGGCCCGGACCCAGGGCATGGAGGTGCTCATCTGCTCGGGCGACCGGGACGCGTTCCAGCTGGTCAACGAGTCCGTCACGGTGCTCTACCCGGTCAAGGGCGTCTCCGAGATGGCGCGCATGACGCCGGCGGCCGTCGAGGCCAAGTACGGCGTGCCACCCCAGCGCTACCCGGACCTGGCGGCGCTCGTGGGGGAGACCAGCGACAACCTCCCGGGCATCCCCGGCGTCGGCCCGAAGACGGCGGCGAAGTGGATCACGACCTACGACGGCCTCGAGGGCGTCCTGGCGAACGCCGACAAGGTCAGCGGCAAGGCGGGTGAGGCGCTCCGGGACAACGTCGAGCAGGTGGCGCTCAACCGTCGCCTCAACCGGCTCGTGCACGACCTCGAGCTCCCGCTCGGCCCCGAGGACCTCGAGGCCCGGCCGTGGGACCGCCCGGAGCTGCACGCGATCCTCGACGAGCTCGAGTTCCGCACGCTCCGTGACCGGCTGTGGGCGATGCTCCCGGACGAGGGCGGCGCCGCCCAGGTCGCGGTCGCGGCGGCGGCGCTGGACGTGGCGCAGATGGGCGCCGGTGAGCTCGGCGGCTGGCTCGCCGCGCGCGCGGGCCAGCCCCTCGGGATCGACGTGCGGGGCTCCGGCGCACCCGCCGGCGGCGACGCGTGGGGTGTCGCGCTGGCCGACGCGTCGGGCCAGGCCGCGGTGTTCGACCTCGCCGAGATCGCGCCGCCCGACGAGGCCGCCCTGGCCTCCTGGCTCGCCGACCCCGGCGCCCCCAAGATCGTGCACGCCGCCAAGGACGCGTGGCACGCCCTCGCCGGGCGCGGGCTGCCGGTCGCGGGCGTGGTGTTCGACACCGAGCTCGCGGCGTACCTGTGCCAGCCGGACCGGCGCGCGTACGACCTCGCGGACCTCGCGATCGGGTACCTGCACCGCGAGCTGGGTGCCGAGGACGCGACGGCCGACGGCCAGGGCGCCTTCGACCTGGAGCTCGACGGCACCGACGAGGGCCGCCGGGCGGCCGTCCGCGCCGCGGCGGTGCGCGACCTGTCGGACGTCCTGAGCGGTGAGCTCGCGGACCGCGGCGCCACGGACCTGCTGACCGGCCTCGAGCTGCCGCTCGTCGACGTGCTGGGCCGCATGGAGCGCACCGGCATCGCGATCGACTCGGGCTACCTCGCGGGTCTGGAGCGCTCGTTCGACGCGCAGGTCCAGGAGGCCGCCGCCGACGCGTTCGCGGTGATCGGCCGGGAGGTCAACCTCGGCTCGCCGAAGCAGCTCCAGGAGGTCCTGTTCGACCAGCTGGGCATGCCGAAGACGAAGAAGATCAAGACCGGCTACACGACGGACGCGGGGGCGCTCACCGACCTGTTCGAGCGGACCCAGCACCCGTTCCTCGAGCACCTGCTGGCGCACCGCGACGCGGTCAGGCTGCGCCAGACGGTCGAGGGTCTGCTCCGCTCGATCGCGCCGGACGGCCGGATCCACACCACGTTCCAGCAGACGATCGCCGCGACGGGCCGGCTCTCGTCGGCCGACCCGAACCTGCAGAACATCCCGATCCGCACCGAGGCCGGCCGGCAGATCCGCCGGGCGTTCGTGGTGGGCGAGGGCTACGAGACGCTGCTGACCGCGGACTACTCGCAGATCGAGATGCGGATCATGGCCCACCTGTCGGGCGACGAGGGCCTCATCGAGGCGTTCCGCTCGGGCGAGGACCTGCACAGCTACGTCGGGTCCCGGGTGTTCGGCGTGCCGACCGACGAGGTCACCTCCGCGATGCGCTCGAAGATCAAGGCGATGTCGTACGGCCTGGCGTACGGCCTGTCGTCGTACGGGCTGTCCCAGCAGCTGTCGATCGAGGTGTCTGAGGCGTCGGCGCTGATGCAGGACTACTTCTCGCGGTTCGGCGGCGTGCGCGACTACCTGACGGGCGTCGTCGACGTCGCCCGTGCGACGGGCTACACCCAGACGATCCTCGGGCGCCGCCGCTACCTGCCGGACCTCACGAGCGACCACCGCCAGCGGCGCGAGGCCGCCGAGCGCATGGCGCTCAACGCGCCGATCCAGGGCAGCGCCGCGGACCTGATCAAGGTGTCGATGCTCGGCGTCGACCGGGAGCTGACCCGGCGTGGGCTGGCGTCGCGGATGCTGCTCCAGGTGCACGACGAGCTCGTGCTCGAGGTCGCGGCGGGCGAGCGGGACGAGGTCGAGCAGGTCGTCCGGGCGCAGATGGGCTCGGCGGGAGACGCGGCGACGGACGGCCCGCTGGACGTGCCGCTCGACGTGTCGGTCGGCGTCGGGACCAGCTGGCACGAGGCCGGTCACTGACGGAGCGCCCCGGACAGGTGCCGAGACCGGCACCTGTCTGACTTGTCAAACTTTCGTGTCACAAGTCGAAAGATTTCGTGTACTTCACCCGGTGATCTGCGCCACACTCTCCGCGAGTGGCAACGAGGCCACGCAGTCCCGTCACTTGGGAGGCGTTCGTGACAGACACGTTCGAGAGTCCACCGGAGACCGACTACCAGCGCGTCCAGCGCAGCGACGAGTTCCAAGCCCTCAAGCGCCGGTTCCGGCGCTTCGTCTTTCCCATGACCGCCCTGTTCCTCGTCTGGTACTTCGTGTACGTCCTGCTCGCGGACTACGCGCACGACTTCATGTCCACGAAGGTGTGGGGCAACATCACGGTCGGGCTGCTGTTCGGCCTCGGCCAGTTCGCCTCGACGTTCATCATCACGATGGTCTACGCCCGCTGGGCCAACAACCGGCAGGACCCGGTGGCCGAGCGGCTGCGCCTGCACATCGAGGAAGGCACGCTCGACGGCGGTGAGCCCGCATGAGCGGCCTCTCCACGCTCGTCCGCGCCGCAGAGACCGAGCAGATCGGCGAGCCCTGGGTCAACATCGCGATCTTCGTCGGCTTCGTGCTCGTGACGCTCGTCATCGTGTTCCGCGCGTCCCGCAACAACAAGACGGCGGCCGACTACTACGCTGCGGGCCGGTCGTTCACCGGCCCGCAGAACGGCACCGCGATCGCCGGTGACTACCTGTCCGCGGCGTCGTTCCTCGGCATCTGCGGCGCCATCGCGATCAACGGGTACGACGGGTTCCTGTACTCGATCGGCTTCCTGGTCGCGTGGCTCGTCGCCCTGCTCCTGGTCGCCGAGCTGCTGCGGAACACCGGCCGCTTCACGATGGCCGACGTCCTGTCGTTCCGCCTCCGTCAGCGTCCCGTCCGGATGGCCGCCGCCCTGGCCACCCTCACGGTCGTCTTCTTCTACCTGCTCGCCCAGATGGCGGGTGCCGGCGGGCTCGTCGCCCTGCTGCTCGGTGTCACCGGCACGCAGGCGCAGGGGCTCGTGATTGCCGTCGTCGGCGCGCTGATGATCCTGTACGTCCTCATCGGCGGCATGAAGGGCACCACGTGGGTGCAGATCATCAAGGCGGTGCTGCTGATCCTGGGCGCCGGCGTGATGACGATCCTGGTGCTGTCGAAGTACGGGTTCAACTTCTCCGACCTGCTGCAAGGCGCGATCGACGCAGCGGGCGAGGGGGGCGAGGCCCTCATCGGCCCCGGCAAGCAGTACGGCGCCACGTCGATGAGCCAGCTCAACTTCCTGTCCCTGGCGCTCGCGCTCGTGCTCGGCACGGCGGGCCTGCCGCACGTCCTGATGCGGTTCTACACGGTGCCGTCGGCCAAGGAGGCGCGCCGGTCCGTCGTCTGGGCCATCTGGCTCATCGGCATCTTCTACCTGTTCACGCTCGTGCTGGGCTACGGCGCGGGCGCCCTCGTCGGACCGGAGAAGATCCTGGGTGCCCCCGGCGGCGTGAACTCGGCTGCGCCGCTCCTGGCGTACGAGCTGGGCGGCACGATCCTGCTCGGCATCATCTCGGCGGTCGCGTTCGCGACGATCCTCGCCGTGGTGGCCGGGCTGACGATCACGGCCGCGACGTCGTTCGCGCACGACATCTACGCGAACGTCATCAAGCGCGGCGAGGTGAAGCCCGACGGCGAGGTCCGGGTGGCCCGTTACACGGTCGTCGTGATCGGCATCCTCGCGATCATCGGCGGCATCTTCGCCAACGGGCAGAACGTGGCGTTCCTCGTGGCGCTCGCGTTCGCCGTCGCCGCCAGCGCCAACCTGCCGACGATCCTCTACTCGCTGTTCTGGAAGAGGTTCAACACCGCAGGTGCGCTCTGGAGCATCTACGGCGGGCTCATCTCCTGCATCGTGCTCATCGCGTTCTCGCCCGTGGTCTCGGGCAAGGTCGACCCGAAGACGGGGGCGAGCCTGTCGATGATCAAGGACACGGGCATCGACTTCCACCTCATCCCGCTCGAGAACCCGGGGATCATCTCGATCCCGCTCGGGTTCCTGCTCGGGATCCTCGGGACGTACCTGAGCAAGGAGAAGACGGACCCGGAGAAGTTCGCCGAGATGGAGGTGCGGTCGCTGACCGGCGCCGGCTCGGAGAAGGCCGTCGTCCACAGCTGACCTGTGACGCGAGGCGGGGTGGTGGCCGGACGGCGGCGACCACCCCGCCTCGTCATGCCAGCCGGGTCACGAAGATGGCGGTCCCCGGGATCAGCGCACCCCGCACGGGGCTCCAGCCGCCCCAGACGCGGTCGTGCCCCTCGGGCCACTCGGGCTCGACGAGCCGGTCGACCACGAACCCCGCGGCGACGAGGTCGGCGAGGTGGTCGCCGATCGTCCGGTGGTACTCGGCGTACCGGACCCGGCCGGACGCGCCGAGCTCCACGTACGGTCGACGGTCGAAGTAGGAGCGGCTCGCGGTCAGCCCCTGCTCGGACGGGTCGTCGGGAAACGCCCACCGCACCGGGTGGGTGACGGACAGGACCCACCGGCCCCCGGGCCGCAGCACGCGGGCGACCTCCGCGTGGACGCGGTCCGCGTCGGAGACGAACGGGATCGCGCCGAACGCGGTGAACGCGACGTCGAACGACGCGTCGGCGAACGGCAGCGCGCGGGCGTCGGCGACCACGAGGGGCGTCCGGACGCCGACCTGCTCGTCGTAGCGCCGGCCCGCCCGCAGCATGCCGGCGGACACGTCGGTCGCGACGACGTCGACGCCCTGCCCGACGAGCCAGCGTGAGCACTGCGCCGCGCCGGCGCCGACCTCGAGCACCCGGGCGCCGGCCAGGTCGCCGAGCAGGTGGGCGTCGGCCTCGCGGACGCCCTCCGGGCACCAGCAGAAGTCCGCCGGCCCGAGGAAGCCCCCGTGCTCGTCGAGGTACTCGTCGGCGTTCGCGTCCCACCACCCGCGTCCGGCGGCGCCGCCCTCGTCGGCCGGGACGTCGAGGTAGCCGGCCTCGGCGAGCGGGTCGTCGTCGGGTGCGGGTGCGTCGGGTGCCATGCACCCAGTCTCACGCCTGACCTGGGACGGAAGGCATGGGATGCGGCCCTCACGATGGTTACGCTGTCCGGACGGCAGCCCGACGATGCGCTCCGACCAGGTCATCGGACGACGAAGGAGTGTCAGCGTGCGAGTCGGACTGCTCACCGGCGGCGGCGACGTGCCGGGTCTCAACGCGGCGATCCGTGCGGTCGTGAAGCGCGGCGAGGGCGAGTACGGGCACTCGATCATCGGCTTCCGCAACGGCTGGCGCGGTGTCGTCGACGGGTTCTCCCTGCCGATGACCCGCCAGCACATCCGCAACGTCCTCCCCGTCGGCGGCACCCTGCTGGGCACGGCCCGGTACCACCCCCACGCGTCGGACGGCGGCCTGGACGGCGTGCTCGCGACGCTCGAGGCGGAGCGCATCGAGGCGCTCATCTGCATCGGTGGCGACGGCACGCTGCACGCGGCGAGCAAGGTCGCCGAGGCGGGCGTCCGGATCGTCGCGATCCCGAAGACGATCGACAACGACGTGTGGGGGACCGACCAGTCGATCGGCTTCGACACGGCCGTGACCATCGCGACGGAGGCCATCGACCGGATCCACACGACGGCCGAGAGCCACAACCGCGTGATGATCGTCGAGGTGATGGGCCGGCACGCGGGCTGGATCGCCGCGACCGCGGGGATCGCCGGGGGAGCGGAGCTCGTGCTCGCCCCCGAGGAGCCGTTCGACATCGACCGCATCGAGCGGTTCCTCAAGCACCGGCACCGTGCGCACGCGAGCTTCTCGATCGTCGTCGTCGCCGAGGGCGCCGTCCCGGCGGAGGGCACGGCGATGCACTACGAGACGCAGGTCGGGAAGTTCGGCGAGATCGTCGCCGGGGCCATCGGCGAGCGGCTGAAGGTCGAGATCGAGCAGCGCACCGGCTTCGACACCCGGGTGACGGTGCTGGGCCACGTGCAGCGTGGCGGCACCCCGACGCCCACCGACCGCATCCTCGGCTCCCGCTTCGGCGTCGCCGCGATCGACGCGGTGTCCCGCGGCGAGTCGAACGTGATGACCGCGCTGCGTGGCGAACGTGTGGAGCTCGTCCCGCTGTCCGAGGTCGCCGGCAAGGTCAAGCACGTGCCCGCCGAGCTGCTCGCGGTGGCCCGGGCGCTGGCGTGAGCCGTGAGGGCAGGCGCCGACGGGCTGGGCTGACGGGCCGGGCCGACGGGCGCTGACCGGCTTTGACCGCTCCGTCGTCACCCGGATAGGGTGGACGGCGGTGCCGCGCGCCTTCCCCCAGTTCATCCTGCTGGTTCCTTCAGCCGGACGGCCCGGAGGGCCTGGACTCGTCCAGGGGCGCATCCTGCGGTCCCGAACCCTGTCCGCACAACTTCCATGTCCGCAACGGAGCCCATCCCTACATGAGCATCACCACCCCCGCGAAGCCGGCAACCCCGCAGGTCGCGATCAACGACATCGGCTCGGCCGAGGACTTCCTCGCCGCGATCGACGCCACCATCAAGTACTTCAACGATGGCGACATCGTCGAGGGCACCATCGTCAAGGTCGACCGCGACGAGGTCCTGCTCGACATCGGTTACAAGACCGAGGGCGTCATCCCCTCCCGTGAGCTGTCCATCAAGCACGACGTGGACCCCGGTGAGGTCGTCAAGGTCGGCGACGAGGTCGAGGCCCTTGTCCTCCAGAAGGAGGACAAGGAAGGCCGGCTGATCCTGTCCAAGAAGCGTGCGCAGTACGAGCGCGCGTGGGGCACGATCGAGAAGATCAAGGAGGAGGACGGCGTCGTCACCGGCACCGTCATCGAGGTCGTCAAGGGCGGCCTCATCCTCGACATCGGCCTGCGCGGCTTCCTGCCCGCCTCGCTGGTGGAGATGCGTCGCGTCCGTGACCTCCAGCCGTACGTCGGCAAGGAGATCGAGGCCAAGATCATCGAGCTCGACAAGAACCGCAACAACGTGGTCCTGTCGCGCCGTGCCTGGCTCGAGCAGACGCAGTCCGAGGTGCGCTCGACCTTCCTGCAGACGCTGCAGAAGGGCCAGGTCCGCCCCGGTGTCGTGTCCTCGATCGTCAACTTCGGTGCGTTCGTGGACCTGGGTGGCGTGGACGGGCTCGTGCACGTCTCCGAGCTGTCCTGGAAGCACATCGACCACCCGTCCGAGGTCGTCGAGGTCGGCCAGGAGGTCACCGTCGAGGTGCTCGACGTCGACTTCGACCGCGAGCGTGTCTCCCTGTCGCTGAAGGCGACGCAGGAGGACCCGTGGCAGGCCTTCGCCCGCACGCACGCCATCGGCCAGGTCGTCCCGGGCAAGGTCACGAAGCTCGTCCCGTTCGGTGCGTTCGTGCGCGTCGAGGACGGCATCGAGGGCCTGGTGCACATCTCGGAGCTGGCCGTGCGCCACGTCGAGATCCCGGAGCAGGTCGTCCAGGTCGGCGACGACGTCTTCGTCAAGGTCATCGACATCGACCTGGAGCGTCGCCGCATCTCGCTGTCGCTCAAGCAGGCGAACGAGGGCTTCGACCCGGCCAGCGAGGACTTCGACCCCGCGCTGTACGGCATGGCGGCGGAGTACGACGAGGCCGGCAACTACAAGTACCCCGAGGGCTTCGACCCGGCCACGAACGAGTGGCTCGAGGGCTTCGAGGCTCAGCGCGAGGTGTGGGAGGCGCAGTACGCGCAGGCCCACGAGCGCTGGGAGGCCCACCGCAAGCAGGTCGCCGACGCCGCGAAGGCGGACGCGGAGGCTGCGAGCGGCGCCGAGGCCGGTACGAGCAGCAGCAGCAGCTCCAGCGCTGCCGTGCCGTCGACGTACTCGTCCTCGACCGAGGAGGCCACCGGCACCCTCGCGTCCGACGAGGCGCTCGCCGCTCTGCGCGAGAAGCTCACGGGCAACTGATCGCACCCGGGCGCACGCCCGGGAGGCATCACGACGGGCCGGTCACCTTCGGGTGGCCGGCCCGTCGGCGTTCCTGCGGGTCGCCGCCGCGGCCCGCACCGGTCCCGTCCGAGCACGACGACGGCCGGCCCACACGGTCGCACCAGGAGGCTGGTGCGACCGTCGAGTGCCGGCCGTCCGGTGTCGTGCGGAGTCAGGCCTTGACGGTGAAGTCCGCCCGCAGGAGGGCCTCGTCGCGGGACGAGGGCCCGACCAGGAGCGCGAACACGCCCGGCTCGACGACCCGACGGCCACGGGCGTCGACGATCGTGCAGTCGGCCACGGGCAGCTCGAGGTCGACGGTGACCTGCTCGCCCGGTGCGACGTCGACCTGGCGGTAGGCCTTGAGCTCCTTGGCGGCCCACGTCGCGGACGTGACGAGGTCGTGCAGGTACACCTGGACGGTCTCGCGGGCGGGCCGAAGACCGGTGTTGCGGACCGTGACCTGCGCGCGGACCGTGTCGTCGACGCCGAGGACGGGCGTGAGCACCCGGAGGTCGTCGTACTCGACCGTCGTGTAGCTCAGGCCCTCGCCGAACGCGAACGGCACGCGCTGCGTGAGGTCGGCGTACCGGTCCCCGTGCTGCCCGGGGATCTGGTTGTAGTACGTGGGCTGCTGGCCGACGTGCGCGGCGAACGAGATCGGCAGCCGGCCCGACGGCTCGACGAGGCCCAGCGCGAGCTCCGCGACGGCCTGACCGCCGCGCATGCCGGGGTTGGCGGCCCAGATGATCGCGGCCGCCCCGAGCGCGGACGGCGGCAGCACGAGCGGCTTGGACGCGACCACCACGACGACCATCGGCGTGCCGGTCGCCGCGAGGGCGTCGAGCAGGGCGACCTGACCCCCGACGAGCTCGAGCGTCGCGGTGGAACGGCCCTCGCCGACGAGCTCGATGCGGTCGCCGACGACGGCGACGACGTAGTCGGCCTCCCGGGCCGCGGCGACGGCCTCGGCGACGAGCGTGTCGTCGGCAGGGGAGGGGACGACGATCTGCGGCCGCGGCTGCCCGTCCGGGAAGAACTCGCCCTCGGGGTCGGGCGCGAGCGTGAGGATCTCGGCGCCGCGCGCGTGGGTCACGGTCCAGCCGTCGGGCACCTGCTCGCGGAAGCCGTCGAGCACCGTGGAGATCATCGCGCGCGGGTGGCCGTCGGGCAGCCAGTCTGCCTGCCCCGAGCGTCCGGCCCAGTCGCCCAGGGTCGTGTCCGGGTCGTCGGCGTTCGGCCCGACGACGGCGACGGTCCGCGGGCCGCCGTCGGACGTGGTTCCGCCCGCGAGCGGGAGGGTGCCGTCGTTGGTGAGGAGCACGAGCGAGCGCCGGGCCACCTCGAGGTTGAGAGCCGTGTGCTCGTCGGTCGCGATGACCGCCGCCTGGCGTGCTGCGTCGGGGCGGCGGGGGTCCTCGAAGAGCCCGAGCTCGAACTTGAGCGTGAGGATGCGGGCGACGGCCGCGTCGAGCGCGTGCTCGCCGAGCAGACCTTGCGCGACGGCCTCCTGGGCACCGTCGAAGAACTGCGGCGTCGTCATGACCATGTCGTTGCCGGCGCCGATCGCGGCGGCCGCGGCGTGCGCGTGGTCGGGCTGGATGTGCTGCTCCCAGACCATCCGGCCGACGTTGTCCCAGTCGGTGACGAGCGTGCCGTCGTAGCCCCACTCGCCGCGCAGCACGTCCGTGAGCAGCCACTCGTTGATCGTGATGGGCACGCCGTCGGTGGACTGGTAGCCGAGCATGAACGTGCGGCACCCCTCGCGGGCCACGCGCTCGAACGGCGGCAGGAACCACGAGCGGAGCTTGCGGTGGCTGATGTCCGACTCGCTGGCGTCGCGGCCACCCTGCGTCTCGGAGTAGCCGGCGAAGTGCTTCGCCGTCGCGAGGATTGCCGTGTGGTCGTCGAGGCCGTCGCCCTGGTAGCCGCGGACCATGGCCGACGCGAGCTCGCCGATGAGGAACGGGTCCTCGCCGAACGTCTCGTCGACCCGGCCCCAGCGCAGGTCGCGCGTGATGCAGAGCACGGGGGAGAAGGTCCAGTGGATGCCCGTCGCGGCGACCTCGACGGCGGTGACCCGGGCGACCTGCTCGACGAGGTCGGCGTCCCAGGTGGCGGCGATGCCGAGCTGCGTCGGGAAGATCGTGGCGCCCTCCCAGAACGAGTGCCCGTGGATGCAGTCCTCCGCGACGAGCAGCGGGATGCGCAGCCGGGTGTGCTCGGTGACGTCGTGCGCCTGCAGGACGCGCTCGGGGGAGGTGTGCAGGATCGAGCCGACGTGCACGTCCTCGATGAGGTGCCGTACGCCGTCGCGCGCGTCGAGCTGCATCATCTGGCCGACCTTCTCGGGGAGCGTCATCCGCGCGACGAGGTCGGCGACCCGCTCCGCGACGGGGAGGGTCGGGTCGAGGTAGGGCAGGGTCACGTGCGGGTCCTCTCACGGCGGCAGCGACGTTCGGCGGGTCCTGGAGGGCGATCGGTGCGAATCGATTCGAGCGGGCAGGTCGTCGCTCGTGCTCCTCGCGACGAGCGTAACAAACTTACTGACCGGTCAGTAAGTGTCTTCTGCCGATCGAGGTCCCGGTGCCCAGCGTGCTCTCCGGTAGCGTCGTCGCGCAGCCCGTTCCAGATCCGGAGGACAGGAGAGGACCACGATGGACACCGGTTTTCCCACGATCCGGCAGGTGGTGCTCGACACCACGGACGCGCGCGGCCTCGCCGAGTTCTACCGGGCCATGTTCGGGCTCCGGTACCGCGAAGGCGACGAGCCTCCGGGCGACGGCGAGCCCGACCCCCGTGGCCAGGACTGGCTCGTGCTGCGCGGCGGCGACGGCGTGCCGCTCGCGTTCCAGCAGGTCGCGTCGCTGCCGCCGGCGACCTGGCCGGAGGGTGCCGTCCCGCAGCAGCTCCACCTCGACACGACCGTCCCCGACGTCGCGGCCCTCGACGCCCAGCACGAGCGGGCGATCGCCCTCGGGGCCCGACTGCTCCACGACCGGTCGCAGGACCCGCAGGAGCCGCTGCGCGTGTACGCCGACCCGGCGGGCCACCCGTTCTGCGTCTTCGTCGGCTGACGGGCCGGCCGGCGAAGCGCACGCAGGCAGCGCACGGCAGCGCACGGCAGGGCGCAGCACGGCAGGATGGGCGGATGCAACGCATCGGACTGACCGGAGGGATCGCGGCCGGCAAGTCGGTCGCGGCGACGCGCCTCGCCGAGCTGGGAGCGGTGCTCATCGACTCGGACGCGCTCGCGCGCGAGGCCGTCGCGCCGGGCTCGGCCGGCCTCGACGCGGTCGTCGAGGCGTTCGGCGGCACGGTGCTCGCGCCGGACGGAAGCCTGGACCGGGCGGCGCTCGCCTCCATCGTGTTCGCGGACGCCGACGCGCGGGCGCGGCTCGACGCGATCGTCCACCCGGTGGTCCGCCGGCTGTCCGCGGAGCGGGAGGCGTCCGCCGCCGTGACCGACCACGGCGCGGTCGTCGTGCACGACATCCCCCTCCTGGTCGAGACCGGTCAGCAGGACGCGTTCCACGTGCTCGTCGTCGTGCACGCCCCCGCCGTGCTGCGCGTCGAGCGCCTCGTGCGGCTGCGCGGCATGAGCAGGGACGACGCCGAGGCGCGCGTCGCGGCCCAGGCGAGCGACGACGAGCGGCTCGCGGTCGCGGACGTCGTGCTCGACGGGACCGGGAGCGACACTGACCTGCGGGCGCAGGTCGACGAGCTCTGGGACCGGCTCGCCGTCGAGCGCGCCGACGAGATCGCGGCCGAGACGCCGTGACGCGCGTCCTCCTGACGGGCTTCTCGCCCTTCGACGGGCAGGCGGTGAACGCCTCGTGGGAGGCGGTCGACGCCGTCCGCTCCGGGTGGGACGACGGCGACGTCGAGCTCGTCGTCCGTCGTCTGCCCGTGTCCTTCCGGCGCGCACGTCAGGAGCTGCGCACCGCCGTCGCGGAGCTCGCGCCCGACGTCGTCGTGGGCGTCGGCGAGGCGGGCGGCCGGTCGGCCGTCGGGCTGGAGCGCGTCGCCGTCAACCTCATCGACGCGCGGATACCCGACGACGACGGGTCGGCGCCGGTCGACGTCCCGGTGATCGCCGGCGGTCCCGCCGCGTTCCTCTCGACCCTGCCCGTCAAGGCCTGCGCCGCCGCGGTCCGGTCCGCCGGCGTGCCCGTCGAGGTCTCCATGACCGCCGGCACGTACGTGTGCAACGCGACGTTCTACGCCCTCATGCACCTCGCCGAGCGCACCGACGGCCTGCGGGCGGGCTTCGTCCACGTCCCGCGGCTGCCCGTGCAGGTGACGTCGGGTGCCGCCCTGGACCTCGACGCGACGGTGCGTGCCCTGGTCGAGGTGGTCCGGACGGCAGCGACCGTCGAGGCGGACCTGCGCGTGACGGCCGGCACCACGTCCTGATCCCCGCCCGGGGGACCGGGTGTCGGTGGTGCCACGTACGGTGGACGCATGCGTCCCGTGACCGAGCTCCAGCGGACCGTCGCCCCGTTCGAGGTCATCTCCGAGTACACGCCGTCGGGCGACCAGCCGACCGCCATCGCCGACCTGGCCCGGCGCATCAACGCCGGTGAGAAGGACGTGGTGCTGCTCGGTGCCACCGGCACCGGCAAGTCCGCCACGACCGCCTGGCTCATCGAGCAGGTCCAGCGCCCCACGCTCGTCATGGCACCCAACAAGACGCTCGCCGCGCAGCTCGCCACCGAGTTCCGCGAGCTCCTGCCCAACAACGCGGTCGAGTACTTCGTCTCGTACTACGACTACTACCAGCCCGAGGCGTACATCGCGCAGACGGACACCTACATCGAGAAGGACTCGTCGATCAACGACGAGGTCGAGCGGCTGCGGCACTCGGCGACGAGCTCCCTGCTCACCCGCCGGGACGTCGTGGTCGTCGCGTCGGTGTCCTGCATCTACGGCCTGGGCACCCCGCAGGAGTACGTCGACCGGATGGTCACCCTGAGGGTCGGCGACCAGGTGGACCGGGACCAGCTGCTGCGGCGGTTCGTGCAGATGCAGTACACGCGCAACGACCTCGCGTTCACCCGCGGCACGTTCCGTGTCCGGGGCGACACGGTCGAGATCATCCCGATGTACGAGGAGCTGGCGATCCGTATCGAGTTCTTCGGCGACGAGATCGAGGCCATCGCCACCCTGCACCCGCTCACGGGCGACGTGGTGCGCTCCGAGCAGGAGATGATGATCTTCCCCGCCACGCACTACGTCGCCGGGCCGGAGCGCATGGAGCGGGCCATCACCGGCATCGAGGCGGAGCTCGCGGACCGGCTGGACGAGCTGGAGCGGCAGAACAAGCTCCTCGAGGCTCAGCGCCTGCGCATGCGCACCACGTACGACATCGAGATGATGCGCCAGATCGGCTCGTGCTCGGGGATCGAGAACTACTCGCGGCACATCGACGGCCGGTCCGCGGGGTCGGCCCCGAACACGCTGCTCGACTTCTTCCCCGAGGACTTCCTGCTGGTCATCGACGAGTCGCACGTCACGGTCCCGCAGATCGGCGCGATGTTCGAGGGCGACATGTCGCGCAAGCGCGCGCTCGTCGACCACGGGTTCCGGCTGCCCAGCGCGACCGACAACCGGCCGCTGCGGTGGGAGGAGTTCGTCGAGCGCATCGGGCAGACCGTGTACCTGTCGGCGACTCCTGGCGACTACGAGCTGTCGATGTCCGACGGCGTCGTCGAGCAGATCATCCGGCCCACCGGCCTCGTCGACCCCGAGGTCGTCGTCAAGCCGACGCACGGCCAGATCGACGACCTGCTCGGCGAGATCCACGACCGCGTCGAGAAGGACGAGCGTGTCCTGGTCACCACGCTCACCAAGAAGATGGCCGAGGACCTGACCGACTACTTCCTCGAGAAGGGCGTCCGGGTCCGCTACCTGCACTCGGAGGTCGACACGCTGCGCCGTGTCGAGCTGCTGCGCGAGCTCCGGCTCGGAGAGTACGACGTGCTGGTCGGCATCAACCTGCTGCGTGAGGGCCTCGACCTGCCCGAGGTGTCGCTCGTCGCGATCCTCGACGCGGACAAGGAGGGCTTCCTGCGCTCCGGGAAGTCGCTCATCCAGACCATCGGCCGCGCGGCGCGCAACGTCTCCGGCCAGGTCCACATGTACGCCGACCGGATCACCGCCGCGATGGAGATCGCGATCGAGGAGACCAACCGCCGTCGCGAGAAGCAGGTCGCGTACAACCTCGCGCACGGGATCGACCCGACGCCGCTGCGCAAGAAGATCGGCGACATCACGGACCTGCTCGCCCGCGAGGACGCGGACACCGCAGAGCTCCTCGGCGGCGGCGGTCGGCAGAGCAGTCGCGGCAAGGCTCCCGTGCCCGGGTTCGGGTCGAAGGGCGGGGCCCGCGACGAGCGCACGCGGCTCACGGGTGCGGCGGCCTCCGAGCTCGCCGACCTGATCCACGAGCTCACCGAGCAGATGCACGCGGCGGCCGGCGAGCTGCAGTTCGAGCTCGCCGCGCGGCTGCGGGACGAGATCAGCGGCCTGAAGAAGGAGCTGCGCCAGATGCAGGCGGCGACCGCCTGACGGTCGAGGGGACGAGGCGATGGCCACGAAGGTGCAGGTGACGTTCGACGCGGCCGACCCGTCGGGGCTGGGGACGTTCTGGGCGCACGTGCTCGGCTACGTCGAGCAGCCGCCGCCCGACGGGTACGCGACGTGGGACGAGTTCCTCGACGAGAAGGGCATGCCGCCGGAGCAGCGTGACGCCGGCTACGCGGTCGTCGACCCCGCCGGTTCCGGTCCGCGCCTGTTCTTCCAGAAGGTCCCCGAGGGGAAGTCGGCGAAGAACCGGGTGCACCTCGACGTCGACGTGACGGGCGGGGCGCCCCGGCCGGAGCACGCGGGCCGCTGCCGGGCCCGGGCCGTCGAGCTGGAGGCGCTGGGCGCCACCCGGCTCCGGGAGTTCGACGACCCGGTGAGCGGGTTCTGGATCGTGATGACGGACCCCGAGGGCAACGAGTTCTGCCTCGTCTGAAGCCCGGACCGGTGCCTTGTCGCGTGACCGTGGACACGGATCGGCGTACCGCCTGTGCGTGGCCTATGCTGGCGCACGTTGAAGGGGAGTACCCCACACACGATCCCGTCGTCATCACGGACCCGCTCGCGGGGCCCGGCGGAGTCGGTCCGCCGCGGAGTGCCGTGCGGGCGGGGGAGACCTTCGGTATCGACGCAACTCTCGTACCGGAGGTCTCTGCATGGATGTGTCCGGCTGGGTCTGGGCAGCGACTGCCGTCTTCGTCGTCGGCCTGATCGTCTTCGACTTCTTCGCGCACGTGCGCACCCCGCACGCGCCGACCTTCTCCGAGTCCGTGCGCTGGTCGATCTTCTACATCGCCCTGGCGCTCGTGTTCGGCGTCGTCGTCGGGATGGTGTGGGGCTGGGGCTTCGGCGGCGAGTACTTCGCCGGGTACGTCACCGAGAAGAGCCTCTCGGTCGACAACCTGTTCGTCTTCCTCATCATCATGACCAAGTTCGCGGTGCCTCGGGAGTACCAGCAGAAGGTGCTCCTGGTGGGCGTGGTGATCGCGCTCGTCCTGCGGACGGTGTTCATCCTGCTCGGCGCGGCGGCGATCGAGCAGTTCTCCTGGGTGTTCTACATCTTCGGCGCGTTCCTGCTGTACACGGCCGTCAAGCTCGCCCGCGAGCACCACGACCCCGACCACCCGGAGGACGAGAAGCTCGGTGAGGGGCTGGCGGTCCGGACGCTGAAGCGGTTCGTCCCGACGACCGAGGAGTACCACGGCGACCGGCTCACGGTGCGCATCGACGGCAAGCGCATGCTCACCCCGATGCTCGTGGTGATGGTGTCGATCGGGGCGACGGACGTCCTGTTCGCGCTCGACTCGATCCCGGCGATCTACGGCCTCACGGAGCAGCCGTACATCGTCTTCACGGCGAACGCGTTCGCGCTGCTGGGCCTCCGCCAGCTCTACTTCCTCATCGGCGGCCTGCTCGACCGCCTCGTCTACCTGTCGCAGGGGCTGGCGGTGATCCTCGGCTTCATCGGGGTGAAGCTCGTCCTGCACGCCCTGCACGTCAACGAGCTGCCGTTCATCAACGGTGGGGAGCCTGTCGAGTGGGCCCCCGAGATCCCGACCTGGCTGTCGCTCACCTTCATCCTCGGCACCCTCGCCGTGGCGACGATCGCGAGCCTGCTGAAGACCCGTCACGACGACCGCGTGTCGTCGCCCGAGAGCTGAGGACCACCTGGTGCACATCGACCCCCTCGTCTGGCTGATCTCCCTCGGCCTCGCCGGCGCGATCCTGGTGGTGGACGTCGCGATCGTCGGCCGCCGTCCGCACGTCCCCACGACCGCGGAGTGCCTGCGCTACCTCGCGCTCTACATCGGTCTGGCGGTGCTGTTCGGGCTCGGCGTCTGGGCCACGTCCGGGGCGCAGTACGCGGGTGAGTTCTACGCCGGCTGGCTCACCGAGTACTCGCTCTCGGTGGACAACCTGTTCGTGTTCCTGCTGATCATGAGCCGTTTCGCGGTGCCGCGCGCGTACCAGCAGACCGCGCTGCTCGTCGGGATCATCCTGGCGCTGGTGTTCCGCGGCATCTTCATCGCGGCCGGTGCGGCGGTCATCTCGACGTTCAGCTGGGTGTTCTACCTGTTCGGCGCGTTCCTCGTCTGGACGGCGTGGAAGGTGTCCCGCGAGGGGGAGTCGGACGACGACGAGTTCCACCCGCCGCTCCTGCTCCGCCTCGTGCAGCGGACGTTCCCGGCGACGACGGAGTACCACGGGGTCAAGCTCACGGTCGTGGAGAACGGCAAGCGCCTCATCACGCCGATGCTCATCGTCCTCGTCGCGCTCGGCGCCACGGACCTGCTGTTCGCGTTCGACTCGATCCCGGCGATCTTCGGCCTCACGAGCGAGCCGTACCTGGTGCTGATGGCCAACCTGTTCGCCCTCATGGGCCTGCGCCAGCTCTACTTCCTGCTCGGCGACCTGCTCAAGCGTCTCGTCTACCTGAACATCGGGCTGGCCGTGCTGCTGGGGTTCATCGGCGTCAAGCTCCTGCTGCACGCGCTGCACGAGAACGAGGTGCCGTTCATCAACGGCGGCGAGCCGGTCGCCTGGGCCCCTGAGATCCCGATCTGGGCGTCGCTGCTCGCGATCGTCCTGATCCTGGGGGTGACGGCGTGGGCGAGCATCGTGAAGTCGCGGCGCGACGACCGTGCCGCGGTCCGTGCGGCCGACGCCCCGCAGGGCGCCGACCGCACGCACGGCTGACAGAGGTCAGGCCGAGGCGCTCCACGGGCCGAGGACGAGGTCCCAGGTCCGGACGTCGGCCTCGCGAACCAGACCTTCGCGCGTGAACGGGTCGGCCGCGACGACTGCGTCGAGCGCGTCCCGGTCGGCCGTGCGGAAGACGAGCAGGGCGCCGGGGGCGCCGTCGGCGAAGGGTCCGGAGCCGAGCAGCACGCCCTGGTCGGCGAGCCCGGAGAGGTAGGCACGGTGCTCGGGGCGGACGGCGTCGCGCACGTCGGTGCGCTCGTCGTAGGTGTAGCGGACGGCGTAGGTGGGCATGACGGCATCCTGCCCGATGCGTCGCCGGCCCGGCAGGTGGGTCCGCGCCCGCCGATGGCAGAGTGGCGTCATGCCTCGGACGTTGCGCACCCTGCTCACCGACGACCTGCTGGCCCGGATCCACGACCGGGCGGCCGGGCACGACCGGGACAACACGTTCCCGCACGACGACCTCGCGGACCTGACGGAGGCCGGCTACCTGCGCGCGTTCGTGCCCGAGCGGCTGGGCGGTGCCGGCCTGACGCTCGAGGAGGTCGCCCGGGAGCAGGTGCGTCTCGGCGCGGCGGCACCGGCGACGGCCCTCGCGGTCAACATGCACCTCGTGGTGACCGGGCTGGCGGCGCTCCTCGTCGCGCGCGGTGACGAGTCCGTCGAGTTCGTCCTGCGCGACGCGGCCGCCGGCGAGGTGTTCGCGTTCGGGAACTCGGAGGCCGGCAACGACCTCGTGATGTTCGGCTCCCGGACGCGCGCGGAACCGGACGGCGAGGGCGGGTACCGGTACTTCGGCACGAAGATCTTCACGTCGCTGTCCCCGGTGTGGACGCGGCTGGCGACCTTCGGCCTCGACGACTCGGACCCGGACGCGCCCCGGCTCGTGCACGGGGTGGTGCCGCGTGAGGGCGTCCGGACGCGGGACGACTGGGACACGCTCGGCATGCGCGCGACGCAGTCGGCGACCACGGAGCTCGACGGCGCCCACGCGACCGCGGACCGGGTGTACCGGTCGCTGCCGCCAGGACCCAGCGCCGACCCGTTCGTGTTCGCGCTGTTCGCCGTGTTCGAGATCCTGCTCGCGGCGGTGTACACGGGCGTGGGCCGCCGGGCGGTGGAGCTCGGCGCGGCCGCGGCCCGGCGGCGCACGTCGATGAAGTACGACGGCCGGTCGTACGCCCAGGACCCGGACATCCGCTGGAAGGTGGCCGACGCGGCGCTGGCGCAGGACGGCGCGGAGCTGCAGGTGTTCGCGCTCGCCCGGGACGTCGACGAGCAGGTCGACCACGGGTCGCGCTGGTTCGCCCAGCTCGTGGGCCTCAAGGTCCGGGCGACCGAGAGCGCGCGCACGGTCGTCGACCTGGCCCTGCGCGTCTCGGGCGGCGGCTCGTACTTCACGGGCAACGAGCTCGGCCGGCTCTACCGGGACGTCCTCGCGGGGATGTTCCACCCGTCCGACGACGAGTCCGCGCACGCCACTGTCGCCACCTCCGTGCTCGGTCCCGTGGAGGAGTGAGGTGCTCGTCCCCGACCGGCTCGACCTGGCGGTGGCCGACGGCGTGGTCGCACGCCTGCGGGCGGTCGAGGAGGACGACTGGCGGCTCGACCAGGAGCTGTCCCGGGTGCCGGACGTAACCCGCTGGACGTACTACCCGCCGGACGTCTCCGAGGAGGAGGCCCGCCGCCGGGTGGCGCGCAGCTTCGAGATCCGGGCCGACGGCCGTGGTGGGCGCTACGTCGTGGTCGCGGACGGCGTGCCTGTCGGCACGATCGGGGTCGGGTCGCGCGTCTCGGGGCCGTTCCTGTACTACGCCCTGCTCCCGTCGGCCCGCGGTCGCGGGCTGGCGACGGCGGCCGTCACCGCGCTCTCGGGCTGGCTGCTCGCGCACGGCGAGCCGTTCGTCGGCGCCTCCACGATGGTCGGCAACGAGGCGTCCGAGCGGGTGCTCACGCGCGCCGGCTTCGTGCCCGGTGAGCTCGCGGTGGAGCCGGACGGCGTCACCGTCCGCCGGTGGCTGCTCGTCGCGACGCCCTGAGCGTGCTCACCAGCCGCGCTCGCGCCACTCGTGCAGGTGCGGGCGCTCCGCGCCGAGCGTCGTGTCGCGGCCATGGCCCGGGTACACCCCGCGTCGTCGGCGAAACGGTCGAACAGGCGGCTCACGACGTCGGTGTAGAGCTGCTCGAAGAGCGCCGCGTCGCCGTGCGTGTGGCCGACGCCGCCGGGGAACAGCGAGTCGCCCGTGAACAGGTGCGCGCGGCCGCGCACGTCGGCGCGCGCGGGTTCCCGGTAGACGAGTGCGACCGACCCGGGCGTGTGCCCCGCCAGGGCCACCACCTCGAGGGTGAGGTGCCCGACCGCGACGGCGTCGCCGTCGTGCAGCCGCCGGTCGACACCGACGCCGGAGGTCGCGGTGATCGCGTCCGCGTCCGGCGCGCCGGCCGCGACGTCCGCGCCCGTGACGGCGACCACCGAGGGGAGCGCGCGGTGGTGGTCGGCGTGCCGGTGCGTCACGACGACGTCGTCCAGGCGAGCTGCCGCGGAACCCTCGCGCACGAGGTCGAGGAGCCGCTCGGGCTCGTCGGCGGGGTCGACGAGCAGCTGGGCACCGTCGCGGCGGCAGGTCAGCAGGTAGGCGTTGTTCGCCATCGGGCCGACGGCGACCTTGCGGATCTCGATCTCGTCGAGCACGCGCACCTGCGTCGGGCCGCCGACCTCGACGTCGCCGGTGTAGCTCACCTCGTGCGTCCTCTCGTCGGTGGGGGGAGCCGGAACCTCAGGATGGCCTGCGGGGACGCTCCTGGCACGTCGGTCCGACGTGCGCCGATGTCGAACAGGTGTGCGACTGTCAGTCGTGGGACGTAGACTTCCGGCCGTGAATGAACGTCTGGTGGTGCAGGGCGCCCGTGAGCACAACCTCCGCAACGTCGACCTCGACCTCCCGCGCGACAAGCTCATCGTGTTCACCGGGCTCTCCGGCTCCGGGAAGTCCTCCCTGGCGTTCGACACGATCTTCGCCGAGGGGCAGCGACGGTACGTGGAGTCGCTGTCCGCGTACGCGCGGCAGTTCCTCGGCCAGATGGACAAGCCGGACGTGGACTTCATCGAGGGCCTGTCGCCGGCGGTCTCGATCGACCAGAAGTCGACCAACCGGAACCCGCGGTCGACGGTCGGCACCATCACCGAGGTGTACGACTACCTCCGCCTGCTCTTCGCGCGCGCGGGCACCCAGTACTGCCCGGAGTGCGGTGAGCGCGTCACCGCGCAGACGCCGCAGCAGATCGTGGACCGCCTGCTCGAGCTCCCCGAGGGGACGCGGTACCAGGTGCTCGCGCCGGTGGTGCGCGGCCGCAAGGGCGAGTACGCGGACCTGTTCAAGGAGCTGCAGGCCAAGGGCTTCGCCCGGGCCCGCGTCGACGGCGAGGTCGTCCAGCTCACCGAGCCGCCGACCCTCGAGAAGAAGCTCAAGCACGACATCGAGGTCGTCGTGGACCGGCTCGTGTCCCGCGACGGCGTGCAGCGGCGCCTGACCGACTCGGTCGAGACGGCGCTGGGTCTGGCGGGCGGCATCCTCGTCGTCGAGCTGGTCGACGCCGACATCGACGACCTGTCGCGCGAGCGCCGGTTCTCCGAGCACCGCGCCTGCCCCAACGACCACGTGCTCGCGCTCGACGAGATCGAGCCCCGCACGTTCTCCTTCAACGCCCCCTACGGCGCGTGCCCGGAGTGCACGGGGATCGGCTCCCGGCTCGAGGTCGACCCGGACCTCGTGGTCCCGGACGAGGACCTCTCGCTCGACGAGGGCGCGATCGCGCCGTGGTCGCAGATCTCGAGCGAGTACTTCGCGCGCGTGCTGAGCGCGCTGGCGCAGGACATGGGGTTCTCGACGAGCGTCCCGTGGCGGGCCCTCCCGCAGCGCGCCAAGGACGCGGTCATGTTCGGCCAGAACCACGAGGTGAAGGTCCGCTACAAGAACCGCTGGGGCCGTGAGCGCCAGTACTCGACGGGCTTCGAGGGCGTCGTGACGTTCCTCGAGCGCCGGCACACGGAGACCGAGTCCGACTGGAGCAAGGAGAAGTACGAGGCCTTCATGCGCGAGGTCCCGTGCCCGGTGTGCCGCGGCGCGCGGCTCAAGCCCGAGGTCCTCGCGGTGAAGATCGGCGACCGGTCCATCGCGGACGTCTGCGAGCTGCCCATCCGCGAGGCACGCACGTTCCTCGACGGCCTCGTGCTCGGCGAGCGCGAGCGGGCCATCGCCGCGCAGGTGCTCAAGGAGATCCAGGCCCGGCTCGGCTTCCTCCTGGACGTCGGTCTCGACTACCTCTCGCTCACCCGCCCCGCCGCCACCCTCTCCGGCGGCGAGGCGCAGCGCATCCGGCTCGCCACGCAGATCGGCTCGGGGCTCGTCGGCGTCCTGTACGTGCTCGACGAGCCGTCCATCGGCCTGCACCAGCGCGACAACCGGCGGCTCATCGACACGCTGACCCGGCTGCGCGACCTGGGCAACACGCTCATCGTCGTCGAGCACGACGAGGACACGATCCGCACGGCGGACTGGATCGTCGACATCGGTCCGGGGGCAGGCGAGCACGGTGGCCGCGTGGTGCACTCGGGCGACCTCGACGGTCTGCTGAGCTCCGCCGAGTCCGTCACGGGCGCGTACCTGTCGGGCCGTCGCGCGATCCCCATGCCGGCCGAGCGGCGCAAGGTCGACAAGAAGCGCCAGCTCACCGTGGTCGGCGCCAAGGAGCACAACCTGCAGGGGATCGACGTGTCGTTCCCGCTGGGCACCCTCACGGCCGTCACCGGCGTGTCGGGCTCGGGCAAGTCGACCCTCGTCAACTCGATCCTCTACACGGTGCTGGCGAACGAGCTCAACGGCGCCCGCCAGGTCGCAGGCCGCCACAAGCGCGTGACGGGGCTGGAGCACCTCGACAAGGTCGTCCACGTCGACCAGGGACCGATCGGCCGTACGCCCCGGTCCAACCCGGCGACGTACACCGGCGTGTGGGACCACGTGCGCCGGCTGTTCGCCGAGACCACCGAGGCCAAGGTGCGGGGCTACACGCCCGGACGGTTCTCGTTCAACGTCAAGGGCGGCCGCTGCGAGGCGTGCTCGGGTGACGGCACGCTCAAGATCGAGATGAACTTCCTCCCGGACGTGTACGTGCCGTGCGAGGTGTGCCACGGCGCCCGGTACAACCGGGAGACGCTCGAGGTGCACTTCAAGGGCAAGACGGTCGCGGACGTGCTCGCCATGCCGATCGAGGAGGCAGCGGAGTTCTTCGCCGCCGTTCCTGCCATCTCGCGGCACCTGCGCACGCTCGTCGACGTGGGTCTCGGCTACGTCCGGCTCGGCCAGCCCGCGCCGACGCTCTCCGGTGGCGAGGCGCAGCGCGTCAAGCTCGCCGCGGAGCTGCAGCGCCGTTCGACCGGCCGCACGATCTACGTGCTCGACGAGCCGACGACGGGACTGCACTTCGAGGACATCCGCAAGCTGCTGGGCGTCCTCCAGTCGCTGGTCGACAAGGGCAACTCCGTGATCGTCATCGAGCACAACCTGGACGTCATCAAGAACGCGGACTGGGTCGTCGACATGGGTCCCGAGGGTGGCAACGGCGGCGGACTCGTCATCGCCGAGGGCACCCCCGAGCACATCGCGAGCGTGCCGGCCAGCCACACGGGCCGGTTCCTCGCCGAGGTCCTCGAGCCGGTCGCGGAACGGGTGCCTGCGTGAGCGGAGGCCATCCGGGGTCCGGCACCACGGACGGTCCGCAGGAGACGCACGACGACGACCTGCGCGTGCTGCGCGAGGACGACGAGCGCGTGGCGCCCCTGATGGCCGAGGGCTGGACGGTCGAGTCCGAGTCGTGGGGAGCTCGGCTCCAGCTCACGGACGACGCGCACCTGGCCCGCCTGGCGGCACGCGTCGACGGCGTGCGTGCCCAGGGCTGGCAGGTCGTCCGGCTCGGTCCGGACCAGGCGCAGGTCGTCGTGGCGCTCGACGCGCAGTGCGCACGGGACTACCCGTCGACGCCGGCCACGGCCCACGACGTCCTGGACGCCGCCGAGCTCGAGAGCTCGCTGGCGATGGGCGGCTGGTGGGCGTTCGGCGCGATCGGGCCGCTCGGCGACCTCGACGCCGTCACGGTCCTGTACCCCGCGGACGCACGCGTGGAGACGCTCTTCACGGTCACCCGGCGGGCGGTGCGGGGGCGAGGTCTGGCCACCGCGGTGAAGTCCGCGGCCGTGGTGGAGCTCGCCGCCGAGGGGCATCGCATGTTCGGCACCGGTGGCGCCGCGGCGAACATCGCGTCGCTCCGCGCCAACCTCTCGCTGGGGTACGTCCTCGAGCCGCGCTGGCTCAGCCTGCGGCGACCCTGACGCGACCGGTCCGCAGGGGCGCGGGCTCGTGCCGCACCGGGAAGTTGACCGACCGCGAGATGAAGCAGTGCTCGTGCGCCCGGTGGTGCACGTCGGACAGCAGGCCGTCCGTCACGGGCGACCCGTCGGGCAGGTGCGCGCCCGTGGCGACCGTGACCTGCGGCCGCAGGACGACCTCGGTGAACTGGCCGTGCCCGGCCGCCTCGACCCGCATCGTGCCCGTCGCATGGTCCTCGTAGCCCACGACGACGACGCCCGCGACGGTCGCGAGGTGCAGGAACCAGAGCATGTGGCACTGCGCGAGCGAGCAGACGAGCAGCTCCTCGGGGTTGTACCGCATCGGGTCGCCACGGAAGGACGGGTCCGACGACCCGAGGAGCGGCGGCTTGGCCCCGACGCTGACCTCGTGGTCACGCGAGTACGCCGTGTAGCTCGTGGTGCCGTGCGAGCCGGCACCGGTCCAGACGAGGTCGGCGGAGTACGTGTGGAGGGGGCCCATGCAGCCAACCTAGCCGCGCGGACGGCACCGCGCGGCGACAACGAGGACCGTTCAGCGTCCGTGTCGTGGGTCGTGCGCACCGGCCGCCACGGCACCGAGCGCGAGGACCTCGAGACCGATCCCGACCCCCTCGAGCGCCACGTACCGGTCGGGCAGCATCCGGCCCGCGACCTGGGCGAGGCTCCCGACGCCGAAGAGCCAGGCGGCCGCGGCCGGCACCCGCCGCCGCGCCGCCCCGAGGAGCACGAGGACGAAGACGCCGGCGAACAGCAGCGACGGCCCGATCCCGAACAGCCACGTCTCGACGCCGGGGGTCGCGAGGATCGGCGCGTACACGTCGTGCATCGCCTCGTGGCTGGTGGCACGGGAGCCGACGTACAGGTCGACGGCCGCCTGTCCCATGAACGCGACCGCACCCGCGACCGCGGCGAGGGTCGCCGCGGCGAGCACGAGCCGCACAGCCGGGTTCGGCGCCCGGCCACCGCCGGCGATGCGGCCGAGCGCGACGGCGGCGACGGCGTAGGCGGCGCTCGCCCCGAGGAAGGCGACGTGCGCGGACGTCCAGCCCCAGCCCGGCCCGTGGTGCCCGTCGACGCGCATGAGAGTCCACGCGGCGAGCCACAGCACGGGCGCGGCGACGAGGGCGACGGTCCCGACCCGGATCGACCGGTCCACGGACCGGCGTGTGAACAAGCCCACCGACGAGCCCGCCGACGAGGCACTGCTGGGCGGGCCGACTGTGCGAGCGGGCATCCCGATGCTGGTCATGGGCCTGACGCTAGGCGCGCACCGCACATCGAGGGCACCCGGCAGGCCCACCGGCCCGCCGGGGGACAGCCACCGGGGGACTGTCACGTCGGTGGTCCGAACTAGGCTCGAACGCATGGCCGACCCCGCGACCTATCGTCCCGCCCCCGGCGAGATCCCGGACTCGCCGGGTGTGTACCGCTTCCGCGACGAGCACGGCCGCGTCATCTACGTCGGCAAGGCGAAGAGCCTGCGTCAGCGCCTGAGCAGCTACTTCCAGGACCTGTCGGGCCTGCACCCCCGGACGCAGACGATGGTCACGACGGCCGCGTCCGTGCAGTGGACGGTGGTCGGCACCGAGGTCGAGGCGCTGGCGCTCGAGTACTCGTGGATCAAGGAGTTCGACCCGCGCTTCAACGTGAAGTACCGCGACGACAAGTCGTACCCGTACCTCGCGGTCACGATGGCGGACGAGTTCCCGCGGGTCCAGGTGATGCGCGGCGCGAAGCGCAAGGGCACCCGCTACTTCGGGCCGTACGCGCACGCCTGGGCGATCAGGGAAACGGTCGACCTGCTCCTGCGGGTGTTCCCGGTGCGGACGTGCTCCGCCGGGGTGTTCAAGCGCGCGCACCAGCAGGGCCGGCCCTGCCTGCTCGGCTACATCGACAAGTGCTCGGCGCCGTGCGTCGGCCGGATCACGCCCGACGACCACCACCAGCTCGCGCAGGACTTCTGCGACTTCATGGCCGGTGACACGGCGAAGTTCACCCGGCGCCTCACCCAGCGCATGAAGGAGGCGGCGGCCGAGCTCGACTTCGAGCAGGCCGCACGGCTGCGCGACGACGTGGCGACGCTCGAGCGGGCCACGGAGCGCAACGCGGTGGTGCTCGCGGACGGCACGGACGCCGACATCTTCGCGTTGGCCGGCGACGAGCTCGAGGCGGCCGTCCAGGTGTTCCACGTGCGCGACGGCCGGATCCGCGGCCAGCGCGGGTGGGTCGTCGAGAAGGTCGAGGACGTCGACGACGCGACGCTCGTCGAGCACCTCCTGCAGCAGGTCTACGGCGCGGAGGAGGAGAACTCCGCGGTCCCGCGCGAGGTGCTCGTGCCGACCCTCCCGCCGGACGTCGACCAGGTCCAGGCCTGGCTGGGCGGGCTGCGGGGCAGCCGGGTGCAGGTCCGCGTGCCGCAGCGCGGGGACAAGCGCGAGCTCGCGGCGACGGTCCACCGCAACGCCGAGCACGCGCTCGTGCTGCACCGCACCCGTCGCGCGGGGGACCTCACGACCCGCAGCCAGGCCCTGCGCGAGATCCAGGAGGCGCTCGACCTCACGACCGCCCCGCTGCGGATCGAGTGCTACGACGTCTCCCACAACCAGGGCACGTACCAGTCGGCGTCCATGGTCGTGTTCGAGGACGGCATGGCGCGCAAGAGCGAGTACCGCCTGTTCACCGTGCGCGGACCTGAGGGTCAGGGGGCCCGGGACGACACGGCGGCGATGCACGAGGTCATCACGCGCCGGTTCCGGCGCTACCTGGCCGAACGGTCGGACGCGCGTGACATCGAGCTCGGTGCCGGGGACGACGAGGAGGACGGTCCGCTGCGGTCCGGCCCGGTCGACGAGGTGACCGGCCGACCCGTGCGTTTCGCGTACCCGCCGAACCTCGTGGTCGTCGACGGAGGGCCCCCGCAGGTGGCCGCCGCGGCGGCGGCGCTGGCCGAGCTCGGGATCGACGACGTGGCCCTGTGCGGGCTCGCGAAGCGCCTCGAGGAGGTGTGGCTGCCCGGCGAGGCGTACCCCGTGATCCTGCAGCGCAGCTCCGAGGGCCTGTACCTCCTGCAGCGCCTGCGCGACGAGGCCCACCGGTTCGCCATCTCCGCGCACCGCAAGCGGCGCAGCAAGGGGATGACCGCGAGCGTGCTCGACGACGTCCCGGGACTCGGGCCGGCCCGGCGCGCGGCCCTCCTGCGCCACTTCGGGTCCGTCAAGCGCCTCCGGGCGGCGTCCGCCGAGGAGATCGCGACCGTGCAGGGGATGGGGGAGCGCACGGCGCAGGCGGTCGTGGCGGCACTGGCCGCGTCGGGCTCCGCCCAGCCGGGAGCCTTGCCGGGTGCAGAGCCGGGTGCGGAGCCGGGTGTGCACCTGGGAACGCCCGACGTCGAGGGCGGACCGACGGACGTCGACGCGGCGGCGGGACAGGACGCGGCGACGGCACGACCTGCGGTCTCACCCGTGGACGCACCCGACCCTGCTGGCATGCTGGGCTCATGACCGACGACCGCTCGCCGATCACCGTCCCCACAGGCATCCCCGCGCTCGACGAGGCCGGTGTCTCACCGGTGCGGCAGGACCCTCAGGTGCTCGTCATCACGGGGATGTCCGGCGCGGGGCGCACACGGGCCGCGGCCGTGCTCGAGGACCTCGACTGGTACGTCGTCGACAACCTCCCGGCGCAGATGCTCACGCACCTCGTCGGCATGCTCACGAGCGGCCCGGCCGGTCAGCGCGCCCAGCGGCTCGCGGCGGTGATCGACGTGCGCGGCCGGGAGTTCTTCCCGGCCCTCCAGGAGGTGCTGGACGGTCTGCGGGCCGCCGGGGTGGAGTACCGGATCCTGTTCCTCGACGCGTCCGACGAGGTGCTCGTGCGGCGGTTCGAGCAGGTCCGCCGGCCGCACCCGCTGCAGGGCGAGGGCCGCGTGCTCGACGGCATCGACGCGGAGCGGACGGTCCTGTCGGACCTGCGCGAGCGCGCGGACACGATCATCGACACGTCCGACCTCAACGTGCACGACCTCGCCCGCGAGGTCCGGCTCGTCGTCGCGGGGACGTCGGAGGACGTGCTGCGCATCTCGGTGCTGTCGTTCGGGTTCAAGTACGGCCTGCCGCTCGACGCGGACCACGTGGTCGACGTCCGGTTCCTGTCGAACCCGTACTGGGTGACCGAGCTCCGCCACCTCACCGGCCGCGACGCACCCGTCCGGGACTACGTGCTCGGGCTGCCCGGTGCGACCACGTTCGTCGAGCGGTACGTCGACGCGCTCGAACCCGCCCTGGCGGGCTACCTCCACGAGGAGAAGCGCTACGTGACGATCGCCGTGGGCTGCACCGGCGGCAAGCACCGCTCGGTCGCGATCAGCGACGCCATCGCGGCCCGGCTGCGCGAGCAGGGCCACCACGTGTCGGTCGCGGCGCGCGACCTCGGCAAGGAATGAGCAGCCCGACCACCCGGCGCACGGATCGCGGCCTGGGTCCGGCCGTCGTCGCCCTCGGCGGCGGTCACGGCCTGTCCGCGACGCTCTCGTCGCTGCGGCTCATGACGGACCGCATCACGGCGGTCGTGACGGTCGCCGACGACGGCGGCTCGTCGGGCCGGCTCCGCGACGAGCTGGGGGTGCTGCCGCCCGGCGACCTGCGGATGGCGCTGGCGGCCCTGTGCGACGACTCCGACTGGGGCCGGACCTGGCGGGACGTGCTCCAGCACCGCTTCTCGTCGACGGGCGACCTCGACCAGCACGCGGTCGGGAACCTGTTGATCGTGGCGCTGTGGGAGCTGCTGGGCGACACCGTCGAGGGGCTCGACTGGGTCGGGCGGCTGCTCGGCGCGCGCGGCCGGGTCCTGCCGATGGCGGCGGTGCCGCTGCGGATCGAGGCGGACGTGCGACGGCCGGACGGCACGACCGTGGTCGTCACGGGGCAGAGCGCGGTGGCGACGACCGCGGGCTCCATCCTGCAGGTGCGGCTGGACCCGCCCGAGCCACCCGCGTGCGCGGAGGCGGTCGCAGCGATCGACGCCGCCGACTGGATCGTGCTGGGCCCGGGCTCCTGGTACACGTCGGTGATGCCGCACCTGCTGGTGCCGGGCCTGCGCGACGCGCTGCTGCGGACCTCGGCGCGCACGGTGCTCACGCTGAACCTCTCCCCGGAGGAGGACGGCGAGACGGCCGGCATGCGCGCCCACGAGTACCTCGAGGTGCTGCACGACCACGCACCGGAGCTGCGGATCGACGCGGTCGTGGCCGACCCGGCGACGGTCGACGACCTGGAGACGCTCAGCGCACGCAGCGCGGACCTCGGCGCACGGCTGCTGCTGCGCCAGGTCCGCCGGGGCGACGGCACGCCACGGCACGACCCGTTGCGGCTGGCCGCGGCGTACCGCGACGTGCACGACGGCTTCCTCGGCGACGTCGGGACGCGTGCGGACGACCACGGGTGAGGTGCCAGACCGGTCCCGGACGCCTGTCCCAGATGGCAGGATGACGCCATGGCATTGACGGCACAGGTCAAGGACGAGCTGGCTCGTCTGAAGGTCGACAAGACGTCCTGCCGCAAGGCCGAGGTCTCCGCGACCCTCAGGTTCGCGGGCGGGCTGCACATCATCTCGGGGCGCATCGTCATCGAGGCCGAGCTGGACACCGGCATCGCCGCGCGCCGGCTGCGGCAGGCGATCGCCGAGGTCTACGGGCACGAGAGCGACATCATCGTGGTCTCGGGCGGCGGTCTGCGCCGGGGCAGCCGGTACGTCGTGCGCGTCGTCAAGGACGGCGAGTCCCTCGCGCGCCAGACCGGTCTGCTGGACAACCGAGGTCGTCCCGTGCGCGGTCTGCCGCCGCAGGTGGTCTCCGCCGGAGTCGGCGAGGCCGAGGCGGCGTGGCGGGGCGCGTTCCTCGCGCACGGCTCGCTCACGGAGCCGGGGCGCTCGTCCGCGCTCGAGGTGACGTGCCCCGGTCCCGAGGCGGCCCTGGCGCTCGTGGGCGCGGCGCGACGGCTCGGCGTGCAGGCGAAGGCGCGCGAGGTGCGGGGGATCGACCGCGTCGTCATCCGTGACGGTGACGCGATCTCCGCGATGCTCGCGCGGCTCGGGGCGCACGAGACGATGCTCGTCTGGGAGGAGCGCCGGGTGCGGCGGGAGGTGCGCGGCACCGCGAACCGGCTCGCGAACTTCGACGACGCGAACCTGCGCCGCTCGGCCCGCGCGGCGGTCGCCGCGGGGGCCCGCGTCGAGCGGGCGTTCGAGATCCTCGGGGACGACCTCCCGGAGCACCTGCGTGAGGCCGGAGAGCTCCGGCTGGCGCACAAGGAGGCGTCGCTCGAGGAGCTCGGCAAGCTCGCGGAGCCCGTGCTCACCAAGGACGCCGTCGCCGGACGGATCCGCCGGCTCCTTGCGACCGCGGACAAGCGCGCGCAGGAGCTCGGGATCCCGGACACGGAGGCAGGGCTGAGCCCGGAGCTCCTGGACCTGTGAGGGAGGGCATCCCACCAGACGGGACACGTGTCCCGCCAGGACCTCCGTCACCTCGTCCCACGCGGTAGCGGGTATAGGCTCATGTCATCCGACCGTCACACGACCGTCACGTGCTGGGCACGAACGGGAATGGTGCCGGTCGAACGCACAGCGGCGTGCGTGTCCCCACCACCAATTGTGTGCGCCGACCCCGTCGGCGCTGCCGAGGAGGGCAAGTGACCATCAAGGTCGGCATCAACGGCTTCGGCCGCATCGGCCGGAACTTCTACCGGGCCATCGTGGCGTCGGGCGCGGACATCGAGATCGTCGGTGTCAACGACCTCACGGACAACAAGACTCTGGCCCACCTGCTCAAGTACGACACGGTCCTCGGCCGCTTCCCGCTGAGCGTCGACTTCGACGACGAGAACATCATCGTGGACGGCAAGAAGATCCGTGCCCTCGAGGAGCGGAACCCGGCCGACCTGCCCTGGGCCGAGCTCGGTGCGGACATCGTCATCGAGTCGACCGGCTTCTTCACGGACGCGCTCAAGGCGAAGGCGCACATCGACGCCGGCGCCAAGAAGGTCATCATCTCGGCCCCGGCCAAGAACGAGGACGGCACGTTCGTCGTGGGCGTCAACCACGAGCTGTACGACCCGGCGACGCAGCACATCATCTCGAACGCGTCGTGCACCACGAACTGCCTCGCCCCGCTGGCGAAGGCGCTCAACGACTCGATCGGCATCGAGCGTGGCCTCATGACCACGATCCACGCCTACACGGGTGACCAGAACCTGCAGGACGGCCCGCACAAGGACCTGCGTCGTGCGCGCGCCGCCGCGCAGAACATCGTCCCCACCTCGACGGGTGCCGCCAAGGCCGTCGCCCTCGTGCTCCCGGAGCTCAAGGGCAAGCTCGACGGCTACGCCCTGCGCGTGCCGACGATCACGGGCTCGGCCACGGACCTGACGTTCACCGCGTCGCGCGAGGTCACGGTCGACGAGGTCAACGCCGCCGTCAAGGCTGCCGCGGAGGGCCCGCTCAAGGGCATCCTCGAGTACGTCGAGGACGAGATCGTCTCGAGCGACATCGTCACGAACCCGCACCAGAGCATCTACGACTCGAAGCTCACCAAGGTGAGCGGCGACCTGGTGAAGGTCGTGTCGTGGTACGACAACGAGTGGGGCTACTCGAACAGCCTCGTCGCCCTCACGGAGTACGTGGGCGAGCGTCTCTGACGTTCCTCCCTGCACACGTCATGCGTCCGCGTGCGCCCCGGCCACCGGCCCGGCGCACGCGGACGCTGTCGTGTCAGGACCTCTCCGGATCGCCCCTGGGTCCGGGCCGGACGAGCCCCGAACCCCTCCCGCTAGGTAGGAGACCATGAAGACCATCGAGGACCTCGGCGACCTGCGCGGCAAGCGCGTGCTCGTCCGCTCCGACTTCAACGTGCCGCTCGACGGCACGACCATCACCGACGACGGCCGCGTGCGCGCCGCGCTGCCGACGCTGCAGGCCCTGCTGGCCGCCGGCGCCCGGGTCGTCGTGACGGCGCACCTGGGTCGCCCCAAGGGCGCGCCCGAGGACAAGTACTCGCTCGCTCCCGTGGCGACGCGCCTGTCCGAGCTGCTGGGCCAGCCCGTCACCCTCGCGAAGGACGTCGTCGGCGACTCCGCCAAGGAGACCGTCGCGGCGCTCCAGGACGGCGAGATCGCCCTGCTGGAGAACATCCGCTTCGACCCGCGTGAGACGTCGAAGGTCGACGAGGAGCGCGCCGAGCTGGCCGGCGAGCTGGCTCAGCTGGCCGACGTGTACGTGTCGGACGGCTTCGGCGTCGTGCACCGCAAGCAGGCGTCGGTCTACGACGTCGCGCTCGTGCTCCCGCACGCGGTCGGCAAGCTGGTCCTCAAGGAGGTCGACTCGCTGCGCAAGGCGACCGAGGACCCGGCGCGGCCCTACGTCGTGGTGCTCGGCGGCTCGAAGGTCTCCGACAAGCTCGGCGTGATCTCGAACCTGCTCACGAAGGCGGACCGCCTGGTCATCGGTGGCGGCATGCTGTTCACCTTCCTCGCGGCGAAGGGCTACTCGGTCGGCAACTCGCTGCTCGAGCAGGACCAGATCGAGACCGTCAAGGGCTACCTGGCGCAGGCCGAGGCGGCCGGCGTCGAGATCGTCCTGCCGACCGACATCGTCGTGGCCGACGAGTTCAAGGCCGACTCCCCGGCGCAGGTCGTCGCGGCGGACGCCATCCCGGACGGAAAGATCGGCCTCGACATCGGCCCCGACTCCAGCGCGCTGTTCGCGTCGAAGATCGTCGACGCGAAGACGGTGGTCTGGAACGGTCCCGCCGGCGTCTTCGAGTTCGAGGCGTTCTCGGGCGGCACGCGTGCCGTCGCGCAGGCCCTGGTCGACGCGGGCGCGAACGGCGGCTTCACGATCGTGGGCGGCGGCGACTCCGCCGCGGCCGTGCGCACGCTCGGCTTCGACGAGGCCGGGTTCGGACACATCTCGACCGGTGGTGGCGCGAGCCTCGAGTTCCTCGAGGGCAAGACGCTCCCCGGCATCGCAGTTCTGGAGGACTGAGCGTTGACGACCCGCACCCCGCTGATGGCGGGCAACTGGAAGATGAACCTGGACCACCACCAGGCCACGCACACGCTGCAGAAGCTCGCGTGGGCGCTGCGTGACGGCAAGCACGACTTCTCGGCCGTCGAGGTCGCAGTGCTCCCGCCGTTCACCGACCTCCGCGGCGTGCAGACGCTCGTGGACGCCGACAAGCTCGAGCTCAAGTACGGCGCCCAGGACGTCTCGGCCCACAAGGCCGGCGCGTACACCGGTGAGATCTCGCCGGTGTTCCTGGCGAAGCTCGGCGTCTCGTACGTGACGGTCGGGCACTCGGAGCGCCGTGAGTACCACGCCGAGTCGGACGCGCTGGTCAACAAGAAGCTCCGCAACGCGCTGGAGGAGGGCATCAGCCCGATCCTGTGCATCGGCGAGGACCTCGAGACCCGTCGCGCCGCGGCGCACGTGCAGCACACGCTGCTCCAGCTCGAGGGTGGCCTGGCCGACGTCACCGCGGAGCAGGTCCGCAACGTCGTCGTCGCGTACGAGCCCGTCTGGGCGATCGGCACCGGCGAGACGGCGACCCCCGAGGACGCGCAGGAGATGTCCGAGGCGATCCGCGGCCGGCTCGCCGACCTGTACGACGCGGACACCGCGCAGGCCGTCCGCGTGCTGTACGGCGGCTCGGTGAAGTCGTCGAACGTGGCCTCGATCATGGCCAAGCCCGACGTCGACGGCGCGCTCGTCGGCGGTGCGAGCCTCGACCCCGAGGAGTTCGCAAAGATCGCGCGGTACCAGGCGCACGCCGTCGGTCTCTGACGGCTGGACGGACCCCGGCACGCCCGGGGTCCGTCCGTCTGTGCGTCCAGCGGTGAGCGGTGGTGGATCGAACCGCCCCTCGTCGCCTACCCTGTACCGCGGTCACCCGCAGCGTCGCAGCCAACCGGCCGTGACGTGCCCGTCCAGTGAGGAACGACACCACGTGAACGCCCTGCGCATCACCCTCCAGGTGCTGCTGGTCCTGACCAGCCTCCTGCTCGTCCCGCTCGTGCTGCTGCACAAGGGCAAGGGCGGCGGCCTGTCGGACATGTTCGGCGGTGGCATCACGAGCAGCGCCGGTTCGTCGGGCGTCGCGGAGCGCAACCTCAACCGGATCACGGTCGGTGTGGCACTGGCCTGGACGGCCATCATCATCCTGCTCGGGCTTCTCGAGCGCGTGTCGGACTGAGAGGGGCCGGGCGATGGCGAGCGGAAGTGCGATCAGGGGGTCGCGAGTCGGAGCCGGGCCCATGGGCGAGGCGGAGCGCGGCGACGCGGCTCCCCGCGTCTGGATCTCCTACTGGTGCGCGAACGGCCACGAGACGCGGCCGAGCTTCGCGGAGGAGGCAGCCGAGGAGGCGCCCCTGACGTGGGACTGCCCGCGCTGCGGGTTCCCGGCCGGACAGGACCAGGAGAACCCTCCGTCGCCGTCCAAGAACGAGCCGTACAAGACGCACCTCGCCTACGTGAAGGAGCGCCGGTCCGACGAGGACGGCGCCGCCATCCTCGACGAGGCGCTGGCCGCCCTCCGGGCACGCCGCGGCGGGACGGCCCGATAGCACCACGAAGGCCCTGAGACCGGTGGGACCGGTCTCAGGGCCTTCGTCGTACGTGGGGACCGGTCAGCCCGGAACCCGGATCAGCGCGAAGCCGTCGTACCCCTTCGAGCCGACGGTCTGGATGACGGTCGCCTCGACGTCCGGGACCTCGGCCAGCCGAGCAGCGAACCGCCGGACCCCCTGGACACGGTCGTCCGGGTGCTCGGGCTCGACCACGGCACCGCCGCGCACCACGTTGTCCACGACGATCAGCGCTCCAGGTCGAACGAGGGGGAGCACCTGGTCGAGGTACCGGGCGAGCGACTGCTTGTCGGCGTCGACGAAGACGAGGTCGAACGGCTCGACCTGGTCGGCGGCCAGCCGGTCCAGCGTCTCGGTGGCGGGCCCGACGAGCACGTCGACGACGTCCCCGACGCCGGCGGCGGCGAGCGACCCGCGGGCCACGTCGGCATGCTCGGCGTCGATCTCGAGCGACACCAGGCGTCCGTCCTCCAGCAGCGCCCGCGCGAGCCACAGCGTGCTGTACCCGCCGAGCGTGCCCAGCTCGAGGATGCGACGCGCTCCTGTCGAGCGGGCCAGGATCTGCAGCAGCGCGCCCTGGTTCGGCGCGACGGCGATGTCGGGCAGGCCGGCGTCGGAGGCGTTCCGCCGGACCCGCACGAGGGCGTCGTCCTCGCCGGCGAGCGGCGCGAAGTACTCGTCGACCGCCGACCACAGCGCCTGCCCGAGCGTGGGGGGAGCGGCCGCGACCTCCTGCGTCGCGGCGACGTCGACGAGCCAGAGGGTCCGCTCGGCGCCCAGGGCGCCCGCTGCCGGGACCTCGTGCACGTCACCGTCGCCGAGCGCGGCTGCGACGGCCGCGGCCTTCTCGGCGCCGGCCGCGACGACCCACACCTCACGGGCCGCCCGGAGGGCCTCGAACGTCAGCGAGACGCGCTCCGGCGGGGGCTTGGGGGAGCCGTGCACGCCGACCGTCGTGCTGCCGACCACGTCCAGCGCCGGGTGCCCAGGGAACAGGGACGCGACGTGTCCGTCGGGTCCCATGCCGAGGAGCAGCACGTCGAACGCGGGGACGTGCGCACCGTGCGACGACCAGCGGGCGAGCTCGGCGGCGTACGCGGCCGCGGACTCCTCCGGCGTCGTCACCTCGTCGCTCAGTGCCGCCATCGGGTGCACGTTGCCGGCGGGCAGGGCGTCCCCGAGCGCGTCGACGAGCGCCGACCGGGCCTGCGTCTCGTTCCGGTCGGCGTGACCGTCCGGCAGGAACCGCTCGTCACCCCACCAGAGGTGCACGCCGGACCAGTCGACCGCGTCCCGGACGGGGCTGGCGGCGACGGCCGCGAGCGACGCGATGCCGACCGTGCCGCCGGTCAGCACCACGTGCACGGGGCGGCGGTGGGACTGGACGTCGACGAGCCGGGTGAGCAGCCGGGCCGCGACGGCTTCGGCGAGCACCGCCGCGTCCGGGTGGACGACGACGTCCCGGGCCGTCACGCGTCGATCCTCGTGAGGCCCTTCTGCAGCACCTCGCCGTAGACCTCGTCGGCGTCCAGGCGGCGCAGCTCCTCCGCGAGGCACTCGCGCAGCTGACGGATCGGCAGCGCGATGCGGTGCTCCGGCTGGTTGGGCTGGCGCAGGGCCGCCGTCTTGCCGTCCGGGCGGTCGAGGACGATATCGCCGGACGCCCGCTCGAGCCGCACCTGCGTGATCGCCGGCGCGTCCTTCAGGCGCTCGACGTCGACGGGGCACCGCAGCGACTGCGCGAGCCACGCGGCCATGAGGTCGACCGACGGGTGCGTGCTCTCGCCCACCACGACCGCCTTGCGGACCGGCTCGAACGGCGGCTGGTCGAGCGTCGCCGCGATGAGGCCGCGCCACAGCGTGGCCCGCGTCCAGGCAAGGTCGGTGTCGCCCTCGGCGTAGACGTCGGACAGCTTGCGCAGCTCTGCCGTGGGCTTGGCGACCTGCGACGTGTCGGTGATGCGTCGCTGCGCCATCCGGCCGAGCGGGTGCTCCGACGGGTTCTCGGGCACGTCGAACGGCCACCACGTGACGATGGGGGCGTCGGGAAGCAGCAGGGGCATGACGAGCGTGTCGAGGTGGTCGTCGAGCTCGCCCGAGGGCCGCAGCACGATCACCTCGCTCGCACCGGCGTCGCCGCCGAGCCGGATCTGCGCGTCGAGCGTCGCCGTCCGCTGCTTGGTGTCCTTCGAGATCACGATGACGCGGCACGGGTGCTCACGGCTCGCGTCGTTGGCGGCCGCGATGGCCTCCTCAGGGTCGTGCGCGCCGGCGTCGATGAGCAGGTTGAGGACACGGCCGAGGGCGATCGCGCCGCCCTCGTCGCGCTCCTTCACGAGCCGCCGGTTGATGGCCCTGGTGGTCGTCTCGGGCAGGTTGATGATCACGGCCGCCTCCACGAGCGCCCGTCGCGCTCCATCATCTTGTCCGCGGACGCCGGGCCCCACGTGCCCGAGCGGTACTCGTCAGGCTTGCCCTTCGACGCCCAGTACTCGGTGATCGGGTCGAGGATCTTCCACGACAGCTCGACCTCCTCGTGCTGGGGGAACAGCGGCGGGTCGCCCAGCAGCACGTCGAGGATCAGCCGCTCGTACGCCTCGGGCGACGACTCGGTGAACGCGTGGCCGTAGCCGAAGTCCATCGTGACGTCGCGGACCTCCATCGCCGTGCCCGGCACCTTCGCGCCGAACCGCAGCGTGACGCCCTCGTCGGGCTGCACGCGGATGACGAGCGCGTTCTTCCCGAGCTCCTCGGTGGCCGTCGACTCGAACGGGAGGTGCGGCGCCTTCTTGAAGACCACCGCGATCTCCGTGACGCGCCGGCCGAGACGCTTGCCGGTCCGCAGGTAGAACGGGACGCCGGCCCAGCGACGGGTGTCGATGTCGACCCGGACGGCGGCGAACGTCTCGGTCGTGGAGTCGGGGTTGAACCCTTCCTCCTCGAGATACCCGACGACCTTCTCGCCGCCCTGCCACCCGGCCGTGTACTGGCCGCGAGCGGTGTGCTTGCCGAGGTCGCGGGGGAGCCGGACGGCCGAGAGCGCCTTGATCTTCTCGGCACGCAGCCCACCGGCCTCGAACGACACCGGCTCCTCCATGGCCGTGAGGGCCAGGAGCTGCAGCAGGTGGTTCTGGATGACGTCGCGCGCGGCGCCGATGCCATCGTAGTACCCGGCGCGGCCGCCGATGCCGATGTCCTCGGCCATCGTGATCTGCACGTGGTCGACGTAGTTCGAGTTCCAGATCGGCTCGAACAGCTGGTTCGCGAAGCGCAGCGCGAGCAGGTTCTGCACCGTCTCCTTGCCGAGGTAGTGGTCGATCCGGAAGATGTCGTCCGGCCGGAACACCTCGGAGACGATGTCGTTGAGCTCGCGGGCGCTCTTGAGGTCGTGACCGAACGGCTTCTCGATGACGACGCGGCGCCACGTGCCGTCCGTCGGCTGCGAGAGCCCGGACCGTGCGAGCTGCTTGCAGACCACCGGGAACGAGCTCGGCGGGATCGACAGGTAGAACGCGTGGTTGCCGCCCGTGCCGCGGGAGACGTCGAGCTCCTCGACGGTCTCGCGGAGCCGGTCGAACGCGTCGTCGTCGTCGAACGTGCCCTGGACGAAGCGGATGCCCTCGGACAGCTGCCGCCACGTGGCCTCCCGGAAGGGGGTCCGTGCGTACTGCTTGACCGAGTCGTGCACGATCTCGGCGAAGTCCTGCGTCGCCCAGTCCCGGCGCGCGAAGCCCGTCAGCGCGAAGCCGGGCGGCAGGAGCCCGCGGTTCGTCAGGTCGTACACCGCGGGCATGAGCTTCTTGCGGGCCAGGTCGCCGGTCACCCCGAAGATCACGAGGCCCGACGGCCCCGCGATCCGGGGCAGCCGGCGGTCGCGGGCGTCGCGGAGCGGGTTCTGCCCCTCGGCGACCTTGGTGCTCACCTGGCCTCCTTCGCCGCGCGCAGACCCTCGGTGACCGTGTCGAGGAGCTGGCCCCAGCTCGTCGTGAACTTCTCCACGCCTTCGTCCTCCAGCTGCTGGGTGACCTCGTCGATGTCGATGCCGATCGCACCGAGCCGGGAGATGGTCGCGGCCGACTCCTCCTCGCGGCCGGTCACCGTGTCGGCACCGTCGCCGCCGTGGTCGATCACGGCCTGCAGCGTCGCCTCGGGCATGGTGTTGACGACGCCGCCGACGACGAGCTCGTCGACGTAGAGCGTGTCCGGGTACGCCTTGTCCTTGACGCCGGTCGACGCCCACAGCGGACGCTGCGGGTGCGCGCCGGCGGCGGCGAGCGCCTGCCAGCGGTCGCTCGCGACGACCTCCTGGTAGACGCCGTAGGCGAGGCGCGCGTTGGCGATGGCCGCCTTGCCGCGCAGCTCGGCGGCCTCGGGCGTGCCGAGCTCGTCGAGCTGCGGGTCGATCGCCGTGTCCACGCGGGAGACGAAGAACGACGCCACGGACGCGATGGGGGCGAGGTCGTGGCCGTTGGCCTTCGCCTGCTCGAGTCCCGACAGGAAGGCGTCGAGCACGGCGCGGTACCTGTCGAGCGAGAAGATCAGCGTCACGTTGACGCTGATTCCCTCCGCGAGGACGGCCGTGATCGCGGGCAGGCCCTCGAGCGTCGCCGGGATCTTGATGAACACGTTCGGCCGGTCGACGGTCGCCCAGAGGGCCTTCGCCGACGCGACCGTGCCGTCGGTGTCCTTCGCCAGGCGCGGGTCGACCTCGATCGACACCCGCCCGTCGACGCCGTCGGTGCGGTCGTAGACCGGACGCAGCACGTCCGCCCCGGCCCGCACGTCGTCCGTCGTGATCCGGAACACCGCGTCGTCGAGGGACGCGCCGTCCGCCGCCAGCTCACGGAGCTGGGCATCGTACGCGTCCCCCTTCGACACCGCGTTGGCGAAGATCGTCGGGTTGGTGGTGACCCCCACCACGCCGGAGCTCTCGACGAGCTCGACGAGGTTCCCGGTGCGCAGGCGCTCCCGCGAGAGGTCGTCGAGCCAGATCGACACTCCTGCGTCGACGAGCCGGGCCAGAGGGGTGCTGCTCGGTGCCATGGTCGTTCCCCACTTCCTTCCCGCAGTCGGCCCCGCGGTGTGGCGGGGCCACGAACCGTCTCAGGCCGGCAGGTCTCCCGTGCCGCTCTGGGTGGGCGTCGCCTCGGACGTCGAGGGGGCCGCGTCGCCGCGTGCCGCCGCCAGCGACTCGTGCGCCGCCGCCACCACGGCCTCGGCCGTGATCCCGAACTCCCGGTAGAGCGTCTCGTAGTCGGCCGAGGCACCGAAGTGCTCGAGCGAGATGGCGCGGCCGGCGTCGCCGACGATCTTGTGCCACGACAGCGCGATGCCCGCCTCGACGGACACGCGGGCGCGGACGGACCGGGGGAGGACCTGCTCGCGGTACTCCGCGTCCTGCTCGGCGAACCACTCGAGCGACGGCGCCGACACCACACGGGTCGGCACCCCGGCAGCCTCGAGGGTCTCCCGTGCGGCGACCGCGAGCTGCACCTCGGAGCCCGTGCCGATGAGGATCACCTCGGGCGCGCCCGTGCTCGCCTCGATCAGCACGTACGCGCCGCGAGCGACGCCGTCGGCGGACGCGAAGCCCTGCTCGCCGCGGGGGAACGTCGGCACGTTCTGCCGGGTCAGGATGAGGCCGACCGGGCCCGACGTGTGCTCGAGGATCGCCTTCCACGCCTGCGCGGTCTCGTTGGCGTCGGCGGGCCGGAGCACCGTCAGGCCAGGGATCGCGCGCAGGGCGGTGAGGTGCTCCACGGGCTGGTGGGTCGGGCCGTCCTCGCCGAGACCGATCGAGTCGTGCGTCCACACGTAGATCGCCGGGACGCCCATGAGCGACGCGAGGCGGACCGAGCCGCGCATGTAGTCGGCGAACTGCAGGAACGTGCCGCCGTAGGGGCGCGTGAGGCCGTGCAGCGTGATGCCCGACAGGATCGCGCCCATGCCGTGCTCGCGGATGCCGAAGTGCAGCGTGCGACCCAGCTCGTCGCCCGCGAACTCGTGCGTGGAGCGCTTCGCGGGGATGAACGACGACGCGCCCTTCATGGTCGTGTTGTTCGAGCCCGCGAGGTCGGCCGAGCCGCCCCACAGCTCGGGGAGCTCCGGGCCGATCGCGCTCAGCACGTCACCGGACGCGGCACGCGTCGCGACGGCCTTGCCGGCGGGGAACACGGGGAGTGCGGCCTCCCAGCCCTCGGGCAGGCGGCGCTCGACGAGCCGGTCGAGCAGCTCGGCGTTCTCCGGGTTGGCGGTGCGCCACGCGTCGTACGACTTCTGCCACTGGGCCTTGCCCTCGGCCGCGCGGTCCGACAGGGACCGGGTGTGCGCCAGGACCTCGGGGGCGACCTCGAACGTCTGCTCCGGGTCGAAGCCCAGGATCTCCTTGAGGCCACGGATCGCCTCGGTGCCGAGCTTGGAGCCGTGCGACGAGTGGTCGTTCGTCTTGGTCGGCGTGGGCCACGCGATGAGGGTGCGCAGGCCGATGAACGACGGCTTGTCGGTGACGGCCTTGGCGGCGTCGATCGCGGCCGCGAGGGCGTCCACGTCCTCGCGGTACTCGCCGCCGGCGGTCCAGTCGACGAACTGCACGTGCCAGCCGTACGCCTCGTAGCGGGCCAGCACGTCCTCGGTGAAGGCGATCTCGGTGTCGCCCTCGATCGAGATGTGGTTGTCGTCCCACAGCACGATGAGGTTGCCGAGCTCCTGCGTGCCGGCGATGGACGAGGCCTCGCTCGTCACGCCCTCCTGGAGGTCGCCGTCCGAGCAGATGACGTACGTGTAGTGGTCGAACGGGCTGGTGCCCGGCGCGGCGTCAGGGTCGAGGAGTCCCCGCTCGCGGCGCTGCGCCATCGCGAACCCGACGGCGGACGCGAGGCCCTGGCCGAGCGGGCCGGTGGTGATCTCCACGCCGGTCGTGTGGCGGTACTCGGGGTGGCCGGGGGTCTTCGAGCCCCACGTGCGCAGCGCCTGCAGGTCCTCGATCTCCAGGCCGAAGCCGGCGAGGTAGAGCTGGATGTACTGCGTGAGGCAGGAGTGCCCCGCGGAGAGCACGAAGCGGTCGCGGCCCAGCCAGTGCGGGTCGGTCGGGTCGTGCCGCAGCACGTTCTGGTAGAGCAGGTACGCGGCGGGGGCCAGGCTGATCGCCGTCCCGGGGTGCCCGTTGCCGACCTTCTCGACAGCATCGGCGGCCAGGACGCGGACGGTGTCCACCGCACGCAGGTCGAGATCGGTCCAACCGACCGTCTGAGCCAGGGGAGCCTTCGCGTTCACCGCACCTCATTCCCACCCGTGCCGGGGGCCGGGTGTCGTGTCAGACGTGATCGGGCGCGCCCTCGACGGGGCACCAGGCCGGACGTGCGGCACGCTGACGGGAGCGGTCGACGGTCCGTGCGCGTCGAGCCTATATCGCACCCGGCGAAGGGCGACGGGAGTGACCACGGGTCGCGACGAGCGACGGAACTCACACGTGACGGGCCTGCGACGAGAGGCTCCGGAGCCCTGCGGGCGGCGCGGCAGGCCGTAGCATGGCAACGCGACAGTCAACCCCGCAGCATCACGAACGGAACCGCAGCGCGTGCGCCTCAGCAGCCCCTTGTCAGTCGACGACGCCGGAGCGTCGGTGCTGCCGACCCCAGGGGCTGGGTCGGCAGCGGAGCCCGCACCGTCGGCCACCCCGTCGCGGTGGGCGTGGCGGCGGCTCGTCGGGAAGATCGGCCCGTACGTCGCACTGACCAAGCCGCGCGTCATCGAGCTCCTGCTGGTGACGACCGTGCCGACGATGATCCTCGCGGAGCGGGGCCTGCCGAGCCTCTGGCTCGTGCTCGCCACCCTCGTGGGCGGCGCCGCCGCGGCAGGGTCCGCGAACGTCCTCAACTGCTACATCGACCGCGACATCGACCAGGTGATGAACCGCACCAAGCGGCGGCCGATCGTCACGGGCGAGATCACCCCGCGCGCGGCGCTCGTCTTCGGCCTCGTCCTCGGCGTCGTCTCGCTGGCGTGGCTGTGGTTCTTCGTGAACCCCGCGTCGTCGATGCTCACCGCGGCCGCGATCCTCATCTACGTCGTCGGCTACACGATGATCCTCAAGCGGCGCACGCCGCAGAACATCGTGTGGGGCGGGGCGGCGGGCTGCATGCCCGTCCTCATCGGGTGGTCCGCCGTGACCGGCGGGGTCTCCTGGGCCGCCGCGCTGCTGTTCGGCGTGATCTTCTTCTGGACGCCCCCGCACTACTGGCCGCTGTCGATGAAGTTCCGCGGCGACTACGCCCGGGCGGGCGTGCCGATGCTGCCGGTCGTCGCGAAGGACACCAAGGTCGCCCGCGAGATGATCGCGTACACGCTGGCGATGATCGCGTGCACGCTCCTGCTCGTGCCCGTCGCGCACATGACCTGGGTCTACGCGGTCGTGGCGACCGCGCTCGGGGGCTGGTTCCTGTGGTCCTGCATCGGGCTGCTGCGCCGCGCGCAGGACCCCGAGCACCCCAAGCTCAAGGCGATGAGCGTGTTCCACGCGTCGATCACCTACCTGACGCTGCTGTCGGTCGCCATCGCGGTCGACGTGTTCCTCCCGCTCTGACCCGCGGTCGGACCAGGTGGCCAGCGGCGCGGAGCTCCCGGACGGGCCGTTGCGTGCCGCGCTCGAGGGCTACCTCGCCCACCTGAGCGTCGAGCGCGGCCTCTCCGCGAACACCCTTGCGGCGTACCGCCGCGACCTCGAGCGGTACGTGACGTTCCTCACCGTGCTCGGACGCGCCGAGCCCGGGGACGTCGCCGAGCGGGACGTCGAGGACTTCGTCGTCGCCGTGCGCACCGGGTCGGACGACCGGGCCGTGCTGTCGGCCGCGTCCGCCGCCCGGGCCGTCGTCGCCGTCCGCGGCTGGCACAGGTTCCTCGTGCTCGACGGGGTGACGACCGCCGACGCGGCCGGCGCCGTCCGTCCGCCGGCACAGCCCAAGCGCCTGCCGAAGGCGATCTCCGTGGCCGACGTCGAGCGGCTCCTCGACGCCGCCGGCCTGGGCGACGGACCCGTGCCGCTGCGCGACCGCGCGCTGCTGGAGGTCGTCTACTCGACGGGTGCGCGCATCTCGGAGGCGGTCGGGCTCGCCGTCGACGACGTCGACCGCACACCGGGCCGTGCGTCCGTCCGGCTGCTCGGCAAGGGCAGCAAGGAACGTGTCGTGCCACTCGGGTCGTTCGCGCTCGAGGCCCTCGAGGCCTACCTGGTGAGGTCGCGGCCCGCCCTCGCCGGCGGGGGCCGCGGCACGTCCGCCGTGTTCCTCAACACCCGGGGCGACCGGCTGAGCCGTCAGAGCGCGTGGGCCGTGCTGCGGGTCGCGGCGAACCGTGCCGGGCTGGCCGGTGCCGACCACATCTCCCCGCACACCCTGCGGCACTCGTTCGCGACGCACCTGCTCGCCGGCGGCGCGGACGTGCGCGTGGTCCAGGAGCTGCTCGGGCACGCGTCGGTGACGACCACGCAGATCTACACCCTCGTCACGCCGGACACGCTGCGGGAGGTCTACGCGGCGGCGCACCCGCGGGCGCTGTGACCGCGTCGCCCGCGACCTCGATCCGGCGGGTTCCCGCACACGCGGTCTGTCGCTCCGCCGCCGACGGTTCACCTCCGGTAGGTTGTCCCGCGTGGTGAGCCAGCAGACGACCGACCCGCAGCTCGACGCCGTCGGCCGTCCGCTGCCCGACTTCCCCGACCCGGCACCCCTGGCGTCGCACGGACCGGCCCGCGTCATCGCGATGTGCAACCAGAAGGGTGGCGTCGGCAAGACGACCACCACCATCAACCTGGGTGCCGCGCTGGCCGAGTACGGCCGCCGCGTGCTCGTCGTCGACTTCGACCCCCAGGGTGCGGCGTCCGTGGGCCTCGGCATCAGCCCGCACGAGCTCGACCGCACGATCTACAACCTGCTCATGGAGCGCGACGCCGACATCCACTCGGTCATCCGCACCACCGAGAACCCGAACCTCGACCTGCTGCCGGCGAACATCGACCTGTCCGCGGCCGAGGTGCAGCTCGTCGGCGAGGTCGCCCGCGAGACCGTCCTCGCACGCGCCCTGCGGCCGGTCCTCGACGACTACGACGTGGTGCTCGTCGACTGCCAGCCGTCCCTGGGTCTGCTCACCGTCAACGCGCTGACCGCGGCCCACGGCGTGCTCATCCCGTTGGAGTGCGAGTTCTTCGCGCTGCGCGGGGTGGCGCTGCTCGTCGAGACGATCGAGAAGGTCCGTGACCGGCTCAACCCGCGCCTCGAGGTCGACGGGATCCTCGCGACGATGTACGACTCCCGGACGCTGCATGCCCGCGAGGTCGTCGCCCGGGTGCACGAGGCGTTCGGCGACACGCTGCTGCAGACCGTCATCGGCCGCACGGTGAAGTTCCCCGACGCCACGGTCGCCGCCGAGCCGATCACCACCTACGCCCCGACGCACAGCGGTGCGGCGGCCTACCGTCAGCTGGCACGTGAGCTCGTCGCCCGTGGCGACGCCGCCTGACGAGCGCGCGGTCCCGCCCGAGCACCCGGTCCCGGCCGAGCACCAGGCCGACGAGCCCGCCCCGGCGGGGACGCACGGCTTCGAGGTCCACCTCGACAACTTCACGGGTCCGTTCGACCTGCTCCTCGGCCTGATCGCGAAGCACAAGCTCGACATCACCGAGGTCGCCCTGGCCCGGGTGACCGACGAGTTCATCTCGCACATCCGCGCCAAGGAACGGGACTGGGACCTCGGCCAGGCGAGCGAGTTCCTCGTCGTCGCCGCGACGCTGCTCGACCTCAAGGCCGCGCGGCTGCTGCCGTCCGCGGAGGTCGAGGACGCCGAGGACCTGGAGCTGCTGGAGGCCCGCGACCTGCTGTTCGCCCGGCTGCTCCAGTACCGGGCGTACAAGCGCGTCGCCGCCGACCTGGCCGACAGGTTCGCCACGGAGGGCCGACGGTTCCCGCGCGTCGTCGGCCTCGAGCCGCACCTCGCGGCGCTGCTGCCCGAGCTCGTCTGGCAGATCGGTCCCGACCAGCTCGCGGCCCTCGCGGCGAAGGCGACCCAGCCGAAGGCGGCACCGCCCGGCGTCGACATCAGCCACCTGCACGCTCCGCCCGTGAGCGTCCGCGAGCAGGCCGCCGTGCTGGTGGACCGCCTCCGGCACGGAGGGGCGACGTCGTTCCGCTCGCTCACGGCGGACGCGGGGTCGACGATCGTCGTGGTCGCGCGGTTCCTCGCCCTGCTGGAGCTCTTCCGGGAGGGGGCCGTCGGGTTCGAGCAGGTCACACCGCTCGGCGAGCTCACGGTGCGCTGGACCGGGGCGGAGGAGGGTGACGTCGAGGTGTCCGACGACTTCGACCAGCTCGACACGACCGGCAACGGTCCCGACGCACCCGACGCGACGGACGAGGACCACACGCAGGACGAGGGGACGGACGCATGACCGAGCACGACGACGGCACGGCCGAGCCCGAGACGGAGGTCGCCCCGGCGCAGGCCGACGAGCTGGCGTTCGACGTCGACGACCTGCCCGGCGGTGCGCTCGCCGCACTCGAGGCCGTGCTGATGGTCGCCGACGAGCCGATCCCGGCCCTCCGCCTCGCCACGGTGCTGGCGCTGCCGACGGCCCGCGTCGAGGCGCTGCTCGACGAGCTGGCCGCGGAGTACCGCGGCGACCTCGGGGGCCGGCCGCGCGGGTTCGAGCTGCGTCGGGCGGGGGAGGGCTGGCGGATCTACTCGGCGTCGGCCTACGCCGACGTCGTCGGGCGGTTCGTCGTGGACGGGCAGACGGCGCGGCTCACGCAGGCGGCGCTCGAGACGCTGGCGGTGATCGCGTACCGCCAGCCGGTGACCCGCGGACAGGTCTCGGCCGTGCGCGGGGTCAACGTCGACGGGGTCGTGCGGACCCTCACGGCACGCGGGCTCGTCGCGGAGCTGGGGACGGATCCGAGCAGTGGCGCCGTCCTGTACGCGACCACGGGATACTTCTTGGAGCGGATGGGCCTGTCCTCCTTGGACGAGCTGCCCCCGCTCGCGCCCTACCTCCCGGACATCGACGGGCTCGAGGGTGTCGACCAGGCGATCGGAGACAGCAGATGAGCCCGCAGGAACGACGCGGAAGCGCAGGCCAGGGCGGTGACCGCGGACGCGGGACCGGCGGCTCGGGACGAGGAGGCCCGTCGGGCGGCCGACCCGGTGGCGGCAGCGGCAGCGGTGGGTCGGGCTCCGGCCGTGGTGCGGCCGGCGGTGCCGGGCGTGGTGCCGCAGGCGGCCCGAGCCGCGGCAGCGCCGGTGGCGCGGGTCGCAGCAGTGCCGGTGGCGCAGGTCGCAGCAGCGCCGGTGGCGCGGGCCGTGGCAGTGCCGGTGGTGCGGGACGCTCCGGTGGTGAAGGACGGCCGGGCGCCGGTGGCGCCGGTCGGAGCAGCGGCGCGGGCGGCAGCGGGCGCGGTGCCGGTGCGCCGTCGCGTGGCGCGAGCAGCACGGGCGGGCCGCGCGGCGGGGCCGGTGCCCGCCGTGGCTCGTCGGGCGGCCCGACGACGCGTGGCGGCTCGGCCGGACGCCCCTCGCGGCCGTCGCGCCCGCCGCAGCGCAGACAGCCCGAGGTGACGATCGACGTCCACGACCCCGAGGGCGTGCGCCTGCAGAAGGTGCTCGCGGCGGCGGGCATGGGCTCCCGCCGGGCGTGCGAGGAGCTCATCGCGTCGGGCCGAGTCACGGTCGACGGGAACCCCGTGCTGGAGCTCGGGGTGCGGGTGGACCCGATCAGCTCGGTGATCCACGTCGACGGCATGCGCGTGCAGCTCGACTCGTCGCTCATCACGATCGCGCTGAACAAGCCCAAGGGCGTCGTCTCGACGATGCACGACCCCGAGGGGCGCCCGTCGATCGGCCAGTTCGTGGCGAACCGCGACGAGCGGCTGTTCCACGTGGGCCGCCTCGACGCGGACACCGAGGGGCTCATCCTCCTCACGAACGACGGCGACCTCGCCAACCGGCTGTCGCACCCGTCGCACGGCGTGGCGAAGACGTACCTGGCGCACCTCGACGGGCGGGTGCCGCAGTCCCTGGCGGGCAAGCTCCTGCGAGGTGTGGAGCTCGAGGACGGCCCTGTCACCCTCGACCGGTACCAGATCATCCAGCTCACGCCGCAGGCGAGCCTCGTCGAGGTGACGCTGCACGAGGGTCGCAACCGTGTGGTCCGCCGCCTGTTCGACGAGGTGGGCTTCCCGGTCTCGCGGCTCGTCCGCACGGCCATCGGCCCGATCCGGCTCGGCGACCTCAAGCCCGGCCGCACGCGGGTGCTGTCGAAGACGGAGGTCGGCTCGCTCATGACGCAGGCGGGCATGTGACGCTCGCGACCCAGGGACCCGTCCGGGTCGTCGGCACCGGCCTGCTCGGGGCGTCCGTCGGCCTCGGCCTGTCGACGCGCGGCGGCGACGTCGTGCTGCACGACCCGTCGCGCACGGCCCTCGCGCTGGCCCGTGACGTGGGTGCGGGCCGACCGGCGTCGCCCGACGACGCGGCCCCGACGCTCGTCGTGGTCGCGGCGCCGCCCGACGTGACCGCCGACGTGGTCCTGGCCGAGCTCGCCGCGCACCCCGCCGCGATCGTGACGGACGTCGCGAGCGTGAAGGGCTCGATCCTCGCCGAGCTGCGGGCCGCGGGCGCCGATCTCACGCGGTACGTCGGCTCGCACCCGATGGCCGGCCGGGAGCGCTCCGGCCCGTCGGCTGCGGTCCCGGACCTGTTCCTGGGGCGGCCGTGGGTCATCGCGGACTCCGGGTCGTCGCGGCCGGATGCGCTGCTCGCGGTGCGCGCGCTTGCCGTCGACCTCGGCGCGGTGCCCGTCGCGATGGACGCGGACGCGCACGACGCCGCCGTCGCCGTCGTCTCGCACGTCCCGCAGGTCGCCTCCAGCCTCGTGGCCGCCCGGCTGCGGGGAGTCGACGAGGCCGCACTCGGGCTCGCCGGCCAGGGACTGCGCGACGTGACGCGCCTCGCGGCGTCGGACCCGGCGCTGTGGACGTCGATCCTCGCGGCGAACGCGGGTGCGGTCCGGCAGGTTCTCGTGGACCTGCGCGCCGACCTCGACCGCGTGATCAGCGCCCTGACCAGCGCCGACGCCGCCACCGGACCGGAGACGGTCGAGCTGGGCGCGCTCGCGACGATCGCGCAGGCGGTGGCCGACGGCAACGCCGGCGTGGTGCGCATCCCGGGCAAGCACGGCGGTGTCCAGCGCACCTACGGCGTGGTCACCGTCCTCGTCCCCGACGCCCCCGGGGAGCTCGCGCGGCTCCTCACCGACGTCGGGGAGGCCGGGGTCAACCTGGAGGACCTGCAGCTGGAGCACGCCGCCGGCCGGCCGGTCGGCATGGCGGCGATCTCGGTGCTGCCCGGCAGCGTCGAGCACCTCGAGGCGGAGCTGACGGCCCGCGGATGGAGACTGGTGAGTTGAGCACGGCCCTGCAGCACCCCCTCGTCGTCGCGATCGACGGGCCCTCCGGGTCCGGCAAGTCGAGCGTGTCCAAGGCCGTCGCCCGGTCCCTGGAGCTCGCGTTCCTCGACACGGGCGCGTTCTACCGGGCGGCGACCTGGTGGTGCCTGGACCAGGGGATCGCCCTGGACGACACGGCAGCCGTCGCGGCGGCCGTCCGCGCCATGCCGCTCGTCGTCGGTGTCGACCCGGACGCCCCGACGGTCACGGTCGGCGGGACGGACATCGGTGCGGCGATCCGCGAGACCGCGATCTCGGCGGCCGTGAGCGCCGTGGCGACGAACCTCGAGGTGCGCGCCGAGCTCGGTCGCCTGCAGCGCGCGGCGATCGACGCCGAGCGGTCGCCGTCGTCGTTCTCGGGCGGCCGCGGCGTCGTGGCGGAGGGCCGGGACATCACGACCGTCGTCGCGCCCGACGCCGACGTGCGCGTGCTGCTCACCGCGAGCGAGGCCGCTCGGCTCGCCCGCCGGGCGCGCGACGTCCACGGCACCGACGACGCGGCCGCCGTCGAGGCGACCCGCGACCAGGTGCTGCGCCGGGACGCCGACGACTCGACGGTCGTCGAGTTCCAGGTCGCCGCCGACGGCGTCGTGACCGTCGACTCCTCCCACCTCGACTTCGAGCAGACCGTGCAGGCGGTGCTCGACGTCGTCACGTCGGTCGTCGCCCGCGCATGACGGCTTCCGAGCCGCACGTCCCGTCCACCCGCGGACCCGCCTGGTCGCGGTGGATCGGGCGCTTCCTGGCCCGGGTGGTGTGGGACGCCGACGTCGTCGGCGCCCACCACGTCCCCGCCGAGGGGCCGGTGCTCCTCGCCGCGAACCACACCGGCGTCGTCGACGGGCCGATCCTGCTCGGCGTGGCGCCGCGACGGGCGCACATCCTCGTCAAGGAGGAGATGTTCGTCGGGCCCGTCGGGTGGGTGCTGCGGGCCGCCGGGCAGATCCCCGTGGACCGTGAGGGCGGGCGCCCGGCGCTCGTCTCCGCGCTCGGCGTGCTGCGGCGCGGCGACGTCGTCGGGGTGTTCCCCGAGGGGAACCGAGGACGGGGGGACGCGACGAGCGCACGCGCCGGGATCGCGTGGCTGGCGCTCAACGGGCACGCCCCCGTCGTGCCCGTCGCGGTGCTCGGCACCCGGCGAACCGGCGAGTCCGTGAACCACGTCCCTGGCCTGCGTCGACGTCTGGCCGTCGAGTTCGGCGAGCCGATCGTCGTTGAGCGCGCCCCCGGCTCGTCCGGCCGGGCGGCGCTCGTCGAGGCCAACGAGGCCATCCGGGTCGGCCTCGCGGACCTCGTCGACCGGGCTGCCGCTCGTACCGGGCTCACACTGCCCACCGACGATCCGAACCGCGAACGGGCACGCTGAGGAGCAGGCACATGAGCTGGGAGTGGGACCCGACGCTCTACGCGGGCAGCGCGCACCACTACGCACGGGGCCGGATGCCGTACCCCGCCCGGCTGGCCGACGACCTGCGCGACGCGCTCGGGCTCGACGGCACCGGGCGGCTGCTCGACGTCGGGTGCGGGCCCGGCTCGCTGACGAGGCTGCTCGCACCCCTGCACGAGTCGTCCGTCGGCGTCGACGCGGACGCCGACATGCTCGCGGAAGCCGCGCGTTCGTCGGGCGCGGAACGCGTGCAGTGGCGGCACCTGCGCGCCGAGGACCTGCCCGCCGACCTCGGCGTGTTCCGGACGGTGACGTTCGCGCAGTCGTTCCACTGGATGCGGCAGGAGGAGGTCGCCGAGGTGGTCCGCGGGATGCTCGACGAGCGGGGTGCCTGGGTGCACGTGTCGGCGACCACCCACCGCGGTGTCCCCGGCGACGACCCGCTGCCGCACCCGCGCCCGCCGTGGGACGAGGTGGACGCGCTCGTCGCGACGTACCTCGGGCCCGTCCGGCGCGCCGGGCGCGGCACGCTCCCGAGCGGCACGCGCGGGGGAGAGGAGGACGTCATGCGCGCGGCCGGGTACGCCGGTCCGCAGCGCCTGTCCGTCGCGGGCGGCGAGGTGGTGGAACGCAGCGCCGACGACGTCGTCGCGTCGATGCTGTCGCTGTCGAGCTCGGCGCCACACCTGTTCGGGGAACGGCTGGACCCGTTCCTGCGGGACCTGCGGCGGGTGCTCCTGGAGGCGTCGCCCAGCGGGCGGTTCAGCGAGCGGCTGCGGGAGGTGGGCGTGGCCGTCTGGCGGCCGTGACCCGACTCTCGCCCGCGTCGTCGCCCTCCGGTCGGCCGGCAGGGGACAATGGGGGCATGACCGAGACCGATCCCGCCCTGGTGCTGCCCGACGAGACCAGCGACGCCGACCGCGAACGGGCACTGCGCGCGGGCCTCACGGACTACGAGCTGGAGGACGAGGACCTCGCGCTCCTGCACGCCGAGGACGTCGGCGACCTCGGTGACGAGCCGGTGGTCGTGTTCCCCGTGCTCGCCGTCGTCGGGCGTCCGAACGTCGGCAAGTCGACCCTCGTCAACCGCATCATCGGCCGCCGCGAGGCCGTCGTCGAGGACAAGCCCGGCGTCACCCGCGACCGCGTCAGCTACCCCGCCGACTGGTCCGGCCGCCGCTTCACGCTCGTCGACACCGGTGGCTGGGAGGTCGACGTCGCCGGCATCGACGCGCGCGTCGCCCAGCAGGCCGAGGTCGCGATCTCCCTGGCCGACGCCGTGATCTTCGTCGTCGACGCCACCGTCGGCGTCACCGAGACGGACACGCAGGTCGTCCGCCTGCTGCGCCGCTCCGGCAAGCCCGTCGTGCTGTGCGCCAACAAGGTCGACGGCCCCGCCGTCGAGGCCGACGCCGCCGCACTCTGGTCGCTCGGCCTCGGTGAGCCGTACCCCGTCTCCGCCCTGCACGGCCGCGGCACCGGCGACCTGCTCGACGCCGCCATCGAGGCGCTGCCCGAGGTCTCCGCCCACGGCACTCCGCTGCCCGACGGCCCGCGCCGCGTCGCCCTCGTCGGCCGCCCCAACGTCGGCAAGTCGTCGCTGCTCAACAAGGTGCTCGGTGCCGAGCGCGTCGTCGTCGACTCCGTCGCGGGCACCACGCGCGACCCCGTCGACGAGCTCGTGGCGCTCAAGGGGAAGCCGTGGGTGTTCGTCGACACCGCCGGCATCCGCCGCCGCGTGCACCAGACGTCCGGCGCCGACTTCTACGCCTCGCTGCGCACCCAGGCCGCCATCGAGAAGGCCGAGGTCGCCGTCGTCCTCGTCGACGCCTCGACCAAGATGACCGAGCAGGACACCCGCGTCATCTCGCAGGTCGTCGACGCCGGCCGCGCCCTCGTCATCGCGTACAACAAGTGGGACCTCATGGACGAGGACCGCCGCCCGTTCCTCGAGCGCGAGATCGAGCAGGACCTCGTCCAGGTCCAGTGGGCGCCCCGCGTCAACATCTCCGCGAAGACCGGCTGGCACACCGACCGCCTCGTCCCCGCCCTCGAGCGGTCGCTCGAGTCGTGGGACACCCGCATCTCCACCGGCCGGCTCAACGCCTTCCTCGGCGAGCTCGTCGCCGCCCACCCGCACCCCCTGCGGGGCGGCAAGCAGCCGCGCATCCTGTTCGCCACCCAGGCGTCGACCCGCCCGCCGCGGTTCGTGATCTTCACCACCGGGTTCCTCGACCCCGGCTACCGCAGGTACATCGAGCGTCGCCTCCGGGAGACCTTCGGGTTCGAGGGCACGCCCATCTCGATCTCCGTGCGGGTGCGGGAGAAGCGCAAGCGTTGAGTGACTTGGCCCGACATCCGGTCTCCGGTGTCAGGGCAGGGTCGCCGTTGGGGTAGAGTTTCCGAGGCTCCTGCGGGGGCCATCGGGCTGTGGCGCAGCTTGGTAGCGCACTTGACTGGGGGTCAAGGGGTCGCAGGTTCAAATCCTGTCAGCCCGACGCATCAGGCCTGGTGAGACTGTGTCTCACCAGGCCTGAGGAGTATCCGGAGATGCGCGATCCCGCGTTTATCCCGCGTTTCGAGCGGCGCGGAGGGCCTGCGCAGCAGATCACGTGCACCGGCACGCAGCCGCGTTGCGTGTTGCGCACTGGCGTGCGCACCTGCGGGTATGAACACGAACACGCCACCCACACGGGCCCCTGAGTCGGTGCCGACCGACGTCCTCGAGCCGCTGCTCAGCATCGAGACACTGGCCGACTACGTCGGTGTCCCGGTCGTGGCGATCTACCGCCCGTCGAGCTCGAGGCCCACTACTACGCACACAACCCCGCGCCGACTACCGTCGACGCGTCAGTTCCGAGCCTCCACTAAACTCGGAGAGGGACATGCGGGCTCTCTGACCCGGCCCGTCAGGATCGTTCGTCGAACGCAAGCCAGGAGCTCGGCGGGGTGGGACCTGATTGTTGGCTCCACGCTGTGTCGTGCGCCGGCGAGACCCGAACTGCCTTGCCGCGGTCAGACTCGACGTCGGTACCGGCCCGAAGAGGGCGTTGTTGCTGCTCAGCGCGGCAACCTCGCCGCAGCCCTCGCCGCCACCGCCTCCCCTCGCGGCGAGAAGGGCCGCCCACGTCGGTGTGCGACAGTTCCCGGTCCCGCGACCGGACGCTGGTCGGGTGCGCGGCGCCCCGCTAGCGTGACTTCCCACCGTGGTCCACGCCCGACCGGGAGGACTCGCCATGCGATCCGTGGTCGTCACGGGCGCGTCGACCGGCATCGGCCGCGCGACCACCGCGGCGCTCGTCGCCGCACGTTTCCACGTCTGGGCGACAGTGCGCCGGCCCGACGACGTCACGAGCCTGCGGGCCGAGCACGGTGACGCCGTCACGACGCTGCTAGTCGACATCACCGACGAGGGGGCCGTGCACGAAGCAGGGGAGCAGGTCCGCTCGGCCGGGCCGCTGTACGCATTGGTCAACAACGCGGGCGCGGCACTGCCGGGCCCGCTGGAGCACCTGCCGCTCGACGTGCTCCGCCGCCAGCTCGAGGTCAACCTCGTCGCCCAGCTGGGGGTGACGCAGGCGATGCTGCCTGCGCTGCGCGCGAGCCGGGACTCCGGCAGGGACGCGCGGATCGTGATGATCGGGTCGATCGGGGGTCGGATCGCCGGGCCCGTGCTCGGCGCCTACAGCGCAGCGAAGTTTGGGGTCGTCGGTCTGACGGGGACGCTGCGCGCGGAGCTCGCGCCGTCCGGCATCCGAGTACTGCTCGTCGAGCCGGGCGCGATCGCCACGCCGATCTGGTCGCGGGGCGCCACCGCCGGCCAGATCGTCGCGGACGCGATGCCGCCCGAGGGGCTCGCGCGCTACCGCGATCAGATCGACCGGGCCCTGGCGAACGCGCGTCGCTCCGCGGTGCGCGGTGCCGCGCCCGAGCGCGTGGCGGACGTGGTCGTCCGCGCGCTCCTCGACCGGAACCCGGCGCCGCGCCGTGTCGTCGGTCGGGACGCCAGGATCGCTGCTGCGATGGTCCGCGTGCTGCCGCACCGTGCGGTCTACCGCATGACGGCGGCCCGCCGCTGATCACGCCCGTCGGGGAAAGGCCCGCTCAGTGCCGACTTCCTCGTGGCACCGTGAGGACGTAGGTCACGTCGACCGAGAAGCTGCCGACCGGGGCGGCGGTGTCCACGGTTCCCTGGATGCGGATCGTGTGCGTGCCGGGCGGGAACGGCCGCAGCGTCACGTAGTACCCAGCGTCGACCGTCGGGTACACGACCGTCCCAGCCGGCGCGCCGAACACGTTGCCGTCCGGCAGCGTCACCGAGAACACGACGGAGTCTTCGTACCTGATCCGCGACGCGCGCAGCACCGTTCCGTCGACCGTGACGCGCAGGTTGTGCGCCCCGGCGCGCAGGCCCGCGACCTGGCTACGCACGTACGCCGCGGTGCTCTGCTCCGGTGGGTCGCCGGGCGTGGCGCCGAAGAACGCGTTGACCACCGGGAAGACGAGCGTCGTGCCACGCGGGACCGTGCACGTCCGGGTGATCGGCCCGGCGGTGTAGCCCGCGAGGAACCAGGTGTGGTCCCGCTGGCCGACGTCGCAGAACTCGCCCGTTGTGTCGAACAGGGGGCTGGTGGCGGCCGGCTGCGTGAGGCCCCACTGCCAGAACCTGGCGCCGGTCGTCCCGAGGCTCGCGCCGTGCCCGTGGTGGTCGCCGTCCGTCGCGGTGGCCGCGGCGGCGGGCGCGACGAGCGCGACGAGGACGAGCGTGAGGACCACGAGCAGACGTCGCCGGGTGCTTGGGCCGTGGGGACGGGTCGTGGAGCGCATCATGAGGACCTCCGAGGGTCGCGTCGTCGAGACCTGCGCCTCGTTCCAGGGTTCTCGCGGCCCACGACGTCGTCAAGAGCGGTGGGACGGCGCTCGGGCCGACAGACGCCACCACGAGTCGTGGATGACACAGAACACGCAGGTGCCGCCACACGGAAGCGTGGTTCCACGCGGACGGTCGCGGCGACAGGTCAAGGCGCGCCGGGGAGTGCCGCGCCGAGGTCGGTGGCCATCGCGCTGCTCTGGTGCCGGCGCACCCAGGCGCGCACGGCGCGGCGCACCGCCTCGGCGTCGGCTCCCGACGGCGGCGTCGTGAAGTATTCGACTAGGCGGCCGATCGACTGCTGGCGCACGGCGGGGCCGGACTGGTCGTAATAGCCGCGCATGGGGTTCCAGTGCCGCACCCGGCCCTCGGCCAGGTCCTGGTGGAAGTAGCGCCGGAAGTCCTCCGTCCAGACCAGGAGCTCGAGCTCCGCCTTCGACCGGCCGGCCCGCTCCATCGAGACGAGCTCGAGCTCGTGCTGGGCGCACTGGCGCGTCCACAGCGGTGAATCCGCGTTGAGCGCGTTCGGACCTAGGACGACGTATCGGTCCGAGCCGGCCCGGAAGTTGTAGCCGTAGTTCGCCCCGACCGGCTCCGGGACCTCGCCCGCCCTGCGCCGGTCGGGGGAGATCCACCTCCGCTTCTGGTTGAGCCGCACGTCGACGTTGACGACCGGGATTGGTGCGTAGTCGGCGGGGTCCACGTCGGCATGCGCACTCCCCGCGGTGCGGACGGTTAGCCCGAGCACGGCGAGCGCGTTCTGCACGAGCATGGTCATCGCTGCCGCCTGCGCGGGGCCCGTCTGGCCCTGGGCCGCGACGACGGCCGCGTGCCACTGCTCGGGCGTCAGCGGGGTCGTGGTCGGTGCGGGAGCAACGGTGCCGCGACCTTGGGCGGAGCCGCCCGCGCAGCGCTGCAGGCGCAGACCGGCCCGCAGTCGCGGCATCACGCCGTCGAGCTGCGCCCCGCCCGCGTCCCCTGCCCACAGGGAGACCACCGCACCGACCGCGGACCGGTCGGCGTCCTCTTCGAGGCCCGCGATGGACGGCGCGTCGGTGCCGCCGCCGTGCTGCCCGACGTGCGCCAGCTCGTGCGCGACGAGTGCGGAGCCGACGGGGCTCGCCGGCTGGTACTCGCCGGGTGAGAACGCGATGTCGTCGCCCACCGTGAACGCGCGGGCGCCGAGCTGCTCCGACATCGTGCCCGCTGCGACGTCGGTGTGCACGCGCACGTCGGCGAACGACCGACCGTACGCGCGCTCCATTGGGTGGCGCAGGCCGGCATCGAGCGGGTGCCCCGCCCCCAGGCTGTGCCGCACGACCCGTGCGTCGGCCGGGGTGGAGCGGCCTTCGCGCGCCTTGAACAGCGCGCTGACGAGAGCGCCAGCGGCGGCCAGCGCGCGTCCCACGATGCCCTGCGCTGGCGCGGGTGCGCCGGCGAGCTGCGCACGGGCCGCGACTCCTGCTGCGGTGACGTAGCGTCGCGCGTCGCCAGGCTCCACGCCGGGGAGCTGAGCGAGCACGGAGCGCTCGAGGCCGGCGGTGTCCTGGCTCTCGAGCTCGGCGAATGCGCCGGGCAGGGTCACGCGGGCGTCGGCCTGGGCGAGGGCGTCGGCGGATGCCACGGCGCCGTCCAGCTCGGCGCGCAGGGCGGCGAGAAAGGCGGTCCGGCGCATCTGACCGGGCGCCAGTTCCTGCGTGGCGTCGCCGACGACCGCGGCGGTCGTCGGCGCGACCGTCGCGGCGGGCGCTGTGGTCGGCGCGGTGCCCGGGTCGACATCGCGGCCCAGGAGGGCGAGTGCGCGCTGCACGCGGGCGTTGCCGGCGGCGCGCTGGAGCCGGAGGAGGAGGGCGGTGTCGGAGGCGATGCTGCCGTGGCCGAGTAGCAACGTGGGTCGTCCCGCGGTGTCGTGCCGTGTCGCCGCGCGGCGTCGGGTGGTGTCGGCGGCGTCGACACGGTCGGTGGGCTCGTGCGTGCTCACGACGGCCCTGGCCCCGAGGTCGCGAGGCCCGAGGTCGCGAGCACGACGTGGTGCACCCCCGCTGCCGACGTGTGCCGCGCGGTGACCTGGGCGCGCGGGCCGAGGCCGCGCATGACGCGCTCGAGGGCCGCGAGCTCGTCCCGAGCCAGCGGTCGGTGGGACCGCGAGAACGCGTAGTGCCGCACGAGGTGGTCGCCCACGGCCCGCGAGGTCGCAGACATGCGTACCCCGCGTGTGGTCGTGGCCACGACGAGCTGCCCCTGCGCCGCCTCGGCGCCGTGAACGACACGCGCGAGCTCGCGCACGTGCCCCGGCGCGCGCAGCGGTGGGACCGAGCTGGTCGCAAGCAGGACCGCGGCGGCGGCGAGGACGACCGCGACGACGCCGACGAGGGGCAGCGGCACCGCGTCCCAGCCGACGGCTCCGGCCACGAGAAGCCCTCCGGTCACGGCGCAGGCGGTCCACTGAGCCTCCGACAGTCCTGCCCGCACCCGACGGTCGTCGCCGCGGGCCGTCTCGAGGCCGAACCGCACCGCGACCTGCGCGACGAGGAGCACGACCAGTGCCGTGCCGGGAGCAGCTGACGAGAGCGCGACGCCGGCCGTCACTGCCGCGACGGCCACGAGTGCGCCCGCTTCCAGCCCCGCCACCGGCAGGAGGCGGACCCCGACGAGCTCCGGCGCGAGCCCCTCGTCGGCGTGTCCGCTGCCGTAGGTGATGCCGTGGGCGGCCGGTAGACCGTGGCAGCACCCGGCCACGAGGCACCCGACCCGCCCGCAGGCGAGGAACAGCGCCAGCCCCGGGGCGGCGACGTCGAGCGAGGCGGGCACGGGCTGGGTGGTGAAGACGAGCGCGGCGACGGCGACCAGGAGCGCGCCGGCCTCGTCGTGGAAGCACACGAGCCGCGTGCGGCCGGCGACGAACCCGTCCACGGCAGCCACGGTGACGAACCCCACCGCCATGGCGGCGGCGAGCACAGGCGCGAGCCACCACGGCCGCCCGACCACGACCGCGAGCGCAGCGGACGCCGTCGTGCCGAGCAGCACCCCCGCCAGACCGCATAGGGTGAAGCCCGACCACGCGCCTACGCGCAGCCACCGCTCCGCGAACGGCGTCGCACGCCCCACCTCAAAGCGAGTACTCATACCGCCCCCGAGCGCCGCTGGCTCGACGTTCGTACGGGCGGTTGGGCCGGACAAGCGTCCGGGTGAGTACGTCGGGGCACGGTCTGTGCCCGATGGGGCAACGCACCCGCTGCGCGTCCCCCCTCGGTCCTGGTTGGGGCGGACCGGGGAGTCGGCTGGATCGACGCACGTGATCGCGGCGGCTGTCCGGTGGTCACGGTCCGGTCCCGCGTCTCGAGCGGCGCGGAGGTCTTCTCGGCGTGCCGTCGAGCACGATCGGTGCGGTCAGCTTGGTCGAGCCGGTCGGTGCTGACGTCGATGCCTCGGGGGAGGAGTCCACGGGCCTAGATGCCGGCACAGTCGGGCCGGTCGTGGGGCCCCGGCGCCGTGTTCGCGTACCGAGCCCTGGCCGTCGGTTGTGTGCCTCGATCCCTTGAAAGTCCTCTGGCAGTATCACTAGCGTCGGTGGCGCGGACGGACCTACGTCTGCTGACCGGTTGCCGCCAGCACAAGGAGTCCTGAAGCGATGAAGAGTGCCCTTCGTAGGTCCGCCCTGGTCGCCGCGGTAGCCGTTTCACTCATCGGGTCGACTGGTGTCGCAGCTCACGCGGTGCCGACCGGCAGCTTCAAGTGCATCCCTCAGAGCCAGGACTTCATCGACCGGAACGGCAACCACGCCAGGTTCGAGTATCTCGGTGCCGTCTACTCCGCGGGGCACGCCTTCTACCGGTACCACCGCTGGACGTTGCCGTTCGACAACGGCATCTACACCTGCCAGGCGGCCTGAGCGCCCGAACCGCGGTCGACCTGCCCGACGTGTTCGCGGCGCCCCGAGAGGGATGGCGCCGGCCTCGTGCACGCGGGCGCCTGCGGGATGCGTCCAGAGCTCGGCGAGCTGCGCGGGTACGCGGATCTCGATGCTCGCGACGAGGAGCCGGTCACCTCGGGCGATCGCCCCGCAGCAGCCGTTCCAGCTCTGCTCCGGCGTCGGGGCTGCCGGCGTCGGAGAGGCGCTGCAGCTCGCGCAGGTCGCGGTTCTTCGCGGCGCGGCGAGTCAGCAGACGCCCCGCGTGCTGACTGCCTTCGTCGAGCAGCCCGGACAGAGCGTCCAGGTCGTCGCGGGCGTCCGCCAGGTCGGCGAGACGGTCCATCGCGGCTTCGTTCCCTTCGTCCGCGAGTGCGCGGAGAGTGTCTTCGTCAAAGCCGTGGTCGGTCATGCAACCAGCATGTCGCCTGTCCGCCCCTGCCGCCTCGGTCCGGGTAGCCCTCATCAGACCTGTGTCCGAGCGTGCAGCTCGACGACGAGGTGGACGACGAGCGTGCGACGACCGGGCCGGCAGTCGGCACGGTCGAGATCGCCTGCTATCGACGGTGTATCTCCTGGCGCTCGCGTGACTCCTTCCCCGGAGGCTGAGTTGCGGTTCGAGCACGGCGGTCCTGGGGACCTGTTGTGCCGGCTGCCAAGGGGGTGCGGTGACGACTTCGGTGACCGAGACGGTGGAGCGTCTGGTGCGCGCGCTGCTCGTCGCACACCTCGGCGGCACGCCTGCGGCCGAGGACGCCGAGGCGCTCGAGTGGGGGCGCCGGTGGCTGGGCGGGGACCCGGCGCTGTCTGCCGCCGAGGAGCAAGCCGCCGGCACGGGTGCCGTCTCCCCGCGCGTCCGACAGGAGCTCGCGACTGCCGTGGCGGCCCAGCTCTCGGCGGCCGGCGCGGGAGGGGGAGCCCCACTGCCTCCGCTCAAGGAGTCCACCCGCGCTCGGGGCAACGCCACCATGAAGGACGTCCGGACCGAGATCTCCAACGAGGGCGTGCACGGTCCGGTCAAGAACGAGGTGCGGAACGTCACCCGCAACACGGTGGTCGCGGTCGGCGGCGGAGCGATGCTGGCACTCGTGCTGGCCGTCATCTGGTGGCAGTGGACGTCCCGACAGGACTCGTCGGGTGCTCTCGACGCGTTCCAGGGGCGGGCCGCCGTGGCCTGCGAACAGATCGCTGCCACGTACACGCAGCTGTCCGTCGTTCTGGGTGACGACCCCCAGGGGCCGGCCGACCTGAGCGTGTCGACCACGGAGGCGGTCGCGGCGTTGGAGCACCGCCGGGACGTGGTCCAGAGCCAGGTGGCTGCTCTCGAGGCCGCCGAGACGCCCGCGTCGCTCGTCGCAGATCGCGACGCGGTGGTGTCCGCGGCCCGGGCGTTCGTCGACGCGACGCCGGCAGCAGCCGCGGCAATCTCAGGACTGGGCAGCACCATGACGATCGGCCAGATGCACGCGCTGCGCGACGACCCGGCCACGAAGCCTCTGGTCGTCGCGAGCTCGCAGCTTGAGGATGCCCTGGCGGCGCTCTCGGCCGCTCCGTGCCGGTTCGACCCCTCCACCAGCTGAGCCGGGGCCGCTGCGGGGGCGACGACCAACGGCCGGGACACGGACGGTGCCCGGATCCCGGCCGGTTGCGGCATCCGCGACGCATGTGACCCTGGGGGGCGAAGACGCCAGGCCGGCCGAGGGCCTGAGCGACAACTCGTCGAGAGGGCATGTCGCAGTGAAGCTTCCGCATCCACGTGGCCCGCTCAGCCTTGCCGTGACGGAGCTGGTGAGCCTCCCTGTCGGCTCCCGCCGACTGTCGGGCCCCGAGCTGGCGCCCCTGACCAGGCTCGTGCTCGACGGTGCCGTCGACCTCGTCACGGACGACGACGTGCAGCTCGCGCTGTACGTGATGTACGAGCTTGCCTACCGCGGCTTCGAGGGCGTCGACGACGACTGGGAGTGGGATCCCGAGCTTCTGGGCGCGCGCAGCCTCGTCGAGGCCGCCCTCGAGAGGCAGCTCGTCGCGCGGGTCGACGTCCCCGACGACGTGGCGCCGGACCGGGGTGCGGTCGCGGCGGAGCTGTTCGCGCGGACGGCGCCGGCTCCGGGGCCGAGCGTGGCGCGGTACGTGGCGAAGAGGGCGAGCCTGGAGCAGCTGCACGAGTTCCTGATCCACCGGTCGGTCTACCAGCTGAAGGAGGCGGACCCGCACACGTGGGCGATCCCGCGGCTGGTCGGGCGACCGAAGGCCGCGCTGGTGGAGATCCAGGCCGACGAGTACGGCGGCGGCGACCCGGACCGGATGCACTGCGAGCTGTTCGCCCGCACGATGCACGGCGCGGGGCTCGACGCGGAGTACGGGGCGTACATCGAGCAGATCCCGGCCGTGACGCTGGCCGGGGTCAACGTGATGTCCTGGTTCGGGCTGCACCGTCGCTGGCGCGGCGCCACCGCGGGTCACCTCGCGGCGTTCGAGATGACCTCGTCGATCCCGAACCGGCTGTACGGCGACGGGTTCCGGCGGCACGGGTACGACCAGGACACGACCTGGTACTTCGACGAGCACGTCGAGGCCGACGCCGTCCACGAGCAGATCGCCGGCCGCGACCTCGCCGGCGCGCTCGCCCAGCAGGAGCCCGACCTCACGCACGACATCCTGTTCGGGGCGGCCACCTGCCTGTACCTCGACGACCTCGTGGGGCAGCACCTGCTGTCCGCATGGGAAGCCGGCGTCAGCTCGCTGCGGCAGCCATGACCGCGGCCCGAGACCGAGCAGGGCGAGCAGGCACCGCTCCGATCCTCGTGGCGTGCCCCGACGGGCCGATCCTCGTGCGCGGCGACATCACGATCGTCGACGAGGACGGCGACCCCGTGCCGCGTCGTCGCGCCACCGTCGCCCTGTGCCGCTGCGGGGCGTCGGCCATCAAGCCGTACTGCGACGGCACGCACAAGGCGATCGGGTTCACCGCACCGTGACGGCGCCGTCCGTCGCACACGAGGAGGCACCAGCATGCGCGCACTGACCTGGCAGGGCCGCGAGAACATCAGCGTCGAGACGGTCCCGGACCCGGTGATCGTCGAGCCGACGGACGCGATCGTGCGCGTCACCTCGACGGCGATCTGCGGCTCGGACCTGCACCTGTACGCCGTCCTGGGCATGTACCTCGACGCGGGCGACGTGCTCGGCCACGAGGCGATGGGCATCGTCGAGGAGGTCGGCCCGCAGGCCGGCGCGCTGCAGGTCGGCGATCGTGTCGTCATTCCCTTCAACATCTCCTGCGGCACCTGCTGGATGTGCGCTCGTGGGCTGTTCTCCCAGTGCGAGACGACCCAGGTGCACGCGCACGGGACCGGCGCGTCGCTGTTCGGGTTCAGCAAGCTCTACGGGCAGGTCCCCGGCGGGCAGGCGCAGCTCCTGCGGGTGCCCCAGGCCCAGTTCGGACCCGTCGTGGTGCCCGCCGACGGGAGCCCCGACGAGCGCTACCTGTTCCTGTCGGACGTGCTTCCGACCGCGTGGCAGGCCGTCGAGTACGCCGCCGTACCCGACGGCGGGACGGTCGCGGTCGTCGGCCTCGGACCCATCGGCCAGATGGCCGCCCGTATCGCGGCTCATCGTGGGGCGTCTCGCGTCATCGGGCTCGACCTCGTGCCCGAGCGCCTGGAGATGGCGCGCAGGCACGGCATCGACGTCCTGGACGTCAGCCAGGTCGACGACGTGACCGACGCGGTCCGCGCCCTGACGGACGGCCGCGGCGTGGACTCCGCGATCGAGGCCGTCGGCATGGAGGCCCACGGGTCGCCCGTCGCAGCCGGCGCCCAGAGGGTGGCCGGGATCCTGCCTGACGGCCTCGCAGCAGCGGTGATGGAGAAGGCGGGGGTCGACCGGCTCGCGGCCCTGCAGACCGCGTTCGACATCGTCCGCCGCGGCGGCACCGTCTCCATCGTCGGTGTCTACGGCGGCGCAGCGGACCCCATCTCGATGATGCAGCTGTTCGACAAGGGGCTCACCCTGCGGATGGGGCAGGCCAACGTCAAGCGCTGGATCGATGCCCTGCTGCCGCTGGTCTCCGACGCAGCCGACCCGCTCGGGGTCCTCGACCTGCGCACCCACCGGGTGCCCCTCGAGGGCGCTCCTGGCGCCTACGAGATGTTCCAGAAGAAGGCCGACGGCTGCATCAAGGTCGTCCTCGACCCAGCCTCCTGATCGACGGCGCGGTTGCCGACGGGAGTCCGCTGGCTAGTTTCGATCCATGGCGACCGTGTTCCGTGAGCTTCGTTGCCCTCCTTCGGCGGTGCTGGGCGTGCTCGCCGACGGCTGGACGTACGCGACCTGGGTGGTCGGGACGTCCCGCATCCGAGCGGTCGACGGTGCCTGGCCGGAGCCGGGCGCCGAGGTCGCGCACTCCGTCGGCGCGTGGCCGGCGCTGCTGGACGACGTCACCACGGTGATCCGGTGGGACCCCTCGACGGGGATCGACCTCCTGGCGCGCGGGTGGCCCGCGGGCGAGGCGCGGGTCCAGCTGGAGGTCCGTGGTCGCCCGGACGGGTGTGTCGTCCGGATGACCGAGGACGCGGTCCGGGGGCCGGGGCTGCTGGTGCCGCGGCCGTTGCGCACAGCGATCCTCGTGGCTCGGAACCGCGAGTCGCTGCGCAGGCTGGGCTATCTCGCGGAAGGCCGCGCCGGGGGCAGCGGCCCGGTCAGCCCGTAGGAGCCGCCTCCCTCCCTACCGGACGTGCGTGGGGCTTGTCAGGTCGATGGAGTCGAGGGCGCGGGCAGGTGTCGCCTGGAGCCGGAAGAGCCGCCGCTGCACCGCCGCGGGCAACCGCGTCACGAGGCGGACGACCTCAGGCAGCAGGCGGACCTGGACGGCGGTCCGGGGGATCAGCGTGGACATGACCGTGGGCCCGATGTCGCGCGCCCTCGCGACGAGGTCCTCCATCCGGTCTCCGTAGGCGTGCAGGCCCGCTCGGTGGTCGCGGCCTGCTCGGGCGAGCTCCTGTGCCAGGACGTAGGCGCCGACCATGGCGATGCTGGTGCCGCCGCCCACCGCCGGGCCGGGGGAGTACCCGGCGTCGCCGACCAGCGTGACCCGCCCCCGGGTCCAGCCGTCCATCACGACCTGGCTGATCGAGTCGAAGTAGAAGTCGTCGGCGGCATCCATCTCGGCCAGCAGCCGGGGGACCTCCCAGCCGTCACGCCCGTAGATCCGGTGCAGCGCCTGCTTCTGGCCGCGGACGTCCCGGTGGTCGAGCTGGAGCTCCTGGTCCTGGCGGAAGAGGAAGCCTGCCCTCGCCGTCGCGGTTCCGTGGACCGGGTAGATCGCCGCGACCCGGCCCGGGGCGTTCCAGACCACCATGCGGCCGCGCAGGTCGAGGTGGTCGGGTACGGCCGCGAAGGCCAGGTAGCCGCCGAGGAACCGGCGGAACTGGTCCTCGGGCCCGAAGACGAGGCGGCGCACGACGGAGTGCAGGCCGTCGGCCCCGATCACCAGGTCGAACCGGTGGGCGGCGGCGTGGTCGAACGTCACCGCGACACCGTCGGGCTCCTCGAGGATCGAACGGATCGAGTCCTCGAACACGTACTCCACGTCGTTCCGGGTCGCCTCGTACAGGATGGAGGCCAGCTCGCCCCGCATGATCTCGACGTGCTTGCCCGAGATCCCCGCGACCAGCCGGTCGAGCTGGACGTCGACCTCGCGTCCGTCGCGCCGCCGGAACGACAGGGTGTCCGTCCGGGTGCGGGCCTCGACGACCGCGGGGAGCACGCCTGTCCACCCGGCCACGTCCATCGCCGGCCCGAACAGGTCCACGGCGTGGCCGCTGGTCCGCACGCGGTCGAGAGGCATCCGCTCGACGACCGACACCTCGAACCCGTACCGGTTGAGCCAGTACGCAGCCGTGGGGCCTGCGACGCTCGCGCCCGAGATCAGGATGCGCAGGGGCTGCCTGGGCATGTCGTCCACGCTATCCCTGACGTGCCCGCCGGGAGTCAGGGCGGGGTGCTTCACTCGACGGCCTTCCCGCTGATCGGCTCCATGTCCTGGTCCCGCGATGTGCCCATCGCGTGCGTGGCTGTCGGTGATCTGGCGTGGACCGCCCTCACCTGGCCCGGGCGGGTTACCGTGGCAGCAGCGATCGGCATCTGCCCTTGGCGCCCAAGCCCCGCACGCGGCACGTGCCGGCACCGAACAGTCAGGTGCACCATCACCCCTTCATCCGGTTCGTCCGCGCCCGTCCTCCCTCCGGGGTTCCGACCGACGCAGCCTCGTGGGGAGACGTTCCCCCAGCTCACGCACGCCTACACCGAGGTCGCGCAGCAGGTGCGCGAGAGCGGTCTGCTGCGGCGGGCCTACGCGTTCTACGCGGCCGTCGGCGCCGGGCTCGTGCTCGCGCTCGCCGGTTGTGTCGCAGGGTTCCTGCTGCTCGGCGACAGCTGGTTCCAGCTGCTGGTCGCCGGTGCGTTGGGGATCGTGCTGACGCAGACGGCGTTCCTCACGCACGAGGCAGCGCACAAGCAGGTGCTGGCCTCCGGCCCGGCCAACGAGCGTCTGGGCCGCTGGCTCGCGTGCGGCGTCGTCGGCGTGAGCTACGCGTGGTGGACGTCCAAGCACAACCGCCACCATGCCAACCCGAACCAGGTGGGCCGAGACCCTGACATCGACGTCGACACGATCTCCTTCCTCGAGGAGGACGCGGCGAAGGCGACAGGACTCCTCGCGACGATCACGCGCCGACAGGGCTGGCTGTTCTTCCCGCTCCTCACGCTCGAGGGCCTCAACCTGCATCGTCTGGGCGTGCAGCACCTCCTCGGGCGGGGCCCGGTGAAGGCTCGCCGCACCGAGCTGACGCTGACCGTGGTGCGGTTCGCGGTGCTGCTGGGCGCACTGTTCCTGGTGCTGCCGGTCGGCATGGCGTTCGCGTTCCTCGGCGTCCAGCTCGCCGTGTTCGGCGTCTACATGGGCGCGTCGTTCGCCCCCAACCACAAGGGCATGCCGGTCATCGCGCGTGACGTGAAGCTCGACTTCTTCTCCAAGCAGGTCCGCACGTCCCGGAACGTCCGCGGAGGCTGGTGGGCCACCTGGCTCATGGGTGGGCTGAACTACCAGGTGGAGCACCACCTGTTCCCGAGCATGCCGCGCTCCCACCTCGCGAAGGCCCGGTCGCTGGTGCGTGAGCGCTGCCGAGAGCTGGACGTGCCGTACACCGAGACCAGCCTGTGGAGGTCGTACGTGACCGTCGTGCGCTACCTCAACGAGGTCGGGCTGGCCGCCCGCGACCCCTTCGAGTGTCACGTCCTCGCGCGGTTCCGTCCCGTCTGAGCCGTCAGACGACCGCACCGTGCTCGACCGCTACGACGGACACATCCTGGGCTTCGCGACGACCGACGGGCGGCGGATCGTCGTCGGCCGCTGGCTCCGTTCGCCGTGGCCGCCGTTCGCGGACGTGATGACCGAGGACGCCGACGGTCTGCGGACCCTGCTCGCCCCGTCGCGCGCCATCGCCGACGAGATCGCGCAGACCTACGAGTTCGACGCCGTCGTCGTCACCCCCGTCCAGGTGCGGTGCGACCCCTCCGCCCGCCGGTGGCGCGTCACGGCCGGACCGTTCGACGCCGCGGTGGTCGTGGGTGGCAGGACCGCGTTGGGCCGGGTGCTCGGTGCCCTGCCGCGTCCGGTCGCGCAGTCCCGCTCGTTCGCGGCGATGGTGGACCCGCTGGCACGCGTCCTGGTCCCGGGCGTTCGGACCCGCGGGTCGGCCGGCTCCGGGAGGCGCGAGTGGTACGGCGCCGTCGGTCAGCACCGTGTCGTCGAGGTGAGTGCCACCTGGGACGCAGAACCCTGCGGCGCCCTGCTGTCGACGGTGCCCGCCGTGCGCTTCGGCTTCTCGTCCGTCCCGCACCACCCGACGGTGACGGCGGTGCGCACGACCATCGCGCGCAGCGCGTGACCGCCCGGCACCCCACGCGGGTCACGGGCTCACGAGCACCTTCCCGGAGCTGTCCGCCGCGGCCCGCTCGAACGCGGCGGCGACGTCGTCGAGGGGGTAGGTCGCCGAGACGATCTCCGCCGTGGGCAACGCACCGTCGCGGGCGATCTCGATCGACGTCTCGATGTCGGCCTCCGTGTAGGCGGCGCAGCCCTGGACCCGGATCTCCCGGTCCTGGAGGTTCGGCAGGTCCAGCGAACCCGGCCGGGGCGGGACGCCGACGACGAGGAGGGTTCCCGCTCGGCGCAGCAGGCGTACCGCCTGGGCGAGGGAGCGCTCGTTCGCGACGCAGTCGAACACCACGTCCGCCGGCCCGCCGAGCGCCGCGGTCACCCGGACGTCGACGTCCACCGCGCTCGCGAGGGCGCCGCCGGCCGCCCCGACCCGCACGGCGCGGTCGATCTTCGACTGCTCCATGTCGGTGACCACGACGGCGGCCGCCCCGGCGCGCAGCGCCGCGACGACGCTCAGCACGCCGATCGTGCCGGCACCGAGCACCACGACGCGTGAGCCGGTGAGGTCGCCGGCGATGCGTGCGGCGTGCACGGGCGTCGCGAGGCACTCGACGAGGGCGGCGGCCTCGTCGGTCAGGGAGTCGGGCACCGCGTACAGGTTGTGCTGCGGGGCGACGAAGTAGTCGGCCATGGCCCCGGAGAGCTCGCGCGACGGGTCGCACCCGATCCACCGGAGCGTCTCGCACGCGTTGGTGCGGCCTGCCAGGCAGTTGACGCACGCGCCGCACGCGACGTTCGGCTTGAGCAGCACGCGCTGCCCGACGGCGAACCGGTCGGCCTGCGGGCCGGGGGCCACGACCACACCTGTCGCCTCGTGCCCGGGCACGTACGCCGCCGTGAGGAAGGGGTGGTGGCCGGCCAGGGCATGCGTGTCGGACCCGCAGATGCCGACCAGCGTGCTGCGGACCAGCACCTCCCCGGCTGCGGGGACGGGGACCGGCGACTCCTCCACCCGGACCCCGACGGACGGCTCGGCGACGGCTCGGCGCATCGCCCGACCGGCGCCGGCCGGGGTGCTCGCGGGGGTCGTGCTGCTGTGCTGCGTGCTCATGGTGCGCTCCTCGGTCCTGGGTGCCGCCGCGGTGACGGTGCCCGTCGTGACGTGGGTCGTGCGGTTCTCGGTGAGCGGTCGTGGCGTCATGCGCAGGCCCTGGCCAGCTCGGCCGCGTCGGGCAGGTCGGCGCCTCGCCGGGACACCGTGAGCGCGGCTGCCTGCGCCGCCCACGAGAGCACCGGTGCGAGCCGAGCGGTCGGGGCGACCCGCAGGTCGCGCCGGCCGGAGGCGCCGAGCAGCCCACCGTCGCCCAGCCGGGCGAGCAGTGCGGCCATGAACGAGTCCCCGGCGCCGACGGTGTCGGCCACGTCGACGGTGCGTGGCGCGGACTCGATGACGCCGTGCGGTGTCACCGCGACCGACCCGTGCGCGCCGAGAGTGACCACCACGAGAGCCGGTCCGGACGCGAGCCACCGGAAGGCGACGTCCACCGGGTGGCGGTCGGGGTAGAGCCAGCGCAGGTCGTCCTCGCTCGCCTTGACCACGTCGCTGAGGGCGACGAGCCGTTCGACTGCGGGGACCGCGTCCGCCCGCGGGCCCATGAGCCCGGGCCGCACGTTCGGGTCGTAGCTCACGGTCGCCCCGCCGCGCACGGCGCTGAGGAGGGCGTGCACCACGTCGGCGCCCGGCTGCAGGACCGTCGCGAGGGAGCCCGTGTGCACGTGCGTGGGGCGTCGCCGAGCGGCGGCCGCCAGGTCGAGCGACCACGCGATGTCGAGCTCGTACGTCGCGGCCCCGTGCTCGTCGAGCACGGCCCGCGCCGTCGAGGTCGGCCCCTGGGCGTCCGTGACGTCGAGGCGGACCCCGGCCGAGCCGAGGTGCGCCCGGAGGAGGTCGCCGTCGTCGTCACGGCCGAGCCGGGTCAGGAGCGTGACGTCCCGGCCGAGCCGCCCCAGGCCCAGCGCGACGTTGGCCGGGCTGCCCCCGGGGTGGCGCTCCACGCGGCCGTCCGGGCGGACCAGCACGTCGACGACCGACTCGCCCACCACGAGGTGGGAGGTCCGCGCGGTCACCGGGACACCAGCTCACGAGCCGGCGCGGGCGCGGCGGCGGCCTCGACCGGGCGACGCTCCGGGACGACGCCGGGCTGCGGCGGGTGGATGAACAGCGTGAGGACGGCGCCGACCAGGTACAGGCCCGCGTACGCCCAGCAGACGCCGGTGACTCCGAGCGACGGCAGCAGCACCGCCGCGATGGCCGGGCCGAGGAACGTCGACATGCCCGCGGCGAGGTTGTGCGCCGAGATCGCGGCGCCACGGTGCTCCGGGGCGAGCGCCGGGAAGATGGCCCCCATCGGCACGAACGCGGACACGGCGATCCCGAGCAGCACGGCCGCGACGACCATCGCGCCCATGTCGGGGCCGAAGACCTGCGGCACGTAGAGGAACGCGAGCGTCGCGACGGCGCACCCGACGCACCCGTACCAGCGCATCTGCCGCATCCAGCCGAACCGGTCGCCGAGCCGCCCCCAGATGACGTTCGTGAAGATGGTGACGGCGAACATCACGCCCCACAGGCGCATCCACTCGGTGACGTCGAACCATTCCTGCCCGTCCGAGCTCTGGCCCGTGAGGTAGAGCGGCATGACGACCGGGAAGCCGAAGAGCGTCAGGTTGCAGATGACCCGGACGACGGCGGCGAGCAGGATCTGCCGGTTCTCGCCCAGGATGGTGGCGCCGCGCGCGAGCTCACGGAGCCGTGCCCGGCGGTCGAGCGAGCCCGCGAGGGGCGCTGCACCGACGTTCCGGGGCACGAGCGTGAGACACACCAGCACGCCTGCCGCGACGAACGGGAGCGCGAGCCAGAGGGTGCCGTTCTCGCCGACCATCGGGATCAGCACGCTCGGCAGGTACGTGCCGAGCACCCCGATGCCGACGGAGTACGCCGCCCAGTACCAGCCCATCGCGGAGGCGAGCCGTTCGCGCCGCACCGACTGGGCGATGAGGACGACGAACGCGTAGATGAACAGCGGGTACGCGGCCGCCCGGGCGCCGTAGAGCACCAGGATGAGCGGCAGGCTGCCCGACCCGAGGCCGACCGTCAGGAACAGCACCTGCAGCGTGATCCACAGGAACCCGCCGGTGAGCATGGCCCGTCGGGCGCCGAACATCTCGGCGAGCACACCCGACGTCCACGCGGAGATCGCGGCGACGAGGCCGTACACCGTGAAGACGAGGGCCGCGTCGACCTGCGTGTAGCCGAGGTCGACCAGGTACGTGGACAGGAACGTCAGCTCGAAGCCGTCGCCCGCCATGAACAGGGCGATCGCGACGTAGCCGAAGAAGAGCTTGCGTGGAATGCCGAGGACCATGGGAACGCCTCTCGTCACGGGGGCCGACGGGCTCGTGAGCCGTCGTCGTCCGCCTCGATTGCCGGTGACCCATCGTCGATTCGGGCGGCTCCGCGATCTAGCGCGCCCCAGTGCGCGCACCGGTACTTTCTTGCGCCGCGGACGTCCGCCCTGCGGTTCGCGATGCTCCGGGCGGCGGAGAGGCGCACCATGCAGAGGTGGGCCAGACGAGCGTGGTCCGGGCCGGCGGGGGCGCACCGGTCCGCGAGGTCGTCGTGCCCGACGTCGAGAGCACCGTGCGCTGGCACGAGCACGACTACCCCCACCCGCTGGCCCGCTGGCACACGCATCCCGAGGTCGAGATCCACCTCATCCGAGCGGGCACGGGCGTCGTGCTCGTCGGCGACTACGTGTCGAGGTTCTCGGCCGGCCACCTCGTCGTCGTCGGGTCGGGCGTGCCGCACGACTGGATGAGCGACCTCGAGCCCGGGGAGGTCGTCGTCGGCCGCGACGTCGTCCTGCAGGTCGACCCGGACCGGATGTCCCGACTGGCCGAGGTGGCGCCGGAGGCGGCGGAGGGCGTCCGCCTGTTCGCGTCCGCCCGACGAGGTCTCGAGTTCACCGGCCGCTCCGCCACGGACGGTGCGACCGAGCTCGAGGCCGTGGGGCGGGCGACCGGGCTGGAGCGGCTGCAGCACGTGTTCGCGCTGCTGGCGCTCCTGTCACGGGCACCGGCCGACGAGCGACGCGTCCTGGCCAGCGGGCTCTACGTCCCGGTGACGGACGCCGAGGCGCAGGACGCCGTCGAGTCCGTGCTGCGGTACATCGTCGACAACCTGGAGCACGAGATCAGGATGACCACCGCCGCCGACCTGGTCGGGATGAGTCCCACGGCGTTCTCGCGGTTCTTCCACCGGGTCGCGGGCCGAGGCTTCACGTCGATGGTGCGGCGCCTGCGGGTGGTCCGTGCCTGCACGCTGCTGACGGAGACGTCGATGCCGGTCGTGGAGGTCTGCTACGCCAGCGGCTACACCAACCTGTCGAACTTCAACCGTCAGTTCCGGTCCGAGACCGGCACCACGCCGAGCACGTTCCGGCGCACCGGGAGACCGGCTGCCGCCGGCCTCTGACCCGGTCCGGCTGCCGGCGACGAGGCCGAGCAGCGCTCAGCCGTCCGCGTCGACCTCGAGCCGCGGACCGTGCCGCGCGAGCCACGACCGGCCACGCTCCACGTAGGCGCGCCTGGCCGGCGTCCACGCGTCGACGTATCCGGGCTGTCCGCGCTCGGCACCCTCGCGCATGACGGAGTAGCACCAGTCGTGCGTGGCGGTGGCGGCCGCGACCAGCGCGGCTCGTCCGCTGCGGGGCAGCCCGTAGCCGTCCGCCAGCACGGCGAGGCGCTCGCGCGTGCGGTCGGCGAGGTGCGCCGGCACGTCCTCAGGGTCCCGCAGCGGCACCCAGAGCCGGGCGGCGATCCCGAGGTCCCACAGTCGGGACCCGGGGCTGGCGAGGTCGAAGTCGATCAGCGCGACGGCCACGCCGTCCCGGAACACGACGTTGTCCAGGTTCGGGTCGTTGTGGCTGACGAGCGGTCCTCGCCACGCGGCGGGGACCTGGGTCGGCCACGCGAGCCCCGTGGCGTCGAAGGTTCGCACGGCGTCGTGGAAGCGTCGGAGCAGTGCGCCGACGCTCGCCAGGGCGTCGTCGTCCCACGCCCACCGAGGAGGAGGAGCGATCGGGACCGCGCCTGGCAGGTAGCTGAGGACCTCGCGGCCCTGGTCGTCCAGCCCGAGGAAGCGGGGTGCGCCGTCGAAGCCGACACGTTCGAGGTGGTCGAGCAGCGCGTGCACGGCGCGGGCGCCGGGGGCCTGGGGGCGGTGGACGGTGTCGTCGACCTTGAACACGAGGCCGCGGTTCGACGTCCCGCCCAGCAGGGGCGTCTCGTCGGGGCTCGCCGTGGCCGGGGCCATGGTGTCCGCTCCCAGGTCGTCCGACAGTGACCCTGCGATCCTGTCAGTGGCCGGCGAGGATCGCCTGGGCGAGGCGCGTGTGCGTGACGAGGCTCGTGACGTACCCGCCGCGGACGGCGATGCGCACCGCGTCGGCCTTCTCCGCGGCGTACGCGAGGGCGATCACCTCGGGGATGCGTCGCAGCCGGTCCGCGTCGATGCCGATGAGCCTGTCGGCCAGCGAGGCCCGGACGGGCTCGCCGTCGGCGTCGAGCAGGATGCCGCTCACGTCGGCCCGCACACCGCGCTCGTGCAGGTCGGTGCGCTCGGCGGCGGAGATGGCGTCCCAGACGGTGGAGTAGGGCGGGTCCCAGCTGCCGAGCCCGACGACCGCCTTCGTCACCAGGGCCGCCTTGTCGAGCGAGCGCGCGACCTCGGGCTGGCTCCTCAGGACGGCCGCCGTGGTGGCGTCCGGCACGATCATCGGCGCGTAGAAGAAGTACGGCTCGCCGCCGCCGAGCCGGGCGACGTCCCGCACGAGCTCGATCGAGCTGCCGTCGACGTCGGGCCGCGAGAGGGCTCCGGTGAGCTGGACGACGGGGCAGGGCTGCAGCGACGTCATGGAGTCGCGCATCGCGATGAGCGAGCGGGCCCAGCCGAGCCCGAGCACGTCGTCGCTCGTGACGATCTCCGACAGCAGCTCACCACCGGCTCGCCCGATCTGGTCGCGCAGCTGCACGGGGTCCTCGTCGAGGGTGTCGACGACGATCGCGTGCCGCAGGCCCAGCGCACCGCGCAGCTGGTCGGAGAGGTCGACGTCGAGGTCGCCGGGGTGCCGGATCTCGACGTGGACGAGGCCGGTCGCACGGGCGTTCTCGAGGAGCCGCGCGACCTTGAACCGGCTGACCCCGAACTCCTCGGCGATGTCGAGCTTGGACCGGCCGTCGAGGTAGTACCGCCGGGCCACCGACGCCGTGAGGACCAGCTGCGCCGGGCCGATCGACTGCTGCGCCATGCCGCCTCCCGCTCGGACGGACCGCTCAGATGAGCACCCGAGGGCCCATTCTGCCAGCAGCCATTGCGGGGTGGCGACACCGGTGGGAATGTGATGTTTCACCCGCTCACATGAGCAGCCAATGGGGGAGGCCGATGTGACGCACAGGAGCCCGAGGACTGCCGCAGGCCTCGTCGTGGTCGCGGCGCTGTCGCTGGCCGGGTGCGCCGGCTGGGGGAGCGTCGGCAGCGGCGGGGAGGACAGCATCAGCGTCCTCATGGTCAACAACCCGCAGATGGTCGACCTGCAGTCGCTCACCGCCGAGCACTTCACCGCCGAGACCGGGATCCGCGTGAACTTCACGGTGCTCCCGGAGAACGACGTCCGCGACAAGATCAGCCAGGAGTTCTCGAGCCAGGCGGGCCAGTACGACGTGGCGTCGCTGAGCAACTTCGAGATCCCGATCTACGCGGGCAGCAAGTGGATCGCGCCGCTCGACGACTTCATCGCGGCCGACCCGGGCTTCGACCAGGCCGACGTGCTCGAGCCGATGGTCACGTCGCTCAGCGGCAAGGACGGCAAGGTGTACGGCGAGCCGTTCTACGGCGAGTCCTCGTTCCTCATGTACCGCAAGGACGTGGTCGAGGCGGCCGGCCTCACGATGCCGGACCACCCGACCTGGCAGGAGGTTGCGGACATCGCGGCGCAGGTCGACGGCGACCAGCCCGGCATGGCCGGCATCTGCCTGCGCGGGCAGCCCGGGTGGGGCCAGGTGTTCGCCCCGCTGACCACCGTGGTGAACACGTTCGGCGGCACCTGGTTCAGCGAGGACTGGCAGGCCGAGGTCAACGACCTGCCCTTCCGGCAGGCGACCCAGTTCTACGTCGACCTCGTGCGGGACCACGGCGAGAACGGCGCACCGCAGGCCGGCTTCACCGAGTGCCTCAACAACCTCATCCAGGGCAACGTGGCCATGTGGTACGACGCGACGTCGGCCGCCGGGTCCCTCGAGGCGGCCGACTCACCGGTCAAGGGGAAGATCGGGTACGTCGCCGCACCGGTCGTCGAGACCGAGGCCTCGGGCTGGCTCTACACCTGGGCCTGGGCCGTCCAGGAGGCGAGCCAGCACAAGGAGAACGCCTGGAAGTTCATCTCCTGGGCGTCCGGCAAGGACTACGAGCAGCTCGTCGGCGAGACGAAGGGCTGGTCCCGCGTCCCCGCCGGCAAGCGTGAGTCGACCTACTCGATCCCGGAGTACCTCGCGGAGTCGTCCGCCTTCGCCGACCCGACGCTCGACGCGATCAAGACGGCCAACCCGCTGGACCCGGGCGTCCAGCCGCGCCCGGCGCCGGGCATCCAGTTCGTCGACATCCCGGAGTTCCCCGCGCTCGGCACCCAGGTCTCCCAGTTCGTCAGTGCGGCCGTCGCCGGCCAGATGACGGTCGACGAGGCGCTCGACAAGGGGCAGAAGTACGCCGAGGACGTCGCGGAACGCTACCGGGCCCGGGTGGGCACGGACGACTGACGGACGCACGGACGGACACCGAAGGGGGGATCGCATGAGCGCCGCAGTCGAGACGAGCCGAGGGGCACCGACACCCGAGCTGCGCGGAGACGCGTCACCCGCGCTGGCCAGGTCGGCCGCGTGGGCCAGGAGGGGGCCGCTGCTCCCGGCGCTGGTCTTCACGATCGTGATGACGCAGCTGCCGTTCGTGGCCACGCTGGTCATCGCGTTCATGAACTGGAACGCGTACTACCCGGACGAGCGCAGCTTCGCCGGGTTCGACAACTTCCGCCGGGTCGTCACGGACGACGTGATCTGGGACGCGGTCGTGACGACCGTCGAGCTGACCGTCACGGTGGTCGTCGCGAGCGTCGTCCTGGGGCTGCTGATCGCGCTGCTGCTCGACCGGAAGTTCTGGGGCCGCGGCATCGTCCGCACCATGCTGATCGCACCGTTCCTCGTGGTGCCCGTCGCGTCTGCGCTGGTGTTCAAGCACGCGATCTACAACCCCGAGTACGGGCTCCTGAACGGGTCCATCACGTGGGTGTGGGGGCTGTTCGGGGACGACACCCCACCGCAGCCCGACTGGATCAGCTCGTTCCCGTTGCTGTCCATCCAGCTCAACCTCATCTGGCAGTGGACGCCGTTCATGATGCTGATCCTGCTGGCCGGCCTGCAGGGCCGGCCGCTGGACGTGATCGAGGCCGCGCGGATCGACGGCGCCAACTCGTGGCAGATCTTCCGGTCGATGACGCTGCCGCACCTGCGGCAGTACATCGAGCTGGGCGCGCTGCTCGGGTCGATCTACGTGGTGCAGAACTTCGACGCCGTGTTCACGATCACGTCGGGCGGGCTGGGCACCGCGAACCTGCCGTACACGATCTACACGACGTTCTACAACGCGCAGGACTACGGCCTCGCCTCCGCCGCGGGTGTCGTCGTCGTGCTGGCGACGATCATCATCGCGACGTTCGCCCTGCGCACCGTGTCGAGCCTGTTCCGTGAGGAGGGTGGACGATGAGCGCCGTCACCGATGTCGGTCCCATCCCGGCGACCCGCACGGCCACGGGCGCCCCGCGCCGGGACCGCCGCCCGCGCGGCTCCGTGCTGCTCGGCGTCTTGGCCTGGCTCGTCGGCCTGCTGTTCCTGGTGCCCGTGGCGTGGATGGTGCTGACGTCCTTCCACAGCGAGGCCGACGCGGCGACGAACCCGCCCGACCTGACGGCGCCGCTGACGCTGCAGGGCTACCGGGAGTTCTTCGGTGCCTCATCGGGCGCGAGCCCCTGGCCGTCGCTGGCGAACTCGCTGTCCGCGAGCGTCGGGTCGACGATCCTCGTGCTCCTCCTCGCGATCCCCGCGGCCTACGCGCTGTCCATCCGGCCGGTGCGCAAGTGGACCGACGTGATGTTCTTCTTCCTGTCCACCAAGATGCTGCCCGCCGTCGCCGGCCTGCTGCCGATCTACCTGTTCGCCCAGTTCACGGGCCTGCTCGACAACCTCTGGTGGCTGGGGATCCTGTACACGGTGATGAACCTGCCCATCGCCGTGTGGATGATGCGCTCGTTCCTCGCCGAGGTGCCGAGCGAGATGCTCGAGGCGGCGTCCATGGACGGTGCCGGGCTGGTCCGGTCGCTGCGCGAGATCGTCATCCCCGTCGTCTCGCCGGGCATCGCGGCCACGGCGCTCATCTGCTTCATCTTCAGCTGGAACGAGCTGCTGTTCGCCCGGGTGCTCACGGCGACCGTCGCGCAGACCGCGCCGGTCTACCTCACCGGGTTCGTCACCAGCCAGGGGCTGTTCCTCGCGAAGGTGTGCGCGGCGTCCCTCGTCGTGTCGCTGCCGGTGCTCATCGCCGGCTTCGCGGCGCAGGACAAGCTCGTGCAGGGCCTGTCGATGGGGGCCGTGAAGTGAGCGTCTCGCTGAGGCCGGACAACCTGGGCTCGCTCCCGGCGGACGTCGAGGCGCCGGCGTACGACCGGAGCCAGGTGCGGGTCGGGATCGTCCACATCGGCGTCGGCGGGTTCCACCGTGCGCACCAGGCGCTCTACCTCGACCGGCTGATGAACGACGGGAAGGCACTCGACTGGGGCATCTGCGGCGTCGGCGTGCTCCCGCACGACCGCCGGATGGCCGAGGTCATGGCCCGGCAGGGCGGCCTGTACACGCTGGTCGTCAAGCACCCCGACGGCCGCTGGGAGCCACGGGTGGTCGGCTCGATCGTCGACTTCCTGCTGGCGCCCGACGACCCGGAGGCCGTCGTCGAGAAGATGGCCGACCCGGCGACCCGGATCGTGTCGCTCACGATCACCGAGGGCGGCTACAACTTCCACGCCGTCACCGGCGAGTTCGACGGGTCCCAGCCCGACGTCCGGCACGACCTCGAGCCCGGGGCCGTGCCGCGCACGACGTTCGGGCTGGTCACCGAGGCGCTGGTCCGCCGGCGGGCCCGCGGCGTCGCGCCGTTCACCGTCCTGTCCTGCGACAACATCCAGGGCAACGGCGACATGGCCCGGCGCAGCTTCGGGGCGTTCGCGCGCCTGCGAGACCCCGGGCTCGGCGACTTCGTGGATGCCGAGGTCCGGTTCCCGAACTGCATGGTCGACCGCATCACGCCCGTGACGACCGACGAGGACCGCGCCGAGCTGACCCGCCGGTTCGGCGTCGAGGACGGCTGGCCCGTGGTGTGCGAACCGTTCCTGCAGTGGGTGCTGGAGGACGCCTTCGACGAGCGACCGCCGTGGGAGGACGCCGGCGTGCAGCTCGTCGCGGACGTGGAGCCGTACGAGCTCATGAAGCTGCGGCTGCTCAACGCGAGCCACCAGGCGGTCGCCTACCTCGGGTACCTCGCGGGCTTCCGGCTGGTGCACGACGCGTGCCAGGACCCGCTGTTCGCCGACTTCCTCCTGGCCTACATGGACCGCGAGGCGACACCGACGCTCGAGCCGGTCCCGGGCATCGACCTCGACGCGTACAAGCACACGCTCGTCGAGCGGTTCTCGAACGCGCAGGTGCGCGACACGATCGCCCGGCTCTGCGCCGAGAGCTCGGACCGCATCCCGAAGTGGCTGCTCCCCGTGATCCGGCACAACCTCGAGCACGGGGGACCGGTAGAGCTCTCGGCCGCGGTCGTGGCCGGCTGGGCCCGGTACGCGGAGGGCGTCGACGAGAACGGCGAGCCGATCGAGGTGGTCGACCGGCTCCGCGACCGGCTCGTCGCCTCCGCGCGCCGCCAGCGCGAGGACCCCCTCGCGTTCGTGCAGGACCGCGAGCTGTTCGGCGACCTCGCCGACGACCCGCGGTTCACCGAGCCCTACCTCGCCGCACTCCGCTCGCTGCACGAGGTGGGCGCCAGACGCACCGTCCAGGGCCTGGTCGGCAGCTGACGGCTGCGTGGTGTGGCCGCCGCGGATGCGCGCACGACCTCGTCGGAGGCTGGTCCGTGCTCCGGGCTGGGTCTGCCGGGCGTGGGGCCGACGCGACATCGCGCGCTGTCGCCGCCCAGCCGACCACTCAGCGCGGCATCGAGGCCGCGTGGTGCGCGTCCATCTGGGCGCGCGTGAGGGCGTGCTGGTAGAGCGCGACCTCGTCGAGGGAGCCCTTGAAGTTCAGCGAGCTGTCCGGTCCGAGCAGGCTCGGGTCGGCGTACGGCGAGTCGTGCGTGCCGATGGAGAGCCGTGCCTCCGAGTCCGCTGCGCGGTCGACGGTCCCGCTCCACCAGAAGTTGTCCACCTTCACGGACACCGACCTGCCGGTCATGGAGATCGCCACGTAGTGCCAGACGCCGTCGCCGTGCGCGCTGCCCTGCAGGTACTGCTTGGGGGCGGTCGGGCTCGCCTGGTAGACGAAGCTGCCGTACTCGATGGTCAGTCGGTCGCGCCAGCCCGTGGGCGTCACGAACTCCGAGAGCGTGTTGATCGAGCTCGAGTGCGCGTAGCTGTCGAACTTGACGAACGCCTCGAACGTCATGGCGTCGATCGACGGGTACGTGCGGTTCGAACCGAGCGACGCGGTGCCGAGGAAGGCCGTCGCGTGGTTGTGCCCGGCGGACTGCGTCGGGAACGCGCCGGCCTCGTCGCAGCTCGCGGCTCCGTTGTAGAAGCTCGTGCGTCCGTTGCCCGACGAGTCCAGCACGACGCCGCACTCGTCCTCGTCCATGCGGAAGTAGAAGAACGGTCCGTCGGCGACGACCGCGTCCCCGTAGGACCCGAGCGAGGCCAGCGCGGCGGCCGACCACGTGCTCACGGTCGTGGGGGACTGTGCGACGAACGCGGCCGCGCTGGTGCCGGCGCTCGCGAGCCCGACGAGCGTGGCGGCGAGGCCGCAGGCCACGACGGCGGTGAGGGCCGGGGCGTGCCGCCGCACGCGTCCGGCGGGCCGTCCGGCGGGGGCGGCGTCGACCGGTCCGGCAGGGGGCCGCACGAGGGGCCGGGTCGAGCTGCCGCGGACGACGGCTGCGAGGCCGAGCCCGGTCAGGGCGAGCGCTCCCCAGGCCTCCTCCTGGAGCCACACGACCGGGTAGCCGATCCAGGGCACCCGCAGGCGCCCGAGCCACGCGTCGCCGGCCTCGACGTGCGTCGAGTCGGCGGTGGCGTTCGCGTCGCCCTGGGTGACGAGCCGCGCGTCGTCGTCGAGGGCGACGACGCGGTGGGTGAGCAGGCCGCCGTCGTTGAGGGGGTCCTCGATGGTGACGATCTGGCCGGGGCGGATGTCGGCGAAGTCGATCGGCGACGCCGCGACCACGTCGCCCGTCATGATCGTCGGCTCCATGGAGCCCGAGCGGATCGTCGTGACGTTCATGCCGAGCACCGTGAACAGCGCCGGCCAGAACGCCAGCCCGGCGACGACCGCGAGCACCAGGCGCGAGACGAACACGCGGACGTCGGTCCACGCGCTCACCTCCTCGAGCGTCTCGGGGGAGGTGTCGGGGACCGACAGGTCGCCCGACAGGTCGTCTTCCATGGCTCTCACCTCCGTCGAGGTCGTGGGGTGGCGCGGCGGCGGCCGGTCGGGGCCGGCCGCGCCGCAGTGGGCCGGGGGGCGCGTCGCCCGCCCGGTGCGTCCGTCATGACGCGATGCTGGCCGCCTCCCAGGCGAAGACCAGGCTGGTGTCGACGCCCTGGACGTCGCCCTCCGTGACCGTGCTCGGCAGGCTCCACGCGATCGTGTAGTCCTTGGTCTCGTCACCGCTGCCGGCCGCCGTCCAGGTGCCCACACCGTCGGCCGAGCTGCTCAGGGCCGAGAAGTCGGCGAGCGGGCCGTCGTAGATCGGGTCGGTGACGCCCTCCTCCGTGATCGTGAGGTGCATGGCCTGGGCGAGCGTGTTGTCCGTCTGCGGATCGCCCGCCGCGAACATCGTGACGTCGGCCGCGACATCGCCGTCGTACGTCACGACGACGGTCTGCGAGCCCGAGTCGCCCGGGACGATCTTGTCGACCTCGAAGACCGCCTGGCCGACGTGGTCGTTGGTGAGCTCGACCGTGCCGGAGGACCAGGAGTTCGAGTCGGTCTGCGTCTGGGCGGTGAATGCGGCGGACGACGTCTGGGCGACGATCAGGCCGGACGCGAGGAGACCGGCCGGGACTGCGGCGAGCTTGGCGTACTTGCGGATGTTCATGACCCCTCCAGGGCTTCGTCTCTGCGGATGTCGTGGGCCCGACCTGACCGGTCAGGGATCCCACATGACTGCGAGCCTCGTGACCGCCTGGACGGGGCCGGTGGCCCCGCGGTGGCGTTCCCGTTCTTCGCTTCCTCCACACTGGTCCTCGCGGCGCCGCGTCTCACCGGCCGAACTGCGAGAACTCCGTGCCGATCGGGTACCGCGACGAGCCGTTCGGCTGTCCGCCCTCTGGTCCGGGAGCGAGACTGTCCCCGTGAGCGACCAGGGGCTGACCCGGGCGTCGAGGCTCGAGGGGCGGACGCTGCTTCTCGCGCGGATCACGCTCGCCGGGGTCGCGCTCGCGTGCGCGGCGTGGTCGCTCCGCGACGGGGGGCCGGCCGGTCCCGAGATCGTCGGCGTGGTGGCCGGGCTCGCGCTCCTGCTGGCGCCGCGCTGGCCGTTGGTCGCCGTCGCGCTCGGGCTGGTCGACTATGGGCTGAACGGGCTGACTCCCGCGCTGATCTTCGCCAGCGTGATCCTCACCGCCCTGATCCGGCTCCGCCCCTGGCTCGCCCTGCTCGGCGTCGCCACGGTCGCGTTCGTGATCGGCCTCCTACGCGACCCCGCGGTGTGGGCCGCCCTGCGGGACGCGCTCGGCCTCGTCGTCCTTCCCGGCCTCATCGGTCTGGTCGCCCGCGGGCGCACCGACCAGGCGGAGCTGCGCCAGCAGCGTGACCTCGAACGACTCCGGGCCGTGGAGCTCGATCGCCGCAACGCGGACATCGCCGCTCGGCTGCAGATCGCCCAGGAGCTGCACGACGGCCTCGGGCACAAGCTCAGCCTCATCGTCCTCGGTCTGTCCGGGCTGGACGGGCTGATCCCGGCGGGCGACACCCGCGCCCGCGGGCTGCTCCAGGAGATCCAGACGACGGGCCGCGACGCGATGACGGAGCTACGGCAGACCGTCCTGAGCTCGCGCGAACAGCCGACGCACGACGAGGGCGGTGCTCAGGACGGGCTCGCGACGATCGTCGACCGCGCCCGACGAGCAGGTCTCGACGTCACCCTGGGCGACGTGAGCCCCGCCCCGCTCGATCCCGCCACGCAGCAGCTCGTCGAGCGCGTGGTCACCGAGGCGGTCACGAACGTCACCAAGCACGCCGCGGGCGCCGCGACCGTCATCTCGACCGAGACCTCGCCCGACGGCGACCTCGTCGTCGACGTCACGAACGGACGGGCTGCGAGCGACGCACCGGAGATGGCAGGGTCGGGAACGGGGCTGACGACACTCCGCGAGGCGATGACGGCAGCCGGTGGGCTGCTCGAGGCCGGCCCGACCCCCGACGGCGGATACCGACTCCAGGCGACGTTCCACCGATCGACCAACTCGACGGAGGTACTCGATGCCCACGATCCTGCTCGTTGACGACGACTCCCTGGCGCGCCTGGGCATGCGCGCCGCGCTCGGCAACGAGCCCGACATCGAGGTCGTCGGCGAGGCGGCGGACGGTGTCGAGGCGGTCCAGGCCGTCCGCGCGCAGCGACCGGACATCGTCATCATGGACATCCAGATGCCGCGCCTCGACGGCGTCGCCGCGACGCGGGAGATCCGGGCCCTCCCGGACCCGCCCCGCGTCCTGGTCATCACGGCGTTCAACGTCACCGACAACGTCGTCGCGGCCATCGACGCCGGCGCCAGCGGCTTCCTCCTCAAGGACTCGACGCGTACCCAGCTGGTCGCGGCCGTACGCGCCGTCGCCGACGGCGATCCCGTCCTCGCCCCGGCGAGCGTCAAGCTGCTGTTCGCCCAGGTCGAGGCCGCGCGGCGGGACAGGCAGGGTGCCCTCGCGCGGCTCGCCGGGCTCACACCGCGCGAGCTGGACGTCCTCGCGCTCCTCAGCGAGGGGAAGACCAACGCGGAGATCGCGCGCGACCTGTTCATCGGCGACGCCACGGTGAAGTCCACCGTGTCGCACCTCCTCGAGCGCATCGGCGTCGAGAACCGCACGCAGGCCGCGATCCTCGCGCACCGCGCAGGTCTGTCCCCGGCTGGCGAGCGCTGACGCTGCCCGAGCCTCCGTCACGCGGGTACCGGGTGGGCGGCGCCGCGATCCGCTCCGCCTGGTGATGCGGTCCTACCCGGGCGGGTGGATGGTGTCGGTGGACCCGCGGGTCCTCTCGCGGCGTGGTCGCGTCGGCGTTCCCCGTCTCGCGGACGCGTCTCGTCCAGCGCCAGGGTGGATGCCCTGACGTCCCCGGCGGCGAGCTCGACGGTGAGGTCGACGGTGCCGGTGGGGAAGCCCAGCACCGCGGCTGAGCGGTACGGAGGCGATGCCGACAGCCGCGCACGGCGACAGCGCCTCGGCCCGGCACGTGCGCGGGGTCCGAGCCACCCGTCGTCCACCACTCGCGGTGATCACATCTCGGAGGTGTTCCCCATGGCAAGGCTCGGACGAAGGACTGCCGCGATCGGCGCGGCCTTCGCACTCGCACTCATGGCGGGAGGAAGCGCCCCCGCGGTCGGCGGACCCGACGACGACCCGGCGTCGGCCTCCACCCGGAACCACGCCGGCAGGACGATCGAGCGGAAGGTCGACCGCCTGCTCTCCCGGATGACGACGCAGGAGAAGCTGCAGCAGGTGCAGCTGCTGTCCGACGGCCAGGTCACCGACGCCGACGCGAGGGCGGGCGTCGGCTCGGTGTTCAGCCTCGTCGACCCCGTGGCGATCAACCGCCTCCAGCACGTCGCGGTCGAGGAGTCGCGACTGCACATCCCGATCCTCTTCGCCTACGACACCATCCACGGTTACCGCACGATCTTCCCCGTGCCGCTCGGTGCGGCGAGCTCCTTCGACCCCGCTGTCGCGCGGGCCGACGCCGTCGTCGGCGCGAAGGAGTCCGCCGTCCAGGGGCTCAAGCAGGTCTACAGCCCGATGGTCGACGTCTCCCACGAACCCCGGTGGGGCCGCATCGTCGAGGGTGCGGGGGAGGACCCGTACCTGGGCTCGGTGATGTCGGCCGCACGCGTCGAGGGCACGCAGGGCGAGGACTACAGCGCCCCCGACAAGGTCGTCGCGAGCGTGAAGCACTACGTCGCGTACGGCCAGCCCGAGGGCGGCCGCGACTACAACACGACCGACCTGTCCGAGTCCCGGCTGCGCAACCTGTACCTGCCGCCGTTCAAGGCCGCCGTCGACGCCGGGGCCGGCACGGTGATGTGCTCGTTCAACGCGATCAACGGCGTTCCCGGGTGTGCCAACAAGTACACCGAGACCGACATCCTGAAGAAAGAGTGGGGCTTCGACGGCTTCGTCGAGAGCGACTACACCGCCGTCGCCGAGCTGCGCGCGTGCCCGCCCGTCAAGCCGGACAGCGGCCCGTGCGGCCACGGCATCGCCGCCGACGGTCCCGGGGCCGGGGCGGCCGCCCTGATGGCCGGCACCGACTCCGAGATGGTCAGCACCAACCTCCGCGACTACGGCCAGGAGCTGCTCAGTGACGGACGGATCACCATGTCGCGGCTCGACGACGCGGTGCGGCGGATCCTGCGGGTCAAGTTCCGCGCCGGGCTGTTCGACCACCCGTACGTCGACGTCGGCACCGCGAGCGACCCCGCGAGCTACGGCCGGCCGGCCGACCTGGAGCAGAGCCGATGGGCCGCCGGGCAGTCGATGGTGCTGCTCAAGAACGACGGCGGGGCCCTGCCGCTCGACGCCACGAAGTCGACCGCGCTGATCGGGCCGTTCGGCCAGACCGTCGACGAGATGCTCGGCCCGTGGTCGGGTCGTGGCTCCGACGACCTGGCACCGGCGTTCGTCAGCCTCCTCGACGGGCTCACCGCGGCCACCTCGGCCCCGGTCACCTCCACCGCGGCGTGCAACCTCGCGCACAACTTCGACCCGCCGAACAACGCCGACCCGCCGATCACCCCCGACGACGAGGTGTGCGCAGGCCCGGGCGCCGACGGGACGACGATCGAGGACGCCGTCGCAGCGGCGAACGGCGCCGACCAGGTCGTGCTCGCCCTCGGCGAGAGCGGCTTCATGAGCGGTGAGTCCAACAGCCGCAGCCAGCTCGACCTCCCGGGCCACCAGGAGGACCTGCTCGACGCGGTCGTGGCGACCGGCAAGCCCGTGGTCGTCGTGCTGTTCAACGGTCGCCCGCTCGACCTGACGGCCGTCGTGGACAAGCCGGCGGCGATCCTCGAGGCGTGGTTCCCCGGCACCGAGGGCGGCAACGCGGTCGCCGACGTGCTCTACGGCAAGGTCAACCCGGGGGGCAAGCTCCCGGTCTCCTTCCCGCGGGGTGTCGGCACGGTGCCGTACTACTACGACCACGAGCCGTCCGGCCGGCCGTGCGACGCGACCTTCAAGTGGAACGCGCGCTACCGGGACCTGCCCACCTGCGACCCGCTCTACCCGTTCGGCTACGGGCTCAGCTACACGTCGTTCGACGTCTCCGACCTGAGCCTGAGCCGCACGAGCGTCGGCCGCAACGGCAGCGTCACGGCGTCGATGGTGGTGACGAACACGGGCGACCGAGCCGGTGACGACGTCGTGCAGCTGTACGTCCACGACCCCGTCGCGAGCCTGTCGCAGCCGGTCCGCCGGCTGCGCGGGTTCGAGCGTGTGACGCTGGAGGCCGGGGCGTCGACGACGGTGACGTTCACCCTCGACAAGGACGACTTCGGCTTCTACGACAACCGCGGCAGGTTCGTCGTGGAGCCGGGCACCATCGAGGTGTACGGCGGGGACTCGTCCGCCGCCACCCTGACGGCGTCGTTCACGATCACCCGGTGACGAGCGCATGACTGCTGCACCGCCGTCACGGGAGCAGGGCCGGTCGTCGCCGTGCGCCGCTGCCGTGACGGCGGTCGGCCCGTCAGGACCGGAGGAACTCCAGGAGGTCCGCGTTGATCGTCGCGGCCTCCGTGGTCGGCATCCCGTGCGGGAACCCGGCGTACGTCTTCAGGGTCCCGTTCTGCACGAGCTGCGCCGACAACGGCCCCGAGTCGGCGTACGGGACGACCTGGTCGTCGTCGCCGTGCATCACGAGCACGGGCACGGTGATCGCTCTCAGGTCCTCGGTGAAGTCGGTCTGCGAGAACGCGACGATGCCGTCGTAGTGCGCCTTCGCGCCGCCCATCATCCCCTGGCGCCACCAGTTCTCGATGATGGCCTCCGACGGCTCGCGGCCGGGCCGGTTGAACCCGTAGAACGCGGTCGCGGGCAGCTCGCGGTAGAAGTTCGACCGGTTGGTGGCCACCTGCTCCTGGAGCCCGTCGAAGACCTCCTGGGGCAGGCCGCCCGGGTTGGCGTCGGTCTTCACCATGATCGGCGGGACCGCGCTGATGAGGACGGCCTTCGCGACGCGGCTCTCGCCGTGGCGGGCGATGTAGCGGACGACCTCGCCGCCGCCGGTGGAGTGGCCGACGTGGACGGCGTCGTGCAGGTCGAGGTGCTCGGTGAGGGCCGCCAGGTCGTCGGCGTAGTGGTCCATGTCGTGCCCGTCGGCGACCTGCGTGGAGCGGCCGTGGCCGCGACGGTCGTGCGCGATGACGCGGTAGCCGTGCAGCAGGAAGAACATGAGCTGCGCGTCCCAGTCGTCCGACGACAACGGCCAGCCGTGGCTGAACACGAGCGGCTGGCCCGAGCCCCAGTCCTTGTAGAAGATCTCGACGCCGTCGGTCGTGGTGATCGTGCCCATGCGGTCCTCCGTGAGGTCAGGAGCAAGCGGACCCTTGTGACCCTAGGTCGGCCGCGTGGCCGACGCCTGCCGTCGAACCCGACCCCGACGGGTCGCGCCCCCTCAGGCCCGTTGCGCCGTGCTCGGCTCCCTGGCTGGGGCGCCCACCCGGGCGACCTCGGCCCGGGCGTGCCGGACCGCGTCGGAGTCGGCGCCCCGGGCGTCGGCGACGTCGTGGGTGAGGTCGAGGATCGCGTGCCGGAGGTGCCGCTGGGCCGCGCGTGCACGGTGGTGGGGTGCGGCCTTCCTGGCCGCCTTGCGCGCCGACCGGTCGAGGACGGTCTCGAGCTCGGTTGCGGTGAGCGTGCCACGGTCGATCTCGGGCGCGAGGATGTCGCGCACGAACTGGTGCTCGAGCGGTGCCGCGAGGCGGAACGCGACCGTCAGCAGCGAGAACCCGACGACCACCGAGGCGGCCAGGACGCCGAACAGGGCGAGCGCGTTGGCGCCCCCGATCCCCGCGGCGTCGTCCCAGGTGAAGTGCAGGAACATGCCCGCCAGGACGAACGCGATGCCGCGAGCGGCACGGCGCGGCTGGGCCGGGCTGCCGAGCAGGTAGACGACGCCGCTGCACACCAGTGCGCTGAACAGCGGGTGGGAGATGAAGCTGACCGCGATCCGGGTGAACGACATGTGCACCGCGTTGCCGACGGGGTCGGTGCCGAAGGCGAACGCAGTCGAGTTCGCGGCGTAGAGGAAGTCCTCGAAGATGGCGAACCCGAGGCCGATGAAGGCGCCGATCACCAGCCCGTCGTTCGCGGTGCGGACCAGTCGCGGCGCGAGCCCCATCAGGAGGATGAAGCCGCAGAGCTTGGCCGACTCCTCGGTGAAGGGGGCGGTGAGGCCCGCCGCCCAGCTGCTGGCCCACTCCTGGCCGAACAGCTTCGGGTAGATGCTCAGCAGGGCGGAGTTCACGGCGAGCGCGAACGCGAACGTGGCCGGGATCGCTCCCCAGACCGCGCCCGCGACGACGAGCCCCGCCGGCTGGCGCTCCCACCGGTCGATGTGCCGGAACCAGAGCCACCACGCGGCGCCGCACAGCGTGCACAGGACCGCGGCGATCGCGAACGCCTCCGCGAAGTACCCGGCCTCGGGGTCGTAGTACGCCAGGAGCTGCACGAGCCCGACCGTGGTCAGGACGACGTAGACCCAGAAGCACAGGTTGTGCGGCTGGACGAAGACGAACCGTTCGCCCCAGCCCGACACCTCCAGCGCCTCCTGCTGCCGGCGCACGGACTCGGGCGTGGCGGCCGTGGGGCCTTCGGCGGTGTCGTTGCTCACGACGCGCTCCCGTCGGTCGAGCTGATGCTGGCGATCATCTCCGCGATGTCGTCTGCCGCGGCGTTCATCTGCTGCGGCGGCCCGTACGCGGTGACCTTCAGCCCGGTCCCGTCGATGACGAAGGCCGCGATGAGGCCGTCGCCGTCGACGCTGCTGTACGTCTGCACCACCCCGACGTCGCCCGCCGGCGTGGTGATCGAGACGGGGTCGGCAGCGACCTTGAACGTCGGGTCGCTCGTGGCGCTCGTGACCTTCTCGATCTGCTCCAGGAGCTCCGCGGGAGTCCCGTCGAAGTCGTCGGGCACGATGCTCAGGGTCACGCCCTGACCCGTGACCGTGGCCGCACCGCCGGCGCCCGCCGGCCCGCTGTCACCCACCCGGTACCCGCTCTCGACGTCCCAGCCCGTCGTCGGTGTGAACACGATCGTGTCCGTCAGCGCGAGCTGCTCACCGGCGCCGACCGGGTCGTCCCAGGGGATCGCGTCGTCGATCCGTGGCACGACGACTGTCGCGACGAGGAACACCGCGACGACGAACAGCGCGTACGGGAACGACCGCCGGTCGAGGCCGAGGAAGCGGTGCTCCACCGGCACCCGGGACGTCGAGCTCGCGGAGGCAGACATCGTGCCCTTCCTGGCGAGGGTCGCCACCCGTCGGTCCGGTCGTCTGTCAGGCGAGCGGGCCTGGCGAGCGCCGCGCCTCTCGAACCTATGTCGCCGTCCGGCGATCTGCCACGGCACCTCAGGACATCCACCCGGGCCGGGTCGCTCCCGGGACCGCCGTCGGTCGTGGCGCGACCAGAGGGCGGCGAGCGGTGCCGGCCCTCAGGGCTGCCCGAAAGGCCTCGCCGGGAGGTGCCTCCCGGGCCGACTGTGAGGACAGTCCCATGTCGTCGGGGGTCACCGTGGACCGTTTGGCAGTGGACCGGAACTTCGCGAGCCTGTCGTTGAAGGACCTGGTCGAGGCTCGAGACAACTACCACTGGCACCTGACGTCGATGACGAACGTCGTCGGGACGGCCGTGGGCCTCTACTACATCCGGAAGTCCGACCCGTGGCCGAGCGAGGTCCATCCCGCGAGGGCTGAGCGCCGTGCGCCGGGCAGCAAGGAGCCGCGGACCTTCGCGAAGAGCGAGGTGCGGTCCTACTCCTGGCCCTGCGTGCTGGTCCTGGTCGACCACTGGGTCGACCGGGACGAGTTCGGTACCGGCGAGGGCCTGGTCCCGCCGGGAGACCTGGTGCCCAAGACCCTGTACATGCCGGACGGCCGGACGGTCCCGGTGTGCGTGGTGGAGGTCGACCGGGAGGAGCCGGCGAGGGACCTCCTGCCGGCGTGGACGTGGCCGAAGTCCGTGGTTGGTGGCGGGTTCCCGTTGATCTCGCGGTCGCAGGGCGTGGACCACATCGCCAGCGTGGGCGGGCTGGTGACCGACGGGCACACGGTGTACGCGCTGACGAGCCGGCACGTCGCAGGACCGGAAGGGTCGCCGGTCGAGACGCTGCTGCGTGGTCGACGGGTCGTCGTGGGGTCGTCCTCCAGCAAGCAGCTGACCCGGATGCCGCTGTCCGAGGTCTACCTCGACTTCCCGGTGCGACGCACGTTCTTGACGCTGGACGCCGGTCTGGTCGAGGTGGGCGACCTGGACCAGTGGACGTCCCAGGTCTACGGCCTGCCGGCGTTGGGCGAGCTGGCCGACCTCAGCGAGCGCAACATCGGCACCCGGCTGATCGACGCCCCCGTGGTCGCGTTCGGTGCGGCCTCCGGCCGGCTGGACGGGCGCATCGCCGCGCTGTTCTACCGGCACCGCAGCATCGGCGGGTACGACGAGGTCACCGACTTCCTCATCGCCCCGGCGCCCGGCACCCCCGGGTCTCAACCGGGGGACTCCGGCACCATGTGGCACCTGCTGGGGGAGGACAGCGACCGGCTGCGGCCGATCGCCCTGCAGTGGGGTGGGCAGAGCTTCATCGCCGACGGAGGCACGAAGAACTTCAACTTCACCTTGGCGGCCAACCTCACCAACGTCATCCGGCTGCTCGGTGTCGAGCTCGTGCTGGACCACAACCGTGGCGCTCAGCCGTTCTGGGGAAAGACCGGCCACTACGGTGTCGCCGCCCTCGCCTGCGGGCAGGTCACCTCCCCGCACCTGAAGACGCTGATGCGCGAGAACGTCGACCGGATCAGCTTCCCTCTGGGCGACCTGGACCCCGGCACGATCGACCAGGCCACGAAGGACGCCAAGAAGACCGGCGGGTTCATGCCGCTGGCCGACGTGGCCGACCTGATCTGGAAGAACCTGGCCAGCAAGGTGCCCGGCGGACGGGACACCGGGTTCAGCGGGCACGGCACCAGCGGGCCGGAGCACCCCACCCACTACGCCGACATCGACGTCGTCGACGCAGCAGGGACGACGCTGCGCCAGCGCTGCGTCGACGACCCCGCGAACGTAGCCGTCGCCGTCTGGCAGGCCAGCTACACCGCCCTCGGCGAGACGGGGTCCTCGGACCGCGGTCTGCTGCCTTTCCGGGTCTGGCAGTTCTACGACGAGATGGTGGCCGCGCTGACCGCCGGCGACCTGACGCGGTACGTCTGCGCGGCCGGGCTGATGGCCCACTACGTCGGAGACGCGTGCCAGCCCCTGCACGGCTCGCACCTCGCCGACGGGATCGACGCCGGCCCCGACAAGGGCAAGGGCCACGGGGTCCACTCGGCCTACGAGAGCTACCTGGTCGACTACAAGGCCGACCAGATCCTGGAGGGGCTTCCGGCCGCCGTGGAGGCACTCGCCCAGGACGCACGTCCGCCGATCACCTCGGGCCAGGAGGCCGCCGTCGCCGTCGTGCGCCTCATGGACCGCACCGCACGCACGATCGACCCGCTCACGCTCGTCGACGCCTACGCCGCCACCCAGACCGGGCAGACGAAGAACCCGACGCACAACCACGCCGTGCTCGACGCGCTGTGGGCGCAGTTCGGCGACGCCACGATCCGCGTCCTGGCCGACGGGGCTCTTGCGCTGGCGGACCTCTGGGAGTCCGCGTGGGTCCAGGCTGGGGCGGAGCAGCAGTTCTCGGCTGCGAACCTCGTGGCCGTCGACCGCGATGCGCTGCGGGCCCTCTACGAGGATCCTGGCTTCGTCCCCTCGCTCGACCTGGATCACATCAGCGCCGTCCTCACGTGAGCGAGGTGAGGAACCACTGCCCGGAAGGAGATCACCCCGCATGGGTTCGACGTTGCCGCCCACGACAGACACCGGAACGGACTGGCGGGTGCTCGACGGCGTCGCGACGGCATGGTTCGACGCGCCCTCGCTGATCGAAGGGGCCGCGCTGGCCGGGCACGTCGTCGAGCTGTCGGGTGCGATCCTCGTCGACGTGCGCGCGACGGGCGTGCGGGTGCGCCTCGACTCGGACGCGCACGCCGAGGCGGTGTCGGCGGCCGCGAAGGATCTCGGGCTCGCCGCGAACCCTGCCGCGCTGCAGCGCCTGAGCGTCGTGCTCGAGTCGGCGGACCCGACCGCGGTGCGGCCGTTCTGGGAGCGCGCACTCGACTACGTGCCCGGCCAGGACGGTGGTCTGGCGGACCCGTTGAGGCGCGACCCCGCGATGCGGGTCCGGCCGTCGACCGAGCCACGGCCGTTGCGCAACCGCATCCACCTCGACGTGGTGCGCCCCGAGGCGGAGGTCGAGCGGGCCGGTCTCGGGGAGGCCTACGGAGCGTTCGGGGTCTGTCACGCCGACCCCGACGGCAACGAGGTCGACCTGGTGCCGGGCGGTGCGCTCGGCGAGGGGACCGGCACGGCCGACTGGCAGGCGGTGTTCAGCGCCATGGCGTGCTATCGCGTGGCCTCGACGGCGCAGCAGCGTGACCTGGTCGTCGCGGCAGCGGCGCTGGCCCACGCGGCGGGGTTCCCGCTGCTGCTCGACGTCCGCCCCGGGCTGGTGATCCTCGACAGCGGCAAGGACCTGTGGGAGGCCGACGCCCACGGGCTCGACCTCGACTTCACCGACCTCGCCGACAAGCTCCAGACCGCCGCCCGCGACGTCGGAGCCACGGCGGACCCTGGGCTGCCGCGCTTCGTCCAGCTCTTCCTGGACGCCGCCGACGTCGCCGCCGTCCGCGCGTTCTGGGTCGCCGCGCTCGGATGGACCGGCGACCGGCGGGCCGGGCTCCCGGACATCCACGACCCGCGCTGGCTGAACCCGGTGCTCGTCTTCCAGGAGATCGACACCTCGGAGACGGAGCGCCGCCGGCAGCGCAACCGCATCCACGTCGAGCTCGCCGTGCCCGCGGACCTCGCGCAGACGCGCCTCGCCGCGACCGTCGCGGCCGGTGGCCGGGTCCTGGACGAGTCGGAGGGCCGCTGGCGCGTCTCCGACCCCGAAGGGAACGAGCTGGTGATCGTCAGCGGGGCATGAGCTCGCGTTCCGCTGCGCTCGGCGACCAGGTCAGTCGAGCACCAGGTCCGCGCCGGCGCCGCCGAGCAGCTCCCGCAACCGTGCGGCCTCGAGCAGGTTCGCGTCGAGGTCTGACCGCGCCTTCTGCTGCGCGGACGCCGGCGCACGCTCGACGAACGTCGGGTTGGCCAGGCGCGCGGACAGCTGCTCGATCTGCGCCAGATCCTCCTCCAGGCGCCTCGCCAGGCTGCGCCTCTGTCCTTCGGTCAGCCGCGGTGCGGCCGGCAGGGTCAACGTCGCACCGAGGCGGCTGAACGTGGTGCCCTCCCTGGGGTCACCGTCGGTGAGCCGGGCCGTGCGGCACAGCTCGGCCCACAGCGTGACGCGTTCACCGCGAGCCGGGAGCGGCGCCATGTCGAAACCCTGCCGCGCCCGGTGCGCCCGAGCCGCGTCCCGCAAGGCTCGCAGCTGATCGCCGGCAGCGGCGGCCTCGGCGTCCGGTGGCGACGGCGACGCGAACCGCTCCCGGTCCATGACGCCGGACCAGCCGAGGTCCTCGGCGAGCTCCTCGGTGGTGAACGGCAGCATCGGGTGCAGCGCGAGGAGCAGAGCGGTCAGCGCGTACGAGAGCGCGGAACGGGCCTCGTCGTCGCCCGCGTACAGGTCGTCCTTGCGCGCCTCCAGGTAGAGACCCGACAGGTCGTCCTCCGCGAACGCGGTCAGCGCACCCGACGCCCCGGCCAGGTCACCGGCGCCGTAGCCCGCCGCCGCCTCGGTGAGCGCGGCGTCGAGCCGGGTCAGGAGCCAACGGTCGAGCAGGTGGGCCGGCGCGGGCCGGTCAGGGCGCCAGGTGCACCCGAGCCGGGTGGCCAGGCTCGTGATGCTGCGCGCCTTGTTCAGGAAACCGCGAGCCCAGCCGAGGTCGTCGGGCCCGAACGAGATGTCGGCACCAGGGCGAGCCTTCCGGGCCAAGGCGAGCCGCAGCGTGTCGGGGCCGTGCTCGGCGACCAGGGGGAGCGGGTCGATCGTGTTGCCGAAGCTCTTGGACATCTTCTTGCCGTGCTCGTCGCGGATCATGCCGTGGAAGAGCATCCGGCGGAACGGCGGCGTCCCCGTCAGGTGGGTGCACAGCAGCATCATGCGCAGCGCCCAGAAGAAGACCAGGTCGTTGCCGGTGACGAGCAGGTCGTTCGGGTAGAACCGGCGCAGGTCGGCGGTCTCGTCGGGCCAGCCGAGCGTCGACAACGGCCACAGGGCCGAGGAGAACCAGGTGTCCAGCGTGTCGGGATCCTGCTCCCAGCCGTCGGGGACGTCCTCGTCGGACGCGAACGCGCGGGCCTCGCCCTCGGGGGAGTACCAGATCGGGAGGCGGTGACCCCACCACAGCTGCCGGGAGATGCACCAGTCGCCGAGGTCGTCCGCCCACCGCAGGTACTCCCGCTGCGCGTCGAGGGGCTCGACGAGGGTCGCGCCTGCCGTGACCGCACCGGTCGCCGCAGCGGCCAGGTCGCTCGTGCGCAGGAACCACTGCGGAGTCGCGCGGACGTCCAGCGCGGCACCGCAGCGCGAGCACGCGAGTCCGGTCGGGGTCGCGCTCGCCTCGATGTCGGACAGGGTCGTCGCACAGCCCGGGCACCACAGCGTCTCCCGCTCGGCGCGGTAGATCAGACCCTCGTGGAACAGCCGGACGAACGCCGTCCGCGTGGCCCGGCTCGGCCCGTCGTCGAGCGTGAACGTCAGCCGGTCCCAGCAGGGGCTGGTGCCCAGCTGCCGCATCTGGTGGGTGATGCCGGCGGTGCACGTCGCCTTCCACTCCCACGCGCGTCGGCCGAACGCGTCGCGGCCGATCTCGTCCTTGCTGGTGCCCTCGTCGCGCAGCTGCCGCTCGAGCAGGGCGTTCGTCGCGATGGCGGCGTGGTCGAGACCCGGGATCCACAGGGTGTCGGCGCCCAACATCCGCTGCCGGCGGGCAAGGGCGTCGGAGAGGGTGTGCTCGTAGGCGTGCCCCATGTGCAGGTCGCCGGTGATGTTCGGCGGCGGAAGGATCATCGCCCAGGTGGGCGTGCCGGCGGTGCCACTGGTGGTGAAGGCGCCGGAGTCCTCCCAGCCGCGGTAGCGGTCGCTAAAGGTCGTCGTGTGCATGGTCGTCCGTCCGTTCGTACGGGTCCTGGGGGAGTGACGGCTCGAGTCGAGATCTGCTCGACGAGCACAGGAGTGCCCCCGCCTGAGGTCCTGAGGACGGGCGAGGGCTAACGTACGAACGCGGGGCGCAGCGAACCCATGAAGCGGGGTGCGCGAGCGCGGGCCATGGGGTCATTCTGCTCCTGCCGGGACGGCCGTGCACCCACCTTCTGACGACCAGGAGACCGGACCCGTCGCCGGATGGCGGGTCCGTTCGCAGGTCCAGGTGGTTACCGTTCTGGACAGGTGGTGTGAGGACGAGCCGAGTTCGGAGTGGTGAGCAATGCAGCGCATCGCGATTCGTCGCAGGGTCACGCGGATCACGGGGGAGTCCGGTGCGCGAAGCACGGAGGACGTCCTCGCGGCGGAGGAGCCGCTCGAGATCCGGGTCGGTGGCCGTCCGCTGGTCGTGACGATGAGGACTCCCGGGCACGACGTCGAGCTCGCCGCCGGTTTTCTCGTCTCGGAGGGCGTCGTGACGGACGCCGCGCACGTCGCGACCGCCCGGTACTGCGGCGGGGCGACCGACGGCGGGCTGAACACGTACAACGTCCTGGGCGTCACCCTCGGCCAGGGCGTGCCGGCGCCGGACCCGAGTCTCGAGCGCAGCTTCTACACCACCTCGTCGTGCGGGCTGTGCGGCAAGGCCAGCATCGACGCGGTGCGGACGCTCTCGCGGTGGACGGTCGCCGACGACGCGTCCGGCGTGCCTGCGGGCCTGCTGTCGACGCTGCCCGACCGCCTGCGCGCGGGGCAGAAGGTGTTCGACTCGACCGGGGGCCTGCACGCGGCAGGGCTGTTCGACGCCACCACGGGCGAGCTGCTGGTGCTGCGCGAGGACGTCGGCCGGCACAACGCGGTCGACAAGGTGATCGGCTGGGCGCTGCTGGACGGGCGGCTGCCGCTGCGCGGCACGATCCTCCTGGTGTCCGGCCGCTCTTCGTTCGAGCTGGTGCAGAAGGCCGTGATGGCGGGCATCCCGGTGCTCGCGTCGGTCTCGGCGCCGTCGTCGCTCGCCGTCGACCTCGCGAACGAGGCGGGTCTGACCCTCGTCGGGTTCCTGCGCGGGCCCTCGATGGTCGCCTACTCGCGACCTGAGCGTGTGCTCGTGGCGGTGGACGCGTGAGGGTGCGCAAGCCTCCGGTGGAGGACCCCACGTACGACGGGCTCGTCGTCGAGGACCCGCAGACGTCGGCGGCCGGCCCCTCGGCCGTCACGAACGCCATGGTGTACGCGCTGCGTGAGCTCGGTCCGGCGCGCACGCTCAAGCTCCTGAGCAAGATCAACCAGAAGGACGGCTTCGACTGCATGAGCTGCGCGTGGCCCGACCCGGGCCATCGCTCTCCCGCGGAGTTCTGCGAGAACGGCGCACGAGCGGTCTCCTGGGAGGCGACGCAGCTGACCGTCCCGACGTCGTTCTGGGCGGACCACCCCGTCTCGGACCTCCAGGACAGGTCGGAGTACTGGCTGGGCCAGCAGGGGAGGCTCGTCGAACCGGTGCACAAGGCGGCCGGCAGCGACCACTACGTCCCCGTGGGCTGGGACGACGCGTTCCGGCTGATCGCTGGCAAGCTCCGCGGGCTCGACTCACCGGACCAGGCGGCGTTCTACACGAGCGGTCGCGCGTCCAACGAGGCGGCGTTCGTCTACCAGCTGTTCGTCCGTGCCTTCGGCACCAACAACCTGCCGGACTGCTCCAACATGTGCCACGAGTCGACCGGCTCGGCGCTGATCGAGACGATCGGGATCGGTAAGTCGACGGTGTCGTACGACGACTTCGCGCACGCCGACCTCATCGTCGTCATGGGTCAGAACCCGGGGACGAACCACCCGCGCATGCTCACGGCCCTCGAGAGCGCCAAGCGCAGGGGAGCGGCCGTCGTCGCCGTCAACCCGCTGCCGGAGGTCGCCCTCAAGCGCTACAAGAACCCGCAGACTGTGCGGGGCATCGCCGGGCGCGGGACGGAGCTCGCCGACCAGTTCCTGCAGATCCGCAGCGGCGGTGACATGGCGCTGCTCCAGTGGCTCTCCAAGCGGGTGCTCGAGGCAGAGGAGCGCGCGCCGGGCACGGTGCTCGACCATGCCTTCCTCGCGGAGCACACGCTCGGCCTCGACGACTTCCGGAACCACGTCCAGGCCCTGGACGAGCGGGAGGTCGAGGCCGCCACGGGGCTGACGATCGACGAGATCGACCGGCTCGCCGACCGCTACCTGGCCGCGGACCGCGTGATCGTCACGTGGGCGATGGGGCTGACGCAGCACCGCAAGGGCGTCGACACGATCAAGGAGATCGTCAACCTCCTGCTGCTGCGCGGGAACATCGGCAAGCCGGGCGCCGGCGCGTCGCCGATCCGCGGGCACAGCAACGTGCAGGGCGACCGGACGATGGGCATCTGGGAGCGGGTGCCCGACTGGTTCCTCGACGCGCTCGGCGCCGAGTTCTCGATCGTCCCGCCACGGGCGCACGGCGTCGACGCGGTGCGCTGCATCGAGGCGATGCGGCGCGGCGAGATCAAGGTCTGGTTGGCGCTCGGCGGCAACCTCGTGGGCGCGATCTCCGACACCCGCGCCGCCGAGGAGGCGATGCGCGGCACCGAGCTCACCGTGCAGGTGTCGACGAAGCTGAACCGCTCGCACGTCGTGACGGGCGCCGAGGCGCTGATCCTGCCCACGCTCGGACGCACCGACCTCGACCTGCAGGAGTCGGGCCCGCAGTTCGTCACGGTCGAGGACTCCGTCTGCGCCGTTCACGCGACCCACGGAGCGGTGCTGCCGGTCTCGCCCGACCTCCTGTCCGAGGTGTCCATCGTCACGCGCCTCGCTCGGGCCGTGCTCGGCGACGACGGACCGATCGACTGGGCCGGTTTCGAGCGCGACTACGACACGATCCGGGACTCCATCTCGCGCGTCGTCCCCGGCTTCGACGACTTCAACGAGCGGGTCCGCCGGCCGGGCGGGTTCGTCCTGCCCCACGGGCCGCGGGACTCGCGGACGTTCCCGACGCCGACCGGCAAGGCCATGATCACCGTCAACGAGCTGCTCCCGGTGGAGTGCCCCGAGGGGCGACTGATCCTCCAGACCGTGCGCTCCCACGACCAGTTCAACACGACCATGTACGGCCTCAACGACCGCTACCGCGGCATCCGCGGCGGCCGGGACGTGGTCTTCGTGAACCCCGAGGACCTGACGGACCTCGGGCTGGCCGACGGCGACCGCGTGGACATCGTCAGCGAGTGGCCCGACGAGCCCGACCGGGTCCTGCGGAACTACCGCGTCGTCGCGTTCCCGACCGCGCGGGGCTGTGCCGCGACCTACTTCCCCGAGGCGAACGTGCTGGTCCCGCTCGCGAGCACGGCGATCGACAGCAACACACCCGTGTCGAAGGCGATCGTCGTGCGGCTCGAGCGGACCTGACCGCACGGGTCGTCGGGCGCCCTCGGGCCTCGACCCGGCGGACGTCACCACGAACGAGCCGGGCGTGGCGGGTCAGCAGTCCGGTGGTCAGGAGCCGGCCACCAGTCACACGGACCGAGGCGCCGGCGGTTCGTGCGCCGCCGGGGTCTCGAGGGGATCTCGATGTGCGGTCTCGATGGACCGGGCCGAGGATGAAGGCCGCGACGTCGGGAAGCGAGCGTCGGATCACGACCTCCGGAGCTCTCGATGTGGTTCTTCTTCCTGCGGCGCCTGCGCCTCCTCCTCGTCGTCGCCGTCCTGCTTCCGGTCGTCGCGGCGATCGCGCGCCGGCTGGCCGAGCGGCTCGAGCAGCGGGGCGCCGGTCCGGGCTCGCGCGGTTTGCGCATCGTCGAGTCGAGCGCCCTGCGGGCGAGGTCGGTGCTGCGGTGACCACGACGTCCGGACGACGACGCCCAGGCGACGCCCGGCGCCCACGAGAAAGCTCCTGCCGCGGACCGGTGGCATCGGGGTCGTTCTCGACCCGGGCCTAGAAGACCGCCTTGCCTCCGGTGACGCCGAGCACGGTGCCCGACACGTAGGACGCCGTGGCCGACGCGGCGAGGAACACGAACGCGGGTGCGACCTCGGCGGGCTGTCCTGCCCGCCCGAGCGGTGTGTCGGCACCGAACTTCTCGATCTTCTCCGTGGGCTGGGTGGCGGGCTGGAGCGGTGTCCAGATCGGGCCGGGCGCCACGGCGTTGACGCGGATGCCGCGGGGACCCAGCTCGCTGGCCAGGTTCACGGTGAAGTTGTTGATCGCCGCCTTCGTCGCGGCGTAGTCCAGCAGCGACTCGGACGGCTGGTAGGCCTGGATCGAGGAGTTGTTGATGATCGCGCCTCCCTCGCCGAGGTGCTCCAGCGCGGTCTGCGTGATCCAGAACAGGGCGTAGAGGTTCGTCTTGACGACGCGGTCGAGCTGCTCGGTGGTGATGTCGGCGACGGAGTCGCGCCTGGCCCACTGGAAGCCGGCGTTGTTCACGAGGACGTCCAGGCCGCCGAGCTCGCCGACCGCGCGGGTCACGGCTCCCCGTGCCTCCGCCTCGACCCGCAGGTCGGCGGGCACGAGCACGCACCTCCGACCGGCGCGCTGGACCCATTCGGCCGTGGTGTCGGCGTCGGGCTGCTCCTCGGGCAGGTAGACGAGGGCGACGTCGGCGCCCTCCCGGGCGAATGCGATCGCGACGGCCCTGCCGATCCCCGAGTCGCCGCCGGTGACGAGCGCGCGACGGCCCTCGAGCAGTCCCGATCCGCGGTAGCTCGCCTCGCCGTGGTCGGGGACCGGATCCATCGGTGCGGTCAGCCCGGGCGGCTCCTGCTGCTGGGCGGGGAACTGCTGGTCGCTCTCGGACATGCCGGTTCCTCCGGGGCGGATCGACGTTCTTCGGGCAACGAGCCTGCCACCGGCATCGGGGTCCCTCCACCGGAGACGACATCCCGGCGGACCCGGAACCAGGGCACGATCGGGTCGTGCAGCTGGTCCTCCTCACCGACACCCACGTGCCCGCCCGCGCCCGCGACCTGCCTGCGCCCCTCTGGGACGCGATCGACGCCGCGGACGTCGTCGTCCACGCGGGGGACTGGGTGTCCACCGGGCTGCTCGACCTGCTCGACTCCCGCACGCGACAGCTGGTGGCCAGCTACGGCAACAACGACGGCGCCGACCTGCGCGCCCGGCTGCCGCTCGTGGCTCGTGCGGACCTGGACGGGGTGCGGCTCGGGGTGGTCCACGAGACGGGACCGGCCACCGGTCGCGAGGCGCGGTGCGACGTCGCCTACCCGGACCTCGACGTCCTCGTCTTCGGGCACAGCCACATCCCGTGGGACACCGTGACGCCCGGCGGGCTGCGGCTGCTCAACCCGGGTTCGCCGACGGACCGGCGTCGTCAGCCGGTCGCGACGTTCATGACGGCGTCCGTCGCCGACGGCGCGCTCACGCAGGTCGTCCTGCACCCGGTGCCGCGCTCGACGCGGTAGGACCGGCAGGTCCCGCGTCGGCGGCTTCGGGGCAGGTCACGGCACGGATGGGAGCGCTCAGCGCGCGGACCGCGCGGATCGCCCCTAGATTCGCTCGTCGCCGCACCCCCGCGGCTCGGATCGATCGAGGAGCCCCCCATGACCCCCTCAGGCATCATCTCCGCCATCATCATCGGCGCCATCATCGGTGTGCTCGGCAGGCTCGTCGTGCGCGGCAAGCAGAACATCTCGATCCTCGTCACGATCATCGTCGGGATCGTCGCGGCCCTCCTCGGGACCTGGCTCGCCGGCCTGGTCGGCGTGGAGACGACCGACGGGGTCGACTGGATCGAGCTGCTGTTCCAGGTCGTCCTCGCGGCGATCGGCGTCGCCATCGTCGCCGGCTCTGGTCGCCGTCGCTGAGGGCGTCACCTGGTCGACCCCGCTGTGGCCGGTCGTGACGGAGGGGCGTGAGATGCGCCCTTCGCACAGCGGGGCGACCCTGGTCGCATGACCGAGCAGACACCCGACGACGAGACCCGCGCGCACGCGACCGAACCCGCCGAGGGGGGCGAAGCGACGTCCACCGCCGACGGGACCGACGGACGTCACCACGCCACCGAGCCGGCCGAGGGCGAGGACGTCCCCGAGGGCTGACCCGGGCGGCGTCACGGCCGAAGGTCGACCTCCGTTCGTCGGCCGGTGGGCGCAGGCGCGGCGGGCAGCTGCACCGAGACGCGCAGGCCGCCGTCGGCCCGGGGCGTCAGGCTGAGGCGTCCGTCGTGGGCCCGGGTGATGCTCGTGACGATCGCCAGTCCGAGTCCGACCCCCGCGTGGTCGCGGTGCACGCGTTCGGTGCCGCGCTGGAACGGCTCGGTGAGGGTCGCGACGAGCCCAGGAGCGAGCTTCTCGCCGGTGTTCTCGACGGTGAGCGTGACGGCTCCCGGGCGTGCCGTGGTGGTGACCTGCACGGCGCCACCGGCCGGGAGGTTGTGCACGATCGCGTTGTGCACCAGGTTGACGGTCAGCTGCAGCAGCAGGGCGCGCGACCCGACGGTCGGCGTGATGTCGCCGGAGGTCTCGAGGGTGACGCCGCGCTTCTCGGCGATGGGCAGGAGCGTCTCGGCCGCCTCCTCGGCGAGGAGGGACAGGTCGACGCGCTCGGCGGTGAAGGACCGTTGGTCGGCGCGGCTGAGCAGGAGGAGCGCCTCGGTGAGGTCGATCGCGCGGGCGTTGACGGCGTGCAGGCGGTCGAGGAGCTCGTCGTGGTCGTGCGTGGGGTCCTGGCGTGCGACGTCGAGCAGCGCCTGGGTGGTCGCCAGCGGCGTGCGCAGCTCGTGGGAGGCGTTCGCCGCGAACCTCCGCTGCTCCGCGAGGTGCGCCTCGAGCCGGGCGAGCATGGCGTCGAAGGCGTCGGCGAGCTCACGGAACTCGTCGTCGGGTCCCGGGAGCCGGATGCGGTGCGAGAGGGAACCGGTCGCGGCGACGCGGGTCGCGTCGGTGATGCGGGCCAGGGGAGCGAGCATCCGGCCCGCGAGGACCCACCCGCCGACGAGCCCGAGCACCAGCAGGAACAGCAGCGCCCACGACGCCCGGGGGACGAAGGCGCGGATCAGGTCGCCCCGGTTGGGGATAAAGCCGCCGGGGCCGAGGATCACGTCGTCGTCGGGGACGTAGCGCAGCAGGAACACCCACACGACCGCGAGGAGCAGGACGCTGGCGACCATGAGGAACCCGGCGTAGCTGAGGGTCAGCTTGAGCCGGACGCTCAGGCCGGGCTCCCTAGCCACCGGCCGGTCCGGTGTCGATGCGGTACCCGGCCCCGGGCACGGTCGCGATGAGCCACGGCTCCCCGAGGCGCTTGCGCAGCGCCGAGACGGTGATGCGCACCGCGTTGGTGAACGGGTCGGCGTTCTCGTCCCACGCCCGCTCGAGGAGCTCCTCGGCGCTGATCACCCCGCCCTCGGCCGCGACGAGGACCTCGAGGACGGCGAACTGCTTGCGGGTCAGCGGGACGTAGCGGCCGTCGCGGTAGACCTCGCGGCGGAACGGGTCGAGCCGCAGCCCGGCGATCTCGTGCACCGGCGGACGGTGGTGGGCCCGCCGACGGTCCAGCGCCCGCAGCCGGAGCACGAGCTCACGCATCTCGAAGGGCTTGGTGAGGTAGTCGTCGGCACCGAGCTCGAACCCGGACGCCTTGTCGTCGAGCCGGTCGGCGGCCGTGAGCATGAGGATCGGCATGCCGCTCCCGGAGGCGACGATGCGCTGCGCGACCACGTCGCCCGACGGCCCCGGGACGTCGCGGTCCAGGACGGCGATGTCGTACGCGTTGACCCGCAGCAGCTCCAGGGCCGTGTCGCCGTCGCCCGCGACGTCCGCGGCGATCGCTTCCAGGCGCAGCCCGTCGCGGACGGCCTCGGCCAGGTAAGGCTCGTCCTCGACGATCAGCACACGCACGCTCTCGAGCGTACGAGGCGCGACCTATCGTCGAGATATCGAGATCCGCGTACGTGGTGGCAACACGCGGTCGCGTTCGCTGGTGGCATGTCCTGCACCACTCCCACCCGCACGGTCGCCCGACGACGCCGCGCGACCGTCCTCGCCGCACTGACGATCGCCGTCGCAGTCGTCGCGGCTGTCCTCCACGCACTCCTGGCCGACCAGCCGTCGACGGCCTCGCCGCCGTCGGGCGCCCCCGATGCGCAGCTCCGGGTGGCGGCAGCCCCGCGCGCGGACGCCGCGCCCGCCGACGCGCCGCCTGTCGACAACCCCGGCTCCGCGGGGGCGGACGGCGAGGTACCGGACGGCACGACGGTCTTCGACGACGTCCCGGCGGTGGCCCGCCTGGACGCCGACCTGCTGGACGCCGTTCGCCGGGCGGCGACCGACGCGGCCGACGAGGGCGTGACGTTCTACGTCAACAGCGGGTGGCGCTCCCGGGCGTACCAGGACCAGCTGCTGCGCGACGCCGTCGCGCAGTACGGCTCGGCCTCGGAGGCGGCCCGGTGGGTGGCCACGGCGGACACGTCGCCGCACGTGCAGGGGCACGCGATCGACGTCGGGAGGTGGGCGGCCACGTCGTGGCTGTCCGAGCACGGCGCCGGTTACGGTCTGTGCCAGATCTACGGCAACGAGCCCTGGCACTACGAGCTGCGCCCCGAGGCCGTCGTCGGCGGCTGCCCGGCCATGTACGCCGACCCGACGCACGACCCGAGGATGCAGCCGTGACGAGCACCATCGACCCGACCAGGCCCCGGCCGCCGGCCGGCACGAGCGCCCCGGCCGGCACGCGCGGCAGGTCCGCGACCGTCCTGGTCGGCCTCCTCGTCGTCTACCTCGTCCTGCTCGCGTGGGCCGTGCTGTGGAAGCTCGAGACGCCGTGGGTCGGCGGCGCGTACCGGCGCGTCGTCAAGTTCGTCCCGTTCGTGTCGACGGCCCGCACCGGCGCCAGCACGCCCGTCGACGTCGTCACGAACGTCCTGCTCTTCGTCCCCTTCGGCGTGTACCTCGGGCTGCTCGCACCGAGATGGTCGTGGCGGAAGGTCGTCGGGGCGGCCGCGGGCGTGAGCCTCGTCCTGGAGGTCGCCCAGTACGTGCTGGCCGTCGGGAGCACCGACCTGACCGACGTCCTGGTCAACTCCGCCGGGGGCGCGGTCGGGCTCGGTCTGCTGGCCCTGGCACGTCGCAGGCTCGGGGACCGGACCGGCGCTGTGATGGCGAGGGTGTGCGCGAACGGCACAGTGCTCGCCCTGGTCGCGGCGGGCCTCGTCGTCGCCTCCCCGGTGCGCTACGCGCCGCCCGGGCAGCACGACCGGGACGTGCACGTACCGCTGCACGACGGCGACCTGGGGAGGCCCGGGCCCGCGCCATGACGTGGCAGGTGCGCCATGCTGAGGGCCGGCGCCGAGACGGGCGCCACGGGTTCCCGACGAGGAGTGCACGCATGGAGTACCGCCAGCTGGGCAGGACCGGTCTGACCGTGTCGGAGATCGGGTACGGGGCGTGGGGCATCGGTGGGTCGATGTGGCTGGGCGCCCGCGAGGACGACTCCGTCGCGGCGCTGCACCGCGCGATCGAGCTCGGCGTGAACTTCGTCGACACCGCACGCGGCTACGGCGAGAGCGAGCGCATCGTCGGGAGCGTCCTGAAGGACCACCCTGACGTGCTCGTCGCCACGAAGGTCCCGCCGAAGAACTACGTCTGGCCGGCTCCCGGTGGCCTGCACCCGGACGAGACGTTCCCGGGAGACCACATCCGGCAGAGCCTGGAGACCAGCCTCGCCGCGTCGGGCCGGGAGGCGTTCGACCTCCTCCAGCTCCACGTCTGGAGCGACGAGTGGGTCGGCCGGGGCGACTGGCTGGAGACGGTCGCGGACCTCCGTCAGGAGGGCAAGATCCGCTTCTTCGGCGTCTCGGTCAACGACTACCAGCCCGAGAACGCGCTGGAACTCGTGCGCAGCGGCACGGTCGACACCGTCCAGGTCATCTACAACGCGTGGCACCAGCAGCCGGCCGAGCAGCTGCTGCCCGCGTGCGCGGAGCACGGCGTCGGGGTGATCGTGCGGGTGGCGCTCGACGAGGGCGGCCTGACGGGGCGCGTCACCGCGGGCTCGACGTTCCCCGACGGCGACTTCCGGGCCACCTACTTCGGCGGCGACCGGCGCGCACAGGTCGAGCAGCACGTCGAGGCGCTGGTCGCGGACCTGGGCATCGGGACGGACGAGCTGCCCGACCTGGCCCTGCGCTACGTCCTCGACCACCCCGCGGTGTCGACGGTGATCGCCGGCATGCGGACAGTGCGCAACGTCGAGCGCAACGCCGCCACCAGCGACGGTGCCCGGCTGACGGCAGAGCAGCGGAGCGTCGTCGAGCGGCACCGGTGGGAGCGGAACTTCTACGTCGCGCCGAGCGACCAGGACTGAGACCGGCCGGCCTCGCGACGGGCGATCCCGGCCAGCAGGTCGGCCACCTGGACCCGCGGGTCGTCCCTCGAGTCCACCTGCACGAACGAGCGCAGCGGAGCAGGGGCCGGCGCCGTCGCACCGGCGAGGAACGTGCCGAGCCGGGCGACGCGGCCGGGGGTCAGCGCACTCTGCTCGTCGTGCACCACGGCGACCGACCGGTGCCCGGCGCTCCACCGCAGCAGCGTCTCGGCGAGCGCGGGCACCATCGGCTCCAGTGGTGGAGGGAAGGCCGGGTCCCGCTCGACGAGCCGCGCCATGACCTCCTCGACCCGCGCCTCGGTCACGCCGCGCAGGGCGGGAAGGTCGGCGGGCATCGTCGCGAAGAACCGGTCGACCGCGTCGTGGTCGACCAGCCGGAGCCGCTTCGGCCGGGTCAGGTCGACGAACGCCGCGAGGAACGCGGTCCGTCGTCGCAGGGCGCGCACCGTGCTGCCGTGGTCGCTGCCCAGGCTGGTACCCGCTCCGTAGGTCGGCTCCTCGGTGAACAGCTCGAGCACGCGTGCGGCGACGAACCCGGCCTTGTCGACGACGACCACCTCCGCGCGACCGCGCAGGTGGTGGACGAGCCAGTCGAGCGCGGGCCGCTGGTCGGGTCGCAGCAGCCGTCCGGACTTGTACTCGGACCGGGGGTCCGGTCGGGACTGCAGCACCGCGAGCACCTCGGCGGCCTCGGGCACGGCGAGGTCGACGCTGGCGTGGGTGAGCACCGGCATGCCCGGGTCCAGGAGGTTGGTCCCGGAGAACCCGGACTCGTCGCACGCGATCTCGACCCACGGTGGCCGGGCGTCCGCGACGCGCGCGTGGGAGCCCGTCGTCGCGACGGGGGAGCGGAGGCTCACCGGGAGCCCGCGGTGCGGGCGGACATGCGGCCCATGCTGATCCCGCCACGGCCGGATCGGCCACCGTAATGGCGGACCTGGGCGTGCGGGTGCCCCGTATCTGCGCCCGGGTGAGGGCGCTCCTCAGCGTCAGGCGAGCACACCGGCGTGCTCGCGCGACCCAGGGGGATGGACCGATGGCGTACGAGATCCGCGGTGCCGTGTGGGGCACGCTGTGTCACGACTTCAAGGAGCCGCTCGTCGGGCTCGAGCTGCGTGCGTACCGCTCCACGGGCGACCGGAGCGCCGAGCGGGCCGTGGCGCCCGACAAGGAGACCTTCCACGAGATCACCGAGGGCGAGCGGCCCGACGCGCCCCTCGCGGTCGCCGTGGTCGACGCGTCCGGGAAGTACGTCCTGCGGATCGACGACGACAGGAAGTACGACGGCGGTGCCCTCGACCTGGACCTGTGGTGCGGCACGCCGCCGCGGCCCAAGCACGACCCGGAGGCCGAGCCCCGGCAGTTCGCGATCACCACCCTGCAGCCCCGGTGGAAGCAGACCGAGAAGGACTTCCTCGCGGCGTGGGAGTACGCGCTGCCCGAGCGGTACTGGTGCCACATCCTGGCCCTCTTCGGCATCTGGACGATCAGCGGCTACGTGCGGACGTGCGACGACAGGACGCCGATCCCGGGCGCGGTCGTGACGGCGTTCGACGCGGACTGGCTCCAGGACGACCCGCTCGGGAACGCCACGACCGACGGGTCCGGGCACTACGTGCTGACGTACCTCGCGTCGAGCTTCCGCAAGACGCCGTTCTCGCCGTACGTCAACGTCGAGCTCACCGAGGGGCCCGACGTCTACGTCACCGTGGAGCTCGGCGGCCAGCCGGTCATCACCGAGACGCAGGCCGACGGCCGGGCGAAGGGCCGGCAGAACGTCGGGCACTGCTTCTGCCTGGACCTGTGCACCGACAAGGTCGTCGGCGGCCCGGAGAACGACCCGCACTGGCAGCAGGTCGAGGTCTTCGACATCCACCCGGGCAACGGGCTGCCGGGCTCGACGTTCGACGCGCTCGGCTACGCGGACCCGTCCGGCGGCGCGTACGTGTTCGGCGGCACCGTCACGCTGCGCGGCAACTGCCCGCTCACGTCGATCATCACCGGGCACGCGCTGAAGTACCGGTTCCTCGTCGGCGAGTACACCTGGACGGGCGGGACCGAGGACCCGGCCAGCCCACCGACGGTCGCCCCGGCGTTCCTCACGCCCGTCACCTCGGCCGTCGCCGGGACGCTCGTGGGCTACGTGTTCTACACGGACGGCAACGGCGCCGCCCAGTCGGCCCCCGTGGTCGTGTCGGCGGGGGACGTCGACGCGGAGGGCTTCGTGCGGGTCGACGGCAAGGCCGTCACCGTGCCGATGTACAACCCGCCCGCCTCGACGGCGGTCGTCAACGTGAGCGGCTCGAACTTCCTGCGCACGTTCGACCTGCTCGAGCTCAACACCGCGGCGATCACGGCCGTGCACCCGCCGAAGAAGCCGGGCGGGCTGCCGATCGCGCAGGCCGGCGAGACGCTCCCGGCGAACGAGCAGGAGCCGGTGCGCCGGTACCGGCTGCAGTTCGAGGTGCGCGACGCCGTCACCGACACGCTCCTGCACACCGACCAGCTCGAGTCGATCGTCTTCGACAACTCGCCGGTCATCGCGGCGCTCGACCTGGAGGAGCTGCGGCTCAACGGCTGCAACCCGCTGTCCGGCGCGGCCCTGATCCACCTGCTGTACACGGTCGACCACCCGCACCTGCGCAACTTCACGGTGACGATCAACAACAACGGCGGCACCGTGCACGCGCCGCCGCAGACCCCGTCGGGGGCCTTCGTCACCGGCGTGTACACGTTCCGCGGCGGCGCTTCCGGCCCGCACAACGGCTCCGGCACGGGTGGGCTCGCGATCGACGTGTCCGCCGACCCGGCGTGCGCGTACGCGGTGAACCTCAGCTGGATCACGCGGCGGTACCTCGACACGACGGGTCACCTGCAGCGGCTGTACTGCCACTGACCGCCCGAGCAGGTGCGGCGCCCGACGACGTCGTCGGGCGCCGTACCGCTGCGTCCGCTACGTCCTCGTCGCGGTCGGCAGGCGGTTGTGCAGGTCCCAGAGCACCCGCTCCGCCTCGCCGGTCCGGCCCGCTGCCAGAGCGGTGACCAGGACCTTCACGGTCGCGGCGTCGATCCGCCCGGTGATCTCCCGGTCGTGGCTGGCGTACCAGCGCAGGCGTGCGGTGAGGAGGCGGTGCGCGCCGAGCCAGACGGCGTTGTCGACGGCCGCGTCGAGCGCGGCGGAGATCTTCGTCGTCGTCGCGACCACTTCCGCGGGGTCGTCGTCGTCCACCCAGGTGTCCAGCGCACGCTGCATGCGTGCGGTGAACCCCTGGGGGTCGTCACGCATCGCCTCACGCACGCCGAGCCGCCGCAGCACGCCGAGAGCCCGGAGCGCGTCCAGGGTCGTGGGCTCGTCCATGGTCGCGACGCGTGCCGGCTGGTGGTGCTCGACCTCGACGACGCCGCGGCCCGACAGCTGGAGCAGCGCCTCACGGATCGGGGTGCGCGAGATGCCGAGCCACGCCATGAGGGCCGACTCCCGCAGGGTCTCGCCGGGCACGAGCGTGCCGTCGAGGATCGCGGACTCGATCGCGGACGCGGCCTTGTCGCGCAGGGTCGCCGCCTCGGTTCCGACCGGCGCGCGCCTCGCGGCCGCGCGAGCGTCGTCGCCCGTGAACGCGGACGAGGTCAGCGCCTCCTGCGCGCGCCAGGCGGCCACGGCCGCCTCCGCGTCGCCCTCGTCGGCGGCGCGGGCCAGCGCCTGGAGATGACCACGCAGGCTCTCGGTGCGCAGCGAGGGCAGGAGGTTCAGCGCCCGTTCCACGTAGGGCGCGAGGTCGTGCACGATGCGGGAGTACTCGCGGTTGCCGGCGCGCACCAGGAGAGCCTCGACGAGGTCACGCCGGGCGCGCAGCACGTCGTCGCCGTCGACGACGGGGGAGAACGACGAGGCGTCGCCGTCGGTCGGCTGCGCCACCGCCTCGACCACCGCCTGGACGACGAGCTCGCCCTCGACGGCCAGCGACTCACGCGTCCGCCGGTCGTCGAGGGGGGTCACCTCCGTGTAGCGCCGGGGGACCACGGTCACGAGGCCGACGTGGACGAGCCGGCTGAGGGCCTCGCGCAGCGGGGCGCGCGAGCTGTGCGTGAGCGTGAGCAGCTCGCGGTCGCTCAGCCGCGTGCCGGGCGCGAGGTCGCCGGCGACGAGCTTGCGCAGCAGGACGTCGTACACCTCGTCGCGCGCGGGCGTGCCGAGCAGGTCGATCGGCGTCGTCGGGATGGGCACAGCGCCAGTCAACACCGATGAACGCTGAAAGTCAGGACATTGGTCCTTCGTATTGGTCCCGGTCGCTGAAATACATTCGTTCGACCGGCCCGACGTCATCCCCGAAGGAGCCCTCCCATGTCCATCCGCACCGGCCGCGCCACGTCAGCGCTCGCGGCCACGACCGGCGTCACGCTGGTCCTCGCACTGGCGGGCGGAGGCGTCGCGCACGCCGCGCCCGGCCACCCCGGCACACCTGACGCGCCCGTCGTCGCCTTCCACGAGGACTTCGAGGCCGCACCCGACAGCGGCCCGCGCACGATGCTCGGCAAGTACCAGACCGCGGACGGCAAGCACTACACGGCCGACCCGTACTGGATGAGCGCGCCCATGGCGAACGGGCTCGTCCTGTCCTGGAACAACACCAAGATGCCCGTCGACGGCACCGCGGCCGAGAACAACACGGACGAGACCGCGTTCAAGGTGCTGCGCCAGCTCTCCGAGGCGATCGGCAAGATCAACGGGACGGCGAACCCCCGGACGAACACGGCGATCTCCGCCTACACCCAGTCCACCGGGAAGCCCCCGGCCGGCGGCAAGGTCATGTTCCAGACGCTCGAGGACATCCAGCTCAAGGACGCGAACGGGCGCTTCCTCGCGTTCCAGATGAGCGCAGCCGCCACCAGCGCGGCGTCGAGCAAGCCGGGCGTCGGCCGCGTCGACCCGCAGCTGATGTTCTACGTCGCCCAGGGCGCCGACCAGACCGCGCTGACGACCACGCCCATCAACCCCATCACCGACCCCCGCGCCCGGCAGGTCGCCGTCAGCCCCCTCGACGGCGGCGCCAAGGAGGCCGTCTTCGCCGGGCAGTACGCGTCCGACAAGTCGTTCCTCTACGACGGCGGGAAGTTCGGCATCGTCATCAGGAACATGACGTCGGCCCACATGGGCAACGACGGCGCGTTCGACGACATCAAGGTCCTCGACGTCACCCCGCAGCTCGACAAGCAGTTCGGGCAGGCCGAGGCCACCATCGGTCAGTCGGTGCGGCTCACGTTCACGGTGACCAACACCGACGAGCTCGCGCAGAAGACCGGCTGGTCGTTCACCGACGCGCTGCCCGCCGGCCTCGTCGTCGCCGCCGACCCCGACATCGCCGTGAGCGGCGCCCCGACAGGTGCCGCGACCGTGAAGGCCGACCCGGGCGCCACGTCGATCTCCGTCTCGAACGGCGACCTCAAGGCCGGCGCCACGGCGCTGACCATCTCGCTGAACGTCACGGCCGACAAGGCCGGCACGTACACCAACGGCTCGGCGAACATCGCCGTGCACCGCGGCCTCGACTCCCCGGACAGCACGACCGTCCAGTTCAAGGCGCCGCTCACGGTCCACCACGTCGACGTCGACGGCAAGCCGCTGATCGACCCGACGTCCTCCACCGGGTTCCTCGGCGAGGCGTACACGACGTCCCCGGCGACCATCGAGGGGTACGAGCTGATCTCGACCCCGGCGAACGCCAACGGCGCCTACGCGACGGGCCCGACGGTCGTGACCTACGTGTACGCCCCGGTGCCCCTGGCCGACGAGGCCGACCTCACCGTGCTGTACGTCGACCAGCAGGGCAACGCGCTCGCCGACCCCGACTTCGAGGTCATGGACATCGGCGCCGAGTACACCACCGGCCCGAAGCCGATCGGCGGCTGGACCCTCACGGAGACCCCGGCGAACGCGACGGGCACCATCGCGCCCGGGCACAACGTCGTCCGGTACGTCTACACGAAGGACCAGCCCGCGCCGGCCCCGGCCGACCTGGTGGTCCGGTGGGTCGACGAGCACGGGAACGACCTGGCCGACCCGACCGCGCACACCGGTGTCGTGGGCGAGCCGTACGCGACCGACGCGAAGACGATCGGCGGGTACGCGCTGAAGACGACCCCGACCAACGCGTCCGGGACGCTCGTCGACGGCACCACGACCGTCGTCTACGTCTACTCGAAGGTCGTCGTGCCACCCGCCAAGGCGGACCTGACGGTCCGGTGGGTCGACGAGAACGGCACGCCCCTGGCCGACGAGACGCACCGCGACGGCACGGTCGGCGAGAAGTACACGACCCAGGCCAGGACGTTCGACGGGTACGAGCTGGTCGCCGTCCCGGGCAACGCGTCCGGCTCGATGGCGGAGGGCACCGTGGTGACCTACGTCTACAAGCCGCTGCCCGCGCCGGGGAAGGCCGACCTGACGGTCCGGTTCGTCGACGAGCAGGGCAACCCGCTCGCCGATCCCACCCACCGTGACGGTGAGCCGGGGGAGCACTACTCGACGACGCCGGCGACCATCCCGGGCTACGAGCTGGTCGCGGTCCCCGCGAACGCGTCGGGCGAGATGGCCGAGGGCACCGAGGTCGTCTACGTCTACCGCAAGGTCACGCCGCCGGTCGTCCCGGCCCCCACCGACCCGTACGTCTCGGAGGTCCTCGCGGCCGACGTCCCGGTCAGGACCGCCGCGGGCGGCCTGGCGAGCACCGGGTCGGACGCCCTCGCGATCGGCGCGCTGGCCGCCGCGCTCGCCGGTCTCGGTGGCCTGCTGGTCGCCGCCCGCCCGCGCGCAGCCCGGCAGGACTGACCACCAGGTCCGACCAGCAGGACTGACCGCATCGCCCGCAGGGCCGTCACCGATCGCCGGTGGCGGCCCTGCGGCGAGCGTGCCTCCGGTCGCCGTGCGCGGCCTCGGGGCCGACCCTGGGTGGCGTGCCGAACCGTCTCGCCACCGCCACGAGCCCGTACCTCCTCCAGCACGCCGACAACCCGGTCGACTGGTGGGAGTGGGGCGACGGGGCGTTCGCGGAGGCGGTCCGGCGCGACGTCCCCGTGCTCGTGTCGGTCGGGTACGCGGCGTGCCACTGGTGCCACGTCATGGCCCACGAGTCGTTCGAGGACCCGGCCGTCGCGGCGTTCATGAACGAGCACTTCGTCTGCGTGAAGGTCGACCGCGAGGAGCGGCCGGACGTCGACGCCGTCTACATGGCCGCCACGCAGGCGACGACCGGGTCGGGCGGCTGGCCGATGACCGTGTTCACCATGCCGACGGGCGAGCCGTTCTTCTGCGGCACCTACTTCCCGCCCCGACGGGTGCAGCAGGTGCCCGCGTTCCCCGAGGTGCTCGCCGCGATGGCGGCCGCGTGGACCGGCCGACGTGGCGACGTCGTCGCGAGCGCCGGGGCGCTCGTCGAGGCCCTCGCGAGCCGACCGACAGGCGAGGACGGGCCGGCCGTCGGTCACGCCGACGTCGTGGCACGGGCTCTCGGCAGTCTCGCGACGTCGTTCGACGTGGTCCGTGGCGGGTTCGGTGGCGCACCGAAGTTCCCACCGTCGACCGTCCTGGAGTGGCTGCTGCGGCACCACGCCCGGACCGGTGACGCCCGCGCGCTGGACATGGCCCGCACGACGATCGACGCGATGGTCCGCGGCGGTCTCTACGACCAGCTCGGCGGCGGGTTCTCGCGGTACGCCGTCGACGCGACGTGGACCGTGCCGCACTTCGAGAAGATGCTCTACGACAACGCCCTGCTCCTGCGGGTGCTGGTGCACGCGTGGCGCCTCACCGGCTCCGACCTCGCCCGGCGGGCCGCGGTCGAGACCGCGGACTGGCTGCTCGCGGACCTGCGCACGCCGCAGGGCGGTCTCGCCTCCTCCCTCGACGCCGACTCCGAGGGAGGTGAGGGGGCGTACTACGTCTGGACGCCCGCACAGCTGCAGGACGTGCTCGGGCCCGACGACGGCGGGTGGGCGGCCGAGGTCCTCGGCGTCACCGGCCGCGGGACGTTCGAGCACGGCTCGTCGGTCCTGCAACGCCGCGCCGACCCCGAGGACGGCCCACGCCTCGACACGGTGCTCGCCCGGCTGCGCGCCGCTCGTGCGGAGCGGCCCCGGCCCGCCCGGGACGACAAGGTCGTCTCCGGCTGGAACGGCCTCGGGGTCGCCGCCCTCGCCGAGGCGGGTGCCCTCATCGACCGCCCCGACCTCGTCACCGGCGCGGTCGACGTCGCCCGCCTGCTCCGCGACGTGCACACCCGACGGGCGCCCGACGGGTCGACCCGGCTCGTGCGGGCCTCGCGCGACGGCGTCGCCGGAACCGCCCCGGGCGTCCTCGAGGACTACGGCAACGTGGCCGAGGGCTACCTCGCCCTGGCGGCCGTCACCGGCGACCACGGGTGGTCCGCCGCCGCCGGCGACCTCCTCGACACCGTCCTGGCCCGCTTCACCGCCGACGACGGCGGCTTCGAGGACACCGCGGACGACGAGACGGACCCCGTGGTCGCCCGGGTCGGCCGGCCCCGCGACCCCGCCGACGGCCCGACCCCGTCCGGGCAGGCCGCGGCCGCCGGCGCACTGGTCACCCTCGGCGCGCTCACCGGGGAGCTGCGGTACCGCGAGGCGGCCGAGCGGGCCCTGCGGGGGCCGCTCGCGGTCGCGGTGCGCTACCCGCGAGCGGCCGGCGCGGCGCTCGCCGTCGTCGAGGCGCTGCTCGACGGACCCCGGGAGGTCGCCGTGGTCGGCGCCGCCGACGACCCCCGCACCGACGCGTTGCACCGCGTCGCGCTGCGCGCGTCCGCACCGGGCCTCGTCGTGGCGCGCGGCGAGCCCGGGCGCGCCGACGAGGGGCCCGCCCTGCTGCACGACCGGCCGCTCGTCGACGGCGAGCCCGCCGCCTACGTGTGCCGCGGGTTCGTGTGCGACCGGCCCACGACCGGCGCGGACGAGCTCGGCCGCCAGCTCGGCGGGGCCCACCGGCCGGGGTGAGACCCGGGAGAGACAGCCGCCGCACGGGCGTCACCCAGGCCGTTCCCAGGCAGCCTGGCGACGCTGTGCGCCATGAGCACTCTCACGCGGGACGTCGGGCTGAGCGCCCCGGTCACCGCGCGGCCGGCATCGCGGAGACGACCCGCTGGAGCGGCGTGCGCGGTGGTCGCCGGGTCGTTCGCCGTCGTCGCGTTCTGGTGGTTCAGCACACCGGCGTCGGCCGGGAGCACATCCGGCGGCGCGGTGACGAGCCTCGGCGAGCTCGCCGGCCTGCTGGCGTCGTTCCTCGTGTGCGCGCAGCTGCTGCTCGTGGGCCGGGTGCCCTGGTTCGAACGCTCCGTCGGGCTCGACCGCCTGGTCTCCTGGCACCGCTCGCTCGGCACGACCGTGCTGCTCCTCGTGCTGACCCACGTGGTGCTCATGGTCGTCGGCGGGGCATCGCTCGACGGCCTGTCGCTGTGGTCCGAGGTGCCGACCACCCTCGCCCGGCAGCCGTACATCTGGTCCGCCGTCGTCGGGACGGTCCTGTTCGTCGTCGTCGGGGTGTCGAGCGCACGGGCCGCGAGGGCGCGGCTGTCGTACGAGGCGTGGTTCGCGGTGCACCTCACCACGTACGTCGGGGTCTACCTCGCGTTCGCGCACCAGGTCGCCGGTGGCACCCACTTCGTCAGCTCGCCCGTCGCCCGGACCGCGTGGGTTCTGCTCTACGCCTCGACCGCGGGCGCGCTCGTCACGTGGCGCGTGGTGCTGCCGCTCCTCGCGCACCGGCGTCACCAGCTCCGCGTCGCCGCCGTCGTCCCCGAGGGACGCGGCCTGACGAGCGTGTGGCTCGAGGGCCGGGACGTCGCCGGGCTCGACGCCCGGGGCGGCCAGTTCTTCCTGGTGCGGTTCCTCACCGACGGCCACTGGGGGACCGCGCACCCGTACTCGCTGTCGATGGCTCCCACGCCCGGCCACCTGCGGTTCACCGTCGGCGCCCTCGGCGACCACTCGGCGTCGGTGGGACAGCTGCGACCGGGCACGCGCGTGCTGGTCGAGGGGCCGTTCGGCCGGTTCACGGCGCAACGCGCGACCGCGCACAAGGTGCTCCTCGTCGCCGGCGGCGCGGGGGTGGGACCCGTCCGGGCGCTCGCCGAGGACCTGCTGCGCGGCGGCCACGACCTCGTCGTGCTCCACCGGGCGCACGACAGCGAGTCGCTCGGCCTCGCGGCGGAGTTCACGCCCTCGGCGTCCCTGCGGTACGTGCCGCTGCCCGGCCGGCGCGTGGACCTGGGCCACGACCCGTTGCACGCGTCGTCCCTGCGGCACCTCGTCCCGGACGTCGCCGAACGCGACGTGTTCGCCTGCGGACCCGACGGCATGGTGACGGCCACCGTCACCGCAGCGCGCGCGCTCGGGGTGCCGCGCAGCGCGATCCACCGAGAGGAGCTCACCTGATGTCGACGATGCGCTGGCGCGGCACGTTGATCTACACCGGGACCGTCGCCGCCATCGGCGCCGCGGGGATCGCCCGGTTCGTCGTGGCACCCGACGACGCGGCGCCGCCGGGCACCGGGTCGGCGGTCACGTCGTCGGGTGACGCGTCCACGGACCCGTCCACGGCGTCCACCGGGTCGGACAGCACCGGCACCGGCGACTCCGGGTCGGCCGGCTCCGGCTCTGCCGACACCGTGACGATCGTCGGCGCCGTCGAGCAGACCCGGTACGGGGACGTGCAGGTCGCGGTGACGTTCCAGGACGACCGGATCACGGACGTCCAGACGTTGCAGGCGCCCGACCGCGAGCGCAGGGACCAGCAGATCACGTCGATGTCCGTCCCGGTCCTCGCACAGGAGGTGCTGGACGCGCAGTCCGCCCAGGTCGACACGGTGTCCGGTGCGACGTACACGTCGGAGGGGTACCTGGCGTCGGTGCAGTCCGCGATCGACCAGCGGGGCTGACCGGTGCGCCACGTCGAGGTCGTGATGGGCATCCCGATGTCCGTCGACGTGCCCGCGCCGGGCGGCGATCCCTCGCGGGCGGAGCGTGCGGTCCGGCGAGCGTTCGAGCGGCTGCACGAGGCGGACCGTCGCTTCAGCCGGTTCCGGTCGGACAGCGAGGTGAGCCGGTTCGGGCGCGGTGAGCTGCGACGCGGCGAGCTGAGCGCCGACCTCGGCGAGGTGCTCGCGCTCGCGGAGGGTGCGCGTCGTGCGTCGGGTGGCGCGTTCACCGTCAGGAGGCCTGACGGCTCGCTCGACACGGACGGCGTGGTGAAGGGCTGGGCGGCCCGACGCGCCGGCGACGTGCTCGTGGCGGCAGGGGTCGCCGCCTTCTGCCTGAACGCGGGCGGCGACGTCGTGACGCGTGGTGAGCCGGTCCCGGGACGCGGCTGGCGCGTCGGGGTGCGCGACCCGGCGCACGCGCAGAGGTTCCTCACGGTCCTGGAGCTGCGCGACGGGGCGGTCGCCACGTCCGGCACCTACGAGCGCGGGGCGCACGTGTGGGACGGGCGGACGGGCGCCGAGGCGACCGGCCTGGTGTCCGCGACCGTCGTCGCGGCCGACCTCACGACGGCGGACGTCCTCGCCACCTCGGTCCTGGCGCTCGGGCCTGAGGGGGTGGCGTGGGCGGCCGGTCAGGGCGCGTGGGGGGTGCTGGCGGTCACCGACGACGGGCGGGTGCTCGGCGACGGCGCCGGGCTGCGGTCGGTCGCGCCGCGCGCCGGGTGAGCTCGAGGACCGTCAGCCCTCGTCGCCGATGTGGCCCGGGGCCGTCACGGACAGCACGCGCTCCACGAACCCGGCGTACTCCTCCATGTAGTGCCGCAGGAACGCCGCGGTCCGCTCGTCGGTCACGGTCCCGTCGTCCGCGTAGTGCTCGGGCTCGAACGTGATGTAGACCTCGGGAGAGTTGAGCTGCGGCGCGTTGAGGAAGCTGAGCACGCTGCGCATCGACGACTGCATGACGGCCGTGCCGATCGGCCCGACCGACGCCCCGACGATTCCCGTGGGCTTGCGGGCGAACGAGTTGGTGCCCCACGGGCGCGAGCCCCAGTCGATGGCGTTCTTCAGCGCCCCGGGGATCGAGCGGTTGTACTCGGGGGAGACGAACAGGATGCCGTCCGACGCCGCGATCGCGTCCTTGAGCGCCCGGGCCGCGGGCGGGTAGTCCGCGTCGTGGTCGGGGCTGTACAGCGGCAGGTCGCGGATGGGGATCTCGGTGAACTCGAGCTCGGGCGGGGCGAGCCGGACGAGCGCGCCAGCGAGCCTGCGGTTGATGGAGCCGCTGGCGAGGCTCCCGACGAAGTAGCCGATCGAGTAGGGCATGACGGGGTCTCCTCGGCGGTCGCCGTGCAGGGCTGTCCGTCCATCGTGCTCCGGGCCCCGCGCACGCGCGCGACGAGCCCGCGCCCCGCGGGAAGCGAGCGACGATCAGCGGTAGGAGCGCTCGTCCCTGTCCTCGTCGCCGCCGACGACGCCGCGCACCGGCGGCTCCGGGGCGAGGATGCGCTCGAGCTGCTGGGCGCACCGTACGAACACGTACCCGACCAGGGCGCCGAGCATCGCGAGGCACAGGGACACGCTCTTCGCCACGAGGTCGGGCACCACGAACGTGCACATCAGCGGCACGACCGCGATCGCGAGGGCGAAGTAGCCTCGCATCCAGAACGTGTCCCGGCGGGACTCGAGCTCGGACTTCATCGAGATGCTCGTCATCGTTGGCCTCTGCAGGGTCGGGCGGTGCGGCTGTCCCGCACCCGTCCCATCGGCTGCACGCCCCGGGAATGGAGCCGCACCGCGGGCGATCCGCGAGGGCCGGCGGCGACCGCGCACGACGGCCCGGGCCTGAGCCGTGTGACACTCTGCCCCGTGGACAGCCTGCCCGGGACGACGCCGACGGCTGACCGCACGTACCGCGTCGAGTGGGCGACCGTGCCGAGCACGGCGGCGCCGGGCGACGTCTACTCGCGGCGGTACGCCGGTCGGGACGGCGCCTTCTGGCTGGACAGCGCCGACGACGACGGCGGACGGTACTCGGTGGTCGGCGCGGCGGACGGCGTCCTGTCCCACACCGCGCGCTACCGCCTGGGCGACGGCGCCGTGACGGTCGCGCACGCCGACGGCCGGCGGACCACGGTCGCGGGCGACGTGTTCACGTTCCTCGGCGACGCGCTGGCCGCGTTCGCCGTGGAGCCCGCGGACGACCTGCCCTCGCCGTTCGCCCTCGGCTACGTCGGCTACCTCGGGTACGAGCTGCGCGGGGTCTCGTGCGGGATGCCGGTCCGGGCGCGCTCCGAGCACGACGACGCGTACCTGGTGCTCGCCGAGCGCGCGCTCGTGTTCGACGCCCGGCACGACCGGGTGCACGCGCTGGCGCTCGTGGGCGGCGACGACGACGCACTGACGGCGGCGTCACGCTCCTGGCTCGAGGAGACGGTCCGCTGGCTCGGCGAGCAGCCGCCCGGCGAGGAGGAGCCGTCCGAGGTGCCGGCGCCGCCGATGCCGCTCGACGCCATCGAGCACGTGCTCGAGTTCCGGCACGACCGGCAGGAGTACCTGGCGCTCGTCGAACGCTGCCTGGAGCACATCCGGGCGGGCGAGTCGTACGAGATCTGCCTGACGAACACGCTGCGCACCGCGCGACTCGTCGACCCGTGGGCCACCTACCAGCGGCTGCGCCGCATCAGCCCGGTGCCGTACGGCGCGTACCTCGAGTGCGGGAGCACGACCGTCCTGAGCGCGTCGCCCGAGCGGTTCCTCGGCATCTCGTCGACCGGGGAGGTCGAGACGCGGCCGATCAAGGGCACGCGACCGCGCGGCCGCACCCCGGCCGAGGACGCCGCCCTGCGCGCCGACCTCCTCGCCAGCGAGAAGGACCGCGCCGAGAACCTCATGATCGTCGACCTCATGCGCAACGACCTCAGCCGGGTGTGCGAGACGGGGTCGGTGCACGTCGAGGAGCTGTTCTCGGTCGAGACGTACCCGCTCGTGCACCAGCTCGTGAGCAGCGTGCGCGGGCGGCTGCGCCCGGACCGGACCGCCGTCGACTGCGTGCGGGCGGCGTTCCCGGGCGGCTCGATGACCGGAGCCCCGAAGCGTCGGACCCTGGAGATCCTCGAGGACCTCGAGGACGGGCCGCGGGGCGTCTACTCGGGCGCGCTCGGCTGGTTCTCGCTCGACGGCGCGGCCGACCTCAGCATCGTGATCCGGACGATCGTGACCGGGCCCGCCGGCACCACGCTGGGCGTCGGCGGCGCGATCACGGCCCTGTCCGACCCGGCCGCGGAGTACGCCGAGACGCTCGTGAAGGCGCGGGCGATGGCCGCGGCCCTCGTCGACGACGGGCCGACGTCACCAGCGGTGGGCGACGTCCACGACGAGGCGTGAGCCCGCACCGGGCCCGTCCAGGACGAACACCCGGAACGGCAGCCGTGCCCGCACGCCGAGCCCGACCGAGGAGTACCCCTCGAACGAACCCGCCCACACCACCTGGCGGAACGTGGAGTACCCGGCGACGTTGCGCAGCTCGTTCTCGTTCGCCGGCAGGTACGTGGGGTTCCCGGCGAGGTCGTACGCCGGGTTCTTGACGGTGACCTGGATCGAGGCGCCGCCGCGCGTCGGTATGACGGCCCCGGAGCCGTCGGCGATGACCTCGGGCACGTACGTCGCGGTGTAGCTGCCGGTGGGTCCGGCGATGTCGAGCACGAGCCGGTCGTAGCAGGCGTGCCGGCCGGTGCGGACGTCGAAGAGAGGCGCTGTGGACGTGGCCCTGGTCGACGACTTCTCGAGCGATCCCCAGACGAGGCCGCAGTAGGGAGCCGCCGCGACAGGCGACGCCGGGACGAGCAGCAGGGCGAGTCCCATCAGGACCACGGACCAGAACGACGAACGCTTCATCGCGCACCTCGAGACAGGGCTGAGGAGGACGGACTGACCACTGGCCGGATTGTCCGAGTTGTCCACACTAGCGCTCGCACACCTGTCCGACCGGGTGAATCCTGGCCGGCGCCGGCGGCCCGGCGCCCACCCTCGCCTCCACGCGTCAGAACACCCGGACGGCCACCTCCGCGGGTGCGGCGAGCAGGTCGCGGATCTCGTCGTCGAGCCGCACGAGCGTCAGTGACGCCCCCGCCATGTCGAGGGAGGTGCAGTACTCGCCGACGTAGCTGCGGCCCACGCGCACGCCCTGCTCGGTGAGCCGGCGGTGCGCGATCCCGTACAGCAGGTAGAGCTCGCTGATCGGGGTGCCACCGAGCCCGTTGACCATGAGCGCGACCTCGTCGCCCGACGCGTACGGCAGGTCGGGCACGACCGCGCCGAGGAGCTCGTCGACGATCCCGTCGGCGTCCACGAGCTTCGCCCGCCGTCGACCGGGCTCGCCGTGGATGCCGACCCCGACCTCCATCTCGTCGTCGCCCAGCTCGAACAGCGGCGACCCCTTCGCCGGGGGAGTGCACGGGGTGAGCGCGATGCCCATGGTCCGGGTCACCGAGTTCACCTTCTCGCCGATCCGCACCAGCTCGTCGAGGTCCGCGCCGGCTTCGGCGGCTGCGCCGACGGCCTTCATGACGAAGAAGTTGCCCGCGACCCCCCGACGGCCCACCGTCCAGGTCGAGTCCTGCACGGCCACGTCGTCGTTGACGAACAGGGTCCGCACGTTCATGCCCTCGGCCTCCGCGAGCTCCGCGGCCATCTCGAACGCCATCTTGTCGCCCGTGTAGTTGTTCACGAGCAGCAGGACGCCCTTGTCCGAGGCGAGCAGCTTGGCGGTCTCGAGCACGTACTCCATGGGCGGCGCCGCGAACACGTCGCCCGGGCAGGCGCCGTCGAGCATGCCCTTGCCGACGACCATCACGTGCGCGGGCTCGTGCCCGGAGCCGGAGCCCTGCACGATCGAGACCTTGTCGTGGCGGGGTGCGTCGGCCCGCATGATCAGGTTGTACTCGGGCACGTACCGCAGGGTGTCCGGGTTGGCCAGGGCGATGCCGGTGAGCATCTCGGGGACGAAGTTCTTGGGGTCGTTGACGAACTTCTTCATGGTCACTGCCTCCACAGCGTCGGGCACAGCGTCGGTCGGGGACTTCTCGCCGCGCCGCCCCCAGGACGCGGACGGGTGGTGCTCACCAGGTGGCGGCGACCTCCTCGGCGAGCACGGCGACGGCGACCGCACCGGGGTCGAGCGAGCCGATGCTGCGCTCACCGGTGTACGACGCCCGCCCGCGCCGCGCCTGCATGGGCCGGGTGGCCTCCGCGGCGGCGCGCGCGGCCGTCGCCGCGGCCTTCGCGACGTCCGGCGGGGCGGCGCCCGCCGCGACCTGCTCCTCGATCGTGTCGGTCATCGGCGCGAGCGCGTCGAGCAGCGTCTTCTCGCCGAGCTCGGCGCCGCCGCGCGCCTTGATGCCCTCGATCGCCGCCCGCAGCATCGCGACCACGTCGTCGCCGGTGAGGTCCTGCTTGCCCTTCGCGACACCGGCCGCGCGCAGGAACGCCGTGCCCCAGATCGGGCCGGACGTACCGCCGATGCGCCCGGTCATGACGACGGCGACCTTCTGCAGGAACGTGCCGGCGTCCGAGCGGTCGAACGTCTCCCACTGGGTGACGACGTTCTCGAACCCACGGGCCAGCGAGTACCCGAAGTCGCCGTCGCCCACCACCGAGTCGAGGTCGCCGAACTCCTTCTCGCGGGCGATGCAGGTGTCGGCGATCGTCCGGACGACCTGCTCGACGCGGGCGAGGCCTTCGGTCATGACAGGGCTCCAGGTTCGACGTCGGTGCTGGACGAGATCCCGGCGGAGTGCCGGGGGAGCAGGCGCTCGAGGTCGGCGAGCTCGACCTGCCCGCGCACGCCGACGTGGGAGGGGTCCGCGAGCACCACGGTCGGCTCGTCGGGCAGGTCGCCGAGCGAGGACACGACGAGGGCGGCCCCCGAGAAGTCCTCGTCGGCCGTGTAGCTGCTCACGGTGACCACCGTCGTGAGCCCCGCGGCCAGCGCGGCCCGCAGCCCGTTGGCGCTGTCCTCGACGACGAGCACGTCGTCCGGGTCCGCGCCGAGCTCGCGCAGGGCCAGCAGGTAGATGTCCGGCGCGGGCTTCTTGTGCGGCACGACGTCCCCGGCGAACACCGAGAACCGGGACGCCAGGTCGTCGCCGACGGCGTGCGCGAGCACCGCCCGGACCGACACCTCGGCGGACGTCGACGCGACCGCGAGGCCCCATCCGGCACCGGCGGCGGCAGCCACCAGCCGGGCGACCCCGGGCCGGCCCGGCAGGAGCCCGTCGGCGACCATCGCCGTGTAGCGCGCGGTCTTGATCCGGTGCCAGCGCGCGACGAGCTCACGCTGCCCGTCCGGGTCCTCCGGCAGGCCGGCCGTCGCGACGAACCCGGGGACGAGCAGCGTGGCCAGCCGCTCCTTGCCGCCACCGATCGCGAGGAGCTCGCCGTACTCCTGCTCGCTCCAGTGCACGGGCAGGCCGACCTCCTCGAACGTCGCGTTGAACGCCGGGAGGTGCCCGTCGCGCTCGGTGTCCGCCAGCACCCCGTCGCAGTCGAGCACCAGCGTCGGGCTCACGCGGCACGCCCCGCGGACCCGAAGTCCTCGATGTGCGCCGCGACCGCCGCCTGCACCGCCGCGCCAACGTCCCGGAACATCGACGGCGGGTCCCACCTCCCGCGCTCCCGCGCGCCGGCCAGGTGGGTCTCGGCTGCGTGCATGTACGCGACCTTCACGGCGGTGGAGATGTTGATCTTCGAGACCCCCGCGTCGATGAACTGCCGGAACTCGGCCGCGGACAGGCCCGTCCCGCCGTGCAGCACGACCGGGCGGTCGGTGAGGGCGACGAGGTCGCGGACCCGGTCGGGCAGCAGCACGGGCTGCGCCTTGTACTCGCCGTGGGCGGTGCCGAGCTGGGGGGCGAGCAGGTCGGCGCCGGTGCGCTCCGCGACGTCGGCGAGCTCCTGCACGGAGTACGCGTGCCGGGCGACGTCGGACCCGACGCCGTCCTCGACGCCGACGATGTTCTCGATCTCGGACTCGACGTCGAGCCCGGCGGCGTGCGCCTGCGCGACCACCTCGGCCGTCTCCTGCTCGGCGGTCGCGAGGTCACGGTCGGACGCGTCGAACAGCACGGACGACCAGCCGGCGGACACGACGTCGTCGATCACCGCACGGTCGGGGCAGTGGTCGAGGTGCAGGGCGACGGGGACGTCCACGTCGGCGGCGGCGGACCGGAACAGGGTCGTGGTCAGGGCCGTGCCGATGGACCGGACGGTCTTGACCGAGACCTGCACGATGAGCGGCGACCGGGCGGCGACCGCGGCGGCCACGACGGCGCGCAGCGACAGGTCGTCGAGGATGTTGACGGCGGGGACGGCGTACCCGTGCTCGCGGCCGTGGCGAGCCAGCGTCAGCGTCGACGCGATCATGCGACCTCCCGCACCCGGCGGTCCGGTCCGGCGTCCTCGTCGGCCCGGTTCGTGCTGGTCTGTCGCGCAGTCTAGACAGGTCTATCCATGTCCTGCCAGGGCAGGTCCGGCGGACCCGTCCGCTCGGTACGATGGCGCACTCGACGACGACCGGGGGCGACGCATGACCGACGTGCTGGAGCGCGAGTCCGCCGTCCCGCTCTACGTGCAGCTCGAGCAGATCCTGCACACCAGGATCACCAGCGGTGAGTGGGCGCCCAACCAGCGCATCCCGTCCGAGAACGAGCTCAACCGCATCTACGGGCTCAGCAGGATGACGGTCCGCGGGGTCCTCACCAAGCTCGTCAACGACGGGCTCCTGCTCCGGGTCCCCGGCAAGGGCACGTACGTCGCCCCGCCCAAGATCGACGCGGTCTCGCCGGCGTACCGCGGGGTCCGCGAGCAGCTCGAGCAGCTCGGGTACGAGACGTCGACGCGGCTGGTGCAGCTCACCCTCGAGCCCCCGTCCACGGGCGTGCGCGAGCACCTCGACCTGCCTGAGGGCGAGGAGGTGTACGCGATCGTCCGCGTCCGCACCGTGCAGGACGCACCCATCAGCCTGCACCGGTCGTACGTGCCCGCCAGGCTCGCGCCGGCGCTCGACGCGCACGACGTGGTCGGCGGGCAGCTCTGCGTGGTGCTCGAGGAGCAGTACGGCCTGTCCATGCGGAACGTCGCCGAGCACCTCGAGGCCGTCGCCGTGAACAGCACCGAGGCCCGGCACCTCGGGATGCACCGCGGGGAGCCGGCCCTGCTGCTGCAGGACGTCATCTCGGACGCGTCGGCCCGGCCGTTCGAGTACTCGTCGATCGTGTTCCGCGGCGACCGGCTGCGGCTGCGTTTCGACTACGAGCGGTGACACCGGTCATCACCCGTCGCGCCCGTTGACCGCGTGTCCAGGTCGGTCCTAGCGTCGATGGGCCGGTCAGCCGACGGTCGTCTGGCCCGCGCTGGAGGGACCATGCTCTCCGACCACCCCGCCATCCCCGTCCTCGCGGTCACGGACCTCGAACGGGCGCGAGGCTTCTACGAGGGGACGCTCGGGTTCACGAGCACGGGGGAGGGCACCGAGGGCGTCATCTACGCCACCGGGTCCGGGGGGTTCCTCGTCTACCCGTCCGGGTACGCCGGCACCAACAAGGCCACCGGCATCTCGTTCCAGATCCCGGCCGACGCGTTCGACGCCGAGGTCGCCGCCCTGCGCAGCAAGGGCATCGAGCTGCAGACGTTCGACGTCCCGGTCGGCTCCTGGGTGGACGGCGTCCTCGAGTACGAGGGCACCAAGGCCGCCTGGTTCGCCGACCCGGACGGGAACGTCCTCAACGTCGAGACGGGGCAGTGAGCCGGTCGGTCAGTCGTTGTCGATCTCCGAGCCGTCGGGGGCGATCACGTACCAGACGTCGTTGACGCCCTGGCCGTTGACGTCCCCGGCGGCCATGTCCTGCGCGTAGGTGTAGATCGGCCGCCCGTCGACCGTGATCTGCTTGCGGCCGTCGGCCGTCGGGATCGTGCCGACCTCGGCCGTCACGCCCTCGACCGTGGGCGTGTCCGACTCGCTGACGATGGCCGGCCACGCGGCGGCGCACTGGTCGGCGCACGCGCTGGTGCCGGAGTCCTTCACGTCCTTGAGGAAGTAGTAGGCGGTCATGCCCTTGCCGTCGACGACGATCGTGCCGAGCGAGCTGTCCGCCGTGGAGAGGTCGGCGGCCATGGCAGCCTCCGACGGGCTCGCCGACTCTGCCGTGGTGGGGCTGGAGGTGACGGCCTCGTCCTCCGAGCCGGAGTCCGATCCGGAGCAGCCGGCGAGGGCCAGGGCGCCGAGCGCGGAGACGAGCGAGACCATCAGTGTGCGTCGCATGAGAGGTCCTCCTGAGAGTGCCGGGGAGGCGCCCAGCGGGCCTGCCCCTGCCGTGTGCGGTCATGAGGACCACGGGCGGCGCGCGCGCCGGGTTCACCTTCGGCGCGGATTGAACCGAACGGGCCGCGGCACCGTTGGGAGGGTGGACGACGACGGAGGAGGCCGGCTCGTGGGCGACGAACCCGACGCGCTCATGCGTGCGCTCCACGACGCCTACGCGCGCCCGCTGCACCACTACGTGATGCGCCTGACGGGCGACCACGCGCTCGCCGAGGACGTGGTGCAGGAGGCCATGGTCCGAGCCTGGAAGCACCCCGAGGTCCTGGAGCGCGAGCAGGGCGCCACCCGCGCCTGGCTGTTCACCGTGGCCCGCAACCTCGTGGTCGACGACCGCCGCAGCGCCCGGCACGTCCGCGAGCGCAGCACCGAGTCCGCGCCCGAGGTCGCCGAGCCCGACCGGACCCAGGCCGTCCTGGACTCCTGGCTCGTCGCGGACGCGCTCGACCAGCTCTCCGCGGAGCACCGGGGCGTCGTCGTCGGGGCGTACTACCGGGGACGGTCGGTGGCCGAGCTGGCCCACGAGCACGGCATCCCCGAGGGCACCGTGAAGTCACGGCTGCACTACGCGCTGCGGGCCATGCGGCTCGCACTGCAGGAGAGGGGAGTGACGTCATGACCGGCCACGAGCCGATGCCGGACGGGCGCAGCCACGACCCGTACCGCGAGTGGGACGCCGCGTACGTCCTGGGAGCCCTGAGCGCGTCCGACCGGCGCGCCTTCGAGGTGCACCTGCGCACGTGCGAGTCCTGCCGGGCGTCGGTCGGCGAGCTCGCGGGGATCCCCGCGCTGCTGCGCACCGTCCCCGCCGACGAGGTGCCCGACGAGGTGGCGGCCGGGGACGCCGCCGTGGTGGACCTGCGTCAGGTCGCCCGTGCGGTCCACCTGCGGCGTCGTCGACGCCGCGTGCTCCTCGTGGGGGCGGCCGCGGCGCTCGTCGTCGCCGCCGGGACCGCGGGGGTGCTGGTCGACCGGGCCGCCTCGCCCGCCGCGGCGCCGCTCGCGAGCACCGTGACCCGCCTCGACCTCGAGCCGGTCGGCACGCTCGACGTGACCGCCGACCTGACGCTCGAGGCGAAGGGCTGGGGCACCCGCATCGACTGGTCGTGCACCTACCCGGCGGGGGCCTCGGGCCGGGGGTACGGCGACGACGACGCGGCGGACGGTCCCGTCTACGAGCTCGTCGTCGTCGACGACGACGGCACCAGCACGGTCGTCGCGACCTGGGTGGCGCACAGCACCCGTGCGCGCGGGCTGGGCGCGTCGTCGAGCATCACCACGGCCGACATCGCCGAGGTGCAGATCCGCATCCGCGGCGCGCAGGTGCCCGTGGCGAGCGCGACGACCTGACGTCAGGCCGTGCCGGCGCGGTCGACGGTGCTGCGGGGGAACACCTCGAGCGTGACCACGGCGTTCGGGCCGAGCAGCCCGCGGGTGATGGCCGGAAGCGCCACCTCGCCCTTCCAGTACCGCGGGTCGGCCGGCGCGAGGTCCGCGACGGGCGCGTCGACGCCGGGACGCGGCTCCCAGTCCCGGATCGCCGAGCCGATCGTGGAGTTCCACGTGGCCCAGGTGGTGCGGCGACCGTCGACCTCGCCGATGTCGACGACGAGGGCGTCGGCCCACTCGGGCGCGTTCTCCACGTGGTCGAAGAACGAGAGCAGACCCTTGCGGTCACGCAGCGACACCAGTCGCAGGCCGAGGACGTGGCGCAGGGTGGGCACCTTCCTGCCCGCGGCGTCGGTCGGCCGGGCGGCGGCCGACGACAGGAAGGTGCGCACCAGCGGGACGGGCTTGGCGGTCTTGTCGTCGTCGTTCTCCCACTCGATCTGCACGGGGCACAGGTGCGCCGCCGACTGCTCGTGCAGGACGACCGGCAGGGTCCGGATCGACATGGACACCTCGAGCTGCCAGGTGATGTCGTCGTCGCGCGTGCCCTGGAGCTCGACGCCCGTGAGGTTCGCGCGCACCTCGAGGTCACCGAAGAGGAAGCGCTGCAGGTTCTGGTAGCCCTCCTCGGAGTTGACGATCCCGTACGGCCCCGAGTGGCTGCGGTGCACGAGCGCACGCGGGGCGTCCTGGACGGCCGCGTTGTCGATCTGCACGAGCCCGTCGCTGCGCTCGCCGACGAGCTTCGCGGGGATCCCGAGGCCGACCGCGTAGTCGGGTGCGTTGGTGCCGACGAGGCAGAACACCCGGTCGACGGGGAAGCCGTCGGCCGGCATCTTCGTCGCGTCGAACGGGCCGTCGGCGGGAGCGTCGCGCAGCGCGGTGGGGGTGAGGTACTCGCGCATCCGCTCCGGGCCGAAGATGTCGGCGCCGTTGAAGCCGGTGAGGTCGCGCAGCCGCTCCAGGAGCCCGAAGCCGTGCGCGAACTCGATGCCTCCGTGCGGCGTCGCGTACGTGAAGACCCGGTCGACGACCCGGGTGGCGGCGTCGACGTCGGGGCCGAGGAACTCGTCGTCGGGTGCGGTGTGCTGGATCATGGCGCGGACCACGAGCCCGCCCATCGAGTGGGCGACGAGGAAGACGCGCGGCGCACCGGTCTTGGCCAGGACCAGCCGCACGAGTGCCAGGAGGTCCTCGGCGGCCTCCTCGAGGCTGAAGCTGCCCGGGTCGCGGACGAACCGTGACGCGTACTCGTCGTAGAACCGGTGCACCCAGATGCTGGCCGCGGGCACCTCGCCGTCGTCCTGCCCGGCGAGGAACAGCTCCTGGTTGCCCTTCACGAGCAGCTGGTACCCGTGGTCCGTCATGAGCCGCAGCAGCGGGCTCTCGAACTGGTGGAACACCGGCCGGTTCTGACCGTCGACGCGCGCCTGCACGGCACCCTCGTTGAACCCGTAGAACGGGTCGTTGACCGCCGTGTTGATCCCCGACGCACCGCCGGCGTACCCACGGACGTAGATGACGGGCAGCTTGCCGTCGTTGGCGTAGGACATCGGGGCTCCTCGCTGGCTGTCGGCGCACGCGCGCCGTCGGCGCACGCGCGCCGCGCGTCGGTCGACGCGCCACCTGCGAGGAGCCCCGGTCGGGCGTCCAGATACGACTCAGCCGGACGCCCGCTCGGTCCCGTCGCGCAGCACGAGCACGCTGCACGACGCGCTGCGGGCAACCTCCGCGCTCACCGCGCCGAGGAGCATCCCGCGGAACACCCCGAGCCCTCGGGAGCCCACCACCACGAGCTGGGCCGACCGCGACTCGGCCAGGAGCGTCGGCACCGGGTCGTCGTCGCACAGGACGAGCTCGACGTCGACACCGGGGTGAGCTGCGACGACGTCCTCCGCGAGCCGCCAGGCGGCTGCCTGGGCCGGGTCCTCCCGGTCGCGCAGGTCGGTCGCGGGCCGGCCGCCCGTCCCGAACGGACCGTGCGCGGGTCGCGCGTGCACGACGCGCAGGACCGCGCCGCGGTGCCGGGCCTCGCGGGCCGCGAGGTGGGCGGCGTCGACGGACGCCGCCGACCCGTCCACGCCGACCACCACGGGCAGGTCGTCGTCGCCAGGTGCGGGCGTGCGCGCCACCAGCACGGGGCACCGCGCGTGGGTCACCAGGTGCGCGGCGACGGGCCCGATGCCCGGCCGGCCGGCCGTGCCACGTGCGCCGACGACGAGGACGCGCGCCTCGTCGCTCAGCTCCCGCAGGGCCGGCACGGTTGCGCCGTGCACCACGCGGGCCTCGACCGCGAGATCAGGATGGTTCGCGCGCACCTTGTTGCGCAGCTCCCGCACCGCCCTGACGGCCTCGGCCTCGAGGTCGTCGGCGTCGAGCACGACGGGGTACCAGCCCCAGGTCGTGGCCTCGCGCGGGTCGCGGTACGCGTGGGCGAGCAGGAGTGCCGCTCCCCGGCCGAGGGCGACGTCCGCCCCCCACGCGACCGTCTGCGCGCTGTGCTCCGAACCGTCGATCGCGACCACCACGGGTCCGTCGGTGTGCATGTCGGCCTCCTCGCCATTGCGCCGTTCGGGTGACCCCAGCCAACACGTGTCGGGAATCGGTTCACCGGGGCAAAGGTCCCGGTGGGCGGGTGAGTTCCGGCGGCACGCGGCCCGGTCTCGGGCGGGGAACCGCCGGTGAGCGCCGTCACCGTCCTCCGCGTCGCTCCCTCTCGGCCGGCCGGCCGCGCACCACCAGGACGCTGCAGGACGCACCACCTGCGACCCCGCGCCCGACCGAGCCCGGCAGGGTGCCGCGCAGGGGGCCGGCCGCGCGCGAGCCCACGACGAGGAGGGCGGCCAGCCTCGACTCGCCGAGCAGTGCCCGCAGGGGGTCGCCGTCGCAGGTCACGAGGTGCATCCGCAGCGTCGGGTGGACCGCGAACAGCTCGTGCGCGAGCTCCCAGACGGCCGCTGTCGCCGCACTCTCGTGGCACCCCGGGTCGTCGACCGTGCGGTGCCCGTCGGTGGAAGGTCCGGGTGGACGGGGCGGAGCGGCGTGCACGACCCGCAGGCGGCTGCCTCGGCTGACCGCCTCGCACGCCGCGACGTGAGCGGCGGCGAGGGACGCCGCCGAGCCGTCGACGCCGACGACGACGGGCAGCCCGGGACCGGGCTCCGCGGTCCGTGCGACGAGGACGGGGCACCGGGCGACGCCGACGAGCTGCCTGCTCACGACGCCGAGCCCGTGCCGGTCGTCGTCCGTGCGCGCGCCGACCACGAGCAGGCGGGCGTCGTCGGTCAGTGCCAGCAGCGGAGCGACCGTCGCACCGTGCACCACGCGCGCGTCGACCTCGAGGTCGGGATGGTGCTCGCGCACCTGGTCGCGCAGCTCGCGCACGGTCGCCACGACCTCACGCTCGAGGTCCGACACGTCGGGCACGGCTGCGTGCCAGCTCCACGCTGCGGTCCGGCCCGGGTCGCGGTACCGGTGCACGAGCAGCAGGCGGGCGCCGCGACGACGCGCGGCGTCCACGCCGGCGGTCACGGTGCGCCCGCTGTGCGGCGAGCCGTCGACGGCGACGACGACCGGCCCGTCGGTGCGCATGTCGGCTCCTCGCCCGGGGGACGACCGGGTGGGTCCAGCCAACACGGGCCGAGGGCCGACGGGAACGGGCCGAAGGTCCCGCTCCGGGCCGGTCAGTGGATGAGCGAGCGCCAGTCGTCCGGGACGCGCTCGCGTGGCGCGGGAGACCCCTGGTCGACCGGACGGTGCTGCGGGTCCGCGAGCGCGGGGCCGTCGGCGTACTCGTCGGCCGCGTAGTCCCACCACCAGTCCTCGCCGGGCTCGAACGTGCGCATCAGCGGGTGCCCGGTCTCGCGCCAGTGCGCTGTCGCGTGCTGCGCGGGGGACGTGTCGCAGCACCCGACGTGCCCGCAGGCCGCGCACCGTCGCAGGTGCACCCACCAGCCCCCGGCGTCCTCGCACTCGGCGCAGCCGGTGCCGCTCGGGGGGACGGCGCTGTCGATGGTCCCGTTCGAGGTGGTCATGCGGTCGGTCCTTCCGTCAGGGAGCGGGGGAGGCGGACGCGGAACCGGGTGTCACCCGGCACGGACGTCACGGACAGGTCGCCGTGGTGCTTGCCGACGACGATGCGCCACGAGATGTCGAGACCGAGCCCGGTGCCGGACCCGACGGGCTTGGTGGTGAAGAACGGCTCGAAGACCCGGTTGACGACCTCGGGCGGGATGCCCGACCCGGTGTCGGCCACCTCGACCTCGACCCAGTCGTCGACGGTGCGGGTGGTCAGGGTGAGGGTGCCGTGACCGTCCATCGCCTGCGCGGCGTTGTCGATGAGGTTCGTCCACACCTGGTTGAGCTCGGCGGCGTACACCGGGATCTTCGGCAGGGCCAGGTCGTAGTGCCGGACGACCGTGATCCCGGGGCCGATGCGCTGCTCGAGCATGGTGAGCGTGGAGTCCAGCAGCTCGTGCAGGTCGGCGATCTGGTCGGGCGCCCGACCGATCTGCGAGTACTGCTTGGCGGCCCCGACGAGTGCGGAGATGCGGCCGGTGGCGTCCTCCACCTCGTTCATGAGCTGCTCGGTCTCCAGCGTGTACGCGAGCCACCGGACCGCCCCCTCGAGCACCTCGGGACCGACGAGCTGGGCGACGTGCTCGAGCCACTCGGTGCCGAGGCCGGCGGCGACGAAGACGGGGGCGATCTCCCAGCCGGCCGTGAGGTCGTGCTCGTCCATCCAGTCGGCGAGCTCGTCCTCCCGGTCGGAGATCTCCAGCGGGGTCAGGGCGGCGTCGCCCCGGCCCGCGGCGAGCGTGTCGACGGCCTTCTCCTGCAGCGCGATGAGGGTCGCGAGCGTGGCCCGGTCGTACGGGCCGGCCGCGACGAGGGCGAGCTTGTGCCGCATCCCGGCGACCCGCTGCCGCAGGGTGGCGGTCGCCCGGCTCGCCGCCGCCGCCGGGTTGTTGAGCTCGTGCGTCAGCCCGGCGGACAGCGACCCGAGGGCGAGCAGCCGCTCCCGCTGGCCGATCGCCTGCTGCGCCTTGCTCTGCCCGAAGAACAGCCCTTCGAGCAGGTGGACCGCCATCGGGAACCAGTCGTTCATGAGGGTCGCGAAGTCCTCGGCGGCGAGCACGTAGAACCGGGACGGCTCCAGCACGCGCAGCGACTGCACATACGTCTGCGCCCGGTCCCCGAGGTACGCGGCCCACGCGCCCGCGTAGACGCCGCGCTGGGTGGTGCGGGCCACCTCGACGTCGTCCTCGCCGACCCGCCGGTACAGCGCGACGCCACCGTCCATGAGCACGTAGAACTTCGTCGCGTCCTCGCCCTCCCGGTAGAGCATCCCGGGCGGCACGAGCTCGATGTGCCCGTGGGTGCACAACCAGGTGAGCTGGTCGTCGGTGAGCTTCTCGAACAGGAACAGGGTGCGCAGCTCGTCGATGTCGCACGGCAGGAAGGTGGTCACAGCTGCTCCAGGTATCGGTGCACGAGCATGACGGCCATCGCGCCCTCGCCGACGGCGGAGGCGACGCGCTTGGCGGACTCGGCGCGCACGTCGCCGGCCGCGAACACCCCCGGGACGCTCGTCTCGAGGTGGTAGGGCGGCCGGTCGAGCGGCCAGGACGCAGGGACGTGCCCGTCGACGAGCAGGTCGTGGCCGGCCCGCACGAACCCGTGCTCGTCGCGCGCGAGCGTGCCCTCCAGCCAGCCGGTGTGCGGCGCGGCACCGATGAACACGAACAGCCACCCCGTGTCGACGGTCTGCTTGGCGCCGGTGTCGCAGTCCTGCAGCACGAGCTGCTCGAGGTGCCCGTCGCCGACGGCCTCCACCACCTCGGTGCGGGTCAGGACCCGGATCCGGTCGTTCGTGGTGACCTGCTCGACGAGGTAGTGCGACATGGAGGCGTCGAGCGACGCACCCCGCACCACGAGCGTCACGGAGCGGGCCGTCCGGGACAGGAACATCGCGGCCTGCCCCGCGGAGTTCGCCCCGCCCACCACGTACACGTCGTTGTCCAGGCACGCCGGCGCCTCCGTGAGCGCCGACCCGTAGTAGACGCCGCTGCCGGTCAGGGCCCCGAACCCCGGCCCGCCGAGCTCCCGGTACGCGACGCCCGACGCGAGGATCACGGTGTGCGCGCCGACCTTGCTGCCGTCCGCGAACCGCACGGCCCGCGCCGACCCGGCGACCTCCAGGCCGACCGCGTCGCGCGTCATCACGATCTCCGCGCCGAACTTCAGCGCCTGACGACGCGCGCGCTCGGTCAGCTGCGACCCGGACACCCCGTCGGGGAAGCCCAGGTAGTTCTCGATCCGCGAGCTCTGGCCCGCCTGCCCACCCGTCGCCGTCCGCTCGACGAGCGCCGTCCGCAGCCCCTCGGACGCGCCGTACAGCGCCGCGCTCAGCCCCGCCGGACCACCCCCGACGACGACGAGGTCGTAGAACTCGGCGGTCGGGTCCACGCTCAGGCCCACCCGAGCGGCGACCTCCGCGTCCGACGGCGCCGCCAGCACCTCGCCGTCGGTCGTGACGACGACCGGCACGGCGTGCTCGTCGAGACCCGCCGCCTCCAGCAACCGCCGGCCCTCCGGGCCGTCCGACGTGAACCACCGGTACGGCACCTGGTTGCGGGCCAGGAACTCCCGCAGCGCCGACGACCGCGCCGACCACCGGTGCCCGACGACCTTCGTCTCCGCGACCGGGCGGGGCGCCGACGCCAGCCACGCCTCCAGCTGCGCGTCCAGCACCGGGTACAGCTTCTCCTCGGGCGGGTCCCACGGCTTGAGCAGGTAGTGGTCGAGATCCACCACGTTCACCGCGTCGATCGCCACGTCCGTGTCCGCGTACGCCGTCAGCAGCACCCGCCGCGCCTGCGGGTACAGGTCCATCGCGTGCTCGAGGAACTCGATCCCGCTCATCCCCGGCATCCGGTGGTCCGCGACCAGCACCGCCGCCTGCTCGCCGCGCAGCTTCAGCTCGCGCAGCACCTCCATGCCCGCCTCGCCCGACTCCGCCCGCACCACCCGGTACTCGTCCCCGTAGCGGCGCCGCAGGTCCCGCGCGACCGACCGCGACACCGCGGGGTCGTCGTCGACCGTGAGCAGCGCAGGGCGCTGCGAGGAGGCCTGGCGGACAGCGGGGGAGTCGGTCACCGGCACGGACACCTCTCGTCGGAACCAGACGTCGGCCGGACGGCCGGCGCGCCACTCACGTCACGCCACGGCACGCTCACCGGACACCCCGCCGGCGCGGCTGCAGCCGGATGTTCGGCAGCTCCGGCGCCGGGATGCGCGCACCGTCGTGACCGGCCACCACTCCGAAACGGTCCGCCCGGTCGGGGGATTCCCAGGCGGCCCTGGCCGCCGCGATCTCGGCATGGTCGCGACCGACGAAGTTCCACCACATCACCAGGTCGTGCTGGAACGGCGCACCGCCCAGCAGGAGCAGCCGCGCGCCCGCCCCGGTACGCAGCGACACCTGGTCACGACCGTCGCCCAGGTACAGCAACCCACCCGGTCCGTGCGGCGTCCCCGCCACCTCCGCGGCACCCTGCAGCACCAGCACCGCGTGCTCGAACCCCGCACGCAACGGCACCTCGACCGCCCCGCCCGGCTCGACGACGACGTCGGCGCCCAGCAACGGCGAGTGCACCCGCGCCGCCGACACCGCACCCTCGACCTCACCCACCATCACCGTCGCCCGCACCCGCGGGGCCTCCCACACCGGCAGCTCCGTGACCTGCTGGAACGCCGCCGGACCACCCGCCGGCCCGTCCGGCAACGCGACCCACAGCTGAGCCGCGTGCACGAACGGCGCCTCACCGAGCGAGAGCTCCGAGTGCGCGATCCCACGCCCGGCCGTCATCAGGTTCAGCTGCCCCGGCCGCACCACCACGTCCGACCCCACGCTGTCCCGGTGGCGGATCTCGCCCGCCACCGGCCACGTCACCGTCTGCAGACCCGTGTGCGGATGCGGCAGCACCCGCATGTCCACGTGCTGCGGCCCGAACTCGTCGAGGAAGCACCACGCCCCCACGAACGGCAGGCCCCGCTGCGGAAGCGTCCGCCGCACCTGCATCGCCCGGATCCCGCCCAGCGGCACCTCCCGGGCGTCGTACCGCTCCACGACCGGGCCGCGCGGCTCGACGACCCCGCACACCTCCTCGTCGGGACGCGTGTCGAGGTTCGTCATGCCCACACTCTGCCTCCCGACGCGCACCCGCGGGAGATCCCCGCCACGACGGACCTCACGAACACCCCCGCCCGTGCGTCTGCACACTGTGAGCGTGAAGGAACCCTTCGACCGCGTCGTGCAGACCCACGGCGCCACCGTGCAGCGCGTGTGCCGCGCCGTCGTCGGGCCCGTCGACGCCGACGACGCCTGGTCCGAGACGTTCCTGTCCGCCCTGCGCGCCTACCCCGACCTGCCCGACGACGCCAACGTCCAGGCCTGGCTCGTCACCATCGCCCACCGCAAGGCCGTCGACATCGTGCGCCGCGCCGCCCGGCACGCCGTCCCCGTCGCCGACCTGCCCGACGCCACCGCCCCGCCCGACGGCCGCGACCTCGACCTGTGGGCCGCACTCGCCGCCCTGCCCACCAAGCAGCGCCACGCCGTCGCCTACCACCACGTCGCCGGCCTGCCCTACGACGACGTCGCGACCCTCCTCGGCGGCACCGCCGCCGCAGCCCGCCGTGCCGCCGCCGACGGCGTCGCCACCCTGCGCCGCACCTACGGCGGCACCCTGCCGACCACCGCAGCACCGGAAGGAGCCACGTCATGACCACCACCGACGACACCGACCTCGACCGTCTCCGCGCCCGGCTCGCCACAGCGGCGCTCGCGGACGGCACGCTGGACGTGGCGTACCGCACCGTGGACAGCCCGGTCGGCCCGCTGCTCCTCGCCCGCACCCCCGCCGGCCTGGTCCGGGTCGCGTTCGCGGTGCAGGACCACGACGCCGTCCTGCAGGCCCTCGCCGACTCCGTCAGCCCCCGTGTCCTGCGGGCCGCCGCGTCCCTCGACGACGTGGCGCGCGAGCTCGACGAGTACTTCGCGGGCCGCAGGCGCACGTTCGACGTGCCGCTCGACCTGCAGCTGCTGCACGGCTTCCGCCGGTCGGTCGTCGAGCACCTCCCCGACATCGCCTACGGGCGGACCGCGAGCTACGCGACCGTCGCGGCCGCAGCCGGGAGCCCTCGCGCGGTCCGGGCGGTCGGCACGGCGTGCGCCCTCAACCCGCTGCCGCTCGTGCTCCCGTGCCACCGCGTGGTCCGCTCCGACGGCACGCCGGGCCGGTACGCGGGCGGCGACGACGCCAAGCTGACGCTCCTGGCACTCGAGACGAACGTCGGCGCGGCGGCGTAGCGTCGGTCGCATGTGCCGGAACATCACCACGCTGCGCGGGCTCGAGCCGCCCGCGACGTCCGACGAGATCGAGGCCGCCGCGCGCCAGTACGTCCGCAAGGTGACGGGCGTCCAGCAGCTCAGCGACGCCACCCGCGACCCGTTCGAGGCCGCCGTCGCGGAGATCGCCGCGATCACCGCGAGGCTGCTCGACGAGCTGCCCGAGCGCCGTCAGCCGCCGACCACGGTGCCGCCGCTGCGCCGGCCCGAGGTGCAGGCGCGCATCGCCGCCCGGATGGCCGCCCGCGAGGAGCACGAACGGGCGCACGAGCTCGGCCTGCCGCACACGCACGACGAGGACGACGACCTGCACGCGGCCGTCGTGCACTAGCCGGGGCCTCGCGCTCAGACGGGGGAGCCGGCGTCCTGCGCGAGGGGCCAGTCCACCAGCCGGGGGATGCCGTCGGGCGCCACCGCTGCGAGCGCGAGGAACCGTGCCTCGGCCCGGTGCAGTCGGATGTGCTCGTCCAGCGACCACGTCGGCCCGTTGGTGAGGGTCATCCCGCACGCGCAGGTGATGGTGACGCGCCCGTCGGACGTGTGCTCGACCTGGCCCACCGTCGTGTGCTCGGTGGCGGCCCGCACCTTCGCGTGCCGCATCGGGGCGCTGACCGGGACGGACGCCGTGATCTCGTCGCCCGTCGGGGTCATGGTCACCTCTCGCTGTGCATCTCGCTGAGCGCAGCCTCGTCGACGTCGACGAGCTGGTCGAAGGAATCGTCCCACTCGCCGCCGAGGCTCGGCATCATGGCGCGCAACTGGGGGCGCCACGCGTCCTGGCGCTCCGGGAAGCACCGCTCCAGCAGGTCGAGCATGGTCGCGACGGCCGTCGAGGCGCCCGGCGACGCACCGAGAAGACCCGCGATGGAGCCGTCGGCGGCGGTGACGAGCTCGGTGCCGAACTCCAGCACACCGCCCTTGGTGGGGTGCTTCTTGATGACCTGCACGCGCTGACCGGCGGTGATGAGCTCCCAGTCGCGCGGGTGTGCGGTCGGCATGAACGCCCGCAGCGTGCGCAGCCGGTCGGTGTCCGAGGCCGTGACCTCGCCGACGAGGTACTTCACGAGGTCGAGGTTCTTCAGGCCGACCGCGAGCATCGGCACGATGTTGCCGGGCCGGATCGAGCGCACCAGGTCGAGCCACGACCCGTGCTTGAGGAACTTCATGCTCCAGCCCGCGTACGGGCCGAACATCAGCGCGGTGCCGCCGTCGACCACGCGCGTGTCGAGGTGGGGAACGGACATCGGCGGGGCGCCGATGTCGGCCTTGCCGTACACCTTGGCCTGGTGCTGGGCGACGATCTCGGGGTTCGTGGTCCGCAGGAACTGCCCGCTGATGGGGAACCCGCCGAAGCCCTTGGCCTCCGGGATGCCGGAGCGCTGCAGGAGCTCGAGCGCACCGCCGCCGGCACCGATGAAGACGAACCGGGCGCTGACCTTGCGGGCGCGGCGGACACCGTTCCAGCGCAGGTCCTTGACCTTCAGCCGCCAGGTGCCGTCGGGCCGCTGACGGAGCCGGGTCACCTCGCTCTCGGTGACGAGCCGGGCGCCCCGAGCGACCGCGTCGTCGAGCATCGAGCGGGTCAGGGCGCCGAAGTCGACGTCGGTGCCCGACGGCGCGCGGGTCGCGGCCACGGCCTCCGAGGGGTCGCGGTCCGCGACGAGCAGGGGAGCCCACTGCGCGATCTGCGCGGCGTCGTCGCTGAACTCGAGGTCGGAGAAGAGCGGGTGCCGGCGCAGGGTCTCCCAGCGGCGACGCAGGTAGTCCACGTTCGACTCGCCGCGCACGAAGGTCATGTGGGGCGTCGTCGACAGGAAGCCCGTGCCGCCCGGGAGGCGGTCGTGGGTGGCGAGGTGGTGCCACAGCTCGCGGGAGAGCTCGAACTGCTCGTTGATCGTGACGGCCTTGCTGATGTCGATCGAGCCGTCCGGGCGCTCGGGCGTGTAGTTCAGCTCGCAGAGCGCGGCGTGGCCGGTGCCGGCGTTGTTCCAGGGGTTCGAGCTCTCCTGGGCGGGGGCGCTGCGGCGCTCGTGGATCTCCACCGTCCAGGTGGGCTCGAGCGTCGTGAGGAGCGCGGCGAGCGTCGCGCTCATGATCCCGCCCCCGACGAGGACGACGTCCACCTGATCTTCGCGTGCTGGCACGAAATCGATCGTATGTTGACGTCGAGAATCTCCACGACGAGGGAGATGTGATCTTCATTACGTCCCATGACTGCGGGGCGGGGCACCGCTGAGGCGCCCCGCCCCGCAGCCGCTGGTCAGCGCGTCAGGAGCCGCACACCTGACCGTTGAGGGTGAAAGAGGCCGGCTTCGGGTTCTGGCCCGTGTGGGAGCCGTTGAACCCGAGCTCGACGCTCCCGTTGCCCGGGATCGTGCCGTTCCACGCCGCGTTCGTCACCGTGACCGCCGCCCCGGACTGGGCGAACGCGCCCGACCAGCCGTTGGTGACCTGCTGGCCCGCCGTGAGCTGGAACGTGAGCTTCCAGCCGTTGATCGGGGTGGTCCCCGCGTTGGTGATCTTGACCGACGCGGTGAAGCCCGTGGGCCAGTCCGACGTGGTGTAGCTGACCTTGCAGCCCGAGGGCGTGGTGGTCGTCGTCGGGGTGGGCGTCGGCGTCGGGGTGACCGTCGGGGTCGGCGTGGGCGTCACCGTCGGCGTGGGCGTGGGCGTGGGCGTGGGCGTCACCGTCGGGGTCGGCGTGACCGTCGGGGTCGGCGTGACCGTCGGCGTGACGGTCGGGGTCGGGGTCGTCGTCGGGTCGGTCCCGGTGAGGTTCCCGACGATCACGCCACGACCGTTGGTCCCCACGTACACGCGGCCGTACACGTCGGGGTCGCCCGAGATCGTCTCGTTGGTGTGGCCCCACTGGTGCTGGTCGTCGTTGATGCGGACCCACGAGGCGCCCGCGTCGATGGACCGGTAGATGCCGCGGACGCCGCCGATCTTCGCGGAGCTGTACAGCGCCGGGTAGGTCGTGCCGGGTGCGGCCTTGCCGAAGCCGATGGTGTCCGCCTCCGCGACGCCGCTCAGCTTGGTGAAGGACGTCCCCCCGTTGGTGGAGTGCCACAGCCCGTAGGTGCCGTTGGTCTCGCCACCGGCGAGCCAGATGTCGCCCTCACGGCCGAACACCGCACCGAACCGCGCCGCGGCGGTCGGCAGCCCGGTCGCCGCGGAGGCCGTGAACGTGACCCCGCCGTCGGTCGACGCGTAGAACGTGCCGCCCGACCACGCGTAGAACTTCAGGGGGTTGACCCGGTCGGACTCGACGCGAGCGCCCACCGGGACGCCGGTCGACTTCGTCCAGCTCGACCCGAACGTGGTGGAGACGTGGACCCCGGCACCCGCGGGGCTCCACACGATCCGGCTGCCGTCGGCGCCCATCGCGACCGTCCCGGCGCCCGTCACGCCGGACGGCTCCTGACCGGCCCACCAGGAGCTGCCGCCCGAGGTCGAGACACCGATGCGGGAGACCCCGGCCTCGGCGTTGCCGACGCGGACCATCGTCGCCGGCTGCTTCTCCGCGAAGTCGACCCCGAGCTCCGAGGAGTGCACGGGCGCGATGCCGATGGACTTGGCCGGCACCTTCGTGATGTCGCTGTGCACGAAGCCGGCGATGTCACCGAGCCCGGACAGCAGCTCGGTCGCCCCCGGGGGAGCGGCGAGGTCGAGCACCGCGGTCTCCTCGAGGCCCTGCGCCTTGACGCCGATCGCGACCTTGCCGCCGGTGTCCCACGCCGTGAGGTTGGACCCGCCGTAGATCGTCGCGCCGGTGCCGTACAGGAAGCTGTTCGAGTCGAACGGGTCGATCTCGAACGACTCCGTCATCCAGCCGAGCTTCGGGCTGGTCTCGGGTGCGACGGCCTGCGTGCCGAAGTCGAGCCACGGCGCCCCGGAGATGTCCTGCGTGTAGCGGTCGGTGCGGCTCGGGTAGCCGTTGAAGTCCCAGATGCGCGACCACGTGGCCCCGCGGTCGGTGGACCGGTAGACGATGATGTCCGGCCACCAGGAGATCTGCGTGACCGCCATGATCGTGTCGGGGTCCTGCCGGTCGATCGTCAGGCCGCTGTACCCGTAGTACTGGTCGCTGCTCGTCGACGGCAGGGGCGAGATGTTGGTCCACGTCCCCGTGGCCGCGTCGAGCCGCCAGATGTCGCCGTGGCCGCCGTCGTACGGGCCGCCCGTGTCGCTCGTCGCGACGTACAGCTGCTTGCCCTTGGCGTCGAACACACCCTTGTGCGGGACGAACCCGGTCGGCTGGCCGGCGACGCGCGACCACGTCGCACCGGCGTCGGTCGACCGGTAGACGTTGTTCTCCTTGTCGGCCACGCCGACGTAGATCGTCTTGGTCGGCGACCCCTTGGTGCCGCTCGTCGGGTCGAACGTGACCCAGACGACGCCCTGGTTGCCCGTGAGGTAGCCGTTCGGGTCGCTCGGGTCCGCCACGTAGTTGCCGGCGTTCGGGAACGCGGTGACCTTGGCCCAGGTGACGCCCGAGTCGGTGCTCCGCCACAGGCCGTTGCCGCCCTCGGTGCCGAAGTACAGGACGCGGTTGTCGTTGGGGTCCACCTGGAGGCGCTCGCCCATCCCGCGGCCGGGCATGTTGCCGCCGACCTTGAAGGGCAGGGCGGTCTTCTTCCACGTCGCGCCACGGTCGGACGACCGCAGGATCGCGCCGTTGTTCGGGTCCCAGCTGTTCGTGTACATGCCGGCGGCGATGTACACGTTGTTCGGGTTGACCGGGTCGGTCGCGAGGCTGAGGACGCCGTTGTGGCCCCAGTCGTCCCAGCCGACGCTGTCGAGGAGCGGTACCCAGCGCTTCGTCGTCTGGTTCAGCCGGTACGCGCCGCCGATGTCGGTGCGGGCGTACACCAGGCCCTTCTCGGACTGGTTGTAGACGATGCCCGGGACGAAGCCGCCGCCGACGATCTCGACGTTGCCCCACGAGTACGCGGGCGTGGCGGCGCCGGCGGGGGAGGCGCCGACGAGGACTGCGGGGACGATGCCCGCCGCGAGGACGGCGGCGAGCCCGGCGACGGCGGTCGCGCGGGTGGTCCGGGTGGCGTGGCGCGCGGGCGCCTCGGCCTCCCGGGGAGGATGAACGGGGACACGCATCCGCTGCACTCCTTCGTGGCAGGGGGAGGACGCCCCGACGACGTCCGCGGGGGCGCGGGTGACCGTTCCGCGGGCGATGGACGCAGCCTGGCCCGCCGTCGGGACGCGGGGACCGTATCGAAGCGCTTCGAACTGGGGGCAGGGTGCGAAAGGTTTATGAACACCCCGCGGACGGCGGGTGCGCGCGAGCCCGCGGCGGGGTAGAACCGAGGGCATGAGCCGCGACCGCGACCTGACGTCCGACCCCGCCGCCGAGCACCTGGCCGACCCGGTGGTCCCCGAGGCGCAGCTCGCCGCTGCGGACGCCCGCTCGGGCGGCGACGCCCTGCGCGCACCGCGCTCCCTGCGCGCCGTCGAGCTGGAGCCGGACGACGAGGCCATCGCGAGCCTCGAGGACTGGGACGACCCGCAGCGCCTCTAGCCTCCCGGCACAGTGCGGAGCCCGTCAGGAGCGCGTCGGTCTCACGGCCGCAGCAGGCCGCGCGCCTGGATCTCGCGCAGGATCGACGCCCCGTCCGGTCCCTGCACCACCGGGATGCCGTCGCGCACCGCCGCGCGCTCGGCGCGCACCCCGGCGGGTGCCTGCACCGGCAGGCCGTGCGCCAGCACGTGCTCACCGAACGTGAGCTGGCGGACGACGATCCCGCGCACGTGCTCCGGGAACTGCAGGGCGGCCTCGGCGTAGATCTCCGGGTCCCGCTGGCCGTCGTCGCCGACCAGCACCCACCGGACGTCGGGCAGGTCGTGCACGAGCCGCCGCAGCTGGGCGCGCTTGTGCTCCCGCCCGCTGCGGAACCACCCTGTGTTCGTCGGGCCCCAGTCCGTGAGGAGCAGCGGTCCGGCGGGGTACCCGTGCCGCCGCAGGAACCGTCCGATCGCGGGCGCGGCGTTCCAGGCGCCCGTGGACAGGTACACGACGGGTGCCCGCGGGTCCGGGTCGAGCAGCCGGTGGTAGAGGTCGGCCATGCCGGGCACGGGCTCGCGGGCGTTCTCGTGCCGCACGAGCACGTTCCAGGCGGCCACCAGGGGACGGGGGAGACGTGTCACGACGACCGTGTCGTCGATGTCGCTGACGATCCCGTACCGCACCTCCGGGTCGACCACGTGCACGGGGGCGACCGCCCGGGAGCCGTCCTCCGTCTGCAGGACCAGGTCGTGCCAGCCCGGCCCGAGGTCGGACTCGAGCAGCGTGTCGACGTAGCCGCCCCGGTCGGTGACCACGCGGTGCGTGCGGTCGCCGACCGTGACCTCGAGCACCGCGCCGGCCACCTGCGCCGTCGCGAAGCTGCGCCAGCCGCGCAGGCTCGTCGCCGTACGCGTCCCCGCCTGGGCCGTCGAGCCGGCGCCCGGCAGGTCCTGGTCCCGCACCGCGGGTGCGGCGAGCAGGGTGCGCGCCATGACGCGGACCCACCCGGGCGACCCGTACCCGGCGTACGGCTCGATACGGACCGTCCACCCGCGACGCCTCAGCAGCGCCGCGACCCGGCGGTCGAACGTGTCCTCCCAGCGGGCCGCACGGTGCACAGGAGGGCGCGCCGACCCGGTGGGACGGGCGCCGGCCCGCGCCGCACGCAGGACGGGCGGGCCGTCCTGTCGAGCGGCCGCGGGCCGGCGACGCTGGTCAGCGGTCACGCGCTCTCCTTCTGGCCCGCCTTCCGGGCCGAGGCGATCTCGCCGTCCGCGGCCGCGGTGCTGAGGGCACCGCCGGACGACTCCAGGTGCGCACGCACGAACCAGTGGAAGAGCTCGAGCTCGTGCAGGTGCCCGATGAGCAGGTCGTTGGTGACGTCGTCGATCTCCTCGACGTCCTTCGCGGCCTTCCGGTGGTCGCTGATCACGCCGACGTACACCTCGTCGAGGGCGCCCAGGTGGGCGATCGCCCCGTCGCGCCCGATGGCGTAGTCGTCCCACGTGCGGTTCTTCACGAGGGCGCCCGGGGTCCCGACGGGGGCGACGCCGAGCGTGGCGATCCGCTCGGCGATCGCGTCGACCATGAGGCGCACGGCGTCCACCTGCGGGTCGAGCATCTCGTGCACCGCGATGAAGTGCGGCCCGACCACGTTCCAGTGGATGTGCTTGAGCGTGAGGGCCAGGTCGTTGAGGGCGTCGAGGCGCTGCTGGAGGACCGCGGCCACGTCGGCCCCCTGCTGCTTGGTCAGGGAGGGGACGGTGTACTTGGGCAGCTTCTGTGCCATGAGGGCGCTCCTTGGGCTCGTCTCCCGGGGTCCGCACCCCGGCGGCGTCCACGCTGCCTCAGGTCAGGTGGGCCCGCCATCGGAGCGGCCGACATCACACGTCCACGACGCGGCCCTCACGCGAACGGGTCCCCGTCGGCCTCGAGGCGGTCGGCGACCTCGTCGGGCCCGAGGTGCTGCAGGCCCGGCCCGACCTCGTCCCACCAGCGCGGGGCCGCGACCCGGGGCAGCTCGCGCCCGCGCAGCGAGTACGGCGTGATGGTCGTCTTGGCGGGGTGGTTCTGGGACCAGTCGATGAGCACCTTCCCGCCGCGCACGTCCTTCTTCATGACGGCGACGACGAGCTTCGGGTGCGCCGCCGCGACGGCGTAGGCGAGGTCGCGCGCGTACTGCCGGACCTCCATGACGGTCTTCGTGCCCGGGAGCTTCGCGTACAGCTGCATGCCCTTGCTGCCCGACGTGACCGGCACCGACTCCGGCAGCCCGTCCTCGCGCAGCCGGTCGGCGACGAGGTGGGCCACCTGCGCGCACTCGTCGAGCCCCGCGGGTGCGCCGGGGTCCAGGTCGACGACGAGCCGGTCGGGCCGGCGCACGCCGCCGCGGGGTCCGACGGTCCACTGCGGGGTGTGCAGCTCGAGCGACCCCTGGTTCGCGCACCAGACGAGCCCCGCGAGGTCGTCGACGAACGGCAGCACCAGCTCGGCCCCCTCGTCGTCCGAGTTCGGCGCCGCCCGCAGCGTCTGGCGGCGCAGCCACTCGGGAGCGCCGCGGGGGACGTTCTTCTCGAAGAACTTCTCGCCGGCCACGCCGTCGGGCCAGCGGATCCGGGTCACCGGGCGGTCCTCGAGCTGCGCGAGGAGCGCGGGAGCGACGCGGACGAGGTAGTTCATGACCTCGGCCTTGGTGGTGCCGGTCGACGGGTACATGACCTTCTCCAGGTGGCTCACGCGGACCTGGCGGCCCTCCACGTCGACCATCTGGCGTTCGGGCGTCACGGCTGCTCCCAGGGGTCGGCGGAGGCGTCGGTGCGGATGCCGCGGATGACGGGCTGGCGCAGGCGCCCGTCCGGGGTGCGGTTCAGGTAGCGGGTGTCGACGAGCACCAGGGGATCGCACCAGCGGGCGCCGCGCGCGTCGAGCGCCGGCACCTCGTCGTCGAACGGGCAGTCCGGCCGCTCCCGCAGCAGCCGGCCCAGGTCCTGCGCGACGGGGCCGGTCAGCCCGCTGCCCGCCCGGCCGAGGAACCGCAGCGCACCGTCCTCGTCGTGCGCGCCGAGCATGAGCGCGCCGAGGCGCCCGGTCCCGGTGCTCTCCTCCCGCCAGCCGCCGACCAGCGCCACCCGGGTGCGCACGTGGGCCGACTTCACCCAGTCGGCCGAACGCCGGCCCACCTGATAGGTGGACGTCCGGCGCTTCGCGACGACCCCCTCGAGACCGTGGTCGAGGGTCACCTGCCAGAGGTCGTCACCGTCGGCGTAGGACGGCGAGAGCTGGACGCGCTCGGGCAGGGCGAGCCCGGCGAGGACGGCGCGACGCTCGTCGTAGGGGAGACCCGTGACGTCCAGACCGTCGAGTCGCAGCACGTCGAACACCATGTACGACACCGGCTGCCGACGAGCCAGCGCGGCGGCGCGCCGGGCGTCGCGCACGTGCATCCGCTCCGCGAGCGCCGCGAACGACGGCACCCCGCCGGCCAGCAGCACGATCTCGCCGTCGAGCACCGCACCGGGCAGAACCGCCAGACCGGCCAGCTCCGGGTAGGCCGGCGTGACGTCCCGCTCGTTCCGGCTCCACAGCCGCAGCGGGCCGCCCGTGGTGTCCGCGAGCGCCCGGACCCCGTCCCACTTGACCTCGAACGCCCACGCCGGACCACGCGGCAGGGCGCCGACCTGCGGTGCAGGGGTGGCGAGCATGGACTCCACGGGTCCATCCTGCCGACAGGACCCGTGCACGTCACGGGCCGGCGGCCTGCCCCGGCGCGCCGACCCACTCATCCCCGGAGGCGACGACCCATGCGAGCGATCTGGAAGGGTGCGGTCGCGTTCGGCCTGGTCAACGTGCCCGTGCGGCTGTACGCGGCGACGGGGGAGCACGAGGTAACGCTGCACCAGGTGCACCGCGAGGACGGCGGCCGCATCCGCTACCGCAAGGTCTGCAGCATCGACGGCGAGCAGGTCGAGTACTCGGAGATCGCCAAGGGGTACGAGACCGACGACGGCGAGCTCGTGGTGCTCACCGACGAGGACTTCCAGCAGCTCCCGCTGGCCACCGAGCGGGAGATCGAGGTGCTCGAGTTCGTGCCCGCCGAGCAGGTCGACCCGATCCTGCTCGCGAAGACGTACTACCTGGAGCCGGACAAGACCGCGGCGAAGCCGTACGCCCTGCTGCGCGGCGCGCTCGAGCAGGCCGACCGGATGGCCGTCGTCAAGGTCGCCCTGCGCCAGCGGGAGACCATGGCGGTGCTCCGCGTGCGGGACAACGTCATCTGCCTGCAGACGCTCCTGTGGCCCGACGAGGTGCGCGAGGCGGACTTCCCGATCCTCGACGCCGACGTGACCGTGCGGCCCCAGGAGCTCGCGATGGCGTCCTCGCTCGTCGAGTCGCTCGCCGCCGACTTCGACCCGAGCCAGTACGAGGACCGGTACGCCGCCGCCCTGGAGCAGATGATCGAGGCCAAGGTCTCGTCCGGCAGCACGAGGCCCGTGCCGGTCCCCGCGGGCGAGGAGGCCGAGAGCACCGGCGGGGGCGAGGTCGTCGACCTGCTCGCCGCGCTGCAGCGCAGCGTCGAGAAGGCGCGCGGGTCCCGGCCCGGCGCGGTCGAGAAGCCGGCCGACGACGACGAGGCGCCGGCCAAGAAGTCGAAGCCGCGCGCGAAGTCCGCCGGCTCGTCCGCCGCGAAGGACGGCGACGACAAGGCCTCCGACGATCCGGGCGAGACCAAGCCGCGCAAGACCCGCCGCAAGGCCTCGTGACGGCGCCGTGACCACGCCCCAGCGCCGCGACGACGCGGTGGCTGCGCTGCGTCGCGTCGCGTTCCTGCTCGAGCGCGCGCAGGCGAGCCCGTACCGCAGCGACGCGTTCCGCCACGCCGCGCGCACGGTCGAGAAGCAGGACCCGGGCCGCCTCGAGGTGCTGGCGAAGGCGGGTGCACTGACCGACCTCCCCGGGGTCGGCGCCCGGACCGCCGAGGTGGTCTCGATCTCGCTGCGCGGCGGCACCTCGCCGTACCTGGCGGAGCTCGAGGCCGGCCTCGAGGAGGAGCTCGCCGCACCCGCCGACCCGGCGGCCGCCTCTCTCCGGGCGGCCCTGCGCGGCGACCTGCACTCGCACACCGAGGCCTCGGACGGGTCCACGCCCGTCCAGGAGATGGTGCTCGCCGCACTCGAGCTCGGGCACGAGTACCTGGCGGTCACCGACCACTCGCCGCGGCTGACGGTCGCGAACGGGCTGTCCGCACCACGGCTGCGCGCCCAGCTGGAGCAGGTGCGAGCGCTCAACCGGGCGGTCGACCCGTTCGTCCTGCTGACGGGCATCGAGGTCGACATCCTGGACGACGGCGGGCTGGACCAGGACCCGGACCTCCTCGACGAGCTCGACGTGGTGGTCGCGTCCGTCCACTCGAAGCTGCGGATGGACCGTGCGGCGATGACCCGGCGGATGGTCGCGGCGGTCAGCGACCCGCGGACGGACGTGCTCGGCCACTGCACCGGCCGTCGCCTCCTGGGCCGGGGGCGGCCGCAGAGCGAGTTCGACGCACGGGCCGTGTTCGAGGCCTGCGCCGAGCACGGCGTCGCGGTCGAGATCAACTGCCGCCCGGACCGGCTCGACCCGCCCCACGAGCTGCTGCAGGTCGCCGTCGACGTGGGCTGCGACTTCACCATCGACACGGACGCGCACGCCCCGGGCCAGCTCGACTGGCTCGGGGCCGGCTGCGCGCGGGCCGCGCAGCACGGGATCGACCCGTCTCGGGTGCTCACCACGTGGCCCGTGGAGGACCTCCTGGAACGCACTCACAGGTGACCGGCGTGTCGTCGTGCACGGTCCTGCCTCACCGAAGGGTTAGTGTCTTGCGCATCGTTCCCGGTGCAGGCGGCTCGTCCGCACGCCCCGGGGCACCCCGCCCCGTGCCAGTCCAGCTGACCGGGCCGCATGTCCCACAGTCAACAAGGAGCATGATTCCGTGAGCGTGAACCGCACCGAGCTCGTCCAGGCCGTCGCCGCGAAGGCCGGCCTCTCCAACACCGAGGCGGACAAGGCCCTCAAGGCCTTCCAGGAGGTGCTGGTCGAGCAGCTGTCCACCGGCGAGAGCGTGACCATCCCCGGCTTCCTCGCCGTGGCGCGTGCCGAGCGTTCGGCTCGGACGGGCATCAACCCGCAGACCGGCGAGAAGCTCGAGATCCCCGCCGGCTACCGCGTGAAGCTGACGGCCGGCAGCGCCCTCAAGCGCGCCGTCCAGGGCTGACCTCCCTCGCACCGCATCGGGCCGGGCGCGACCTCCTCCGGGGGTCGGGCCCGGCCCGACGCCGTTCCTGCGGTCGACTATGATGCGAACGACTCTCAGGAAGGCGGTGCGGTGATGGTGGTGCGGCAGACCCGGCAGCGCGCCGAGATCCTCGACCTCCTGGACGACGTCGCCGAGTTCCGCAGCGCGCAGCAGCTGCACGAGATGCTCCGCACCCGCGGGTCGAGCATCGGTCTCGCGACGGTCTACCGCGCCGTGCAGAGCCTCGCCGAGACAGGGGAGGTCGACGCCCTCCGCACCGCGGACGGCGAGTCCGTCTACCGCCGGTGCGCCCAGCGCAGCCACCACCACCACCTGGTGTGCCGGTCCTGCGGGCGCACGGTCGAGATCGACGCCGGGCAGGCGGAGGCGTGGGCCGGTCAGGTCGCGGCGGCGCACGGCTTCGCCGACGTGGACCACACCATCGAGCTCGTCGGGACGTGCGCGACGTGCAGGGGCGCGTGAGCGCGGCCCGAGGTCAGACCTTGGCCCGCCGCGCGATGACCCGGGGCAGCACCCACCAGCACGCGCCGAGCAGCACCAGGACGGCACCGCCCACGATCCAGCCGGCCTCCCGCGAGACGACGATGTCGAACAGGAGCATCGGGCCGCCCGCGAGAACGAGCGCGAGGACCACGAGCCCGGCTCGCGCGAACCAGTTCGCCGCACCGACGAGCTCGGCCTTCATCCGGCGACGGAACAGCACCCGGTGCAGGCTCACCGGCGCCACGATCAGCGCCGTGGCGACGGCCGCGAGGACCACGAGCACCAGGTACAACCTGACCTGGTAGTCGTCGAGGTCGGCGAACCGCTGCTGGAACGGCAGCGTCAGCAGGAAGCCCGTGAGGATCTGCGCGCCCGTCTGCGTGACGCGCAGCTCCTGCAGCAGCTCGTCCCAGTTGCGGTCCATCCGCTCGGTGAACGTCTCGTGGCGGTCGTCCGTGGGGTCCGCGTCGTGCTCGAGCACAGGCCTACCTCCTCGTCGTCCGTCGGATCATGCCGCATGAGTCCTGCCCTTGCGCGCGAACGGTGCGCAGGAACCGAGGGGGCCGGGAGAGACTGGTCCCGTGACCCGACTGCACGACGCCGACCACCGCGACTTCGCCTCCGACAACTACGCGGGCGTCCACCCCGAGATCCTCGCCGCGATCGCGGAGGCCAACGGCGGCCACCAGATCGCCTACGGCGAGGACGTGTACACCGCCCGCCTCCAGCAGGTCGTCGCCGACCACTTCGGCCCGCAGGCGACCGCGTACCCCGTGTTCAACGGCACGGGCGCCAACGTCCTCTCGCTCCAGTCGGTGCTCCCGCCGTGGGGTGCCGTGATCTGCGCCGACACCGCGCACATCCACACCGACGAGAACGGCGCCCCCGAGCGGGTCGCGGGCCTGAAGCTGCTCACCGTCCCGACACCCGACGGCAAGCTCACCCCCGAGCTCGTCGAGAAGCAGGCCTGGGGCTTCGGCGACGAGCACCGTGCGCAGCCCGGCGTCGTCTCGATCACCCAGGCGACCGAGCTCGGCACGCTGTACACGCCCGACGAGGTCCGTGCGCTCGCCGACCAGGCGCACGCGCTGGGCCTGCGGCTGCACCTCGACGGCGCCCGCATCGCCAACGCCGCCGCGGCGCTCGACCTGCCCCTGCGGGCCTTCACGACCGACGCCGGCGTCGACGTCGTCTCGCTGGGCGGCACGAAGAACGGGCTGCTGTTCGGTGAGGCGGTCGTGGTGCTGGACCCGGCCGCCTCGACCGGGCTGACGTACCTGCGCAAGATGGACATGCAGCTCGCGTCGAAGATGCGCTTCGTCTCGGCCCAGCTCGTCGCGATGTTCGAGGGCGACCTATGGCTGCGCTCGGCGCGGCACGCGAACGCCATGGCCGCCCGGCTCGCCGCCGGCCTGGCCGACGTCCCGGGTGCCCAGATCACGCAGCCGACGCACGCCAACGGGGTGTTCGTCGCCCTGCCCGCGGACGTCACCGCACGGCTGCGCGAGCGGTGGCGCTTCTACGACTGGCGCATCGAGACCGGAGAGGTCCGGCTGATGTGCTCGTTCGACACGCAGGAGTCCGACGTCGACGAGCTCGTCGCCGCGGTGGCGGACGCGCTGGACGCCGTCCCGACCGTCTGACGACCGGCCTGCACGTCAAACCGCCCGCACGACGGACCGCCCGCACGACCGACGGGGGCCCTCCGGCGAACCGGAGGACCCCCGTCATGTCATGCGGTCCGGATCAGCTGACGGTGCAGGGAGCACCGTTGAGCGTGAACGCGGTGGGGGCGTTGTTCGTCCCCGAGTGCGAGCCGTTGAAGCCGATGTCCACCGACTGGCCGGCGCCGAGCGTGCCGTTCCAGGCGGCGTTCTTGGCCGTGACGGCCGTGCCGGACTGCGACCACTCGGCCGACCAGCCCTGGGTCACCGTCTGTCCGTTGCCGAACGAGAAGCCGAGGCTCCAGCTCGACAGCGCGGACGTGCCGGTGTTCGTGACCTTGACCGAGGCCGTGAAGCCGTTGTTCCAGCTGTTGGCCGTGTACTTGACCGAGCAGGCGCCGGTCGTCGTGGCCGTCTTCGTGGTCGCCGTGACGGCGGTGGAGGCGGCGGACGCGTTGCCCGCGTTGTCCACGGCCTTGACCGTGAAGGTGTACGCCGTGTTGGCCGACAGGCCGGTCACGGTGTAGCTCGTCGTCGTCACCGTGGTGACGAGCGTCGAGCCCTGGAACACCTGGTAGCCCGCGAGGCCGGAGCCACCCGAGTTGTCCGTCGACGCGCTCCACGACAGCGGGACGGTGCTCGTCGTCGTGGTGCCCGCAGCGAGGGCGGCGGGGACCGACGGCGCGGTCGTGTCGGTGACGGTGCCCGGCTGGGTCGTGGCCGAGACGGCCGACGACGCGGCCGACGTGTTGCCCGCGACGTCCTTCGCCCGGACGGAGAACGAGTACGCCGTGCCGGCGGTCAGGCCGGTCACCGTGTAGCTCGTCGAGGTGGTGGTGCCCACGACCGTGGTGCCACGCAGCACCTCGTAGCCGGCGACGCCGGAGCCACCCGTGTTGTCGGTGGACGCGGTCCACGACAGCGGCACCGAGGTCTGCGTCGTCGTGCCGGCCGTGAGACCGGTCGGGACGGACGGCGCGGTGGTGTCGGTCGTGCCGCCGTTGGCGGTCGTGACCGACAGGGCGGACGAGGATGCCGAGACGTTGCCCGCGGCGTCCTTCGCCTTGACCGTGAACGAGTACGTCGTCGCGGCGGTCAGGCCCGTGACGGAGTAGCTCGTGGTGGAGGACGACCCGACGAGCGTCGTGCCGCGGTAGACGTCGTAGCCGGTGACGCCGACGTTGTCGGTCGACGCGGTCCACGAGAGCGACACCGAGGTCGACGTCGGGGTGCCGGCGGTGAGGCCGGTCGGGGCCGACGGCGCGGTGGTGTCGACCGGCGGCGGGGTGCTGTCGCCGATGACCGGGTACGCGTTCTTGACGAGCGTGACGAACTGCTCCTCGAACCACTGGCCGGCGAGCGGCGCGTTGGGCGTGGCACCGGTGAGCTGGTTCTTCAGCTTGGGCGACGAGAAGGTCGGGTCGCACATGCGGTCGAACTTCTTGCCCTGGTCGTTCGCGATGTCGGTCGAGGCGCCGTCGGACTCACCCGGGGGCTTGATCCAGACGAACGCGTCGAGGTGCGACGCCGTGTAGCCGGACGGGGAGGCCTTCGGCAGCTCGCCGATGCCCGCGCCGAGCGGGTTGCACCACGCACCACGGTGGATGCGCTTGTCGACCTTCGACGCGTTGACGTACGTGTTCAGGTCGGTGCTGGTCGACGCCGCGGTCGGACGGGCGCTGCCGCCCCAGCCGTTGCGCGACGTGTCGATGAGCATGCCGATCGACGACGGGAAGCCGGCACCGACGAGACGCGTGTACATGTCGGCGGCGAAGTCGGCCTCGTCGAGGTCCGGGTTCCACTCGTAGAAGTCGGCGGACTTGATCTGCCCGCTGCCGACCTGCTTGCTGGAGTCGGGCAGGAACGGCTCGTTCAGCGGCGTGGTGTTGGCCGTGTCGGACACGAAGCCGTCGACGGACGCGACGCCCGCGGTGGTGGTCTTCGCGACCTCGGCGAACAGCTGGGCGGCGGGACCGGCGTTGCTGTCCCACCCGAGCCAGCCGGAGTGGCCGATGTCGATGTAGTTGTACACGTTCGAGATCGCGTGGAACTTGTCGAGCGCGTACTTCACGCCGGCCCGGTAGTACGGGGCCGCCTGCTGGCAGAGGGCCTCGGAGCTGTTCGTGATGAGGTTCGGCAGCGAGTCGGGCTCGATGGTGAGCGCGAAGCGCAGGTTCGCGTACTTGCTGTCCGACAGCAGCGCCGCGATCGGGTCGATGTACTCGGTCTTGTAGCGCGCCAGGCCGGCGTCGGTGGCGGGCAGCTCACCGTTCGAGGCGAGGGCGTAGCAGTCACGACCGGGCAGGTCGTAGATGACGATGTTGACGACGAGCGGGGTGGAGCCCGACTTCTGCGTCAGCGCGTTGTCGAGGTGGAACTTCAGGCCGCTGCCGTCCGCGTTGCCCGTGATCGCGCTGATGCGGTCCATCCACACGGCCGTGGGCTGCTTCGCCACGGTGTGGAACTTGGCCTTGAGGGCCGAGTCCGTCTGCCGCGTGGCAGCGCTCTCAACCGACGCTGCCCAGGTGGGGTTCACGTACTGCGTGGCGCCCGCGTACGGGTTGTCGACGTGGGCCTCGGCGGCGTTGGCGCCTGTTGCCGAGAAGGTCAGCGGGACAGCCACCATGGCTGTCGCCGTCGCAGCCGTCGCTACGGCGCGCAGGCGCCGCCCGACTGCTCTCTTGCCGTGTGTGGACACGTAGTCCTCCGGATGTCGTTCGGCACACCCGGCAGACCGTCCTGCTCGGGCGCGAGTCGCCCGGGGGGAGTCCACGGCGACTGGCGGCCACCTGATCACGCGGCCTACCCGGACGACATGGGGCAAAACGTTTAAGCAAACGCCTTTGCCGAATCGTGACCTTTGTCGTCCGAGCAGGTGCGCAACGTCCGGTCGCCGCCGTCAGCGCGAGCGCGGCCCCGTGCTGCCGCGGACCGCCAGCCCTCCGATCTGCAGCTCCCGGTGCGCCCGCACGTCGCCGTCGAGCACCGCGAGGACCGTCTCGCCCGCCGCCGTGCCGAGCTCGCGCTGCCCGGAGGGGAGCGTCGTGATCGACGGCGTCGCGAGACGGCACAGCGCGGAGTCGGAGCCGGCCACGATCGACAGGTCCCACGGCACGGCCAGACCGGTGCGGCGGGCCACGTCGAGCGCCGCGATCGCCATCTGGTCCGTGTCGTAGACGATCGCCGTCGGCGCCCGTCCGCTCGTCAGCAGGCGCCGGGTCGCGACGGCGGCCTCCTCCGCCGTGCCGGCCGTGGGCTCGTGGACGAGCGTGCCGCCCGCGGGGTCGAGCACGCGCTCGAGCGCCGCCGCCCGCGTCCGGGTCCGGGCGAGCACCGCGGGCCCCGTCACCGCGGCCACCCGCCGGTGGCCGAGCTCGAGCAGGTACCGCGCCACCCGGGTGAACGCCTCAGTCTCGTCGAGCGCGACCGAGCCGAGGTCGTGCTCGCCGTCACCGCCCACGACGACCGCAGGCGCCCGGAGGCGACGCAGCGCGTCGATGCGCGGGTCCTCCAGGAGCACGTCGGTGACGACCATGACGTCGAACCGACGCTCGGCCCACCAGTCGCCGTACAGCGAGACCGCGGCCTGCGGCCCGTCGACGATCTGCAGGACGAGCGCGAGGTTGCGCGTCGCCAGCACCTCCTGGAGCGACGTGACGAACTCGAGCACGCCCGAGGCCGGCGCCGCGGGTCCCGACGCGCCGCGGTCGACCACCAGCCCGACGGCCCGGGGGCCGGTGCGCATCGAGCGCGCCGCGGCGCTGGGCCGCCAGCCGAACTCGTCCGCGACGCGCAGCACGCGTTCTCGGGTCGCCGCCGAGACGCCCGGCCGCCCGTTGAGGGCGTACGAGACGACGGCGATCGACACACCGGCCGCGCGGGCGACATCGGTGATGGTGGGGCGTCGGGTCGGGGGAGCGACGGGGACACCGACGCCCCCGGAGGGGGTCGGAACCGCCGTTCCCGAGGAACCGTGACGCGCTGAGTCATATGCAGGTGTGACCACGATCACCTAGTGTGTCGCCCGATGCGGGTGAAATGCATCATCTCGACTCCGACGATGTGGGCGAGGGGTGTCTGTGATGGGAACGGTGCGGCGCGGGCCGGTGTCACCGACGGCACGACGAACGATCGGCGTGCTGTCGCCCGTCGTGGGTGGCTTCTACTTCGGTGCGCTCATCGCGGGCGTCGCGCGGGCGGCTCGAGCCGCAGGTCACCGCGTCGTCGCCGTCCAGACGTACCCGGCCGGCCTCGACCGCGAGCGGTACCCCGACGAGTCGATCCTCGACGCGCCCGTGGCGCTCGGAGCGGTCGACGGGCTAGTCGTCGTCGGCAAGGCGCTCCGCGCGGACCGTCTCGCCGCCGTCCAGCAGTGGGGCGTCCCGCTCGTGCTCGTCAGCGAGGAGCCCACCTCCGCCGATGACCCGGTGGTCGTCCCCGACAACGACGGAGGCATCCGCGCGGCCGTCGAGCACCTCCTCGCGCACGGTCACACCCGGATCGGGTTCCTCGGCTGTCTCACCCAGCGGGACATGCGGGAGCGGTACACGGCGTACCGGGCGACGCTCGCCGAGCACGGCATCGAGCCCGCCGAGCAGTGGTCCTACGACGCGTCGGACAACCACGAGCAGGGCGGGGCCGATGCCGCCGCCCGGATGTTCGCCGCGGGCATGCCGACCACGGCGGTCGTCGCCGCGACCGACCGGAACGCCGTCGGGTTCCAGCGCGCCCTGCGCGCCGCCGGCCTCGTGCTGCCGCGCGACCAGGCGGTGATCGGTTTCGACCACGCCGACTCGGGCGCCCGGGTGACCCCGCGGCTCTCCACCGTGGACGCGCACTACGACCGCGTCGGGGAGACGGCCGTCTCGCTGCTGCTCTCGAAGATGCGCGGCGAGGACGTGCCCGGCGGCGAGTACCGCGCGCCCTCGTCGCTCGTGCTGCGCGAGTCCTGCGGGTGCACCGACGTCGCCGCTGCCACCCGGGTCGGAGCACCGGCCTCGACGCTCGCCGCCTGCCACCAGGCCCTGCGCGCCGTCGCCGAGTCCGCGTTCGTCGGCCCGCTCGGCGCAGGCGCCGGTCGCCGGTCGGGAAGCGCGCCGCGGGACACCTGGTGGCACGCCGTGGTGGAGCCCCTCGAGTCGGCCGCCGACCGCGGGACGGTGCCCAACCCGCCCACGCTCGCCAGGCTCGCCGACCTCACATCGGCGATGCAGCCGCACCCGGAAGCCCTCGAGCAGCTCGTCACGTGCGTCCGTGCGATCGAGGCGCACCATGTGGAAGCGCTCTCCGACGCCGGCCACGAGCCTGCCCTCCGGCGCACCGTCACCGAGGTGCTCCTCGCGCTGACCAAGGGGTGCACGCGGGCGATGCTGGCCCGCAGCGGTCAGCTCGAACGGACCATCGTGGACCAGTACGAGGTCGACATGGACCTCCTGCGCGGCGACGGGGCCAGCCCGCGCGCGCTCGGCTGGCTGCCCCGCGGCGTCCGCGGCCACGCCTGCCTCGCACTGTGGCTGGGGGCCGACCGCGGGCCGGGCGACCGGGAGATGGAGATCGTCGGCGTCCACGACACGTCGGGGACCCTGTCCCGCCTGGTGGGCATGCGCACGACCGCCAGCCAGTTCCCGCCCGCCGCGCTCACCCGCGCCGGCACCGTCGGGTCGAACGAGCTCACGTTCGTCGTCCCCGTGACGTTCGGCGGGAGCGACTGGGGCCTGCTCGCCATCGACGGCACCGTGGAGACGCGCGCGACGAGCGCCCGCGACCGCTTCAACCACTGGGCCGCGCTCCTCGCGGTCGCCCTCGACCAGGAACGGCTCCTCGCCTCGCTGCGCGAGCAGCGGCGCGCGCTCGAGCAGGCCGCGGCACGCGAGCGGTCGCTCGCCGACACCGTCCGCGCGAGCGAGGAGCGCTACGCGCTCGCGTCGATGGCCGCGCACGACGGGACCTGGGACTGGGACGTCTCCGCCGGCACGGTCTACTACTCGCCCCGCTGGAAGCAGACGCTCGGGTACGACGACGACGTCATCGGCGACTCGCCCGGCGAGTGGCTCGAGCGCGTCCACCCCGCGGACCGCGACGAGGTCTCCGCGTCGATCGCCTCGCAGCTCGCCGGCACCGGCACGCCGCTCGAGCTCGAGCACCGCGTGCGCACGTCGTCCGGGGACTACCGCTGGATGCTGTGCCGGGCGGTCACCGTGCTCGACGACGCCGGGTGCCCGGCGCGGCTCGTCGGCGCCCTGGTGGACGTCACCGAGCGCAAGGAGGCCGAGCTCGCGCTCCAGCGGGACGCGCTGCACGACCCCGAGACCGGCCTCGTCAACCGGCTCCTGTTCCTCGACCGGCTGGGCACCGCCGTGCTGCGGACCCGGCGTTCACCGACGTACGACTGCGCGCTCGCTGTCGTCCGGGTGCGCGACGACCAGCCCGTGCCGACCCAGGGCCGCCCCGACGGCGACGGTGACGCGCGGATCGACCTGCACCGCGAGCTCGTGCGCCGGCTGCGCCGGCCGTTGCGCGAGGGGGACACGCCCGCCCGGATCGGCGAGGACGAGTTCGCCGTGCTGCTCGACGACGTCGGACCCGGTGGCCTGCCGGAGCGGCTGTCGCAGCTCCTCGACCAGCTCCAGCACGAGATGGGCACCCGCGTCCGCGTCGGCGTGCTCGGCAGCATCCGTGGTTTCCGGGACGTGAGCGAGGTGCTGCGCGAGGCGGACATCGTGGTGCTCCGTGGTGGACCCGCGCCGCACCGTGCCGAGGCGCGCCCGGGACCCGTCCTGCGCTGACGCCCCACACCCGACGCTGACGCCCTCCGTGCAGGGCCGCTGAGAACGGGCCGAGCCCGGACCGACGTGCGGTCCGGGCTCGGTGGTCGTGCGGGTGCTGCAGCAGTCGGTCAGCTCCGGCCGCGCTGCGGTCCGTGCGACGGCCGCGACGCGCCGTGCCCGGGACGCGGTCCGGAGTCGAGCCGGATGCGCAGCGGCCGGCCGGCGACCCGGGTCCGCGCCAGGCGGTCGACGGTCTCCGCCGACAGCCCGCCCGGGATGTCGACGAGCGAGAAGCTGCCGAAGATGTCGATCTTGCCGAGGTCCTTGCCGGACAGGCCGCCCTCACCGGTGAGCGCCCCGACGAGCGCGCCCGGCTGGACGCCGTCACGGTGCCCGACGGCGACGCGCCACCGCGGCGGACCGCCGGCGATGTGCGTGTCGGCACGCCGACGCTCGCCACGCTCGGGACGGTCGTAGCCGCGGTCGTGGCCACGGTCGTGCCCACGGTCGCCGTCGCGCTCGCGACCGCCGCCCGTGAGGTGGGCGCGCGAGAGCGCGTCGTCGAGGTCGTCGCCCTGGACGGCGACGGGGCCCTCGTCGCCGACGGACAGCGCGGCGACGACCGCGAGCAGGTCGACCGGGTCGACGCCCGGGTTCTGCGCGAGGTGGACGGCGATGGCCTCGCGGTACAGGTCCAGGCGGCCGACCTCGGCACGGGCGGCCGTGCGGGCGAGCAGGGCCTGCACCCGGTGTGCGGACACCTCGGCGGGCGACGGGATCTCGACCTGCAGCAGCGACTGACGGGTGGTCCGCTCGATCTGGCGCAGGCGCGACTGCTCGGCGGGCGTGACGAACGACAGCGCCTCGCCCTCGCGGCCGGCGCGGCCCGTGCGCCCGATGCGGTGCACGTACGTCTCCGGCTCGCGCGGCACGTCGAAGTTCACGACGAGGCCGATGCGGTCGACGTCGAGGCCACGCGCGGCGACGTCGGTGGCGACGAGCACGTCGAGCGCGCCCGTCCGCAGCCGGTCGACGATCTTCTCGCGCTCGGTCTGGGCGACGTCGCCGGAGATGTAGGCGGCCGAGATGCCACGCTCGACCAGCGCGCTGCCGACCTCCTCGGCCGCACCGCGGGTGCGCACGAAGACGATGGCGGCGTCCGCCTCGGACACCGCGAGCACGCGGGCGAGGGCGCCGGTCTTGTGGCGGTGCGGCACGACCGCGTAGGTCTGGCGGACGCTCGTCACGGTGGACGCCTGGCGCGACACGGTGATCTCGACCGGACGGTTGAGGTGCTGCTCGGCGACGCGGCGGATCTGCGGCGGCATGGTCGCGGAGAACAGGGCGACCTGACGCTTCTGCGGGGCGGCCGACAGGACCTTGTCGACGTCCTCGGCGAAGCCCATGCGCAGCATCTCGTCGGCCTCGTCCAGCACGAGGAAGCTGACCTGGTCCATCTTCAGCGTGCGGCGCTCGAGGTGGTCGATCACGCGCCCAGGGGTGCCGACGACGACCTGGATGCCGCGCGAGAGCGCGCGCTGCTGCGGCAGGAACGGGGCGCCGCCGTACACGGCGAGCACGCCGAGCCCGGGCAGGTGCGTCGCGAACGACTGGATCGCGTCGGCGACCTGCATCGCGAGCTCGCGCGTCGGAGTGAGGACGACGGCCTGCACGGCGGCGACGTCCGGGTCGATCGAGGCGAGCAGCGGCAGGCCGAACGCCGCCGTCTTGCCGGTGCCGGTCTGGGCGACGCCGACGATGTCGCGGCCCTGCAGCAGCGCCGGGATGGCCTGCGCCTGGATGCCGGACGGCGTGACGAACCCGAGGTCGGCGACCGCGCGGTCGAGGGCCGGGGGCATGCCGAGGTCGGCGAAGGTGGGGCCGGCGTGGACGACGGGCGCCGTCGGCTCGGGGGAGTCGGAGGTGGGCATGGAGGTGGGCACAGAGGTGCTCATGGCAGCAGCAGACCGATCGTCGTCGCGGGGAGGAGCCCTGACCCGAGCGCCAGGAGGCGGTCGGCAGGTCGCAGCCCCGAACACCCACGGCGACCCGTCATGGACGGGTGGCTCGACATTTCACGCGAGGGTGGTCACCGCCGACAGCGGGACGCACCCCGACCGGGGGACGCGACGAACTCCAGATTCGGGTTCATCCTACGGGGCGCGACGCGCCCGCGGGCGAACACCCCGCGGTGACGTCGCGCACAGTGCGTGAACGCACGTGTCACAGCCCGAGCGCGCGACCCTCGATCGCCGGGCAGCGGTCCATCACGACGTCCAGGCCCGCGTCGGCAGCCCGACGGGCGGCATCCTCGTCGACGACCCCGAGCTGCAGCCACACCGCTCCGGCGCCGGCGGCGATCGCGTCGTCGACGACCTGACCCGCCGCGGCGCTGTTGACGAAGACGTCCACCACGTCGATCCGTCCGGGCACGTCCGCGAGCGTCGCGTGCCCGGGGGAGTCGTGCACGGTCTCGGCACGCGGGTGCACCGGGACGATCTCGTGCCCGATCTCCTGGACGTACCGGGCGACGCCGTAGGCCGGACGGGCGGTGTTCGACGAGAGGCCGACCACCGCCCAGCGCCCCGGCGTCGTGAGCAGGCGGCGGATGACCTCCGGGTCGTTGAGCTCCATCCACGCAGCGTCGCACGCAGCACCGCTCGGCGCAGCGACAGGGCGTCGCCCCGCGACACGGCGACACGACGCCGCGACACGACGCCGCGGCGCGACGGCGGTCGGGGGCACGCCCCGGGCCGCATAGGATCGACGCGGCCAGCGACAGCACACCTGACGGGGGAGGCAGTGACGCAGAACGACGTCGTCACCTCGCGGGTGCTGACCGTGCCCAACCTCATCAGTCTCGTGCGCCTCCTGCTCGTGCCCGTGTTCGCCTGGCTCATCGCGAGCGGCCGAGACGCCACGGCCGTCGCGGTCCTGGCGGTGTCCGGCGCGAGCGACTGGCTCGACGGCGTGCTCGCACGCCGGCTCGGCCAGGTCTCGCGCCTCGGCCAGCTGCTCGACCCGGCCGCCGACCGGCTGTTCATCCTCGTGACGCTGTTCGCGCTCGCGTGGCGCGACGTCGTGCCGTGGTGGCTGCTCGTCCTGCTGCTCGCCCGCGACGTCGTGCTCGGCGTGATGCTCCTCGTCCTGGCCCGCGCCGGATGGGCGCCGCTGCCGGTGCACCTCGCGGGCAAGGCGGGCACCTTCGCCCTGCTCTACGCGTTCCCGCTGCTGCTCCTCGCCCAGTGGGCCGCACCCGTCGGGACGGTGGCCTGGGTGGTCGGCTGGGCCTGTGCGCTGTGGGGCGTCGGCCTCTACTGGTTCTCCGGCGTCCTGTACCTCACCCAGGCCAGGCAGCTGCTGCGCGGCCCCCGGCCGGAGCTCGCGTGAGCACCCGGCACACGGCGCAGACGTCGCGCCCCCTCGACGCGTCGATGACGCTCCTCAACGAGGTGTACCGGCGTCCGCTCGACCCGGGCTACGCGCAGGCCGCCGCGCGCCGGGAGGAGGGGCCGTCCCACCGCACCGTGCGCTCGGGCGCGGGCCTGCTCGTCCTGGCCCTCGTGCTCGGGCTCGCCGTCACGACGGCGACGCTCTCGCTACGACGCCCGGCGGGCTCCGTCGTCGCCGCCCGGCACCTGCTCGAGCAGCAGATCGTCCAGCGGGGTGACGAGGCCGCCGAGCTGCAGCAGCAGGTCGAGCAGCTCAGCGCAGAGATCGCCACGCTCCAGGACGACGTGCTCCGCGACTCCGAGCCGGGCCTCGGTGCGCAGCTCGCGAGCGACGCCGTGGCGTCCGGCGCCGTGCCCGTGACGGGCCCGGGTCTGCGCGTGGTCCTCACGGACGGGCCGACGGAGGACCCCGACGTCCTCGACTCCCGCACCCGCGTCCGGGACGGCGACCTCCAGGTCCTGGTCAACGGGCTCTGGGCGGCCGGCGCGGAGGCCGTCGCGGTGAACGGCGAACGCATCACGTCGATGACCGCGATCCGGGCCGCGGGCGACGCCGTGCTCGTCGACCTCGTCGCCCTGTCCAGCCCGTACACCGTCGACGCCATCGGCGACGCGCCCGGCATGCAGACCTCGCTCGCGCAGGCGACCGCCGGGCAGTACCTCGCGATGCTGCGGAACTCGTGGGGGATCGGCGTCAAGATGTCGTCCGAGCACTCGCTCACGCTGCCCGGGACCGGGCAGACCACGTTCTACTACGCGACGGTCCCGCCCGAGCACGCGCCGACCGTCTCGCCGCCGCCCAGCGCCACGGACGGTACGGACGACGCCGGGCGGGCCACGGAGAGTGCACCGACGGGCAGCGGTGTGGCAGGGTCGGCAGACCGTTCGGGGAGGGATGGCACGTGATCGCAGTGATCGGGCTGATCGTCGGAGTGGTCGCTGGGCTGCTGCTGCAGCCCACCGTGCCCGTGGAGCTGCAGCCCTACCTCCCGATCGCGGTGGTGGCGGCGCTCGACGCGCTGTTCGGCGGCCTCCGCGCGATGCTCGACGGCATCTTCGACGACCGCGTGTTCCTCACGTCGTTCCTGTCCAACGTCGTGGTGGCCGCCCTCATCGTGTTCCTCGGCGACCAGCTCGGGGTCGGCACGCAGCTCTCGACGGCCGTCGTCGTGGTGCTCGGCATCCGCATCTTCTCCAACGCGGCATCCATCCGTCGTCACCTGTTCAAGGCCTGACGATGGACGGGAGGAGCCACGACGATCGCGCCTCGGGCGGCGCCGCCGTGCCGGACGACGGCGTGCCGGACGACGGCGTGACGGACGGTGCCGTGGCAGACGACGCCGTGCCGGACGACGCCGTGCCGGACGACGGGGTGTCGGACGGCGGCGTGCCGGAGCCGGCGGACGCGACCGGTCCGGACGACCTCGGCACGCTCGACGACCTCGGCGGGCCCGACGCGCTCGTACCCTCGGCCGGCCTCGAGATGCCCGACGACGCGGACCTGCCTGTCGACGCGCCCGACGCGGACGACCAGCCCGCCGGCGTCGGTCCGAGCGAGCCGGAGACGGACCCGGCCGTCCAGGACGAGCTGGCGGCCGAGACGCGTGCGCTCTCGATCGTCGACGTGTCCGTGCTGGAGGCCGCACCGGCACCCGCGCCGGAGCCCGAGCCCGGCACCCCGCTCGACCACGAGACCGTCCTCACGCTCGACACCCCGGCCGACGCCGGGACCGAGCTCGAGCAGGAGGTCGAGCCCGACGCCGAGATCGATCCCCGCCCGGAGCCGGACGTCGAGACCGCGGCCGTCGTCGTACCCGAGCCCGTTGCTGATCCCGTGCTCGTGCCCGCCCCGTGGGACGAGCGCCCGCACGAGGCGGACCGGGCCGTCCCGGACCCCGTTGAGCCGACCACGACCGGCGGCCGAGACGCCCCGACGGACGTCATGCAGCCGGTGCCCGCCGGCCCCGACGCCGGCACCGAGGAACCGTCGGCACCGGCGGAGCCCGTCGTGTTCGCCGACCGGGACGCGTACCCGGCCCCGGACGTCGTGCCCGTGACGGACCCGGACGAGGACCCCGACGAGGAACCGGACGCGGGCGTCCCCGGACCCGCGGACGTCGCAGACGTCCCGGCGGATGCCGACGGTCGCGAGCCCGAGGTCGGACCCCGCGACGACGAGGAGCCCCGCGCCGGAGCGACGGAGACGAACGGCTGGGTCATCCTCGGACGGGCCCTGCGGCCTCGTCTGACCCGTGCGCAGCTGCTGGCAGCGGTGCTCTGCGCCGTCCTGGGCTTCGCGCTGGTGGTCCAGGTCCGCCAGACGGGCGGCGCGAGCCTGGAGGGCATGCGCCAGGCCGACCTCGTGCGGATCCTCGACGAGACGACGACGCGCGGCGACGCGCTCGCCCGCGAGGCCGCGGACCTGCAGCGCGAGCGGGACGGCCTCGTGTCGGGCTCGGACACGCGCCAGGCGGCGATCGACGCCGCCGAGCGCAACGCGGCCACCCAGGGCATCCTCACGGGCCGCCTGCCGGCCGAGGGACCCGGCGTCACCGTGACGCTGACGGAGCTCGACGGTGCGGTCAAGCCGACCACGCTGCTCAGCATCCTCGAGGAGATGCGCAACGCGGGCGCCGAGGCGATCGAGCTCAACGGCCAGCGGATCACGGCGAGCAGCGCGTTCACGGGGCGGCCGGGAGCCGTCGACGTGGACGGGGTCACGATCCACGCGCCGTACGTGTGGATCGCGATCGGCGACCCGGACACGGTGGGTCCTGCCCTCAACATCCCGGGCGGCGCGCTCGCGCAGGTGCGTGGTGACGGCGGCGTGGGCACGGTCGAGTCGCAGGACCTCGTGCAGGTGACGGCCGTGCGCGCGGTCCCGGACCCGGTGTACGCGACGCCCGTCCCGCCCTCGACCGATTGATCCCGAATGGCGCCGCGCGCGGGCGGCCCACGGCCGACCATCGTGCTGCGCGCACACCGCACGGCCGCATAGGGTGTGCCTGACCACCTCACGGCGGCGGTGGTCGACGGCACGAGCAGGGCTCCGGGAGGCGTAATGAGCGACGATCAGCAGGCCCCGGGGGGACAGGACCCCCAGGTCGCGCGGCCCGCGTACGGCCCGGACACGACGATGGCCTTCGGCTCCCTGGAGCCGGTCGAGATCGAGGCGGCAGCGCCGGTCGGCCTGACCCCGGACGAGGTGTCCGCGGTCCACGCCCTGCCCCCCACGAGCGCGCTCCTGGTGATGCAGCGCGGCCCGAGCGCCGGCGCACGGTTCCTGCTCGACGCCGAGCGCACGGTCGCGGGTCGCTCCACGCAGGCGGACATCTTCCTCGACGACGTCACCGTCTCGCGCAAGCATGCCGAGTTCGTCCGTGACGGCCAGCAGTTCGTCGTACGGGACATCGGCTCGCTGAACGGCACCTACGTCAACCGCACGCGCATCGACCAGGTGGTGCTGCGCGCGGGCGACGAGGTGCAGATCGGCAAGTACCGCATGACGTTCCACCCGAGTCCGCAGCGCGAGTCGCCGCGCTCGTGAACGAGAAGGTGCAGGGTTCGGTCCGGGTGTCAGGGGTGGTCGTCGGATGAGTGGGGCCGGGGCGCAGCGCGCCGCATCGGTCGAGCCCGGGGTGGTCCGCGAGGCGGAGCCGTGGCCGCGGGGGCTGTCGCGCCGTGCGTCGATGCGCATCTCGGACGTGCTCGCCGCGCTCCAGCTGGAGTTCCCCGCGGTGACGACGTCCAAGCTGCGGTTCCTCGAGGAGCAGGGGCTCGTGGAGCCAGTCCGGACGCCGGCGGGCTACCGCCAGTACTCGCCCGCGGACATCGAGCGGCTGCGCTTCGTCCTGCGTCAGCAGCGTGACAAGTACATGCCGCTGAAGGTCATCAAGGAGCGGTTGGCCGCCCTCGACGCGGGGGAGGAGGACGAGCCGACGACCCCTGCGCGCCTCGCGACCCGGGACGGCGTGCGGGAGACCACGGGCGTGCGGTGGACGGTCGAGGCGCTCGCGCGGGAGGCCGGCGTCGAGCCGTCCTTCGTCGAGGAGCTCGTCGCGGCGGGCGTGCTGCGCACGCACGGGCGCTCGTCGTTCGACCCCTGGGCGCGCGACGTCGTCGTCGCGGCGGCCGCCCTCGCCGAGCACGGCCTGGACGCCCGTCACCTGCGCCAGTTCCGGGCGGCAGCGGACCGGCAGGCCGACATCGTCGAGCAGGTCGTGGCCCCGTGGCGGGGTCGCCGCAGCGCGTCCTCCCGGGCCCGAGCCGGCACGGTCGCCGCCGAGGTGGGCGAGCTGTGCACGCAGATGCACACGGCCCTGGTCAGGGCGGCAGTCGCCGAGCTCGCGCCCTGAGCGCAGACCGACGGCCGGGCCCGTGGCCGGTTCGTCGGCCGGTTCGTCGGCCGGTTCGCGCCCCGTACGTCCCCGCGCAGCCGGATCGTCCCAGTCGTCGTAGCGTGGTCCGCGTGGAGGAGGACGCCGAGCTCGTGCCTGTCGAGGTCGTCGGGGTGCGCCAGCACCTGGCCGACGACGAGATCGTCGTGCTGCTCCTGGACCCGGACTCCGAGCTGCTGGTGCCGATCCTCATCGGCCCGTCGGAGGCCAGCGCGATCGCGTCGGCGCAGGCCGGCATCGTGCCGCCGCGCCCGATGACGCACGACCTGCTCCGCGACGTGCTCCTCGCGACGGGCTCCGGCCTGACCCGGGTCGAGATCACCCGGCTGGAGGAGGGCGTCTTCCACGCTGAGCTCGTGCTGCAGACGGGGCCCCGCGTGGACTCGCGCGCGTCGGACGCGATCGCGCTGGCGCTGCGGTTCGGCTGCCCGGTGCTGTGCTCCGCGGAGGTGGTCGCGATCGCGGGGATCGAGGTGCGGACGACGACGTCCGAGCAGGACCTCGAGCGGTTCCGTCGGTTCCTCGACGTCGTCACGCCCGACGACTTCGGCAGCGGCGAGGAGCCGGGCGAGGATCGCGGCGTCTAGCAACATTCACCCTCTGGTCGAAGGTGAGACTCGCCGGGGCGACACGCCCGGGATCGGGGTTCGTTGCATCGCCCCCGGGCCGGGCTTAGCGTGGCAGCAGTCAAGTCGGACGGCGCACCGTGCGGTGCGCGTCGAGCGGAGGACCCCGTGGTCAGCAATGAGAACGCCGAGTCGGTCGTCGGCGTGCCGCAGCGCGTCCAGGGCCTGCTCTTCGACGACGACCTCCCCGACCTCGACACGTCGACCGGCTACCGCGGCCCGACCGCGTGCCGTGCCGCCGGCATCACGTACCGCCAGCTCGACTACTGGGCCCGGACGGGTCTCGTCGAGCCGTCGGTGCGTCCGGCCACCGGCTCGGGCACGCAGCGGCTGTACAGCTTCCGCGACATCCTCGTGCTCAAGGTCGTCAAGCGTCTGCTCGACACGGGGGTGTCCCTCCAGCAGATCCGCACGGCCGTGAGCCACCTGCGTGAGCGCGGTGTCGAGGACCTCGCGCAGATCACGCTGATGTCCGACGGTGCGAGCGTCTACGAGTGCACCTCCGCCGACGAGGTCATCGACCTCGTCCAGGGCGGTCAGGGCGTGTTCGGCATCGCCGTCGGACGGGTGTGGCGCGAGGTCGAGGGCACCCTCGCCGAGCTGCCGACCGAGCGCGCCGAGGACGACGAGACGGCACCGCTCCCCGTCGCGAACGACGAGCTCGCGCTCCGGCGCCAGGCCCGCACCGCCGGCTGACGGCCTGACCTGCCGGTCGACCGGCTGGTCAGCTTCGCGGTGCGCGCAGCGCCCGGTCGAGCAGCGCGTCGAACACCTTGGCCAGCTCGGCCGCGGCCGCACCCGGCCACACGTGCACGGGCTGCGCGGCCCCCTGGGCCTGCTGCAGGGCCGCACGCTCGGGCACCGAGGGGGAGAGCACCAGCGGCCCGTAGAGCGTCGCGAGCTCCTCCTGGCGGAACGCCTGCTCGACGGACCTCGCACGGACGCGGTTCACGGCGATGCCCAGGGGCTGCAGCTGCGGTGCGGGTCCACGACGCAGCTCGTCGATCGTCCGCATCGCGCGTCCCACCGCCATGACCGCGAACAGGCCCGGCTCCGTGACGACGATCGCCCGGTCCGCCGCCGTCAGGCCGGTGCGGGTCAGGCCGCCCAGCGAAGGCGGGCAGTCGACGAGCACGAGGTCGTACCCGTGGACCCAGGACAGCGCGTACCGCAGACGGTCGACGTCGGCGTCGTCCAGCCGGTCGTGGGTGGCGGAGCGTTCCGAGCCGACGAGGACGTCGAGGCCTTCGTCCGCCCAGGTGCTCGGCGCCGTGGCGCGCTGCACGGCGGCCTCTCCGGGCTCGTCGAGCACCGACGCCACGTCCGCCCCGGCCGCGGCCCGCGCACCGAGCGCCATCGTGGCGTCACCCTGCGGGTCGAGGTCGACGACGAGCGTCCGGAGCCCTCGCTCGAGGGCCGCCGACGCGAGACCCAGCGTCACGGACGTCTTGCCCACGCCACCCTTGAGACTGCACACCCCGAGCACCAGCACGGCGCCACCGTAACGGGCCGTGGCCCCCCGCGACGAAACGACGACGTCGCGCGACGGCCGAGCCGGACACGCGGGTGCAAAACGCCCGGGCGGGCGGGCCCGATGTGGGAAAGACTCTGAGCATGACGCGTCTGACCCGATGGGGGCACGCCTGCGTGCGGCTCGACCGTGACTCCGCCACCCTCGTGATCGACCCCGGGGCGTTCTCCGCGCTCGACGGTGCCCTCGCCGGCACCACCGCCGTGCTCGTGACGCACGAGCACGCCGACCACGTCGACGTCGGCCGGGTCGCCGCCGCGACCCGGGACGGTGTCGACGTGTGGGGCCCGCAGGCCGTCGTCGACGCCCTGGCCGGGGGCGGGGCGGCGAGCGACCGGCTCCACGCGGTCCGGGCCGGCGACACGTTCTCGGCGGGCGGGTTCGACGTGCGGGTGCTGGGGGAGTGGCACGCCCTCATCCACGCCGACGTCCCCCGCGTGGCGAACGTCGGCTACCTCGTCGGGTCGGTCCTGCATCCCGGCGACGCGTACGTCGACCCGCAGGGTGCACCGGTCGACGTGCTGCTCACGCCCGTCGGGGCCCCGTGGCTCCGGCTCGGCGAGGTCGTCGACTACGTCCGCAGCGTGCGACCGCGCCAGGTCGTCGTGGTCCACGACGCACTGCTGAGCGACGTCGGCCGCGGCCTGGCGGTGTCGCTGCTCGGCCGCCTCGGTGGTGCGGGCGACCCGGTGGTGCTGGAGCCGGGTGACGGGATCGACCTGTGAGTGCTGACGGGGCCGCCCGGTTCCCCGTAGCGTGGACGACGTCGGAGAGGAGAGCCTTGTGACGCAGCCCCCGGGGCACGAGGTGCCCGAGCTCGAGTACGACGAGACAGTGCCGCCGCGACCCGAGGAGGAGATCGCGGACGTCGCCCGAGCGGTCCCCGATCCCGAGGGGCACGGCACGACGGCACGCGAGGAACCCTGACCCACGAGAACCCCCTGGTGAGGCATCCTGTGCAGGTGCTGATCCACCGTGTGGTCGAGGACGACTGGCGCCTGATGCAGGAGGTACGGCTGCGGGCGCTGCGGGAGGACCCCGAGGTGTTCGGGTCGTCGCTGCAGCGCGAGGAGCGGTTCCGGGAGTCGCACTGGCGGATGCGGACGCGGTCGAGCCCCAGCTGGATCGCGCTCGACGAGGCCGGCACGGGCCGCGGCATCGTCGGGATGATCCTCGAGCCCGGCTCGCCCGAGGACGACCGGCACGTCGTGTCGCTGTGGGTCGCCCCGGAGGTGCGGCGGCGCGGGATCGGCTGGACGCTGCTCGACACCGTCCGGCAGGCCGCGACCGAGGACGGCGCTCGCACCCTGTCGCTGTGGGTCGTCGACGAGAACCACCCGGCCGTCGACCTGTACGTCCGCGCGGGGTTCACCCGGACCGGGGAACGTCACGAGGGGCAGCGCGACCCGTCGCAGGTCGAGGAGCGGTACGTCCTGCAGCTGACGTAGGGCCGTCAGGAGCGGTTCTGCCGGCGCCACTGCAACGGCGTGACGCCGTGCTGGGCGCGGAAACGGCGCACCAGGTAGGTCGAGTCGCGGTACCCCGTCCGGTCCGCGACGACCGCGACGGGCAGGTCGGTCTCCGCGAGCAGCCGGCGCGCCTCGATCATGCGGCGCTCGGTGAGCCACTCGAGCACGGTCCGGCCGGTGCGCTCCCGCACGACGGTCGTGAGGTGACCCGTCGTGTAGCCGACCGAGCGGGCGACGTCGCGCGTCGAGATCGGCTCCTGGTAGCCGGCCTCGACCGCGTCCAGCACCGCCGAGACCAGTGGGTCCTGCGCCCATCCGGCGGGCGTCGCCGCTCGGTCCGCCGTGCCGTCGACGAGCCGGTGGCGCAGGCGGGCGAGCGAGACCAGAAGCAGGGTGAGGGCGGCCGTCGACGCCTCGCGCCCACCGGGCTGCACCGGCTCGTCCACAGTGGTCCCCGTCTCGGCGGCGAGCAGCGCGAGCACGGTCGCCCATGCGGCCCGCTCCGGCTCGGGGACCGGCAGCACCCGTGGCGCGCCCTCGTCGAGACCGCCGAACACCGCGAGCAGCGGGTGGTGCCGCCACGCAAGGGGCGCAGCCGCCGTCTCGCCGAGCGCGTCCGCGGTGAAGAACGCGACCCACAGACGTGCGTCGCCGTGCGACGCGGTCGCCCCGTGCACGACCTCCCCGGGTGCGACGACGCAGACGTCGCCCGCCTCGAGCTCCCACCGTGACGAGTCGACCCGTAGCGTGCCGGACCCGCTCTCGACGTGGACCAGCACGTAGAAGTCGTGCGCGTGCGACCCGTGCACCGGCATGTGGTCGGGCCCGAGGTCACCACCGACGACGAGCTCCGCACCGACGGGCGCCCTGCCCGGCCGCGGCACGTACCCGACGACCGGCGTCCCGTCCGCACGCCGGCGCCGCACACGCGCGCGGGGGAGCAGCGCACTCATCACCGAAGAACGTCGCACCATGCCGAACTTCCGTCCTGGTCCGGCGGTCGATGCCGCAGGACGCTCGAGGTAGGCCTTCCGCCGTCGGGCCTTCACCGTCGGCACGACCAGGAACAGGTGATCCCGATGAACCCCCAGCACGACGTCCGACTGCTCGACGGCCTGCCGCAGGACACCCCGCCCGCACCGTACCTGCCCGCCGCGGGCAAGTCCTGGCTGCTGCCGATGTACGACCCCATGACCCGGCTCGGTGGCGTCCGCCGCAGGCACGCGCGCCTCGTCGCCCTCGCGGGGATCGCTCCGGGCGACCGGGTGCTGGACCTCGGGTGCGGCACCGGCAACCTCGCCGTGCTCGTGGCGCGCACGGTGCCCGGCACGTCCGTGACCGGCGTCGACCCCGACCGGCCCTCGCTCGTCCGCGCCGCGCGCAAGGCGCGGCGACGTCGCGTCCCGATGACGCTCGTGCGCGGCTACGGCCAGGCCCTGCCGCTGCCCGACGAGAGCGTCGACCACGTCGTGTCCGCGCTCGCGCTGCACCACGTCGACCGCGGTGCGCGGGCGGCGACGGCAGGGGAGATCCTGCGTGTCCTACGGCCGGGCGGCACGGTGACGATCCTCGACTTCGGGGGGCCCGACGAGCCGGGAGCCGACGACCAGGGCGACGAGGGGGGCCACGAGGGGGGCCACGGCCACCGGCGCAGCAGCCACGCGCACGGTCGCTCCCGTGGACACGGTCGCACGGAGCGCAACGCCCTCCTGGAGGGCAGCTTCGACGGCGGCATCGTCCGGCTGCTCGCCGACGCCGGGCTCGTCGAGGTCACGGAGCTGGAGCAGGGCCGGCTGGTCGGGACACCCGTCACGTACGTCCAGGCCCGCCGCCCCTGAGATCCGCCGACGACACCGGACGTCGTGACGAGTGCAGCCGTCGGAGGGACCCCCGAACCAGGTGCTGCTGCTCCGCACCCAGATTAGTTGGTGACACGAACCATGTCGGGTACGCTGGTCCCATGACCGGCGCAGCACCGGGGGAGCGGGCCGAGCCGATCGGGGCGGACGGCCTCGTCGACGCGGTCGTCCAGACCGCCTTCGTGGTGGCCGCCACGCTGACCCGCGTGGGGGCGGAGCACGACCTGTCGCTGACGCAGCTGCGCGTGCTGGCGATCCTGCGTGACCGCCGGCTCCGGATGTCCGACCTGGCCGACAACCTCGGCCTCGAGAAGTCCACGCTGTCCGGCCTCGTCGACCGGGCGGAGAGACGCGGTCTCCTGGCACGCCTCCCGAACGAGGTCGACCGTCGGGTGGTCGACGTCGTGCTCGGGCCGGCCGCGGTCGCCCTCGCCGAACGGCTGACGACCGATGTCGGACGGGCGCTCGCGCCCCTCACCGAGACGCTCGCACCGGCCGAGCGCCGACGGCTGCAGTCCCTGCTGGAGCAGATGCTCGCGCCGTCCGGAGCCGAGCGGGCGCGCGCGCTGTGACGCCGCCTGAGGACGGGGGAGCGGCGCACGGCGTGGGTCGCCCCGTGGGACCGCGGGTCGTCACCCGGGTGCCCGACGTGGGAGACGTGCCGGACCTCGCGCGCGTCCATGTCATGACGTGGCGCGAGACCTACCGGGGCGTCATGCGCGACGAGGTCCTCGACGACCCGGGGCTCGTGCGGCGGCGGGAGCACTTCTGGAGAGCGGCGCTCACGGACGAGCGCTACCGCGACACGCGGGCCGCCGTCGCCGAGCTGGACGGACGGGTGGTCGGCGTGGCGCTCGCCGGACCGCCGCTCGACGACGACGCGACGTGGACCACACAGCTGTACGTGCTCTACACGCTCGCGGCGGTGCACGGCTCGGGCGTGGGTGCGGCCCTCCTGGCGGCGGTGCTCGACCCGCAGGAGTCCGTGGCGCTCTGGGTCGCCGACCCGAACCCGCGCGCCCAGGCGTTCTACCGCCGGCAGGGCTTCGTGCCCGACGGGACGACGAAGGTCGACGACGGGGTCCACGAGCTCCGCATGGTCCGGCTCTCGACGGCCGCTCCCAGCACGCAGCCGCCACACAGGGTCGTTGACACCATCGAGCGATGTGGCCGATCCGCCCGCGTGACGTGGGACGGGCCAGGTCGAGCGCACGTCGGTCCACGGCACGAGCCTGCTGACCGTACGAGAGTCGTGATCCCGGCGCGAGAGGAGCGCGGGCTCGTCTCGCCAGCCGCTGCCCGCGCTCATATTGACATAATGCTCATTATCGGCGTTACGCGAGACGCGACGCCAGGCGGGTCGACAGGCTCGGCCGGGCGTCACCAGGACGAATGACTGCCCAGTCGAACCCGAGCCGGCGACGGCAGCTCTGCGCACAGCGCGCACCGACGAGCGCCCGGACGCAGCGCGCCGACGGTCCGGCTCGCACGGCACGGGCGTGACGGGCCACCGACGCGGCTGCGTCGTCCGTCGCGCACCGAACGGTCGGCCCGGCGCGACGTCCACACACCCCGCCTCGGTCAAGGAAACCCCAAAGCCGCGCATAGGGAGTACTATGCGAGCGTTTTGTCGGCGGCGACCGTGGGCTGTCGGACCTCGCCGCTACCGTGCGGACGTGCTGCTCATCGACGTCGTCGACCCGTTCCTTCTCGACCGCGCGACGCTGACCCGCCGTGGCCTGACCGACACGTCGCGCGCCGCCTACCGTGCGGACATCGCGACCTGGGCGCGGCACATCGCCCGCCTCGACGGCCGGCTCCCGCAGCGACCCACCACCGACGACCCGGACCCGTTCCGCGTGGTCGCCGTGGGCGACCTCGACGAGACGACGATCAAGTCGGCCTACCGGGCCATCCGCCTCACCGAGGCTCCCGCGACCGTCCAGCGCCGGGTCGGGACGCTGCGGCTGCTCGTGCACTGGCTGCAGGTCGAGGGGCACCTCGACGGCGACCCGACGCTGCGGATCGAGGCACCGCTGCGTCCGACGCGCCTGCCTGCCGGGTGGGACGACGACGAGCTCGCGCGGCTCGCCACCACGGTGTGGGAGCCGCGTCCGGGCAGGTCGAACTCCCGGCGCTGGCCGGCGCTCGAACGGGCGTGCTTCGCGATCCTGGCGACCACCGGGGTGCGGGCCGCCGAGCTGTGCGCGCTGACCAACCTGTCGGTGCACGACGCCGGCCAGGAGGCGCTCCTCGACGTCATCGGGAAGGGCGACCAGCAGCGCGCCGTCCCGATCCCCCCGGAGGCGGTCTCCGTCGTGCGCGCGTACGTCGCCGAGCGGGACGCCCGGCTGGGTGCCCAGCCACCGTCCGCTCCCCTGCTGCTGACCACGCAAGGCACTCCCCTGACTCGCGGCGCGCTGCGGCACCTCGTCGACGGCTGGATCGCCCGAGCCGGGATCAGCCGGTTCGACGGCGAGGCCGTGCACGCGCTGCGGCACAGCTACGCCAAGGGGCTGATCCGTTCCGGGGTGCCCGCCCCGGCCGTGCAGACGCTCCTCGGCCACAAGGACCTCAAGACCACGGGCATCTACGTGAAGGCCACCGCCGCCGACGTGCGCGACGCGGCACTGCTCTCCCCCGCACGGCGCGTGCTGCGGGCCGTCGTCACCCCGGACGGCCCGTCCGACGGCCGCTGAGCCGAGCGCCGTCCCCCGCCACGACCTGCGGCGGGCCGGCGCCGGCGCACCTCGTCGAAGACTCGCCGAGAACCAGTCGAGGCAAACCGGGCACGACTTGCCCCGAACGTGCCTACGATGAAGCCCGTTCCAGGACGAACGGCCCCCGGCTCGAGAGCCCTCCACCCGGCACGTCGAGAGAGGGCCCTGATGCCCGTCCAGCCCAGCACCACCACATCCGGCACCCTCCTGGCGCAGGAGCGGCAGGTCAGCGACTTCAACGCGCTGAACCAGATCGTGCAGGACTCCGGCCTGATGCGCCGACGGCACGCCTACTACTGGGTGCGGTTCCTCGTGCTGACTGCTCTGCTGGGCGGTGCGCTCACCGCGTTCGTGTTCATCGGCCACTCCTGGTGGCAGCTCGCGGTCGCCGCCGTCCTGGCGATCCTGCTCGGGCAGGTGATGTTCCTCGGCCACGACGCGGCCCACCGGCAGATCTTCAAGTCCGGGCGGTGGAACGACTGGTCGAGCCTCGTGATCGCGAACCTGTACGCCGGGATGAGCTACGGGTGGTGGCAGCACAAGCACTCGCGGCACCACGCGAAGCCGAACCAGATCGGTGCAGACCCCGACATCGCGACGGGCGCCCTCACGTTCCACACCGAGGACCTCACGGCCCCACGCACCGGGCTCAAGGGCTGGCTCACGCAGCGCCAGGGGTGGCTGTTCTTCCCGCTCCTGCTTCTCGAGGGCCTGAACCTGCACGTCTCCGGGGTGAAGACGATCTTCGGGCGCGGGCCGGTCAAGCGGCGCCCGGTCGAGATCGCCTTCATCACCCTGCGGCTCGGCGGCTACCTCACGCTCGTGTTCTGGCTGCTGCCGATCGGGATGGCGTTCGCGTTCCTCGGCGTGCAGCTCGCCTTGTTCGGCCTCTACATGGGGATGGTGTTCGCCCCCAACCACAAGGGCATGCCGCTCGTGCCCAAGAGCTCCCGGATCGACTTCCTGCGCCGCCAGGTCCTGATGAGCCGCAACGTGCACGGCGGACCCACCACCGACCTGTTCATGGGCGGGCTCAACTACCAGATCGAGCACCACCTGTTCCCGAGCATGCCCCGGCCCAACCTGCGCCGGCTCCAGCCGACCGTGCGCGCCTTCTGCGCCGAGCACGGCATCGCGTACACCGAGACGAGCCTCCTGCACTCGTACGGCATCGTCATCCGGCACCTCAACAGCGTCGGTCTGGCCGCCCGGGACCCGTTCCAGTGCCCGTTGGCGATGGAGCTCCGCTCCGCCCGCTAGGACGCCGCCCCTCAGGTCGCAGCGCGGTCGCACGACCAGGCACGCCGTCGGCGCCCGGCCGTGCGCCGACGAGGCATCCCGCCGTCACTCGTCGTGCAGGAGCCCGAGCACGTTGCCGTCAGCGTCGACGAAGGTGGCCACCCGTCGGCCGGGACCCACCTCGTGCGCAGGCTCCTGGACGGTGCCGCCGGCGGCCGTCACCTCGGTCAGCTTCGCCTCGAGGTCGGTGACCTCCCAGTACACGACCGGCGAGGTCATGCCCTGCCCCGCCCCGCCGGGCACGAGGCCGATGTGCTGCCCACCGACGTCGTAGCCGACGTAGTACGGCGAGTCGGCCTGGGGCTCGATGCCCAGCAGCGCGGTGTAGACCGCCTTCGCGGCGGCAATGTCGGACACGGGGTGCAGGACGGTCTTGATGCCCTGGTTGGACGAGTCGGTCATGATCGCTCCTCTGGTCGTGGTGGAGAGTGACGTGCGGGTCAGCCCGCGGCCCGCTGGACGAGCTCGGCGATCCGGGCCTCGTCGGCCGGCGTCAGCCCCGTGAGGGCGAAGGACGTGGGCCACATCGAGCCGTCGTCGAGCGTCGCCGAGTCGTTGAAGCCGAGCGTCGAGTAGCGCGCCTTGAACTTCCCGGCGGGCTGGAAGAAGACGACGGCCTTGCCGTTGCGCGCGTAGGCCGGCATCCCGTACCAGAGGGTCGGGTCGAGGCTCGGCGCGGCGGCCCGGATGATGGCGTGCACGCGCTCCGCCATCGCCTTGTCCGCGCCGTCCATCTCCGCGATCTTCTCCAGCAGCTCGGGCTCGCCGTTGGCGTTCTTCTTCGACGACGAGCGGCGCACCTCCTTGGCGCGCTCCTTCATCGCGGCCTTCTCGTCGTCGGTGAAGGCGCCGGACGAGGTCGATGCGTTGGTGGCGTTCATGCCGTTCCCCTCTCTCGTTGCTGGGCGGGCTAGCGGCCGACGTAGGCCGCGAGGTGCTGACCGGTGAGCGTGCTGCGGGCGGCGACGAGATCGGCAGGCGTTCCCTCGAAGACGACCCGCCCGCCGTCGTGACCGGCGCCCGGGCCGAGGTCGATGATCCAGTCGGCGTGCGCCATCACCGCCTGGTGGTGCTCGATGACGATCACGGACTTGCCGGAGTCGACGAGCCGGTCGAGCAGGCCGAGCAGCTGCTCGACGTCGGCGAGGTGCAGGCCGGTGGTGGGCTCGTCGAGGACGTAGACGCCACCCTTCGCCGACATGTGCGTGGCGAGCTTGAGCCGCTGCCGCTCGCCGCCCGACAGCGTCGTGAGCGGCTGGCCGAGGCTGAGGTACCCGAGCCCGACGTCGACGAGCCGGTCGAGCACGGCGTGGGCGGCCGGGGTGCGGGCCTCCCCCGAGGCGAAGAACTCCTCCGCCTCGGTCACCGGCATCGCGAGGACCTCGGCGATGTTCCGCCCCCCGAGCGTGTACTCGAGGACGGACGCCTGGAAGCGCTTGCCGTCGCACTCCTCACAGGTCGACTCGACGGTCGCCATGATCCCGAGGTCCGTGTAGATCACGCCGGCGCCGTTGCACGTGGGGCACGCACCCTCGGAGTTCGAGCTGAACAGTGCGGGCTTGACGCCGTTGGCCTTCGCGAACGCCTTCCGGATCGGCTCGAGCAGGCCGGTGTACGTGGCCGGGTTGCTGCGCCGGGACCCCCGGATCGCGCCCTGGTCGATGGACACGACGTCCTCGCCGGCGGGGATCGAGCCGTGCGCGAGCGAGCTCTTGCCGGACCCCGCCACCCCGGTGATGACGACGAGCGTCCCGAGCGGGATGTCGACGTCGACGTCGCGCAGGTTGTTCGCGGACGCGCCGCGCACCTGGAGCGCACCGGTCGGCCGACGCACGGTCTCCTTGAGCACGGCACGGTCGTCGAGGTGGCGACCGGTCAGCGTGCCGCTCGCGCGCAGGGCGTCGAGCGTGCCCTCGAAGCAGACGGTGCCGCCCGCCGAGCCGGCCCCGGGCCCGAGGTCGACGATGTGGTCCGCGATCGCGATCGCCTCGGGCTTGTGCTCGACGACGAGCACGGTGTTCCCCTTGTCCCGCAGCTGCAGCAGGAGCTCGTTCATCCGCTGGATGTCGTGCGGGTGCAGCCCGATCGTGGGCTCGTCGAACACGTACGTGACGTCCGTGAGCGACGAACCCAGGTGGCGGATCATCTTGGTCCGCTGCGCCTCTCCCCCGGACAGCGTGCCCGACGGCCGGTCCAGCGAGAGGTAGCCGAGGCCGATCTCCGCGAACGAGTCGAGCAGGTGCTGCAGCCCGGCGATCAGCGGCGCCACGGACGGCTCGTCGAGCCCCCGGACCCACTCCGCGAGGTCGCTGATCTGCATCGCGCAGGCGTCCGCGATGCTCTTGCCGTTGATCTTCGACGACCGCGCCTCGGGGCTCAGCCGGGTCCCGGAGCACTCGGGGCAGGTCGTGAACGTGATGGCACGCTCGACGAACGCGCGGATGTGCGGCTGGAGCGAGTCGACGTCCTTGGAGAGCATCGACTTCTGGATCTTGGGGATCAGGCCCTCGTAGGTGAGGTTGATGCCCTCGACCTTGATCTTGGTCGGCTCCTTGTACAGCAGGTCGTGCTTCTCGTTCTTCGTGTACTTCGCGAGGGGCTTGTCGGGGTCGAAGAACCCGCTCTGCCGGTAGATCCGGCCGTACCAGCCGTCCATGGAGTACCCGGGGATGGTGAGGGCGCCCTCGTTGAGGGACTTGTCCTCGTCGTACAGCGCGGTCAGGTCGAAGTCGGTGACCGAGCCCATGCCCTCGCAGCGCGGGCACATGCCGCCGAGCTGGCTGAACGACGCCTTCTCGGTCTTCGTCTTCCCCTCGCCGCGCTCGACCGTGATCGCGCCGCTGCCCTTCACCGAGGGGACGTTGAACGAGTACGCGTTGGGCGACCCGATGTGCGGCTGCCCGAGCCGGCTGAACAGGATCCGCAGCATCGCGTTCGCGTCGGTCGCGGTGCCGACGGTCGACCGCGGGTTCGACCCCATCCGCTCCTGGTCGACGATGATCGCCGTCGTCAGCCCGTCGAGCACGTCGACGTCGGGCCTGGCCAACGTCGGCATGAAGCCCTGCACGAACGCGCTGTACGTCTCGTTGATCATCCGCTGCGACTCCGCGGCGATCGTCGCGAACACCAGCGAGCTCTTGCCCGAGCCGGACACACCGGTGAACACCGTCAGCCGGCGCTTGGGCAGCTCGACGCTGATGTCCTTCAGGTTGTTCACGCGCGCACCCTGCACCCGGATCAGGTCGTGGCTGTCGGCGGCGTGCGGGGTGCGCGGGTGCGCGTCCGTCGTCGGGGCCGTGCTCATGGTGTCTCCATCTGTCGCGCGAGGCTGTCGTGCAGGGCTGTCGTGCGGGGCTGTCGTGCGGACTGTCCTGCGGGCGTGTCGGCCAGGTTGCCGGGCACCATCTGACCAGCATCGAGCAGCAGCTCGGTGGATCGCGCGCCGACGGGCTGCGCCGCCCCTCGGTCGCGCGCCGACGCTCAGCGCTGCTGGATGCGGACCATGTTGCCCGCGGGGTCGCGGAACGCGCAGTCGCGCACGCCGTACGGCTGGTCGGTCGGCTCCTGCACGACCTCCGCACCGCTGCTCTGCACGCGCTCGAAGGTCTCGTCGACGTCGGGCGTGGCCAGCACGACCGCGCCGTAGCTGCCCTTCGCCATCATCTCGGCGATCGTCCGTCGCTCGTCGTCGGTGACCCCCGGGGTCGCGGCCGGCGGGAACAGGACGATCGACGTGTGCGGCTGGTCGGGCGGCCCGACGGTGATCCAGTGCAGGCCGTTGTACCCGACGTCGTTGCGCACCTCGAAGCCGAGGGCGTCGCGGTAGAAGGCCTTCGCCTCCTCGGGGTCGTCCAGCGGGAGGAAGCTCGAGTGGATGCTGATGTCCATGCGATTCACGCTAGCTGGGGCTCAGCCGGCCTCGCTTCTCGATTCCTGACCGGTCTGGTCACCTGCTTGGCGACGCACGACGGCATCCCGGCCGTCGCCTCGGCCGCCTGCGTCCGGTAGACGCTCGGCGGGATGCCGACGAGCTCGGTGAACCGGGTGCTGAACGTGCCGAGCGACGAGCAGCCGACCTCGAAGCAGACCTCGGTGACGCTCAGGTCCCCGCGGCGCAGGAGGGCCATCGCACGTTCGATGCGGCGCGTCATCAGGTAGGCGTAGGGCGACTCGCCGAACGCGGCCTTGAACTCCCGGCTGAGGTGCCCGGCCGACATGTTGGCGCCGCGCGCGAGCGCCTCCACGTCGAGCGGCTGCGCGTAGTCCCGGTCGATCCGGTCGCGCACGCGGCGCAGCCGCGCGAGGTCGCGCAGGTGCTGGTCCGACGCGGCTGTGCTGGTCACACCCTCGATCGTGCCACGTGACCGCGGAGGTGCCCAGCGCCGCTCCCGGCGCGGTGCGTCGGCTCGGTTGCGGGCGCCGTCCCCGGGTGCGACGGTGCTGGACGACGAGGTGGCCGCACGTGCACGGCGGGAGACCGGGCGCCGGCCACGACCAGGACCAGCACCAGAGAGGTGCCCGACGATGAGCCCCCGGATCACGGCTGACGAGTTCCACGCGTCCGACGGCGTCGACGACTGGCGCGTCCTGTTCGGCGGTGCGCACGCGCACTTCCGGACGGGGTCGTTCGCCGCGGGAGTCACCCTCCTCGACGCGATCGGCGAGCTGGCCGACGCCGCGGACCACCACCCGGACGTCGACCTGCGCTACGCCGGCGTGACCGTCCGGCTCGTGTCGCACGACGTCGGCGGGCTCAGCGACCGCGACGTCCGGCTCGCCCGGCAGATCTCGGACGCGGCCCGCGAGCTCGACGTCCCCGCCGACCCGACCGCCGTGCAGGTGGTGCAGGTGGCCGTCGACGCACTGGCCGGGCCTGACGTGATCCCGTTCTGGCGGGCCGTCCTCGGCTACCGCGAGGACGGCCCCGACGACCTCGTCGACCCGCACGGCCGTGGCCCGTCGTTCTGGTTCCAGGAGATGGACGCACCGCGCCCGCAGCGCAACCGCCTCCACGTGGACGTCTCCGTGCCGCACGACCAGGCGGAGGCACGCGTCGCCGCGGCGCTCGCGGCAGGCGGCCACCTGGTCAGCGACGCGCACGCACCGCAGTGGTGGACGTTGGCGGATGTCGAGGGCAACGAGGTCGACGTCGCCACCTCGCTCGGCCGCGAGTGAGCCGCCACGGTAGGGTCCGCGCGTGACCGACGTGACGGACGTGGACGAGCAGGGGCGCACGGAACCACCGCTGGCGGACGACGAGGTCGGCACGCTCACCGGCTTCCTGGACTACCAACGGGCGACCTTCGAGTGGAAGACGCGCGGGCTCGACGCGGCCGGCCTCGGCGCGACGACCGCCGCGTCGTCGATGACGCTGGGCGGCATGCTCAAGCACCTCGCGTACGTCGAGGACAACTGGTTCAACCGCTCCCTGCACGGTCGCGACCCCGCACCCCCGTGGGACACCGTCGACTGGCAGGCCGACGAGGACTGGGACTGGCACTCGGCCGCGCACGACTCGCCCGACGAGCTGCGCACGACGTGGTCGGACGCCGTCGCCCGGTCCCGGACGGCCGTGGCCGATGCGCTCGCCGACGGCGGTCTCGACCAGCTCGCCCGCCGGAGGTGGGCGGACGGCCGGGCGCCGAGCCTGCGCTGGATCCTCTGCCACATGATCGAGGAGTACGCGCGGCACAACGGCCACGCGGACCTGCTGCGCGAGTCGATCGACGGCGAGACCGGCGAGTAGCGGGCGCGCGGCGCCGGCGCGCTGCGCGAGGATGGTGCGATGAGCACCGACGACGTCTCCGCCCTCATCGCCCGCGTCGAGCAGGAGGAGCGCGAGCTCGTCTTCCCGTCTCTCACGCACGACGACGCGTGGCGGCTCGGCTGCCTGCTCGTGGAGCTCGCGACCGAGCGGGAGCTGCCCGTCACGGTGGACGTCCGGCGTGGTGGCCAGCAGCTCTTCCACGCGGCCCGCGAGGGCACCGTGCCGGACAACGACACGTGGGTGGAGCGCAAGGTCCGGGTGGTGCAGCGGTTCGGCGCGTCGTCGTACCTCGTCGGCCTGCGCGCCCGGGAGAAGGGCACGACGTTCACGGCGCAGCACGACCTGCCGCTGCAGGAGTACGCGGCGCACGGGGGTGCGTTCCCCGTCCGCGTCCGGGGCGCCGGCATCGTCGGCGTGGTGACAGTGTCCGGGCTCCCCCAGGCCGACGACCACGCGCTGGTCGTCGAGGCGGTCCGCGCGTTCCTCGCCTGACCTCGAGCCGCCCACAGCACCGCGCTTCGCTCCCCCGTCCACGGTCCGGCGCCCGCCGAGGACGCGGGAGGTCCTGGCCCGGCCACCCTGGCCGCATGAGCGACCACGGCGACCACTGGTTCGAGCACCCGTTCGACACGTCATCCGGCGACGGCGAGCAGGACGGCATCCTCCACGACGGCTGGGCCGACGAGCCCTGGATCGTCGACACGCACGGCCCGGACGACGACCTCCCGCGCCTCCCGGCCGACGCGCTCCACGGCCACGGCGACGTGCTCGCGGTCCTGCTCCGCCTCGTCGGCCCCGAGCGCGCCGGGCCGCCTGCGCTGTGGTTCCTGCTCCTGGACGACGAGGACCGGTGCCTCCCGCTCGTCCTGCCCGTGAACGACGTTCCGCTGCGTGCCGACCCGGCCGTGGCCGCCCAGGTCATGACCGGCCTGGCGTCCGCCCTCGAGCGAGAGGCGCCGGGCGGCTCGCTCGTGGTCGCGTGCGTGCGGGCCGGCGGCGGGGACCGCGGCGCCTTCGAGGTCTCGTGGGCCGCAGCTCTGCGGGACGCCGCGGACGACCGCGGGGTGCGCGTCCGGGCCGTCGCGGCCCTCGGGGCGAACCGGGCACGTGTCCTCGAGTGGTGACCGGAGACGCCCGGACGTCCGCCCGGCCCAGGGGTCCGCTCGGCCCAGCCCTCCGATCAGCCGAGGGCTCCGATCAGCCGAGCGGGCCGGGTGCCGTCTCGTCGATCGCCGCGAGCTGTTCGAGCGACGGCTCCCAGGCGATCGACGCCACGTTGGCGCGCAGCTGCTCGGGCGTGCGCGCCCCGGCGATCACGCTGCCGACGGCCGGCTGGGCGGCCAGGCCGCCCAGCGCGAGCGTGGGCAGGTCGATCCCCCACCGCGCGGCGAGCGACGCGAGCGCGTCGATCCGGTCGAAGTCGGCGCCGGCGAGACGGCCGGGCATCCGCGCGAGGCGCGTCCCCTCCGGGGCCGCCTCCCCGGCGCGGTACTTGCCGGTCAGGAGGCCGGACGCGAGCGGGACGTACGGCAGGATGCCCACCCCGACACGCTCGGCCGCGGGCACGAGCTCGGCCTCCGCCGACCGGTCGAGGAGGTTGTACCGGTTCTGGGCGGACACGAACGGCGTGAGCGCCCCGGTGCGCGCCGTCCAGTCGGCGTCGACCACCTGCCACGCGGCGAAGTTCGAGGAGCCGAGGTAGCGGACCTTGCCCTCGACGACGAGCTCGTGCAGTGCCGCGAGCGTCTCCTCGAGCGGCGTCGACGCGTCCGGCACGTGGAGCTGGTAGAGGTCGATGTGGTCGGTACCGAGCCGCCGCAGCGACCCCTCCACCGCACGCCGCACGTAGCGTCGGGAGCCCCGGGCGCCCCAGTCGGGCCCGTTCAGCCCGCGCGTGTCGGCGCCGAACTTCGTCGCCACGACCACGTCGTCGCGGTGGCCGGCCAGAGCCGCGCCCAGCAGCTCCTCGCTCTGCCCCGGGACACCCCCGTACACGTCGGCGGTGTCGAAGAAGGTGACTCCCGCGTCGAGCGCGGCGGCGACGAGGTCGGTGACCCCGTCGGGATGAAGCGTGGCCCCGAAGGTGTTGCAGCCCAGACCGGCGGTGGACACGGCGAGGCCGCTGTCCCCGAGCCGGCGGTAGGTCATGTCAGGTGTCGTCGCGCTCGTCACGTGTGCACCCTACGTCGAGACACGCGAGTCGCTGGATGAGACGAGTCTCACCCGGTTTCGCCCGGCCTTCGCGTCTCGCATTCACCAGACCTTCACCTGGAACTGGAACACTGGGGGCACGAACACCGTTGACAACGGTGGACGTTCCCACTCTCGACGGCCGTCACCCCGGCACGGAGGTTCCCAGATGGCAAACCGGTCCCTGCGCGGCATGCGCATCGGGTCCCACAGCATGGAGACGGATGAGGGCGTCGACTTCGCCCCCCGCCTCCAGGCTCACTACGACTGCCCCAACGGGCACACCATCATCCTGCCGTTCTCGGTCGAGGCCGACGTGCCGGTGGTGTGGGAGTGCCGTTGCGGTACGGAGGCGCTCCTGCGGGACGCGTCGAAGCCCGAGGCGAAGGCCGGCAAGGCACCCCGTACCCACTGGGACATGCTGCTCGAGCGCCGCACCATCGGTGAGCTCCAGGAGCTGCTCGACGAGCGCCTCGACCTGCTCCGGGCGGGGAAGCTGCGCCGCAGCGCCTGACGCGGCGGCTGGCTCACCAGCACAGCACGACGGTCACCTCGACCGACGGAACGCTCCCGCCAGCTGGCGGGAGCGTTCCTGCATCCCCCACCGGGTCACGTTGACGAGGGCCTCGACGATGATGTCGCGGCTCATCTTCGACACGCCCAGCTCACGCTCCACGAACGTGATGGGCACCTCGACGACCCGGGCGCCGGAGCGGACCGCCCGCCAGGCCATGTCCACCTGGAAGCAGTAGCCCTGGGACGCGACGTCGTCGAGCGTGAGCGACCGGAGCAGGTCCGCGCGGTACGCCCGGAAGCCACCGGTCGCGTCGCCCAGCGGGAGGCCGAGCATCACCCGCGTGTAGATGTTCGCGCCGCGGGACAGGACCTGGCGCTGCAGCGGCCAGTTCACGACCTTGCCGCCCTTGACCCAGCGGGAACCGAGCACCAGGTCGGCGCCCTCGATGCGGGCGAGCAGCCGCGGCAGGTCCTGCGCACGGTGCGACCCGTCGGCGTCCATCTCGACGACCACGTCGTACCCGCGCTCCAGCGCCCAGCGGAAGCCCGCGACGTACGCGGTGCCGAGTCCCTGCTTCCCCGCGCGGTGCAGCACGGTGATCGACCGCGTCGACCCCGAGGAGGCCTCGCTCTCGGCGATCTTCTCGGCGAGCTCCCCCGTGCCGTCGGGCGAGCCGTCGTCCACGACGAGGACGTCGGCCGTGGGAACGTGCTCACGGAGCCGGTCCAGGGCGATCGGCAGGTTCTCGCGCTCGTCGTACGTGGGGACGACGACGAGGACGCGGGTGAGGCTCTCGGTCATGCGGACGGATCCGTTCGGTCGGCGCGGCGCAACCGGTAGGCACCGGCAGCGCCGGCGACGACCGTGCACACCGCGAGAGCGTCGATGATCCAGGCGGGCCACGACCCGGACCGGTCTGCGGGCGTCAGCGACTGCCGCAGGGGCAACGTCGCGACCATCTGGTCCGCGGTGAACAGGTCGGTCTGCCGGCTGACGGCCCCGTTGGGCTGGATCACGGCACTCACGCCGACGGTCGAGATCTGCACCGTCGCCCTGCCGTGCTCCACCGCCCGCAGCCGCGCCATCGCCAGCTGCTGCGTGGACTCGTCTGTCATGCCGAACGACGCGTTGTTCGTCTGCACGACAAGCACCTCACCCCCGGCCCGCACCGCGTCCCGGACGAGGGCATCGTAGGCGACCTCGAAGCAGATGACGTCGCCCAGTCCCACAGTGCGGCCAAGACGCTCCGAGGACAGGGGCACGTAGCCCGCACCCACGCCCGGGATCATGTCCCGCGTCACGAGGTCGACGGCCGACGAGAAGGGCCGGACCAGGGAGCGCAGCGGGATGTACTCCGCGAACGGTGCGGGGTGCTGCTTGCTGTAGCTGGCGACGACGCCCTGGCCGGGCTCCCACAGGACGGCCGTGTTGTACCGGCCACCGCTCGGCGGGTACTGGACGGTGCCGACGAGCATCGGTGCGTCGACGGCCTGCGCGGCCGCGTCGATCAGGTCGGCCGCCTTCTGGTCGGCCTGCGGGTCGATGTCGGTACCGTTCTCCGGCCACAGGACCACGTCGAGCTCACCGGGACCGACCTGGTCCAGGAGCGCGTACGTCCCCTTCAGGTGGTTGTCGAGGACGGCCTCGCGCTGACCGAACGCGTCCAGCCCGGTGCCGGGCACGTTCCCCTGCACCGCGCCGACCTTCAGCGTCCCGGCCTCCGCCTGGGTGTCCAGGGGCAGCGCGAAGGCGACGGCACCGACGACCACGACGACGGCGACCGCGCCGACGAGCCGCCCGACCTCGAGCCGCCGCGCGGCCAGGTAGGCACGGGCCAGCACGACGCCGACCAGCGCGACGACGGCGCTGAGCAGCGGTGTTCCACCCAGCCACATGAACGCGGCGAGCGGCGAGTCCGACTGCGAGAAGGCGAGCCTGCCCCACGGGAAGCCGCCGAACGGCCAGGCGGACCTGAGCTCCTCCACGGCCACCCAGAGCAGCGTGAACACGAGGGCCTGCCAGCCGCCGCTGCGCCAGACCGCCTCGCCGCGGCGGGCCCACGACCAGGCGGCCCCGAACAGCGCCACGCACAGCGCCTCGAGGGTGCTGAGCGCGAGCCAGGGCACCAGGCCCACGGCCTCGTCCGCCCACGTGATGAGCGGGGCGAAGCACGCCAGTCCCCAGACGAGCCCGACCAGCGTGTTCCAGCGGGCGCTGTCGCGACGCAGCGCGAGGTACAGCAGGGCCATGCCGAGGAACGCGGTGCCCCACCACCCGGGTGCGGGGAACGCGAGCCGGGTCAGGTAGCCACCGGCGACGGCGAGCACGAGGGTCCACCAGCGGGCGGGTTCACGGGCGGACACCGCGCAAGGGTACGACGTCAGCCTGTCCGCCGGTCGAGCGGGGTCGGGGGCGGGCGGACCGACCGGCCCACGTGTCCTTCGTACCGGTCGCATGCTGCGCACGGACCGTTTTCTGTTGAACACGCGGGCCCGGTCGGAGCCCGACGTCCTCCGCCGTCCCGGGTGGCCTGGGCCCTCCGGGTGACGGTCGGCCGACAGCAGCGTCGGACGGCCGTGGCGGTGGATTTACCTTCGTGAACCTACCGAGATCCACGGGGGTGTCAAGACGTCGTCGGCGCAGGTCGGAGCCGTCCCTGCAGGTCGTGGGCGTGCCGAACATCCGATCCGTACAGTTCGGTTCGGCGTGTCGCCGCGCGTGTCGCGGAACTGCGTCGAACGGGCGACGAAACGGTCTCGGCGGGTCCGCCGAAATTCACCCGGAACGGATGACCGCCGACCCCTCATCCGAGCGCGTCGAACACCACGACGCCGTCGCGGACCGTCCGCAGGCAGACCGGCTCGGGCGCGTCAGCCGACAGGTCGGGCAGCAGCGGGGTGCCGGCCCGGGCGTCCGTGCTCCAGGCAGCGAGCCGACCGTCGGGCGCCTGCACCGCGAGGTGCTCCGCGCGCCACACCGCGAGATGAGCGGGCGACCCGACGCGCAGCTCGCCCGAGCCCGTGTGGTCGAGGCCCGCGAGCCGCCAACCGCCCCGCGTCGACGCGCGGAACGCGGCCCGCGCCGAGATCCGCTGCTCGACGGCGGAGTGCCGGACCGCGGCCCGCACGCCCGCCCACGGGTCGAGCGGTGTCACCGGGGCGTCCGAGCCGAACGCCAGAGGAACGCCCGCCGCGGCGAGGTCCGCCAAGGGGTTGAGGGCAGCCGCGCGACCCGCGCCGAGTCGCGCGGCGTACATCGCCGCCTCACCGCCCCAGGCCGCGTCGAACGCCGGCTGGACGCTCAGCCGGACGCCCAGCAGCACCAGGGCGGCCAGCGTCGGCGCGTCGACCATCTCGGCGTGCTCCAGGCGGTGGCCGGCGCGGGCGATCGCCTCGACGCCCTCGACGTCCGCAGCGGCCCGCAGACCGATGAGGACCTCGTCCATCGCCCGGTCGCCGATGACGTGGAACCCGCCGTGGACACCCGCACGCGTGACGGCGGTGACGTGGTTGCAGATCTCCTCGGCGCTCAGGTACAGGACGCCGTCGTTCGCCGGGTCGTCCGCGTACGGGGCCCGGAGGGCGGCCGTGCGGGAGCCGAGCGAACCGTCGACGTTGAGGTCGCCGCCGATGCCGGTCAGGCCCGGGATCGCCGCGAGGACCTCGCGGGCGTCGTCGACGGTCACGCAGCGCTCGCCGCGGTACCCGACGAGGTGCGGCAGGCCGTCGGCCGCCGACGCGGTCAGGCCGAGCAGCTCGACGAGCCCTTCGCGCGTGTCGATGAACGGCGCGCTCTGCTCGTGCACGGACACGATCCCCCGGGAGGCCACGTGTTGCAGCGCACGCCGGTAGAGGGCGGTGCGACGGCCCGCCGACATCGTGCGGGCGGCGTCGCGTGCCGCGTGGTGCGCCTCGCGCTCGACCCGGCCGTCGTCGCTCCACCCCGGCAGCTGGTCGAGCCCCGCGGACCGGGCGAGCGCGCTCGACACGACGGCCGAGTGCACGTCGACCCGAGCCAGGTACACCGGCGCACCACCCGCGGCCGCGTCCAGCTCGTGGCGGGTCGGCGCGCGCCCCTCGGGCCAGTCGAGCTCGTCCCAGCCGAACCCGAGCAGCGGCACGTCGGACGCGGGTCGCGCGCTCGCGGCCCGGTGCACGGCGTCCAGCGCGTCGGCCAGGGACCGCACGCCACCCGTCGCGGACAGGTCGATGCTCTCGAGGGCCAGCCCGGTCTCGAGCACGTGGACGTGCGCGTCGACGAACCCGGGGGCCACGAGCGCCCCGTCGAGGTCCACCACCTCGTCGGCGCGGGACACCATGCCGTCCGCGGTGTCGTCCGCGCCGAGCCAGGCGACGACGCCGTCCTCGACGAGCAGGGCCTCCGCGAAGGGGTCGGCCGGGGAGTGGATCACGCCGTGCCGGTAGAGGGTCGAGGTCACATCGGCTCACGATAGGGCAGGCCAGACGGACGAGCCCGACGACGCGGACGATGCGGAGGCGGAGCCGGGCACGGCCGGCGACGCGCACGTGAGGGACGCCACACGCTCCTCGGCGAGGTGTCGTCACACCGACGAGTAGGCGACGACCCCCCGCCTGAGCGCGTCGACGGCCCGTCGCGCGGTGGCGCGGAGCCGCTCGTCGGGCGACGCCTGCCCCAGCTGGTCGAGCACGTCGATGACCTGCTTGCACCAGCGCACGAAGTCGCCGGCGGACAGCTCACCGCCACGCAGGACCGCGTCGAGGCTGCGCCCGGACGCCCACCGGTGGACGGACTCGACGAGGCCCAGGTCGAGCGGCACCGTCGTCTCGAGGCGGTGCTCCGCCTCGAGGTCCTCGAGCTCCGACCAGGCCCGCACAGTGCCCTCCAGGGCCCGCCCGAGCCGCCCCGCGGGGCCGCCCGGGACCCGCGGCTCGGCCTGGTCGTCGCGCCGTGAGCGGTAGACGAGCGTCGAGGTCACGGCCGCGAGGCCCGCCGCGTCGAGCTCGTCCCAGGTGCCGCGCCGCAGGCACTCGGCGAGCAGCAGGTCGTTCTCCGCGTAGAGGCGGCGCAACCAGCGGCCGTCCGCCGACACCGCGAGGACACCGTCGTCGGCGGTGAGGTACCCGAGCCGGACGAGCACGTCGCAGATCCGGTCGAACACCGCGGCGATCGACCCGGTGCGCCCCGCGATGCGGGACACCAGGGCGTCGTGCTCGGACTTGAGCCGCGCCCAGCGCTCGGCCCAGCGTGCGTGCTCCTCGCGGTCGGGGCAGCCGTGGCACGGGTGGGCACGCAGACGCCTCCGCAGGGCGGCGAGGGCAGCGTCGTCGGCCTCGGCCGTCCGTCCCGCCCGCGCGGCCTTGGACCGGCCGCGACCGCCGCCGGACGACGCGGGCGCACCGTCCGGTGCCGATCCCCGCAGGGCGGCGGCCAGGTCCCGGCGGGCCGCCGGGACACGCACGTTGAACGACTTGGGCACCCGGAGCCAGCCGACCGTCCTCGCCCCCGTCCCGACGTCGGCGACGGTGAGCCTGCGCACCTGGCGGTCGACGGTGAGCACGGTGGGACGGGGACCGTCGAAGCCCGGCTGGCCGCCCGGGTCGATCACCACCACGTGCCCCGTGCGACGGCCCACGGGGATCTCCAGGACGTCGCCGACCCGCAGACCCTCCAGGGTCCGGGCGACCTCGGCCCGTCGTGCCGTGGCAGCGGCCCGCGAGACGTCCTTCTCGTGCTGCGCGATCTGCCGGCGCAGCTCCGCGTACTCCGCGAAGTCGCCCAGGTGGCACGCCATCGCCTTCGCGTACCCCTCGAGCGCCTCGGTGTGCGCCTGCGCCTGCCGGGCGAGCCCGACGACGCCACGGTCGGCCTGGAACTGCGCGAACGACGTCTCCAGCACCTCCCGGGCCCGCTCGGCGCCGACCTGTGCGACGAGGTTGACGGCCATGTTGTACGTCGGTCGGAAGCTCGAGCGCAGCGGGTACAGCCGCTTCGACGCGAGGCCCGCGAGCTGCACCGGGTCGAGGCCGGGGTGCGCCACGACGACCGCGTGCCCCTCGGTGTCGATCCCCCGACGGCCCGCGCGGCCGGTCAGCTGGGTGTACTCCCCCGGCGTCACGTCGACGTGGCTCGAGCCGTCCCACTTGACGAGCTTCTCGAGCACCACGGACCGCGCGGGCATGTTGATGCCGAGCGCGAGCGTCTCCGTCGCGAACACGACCTTGACCAGCCCGCGGGAGAACAGGTCCTCGACGGTCTCCTTGAACAGCGGCAGCATCCCCGCGTGGTGGGCCGCGATCCCGCGGGTCAGCGCCTCCGCGAGGTCCCAGTAGCCCAGCACGTCGAGGTCCTCGGGCGGGATCGCCGCGGACCGCTCCTCGACGACCCGCCGGATCTCGGCCTGCTCCGCCGGGTTCGTGAGCCGGACGCCGGCGGCCAGGCACTGCTGCACCGCACCGTCGCACCCGGCGCGGGAGAAGATGAAGACGATCGCCGGCAGCAGCCCGTCCTTGTCGAGCGCGTCGACCACGGCGAAGCGTGGCGTCGGCCGCCCACCGCCCGGCCGGCCGCCGCTGCCGCCGGGACGGTGCCCGCCCCGCCCGCGGTAGCCCCGGTCGCCCGACCCGCGTGTCCCGGTCTCCTGACGCTCCCGGCGCCGCAGCAGGTGCGTGAGGTCCGGGTTGATGGGCGGGTCCACACCGGGGTCCGTGGGGTCGACGTGCCCGGCGTACAGGTCGAGGAGGTCGTCGCGCACCAGCACGTGCTGGCCGAGCGGCACCGGTCGGTGCTCGCTGACGACGACCTCGGTGTCCCCCCGCACGGTCGCGAGCCAGTCGCCGAACTCCTCCGCGTTCGAGACGGTGGCGGACAGCGACACCAGCTGCACGTCGTCGGGCAGGTGGATGATCACCTCCTCCCACACCGGTCCGCGGAACCGGTCGGCCAGGTAGTGCACCTCGTCCATCACGACGTACCCGAGCCCGGCCAGCGTCGGCGAGCCCGCGTACAGCATGTTCCGCAGCACCTCGGTGGTCATGACCACCACGGGCGCCTCGCCGTTGATCGTCGTGTCCCCCGTCAGCAGACCGACCGCCTGGGGGCCGTAACGGCGCACCAGGTCCGCGTACTTCTGGTTCGACAGGGCCTTGATCGGCGTCGTGTAGAACGCCTTGCGGCCGCCGACGAGCGCCAGGTGCACCGCGAACTCGCCCACGACCGTCTTGCCCGCACCGGTCGGCGCCGCGACGAGCACGCCGGAGCCGCGCTCGAGCGCCCGGCACGCGTCCACCTGGAACGGGTCGAGCGGGAACGACATCAGCTCCCGGAACCGGCCCAGCTCGCTGCGCTCGACGTCCGCGCGGCGACGGGCGGCCGCGTAGCGCTCGGCCGGGGACGGCTCGTCGGGCGAGCCCGAGGCGGGCGACCCGGAGCGGGAGGGCCCGGAGCGGGAGGGCCCGGAGCGGGAGGGCCCGGAGGCGGCGGAGGCGGGAGCGGACCGGCGGGAGCGGGAGACCACACGCACACCCTAGGCACGCGCGTGCCCAGGGCGTGCGCCGCCGCGCTCTGGCCCGGGCGGACCGCACCCGGCCGGGTCAGGCGAGGACCGACAGGGCTCCCGGGTCCACCTGGACCCGCAGCGGCAGGGTCCCGACGCGCTCACCGTCGGCGAAGGCGGCCGGGGGCACGGCGCCGAGCGAGTCGAGCGGCTCGATCAGCACCGACCGGCTGCGGACCACCCGCACGGACGGGTGGCGGACGTGCCGGCCCTGGTAGATGCCCGGGAAGATCTTCACGACGCCCGGCTTGCTGAACGGGCCGGCGAGGACCACGTCGAGCAGCCCGTCGTCCGGCTGTGCGTCCGGGGCGATCTTGAGGCCGCCACCGATCCACGGCACGTTCGCGACGGCGACCAGCGTGCCGGCCGACTCCCACACCTCGTCGTCCAGCGTCACCCGGTACCCGAACGGCCGGAAGCCCGCGAGCTCGTGCACGAGGGCTCGGACGTACCTCGCCGAGCCCTTCGGCCAGGTCAGCTCGTTCGCGCGGGCGTTGATCGCGGCGTCGAACCCGCACGAGAGCACCCCCACGAACCACTCGTGCGCGGCGTGCTGGGGCGAGCCGACCCGGACCGCGTCGATCCGGCGCGGCCCTTCGTGCAGGCCGCGCTCGACGACCGCGACGGACGCCTCGATGTCGCCTCGCGGCAGACCGAGGGTGCGCGCGATGTCGTTCCCGGTGCCGGCCGCGACGATGCCCAGCGGCAGTGCGGTGCCGGCCACCACGTTCACGCCGAGGTGCGCCATCCCGTCGCCCCCGACCACCACGACGGCGTCGAGCCCCTGCACGGCCGCGGCGCGTGCGCGGTCGGTCGCCTGGGCGAGGGTCGGGGCGGACAGGTCCTGGACCTTGAAGCCCTTCGCCTCGAGCATCTCGTGGACCTGCCGTCCCGCGGACGCGCCGCGGCCCTTGCCCGCCGTCGGGTTGACGACGACTCCCACGTGCCTCATGCGGTGGCGCTCCCGGTGCTCGGATCCTCGCCGGGAAGGGTGCCGTCCAGCCGGGGCAGACCCGCGGCGACACGCCGCTTGTCCACGCGCCGGTCGTGCAGGGCGCAGATGCCGAGGGCGCCGAAGTAGAGCAGGCAGATCGGGACGGCGACGGCGATCATCGTGATCGCGTCCGGCGTCGGCGTCATGACCGCGGCGAACACGAAGGCGATCAGCACGGCCCACCGCCAGCCCCGGCGCCATGTCGCGGCACGACCGATCCCGGCGAAGTTGAGGGCGACCATCACCACGGGGAGCAGGAACGCCAGGCCGAACGCGAGGATCAGCCGCATGACGAAGCCGAGGTACGTCTGCGCGTCGATGAGGTTCATCGACCCCTCGGGCGTGAACGCCGTGAGCAGCTCGACGGCGTTCGGGAGAGCCCACCAGGCGAGCGCCGTGCCGGCGAGGAACAGCGGCACGGCCGCGGAGAGGAAGCCGACCGCGTAGCCGCGCTCGCGGCGCGTGAGACCCGGCGTGACGAAGGCCCAGAACTGGTAGAGCCACCACGGGCTCGACAGGATGACGCCGAGGAAGAACGACACCTTGATCTTCATGTCGAACGACGTCGCGACCCCCGCGAAGTTCAGGGCGATGCTGTCGTCGCCCCGCAGGTCGGCCACGTTCTGGAGGGGTGCCTGCAGCGCGGCGAACACCGGGTCGTACAGCCACCAGCCGACCGCCGCACCCACGACCAGCCCGAGCGCCGCGAAGAACACCCGGCGGCGCAGCTCTGCGAGGTGCGCCCGCAGGGGCATCCGGCCGCCGGGCTCACCCCCGCGGCGTGCAGCTTCCACGTGCGGTCAGACCTTCGGCGGGGTGCTGCCCTCGGTCGGCTCCTCGGTCGGCCGGTCCGCGGCGGGCTTCTTGTCGTCGTCCTGGGGCTCGCGCAGGTCCTTGACCTCGTCGCGGAAGATCTTCATCGACTGGCCGACGCTCTTGGCCAGGCCGGGGAGGCGGTTCGCACCGAACAGCAGCACGACGAGCACCACGATGATGATGATGTGCCAGAACTGCAGGCCGTTCCTGAACATGGGTGCTCTCCTCAGTGGTGCCGGGCCAGTCGATCCTAACCGGCCGCGGCGGCGTCACCGGTCCGCCCGGGCCACCAGCTCGCCGGGCGTCAGCGCCAGTACGCGCCCCACGACGCCCAGGTCCGACGGTGGCGTGCGGCGCGCTCCGCCCGGCGGCCACGCGCCGCCGCCCGCACGTCGTCGTAGCGCCGGCGGACGGTCTCGACGTCGGCCAGGAGGGTCGGGCCAGTGTCCCGGGCGGCCGCGGACTGCTGGAGCTCGTCCACCTTGTCGGCCAGCTGCTGCGCGGTCGAGGCCGCGCGGGCGAGCTCGGCGGCGAGCGCGACGGCCGACCGCCACAGGCGCCGGCCGAGGAGGAAGGCGCCGACGAGCGTGCCGACCACCAGCACCGCCCACACGCTGAACCAGAGCATCCGTCAGACCCCCGACCCGTGCGCGGTGGCCTCGTCGGCCAGCGGTCCGTACGCGGCGAGCGCCGCCCGGGCGGCCGCGGCGGCCTCCTCCGCGACGCGGACGGGCGTCGCGCCGAGCACCTCGTCGGCCACCTGCAGCACGAGGTGGCGCAACCACGCGGGCCGCACCACGCGCAGGTCCAGCTCGAACGACCCGTCGGGCAGGTTCCGCACGGCCTCCACAGGCACGCTCTCGGCGACCCAGCGGGCCGGGCTCGCGAGGTGCAGCGTCACCAGCTCCCCCTCGGGGCCCGGCGCGAACTCGCCGCTGCGCGCGCCGATGCCGTGGTCCTGCGCGGGCTCGTCGAGCAGGGTCGCCTCGAGGATCCTGTCCACCCGGAACAGCCGCTCGTCGTCCACGAGCAGGCACCAGCCGAGCAGGTAGGAGCGCTCGTCGTCCGTCACCAGGCGGGCCGGGTCGACGTCCCGCTCGGTGGACACGTCGGCCGCGTTGACGTACCGCAGGTGCAGCCGCCGCCGTCGTCGCAGGGCGGTCGCCACGGTCGCCGCGACCTCCGGAGCCGCGTCCAACCCCAGCTGCACGTCGACCGCCGCCGCCGCGTCGCCGGTCGCGGCGGTCAGCTTGGCCAGCGCCGAGTCGAGCACCGACGCCCGCTCCGGGTCCAGCGCGGGGCCGAGCGTCGCCGACAGCGCACGCAGCGACGCGACGAGCGCGACCGCCTCGCGGGTGCCGAGCCGCAGCGGGCGCGTCATCCCCCGCGACTCGGTGAGCCGCACCACGCCCTGCTCGTACGAGGCCGCGTCGAAGTCGATGAGGTCGTGCGGGAAGTAGCCCGGTGTGCCGGTCACCCACAGCGTGTCGATGTCGTCGAGCACCTGGTCCGCGGACACGCCGAACTGCTCGGCGATGTCCTCCACGGGCACGCCCTCGTGCCGGTCGAGGTACGTGATCATCCCGAGCATCCGCAGGAGCCGGTCGCTCGCGCGCTCAGCCATCGACCGCCACCCTCTCGTCCAGGGTCGCCGCCGTGCGCAGCAGGCGCAGCACCGCCCGACGGACCTCGACGGGCCCGAGGACGAGCACCGCGTCGCCGTACCCGACCAGCTCCTCGGCGAGCTCCCACGCCGAGCGGAACGGCACGTGCACCACGTCCCGGTGCCCGAGCACGGGCCCGGCCACGGCATCCGCGTGCCAGTCGGGTGCGTCCGGCGGCGCCTCGACCGCACGGGCCCGCATCGCGCCCGCCCGCTCGGGCCGGATCGCGAGCGTCGCGACCTGCTGCGCGCCCGTGGACCAGGACGCCATGGCGGCCGCGAGCTCGTCCGCGGCCGGGGGCGGGTACGACTCGGGCTCGCCCACGGTCCGGACTGCGCCCTCGATCCGGCTCAGCCGGAACGACCGGCTCGCGCCACGGTCACGGTCCCGCCCGACGAGCACCCAGCCACCTCGTCGGGCCAGCAGCCGCCACGGCTCCACGACGCGCTCGCGGACCTCGCCCGTGTTCGCGGCCCGGTAGGTGAACCGCACGACCCGCCGCTCGTTGACCGCGTCCATCAGCGGGCCCAGCGCTCCCCCGCCCGGACGCACGCGCGGCGCGAGACCGGTGACGAGGTCTGTCGAGCCCGGGGCGTCACCCACCGCCCGCAGCTTGGTCAGCGCGCGGGACGTGTCCGCCCGCAGCGCCTGGTCCTGCCACACCTGCGCCGCCATCGCCAGCACACCCAGCTCGCCCGCGGTGAGGTCCAGGGGCGGCAGGGCGTACGCGTCGAGGTCCACCCGGTACCCGAAGTCGTCGCCGTGGCCGGCATCCGTGACGGTGACGACGGGGATCCCGAGGTCGCGCAGCGTGTCCTTGTCGCGCTCGAACATCCGCTCGAACGCGTCGTCGGACGGCGCGTCCTGGTAGCCGGCGACACTGGAGCGCACCTGCTCCTTCGTCATCCGGCCAGGGGTGTTCACCAGGGCGATGACGAGGTTGAGCAGGCGCTCGGCGGGGGCGATCGAGGCGGCCATCGGTGACCACCGTAGCGGCCGGTAGCGTGTGCGCCGTGATCACGTGGCGTGCGGGTGTCGTCGTCGGGCTCGGGACCTCGTGGCCGGGAGCGGCCGAGCTCACCCTCCGGCTCGAGCACGCCGACGCCCGCCTCCCGGACGAGCAGCCGCAGACGCAGCCGGTCACGCTGCCCGACGAGGTCCGTGCGCTGGCCTACCCCGAGCTCGTCGGTCCCGTCGCGGTCGGCGACCGGCTCCTGCTGAACGTCTCGGCGCTGGCCCGCGGTCTCGGCACCGGCGGCTACGCGCTCGTCGTCGGCCAGGCCGACCGCCTCCCCGCCGACGCACCGGCCGGACCGGGGCACCTCGTGAAGGCCCGCTACACGCCGCTGCAGGCCATGGTCCTGGGCGTCGACGACCAGGAGTCCCCGCACCACGACGCGCTGCGGGACGCCGACGACCTCACCGGCATGCCGGTCGTCGTCGCGGACCTGCACTCCGCGCTCCCGGCGGTCGTGGCCGGGGCCCGCTACGCCGCGGCGCTCGCGGGACGCTCGGCCCCGAAGGTCGCCTACGTGATGACCGACGGCGGCGCGCTGCCGGCGTGGTTCTCCCGCACCGTCGCCGGGCTGCGGGACGCCGGGTGGATCGAGGTGTGCGTCACGACCGGGCAGGCGTTCGGCGGCGACCTGGAGGCCGTCACGGTCCACACCGGGCTGCTCGCCGCGCGGACCGTCGTCGGCGCGGACCTCGTGGTCGTCGCGCAGGGGCCGGGCAACCTCGGCACCGGCACCCGGTGGGGGTTCTCCGGCGTGGCCGCGGGCGAGGCGGTGAACGCTGCCGCGACGCTGAGCGGCCGGCCCGTCGCGTCCCTGCGGGTCTCCGGTGCCGACGCGCGCGAGCGGCACCTCGGCGTGTCGCACCACTCGATGACCGCCTACGGGCGGGTGGCCCTCGCCCCCGCCGACGTGGTGGTCCCCGTGTTCGAGCCCGACCCCGACGGCGGGCTCGACGCGCTCGGCCGGCGCGTGCAGCACCAGGTCGCGGCGCTCGCGGCCCCGCACGGCCGGCACCGGCTCGTCGACGTCGAGGCAGGCGCCGACCTGCTGTCCGCCCTCGCCGGGTCGCCCGTGCGGCTCTCGACGATGGGACGCGGGCTCGAGCAGGACCCGGCCGCGTTCCTCGCGGCGGCGGTCGCGGGCGTGCACGCCGCTCGGCTGGCCGGCTGAGGCCGCCCGCTCCGCGGCGGACCGGACGTGCAGGTGGGTGTCAGTCGTCCTGCGCGGTCGCGGTGTGCACGGCGACCAGCGTCGCGAGCCGTCGGGCCTCCGCCTCGGCTCGCGCGCCGTCGGCGGACTGGATGCCCATCACCGCGAGCGTGTCCCCGTCCGCGAGGTCGAGCTGCACCCAGGGGCGGCCGGACCCGAACCGCACGGACACGATCTCGGGCCAGGTCAGCCGCGTGGTGATCATCAGGTTGCGGACCGTCAGGCCGTCCTCGTCGGGCACGGCGCGCACGGTCGCCTGCCGCCAGCAGAACCACGCGATGAAGATCCCCACGACCGCGAACCCGGCCCGGTCGAGCGGACCCGCCTCCGGCAGGGCGACGATCAGGGCGGCCGTGAGGACCAGCACCACGACCACGAGCGCCAGCGTCACGATGCGGGCCAGCCGCGGTCGGAACGGGGCGTTCGACGCGTCCACGGCGGGTCCGGTCAGAGCCGGCACGCGTGGATCGAGGTGACGAGGATGGCCCGGGCGCCGACGTCGTACAGCGCGTCCATCACCCGGTTCGTCTGGTCGCGGCGCACCATCGCGCGCACCGCCGCCCACTCACGGTTGTGCAGCGGCGACACGGTCGGCGACTCCAGCCCGGGCGTGATCGCGACAGCCTGCTCGACGAGCGACAGCGGAACGTCGTAGTCCATCAGCACGTACTCGCGAGCCGTGAGGACACCCTGCAGGCGGCGGGTCAGCACGTCGAGCCCGGTCGGGACGTCGACGTCCGAGCGCCGCACGAGCACGGCCTCCGAACGCAGGATCGGCTCGCCGAACACCGCGAGACCGGCCGCACGCAGCGTGGTCCCGGTCTCGACGACGTCCGCGATCACGTCGGCGACGCCGAGCTGGATCGCGCTCTCGACGGCGCCGTCCAGCCGCACCACGCCCGCCGGGACGACGCCCTGCTCGCGCAGGTGGGCCGCGACGAGGACCGGGTACGACGTGGCGATGCGCTTGCCGGCCACCTGGGACACGTCGTCGAGCTCGCCGGCCGTCGTCGCGAAGCGGAACGTGGACCGCGCGAAGCCGAGCGGGAGGTGCTCGACCGCCGCGGACTCGGAGTCGAGCATGAGGTCGCGCCCCGTGATGCCCACGTCGACGGTGCCCGCACCGACGTACACGGCGATGTCCCGCGGGCGCAGGAAGAAGAACTCGACGTCGTTGTCCGGGTCCGGCAGCACGAGCTCGCGGCCGTCGCGCCGCTGACGGTAGCCGGCCTCCCGGAGCATCTCGGCGGCGGGCTCGGACAACGAGCCCTTGTTCGGGACGGCGATCCTCAGCACGGGTGTCCTGTTCGGGAGAAGTTCGGGGCGGCGATCACGCAGGTCACAGGTGGGCGTAGACGTCGTCGAGCGTCAGGCCGCGAGCCAGCATGAGGACCTGCAGGTGGTACAGCAGCTGCGAGATCTCCTCGGCGGTGCGCTCCTCGCCCTCGTGCTCGGCGGCCATCCACACCTCGGCGGCCTCCTCGACGATCTTCTTGCCGATCGCATGGACGCCCGCGTCCAGCTCGGTCACGGTGCGGGAGCCGGCCGGCCGGGTGGCCGCCTTCTCGGCGAGCTCGGCGAACAGGAGGTCGAAGGTCTTCACGTCGGTCAAGGGTAGACGGGTCCCGGCGCGACCTTGACGCGCGTCCGTCCCACGGTCAGACGACCACCTGCTCGCCGGTCTGCTCGGGCACGGCCGGACGCTCGTCGCGCGCTCGCCACCACACGACGAACCCGTACAGCACCACGCCCGCGTAGACGAGGTAGAGGACCGCCGACGGGTAGTAGCCGGCGGACAGCAGCAGCGGCACGCCGACGGCGTCGACCGCGATCCAGACGAGCCAGAACTCGATCCACCCGCGCGCCATCCCGTACGTGGCCAGCATGGAGCCGGTGAAGATCCACGCGTCCGCCCACGGCCCCCACGACCCGAGCTCCCGGAACAGGGCCGCGAACCCGACGGTCCCGACGACGCCCACCACGACCATGGTGATCCACCCGGACCAGCCGGCCCACCGTGGCACCACCACGGGGGCGTCCAGGGGCGCGCCCGCCTGCTCGTTCGCGCGCTGCAGCTGGCGCCACCTCACCCACCCGTAGACGGACACGATCACGAAGAAGACCTGCCGGCCGGCCTGGCCGTACAGGTCGCGTGCCTGCGGAGTGTGGAACACGCCGCCGAGGAACACGGTGAAGAGCAGCACGTTGCCGACGATGCCGACCGGCCACGCCCACACCCGGCGGCGCATCCCACCGACGGCCGAGGCCAGCCCGAACAGGTTGCCGACGATCTCGCGCCACAGGATCGCGTGCCCCGCGATCACGACCTGCGCGTCGAACAGCCAGCCGAGCGGCCCGCCCACGTCACAGTCCCCGCAGCGCCACGACGGTCGCGACCGCGGCCTCGGCGGCCTCGGCGCCCTTGTCCTCGTGCGAGCCTCCGAGCCCGGCCCGGTCGAGCGCCTGCGCCTCGTCGTCGCACGTGAGCACGCCGAAGCCGACCGGGATGCCGGTCCGCACGGCGACGTCCGTGAGGCCCGTGGTGGCCGCCGAGCACACGTACTCGAAGTGCGGCGTGCCGCCGCGGATGACGACGCCGAGTGCGACGACCGCGTCCGCCCCGGCTGCCGCGGCCGCCCGGGCGGCGACCGGCAGCTCGAAGGTGCCGGGGACGCGCACGACGGTGACGTCCTCGACGTGCGCCGCCTCGAGCGCACGGCGGGCGCCCGCGAGGAGCCCGTCCATGACGACCGTGTGCCAGCTCGCGGCGACGACGACGACCTTCAGGCCGGTACCGTCGACGCTCAGGGTGGGTGCTCCGGCACCGCTCATACCAGGTCCTCCAGGTTCTCGAACATGTGGTCGGTGGTGTCGACGCCGGGCGCGGCGGGGGCCGCGAGCACGGGAGCGACCGGGATCGCCTCGCGCTCCGTGCCGGACGGCAGGTGCAGCAGGTGGCCCATCGACGTGGCCTTGGTCCGCAGGTACTCCTCGTTCTGGGGCGTGCGGCCGACCTCGAGCCCGCGCACCTCGGCGACGTCGATGCCGTGCGCTCGCAGGCCCGCGACCTTCGCGGGGTTGTTCGTCAGCAGGCTGACCCGTCGCACTCCCAGGTCCGCGAGGATCGCGGCGGCCGCCCCGTACTCGCGCCGGTCCGCCGGCCAGCCGAGGTCGAGGTTCGCCTCGACCGTGTCGCGGCCCTCGTCCTGCAGCGCGTACGCGGCGACCTTCGCGAGCAGGCCGATCCCACGGCCCTCGTGCCCCCGCAGGTACACGACGGCACCGCCCTGCTCGGCGGCGAGCTCCAGCGCGGCGTCGAGCTGCGGCCCGCAGTCGCAGCGGGCCGAGCCGAACGCGTCGCCGGTGAGGCACTCCGAGTGGACCCGGACGACGGGCGTCCGGGCGAGGCCCGCGGTCGACACGAGCGCGACGTGCTCGTCGCCGGTGCGCAGGTCGCGGTACCCGTGGATCCGGAAGTCGCCGTGCCGCGTCGGCAGGTACGCCGTGTGCGTGGCGTGCACCCGGTCGTGCAGCACGGGCGGGTCGACGGACTCCGGGACCACGTCGTCGTGCTCCCGCCGCCAGGCGACGAGGTCCGCGATCGTGAGGAGCACGAGCCCCTCCGCCTCCGCCAGCGCGGCCGCGGCGGGCAGACGGGTCATGGAGCCGTCGTCGTCCACGAGCTCGGCGATCGCCCCCACGGGCTCCAGACCAGCCAGGCGGCACAGGTCGACCGCGGCCTCCGTGTGCCCGGCCCGGTGCAGCACCCCGCCCGGCACGGCCCGCAGCGGCAGCACGTGCCCCGGACGGATGAGGTCCTCGCGACCCGACGCCGGGTCGGCGAGCACCCGCAGGGTCCGGGCCCGGTCCGAGGCCGAGATGCCGGTCGTCACGCCGGTCGCCGCGTCCACGGTCACCGTGTAGGCGGTACGCCGGGGGTCCTGGCTGTGCGGGACCATGAGCGGCAGGTCGAGGGCGTCGGCCCGGGCGGCAGGCATCGGGGCGCACAGGTAGCCCGACGAGTGCCGGATGGTCCAGGCGACCCACTCCGGGGTCGCCGACTGCGCCGCGAGGATGACGTCCGCCTCGTTCTCCCGGTCCGGCGAGTCCGCGACGAGCACCGGGCGACCGGCGCGCAGCGCCTCGAGCCCCTCCTCGACCGTCCCGACCCGCGCCGTCACCGCAGCACCCCGGCCGTCGCGAGAAGGCGCTCCGTGTACTTGGCCAGCACGTCGACCTCGAGGTTGACCCGGGCGCCGACGGCCAGCGCGCCGAGCGTGGTGGCCTCCAGGGTCGTCGGGATGAGCGAGACGCCGAACGACTCGTCGCCCACGTGCGTGACCGTCAGGGACACCCCCGAGACGGTGACCGACCCCTTCTCGGCGACGTACCGCGCCAGCGCCGGGTCGAGGCCGATCTCGACGTCGTCCCACCGCGGCCCGGGCGTCCGGTGCAGGACCACGCCGACGCCGTCGACGTGCCCCTGCACCACGTGCCCGCCGTACCGCCCGCCGACCTGGAGCGCCCGCTCCAGGTTGACCGTGCTCGCGACCTCGAGGTCGCCCAGCGCGGTGCGGCGCAGCGTCTCCGGCATGACGTCCGCGACGAAGGTGCCGTCGCCCGGGAGCTCGGTGACCGTCAGGCACACCCCGGACACCGCGATCGAGTCGCCCGGGCGTGCGTCGGACACGACGAGCGGCCCCCGCACGCGCAGCCGGGCGTCCTGCCCGGCCACCTCCAGCATCTCGATGGTGCCGATCTCCTCGACGATCCCGGTGAACATCAGTGCTCCTCGTCCGTGGTGTCCGTGCTGTCTCTCGATGGTTCAGGGCGTCCGCCGGTCACGTGCTGAGTGGTGACCGGGGTCGCCACGACGAGCACGTCCGGGCCGAGCGGCTGGACGCTCCGCGTCGTCAGGCGGAGCGCGCCGTCGATGGTCCCGATGCCGAGGTCCCCGACGGCCGAGGGCCCGGCGCCGAGGAGGAGCGGCGCGACGTACGCGTGCACCTCGTCGACCAGGCCCGCACGCAGGAAGGCTGCCGCGAGCGTGGGACCGCCCTCGACGAGCAGGTGCCGCACCTCGCGCCGACCCAGCTCGTCGACGACGACCCGCGGGTCGTGCGTGCGCAGCTGCACCAGCTCGCCGCCGGGCCCGCGCAGCCGTGCGTCGCCCGGCAGGTCCCGCTCGCCGACGACCACGCGCAACGGCTGGTGCCCGTGCAGCTCGCCGGCCGCGTTGCGGGCCGTGAGCGACGGGTCGTCGGCCAGGGCGGTCCCGGTGCCGACCGCGATCGCGTCGACCTCCGCGCGCAGGTCATGGGCGTGCCGGCGCGCGACGTCGGAGGTGATCCACCGGCTGCTGCCGTCGGTCGCCGCGACCCGGCCGTCCAGGCTGGTGGCGATCTTCAGCGTGACGAACGGACGGCCGCGCTCCACCGACGGGAGCCAGGCACCCAGCAGGGCGCGCCCCTCCTCCGGGAGCACGCCGGTGCGCACGTCCACACCGGCGGCACGCAGCCGGTCCGCTCCCCCGGCGGCCTGCGGGTTCGGGTCCTCGACCGAGACGACGACGCGTGCGACTCCCGCGGCGAGCAGGGCCTCGGTGCACGGCCCGGTCCGGCCGGTGTGGTTGCACGGCTCGAGGGTGACGACGGCGGTCAGGCCTCGCGGGTCGGTGCCGCGACCGGCGGCGTCGGCCAGGGCCGCGACCTCGGCGTGCGGGGTGCCCGCACCGCGGTGCCAGCCCTCCCCGACGACGCCACCGTCGGCGTCGACGAGCACGCACCCGACGCGGGGGTTGGGGCCGTGCACGGGACCGCGCCGGGCGAGGGCGACCGCACGGGTCATCGCCTCGAGCTCGGCGGGCGTGACGTCACCTGCGCGCGGACCAGCCGCCTGCTGCGTGGTCGTGCCGGTCATCGCCACCTCCCCGGTGCCGCTCAGGCTCCGGGGGTCGACGCAGGGAGGACCCGCGCCAACGTCGCACGCCGAAGGCGCACGACGCCACGTACTTCCTCCCATCCGGACTTTCACCGTCGGTCCTGGAGTTCCACCAGGTCAACCGCTCCCCCCGTGAGGGACGAGCGGGTCGCGGACTGTCACCGCCGGCTCGGACTTTCACCGACCCCGGAGCACGTGTGTGTTCTGTACTGCGCCAACGATCATGCCACACGGCACATTCCCGACCGGGGGGGCGTCCGACGGGCGGGCAGCGAGCACCCGCAGGTCAGGTGCGGTCAGCCGGCTGCGCCGGCCGCGTCCGCGAGCTCGCGCAGCGCCACGATCTCGGCGGCGACGTCCGGCGCGCCGTACACCGCCGAGCCGGCGACGAACACGTTCGCGCCCGCCTCGGCGATCCGGCCGATCGTCGCCCGGGACACGCCACCGTCGACCTGGATCCAGGTCGCGGCACCGGCCCGGGTGATCGCCTCCCGGGCACGACGCACCTTCGGCAGCGTGCCCTCGATGAACGACTGGCCGCCGAACCCCGGCTCGACCGTCATGACGAGGATCATGTCGATCTCGTCGAGCAGGTCCAGGAGCGGCTCGACCGGCGACGCGGGACGTAGCGCCACCCCGACGCGCACGCCCATGCCCCGCAGCTCGCGGGCGAGCCGCACCGGTGCCTGGGCCGCCTCGAGGTGGAACGTCACCGACGCCGCGCCCGCCTCGGCGTACGACGGGGCCCACCGGTCGGCGTCCTCGATCATGAGGTGCACGTCGATCGGCACGGGCGAGACCTCCACGATGCGCCGCACCACGGGCCCGCCCAGCGTGAGGTTGGGCACGAAGTGGTTGTCCATGACGTCGACGTGGGCGTAGTCGGCGGCGGCGATCGCGCCGAGGTCCCGCTCCAGGTTGGCGAAGTCGGCGGACAGGATGCTCGGGTTGATCAGCGCGGACACCCCGTCAGCGTATCGGCGCGGCGTGCGGACGCAGCCTCGCCCGCCGTCCGGGGACCTGCGGGTGCGCCGCGTACCCGTGGAAGAAGCGGGGGTCGTCGACCGCGGCCGCAGCGACGGCCCGCGCTCACTCGGGCGGGAAGCAGTGGCGAACGTCCGGGAGTGCAGGGGTGTGTCCCCATATCCGGACGTCCGCGTCCAGCGACCCCGCCTGGTCAGGCGGTGCGGCGCAGCAGCGTGAGGTGCATCGCGTCGGTGCCGTGCACGTGCGGCCACAGCTGCACGTCGGTGCGTCCCTCGGGGAGCTCGAGCGGTCCCGCGGCGACCTCACGGACCACCGCGGCCGTGTCGAGCGGCTCGACCTGCACGCCTGCCTTCGCGGCCGCGCGCAGCGCGTCCTTGACGACGAGCTGGGTCTCGACGAGGTGCGGGGAGCACGTCACGTACCCGACGACGCCGCCCACACGCACGGCCCGCAGCGCGGACCCGAGCAGCTCCCGCTGCAGGGCGCCGAGCGGCGCCAGGTCGGCGGGCGTGCGTCGCCACCGGGACTCGGGACGCCGGCGCAGGGCGCCCAGGCCGGTGCACGGTGCGTCGACCATCACGCGGTCGTACGCACCCGGCTCGTCGGTCCCGACGCTCCGGCCGTCGCCCGTCCGGACCTCCTCGACCGCGTCGGCGGGCACCGCGCGCAGCGCCTGCTCGACGAGCCGTGCCCGGTGCGGCTGCAGCTCGTTGGCGACGAGACGCGCGCCGCGGCCGGCGGCGGAGGCCGCGAGCAGCGCCGCCTTGCCGCCGGGACCGGCGCACAGGTCGAGCCACCGCTCGTCCGGACCGTCGAGCGGTGCCGCGCCGAGGGCGAGGGCCACGAGCTGGCTGCCCTCGTCCTGCACGCCCGCCCGGCCGTCGCGCACCGAGTCGACGGCCGCGGGGTCGCCACCGGCGAGCACGACGGCTGCCGGGGACACCGTGCCCGCGCTCGCGTCGCGGGAGGCGAGCAGCTCCTCGACGTCCGCCAGGCCGGGTCGCGCGACGAGCGTGACCCGCGGAGCCACGTTGTCGGCGGCGAGCAGCGCCTCGATCTCGTCGGCGGGCCGCCCGTTGCCGACGAGGGCCTCCCGCAGCGCCCGCACGACCCAGACCGGATGGCTGTGCAGGACTGCCGCACGGGCCACCGGGTCGTCGCCCGCGGCGTCGGCGATCCTTCGCTCCCAGGCCTCGACGTCGTCCCGCCCGACGGACCTGAGCACCGCGTTGACGAACTGCGACGCACCGGCACCGACCGTCTCGCGGGCCAGGCCCACGGTCTCGGACACGGCGGCGTGCGGCGGCACGCGCATCCCGAGCAGCTGGTGCGTGCCCAGCCGCAGCAGGTCCAGGACGGGCGGGTCGATCCGGTCCGTCGGACGGGCCGCGGCCTGCTCGATCACGGCGTCGTACCGGCCGCGCAGCCGCAGCGTCCCGTACGCGAGCTCGGTGGCGAACGCCGCGTCGCGCCCCTGGATCCGCCGGTCCCGCAGCAACGGCGGGAGCACGAGGTTCGCGTACGAGTCGCTGTCCGCGACGGCGCGCAGCACGTCGAACGCCGCACGCCGGGCCGGGTCGCCCTTCCGGCGGCGCTCCGACGGTGCCGTCGACGACCGCTGCGCGCGTCCCTGCGCCCGGGCGGCACCGCGCTGACGCCCCTGGGCGTCCCGGCGGTCGGCTCCCTCACTCATGTGCTGCCCCCAGGACGGTCGTGTCGTCGAGCCGTGCGCCGCGCGCCCAGTCGGCAGCCGGCATCGGTCGCTTGCCCGGTGGCGTCACGTCCCCGAGCCGCACCGCATGCCCGCCCGTGCCGACGAGCACCTCACGCTTGCCGACACGCAGCCGGCCGGGCGCGAGGTCGTCGACCTCCGGCACCGGGAGAACCGGCCCGAGACCGAGCCGGGAGCCGTCCGGCATCGTCGTCCACGCACCCGGGGCCGGGGTGCAGCCCCGCACGCGCCGGTCGACCGCGTGCGCCGGGTGCGTCCACCGCACGCGCGCGTCCTCGGCCTCGAGCTTGGGCGCCAGGCTCACGCCGTCCGCCGGTTGCGGGACCGGGCTGAGGATGCCGTCCTCGATGGCGTCGAGGGTGCGGACCAGCAGGTCGGCTCCCGCGACCGAGAGCCGCTCCAGCAGCTCGCCCGCGGTGTCGCGGCGCCGGATCGTCTCGGTGAGCATGCCGTACACCGGCCCGGTGTCGAGACCCTGCTCGATCCGGAACGTCGACGCGCCGGTGACCTCGTCGCCCGCGATGATCGACCGCTGCACCGGCGCGGCGCCCCGCCAGGCGGGCAGCACGGAGAAGTGCAGGTTGACCCAGCCGTGCGTGGGCACGTCGAGGACCGCCGCGGGCAGCAGCGCGCCGTAGGCGACCACCGGTGCGGCGTCGACGGCGAGCTCCGCGAGGCGCGCCCGGAAGTCGTCGTCCCGCGGGCTGGCGGGCGTCAGCACCTCGACCCCGGCGGCGCTCGCGGCCGACTTCACGGCGCTCGGCGCGAGCGTGCGCCCCCGGCCGGCGCGGGCGTCGGGCCGGGTCAACACCGCGACGACCTCGTGCCGGGAGGCGAGGAGCGCCTCGAGCGACGGCACCGCGGCCGCAGGGGTACCGGCGAAGAGCAGTCGCATGCGGTCGATCCTAGGTGGCGCGGCGCGCGCCCCCGGCCGGCCCGCGTGCGGTGGGCACCGCCGTCAGCTGGTCGGCAGGTCGATCCCGCGCGCGACGAGATCCGTCCGCAGCCGCGCCGCGGAGGTGAACAGGAGGGCGTCGAAGCCGAGGCGCGCCGCGGCTTCGACGTTGGTCTCGGAGTCGTCCGCGAAGACCGTCCGGGCCGGGTCGAGCCCGAACCTGCGGGCCAGCACCTCGAAGATCCGCGGGTCGGGCTTCGCGACGCCGACCTCGCCGGAGACGACGACGCCCTCGAGCAGCCCGACGGCCGGCGCCACCCGCGCGGCGTGGTGGAACGTCTCCGCCGACCAGTTCGTCAGACCGAGCACCCGGGTGCCGCCCGCGCGCAGGTCCCGCACGAGGTCCGCCGTGCCCGGGACCGGACCGGGCAGCGTCTCGGCGAAGTGCTCGACGTACAGGTCGAGCGCCGCGAGGTGCTGCGGGAACCGGTCCGCGACCTCCGACCGGGCATCCGCCCACGTCCGACCTGCGTCCTGCTGGTGGTTGAACGCAGGGAAGTCGACGTCGGCGAAGAACGCGTCGACGTCGGCCCGCGCCATCCGACCGGCGTACGGCAGGTACGGGTCCCAGCGGACCACGACGTTGCCGAGGTCGAGCACGACGGCGTCCGGCGCCGTCACGTGAGGTCCGTCGGGTCGAGCTGGACGCGCACCGTGCCGCCCTCACGGCGGGCGCTGCGCACGGCGAGCGAGGCCGACAGCGACCGGGCGAGCGCCTGCCCCTGCGCGCGCGGCACCCGCAGGAGCGCTCGGACGTCGGGCTCGAGCGCCCCCGGCCCGGACCGCTCGGTCGCCCGTGACGCCGCGACCGGCACCGGGCCGAGCACCTCGACGTCGTCGACCCGCTCGACGACGGCGTCGACCGCGTCCCGCGGTCCCGTCACCGAGGCGAGCCGGACCACCGGCGGCAGTCCCAGCTCCGCCCGCTCGTCGAGCTCGCGCGACGCGAGCCCGACCGGGTCCCAGCGCACGAGCGCCTGCGCCGCACGCTCGGGTGCGTCGCCAACGAGCAGCACCTGTCCCCCGTCCGCCGCGGACCGCACGAGCGCGGCAGCGGCCAGCCACCGGCGGACGGCGTCCTCGGCCGCGCCGAGCCCCTGGCCCGCGCTCACCGCGGCGTCGAGCAGCACGGCCGCCGCGTACCCGTCGGCAGCGACCGGCTCCGCACCGGGCGTCGCCACGACGAGTGCGGGGACGTCCCGCACCGTCGCCAGCACTCCCCCGGCCGCCCGCGCTCCCGACACGCGCACGGGCACTCCCGGGAACGCCCGCCCGAGCTCCTCCGCGGTCCGCTGCGAACCGACGTGCACCGACCGCAGCGCGCTCGCCCCGCACTCGTCGCACCGCCAGCCCGTCGCGAGCCGGCCGCACCACCCGCACGTGGGGGTGCCGTCGGAGGCGGTGATGCCGAGCGGGCCGTGGCACGTCGAGCAGCGGGCCGAGGCCCGGCACCGCCCGCACGCGACGACAGGGAGGTACCCCGCCCGGGGCACCTGGACGAGCACCGGACCCGCGGCGAGCCGGTCGCGGATCGTGCGCCACGCGGGCGTCGGGAGCCGGGCGGCCGCCGCCGGACCCTCGCGAGCCAGCTCGGTCGAGTTGAGCGCGAGCACCCGGGCCGTGCGGAACCGTGTCGTCGCGCGGTCGGCGACGACCTCACGGGCCCACCCGCTCACGACCAAGGCCTGCGCCGGCACGGTCCGCCCGTGCGCGCCGACGAGGAACGCGCAGCCTTCCAGCTCCGAGCGCAGCGCGAGCACCTCGCGGACGTGCGGGTAGGGCGCACGCGGCTCCGCGTGCAGACCGTCCCCGTCGTCCCAGCACACGACGAGCCCGAGGTCCCGCACGGGTGCGAATGCCGACGCCCGCGTCCCGACGACGACCTGCGCCTCGCCGCGCAGCGCCGCGAGGAACGCCCGGTACCGCGCCGCCGGACCGTCGTCGGCGGTGAGCCGGACCGCACCGTGCGGCTGCGCCGGAGCCCAGCGGGGCACGCCGGCCGTGACCAGTGCGTCCAGGACACGGTCCACGTCGCGGGCGTCGGGCACCACCACGAGCGCGCCACGGCCGCCGAGCACGCACGCGGCGACGGCCTGCGCGACCGCGTCGGGCCAGCGCTCGCCCACCGGCCCGGGCAGGGCCGTCCACACGGCCCGCGGCGCGCCGCCGGACGTGAGGTGCTGCAGGAACGCGGGGCCGCCGCGGTACGGGGACCATGCCGTCGCCGACGCCTGCGGGACGAGCGGCCCAGGATCCGCCCCCGCGGGCTCCCCCTCGACCCTGGCGTGCCGCGGGGGGACGGCGAGCCGCAGCACGTCGACGAGCGTCCCCGCCCACCGGTCGGCGACCGCGCGGGCCAGCCGGGCGACCGCGGGCGTGAGGACGGGCAGGTCCGACACGACCCGCCGCAGCGGCAGGAGCTCGCCCTCGTGCTCGGCGGTCTCGACGCGCTCCAGCACGTACCCGTCGACGTCCTGCCGGCCGAACCGGACCTTGACGCGCGCGCCGGCCGCGGCTCCCTGCGCCATGCTCGCGGGCACCGCGTACTCGAACGGCCGGTCGAGGTGCGCCGGCGGCAGGTCGATCGCGACGCGCGCCACCGGCAGGTGCTCGGCGAGAGGCTGGCCACCGGTCGCCGCCCGGACCCGCCGGCGCTTCGCGGGTGCGGGCAGCCCGTCGAGCATCAGCTGCTCGCCGCCGTCCGTCACCTCCACGCGCCCATCACACCATCCGCGACCCGCACGGGACGACGGTGGGGACCAGGGATCAGCCGACCGCGGACTGCAGGTCCGCGACCCGGTCCGTCCGCTCCCACGTGAACTCGGGCAGCTCGCGCCCGAAGTGCCCGTACGCCGCGGTCCGGCGGTAGATGGGGCGCAGCAGGTCGAGGTCGCGGATGATCGCGGCGGGCCGCAGGTCGAACACCTCGCGGATCGCCGCCGTGAGGCGGTCCTCCGGGACGGTCGCCGTGCCGAACGTCTCGACGTAGAGGCCGACGGGGTGCGCCTTGCCGATCGCGTAGGCGACCTGCACCTCGCACCGGCGGGCCAGGCCCGCGGCGACGACGTTCTTGGCGACCCACCGCATCGCGTACGCGGCCGAGCGGTCCACCTTCGACGGGTCCTTGCCGGAGAACGCGCCGCCGCCGTGGCGGGAGATGCCGCCGTACGTGTCGACGATGATCTTGCGGCCGGTCAGGCCGGCGTCACCCTGCGGACCGCCGACCACGAACGTGCCGGTCGGGTTCACCAGGAGCCGGTGCTCGCTCGCGTCCAGGTCGAGCGAGGCGAGCACGGGGGCGATGACGTGCTCGGCGATCGCTGGCCGCAGCGTGGTCTCGAGCTGCACGTCCGGGTCGTGCTGCGTGGACAGGACCACCGTGTCGACCGAGACGGCCCGGTCGCCGTCGTAGCCGATCGTCACCTGCGTCTTCCCGTCCGGGCGCAGGCCCGGGACGATGCCCTCCTTGCGGACCAGCGCGAGACGCTCCGCGAGGCGGTGCGCGACCCAGATGGGCAGCGGCAGCAGCGTCGGGGTGTCGTCGGACGCGTACCCGAACATCAGCCCCTGGTCGCCCGCGCCCTGCAGGTCGAGCGGATCCATGGCGGACGTGTCCTCGCGGACCTCGATCGCCTTGTCGACGCCGGCCGCGATGTCGGGCGACTGCTGGCCGATCGACACCGAGACGCCGCACGACTCGCCGTCGAACCCGATGTGGGACGACGTGTACCCGATGCTCCGCACGACCTCGCGGACCACCTGCGGGATCTCGACGTACGCGCTCGTGGTCACCTCGCCGGCGACGTGCACGAGACCTGTCGTCACCATCGTCTCGACGGCCACGCGAGCCTGCGGGTCCTGGTCCAGGATGGCGTCGAGGATCGCGTCGGAGATCTGGTCGCAGACCTTGTCCGGGTGCCCTTCGGTCACGGACTCGGACGTGAACAGACGCAGGCTCGGCTCGATCATGGCCGACAGCGTAACGGCCGACCAGTGGTGCTCGATGACGTGTTCAGGACACGTTCAGGACGCCGCGAGGACGGCGTCCCAGACGGCGTGCGCGACGTCGTCCTTCGACCCGGCGAACCGGGAGACGACCGCTCCCGTGCCGTCGAGCACGACGACCTCGTTGGTGTCCGTGCCGAAGCCCAGCCCGTCGCCCACGGCGTTCACGACGAGCAGGTCGGCTCCCTTCCGGGCCGCCTTCGCCTGCCCGTGCTCGAGCACGGAGCCGTGCTCGTCGCCCGTCTCGGCCGCGAAGCCGACGACGAGCTGGCCGGGGCGGGGACGGTCACGGGCGAGCTCGGCGAGGATGTCGGTCGTCTGCACGAGCTCCAGCGCCGGCGCGGAGCCGTCCGCACGCTTCTTGATCTTCGCGCCCGCGGTCGCCGCCGGCCGGTAGTCCGCGACGGCCGCGGCCATCACGACGACGTCCGCCACCTTCGCGGCCGTGCGCACGGCGTCCCGCAGCTCGGCCGCGGTCTCCACCTGGACCACCTCGACCCCGGGGGGCGGGGGCACCGACATGTTCGCGGCCACGAGCGTGACCTGCGCACCACGGGCGAGCGCCGTCCTGGCGAGCGCCACACCCTGCCGACCCGACGAGCGGTTGCCGAGGAACCGGACCGGGTCGAGCGGCTCACGGGTGCCACCGGCGGAGACGACCACGTGGCGGCCGGCGAGGTCGCGAGGTCCGACGAGTGCGAGTGCCGCGGCCGCGATCTCCTCGGGCTCGGGCAGCCTGCCCGGACCGGTGTCGGCGCCCGTCAGGCGGCCCGAGGCCGGCTCGAGCACGTGCACACCCCGCTCACGCAGGGTCGCGACGTTCGCCTCGGTGGCGGGGTGCTGCCACATCTCGGTGTGCATCGCCGGCGCCATCAGCACCGGGCAGCGCGCGACGAGCAGCGTCGCGGTCAGCAGGTCGTCCGCCCGCCCGGTCGCGGCACGGGCGAGCAGGTCGGCCGTCGCGGGGGCGACGACGACGAGATCGGCCCGCTGCCCGACGGACACGTGCGCGACCTGGTCGACGTCCTCGAACACGTCCGTCGTCACCGGCTGCCCGGACAGGGCCTCCCAGGTGGCTCTCCCGACGAACTCGAGCGCCGCCGGCGTCGGGACGACACGCACGTCATGGCCGCCCTCCCGGAGCAGACGCAGCAGGAGGACGGCCTTGTAGGCGGCGATGCCGCCCGCGACACCGAGGACGATCCGCATGGGCGGAGGATCAGCCCTCCGTGGCCTCGGAGGTCAGCAGGCCCGCGTCGATCTCGCGCATCGCGATCGACAGCGGCTTCTCCTGCGGGCGCGTCTCGACGAGCGGGCCGACGTACTCGAGCAGGCCCTCGTTGAGCTGCGAGTAGTACGCGTTGATCTGGCGCGCACGCTTGGCCGAGTACAGCACCAGGGCGTACTTGGAGTCGGCGCGCTCGAGCAGCTGGTCGATGGGCGGGTCGGTGATGCCCGTGGGGGCGGCAACGGTTCCGGACACGATGGTCTCCGTACGTCAGGGGGTGGGTCTCGGGCGAGAGATCTGGGTCGATCCTACCTGGTCGGGATTCCCATGACCTCGACCAGGGCGTCCGTGGCCCGGTGCACGTCATCGTTGACGATCACGTGGTCGAACTCCGACTCGGCCGCGAGCTCGGTACGTGCGGTCTCGAGGCGACGCTCGCGCTCCTCGGCGTCCTCCGTGCCGCGCCCGACGAGCCGGCGGACCAGCTCGTCGAACGACGGCGGCGCGAGGAACACGAAGCGTGCGTCGGGCATCGACGCACGGACCTGCCGCGCGCCCTGCAGGTCGATCTCGAGGAGCGCCGGCTCACCCGCGGCGAGCCGCTCCTCGACCGGCTTGCGCGGCGTGCCGTAGCGGTTGCGACCGTGCACCACGGCCCACTCGAGCAGGTCGCCGCGTGCGGCCATCCGCTCGAACTCGTCGACCGACAGGAAGTGGTAGTGCACCCCGTCGATCTCCCCCGGCCGCGGTGACCGCGTCGTCGCGGACACCGACAGCCAGACCTGTGGGTAGCGGGCGCGGATGTCGGCGGACACCGTGCCCTTGCCGACGGCGGTGGGTCCGGCGAGAACGGTCAGCCGGGCGGGCGTCGTCGTCATGTGTGGTGCTGTACTCCTCGTGGCGCGCGGTCGTCGGCGACCGGCGCGTCACCCGAAGCGCTCGACCAGAGCCTGCACCTGGTGCGGACCGAGGCCACGCACCCGTCGGGTGTCGGAGATGCCGATCTCCGACATGATCGCACGCGCCTTGACCTTCCCGACGCCCGGCAGGGACTCCAGCAGCGCGACGACCTTGAGCTTGCCGATCGTCTCGTCCTGACGTCCTTGCTCGATGACCTCGGAGAGCGTGCCCTGCGAGTACTTGAGGCGGTTCTTCACCTCGGCTCGAGCCTGCCGTGCAGCGGCGGCCTTCTGGAGCGCTGCGGCTCGTTGTTCGGGAGTCAGCGGAGGGAGAGCCACGCGCGTCACCTTCTCGTCAGTGGGCCGGCGATCCACGTGAGATGCGCGGGACCGTGACAACGAAACTAGCGAGCAGCACCCGCCTCGGCAACGCGGGCGCGCGGGAAGTGGTCGTTGCGACCTGCACAGACGCCCGGACGGGCGACCTGCACGGCGTGATCGTGCCCGCATCGCTGGACGGCTGTGCTTGTACTCTGCGCGACGTGGGCGCCGTCTGGATTGTCGGGAATGCCGCGGTCGTGGTCGGGTCGCTCGTCTGCGCCGCGACGCTGATCCACCTGCGCCGCCCCGGGGACGAGCGACGGTGGCCGTGGATCAGCACCGTGATCGTCGGCTTGACGGCCGTCGTGACCGCGCTGCAGCATGCGTCGCCCGACCTCCTCGCCCTGCTGCGGCGCGACACGGACGGGCTGCTCGCGGGCGAGGTCTGGCGGCTCGTCACCCCGCTCGTCGTCCAGCCGGACGGCGTCGTGCAGATCTGCCTCAACGCGTTCCTGATGCTCTGGTTCCTGCCCGTCGCCGAACGCGTCTACCGCCAGGGGCTGTGGGCGCTCTACCTCGTGCCGGGCGTCGCCGGGCAGGCCGTGAACGCCTGGTGGTCGCCGGACGGCGGCGGCTCGTCCACCGCCGTGTTCGGCGTCATGGGCGGCATCCTCGCCTACGTCGTGCGCCACCGCGCCCATCCGTCGGTGCCCGCACCGGTCGTGGTGGTCGCGTGCGTCGCGCTCGTCGGAGGCGTCGTGCTCACCGCCTTCCGCGACGGGCACGGGGTCGGCGTGCTGGTCGGTGCCCTCACGTCGCTGCTGCTGCACCCCCGCCCCGTCGGGCCCGGGGGCGAGGCGGTCCACGACGCCGACGGGGCGCCCGCGGCCGCCTCTCCCCCGAGCTGACGGTCAGGACGGGCGCAGCGCGGCCGTCGCCTCCTCGGAGGCCCGGGCCGCCGCTGCACGCAGGGCCTGGACGTCCGGCCCCGCGGCGAGCACGCCGCGCGACGACGACGCGAGCACCTGGTGGCGGGCGGCACCGAACACAGCCGCCAGCTCGCGCGCACCCGCGCCCTGCGCACCGACGCCAGGGGCGAGCAGCGGGCCGTTGACCCGCGTGAGGTCCGTACCGGTCCGCTGCGCCGCGTCGCCGACGGTCGCGCCGACCACGAGGCCGATCGACCCGAGCGGGTCCGCCCCGGCGTTGATCGCGGCGGCCCGGGCGGCGATCGCGGCGGCGACGCTCACCCCGTCGCCGGTGCGGGCGTGCTGCACCTCGTGCCCCTCCTTGTTCGAGGTCAGGCACAGCACGAACAGTCCACGCCCGGTCGCCAGCGCCAGGTCGACCGCCGGGTCCAGGGACCCGAAGCCGAGGTACGGCGAGACCGTCAGGGCGTCGCCGGCGAGCGGCGAGCCGTCGCGCAGGTACGCGTCGGCGTAGCCCTCCATCGTCGAGCCGATGTCGCCCCGCTTGGCGTCGACGACCACGAGCGTGCCGGTCTCACGGCCCGTCGCGACCACCTCCTCGAGGACGGCCACGCCCGCCGACCCGTGCCGCTCGAACAGCGCGGACTGAGGCTTGACCGCGGCGACCCGGCCGCCGACGGCGTCGAGCACCGTCAGCGCGAAGCGCCGCAGACCGGCCGCGTCGTCGTCGAGGCCCCACGCCGCGAGCAGCCCGGGGTGCGGGTCGATGCCGACGCACAGCGGGCCGTGCGCGTCCATGGCGTCCGCGAGGCGGGCGCCGAACGACGGCCGGCTCACGCGCCGGCCGCCTGCCGACGGGCCTCGCTGCGGGCCTCACGACGGACCCCTGCCGCTGCGTCGTGCTCCTGCAGGCTGGTCACCGAGAAGGGACCCGCCTGGGCTGCCTCGATGGCCTGCACGGCGGCGCCGAGCTGCTGCACGGTCGTCACCATCGCCTTGTCGGCCGCGACGGCCGCGGCGCGGATCTCGTAGCCGTCGGCGCGGGCGCCCTGGCCCGACGGGGTGTTGACGATCATGTCCACGTCGCCCGACGTGATGAGGTCGACGATCGTCGGCTCCCCCGCCGGACCGCGGCCCGACGAGTGCTTGCGCACGACCGTGGAGCGGATGCCGCTGCGGTGCAGGACCGCCGAGGTGCCCTCGGTGGCGAGGATCTCGAAGCCGAGCTCCGCGAGCCGCTTCACCGGGAAGACGATCGAGCGCTTGTCCCTGTCCGCGACGGAGATGAACGCCCGGCCGCCCGTCGGCAGTCCGCCGAACGCCGCGTCCTGGGACTTGGCGAACGCCGTCGGGAAGTCGACGTCGAAGCCCATGACCTCACCGGTGGACCGCATCTCCGGGCCGAGCACGGTGTCGACGACCACGCCCTCCTTGGTCCGGAACCGCTTGAACGGCAGGACGGCCTCCTTGACGGCGACCGGCGAGTCGAGGTCGAGCACGCTCGCGTCCTCGAAGGGCAGGATCCCCTCGGCCCGCAGGTCGGCGATGGAGCGCCCGGCCATGACGAGCGCCGCGGCCTTCGCGAGCGAGACGCCCGTCGCCTTGGACACGAACGGGACGGTGCGCGACGCGCGCGGGTTGGCCTCGAGGACGTAGAGCACGTCGGAGACCAGGGCGAACTGGATGTTGAGCAGCCCGTGCACCCCGACCCCGCGGGCGATCGCCTCGGTGGACAGGCGGATGCGCTCGAGCTCGGAGGTGGACAGCGTCACCGGCGGCAGCGTGCAGGCCGAGTCGCCGGAGTGGATGCCGGCCTCCTCGATGTGCTCCATGACGCCACCGAGGAACAGCTCGGTGCCGTCGAACAGCGCGTCGACGTCGATCTCGATCGCGTCGTCGAGGAAGCGGTCGATGAGCAGCGGCGGGAGGGTCCCCGCGCGTCCGCCGTCGGCCGCGTTCTCCAGCGCGCGCTCGACGTAGCCGGTGAGCTGGTCCTGGTCGTAGACGATCTCCATGCCGCGACCGCCGAGCACGTACGACGGGCGCACGAGCACCGGGAACCCGATGCGCTGCGCGGTCTCGCGGGCCCCCGCGAGCGTCGTGGCCGTGCCGAAGGCGGGGGCGGGGAGCCCGGCGGCGGCGAGCACCTTGCCGAACTCGCCGCGGTCCTCGGCCGCGTCGATGGCCTGCGGCGACGTGCCGAGGATCGGCAGGCCGGCGTCCTGCAGGCGCTGGGCGAGCGACAGGGGTGTCTGGCCGCCGAGCGTCACGATGAGCCCCGCGACCGGACCGGCGGCGAGCTCGGCCTCGTACACCTCGAGCACGTCCTCGAACGTGAGCGGCTCGAAGTACAGGCGGTCGGACGTGTCGTAGTCGGTGGACACGGTCTCGGGGTTGCAGTTGACCATCACGGTCTCGTACTCGCCCTTGAGCGCCAGGGCGGCGTGCACGCACGAGTAGTCGAACTCGATGCCCTGGCCGATCCGGTTCGGGCCCGAGCCGAGGATGAGGATCGCCGGGCGGGTGCGCGGCTGCACCTCGGTCTCCTCGTCGTACGACGAGTAGTGGTACGGCGTCTGCGCGGCGAACTCGGCGGCGCACGTGTCGACCGTCTTGAACACCGGGCGCAGGCCGACCGCGTGCCGGGTGCCGCGGACGGCGTCCTCCGACGTCCGGCGCAGCTGGGCGATCTGCGCGTCGGACAGGCCGTGCCGCTTGGCGTGCAGGAGGACCTCACGCGTGAGCGCGTCGGCGTCGGCCGTGGCCTGGGCGACCTCGTTGATGAGCTGGACCTGGTCGAGGAACCACGGGTCGATGCCCGTGCGCTCGTACACCGTCTCGATGCTCACGCCGGCGCGCAGCACCTGCTGGACGTCGATGAGCCGGCCCTCGGTGGGGCGCGCGATGGTCTCGACGAGCGCGTCCAGGGCCTCGCCGGTCGCGGGCTGACCGTCCCAGTGGAAGACGGAGCCCTTCTTGTCGATCGACCGCATCGCCTTGCCGAGCGCCTCGGTGAAGTTGCGCCCCAGGGCCATCGCCTCGCCGACCGACTTCATGGTGGTCGTGAGCGTGTCGTCGGCGGCCGGGAACTTCTCGAACGCGAACCGCGGCACCTTGACGACCACGTAGTCGAGCGTCGGCTCGAAGCTCGCGGGGGTCGACCCGGTGATGTCGTTCGGGATCTCGTCGAGCGTGTAGCCGACGGCGAGCTTCGCGGCGATCTTGGCGATCGGGAAGCCGGTCGCCTTCGACGCCAGCGCCGACGACCGCGACACGCGCGGGTTCATCTCGATCACGACGACGCGGCCCGTGTCGGGCTCCACGGCGAACTGGATGTTGCAGCCGCCGGTGTCGACGCCGACCTCGCGGATGACCGCGATGCCGATGTCGCGCAGCTTCTGGAACTCGCGGTCCGTCAGCGTGAGCGCGGGGGCGACCGTGACGCTGTCGCCCGTGTGCACGCCGACCGGGTCGACGTTCTCGATGGAGCAGACGACCACGACGTTGTCGTGCTTGTCGCGCATCAGCTCGAGCTCGTACTCCTTCCAGCCGAGGATCGACTCCTCCAGGAGCACCTCGGTGGTCGGCGAGTAGTGCAGGCCCTGCCCGACGATCCGGCGCAGGTCGGTCTCGTCGTACGCGATGCCCGAGCCCAGGCCGCCCATGGTGAACGACGGGCGGACGACGACCGGGTAGCCCAGGTCCTCGACGGCCGCCAGCGCGTCCTCGACGGTGTGCACGATCGCCGACCGGGCGCTCTCGCCGCCGCAGACCTCGACGACCTGCTTGAACTGCTCGCGGTCCTCGCCCTTCTGGATGGCGGGGATGTTCGCGCCGATGAGCTCGACGTCGTACTTCTCGAGCACGCCGGCCTCGTCGAGGGCGATCGCGGCGTTGAGGGCCGTCTGGCCGCCCAGCGTCGGGAGGATCGCGTCCGGGCGCTCCTTGGCGATGATCGTCGTGAGGACGTCCGTGGTGATCGGCTCGACGTAGGTGGCGTCGGCGAACTCCGGGTCCGTCATGATCGTCGCCGGGTTGGAGTTCACGAGGATGACCCGCAGGCCCTCCTCCTTGAGCACGCGGCACGCCTGCGTCCCCGAGTAGTCGAACTCGCAGGCCTGGCCGATGACGATCGGGCCGGACCCGATCACCAGGACGCTGGAGATGTCTGTGCGGCGGGGCATCAGGCGGCACCCTTCTGGTCTGCGGTGTCGCCACCGGTGGTGGCTGGTCCCGTCATGAGGTCGAGGAAGCGGTCGAAGAGGTAGGCGGCGTCGTGCGGGCCGGCCGCGGCCTCCGGGTGGTACTGCACGCTGAACGCGGGCAGGTCCAGGGCGCGCAGGCCCTCGACGACGTCGTCGTTGAGGTCGACGTGCGACACGACGACGCGGCCGTAGCGGCCGTCACCGTGCGGTGCGACGGTCTCGCCGTCGAGCGGTGCGTCGACGGCGAACCCGTGGTTGTGCGCCGTGATCTCCACCTTGCCCGTGGCCCGGTCGACGACCGGCTGGTTCACGCCGCGGTGCCCGTAGCCGAGCTTGTACGTGCCGAACCCGAGGGCACGGCCGAGCAGCTGGTTGCCGTAGCAGATGCCGAAGAACGGGATCCTGCGGTCGAGCACGTCGCGCAGCAGGTCGATCTCGTGCGTCGCGGCCGACGGGTCGCCGGGCCCGTTGGAGAAGAACACACCGTCCGCCTCGGTGGCGAGGACGTCCTCGATCGTCGACGTCGACGGGAGCACGTGCACGCGGATGCCGCGCTCCGCCATGCGCTGCGGCGTCATGGCCTTGATGCCCAGGTCCACGGCGACGACGGTCGCGACCGGCGTGCCGAGCGGCTCGCCGTCCGGACCGAGCGCCTCGACGACGTAGGCGGCGTCCGTGGACACCTCGCCCGCGAGGTCGGCCCCGGCCATGGCCGGGGCGGCGAGGACCTCCGCGAGCAGCGCGTCGTCGGCGCGGCGGTCGCCGTTGCCGTCGACCAGGGCGTCGCCCGAGAAGATGCCGGCCCGCATGACGCCGAGCTCGCGCAGGTGCCGGGTGAGGGCCCGGGTGTCGATGCCGCTGATGCCGACCACGCCCTGCGCGACCAGGTCGTCGTCGAGGGTGCGGCGCGAGCGCCAGTTGGACGCCCGGCGTGCGGGGTCGCGCACCACGTACCCGGCAACCCAGATCCGGGCCGACTCGGGGTCGTCGTCGTTGACGCCGGTGTTGCCGATGTGCGGCGCCGTCATCACGACGATCTGGCGGTGGTAGGACGGGTCGGTCAGGGTCTCCTGGTAGCCCGTCATGCCCGTGTTGAAGACGATCTCCCCGAGCGTCGAGCCGGTGGCGCCGTACGCCTGGCCCGCGAACGCGCGGCCGTCCTCGAGGATCAGAACTGCGTCCGTCATGGCTTCTCCTCCTGCCCGGGCGTCCCGGGCGTCACGTCGATGAGTGCGGCGACCGCCTCGACCAGCCGGGGGCGGTCGGCGGCGTGCCGCGGGCGCAGGCCGGTGTCCAGCCCGCGCGGGTCGTCAGGGTCGGCCTGCCAGGTGAGCACCACGAGGCCGTCGCCGCCGACGAACTTCCCGGCCATGCCGGGCGCCGTCGTCGCGCCGCGCAGCGCCCCGGCAGGGACGAACACGTCCGGTGCGCCGGTGCGGCCGATCCGGACCCCGGCGTCGAACACGTCGACCGTCGCGGGGCTGCGCACCCCGAGCCCGTGCGCCGAGACCCGGTCCAGCCAGTCCCCCGCCCGCGTCGTCGAGACGTACACCGCGTCGAGCGGGCCGAGCCGGGCGGGGCCGAGCTCGACCGGGGCTGCGGGAAGCACGGGGACGACGGCCGACGAGCGTCGTCGTCGTCCGCGCCAGCCGATCCACATGCCCACGAGCACGAGGACGACGACGAGCACGAGGATCGTGACCGAGGACCCGGTCGTCATCGGCCGACCACCACGCTCTCGTCGCACGGCGAGCCGTCCAGCACCGTCGCCCGCCCCCGCAGGAACGTCGCGATGACGCAGCCCGACAGGTCGTGGCCGCGGAACGGCGAGTTCACGGCCTTCGTGGCCTGCTGCTCGGGCTCGATGGTGCGGCGCGCCGCCGGGTCGACGAGCACCAGGTTGGCGGGCTCCCCCACCGCGATGGGCCGGCCGTGGTCGGTGACCCGGCCGATGCGGGCCGGGGCGGTCGACATGACGCGCGCGACGTCCGCCCACGTCATCCGGCCCGTGTCGACCATCGTCTCCTGGACCACCGAGAGGGCCGTCTCCAGACCGGTCATGCCGAAGGCGGCGGCCGCCCACTCGCAGTCCTTGTCCTCGCGCGTGTGCGGCGCGTGGTCCGTCGCGACGATGTCGATCGTGCCGTCCGCCAGACCCGCGCGGACCGCCTCGACGTCGCGCTGCGTCCGCAGCGGCGGGTTGACCTTGAAGACCGGGTCGTAGCCGCGGGCCAGCTCGTCGGTGAGGATGAGGTGGTGCGGCGTGACCTCGGCGGTCACGTCGATCCCCCGCGACTTGGCCCAGCGGATGATCTCCACCGACCCCGCCGTCGACAGGTGGCACACGTGCAGCCGCGAGCCGACGTGCTCGGCCAGCAGCACGTCGCGGGCGATGATCGCCTCCTCGGCGACGGCCGGCCAGCCCGCCAGGCCGAGCTCGGCCGACACGACGCCCTCGTGCATCTGGGCGCCGTCGGTGAGCCGCGGCTCCTGCGCGTGCTGCGCGATGACGCCGTCGAACGCCTTGACGTACTCGAGCGCGCGCCGCATCACCACCGGGTCGTGCACGCACTTGCCGTCGTCCGAGAACACCCGGACCTGCGCCTGCGACTCCGCCATCGCCCCGAGCTCCGCGAGCCGCTCGCCCTCGAGCCCGACCGTCACGGCGCCCACCGGGTGCACGTCGACCCAGCCTGCCTCGCGGCCGAGGCGCCACACCTGCTCGACGACGCCCGCGGTGTCCTGCGTCGGCGTCGTGTTGGCCATCGCGTGCACCGCCGTGAAGCCGCCGACCGCGGCCGCCCGCGTGCCGGTGCGGATCGTCTCGGCGTCCTCCCGGCCCGGCTCGCGCAGGTGCGTGTGGAGGTCGACGAGGCCGGGCAGCAGCACCAGGCCGTGGCAGTCGAGGATCGTCGCGTCGTCGCCCGCCTGCGCGGCCGCGTCCGCGCCGACGGCGGCGATCACGCCGTCCGCGAGCAGCAGGTCCGTGGGCTCGCCGCCCAGCGGCGCCGCGTCCCGCAGCAGGTACCTCGTCGTCACGCGTCCACCCTCGTCTCGTTCGTCGTGCTCGTGCTCGTGCTCGTGGGGCTGCTCGCGGCGGCGTCGCCGCCCGCCATCAGCAGGTAGAGGACCGCCATGCGCACCGCGACGCCGTTGGCGACCTGCTCGACGATCACCGCGCGCGGCGAGTCCGCCGCGTCCGCCGAGATCTCCAGGCCGCGGTTCATCGGCCCCGGGTGCAGCACGATGGCGTGGTCCGGGAGCGACGCCAGGCGGCGGGCGTCGAGCCCGTAGCCGCGCGTGTACTCGAGCGGGCTCGGGAAGAACCCGCCGCCCGCGCTCGACATCCGCTCGCGCTGGACCCGCAGCATCATGATCGCGTCGGGCTTGTCGTCGGCGATCGCCTCGTCCAGGTGGAACGACACCCGCGCGGGCCACGCCTCGACCCCGACGGGTACCAGCGTGGGCGGCGCGACCAGGGTGACCTCGGCGCCGAGCGTGTGCAGCAGCTGCACGTTCGAGCGGGCGACCCGGCTGTGCAGGACGTCGCCCACGATCGCGACGCGCAGGCCCGTCAGGTCCCGCCCCGACACGTCCGCCCGGCCCGAGTCGCCGACGAGGTGCCGCCGGAGCGTGTACGCGTCGAGCAGCGCCTGCGTCGGGTGCTCGTGCGTGCCGTCGCCGGCGTTCACGACCGCACCCGTGGTCCACCCGCCGTGCGCGAGCGTGTGCGGCGCGCCCGACGCGTGGTGACGGATGACGACCGCGTCAGCACCCATCGCCTGCAGCGTCAGGGCGGTGTCCTTGAGCGACTCGCCCTTGGACACGCTCGAGCCCTTGGCCGAGAAGTTGATGACGTCCGCCGAGAGCCGCTTCGCCGCCGTCTCGAACGAGATCCGCGTACGCGTCGAGTCCTCGAAGAAGAGGTTCACCACGGTGCGCCCGCGCAGCGTGGGCAGCTTCTTGATCTCCCGCGCCTGCGTCGCGGCCATCTGGCCCGCGGTGTCGAGGATCCGGACCGCCTCGCTGACGTCGAGGTCCGCCGTGGACAGCAGGTGCCTCATCGGGCGCCCCCCTCGATGAGGACGGCGTCGCGGCCGTCGGTCTCGTCCAGCAGCACCCGCACCCGCTCCTGCACAGACGTCGGCAGGTTCTTGCCCACGTAGTCCGCGCGGATCGGCAGCTCGCGATGCCCCCGGTCGACGAGCGCCGCGAGCTGGACGGCGCGGGGCCGGCCCAGGTCGCTGATCGCGTCCAGCGCCGCACGGATGGTCCGGCCGGAGAACAGCACGTCGTCCACCAGCACGACGACCTTGCCGTCCACGCCGGCGCCGGGGATGTCGGTCGCGCCGATGCTCCGGGTGGGGTGGTGCGCCAGGTCGTCCCGGTACATGGTGACGTCCAGGCTGCCGACCAGCGTCGCGGCGTCGAGCCCAGGCTCCACCGCCACGAGGCGGGCGGCGAGGCGGCGGGCGAGCGGGAGCCCGCGCGTCGGGATGCCGAGGAGGACGACGTCGGAGCCGCCCTTGTTGCGTTCGAGGATCTCGTGCGCGATGCGCGTGAGCGCCCGGCCGATCTCCGGGGCACCGAGGACGACGTTCGCGCCGTCGGTGCGTGCTTCAGGGCGTCCGGCGGTGGACGCGGACATGCCAGTGCTCATCCGAGCGACTCCTTCCCCGCCTCACGGGACGGGTCTTAAAGGAACGTCTGTTGTCCGGCCACCCTACCGTGCGGGCCGTCGCGACCCCCCGCCCGTCCACGTGCGGCGTCCGTCACGTCCGCGCTGGTCGGGCCCGCGCGCGAGAGCCCCGCGACAGGGGTCCCGGACGCCCGTCACCCGGATGCCACGTCATACCGGACGCACAGGTAGCCGATGAGACAGTCGTGCTCGGGTCCGTACCGGTGTGGGTCACCGTCCTCCAGCTGCTCACCGCAGGCCTGGTCGGCGGCTTCGCCGTGCTGCAGTGGGTGTGGTGGCGGGACGGCATCAGCCGGTCCGAGGCCACCTGGTCGATGGCGTGGTCCGTCGACATCTGCCTGATGCTGCTGGCCGGCGGCCTGTACGCCGTGACCGCACCCGGTGTGCTGCGCGACATCGTCGTGTTCACGCACGCCCAGCTCCTCGCCGGCTTCCTGCTCCTCGCGCTCCCCGCGACCCGGGCCTTCGGCCGCGGACCGTCGGTGCGGTGGTGGATGATCGGCACCGCCGCCCTCCTCCTGGTCCGCGCCGCCCTGTGGTGGACGCCGCTGGACGGGTCCCGCCACGAGGCGCCCGGCCCGCTCGCCGTCACGCTGCTGCTCGCCCCCACCGCGGTCGTCGTGACCTACGTCGTCGTCGCGCTCGGCCGCACCCGGCTGACCGCGCTCGGCGCCCTGCTCGTCACCGCGGGCGCCGAGTCGCTCGGTCTCCTCACGCTCGGCGTCCTGCTGCCCGGCCACGTCGTCGCCACGCGGGCGACCGCGCTCTGGGCGGTGCCCCTGGCGCTCGGCCTCCAGGCGCTCGGGCTCGTCCGCCTCCGCCAGGCGCAGCACGCCGCCCGGCGCCAGCACCGGATGCGCGACGCGCTCGCCGCGCTCTCCAACACCGCCTGGTTCGCGAAGGACGCCGACGCGCTCCTGCTGCGGGCCCGCGACGACGCCCGCACCGTGCTGGGCGACACGAGCATCGAGGGGTCGCTGCGACCCATCTCCCACGGCCGCTACGTCGCCGAGTTCTTCTCGCCCGCGAAGGTCGAGCACGGTCCGCGCGAACGGGCCTTCCTCGTCGACATGGCGCAGCTCGTGGCCACCGCCGCCGAGCGCTACCAGCTGACCGACCGGCTCAACCGAACCGCCTTCGCCGACCCGCTGACCGGGCTGCCGAACCGCCGGTCCGTCCAGCGTCACCTCGCCGACATGCTCGACCGCGCCAACGTGGAGCGCACCCGCGTCTCGCTCGTGTACTGCGACCTGGACGGCTTCAAGCGCGTCAACGACGTGCTCGGGCACTCCGCGGGCGACGCCCTGCTCATCCGCGTCGCCGACTACCTCCGCAGCATCTCCGTCGGCGAGGACACGTTCGTCGGCCGGCTCGGCGGCGACGAGTTCGTCATGGTCGTCTCCCGGGCCCCGCAGGACGTCGACCTCGTGGTGCTCGCCCGCCGGATCCGCGAGGGCTTCATCGACCGCACGATCGGCAGCCGCCCCGCCCGGCTCACGGTCGGCGTCGCGACCTGGGTGCCCGGCGACATCGTCGACGCCGACGCGCTCGTGTCCCACGCGGACACCGCGATGCTCGAGGCGAAGCGCTCGCGGTCCGGGTTCCGGGTGTTCGACCGTGCGCTGCGCCGTCGTGTCGAGGCCGACCGTCACCGCCGCGTCGCCCTGGAGACCGCCGTCGAGGACGGCCACTTCACCGCCTACTACCAGCCCGTCGTCGACGCGCGCACGCTCGAGGTCGTGCAGGTCGAGGCGCTCGCGAGGTGGGACCACCACGGCCACCTGATCCTCCCCGCCGACTGGCTCGAGCTCGCCGAGGAGTCCGGCCTCATCGTGCCGATCGGGCTGTCGGTGCTGTCGCACGCGCGCCGGTCGCTCGAGCGCTTCCAGGTGCCGGTCGCCGTCAACATCGCGGCACGGCAGCTCGCCGAGCCCGACGCCCTGGAGCAGATCGAGACCGCGTGGGGCGACGCGTTCTGGGAGCACCTGACGCTCGAGATCACCGAGAGCGCCCTCGTGAGCACCGCGACCGCCGTGCCCGTGCTGTCCGAGCTGCGGGCCCGTGGCGTCCAGATCGCCGTCGACGACTTCGGCACCGGCTACAGCTCGATGTCGCGGCTGTCCCGGCTCCCCGTCGACTCCCTGAAGATCGACCGCTCGTTCGTCCGCGACGTCGGCACCGAGCGCGGTCAGGGCGTGGTGCGCGCGATCATCGCGCTCGCCGAGACCCACGGGCTCGACGTGGTCGCCGAGGGCGTCGAGCAGGCGTCCGACCTCACCGTGCTCGTCGAGCTCGGCGTGGGCCGCGTCCAGGGGAACTTCCTCGGACGCGCCGCTCCCAACCTGCCCGTGCGGGGCCCGCGGCCCGCCACCGAGGCCCTGCCGATCGTCCCCGAGCGGCTGCGCTCCGTGCGGTCGATCGGCGTGCCGCGGCCTGCCTCCGCCCCCGAGGGCGCCCGCGTGGGAGTGGCCCGCCGGTCGCGCTGACCCCTCGGGCCGGTCGTCGCGACCGCCCGGTGGACGACGACGCCCGCCCGGCCCGACAGGGTCGGACGTGGCGGGCGTCGGACGGAGCGGGCGCCGGTGTCAGGCGAGCAGCGTCGGCTTGAGGTCGACGATCCGGCCCAGGAGGCCGTTCACGAACGCCGGGGAGTCGTCCGTGGACAGGCTCCGCGCCAGCTCGACGGCCTCGTCGACCGCGACGGCGTCCGGGACGTCGTCGTTGAAGAGGACCTCCCAGGTACCGAGCCGCAGGATCGCCCGGTCGACGGCCGGCATGCGCTCGACCGTCCACCCGTGGGCGTGCGTGGCGAGCAGCTCGTCGATCCGCTCCTGGTGGGCCACGACGCCCTCGACGAGATCCACGGAGTACTGCGGCAGCGACGCCTCGGTACCGGGCTCGGTGATGCGGTCGGCGAGCAGCGCGACGGGTGCGAGCCCTCGCTGGTCCGCCTCGAAGAGGACGTCGAGGGCCCGCTTGCGGGCCTTGCTCCGAGCAGCCACCTCAGTCGTTCACGCGGCCCAGGTAGCTGCCGTCACGCGTGTCCACCTTGACCTTGGTGTTGGACTCGAGGAACAGCGGCACCTGGATCTCGTAGCCGGTCTCCAGGGTGGCGGGCTTGGTGCCGGCCGACGAGCGGTCGCCCTGCAGGCCCGGCTCGGTGTAGGTGACCTCGAGGACCACCGACGGCGGCAGCTCGACGTACAGCGGGACGCCCTCGTTGGTCGCGACCATCGTGCTCTGGTTCTCGAGCAGGAAGTGCGCCGCGTCGCCGACCGTGGTCGACGAGACGTGCAGCTGGTCGAACGTGTCCGTGTCCATGAACACGAAGTCGTCGCCGTCCTTGTACAGGTACTGGTAGTCGCGCTTGTCGACGTTCGCCGTCTCGACCTTGAGGCCCGCGTTGAACGTCCTGTCGACGACCTTGCCGGACAGCACGTTCTTCAGCTTGGTGCGGACGAACGCGCCACCCTTGCCGGGCTTGACGTGCTGGAACTCGATGACGGTCCAGAGCTGGCCGTCGATCTTCAGCACGATGCCGTTCTTCAGGTCGTTGGTGGTCGCCACGATCGTCGCTTCCTGTCGAGGGTTCTGAGCATTCGGCGGTCCGCCGGTGCGCCGGCACGCACGTGGGGCGTGCACATCGGCACGAGCACCAGCACGAGCACCAGCACGAGGGCCGGACCGGCCGCAGACCGCCGACCATCCTACCGTGGGCGACCGCCAGCTCCGTCAGCGACCCGGCGGGCGCGCACGCGGCGCCTCAGCCGACGAGCAGGGCCGCGCCGTACCCCACCGCGGCCGCCCACAGCAGGGACGCGAGGCTCCCGATGACGAACCGCTCGGACGCGCCCGGGTTCTCGCGCAGCTCCGGGTACCGCCCCAGGCCCTTGACCGCGACGACGACGGCGATCCCCTCGGGCTGCCCGACGAGCATGCACGCCGTCACGGCGAGCCGCTCCAGCGCGCCGATCCAGGTCCCACCGCGGAGCACCGCACGGGCCCCGAACCCCTCCGGCCCGTCCGACACGGCGAGCGGCGTGATGACCGGACGCCCCGCGGGGTCCGCCCCGGCGGCCCGGGCGTGCGCCGGCGGGCGACGGGGGTCGCCGCCCGGCGTGCCTGCGTCGGCCGAGCGGGCGGCGAGGCGCAGGACGCCCATGACGACGAACCAGCCGCCGACGGTCGAGACGACGAGCGCCAGCACCACGAGGGCGGCGACGAGGGCGACGGGCACGCGGGACTCCTGTCGGTCGTGCGGTCGGGTCGGTGTGCCCGAGCGAGGCCGCAGCGGCGACGGTCAGGCGCCGCGATCCTCCCGCACGCCCTCGGCGAGCGCCAGCAGCCGCGCGGCGGCGCGTCGTGCCGCCTGCTCCTCGGCCCAGAGCGCGGTGCGCAGCCGCTGGCTGACCGCCTGCTGCGACACGCCGAGGGCCTCCGCGACGACCTCCTGGCGGACCTCGCCGGCCGTCATCGCGTCCGCGACGACCCACCCGGCCTCCGAGCGCCGGGCCGCGACCGCGGCGACGAGGACCAGCACGGCCTCGGCGTCCCGGCCGGCCCCGTCGTCGAACCCGCGCACCGCGAGCGAGACGGTGCGGGCGCGGCTCTTGGCGGCCTCCACGGCCGCCCGTGCGAGCACGAAGGCCGGACCGCCGCCCGCCCTGGTCGACTCCGGGAGCGGCTCGTCGACGGGCCCGGCGCCGATGCCGACGCTCCAGCCGCCCATCCGCAGGACGCGCAGCGCGACGTCGACGGCCTGGGCGGGGTCGTCGTACACGCCCTGCACCTCGTCCCCGACGGTGCGCTCGAACGGGCGGACGGCGCGGCCCGGGTCGAGGTCGCGGAGCAGCTCGTCGACGCGGTCACCGACGCGTCGGCTGCCCCGCTGGTCGATGGTCATGATGATCACACGAACAAGGATCCACCCTTGTTCTGATCAAGACAAGTGTCAGAGCTTGTCGCCGGGGCCGCGACCGGCGACGGCGGCGAGCGCCAGCCGGTACGAGTCGAGCCCGAAGCCCGCGACCGTGCCGGTCGCGACAGGACCGATCACCGAGACGTGTCGGAAGGCCTCGCGGGCGTACGGGTTGGTGATGTGCACCTCGACGAGCACCAGACCGGCCTTCGTCACCTGCGCGGCGGCGTCGCGCAGCGCGTAGGAGTAGTGCGTGAACGCCGCCGGGTTGAGCACCACGTGCGCGCGGGTGTCCACGGCCTCGTGCAGCCAGCCGACCAGCTCGGACTCCTGGTCCGTCTGGCGGACCTCCACCTGGATCCCCGCGTCGGCGCCCCACTTCTCGGCCGCGGCGGCGAGGTCCTCGTACGACGCCGACCCGTACACGTCGGGCTCGCGCACCCCGAGGCGCCCGAGGTTGGGACCGTTGAGGACGAGCACGTGCGTCATGAGCGCAGCCTAGGCGAGATGGGCCCCGATGCCCGCGGACGTCCCGGCGCGCCGCCCGCCCCCCGCTCAAGAAGGCGACGGCCGATGCCGATGCGTCACAGGTGGCATGGGCTGAGGCGACGGTCGTCCTGATCACCGTCGCCGCACTGGCCTGGGTCCCCGGCTGGTGCGTCGCGGCGGCGTGGCGTGCCCCCGTCGGGGTCCTCGGCGGCGTCCTCGGCCGGCTCACGATCGCCCCCGTCCTCACGTTCGCCGCGGCGGCGCCTGCCGCGGTCGTCGCCCACGCCGTCGGCGTCCGGTGGAGCGTCTGGTGGCTCGCCGCCGCGACGCTCGTGCTGTGCGCGCCCGCGCTCGTCGCGCGCCGGCCCGTCGTCCACGCGCCCCGCGAGGACGTACCGCGGCCGGGTCGCGGCCTCCTCGCGGCGATCGCGCTCGGGATCGGGCTGCAGGTGGTGCCCCTCCTCGCCGGCATGGGACGGCCCGGGCGCCTCCTGTCGGGGTGGGACGCCGTCTGGCACCTCAACGCCCTCCGGCTGATCCACCAGACGGGCGACGCGTCGAGCTTCTCCCTCACCGCCGTGAACAGCCTCGACGGGACGTCGGACGGCTACTACCCGGCGGCGTGGCACGCGGTCACCGCGCTCGTGCCCGTGTGGCCCGACCTCGCGGTCGTCGACAACATGTCGGTCCTCCTACTCACCACGGTGCCCTGGACGCTCGGGATCGTCGCGCTGGCCCGCGTGACGTTCCCGAGCCGACCCCGGCTCTGGACCTGGTCGGCCGCGCTGTCGGCAGCCGGCGCCAGCCTGCCGGCGTACCTCGCGTTCGGCAGCAGCGGCCTGACACCCAACGCCGTCGCGGGCGCGCTGTGGCCGGGCGTGCTCGCGCTCGTGATCCACGTCCTGCGGCGACCGACCGTGTCGTCGGTGGTCGTGACGTGCACGGCGGTCGCCGGCCTCGCCGCCGTCCACTCGAACGCGGCCGTGACGCTGGCCGTCGCCGTGGGCCCCTGGGTCGCCGTCGTCGCACTGCCGCACGCGCGACGACTCGTGCACCGTCCCGCCGGGATCGCCCTGGTCGCGGTCGCAGGCGCCGCGGTGGTCGGCGCCGTGGTCCTCGTCGCGACCTCGACCCGCGCGGAGGTGCTGTCCTCCTACGACGGTGCGCCGTCCCAGGGCCTCGGCCGCTCGCTCGTCGACCTGCTGTCCGGCGAGGTCGGCCGGTCGGGACCGCAGACGGGGTTCGTCCTCATGGCGGCAGGCCTCGTCGGGATCGTCGCCGCTCGCCGTCTCCCCCGCGCCCGTGCGGCCTTGCTGGCGGCCGGTGCACTGTCGGTCCTCTACCTGCTCACGGCCAGCCCGCCGGCCGGCCTCGAGTGGGTCGGACGGGCCTGGTACGGCGAGCCACGTCGGTTCGCGGCCGCGCTCGTCGCCACGGTCCTGCCGTTCGCCGCCCTCGCGGCCGACTCCGGCACTCGCGTGCTGCTGCGCCGGCTGCGGGCCGAGCGCCCCCGGGTTCCCGCCGGTCGACGGGCGGCCACCGTCACGGCCGCGGCCGTCCTCGCGGTCGCGGGGGCCCTCGGCGTCGTCGGCCTGGGCAGCCTGTCCCACGACGCCTTCCACGGGTCGGCGATGCGCTCCGCCCTCGCCTCGGACGACGAGCTGGCCATGCTGCACCGGCTGCCCGACGAGCTCGGCGCGGGCACCGTCCTGGGCACGCCCCTGTCCGGCTCGGCAAGCCTGTTCGGCCTCACCGGGGTGCCCGTGGTGCCGCGCACCGGGTTCCCGCCGGACGACGCCGACCTGCGGGTCGCGCTGACCCGGATCTCCGCCGCCGGCACGGACCCGGCCGTGTGCGACGCGCTGGAACGGCTCGGCGTCCGGTACGTCTACGTGGACCCGAAGCCGTTCATGATCCGGCCCGAGACCCCGGTGATGAAGTCGGCGCCAGCCGGGTCGCGCCTGGTGGACGAGGGCGGGACGGCGAAGGTCTATGAGCTCACCGCGTGCGGGACCCGCTGACCGACGGCCCGCCCGCTCACGAGACGGCTCAGAGCGAGACGGCGGTCGACGGCCTCGCACCCTCCGCGACCTCCGCGTAGGCGGCCGCGAGCAGCGTGGGGTCGGGTCCCTCCAGCCGGACCGGCCGTGCGACGTCCTCGAGCACGACGAAGCGCAGCAGGTCGCCCCGCGTCTTCTTGTCGCGTCGCATCGCCGCCATGAGCCGCTCCCACCGGTCGGCCCGGTAGGAGACGGGGAGCCCGAGGGAGCCGAGGATCGACCGGTGCCGGTCCACCACGTCGTCCGAGAGCCGGCCCGCGAGCCGCGCGAGCTCGGCGGCGAACACCATGCCGACGGAGACGGCCGCGCCGTGCCGCCACTGGTACCGCTCGACGTGCTCGACCGCGTGCCCGAAAGTGTGACCGTAGTTGAGGATCTCGCGGAGGCCCGCCTCCTTGAGGTCCTCGCCGACCACGCGCGCCTTGACCGCGACGGCGCGCTCGACGAGCTCGTGCAGCACCGGCGAGCTCGCCGCCGCCACCGGGTCCAGCAGGACGGCCGTGTGCTCCTCGACGAGGTCGAGGATCTGCGGGTCGGCGATGAAGCCGCACTTGACGACCTCCGCCAGCCCGGCGACGAAGTCGTGCCGCGGCATCGACTCGAGCGCCGCCAGGTCGCACAGCACGCCCGCGGGCGGGTGGAACGCACCGACGAGGTTCTTGCCCTCCGCGGTGTTGATCCCCGTCTTGCCGCCGACGGCCGCGTCGACCATCGCCAGCAGCGTCGTGGGCACCTGGACCACGCGGATCCCGCGCAGCCACGTGGCGGCGACGAAGCCGGCGAGGTCGGTCGTCGCCCCGCCACCGAGGCCGACCACGGCGTCGGTCCGGGTGAAGTCCGCCTGGCCGAGGACGCCCCACAGGAAGGCGGCGACCTGGGCCGTCTTGGCCTCCTCCGCGTCCGGCACCTGCGCGACGTAGGCCTCGAAGCCCTGCGCGAGCAGGTCCTCCCGGACCGCCTCCGCCGACGTCGCGAGCGCCGCCGGGTGGACGACGAGCACGCGTCGCACGTCGGGGCCGACCAGCGCCGGGAGGCTCCCGAGCAGGTGGCGGCCGATCACCACGTCGTACGGCACGGTCCCGGACACCGTGATGGTGCTGGTCACAGCCCACTCTCCCCTGTCGCGGCCAACCGCAGGACGGCCAGCTCGTGCTCGATCACCACGGCCACGTCGTCGGGCCGCAGCGCGTCGGTGACGACGCGCACGCTCGACAGCCGCTCGTACACCGGCCGCCGCTCCTCCATGAGCGCCTGCCACCGCGCCCGCGGGTTGCCCAGCAGCAGCGGCCGGGACTGGTTGAGGCCGACCCGCGGCGCGGCGTGCGCGAGCGAGACGTCGAGGAACACGACGACGCCGCCGCCGTCCCGGTACCCGTCCAGCGCGTCCTGCGTCGTCGCGTCGAGGACCGCGCCGCCGCCGAGGGCCAGGACGCCGTCGTGCTCGTCGAGAGCCCGCAGCACCGCGGTCCGCTCGAGCTCGCGAAAGTGCGGCTCACCGTCCTCGACGAAGATCTGCGAGATCGGCTTGCCCGCCACGACCTCGACGTCCGCGTCGGTGTCCCGCACGGACAGCTGCCACCGCTCCCCCAGCGCGGCCGCGACGGTCGACTTCCCCGACCCGGGAGGGCCGACGAGGACGATGCGCGGGCGACGGGGCTCGGCGGACGACGCGTCGACGGACATCGCTCAGACCAGGAGGGCAGGGATGGCGGCGAGGTAGGCGTCGAGGTTCCGACGGACCTCCGCGACCGAGTCGCCGCCGACCTTCTCCAGCAGCGCGTCCGCGAGGACCAGCGCCACCATCGCCTCGGCGACCACGGCGGCCGGGGGCACCGCGCACACGTCGGACCGCTGGTGCTGGGCCTTGGCGGCCTCGCCGGTCGCGGTGTCCACCGTGTCGAGCGCGCGCGGCACGGTCGAGATCGGCTTCATCGCCGCGCGGACGCGCAGCACCTCGCCGTTCGTCATGCCGCCCTCGAGGCCGCCGGCCCGGTTGGTGCGCCGCACGATCCGTCCCGACGTGTCGCGCTCGATCTCGTCGTGCGCCTGCGAGCCGCGCCGCGCCGCCGTGCGGAAGCCGTCGCCGACCTCGACGCCCTTGATCGCCTGGATGCCCATGAGCGCCGCCGCGAGGCGCGCGTCGAGCCGCCGGTCCGAGTGCACGTAGGAGCCGAGGCCGGAGGGCACGCCGTACGCGAGCACCTCGACGACCCCACCCAGGGTGTCCCCGTCCTTGTGGCACTCGTCGATCTCCGCGACCATCGCGGCCGAGGACGCCGGGTCGAAGCAGCGCACCGGGTCGTCGTCGAGCGCACCCCTGTCGTCGGGCGTCGGCAGGTCCGCCTGCTCGGGGACGGCCACGGGGCCGATCGCGACGACGTGGGCGACGAGCCGGATGCCCGCGGCCTGCTCCAGGAACCGGGAGGCGACCGTGCCGAGCGCGACCCTGGTCGCCGTCTCGCGTGCGCTGGCCCGCTCGAGCACCGGACGGGCGTCGTCGAAGCCGTACTTGCGCATGCCGACGAGGTCGGCGTGACCCGGCCGAGGCCGCGTCAGCGGGGCGTTGCGCGCCCGGTTGAGCACGTCGGCGTCCGCCACCGGGTCCGACGCCATCACGTCGACCCACTTGGGCCACTCCGTGTTGCCGACCTCGATGGCCACCGGGCCACCCTGCGTGAGGCCGTGCCGGACGCCGCCGAGCAGACGGACCTCGTCCTGCTCGAACTTCATCCGGGCTCCGCGCCCGTACCCGAGCCGGCGGCGCGCGAGCGCCTCCTGGACGTCCCGGGTCTGGACCTCGACACCGGCCGGGAGGCCCTCGAGGATCCCGACGAGGGCCGGGCCGTGGGACTCACCGGACGTCAACCAACGCAGCATGGGGGCATCTTTCCATGGTCGTCGCAGTGGGTCGGCGGCCGTCCACGACCGCCGGGCAGCAGCACGTCGGCCCGCCCCCCCGAGGGAGGCGGGCCGACGTGGTGGGCCGGTCAGTGCAGCGGCAGCAACGGGTTGCGGCCGTTCGGCGCCTGCAGCGGCGTCGGGGTCGCGGCCGGGTCCGGTGCGGGCACGGCAGCCTCCACCGGCGGCACCACGAAGAGCTCGCCGGAGATCGACAGCTCCAGGTCGCCCTCCACGATTGCCGGCTTGCCGCCGACCGCGTCCGCGGGCGCAGGCGACGAGCCGCTGAGGTCGTTGATCAGGAGCAGGCGCTGCGTGCCCGTCTGAAGATCCTGCAGGAAGCCGAGCACGTTGTCGTACGTGCCCAGGACGTCGAGCGTGACGGGCACCGTGTAGGTGCTCGCGGTCGGCGCCGCGGGTGCGGGAGCCGCCGCGTCCGTGGCCGTCTCCGTCCCGGTCTCGGCCGTCGCCGCCCCGGCGTCGGGGGTCGGCGCAGGGGCCACGGGTGCGGCGGCCGCCTCGGCGGTGCCCGTCGACAGCGACACGACCGTCACCGAGTGGTTCGTCGCGATCGTCGTGAGCTCCCGCCGGTACGCCGCGGTGTCCTCGGTGGTCGGGATCTGCAGCTGCAGGCCGGCGAGCTCGGCCCGCAGCGCGTCGATGTTCTCGAACTGCTTCTTGAGCGCCGCGAGCTTCTGCTTGGCGATCGTGTTCTGGTCGCGCTGCGACTGGGCCTGGTCGCGCGTGTCCGCGGCGTTCGCCAGCGTCGGCGAGATGGCGAGGAACCAGGCGGCGAGCGCCATCACGAGTCCGATCGCGATGGTCGCGCCGACCCAGCCGCCGGTCTTGCTCTTCGTCATGTCAGTTCCCGTCCGTGTCGGCGGCAGCGTCCGCAGCTGCGGGGAAGCGGTTGGCGAACGTCGACGCGTCGACCTGCACGATCGTCGAGACCGTGTAGAAGACGACGCCGTTCTCCTCACCGAGCTGGTCGGTGCTGGTCGAGGTTCCGTAGAAGCCGGGGACCGAGTTCAGCGCGTCGATCCACGCGGCGCTGTCCGGCAGCGTCGAGACGCGTGCCGTGAACGTGATGTTGGCGACCCCGTTCGGCGTCAGGCTCGACAGCGCGGGTGCTGCTGCCGCGCTCGCCGCCGTCGAGACCGAGAAGGTCCGGACGCTGGCGTGCTCGGGCAGCACGGCCGCCACTGCGTCGAGGTAGGGCCGCCACAGCACCTCGGGTCCCATCACGAGAGTCCGTGCGTCCTTGGTGCGCTGGATGCCGCTGAGCACGGGGAGCACGTCTGCGTACTGCTTCTCCTGCGACTTCAGCGTCACCGACTCGGCCTGCGCGTCGGTGAAGTCGTCGTTCGCCGCCTTGAGAGACAGCGCCGCGAACGCGTAGCCCGCGACGAGCACGGCGAGAACGATGAGCAGTGAGACTGCCAGCCACTGCTTGACGTGCCGCAGCGCACGGGCCGCACTGACCTCGGGCGGGAGCAGGTTGACCTGCGGGAGCCCGTAGGACGTCGGTGCCGACGCTCGCGCCCGGGGCTTGAGGGTCAGGGTGCTCATGCTGCGACTCCATAGGCGAGTCCGACGGGGAGCGCCACCAGCGACTCGTGGCCGCGGAGGGCGTCGCGCTGCGACTCCTTCGCGGCACGCAGACCGGCGAGCGGGTCGCCGAGCTTGACCTGGAGGCGCGCGGAGCTGGACAGGTACTGGCCGAGCCCGGGCAGCTGCGAGCCGCCGCCCGTCAGGACGGCCACGTCGATGCCGGCGCCGGGGTTGCTCTGCGAGTAGTACACGAACGTGTTGCGGATCGACTCGACGAGACCGCGGACCACCGTGCTGATGGCCTCTGCCGCCTCGGCGTGCTCGGGGGCGACCGAGAAGCCGATGCCGATGTCGCGCTTGAGCATCTCCGCGTCCGCCGGGGCGATCTTCAGCGTGCTCGCGAGCGACCCGGTGACGTTGTGACCGCCCGACGGGAGCGAGCGGACGAGGCGGGGCACGCCGCGCACGGCGACGACCACCGTCGTGATGCTCGCGCCGATGTCGACGAACGCCGTCGTGCCCTGGGCGAGCTCGCCGCGGGCGAGCGAGCGCAGCAGCGCGAAGGCGTTGAGGTCGACCATCGTCGGGTGCAGGCCCGCGCTCTCGACCGCGAGCACGTTCGCCGAGACCGTGGCGCGCTGCGCCGCGACGAGCATGCCGCGCAGGGTGCGGCCCTGGGGCCCCTCGACCTCGGACGTCGCGTGGAAGTCGAGGAGGGCGTCCTCCATCGCCATCGGCAGGGCCTCGGTGACCTGGAACGGCAGCGCGGCCTTGACCTGCGCGGCGGGCATCCAGGGCATCTCGAAGTCGCGCACGACCACGCGCTGGTTCCCGACACCGAGGACGACGTCCTTGGACGCGAACTTCGCCTGCGCCCACAGCTCGCGCAGTGCCTGGGACACCTGCACGGACTGCACGACCTCGCCGTCGCGGACCGCCCCGACGGGCAGTGCGACCTGGCCGAAGCGGACGAGCGTGGGCGGGTTCTTCCCCGCCGGTCCCCCGCTGCCGAACTCCAGCTCCGCGGCTCGGACGGCGGACGACCCGATGTCCAGCCCGATGACTCGTGACGTCGCCACGAATGCCCTCCCATGCTCGATGCGTTCCTTGGTCCTATCGGGCGCACCGAGTGGTGACTTGAGCATTCCCGACAACTGCTCCGTACGGCGTCAGAGAAGGCTGGAATACCAGTCGCCGAGGGCGCCGCCGAAAACGATCCCAACCATCGCGCCGAGCAGCATCCACGGTCCGAACGGAATGCCCGACTTCCGGCCCGCGCGCCCCACGACGAGAAGCCCGACGGCGAAGACGCCGCCCAGCAGGAATGCGGCGAACCACCCGACGGCCAGGCTGGCCCAGCCGAACCAGCCGAGGTACAGGCCGAGCACGCCGGCGAGCTTCACGTCGCCCAGGCCCATGCCCGACGGGTACACGAGCACCATCGCGAGGTACACGACGAACATCGCCGCGCCTCCGATCAGGGCCCGCAGGTACGCCCCCCAGTCGGCCTCTCCCCCGGGGTTGAGGCTCGCGAGCGCGAGGAGCACCAGGGCGACCGGGTAGGACGGCAGCACGATCGCGTCCGGCAGCCGGTGCACGTCGAGGTCGATGAGCGCGAGCGCGATGGAGATCGCCACCAGGTAGAGCAGGGCCGGCAGCACCCACGAGACCCCGACGAACCACGCGGCGCCGGCGAACCCGAGCCCCGTCGCGAGCTCGACCAGCGGGTAGCGGGCCGAGATCGGCGCCGCGCAGTCACGGCACCGGCCGCGCAGCACGAGCCACGACAGGACCGGGACGTTGTCCCGCGCGCGGATGCGGTGGCCGCACCGCGGGCACGCGCTCGGGGGCGACACGATCGACTCGCCACGGGGCACGCGCCACACGACGACGTTGAGGAAGGAGCCGATGAGCAGCCCGACGGCGGCGCACAGCGCGATGACGAACCCGGTCATCGCCGAGCCTCCGTGCAGGTCACCCGGTCTCCTCGAGGTAGTTCCCGACGCTGGCCGGCACGTTGGCGGCCGGGGCGTTCCACTTCTGGGCGGTGGTCCCGTCGCACGCGGCGACGATCAGCGAGGTCCAGTTTCCCTTGTACTTGGGGCCGGCTGCGCTGATGCACTTCCCGTTGACGTCACGGAGCGTCCAGCTGGTCGTCTTGTCACCGGTTCCCATGCTGCGGACCCACCGCTGCGCCGGGTTGTTGATGTTGCAGTCCGCGTTGAGGGTCGGGTACCAGCCGCTCGTCACCCCCTGGTCGTTCGGGTTGGTCGCGGCGGACGGCGTCTGCAGGCAGTAGTCGTTCCCGTCGGTCGTCTTGACGTAGATCAGCTGCGCCGCACCCACGGTGCCGACGAGCGGCTCCTCGTAGTACCACCGGTGGTTCCAGTACAGGTCGGCGGCCGCGGGCGGGTCCTGCTTGCACGGGTACGCGATCATGAACATCTTGCCGACCTGCGTGTCCGTGACGTCGAAGCAGCGGCCGAACTCCAGGTAGTTGACGATCTGGTGCGTGTTCACGCTGGCCGCGCCGGGACCGACGGCCGGGTCGGGTGAGAACGAGCCCCACGCCTGCTGGTCCGCGCACGGGTTCGAGACCTTGACCTTGTCGCCGTTCGTGGGGTTGCCTGACGTCGACTGAGACGACAGGCAGTAGCCGTTGTCGTTGGTGCCGCTGTCCTGGGCCTGCCAGGTCGCCCTGCCGCCCGAGTGCCACGACCAGAGCTGCTTGTAGGTCGGCGTCGTGCAGGTCTTGAGCTGGATCGCATTGCCGGTCATGTTCGTGAGGCAGAGCTTCGTGCCCGTGAGCGTCGAGCTGGCGAGCGTGAGGGTGTAGTCCGTGTCGTAGATCCACAGCTCGGTGTTGTCGTTCAGCGTGGAGCCGCAGGTCGCCGCCGGCTGGTACGACACGGTGGAGCCGTCGACCAGGCCGTCCGCACGCAGGCACCACTGGCTCGAGCCGCCGCTCCACGACCAGATCCGGCCGCCCTTGACGTTCGTGGTGGTGGTCTGGAACTGGTAGATCATCGAGATGCCGCGGTCCGCCGTCGTCGACGCGATCTGCGCGGACGAGACCGCCTGACCCTTCGACGTGATGTAGGCGTACGACGGCAGTGTCGACGGTCCGACGCCGTTGGTGCACGAGAGCTTGTGGCCGTTGCGCCACGTGGGGGTCTGGCCCGCCGGGTTGTCGGTGAAGTACTGGACTTCCACGGTGTACGTCGTGCCCGAGCCCGTGGTGTCGACGGTGCCCGACAGCGAGCAGGGCAACTGCTTGGAGTCCCCGTAGATCTTGCCCGTGAAGTCGGCCCCACCCACGGCTGTACGGATCTTGCCGAGCGTCGTCTCGACCCCCGCCTCCGCGGCGAAGATGGTCCGCGTGTTCTTCTCGGCGAAGTGCGTGGTCTTGACCTGGCTCATCACGACGCCGAGGACGAGCACGCTCAGCGCCGCGAGGATCATGATCGTCATCAGGGCGGCAAGGATGGCCACGCCCGCGTCCTGCGGGCGCCCGGTCCCCGTGCGGCCTGCAGCCCGCGCCTCGAGCCGGCGGATCGTCGCGTTCACGGACGGACTCCTGTCTTCCAGCAAGCGGGGTGGTCGGAGACGCCGTTGCCGTCCAGGTCGTCGTTCCCGTCCGAGTCGATCGTGCTGTTGCGCGCGATGAACGTCGACTCCGACGAGACGAGCCGCTTCTCCGCGCCCTGGACGGTGAGGTTCACGGTGAGCTCCTGACGCGGGTGCTGCGGCGAGGCCTCGGACATCGCGAACGGGTACCCGGTCACGGTCGCGTCCAAGACCACGTTCTCGGCCACCGTCATGAAGGCGCCGAGCGTCCCCGTGACGTCCGTCCAGGTCCGCTGCTGCAGCAGCTTCGTCGACGGGTCCCACCGCCACTGCGTGCAGACCGTGACGCCGCTCTTGGACACCGTCGCCGGCGTGCGGAACTCGACGTACCGGGCGCCGCTCGCGCCGTTGCCGGGCCGGTTGATCGCGTCGGCGTACCGGACCTGCTTGTCGAAGCGCTGGAACGCCTTCTTCACGTCGGCGCCGGCGTCCGCGGTGGCCTGCACCCGGACGGCGTTGTGCGTCATGATCACGACACCGGCCATGAAGATGCCGAGCACCGTCAGGAAGATGCCCATCGAGACGATGAGCTCGATGATCGTGACGCCGCGGTCGCGGTCGTCACCCTGAGCCGTCAGCCGGCGTCGCATGGCACCCATCTCGGCTACTTGGTCGTGACGGAGACCGTCACGGTCGGCGTCGTGGTGAGGGTGCCGTCCAGCGGCACGAGCTTGTACTGGAACGTGCACGTCGTGACGCTGTTGGGTGCCGTGTACTTGACGGTCCCCGCGCTCCGCCACGTGTTCTGGTCGATCGAGAGCGAACCGCAGGTCGGCGTGCCGACCTGGGTGAACGTGGTGCCCGCGTACGTGTCGTTGGCACCGACGGCGAGGTTGGTCTGGGACCCCTTGGTGACGGCCTTCGTCCCGTTGAACGTGTCCGCCGTCGCTACCGGCTGCACGAGCAGGTACACCTTCTTCTCCGCCGCGGTCTGCACCCCGGCAGGGTCGACGATGCGGAACTTGAACTCGAACTTCCCGGCCGTGTTGGCGGGCGGCGTGTAGGTCACGCTCGCGCCGGTGCCCGTGGCGGTCGGTGCCGCAACGCCGTCGATCTTGATCGAGCCCCCGGTCAGGCTGCCGGTCGGGCGGGCGAGGTAGCCGGTGGTGCTGTTGCCCGCGAGATTCTGGAGGTTGAGGTAGTAGTCGGTCGAATTGCCGTTGAGCGACACAGTCACGTCGTTGATCAGCGCGCCCGCGTAGTTGGTGAGCGTCACGATGCCGGGCAGGCTGGTCATGCCCTCGGCGTCCGTGTACTGGTAGGTGAACGAGTCCGCCCCGCCACCTCCCGCGTTCGCGCGGTACGTGAACGACGCCCCCACCGCGCTGACGGTGCCCTTGGTCGGGTTCGCCATGACTTGCAGCGACACGGGCGTCTCACCCGTGCGGGTCAGGACCGGGATCGCGACGTCGTTGTTGATCGACCCGTTGGCCGAGAGGTCGGCCGCGATGGGCCGGACGTAGGCGTGGACGACGGCCTGCGCCTGCTTCGAGCCGAGGTCCACCCGGTAGCCGAACGTCACCTCTCCGTGCGCGTCGATGGGCGCGGTGTAGGTCACGACGCCCGTCGTCGGGTTCACCGAGGCGGTGCCCATCGGGATCGTCGTCCCCTTCTTGACCGGCGAGGAGATGATCGAGACCGGGTTCGTGCTGCCCGCGGAGATCTGCGGGAGCGTGTCGTTGTCGAGCACTCGGATCGAGACCGACGTGTTCGCATCCATGTTCACGCCGTCGTCGGCCGCGAGGACGAGCGTGGTGTTGTTCCACTGCAGGTCGGTGCTCGGGTCGAGCAGGGCGGCGATCGAGTACGAGCACAGCGAGCCCGAGCACGTGCCCGAGACGTTCGGCCAGCGCACCACGACGATCGCGCGCATCAGCTTGGTGTAGTTCGCCCCGGCTACGCCCGCCGCGCTGCCGCCGCTCTGCGTGCACTGGGCCGTGGTCGTGGTCTTGAGCCGGTAGCAGTGGCCGACGAGGGTCGTGACCGTGAACGGGATCCTCGACTCGGTGACTGTCCGGGTCAGCTTCACGGCGTCGTCGCCGGCCCCCGGGGCGGGAGCCGGCGCGGTGGACGTGTCCCACGACGGGAACGTGTCCGACAGCCCGACGACGCCGTCTGTGACCGCCGCGTTCCAGGCCGCCGTCACGTCGGCCTGCGTGCGCCCGGTGACCAGGCCCGACACGCCGGCCGCCGACGTCGTCGGCACCCGGGAGTACGCCGTCTCCATCGCCTCGTTGGCGACCGCGACCGCGTCCTGCTGGCGCTGTTGCGTGGTGACCGACCGGGTGCCACGGATGAAGAACGTCAACGACGCGGCGGCGACGATCGCGATCAGCGCGAGCGCGACGACGACCTCGATGAGCGTGAAGCCGGCGTCGCGCTCGTCGCGCCGCTCGGCCTGCGCCGGGGTGGCCATCGGTTCTCCCTGGTGGTGGACGTGGAGCTCGGGCTGAGGACGCACGCTCAGAAGCCGCTCGGGCACGCGTGCACGGACCGGTCCTGCAGGCCGCCGCCGTTGCTGACGTAGACCCAGCTCTGGCTGGCGCTCGGGTTCGACCCGACGACGCAGTAGGCGTCCGGCACCGTGCCGCTGAGGGCGATCGTGACCGTGGTGTCCTGGCTCAGCGCAACGCCCGACGGCAGGGCCGTGAAGTAGGTGCGCGAGTCGGCGTACTCGGTCTCCTCGGCTTGCGCGACGGTGCGCAGGTCCGACTTGATCGAGGCGTCGACCGCCTTCTCGCGGTTGTGCAGGAAGATCGGGATCGAGATCGCTGCGAGCACGGAGATGATCACGACCACCACCAGGAGCTCGATCATGGTGAAGCCGTCCTGCGGCGTCTGCTCATCCGTGTGCATGGTCGTCCCTCCCCTCGTCCGTCTCGGATACTGCGACGACGCGGTGCGGAGACGTGTCCCCGCACCGCGTCGTCAGGTCAGCTGATGCTCAGGAGCCGGTGCCCGAGAGCAGGCCGCCGCCGTCGCTGTCGTACGTGTACTGCTTGCTGGTCGAGTCAGCCGTGCCCTTCGGGTTGTAGCCCTTGATGGTGTACGCCTGCGGGGCCGTACCGGCGTCCACCGTGTACGTGATGACGTTGCCGCTGCTCAGGCGAACCGTCGTGGTCGAGCCGCCGGTGGGCGCGGGGATGGTCAGCGTGTTGCCCGTCGTCGGGCCGGTCGAGGCGAACGTGCCCGGCGGGTACGCCTGCTGGTCCGTGTAGTACGTCTCGATCTCCTCGGCGACCGTGCGCAGGTCGGACTTGATCGACGCGTCGACCGCCTTCTTGCGCTGGTTGAGGAACACCGGGATGGCGATGGCGGACAGAATGCCGATGATGATGATGACGACGAGGAGCTCGATAAGGGTGAAGCCCTTGTCCTTCTCCTGCATCGACTTGTGCACGCGAGCGATCATTGCCAGCTCCTGACGAGTTCGTGGATCTGCGAGGTCAATCCGGCCTTCCGGCCGGTTCGTAACTACGTCCGTGCCATCGACGCCGGAGCGTTCCTGCTTGAGCCTCCGGAGGCGTTCTCCGGGCGGAATCACCCGCTCGGAGCAACTGTGTCCGGAATGCCTAGGAGATGAGGTTGAAGATCGAGAAGATCGGCATGTACATGGCAATGACCATGGCGCCGATGATCGCGCCGATGACCACGATCATCAGCGGCTCGATGAGGCTCGTGAGCTGCTCCGTGGTCGCCTCGACCTCCTGGTCGTAGAAGTCGGCGACCTTGCCGAGCATCGTGTCCAGGGCGCCCGTGTCCTCACCGACGGCCATCATCTGCACGACCATCGGCGGGAAGACGGCATGCTGCGCCAACGGGCCGGCGAGCGACTCGCCGCGGCGCACGGACTCCTGCACGGCCCTCGCGGCCTTCTCGATGACGAGGTTGCCGCTCGTCTCCCCGACGATGTCGAGGGCCTGCAGCAGCGGGACGCCGGCGTGGATCATCGTTCCGAAGTTGCGCGTGAACCGGGACACGGCGATCTTGCGGAACAGGTTCCCGAACACCGGGATCTTGAGCTTCCACGGGTCGAGGCGCTCCCGGACCGCCCGGTCGTTCTTGTGCCTCCCCCACCAGACGGCGAAGCCGATGAGCACGACGACCGTCGGGATGATCGTCACCTTCAGCACGTTGGAGGCGGCCATGAGCACGCGGGTGGGCAGCGGCAGGGTCCCGCCGAGGCTCGAGAACATGCCAGCGAACACCGGGACGATGAACAGCAGCATGCCGGTGACGGCGAGGATCGCGACGACGAACACGACGACCGGGTAGGTCATCGCCGACTTCACCTTGCCGCGGAGCTTGACCTCGGCCTCGAAGTTCTCGGCGACGGAGAGCAGCACCTCGTCGAGGAAGCCGCCGACCTCGCCGGCCTTGACCATGTTGATCATGAGCGGCGGGAACACGTTGGCGTGCTTGGACAGCGCCGCCGAGAACGCCTGGCCGACCTCGACGTCGTTGCGGACCTGCGCCAGGACCTTGGCGAGCGGCTTGGACTCCGTCTGCTCCGCCAGGATGCTCAGCGCACGGATCAGCGACAGGCCCGAGTCGATCATGGTGGCGAGCTGCCGGGCCATGATCGCGAGGTCCTTGAGGCTGATGCGGTTGCTGATGCCCGGGATCGTGATCTCGGTACTGAGGCCCGACGTGCTGACCTCGGCGATCGACACCGCCGCCAGGCCCATCTCGCGCAGCCGGTTGGCGACCGCCGCCTGGTTGGGGGCCTCGACGCGGCCCTTGACGAGCTTGCCGCCGCGGTCGCGGACCGCGTACTCGAACATCTTCGGTGCGGTGGCCATCAGATCGCCTGCCCGAACGAGTTGGCCATGCCCATGGACGACGGGTCACCCAGGCCGGCCGCACCCTGCGAGGTGCCCGAGAACCGGCCCGTGAGCCGGTTGTAGTCCTCGACGTTGTGGCTCTTCTCGAGCCCCACCTCGTACGTGATCTTCCCGGTCTTCACCAGGTCGGCCAGGTGCTGGTCCATGGTGTGCATCCCCTGCTTGGCCCCGGCCTGCATGGCCGAGTAGATCTGGTGCGTCTTGCCCTCGCGGATGAGGTTGCGGATGGCCGGCGTGGCCACGAGCACCTCGGTGGCGACGGCACGCCCGGGCTGGTCGGTGCGCTTGCACAGGGTCTGGCAGACGACGCCCTGGATCGCACCGGCGAGCTGCGTGCGGACCTGGGCCTGCTGGTGCGCCGGGAAGACGTCGATGACGCGGTCGATCGTCTGCGCGGCGTCCTGCGTGTGCAGCGTGGCGAACACGAGGTGACCGGTCTCGGCAGCGGTCAGCGCCACGGAGATCGTCTCGAGGTCACGCATCTCACCGACGAGGATGATGTCGGGGTCCTGCCGCAGCACGTGCTTGAGCGCGTTCGCGAACGAGTGGGTGTCCTGCCCGACCTCGCGCTGGTTGATCAGCGACTTCTTGTGGCGGTGCAGGAACTCGATGGGGTCCTCGACCGTCATGATGTGGTCCTCGCGGGTCCGGTTCGCGAGGTCGACGATCGCGGCGAGCGTCGTCGACTTGCCCGAGCCCGTCGGACCCGTGACGAGCACCAGGCCACGCGGGAGACCGGCGAACGTCCCGACGACGGCGGGGACGCCGAGGTCCTCCAGCGGCTTGATCTCGTACGGGATCACACGGAACGCGGCACCGACGGACTCGCGCTGCTGGTACAGGTTCACGCGGAACCGGGCGAGCCCGCGCACCGCGTAGGAGATGTCGAGCTCGAGGTTCGTCTCGAACGTCTCGCGCTGCTTCTGGGTCAGCACGGCGTACAGCGACCGGCGCAGCGGCTCGGGCATCAGGGGCGGGAAGCCGTCGAGCGGCCGCAGCGAGCCGGAGACCCGGACCATCGGCGAGGCGCCGGTGGTGAAGTGCACGTCGGACGCGCCGAGGCGCACCATCTCGGTGAGGATCTCGTCGATCGCGACGTCGCCCTCCTGGCGCTCCCGACCAGGACCGGTGCGCGTCGGCTTCCCGGACGCGGCCGGACGGGGCGCAGCAGCCGGTGCGGGCGGCGTCGGTCCGGCGGGCGAGGGCACGTGGCCGGGCGCGCCCGTGAGCGGCTCGGAGATCGGCGCGAAGGACCGGGTCGGAGGCCCGGACGGCGGACCGGCCGGTGCGGCGTGCTGCGGCATGAACACCTGCGTCGGCGCGCTCGGCGACGGCTCGTAGGCGGCGCGCGGCGGCTCGTGGGCGGCCGGCGGCGGGTACGCGTGCATCGGGGCGGGAGCCGTCGGCGGGGGGCCGAGCGGGGCCGCGTGCGGTGAGCTCTGCGACGGGACCGGCGAGTACGTCGCCGTCGTCGCAGGGGCCGCCTGCGGTCCGACAGGTCGGTAAGGCGGCAGTGGACGCGAAGGCTCCCCCGTCGGGGGCCGGTAGGACTCGCTCACGTCAGTTCCTCCACTTGGTCGCCTGGTGCCACGAGGGCACGGACGCGCCGGCACCGGGACCGGTGCCCTGGACCGTTCATCGGCGGACGTCCCGCCTGACTTGAGGCATCCACGTCGTCAGGCGACGACGCGGAGGATCTCCTCGATCGACGTGTGCCCGAGCGCGACCTTGTGCCAGCCGTCCTCGCGGAGCGTGATCATCCCGTTGGCGACCGCCGTGGCACCGATCTCCGCGCTCGACGCGTGCGCCACGGCCAGCCGCTCGATCTCCTCGTTCACCGGCATGACCTCGTGCAGGGCGAGCCGTCCCCGGTAGCCCGTCCGCGAGCACGCGACGCACCCCATGGGCTTCATCAGCTCCGGGACCGGCTCCCCCGGCACCCACGGGAACCGTGCCGCGACCATCTCCTGCTCGGTCGGCTGGTACGGCTCCTTGCACTTGCCGCAGAGCTTGCGCGCAAGCCGCTGGGCGACGACCGCGTCGAGCGCGGACCCGACGAGGAACGGCTCGATGCCCATCTCGGTGAGGCGCGTGACGGCCGACGGGGCGTCGTTGGTGTGCAGCGTCGAGAGCACGAGGTGACCGGTCAGGGCCGCCTCGATCGCGATCTGCGCGGTCTCGTGGTCACGGATCTCACCGAGGAGGACGACGTCCGGGTCGGACCGCAGGATCGACCGGAGGGCCGACGCGAACGTCAGGCCGGCCTTCGGGTTGACCTGCACCTGGTTGATGCCCGGGAGCCGGTACTCGACCGGGTCCTCGACCGTGATGACGTTGATCTCCGGCTTCGACACCGCGTTGAGCGTCGCGTACAGCGTGGTCGACTTGCCGGACCCGGTGGGACCGGTGACGAGGATCATGCCGTAGGGCTTGGTGTACGACGCCTGGTACGTCTCGTAGTTCTTCTCGAGGAACGACAGGTCGCGCAGGTCGAGGCTCGCCGTGGAGTTGTCGAGGATACGCATGACGATCTTCTCGCCCCACACCGTCGGCAGCGTCGCCACGCGGAGGTCGATCTTGCGCCCGTTGTGCACCACCGACATGCGGCCGTCCTGCGGCTTGCGCTTCTCGGCGATGTCGATGTCGCTCATGATCTTCACGCGGCTGATCACGCCGCCCTGGATCTGCTTGGGTGAGCGCTGCGTCTCGTGGAGCACGCCGTCGATGCGGTACCGGACGCGCAGGTCGTGCTCGCTCGGCTCGATGTGGATGTCCGAGGCGCGGTCGGTGATCGCCTGCGTCACGAGGAGGTTGACGTACCGGACGATCGGGGCGTCGTCGTCGACGAAGTCGCCCATCTTCGTCAGGTCGGTCTCGGGCTCGGCCTGCTCCTCCTCGAACGCCGAGGACAGGCCCTCCATCTCGTCGTCGGCGCGGCAGAACCGGTCGATCGCCCGCAGGAGGTTGTCGTACGTGGCGACGACGGAGATGACGGGCATGCCCGAGACGGTGCGGACGTCGTCGACCGCCATCACGTTGCCGGGGTCGGCCGTGGCCAGGACGATCGAGCCGCCGCGCAGCGCGACCGGGAGGACCGTGTACCGCCGGCACACCGCGGCCGGCACGACGGACACCGCCGCCCGGTCCACGACGAACTCGTCCAGGTCGATGAAGTCCATGCCGACCTGGGCGGCGAGGGCCTTGACGAGCTGACCCTCGGACAGGATCCCGAGCTCGACGAGCGTGCGGCCGAGGGACAGCCCCCGGCTCATCTGCTCGTCCATGGCGGCCAGCAGCTGCGCCTCCGACACGAGGCCTTCGTCGAGCAGGATCTCCCCGAGCTGCTTCACGCGCGTTCCCTCCGGTCCAGGCCCGGCCGGCTCTCGCGCGCGGGTCCACTGGGCTCATCGGCAGGTCGAGCGCCTGGCCTGAGGGATCTGGTGCGGTACGTCCGACGTGACTAGGACGACAGTCGGGCGTCGAGGGCCGCCGCCATCGCGTCGACGGGTCCCGGGCGGCCCGTCATGAGGCGCACCTGCTCGACGGCCTGGTGGAGCAGCATCCGCTCGCCTCGGACGACCACTCCGCCGCGGCCGGCCCAGGCGGCCGACAGCGCGGTCGGCCGCGGGTCGTACGCCACGTCCAGCAGCACGCCCGCCGGCCGGGCCGCCGGGAGCGCCGACGCGAGGTCGTCGGCGGCGAACGGGGGAAGCGTCGAGACGACGACGTCCGCGGTACCGATCTGCTCGGCCGCGGCGTCGAGCGACCGGAGCACGGGCTGCACGCCCATCCGGTGCGCAGCCCGCAGGAGCCCGCCGGCCCGTTGCACCGAGCGCACGTAGACGACCGGGGTGGTGCAGCCCAGCTGGCCCAGCGCGGCGAGCGTCGACGCCGCGGTCGCGCCGGCACCGAGCACCGCCCCCGTGCCGACGCGGGTGCCGGCGCCACCCGGCAGCCCTTCGCCCAGCGCCGTCACCAGCCCGTACACGTCGGTGTTCGCGCCGACGAGCACCCGGCCGGCCCCGGACCCCTGCAGCAGCACGGTGTTCACGGCGCCCACGACCTCGGCGAGCGGCTCCACGTGGTCGAGGAGCCCGAGCACGGTCTGCTTGAGCGGCATCGTGAGGCTGAGCCCGGCCCAGGTCTCGTCGAGCGCACCGACGAACGCGGCCAGCTCGTCCTCGGACACGTCGACCGCGTCGTAGCGCCACTCGTCGAGCCCGAGCGCCGCGTACGCGGCACGGTGCAGCGTCGGCGACAGCGAGTGCACGATCGGGTGACCGAGCACCGCTGCCCGGCGCGGCGGACGCGCGCTCGTACCCATCAGAGCTTCCCTCCGTCGAACGTGGACCTGTGGTGCGAGGAAGCCCTGATCAGCCCTTGTGCTCCTCCTGCCACTCCCGCAGCTTGGCCTCGTTGAGCTTGTGGTCGTCGTAGTTGTTCGCGAAGAGGGTCTCGCCGGTGTCGAGGTTGACGGTCACCCAGAACAGCCAGTCGCCCGGCTCGGGGTTCAGGACCGCGTCGATCGACGCCTCGCCCGGGGACGAGATCGGGGTGGGCGGGAGACCCGTGTGCTTGTAGGTGTTGTAGGGGTTCGACGGGTCCTTCGTCATCTCCGTGGTGAGCTGCGTGCCCGGGATGCCCAGGCCGTACGCGACCGTCGCGTCGATCTGCAGAGGCATCTGCTTGTCGATGCGGTTGTCGATCGCGCGGGCGATCTTCGGACGGTCCTCGTCGAGCTTCCCCTCACGCTCGACGATCGACGCCTTGTTCAGCACCGTCTCCCACTGGTCGTTCGGGACGCCCTTGGCCGTGAGGACCTCGACGGTCTTCGCGGTCATCTGCTGCAGGACGCTCGCCGCGGTCGCGCCGGGCTCGACGGGATAGGTCGCCGGGAAGAGCCAGCCCTCGACGTTGCCGCCGGCCTCGGCCGGGAGGCCGATCGCGGTCGGGTCCGCCACGGCGGCCTTGAGGTCGTCGAGCGGGATGAGGGCCACGTCGTTGACCTTCGCGAGGATCTGCTGGGTCGTCAGCCCCTCGGGGATGGTCACGCCCATCGTCGCGCGGCTCGCCGGGTTGAGGAGCGCCGCGACCGCGTCGGACGCCTTCATCTCCAGGAGCAGGTTGTACGTGCCCGGCTGGATCGAGAGCGAGTCCGGGTTCGCCGCGTAGGCCCGGTTGAAGGCCTTCTCGGTGGCCACCACGCCGGCGACCTGCAACGTGTGCGCCATCGCCGCCCCGGTGTCACCGGGCGCGACGACGACACGCGCCGCCGGGTGGCCCGGGCCCGGGTAGTCCTCGACGCCGGCCTCGTTCCCGCTGCCACCGCCGAAGAAGCCGCCCACGAGCTCGGAGACCACGTAGCCGGCGCCCACGACGAGGACGAGGGCGACGATCAGCACCCAGATCGAGCGGCGGCGCCGCTTCTGGCGCTCCCGCTGGGCGCGGGCGCGACCGCGGGACCGGGACCGCCGGGACTCCGCGGACGGTCTGTCCGTCGGGTCGCCGAAGAGCTCTGTCACCTGGTCACTCCGCTCCACCGGTGCCCACCAGTCGGTCTGGCTGTTGCTCACGTGTGCGTCACTCCAGAGTCGTTCCTCCGTCACCCGCAGTCCCCCCGCGCGCCACAGGACCGTGCTGAGGTGGGTCGGCGTCGACCCGTTCTCCGGGACGCCGTCCCGTTGCACGCTCCGCGTCCAGCGCGTACTGCAGTATCACCACCGCGGCCGCCTGGTCGACGACCTGCCGGTGGCGGCGTCCGGATCGGCCGGACGCATGCAACGCCTGATGGGCGGACACCGTGCTCATCCGCTCATCGACCAGACGCACCCGGACGGGTGCGACGGCCTGCGCCAGTTGGACAGCGTACGCGCGCGCGGCGCCCGATGCGGCGCCTTCGGTCCCCGACAGGTGCCTGGGAAGTCCGACGTACACCACAACCGCACCTCGTTCACCCACCTCGCGCACGATCTCCGCGACGTCCGAGGGCGTGCGACGGCCCGACTTCGTGTCGCGCGCGAGCGTCGCCACCGGGGTGGCCAGGAGGCCGTCCGGGTCGCTCGTCGCGAGACCCACCCGCACGGAGCCGACGTCGACCGCGAGGCGCACCCCGCGGACGACGGCCTCCTCGTCCCGCGGCACGTCAGGCGCTCAGCGCACCGACGACCGCGGACAGCGCCTCGCCGAGCCGGGCCGCATCGGTGCCGCCGCCCTGCGCGAGGTCGTCCTTGCCGCCCCCGCCGCCGCCGAGGATGCCCGACGCGGTGCGCACGAGCGCACCGGCCCGCACGCCCACCGCGCGCGCCGCCGCGTTCGTGGCGACGACGACCACGGGCCGGCCGTTGCTGGTGCCCCCCACCGCCACGACGGCGGGTGCCGACTCGCCGAGCCGGTTGCGCAGGTCGAGGACCAGCGCACGGACGTCGTCCGCCGAGACCTCGCCCGCGTCGTGCGTGACGACCCGGGTGCCGCCGACGGTCTGCGCCCCCTCGACGAGCGTGCCGGCCGCCGCAAGCAGCTGGCCCGCCCGCAGCGTCGCCAGCTTCTTCTCGGAGTCCTTGACACGCGCGAGCAGCGACGACACCCGGTCCGCGAGCTCGTCCGGCCGCGCTCCGAGCAGCCCGGACAGCTGGCCGACGAGCGCCCGCTCCTTGGCCTGGTACCCGTACGCGCCGGCGCCGACGAGCGCGTCGACCCGGCGGACGCCGGACCCGATCGCCGACTCGGACAGCAGCGTGACCAGGCCGAGCTCGCCGGACCGCTTCACGTGCGTGCCGGCGCACAGCTCGAGCGACCAGCCGTCGCCGATGTCGACGACCCGCACCTCGTTGCCGTACTTCTCGCCGAACAGCGCCATCGCGCCCTTGGCGCGCGCCTCGTCGATCGCCATGACCGAGTCGGTCACCTCGAGGTCGTCCTGCAGGCGCTGGTTGACGCGCTCCTCGATCTCGGCGACGACCTCGCTCGGGGTCGCGCTCGGCGAACGGAAGTCGAACCGCAGCCGGCTCGGCGCGTTGAGCGACCCGGCCTGCGTCGCCGACTCGCCGATCGACTCGTGCAGCGCCTTGTGCACCAGGTGCGTCGCCGTGTGGGCGCGCGCGATCGCGCGACGGCGCCCCAGGTCGATCTTGGCCGTGCCGCGCTCGCCGAACGTCACCGTGCCGTCGACCAGCCGGCCGTGGTGCACCGACAGGCCCTTGACCGGAGCCTGGACGTCGTCGACCTCGATGCGGGCTCCCCCGTCGAGCACGATGACGCCCGTGTCGGCCTGCTGACCGCCCGCCTCCGCGTAGAACGGGGTCACGTCGAGGACCACCTCGACGTCGGCCGGCGCGGTCGCCGCGGGGGCCGGCACGCCGTCGACGAGGAGCCCGACGACCTGGGTCCGCGCCTCCGCGTCGGTATACCCGACGAACTGCACGGGCTTGGCGGTGGTCTCGCTGAGCGTGGAGTGCAGCTCCTGGTACGCCGCGGTGTCCGCACGGCCCGCGCGCTTCGCCAGCGCATCGGCCCGCGCACGCTCCCGCTGCGCCTGCATGAGGGTCCGGAACGCCTGCTCGTCGACGGACACGCCCTGCTCGGCCGCCATCTCGAGCGTGAGGTCGATCGGGAAGCCGTACGTGTCGTGCAGCGCGAACGCCTGGTCGCCGGACAGCACGGGCGTCGGAGCGCCCTTCACCGCCTGCACGGCCGTGTCGAGGATCGTGGTGCCCGCCGCGAGGGTGCGCCGGAACGTCTCCTCCTCGGCGTACGCCACCTGGCTGATCCGGTCGAAGTCGCGCGCCAGCTCCGGGTACGACGGGCTCATCGCGTCGCGGCTCATCGGCAGCAGGGTCGGCAGCGCGAGGTCCTCGACGCCGAGCAGCCGCATCGCCCGGATCGACCGCCGCAGCAGCCGCCGCAGCACGTAGCCGCGGCCCTCGTTCGACGGGGTCACGCCGTCGCCCATGAGCATCAGCCCGGACCGGACGTGGTCCGCGACGACCCGCATGCGCACGTCGTCGTCCCGGTTCGCGCCGTACCGGCGGCCGGAGAGCTCCTGGGCGCCCTGGATGACCGGGAACACCTCGTCGATCTCGTACATGTTGTCGACGCCCTGCAGCAGGTACGCGACCCGCTCCAGGCCCATGCCGGTGTCGATGTTCTTCTGCTTGAGGTCCCCGAGGATCGGGAAGTCCTCCTTGCCGCCGCCGTCGCCCCGCTCGTACTGCATGAAGACGAGGTTCCAGATCTCGAGGTAGCGGTCCTCGTCCACGACGGGCCCGCCCTCGGCGCCGAACTCCGGCCCGCGGTCCACGTAGATCTCCGAGCACGGGCCGGACGGGCCGCGCGCACCCGTGGACCAGAAGTTGTCCTTCCAGCCGCGCCGCTGGATGCGCTCGTCGGGCAGACCCGCGATCCGCTTCCAGAGCGCCGCCGCCTCGTCGTCGTCGTGGAAGACGGTCACCCAGATGGTGTCCGGGTCGAAGCCGTAGCCGCCGCTCTCGCGGGAGCCCGTCACGAGCTCCCACGCGTACGTGATGGCGCCTTCCTTGAAGTAGTCGCCGAACGAGAAGTTGCCGTTCATCTGGAAGAACGTGCCGTGCCGGGTGGTCTTGCCGACCTCCTCGATGTCGAGGGTCCGCACGCACTTCTGCACGCTCGTGGCGCGCGGCCACGGCGGCGTCTGCTCACCGAGCATGTACGGGATGAACGGCACCATGCCGGCGATGACGAACAGCGTCGACGGGTCCGGCGAGATGAGGGGGGCCGACGGCACCACGGTGTGGCCATTGCCCTCGAAGTAGTCGAGCCAACGCTGGCGGATCTCGGCGGTACGCATGGTGTCCTCGTGTGTCGTTCGGTCCTGTCCCGGTCGGGACATCGTGCTCGTGTCGCGCTCTGCGCGGCGACGTCAATCCTGGCGACGTCGATCAGGGCGGCGTCATTCAGAGGGTCAGAAGAAGGCGTAGCCGTCGTCGTCGTCCGGGTCCTCGGTCGGCCCGACCCAGTCCTCGCGGGCGCGACGGGTGGCCCAGGTCCTGCGCAGGTCGGCGACCCGCTCGGGACGCTCGGCCCGCAGCGCGTCGAGGTCGACGTCCCCGACGAGGTCGTGGCGCAGCTGCTGCTCACGCTCGGCCATGCCGGTGCGGAACTCGTGCTGGGCGGTCCGGACCGCGGTCATGACCCGGCCGACGCCCTGGACGGCCTCCGTGGTGCCCGCCGGGACGTACGCGTCCAGGAGCGCGCGGCCCTTGCGGACCACGAGAACCGTCGCGACGACCCCGACACCGACCCAGACGAGGCGGCGCATCACTTGCCCCGGCGGCTCGACGCGAGACCGGACAGCGCCCGGCGCACCCCGTACGAGAAGGCGGCGACCTTGATCATCGGCGAGCCGACCGTCGCCGCGAACAGCGACGTCAGCGCCGAGACGTTCTCCGACACCTGGGCCGCGGCCGTGGTGACGGTGTCGATGTTCTCGAGCTGGGTGTTCGACGACGCGACAAGCGTCGCCGTCTCGTCCAGCACCGGGACCGTGTGGTCCGTGAGCTCCTTGACCGACGTGCGTGCCTCGTCGAGCACCCGGCCCAGCTTGACCAGCGGCACCGCGAGCACCCCGACGAGCAGCACGAACGCGATCGCCGCGATGAGCCCGGCGACATCTCCGACCGACATGCACGTCCTCCTGTTCGGGGCCCGACCTGGCCCGACATTGGCCCGACATCGGACCCGGCTGCACCGCCTGACCGCACGGCCCACGACCCCGCGGAAACCCTACCCACGAACCCGCCGTCGGCGCGCACGCCGCGACGGCCGCCCGGGGCCGTCGCAGGCCCGGGCGCACGAACGCCCCGCGTGCGGCAGGCGCAGCGGGGCGTTCGTCGACCGGATGGGTCAGCGGGCGTAGTACTCGACGACCAGCTGGACCTCGCAGGTCACGGGGACCTCGGCGCGCTTGGGGGCGCGGACCAGGACGGAGCTCAGCTTCTCGAGCTGCACGTCCAGGTAACCCGGGACGGCCGGCAGGACGTCGCGGTGCGCGCCGGCGGCGGCGACCTGGAACGGCACGGTGGCCTGGCTCTTCGGCTTGATCTGCAGCGTCTGGCCGGGCTTCACGCGGAACGACGGGCGGTCCACGATCTTGCCGTCGACCAGGATGTGGCGGTGCACCACGACCTGGCGGGCCTGCAGGATGGTGCGGGCGAAGCCCGACCGCAGGACGAGCGCGTCGAGACGCGTCTCGAGGTTCTCGACGAGCGCCTCACCGGTCAGGCCCGGGGCCTTGCGGGCGTCCTCGTACGCACGGGCGAGCTGCTTCTCGCGGAGCGCGTACTGGGCGCGCAGCCGCTGCTTCTCGCGCAGACGGACCGCGTAGTCCGACTCGGTGCGGCGACGGGCACGGCCGTGCTCACCGGGCGGGTAGGGGCGCTTCTCGAAGTGCTTGACGGCCTTCGGCGTCAGGGCCAGGCCGAGTGCGCGGCTCAGGCGGACCTGGCGACGCGAGCGGGTCACACTGCTCACAGAGATACTTCCTGTCGTTTGTTGACGTCACACCCGCGAACGGAGATCCGGCGGGCGTGGGGCCGACCGTGGTGCGCAGCGGATGCCGCGCGGCTAGGGCCCCAGGTGGTCGGCCTCGTGGACATCGCGGGCTGCGCAGGCGCACCCCGTCCCGAGGACGACCTGCATACCTTACCGTCTCGGCGCGCCCAGGCCGAATCGGTGCCGGCGGCGCACCCAGCGGTCCGCCCCGGAGTCAGCCCCGGTCGTCGAGGATCGCCCGCACCCGCTCCAGCCGCTCGGCGACCTGCCGCTCGTAGCCGCGGTCGCTCGGCTCGTAGTACCGGGTGCCCACCAGCTCGTCGGGCAGGTACTGCTGCGCCGCGACCCCGTGCGGCTCGTCGTGGGCGTACACGTAGCCGGTGCCGTGGCCGAGCTGCCGGGCGCCCGGGTAGTGCGCGTCCCGCAGGTGCGTCGGCACCGAGCCCAGCCGGCCCGCCTGCACGTCGGCCAGCGCCTTGTTGATCCCCATGTAGGCGGCGTTGGACTTGGGCGCGGTCGCGAGGTGGACGACCGCCTCGGCCAGGATGATCCGGGCCTCCGGCATGCCGATGAGCGCGACGGCCTGCGCGGCCGCGACGGCCGTCTGCAGCGCGCTCGGGTCCGCCATGCCGACGTCCTCCGCGGCGGAGATGACGATCCGCCGGGCGATGAACCGCGGGTCCTCCCCCGCGGCGATCATCCGCGCGAGGTAGTGCAGCGACGCGTCGACGTCGGAGCCGCGCACCGACTTGATGAACGCGCTGATCACGTCGTAGTGCTGGTCGCCGTCCCGGTCGTAGCGGACGGCCGCGACGTCGATCGCCCGCTCCACCGTCGCGAGGTCCACGAGCACCGGGTCCTCGCCTGCCTGCTCGTCGGACAGCGCCGCGCCCGCGGCCGCCTCGAGGATCGTGAGCGCTTTGCGCGCGTCCCCGCCGGCCAGCCGCAGCAGGTGGTCCTCGGCGTCCTCGGCCAGCGTCACCGCGCCGCCCAGCCCGCGCTCGTCCTCGACCGCCCGCCGGACGAGCGTGCGCACGTCGTCCGTGCCGAGCGGCTGCAGGGTGAGCAGCAGCGAGCGGGACAGCAGCGGGGAGTTCACCGAGAACGACGGGTTCTCGGTCGTGGCCGCCACGAGCGTCACCCAGCGGTTCTCCACGCTGGGGAGCAGGGCGTCCTGCTGGGCCTTGGTGAACCGGTGCACCTCGTCGATGAACAGGACCGTCTCGGACGCGTCCGTGGCGAGCCGGCGGCGTGCGTCCTCGATGACCGCGCGCACGTCCTTGACGCCGGCGGTGACGGCCGACAGCTCCACGAACCGACGGCCCGACGTCGCCGCGATCAGGTACGCGAGCGTCGTCTTGCCCGTGCCCGGCGGACCCCACAGGACGACGGACGTCGGCGCGGCCCGGCGGGCGGCGTCGGCCGCGGGCTCGACGAGCCTGCGCAGCGGTGAGCCTGCGACCAGCAGGTGCCCCTGCCCCGCGACCTCGTCGAGCGTCCGCGGACGCATCCGCACGGCCAGCGGTGCGCCGGCACCCACCGCGGGCACGCCCGTGGCGGTCGACGTGACGGCGTCGAACAAGTCCATGCGGGCAGGGTACGCACGCCCACCCACTCCCCTGGGCCTGAGCCCGGTCACGGCATGGGCCGGAGCCATGACTCACCCGGACCGCGCCGGCCGCAGGCGTGGTTTCCGGGCGGTCGACCTGCGACGATGACCGGCGTGTTCGCCCGACTCGGCCGCACTGTGGCCCACCGCCCTCGTCTCACCGTCCTCGTCTGGCTGGTGGTGGCGGTCGCCGGCTACGCCCTCGCGGTGTTCGGCGTGCACGGCGAGAGCCTCTTCGACCGGCTGACGTCCGGCGCGCCCGGGGTCCCCGGGTCCGAGAGCGAGCAGGCGCAGGCGATCCTCGAGGGCAGCGGTGCGCGCGGCTCGTCGCTCACGCTCGTGCTCCAGGGCGTCGACCCCACGGATCCCGAGGTCGCGACCTCGTTCGCCCCCTCGCGCGAGGACCTCGCGGCGATCGACGGCGTGGTGGCCGTCATCGACCCCCTCGCGCTGCCCGGAGGTGTGACCAACCCCGCGGCCGCGCCGCTGGTCGCGCAGGACGGCGACGGCTTCCTCGTGGTCGTCGAGATCGACCCCGACCTCGGCGAGAGCGCGCGGGAGACGGCACTGACCGACGTCGAGGAACGGCTCGAGCAGGTGCCCGACGACCTGCGCGGCGTGGCCCCCGACGTCACCGGGATCGTCGGCGGCACCACCCTCATCGTCGGTGCGATCAACGCGCAGGTGGAGACCGACCTGCGCACCGGCGAGACCATCGCGCTGCCGATCGCGCTGCTCATCATGGTGCTCGTGTTCGGCGGGTTCCTCGCCGCCGCGATGCCGATGGCCGGTGCGCTCGCGTCGATCGCGGGCGGCCTCGCCGTGCTGCTCGGCTTCTCCTACCTGCTGGACCTCGACGCCTCCGTCGTCAACGTCGTGACGCTGCTGGGCCTCGGGCTGTCCATCGACTACGGGCTCCTGATCGTCTCCCGGTTCCGGGAGGAGCTGCACCAGCTCGTCGACACGGACGGCGGCGCAGGCAGCAGGCGGCGTCGCGGCGACGGGGCGGTCATCCACGCCCTGGAGCGCACCATGGCGACGGCCGGACGGACGGTGACGTTCTCCGCGGTCATCGTCGCGATCGCCATCGCGGGCCTGCTCGTGTTCCGCCCGCAGATCCTGCGTGCCATCGGCGCCGCCGGCGTCGCGGTCATCGTCGTGGCGGTCGCGACGGCCCTCACGCTCGTCCCCGCCCTCCTCGTGCTCGCCGGCCGCCGGCTCATCAAGCCCAGCGTGCTCTCCCGGATCCCCGGGCTGCGGTCGATCCTCGCCCGCACCGCCGACGTGCAGTCCGAGGAGGGCGCGTTCTCCCGGAGCACGGCGCGGGTGCAGCGCCACCCGTGGCTCGTCCTGGTCGGCTCGCTCGGCGTGCTCGGCCTGCTTGCGCTGCCGCTCGCCCACATCGAGCTGCGCAACTCGACCACCGAGCTGCTGCCCGCCGGCAGCACGCAGCGCGAGTTCGTCGACCTGCTCGCCGACCAGTACCCGGCGTCCACGACACCGGCGATCACCGTCGTCGCACAGACGACCCTCGAGGAGGCGACCGCCTGGACCGCGACGCTCGAGGACGTCGACGGCGTCGCGTCGGTGGACCCCCCGTCCGTCCTCGGCTCGTACGTCGTGATCGGCGTCCGGCCTGACACCGACGACCCGGGCGGTGCGGCTGCCCGCTCGGTCGTGCAGGACCTGCGCGCCCTCGACGCCCCGTTCCCGACCTGGGTCACCGGTCAGGCCGCCACCGAGATCGACTTCACCGCCGCCCTCCTGGACCGGGCACCGCTCGCCATCGGCATCGTCGCCGCGGCGACCCTGGTGCTGCTGTTCCTCATGACCGGATCCGTCGTGGTGCCGGTCAAGGCGCTGCTCACGAACGCGATCTCCCTGGCCGCGTCGCTCGGCGTGCTGGTCTGGGTGTTCCAGGACGGGCACCTGTCCGGCCCGCTCGGGTTCACGTCGACAGGCGGGATCGAGACGTACGTCGTCGCGCTCGTCATCGCGTTCGCGTTCGGCCTGGCGATGGACTACGAGGTGTTCCTGCTCTCCCGGATCAAGGAGCTCTACGACGGCGGGCTGCCCAACGACGAGGCCGTGCGGCTCGGGCTGCAGCGCTCCGGGCGGATCATCACGTCGGCGGCCGCGATCGTCATCGTGGTGTTCGCCGGGTTCGTCGCGGGGCAGATGCTGGTCATCAAGGAGGTCGGCTTCTCGCTCGCCGTGGCGGTCCTCGTCGACGCCACGCTCGTCCGGCTGCTGCTCGTGCCCGCGACGATGACGATCCTCGGCAAGGCCAACTGGTGGGCGCCGAGGTTCCTGCGCCGGCTGCACGCCCGGTTCTCGATCGCGCACTGAGGGGCTCCGGTGTCCGACCGTCTGCGCACCACCCCCGGGGGCACGCCGGGCACGTTCGCGCTCCGCCTCGTCGTCGCGATGGTGCTGACCGCCGTGGCTGCCCTGCTGCTGCTCACGGTCGTGCTGGTCGCCCTCGGACCGCGGGACGACCCGTCCGTGACGTTCGGGTGGGTCTACCAGGCGATGGTCGTGGCCGTGGCCGCCGTGTGCATGCCGAGGCTGTGGCGATGGGTCGCCGGCGCGCGGCCGCGCGACATCACGCCAGTCCTGCCGCCCGAGGAGGAGCCGGTGCCCGGTCCGCACGAGGGCCTCTCCGGGGAGGTGCCGCCGCCTCGACGCTGGTGACGCGACGCGTCACGCAGGCGGCCGGTCCGCCCCGACCGGCCCGTACGACGCGAGCTCGGCGTCGAGCGCGAAGCCGAGCCGGCCGTAGAGCCGCCGCGCCACCGTGTTCTGCGCGTACATGCCGAGGCTGACGAACGCCGCCCCTTCGCCGAACGCCTGCCGGACCGCCGCGCTCGTGAGGGCCGACCCGACGCCCGCGGACCGCGCCTGCGGGACGACGCCCAGCCCGTGCACGTGCCAGGACACGACGCCGGAGCCGGACCGGCGCAGCGTCGCCCCGACCACGCCGGCCAGGCCGTGCGGGCCGTCCACGCCCCACCAGCCGACCTCTCCCGGCCGGGTCGGGTCCGCGGACGTCTCGGGGTTCCCGTCGGCCAGGCACGCGCGGATCGCGTCGGCCTCGGCCACCCGGTCGAGCCGCCGCACGGCCGGCTCGACCGGGTGGACCGGCGGTGCCTGGTCGGTCGAGAACCAGTCCCACACGGAGAACGGCGCCAGGCCGAGCGCCGCGAGCGTCTCGTCAGGCACGGTCGCGCCGCGGGCCACGTTCATCCACCCGGCGCGGTCGACGAAGCCGGCCCGAGCCAGCGGCGCCCCGGCCTCGTGCCGGCGCGCGACCGCGTCCCGCACGAGGCGCTCCACGTCCTGCGCGGCGCCGAGCGCCAGGACCTGAGGGCCGTGCGGCGACGGCGACGCCAGCAGCACCGCGCGGTCGTCGCCGACCACGGCGGCGTCCTCCCATCGTGCGTCGACGCCCGCGAGCATCCGATGGTCCCGCCACACCCCAGGCAACCGGTCGAGCAGCGTGGTCACGCGGTCGGCTGCTCCCCCGCTGCCGACGGCGTGGCCGGCTTCGGCTTCGCGTCCACGCCCGCCTCACGGCGCTGCTCGGGCGTGATAGGTGCCGGTGCCGCCGTCAGCGGGTCGTAGCCGCCGCCCGACTTCGGGAACGCGATGACGTCACGGATGGACTCCGACCTCGTCATGAGCGCCACGATGCGGTCCCAGCCGAACGCGATGCCGCCGTGCGGCGGGGCGCCGAACTGGAACGCGTCGAGCAGGAAGCCGAACTTCTCCTGCGCCTCGGCCGGACCGATGCCCATGATCTCGAAGACGCGCTCCTGCACGTCCCGGCGGTGGATACGGATCGAGCCGCCGCCGATCTCGTTGCCGTTGCAGACGATGTCGTACGCGTAGGCCAGGGCCTTGCCCGGGTCCTGCTCGAACGTGTCGATCCACTCGGGGGTCGGTGACGTGAACGCGTGGTGCACGGCCGTCCAGGCGCCGCCGCCGACCGCGACGTCGTCGTCCTCGCCCGTGGGCTTGAACAGCGGTGCGTCCACGACCCAGACGAACTCCCAGGCGTCCTCGTCGATCAGCCCGCCACGGCGGCCGATCTCGAGGCGGGCCGCGCCGAGCAGCGCCCGCGCCTCGCTGACCGACCCGGCCGCGAAGAAGATCGCGTCGCCCGGGCTCGCCCCCACGGCCGCCGCGAGCCCGGCCCGCTCGGCGTCCGTGATGTTCTTCGCGACGGGTCCGCCGAGCTCGCCGTCCTCGCCCACGGTGACGTACGCGAGGCCCTTGGCGCCGCGCTGCTTCGCCCAGTCCTGCCAGGCGTCGAAGCCGCGGCGCGGGGTCGCGGCGCCACCCGGCTGCACGACGGCGCCGACGTACGGGGCCTGGAACACCCGGAACGGCGTCTCGCGGAAGTAGTCGGTGAGCTCGGTGAGCTCGAGCCCGAATCGGAGGTCGGGCTTGTCGCTGCCGTAGCGCGCCATCGCGTCCGCGAACGTCATGCGGCGGATCGGCGTCGGGATCTCCACGTCGATCAGGCGCCACAGCGCCACGACGATCTGCTCGCCGAGGGCGATCACGTCGTCCTGCTCGACGAAGCTCATCTCGACGTCGAGCTGCGTGAACTCCGGCTGCCGGTCGGCACGGAAGTCCTCGTCCCGGTAGCAGCGGGCGATCTGGTAGTACCGCTCGAGGCCGCCGACCATGAGCAGCTGCTTGAACAGCTGCGGCGACTGCGGCAGGGCGTACCAGGAGCCGGGCGCGAGCCGCGCGGGGACCAGGAAGTCGCGGGCGCCCTCGGGCGTGGAGCGGGTGAGGGTCGGGGTCTCGACCTCGACGAAGTCCTGCGCGTCGAGGACCGCACGGGCCGCCTGGTTGGCCTTCGCGCGCAGCCGCATGGCCCGGGCGGGCGCGGGCCGGCGCAGGTCCAGGTAGCGGTGCTTGAGGCGGGCCTCCTCGCCGACCGGCTCGTCGAGCGACGACGACACCTGGAACGGGAGCGGCGCGGCCTCGTTGAGCACGACGACCTCGGCGGCGACGAGCTCGACCTCGCCCGTCGCGAGGTGCGGGTTCTCGTTGCCCTCGGGCCGGCGACCGACGACGCCCGTCACCTTCAGCACGTACTCCGCGCGCAGGCCGTGCGCCACCGCCTCGTCGCGGATGACGACCTGGGCGATCCCCGACGCGTCCCGCAGGTCGACGAACGCCACACCGCCGTGATCACGACGACGGTCCACCCAGCCCGTGAGGGTGACGGTGGTGCCGATGTGCTCGGCTCGCAGCGAGCCGGCCGTGTGGGTGCGGAGCACGGAAGATCCTTCGGGGTCGGAGGTGAGGGACGCCCGTCGGGCGCCCGCACGATCCTAGTGCCCGCGCCGACCGGGGTCCTCGTGGAAACGTCGGCTGCCGGCCGTCGTCGACGACCTCGCACGGGTGACGCCCGAATGGCGGCAGACCGGCGCACACGAGGGCGAATCGTGGCAAGGTAGACCGGTCCGACCACCGACCACAAGGAGCCGAACCATGGCCTTGACCGCCGAGCTCTCGACCCTCGAGACGCTGTACCAGACGCTCAAGAGCAACGTCACGAACGCCTACGAGATCCGCACCTCGACGGACCGTGACCTGTCCAACGCGGTCTGGGAGACGCCGAACGCCGAGTCCTTCCGCGCGGCTTGGGAGCAGTTCCGCCCGCACCTGCAGAAGTTCGAGGAGACGCTCGCCGCCGCCGCGAGCGACGTCGCGAACAACCACAACAACAACGCCGCCGTCAACGGCGTGAGCGACGCCCCGCACCTCGCGCCCGTCTCGCCGCACTGACGCGTCGACCGTTCGCCAGAAGACCCCCGGCCGCACCGCGGCACGGGGGTCTTCTGCGTCTGTCGGGCCCTGCTGGTCAGGAGCCCGACGTCACGAGCGTCTGCACCTCGGCGACGGGCACCGCGCCCGCGACCCACGGCGACGTGAGGGTGTCCGGCAGGCCGGGGATCGTCAGACGGGTCCCCGCGTTCTCGTAGCGCACGTCGTACACCAGCCGGATCCGCGCGGTGTAGCTCGGCACCCCGTGGGCGGCCGGCTCCCGCGCGGACGACCGGGTGTACTCGTGGCTGCAGTCGCTTCCCGACGTCACGGCGAACGGGCAGGTGAAGGTGCCGGACCCGTCACCCGGGTCGACCTCGAGGTGGTCCGGGGCGCCGATCGCCACCACACCCAGCGCCGAGTCGCCGACGATCTCGCCGGCCGTCGCCGCGTCGGCCCAGAACCAGGTCGGCAGCCCGACAATCGCCTCGCCCGGCGGGTTGAACGCGACGGTGAACGCCGGGGTGGCCAGCCGGCCGTAGGCGCGCTGCGCGAGCTCCTGCAGCGACGGCCCCGGTGGCTCGTACCAGGACCACGTCGTCAGCGTGCCGGTCGGGTCGGGGTCGCAGTACTGGAACGTGTAGATCGCCTCGGGCGACGGCCGGGTCTCCTCGGGCCACGTCGAGGGGTCGAGCGCGGAGGGAACGTTCGCCCAGCACGCGGAGGTCCCGACGCAGTAGGTCGCCAGACCGGTGAGCGTGCAGGTGGGGGTGTTGTCGCCCCCGCCGCCCGGGCTCCCGCCGTCGTCGTCGCCGGGGCACGTGACGACGAACTTCAGCTTGCCGTCGGGCCCGGGCACCTGCACCACCGTGCACCCCGGCGGCGGGTCGGCGGCGGCAGGCGCGGCCACGACGACGGCGCCGCCGAGCATCGCCGCCAGGACGACGAGCACCGCGGCGGTGCGCGTCCGCAGCCACGTCAGCACGTGAGGTCCGCCGGGGCGGCTTGCGTGCCGGTGACGATCCAGCCGGTCTCGGTGCGACGCAGCACGACGCCACCGGGCAGGACCTGCGGCACGGAGGGGTCGGCCGTCACCCCGGAGACGCCCCAGTCGCTGTTGTCCACGCAGGCGAGCACCGTGGCCGTGTCACCGTCCACCGTCACCGTCTCCTTCGAGAACGTCGGTGCACCCTCCCGGACGATGCCGAGGTCGCGGTACTGCTGCGCCGTCGCGATCTCCTCCTCGACGACCTGCCCCTCGGCGACCCCGGCGAAGAGCTGGCGGTCGGGGTTCCCCTGCTCCGCCTGCACCACCGCGTCCCAGTACGCGCGGTAGGCGGCGAGCACCGCTGCTTCGTCGGTCGGCGTCGGGCTCGGCTTGCCGGTGGCCTTCGTCGTCGTGGGAGCCGAGCTCGTGCTGCTCTCCGCGGGCGTCCCCGTGCACCCCGTGAGGGCCACGAGCACGGCGATGACGGGGGCAGCAGCGAGGAACGGACGAGCAGGCATGCGCCCGACGATACCGGGAGATTCCGCTCCGCCCACGTCGAACGGTCCGCCGGCGACCCCGACGCGGGTGCTACCCCGCACCGGCCCCCGCGGCGGGCACCTGGACCCACTCCCAGGCACCGGCACGAACCCGCAGGCCGCGGCCCACGGGCACCGCCGCCCCGACGGAGCGCGGCAGGCGCGCACCCAGGATGTCGCCGTCGGCCGACGAGCGGGGCGACAGGATGAGGCCGGAGCGGGACTTGCGGATGGTCGCGGTGACACCGCGGTACATGCCGCTCACCTCGTCGATCCCGCACGCCACCGCGATCGCGTCGCCGCTGTCGCGGATCTGCTTGAGGTAGTCGTCGGCCACCTGGGACAGCGCGTGCTCGCCGCCGAGCACCTCGAAGTCGTCGACGACCAGGAGGCGCCGGCCGCCCGAGTCGAGCGCCGCGCGGAGCTCGTCGGCCGTGGAGTCGGCGGTGAGGACGGCCCGCACCCCGGTCCGGCCCGCGAGATCGCGCAACGGGCTGCGGCGCGGTGCGACGACGGTGACGACCCACCGGTGGTCCAGTGCGTGCGTGATCGTGGCCAGGAGGGCGGTGCTGCGCCCCGACCTCGGCGGACCGACCACGAGGTAGCCCGGCCCGTCGTTCTCGACGTCATGGTGACGCACGGCGAGCGTGTCGCCGCCCACGCCGACCAGGAGCTCGCCGGGCAGCGCCGGGCCGTCGGCCAGGGCGAGCGCGTCCTGCCAGCCCAGCGTGGCGGGGAGCTCGTCGACCCGCGCGGGTCGGCGCGCCGAGGGCATCGGCCCGGCGGCGTCCCGGGCGTCCGCCGCGAGCCGCTGCAGCGCGGCGACCTGCGCGGTGCCTGACCCGTCGGCGTCGAGCAGGGCGAGCTGCAGCTCGACCGGGTGCTCGGCGCTGCGGAACGCCCGCCCCGGCGCCATCCGGGTCGGCACGTCCCGCTGCCGGAGCCCGACGAGCGAGAAGTCGTCGGCGGACGGCATGCGCAGCATCACCCGGTCCTCGAAGGCCATGCCCATGCGCCCGACGAGCGTCGACCTGTCCCCCGACACGACGGCCCGCAGCCCCACGGCGAGCCCTTCGCGCAGCAGCGCGACGACCTGCTCGATCATCGCGCCGCCGTCGGACTGCTCGTACGCGGCGACGAAGCCCTCCCAGCGGTCGAGCAGGAGGAGCAGGTACGGCAGGCGGTCGTCGGGCGCGGCGCTCGCGCGCTGCTCGGTGATGTCCGCGTGGCCCTGCGCGGCGAGGAGCTGCTGGCGCCGCGACACCTCGCGGCCGAGGAGCGCGAGCAGCCGCCGCAGCCGGTCGGGCTGGTCACGCGTCACGACCGCACCCGTGTGGGGCATCGTGAGCAGCGGCAGCAGCGCCCCGTTGCCGCAGTCGATCCCGTACAGGTGCACGTCGTACGGCGACGCCACGCGCGCGACCCCGGCGGCGAGCAGCCGCAGCGCGCTGGATCGGCCCGACCGGGTCTGGCCGACGACGGCGAGGTGCCCGCCCCCGACGAGGTCCCAGCTCGCGATCTCCTGCCGCTGCATGCTCGGCAGGTCGGCCATGCCCAGCGGCAGCGGCGGCAAGGTCCCCCGCACCGCGTGCCCCTCGACGACGTCGTCGAGCAGGACGACCTCGGGGAGCTCGGCGAGCCACGGGCTCGGCTGCCGGGCGACGCCGGCCAGGGCGGTCGCCTCGGTCACGGACCGCACCAGCGTCGCGAGGTCCGTGGGTGTCTCGATGCCGTCCTCGTCGGCGGAGGTGCGCGCGGGTGCCGGCCCGCCCAGGGTCGGCCAGGCGAGGTCGCGCACCAGCACCGCCGCCGGGCCCTCGCCCGGCGGCCGGCCACCGACCCGCGCCGACTGGAACGGCACCAGCTGGGAGTGGCCGGTCCGCGCGTACGCGCGACCGGGGACCGACGGGTCGATCTGCGCCGCCAGGTCCGACTCGATGACGTCCTGGCTGTCGCCGCCGTCGGTGACACGCAGCGCGATGCGCAGGTTGGTGTTCGACTTGATCTCCGCGCTCACCACCCCGGCGGGCCGCTGGGTGGCGAGCAGCAGGTGCACGCCGAGCGAGCGGCCGCGGCGGGCGATGTCGACCAGGCCGGTGACGAAGTCCGGCAGCTCGGCGACCATCGCGGCGAACTCGTCGATCACGAGGAGCAGCCGGGGCATCGGCGGGTCGTGCTCCGTGCGGGCCGCGACGTAGTCGTCGATGTCCTTCGCACCCGCGTCGGCGAGCTGGTGCTCGCGGCGACGGAGCTCCGCGCCGAGCGACTCGAGCGCCCGGGTCGTGAGGTGCCCGTCGAGGTCCGTGACCATGCCGACGGTGTGCGGGAGGTGGGCGCAGTCCTTGAACGCGGCGCCACCCTTGTAGTCGACGAGCACGAACGTCATCTCGTCGGGCCGGTTGCCCGCGGCGAGCGAGGCGATGAGGCTCTGCAGCAGCTCGGACTTGCCGGAGCCCGTGGTGCCGGCGACCAGGCCGTGCGGCCCGTCCGTGCGCAGGTCGACGGCGAACGGCCCGTCGGCACCTTCGCCGATGACGGCACGGGTCGTGCGACCTCCGGCCCGCCACCGCGCGGCGATCGCCTCCGGCGTCACCGGGTCCAGACCGAGCACCGGGAGCAGGCGGCTCGTGCGCGGGATGCTCGACGCGGCGCCCACGGCGCTCACGTCGTGCACCGGCGCGAGCGCCCGCGCGACGCGTTCGCACCACGCCGGCCCGACGAGGTCCGCACGGACCGCCTCGACGAGCCCCCGGCCCGTCTGCTCGACGCGCAGAGCGCCGTACGCGGTGCTCACGACCGTGCGGCACTCCTCGGGCAGGAGCGTCACGTCGTCGTCGAGGCACAGGAACGTGATCCCGTGCGCGGGCCCGTCGCGCAGCAGCCCGACCATCCCGGGCAGGAGCCGCAGGGCACGCGACCCGTCCAGCACGACGACCACGTCGGCGCGGGCCCGCATCCCGTCGGCCGCCGCCTCGCGGCGTGCGTCGAGCAGTGCGACCAGCTCGGCGACCCGACGGCCCGTGCTGTCGTCGTCGCTCCCGACGCGGGCCACCGGGCCCCCGCCGGTCGGCCGGACGTGCGGCAGCCAGCGCACCCACGCCCACCGGTCCGACGCCGGCTGCGCGGCGAGCACCACGATGCCGAGGTCGGCGGGGCTGTGCCACGCGGCGAGCTGCCCGACGACGCCGGCGGCCAGCCGCTCCGCCACGCCGTCCCGGGCCGCGATGCCGACCACGCCCGACTCGGCGAGCGAGACGGTGACGGGGACGTCGGGCGCCGTCCAGGTGAGCGTGCCCTCGTGGCGCTCGCGCGCGGGGTCGGTGAGCACGACGGCGCTCGGCAGGTCCGCCGTGCCGACCCGCGCCGTCAGCCAGTCCGCGTCGCCGACGCGTCGCTCCCAGAGGCGGGACCGGGGCCCGGTGGCCTGGAGCAGCACCTCTGCGGGGTCCGGTGCCGCGCGCCGACGTGCCTCACGCTCGGCGAGGAGCGCCTCGAACGCCGCCTCCTCGACGCGCGCGCGCCGGGCGCGGTGCTCCGCCACCTGCTCCTTGTAGCGCGTGCCGGACGACCGGCGGCCCTGCCACCAGTTCGCGATCATCATCAGCGGGGACAGGGCGACGAACAGCAGCGTGTAGATCTTCTGGGTCACGAGGTACATGCCCAGGCCCATGACCATCGGGGCGATGACGACGAGCACCGGGATCGGCTGCCGGGCCGGCCGCTGCGGCTCCTTGGGCAGCGAGAACTCCGTCGTGAGCGGAGCCGGGAGCATCCGGGGCGGCCGGTTGAAGTCCATCGTCGCGCCGGCGGGGCTGCGGGACAGCGACGCGTCGGGCGCGGTCGGCACGGACACCTCGAGCAGGCAGGACCCGACGGCGAGCGTCAGGCCCGGCTCCCAGGTGGCGGGCTCGACGAGCGGCTGACGGTCGAGCTCGACGACGCCACGGTCGGCCGACGGGTCCACGGACAGCCGGTCGGACTCGGGCTCGGCGGGCGCCGAGCGCCTGCCCGCGCGCGTCGCCACCGTCGCGGCACCGCCGCCCCGTCGGCGGACGACCACGGGACCGTCGAGCGGGCGCACGCGGTCGGGTGCCGGCACGCGCTCGCCGGCAGCACCACCGGTCGCCGGCTGCGCGACGACGGTGCCGTCCGGCGCCACGTCGAGCAGCACCTGCTCGGCGGCCTCGAGCTCGACCGACGCGCCGGCACCCGCACCCACCAGGTGCCGCCCCGGACCCAGCCGGCGCACGGTGCCCGCACCGGGGCCCGACACCACGCGGACGTCGACGACGCCCGTCGGCTCGTCGAGCGTCCACGCGAGCGGGGCGCCGAGCCCGACGAGCGCACCGTGCCGCAGCGCGCCGTCAGCCACGAGGTGCGCCGGGTCGAGCTCGGTGGCCCCCACGAACAGGGCCGGTGCCTCCGCCAGCGTCGTCGGACCCGCGGCCCGCGAGCCGGGGCCGTCGACGACCACCCCGAGGCGCCGGCCGGTGTCCCGCACCCAGGGACGACCTGCCGGCCCGCCGGCCGCCGGGACCGCCGCGGCGAGGCGCCCGGCGAGCGCCCCGACGGTCACGTCGTCGTCGCAGTCGACGACGACGTCCTGCAACGGCCCGTCGGGCCCCCGGCCGACGCTCAGCAGCAGTCGCACGTCGCCCCGCTCATGCCGAGCCGGGCGCGGCGCGGCCCGTGTCGGACGGCACGAGCTCCTCGAGCAGCGCGACGGTGGGCGCGCCGATCTCGGCGACGCCCGCGGCGTGCAGCGTCGCCTCGAGGTCCGCGGCGACCTGGCGCACGTCGTCGGCGCCCTGCACCGCGGCGGAGCGCAGCACGTCGCGCCAGAGCAGCTCCTCGGTCGGCGCCACGCCCAGGCCGGACCACGCGGCGGCGCGTGCGCCGTCCGGGTCGTCGTCGAGCGAGCAGAGGACCGCGAGCCGGTGCGCGGCGTCGACGAGCAGGTCGCGGGCCACGCGCTCGAGCCGGACCCGGGCGAGCCAGGCGTACTTCCCGGGGGGACGGCGGGCCAGCACGCCGCCCTGGACGAGACGCAGCGCCGCCGCCAGGTCCCGGCGCTCGGTGGCGCGGTCGGTCGCGGTCCGCGCCCGGGCCAGCAGCGAGTGCACCACGTCCCAGTCGAGGACGACGTCGGGCCCGAGGTGCAGGCGCCCGTCGTCCCGGAGCCGCAGGTGCGGGTGGCCGTGCGCGTCCGTGCCGAGCCAGGCCCGGGCGCGCTCGACCGTGGCGTCCCGCACGGCGGGCGTGACGCCACCCGGCCACAGGGCCGCGCCCAGCACCGTCGGGTGGACCCCGTCGGGCTGCAGCGCGAGGTGGACGACGAGCTCGGTGCACAGCGCGACCCGCTCCGGCTCGATGGCGCGCGCGGCCTCGACGAGCGGCGCGCCGAGCACGCGGACCCGGACGGGTGCGGCCGCCAGGTCGGCGGGCTCCAGCGGGCGCGGCGCGGGCGGCACGTCGGGACGGGTGACGTTCTCCTCGAGCTCGGCCGCGGCCCGGGGGTCGAGGGGCGTGGGCGGCTCCTCCGAGAGCAGCTCGGCGACGGACGCCGCCTGCTGCGCGCTCAGCCGGTTCGCCCGCACCGCGAGGTCCAGCACACCGAACGTCAGAGTGCCGGCCTCGTCGACCACCAGGCGCCAGCGTGCGCCGGGCAGGTCCCCCGCGCACACGAGCCCGAGCGGGGCCCGCCGCTGCGTGGAGGTCAGCCGGAGCAGCTCGTCGGCGGTCGACGCGTCGGGCAGCGCACCCAGCACCACGTACTCGGGCACCCAGGCGCCCCGGCCCGGGGTGCGCAGGCGACCACTGAGGACGTCGGCACCGAGCACGTCCGGCTGCCGCTCCTCGAGCGCGGGCACGGCGTCACGGGCGGTCCGCACGGAGCGGTAGCGCCGCGGTCCGAGGGCCGCGAGACCGCCGTGCAGGTCGACGCCCGTCACGCGCAGGTCGTCGGACCACGGGTTGCTCGCCAGCTCGGCGGCGAGGGCCGCGACGACGTCGCGTGCCGCCGTGGGGTCGCCGACCACGCTGATCGGCCCCTGAGCGGCCTCGAGGTCGACGAGGACGTCGACGCCCGCGTCGTCCCGGCCGATCGAGACGAGACCGGGGTACGGCGCGGGCACCCCACGGGGGGCGACCGGCCGGTGGGTCGCGGCGTCGAGCGTCCAGCGACGCCCGTCGGCGGACGACGTCCACGGGTGGGGCGGGTGGACGTCGGGCGGCGCGAGGTGGAGCACGACCGCGCTGTCCCCCACCTGCACGGCGTACAGGTCGGGCAGCGCCCGACCGGAGACCTGGACCGCACCCGAGAGCTGGCGCAGCGCACCGTCGAGAAGAACAGCGCGGGCGGCGTCCGCGCCGACGCGCAGCGCCACCTCGAGCTCCACGGCCTCGTCCGACGGCTCGGGCGTGCGACGACGCCGCCGCAGCCGGTCGACGGCGACGAGCAGCCCCGCGGCGAGCAGCGCGGACCCCGCGAGGGCCCCGATCCCCGAGACGCGGTCGCTGCCCTGCTCGACCGAGGCGGCCGGGCCGTCGGACGGCTGGGAGGGCACCGCGGCGGCGTCCGTGGCGGGCGCCTCGACGGGGGCGACCGGCACCGGCGCGACCGCCTCGGCCGGCGCCACGGCGACCACGCGGTCGACCCCGACGGCGTCCTCCGGGACGACCAGCAGCCAGTTCGGGTAGATGAGCCGCGCGAGGGACAGCTCGTGCCCGTCGGGCTGGTCGCGGCCCCTGTTGAGCTCGAAGATCTCCTGGTACCGCCGCCCGTCGCCGAGCGTGCGCTCCGCGATGTCCCAGAGGTTGTCGTGGTAGCGCCCCTCGGGCGGCTGCACCACGTACACGCGCTTGCCCACGAGCTCCGCGCCCTCGTCCGCGTCGAGCGTCATCCCGCCGAGCTGGTAGGTCACGCCCTGGGCCACCGACGTCGCCTCGACCGGCGCGTCCGGCTGTGCGACCGTCGCCGCGACCTCACCGGCGACCGCCGGCGCGGTGATCGCGACCGTCGAGGACAGGTGCTCCTGGATCAGCGGGGTCACGACGGCGTTCGCCTGGCCCGCCGCGGTGAGCAGCAGCAGCACCGACGCGACGAGCGTGCGGGCGACCCGCTGGCTCGGGCCGGCGAGCGGGACACGTCGTGGCAGGCCCACGCCGGCGACGGCGGAGCGCACCTCCACGAGCACGCAGATCGTGAACTGCAGCCAGGCCAGCCACACGATCCACACGAGGACCGCGAGGACCTGCTCGACGCCGATCGTGCCGGCGAGCTGCTCCCGGGTCGGCCAGGACGTCGGGAGGTGCGGCGCCCCGCCGAGGGCGAGGAGCGCCACCGGCACGCCGACGACGAGCGCGAGGAGCACGAGGAGCGCGGCGACCCCGGTCCAGCGCGACCCGGTGCGTCCCTGCGCGGGGTCGTCGCTGACGAAGCGTCCCGGCCCGGTCCGTCGGGACGGGTCGCGGTGCACGTCGGTGCTCATGGTGCCTCCGGTGGTGCGATCTCGTCCGTGACGCCGACCGCGACGCGAGCGGTGGCGGAGCCACTGACGTGGAACGAGTTGATCATGATGAGCGAGAGCAGCGCGGTGGGCACGTCGCGCTCGACGGTGACCGTCACCCGCTCGTCGTCGGCGGTGGCGGTGACGTCGGCCGCGGGGTACCCCAGCCCCACGAGGTAGTCGACCGCGGCGGGCCGGGCCGCGTCCGGGTCGATCCTGACACCACCACCGTCCCGCAGGAGCGCCTTGTCGACCTGGTTCGCGCCCGCGCGGGCGGCCTGCTCGGCGTCGTCCGTGATCGTCGCCCGGGCGTTCACCGCACGGCCGCCGTCCACGACCAGCCCGGCGACCACCATGAGGACGACGATCAGCCCGACCACCAGCACGGACGCCGCGCCGGTGTCGTCGCCGCCCGAGCGGAGGCGCCGCTGCAGCCTGCTCGGCGCGCGGTTCACGGCGTCCCCCCGGTCCGGCGGTACGTGTCGAGCGGCGTGCTGCTGCTCGCGGAGACGCTCGCGCTCCCCTCCAGCCCGATGAGGCCGAGGTTCGCCCACGACACGTCGCAGCGGACCCGGACCGTCACGGTCTCGCCGGCCTCGAAGACCCCGGTCAGCTCCGCGGGGTCGCACTCGAGCGTGGACGGCACGCTCGCGGCCGCACTCGTCTGGGCCGCCGTCCGCGCGGACGCCTCGTCGCGCGCGAACGACGCCGCCCGCGCACCCTCACGGGCGGCCGCCTGCGCGGCACCCTCGGCCGACACGTACCGCCCGAGCGCGACCACCAGGAGCATGACCAGCACCAGGGCCGGCACGAGCACGACGATCTCGACCGCCATCGAGCCCTCGTCGCGGCCCGACGCGTCCGGCTCCCCCCGGTGCTGCCTCACAGGTCCGCCCGGAACGACTCGACCTGGCCCTCGACGTGCGCCTCGACGTGCGGCACGAACCCGGGCACGAGCTCGACCGCCCGCCCGCGCACGGTCGCGCGGACCGTCTGCGCGTCCACGAGCACCACGTCCACCGTCACGTCCGTCAGGCCCTCGCCGCCCACGGTCGTCGCGTACCGGACACCACGGGCCTCGGCCTCGGCCAGCGCCTCCGGCGTGCCCCCACCGGTGCGCGCGACCCGCGCCGCCTCCCGGGCCGTCGCGCCCGCGACGTCGTTGCCGTACCAGGACAGCGCGAACTGCACGATCAGGAACGTCACCAGCATCAGGACCGGCGTGTACATCACCAGCTCGACGGACGACGCCCCACGATCGCGGTGCCCCGGCGCACGGCGCGCGTGCCGGGGCTCAGGACGAGCCTTGGTCATCAGTTCCCGCCGGTGCCGCCACCGCCGCCACCGCCGCCACCTGCCGGGGCGTCGGGGATCTTGATGCTGTCGGCGCGCGACTTCACGAGGTTGTAGATCACGAGGCCGACCGCGGCGGCGAGCGCCACGAGGATGCCGGTGATGATCACCCACTCGATCGCGGACGCACCGCGGTCGGGTGCGCTGCGCGCACGGTCCATGCGGATCTGGAGCTGCAGACCCAGGAAGCCCCAGGGGGTCGAAGGGTCGAGTGTCATGCTGTTCCTCTCGGATGGCCGGGCGGCCGGGGAGCCGCCCGGGACGTCGTTCTGGCGTGCGCTACACGTCCCCGATGACCGTCTTGATCGCCGGGTACACCAGGAAGATCAGGAAGCCGACGCACAGCAGGAGCTGCGCGACGAGCATCGACTGGGAGCTCTCGCCGGCCCGGCCCTCGGAGTCGGCGAGCTCGCGCCGCCGCATGGACCCGGCCCGCGCGGACAGCGACTCGCGCACGCGGGCACCGTCCTCCGCGACGAGCGCGAGCGCGGACGCGAGGTCGCGGAGCTCGTCGATCCGCAGCTCCTCGCCGAGCCCACCCAGCGCGGACCACGGCGTCTGCCCACGGAGGCGGGCCGCACCGAGCGCGTTGCGGATCCGCACCATCGCCCAGCTGTCCGAGATCTCGGACGCGCTCTGCAGCGCCTCGGGCACACCACGACCACCCGCGAGGCTCATCGCGACGAGGTCGAGGAACGACCCGACGACGTGCCGGAAGTCGCGGCGCCGTGCGCGGGCCTGCGACCGCAGCATGATCGTCGGCACGACCGCCGCGACCAGCGGCACCACGATCGCGAGCAGCACCGGCACGTTGACACCGACCCCGATGCCGGCCAGCACGAGCACCGCCATGACCAGCAGCTCCGCGAGGAACGCCCCGACCGCGGCGAGCACCGTCGCCGCGACGTGCACGTCGAGCGGCCGCCCCACGACGGCCAGGTCCGAGCGCAGCGACCCGAGCTCGATGCCGCTGCTGCTCAGGGCGCCGACGAACGGCCGGCCGAGCTCGTGCAGCCAGTGCGAGCCGGCGGCCCCCGCGGGGTCGCCGGCGAACGCGTCGCGCCGGGCCCGCTCCTGCACGCGCTCGTGGTCGAGGCGGGCGAGCGCACCGGCCGGGCGGCGGGCCGGCGGGGCGAGCACGAACACCAGGGCGAGGGCCCCGAGCCCCACGAGGGCCCCGCCGAGCAGCGCGCCGGTCACCGGTCCGCCTCCGACACCAGGAACCGCGCGGGCGTGTCGATGCCGGACAGCCGCTTCATCCACCAGAACCCGGCGGCGAAGCACGCGACCACGACCGCGAGCACCACCTGGCCCGTCGCGGTGCCGTACGGCGCGACGTACTGCGGGTTGAGCACGGTGAGCCCCACGATCATCACGACGGAGAACAGCATGACGATCTGCGCCGAGCGACGCGTCGCGCTGCGGCCCGCGGTGACGCGCTGGCGCATCTCGAGCTCGGCGCGGGCCGTCTCGGACAGCGACGTCAGCACCTGGCGCAGACCCGGGCCGCGCAGCTTGGCGTTGAGGATGAGGGCCGCGACCACCATGTCGGCGCTCGGGTCGTCGAGGTCGTCCGCGAGGCGGCGCAGCGCGACCGGCAGCGGCGTGCGCACGCGGAGGCGGTCGACGAGCATCCGCAGCTGCGGTCGCACGGCGGGCGACGCGGCGTAGGTGGTGGCCGGGATGGCCTGCTCCAGGCCGACGGCCCCGGCGATGGTGTCGCGCAGCGACTCGGTCCAGGCCGCGAGCCCCTCGAGGCGCGCCATCGACTCGCGCTCGGCGCGGGCGCCGCCGAGCAGCGCCGGTGCCGCGAGGACCGCCGCGCCGACGGCGACCGCCGCGACCGGCCATCGCGTCGCGATGAGCACCAGGAGCCCCGCGACGACCGCGAGGACCGAGCGCCGACCGAACCGCGACAACGAGCCGGGCCGGCCGGACCGGACCGTCGCGGCCTTCGACGTCGGGGTCAGCGCGAGCACGAGCAGGACCACGCCGGCGCCGGCGAGGGCGCCGCACGCGATGATGACACCGATCGAGCCCGGCATCATGCCCCCCGCGCGAACGCGTACGACGGCCGGTACCCGACCGCGGCGAGCTCGTCGAGGCAGGCGATCGGGGCCGCGGCGACGGCGACACCGTCCGCACCCGGCGCGAAGACCTCGCTGGACAGCACGCGCCCGTCGACGCCGTTGACCTCGCGGATGCTCGCGACGAACCGCCGCAGGCGCCCGCCCTCGTGGTACTCGTTGTGCTTCTGCACGAACACGACGAAGTCGATCGCACCCGCGATCAGCATCATGGTCGCCTCGACGGGGAGCCGCTCGACCGACTGGATCGCGTAGGTCGAGATGCGGTTGAACACCTCGATCGAGCTGTTCGCGTGGATCGTCGACAGCGAGCCGTCGTTGCCCTGGCTCATCGCGTTGAGCATCGTGACGATCTCGTCGCCCAGCACCTCGCCCACGATCACCCGGCTGGGGTTCATGCGCAGGCTGCGGCGCACGAGCTCGGCCATCGTGATGGAGCCGAGGCCCTCGGAGTTCGGCAGCCGCTCCTCGAACGCCACGACGTTCGGGTGCAGGTCGGCGAACTCCCCCAGCCCCAGCTCGAGCGCGCGCTCGACCGTGATGAGCCGCTCGACCGGCGAGATCTCGTTCGCGAGCGCGCGCAGCATCGTCGTCTTCCCCGCGTTCGTCGCGCCCGCGATCATGATGTTCTTGCGTGCGCCGACCGCGGCGGACAGGAAGGCCGCGACGTCGGGGGTCACCGACCCCAGCCGCACGAGGTCGTCGAGCATGACGCGCGAGAGCCGGGCACGCCGCACCGAGATGGCGGGCCGGGCGCACACGTCCATGACCGCCGACAGCCGGCTGCCGTCGGGCAGGCGCATGTCGAGCTGGGGGTTGGCCGAGTCGAACGGCCGGCTCGACAGCCCCGAGTAGGCGCCGAGGACCTGGACGAGCTCGACGAGCTCGTCGTCGGAGTCGGCGATCGGCTCGCGGCGCTCCTCCCGGCCGTCGGCGTACTGCACGAAGACCTGGTCGTACCCGTTGATGTCGATGTTCTCGATCTCGGGGTCGTCGAGCAGCGGCTGCAGCCGGCCGACGCCGTAGAGCGCCGCGTGGATGCCGGCGGCGATCTCCTCCTCGTCGTGCGGCGTCGGCGGGGTCCGTCCGGCGCCGAGCTCACCACGCGCGTGCGCGTCGAGCACACGGGAGATGACCGCGCGGGCGAACTGGCGCTCGTCCTCGGAGGACATCGGCGGCAGTCCGGCCGCGGCGTCGTCGCGGCGCTGCCGCGCCAGGACGTCGGCGACGTCCTCCCGCAGCCGGCGCACGAGGGCCTGGTCGAGCATCAGGTCGTCGTCCTCTCGGGGTGTCGGGACGGGCCGGTCATCGCAGCGCCCCGCGGTCGCGGGCGTCGACCCGCACCGAGCGGACGACGGTGGTGAGCTGGCGCACCGAGCGGACGAGCAGCGACCGGGCGACGGGCCGGTCCTTCCGCCCACCGATGACGTCGGCCGCCCGCGGGTCCTCGGCGACGGTCCCGATCACCGGCACGGCGAGCCCGCTGTGCGCGAGCAGGTCGGCGAGCTCGCGGCTGCTGCGGGAGTCCCGCGCGTCGGTCAGGACCGCGACGCCGACGGACGGGAACGCCCCGGCCGTCCCGAGCGACGCGAGCCAGGCCAGCCGCTCGCGCAGGTGGGCGTAGGCCTCGACCCGGGGACGGACGAGCAGCACGAGCGCGTCGGCGGCGGCGACGACCGGGAGCACCGGGCTGCCGACCGAGAGCCGGCCCACGTCGACGACGACGTCACCGGGGTGCGCAGCCAGGACGGAGCCCACCGCCGGCCACACCGGACCCATGCCCGCGACCTGGTCGGGCCGGGCGATGCCGGCCAGCACGGGCAGCCCGCCGTCGGTGACCTGCAGGTGCGGGTCGAGGGAGACTCCCTCGACGCCGCGGCGCGCCTCGACGGCGAGCGAGAGCAGGCCACGGTCGGGGTCGAGCGGACCGCCGCCCTGCGCGCTGCGCGCGACGAACGCGACGTCACCGCCTGCCGGGTCGGCGTCGGCCAGCACGGCTCCCCCTGGCCAGACCGACGCCATCACCCGCGCGGTCGTGGTCACACCGGGCGAGCCCTTCGCCGAGGCGAGCGCGACCAGCACGTCAGCCCTCCTCGTCGATCGGCGTGCCACGCTCGACGAGCACGACGGCCAGGTCGCCGGAGGCGGCCACGCCCGCCACCTTCGCGCCGTCCGCGCTGTCGACGTAGAAGGTGGCGACGAGGCCCCCGGACGATCCGGCGCCCGTGCCGGCGTCCCGGGCGGAGCTGACCCGGGCGCCGCGCACCAGCACGCTGCCGTCGCCGTCCGCCACGGAGACGAGGTCGACGACGTCACCGGCCTGCAGCCCGCTCGCGGGCACCCGGCCGGTGGCGAGCTGCGCGCCGACGGCGACGGAGCCCTCGGTGAGCGGCGCGTTCGTGGTGAGCATCGAGGAGTCCAGCAGCTGGCCCTTGGTCAGGCCGACGCGGGCGAACTGGCCGACGACCTCGTCGACCGCACCGGCCGGCACGAGGAGACCGCTGTCCGACGAGACCGGCGTGGACTGCAGGTCCCCCCGCGTCAGGGCGACCCCGGCAGGGACGTCGTTCACGAGCTGGAGCATGGGGACCCGCTCGTCGGCGCGGAGGGCGAACAACCCGGCGAGGGCCGCGCCGCCGACGATGAGCAGGACCGCGAGGGCGGCGAGGAGCGGTCGGCGCTCGCGCGGTGCGCGGGGCAGCCGGTCTCCCGTGGTGCCGGCGGCCGGGGCCAGCCCGCGGTCGTCGCGTGCCCGGCGGCGGGCGTCGACCGAGTCGCGGCCGTTCGCAGTCGTCGAGGTCGGCATCGTCGTGGGCTCCCCTGGTGGTTGGTTCGTCCTGATCGGTTTCGGGACGGACCGACTATAAGGGCACTCTCCGGGCTCGCGACCGGTCGTCCGGGTGGCCGCGTCCGTCTGGGTGAACGCTCAGAAGAGCGTCGGCTGGGCGACCTGCAGGTCAGGGACGGGAGGCGCCTGCCACGGCACGCTGCCCGACGGGTAGGAGCCCTCGCGGTGCGCCCGGTGACCGGCCCGGGACGCGAAGCCGTGCCGCACGAGCAGGGGGCGGGTCCGGTCCCCGAGCCAGCGCGCGTACTCCGCGGGGACCGTGGACCGCGGGCCGTAAAGCGCCTCGTAGCGGACCACGAGCTGCGGGTGGTGCTCGGCGAGCCAGGACAGGAACAAGGGCTTGACGGAGCCGCGCAGGTGGAGCGGGAGCACCGTGACGCCGGTGGCGCCCGCGTCCGCGAGCCGTCGCAGGAGGTCGTCGAGCTGCTCGGTGCCGTCCGTCAGCCAGGGCATCACGGGGGCGACCATCACGCCGCACGGGAGCCCGGCGTCGCGGACCGCCCGGATCAGGTCGAGGCGCGCCCGCGGCGTCGGGGTGCCCGGCTCGACGCTCTGCTGGAGCTCCTCGTCGCCGATCGCCAGCGAGACCCCGATGCCGACCGGGACGTCCTGTGCGGCGTCGACGAGCAGCGGCAGGTCGCGGCGCAGCAACGTGCCCTTGGTGAGGATCGACAGGGGCGTCCCGCTCGCCGCGAGGGCACCGACGATCCCCGGCATGAACCGGTACCGGCCCTCCACGCGCTGGTACGGGTCGGTGTTGGTGCCGAGTGCGACGTGCTCTCGCCCCCAGGACCGGCGGGCCAGCTCGGCGCGCAGCACCTCGACCACGTTCGTCTTGACGACGATCTGCGTCTCGAAGTCCGTCCCGGGACCCAGGTCGAGGTACTCGTGCGTAGGCCGGGCGAAGCAGTACCGACAGGCGTGCAGGCAGCCTCGGGTCGGGTTGATCGTCCACCGGAACGGCATCTGGGACGCCTCGGGCACCTTGTTGAGGGCGCTGCGGCAGAGCACCTCGTGGAACGTGACGCCGGCGAACTCCGGCGTCCGCACGGTGCGGACGAGGCCGGCGAGCGGGAGGCCGGGCAGCGTGCCCGCGTCCTGCTCCGCCGTCAGCCGCTGGCCGTCCCATCGCATGACGCCAGTCGAACACGTGTTCGATCTGGCGTCAACCACCCCCGCCGGGTGCCGCCTGGCTCACTCCCCCGCGGGCACCACCCTCGGCCAGCGGTCCTCGGCCGGCGGGCGCCAGCTCGACGCGTCCGCGGGGACCTGGTCGCCGGAGCGGATGTCCTTGACCTGGTCGCCCGCGACCACGCCCTCCTCGTCCGCCTGCCCGAGGAACCACACGTACGGGATCCCGCGGCGGTCGGCGTGCCGGATCTGCTTGCCGAACTTCGCTGCGGACGGCGCGACCTCCACGGGGATCCCCCGGGAGCGCAGGGCCGCGGCGACGGCGTCGGACCGGCCCCGGTCCTCCTCCTGCGTGACGGCGACGAGCACGGCGCTGGGAACGGAGCGGGTCGCCCGGACGAGACCGCCTCCGACGAGCCGCGACACGAGACGCGAGACGCCGACCGACAGCCCGACCCCGGGGTACGTCGTGGCGCCGTCGGACGCGAGCGTGTCGTAGCGGCCGCCCGAGCAGATGGACCCGAGCTGCTCGTGCCCGACGAGCACCGTCTCGTACACCGAGCCCGTGTAGTAGTCGAGGCCGCGGGCGATCTTCAGGTCCGCCACGACGACGCCCGGCGCACGCTCCGCGGCGGCCCGCACGAGCGCGCCGAGCTCGCCGAGGCCCTCGTCGAGCAGCTCGTGGACCACCCCGTGCTGCGCGGCGAGCGCGCGCACGCGGTCGACGACCGACTCGTCGTCGCCCGAGATCGACGCGAGCTCGAGGCAGGCGGCGGCCTGCGCGTCCGTGGCGCCCGCCTCGCCCACGAGGAGCGCGGCGACGGCGTCCGGGCCGATCTTGTCGAGCTTGTCGATGGAGCGCAGCACCGCGTCGACGTCGGTGAGGCCGAGGCCACGGTAGAAGCCCTCGGCGACCTTGCGGTTGTTCACGAGGATCCGCACGGGCGGCACGCCGATGTCGCGGAGCGCCCCGAGCGCCTCCGCCACGACCAGCGGCAGCTCCACCTCGTAGTGGTAAGGGAGCGTGCCGGCGCCGACGACGTCGATGTCGGCCTGGACGAACTCGCGGAAGCGCCCGTCCTGGGGACGCTCGCCGCGCCACGCCTTCTGGATCTGGTAGCGGCGGAACGGGAACGCCAGGTGCCCGGCGTTCTCCAGCACGTACCGCGCGAACGGCACGGTGAGGTCGAAGTGCAGGCCGAGCCGGCCGGCCTTGTCGGCACCGTCGGCGCTCTCGGGATCCTCCTGGAGGCGCGACAGGACGTAGACCTCCTTGGACGTCTCGCCCTTGCGCAGCAGCTGGTCGAGCGGCTCGACCGCCCGGGTCTCGATGCCCGCGAACCCGTGCAGCTCGAAGGTGCGGCGCAGGACGTCGAGGACGTGCTGCTCGACGAGGCGGCCCTCGGGCAGCCACTCGGGGAATCCGGACAGGGGTGTCGGTCGTGCCATGGGGCCCGATCCTTCCAGACTCCGGCGCGCGGACGCGTCGCTGCTCAGGTGCGCCAGGGCCGGCTCACCGGTCGGCGCACGGTCTGCGCGGTCGGCTCAGACCGCGGCGCGCAGGTAGGGGTTGGTGGCGAGCTCGGTGGCGACGTCGCTCGTCGGGCCGTGGCCCGGCACGACCACGGTCCCGGGGACGAGCGTTGCGACGACCTCGCGCAGCGTCCGGCCCATCTCCGCGTCGTCGCCACCGGGCAGGTCCGTGCGTCCGATGCTCCCGGCGAACAGGACGTCACCGGTGAGCGCGACCGGGCCGGCGCCGTCGACGTCGAGCAGGTACAGCGTCGACCCCTCGGTGTGGCCAGGGGCGTGCCGCGCGACGAGGTGCACGGACCCGAACGCCAGCGCGACGTCGTCCGACCTGCCGCCCGGGCCGGTGCCGAACGCCTCCACGCGTCCCGGCTCGACGTACGACGCCGGACCGACCCCGGCGGCCGCCAGCGCCTGGGCGAGCGGTCCGGACGGGTCGTGCGGCGACGTCCGGCCGCCGAGCACGCCGAGCGTGCCGAACGGGTCGCCGAGCCGGTACGTGTCCGCCGCGTGCAGCACGAACGGCACCCCGAACCGCTCCGAGAGGACCGCCGCGTCCCACGTGTGGTCCACGTGACCGTGCGTCGCGAGCAGGGCCCGAGGGCGCAGCCCGTGCCGCTCGACGAGGTCCGCGACCGCTCCGGCGACGCCCGCCCCCGGGTCGACGACCACGCAGTCGCCGTGCTCCGCCACCACGAGCGTGCACCGGGCCGCGAACACCGGGGCCACCACCGTCAGAAGCTGCATGCACCGCACGCTAGACGGTCTCCCGACACACGCGCAGACGTCCGCGCGTCGGTCGCTGGCTCGACAGCGCCTCGGCTTGCCTAGACTGTCCCGGGTCCCTTCGTGCAGTGCGGCAGGTAGAGCTCCTGCCCCACCGCACCTCGACGCGAGGAGAGTGTGCGTGTCAAGCAAGCGCGAGCGTGAGTACGAGCGCCGCCGGTACGAGAAGTGGCAGGAGCGCCAGGCGAAGTCCCGCGCCCGCCACCACCGTCAGCGGGTCATCGCCGGCAGCGTCGCCGGTGCGCTCGTCCTCGTCGTCGGCATCGGTGCGGCAGTCGCGCTCACGCGCCCTGACTCGACGCCCGACGCCGGCTCCACCACCACCCCGACCGACGCGGCCTCGCCCGCGACGACGGCGCCGCCCCGCACGGGCAACGGCGGCGTCCTGCCCGCCGCGTCGCTCGCGGAGGGCCGGGAGTGGACCGGCTCGATCGACCTGAGCCAGGGGGCGGTCGGGATCTCGCTCGACGGTGCCGCCGCGCCCCAGGCGGTCGCGAACTTCGTCACGCTCGCCCAGGAGGGCTACTTCGACGGCACGAAGTGCCACCGGCTCGTCACCGAGGGCATCCACGTGCTCCAGTGCGGCGACCCGACGGCCACGGGCCAGGGCGGGCCCGGGTACACGTGGGGCCCGATCGAGAACGCGCCGGCGGACGACGTCTACCCGGCCGGCACCATCGCCATGGCGCGCGTCGGCGACGACGGCAGCTCCATGGGCAGCCAGTTCTTCCTCGTCTACGAGGACAGCACCATCCCGTCGGACTCGGCGGGCGGCTACACCGTGTTTGGCCACATCACGTCCGGCATGGACGTGCTGCAGGCCATCGCTGACGCGGGCACCGTCGACACGGGCAGCTTCACGGCCCCGACGACCGACGTCATCATCGAGGGAGTGGAGACCCAATGACCGAGACCCCCGCACCGGCGTCCGAGCCCGACGAGACGACAGCCGCTGCTCCCTCGACGCACGTGCCCGACGGCGACGCGGCCGGCTCGCCGGTGCCGGTGGAGGACGCCTCGACGGGTGACACCGCCGTGGACGACGCGGCCGTCGACGACGCCGCCGTGAGCCAGGACTCGGCGAGCGAGGACGCGGCGGTCGAGGCCGCGGTCGACGTGGCCGCGGTCGACGTGGCCGACGACACTGCGCCTGCCGACGACGCCGTCGCGGCGGGCGAGACCTCCGCGGACGCGCAGCCGGACGTCCCGGACGCCGACGAGGTCGCGACGACCTCCCAGACGACCGAGGAGCCGTCGGCCGACGCCCCGGCCGACGACGTGGCCGTGGCCGACACCCCGGCCGACGACGTGCCGTCGGAGGAGCCCGTCGCCGACGAGCCCGCCCCGGACGCCGTCACGTCGGCACCGGAGGAGGCGCGCCCGACGCCCGCGTCGGCCCGCCCGACCCCGCGACCGCACCCGGTCCCGCGTCCGGTCCCGCACCCGCCGGCCCACCCCGCGGCACCCGCCGCCGCAGGCGCACCCGCCGTGGCCGCCCCGACGCCGCCGCCGCTCGACGCCGCCGAGGCCGCGCACGCCGCGACCTTCGGCCGCGTGGACGACGAGGGCAACGTCTACGTCCGCGAGGCCGCGGGCGAGCGGGTCGTCGGGCAGTTCCCGGGCGCGACGTCGGACGAGGCGCTCGCGCTGTACGTGCGACGCTTCCTCGACCTGCAGGCCAAGGTCGCGCTCTTCGAGGCGCGCCTCACCGCCACGGACCTGTCCGTCAAGGAGATCGACCAGACGCTCGCCCGCCTGACGGACGAGGTGTCGGAGCCCGCCGCGGTGGGTGACCTGGACGGTCTGCGGACCCGGCTCGAGGCTCTGCGGGCCACCGCGGCCGAACGTCGCGCGGTCGCCGAGGCGGAGCGGGCGGCCGCCCGCGAGGCCGCGGTCGTGGCTCGCACGGAGATCGTCGAGCAGGCCGAGCGCGTCGCCGCGACGGACCCGTCGCGCATCCAGTGGCGCCCCGCGGGCGAGCAGCTGCGCACCCTCCTGGACCAGTGGAAGGAGGCCCAGCGCACCGGGCCCCGTCTGGACCGGCCGACGGAGGAGGCCCTCTGGAAGCGGTTCAGCCACGCCCGGACGACTTTCGACCGGGAGCGGCGGCACTTCTTCGCCGAGCTGGAGACGCGCAACGCGAGCGCGAAGGCCGCCAAGGAGGCGCTCGTCGCCGAGGCGGAGAAGCTGCAGTCGAGCACCGACTGGGGTGCGACAGCGGGTGCCTTCCGCGACCTCATGACGCAGTGGAAGGCCGCCGGACGGGCCAGCCGGGCCGACGACGACGCCCTGTGGGGTCGGTTCCGTGCGGCGCAGGACGCGTTCTTCGCCGCACGCGACGCCCAGGCGGCCGCGACCGACACCGAGTTCCGCGCGAACCTCGACGTCAAGGAGGCGATCCTCGTCGAGGCCGAGGCGCTCGTCCCCGTCACGGACCTCGCCGCCGCGAAGCAGGCGCTGCGGTCCATCCAGGACCGCTGGGAGGCCGCCGGGAAGGTGCCGCGCGGGGACATCCAGCGGATCGAGGGGCGCCTGCGTGCGGTCGAGGCCGCGGTCCGCGACGCCGACCAGAGCCAGTGGCGCCGGACGAACCCGGAGACGCGTGCGCGCGCGGAAGGGGCCGCCGCGCAGCTCGAGCAGGCGATCGCCGGTCTCGAGGCTGACCTCGCCAAGGCGGAGGCCGCCGGGGACGCCCGCCGCATCGCCGACGCACGGGCGGCGCTCGACGCCCGCCGCAGCTGGCTGGAGCAGGTGCAGCGCGCCGCGGAGGAAGCCCGCGGCTGAGACCGGCCCCGAGCCGTCCGATCGAGCCCCGTCGTCGCCTCGCGACGGCGGGGCTCGGCCGTCTCCCCCGGTGCCGGTCCGGCGAGCCCGGCACCGTTGTCCACAGGCCGTGTCCCGCGGGTCACCGCCGCCCGGCATCCTGCGTGCATGACCTCCAGGCTCGACGCGTACCGACCGCCCGCCTCCGCGCTCCCGTCGATCGTCCGCCGGCACGAGGTGGGCGCCGCCGCATGGCACGCGCTCGTGCGGGACAGGGTCGTGCGTCCGCTGTGGGGCGACGTGGCGGTCGTGGCCGACCTCGACGACACCCCGGCGCTGCGGTCCGAGGCACTGGCGGACCTCGTCCCCCGTCGCGGCGTCGTCGGCCGCTGCAGCGCCGCATGGGTGCACACGGGGCGCCGGCCGCCGGCCAAGGTCGACGTGCTCGTCGCGTCAGGTGCGCACCGGGCCGACCCTCACCCGTGGCGCACGGCGGCGGAGGCGGCGCTGACCGACGACGACGTGGTGCGCGTGGGTCCGCTCACGGTCACGACCGTGCAGCGCACGGGCACGGACGTCGCCCGGTGGGTCGCGGGGCCGCAGGCGCTCGTCGTCCTCGCGGACCTGTGCGCCGCAGGCTTCGACCCGGACCGCGCCCTGCACGACCTGGACGCGATGCCGGGCCAGCGCGGCGTGCGGAGCGCACGGCAGACGCTGCGCGCACTCTGACACGCCACCACGCGGGGCAGGTCAGGCCCGGATGGCGGGCTCCTCGGACGCCTTCGCCCCGGTGATCCGGTACACGTCGAACACGCCCTCGACCTTCCGCACGGCGGCCAGCACGGACGCCAGGTGCGACGGCTCGGCCATCTCGAAGACGAACCGGGACAGCGCCACGCGGTCGCGCGACGTGGAGACCGACGCGGACAGGATGTTCACGTGGTGGTCCGAGAGCACCCGCGTGACGTCGGACAGCAGGCGGCTGCGGTCGAGCGCCTCGACCTGGATCTGGACGAGGAACAGCGACGAGCTCGTGTGGCTCCACTCCACGTCCACCAGCCGCTCGGGCTGCGCACGCAGCGCCTCGACGTTGATGCAGTCGCTGCGGTGCACGCTGACGCCCGCACCGCGGGTGACGAAGCCGACGATGTCGTCGCCGGGCACAGGGGTGCAGCACTTGGCGAGCTTGACCCAGATGTCCTCGACGCCCTTGACCACGACCCCCGGGTCGCCCGTCCGGACGCGCCGGTTGACCTGTCCGGGCCGGGCCGCCTCGGCGAGGTCCTCCTCGGCCGCGGGCTCCCCGCCGAGCGAGTGCACGAGCCGCTGCACGACGGTCGCCGCAGAGATCTGCCCCTCGCCGATCGCGGCGTACAGCGCGGACACGTCCGCGTACCGCATCTCGTTGGCGAGGGCGACGAGCGACTCGTGCGAGAGCAGCCGCTGGATCGGCAGGTTCTGCTTGCGCATCGCCTTCGCGATCGCGTCCTTGCCGTGCTCGATGGCCTCCTCGCGGCGCTCCTTGGAGAACCACTGGCGGATCTTGTTGCGGGCGCGGGGACTCTTGACGAAGCCGAGCCAGTCCCGCGACGGGCCGGCCGTCTCGGACTTCGACGTGAACACGTCGACGACGTCGCCGTTCTCGAGCGTCGAGTCGAGCGGCACCAGCCGCCCGTTGACGCGGGCGCCCATCGTCCGGTGCCCGACCTCCGTGTGCACGGCGTACGCGAAGTCGACCGGCGTCGAACCGGACGGCAGCCCGATGACGTCACCCTTCGGCGTGAACACGTAGACCTCGGACCCGGCGATCTCGAACCGCAGGGAGTCGAGGAACTCGCTCGGGTCGGCCGTCTCCTTCTGCCAGTCGACGAGCTGACGCAGCCACACCATGTCGTTGCCGGCAGGGTCGGTCGACTGACCGCTCCCCGCGTTCTTCGCCGTCTCCTTGTACTTCCAGTGCGCCGCGACGCCGTACTCGGCGCGGCGGTGCATGTCGTGCGTACGGATCTGGATCTCGACGGGCTTGCCGCCGGGCCCGATCACGGTGGTGTGCAGCGACTGGTACAGGTTGAACTTCGGCATCGCGATGTAGTCCTTGAACCGGCCCGGCACCGGGTTCCACCGCGCGTGCAGCGCACCCAGCGCCGCGTAGCAGTCCCGGACCGTGTCGACGAGCACCCGGACACCCACGAGGTCGTAGATGTCCGCGAAGTCGCGGCCGCGGACGATCATCTTCTGGTAGATCGAGTAGTAGTGCTTCGGCCTGCCCGTGACGGTGGCCTTGATCTTCGCGGTCCGCAGGTCGGCGCCGACCTGCTCGCGGACCACGGCGAGGTACTCCTCGCGGGCCGGTGCGCGCTCGGCGACGAGGTGCACGATCTCGTCGTAGAGCTTGGGGTAGAGCGTCGCGAACGACAGGTCCTCGAGCTCCCACTTGATCGTGTTCATGCCGAGGCGGTGGGCCAGCGGCGCGTAGATCTCGAGGGTCTCGCGCGCCTTCTTCTCGGCGGACGTGCTCGCGACGAACTTCCAGGTGCGGGCGTTGTGCAGGCGGTCGGCGAGCTTGATGACGAGCACCCGGATGTCCCGGGACATCGCGACGACCATCTTGCGGACGGTCTCGGCCTGCGCCGCGTCGCCGTACTGCACCTTGTCGAGCTTGGTGACGCCGTCGACGAGCATCGCGACCTCGGGCCCGAACTCGCGGCGCAGCTGGTCCAGCGAGTAGTCCGTGTCCTCGACCGTGTCGTGCAGCAGGGCCGCCGCCAGCGTCGACGGCGTCATGCCGAGCTCGGCGAGGATCGTCGCGACGGCGACAGGGTGCGTGATGTACGGGTCGCCGCTCTTGCGCAGCTGGCCCCGGTGGGCCCGCTCGGCCACGACGTAGGCCTGCTCCACCACGGCCAGGTCGGCCTTCGGGTGGTTGGTGCGCGCGGCCTGCAGCACGGGCTCGAGCGCCGGGGATCCCACGGGCGCCCTGGAGCCGAACCTGGCGAGGCGCGAGCGGACGCGACCCGACGCGGCGCCGGCCGGGTCCGATGTGGCCGGCACGCCGGTCTCAGGCGTGCGTACGTCCTCGCTCAAACGCGTCCCTCCCACCCTGACGGTCCTGCCCCGCCCTGCGCGGAGCCGCTCGGGGCGGTGGACCGGAGCCGGCGGGGGGACCGGATTCGCAGCAGTCTACGACCGACTGGTGCCGGACCTGGACCGCGGCGTCGTCAGGGGACGTGGACGAGCACGTCGATCGGGTGGTCCCCGAGGTGCTGCCGCCCGCCGAGCCCGTCGAGCTCGACGAGGAAGGACAGCCCGACGACGTGCGCGCCGCACTGCTCGAGCAGCCGCACGGTCGCCGCCGCCGTCCCGCCGGTGGCGAGGACGTCGTCCACCACGAGCACCCGCGAACCGGCCGGGACCGTGAACGGGTGGACCTCGACGGACGCCTCGCCGTACTCCAGCGAGTAGTGCTCGACGACCGTCGGGCCTGGCAGCTTGCCGGCCTTCCGCACGGGGATCACGCCGGCACCGAGCGCGACCGCGAGGGGTGCGGCGAGCAGGAACCCACGCGCCTCCATCCCCGCGACCAGGTCCACCGGACCCTCGACGGCTGCCGCGATCTCGGCGATGACCGCCGCGAACGCGTCGGCATCGGCGAGCAGCGGTGTGATGTCCCGGAACAGCACGCCCGGCTGCGGGTAGTCCGGCACCAGCCGGACCAGCTCGTCGACCCGGGCCAGCACGGCCGCGCGGCCGGCCGAGGTACCCGTGGGCTCCCCGGCCGGCCGCGCGATCTGCGTCGGTCCCGTCATCGGCGGCGCTTCGGCTGCGCCTGGACACCCTGGTGGGAGCCCGGCCGCAGCTGGGTCGCGCTGTGGATCGAGGCGGCCAGCACGGGCTCGTCGCCCTCGCCGCCCTCGGCGCGGGCCTTGCGGGCCGCGAGCACCTTGCGCGTGTGCTCCTTGATGGCCGCCTCCTGCTCGCGCAGCGTCACCTCGAACGGCGTGGCGAGGAAGACCGACGAGAACGTGCCGATCAGCATGCCGACGAACAGCGCGAGCGCGATGTCACGCAGCGTGCCCGCACCGAGGATGAACGCCCCGACGAAGAGGATCGCCCCGACCGGCAGCAGCGCCACGACCGAGGTGTTGATCGACCGCACCAGCGTCTGGTTGACCGCGAGGTTGGCCTTCTCGGCGTAGGTGAACCGCGTCTGCTGCAGGGTGTCGGCGGTGTTCTCGCGCACCTTGTCGAACACGACGACCGTGTCGTAGATCGAGTACCCGAGGATCGTGAGGAAGCCGATCACCGTCGCGGGCGTCACCTCCCAGCCGACGGCCGCGTACACGCCCACCGTGATGATGAGGTCGTGGAACAGCGCGATGAGCGCCGCGAGGGCCATCCGCCAGTTCCGGAAGTAGATCGTCATCACGATGGTGACGAACACGAGGAACACGAGGATGCCCGTGATCGCCTTGCGCGAGATGTCGGCACCCCACGACGGGCCGATGTACGAGCTCGTGACCTGGTCCTCGGAGACGCCGTACGCGGCCTGGAGGGCGGACGCGACGGTCTCGACCTCCTCGTTGGCGAGCTTCGACGTCTGGATCCGGATGCTGTCGGTCCCGAGCTGGGTGACCTGCGGCGACTCCTCGGGCTCGATCGCCATGACGGTGTCGATCGCGAGCTGCTGGTCGGCGTTCGGGACACCCGAGACGACGAACTGGGAGCCGCCCCGGAACTCGATGCCGGGGTTGAGGCCCGGCTTGACGAGCAGGATCGCCGACAGGATCACCAGGATGGTGGAAATCGTGAACCAGATGCGCCGGCGACCGACGATGTCGTACGACCGACGACCGGCGTACAGGTCGTTGCCCCACTGGGCGAATCCGGCGGCCATCAGAGCTCACTTCCGTCGGTGCGACCGGACTCGGTCCCAGGCTCCTGCGTCGCGTCGTCGGGGCTGTCGCCGCCCGTCGGCGGTGGCGGCGCCGAGCTGTTCTGCTCGGCCGCCTTCGCCGCGGCACGGCGCTCGGCGATCGTCTGACCGCCGCCGACCCCGACCGGGACGCGCGGGGCGGTCGCCGGGGTGTCGACGTCGGCCGCCGTCGTGCCGGCCGGCGCGTCGCCCGTCGTGCTCCGCGCGCCGGTGACGACCTTGCCGCGCCCCACGTACCGGCTGCCCTCGACGCCGAGGCGCCGCGGGTCGAGCCCGGACAGCGGGTGACCGGAGCTGAAGAACCGCATGCGGGCGATGAGCTGCATCATCGGGTGCGTGAACAGGAACACGACGACGACGTCGATGATCGTCGTGAGCCCCAGCGTGAAGGCGAAGCCACGCACGCCGCCGACGGCGAGCAGGTAGAGCACGATCGCCGCGAGGAAGTTCACGGCGTCCGACGCCAGGATCGTGCGGCGGGCGCGCTCCCAGCCGCGGTCCACGGCGGCGCCGAGCGTGCGGCCCTCCCGCAGCTCGTCGCGGATGCGCTCGAAGTACACGATGAACGAGTCGGCCGTGATACCGATGGCGACGATGAGGCCGGCGACACCGGGCAGGGACAGCCGGTAGCCCTGCGTCCACGACAGCAGTGTGATGACGCCGTAGGTCAGTGCCGCCGCCACGACGAGCGACGCGACGGTCAGCAGGCCGAGCGCGCGGTACTGCAGCATCGAGTAGATGACGACGAGGATCAGGCCGATCAGGCCGGCGAGAAGCCCCTTCTCGAGCTGCTCGGCGCCGAGCGTCGCGGAGATCTGCTCCTCGCTCTGCACCACGAACGTCACGGGCAGGGCGCCGAAGTTCAGCTGGCTCGCCAGCGTGGCCGCGGACTCGCGCGTGAAGCTGCCCGAGATCTCCGCCTGGCCGTTGGAGATGATGACGCCCGGCGCGAGGCTGGGCGAGGAGATCACGAGGCCGTCGAGCACCATCGCGAACCGGTTCTGCGGGTCCGTCAGGCCCTGCAGACGCGTGGTCACGTCGGTGAACTGCTCCGTGCCCTTGGACTTCATCTTCAGGTTGACGACCCACTCGTTGCCCACGCCGCCGCTGGGGAGCGTGTTGAGGCCGGAGCTGGCGCTCGCGATCTCCGAGCCCTCGATCTCGACCGGGCCGAGGATGTACTTGTACATGCCCTCCGGGTCACAGGTGACGAACGCCTTCTTCGGGTCACCCGGGGTGCCGCCGGTGCGGTTCTCCTGGTCCGTGCAGTCGAGCTGGTCGAACTGCTCCTGCACGGCAGGCGTGACGTAGTACGCCGCGTCGCTCGCGTTGTCCGGGGCCGCCTTGGACGGCGTGTCCGACGCGGGGGCGCTGGCCGACGGGCTCGGCTCCGGGGCGGCTGCGTCCTCCGCGGGCGCGGTCGCCTCGTCGGTCGCGGCCGGGTCGGGCTGCACCGCGGCGTCCGCGCTGGCCGTCGGTGTCGGCGTGGGGTCCCCTGCCGCCACGGGCGTCGGCGCGCCCGTCACCAGCACCGGACGGAACTCCATCTGCGCCGGCGTGCGGACGAGCTTGAGGGTCTCCTCGCTCGGCTTGCCGGGCAGGCCGACGATGATCTGGTCCGAGCCCTGGCTCGTGATCTCCGCCTCGGCGACGCCCGACGAGTCGACGCGCTGCCGGATCACGTCGATCGCCTGCGTGATCGTGTTGGAGGTGACCTTCTCGTCCCCGACGGGCGTCGCCTTGAGGATGATCTGCGTCCCACCCTCGAGGTCGAGCGCGAGGCTCGGGGTCCAGGTCGCGTCCGACCACTTGGTGCCCGCGAAGAGCGTGGCGACGAGGGCGACGATGAGGATCCCGAGCACGCTGAGCGTGCGGACGGGCCTCTGACGGCGTGAGGGAGGGGCCAACGGAGTTCTTCTCTCGTGCGCGCACCAGCCACGGGGAGCGGCTGGTGGGGTCCGGGCCCGGGCGTCATCACCCGGGCCGTGCGATTACTTGGTGTCCGGGTCGTCATCCTTGCGGACGTCCGGCAGCGACGACAGGTCGTCCGGCACGTCGATGACCTCGTCGTCGGCGCGCGCGAGGCGGTCGGCCTCGCCGTCGGCCGGCTCGATCTCGTCGTCGTCGAGGGTGGTGTCCTCGACGACGGGCTCGATCTTCTTCGCGACGGCCGCGCGGATCCACCGCGTGCGGCTGCCACCGGGGCTCGTCTCGAGCGTGATGACGTCGTCCTCGACGTCCACGACGGTGCCGAACAGGCCGGAGCCGGTCATCACCTCGTCACCGATCACCAGGTTGTTCCGGAACTCGGAGGCGGCGCGCTGCTGCTTGCGCGTGCGGCTCGACATGAGCCACAGGGCGCCGAAGGCGATGATGAGGATGATGAGGAACGAGAAGTTGCCCATGCGGGTTACGGCTCCGGATCTGTCGTCGGTGTCCGCCGCAGTCTAGGCGCAGCGGCCGGTGCCTCCAACGTGCGACCGGAACGCGAAGTTCCGAGGACTTCGGTGACCACCGGGCACGGCCTCAGCCGAACAGCGTCCCTGGGCCCACGGGGACCGGCAGGCCGAGGTGCTCCCACGCGGGCGGCAGCGCCACCCGTCCTCGCGGCGTGCGCCCGACGAGCCCCTCGCGCACGAGGAACGGCTCGGCGACGGTCTCGACCGTCTCCGGTTCCTCGCCGACCGCGACCGCGAGCGTGGTGAGCCCGACCGGCCCGCCGCCGAACCGGGTGCACAGCGCCGTCAGGACCGCGCGGTCCAGACGGTCGAGGCCGAGCTCGTCGACCTCGTACACCTCGAGCGCCGACCGGGCGGCCGCGAGGCTGAGCGTGCCGTCGCCGCGGACCTCCGCCCAGTCGCGCACGCGCCGCAGCAGGCGGTTGGCGATGCGGGGCGTGCCCCGTGAGCGGGAGGCGATCTCGGAGGCCGCCTCCGCCGCGAGCGGGACGCCGAGCAGGCCCGCCGACCGGACGAGCACGCGCTCCAGCTCCTCGGCGGCGTAGAAGTCGAGGTGCCCGGTGAAGCCGAACCGGTCGCGCAGTGGTGCGGGCAGCAGGCCGGCCCGGGTCGTCGCGCCGACGACCGTGAACGGCGGCAGCGCCAGCGGGATCGCGCTCGCACCGGCACCCTTGCCGACCACGACGTCGACGCGGAAGTCCTCCATCGCGACGTACAGCAGCTCCTCGGCCGGACGAGCCAGGCGGTGGATCTCGTCGAGAAACAGCACCTCGCCCTCCTCGAGCGAGGACAGCACCGCGGCGAGGTCCCCCGCGTGCTGGATCGCGGGCCCGCTGGTCACCCGCAGCGACGCCCCGAGCTCGGCGGCGACGATCATCGCGAGCGTCGTCTTGCCGAGCCCTGGCGGACCCGACAGCAGCACGTGGTCAGGTGCCTTGCCGCGGGCACGGGCGGCCTGCAGGACGAGCGAGAGCTGGTCGCGGACCACCCGCTGCCCGACGAACTCGGAGAGGGAGCGGGGGCGCAGCGCGGCCTCGGCGGCCCGCTCGACGTCGTCCGCCGCGGTCCGCACGAGCGACTCGGCGTCGAAGCGCTCGGTGACGAGCTCCTCGTCAGCCACGGCCGCCGCCGAGCGTGCGCAGCGCCGCACGCAGCACGCCCGCGACCTCGTCCGCGCCGACCGGTCCCGGGCTCGACTCGAGCACGGTGTCGACCGCGTCACCGGCCGCCCGCGCGGTCCAGCCGAGACCCACGAGGGCCTCGACGACCTGGTCGCGGCGGTCGTCGGACGGTGCCGGTGTCCCGGTGACCACGTGCGACGTGGGCACGCCCAGGCGGTCGCCGAGCTCGAGCACGATGCGCTGGGCGCCCTTGTGCCCGATGCCGGGCACCCGCTTGAGGGCTGCGAGGTCCTCGTCCGCCACCGCCCGGCGCAGCCCGTCGGGCGTGTGCACCGCGAGCATCGCCAGCGCGAGGCGCGGCCCGACACCGCTCACGGTCTGCACGAGCTCGAACACCTCGCGCTCGTCCGCGTCGGCGAAGCCGAACAGCGTGAGCGAGTCCTCGCGGACGACGAGCGACGTGGCGAGCTGCGCGGTCGAGCCGACCCGCAGGCTCGCGAGCGTCGTGGGGGTCGCCTGCACGAGCAGGCCCACTCCCCCGACCTCGACGACCGCCGCGTCGAGCCGGACCGCCTGCACCGTGCCGTGCACCGACGCGATCACCGGCACACCCCTCTCGTCGACCGAACCGTGCCGCCCCCACTTTCCCACACCGAGGCGAACACCTGTACGAAGGACACGCGCGTCAGCGTCGTCGGGCCGCCTGCTCCGCCGCCGCCCAGGCGCGCTGCGCCGAGGTGAGCGAGCCGGGGGCGCGCTGCGGGGCGCCCAGCGCGCCGGCGGGGCGCCACAGGTGGCAGACCGCCAGCGCGAGCGCGTCGGCCGCGTCGGCGGGCTTGGGCAGCTCGTCCAGCGAGAGGAGCCGAGCCACCATCACCTGGACCTGGGCCTTGTCGGCCCGGCCGTTGCCCGTGACGGCCGCCTTGACCTCGCTCGGGGTGTGCAGTGCCACCGGGATGCGGCGTCGGGCGGCGGCGACCATGGCGATGCCGGCCACCTGCGCCGTCCCCATCACCGTGCTCACGTTGTGCTGCGCGAACACGCGCTCCACGGCGACCGCGTCGGGCGCGTGCTCCTCGATCCACTCCTCGATCACCCGCTCGATCGCGAGCAGGCGCTGGTCGACGTCGGCGGCCACCTCCGAGCGGGCGACACCGACGGCGACGAGCCGGGCACGCCGCCCGGGAAGGCCGTCGACGACGCCGAGACCGCACCGGGTCAGGCCGGGGTCGACTCCGAGGACGCGCACGGTCGTATGGTCGCAGCCCGGCGGCCCCGCTCAGGGACGACGCGCAGACGCCGCGTCAGTCGTCCTCGAGCTCCGCCATGACCTCGTCGGAGGCGTCGAAGTTCGCGTAGACGTTCTGCACGTCGTCGGAGTCCTCGAGCGCGTCGATGAGGCGCAGGATCTTGCGAGCCCCCTCGGCGTCGACCTCGATCTGCGTGGCGGGCCAGAACACGACGTCGGCCGAGTCGTACTCGATGCCGGCGGCCTGGAGGGCCGTGCGGACGGGCACCAGGTCGGTCGCCTCGCTGAGCACCTCGAAGGCCTCGCCGAGGTCGTTGACCTCCTCGCCGCCCGCGTCGAGGACCGCCTCCATGACCGCGTCCTCGTCCGTGCCCTCCTTGGGCACGATGACGACGCCCTTGCGGGAGAAGAGGTAGGACACCGAGCCGGGGTCGGCCATCTGGCCGCCGTTGCGCGTGAACGCGACGCGCACGTCGGAGGCGGCGCGGTTCCGGTTGTCGGTGAGGCACTCGACCAGGACGGCGATCCCGCCGGCGCCGTAGCCCTCGTACATGATCGTCGTGTAGTCGGCCCCGCCGGCCTCCTGGCCGGAGCCGCGCTTGACCGCACGGTTGATGTTGTCGATCGGGACCGACGACTTCTTCGCCTTCTGGACCGCGTCGAACAGTGTCGGGTTGCCCGCGAGGTCACCGCCGCCGGTGCGCGCGGCCACCTCGATGTTCTTGATCAGCTTCGCGAAGAGCTTGCTGCGCTTGGCGTCCACCACGGCCTTCTTGTGCTTCGTGGTGGCCCACTTGGAGTGACCCGACATCGCTCTCGCTACCCCTTACACGCTCTCGCGGACGATCTTGACGAACAGGCGGTGCACCCGGGTGTCGCCGGTGACCTCCGGATGGAAGGAGGTCACGAGCAGCGGCCCCTGACGGACGGCGACGATCCTACCGGCGGCGGGACCCGACTCGACGCGGCCGATCGCCGTGGCGGCGGGGCCGACCTCCTCGACCCATGGTGCACGGATGAACACGGCGTGCACGGGATCCGTGGCCGAGTCCTCGACGCCGTCGATCACGAGGTCCGTCTCGAAGGAGTCGACCTGGCGGCCGAACGCGTTGCGGCGGACCGTGACGTCCACACCGCCGAGCGTCTGCTGACCGTCGATGCCACCGAGCACCCGGTCGGCGAGCAGGATCATCCCGGCGCACGACCCGTAGGCCGGCATGCCGGCCCGCAGGCGCTCCTGGACCGGCTCGACGAGCTCGAAGGCACGGAGCAGCTTGTCGATGGTCGTGGACTCGCCGCCGGGGATGACGAGCGCGTCGACGGCCGCGAGCTCCCGCTCGCGGCGGACCGGCACGGCCCGGGCACCGAGCGACGACAGCACGTGCACGTGCTCGCGCACGTCGCCCTGCAGGGCGAGGACTCCGATGGTGACGGTCACGACGGGCGATTCTAGGTGCGCCGGCGGCTCGCACCCGCACCCGGCTCGTAGGCTCCGGTGGCATGCCGCACCCCTCCGACCTCGCGCCCGACCTCGCGCCCGACCTCGAACGTCGTGCCGCCGAGCTGGACGACGAGCACACCGCCACGGACCTGCGCGACCAGTTCCTGCTGCCCGACGGGGTCGTGTACCTCGACGGCAACTCGCTGGGCGCCCTCCCGGCCGGGGTGCCGGACGCGCTCGCCGCCGCGGTGCGGGAGCAGTGGGGGCGCGACCTGATCTCCTCGTGGAACACCCACGGGTGGTGGGACGCTCCCGCCCGGGTCGGCGACACGGTCGCGCGGCTCGTCGGTGCCGCACCCGGCCAGGTGGTGGTCGGCGACTCGACGACGGTGCGGCTGCACCAGGCGCTGCACGCCGCCGTCGCGCTGCGGCCGGACGCCGGCGTCGTCGTCACGGACCCGGACTCGTTCCCCACGGACCTCTACGTCGTCGCCGGTGTCGCGGCGCAGGTGGGGTGGCGCGTCGAGCACGCGTCGCCGGACGACGTCCCGGCGCTCCTCGACGAGCTCGCGGACCGTGGCGAGCGCGTCGGGGTCGTCGTGCTCTCGCACGTGGACTACCGGACCGGACGCCTCTGGGACCTGCCGTCGGTGACCGCGGCGGCGCACGCGGCGGGTGCGCTCGCACTGTGGGACCTGTGCCACTCCGCCGGTGCCGTGCCCGTCGACCTGGACGCCCACGAGGTCGACCTGGCCGTCGGGTGCACGTACAAGTACCTCAACGGCGGTCCCGGGTCACCGGCGTTCGGGTACGTCGCGACCCGCCACCAGGACGGCTTCGTCAACGTGCTGCCCGGCTGGAACGGGCACGCCGAGCCGTTCGCCATGGCGGGCGGGTACGAGGGCGCCGCCGGGATCACACGGGCACGGATCGGCACGCCGCCGATGCTCTCGCTGCTCGCCCTCGAGGCGGCGCTGCGGGCGTTCGACGGGGTCCAGGTCGCCGACGTGCGGCGTCGCTCGTCGTCGCTGACGAGGTTCCTGCGGACGTGCCTGGAGGCGGTCGTCCCCGACGTCGAGGTGGTGTCGCCCGTGGACGACGCGCTGCGCGGGTCCCAGGTCGCGGTGCGGCACCCGCACGCCTACGGGCTCGTCCGGGCACTCGCGGCCCGTGGGGTCGTCGCCGACTTCCGGACGCCCGACGTGGTCCGCCTCGGGGTCGCGGCGCCCTACCTCACCCACCACGACATGCTTCGGGCCGCTCGCGCGGTCGCCGGCGCCCTCGCCGCCGGGGAGCACCTCGACCCCGCCCACGCGCGACGGACGGTCGTCACCTGAGCCGGCACGAGGGCAGAGGCGGCCGGGGTCACTCGTGCGTGAGCCCGAGGTGCCGGACGACCCCGTCCCACTGCGGCAGGAGCCCCGCGACGAGCTCGACGAGCTGCTCGGGGAACACCTCGATCTGCACGCCCGCCAGGTCGTCGAGGCTCCACCAGCGCAGCTCGTCGATGACGTCGTGCTCGACGGCGGTCCACCGCGCCCGGTCGACGCCGACGAACGCGGACGACGGCACTCGCGCGACGAAGATCTCCTCGTCCTGCCGGCAGTGCTGCGCGTAGAAGTCGAAGATCGCCGACCGGGTGAACGCCGGGCCGTCGACGGTGGCGGGGTCGAGCACGATCCCCGTCTCCTCGTGCACCTCGCGCACGGCCGCCGCGAGCGCGTCCTCGCCCTCGTCGATGCCGCCGCCGATCGTGAACCACCAGCTGCGCTCGGGCTGGTCGATGTCGTGCCCGCGGACGAGGAGCACGCGGTCGTGCTCGTCGAGCAGGATCACCCGCGCCGCGCGGCGGAACAGGAGGCCGTCGTCGCCCCGGACCCACTCGGGCCCGAGCGCGTGGCCGTCGTCGACGGACGCGCCAAGGGCCGCGGACGCCGTTGCGTCGTCCGCGGCCCCCGGGATCGCGTGCTCCTGGGTCACCAGCCCCGCTCGGCGAGGCGGTGGGGCTCGGGGACGTCCTCGACGTTGATGCCGACCATGGCCTCACCGAGACCGCGCGACACCTTGGCGATGACGTCCGGGTCGTCGAAGAACGTCGTCGCCTTGACGATCGCGGCGGCGCGCTCGGCCGGGTTGCCGGACTTGAAGATGCCGGAGCCGACGAACACGCCCTCGGCGCCGAGCTGCATCATCATCGCGGCGTCCGCCGGGGTCGCGATGCCGCCGGCCGTGAACAGCACGACGGGGAGCTTGCCCGCCTGGGCGACCTCCTTGACCAGGTCGTACGGCGCCTGCAGCTCCTTGGCGGCGACGAACAGCTCGTCCTCCGGGAGCGACGTGAGGCGACGGATCTGGTCGCGCAGCGTGCGCATGTGCGTCGTCGCGTTGGAGACGTCGCCCGTGCCGGCCTCGCCCTTGGAGCGGATCATCGCCGCGCCCTCGGTGATGCGGCGCAGGGCCTCGCCGAGGTTGGTGGCGCCGCACACGAACGGGACGGTGAAGGCCCACTTGTCGATGTGGTGCGCGTAGTCCGCGGGGGTCAGCACCTCGGACTCGTCGATGTAGTCGACGCCGAGCGACTGCAGCACCTGCGCCTCGACGAAGTGGCCGATGCGGGCCTTCGCCATGACGGGGATGGAGACGGCCTCGATGATGCCGTCGATGAGGTCGGGGTCGCTCATCCGGGCGACGCCGCCCTGCGCACGGATGTCGGCGGGCACCCTCTCGAGGGCCATCACCGCGACGGCCCCGGCGTCCTCGGCGATCTTCGCCTGGTCGGCCGTGACGACGTCCATGATGACGCCGCCCTTGAGCATCTCGGCCATCCCGCGCTTGACCCGCGCGGTGCCGATGACGCCGGCCGCCTGTGCGCCGGTCGTGGTGGTGGGCTGGCTGTTCTCGCTGGTCACGTCAAGCCTCACATCGTGGTGCGGGATGGGTCGGCCGCGCCGTCCGGCGGCCCGATCGGGTCATCGTAGTCCGTGGTCGACGGCGGTTTCCGCGTCGTCTCAGACGCTCGAGCGCGACCCGTCGGTGCCGTGCGTGCGCGCTCCCGGGCGGCCCAGGCTCTCGGGCCACTCGTCGTCGAGGTCGAGGGTCCGCGGGGTCGGCGCACGTCCGGCCAGACGCAGCGCCCGGACCACCGGGCCGCGTCGCGCGCGGGCCGCCTGCGCGACGGCCTCGTTGTGGAACCGGCGCGCGAGCTGCAGCCGGTACCACGCCGACCCGAGGGCGCTGAGCAGCTCGTCGCCCGAGGGGTCGGCGCGGAGCACGGCGACCTCTCCCTCGTCGTCCAGCGCCTCCCGCAGCGTCGCCGACAGCTCGCTCTCGACGCGCGAGCGGTCCAGCGGCCCACCCGCGTCCGTCGGTCCCTCGTGCTCGTCTCCCGCGAGGAGCTCGGCGAGGTCCGGCGGCAGGGACGTGGTGTCCGAGAGCCCCGACGCGAGCGACGCCCACGCGGCCTCCCCGACGAGGACCGAGCTCACCGGGTCCAGCAGCCCGGACGTCGCGAGCTCGGCCGCGACGGTCGCGCGCCGCACGAGCTGGGTGTCGACGACGGTCCGGGACGCGTTCATCTTGCGGTGCAGCCGGTCCAGGCGGGAGGCGGCGACCCAGACGCACCACAGGCCGAGCCCGATCAGCACCGTGACGACGACGGTGATCTCCGACCAGCTCATCGGGTCTCCCCCCGGCTGCGGCGGAGCTCGAGGAGCCGGGCGCCCCGCAGCGACGACGGGTCCTCGCCCACCGGTGCCGCGGCGCCCGCCACGACCATCTCGTACACGGCGAGGACCTGGTCCGTGACGGCCGACCAGTCGTACCGGCGCACGGACTCGCTCGCCCGGTCGGTGACCTTCGACCGCAGGCCCGGGTCGTTCAGCACACGCACGAGGGTGGCGGCGAGGTCGGCGCTGTCGCCCGTGGCGAACAGGACGCCGGCCTCGCCGTCGTCGAGCACGCGGCTGAACGCGCCGAGATCGCTCGCGACGACCGTGGCACCCGCGCTCATCGCCTCGACGAGCACGATCCCGAAGCTCTCGCCGCCTGTCTGCGGCGCGCAGTACACGTCGACGGACGCGAGCAGGCGGGCCTTGTCCTCGTCGGACACGCCACCGAGGAACTCGACGGACCCCGCCCGCTCACCGAGGATCTCCCGCGCCTGCTGGGCACCCGTCTCTCCGCGGCCCGCGACGATCAGCCGCGCGCCCGGCAGTGCGTCGAGGACCCGGCCCATCGCTCCGAGCAGCACGGGCAGACCCTTGCGCTGCTCGTCGAGCCGGCCGAGGAACGCGATCGTCGGGGCGTCCGCGGTGCCGGTCCAGCGCGGGTCCGGCTCGGCGTCCGCGAACTGGTCGACGTACACGCCGTTCGGGATCACCACGGCGTCGCCGCCCAGGTGCTCGACGAGCGTGCGACGCGCGTCCTCGGACACCGCGATCCGGGCGGAGATCTTCTCGAGCGACTGCTTGACCAGCGGGTACGCGACCTGGAGCGGGCGGGAGCGGATGAGGGACGTGTGGAACGTCGCGACGACCGGGCCGTCGGCGATCCACAGCGCCAGCATGCCCAGGCTGGGCGTCACGGGCTCGTGCAAGTGCAGCACGTCGAACTGGCCGGCAGCGAGCCACTTGCGGACCCGGGCCGCGGTCACGGGTCCGAACGTCATCCGCGCGACCGAGCCGTTGTACCGGACCGGGATTGCCCGGCCAGCGGCCGTGAGGTACGGCGGGACCGGGGTGTCGTCGTCGGCGGGCGCCAGCACCGAGACCTCGTGGCCACGCGCGAGCAGCGCCTCGGCGAGGTCCCGCACGTGGAACTGCACGCCACCGGGCACGTCGAACGAGTAGGGGCACACGATGCCCACGCGCAAGGGTCGGCCCTCGGTGCGGCCAGGTTCCTCCGGTGTCGTCACGAGACGCTCCCCTCGGCCTGGAGCGTCGCGGCGTACCGGGCCGGGTCGAGGTCCTCGACGAACACCGCCTGGAGCATGTGCCAGTCCTCGGCGTGCGCCGCGATGCCCTCCGCGAGGCTGTCGACCCACCCCTGCGTGACGGCCCGCACCTGATCGGCTCGCGGGAGCCCCGCCGGCACCTCGACGGGCGGGAGGAACTCGATGAGCACGCCCCACGGCGAGCCCGCGGCACGACGACGGGCGCCGTGCAGCCGCTCGTAGCTGACGACGGTCGGCATCAGCATCGCGCCGGTGGTCACCGCGAGGGCCGCCGGTCCTGCCGCGACCCGGGCGCGGTGCCCGAACAGGTCCACCTCGACCCCCCGGGCGGTCAGGTCCCGGTCCGCGAGCAGCGGGAGCAGGCCCGGTCCCCCGCGCGCCGACCGCACCAGGTCCCGGAACACGTCGCCGCCACCCGTCAGCGGGAAGATCCGCAGCCCGATCGACTCCCGGAACGCGACGAACTCCTGGAACAGCTCCTCCGGCTCGAGCCGCTCCGCGACGGTCGTCACCGGTGCGAGCGCGCGGGTGCAGTACGCCCCGGCGAGGTCCCAGTTCCCGACGTGCCCGAGCGCGAGCAGCACGGTCCGTCCCGCGTCGAGCTCGTCCGTCAGCCTCGGGTCGTAGACGGCGCGGACCCGGGCGTCGACCTGTGCCTGCGTCATCGACCGCAGCGCGAACGTCTCGCCGAAGTACCGCATGTACGACCGCATGCCCCGCCGGCTCAGACGGCGCAGCGCACGCACGTCGAGCTCCGGACGGACCCGGGCGAGGTTCCTCTCCAGGCGGCGCACCCCCTGGCCGTGCCGCAGCCAGGCCACATCGGCGGCGAGGTTGCACATCCCGCGCAGGAGCGGTCCCGGCACCCGCCCGGCGACCCGCCAGGCGGTCGAGTAGAAGCGCGCGACGTTCACTCGGCGACCCCGACGGCCTGCCGGTGCACCTTCGCCATCCGCTGCACGACGGTGACGGCCGACGCGACCGCGAGGAGCCCGAGGGCGACGGTGAGCACCGCGTCCGGGGCTCCGAGACCCACCGCGGCGGTCGCCACGAGGGCGATGAGCAGCCGGTCGGCCCGCTCGGCGATGCCGCCGGACGCCGTCATGCCGAGCCCCTCGGCGCGCGCCCGGGCGTACGGCACGATCGAGCCGAGCACCACGCACGCGAGGGCGAGCGCAGCGGAGAGCTCGTCGTCGCCGTCACCGACGAACCACAGCAGGAGCCCGGCGAAGATCGCACCGTCCCCGAACCGGTCGAGCGTCGAGTCGAGGAACGCGCCCCACGGCCCCGAGCGGCCCGACCGGCGGGCCATCACACCGTCGAGCGAGTCCGTGAGCACGAAGATCCCGATGATCAGCGCCCCCGTGAACAGGTGGCCGGTCGGGAAGGCCCACAGGGCGGTCACGACGACGACGAGCGTGCCGAGGATCGTCACCGCGTCGGGCGACACCCCCGCCCGCAGGAGGGCGTCGGCCGGCGGGGTCATGATGCGCCCCATCGCGCCCCGCAGTCGGTTCAGCACGTCTCGATCATCCCTTCGGATCGGTCGTCGTCGGGTCAGGCCACGCGGCGGCGAGCCTGGCCCGCGTGTCCGCGAGCAGCTCGGGCAGCGCGCGGCTGCGGGCGACGATCGGCAGGAAGTTCGAGTCGCCGCCCCACCGCGGCACCACGTGCTGGTGCAGGTGCGCCGCGATCCCCGCACCGGCCACCGGCCCCTGGTTCATGCCGAGGTTGAAGCCGTGCGGCGACGACACCTCGCGCAGCACCCGCATCGCGGTCCGCGTCAGCGACGCCACCTCGGCGACCTCGTCGTCCGTCAGGTCCGTGTAGTCCGCGACGTGGCGGTACGGGCACACGAGCACGTGGCCCGAGTTGTACGGGTAGAGGTTCAGCACCACGTACGCCACGGCGCCGCGCGCGACGATCAGCGCCTCCTCGTCGCCGAGGGTCGGCTGCCGGCAGAACGGGCAGCCGTCCCCCGGCTCGTCGTCCGCCGGCTTGTCCTGGCCGCCGATGTACGCCATGCGGTGCGGCGTCCACAGTCGCTGGAAGCCGTCCGGCTCGCCGGCGAACACGTCGGCCGGCTCGACGCCGTCGCTCACGCGTCAGACCTGCACGCGCTCGCGGACGGCCGAGACGATCCGCTCGATCGCCTCGGCGACGGGCACCCCGTTGTCCTGGCGCCCGTCCCGGTAGCGGAACGAGACCGCGCCGGCCTCGGCGTCCTCGCCACCGGCGATGAGCACGAACGGGATCTTCTGCGTGCTGGCGTTGCGGATCTTCTTGCCGAACCGGTCGTCGGAGCGGTCCACCTCGGCACGAATCCCCTGCTCGCGCAGCTGCCGCACCACGTCGTCGAGGTACCCCTCGAACGGCTCGGCGACGGGCACCGCGAGCACCTGCACGGGCGCGAGCCACGCGGGGAACGCGCCGCCGTAGTGCTCGGTGAGGACGGCGAAGAACCGCTCGACGGAGCCGAACAGCGCGCGGTGGATCATCACGGGCTGCTGGCGGCTGCCGTCGGCCGCCGTGTACTCCAGGTCGAACCGGGCCGGCATGTTGAAGTCGAGCTGGATCGTCGACATCTGCCAGGTGCGGCCGAGGGCGTCCTTGACCTGGACGGAGATCTTCGGCCCGTAGAACGCGGCGCCACCCGGGTCCGGCACGAGGTCCAGCCCGGACGCCTCCGCGACCTCCCGCAGCGTCTCGGTCGCCTCGTCCCAGATCTCGTCGGACCCGACGAACTTCTCCGGGTTCTTGGTCGACAGCTCCAGGTAGTAGTCGTCGAGCCCGTAGTCCTTGAGCAGGTCGAGGACGAAGGTGAGCAGGCTGGTGAGCTCGCCCTTCATCTGGTCGCGGGTGCAGTAGATGTGCGCGTCGTCCTGCGTGAAGCCGCGTGCGCGGGTCATGCCGTGCACGACGCCGGACTTCTCGTACCGGTACACGGTGCCGAACTCGAACAGCCGCAGCGGCAGCTCGCGGTAGGAGCGTCCGCGCGCCGCGAACACGAGGTTGTGCATCGGGCAGTTCATGGGCTTGAGGTAGTACTGCTGCCCCTGCTTGCGCACGTGCCCGTCGGCGTCGCGCTCCTCGTCGAGGGTCATGGGCGGGTACATGCCGTCGGCGTACCAGTCGAGGTGGCCGGAGATCTCGTAGAGCTTGGCCTTCGTGATGTGCGGGGTGCTCACGAAGTCGTACCCGGCCTGCACGTGCCGCAGCCGGCTGTACTGCTCCATCTCCATGCGGATCACGCCGCCCTTGGGGTGGAACACGGCCAGGCCGGAGCCGATCTCGTCGGGGAACGAGAACAGGTCGAGCTCGGTGCCCAGACGGCGGTGGTCGCGGCGCTCGGCCTCGGCGATGCGCTCGAGGTAGGCCCTGAGCTCGTCCTTCGTCGGCCACGCGGTGCCGTAGACGCGCTGCAGCTGCGGGTTCTTCTCGGACCCGCGCCAGTAGGCGGCCGCGGACCGGGTCAGCTGGAAGCCGTTGCCCAGCAGGCGGGTGCTCGGGACGTGGGGCCCGCGGCAGAGGTCCTGCCAGACGACCTGCTCGCTCTCCCGGCCGGCGCCGCGCACGTTCTGGTAGATGCTCAGGCCGCCGAGCCCGACCTCGACGGACGCGCCGTCCGCCGCCGCCGGGTCGCCCTTGAGGCCGATGAGCTCGAGCTTGTACGGCTCCTCGCGCAGCTCCTTGCGCGCCTCGTCCTCCGTGACGTCCCACCGGCGGAAGGTCTGACCCTCCTTCACGATCCGGCCCATGACCTTCTCGATCGCCTTGAGGTCCTCCGGGGTGAACGGGGTCTCGACGTCGAAGTCGTAGTAGAACCCGTCGGTGATGGGCGGGCCGATGCCGAGCCTCGCCGTCGGGTTGACCTCCTGGACCGCCTGCGCGAGCACGTGCGCCGCCGAGTGCCGCAGCACGGCGAGGCCGTCGGGCTCCTCGATCGTCACGGCCTCGACGACGGCGCCGTCGGGCAGCGGGAGGTGCAGGTCGCGGAGCTCGCCGTCGACGCGGACCACGACGACGTCGCGGCGGTCCCCGTACAGGTCGGTGCCCGTCGTCCCCGGCTCCGCCGTGGTCGCAGATCCGTCGACGGTGAGGGTCATCAGCTCGGGCACCGGTGCTGTCTCCTTCGTGGCTGCCCACCCGGGCGGAGGGCCCCTTGATGCTACCGGCGCACCACGCCGCACCCGACCTGCATTGCGTCGGCGGGCAGGCGGGGTCCGTCGAGCGCTCCGAGTCGACGACAGTATCGGCGCGACCGACGACAGTACCGAGGCACGCGTGGTCGTCATCCGGACGGCGGATCCCCAGTCCGGGGATGCCTGGGCGGATTGTGGCGCTCTGTCCTGCACGAACGCATGAATATCGACCCGAAACTTCCCGAAACCCGACAGATACCATTGACCGCCCCGGTGACGGGCGCCACGGTGATGACCGGGCTGCACCGGCGACGGAGCCGGTCGCACGACCGCCCGGACAGTGGAGGAACGACGATGACGTCCAGCACCACTCCCCGCCCACGCCGCGCGGCGTGGGCCACGCTCGGCGCCACAGCCCTGCTCGGCACGCTCGTCGCGGGCACCCTGCCCGCCTCGGCGGCCGGCACCACCCTCCAGGCCGCCGCACAGGGTCAGAACCGCTACTTCGGCACCGCGATCGCCGCAGGGAAGCTCACCGACTCGACGTACACCACCATCGCGAACCGCGAGTTCAACATGGTCACGGCCGAGAACGAGATGAAGATCGACGCGACCGAGCCGGTCCAGAACCAGTTCAGCTTCACCAACGGCGACAAGGTCGTCACCTGGGCGACCACGAACGGCAAGCGCGTGCGCGGCCACACGCTCGCCTGGCACTCGCAGCAGCCCACGTGGATGCAGAACCTCAGCGGCACCGCGCTGCGCACGGCGATGCTCAACCACGTCACGCAGGTCGCCACCCACTACAAGGGCAAGGTGTACGCCTGGGACGTGGTCAACGAGGCGTTCGCCGACGGCAGCTCGGGCGCCCGACGCGACTCCAACCTGCAGCGCACCGGCAACGACTGGATCGAGGCGGCCTTCAAGGCCGCCCGTGCCGCGGACCCCGCAGCGAAGCTCTGCTACAACGACTACAACACCGACAGCTGGTCGGCCGCGAAGACGCAGGCCGTCTACACCATGGTCAAGGACTTCAAGTCCCGTGGCGTGCCGATCGACTGCGTCGGGTTCCAGGCGCACTTCAACAGCGGCAACCCCGTCCCGAGCAACTACGCGACGACGCTCCAGAGCTTCGCCGCGCTCGGCGTCGACGTGCAGATCACCGAGCTCGACATCGCCGGCGCGTCCGCCGACCAGTACACGACCGTGACGAAGGCGTGCCTGGCCGTCTCCCGGTGCACCGGCATCTCCGTGTGGGGCGTGCGCGACTCGGACTCGTGGCGCGCGAGCGACAGCCCGCTGCTGTTCGACGGCAGCGGGAACAAGAAGGCCGCCTACACCGCGGTCCTCAACGCCTTCAACGCCACCTCGAGCACGCCGACGGCCACGCCCACCACCCCGCCGCCCTCCGGTACCGGCTCCTGCACGGCGACCTACGCGAAGACCGACACGTGGAGCGACCGGTACAACTCGACGGTGACGGTCAAGGCGCGCAGCGCCATCACGAGCTGGACGGTCACCGTGAACGTCCCGTCCGGCCAGAAGGTCAGCACGACGTGGAGCGGCACCTTCACGTGGCCCAGCACCAACGTCATGACCGTCAAGCCCAGCGGCAACGGCACGCTCGCCGCCGGCGCGTCGACCAGCTTCGGCTTCACGACGATGACGCAGGGCACCTCCGGGACGCCCACCGTCAGCTGCTCGACCCCGTGACGGACGCCTGAGCGAACGACAGAAGGGCCGCCCTGAGGGGCGGCCCTTCTGTTCTCCCTGTGGGCGATACCGGACTCGAACCGATGACCTCCTCGGTGTGAACGAGGCGCTCTACCAACTGAGCCAATCGCCCGCGCTTCGTGCACCGCGAGCGGAGCACGAGATCGGTGGCCACCCGGGGGTGACGTCGAGGAGGATGCTACCCAACCCGGCCGCAGATTCCGAACTGGTACCGCGACGGCGCATCGAAACGCTTCCCTCGGCGCACCGTCCACACCCGGACGGGTGGCGGACGGGTGCCTGCACCCCATCTCGCCGCACGTCACCGCGTCCCTCCGGGTGAACTCGGGGCGCGGACCGGTCCAATCCGGCACCTGGCCTGCCATGATGGGACCTCCAGCCCTTGCGAACAGGAGGACCCGATGACGCAGCCGTCGTACGACGTCGTCGAGGTCGTCGCCATGCAGCTCATCGGGTCCGACGCCAGCGTCATCCCGGTCAGCTCCGAGTTCTCCTTCCGGACAACCGATCCTTACACGGTGCGCGCAGTCTTTACCGGCCCGCACACCATGTCGACGTGGCTGCTCGGCCGCGAGCTCCTCTCTCTGGGGATGCACGCGGGATCCGATGCTCCCGCCGGGACGGGTGACGTGCAGGTGTGGCGCGACGAAGACCCCGACTACACGCTCATTTCGCTCAGTGGGGTCGAGGGCAGCGCGCTGCTCGCCGCGCCGACCGAGCCCATCGCCCGCTTCCTCGCCGCCACCGAGGCGCTCGTGCCGCTCGGCACGGAGAGCGCCCGCATGGAGACGGAGATCACGGCGCTCATCGCCGCCCTCCTGACGGCCTGACACACACGTCGACGACCGGCCCTGCCCCACGGCAGGGCCGGTCTTCGCACGTCACGGGTCGACGTTCTCGGCCACCTTCGCCTGGAACAGCCGCTGCACCTCCACGGAGACCGGCCCCAGCGCGATGTCGACCTCGTCGAGCGACGCCACGGGCGACACGTTCCGGATCGAGCCGCTCAGCGTCAGGAACGCCTGACCCGCGACGACCTCGTCCAGCACCTCGTACGGCAGCTCCCCCGGCCTCGCCTCCCGCACCGGCAGGCCGGCCTGCACCGACCACTCGAGGAGCAGCTCCCGGGTGATGCCCGCGAGGCACCCGCTGTCCAGCGCCGGCGTGACGAGCTCGCCGCCGCGCTCGACGAGCACGTTCGAACCCGTCCCCTCGCACAGCTGGCCGACGGTGTTGGCGAGCACCGCCTCGTCGGCACCACGCCGGTAGGCCGCCGCCAGCGCGACCACGTTCTCCGCGTACGACGTCGTCTTGAGACCCGCCACCGCCGACCGCTCGTTGCGCACCCACGGCACCCGTACCGCCCTGGACGTCTCCGCACGCACCGCCGGGCCCGCGAGCACGACGACCGTCTGACGCTGCTCCTCCGGTGCGAGCCGGTGCGACCCCAGCGGCCCCGGACCACCCGTGAGGGTGATCCGCAGCCGGCCTGCGTCCGGCCCCGCCGCGGCCAGCACCGCCTTCACCCCGGCACGCACCGCATCCTCGTCGGGCTCCGCGAGCCCGAGGCCCAGTGCGGACCGACGCAGCCGGCGCAGGTGACGGGTCAGCGCGAACGCCTCCCCGCCGTACACGGCACACGTCTCGAACACGCCGTCCCCCACCGTCAGACCGTGGTCGACGCCTGTGACGAGCGCCTCACTCGGGCCGTGCAACACTCCGTCGGACCAGATCACCACGCTCATGAGGCCAGTCTGTCACCCGAAAACGCCTGTTCCGGGCACCCGGACGGGGCCGATCGGGCGGATCTCAGGGCCGGATCCGCACGATCACGCGGGCGGCGTGAGCCAGTTGGACTCTCGCCGAGAAACTCGGTTAGAGTCTGGGACGCACACGGAACGCCGGTGAGAACCGGCAGGCCGTGCAGCGCGGACGTGGCTCAGTGGTAGAGCATCACCTTGCCAAGGTGAGGGTCGCGGGTTCGAATCCCGTCGTCCGCTCGGAGGCAGACACTCCTGATCGGCTTACGCCGCTGAGGACTGCGGTCTCAGGGTGGAGTGGCCGAGAGGCGAGGCAGCGGCCTGCAAAGCCGTATACGTGGGTTCGAATCCCATCTCCACCTCGGTAGCACTCCCCCAGCAACACCCTTGGGCGATTGGCGCAGCGGTAGCGCGCTTCCCTGACACGGAAGAGGTCACTGGTTCGATCCCAGTATCGCCCACCAGCATTGATGCAGTTCAGAGGGCCGTCACCGATCCGTCGGGGCGGCCCTCAGTCAGGTCACACCCACAGCCCCAGCGGCCCAGCGACCCGGTCGCCTGTGCAGACCATCCACTGCGGTCGGTCGTCGAGCGCGAGCCACAGACGCACGGTGACGACCCTCGTGACCTCGTCGACCCACGGGCCGTCCGCAGCGCGGCCGCGGTGCACCGCCGCGAGGACCACGGGGCTGTCGACCTGGGGCCCGCCAGGGCCGAGACGCACGCGTTCGTGGACCTGCAGATCGACGGTCGCGAGCTCGACGCCTCCGAGTCTGGCCTCCGCCCCTGCGACCGGGTCGAACCGACGACGAAGCGGCGTCGCCCTGACGAGCTCGACGTCTCCGGTCGCCTCTGACGGACTCCGGCGGAGCGCACGGACGACGAGCACCAGGCAGACGGCCGCAGCGACGTACGGCAGCCCCGGCAGGGCGAGACCGAACGCCGCCGGGTAGCCGCTGAGCTCGACGACTGCGGCGACCGCGCACAGCGTGACCACCCAGCGCGCCCTGCGGAGCCTGCGTCGACCCACCTCGGAGCAGCGGCGCCACACCCGCCGCCACTGTCGGGCGTCCAGGGACGGGAGGTCGGCGCCGCGGAACCGCCGCAGCGCCCGCCGGTGCCGGCGCACCACGAGCGGCTCGACCGCGGCGACGAGCGACGACATCAGGCTCGGAAGCGCGAGGCAGACCCCCAGCACAGCGGCCGTCCACCGCTGGCCCATGCCGTTGAGGGCGAAGACCGTCGCGGCCACCGGCGCGCCGACCAGGGCGACCTGCAGGCTCCAGTAGAAGAGGTACGTCTGTGCGTGCGGCCGCCGACGATAGAACGCGAGCGCGTAGTCCTCACTGCCTCCGTCCCAGGCTTCCGTGAAGAGGATCGCCTGGACGTGCAGCCATCGGGTGCACCTGGCCACAACCTCACTCTCCTTCCCGCACGAGCGGGCACCAGCACCGTCGGTGCCGGAGTGCGCTCCTGAGCTCAGGAGCACCGTCAGGTCGCGATGAACGGCGGCAGGTCGTCCGCCGGGCGGCGGCCCGTCCCGTTCGTCTTGGCGACGAGCCGGCGGTAGGCGGCTCGCACCGGGATGCCGCGGCGCTCCGCGACCGCAGCGACCTTGCCCGTGAGCTTGGCGGCGGCGAACGACGTCCCGCTCCACCTGGCCCAGCCGTCGAAGTCGACCTCGCCGGTCGGCGCCTGGACGGCGGACTTGGCCGGTGCCGACGAGCGGCCGGCCGGCTCGACCCCGGTGGACGGTGCGTGGCCCGAGCCGGTGAAGTACGTGCTCACGACGCGGTCGCCCTCCGTCACGACGTCGATCCACGCCGCCCTCGGTGGCGTGAACGGCGAGAGCCCGAACCTGCCGTCCTTCGGGTTCTTGGTCACCGAGCCGACGGCGACGACGTCGTCGAGCGCCGCCGGCCACGCGGGCCTGCGGTTGTCGTCACCGAGCTTCAGCCGCGGGTCGCCGTGGTTCCCGGCGCAGGCGATGACGAGCACGTGCGGTGGGAGGCGGTCGATCGCGGTCGAGAGGACCAGCGGAGGCCGCCCGTCCTCGGTGTAGCAGACGAGCGACAGGTTGAGGATGTCGACGCCGGTGCTGCCCAGCTCGACGATCGCGTTCGCGACCTCCCACGACGTCGCGGCGCCCGCGGCGGTGAGGACCTTGCGGACACGAACGACCGCCCCCGGCGCGTTCCGCAGGATCAGCCCGGTGACGAAGGTCGCGTGACCCTGTGCGTAGAGGTACGGCCCGTCCTCGACGACGAAGTCCTCGGGCGACGCCGCGAGGTAGCCGCCCGCGAGCGCGTCGTGCGCGAAGAGGGCGGTGTCGACGACGCCGATCGTGATCCCCTTGCCCGCCTGCCCGGACCGGCCGGGCTCCCAGGGGTCAGCCTTCTCGGGGTCGGGCCCGCCGCCGTACGAGATGCTCCCGCCGCCGCCGGTGACGGCGCCCACGGTCCGGTTCTTGCCCATCGTCGGCGTCCAGCGTGCCTGGCCCTGCTCGAAGACGTAGCGGAGGCGGGACAGCACGACGTCGTCGAGCCTCTCGGGCCAGCCGGGCTCCTCGAGCCTCGGACGGCTGACGAGGGTGCGGACCTCGTCGGGGTCGAGCGTGACGAGGGTCAGCCCGAGCGGCTCGCTGTGCTCCGCCCTGACCACGTGGAGCCCGTCGTCCTCCAAGGCCTTGATCACGAGCGGAGCATGGTCGAGCGCGACGGCGATCTCGGTCGGCTCGGGCTCTGTCCTGCCATCGCTCAGGTGCACGGAGTCACGCATGTCGTCCCCACCCTCGGTTGTTCGGCCACTATGGCAGGGGGGACAATCCGGGCAAAAGATACGCGTGAGGCAACGGGAGTGGACGACATGGCGGCGGGGACGCGCGCGGCGGTCCGCGGGGACGACCTGCGGGCCCGCGCCGACGAGGCGCTCCGTCTCGCGGGCGTCGACCCGGGTGCCGCGACACCGCTCGCGTCTCGCGTCGCTGAGCAGGCTCGCCTGGCCCGCGACTGGGCGACGGTGTCCACCGCCGAGCGGGCCGCGGGCGTCGCCGCGATGCAGCAGTCCCGCCTGGACGTCGCCGTCGCGCGGCTGCGAGCGGCCGTCGCGGCCGGGCGGCGCGCCGGCGAGCCGACCCGCACCGGCGAGGCGCGCATGAGTCTCGCCGGCGCCCTCCTGCTGACCGGGCACCCGGGCCGGTCGCTGCGCGAGATCGACCAGGCGTGCGCCGCCCTGTCGGGTCTGGCGGCAGCCCGGGCACGCGTGCAGCGTGCGGCGATCCTGCAGGACATGGGTCGGCTGGACGCGGCGCTGGACGACCTGCGGCGCGCGCTCCCGGTGGTCCGTCGAGCCGGCGACGCCCAGTGGGCCACGCGCGCGCTGTCGAACCGGGGCCTGCTACTCGTGTCGCGGCGCGAGTTCGCCGCCGCCCGGCGCGACCTCACGGACGCCGCCGCACTGTGCGAGGCGCACGGCCTCGCAGTCGCGGGGGCTCTCGTCGAGCACAACCTGGCCTGGGTCGACGCGCAGGCCGGGGACGTCCCGGCGGCCCTCGACCACCTCGACCGCACGACCGCCCGTTTCGAGACGCTGGGCCTCCCCCTCGGCTCGGTCCTCACCGACCACGCCGAGCTCCTGCTGTCGGTCCGGCTGGTCGAGGAGGCGCGTCAGCTCGCGGAGGCGGCCGTCGCCGCCAACACGCGGGACGGCCGCGAGCGCCACCTGCCCGAGTCGCGCGTGCTGCTCTCCACCGTCGCGCTCGTGCAGGGCGACCCGGACGCCGCGCTCGACGCCGCCCTGACGGCCCGCCGGGAGTTCGCTCGTCTCCAGCGGCGCGAGTGGGCCACGCTCGCGGACTTCGCGTCCGTCCAGGCGCTCGCGGCCGCCGACCGTCCGGTCACGGCGGCGCGCTGCCGCCGGGTGGCTGACGGGCTCGAGCGCGGAGGGTGGGTCGTCCCCGCGCTGGAGGCGCGGCTGCTGGCGGGTCGGGTCGAGATGGCGGCGGGGCGGACGACCGCGGCGCGGCGTGACTTCGCCCGCGCCGGGCGCGCACGCCACACCGGACCGGCGGACGCCCGCGCCCGGGCCTGGCTCGGCGAGGCGCTGCTCCGCGAGGCCGAGGGCCGCCGTCCCGCCGCCCTGTCGGCGCTGCGCGCGGGCTTGCGGGTGCTCGAGGACCACCGCGCGACCATGGGTGCCACGGAGCTGCGCGCGCACGTCTCGACCCACCGGGGCGCGATCGCGCGCACGGGCCTGCGGATGGCGTTGGAGGCACGCGACCCGCGCGCCGCGCTCGGCTGGAGCGAGTGGACGAAGGCCACGGCGACGCTGCGGCGCGACGCGCGGCCGTCGAGCGACCCGGTGCTCGCCCAGCTGCTCGCGGAGCTGCGCTCGACGACGGAGTCGATCGGCGAGGACCGGGAGGCCGGGGAACCGACCGGAGCGCTCGTCGCGCGGCAGGTGGCGCTCGAGCGCCGCATCCGGGACCACTGCCGGCACGCCTCCGGCGCCGACGCGACGGCGCGGCCCCCGACCGTCGAGGAGCTCGCCGGGCCTCTCGGTGGCGGCGCGCTCGCCGCCTACTTCGAGGTCGCGGGGCACCTGCACGCGGTGACGGTGGTCGACGGCCGTCCGCGCCTGCACCACCTCGGACCGGTGGAGCGGATCCGGCACAGCGTCGAGCGCGCGTCGTTCGCGTTGCGGCGGATGGCCCGCGGCGGCGCCCGGCCGGCCAGCGTCGAGGCCGCTGCGGCGCTGTTCGCGCAGTCGTGCACCGCGATCGGCGCGGGCGTGCTGGCGCCGCTCGCGACGGCGGTCGGCGACCGCCCGATCGTCGTCGTCCCCGTCGGGTGGCTCCAGTCCGTGCCGTGGTCCGCTCTGCCGGGATGCGCCGGCCGCCCGGTGAGCGTCAGCCCGTCGGCGACCCACTGGTACGCGGCCGCGAGCCGGCCCGCCTCCTCCGGCGGCCGCCGGGCAGTCGTCGCCGGGCCGGGACTGGACGGGGCACTCGCCGAGGCGCGGGCGGTCGCGTCGTTGCACCCCACCGCCGCGCTGCTGGTGGGCGAGGACGCGACCGCCGATGCCGTGTCGCGGGCGATGGACGGCGCCGCGCTCGTCCACGTCGCCGGCCACGGCCGCCTGCGCGCCGACAACCCGCAGTTCTCGGCACTGATGCTGACGGACGGGCCGTTCACCGTCTACGACCTCGAGCGCATCGCGACCGCGCCGCGCCACGTCGTCCTCGCCGCCTGCGAGACCGCGACCTCGGCCGTCGTGGCGGGCGGGGAGATCATGGGGCTGTCCGCCGCGCTGCTCGCCGGGGGCACCGCGACGCTCGTCGCGCCGGTCATGGCGATCCCCGACATCGCCACCGCGGCGCTCATGACCGCCTACCACTGCGAGCTCGTCGGCGGCCACCCGCCCGCCTCCGCGCTCAGGCGCGCGCAGAGTCGCACCGCGACGACGGACCCGGCCGCCGCGGCCGTCGCGGCGAGCTTCGTCCAGGTGGGGTACGGCGGCCCGGAGCACTGACCTGACCGGCGACGTATCACGTCTGCCGTTCGCGACTCCGTCTGGTGTGGCTCGGATGCGCCCGGTACCGCCGGCGCATCCGATGCTCGTGAGGACCGGAGAGGTGCACCTCGACGGTGGGGCCGAGGCCGGTACCCTCGATGACGGGCCACGAGGGACAGGTGAGTGCCATGACGACGTCGGGACGGTCGGACGACGACCTCCTCCTGGCCGCTCTCGGCGAGGCGCTGGACGCGAACCGTCCCAGCGACACCCTGCTGGAGGCCGGCAAGGCGGCGTTCGACTGGCGTGACGTCGACGGCGAGCTTGCCCGGCTGACCTACGACTCCCTGCTCGACGCCGGCGCGGCCCTCGCCCGCCGGGCGACCGGCTCCGCCGCCCGCGGCCTCTCGTTCGAGACCGCCGCCCTGACGCTGGAGGTCGAGGTCGGCCCGTCGTACGTCGCCGGGCAGGTCGTGCCGTCGCAGGCCGCACGGATCGTCCTGCAGACGACGGCGCAGGGCGACCGGGAGACGGCCGTCGACGAGGACGGCTACTTCACGATCCCTCGCGGCGCGCGGGGCCCGTCCGCGGGCGACGAGCTCGTCCGCATCCGCTGCGCCACGGCGACCGGGACGGTCGTCACGGACTGGGTGCGGATCTGAGCGCCGTGTCGTCGCCGAGCATGGCGGCGACGGCGGGGTGCTCACGGAGGTGCTGCAGCGCCCGCGCCCTGGTCGGGCCGATGCTGCCGACCGGGATGCCCAGCCGGCGGCCGATCTCGGCGTAGGGCACCGGGGGGTCGTGCAGCAGGAGGAGCAGCAGGTCGCGGTGCCTCGTCGAGAGCTCGGCGAAGGCGACGAGCAGCGCCTCGTGACGCGACACCGCCGTGACGCCTTCGACGACGGCCACGTCCAGCGCCTCCGCGGCCTCCGCCGGCCGGTCCCGCATCGGGTCGAGGGGGTCGAACGGCTCGGTGCGCCGTCGCAGGCGCAGCATCCGCAGGCTCTCGTGGCGCGCGGTCGTCGCGATCCACCCGGCGATCGCGGCGGGGTCGTGGATGTCGTCCAGGTGCTCCACGAGACGCATCCAGAGCGTCTGGGCCAGGTCCTCCGCGTCCGCACCCGCGAGGTGGTGCCGGCGGGCGACCGCGCGCACGAGGGGCATGAAGCGCTCCACCAGCGCGTCCCAGGCGTGCCGGTCGCCGGCGCGGGCGCGAAGGACGAGGTCGGACACGGTGGGGCCGTCCCGGTCCATCGTCGACCTCCGGGCTGCTCTCGGTGACCAGACCGCCGAAGCGGACACTCACGGCTGACGGTACGCCAGGACGGTCCCCCAGGTCAGCGCCCCGCAGCGGTCGGCGTCGTGCCGTCGCCGCGGGACCGCGGCCGACAGGACCTGTGCCGGAGCCTTCCTGCCTCGTCCGGACGGGGCCCCGGCGAGGCACCCACCACACGTCCGACCTTGCTGCACTCGTGCCGTGGACAGCAGGGCGCGCACCACGGGCCTCGTGGTGCGCTCACCCCTGCGGTCGGACCACTGGCGCGGCTACGTGACGTAGCAGATGTCGTCGATCCAGAGCTCCTGCCCTCCGATGGCGAGCTGTCCCAGGCCGGACGGCTGGTCCGGCATGGTCCCGGTGAGCTCCAGGACGCCCATGTCGTTGCCGAAGCCGCCCGTGGGGACGCTGACGGTGACCCCGCCCATCGTCTTGCCGTTCAGCATCGCCAGGTCGCTGACGTTCGCCGTGACGCCGTCCACCGACACGTTGACGTTGCCCCCGTACTCACCGAACCGGATGCGCGCCGCGTGCATGACCTGGCCGAAGCCGATGCTCACGGACAGGACGATGTTGTTGACGTGGATCTCGGTGCCGCTGCCGCCTGCCCGTCCGCCGACCTCGGTGGTCGCCTGGCCCGACGTCGTCGTGACCCCGCCGGCCCAGGCGAAGGGGTGTGCGGCGATGTCCATGAGGGGCGGCTGGAAGCTGTTGACCGGTGGAACCCCGTTGACGACCGTCAGCCCTGCGGGGAGCGAGTCCAGGGACTCGCAGACGAACGCCGGCGGCGCCGGCGGGACCGGGCGCGGCGACGGCCGCCCGCCGTGGCACGGGAAGAGGGACACGCCGACCGAACAGACGGCGAGCACCGTGGTCATGAGATGGCGCTTCATCGGTCCGTCTCCTTCGCTCACGCCTCGGTCGCCGAGGCTCGGTCGTTCGACCTCGAAGGGACGGAGTCGGCGACGCGTCGGCGTGATACGTGAGCCGTACGACGACCACCCGCCGGACGTCGCCCGCCCGCAGCAGAACCCCCACCGGCGACGGGCGTCGGTGGGGGCTCTCGTGGCGTCGGCGTTCAGGTGATGGTGCCCCCCGGACCGACCTTGAGCCGGGCCACGGCCGCGGCGACCTCTCGCTCCGCGTCGGGGCCCGTCATGCGCGGGAACCCCTCGGGCAGCTCGACGTCGACCGCCTGCTCGTCGTCGTCGGGCAGCAGGCCGTTGCCGAGCCCGACGGAGACGATCCTGCCGTCCTTCGTGTACGTGACGTGCGCCTTCATGGTGGGTCTCCGTCCTAGGGGTCGATCAGGCTGAAGTTGAGGTACCAGATGAGTGGCGCGTCGGGTCCGATGCTCTCCACCTTGAGGCGGACCACCGGCAGGTCGTTGCTGCCCGGGTTGGGGTCCTTCGACTTGATGGACAGGGTCGTCACCCGGAGCTGACGGTCCTCGTTGCTCGCGAGGAACGGCGCGACCGACGCGGCGACAGCCGTCTGGACGTAGAACCCCGCCGCGGGCGTGGGCAGGTAGAACTTGATGTTCTTCGTGGTGCCGGGCTGGAAGCCGGCCGCGTCGAAGAACTCGAAGTGGACGTGGTCAACGGTGGCCATCGGACTCCTCCTCGGTCGGGATCGCCCTGACGGCACGGCGAGCCGTGCCGGGCGGGTGGTGGTACGGACTCATGTCCGGCCCCTCTCCTTCGTCGGCGGGTCGTGGGTCGGCCCGATGCCCCGACGCTAGGGAGCGGGGGCTGCACCCCGGCAGCGGGGAAACCCCAGTGCCAGCCCTTGACCCTTCGGCGGTATCACGGGACGCGTCGGCGGTTCCTTCTCCTCATGACGCAGTCGACGGGGATCGCGGTCGGCGCCCGGTTGCGCGAGCACGTGCGCGGCGAGGTCCGGGAGCCGGACGACGCCGGGTACGACGACGCCCGCCGGGTGTGGAACGGCGCGGTGGACCGGCGGCCCGCCGCCGTGGTGCGCTGCCTCGACGAGGACGACGTCCGGACCGCCCTGCTCGTCGCCCGCGAGCACGACGTGCCGCTGACCGTCCGCGGAGGCGGTCACGACTGGGCCGGCCGCGCGCTCACCGACGGCGGCGTGACCCTGGACCTGTCCGCGATGCGCGACGTCGTCGTCGACCGCTCGCGCGGCGTGGCGCACGCACTGGGAGGCGCGCACGTGTCGGACGTCGTCGAGGCCGCCGCGTCGCACGGCCTCGGCACGGCGACCGCGGTCGTCCGCAGCGTCGGCATGGCCGGGATGACGATGGCGGGCGGCTACGGCGGCCTGGTCGGCCGGTTCGGGCTCGCGGCCGACAACCTCGTCTCGGCGGACGTGGTGCTCGCCGACGGCACCCGGGTCAAGGCACGGCCCCAGGAGAACCCGGAGCTGTTGTGGGCGCTGCGCGGGGGCGGCGGGAACTTCGGCGTCGTCACGTCGGCGCGGTACCGGCTGCAGCCGCTCGGACCCGTGCTCGGCGGGATGCTGCTGTACCCCCACGCCGAGACCGCGCAGGTGCTGCGCGGCTACCGGGACGTGCTGGCCGCCGCGCCCGACGAGCTCACCGTGATGGCCGGGCTCCTCACCGGACCGACCGGCGAGCCCGCAGTCTTCGTGGCGCCCACCTGGAGCGGCGACCTCGCGGCGGGCGAGCCCGTCGTGGCCGCACTCAGCGGGCTCGGCACCCTCGTCGCCGGCGGCGTGGGCCCGACGCCCTACGCCGAGCTGCTCCGGATGTTCGACGCGGGCGCAGCCGCCGGCAACCGGTACGCGCTCGGCACCCGGTGGCTCCCGGGGCTGACCGACGACGCGATCGACGTCCTGGCCGACGCAGCCGCCCGCTTCTCGTCACCGGGCTCGCTGCTCGCGCTGCACCACTTCCACGGCGCGGCGACCCGCGTCGCCCCCGACACGACCGCGTTCGCGCTGCGTCGCGAGCACCTGCTCGCCGAGGTGATCGCGGGGTGGCGTCCGGGCTCGTCCTCGGGAGACGCACCGCACCTCGCGTGGGTCGCGGAGGTCGGGGGCGCCCTCGCGCCGGGAGCGCTGCCCGGTGGGTACCCGAACATCCTCGGTCCGCAGGACGCGGACCGCGCACGTCTGGGCTTCGGGGCCAACGCTGCGCGCCTCGTCGCCGCCAAGCACCGGTACGACCCCGACGGGGTCTTCACCGCGATCGGCGCGTTCCCCGACTGACCACGACCTGCACGCATGCCACACCCGCGCGCCGGTGCCACGATGGGCAGGCGCAGGTCGACGCGAAGGGCCGGGCCATGGCTGCAGGGACGAAGGACGACCCGTGGGTGCTCACGACGGCTCCGGGGACGTCCGGGTACACGATGCACCGGGACGAGGCGGCGGACCCGCCCGCCTGGGTGTGCCGGGTCGGGTCCACGACGTTGCGGTACCGCCTCGGTGCGGTCGACGACCTGCACGCCTGGCTCGTCGAGCAGGGTGACTGGGTCCCGCTGGGTGCCGCAGACGAGAAGAAGCCCACCGCCGACGGCACGGTCGAGGCCTGGGGCCGGTCGCCCGACAACCCGGTCGGTGGCTGGTACGGCCTGCGGGCCGGCTACCGCGGGCGGTTCGGCATGTACCTGCCGCCGCTGCTCGAGGCGATGGGCCTCGTCGAGCTCACGCACGACGCGCGCAACAACCGGGTGCGGGCCCTGCCCTGAACGGTCGTCACACCTGCGGTGCCGCGGGGTACGCGAGCGACCGCAGCACGAACTGGCGGACCTGCACCGAGTGCGTCGCGCTGCACGTGCTGAGCATGGGGTCCGAGAGCTCTGCTCCCAGCTCGACGACGACCCGGTCGGGCCCGTGGTCGAGCACGACCGTCCAGCCGTCGCCGTGCTCCGTGTGGGACACCGTGGTGAACGCGTCGATGCGCTCGTCCCCGGACAGGTCCCGCAGGAACGCGTGCGCCGCCTGCTCGACGTTGGTCAGGGACGTCCGGCCGCGGAACGTGCCGACGTCGATCAGCCCGCGGCGGTGCCGCTCCACGAGGCGGGTCGCGTCGGCCGCCTGCACGCGCCCGAACAGCAGCGCCTCGGGGAAGACGACCATCGTCGCGGCGAACCGGTCGCCGCCGAGGTGCGAGCACTCCCACGTCTGCTCCGGGTAGGCCGCCGCGAGCGCCTCGACCACGGGCCTGCCGCGCACGGCGCAGCACTGGTCGTGCCGGGCGTGCGTGCAGACGCACAGGACGGCCTCGGTGGACGGGACGCCCGCCGACCCGTCGAGGGGCAGGTCGAGCAGCCGGGACGGGTCGTCGACGCTGCCCCAGCGGATCTCCTCCTGGCCGGGGCGGGCGTCGACGAAGGCCCACGACCAGGTCCGCTGCGCGCGGCGCTCGTCGGCGCGCCGGCCGGTGCGCCGGATGGCGAGGGTGCGGATCCCGGCCCGCTCGACGCGGGACACGAGCCGGTCGGCGAGGACGGGGTCGAGGGTCGAGTCGAGGAACGCGTGCTTGCCCCACGCGCCGTCGACCTCCACCAGGAGCCACCGCTCGCCGCGTCCGGCGGTGCCGCGCAGCGGGTCGGCGCGCTCGAGCGACAGGTCGCTGCACGGGCGCCAGCCGGCGGGCCGGCCGTGCGTGCCGGTCATCTCAGCCCGTCATCTCAGCGACATCTCAGCGACATCTCAGCAGACCACGAGGACGCCCTCGCGCACGAGGCGGCGGGCGACGACGACGGCGGACTCCTCGTCGAGCCCGGGCAGGTCGCCGACCCGGACGGGCTCGCCGGCGAGGAGGGCGTCGAGGGCGGGCTGCGCGGCGACCGGCAGCGTGATCGTCGAGCCCGCGAGCCGCAGCACCACGGACGCGCCGTCGACGGCGAGCCGCGGGGCCGGTCCGCGGCGCAGCGCGACCACGTGGTCGACGCCGAACCGGGCGAGCGACTCCACCGTGGCGAGCGGCCGGACCGGGGCGGCGGGGACGTCGCGGGCGAACCGGGTGGCCAGCGCGCGCCCGACGGCGTCGGCGGTGTCCGGGTCCGCCTGCGCCTTCTCGAGGACGGTGACGAGCTCGGCGAGGGTCGCCTCGACGGCCGGTGCGCTGCAGGCGGGGTCGGTGGGGTCCAGCCCGAACGGGAGCGACGTGCGCAGCTCGGGGCTCCGGGCGAGCCGGGCGAGCACCTCCTGGACCACGTCGTACCGGGTGTAGGCGGCGACGCCGACGGTGAGGTGCACGGAGATCCCGCCGAGCGCGGTGGCCGAGTGGATCCACCCGCGCGGCAGGTACAGCGCGTCGCCGGGTCGGAAGGTCGCGTCGATGACGGGCGGCTCGGTCGCACGGGCCGCGACCTCGTCGCGGTGGTCGGACCATGGCTGCGAGCGCAGCGGGTCGGGGTGCACAGGGGCGTGGATGGTCCAGTGCTTCTCGCCGTGGACCTGCAGCACGAACACGTCGTGCACGTCGTAGTGCGGGTCGAAGCCGCGGGACTGCGCGGGCGTGACGTAGGCGTTGACCTGGCACGGGTGCCCGATCTCGGCGGCGAGCTCGCGGGTGAGCTCGGCGATGGGCTCCCAGGTGCGGTGCAGGCCCTGCAGGACGAGCGTCGCGCCGTCGGCGACCTCCTGGAGCACCTTCGCGGAGCTGACCTGGTCCCCGACCTCGGCACCGTAGCCGCCGGGTGCGGTGTACCGGGCGGGGTCGAGGACCTCGCCGTCCTTCGCCATCCGCACGAACGGGGTCCGGAGGGCGCGGTGGGAGACGAGCTCGTCGACGGCCTCCAGGGAGAACAGGTCGGCGAACCCCGCGCCGAGGTCGGCCGCGCGCGAGAGCAGGGGCGCACGGCCCCAGTGGTCCCGCGCGAACGTCCCGGGGTCGACCGCGACGCAACGTGCGAGCGCGGGCCGGTCGGTGGACCGGCCCGCGCCGGTGGTGCTCAAGCGGACCCGTCGGCGCCGCCGTCGTGACCGGCGGGGTTGGCGCCGCCGTCCGCGGGCCCCTCACCGGCCGAGCCGTCCGCGCCGCCGTCGTGGCCGGCCGGGTTCGCGCCGCCGTCGGCCGGGCCCTCGCCCGCCGCCGAGCCGTCCGCACCGCCGTCGTGCCCGCCGGGGTTCGCCCCGCCGTCGGCGAGACCCTCGCCGCCCGCGCCGCTCGTGGTGATGTCGTCGTCGTTGATCGAGCCCATCGGAACCTCCGTCAGCCGGTGTCCGCGGCGGTCGCCGCCCACGGCCCAACCTACGCGCGCGGCGTCCGGCGGCAACCGGTCGCGCGGGTTCGTACGCAGGTCAGCCGGGGGTGGGGTGGGCGCGCAGCGGCGAGCGGTCGCCGACGAGCCACAGGTGGCCGAACGGGTCGACGAAGCTCCCCTGCCGGTGCACGCCCCAGGGCGCCTGGTGGTCGCGGACGTCCTCTGCCGTGTCGTCAGCGCCGGCCGCCGCGGCGCGGGCGACGAAGGCGTCGGGGTCGTCGACGAACACCTCGACGCGCACGGTGCGGGTCCCTGCGTCGGCGGGCGTGGACCAGCGGTTCGCTGCGGGCTCGCCGAGGAAGAACGGAGCTCCCCCGATGCTGAGACCGACGACGCTGCCCAGGTTCCACAGCTCGGTCGCGCCGAGGGCCTCCGCGTACCAGCGGGCAGCCGCGCCCGCGTCGGGCACGGCCAGCATCACGGACACGACCGGGACGTCCTGCGCGGGCACGCACCCACCGTGGCACAGACGCCGAGCGGGGTCGAGCACTGCTCAGCGGCCGGTGATGCCCGACGTCGAGGCGACCACGTCACCGATCTTGCGGGCCAGCGCCTCGTAGAACATCGACAGCGGGAACTCGTCGGGCAGCACCGCGTCCGTGAGGTCCTTCGGCAGCCCGTCGACGGGGAGGGCCGCCGCTCCCCCGGCCCATACCGAGGCGGGGTGCGGGGTCAGCGTCGCGGAGACCAGCTCGTACGCGGCGAGCCAGTGGGCGGTCTTCGGCCGGTCGATCGAGCGCCAGTACAGCTGCTCGATCTGCTCGCCGAGCGCGATCACGGCGGCGGGCACGCGCGGCCAGTCGACGGTGAGGCGGGAGTCGGTCCAGTCGAGCACGTGGTGCTGGTGCAGCCACGCGAACAGGAGCTGGCCGCCGAGGCCGTCGTAGTTGCGGACGCGGGTGCCGGTGACGGGGAACCGGAAGATGCGGTCGAACAGCACCGCGTACTGCACGTACCTGGCGTGCGGCACACCGTCGCGCTCGAGGGCCACGGCGTGCCGGAACGCCGTGAGGTCGCAACGGAGCTCCTCGAGCGAGTAGAGGAAGTACGGCATCCGCTGCTTGATCATGAACGGGTCGAACGGCAGGTCGCCGCGCATGTGGGTGCGGTCGTGCACGAGGTCCCACAGCACGAACGTCTCCTCGGCGAGCCTCTGGTCGTCGAGGAGACGTTGGGCGTCGGGGGGCAGGGCGAGGCGGGTGGTCTCGGCGGCGGTGCGCACGACGCGGCGGAACCGGGCGGCCTCCCGGTCGGCGAAGATCGCGCCCCACGTGAACACGGGGACCTCGCGGACGGCGACGGTCTCGGGGAACAGCACGGCCGAGTTGGTGTCGTACCCGGCGGTGAAGTCGAGGAACCGGACCGGGACGAACATGGCGTTCGAGAACCGGGTCGCCTCGAGGTGCGCGACGACGTCGGGCCAGCGGACCTCGAGGAGCACGGCCTCGAACCGGCGGTCGGTGCTGCCGTTCTGCGTGTACATCGGGAACAGCACGAGGTGGCGCAGCCCGTCGACGCGCAGGCGCTCGGGGTGGAACAGGACCAGCGAGTCGAGGAAGTCGGGCACGCCGAACCCGTCCTCGACCCACCGGGCGAGGTCCTTGGTGACGGCGGCGAGGTAGTCCTCGTCGTGCGGGAGGGACGCGGTGAGCGTGCCGACGGCCGCGGCGATGCCGGCGACGAGCTCGCGGGCACGGGCGTGCGCGCCGCCGTCGGGGATCGAGCCGTCCTTGACCTGGAGCTCGCGCAGCTCGCCGACGTCGGCCCGCAGCCGGAGCCATGCCGGGTGCGACGGCAGGTCGGCGCTCGCCTGCGTGTCGGTGGCGGGCGGCTCGGCCGTCAGGGGCCGGTCGGCGGCCGCCGCGAGGACCGCGTCGAGCAGGACCTCGACGGCCGTGGGCTCGTGCTCGAGGTCCGCGGAGACGACGACGGTGCGGCCACCGCCGGCCTCCGAGACGGCGACGACGACGGGTCCCGTCGCCCCTTCGGCATCGGTGTCCCGCAGCACGCGGACGGCGGCACGCGCGAGGTCGCCGTCGAGCAGGAGCGTGGCGGGTACCTCGACGCGCAGGTCGGACGTCCACGCGAGCAGGTCGACGTCGGTGGCCGCGCCGATGCCGGGGACCGGGCGGCCGAGCGTCACGGTCCCGAGCCCGGTGTCCTGCACGGTGACACCCAGTGGCCGCAGCAGGTCGGCGACCTGCGGTGACGGGCTCGGACCGGTGAGCACGACCCTGCCGCGGGCCACCCCGAGCGGGACCGCTCCCCGGACGACGACCTCGACGTCCGGGCCGTCGTCGGGACCGTCCTCGGGCCCGACGACGGTGACGCCGTGGCGCTCGAGATGCGCCCGCGACGCCGCGGGCAGGGTGCCGGACAGGACCACGGTCGGGAAGAGCGTCATCAGCGATCTCACCATTCGGACGGCAGCGTTACTGCACGGTACGTGCCGCCCCAGGGCCGGTCAACGGTCCGTGCACCCCTTCGCCCGCAGGCCCCGCTCAGCCTGTCGCCCGGTCCCGCGCCGACTCGACGGGCAGCAGCACCGCACCCACCAGGAACCCCACCGCCCCGAGGAACGTGCCGACGTTGACGAGCGCCACGTTCGCGAGCTCGCCCGTCGAGCGCAGGTACCGCGCCCCCACCGCGGACACGCCGAACAGCACCGACCCGACCAGGTTCACCGTCGCGATCCACCACCCCACCGAGCGGTCCGGGCGCGGGAGCGCGCCGCGGTTGACCTCCGTGTACGCGAGCCAGCTCGCGACGAGGAAGCAGATCGAGCCGAGGACGTCAGGCGCCCACACCAGCCGCCGCGCCTGGTCCACCGCGAGGTCCGCCTGGGTCGCGGACAACGTGCTGATGTTGAAGAAGACCGTCCCGACGAGCTGGACGGTGGCCGCCCACGCATCGATCCGGCGCGGGTGCCAGTGCAGGAGCGACGCCAGCCGCCGTGGCCGTCGCTCCGCGGTGACGACGTCGTCCGGCGCGTGCACCGCCTCGTCGTACTGCAGGTACGCGGCGCTCGTGAAGAACAGTGACCCGACGAAGAACGTCCAGCCCACCGCCCGCGGCGCGACGTGGTCGAAGTACAGCGGCATCGACCCGAGCGCGAAGCACACCGACCCGATCGCGAACAGGCTGCCGATCCACCAGCTCGACGCGGACGCGCGCCCCGCACGGGTCGCCGCACCCGGCACGGCGCCCGGCGCGCGCAGCCCGAGCCCCTTGCGGTGCCGCCGAGACGTCCACTCGACCTGCACCCCGTCGGGCCGCTCGAGCACCGCGTGCGTGACGAACGGGCCGGGACCGCGCGTCCGGACCGCCGTCCACCCGTCCGGCAGGTCCGGCAGCGGGCCTGTGTCGGGCGGCGTCCCCGTCGGCGCGGCGGGTGCCGTCACTGGCGCAGACCGGTGCGGGCCTTGCTGTGCGCGGCGGCCTTGTCCGGCGACGTCCACACGTCGGGCTTCTTCGCGGCGCGCTGCACGGGCTGCTCGGCGACGAGGGCGTCCCACGCCTGGTCGATGTCGCGCAGCAGCACGTCGATCATCGGCCGGGACAGGTCGAGCCGGACCACCACCCGCATGAGGTGCACGTGCTCGGCGTCGGGCGGCAGGCTGTACGCCGGGACGATCCAGCCGTTCTCCCGCAGCCGCGCGGACAGGTGGTAGACGTCGAACCCCGGGTCGTCCTTGAACCGGAACGTGACGACCGGCTCCGCGAGCCCCGGGTTGAGGATCTCGAACCGGCCCGACGCCTCGAGGGCCTCGTTGAGGTGGCGGGCGTTCGCGAGCATCGTCTCGACGATCGAGGTGTAGCCGGAGCGCCCCAGCCGCACGAAGTTGTACATCTGCGCCTGGATCATCGCCGACCCGCGCGAGAAGTTGAACGTGTACGTCGGCTGCGCGCCCCCGAGGTAGTTGACGCTGAACACCAGGTCCTCGGGCAGCTTCGACGCGTCCCGGAACACCAGCCAGCCGACCCCCGGGTACACCAGCCCGTACTTGTGGCCCGACGCGTTGATCGACGCCACCTGCGAGAGCCGGAAGTCCCAGCGCAGGTCAGGCTCGGCGAACGGCGCGACGAACGCGCCGCTCGCGCCGTCGACGTGCAGGGGGACGTCCCAGCCCTTCTCGGCCTTGATGCGGACCAGACGGTCGTTGATCTCCTCGATGGGGTCGGCCTCGCCGATGTGCGTGGTGCCGAGGACAGCGCCGACCGCGATCGTGTTCTCGTCGACGTGCTGCTCGACGTCGTCCGCGTCCAGGACGAACCGGTCGGGCTTCATCGGGATCTTGCGCATCTCCACGTCGAAGTAGTTCGCGAACTTGTCCCACACCACGTGCGTCTCGGCGCCGAACACCACGTTCGGCCGGTCGGCGGGGAGGCCCTGCGCGAGCCGGCGGTCCCGCCACGCCCGCTTGTGCGCGAGCAGCCCGAGCATGATCGCCTCCGACGAGCCGATCGTCGCGACGCCCACCACCTGGGTGGGGTCAGGGGCGTTGAAGAGGTCGCCGAGCATGTGCACGCACGCCTCCTCGACGAGCGATGCGGCGGGGTACTCCTCGTGGTCGATGTGGTTCTTGCGCAGCGAGTCGTGGATGAGGGCCTCGGCCTGCGGCTCCATCCAGGTGGTGACGAACGACGCGAGGTTGAGCGTCTCGCGCCCGTCCAGCATCAGCCCGGTGTGCAGCAGCTCGTAGGTCTCGTCCGGGCTGAGCCCCTCCTCGGGGAACGTCGCGCGGTCGAACCGCCTGCGAAAGCTCGCCCTCCCGTGGATCGGTCCGAACGGGTTCGTGCTGTCCGACGTCTCGCTCACCTTGGCTCCTCCGTCCGTCCGTCGGGGCCGGCCTGGCTGCCGTCTCCGGCGGGGCTCGCGATCCTGAACGTAGCAGCGGATCTCGTGACGAACACGACAAGCCGGACGAACGTCCCGAGGGGGCAGGATCGGGCGCCGGGTAGACTCGGCGCGCCTGCGCGCCCGGCTCCCGTGCCCTTCCGCTCGTCGGCTCCCCCAATGACGACCGAGGACCCACCATGACCGCGCTCAGCCCCAGCCCCGTGTCGGACGACGTGTCAGTCGACGTGACGACCACCGACGTGGCCGGCGTCGACCCCGCGGACCTCGACGTGTTCCTGCGGGTCGCGGACCAGATCAGCCGCCTCCCCTCCGACCACCCGCACCTCGCGCTGGGCCGCCGCGCCACGTCCGCCCTGTTCAAGGCGGCGAAGAAGCAGCGCCGTGCGGAGCGCCGGGACGCGATCGCCGACGCCGACCGTGCCGTGATCCACGCGACCGCGACCGGGAGTCCCGGGCGCATCGACGACGAGACGAAGGGCATCCCGCTCGTCTCCGCGGCACAGGGCGCCACGGCCGGCACGCTGCTCAAGGCCCGGCCCTGCTACATCTGCAAGGAGCCGTACGTCCAGGTCGACGCGTTCTACCACCAGCTCTGCCCGGCGTGCGCGCAGCTGAACCACGCGAAGCGCGACGCCCGCACCGACCTCACGGGCAAGCGGGCGCTGCTCACGGGCGGGCGCGCCAAGATCGGCATGTACATCGCGCTGCGCCTGCTGCGCGACGGGGCCGAGACCACGATCACGACCCGGTTCCCCCGCGACGCCGCCCGCCGGTTCGCCGCGATGCCGGACAGCGCGGACTGGCTCGGCCGGCTCTCGATCGTCGGCATCGACCTGCGCGACCCCGCCCAGGTGGTCGCCCTCGCCGACACGGTCGCCGCGCAGGGGCCGCTCGACATCCTCATCAACAACGCCGCCCAGACGGTGCGCCGCTCCCCCGGCGCGTACTCCCGCCTGGTCGACGCCGAGCTCGAGCCGCTCCCCGACGGCCCGCTGCCCGAGATCACGACGTTCGGCCGGACCAGCGCCGCGCACCCCGCCGCCCTCGCGGGCTCGGTCACGGAGCTCACGAGCCCGTCGCTCGGCCTGGCGCGCACCACCGGCGTCGCCGAGCTCGCGCTCACCGCGGAGGCCGCGTCGCTGTCCCGCCTCGTGGCCGGCACCGCGATCGACGCGGGCGGGCTCGTGCCGGACGTGGCGGAGACCAACAGCTGGGTCGCGACGGTCGACGAGGTCGACCCGATGGAGCTGCTCGAGGTCCAGCTGTGCAACCAGACGGCACCGTTCATCCTGGTCAGCCGGCTGCGCCACGCGATGCGGTCCACCGCCACGGGTCGCTCGTACGTGGTCAACGTGTCCGCGATGGAGGGCGTGTTCTCCCGCGGCTACAAGGGTCCGGGCCACCCTCACACCAACATGGCGAAGGCCGCCCTCAACATGCTCACGCGCACCAGCGCGACCGAGCTCGCGGAGGACGGCATCCTCATGACGAGCGTCGACACCGGCTGGATCACCGACGAGCGGCCCCACCCGACCAAGGTCCGGCTCGCCGAGGAGGGCTTCCACGCGCCGCTCGACCTGGTGGACGGGGCCGCCCGCGTGTACGACCCGATCGTGCGCGGCGAGGCCGGCGAGCCGCTGTTCGGCTGCTTCCTCAAGGACTACGTGCGCTCCTCCTGGTGAGCCCCCGGGCGGATCCGCCGGACGACCCGGGGCCGTCCGCCACGTGGGACGGTCGAGGGTCACCGAGCGGTCCGCCCGCGCGTCGCGCACGATGAGCGCGTGCAACGCGACCTTTCGGCCCACCTCAGCCTCGACGTCACCTCCCCCGTCACGCTCGCGTTCGAGCTCGCGGTCTCGACGCAGCTCGCCGCCGACGAGGACCTCGCGGTCACGCTCGACGGCCGGCGCCTGGAGCCGACCGAGGTCCTCGACCTGCACGGCACCCGCGTCCACGTGGTCCGCGCCGACCCCGGCCGGCTCGTCCTCGACTACTCCGCGTCCATCCGCGGGCGCGCGCCCGGCCTGACCGCGCTGGACGTCGACACCCTGCGGTACCTGCGTCCCAGCCGGTACTGCGAGTCGGACACGCTCGGCCCCACCGCACACGCCGAGTTCGCGGGCCTGCACGGGTTCGACCTGCTCGCGGCGGTGAGCTCCTGGGTCGGCTCCCGCCTGTCCTACGTACCCGGGTCGAGCCAGCCGACCGACGGGGCGGTCCGGACCCTGCTGGACCGTCAGGGCGTCTGCCGCGACTACGCCCACCTCGTCATCGCCCTGCTGCGTGCGCTCGACGTGCCTGCCCGCCTCGCCGCCGTCTACGCCCCCGGGTTGACCCCCATGGACTTCCACGCCGTCGCGGAGGCCTGCCTCGAGGGCCGGTGGTACGTCGTCGACGCGACCACGCTCGCCCCGCGCTCGACGCTCGTGCGCATCGCCACCGGGCGCGACGCCTCGGACACGGCGTTCCTCAACGTGCACCACGGGTACGCGCGGCTCGACGAGCTCGAGGTCACGGCCGTCGCGGACGTGCTGCCCGACGACGACGTGCGCGAGCTCGTCGAGCTCGGCTGAGGGAGCCGTCAGAGCGCAGGGTCCGTGGTCAGCGGCGCGACCACGCCCTCCGAGTCCAGCTGGGCGGCCATCGCCCGCAGGAAGTCGCGCACGTGCGGGCGCGCCTCCGGGGGCACGTCCCGGGCGATCGCCGCCATCGCGGCGTGCATGCGCTCGAGCCGCTCCCGGATCTCCTGGTGGGCGTGCGGCGTGCTGGACACGACGACGGAGCGCCGGTCGGTGGGGTGGACGGTGCGGACCAGGTGCCCCGACGCCGTGAGGCGGTCGAGCAGCTTGGTCGTCGACGCGCTGGAGATGCCGAGGTGCGCGCTGATCTCGCGCGGGTGCGCCTGGCCGCCACGCGCCTCGGTCGAGATGACGAGCTGCAGGGCCGCCAGGTCGGACTCGTTCATGTCCATGCCGGCGCTGATCCGGCGGCGCATCTCCTGGTCGGCGCGGCGGAACCGGCGGACGGCCTCGAGCACGTCGACGACGGACGGCTCGTCGGCGTACCAGTAGTGCATCGTCCCCACGGACCCCGGCTCGTCTGCCACACCGCGATGCTAGCCTGTGTGACAACTAGCCTGTCTAGCAATCTCGCCCTACTGTGGTCCGATGCGGCCTGACCCGAGGAGCACGCGATGACCACGACTCCCCCCGACGACCTCGTCGTGCTGCTCGACGAGCACGGCGAGCCGTGCGGCACCGCACCGCGTCCCACCGTCCACACCACGTCCACCCCGCTGCACCTCGCGTTCTCCTGCTACCTCTTCTCGCCCACCGGGCAGCTCCTCGTGACCCGGCGCGCGCTGAGCAAGGCCACGTGGCCGGGCGTCTGGACCAACTCGTTCTGCGGCCACCCCCGCCCCGGCGAGCCCATGTCGGACGCGATCGCGCGCCACGCCCGCGGCGAGCTCGGCGTCGACGTCGAGGGCGTCGAGGTGCTCCTGCCCGACTTCCGGTACCGCGCGACCGACGCGGGCGGCGTCGTGGAGAACGAGGTGTGCCCCGTCTGGCTCGCCACCACCGACCAGGAGCTCACGCCGAACCCCGACGAGGTCGCGGAGGTCCGCTGGGTCGAGACGGTCGACCTCGGTCGGGCCGTGGCCGCCACGCCGTGGGCGTTCAGCCCGTGGATGGTCGAGCAGGTGCGCCGGCTCGCCGAGATCGGTGCCCCCGGACCTCTGGCGCGCACCTCATGACCGACCTCATGACCGGCCCCGTCACCGGCCCCACGACCAGCCCCGTGACCAGCCCGATCACCGCGCAGGCGACCGACCGCCACGCGTTCGCCGAGTTCTTCGCCACGGGCGCCGCCGGGTCCACCGGAGCCGAGCCCCGCGCCCTCTGGGAGGCGATGGCCGACGCGGCCGACGGCGGCAAGCGGCTGCGGCCGGCGCTCCTGCTGGCCACGTACGAGGCGCTCGGCGGTGACCGCCCGGACGTCGCCCAGCAGGTCGCCGACGCCGTCGAGCTCCTGCACACGGCCTTCGTCATGCACGACGACGTCATCGACCACGACCTGCACCGTCGCGGCCGGCCCAACGTCTTCGGCGCGTTCGAGGCACGCGGACGCACCGCGGGGTCCTCGGCCTCCCGTGCCCACCGGTACGGGCAGGCCGCGGGCATCCTCGCCGGCGACCTCGCGCTCGTCGGCGCCACCCGGCTCGTCGCCACGGCCGACACCGGCCGTCAGACCGTCACCCGCCTGCTCGACCTGCTTGACGAGACCGTGCGCCTGACGGCGGGCGGCGAGCTGGGCGACGTGCGCCTCGGGCTCGGCGTCGACGACCCGGACCTCGACGACGTGCTGACCGTCGCCGAGCACAAGACCGCCGTCTACTCGTTCTCGCTGCCCATGCAGGCGGGCGCGCTCCTGGCCGACGCACCCGACGGCCTGCTGCCCCGGCTCGACCGGCTCGGGCGGCTGCTCGGGGTGGCCTTCCAGCTCCAGGACGACCTGCTCGGCACGTTCGGCGACGAGGCCGCGACCGGCAAGAGCACGCTGTCCGACCTGCGCGAGGGCGCCATGACCGCCCTCGTCGTGCACGCCCGCACCACCCCCATTTGGCCCGCGATCGCGCCGCACCTCGGCGACCCCGACCTCACCCCCGAGACCGCCGCCGACGTCCGTGCGGCGCTCGTCCGTTGCGGCTCGCGCCGCCACGTCGAGGACCTCGTCGACCGGTACCTCCAGGAGGCCCGGCAGGTCGCCCACGAGGTCGGTCCCGTCGGCGCCGTCGTCGACCGGCTCACCCGCGACCTCCGATCCGGCGCCGGGCGGGCCGCATGAGCACGCCGCCGTCGTCGTCGGCCCTCTACGACGCCGCGGCCCGGGCCAGCGCGGCGTGCGTCCTGGCGCGCTACTCCACGTCGTTCGCGCGGGCCACCCGGCTGCTCGACGAGCCCGTCCGCGGGCACGTGCGCAACGTGTACGGGCTCGTCCGGCTCGCCGACGAGGTCGTCGACGCGTCGACCCTGCCCCTGACCCGCGACCAGCGGGCCGACCTGCTCGACGACCTCCAGGCCGAGACGACGCGCGCGACCGAGCGCGGGTTCTCCACCAACCTCGTCGTGCACGCGTTCGCGCTCACGGCGCGCGAGTGCGGGATCGGCCCCGAACTCGTCGACCCGTTCTTCGCCTCCATGCGCACCGACCTCGACCGCTCCACCCATGACGAGGCGTCGTTCGCGACCTACGTCCACGGCTCGGCGGAGGTCGTCGGCCTCATGTGCCTGCGTGTCTTCGTGGCGGCCGAGCCCGGCACCGAGGCCGACCACGACGCGAGGTACGAGGCGCTCACGGACGGTGCCACGCGGCTCGGTGCGGCGTTCCAGAAGGTCAACTTCCTGCGCGACCTCGCGGCCGACCGCGACGAGCTCGGGCGCAGCTACTTCCCGGGCGTCGGCGCGGGCCACCTCACCGACGCCCGGCGGGACGCCCTGCTCGACGACGTGGACGCGGACCTCGCCGCCGCCGCACACGCGATCGCCGCGCTGCCGACGTCGAGCCGGCGCGGCGTCCAGGCGGCCCACGACCTGTACGCGGCGCTGTCCCGGCGCCTGCGGGCCACCCCCGCGACGACCATCGAGCGGCGGCGCGTGCGGGTGCCCGGCGCGGTCAAGCTGCTCGTCGTCGCGCGCACGCTCGTCGGTCCCGTGACCTCGCGCCTCCTGCCCACCTGGGCACGCCCGTGAGGCCCGGCGACAAGGGCCGCGCCGTGGTCGTCGGCGCCGGTGTCGCGGGCCTCGCCACCGCCGCGCTCCTCGCCCGCGAGGGGTACGACGTCGAGGTCCTGGAGCAGCGCGACGAGGTCGGCGGTCGGGCCGGGACGTGGGAGACCGCCGGGTTCCGGTTCGACACCGGGCCCTCGTGGTACCTGATGCCCGAGATCTTCGACCACTTCTTCGCGCTGCTGGGCACGAGCGCCGACGCCGAGCTCGACCTGGTGCGCCTCGACCCCGCGTACCGCGCCTGGTTCGAGAGCGGCGCGGAACCGCTCGAGCTGCGTTCCGACGCCGACGACTCGGTCGCCCGGTTCGAGGCCGTGGAACCGGGCGCGGGCGGGCGGCTGCGCCGGTACCTCGCGTCGGCCCGGGACACCACCGAGCTCGCCCGCGAGCACCTCCTGTACTCCACGTTCGAGTCGCTGCCGCGGCTGCTGACGCCGGCGGTGCTGCGCCGCGCGGGCCGGCTGCTGCCCCTCGTCCTGCAGACCCTCGACCGCTACGTGGCCCGGCGGTTCGGCGACGAGCGGCTGCGCCGCGTGCTCGGCTACCCCGCCGTCTTCCTCGGCACCGCGCCCGACCGTGCGCCCGCGCTCTACCACCTCATGAGCCACGCGGACCTCGCCGACGGCGTGCTCTACCCGCAGGGCGGCTTCGGCACCGTCGTCGACGCGCTGCTGAGGCTCGCCGTCCGCGAGGGTGCGACGGTCCGGACGGGCGCCCGCGTGGTGGGCATCCTCACCACGACCTCGCGGACACCGGCACCGTCGGCCCAGGTCAGCGGCGTGCAGTACCTCGACGAGCACGGGCACGAGCACGTCGCCCGCGCGGACGTCGTCGTGGGAGCCGGCGACCTGCACCACCTCGAGACGTCGCTGCTCCCGCCGGACCTGCGCACGTACCCCGCCGAGTGGTGGGCCCGCCGCGACCCGGGCCCCGGCGCGGTCCTCGTCCACCTGGGCGTCCGCGGTCGGGTGCCGGAGCTCACGCACCACACCCTCGTGTTCGCCGCCGACTGGCAGGCCAACGTGGACGCGATCTTCGGGCCGGACCGGCGCGTCCCCGAACCCGCGTCGATGTACGTGTGCGCCCCGTCGCGCACCGACGCGACCGTGGCCCCGCCGGACTCCGAGAACCTGTTCCTGCTGGTCCCCGTGCCCGCCGACGTCACCCTCGGGGGCGGCGGCGACCCCGTCGTCGAGCAGGTCGCGGACGCCGCGATCCACCGGCTCGGCCACGTCGTCGGGATCCCCGACCTCGCCGACCGCGTCATGGTGCGCCGCACCGTCGGCCCGGCCGACTTCGCCCGCGACCTGTCGTCCTGGTCGGGCGGCGCCCTCGGCCCCGCCCACGTGCTGCGCCAGAGCGCCTGGTGGCGGGGGCGCAACGCGTCGGCGAAGGTCGGCGGCCTGCTGTACGCGGGCGGCTCGACGATCCCCGGCGTCGGCCTGCCGATGTGCCTCATCAGCGCGGAGCTCGCGGTCAAGCGGCTGCGCGGCGACCGCTCGTCGGGGCCGCTGCCGACCCCGCTGACCCCGTCCGTCCGTACCGCGCCGGCCCGGGGGTCGCGATGAGGGGCTGGTACCTCGTCGCGCTGCTCGTCAGCCTCGGCGGCGTGGTCGCGCTCGACGCCCGGCACCGGCTCTTCGCGTGGGCACACCCGCGACGTGCGCTGGCGGTCCTGGTCGCCGGCGTCACGCTGTTCCTCGCCTGGGACGCCGTCGCCATCGCCCGCGGCTTCTACGCGCGCGGCAGCGGGAGCACCCTGCTCGGCGTGGAGGTCGCGCCGCACCTCCCGGTCGAGGAGCTCGTCTTCGTGACGTTCTTCTCCTACCTCACGATGGTCGTCTTCACCGCCACCCACCGGGTGGTCGCGGGACGGGCGGCCGGCTCGTGACGTACCTGCAGCTCGACCTCGTCGTCGTCCTCCTCGCGGCCGTCGTCGCCGTGCCGGGCGCCCGCGCCGCTCGACGTCAGGGGACACCGTTCGGCCTGCCGGTCGCGGTCACCCTCGCGGTCCTCGTCGCGCTCACCGTGGTGTTCGACAGCCTCATGATCGGCGCCGACCTGTTCCGCTACGACCCCGCCGGCCTGGTGGGCGCCCGGGTGTGGCGCACCCCGGTCGAGGACCTCGCGTGGCCCGTCGCCGCGGCGCTCGCCCTGCCGTCGGTCTGGGTGCTGCTGACGCCCACGCGCGTCCGCGAGGAGGTCGCCGCATGAGCACCGCCACCACCCACCGCACCGGTGCGCTGGCGGGCGCCGGTCAGGTGCTGCTCGCCTCGCGCCCGCTGAGCTGGATCAACACCGCCTACCCGTTCGCCGTCGCGTACCTGCTCGCCGGCGGCGAGCCCGGCTGGGTGCTCGTCGTCGGCACGATCTACTTCCTCATCCCCTACAACCTGCTGATGTACGGGCTCAACGACGTGTTCGACTACGCGTCCGACCTCGCCAACCCCCGCAAGGGCGGCATCGAGGGCGCCGTCCTGTCCGACCGGTGGCACCCGGCCACGCTCTGGTCGGCGGTCGTCACCAACGTCCCGTTCCTGGTGGTGCTGCTCGTCGCGGGAGGGACCGCGTCCGGGCTCGTGCTGCTCGTGAGCGTGCTCGCGGTGGTCGCGTACTCGGCGCCGCGGCTGCGCTTCAAGGAGCGGCCCTACGTCGACTCCCTGACGTCGAGCACCCACTTCGTCAGCCCGGCCGTGTTCGCGATCGCGCTCGCCGGCGGGCCGTTCACCGCACCCGTCGTCGCCGTGCTCGCCGGGTTCTTCCTGTGGGGGGCCGCGTCGCACGCGTTCGGCGCGGTCCAGGACATCACCGCCGACCGCGGCGCCGGGATCGCGTCGATCGCCACCGCCCTGGGGGCACGCCGTACCGTGCGGCTCGCCATGGCCGGCTACGCCCTGTCCGCCGTCCTGCTGCTCGCCGCCGGCATCCCCGCGGCGTTCGCGGCCGTCGTGCCGCTCGTCTACCTCGCCTCGGTCGCCCCCTTCCGGGACCTCGACGACCGGGACTGCGAGCACGCGAACCGTGGCTGGCGCAGGTTCCTGTGGCTGAACCTCGTCACCGGGTTCCTGCTCACGCAGGCGCTCCTGGTCGCCGCGCTGCGCTCCTGAGCCACCCGCGCCCGGTGCGAGCCGCCGCGGGCGTCAGCCGTCAGCTCGCCGCGAGGGTCCGTTCGTCGCCGATGTCGTCCGCCGGCGGGCGCACGAGGTCGTGCACCGGCGCCTCGGTCGTCGCGACGGGCGGTCGGTGCGCACGGCGCGCGACCACCCAGCAGAGCCAGACCAGCCCGCCGCCCGCCACCGCGTCCAGGATCCAGTGGTTCGCCGTGAGCACCACGACCGAGGTCGTCGTCGCGACGTAGGCGAACGCGAGCACCTTGAGCCACCGCCGCCGGGCGAGCGCCGCGAGCACGATGCTCACCCACAGGGCCCAGCCGACGTGCATGGACGGCATCGCGGCCACCTGGTTGGTCGCCGAGCCGCTCCCGGCGGCCGCCTCTGCCGTCGTCGGCCACCACCCGTACTGCGCGGTCGCCGAGAGCGTGTCCACGTACCCGCCACCCACGAGGCGCGGTGGGGCCGTCGGGAAGAAGTAGTAGCCGAGCAGCGCGACGAGGGTCGCCGCCATCAGCGCCGTCCGCGCCGGCCGGTACAACCACGGGTGCCGCCGGTACAGCACCACGAGCACCACCGGCGTCACGATGAAGTGCATGGTCGCGTACCAGTACGACGACGGGACCGCGAGCCAGGTCACGGGCGTCACGAGCGTGTTGAGCCAGAGCTCGAAGTCGATGTGCAGGTCCCGCTCGACACGCAGGAGCTGGTCGGCGTGCTCCCGGGCGGCACCCCACTGCCCGCCGACCGCGAGCCGCGTCGCGCTGTACGCCACGTACAGGCCGACCACGAGCGCGAGCTCGCGGAGCGCGGCCGTACGCGAACGGGCGGTGGTGGGCCGGGTGGCCTGGGTGGCGGTGACCACGGACGTCCTTCGACTGGTGACGGCGCCCGGCCGGTCGGACCTGCTGACGCCCCGGGGCGGGGCAGCGGGTCAGGCTCTCGTCGGGCGCGTACGGAGGCACATGTTCTGACGCATGTAGCCAGCAGGCTAACCGCAGGTCATGTGCCCGTGGTAGTCGCCGCACGGCCGCGTGATCAACGCCTCGTTGCCGCCTCGCCCTTGCGCGGTCGTCGCCAGGGGTGCATACCTGGACAGGACACCCGGCGGGAGGGCGGCATGGGCGAGGCGGTCGGCACCGGCGAGCGCGCGACCCCGACGCGGCAGTGGGCCCTCGCCGGTGTCGGGGCGCTGGGTCTCGCGGTCTCCGCCGGCCTGGCCGCGTACGCGCAGGCGCATCCCGGCGACGGTGCCGCGCTGACCACGCTGGGCTTCAGCGGCATGCTGCAGATGAAGGCGTGGCTGACGACCGCCGCCGCCGTGCTCGTCGTGGTCCAGGTGCTCAGCGCGCTGGCCATGTGGGGGCGGCTGCCCGGCGTCGGCACCGCCGCCCGCTGGGTCTCGCCCCTGCACCGCTGGTCGGGCACCGTGGCGTTCCTGCTCACGCTGCCGGTGGTGTTCCACTGCGTCTGGTCGTTGGGCTTCGCGGACGACGACGCCCGCACCGTCGTCCACTCCGTCGCCGGGTGCCTGCTCTACGGGGTGTTCGCCGCGAAGATGCTGGCGCTGCGGCTGCCCGACCTGCCCGGGTGGACCGTCCCGCTCCTCGGCGGCCTGCTGGCCGCGACCCTCCTGGTCGTGTGGTTCAGCTCGGCGCTGTGGTTCTTCACCCGCTCCGGCTACGCGCTGGTGTGAGCCGTGGACGCGGAGCGCGGTGACACGGACGGGCCGGGCCGGCGCGCGGTCCTCGAAGGGACGGGCGTCGCCGTGGTCGCGGGGGTCGTGGGCTTCGTCGGGTTCCGGGCGATCGCCCCGCCGGCCGGCTCGGGACCGTCCGCGTACCTCGACGGGTCGGGCGACGGCGCCGACGACGGGGCCGACGACGGGTCGGGCGGCGGCGCTGACGACGAGCAGGACGACGAGCACGACGACAGCTCCGGCCCGGGCTCGGCCGAGGACCGCCTCGCTCCCCTGGCGGACGTGCCAGACGGGGGCGGGCTCGTGCTCACCGACCAGAAGGTCGTGCTCACGCGCGACGGGTCGACGGTGCACGGGTTCTCGGCGGTGTGCACCCACCAGGGCTGCCTCGTGCGGGACGTGCGCGGCGGCGAGATCCACTGCCCGTGCCACGGCAGCGCGTTCGACGCGACGACCGGGGCGGTCGTGCAGGGCCCGGCCGACGAGCCCCTGCAGGTCGTCGACGTCGAGGTGCGGGACGGCGAGGTGGTGAGGACATGAGGCGACGGCTGGTGGACCGGCTGCCCACGCTGCTCTGGCTCGCCGGTGCGGGGCTCGTCGTCGGCGCGCTGCTCGCAGGGCTCCTCGTCTGAGCCCTCCGAGGGCTCAGGTCAGCCCGCGGCCCGGCGCGCGACGAGCAGGTGGTGCGGGTGCACGCGGCCGGCGTCGAGGCGGTGCGGCTCGACCGTCAGCCCCAAATCGGTGAGCCAGCCGGTGGTCGTCTCCGGCGGGACGAAGTCGAACGACGAGCCCTCGGTGATCCGCAGCACCTTCACGGAGAGGGTCTCCTGGAGCGTGTTCCAGCGCGCCTTCCACCGCGGAGTGGTGCCCATCTCCTTGACCACGAGGACCCCGTCGGGGGCGAGCCGGGCGACCGCCTCGGTGAGCAGCCTCTGCTGCGCCTGCGCGGGCAGCAGGTACAGCACGTCCACGACGACGACGGCGTCCCACGGCCCGTCCGGGACCGCGCCGTCGGGGGCGACCCGCAGCTCGAGCCCGTCCACGCCCTGCGCGGCGGCACGCCCGTGCTCGATCTTGTCGGCGTCGATGTCGACGCCGAGGACGTCCCGCCCGGGTGCCGCGAGAGCCGCGTACGCGCTGAACAGGCCGTGCCCGCAGCCGATCTCGAGGATCCGGCCCCGGTCCGGCAGCGCCGCGGCGATCGCCGGGAACGGTGCGCTGAACCAGCGGACCCGGGTGTGCACCCGGACCCCGAGCGGCGCGTCCCGGTAGAGCGCGAGGGCCCGTCGACCGGGTCCGTCCGGTCGTCGCGACGTCATGTGCGGTCTCCCTCGGTCGTCGCCAGGTCCGTGAAGCCGCCCAGCCGGTACCCGGCGGACCCGATGCGGGCGCGCACGGCGGGGTCGGTGAGCATGGCGAGCTCGTCGGCCCACCGGTACGACCAGTCGAACCGGCCCAGGTCGGGGTCGGCGGGCAGCGACGGGTGCGCGTTGATCTCGGCCGAGCCCGCGCCGCGCCGGACGACGGCGTCGAACGCCCGCCCGAAGGTCGCGGTGTCGAGCCGGCCGGCCTCGTCGAGCCCGGCGTAGTCCGCCGGTGAGACGCGGCCCGTGCGCCGCAGCGTGCGGGCGGTCCTGGCCGCGAGCAGCTGCACCCCGAGGCCGACGGGACCGTGCCCGTGGCTGCGCGGCAGTCGGACCGCGGCGACGCCCGCGGCAGCCGCGAGCTCGGCGACGACGTCGCCCACGGTCGGCCAGAGGTGCGTGTGCTGGTGGGTGTCGACGTGCGTCACGGGGACGCCGACGCCGAGCACGCGCTCCAGCTGGGCGGACAGCTCGCGCCGGACGTCGTCCGGGTCGACCCGGCCCGCCAGGCCCCGGCGCACCACGGTCCGGTAGCTCAGCGGGAACATCCCGGTCGTGTCGACGAGCGTGGGGATCTCGCGGGCGGAGAGCAGCGGCGGGTCCTCCCCCACGATCGCGAGGTGCGCCCCGAGCTCGAGCCGCGGCAGGTCGCGCAGCATCGTCGCCGCGTCGTCGAACGCACGACCCACCGCGAGCAGCGACGTCGCCGTGACGACACCGTCCACGTGGGCACGACGGACGGCCTCGTTCACGCCGACCGTCAGGCCCAGGTCGTCGGCGGTGACGATGAGCAGTCGGGTCACGTGTGCTCGCGCGTGACGGCCGGCGTGATGCCCTTGAGCTCGCGGCGGAGCCGGAACATCTCCCCGACCATCGCGCGGATGACGCCGAACGAGGACAGCGTCGACACGCCGCGGGTGCGCGGGAAGTAGTCGACGCCGATCTGCAGGATCTGGAACCCGGCCTTCTGCGTGCGGATGACGAGCTCGGCGTCGATGAACGAGCTCTCGCTCTCGAGGCGGACGTGGTCGAGGACCTCGCGACGGCAGAGCTTGAACGCGAAGTTGATGTCGCGCATGCGCGTCCCGAACAGCAGCTGCACGAGCCCGTTGTAGAGGAACGAGTAGACGGCGCGCCGCGGACCCTCGCCCGTGCGGTCGAGGCGGTACGCGCTGATCATGTCCGCCTCGTACGTGCGCAGCACCCGCAGCGCCCGGGACACCTCCGCCATCTCGAACGGGAGGTCGGCGTCGGTGTAGAGGACGACGTCGCCGGACGCCGTGGCGAACCCGGTCTTGATCGAGCCGCCGAGCTTGCGGTTGCGCTCGTGGTGGACGGCCACGACGTGCCGGTCCTCGGCGGCGAGCTCGTCGGCGATGGCCCCGGTGCTGTCGGTCGACGCGTCGTCGACCACGACGAGCTCGTAGTCGAGGATCTGCCCTGACGCGACGAGCTCCTCGCACTGCCCCTGGGCGGCCGCGACCGCACGCCGGATGTAGAGCTCCTCGTTCCACATCGGGAAGAAGATCGACAGCCGCTTGAACGGCTCGGGGTGGACGGTCACGACACCTCAACAGATCTACCGAAGAGCCAGGTCAGGACGAGGAGCAGGGCGGCGCTCACGCAGAGCACCACGACGAGCACCCAGCGGTGCTTGCGGGTGGCGAGGAAGTCGCCCGCGGCGGCGAGCACCGGGAACGCCACGAGGGCGTACCTGCCGGTCCCCATGAAGTCCTTCGTGCCGAGGATCGGGATCGCGAGGACCACCGCGGCGTACGCCACGTACCCCCACCCGAAACGCTGCCACACGCGACGCAGGAGGAGCACCGCGCACAGGCACACGATCGCCTGGATCGTCAGGAGGATCGCGATGTCGCGGGGCCCCTTCACGACCGCGCCCGCGTAGGCGATCTTGAGCCACGTCGTCGGGCCGGCGCCCTGGTTCCAGCCGGGTGCCGACTCGACGGCGACGAACGCGACGGGGTTGCCGAACGCGAGCCACAGGTACAGGCACCACCCGGCGATGCCCAGGACGGACGCGAGGACACCGAGGTGGCGCGGCCGCACGTCGCGGACCGCACCGACCAGGGCCCGCCAGCCGACGCGCCCGTCACCCTCGCGGTCCTGCGCGATCATCTCGAGCGTCCGGACGACGAGACCCACGACGACCGCGACGCCGACGGGCCTGCCGGCCGTGGCGAGCGCCCCGACCAGACCCGCCACCAGGTACCACCGGCGTTCCAGGAGCACGAACGACCCGATCGCGCACAGCAGGAACAGCGAGTCGGCGTACATCGCGCCGTAGAGGAACATCGCGTACGGGTAGAGCATGAGGACGCCGATCGCGGCGACCGCGGACCGCCGGGGCAGCCGCGCCCACGCCCAGCGCGCGAACAGCAGGACGGCGCCGGCACCGGCGAGCACCGCGAGCAGGGTGCCCGCGACCTGCGTGTCCCCGAGGACCTCGCGCAGCGCGCGGACGCTCATCGGGTACACGGGGAAGAAGGCGATCGACGACTGGTGCCCGGGCGTGTAGGAGTAGCCCGCCTCGACGATGTGGTGGTACCAGCCCGCGTCGTACTGGTACCAGCCGTCGAGCCACGACGGTCCCTGCAGGGCCGGGTCGGCGCTCTGGCGGCCGCGGTCGGCGAACGCGACGACGGCGGTCAGGACGGCCGCGACGAGGACGAACGCACCCAGGACCTGCAGCATCGGAGCGCGTGGGGTGGCGACCACGGGTGCGCTCTCGCGCTCGACCGTCTGCACCGCCAGGCCCCCTTGTGTGGTGTCGACGCTGTCGCCGACGGGTGGAGCATAGGGTGTCCCCGGCCTCCCGGAGGTCAGGCCCACGCCCGATTCCCCCAGGAGGTCCACCGTGGTAGGCCCGCTGGTGTGCGTCGCCGCCGCGGCGCTGTGCTCGGGCACGGCGATCGTCCTGCAGGCCGTCGCGGCCCGCCGTCTGCCGTCCGACGTCGGCCTCGGCCCGCAGATGGTCCGGCGCCTCGCGGTCGACCCGGTCTACCTCGTCGCGATGGTCCTGGTGGCCTCCGGGTTCGTGCTCGCGGCCGTGGCGCTGCGGTCCCTGCCGCTGTTCGTGGTGCAGGCGGGCCGTGCGTCGAGCCTGGGCGTGGCGGCCGTGCTCTCGGTCCTGGTGCTCGGCGCCCGGCTCCGGGCGCTCGAGTGGGCCGGGCTGGCCGCCACGGCGGTCGGGCTCGTGGCCCTGGCCCTGTCGGTCGACGTGTCGCCCGCGACGACCGACGGCTCGACGACCCTGCCCGTGGTCGTCGCGACGGTCGTGCTGGTCGGGGCCGGGGTCGCGACGGGGCTCGGCCGCGCCTCGAAGGGGCGCGGCCTCCTGCTGGCCTGCCTCGCCGGTGCGTCGTTCTCCGTCCTCGCGCTCGCCGCCCGGACGCTGCCGGAGCTCAGCCCGCAGAACGTGGTCACCGAGCCCGCGGCGTGGTGCGCGGGGGTCGCCGGGGTGACCGGTCTCGGCCTGTCGGCCCTGGCGCTGCGGCGCGCCCCGGTCGTCGTGGTCACCGCGCTCATGGTCGGCGTCGAGACGGTCGCGAGCGCCGTGGTCGGTCTGGTGCTCGCGGGCGACCGGGCGCAGGCCGGACGGGAGTGGCTCGCGCTGGTCGCCTTCACGCTCGTGGTCGCAGGGGTCGTGGTCGTGGCACGGGCCGGGACGCCCGAGGCGCACGTGCACGACGCCGCCGTCGACCCCCGCGACGCCCCCGCGCCGGGCGGGACGGCGCAGGCTCACCCACACTGAGCGGGTGCGGACGCTCGGGGTCGAGGAGGAGTTCCTGCTGGTCGCGCCTGAGGGCGCGCCGCAGGCGGTCGCGGGAGCGGTGCTGCGGTTCGCCGCGCTCGACCCGCCGGACGAGACGGCGCGCGCGGACGACGAGCCCGGGGGCGCGCTCGAGAAGGAGTTCAAGCAGGAGCAGGTCGAGATCTCGACGCGCCCGCGGGAGCAGCTCACGGACCTGCTCGACGAGGTGCGGGCCGGCCGCGAGGTCGCCGACGCGTACGCCCGCCGTGCGGGAGCCCGGATCGCGGCGCTCGGGACCGCCCCGCAGGCCGTCGAGTCGACCGTCCTGGCGGACCGCCGGGCGCTGGAGATCCGTGCACGCTTCGGCCAGACGGCGCGTGAGCAGCTCACGTGCGGCTGTCACGTGCACGTCGAGGTGGCGGACGACGACGAGGGCGTCGTGGTCCTCGACCACCTGCGCAGGTGGACACCGGTGCTCCTCGCGCTGAGCGCCAACAGCCCGTCCTGGCAGGGCCGTTCCACCGGCTACGCGAGCTACCGCTCGCAGGTGTGGGGCCGATGGCCGACGGCGGGGCCGACCGCCCCGTTCGGTGACGCCGCCGGGTACCGCCGGGTCATCGACGACCTGCTGCGCTCCGGCACGATCCTCGACGACGGGATGGTCTACTTCGACGCCCGGCTGTCCGCGCACTACCCCACCGTCGAGGTCCGGGTCGCCGACGTGTGCCTCGACGCGGCCGACGCGGTGCTGCAGGCCGGTCTGGTCCGGGCGCTCGCGGAGACGGCGGTGCGCGAGGGGCGGCGGCTCGCGGACCACCCACGGACGGAGCTGCTGCGCGCGGCGACGTGGCGGGCGGCCCGCAGCGGCTTGTCGGGCGAGCTCGTGAGCCCCACGGACGGGCTCCCCCGGCCTGCGGCCGACGTGGTCGGCGAGCTCGTCGAGCACGTCCGCGACGCGCTCGTCGACAACGGTGACCTCGAGTTCGTCGAGCGTCAGCTCGGGCACGTGCTGCGCCGCGGCAACGGGTCGGTGGAGCAGCTCGCGTGGCGGGCGGAGGGCGCCGACGACGACGAGGTCGTGCGCCGCGCCGTCGACCGCACGGTGCCGGCGGGCGCCCGGGCCTGAGAGTGCGTCCGAGGCGGGAGCCCCGCCTCACAGCCCGCCCCGCAACCCGGCCCCGCTGCCCGGCTCGACAGCCCGGTCGGCGGGGGCGCACAGAGACGCTCCCGCCGACCGGGTGACCCGTCACGGCGCGCTCGCCAGTTCGCCGGCGACGGGTGCCCAGGGGTCGTGGCGCTTGTCGACGACGGGAACGTATCAGCAGGTCAGGGGCGTACGAACCGACGGAATCGTTTCGGAGAGCGAACTGCTCAGACGAGCTCGCCGAGCGGGACGTCCGGGTCGGCCAGGCGCTCGCGGTCCACGACGGCCCCGGACCGGATCAGCGCCTGCACGTCGTCGACGACGTCCCACACGTTGACGTTCATGCCCGCCACGACGCGGCCCTCCCGCCGCCAGAACGCGACGAGCTCACGCCCGGCCAGGTCGCCGCGGACCACCACCTCGTCGTACCCGTGCGGCCCGACCCACCCGACGTACTCCATGCCCAGGTCGTACTGGTCGGTGAAGAAGTACGGCAGCCGGTCGTACGGCTCGTCGCGGCCGAGGACCGTCGCGGCGGCCGTGGCCGGCTGGTTGAGGGCGTTGGCCCAGTGCTCGACCCGCACGTGGGTGCCGAGCAGGGGGTGCGCGGCGCGCGCGATGTCGCCGACCGCGAGCACCTGCGGGTGCGAGGAGCGCAGGTGCGCGTCGACGACGACGCCGTCCTCGACCGTGAGCCCGGCCGCGCGGGCGAGGTGCACCCGCGGGGCCGCGCCGATGCCGACGACGACGAGGTCGGCGTCGACCAGGGTGCCGTCCGCGAGCGCGACCGCGCCGACACGGGTGCCGTTCTCGGCGGCAACGACCTCGCCGACCTCGGTGCGGGTCCGCAGGTCGACGCCGTTGCCGCGGTGCAGGTCGGCGAACATCGTCGCGAGCTCGGGCCCGAGGACGCCGAGCAGGGGCATGGGGTCGCGGACGAGGACGCTGACCTCGCAGCCGGCGGCGCGGGCGGCTGCGGCGACCTCGAGCCCGATCCACCCGCCGCCGACCACGACGACGCGCAGGCCGGGGACGAGCGCGGCGCGCAGCCGGTCGCTGTCGCCGAGGGTGCGCAGGTAGACGACGCCGTCGAGGTCGGCGCCCGGCACGTCGAGCCGGCGGGGCTCGGACCCGGTGGCGAGGACGAGGTGGTCCCAGCCGGTGCGGGTGCCGCCGGCGTCGAGCACGTCGTTCGCGGTGAGGTCGAGGGACGCGACGGTGCTGCCGGTCCGCAGGTCGACGTCGTGCGAGGCGTACCAGTCGGCGGGGTGCACGAACGCGGCGTCGCGCTCCTCGGTGCCCTGCAGGTACCCCTTGGACAGCGGGGGCCGCTCGTAGGGCCGGTCGGTCTCGGTCCCGAACAGCGTGAGCGGGCCGTCGAAGCCTCCACCACGCAGCGCCTCGACCGTCTTCGCCCCGGCCAGCCCTGCGCCGACCACCACGACCCGACCGCTCACCGGGAGACCTCCGTCGCTCGCGCCGCGCCGGGTCCCTGTCGACCGCGGCACCGGACGGCCCCAGCGCACCAGCCCTGACGTGCGGGTGCAACCCCCCGTGCGGGTCGGCGACCCCCCGGTGTGATGCGGCACACATCGGTGCACAGCCCGCGCCGACCTGGGGTGCGGCTGGCACCCTGGGCCCATGCGCATCTGGCCAGGACGCCCCTACCCCCTCGGTGCGACGTACGACGGGAGCGGCACGAACTTCGCCGTCTTCTCCGAGGTCGCCGACCGGGTGGAGCTCTGCCTCGTCGCCGACGACGGCACCGAGACCCGCCTCGACCTCGAGGAGGTCGACGCCTTCGTCTGGCACGGCTACCTGCCCGCGGTGCAGCCGGGCCAGCGGTACGGCTACCGGGTGCACGGCCCGTACGACCCGTCCCAGGGGCAGCGGTGCAACCCGAACAAGCTGTTGCTGGACCCGTACGCGAAGGCGATCGACGGGCAGATCGATGGCGACCCGTCGCTGTACTCCTACCGTTTCGACGCGCCCGACGAGCGCAACGACGACGACTCGCTGGGCCACAACATGACGTCGGTGGTGATCAACCCGTACTTCGACTGGGGGTTCGACCGGCCACCGGACCACGAGTACCACGAGTCGGTGATCTACGAGGCGCACGTGAAGGGCCTGACGAAGCTCCACCCTGCCGTCCCGGAGGAGCTGCGCGGCACGTACGCGGGCATGGCGCACCCGGCCGTGATCGAGCACCTGACGACGCTCGGCGTGACGGCGGTCGAGCTGATGCCCGTGCACCAGTTCGTCAACGACCCGTCGCTGCAGGAGAAGGGCCTGTCGAACTACTGGGGGTACAACACGATCGGCTTCTTCGCGCCGCACAACGGGTACGCCGCCGCCGGCGGGCCCGGGCAGCAGGTGCAGGAGTTCAAGGCGATGGTCAAGGAGCTGCACGACGCCGACATCGAGGTGATCCTCGACGTCGTCTACAACCACACGGCCGAGGGCAACCACATGGGCCCGACGCTGAGCTTCCGCGGCATCGACAACAGCAACTACTACCGGCTCGTCGACAACGAGAAGGCCCACTACTTCGACACGACGGGCACCGGCAACTCGCTGCTCATGCGCTCGCCGCACGTGCTGCAGCTGATCATGGACTCGCTGCGGTACTGGGTCACCGAGATGCACGTGGACGGGTTCCGGTTCGACCTCGCGGCGACGCTCGCCCGCCAGTTCCACGAGGTGGACCGGCTGTCGGCGTTCTTCGACCTGGTCCACCAGGACCCGGTGATCTCGCAGGTCAAGCTCATCGCGGAGCCGTGGGACGTCGGCGACGGCGGCTACCAGGTGGGCGGGTTCCCGCCGTTGTGGTCGGAGTGGAACGGCAAGTACCGGGACACCGTGCGCGACTTCTGGCGGGGTGAGCCGTCGACGCTGGGCGAGTTCGCGAGCCGCCTGTCGGGGTCGTCGGACCTGTACGAGCACACCGGACGGGCACCGATCGCGAGCGTCAACTTCGTCACGGCGCACGACGGGTTCACGCTCGCGGACCTGGTGTCGTTCCACGAGAAGCGCAACGAGGCGAACGGCGAGGACAACCGCGACGGGGAGAGCTGGAACCGGTCGTGGAACTGCGGTGCCGAGGGCCCGACGGACGACCCGGCGATCAACGCGCTGCGCGGCCGTCAGCAGCGCAACTTCCTCACGACGCTGCTGCTCTCGCAGGGCGTGCCGATGATCGCGCACGGCGACGAGCTCGGCCGCACCCAGCAGGGCAACAACAACGTGTACTGCCAGGACAACGAGCTCTCGTGGGTGAACTGGGAGCTGGACGAGACCCGGACGGGGCTCCTGGAGTTCACGCAGCGCCTCGTCCGGCTGCGTCGCCAGCACCAGGTGTTCCGTCGCCGTCGGTTCTTCGCCGGGCTCCCCGAGCGTGGCGGCGAGTCGGACCTGCGCGACATCGCGTGGCTCTCCCCCGACGGCACGCACATGGAGGACGCCGAGTGGCAGGCCGCCCAGGCCCGCGCCGTGATGGTCTTCCTCAACGGGGACGCGATCGCGGAGCCGGACATGCGTGGCGAGGAGATCGTCGACGACAGCTTCCTCGTGCTGTTCAACGGGCAGCCGGACGACGCGACGTTCACGCTGCCGGAGGACGACTACAGCGCCATCTGGACGGCGGTGCTCGACACCGACTCGAAGTTCTCTCCCGGCGCCACGGCGGCCGCGGGCGAGGCGCTCACGCTCTCCGGCAGGTCCGTCGTGGTGTTCACGCGCCCGCCCCTGGAGGCGGGGCCGACGGCGTCGGGCAGCGGAGCGATCGCGGACGCGTCCCGCGAGGCCTCGAAGATGACGAGGGGCGCCCAGAACCTGCCGGTGCCGCAGGACCCGCCCCGGCGGCGCAGCGGCTCGGCGCGGAAGTCGACGTGACGGACGCGCGCGCGACCCCGGCACGCCGGCTGCCCGCCGAGGGCAGGCCGGTGCCGGTGTCGACGTACCGGGTGCAGCTCGGGCCGGACCTCACGCTCGACGACGTCGCCGCGCAGGTGCCGTACCTCGCGCGCCTCGGCGTCACGCACGTGTACCTGTCGCCGATCCTGACGGCGGCACCGGGTTCGACGCACGGCTACGACGTGGTCGACCACGACGAGATCGCGCCGTCGCTCGGTGGCCTGCCCGCGCTGCGCCGGCTCGCGGACGCCGCCCACGGCGCGGGTCTCGGGCTGGTGCTCGACATCGTGCCGAACCACATGGCCGTGCCGACGCCGGTCTGGCACAACCGGCCCCTGTGGTCCGTGCTGAGCGAGGGGGCCTCGTCGCCGTACGCGTCGTGGTTCGACGTCGACTGGTCGGCGGGCGAGGGTGACGTGCTCATGCCGATCCTGGGCGACCGGATCGGCACCGTGCTGGCCCGCGACGAGCTGCGGCTCGACGAGGTCGAGGTGCCCGGCGACGGCCTGCGCACGGTGCTGCGCTACCACGACCACGTGTTCCCGGTGCTGCCCGGGACCGAGCAGCTGCCGCTCATCGAGCTCGTGGAACGGCAGCCGTACCGCCTCGCGTACTGGCGGGTCGCGGACGAGGAGCTCAACTACCGGCGCTTCTTCGACGTGGGCACGCTGGTCGCGATCCGCGTCGAGGACCCGGCCGTGTTCGACGCGACGCACGCGCTCGTGCTGTCCCTGCTCGCCGACGGCACGCTCGACGGCCTGCGCATCGACCACCCCGACGGCCTGGCCGACCCCGCGGGCTACCTCGCCCGGCTGCGCGAGGCGAGCGGCGGCGCGTGGGTCGTCGTCGAGAAGATCCTCCAGGGCGAGGAGGAGCTCCCGCCCGACTGGGACACCGCGGGGACCACCGGGTACGACGGCCTGTGGCGGATCCAGCAGACGTTCGTCGACCCGGGCGGCGCCGCGCAGCTCGGCGCGGTCATGCACCGGCTCACCGGGGACACCTCGGACGCGTTCCCGGCGATCGCCGAGGGCGCCAAGCGGGAGATCGTCGACGGGCCCCTGTACGCCGAGGTGCACCGCCTGACGGCGCTCGCGGCGGGCATCTGCCGGGAGGACCTGCGCCTGCGCGACCACACCTGGCGGGCCCTCGAGGACTGCCTCGTCGAGCTGCTCGTCGCGTTCGACCGGTACCGCGCGTACGTCGTGCCGGGGCAGGCCGCCCCCGCCGAGGCCGTCGAGGTCGTGGAGCAGGCGGCCCGGATCGCCCGTGCGCACCTGTCCCCGGAGCGTGCCGCGACCATGGACGTCCTCGTCGACCTGCTGCTGGGCCGCGAGGTCGGCAGCGCCGGCCGCACCCGGGGTCACCGCCGGGACGAGCTCGTCGTGCGGTTCCAGCAGACGTGCGGCGCCGTCACCGCCAAGGGCGTCGAGGACACCGCGTTCTACCGCTGGACCCACCTCGTGGGCCTGTGCGAGGTCGGCGGCGAGCCGGAGCGGTTCGCGCTCACGCCGACGGACCTCGCGGCGTGGGCGTCGCACCTGCAGGTCGCCTCGCCGCTGGGCATGACGACGCTCACGACGCACGACACCAAGCGGAGCGAGGACACCCGCGCGCGGCTCGGGGTGCTCAGCGAGCTGCCGCACGAGTGGGGTGCGCTCGTCGACGCCCTGCGCGCGACGTCGGCGCCCTACCGGTCCGCCCTGCTCGACGGGCGCACCGAGTACCTGCTGTGGCAGACCCTCGCGGGCACGTGGACCCCCGACGGCCCCATCGAGGCCGACCGCCTCACCGAGTACCTGACCAAGGCGATCCGGGAGGCCAAGAGCCGCACCACCTGGACGGCCCCCGACGCCGCGTACGAGAGCGCCGTGCTCGGCGCCGCCCGCCAGGCGCTCGACGACCCCGCGGCCCGCGACCTGCTCGCCGCGTGGGAGCTCAGGACCCGCCCCTCGGTGCGCGCAGCCACCCTCGGCACCAAGCTCGTGCAGCTCACCGTGCCGGGCATCCCGGACGTCTACCAGGGCACCGAGGTCCCCGCGGTCACGCTCGTCGACCCCGACAACCGCCGGCCCGTGGACCACGAGGCGCTCGCGGACCGGCTCGCCCGGCTCGACGACGGCGCCGGACCGCGCGACCTCGCCGACGAGAAGCTGCTCGTCACGTCCCGCACGCTGCGGGTCCGCCGGGAGGTGCCGGAGGCGTTCGTGGGTCCCGACAGCGGCTTCCTGCCGCTCGCCCACTCGTCGGGCCACAGCCTCACGTACGCCCGGACCGTCGACGGGGACCCGCAGGTGGCGGTCGTCGCGACCCGGCTCGCCGCCTCCGTGGACCGGCTCGGCGGCTGGGCGGACCACACCGTCGCGCTGCCCGAGGGCGACTGGCACGACGTCCTCTCGGACCGGACGGTCGTCGGCGGCGTGGTCGAGGTCGCCCCGCTGCTCGACCGCCTGCCCGTGGCCCTGCTCGTCCGGGCGGTGTCGTGACGAGGGTCTGGGCCCCGGCCGCCGGCCGTGTCGACGTCGTCCTCACGTCGGACGACGAGCTCTTCCCGCTGGCCCGTGTCGGCGGCGGCTGGTGGGAGGGCGCGACGCTCGACCCCGGCACGGACTACGGCTTCTCGCTCGACGGCGGCCCCGTGCGCCCCGACCCGCGCAGCCGGTGGCAGCCGGCCGGCGTGCACGGCCCGAGCCGCGTGCTCGACCTGTCGGCGTGGACCTGGACGGACGACGGCTGGTCGGGGGTCGACGTGCGCGGCCGGGTGCTGTACGAGCTGCACGTCGGAACGTTCACACCCGCCGGGACCCTGGACGCGGCGGTCGAGCACCTCGACGACCTCGTCGCCCTCGGCGTCGACGTGGTCGAGCTCATGCCACTCGCGGCGTTCGACGGGACCCACGGGTGGGGCTACGACGGGGTCGCAATCTCGGCCGTCCACGAGCCGTACGGCGGCCCGGCCGCCCTGCACCGGTTCGTCGACGCCGCGCACGCCCGCGGCCTCGGCGTGTGCCTCGACGTGGTGCACAACCACCTCGGCCCGTCGGGCAACTACCTCGCCGACTTCGGGCCGTACTTCACCGACGCGCACCACACGCCCTGGGGCGCCGCGGTCAACCTCGACCAGGACGACTCCTACGAGGTCCGCCGGTGGATCTGCGACAGCGTGCTCGGGTGGCTGCGCGACTTCCACCTCGACGCGCTGCGCCTCGACGCCGTGCACGCGCTGGTCGACGGGTCCGGCCGGCACCTGCTGGCCCAGCTGTCCGACGAGGTCGCCGCTCTGGCCGACGAGCTGGGGCGCCCACTGTCGCTCGTAGCGGAGTCCGACCTCAACGACCCCACGACGGTGGCACCGACCCCCGAGGGCCGCGGCATGACCGCCCAGTGGGCCGACGACGTGCACCACGCGGTCCACACGCTCGTCACGGGCGAGCGGCACGGCTACTACGTCGACTTCGGCTCGCCGCAGGTCCTCCGCACGGCGCTGACCGGCGCGTTCGTGCACGCCGGCACGTGGTCGACGTTCCGCGACCGTCTTTGGGGCGCACCGGTGCCGCCGGGCACCGACGGCCACCGGTTCGTCGTCTGCGCGTCCAACCACGACCAGGTCGGCAACCGGGCGCTCGGCGACCGCCCGTCGGCCCGCCTCGCGCCCGGGCTGCTCGCGGTCGAGGCGGCGCTCGTGCTGCTGTCCCCGTTCACGCCGATGCTGTTCATGGGCGAGGAGTGGGGCGCGTCGACCCCGTGGCAGTACTTCACGTCGTACCCGGACGCCGAGCTCGGCGCGGCGGTGAGCCGCGGGCGACGGGCCGAGTTCGGCGGCCACGGGTGGCGCGACCTGTACGGCGAGGACGTCGTGGTGCCCGACCCGCAGGACCCCGCGACGTTCCGGCGGTCGGTCCTGGACCGCACCGAGGTCACGCGGGCGCCGCACGCGCAGCTCCTCGACTGGTACCGGCGGCTCGTCGCGCTGCGCCGGTCGGTACCCGACCTCGCCTGCGGCGACCTCGCCGCGACGGACCTGACCTGGGGCGGCGCCGAGGACGACGGCCCGTTCCGCGGGTGGCTCGTGGTGCACCGCGGGGGCGCCCGGGTCGTCGCGAACCTGTCCGACGAGCCCGCCCGGGTCCCCGTCCGCCTCGAGGGGCCGGTCGACCTGGTCGAGGCGTGGGAGCCCGTCGCCGTGACGCCCGACGACGGCGGGGTCCTGGTGGACCTGGGACCGAGGTCGGTCGCGGTCCTCGCGCCGCCCGCGCGCTGAGCGGCGGGCCGGGCCGGTCGGGCCAGGTCGGGCCGGTCGGGCCGGTCGACGTCAGCCGAGCAGCGCCGCGCCGTCCGCGGCGAGCGACCCGAGCCGGGACAGCGCCCGGTAGTACTTCTTGCGGTACCCGCCCGCGAGCATCTCCGCGGAGAACAGCGCCCGCTCCCCCGCCCCGCCCAGCAGCACCGGCACGTCGCGGTCGTAGAGCCGGTCGACGAGCACGACGAGCCGCAGCGCGACGTCCTGCGTGGGGACGGGACCGATGCCGGTGAGGCCGACGACGCCGACCCCGTCGAGCAGCGCGCCGTACCGGCTGGGGTGCACGGTCGCGAGGTGGTCGAGCAGCACCTCGAAGTCGTCGAGCGTCGCGTCCGGGCGGGCGGCGACCGCGGCCCGCACCTCGTCCTCACCGAGCCCGTCCGCGTCGGTCACGACCGCACGGTGCCGGTAGTCGTCGCCGTCGACCCGCAGCACCTCGAACCGGGCGGCGAGCGCCTGGATCTCGCGCAGGAAGTCGTCGGCCGCGAACCGGCCCTCGCCCAGCGAGCCCGGCAGCGTGTTCGACGTGGCGGCGAGCGACACCCCGCGGTCGGTGAGCTCGCGCAGCAGGCGGCTCATGAGGACGGTGTCGCCCGGGTCGTCGAGCTCGAACTCGTCGATGCAGACCAGCTTGCGCGTCGCGAGGGCCTCGACCGTGGGCAGGAAGCCGAGAGCGCCCACGAGGTTCGTGTACTCGACGAACGTGCCGTACGCGGAGTCGTGGGTGCCGACGGCGTGGGCGAGCGACGTGAGCAGGTGGGTCTTGCCCACCCCGAACCCGCCGTCGAGGTACAGGGCGACGGGCTCGGCGGCCTTGCGCCGCCACCCCTTGCGCTGCCCGGCGGCCGCGACGGTGCGCGCGGCCGCGCGCAGGCGCTCGACGGCGGCGCGCTGGGACGGGTGCGCGCCGTCGGGCACGTACGAGTCGAACGAGGCGTCCGCGAAGTGCCGGGGCGGCACGAGCTCGGCGAGGAGCCGGTCGGGCGTGACGACGGGGCGCCGCTCGGTCAGGGAGGGCAGGGCTCCGGGCAGGCGGCCGTCGGGCGTCGCGGGCGCGACGAGGTGGGCGCCGTCCGGGAGGGTCACGCCAGAAAGCGTACGGCGGCCCCGGAGCGTCCTCGCGCCGGGGTGACGAGCCTCACTGGGTGCCCGTTCCGCGTGGTCAGCGCGGTCCGATACACCGGTCCTGGACGTGCGTCCCACATCTCGGGAAGGGATCTCATCATCCGGACGTGCTCTCCCGAAGACGCCCTTCGCATGACAACCTCGTGCGGTGATCTCGTCCGGGTTCCTCGCCTCGTGTCGGCCCACGTGCGCCGTCGTCGCGGACCCGTGCATGTGCTGCTGCTGTCCGCGGAGCAACTGACCCCGCCCCTCGTCCCCCCTCGGGCGCGCGGTCTGCGTCCCGAGATCCGCCCCTCGCAGGCGGTGGGTGCAGCCGCACGTCCATGATCCCCTGGAGGTAGCGCCCTATGGCGCAGACCAGGATCGCCCCGCCCGCAGCCCGCCCCGAGGGCCAGTGGGCGTTCGACCAGCGTGAGCCCCTGAACGGCAACGAGAAGTTCAAGCAGGAGGACGACGGCCTCAACGTCCGGCACCGGATCGAGACCATCTACTCCCGCGAGGGCTTCGCGTCCATCCCCGGCGAGGACCTGCGCGGACGCATGCGCTGGTGGGGCCTGTACACCCAGCGCAAGCCCGGCATCGACGGCGGCAAGACCGCCACGCTCGAGCCGCACGAGCTGGACGACGAGTACTTCATGCTCCGCGTGCGCTGCGACGGCGGCGCGCTGAGCCTGCAGCAGCTCCGCACCATCGCCGAGATCTCCACGGAGTTCGGCCGGACCACGGCGGACATCACCGACCGGCAGAACATCCAGCTGCACTGGATCCGGATCGAGGACGTCCCGGAGATCTGGCGGCGCCTCGAGGCCGTCGGGCTCTCCACGCAGGAGGCCTGCGGCGACACCCCCCGCGTCATCCTCGGCTCCCCCGTCGCCGGCGTCGCGGCCGACGAGATCATCGACGGCACCCCGGCCGTCCGCGAGATCGCCGAGCGGTACATCGGCGACCCCGCCTTCTCGAACCTGCCGCGCAAGTTCAAGACCGCGATCAGCGGCTCGCCCCACCAGGACGTCGCGCACGAGATCAACGACGTCGCGTTCGTCGGCGTCGTGCATCCCGAGCTCGGCCCCGGCTTCGACCTGTGGGTCGGCGGCGCGCTGTCCACCAACCCCAAGCTCGGCGTCCGCCTCGGCGCGTTCGTCACGCTGGAGCAGGTCCCCGAGGTGTGGACCGGCGTCGTCGGCATCTTCCGCGACTACGGCTACCGCCGCCTGCGCACCCGTGCCCGCCTGAAGTTCCTCGTGGCCGACTGGGGTGCCGAGCTGTTCCGCGAGGTCCTCGAGGGCGAGTACCTCGGCTACTCGCTCCCGGACGGCCCCGAGCCGCCCCCGCCGCCCACCGGGCGCCGCGACCACGTCGGCGTGCACCCGCAGAACGACGGTCAGTTCTACGTCGGCGCCGCGCCGGTCGTCGGCCGCGTGTCCGGCCCGCTGCTCTCGCAGCTCGCCGACCTCATCGAGGCCGCCGGGTCCGACCGGCTGCGGCTGACCGTCGAGCAGAAGCTCGTGGTCCTCGACGTCGCCCCCGACAAGGTGGACGCGCTCGTCGACGGCCTCGAGGCAGCCGGCCTGGCCGTGCGCACCGCCTCGACGTTCCGTCGCGGCACCCTGGCCTGCACGGGCATCGAGTTCTGCAAGCTCGCGATCGTCGAGACGAAGGCCCGCGCCAAGCACCTGGTCGGCGAGCTCGAGGAGCGGCTGCCCACGTTCGACCAGCCCATCACGATCAACCTCAACGGCTGCCCCAACTCGTGCGCGCGCATCCAGACGGCCGACATCGGCCTCAAGGGCGCGCTCGCGAACGGCGAGGACGGCTACCAGGTCCACCTCGGCGGCGGCCTGGGCCTGACCAGCGGGCTCGGGAAGACGCTGCGCGGCCTGCGCGTTCCCGCCGAGGAGCTGCCCGACTACATCGAGCGCGTCGCGACGAGGTTCGACGAGCAGCGCACCGAGGGCGAGCTGTTCGCGCAGTGGGTGCACCGGGCCGACGAGGAGGACCTGCGATGAGCGAGTCCGCCCAGCGCGCGGTGCCGTACTACTGCCCGTTCTGCGCGAGCGAGGACCTGTGGCCGGCGAGCGAACGCCACGGCGAGTGGGAGTGCCGCTCCTGCGCCCGGGCGTTCGCGCTGAAGTTCGTGGGGGTGACGAGCGCATGAGCGTGGGAACGACTGACCTGCGGCGCCTCGCGGAGGACGCCGGCCGGGACCTGGAGGGCGCACACCCCTCCGAGATCCTCGCGTGGGCGGGCCGCACGTTCGGCTCCGACCTCGTGGTCGCGTCCTCGATGGGCGACGAGGTGCTCGTCGACCTCGCCGCGAAGGCCGTGCCGGGGATCGACGTGATCTTCCTCGACACCGGGTACCACTTCGCGGAGACCCTCGGCACGCGCGACTACTACGCCGAGTTCACCGACATCTCGCTGCGCACGATCCTGCCGCTGCGCACCGTCGCGGAGCAGGACGCGGAGCACGGCGCCCGGCTGCACGACCGCGACCCCAACCTGTGCTGCGCGCTGCGCAAGGTCGAGCCGCTCGAGCGGGGGCTCGCCCCGTACAGCGCCTGGGTGACGGGGATGCGCCGCGAGGACGCCCCGACGCGGACCGACATCACGGTCGTCGGCTGGGACGTCAAGCGCGACAAGGTCAAGCTCAACCCGCTGGCCGCCTGGACGCAGGCCGACGTGGACGCCTACGTCGACGAGCACCACGTGGTGCTCAACCCGCTGCGCCAGGCCGGCTACGCCTCGATCGGCTGCGCGCCCTGCACGCGCGCCGTTGCCCCCGGTGAGGACCCGAGGGCCGGACGCTGGTCCGGTACCTCCAAGACGGAATGCGGTCTGCACACATGACGACGGCCACCCCCACCCGTACGGGCCTGACGCAGCTGGACGCCCTCGAGTCCGAGGCCATCCACGTGATGCGCGAGGTCGCCGGCGAGTTCGAGCGGCCGGTGCTGCTGTTCAGCGGCGGCAAGGACTCGATCGTGATGCTGCACCTGGCGCGCAAGGCCTTCTGGCCCGCACCGGTGCCGTTCACGCTCATGCACGTCGACACGGGCCACAACTTCCCCGAGGTCATCGACTACCGCGACGCCACGGTCGCCGAGCTCGGCCTGCGCCTCGTCGTCGCGAGCGTGCAGGACGCGATCGACGACGGCCGCGTGGTCGAGCGGGCCGACGGCTCGCGCAACCCGCTCCAGACCGTCCCGCTGCTCGACGGCATCACCACGCACCGCTTCGACGCGGTGTTCGGCGGCGGCCGGCGCGACGAGGAGAAAGCCCGCGCCAAGGAGCGGATGTTCTCCCTGCGTGACGAGTTCGGGCAGTGGGACCCGCGCCGGCAGCGGCCCGAGCTGTGGGACCTGTACAACGGCCGCCACAAGCCCGGCGAGCACGTGCGCGTGTTCCCGCTGTCGAACTGGACCGAGCTCGACGTGTGGCGGTACATCGAGCGGGAGGAGATCGTGCTCCCGTCGATCTACTACTCGCACGAGCGCGAGGTGTTCGCCCGGGACGGCATGTGGCTCGCCCCCGGCGAGTGGGGCGGCCCGCGCGCCGACGAGACGGTCGAGCGGCGCGTGGTGCGGTACCGCACCGTCGGCGACATGAGCTGCACCGGCGCCGTCGAGTCGACCGCGACGACGGTCGCCGACGTGATCGCCGAGGTCGCCGCGAGCCGGCTGACCGAGCGCGGGGCGACGCGTGCAGACGACCGGGCCTCCGAGGCCGCCATGGAGGACCGCAAGCGCGAGGGCTACTTCTGATGACGACGGACACGAGCACGCTGCCCGCCACCACCCCCGAGGCCGACCACACCCAGCGGGACCTGCTGCGCCTCGCCACGGCCGGTTCCGTGGACGACGGCAAGAGCACCCTCATCGGCCGCCTGCTGTACGACACGAAGTCCGTCCTGGCCGACCAGCTCGCGGCCGTCGAGGCGGCGACCGCGGCCCGTGGCGGCGGGGCCGTCGACCTCGCGCTGCTCACCGACGGGCTGCGGTCCGAGCGCGAGCAGGGCATCACGATCGACGTCGCGTACCGCTACTTCTCGACGGCCCGACGGGCCTTCGTCCTCGCGGACACCCCGGGGCACGTGCAGTACACGCGCAACATGGTGACCGGCGCCTCGACGGCCGAGCTCGCGATCGTGCTCGTCGACGCCCGCAAGGGTGTCCTCGAGCAGACTCGCCGGCACGCGACGATCACGGCCCTGCTCGGCGTCCCGCACGTGGTGCTCGCGGTCAACAAGATGGACCTCGTCGACTTCGACGAGGCCACGTTCCGGGCCATCGCCGACGACTTCGCGCAGTACGCCGCCGCGATCGGCCTCACCGACGTGCAGGCCGTCCCGCTGTCCGCGCTCGACGGCGACAACGTCGTCGACCGCTCCCCCCGCACCCCCTGGTACGACGGCCCCACGCTGCTCGACCACCTGGAGTCCGTCCCGGTGGACCGTGACGCACGCACCGAGACGTTCCGGTTCCCGGTGCAGGTCGTCATCCGGCCCCGCACGCCCGAGCACCCGGACTACCGCGGGTACGGGGGCCGGATCGCGTCCGGCGTCGTGCGGGTGGGCGACGAGGTCACCGTGCTCCCGTCCGGCAAGACCAGCACGATCGTCGGGATCGACACGTTCGACGGCCCCCTCGACGAGGCGCACGCACCCCAGTCGGTGACGCTGCGGCTCGCCGACGACGTCGACGTGGCCCGTGGCGACGTGCTCGTGCCCGCGGCATCCGCCGTGACCGTCGGGCAGGACCTCGAGGGCACCGTGTGCTGGCTGGCGGAGCGGCGCAGCGTGCTCGGTGCGCGCCTGCTCGTGCGGATCGGCACGCGGACCGTCCGGGCGCTGCTGCGCGAGGTCAACGCGAGGCTCGACGTGGACACCCAGACCGTCGAGGTGTGGGACGGCGTCGACACCCTGCACGCGGTCGACGCGACCGACACGTCGTCGGACGTCGCCCCGCGGGCGCTCACCCTCAACGCCATCGGCCGCGTGAAGGTCCGCCTCGCCGAGCCCGTGCTGCTCGACGACTACGCCGAGCACCGCCGCACGGGCGGGTTCCTGCTCGTCGACCCCGCGGACGGCACCACACTGGCCGCCGGCCTCGTGGGGCCCACGCTGCTCGACCGCCTCACCCCCACGCCGCCGCCCGGCGCGCACGACGACGACTGGCTCGCCGGGGCCGGGATATGACCGACGCGCCGCGGCACCCGCTGCTCCTCGACCTGCACGGCCGCCGGGTCGTCGTGGTCGGGGGCGGCCCCGTCGCGGCGCGCCGCACGGCCCGGCTCGTCGAGGACGGGGCCGACGTGCACGTCGTCGCGCCCGCCCTCTGCGAGGACCTGGCCGACCTCGTCACGAGCGGGGCAGCGCGCTGGCACGCGCGCGACTACCTCGCGACGGACCTCGACGGCGCCTGGCTGGTCCACACCGCGACGGGCGTCCGGGACGTCGACGACGCGGTCGCGGCCGACGCCGAGGCGGGCCGGCTGTGGTGCGTGCGGGCCGACGACGCCGCGGCGTCGAGCGCCTGGACGCCGGCGGTCGCCCGAGCAGGTGACGTGACCGTCGCCGTCGGTGCGGGCGGCGACCCCCGCCGTGCGGCCCGGCTCCGGTCCGCGATCGCGCTGCTCCTCGACACGGGCGACCTCCCGCTGCGTCGGCACCGCCCGGCCGTGACCGGCACCGTCACGCTCGTCGGCGGCGGCCCGGGCGACCCCGGGCTCATCACCACCCGGGGCCGGCGCGCGCTCGCCGAGGCGGACGTGGTGGTCGTCGACCGCCTCGCACCCCGCGCGCTGCTCTCCCAGCTCGACGCGGACGTCGAGGTCATCGAGGCCGGCAAGTCCCCGCACGCCCACACGCTCACGCAGACCCAGATCAACGACGTGCTCGTGGAGCGCGCCCGGGCCGGCCTGCGCGTGGTCCGGCTCAAGGGCGGCGACCCGTTCGTGCTCGGGCGCGGCGGCGAGGAGGTCCTCGCGTGCCTCGAGGCCGGCGTGCCTGTCGAGGTGGTGCCCGGCGTGACCAGCGCGATCGCCGTGCCCGGCGCGGCCGGCATCCCCGTCACGCACCGCGGGGTGTCCCGGCAGGTCACGATCCTGTCCGCGCACGACCAGGCGCCCGACTGGGCCACGCTGGCCCGGCTCGACGGCACCCTCGTGCTGCTGATGGGCGTGGCGCAGCTCGCCGGGCACGCCCGCGCGCTCGTCGAGCACGGCCGAGACCCGTCGACGCCGGTCGCGGTCGTCGAGCGAGGCACCCTGCCCGACCAGCGCACGACCGTCGGCACGCTCGCGGACATCGCCCGGCATGCGCTGGAGCGCGGTGTCGGCAACCCGGCCGTCGTGGTCGTCGGTGACGTCGCTGCCCTGGCCGACGTGCTCGGCCCGGACCCGCAGGCCGGCTGAGGCGTCGGCCGTCGGCGACCGGACACACCCGGCAGACCCGGCGCCCGGGCGCCTAGGGTGAACGGCGTGCCAGACGACTACCCCGCCCTCGACGTCCTGCTCCCCCTCGAACGCGCCGGCACCCGGTTCGAGCCACGCGCCGACGAGGCCGACCTCCTCGGGGCGTTCACCGACCGCCTCCCGCTCGACCCGCCGCGCGGTGTGCACGTGCGGGCCAACATGGTGAGCTCGGTGGACGGCGGCGCGACCGGTGCGGACCACCGCTCCGGCTCGATCAACGACCCCGCCGACTTCCGGGTGTTCCGGGTGCTGCGCGCCCTCGCCGACGTCGTCCTGATCGGTGCCGGGACCGCGCGGGCCGAGCAGTACCGCGCCCTGGACGTCCCCGCGGAGCTCCGGGAGGCCCGCACGGCGCTCGGCCGGTCGCCGGAGATCGAGCTCGCGATCGTGTCGGCGTCGGGCGACGTGCCGGACGCCCTCCTCGACGGCGAGCGGCCGCCGATGGTGCTCACGACCGCGACGTGCCCACGCCTCGACGACCTGCGCGACCGCATCGGCGCGGAACGGGTCATCATCACCGAGGCCGACGTGCCCGGCATCGTGGACCTGCGCGTCGCGCTCGCCGCTCTCGGTGCCCGCGGCCTGTCGCACGTGCTCACCGAGGGCGGTCCGACGCTGCTCGGCCAGCTGCTCGGTGCCGACCTCGTCGACGAGCTCTGCCAGACGTTCAGCCCGGTGCTCGTCGGCGGCCCCGCCAAGCGTGTGGTCGACCTGCCGATGTGGCTCGAGCCGGCCCGCGAGCTGCGACCCCTGCACCTGCTGCACTCCGGCGGTGTGCTGCTGGGACGGTGGCAGGTCGTTAGGCTCGGCGCGTGACCGACACCATCCTGGTCCTCGTCGAGGACACCCTGGCCGCCGCCGACGTTCAGCACCTCCTGTCCCTGCACGAGGGCGAGGTGCTCGCCTACCGCGTGATCGTGCCCGCGGACAGCGAACGCCCGCTGCTGTCGACGATCATCGACGACCTGAGCATGGGCGAGATCCGCAACGCCTGGGACCGCGCCCGGGGCAAGGAGCCGAGCGAGCACCAGGCCCGCGCCACGGCCGCCGAGCAGCTCGAGGGCACCCTCGCGGCGTTCGCGGCCGCCGGACGCGAGGCCACCGGGTCGGTCGTCGCGGACGACCCGCTGCCCGCCCTCCGGACCGCCGTCGCGGCCGGTGACGTGCGCGAGGTCGCCGTCGTGACCTACCCCCACGCCGTCGAGGACACCCTGCACCGCGACTGGGCGTCCCGCGCCCGCGAGGACCTGCAGGTGCCGGTGCTGCACCTGTACGCGGGCACCAGCGAGCTCGGCTGACGCAGACGTGCGACGACCCCCGACCCGGGCACCGGGTCGGGGGTCGTCCGCCCTCGGTCTCAGAAGCCCGTCGACGTGACCTCGGGGTAGTACTTGCGGAACTTGCGCACCTGGTTGACCAGGGCCATCGCGATGTACAGCCGGCGCCGCGGCGACAGGTCCCCGGGGTAGCTCAGCGGGTGCGCGACGGCCTTCGCCCTGACCAGCCGTCGCACGCGCGCGGCGAGCTTCGGGTCCCGGACGTACCGCAGCAGGAGCCGGTGCGGCACGACCGCGTAGAGGACCTCCCGGTCGACGACGACCGGCGGCACCGACCGCCCCTCGACCACGTCCTCGACCACGAACCGCGTCGGGTTCGCCCCGGCGGCGGTGACGTAGTAGTTGTTCCGGCCGATCCGCGGGTTGACCTCGAAGAACCGGAACTGCCCGCTGCGCGGGTCCACCTTGACGTCGAAGTTGGCGAACCCGCGGTAGCCGGTCGCCGACAGGAACGTGCGCGCCTGCTCGAGCATCGCGTCGTCCCGGTCGGTGATCATCGCGGCGGGGTTGCCCAGCCCGGACGGCGTGTGCTCCTCGAGGAGCACGTGCGCCGAGCAGAGCAGCGTGATCTCGCCGTGGCTGTCGACGTAGGCGGTGATCGACCGCATCTGGGTGTCGTCGCCCGGCACAAGCTCCTGGACGACGAAGCGACCGGTGAACCCGGCGCCGCGCAGCGCACCCCACAGCCACGCCAGCTCGGCGGGCGTGGCGATCTCGAAGACCTTCTTCTTGCCGGCGAACTCGACGTCCTGGTAGTCCGCGCTGCTCGCGGCCTTCGCGATGACGGGGAACTCGAGGTCGACCGCCACGTCGGCGGCGCCCGTCGCGAAGTCCTGCACGATCGTGCGTGGCACGGAGATGCCGAGCTCGTCGCAGATCTCCGCGAAGGTCGCCTTGTCGGAGATCCGGTCGAGCAGGTCCTGCGACAGGAACGGCACGGCGTAGAACTTCTCGAGCTCCTCGCGGTGCTGCACGACGACGCGGACCAGCCAGTCCGAGTTCGCCATGAGCAGCAGCCGGCGGTCCGGCAGCTGCCGGGCGACTTCGAGCAGCCGGTCGACGAGCTGCCGGGGGTCGTGGCCGTCCGCGACGATCTCGTGCCGCACGATCCGCGAGTGCTGGACCGGCCCGAGGGCCGCGCCGGCCACCACGACGGACGTCACGCCGTACTGCTCGTGGAACGAGCGAGCCAGGGCGTAGACGCCGATGTCGGCGCCGAGGATGACCGGCTGGAGGGCCCCGCTCACGCGGTCTGCTCGCTGCGGTCGCCGGACCACAGCGTGTGGAACGTGCCTTCGCCGTCGGTGCGCCGGTAGGTGTGCGCGCCGAAGAAGTCGCGCTGCGCCTGGATCAGGGCGGCGGGAAGCCGCTCGGCACGCACGCCGTCGTAGTAGGACAGCGACGACGCGAACGCCGGGGTCGGCACGCCGTGCAGCGCGGCGCCCGCGACGATCCGGCGCCAGGCCTCGACGCCGTTGCCGACGGCACCGGTGAAGTACTCGTCGGCGAGCAGCAGCGGCAGGTTCGCGTCGCGCTCGTACGCCTCGGTGATCCGGTTGAGGAACCGCGCGCGGATGATGCAGCCGCCGCGCCAGATGCGGGCCATGGCGCCGCGGTCGATGTCCCAGCCGAACTCGGCGGACGCGGCCGCGATCTGGTCGAAGCCCTGCGAGTACGCGACCACCTTCGAGGCGTACAGCGCGAGCCGGACGTCCTCGATGAAGGCGTCGCGGTCGGTGACCTCCCACGGCGTGGTGTGCGCGGGCAGCGTGCCGACGGCGGCGGTGCGCTGCGGGACCGAGCCGGACAGCGCCCGGGCGAACGTGGCCTCGGCGATGCCGGTGATCGGGACGCCGAGGTCGAGCCCGTTCTGCACGGTCCAGCGGCCGGTGCCCTTCTGCTCGGCCTGGTCGAGCACGATGTCCACGAACGCGGACCCGGTCGCGGCGTCCACGTGCTGCAGCACGTCGGCGGTGATCTCGATGAGGAACGACTCCAGGTCGCCCGTGTTCCACTCGGCGAAGATCTGCCCGATCTCGGCGGCGGACGCGCCCAGCCCCTGCTTGAGCAGGTCGTACGCCTCGGCGATGAGCTGCATGTCGGCGTACTCGATGCCGTTGTGCACCATCTTGACGAAGTGGCCCGCGCCGTCGGGGCCCACGTAGGTGCAGCACGGCACGCCGTCGACCTTCGCGGAGATCTTCTCGAGGATCGGCCCGAGCGACTTGTAGGACTCGGCCGTGCCGCCGGGCATGATCGACGGGCCGAGCAGCGCACCCTCCTCGCCGCCCGAGACGCCGGACCCGACGAAGTGCAGGCCCTTCTCGCGCAGCGCCGCCTCGCGACGGATCGTGTCGGGGAAGTGCGCGTTGCCCGCGTCGACGACGATGTCGCCCTCCTCGAGGAACGGCACGAGCTCGTCGATGACCGCGTCCGTGGGGCCGCCGGCCTTGACCATGACGACGACCTTGCGCGGACGGGCCAGGCTCGCGACGAAGTCCTCGACGGACTCGGACGGCACGAACGTGCCCTCGTCGCCGTGGTCCTCGACGAGCGACTGCGTCTTCGCGTACGAGCGGTTGTGCACCGCGACCGTGAAACCGTTCCTGGCGAAGTTGCGAGCGAGGTTGCGGCCCATCACCGCCAGTCCGGTGACGCCGATCTGCGCTGTTCCGGTCGCGGTGCTGTTCGCCATGCGGGGAGTGCTCCTTCGGTCGACGGTCGACGTGTGCAGCGCTCGTTGCGGCATGCCTCGGGGCGTCGACCGGAGTGGTGGGTGCGCGGTTCAGCCTAGTCGCGGACCCGCGACGTCGGAGCGGCGTGCCGGACCGCGAGACGGGCGCCGCCAGCCGTACGCTCCACCCCGTGACACCCGCCGGACCCGACGACGTCCCCGCTGAGTTCATCCGCGCACTGCGATCGCTGCGCGGCGTCGCCGTCCGCCCCGAGGTCATCCTGGACGAGGTGCCGGGCCCCGCCCGGATCGCCCCGTTCACGGCTGCGCTGACGGCGGAGGTGCGGACCGCCCGCCGGTCCGTCAACGCCGCCGAGCTCGCCTCCGGCCGGTTCGTCGTGCTGTTCGACCCCGACGGCCAGGAGGCGTGGGAGGGCTCGTTCCGGCTCGTGACGCTCGTGCGCTGCACGCTCGAGCCCGAGGTGGGCGCCGACCCGCTGCTCGCCGAGGTCGCCTGGTCGTGGTTCAACGACGCGCTGGAGTCGGCGGGCCTGACGCCCCACGCGGCGGGCGGCACCGTGACGCGCGTGCTGTCGCAGAGCTTCGGCGCGCTCGAGCGCCGCTCCGAGCAGACCGAGCTCGAGATCCGCGCGTCGTGGACCGCCGCGGGCGAGGACCTCGGACCGCACCTGCGCGCCTGGGCGACCCTGCTGTGCACGGCGGCGGGTCTCCCGCCGTTGCCCGAGGGCGTCGTCCCGCTCGCCCCGCGCCGCTGAGCGCCGGAGCCCGCCCAGCCCTCGCCGGCCCCGGTCACCCTGGCGGTCACCTCAAGTAGGCGGGGTGCCCTGCCGATGGACGGTTCGTGAGCATCGAGCCCTTGCGCCGCGACGTCGCCCCGGTCCGCCGGAGCCTCGCGGGGCACACCGTCCCGACCGTCAGGCGTGCGCCCGTACCCGCCGGCCACCAGATGTGCGTCGTCGTGACGGACGTCGCCGACGGCGACGGGACCGTGCTCGTGCGCAACCTGCGCCGTCGTGGCGCGCAACGTGTCGTCGTCCTGACGCGCCGCGCGAGCCGGTCCGAGCTGGGGGTCCTCCTCGCGGGCGGCCTGCGGGGCGCGGTCGCCGGGATGACGGCGCCGAGCCTGCGCCGGGCCGTCGCGCCCGCACCGCCTCGCCCGACGCTGCCCGAGCTGACCGCCCGTGAGGTGAGCGTCCTCAAGCACGTCGCCGACGGGTGCAGCAACCGCGCGATCGGCGACGAGCTGGGCCTGTCGGCCCTGACGGTCAAGAGCCACCTCGCCCGGATCTCCCGCAAGCTGGGCACCGGCGACCGCGCCGAGCTCGTCGCGATCTCGATCCGCGCGGGCGTCATCGACTGACGTCACGGGCGGCGCACCGCGCCTGCCTGCGCGAACGGCGCGCCCGCGTCGCTTACCGTGGTCCTCATGCAGCCCGACGCCTCCGCCGGCACCCCCGACGCCGGGACCTCCGACGCCGGGACCTCGGACGTCGGCACGCCCGACGCCACGGGCGAGCAGCCGGCCGCGCCGGACGTCGTCCCCCTGACGGAGCCGGCCGAGGGCGTCCCACCCGTGGTGGAGACGCCGGAGGCGCTCGCCGAGGTCGTGGCGGCGTTCGGCGCCGGCACCGGCCCGGTCGCGGTGGATGCGGAGCGCGCCTCGGGCTACCGCTACGGGCAGCGGACGTACCTCGTCCAGCTGCGGCGTGAGGGCGCGGGCACCGCGCTCATCGACCCGATCGCCCTGCCGGACCTGTCCGCGCTGTCCGAGGCCCTCGTGGGCGTGGAGTGGGTGCTGCACGCCGCGTCGCAGGACCTGCCGGGTCTCGTCGAGCAGGGAATGCGGCCAACGCGGATCTTCGACACCGAGCTCGGTGCGCGCCTGCTCGGCATGGAGCGGGTGGGCCTCGCGGCGGTCGTCGCGGACGCGCTCGGGCTCGGGCTCGCCAAGGAGCACTCGGCGGTCGACTGGTCGACGAGACCGCTGCCCGCCGACTGGCTGCGGTACGCGGCGCTCGACGTCGAGGTGCTCGTCGACCTGCGCACGGTCCTCGCCGAGCGGCTCGCGGTCGCCGGGAAGGCGGAGTGGGCCGCGCAGGAGTTCGAGGCCGTCCGGTCCGCACCCCCGGCGCCCGCCCGCGTCGACCCGTGGCGCCGCGTGTCCGGCCTGCACACCATCCGCGACGCCCGGCGGCTCGCCGTGGTCCGTGAGCTGTGGCTGACGCGCGACCAGAACGCCCGGCAGCGGGACATCTCGCCGGGGCGCGTGCTCCCGGACGCGGCGATCGTGGCCGCCGCCCAGGCGCTCCCCCGGTCCGTCCCCGCGCTCACGGCCCTGCCGGCGTTCTCCGGCAAGGGCACCCGGCGACGCGCCACGCTGTGGCAGGGGGCGATCGACCGCGGCCTGGCGGTGCCGGACGGCGAGCTGCCGTCCGTGCGCGGACCGAAGAGCGACGCTCCCCCGCCGCCCCGCGCGTGGGGTGAGAAGGACCCGGCCGCGGCGGCACGACTCGCGGTGGCCCGGGACGTCGTCGGCGACCTGTCGTCGACCTACACGGTCCCCGCCGAGAACCTCCTGCAGCCCGACCTGCTGCGCCGGCTGTGCTGGTCGCCGCCGTCTCCGCTGGACGCCGCGTCGGTGACCGAGTTCCTGCGCTCCGGGGGCGCCCGGCCGTGGCAGGTGGAGCTGACGGCGGACCGCCTCGCCGCCGCTTTCGACGGGCTGAAGAAGGCCTGATCCGGCCGGTCGCCGCCAGTGTTACTCTTCGGTAACTTCGGCTGGCGTGGGACCTTGGTCCCGGGTAGCGTCGGCCGTCGGCGGCCCGATCGTGGGCCGGAGAAGCGCCTGAGAACGCCACCCTTGGACACCGTCGTCCCGCCCTGGAGGCTCGATGCCGACCGCATCCGCACGCCCTGCACCCCGCGTCCGCCGCGTCGTGTTCGTCGACGGGGTCCGCACCCCGTTCGGCCGCGCCCGCAAGGACGGCATCTACGCCCACACCCGCGCCGACGACCTGGCGGTCAAGACGGTCCGCGAGCTGCTGCGCCGGCACCCGGAGCTCGCTCCGGACCGGATCGACGAGGTCGCGATCGCGGCGACCACGCAGCAGGGAGACCAGGGTCTGACCCTCGGCCGCACCGTCGGGGTCCTCGCCGGCCTGCCGCGCACCGTCCCCGGCTACGCCGTCGACCGCATGTGCGCCGGTGCGATGACCGCCGTGACGAACGTGGCGGCCGCCATCGGCGTCGGTGCGCAGGACGTCGCGCTCGCCGGCGGCGTGGAGCACATGGGGCACCACCCGATGGGGTTCGACGCCGACCCGAACCCGCGGTTCCTGTCGGAGCGGCTCGTCGCGAACGACGCGCTCAACATGGGCGTGACCGCCGAGAACCTGCACGACCGGTTCCCGGCGCTGACCCGTGAGCGGGCGGACGCGTACGGCGTCGCCAGCCAGGACAAGTACGCCGCCGCGCTGGCTGCCGGCAAGATCGACCCCGACCTCGTCCCCGTGGCGCTGCGCGACCCGGAGAACGGCTGGGGCCTGGCCACCGCCGATGAGCCGCCGCGACCCGGCACCACGGTCGAGGCCATCCAGAAGCTGGCCACACCGTTCCGCCCGGGCGGTCGCGTGACCGCCGGCACGGCCGCCCCGCTCACCGACGGCGCCGCGTCGTGCCTCCTGGCCGCCGAGGACACCGCCGCCGAGCTCGGCCTGCCGACGCGCATGCGGATGGTGTCGTTCGCGTACGCGGGCGTCGAGCCCGAGATCATGGGCATCGGCCCGGTCCCGGCCACCACCAAGGCGCTCGCACGCGCCGGCCTGTCCATCGAGGACATCGGCCTGTTCGAGATCAACGAGGCGTTCGCGGTGCAGGTGCTCGCGTTCCTCGACGCCTTCGGGATCGCCGACGACGACCCGCGCGTCAACCAGTACGGCGGGGCGATCGCGGTCGGCCACCCACTGGCCTCGTCGGGCGTCCGCCTGATGACGCAGCTGGCCCGCCAGTTCGAGGAGAACCCGGACGTCCGCTACGGCCTCACCACGATGTGCGTCGGGCTCGGCCAGGGCGGCACCGTCATCTGGGAGAACCCGCACCACCCCGACTACGAGGCCACCGTCACCGAGTCGACCGAGGAGGACGCGCTGTGACCGCGACGACCGACACCGCCGCCGCCCCGCGCCCCGAGCGCGTCACGCACACCCGCGTCCGCGACGTCGCGCTGCCCGGCGGTGCCGGGACGCTCGCACTCGTCACGCTCGACAACGGCCTGGACCACACCAAGCCGTCGACCCTCGGGCCGATCGGCATGGCGGAGCTCGTCGTCGCGCTCACCGGGGTCCGCGACCGCGTGGCCGCCGGAGAGCTCGCCGCCGTCGCGGTGACCGGCAAGCCGTACTTCCTCGCCGCCGGGGCCGACCTCACGCAGGCCACGGCGCTGACCGGCCGGGACGCCGCGCTCGAGCTCGGGCGCGCGGGGCACACGGCGTACGCGCTGCTGCAGGACATGGGCGTCCCGACGTTCGCGTTCGTCAACGGGGTCGCCCTCGGCGGCGGGCTCGAGCTCGCGCTCAACTGCCACTACCGCACGGCGGCGTCCGACGTGCGGGCGCTCGCGCTGCCGGAGACCGGCCTGGGGCTCGTCCCGGGCTGGGGCGGTGCGTACCTGGTGCCGCGGCTGGTCGGGGTGGAGAAGGCGCTCGACGTCATCCTCACGCGTCCCGCCGCCAACAAGCCGTACTCCGCGACGGAGGCGGCCTCGATCGGGCTCGTCGACGTCGTGCTCGACCCGGCCGACTTCCTCGAGGAGTCGATCCGGTGGGCGGCGCGCGTGCTGTCCGGCGAGGTGGTCGTCCAGCGCCGCCCGCTCGACCCGGCCCCGGTGTGGGACGGTGTCGTCGCGGCGGCCCGGCAGCGGCTCGACGCCGTGATCCACGGCTCGCGCCCCGCGCCGTACCGGGCGCTCGACCTCGTCGCCGCCGCCCGCGACGCCGACCGTGAGTCGGCGTTCGTCGCCGAGGACGAGGCGCTGGCCGACCTCCTCATGAGCGACGAGATGCGCGCGTCCGTGTACGCGTTCGGGCTGGTCTCCGGCGGGAAGCGTCCCGTCGGGGCGCCTGACCGGTCCCTCGCGCAGCCCGTGACCCGCGTCGGGATCGTGGGCGCCGGCCTCATGGCCGCGCAGATCGCGATGCTGTTCGCGCAGCGGCTCGGCGTCCCGGTCGTCATGCGCGACCTCGACGAGGAGCGCGTGGCCAAGGGGCTCGAGGCCGTCCGGTCGACCGTCGAGCGGCTGACCTCGACGGGCCGGATGACCGAGGCCGCCGGTGCGCGCCTGCTCGGGTCCGTGCACGGCACGACCGACCTGCAGGAGTTCGCGTCCTGCGATCTCGTCATCGAGGCGGTCACCGAGATCCTCGACCTCAAGAAGCGCGTGTTCGCCGAGCTCGAGACGGTCGTCTCCCCCACGACGATCCTCGCGACCAACACGTCCGCACTGTCGGTCTCCGCGATGGCGGCGGACCTGCAGCACCCGGAGCGCGTGGTCGGGCTGCACTTCTTCAACCCCGTCGCGGCGATGCCGCTCGTCGAGGTCGTGCAGGCGGAGCGCACGTCGCTCGAGGCCCTCGCCACCGGCTTCGCCGTCGTGTCCAAGCTGCGCAAGACCGCGGTGCTCGTCGCCGACCGCCCGGGCTTCGTCGTCAACCGGCTGCTGGTGCTGCTCCTCGGCGTGATCGTCGACGCCGTGGAGCACGGGACGCCCGTCGAGGTCGCCGACCGCGCACTGCGGCCGCTCGGCCTGCCGATGCCGCCGTTCGAGCTGTTCGACCTGGTCGGCCCCGCCGTCGGGCTGCACGTCCTCACGTCGCTGCGCGAGGAGCTCGGCGACCGGTTCCCCCGGTCCCCCGGGCTGGAGAAGCTCGTCGCCGACGGGACCCGCGTGGTGCTCCCGGCACCCGCCAAGGGGCTGCCCAAGCCCGTCGACCCGGCGATCCAGTCCGTGTTCGACGACGCCCGCGAGGGTGCCGTCTCGGGCACGCCGCTCGACGAGGCCGGGGTGCTCGACTCCGTCCTGACGGCGCTCACGGTCGAGGTCGGGCACATGCTCGACGAGGGCGTCGTGTCGACCCCGCAGCAGATCGACCTGTGCATGATCCTCGGCGCCGGGTGGGGCTTCCACCTCGGCGGGATCACGCCGTACCTGGACCGCACCGGCTACGCCGAGCGGGTCCTCGGCCACCGGCTCCTGCCGGACGGCGTCGCGAACGTGCCTGCCGCCGGCTGAGACGGCGCACCCACGAGGGCCCTCGGACCGTCACGGTCCGGGGGCCCTCGTCGTCGTGTCACCGCCGCCGCCGGCCGGGTGGCGAGCGCGCGTGGTGCTCAGGCGACGACGGGGACGGGCGCCGCCCCGGCGCGCCACACCGGGACGACGACCATCCGGCCGAAGCGCCACCCGTCGACGGTCCGTCGGGTCACGAACCGGTAGACGGCGCCCAGCTCGAGCACGGTCTCGTGCTCCGCAGTGGCGAACCGGGCGGCGAGGTTGGCCCGCACGGTCGCGGTGTCGCCCGCGAGGTCGACGACGACGTCGGTCAGCCGGTGCTGCAGGTGGGCATACCCCTGGTGGTTGCGGGTGGCCTGGGCGACGACGGCGTCGACGCCCTCCGCGGTCCCGCCCGGCGTGCTGATGGTGGCGTCGGTGGTGAACAGCGCGCGCAGGTCGTCGAACCGGTGCTCGTCCAGGCAGGCGCCGAGCCGTGCGACGAGGTCGAGGTGGTCGAGCCGGTCCTCGATCGACGAGGGGGTCATCGCGGTCTCCGTTTCGTTGGCACAGCCAATGTTGGTGCCGCCAACGCTAACACGAGGTGCGCTCGACGTCGTCGGCGGTCACCGGTTGCAGCTGTCGACGCTCGCCGCGCTCAGCCCCACGGAGCGCGACGAGCTCGTCGCGCTCCTGACCCGGGTCGCGGGCGTCTGACCATGCGGTCCACCGCGCGGGACGGCGCCCCGGGCACGCGTCGCGCGCGGCACGATGGCGCCATGACGCTCCCTCCCCTCTCCCTCGCCGGCACGATCGACCGCGCCGCAATCGCGCCGGCCGTCGACCTCCTCGCGGACCTCGTCGCACGCCCCGAGGTGGGCGCGCGCTGGGACGAGGAGTCGTCGTGCGCGGGCATGACCGTCGGCGCGCTCGCGTGGCACCTCGTCAACCAGCCGCAGCGCGTGGTGGAGGTGCTGGCCGGTCCGGCGCCCGACGCCGAGCCGATCACGCTCGACGAGCACTACGCACGGGCGGCGTGGCTCCAGCAGGACCTCGACGGCCCGGCGAACGTCGGGGTGCGCGAGCGCGGCGCGGAGCAGGCGGAGGCGGGCCAGGCGGCGGCGGTGGCGGCGGCCAGGGAGGCGCACGACGCGCTGGCGACGACGCTCGCGGCGGCAGGGCCCCTCGTGGGTCTGCCGTGGGCGGGGACGGCGCTGCGGACGGACGACTTCCTCGTCACGCGGCTCATGGAGATCGTGGTGCACAGCGACGACCTGGCAGCCAGCGTCGACGTCCCGGTCCCCACGTTCGCGCCGGAGACGCTCGGCCCGGTCGTCACGCTGCTCACGGACCTCGCGCTGCGGCGGCACGGGCAGGACGCGCTCGTGCGCACGCTCGCGCGGCCCCAGCGGGCGCCGGGGTCGATCAGCGCGTTCTGACACGCGACGCCCACCTCGTGCTCCACGACTCTCGTCCCGTCCTGGTCACCGGCGCGACCGGCACGCTCGGCCGTGCCGTCGTGCAGACGCTGCTCGACCGCGGCCATGCCGTCCGCGTGGTCAGCCGACGCCCCCGCACGTCTCACGACCCGGTAGGCGTCGAGTGGGCCGTGGCCGACCTCGTCGCCGACCAGGGCACGGACTCCGCCTGCGCGGGTGTGCGGGCGGTCGTGCACTGCGCCAGCGAGCCACGCGGCGGGGACCGTGACCTCGTGGCGGCCGACGCCCTGCTGCGGGCGGCCGGCGCGGCCGGGGTGGAGCACCTCGTCTACATCTCGATCGTCGGGGTGGACCACGTGCCGTGGCCGTACTACGAGGTCAAGCGGCGCGTCGAGGCACGGGTCGTCGCCGCCGGCGTGTCGTGGACGATCCTGCGGACCACCCAGTTCCACGACTTCCTGGTGACGCTCCTCGACCGCCGCACGCACGGTCGGATCACCCTCGCGCCGCGCCGCATGCGCAACCAGCCGGTCGCGGTGCCGGAGGTTGCCCGCCGGCTCGTCGAGCTCGTCGAGGCCGGCCCGTCCGGGCGCGTCCCCGACCTCGCCGGGCCGCAGGTGCTGTCCGCACCCCGGGCGGCCCGACTGCTCGCGCGGGCGCGCGGTGGCCTCCACCTCGTGGTGCCCGTGCCGTTCGCGGCCGCGCCGCCGTTCGACGGGTCCGCTCATCTCAGCCCCGAGCACGCCGACGGCCGCACGACGTTCGCGCAGCACCTCGCGACGGCGGTTCGGCCCGACCGCTAGGTAACCGCACCCGCCTTGCGTCTGGTACAGCCACTTGGACGACTTCGTCGCGGCGCTGCCGGAGGTGTTCGGTCAGCCCGGGCGGACCGTGCGTCAGTAGGTCGTCAGGCCGTGGGCCCGGAACTGCTCACGCACGCGGGCGACGAGCTCGGGCGTCGGCGGCTGGGTGTCCTCGAGCTCGTACGTCATGCCGAGCTCGGCCCACTTGTCGCGGCCCATCTGGTGGAACGGCAGCACCTCGACCCGCGCGACCGCGGACCCGAGCGACGCGACGTACGCGGCGACGGCCTCGACGTTCTCGACCGCGTCGGTGAGCCCCGGGACGAGCACGAACCGCACCCACATCGCGGTCCCCCGGTCCGCCAGACGTCGGCCGAAGTCGAGTGTGGGCTGCAGCGGGCGCCCGGTGACCCGCTGGTAGGTGTCGTCGAGACCCGACTTCACGTCGAGGAGCACGAGGTCGACGTCGTCGAGCATCGCGTCCGACAGGTGCGCGCCGAGGAACCCCGAGGTGTCGACGGCCGTGTGGATGCCCATCGCCTGCGCACCCCGCAGCAGCCGCGCGACGAACGCGGGCTGCATGAGCGGCTCGCCGCCCGAGATCGTCAGGCCCCCGCCCGTCGCGGTGAGCACGCCGCGGTACCGCTTGAGCCGCGCGAGGATCTCGTCGGCCGTGACGTCCGTCCCCCGGCGCATCTCCATGGTGTCGGGGTTGTGGCAGTAGAGGCACCGCAGGGGGCAGCCCGCCAGGAACACCGTGAGCCGCGTCCCCGGGCCGTCCACGGCCGTGACGAGCTCCCACGAGTGGACGGACCCGACCTCGCCGGCCCGGACGGCGGCGAGCCGTGCCGACCGCTCCTGCTCCACGGTCGAGAGGCCGGCCGTGCCGGCGCCCTGCACGCGGTCGTGCGACCCGCCGACGAGCGGCATCCCCAGCGGCACCACCGGTGCCCCCGTGGTCCGCTCGCCGGTCAGGGTCGTCATCGTCGTGCTCCTCGTCGTCCGAAAGGGAAGGTCAGACCGAGCCGTGGAACGTGCGGGACAGCACGTCGAGCTGCTGCTCGCGCGTGAGCCGCACGAAGTTCACGGCGTACCCCGAGACCCGGATGGTGAGCTGCGGGTAGTTCTCCGGGTGCTCCATGGCGTCCAGGAGCGTCTCGCGGTTCAGCACGTTGACGTTCATGTGGTAGCCGTTCGAGAGCGTGTACCCGTCGAGCAGACCCACGAGGTTGGTGACCTGCTCGTCCGGCGTCCGGCCGAGCCCGGCCGGCACCACCGACGACGTCAGCGAGATCCCGTCCTGCGCCTCGGAGTACGGCAGCTTCGCGACCGACAGCGCGGAGGCGAGCATGCCGTGGGTGTCGCGACCGTTCATCGGGTTGGCCCCCGGCGCGAACGGCTCGCCCAGGCGGCGGCCGTCGGGCGTCGAGCCCGTGGCCTTCCCGTAGACGACGTTCGAGGTGATGGTCAGCACGGACTGCGTGTGGGTCGCCCCGCGGTAGGTCGGGTACTGGCGGATCTTCTCCATGAACGTCCGGACGATCCAGACCGCGATGTCGTCGGCCCGGTCGTCGTCGTTCCCGTACGTCGGGAAGTCGCCCTGCACGGCGTACTCGGTGACGAGCCCGTCCGTGGTGCGCAGGCCGCGCACGGTCGCGTACTTGATCGCGGAGAGCGAGTCGACGACGACCGACAGGCCGGCGATGCCGCAGGCCATCGTCCGCAGGATGGTCCGGTCGTGCAGGGCCATCTCGATGCGCTCGTACGCGTACTTGTCGTGCATGTAGTGCACGCAGTTGAGCGCGTCCACGTAGGTCTGGGCGAGCCAGTCCATCATCACGTCGAACTTCGCCATCACGTCGTCGTAGTCGAGCACCTCGCCCTCGACGGGTGCGCCGACCGGGGCGACCTGCTTGCCGGTGACCTCGTCGCGGCCGCCGTTGATCGCGTAGAGCAGCGCCTTGGCGAGGTTGACCCGTGCGCCGAAGAACTGCATCTGCTTGCCGACCTGCATGGGCGACACGCAGCACGCGATGGCCGCGTCGTCGCCCCAGGTGTCGCGGATGAGGTCGTCGGACTCGTACTGCACGGCGGACGTGTCGATCGACACCTGCGCGCAGTACCGCTTGAAGCCCTCGGGCAGCTTGTCGCTCCAGAACACGGTCATGTTCGGCTCGGGCGCCGGTCCCAGGTTGTAGAGCGTCTGCAGGTACCGGAACGAGGTCTTGGTGACGAGCGGCCGGCCGTCCTCGCCGAGCCCGCCGATCGACTCGGTGACCCACGTCGGGTCGCCGGAGAACAGCGCGTCGTACTCGGGCGTCCGCAGGAAGCGGACGATGCGCAGCTTGATGACGAAGTCGTCGATCAGCTCCTGCGCCTGCTCCTCCGTGAGGACGCCCTGCTCGATGTCGCGCTGGAGGTAGATGTCGAGGAACGTCGACGTGCGGCCGAGCGACATGGCCGCGCCGTTCTGCTCCTTCACGGCGGCCAGGTACGCGAAGTAGAGCCACTGCACGGCCTCACGGCCCGTGGTCGCCGGGCCGGAGATGTCGTAGCCGTACGTCGCGGCCATCGTCTTGAGCTCGCCGAGCGCGCGGATCTGCTCCGCGTTCTCCTCGCGGTCGCGGATGACGTCCTCGACCGACCGCTCCATGTCGAGCTCGGCCCGCTCGAGCTTCTTCGCGGCGATCAACGCGTCGACCCCGTACAGGGCGACGCGGCGGTAGTCGCCGATGATCCGGCCGCGGCCGTAGGCGTCCGGCAGGCCGGTGATGATGTGGCTGCTGCGGGCCGCGCGTACGGCCGGCGGGTACACGTCGAAGACGCCGTCGTTGTGCGTCTTGCGGTACTTGCTGAAGATCTCGCCGACCACCGGGTCCGGCTCGTAGCCGTACGTCTCGAGCGACTTCTCGACCATCCGGTAGCCGCCGTTGGGCATGATCGCGCGCTTGAGCGGCGCGTCCGTCTGCAGCCCGACGATGAGCTCGCTGTCCTGGTCGATGTAGCCGGGCGCGTGCGACGTGATGGTCGACGGCGTGTGCGGGTCGACGTCGTAGACGCCCTTCTCGCGCTCGGCCGGGAACATCGCCGACAGCTTGTCCCACACGCCCGTGGTGCGGGCGGTCGGGCCGGCGAGGAACGAGCTGTCGCCCTCGTACGGCGTGTAGTTGCGCTGGATGAAGTCGCGGACGTCGACGTGGTCCGCCCACGGGCCTGACGTGAAGCCCACCCAGGCGGGAGGCGTGGCCGTCGCGAGGTCGTCGCGGGTGCGGGCGGTGGTGGTGGACATCTCTGCTCCTCGTCGGGGTTCGATACCTCGACGCTATGGAGCAAGTGATGGGATGTCTTGGGACCTTCGGCCCCCGGTCCGGGACCGGTCCGGTCAGTCCGGTCGGCCCAGGGCCGTGAGCACGTCCCGCGCGACGTCCTCCGGGCGCAGGCGCAGGGTGCCGATCAGCTGGTCGCGGGTCGCGTGGTCGAGGAACTGCCGCGGGATTCCCACGGTCTGCACGGGCGTGGCGAGCCCCTGCTCGCGGCAGCGCTGCCCGACGAGCGCGCCGACGCCGCCGTCGACCACGCCGTCCTCGATCGTCACGGTGTGATCATGCTCACCGACGAGCTTGGTGAGCGCCGCAGGGACGGGCATGACCCAGCGCGGGTCGACGACCGTGGCACGCAGCCCGTGCGCGGCGAGGATCTCCGCGGTCCGCAGCGCGGTCGGCGCCATCGCACCGATGCCGACGACGAGCACGGACGGCCCGTCCCCGTCGTGCCGGGCCAGCACGTCCACCCCGTCCACGTCCTCGATCGCCTCGATCGCGTCGCCCATCGCCCCCTTGGGGTAGCGGACGACCGTGGGGGCGTCGTCGACGTCGACAGCCTCGCGCAGCGCGGTCCGCAGCGTGTGCTCGTCGCGGGGGGCGGCCAGGCGCAGGCCCGGGACCACCCCGAGCATCGCCATGTCCCACATGCCGTTGTGGCTGGCGCCGTCGTCGCCGGTGAGCCCTGCCCGGTCCAGCACGAACGTGACCCCGGCGCGGTGCAGCGCCACGTCCATGAGGACCTGGTCGAACGCGCGGTTGAGGAAGGTCGCGTACACCGCCACCACCGGGTGCATCCCGCCGAACGCCATGCCGGCGGCCGAGGTCGCCGCGTGCTGCTCGGCGATGCCGACGTCGAACACGCGCTCCGGGAACTCGGCCGCGAACGGCGCGAGCCCGACGGGCTGGAGCATCGCGGCCGTGATCGCCACGACGTCCGGACGGCGCCGGCCGATCCGCACGATCTCGTCGGCGAACACGCTCGTCCAGCCGAACCGCGACGGCGCGAGCGGCAGGCCGGTCTCGGGGTGGATCTGGCCGACGGCGTGGAACCGGTCGGCGATGTCCTGCTCGGCCGGGGTGTACCCGCGGCCCTTCTCGGTGATGACGTGCACGATCACGGGCCCGCCGAACGCCTTCGCGCGGGCAAGCGCGCGCTCGACGGCGGGCTCGTCGTGACCGTCGACCGGCCCGACGTACTTGATGCCGAGGTCCTCGAACATCCCCTGCGGCGCGACGACGTCCTTGATGCCCTTCTTCAGCCCGTGCAGCGCGTCGTACGCCACTCGGCCCGGCGTCCCCGAGCGGCGCAGCGTGCGCTTCCCCCAGGACAGGACGTTCTCGTACCCCTGCGTCGTGCGCAGCGTGTCGAGGTGGTGCGCGAGGCCGCCGATCGTGGGCGCGTACGAGCGGCCGTTGTCGTTGACCACGATGACGAGGCGGCGGTCCTGCCCGGCGGCGATGTTGTTCAGCGCCTCCCAGGCCATGCCGCCGGTGAGCGCGCCGTCGCCGATGACCGCGACCACGGACCGGTCCCCGCGCCCCTGCAGCTCGTTGGCCTTCGCGATGCCGTCGGCCCAGCTGAGCGCCGTGGACGCGTGCGAGTTCTCGACGACGTCGTGCTCGGACTCGGTGCGGCTCGGGTACCCGGACAGGCCGCCGCGGCGGCGCAGCTGCGAGAAGTCGGACCGGCCGGTGAGCAGCTTGTGCACGTAGGCCTGGTGGCCGGTGTCGAACACCATCGTGTCCAGCGGCGACTCGAACACGCGGTGCATCGCGATGGTGAGCTCGACGACGCCCAGGTTCGGGCCGAGGTGGCCGCCCGTGCGCGAGACCTGCTCGACGAGGAACGTGCGGATCTCGGCGGCCAGGTCCTCGACCTGACGGGGGGTGAGCGCGCGCACGTCGGCAGGCGACCCGATGCTGTCGAGCTGTCCCATGGCGGCCTCCTTCCTCGGTGCGGCGACGATGCCGCAGGGTGCGGACGCCGAAGGCTTGCCCACACTCTAGGACGGGAGCAGCGTCCCTCGCCGCCGCGGCCCCGCGGCCGGTGGTGGAGGGTGCGTGAAGAGACCGCGAGGTCCGTGCGACCCGGGCCGGACGCCGGGGCTTCGGAACGCGTGTCCGACTACCATGGACCGGAAAGGGGAACTCCCATGCGCTTCCTGCCCGGCCACACGGCCACCTCCGACCTCACGTACGGCGACGTCTTCCTCGTCCCGTCCCGCTCGGAGGTCATCTCCCGGTTCGACGTCGACCTCGCGTCCGTCGACGGCACCGGCACCACCATCCCGATCGTCGTCGCGAACATGACGGCCGTCGCCGGCCGCCGGATGGCCGAGACGGTCGCCCGCCGCGGCGGCATCACGGTCATCCCGCAGGACATCCCGACGGACGTCGTCGCGGACGTCGTCTCGTCGGTGAAGGCGCGGCACACGGTCGTCGAGAGCGCCGTCGTCGTCTCGCCGCACGACACGGTGCACACCGCGCTGACGCTCATCGGCAAGCGCGCGCACGGCGCCGCCGTGGTCGTCGAGGACGGCCGGCCCGTGGGCGTCGTCGCCGAGGCGGACTGCCAGGGCGTCGACCGCTTCACGCAGGTCGCGGACGTCATGACGGCCCACCCGACGACGGTCGACCTCGCCGTCGTCGAGCAGGGCGGGCTGCGCGGCCTGGAGGCGGCGTTCGAGAAGCTGCACGGCTCGCGCCGCCGGTTCTCCCCCGTCGTCCGTGACGGCGAGCTCGTCGGCGTGCTCACGCAGGTCGGTGCGCTGCGCTCGTCCATCTACACCCCGGCCGTGGACGCGAACGGCCGGCTGCGCGTCGCGGCCGCCGTCGGCATCAACGGCGACGTCAAGGCCAAGGCCGCGGAGCTGCTCGAGGCGGGGATCGACGTGATCGTCGTCGACACCGCGCACGGTCACCAGCGCAAGATGCTCGAGGCCCTCGGCGCCGTGCGCTCGCTCGACCCCCAGGTCCCCGTGGTCGCCGGCAACGTCGTGACCGCCGAGGGCACGCGCGACCTCATCGCCGCCGGTGCCGACATCGTCAAGGTCGGCGTCGGCCCGGGCGCGATGTGTACCACGCGCATGATGACCGCGGTCGGCCGCCCGCAGTTCTCGGCCGTGCTGGAGTGCGCCGCCGAGGCGCGCCGGCTCGGCAAGCACGTGTGGGCCGACGGCGGGGTCCGGCACCCCCGCGACGTCGCGCTGGCGCTCGCCGCTGGTGCGTCGCAGGTGATGGTCGGATCGTGGTTCGCCGGCACGCACGAGTCGCCCGGCGACCTGCACGAGGACGGCAACGGCCGGCTCTACAAGGAGAGCTTCGGGATGGCGTCCGCCCGTGCGGTCGCGGCGCGCACCCGCGGCGGCTCGGCGTTCGACCGGGCCCGCAAGGCGCTCTACGAGGAGGGCATCTCGTCGTCGCGGATGTTCCTCGACCCCCGGCGCCCCGGCGTCGAGGACCTCATCGACCACATCACGGCGGGGGTCCGCTCGGCGGCCACGTACGTGGGCGCCACGACGCTCGACGAGCTCCACGAGCGCGCGATGGTCGGCATCCAGTCCGCCGCCGGCTACGAGGAAGGGCGTCCGCTCCCGGACGGCTGGTGACCGGCATGCGTCCCGTCCTGGTGCTGACGCACGCCCCGCACGAAGGTCCTGGCCGGATCGCCCCCGCGCTCGACGCGCCGGTGCAGGTCAGGACCGTGCTCGACGTCGCCGACCCGCGCCTGCCCGCGCTCGACGCGGTGTCCGGCGTCGTCGTGATGGGTGGCCCGATGGACGCCGACGACGACCGCGGCCACCCCGGTCTCGCCGCGGAGCGCCGGCTGCTCGCGGCGGCCGTCGACGCCGACGTCCCGGTGCTCGGCGTCTGCCTGGGCATGCAGCTGCTCGGTCTCGCGCTCGGCGCGCACCTGCAGCGTCGCAGCGGCACCGAGATCGGCTTCGCACCCGTCGACGTGCTCGCGGACGACCCGGTGCTCGGGGCGCTCGGGATCCGGCCCACGGTGCTGCACTGGCACTCCGACTCGGTCGGGCTGCCCGCAGGGGCGACCCTCCTGGCCTCGACGGCGACGACGCCCGTCCAGGCGTTCCGGGCCGGCAGCGCACTCGGGCTGCAGTTCCACCCGGAGCTCGACGCGGGCATGCTCGACCTCTGGCTCGCGACCCCCGACATGGCCGACGACCTCGACCCGGACGAGGTCGCGCAGGTCCGCGCCGACGGCGCGACGCACCTGCCGATGCTCCTGCCGGCCGCCGAGAAGGCGTTCGCCACGTTCGGCGAGCAGGTGCGGGCGCGCGGATGACGTCACCGACACCCGACGTCCGGGGTGCCCGCAACGAGCTCCTCGACCTCTGCGAACGCGGCCTCGACTGGCGCGTCGACCCCGCACGCGTCCTGGCCGACCCCTCGGGCGCCCGTCCGGCCGCGGTCCTCGTCCTGTTCGGCGAGCTCGACGGCACCGGCCGGCTCGCGACCGCGCACGACCTCGACGTCCTGCTGCAGCGCCGCGCCGCCGGGCTGGGCAGCCATGCCGGGCAGATCGCGTTCCCCGGCGGAAGGCTCGAGCCGTCCGACCGCGGGCCTCGCGAGGCCGCCCTCCGGGAGGCGGTCGAGGAGACCGGCCTCGACCCGACGGGCGTCGACATCCTCGGCACGCTGCCGGCGCTGCCGGTCCCCGTCAGCAACCACCTCGTCACCCCGGTGCCGGCCTGGTGGACCCGTCCGTCACAGGTGGCCGCCGTCGACCACGCCGAGACGGTCGACGTGTTCCGGGTGTCGGTCGCCGACCTGCTCGACCCCCAGCACCGCGCGAGCGTGGAGCACACCCGCTGGGGCCGGACCGTACGCACACCGGCGTTCGTGGTCGACGGCGTGCTCGTGTGGGGCTTCACGGGCATCGTCCTGGCGCGGATGTTCGACGCCCTCGGCTGGGCCGTGCCGTACGACGAGCGTCGCGTCGTCGCGGCCCGCTGAGGACCGGATGCACCCCGTTCCCGAGCTCGACGTCACCGAGCACCTCGTCCGCACGCTCCTGCGGGAGCAGCACCCCGACCTCGCCGACCTGCCGCTGACCTGGGCGGGGACCGGCTGGGACAACGCCCTGTGGCGCATCGGGCCGGACCTCGCCGCGCGGTTCCCCGTCCGGGAGGTCGCAGCCCCGCTCGTCGCGCGCGAGCAGGAGTGGCTGCCCGTGCTCGCCCCGGCGCTGCCGGTCGACGTGCCCGTCCCGGTCCGGGTCGGCCGCCCCTCGTCGAGCTACCCGTGGGCCTGGAGCGTCGTCCCGTGGTTCGACGCGGTCGCCGCGCACCGCACGCCGGTCGCCGAGCGGTCGGCGTGGGCGGTCGCGCTCGCCGAGGTGTTCGTCGCACTCCACCGTCCCGCACCGCCGGGCGCACCGGTCAACCCGCTCCGCGGCAGGCCGGTCCCCCTCGAGCCCGTCGTCGAGCGCCTCGAACGCCTCGCCCTGCCCGACGGCGACCGCGTCCTCGCCCGGTTCCGCGAGCTGGCCGGTGCCCCGGGCTGGGACGGACCCGCGCTCTGGCTGCACGGCGACCCGCACCCGGCGAACCTGCTGGTGCACGACGGCCGGCTGCGCGCGGTGATCGACTTCGGCGACGTCACGTCGGGCGACCCCGCCTCCGACCTCTCGACGGCGTGGCTCACGTTCGACGCCGACGGCCGCGCCGCGTTCCGGGACCGCCTGGGGCCGGACGAGCACACGTGGCGGCGTGCACAGGCGTGGGCGCTGCACATGGCTGTGGTCCTGCAGATGCACCCGGTCGACCACCCGACCCTCGCGGAGATCGGCCGGCACGGCCTGGCCCAGGCGCTCGACGACTGACACCCGCGAGCCGCCCGGGCGGACCCCGGCCGCGGTCGCCCGTGGCCCTGCTGGTCGTGCGGCGCTCACCGGCGCGGCGCCGCCCGCGCAGGCGGTCGATACTGGGTCGATGGCCGACCAGCCCGCCACCGTTCCCACCGGCGCCGACGTCGACGCGTTCGTCGCGACCGTCACCGACCCGGTCCGTCACCGCGACGCGGTCCGGCTGCTCGGCCTCCTCGCCCGCGTGACCGGCGAGCCGCCGCGGATGTGGGGGCCGTCCATCGTCGGGTTCGGGAGCTACCACTACCGGTACGCCACGGGCCGTGAGGGGGACGCCGCGGCGGCCGGCTTCTCGCCACGCAAGGCGTCCACGACGATCTACCTGGCGGACGGCTTCGACGCGCACGCGGACCTGCTCGGCGAGCTCGGTCCGCACACCACGGGCCGCAGCTGCCTCTACCTGAAGGACCTCGACAAGGTCGACGTCGACGTCCTCGAGAAGATCCTGCGCCGCTCCTGGGCGACGGTGTCGGCGCCGGGCTTCGCGCAGGTGTAGTCCGCACCGAGCAGACCAGGCACGTCGTCGCGGCAGCATGTCGCTGCGACGCGCGACGGCCGCGGCGGGACTCGGGTGAGCCCACGCCGCGGCCGTCGGCCGTACGGGTCAGGCGATCAGCGCCGCCGCCGAGGTGGCCGACTTCGTGGTGTAGCCGGCGCGGCTCACGGTGACCTTGACGGACACCGTCTTGCCCTTGTCGGTGCTGGTCAGGACGTACGTCGTGGCCGTCGCACCGCTGATCGCCACGCCGCCGCGCAGCCACTGGTAGGTCACCGTGGTCGCGGCCGGCGTCCAGGTGCCCGCCGCCGCGGTCAGCGTCGAGCCGACCTTCGCCGTGCCGGTCACCTTCGGGGCCACCGTCGCGGTGAACGTCCCAGTGACGACCGTCCCGGACGGGGCCGACGTGGCGGTCGCGCTGGTGTAGCCGCTGGTCGCGACCGTGACCTGGACGGACAGGGTCGCGCCCTTGTCGTCCGCGGTCGCGGTGCGGAACGAGCTGGTCGCGCCCGCGATCGCCACGCCGTTGCGCAGCCACTGGTAGGTCACCGTGCTCGCGGCCGGTGACCACGTGCCGGCCGACGCGGTCAGCTTCTGCCCGACCTTCGCCGTCCCGCTCACGGTGGGTGCGACCGTGCTCTTGAACGTGCCGGCGGCGATGCCGGCGGTCGGGGCCGAGGTGGCCGAGGCCGTCAGGTAGCCGGTCAGGGCGACCTTGACCTTCACCGACAACGTCGCACCCAGGTCGGCCGCCGTCGCGGTGTACGTCGACCCCGTCGCCCCGGTGATCGTCGTGCCCGAGCGCAGCCACTGGTAGCTCACCGTGGTCGGCGCAGGCGACCACGTGCCGGCCGACGCGGTCAGCTTGGCGCCGACCTTGGCCGTGCCCGTGACCTTGGGCGCCACCGTCGAGGCGAACACCCCCGACCCGACCGTCGCCGTCGACGCGGACGTCGCACTGGTCGTGGTGTACCCGGTGCGTGACACGGTGACCTTCACGGCCAGCGTGGCGCCCTTGTCAGCCAGCGCCGCCGTGTACGACGGCGCGGTCGCCCCACTGATCGCCACACCCGAACGCAGCCACTGGTACTTCGCCGTCGTCCCGGTGGCCGACCACGTGCCTGCCGACGCCGTCAGCTTCTGGCCGACCTTCGCCGTCCCGGTCACGACCGGCTTCACCGTGCTCGTGATGGTGCCCGCGACCACCGCGGCCGTTGACGCCGACGTCGTCGCCAGGCTCGTGTAGCCCGCCTTCGACGCGGTCACCTTCACCGCCAGCGTCTTGCCCAGATCCGTCGCCGTGAGCGTGTACGTCGAGGACGTCGCACCGCTGATCGCGACCCCGCTACGCAGCCACTGGAACGCCGGCGTCGTCTCCGACGGCGACCACGTCCCCGCCGACGCCGTGAGCTTCGCGCCGACCTTCGCCGTGCCGGTCACCACAGGCTTGACCGTGCTCGTGATCGACCCGGCCGTCACCGCGGCGGTCGACGCCGACGTCGCCGACGCGGTCACGTAGCCCGGCTTGCTCGCCGTCACCGTCACGGCCACCGTCTTGCCCAGATCGGCAGCGCCGAGCACGTACGTCGACGCGTTCGCACCCTCGATCGCCGTACCCGCCCGCAGCCACTGGTACGCAGCCGTCGTGCCCGACGCCGACCAGGTGCCCGCCGTCGCGGTGAGCTTCGCACCGACCTTGGCCGTCCCGCTGACCGTCGGCTTCGCCGTCGACGTCAGGGGCGCGCCCGCTGCCACCACCCCGGTCGAGGCAGACGTCGCCGAGCCGAGGCGATAACCCGCCTTCCGGGCGTACGCGACGACCGACAGTCGATGTCCCACGTCGGCCGCCGTGACCGGGTAGGTGGAGGTCCAGACCTCCGCGGGCTCGCCGTCGCGCAACCACTCGTACGACATGGCGACGCCGTCCTGCGACCAGGTGCCTGGCGACGCGGTGAGCGTGGCACCGACCTGCACGGTTCCGGAGACGACCGGTGGCGTGACGTTCGTCAGCGACAGCAGGAGCGGGGGTGCCGGGACGACGAGCGCGTCGTCCTCCCCCGCCACGACCACTGCGCTCTCGTCGACCGTCTGTGGGAAACCGTCGCCCAGGTACCAGAACGGGAGCTGACCGGAGAAGTCGACGAACTGCAGGTGGAGCTCCTGCCCCGCGGGCAGGCCGGTCAGCGCGAAGGATCCGTCAGGGTCTGCCATCGCGCTCACCGAGTACTCGGGGACGACGCCCTCGGCCACGCGTGGCGACGCGCGGACCCAGATCTGGTCGGCACCCGCCTCGTACCCCTCGGGAAGGGTGATCCGTCCACGGACGGTCACCGCCCGGGCGGGCGAGAGGACGATGTCGTCGGCGGGCGCTGCCACGTCGGCGGCAAGCTCCGGCCCGCGGACGAGGGCCAGCGCCGCACCTGCGTAGAACCCCTCGATGATCACCTCGCTGGAGTCCCAGACCCGCAGCTGGTAGGTCTCGCCGGATGCCAGCCCGTCGAGGGAGAACGTCCCGTCGGCACCTACCGTGGTCTCGCGTGCACGTCTCCACCCGCCGTCCCCGAAACGGGTGCCCGCCTGGACGAGCAGGCCGTCGGGCAGGACGTCGAGCCCCTCCGGGACCTCGACGCGCCCGGTGATGCTCACCCCCCGGCTCGCAGCGACGGCCAGGCCGGAGGCCGGCGCCGTGATGCTCAGGGCGCCACCGCCGTCGAGCACCAGCGGCAAGCCCGCACCCGCGTAGTAGCCGCGGACGAGGTCGGTGTCGCCCTCCCACCAGAGGTGTGCGCGGTAGTCGCGCCCTGCGACGAGTCCTGAGATGGTGAATGCGCCGTTCTCGACGATGCCCGAGTCGACCTGGCTCCACGCGCCGTAGGTCTCGTCGTAGGAGTCGAGCTGCACCCACGCGAGGTCAGGAGCCGCGCCGTCGGGGAAGGCGACGGACCCCGACACGGTGGCGCCGGGTCGGGCGGCGATGGTGATGCCCGTGGCGGGCGCGGCAACCCTCACGAGGGACGAGCCGTGCTCGTCGGTCGGCGTCGCCGGCCCCGCGTAGTAGCCCTTCGCGATCGCCCCTGTCTCGTCGTCGTGGATCCAGAGCGCGTGCTCGGCGCCTGGCACGAGTCCGCCGATCGAGAAGGATCCGTCGCCGGCGACCCGGCCGTCACCGAAGCTGTCGCTCTCCCACGCGGTCGCCTGGACGGACACGCCCGCCAGCGAGACGCCCGCCGGCGCCACGACCTTGCCGGAGATCCGCGCAGCGGCCTGCGCCGTGACCAGCAGGCCCGTGACCGGCGCGACGAGCATCTGCGCGTCTCCCTCGCGGCCGAGCGGCTGATCAGGCCCGAGGTACCACCCGTCGAGGACCTGCCCGCTGGGGTCCTCGATCTCGAGCTGGTAGCCGTCGCCGTCGGTGAGGTACCCGAACGAGAACGAACCGTCCGCCGCGAGCTCCGTCTGGGTGCCGTACGACCCACCGTCGCTGTCGGGATGCATGAGGTGTGCCCGCATCGGCTGGCTCCGGTCGACGCCCAGCGGCAGGACGACCCGTCCGGAGATCGTGGACTGCTGGCCGGCATCGGCGTGTGCGGCCGCTGCGGGCAGTCCGGTCAGGGCCAGTGCGACCGCTACTGCGAGCGTGAGGGCTCGGGCGAGGCGCTGGTGTGCGCGTTCCATGTCTGTGCGGCTCCAGGCGTCGGCTCGGCGCGGGCGTGCCACCCGGCGGCCGAAGGATTCCCCAGGCAACCGCTGTGAGGCCAATGGGACGGTGCGCCCAAAGAGGATGCCTCCCCGCGCACCGGTCATCGACCGCGCGGTATCGGCACCGCGCACGCCGACGGTTCACCCGCTCGGCGCACCGGTCCACCACGCGCCGGACGCACCTCGGGCCCGGCCCCACCAGGGAGACCGGGCCCGAGACGGGGACGTCAGGCGACGCCGGCGACCTGCCGCAGCACGTACTGCAGGATCCCGCCGTTGCGGTAGTAGTCCGCCTCGCCGGGGGTGTCGATGCGCAGCACCGCGTCGAACGCGACGACCGAGCCGTCGGCCTTCGTGGCCGTCACCGCGAGGGTGCGCGGCGTCGTGCCCTCGTTGAGCGCCGTGACGCCGCTGATGTCGAACGTCTCCGCGCCGTCCAGGCCGAGCGAGTCGGCGGACTCACCCTCCGGGAACTGCAGCGGCAGGACGCCCATCCCGATGAGGTTGGAGCGGTGGATCCGCTCGAAGCTCTCGGTGATGACGGCCTTCACGCCCAGCAGGCTCGTGCCCTTGGCGGCCCAGTCGCGCGACGAGCCCGAGCCGTACTCCTTGCCGCCCAGCACGACGAGCGGGATGCCGGCCTCCTGGTAGGCCTGCGCGGCGTCGTAGATCGTCGTCTGCTCGCCCGTGAGGAGGTTCTTCGTGAACCCGCCCTCGACGCCCGGCACCAGCTGGTTGCGCAGGCGGATGTTGGCGAACGTGCCGCGGATCATGACCTCGTGGTTCCCGCGGCGCGAGCCGTAGGAGTTGTAGTCACGACGCTCCACGCCGTGCTCGGCGAGGTACAGGCCCGCCGGGCTGTCGGCCTTGATCGAGCCGGCCGGGCTGATGTGGTCGGTCGTGACCGAGTCGCCCAGCTTGGCCAGCACGCGCGCGCCGTGGAAGTCGACGACGGGAGCCGGCGCGGCCTGGATGCCCTCGAAGTACGGGGGCTTGCGGACGTACGTCGACTCGGGGTCCCACTCGAACGTGTCGCCCTCGGGGGTCTGCAGCGCCCGCCACCGGTCGTCGCCCGTGAACACGTCGGCGTAGTCCTTGGTGAACATCGCGCGGTCGATCGACGCGTCGATCGTCGTCTGGACCTCGTCGGGCGTGGGCCAGATGTCCTTGAGGAAGATGGGCTGCCCGGCCTCGTCACGACCCAGCGGGTCGGCCTCGAAGTCGAAGTCCATGGTCCCGGCCAGCGCGTACGCGATGACCAGGGGCGGGGACGCCAGGTAGTTCATCTTGATGTCGGGGTTGATGCGGCCCTCGAAGTTGCGGTTGCCCGAGAGCACGGCGGCGACGGCCAGGTCGTGCTCCTGCACGACCTCCGAGACCTTCTCGTCGAGCGGACCGGAGTTGCCGATGCAGGTCGCGCAGCCGTAGCCGACCAGGTGGAAGCCGAGCTTCTCGAGGTACGGCCAGAGGCCGGCCTTCTCGTAGTAGTTCGTCACGACCTGCGAGCCGGGCGCCATCGACGTCTTGACCCACGGCTTGGCCGTGAGGCCCTTCTCGACGGCCTTCTTCGCGACGAGGGCCGCGGCGATCATCACCGAGGGGTTGGACGTGTTGGTGCACGAGGTGATCGACGCGATCGCGACCGCACCGTGGAACAGGTCGAACTGGCGGCCCTCGGAGTCGGTCGTCGGGTACACGCGGGTCGCCGACGACGTGATCGCAGGCGAGTCGGACGCGGGGAACGACTCGCGCTCGGCCTCGTCGACGCCGTTCGTGACCTCGGGGGCGTACGTGGGCAGGTCACGCTGGAACTGCTCCTTGGCCCGCGACAGCTCGATGCGGTCCTGCGGACGCTTCGGGCCGGCGATCGACGGCACCACGGTGGACAGGTCGAGCTCGAGGTACTCCGAGAACACCGGCTCCACGTACGAGTCCAGCGTCGGGTCGAGCCACATGCCCTGCTCCTTGGCGTACGCCTCGACGAGCGCGAGCTGCTCCTCGGAACGGCCGGTCAGACGCAGGTAGTCCAGGGTCACCCCGTCGATCGGGAACATGGCGGCCGTCGAGCCGAACTCGGGGCTCATGTTGCCGATGGTGGCCCGGTTCGCCAGCGGCACGGCCGCGACGCCCTCGCCGTAGAACTCGACGAACTTGCCGACCACGCCGTGCTGGCGCAGCTTCTGCGTGATCGTGAGCACGATGTCCGTGGCCGTGACGCCCAGCGGGATCGAGCCGGTGAGCTTGAAGCCGACGACGCGCGGGATGAGCATCGACACCGGCTGGCCGAGCATGGCCGCCTCGGCCTCGATGCCGCCGACGCCCCAGCCGAGCACGCCCAGGCCGTTGACCATCGTGGTGTGCGAGTCGGTGCCGACACAGGTGTCCGGGTACGCCTTGCCGTCGCGGACCATGACGCCGCGCGCGAGGTACTCGATGTTGACCTGGTGCACGATGCCGGTGCCGGGCGGGACGACCTTGAAGTCGTCGAACGCCGTCTGGCCCCAGCGCAGGAACTGGTAGCGCTCGCGGTTGCGCTGGTACTCGAGCTCGACGTTGCGCTCGAACGCGTCGGCGCGGCCGGCGACGTCGATCTGGACGGAGTGGTCGATGACCAGCTCGGCCGGGGCGAGCGGGTTGATGCGGGTCGGGTCGCCGCCGAGCTCGACGACGGCCTCACGCATGGTGGCGAGGTCGACGACGCACGGCACACCGGTGAAGTCCTGCATGATCACGCGCGCCGGCGTGAACTGGATCTCGGTGTCGGGCTGCGCGTCCGGGTCCCACCCGGCGAGCGCGCGCACGTGGTCGGCCGTGATGTTGGCCCCGTCCTCGGTGCGCAGCAGGTTCTCGGCGAGCACCTTGAGGCTGAACGGGAGGCGCTCCAGCCCGGGGACCGCGGCGAGGCGGTACACCTCGTACGAGGCGTCACCGACCTCGAGCGTTCCCTTCGAACCGAAGCTGTCGACGCTGCTCACGTGGGGCTCCTTCGCTGGCGAGTGTGCCGGTGGTGCTGCCGGGGATGGGGGTCACCCGGACCGCGGGGCGGTGCGACCGTGCCAGCCTACGTCGGCCGGCGTCGCAAACTATCTCGACGTCAAGATACATGGTGGACGGGGTCCGGCGCACCCCCGGCTCGCCCGTCGGGACGCGGCCCCACGCAGAACGACCCCCGGCGTCACCAGGACGGTCGGGGGTCGAGGTGCTGCGGCGTCAGCCGGCGCCGCTGCTCTCCTTCTCCGCCTGCAGCGCGTCGAGCGCCTTGCGCTCCGCCTCGACCGCACGTTGGTGCGCCCGCGCGTCGTACTCGGGGGTGCCCTGCTTGTGCAGCTCCTGCGTCGCCAGCCGGCTCGCCTCCGCCAGCCGGTGCGCCGCGTCCTTGTCGCTCACGGTGCGCTCCTGTTCCGCCGGCCGCCGCGGTCCGGCTCCGCTTCCACGGTAGTCCGGCCCGCCGCTGCCGTCGCGCGCTCCGTCGCGCGCTCCGGCGAGCGCCGGCGCGTCACCGGGTGAGGACCGCGACCGCCTCGACGTGGTGCGTCATCGGGAACAGGTCGAACGCCTGCAGGTCGCTCAGTGCGTACCCGGCGTCGCCGAGCAGCGCGATGTCACGCGCCAGCGCCGCGGGGTCGCAGGCCACGTAGACGACCCGCTCGGGACGCAGCGCGGTGATCCCCTCGACGACCTTGCGACCCACACCGGTGCGCGGCGGGTCGAGGACGACGACGTCGGCGTGCACCACGTCGGAGTCCGCGTCCTGCCGACCCGTCAGCACCCGGGCCACGTCCCCCGAGTGCAGCTCGACGTGCGGCCGGTCGTGCACGTTGCGTCGCGCGTCCCGGACGGCGCGCGCGTCGCCCTCGACGGAGATGACCTCGCCCGTCTCCCCCACCGCGTCAGCGAGCGGGACGGTGAACAGCCCCGCGCCCGAGTACAGGTCGAGCACGGCAGCACCCTCGACGTCCCCGATCCCGCCGAGCACGGCGCCGACGAGCACGCCGGGGGCCTCCCGGTGCACCTGCCAGAACCCGGCCGCGGCGACCCGGTAGTCGTACGTCCGCTCGCCGAGCTGCAGCCGCTCGCGGACGGACGACCGGGCGTTCGGGCGCAGGTCGGGCTTGCCGCGGCGCAGGTCGAACGGCACGCCGTCGACGAGCACGAGGGGGGCCTCGCCGTCCGCGGGCGCGACCGCCTCGATCGCCGCCCCCGGCGACCACCGCCGCGCGAACAGGTCGAGCTCCTCGATCGCCTCGCAGGCCAGCGGCATCGACGTCAGCGCGTGCACGTCGTGCGACCGGAAACCCCGCATGCCGGCGCGACCCTCGGCGTCGGCCACCAGGTCGATGCGGGTCCGCCACCGCAGCCCACCACGCTCGTCGTCCCCGGGAGCGGCCTGGACCTCGACGTCGCGGTCCACCTTCGCGAGCCGCCGCAGCTGCTCGTCGACCACGGACGCCTTCCAGGCCCGCTGGGCGGGCAGCGCCACGTGCGCGAGCTCACCGCCGCCGACCCCGCCCGGACCCGCCTCGGGCCACGCGGACGGCACCCGGTCGGGGGACGCCTCGAGGACCTCGACCGCGTCGGCGCGCCAGAACTTCGAGGTATCGCCCGCGTCGGTCAGGCTGGCCCGCACGCGCTCGCCCGGCAGCGTGTGCCGGACGAACACCACCCGGCCCTCGTACCGCGCGACGCAGTGCCCGCCGTGCGCGACGGGCCCGACCTCCAGCTCGACAAGGTCAGGGACGATCGCGTCAGTAGCCACGCGGAACGGTACCCCGGATGGGGTCCTCGAGCCCCGTCTGCCCCTCGGAGGACGCGAGCTGCCACGGCACCGACGCCACGACGACGCCCGGCGTGAACAGCAGCCGTCCCTTGAGCCGCAGCGCGCTCTGGTTGTGCAGGAGCTGCTCCCACCAGTGCCCGACCACGTACTCGGGGATGTAGACGACCACGAGGTCGCGCGGGCTGTCGCGCCGGATCGACCGCACGTACGTGAGCACGGGACGGGTGATCTCGCGGAACGGCGAGTCGAGCACCTTGAGCGGCACCGGGAGGTTCATCGCCTCCCACTCGGCGCGCAGCCGCTCGACGTCGTCCGGGTCCACCCCGACCGTCACGGCCTCGATGTAGTGCGGACGCGACGCCCGCGCGTACGCCAGCGCACGCATCGTGGGCCGGTGCAGGTGCGAGACCAGGACGATCGCGTGCACCCGGGACGGCAGCGCACGCGTGGCCTCGGCGTCGTCGCCGAGCGCGAGCTCCGCCCGGACGAGCGCGTAGTGCCGGTGGATCGCCTTCATGAGCACGAACACCGCGATCATCGCGAGGATCGCGATCCACGCCCCGTGCTGGAACTTGGTGATCAGGACGATCACGAGCACCGTCGCCGTCATCGCCAGGCCGATGGAGTTGATGACCCGGGACCGCTTCATCTGGGCACGTCGGCTCGGGCTCGGCTCGGTGCGCAGCAGGCGGCTCCAGTGCCGCACCATGCCGAGCTGGCTCAGCGTGAACGACACGAACACACCGACGATGTACAGCTGGATGAGGCGCGTGACCTCGGCGTCGAAGGCCCAGATCAGCACGATCGCGACCAGCGCCAGCGTCACGATGCCGTTGGAGTACGCGAGCCGGTCGCCACGCGTGTGGAGCTGCCGCGGCAGGTAGCCGTCGCGGGCGAGGATCGAGCCGAGCACCGGGAAGCCGTTGAAGGCCGTGTTCGCCGCGAGCACGAGGATGATCCCGGTGACGACCGAGACGAAGACGATGGCCGGCGTGAACCCCCGGAACACGGTCTCGGCGAGCTGGGCGATCACCGGGTGCTGCACGTACGAGTCGCCCACGGGGACGCCGTCCAGCAGCAGCTGGTTCGCCTCGTCGTCCGCGAAGACCACGCCGGTGGCCCGTGCGAGCAGCAGGATCGACATGATCATGAGGATCGAGAGCCCACCGAGCAGCGCGAGCGTCGTCGCGGCGTTCTTCGACTTCGGCTTCTTGAACGCGGGGACGCCGTTGCTGATCGCCTCGACACCCGTCAGCGCGGCACATCCGGACGCGAACGCCCGCAGGATGAGGAAGAAGCCCGCCAGCCCGGCGAGCCCGTCGCTGAAGCCCGGCTCGGACGCGAGGTCGAACTGGGAGCTGTACGCCATGGGCAGCGTCCCCGTGAGGAAGCGGATGCCGCCGACGAGCGCGATGGAGCCGATCGCGATCATGAACAGGTACACCGGGATCGCGAACGCGCTGCCCGACTCCTTCACGCCGCGCAGGTTCGCCAGCGTGATCAGCACCACGAGCCCGATGGCGAACGGCACCTCGTGGCCGCGCAGCGGGGGGAACGCGGCGGCGACGTACTGGGCGCCCGACGAGATCGAGACGGCGACCGTGAGGATGTAGTCCACGAGCAGCGCGCTCGCCACGGTCACCCCGGCGTTGGGCCCGAGGTTGACGGTCGCGACCTCGTAGTCGCCGCCGCCCGACGGGTAGGCGTGCACGTTCTGCCGGTACGAGGCCACGACCGTGAGCATGACCAGGACGACCCCGAGACCGACCCACGGGGAGATCACGAGCGCCGACAGACCCGCGAGCGAGAGCGTCAGCAGGATCTCGTCGGGCGCGTACGCCACGGACGAGAGCGCGTCGGAGGCGAACACCGGCAGGGCGATGCGCTTGGGCAGGAGGGTGTGGCCGAGCCGGTCGCTGCGGACTGGTCGTCCGAGGAGCAAGCGCTTGGCGGCATCCGAGAGGTCCGACACGATGACTGATGCTAGGCCGCCCGGGGCCCGCGAGCACCACTGCTCCCCCGGCCGTTCGCCCGGCCGCTCGCCTGGCCGCTCACCCGGGCGCTGCCCCGACGGCGCGGCGAGGGCGGCACGGTATAGCGTGACGCCTCGTGCACTTCGTCATCATGGGCTGCGGCCGCGTCGGCGCGACGCTCGCGCAGAACCTCGAGAGCAACGGCCACTCGGTCGCGGTCATCGACCAGAACCCCGAGGCGTTCCGCCGGCTCGACGCGGACTTCGGCGGCAACAAGGTCACCGGCCTCGGGTTCGACCGCGACACGCTGACCCAGGCGGGGATCGAGGACGCGTTCGGGTTCGCGGCGGTGTCCGACGGCGACAACTCGAACATCCTCGCCGCCCGGGTGGTCCGCGAGACGTTCGGCATCGAGAACGTCGTCGCGCGCATCTACGACCCGCACCGCGCCGAGATCTACCAGCGGCTCGGGATCCCCACGGTCGCGACCGTGCGGTGGACCGCGCACCAGGTGCTGCGCCGCATGCTCCCGATGGGCGCCACGGACGACTACCGCGACTCGTCGGGGCAGATCCAGCTCGCCCAGGTCGACGTGCACGAGGGCTGGATCGGCCGGCCGCTGCGGGCGCTCGAGGCCGCCAGCGGGGCCCGGATCGCCTACCTCACCCGTTACGGCGACGGCGTGCTGCCGACGTCGGACACCGTCCTCCAGGAGAACGACACCGTGCACGTGCTGCTCAAGGCCGACGACGCCGCGCTCGTCGAGCGGACCCTCGCGAACCCGCCGGCGGTGACCGAGTGAGGGTCGTCATCGCCGGGGCCGGCTCGGTGGGCCGGTCCATCGCCCGTGAGCTCCTGGGCCACGACCACGAGGTCACGATCATCGACCGCCAGCCGTCCGCCATGCGGGTGGCGCAGGTCGCCGACGCGGACTGGCTTCTCGCGGACGCCTGCGAGCTCCCCACGCTGCGCCAGGCCAAGACCGACGAGTGCGACGTGGTCGTCGCGGCCACCGGTGACGACAAGGCGAACCTCGTCATCGCGTTCCTTGCCAAGACGGAGTTCGGCGTGCCGCGCACCGTGGCGCGCGTGAACAACCCGAAGAACGAGTGGATGTTCGACGAGGCGTGGGGCGTCGACGTCGCCGTGTCGACGCCGCGGATCATGACGGCGATGGTCGAGGAGGCCGTGACCGTCGGCGACCTGGTGCGCATCTTCACGTTCCACCAGTCGAGGGCGGACATCCTCGAGCTGACCCTGCCGGAGGACTCCCCGCTCGCCGGGATGCGGGTCGGTCAGATCGAGTGGCCCGAGGACACGGTCCTCGCCGCCATCGTGCGCGACACCCGCCCGATCGCGCCCAGCGCGGACGACACGCTCGAGGGCCGCGACGAGCTGCTGTTCGTCACGGGGCGGGACGCGGACGAGGCCGAGCTGGAGAAGATCCTGACCCGCGGACGAGCAACCAGCTGAGCCACAGGGCCACGGCCGTCAGGGGGACGCCCATGATGACCTTGGCCGTACCGAGCCAGCCGACCTCCGCGTCGAGGTACAGCGGCACCTGCACCGCGAGGCGCGCGCCGAACATCGCCACCCACGGCCACGTCGCGAGCGAGTAGCGCCGGCGCAGCGCGCGGTCGTCGTGCCACGCCACGGCCGCGCCCCACGTGCCGCCCGTGATCGGGCCGTCCTTGTGGAACAGGCCCATCACGAGCCCGACGAGCGGCCACCCGACGAGGATCGTCGCGAACGTGCCGACGAAGTAGATCGCGTTGACCCACAGGCCGTACACGAAGTAGTCCTGCGCCTGCCCCGTCCTGTGCGCCACGAACACGCCGATGCCGACGCCGACGACGCCGGCGAACGCCTGCGTCACGGGCGTCCGCTGGACGAGCCGCGCGATGACCGCCAGGCCCGCCGCGACGGACGCCGCGACCAGTGCGGGGGTGAGCTGCTGCCCGGAGACGAGGTAGACGAGCACGAAGAGCAGGCCGGGTGCGACGGCCTCGACGATCCCGCGCACGCCACCCACGGCGTCGAGCGCGGAGAACTCCTCGGCGGTCAGCGCCCGCATCCCCCGCAGGCCCTCCTCGGGCTGCACCACGTCGTCGACCGCCTCCAGCGCGCGGTCCGCGGCGCTCTCGTGAGGCGGTTCCTGGGAGGTCGGGTGCTCACTCACCGGGACGCGGCCGCAGCTCGTACTTGGGGTTGAACACCGTGCGTCGGCCGTCGACGAGGCACACGAGCCCCTCGATCTTCGCCCGACGGCCCGGCGCGACCCCGGCGATCTCCCGGCGGCCCAGCCACACGAGGTCCAGCGTGCCGCTGCCGTCGTAGAGCTCGGCCTCGAGCGCGGGGACACCCTCGCGCGGGCGGAGGGTGACCGACCGGATCACGCCGGACACGCTCGCGCGCGACCGGTTCGACAGCTGGTCGACCGGCGTGCAGCCGACGACGCGGACCGCGTCGGCCCGCTCCTCGTCGGCCTCGATCTCGGCCTGCGACGCCACGACCTTGCGCAGGCGGTCCTTGAGGGTCATCGGATCTCCGTGATCTCCGGTCCGCGGGTCATCGGGTCGAAGCCGGGTGCCTGCTCGGCGGCCTCCGTCGCGTCGGCGGCGGGTGCGGCCGGGCCGGGCAGCCGCAGCGGCAGCAGGTCGCGCGGCGGGAGCGCCTCCGTGCCGCGCACCACCACGATCCCCGCGAACACCTTCTCGAGCGTCTGGGCGGCGTCGGGCTCGACCGCGGCACGACCTGACAGGACGCCACGCAGGAACCACCGGGGTCCGTCGGAGCCGATGAACCGTGCGGGACGGTGCCCCGTCCGGCCCTCCGGCGTGCGGACGGGCAGCCGCGCGAGCAGCTCGCGTCCGAACGGCCCGGGCAGGTCGTCGACGGAGCCGCCCTGCTGGGTGACGGACTCGGCGATCTCCGCGCGGATCTCGTCCCAGATGCCCTCGCGGCGCGGCGCGGCGAACGCCTGCACCTGCAGCGAGGAGCCGTCGAGCAGCACGGACGCCGCCGAGACCACGTTGGTGGCCTTGTCGATCTCCATGCGGAGCTCCATGCCGGGCACGCCCGGGAGCCTGATGGCGCCGAGGTCGACCCGCGGCTGCTCGTCGTCCTCCACCTCGTCGACGTCCCAGGGGCCGGCGGTGCGCGTCGGCGCCTCGGCGACCTCCTCGGTCGTCTCGTCGGTGCTCACGTCATCCGCGCCCGTGGGCTCGGTGACGTCGTCGGTGACGGTGTCCTTGCCGCCACGCCGGAACAGACCCACGACTCACTCCTCCTCGGCGCGCACGTGCGCGCCGTACCTGGCAACGGTAGCCCCGCGTGCGACGGCCACCTAGCCCGCCACCTCTGCGGCCGGCTCGGCTCCGGGCACGAGGTCCGCCGGCGCGTGCCAGCCGCCGCTCGACCCGAACCCGCCCTCGCCGCGGTGCGAGCCCGGGAGCCGCTCGACGTCCACGAAGCGCACCCGCTCCACGCGCTGGACCACGAGCTGCGCGATCCGGTCGCCGCGGTGCAGCTCGAGCGGCTGCTCGACGTCGGTGTTGAGCAGCGTCACCGCGATCTCGCCGCGGTACCCGGCGTCGACCGTGCCAGGCGCGTTCACGATGGTGAGGCCGTGCCGGGCCGCGAGCCCCGAGCGGGGGTGCACGAAGGCCGCGAAGCCGTCGGGCAGCGCGATCGCGACGCCGGTCGGGACGGTGGCACGCCCCTGGGGCGGCAGCGTCACGTCGACGCGGGCGACGAGGTCGGCACCGGCGTCTCCGGGGTGCGCGTACTCGGGGACCGGGAGGTCCGGGTCGAGGCGGAGCAGGAGCACCTCGGTGCTGGGTTCGGCCGTCACGGGGCCCGACCCTACCGGGACGGGTGGGATGCTGGGGCCATGCCCGACGGACCCGACCGACTTCCTGCGCCCGCGACCGGACCGGCACCCGCCGGCGGGTCGCCCGCCTACTCCGAGCGCCTCTGGCCGGGTGCGCTGGCCTGGGTCCTGCTCGTCGTGCTCGCCGGCATGCTCGGCATCGCGCTCGTGCCGGTCGACGGCCGGGTCGGGGCCGGCGTCGCGGTGCTCGCCGTCGTGGTCGGTGCGGTCGTCCTGCTGCGCACCGCTCCGCACGTCGAGGTTGCCGGCGGCATGCTGCGCGCGGGGACCGCCCGCATCCCGCTCGTCGTGCTGGACGCACCGCGCGCGCTGGACGTCGAGGAGACCCGCGCCGAGCTGGGACCGCGGCTCGACGCCCGCGCCCACCTGTGCCACCGCGGCTGGGTCCGCACCGCGGTGCGCGTCGACGTGCGGGACCCGCACGACCCGACTCCCTACTGGATCGTCTCGACCCGGCGGCCCGACGACCTCGCCTCGGCGATCCGGGACGCCTGACCCGGGCGGGCCCAAGGCTCGGGACCGCGCCGCGGGCGCGGTCGCGCTCCCACGAACGGACGGCCGACCACCCGTGAGGGTGATCGGCCGTCCGTGTGTGGTCGATCGGTGCTGCGCAGCGTCAGGCAGCGCACTCCGAGCAGACGGGGTGACCGTCCCGCTCGTAGGCGAGCTGGCTGCGGTGGTGCACCAGGAAGCAGTGGGAGCACGTGAACTCGTCCGCCTGGCGGGGCAGGACCCGCACGGAGAGCTCTTCGCCCGAGAGGTCGGCACCAGGGAGCTCGAACCCTTCGGCGGCCTCGGTCTCGTCCTCGTCCACCACGCCGGAGTTCTTGTCCGAGCGCCGAGTCTGGAGCTCCTGGAGCGAGTCCTCGCTCAGGTCCTCCTCGGTCTTGCGCGGGGCGTCGTAGTCGGTAGCCATGTGTGGCGTCACACTCCGTGGTCCAGGTGGATTGTCGTACGCGGGATCAATGTCGTAGACACAGGATTTGTTCCCGCGCGCGGTGGGATTCTGCACCACATCTGCCGCGGTTGCGAACACGGACGCGTGACCACATTCGCCGGCGGCCCTCGCGCCTGTTTTCACATGTCCGAGTCGGCCCGGATCTCCTCCAGGACGGCGACCAGCTCGGCGACCTGCGAGGGGTGCCCGGCCACCACCATCTCGACACCTGCTCGACGCCCGTGCAGGCCGGTGACCAGCGCACCTGCCTCCTGCGCGACGAGTCCGGCGGCCGCGAGGTCCCACGGCGCCAGGCCCCTTTCGTAAAACAGGTCGAGACCCCCGAACGCGAGGGTGCACAGCTCGATCGCGGCGGAACCGTTGCGACGAATATCACGTACCCGGGGCAACAGCTCGACGAGCACGCGCGCCTGAGAACGACGCCGCGACGCGAGGTATCCGAAGCCGGTCCCGACGAGGCAGCCGTTCAACGGTCGCTCTTCGCCGATGCTCAGCCCTCGGCCGTCGAGCCGGGCGCCCGTCCCCCGGCCGGCGGTGAACGTGCGGCCGTCCGACGGGGCGTGCACGCAGCCCGCCAGCACCGTCCACGTCGCCGGGTCCGGTGCGCGGCCGTCGTCACCGACGGGACCGACGACCGCGGCGACCGAGACCGCGTAGGACGGGATGCCGTAGAGGTAGTTGACCGTGCCGTCGATCGGGTCGACCACCCAGGTGACCCCGGACGTGCCCGGCACGAACCCCTGCTCCTCGCCGAGGATCCCGTCGCGCGGCCGCAGCTCCGCGAGCCGCCGCCGCAGGAGCTCCTCCGAGGCGAGGTCCATGGCCGTCACCACGTCGACCGCGCTCGACTTCGTCGCGGCGACCTCGACCCGGTCGGGGCGCCCCTCGTGCACCATCCGCCCCGCCTCGCGCGCCAGCTGCTCGGCGATCGTCACGAGCTCCGCCACCAGGTCCGCTTCCACCGCACGCTCGTCCACCCGGTCCATCCTGCCCGACGCGTGCGGTGCGCCGGCGTCGGGGTCCGGGTCCGGGTCCGACGGCGGCGTCAGCCGCGCGCCTTGCCCCGCCACGGCCCCGGCACGCTCAGCCGCAGGCGCAGGGCGGCGACCCGCAGCGCGAACACCGCGAGCACGATCGCGACGCTGCCGGCGGTGCCGAGCACACCGAGCTCGGCGAGGACCGCCGTCGCGGCCGCGCCGAGCAGCGCGGGGATCGCGTAGAGCTGACGGTCCTGCAGCACCACGGGTACCTCGGCCGTGAGCAGGTCGCGCAGCACTCCCCCGCCGACGCCCGTCATGACCCCGACGAGCGCCGCGGCGACCGGTGTCGCACCGAGCTCGAGCCCCTTGAGCGTGCCGACCACGGTGAACAGCGCGAGCGCGCCAGCGTCGAGCACGACGATGAAGCGGCGCGCCCGCTCCAGGCGCGGGTGGAAGAAGTACATGAACGTCCCGCCGAGCACCGCCGTCGCGATGAACCGCCAGTCGGAGATCCCCACGGGCGGCACGGCGCCGATCAGCACGTCGCGCAGCATGCCTCCGCCGAGGCCCGCGGCCCAGCCGAGCACGAGGATGCCGAACGCGTCGAGCTGCTTGCGCACCCCGGCGAGCGCCCCCGCCATCGCGCCGACGAACACGCCGACGATCTCGAGCACGGGCTCGAGCGGGATCTCGGTGATCACGCTCGGCATCATCGCAGCGCGCACCCGTCGAGCGGCGCACCGCCGCGGATCCGCACGGCACGCGCCCGGAGGTGGCAGGCTCTTCCCGAGGTACCGGGAGGTCGTATGAATGAGCTCGAGCTCAAAGGGCTGCACGAGGACGGGGAGCACCTGGTCCTCGTCGGCCCGGGCGGCGAGCAGTTCCGCCTGCGCATCGACGAGGCGCTGCGGGCTGCCGTGCGCCGGGACCGGCCACAGCTGGAGCAGCTGCGTGCGGAGAACGCCGGCACGCTGAGCCCCCGCGAGATCCAGGCGCGCATCCGAGCGGGCGCGACGACGCAGGAGGTGGCCGACTCCTCGGGCATCCCGGTCGAGAGCGTGCGCCGCTACGAGGGACCCGTGCTCGCGGAGCGCGAGTACGTCGCGGAGCAGGCCCGTGGCACTCGGGTGGGCCGGGACGTCGGCGCGCCGACGCTCGGCGACCTGGTGACCGACCGGCTCGCGGCGCGCGGCGTCGACCTGGCCTCGCTGGCGTGGGACGCCGCGCGTGAGACGTCCGGCCCGTGGACGGTCTTCGCGCGCTTCTCGGTGGCCGACGAGACGCGCGAGGCGCGGTGGACGTTCGACGCGTCACGCCGGACGGTCGTGGCCGACGAGGACGAAGCGCGGTGGCTCTCGGAGACCGAGATCGCCGACGAGCCCGTGTCCCGGCGCCACCTCGCGGCGGTCCGTGACGTCGTCTTCGACTTCCAGGCCGACGGCTCGATGATCCCCGGCGACCCCGTGCCGCCGCCCACCCCGGAGCCGGACCCGGTCGACGAGACCCACACGCTCCTCGACGACCTGCGCGCCCGCCGCGGCACCCGGCAGGCGCTCGAGATGGACGACGACGCCGACGACGAGTTCGAGGGCTTCGGCCCGCAGCACGCGTTCGACTTCCAGCGGCTCGACTCCTCGGTGCCCGGCGCGCACCCGGTCGACGCCGACCACGAGGCGGAGGCCGTCGTGCTGCCCGTGACGGCCACGGAGCCGACGCCCGTCGCCGCACCGGCCGAGGAGGAGACGCACGCGGACCGGCCGCGAGCGTCGCGCCGCGGCCGCGCCAAGGTCCCGAGCTGGGACGAGATCGTGTTCGGGGCCAAGCCCGAGTAGTCCCTCGGCCCGACGGGGCCGGCGACTGCTCAGGCGTCGAGCGGGAGCCGGTCCTGCGCCGAGGGCGGAAGGCCGAGGGTCTGCGGGCTCGGCGACGCCGCGCGGGCGGCCGCCGCGGTCATCCGGCGCATGTGGTGGCGGCGGCAGAGCACCTCGTACCCGACCTCGTCGGCGCCGGCCTCGACGTCCCCGACCACCACCTGGGCCCCCTCGACGACCATCGTGCCGCCGACCGTCCGCGCGTTGTGCGTCGCCCGCGCGCCGCACCAGCACAGGGCCCGGACCTGCAGCACCTCGACCCGGTCGGCGAGCTCGACGAGCCGCGCCGAGCCGGGGAACAGCCGGGCGCGGAAGTCCGTCGAGATGCCGAACGCGTACACGTCGACCGCGAGCTCGTCGACCACGCGCGCGAGCTGCTCGACCTGCGCCGCCGTGTAGAACTGCGCCTCGTCGCCGACCAGGTAGTCGACGGCCCTGCCGTGCGTCCGGCGTGAGATGACCTCGTCCCAGAAGTCGGTGGTGTCACCGACCTCGTGCGCGCGCTGCGTCAGTCCCAGCCGCGACGAGATCGTCGCGGTGCCGGCCCGGTCGTGCCGCGTGAACAGCACGCCGTCGCGACCGCGGGCCGCGTGGTTGTGGTGCATCTGCAGCGCCAGCGTCGACTTGCCGCAGTCCATCGTGCCGGAGAAGAACACGAGCTCGGCCACGGTCACGCACCTTCCGTCGTCGTGCCCGCCCTCATGCCACGACCAAGCAGGGGACGAGCATCTCGTACCGGGTCAGCGAGCCGTGCACGCCGACGAGCTCGAGCGACGCGGGCGTCTGGGTCGTCGAGTCGACCACGGTGGCCCGGCCCGTCATCGCGACGACGACGTCACCGACCACCGGCTCCACGCGGGAGGTGACCGCACCGAACAGGCCGGCCGCGACCGCCTCGCCGCGCGTCATCACCACCGCCGCGTCGCCGAGGACGTCGCGCCACCGCTGCGCCACGGTGCCCGGCTCGACCCCGGCGTCGAGGTGCAGGTGCAGCGCACGCGGCTCGCCGGCGACGAGCGCCACGCCCGCCTTCAGGACGGGGTGCGTCCCGGCGTCCCAGCGCTGCGCACGGTCCACGTCGACCATCCCGTGGTCGGCCGTCACGACCAGCACGGTGTCGCGCGGCAGCCGCCGGGCCAGCCGGCCCAGCTCCGCGTCGAGGTCGGCGAGCGCGTCGCCCCACTGGCTCGAGCCCCAGCCGTGGTGGTGGCCGGCCTTGTCGACATCGCCCCAGTACAGGTAGGCGACCCCCGGGCGGCGCAGCACGTCGAGGGTCGCGTCCACCCGGTCGGCGAGGCGCTCGGCGGTCCGGTAGGCCGCCCCTCGGAGCACGGCCTCGGTCAGGCCCGACCCCGCGAACCGCGCCGGTCCGATGCTCGTCACCGGCGTGCCCGCGTCCACGAGCCGCTCGAAGACCGTGGGCGTGGGCTGCCACTGCCGGGCGGGGGGCAGCCCGGTCCACGAGACCAGGTTCCCGAGCGCTCCCGTGCCCGGGACCCGGACGGTGTAGCCCAGCATGCCGGTGCCGCCGGGCGGCTCGGCGAGCCCGAAGGTGCCCATCGCGGTCGCCGTCGTCGACGGGAACGTGCTGGTCAGCGGTGTGGAGTCACCGATCCGGCCGCGCAGGAACGGTGCGTGCCCGGCGCGTTCCGCGAGGTTCGCGTACCCGAGGCCGTCGACGAGCACGACGCACGCGCGGGACACGGTGGGCATCCCGAGCGTGGCGCGAGCCTGCGCGGCTCCCGGCACGGAGTCGGCCCCGACCGCGCCCGCGACGGCCGGCAGCACGGTGCCGAGGCACGGGAACGACGAGCCCGGCGCGACGAGGTCGGCCGCCGTGAAGGGGTCGGTCGCCTCGACCGTCGCCCTCTCGGTCGCGGTCATCGTGGGCGGGTGCTCGCCGCCGAGAGGCGACGGGCGAACGCGGCCGCGGCACGGACCGAGTCGAGGCCCTCCGCGGCGGCGCTGACCCGCACCACCACGTCGTCGGGCGTCATGGTGCCCGTGAACCCGTGGTCGGCGTCGCAGGCGGGGTCGCCGCACGTGGCCGGCTCCAGGTCGACACGGGACACGGCGCCCCAGCCGATGACGAGCGTGAGCTCGGTCGCGGGGCTCCCTGGCACGTGCTGCTCGGGGCTGGGCATCACGTGCGTCACGGCCACGGACCGCAGCTCCGAGAGCGGCACGGCCTCGGTGGTCGCGGACGCGCTCGCGGACGGGTGCTCCGAGTCGGCGGGGTGGTCGTCCACGTGCGTCACGACGAGACGGGTCGGCGTGAGCGCGAGGACCGTCACGTGGCGACGGACCTCCGCGGCGTCGAAGGTGGTCTCGGGGTGCACGAGGTGGGCCACCACCGGCTCGTCGGCGATCGCGACGTCGAGGACGTCGGCCACGAGGTCCGGGTAGTAGCCGGCGCGGTGCAGGTCGCCGCGCAGGTCGTTGGAGACGGCAGGCACCCGGTCATCCTCCCACCTCGCGAGCCGTCGGCCGGCAGCGCCGGCGACGACGTGCGTCACGTGCTGGCCAGCCGCCGGGTCACGTCCGCCCGGTCGGCCGGGGCCAGGGTCACCCGCGCGCCGAGCACGACGCTGCCGTGCTCGCTCACCACGACCGGGTTGAGCTCGAGCAGCCGCAGCTCGGGAAGGTCGTCCGCGAGCACCGCCACCCGCGCGATGACGTCCTCGATCGCGGCGACGTCGACCGGGGGCAGGCCGCGGTAGCCGAACAGGCGCGGTGCCGCGCGGGCGGACCGGACGAGGTCGGACACGTCGACGTCCGTCACCGGGGGGAACCCGTACGTCATGTCGCCCAGCAGGTCGGAGGCGTCGCCCGCGAGACCGAAGCTCACGATCGGGCCGAACAGCGGGTCCTCCGCCGTGCGGACCACGCACGCCGAGCCGTGCGGCGCCATCGACTGCACCTCGAGCGGCGCGTCCGACGGCTCGCCGTGGTGCGCCGACGCGAGCGCGAGGACCTCTTCGACGTCGGCCCGCAGCTCCACCTCGTCGGCGACGTCGAGGCGCACCCCGCCGAGGTCGGCACGGTGCCGCAGGGCCGGAACCGTCGTCTTGAGCGCGACGGGCCAGCCGATGGCCCGGGCGACGTCGACGGCCTCGTCGGCGTCGTGCACCGGGTAGGACGGCAGCACGTCGACGCCGACGGTGGCGAGCAGCTCGCGCGTGCGGACGGCGTCGAGCGCGAGGGCGCCGTCGCCGTCGTCCTCGCCCAGCCAGCGGGCCACGAGCCGCCGCGCCGCACGCGTGTCCGCACCCGCCGGGTGCAGCGGGCGCCCCCGGTCGCCCCCGCGCCAGACGGCGTACCGGGCGGCCCGGCCGAGCGCGAGCGCGGCGTCCTCCGGCGTGCTGTAGGCGGGCACGGTCCACGAGCGGCCGGCGTCGTCCGGAGCGGTGAGCTCGGGCGTGATGCCGTGCAGGTCGAGCACGCAGGCGACCGTCGCCTTGCCCGTGGCCGCGGCCGCCCGGGCGACGACGCGCGGCAGGGCGGCCGAACCGTCGCCGACGGTCGGGATCCGGACCACGACGACCACGTCGCTGTCCGGGTCCGCGTACAGCCGCTCGACCGTCGAGGCGACGGTGTCGTCGTCGGCGTCCTCGGGCAGGAGCTCGACCTGCCCGGACACGACGAGCCCGCTCGCGGACGCCGCCTCGGCGACGAGCGCCGCGACGGACGCGGACGACGCGAGGATCGCGGTGCGACGACCCGTCGGCAGCGGCTGGTGCGCGAGGAGCTGGGCGACGTCGAGGAGCTGGTGGGTGTTCTCCACGCGGATGACGCCCGCCTGCCGGAGGACCTCCTCGAGGGTCCGTGGCGGTGCGTGCGTCGCTCTCACGGCGTGCCCTGGCGGGACGACCTGGCCGGACCGGCCGGCGGTCACGACCACCACGGGCTTCGCGAGCGCGAGCCGCCGGGCCACCCGGGAGAACTTGCGCGGGTTGCCGATCGACTCGAGGTAGAGCCCGACCACGTCGGTCCCGTCGTCGTCGCCCCAGAACTGCATGACGTCGTTGCCCGACACGTCCGCCCGGTGACCGGCGGACACCAGCTCGGCGATCCCCAGCCCGCGGCGCCGGACGGCAGCGAGCAGCGCCACCGCCAGGGGCGCGGACTGGCAGAACAGCCCGATGCGGCCGCGGTCCGGCGGCTCTGCCGCGAGCGAGGCGTTGAGCGTGACGTCCTCGCCGAGGCTCAGCAGCCCGTACGACGCGGGCCCGACGACGCGGATGCCCGCGCTGTGCGCCGTTCGCAGCAGCGTCCGCTGCAGCCCGAGGCCCTCGGGCCCGGTCTCGCCGAAGCCGGCCGAGAGCAGCACGACCCCACGGACCTCGAGCGTGCCGAGCGACCGCACCACGTCGACCGCGTCGGCCGCCGCCACCGCCACCACCGCGAGCTCCACCGGCCCGGGCACGTCCTCGACGCGTGCGTACCGGGGCACGGCACGGGCGAGGCCGGGGCCCAGGGGCACGCCGACGGCGTGCACCGCGACCGCAGCGCCCGCGGCGGCGAGGTTCTCCAGCGCGCGGGCGGCCTGCCGGCCGTGCATCGTGCTCGCCTCGGACTCCCCCGGCCCGACGACCACCACGGACCGGGCCTCGAGCAGCGCGCGCATCGAGCGCGACTCCGCGCGGTGCTCCCGGTCGGCCATGACGGCCAGCGACCGGTCGGTCGGGTCGATGTCGAACCCGACGGCGACGATCCCGTCCTCGGTGCGCTGCCGGACCTCGTAGCCGGCCTCCCGGAACACGCCGATCATCCGGCCGTTCTGCGGGAGCACCTCGGCCACGAACCGGCGCACGCCACGCTCCCGTGCGGCGGCGGCCAGGTGCTCGAGCAGCACGGAGCCCAGCCCGCGCCCCTGCACGGCGTCCGCGACGTTGAACGCCACCTCGGCCTCGTCGGTGCCGACCCGGTCGTACCGTGCCACCCCGATGATGTGCTCCTCGGCGCTCCCGGCCCGTGCGACCGCCACGAGCGCCACCCGGTCGACGTGGTCGACGGTGACGAGCCGTTCGAGGTCGCGCTCGGGCAGGCGCTCGAGCGACGCGAAGAACCGCAGGTAGGTCGACCGCTCGGACTGCCCCACGTGGAAGGCCTGGAGCGCGTCGGCGTCGCTGCGGCGGATCGGCCGGACGTGCGTCGTGGAGCCGTCCGCCAGGACGACGTCCGCCTCCCACGCGGCCGGGTACGACGGACGGCCCGAAGGGGCGGCGTCTTCTGCGACGGCTGCCATGCTCGCCAGGCTAGAGGGCGCGGGGCGCGCCGTCAGGACGGACCCGCGCGCCGGTGCCGGCGCACGCCGCCGGACGGGCCACAATGGACGCCGCACCGCTGACCCGCACCGAGGAGCACAGACGCATGGCGCGCCGCCCCGCGACCCCCGACCTGCCCCCCGAGGACCTCGTCGAGCGCATCGTCGACATCGACGTCGCGACCGAGATGGAGGGCTCGTTCCTCGAGTACGCGTACTCGGTCATCTACTCGCGCGCGCTGCCCGACGCGCGTGACGGCATGAAGCCCGTGCAGCGCCGGATCCTGTTCCAGATGTCCGACATGGGCCTGCGGCCCGAGCGCCCGTACGTGAAGTCGGCGCGCGTCGTCGGCGAGGTCATGGGCAAGCTGCACCCGCACGGCGACGCGGCGATCTACGACGCGATGGTGCGCCTGGCGCAGCCGTTCTCCTTGCGCCTCCCGCTCGTCGACGGCCACGGCAACTTCGGCTCGCTCGACGACGGCCCGGCCGCCGCCCGGTACACCGAGGCGCGCATGGCCCCGTCGGCGATCGCGATGACGGCCGGGCTCGACGAGGACGTCGTCGACTTCGTCCCGAACTACGACAACAAGCTCACGCAGCCCGAGGTCCTGCCCGCCGCGGTCCCGAACCTGCTGGTCAACGGCGCGTCGGGCATCGCGGTCGGCATGGCGACCAACATGGCGCCGCACAACCTCGTCGAGGTCGTCGCCGCCGCACGCCACCTGGTGATGCACCCGGACGCCTCGCTCGACGACCTCATGCGCTTCGTGCCGGGCCCGGACCTGCCGACGGGCGGCAAGATCGTCGGGCTCGACGGGGTCCGCGACGCCTACCGCACGGGACGCGGCGCGTTCCGGACCCGCGCCACGGCCCGCATCGAGAACGTGACGCCGCGCCGCAAGGGCATCGTCGTCACCGAGCTGCCGTACACGGTCGGCCCCGAGAAGGTCATCGAGAAGATCAAGGAGGGCGTGCAGTCCAAGAAGCTCTCGGGCATCTCGGACGCCGTCGACCTCACGGACCGCGTGCACGGCCTGCGCCTCGTCATCGAGGTCAAGACCGGCTTCAACCCGGACGCCGTGCTGGAGCAGCTCTACCGGTACACGCCGCTCGAGGACTCGTTCTCCATCAACAACGTGGCGCTCGTCGACGGCCAGCCCCGCACACTCGGCCTGCGCGAGCTCCTCCAGGTGTGGGTGGACCACCGGATCTCCGTGGTCCGCCGCCGGACGACCCACCGTCTCGGCCGCCGGCAGGAGCGCCTGCACCTCGTCGAGGGCCTCCTCGTCGCGATCGTCGACATCGACGAGGTCATCCAGGTCATCCGCACGTCCGACGACGCCGAGGAGGCCCGCGGGCGCCTGCGCACCGTCTTCGACCTGTCCGACCCCCAGGCCGAGTACATCCTCGAGCTGCGGCTGCGCCGCCTCACCAAGTTCTCGCGCATCGAGCTCGAGCGCGAGCAGCAGCAGCTGACCGAGGAGATCGCCGAGCTGCAGGCGGTCCTCGCCGACGACAAGCGCCTGCGGACGCTCGTCTCCGACGAGATGGCCGAGGCGGCCGCGACGTACGGCACGCCGCGACGCACGGTCCTCCTGGAGTCCGCCGGCGGCGCCACCGTGACCGGTGCGCCGGCCGCGCGCGGGTCGGCCGCGCCGCTCGAGATCGCCGACACGGCGTGCTGGGTGCTCCTGTCCGGCACCGGTCTGCTGGCCCGTACCGCCGGCGACGAGGAGCCGACCCGCGAGGTCGGCACCCGTCGCGCCCGGCACGACGTGCTCGCGGCCCGCCTGCAGACGACCGCGCGCGCCGAGATCGGCGCCGTGACCTCACGCGGCCGCGTGGTGCGGCTCTCGGTCCTCGACCTGCCCGCACTGCCCCCGACCGACGGGCACCCGTCGCTGTCGGGCGGCGTCCCGCTCGCCGAGGTCGTGGCCGTCGAGAACGGCGAGCACGTCGTGTCCCTCACGTCGCTCGCACCGGACGCGCCGACCCTCGCGCTCGCCACGGCCCAGGGCACCGTCAAGCGGGTCGTGCAGGGCGACGTGCCCGGCAACCGGGACACGTGGGACGTGATCTCCCTCAAGGACGACGACACCGTCGTCGGCGCCGCTCACGTGCGCGAGACGGACGAGCTCGTGCTCGTCAGCTCCGACTCGTCGCTGCTCCACTTCCCCGCGTCGTCGGTCCGCCCCCAGGGTCGGGCCGCCGGCGGCATGGCGGGCATCAAGCTCGCCCCGGGGCAGCGTGTCGTGGCGTTCGCGGTCGTCCCCGAGGGCCAGGAGGCCGAGACCGTCCTGGTCACGGTGTCCGGGTCGTCGACGGCCCTGCCCGGCACCCAGTCGGGCGCCGCGAAGGTCACCCCGTTCGACGTCTACCCGGGCAAGGGCCGCGCGACGGGCGGCGTCCGCTCGCACCGGTTCCTCAAGGGCGAGGACGCCCTGATCCTCGCGTGGGTCGGCGCCGCGCCCGCGTGGGCGAGCGGGTCCGCCGGCCAGGCCGTCGAGCTCCCCGCGACGGACCCCCGGCGTGACGGCTCAGGTACGCCGCTCGGCGCCCCGGTGCACGCGATCGGGTGACCTCCGGCGCTACACCAGCACGGTGACGTTGTCGCGCTTCGCCGTCTGGATCACGGCGAGCCGGTCCGGCACCGCCGGGGCCTTGCGCTCGGCGAGGTTGTGCTGGAGCACGGCCACCGTCAGGAGCGCCTGCCCGGCGAGGTAGGTGAGCATCACCCAGAAGTCCTGGCCCGCCAGGTGCCATCCCGGCACGAACTGCTCCAGGGCGATGAGCGCGTCGGAGACGAGGAAGACCGCTCCGCCGACCGCGGCGACCCGTCCGAGCCCCGTGGCGAGGACCGCCATGGACACCAGGCACCCGCCGTAGACCGCCACCGGGAGCAGCAGGTCGCCCGCGTGCGGCGCGCACGCCGCGACAAGACCCACGAGCACCACGCCGTACGCCACGAGCGCGACAGGCCGGCGGTGCACCACGGAACGACGCACGTACGGGGTGAACGCGACGACGTAGACGACCTGGGCCGCGAGGAAGCAGCCGACCATCACGAGGAACGCCTGGTCGCCCGCGAACGACGGCAGGAGGTCACCCAGCCACGACAGCCCCAGGGCCACCGCCACGAGGTTCACCAGGCGCCCCCGCGGCCACCGCGCCACGGAGAGCAGCACCCCGGCCAGCGTCGGCATGGCGAGCCACTGCGCGACGTCCCCGACGGTGTCCGCCCCGACCAGCCGGGCGACGAGCAGCACCGCGCTCACGACGACGAAGACCCCGACCCATGCACGTGCGGCGGTGGACAACGAGCGCACCACAGCGACCTCCTCGCAGGCCGGACCTCGTCGTCCGGCATACCTGTACCCGGACCTCGTCGTCCCGGCGTCGGCCGATGCTAACCCGCGAACGGGCTGGCAGAGGGCTCGTTCGACGCGGCGGCCGGGTGGCGTGCGGTTCCCGCGTCCCGGCCGCTCAGAGCTCGATCGAGTACATCACCTCACGGTGGTAAGGCTCGAACCCGAGACGCTCGTACAGCCCGTGCGCACCGGTCGGGTTGGCGGTGTCGACGCCGAGCGCCGCGTACTCGATCCCGTCCGCCCGGTAGGCCGACATCGCGGCCACCAGCAGCGCCGGCGCGAGCCCACGACGACGCCACGCCGCCCGCACCCCGAGCAGGTCGACGTACCCGAACGAGTACCCGTTGAGCGCCCAGTCCTGCTCGTACCGGCCCGACACCAGGTACCCCGCCACCTCACCGGTCGCCTCGTCGACGGCGACCCTGCTCCACGTCGGCGCGAACATGCTCCGCCCCTGCGCCCAGTGCTCGACGCTGCGCGGCTCGCTCCCCCAGTGGTCGGCGAACGCCTCGTTGTGCGCGAGGCGGACGGGCTCGTCGAGGTCGTCGCTCCACGGGACGAGCGAGACGCCGGCCGGCGGCTCGACGACGGGCAGCGGGTCGGCCAGCGACCGCCGCATGTCGTCGTAGTACCGGACCGGACGGAACCCCGCCGCCGACAGGAGGCGGGCGCTGGACGTCGCCGACTCCTGGACGTGCACCGCGATACGGCCCGGCACGGGTGCGGTCGAGCGCGCCAGCAGCTGCCGGCCTCGACCCACCGACCAGGCGAGCACCGCGCGGCCGACCCCTCGACCCCGCCACAGCGGGTCCACCCCGCCGTCGAGGAAGGCCCGGATGGTGCGGACGTCCCCCGGAGGCGCCGCCACCTGTGCGTAGGCGCGGAGCACACCGTCGGCGTCGACACCCGCGAGCGTGTCGGTCGCCGGGTCGTGCCAGTCGCCGTCGAACTTCTCCTCCGTCTCCGCGACGGCCGTCCGGTACGGCGCCTCGTCGGCCTCCTCGACGGCGTTGATCAGCCGGGTCAGCGCCTCGGCGTCGTCACGTCGCAGCGGGCGCCACGACAGCCCCAGGCCGTCCGGCGGACGTGGGGGCTCGGCCGGGGCGGCCGCACGGTCGGCGAGCGGGGTCAGCGAGGTCTCGGTCACGCTCGCCACCCTTCCCGGGCGGCGACCGGACGGCAACCGACTTTCGACGAGGACGTCCGAGACCGGCGGAGGAGCGCCGACGGTCCGTCCGCGGAACGCCGCGGCGGAACGTCGCGCTCAGGCGTCGATGCGACCCCGGTCGAGCGCGTGCGCACCCGCGACGATGAAGTCCTTGCGCGGCGCCACGTCCGAGCCCATGAGCAGCTCGAAGATCTCCTCGGACCGCTGCGCCGTCTCGACGGTGACCCGGCGAAGGGTCCGGTGGCGGGGGTCCATCGTGGTCTCCGCGAGCTGGTCGGCGTCCATCTCGCCGAGGCCCTTGTACCGCTGGATGTCGTCCTTGTACTTCTTGCCGGACCGGTCGAGCCGCTTGAGCGTCGAGGCCAGCTCGGCCTCGGAGTACGTGTAGAGGTACCGGTCCGCCGGGTCGTCCGTGCGCCGCCCGCCGACCAGCTCGATGCGGTGCAGCGGCGGCACGGCGGCATACACGCGACCTGCCTCGACGAGCGGCCGCATGTACCGGAAGAACAGCGTGAGCAGCAGCGTCCGGATGTGCGCGCCGTCGACGTCGGCGTCCGTCATCAGCACGATCTTGCCGTAGCGCGCCGCCTCGAGGTCGAACGTGCGACCCGACCCGGCACCGAGCACCTGGATGATCGCTGCGCACTCGGCGTTCTTGAGCATGTCCGTGACGGACGCCTTCTGGACGTTGAGGATCTTGCCGCGGATGGGCAGCAGCGCCTGGAAGTCGGAGCTGCGCGCGAGCTTGGCGGTGCCGAGCGCGCTGTCCCCCTCGACGATGAACAGCTCGCTGCGGGCGACGTCGTCGCTGCGGCAGTCCGCCAGCTTCGCGGGGAGCGAGGACGTCTCGAGCGCGTTCTTGCGGCGCGAGATCTCCTTCTGCTTGCGCGCCGAGAGGCGGGCCCGCATCTCACCGACGACCTTGTCCAGCAGCAGGCTGGACTGCGCCTTGTGGTCACGCTTGGGCGAGACGAAGATCCCGCCCAGCTCGGTGTCGATGACCTTCGCGACGATGTTGCGGACCGGGCCCGTGCCGAGGACCTCCTTGGTCTGGCCCTCGAACTGCGGCTCGGCGAGCCGGACCGTGACGACGGACGTCAGACCGGCGAGGACGTCCTCCTTCTCGATCCGCTCGGTCGCGGCGTCCTTCGCGGAGATCTTCAGGCGCCGGGCGTTGGCCTCGACCGCCTTGCGGAGCGTGCGCAGCAGACCCGCCTCGAACCCGGCGAGGTGGGTCCCGCCCTTGGGCGTCGAGATGATGTTGACGAAGCTGCGGACCTCGGTCTCGTAGCCGGTCCCCCACCGCAGCGCGATGTCGACCTCGCACGTCCGGGTGACCTCCTGCGGGGTCATGTGGCCGCGGTCGTCGAGCACCGGCACCGTCTCCGTGAACGTCCCGGTGCCCGTGAGGTGCCAGGTGTCCGTCACCGCGGCGTCCGGCGCGAGGTGGTCGACGAAGTCGACGACGCCGCCGGAGTGGAAGAACGTCTCCTCGTGCGGCCCGTCGGCGCCCGGTGTGCCGGCGATGCCCCGCTCGTCGCGCACGACGAGCGTGAGGCCGGGGACCAGGAAGCTGGTCTGACGCGCCCGGGTGACGAGCTCGTCGTAGGAGAACACGGCCGTCTTCGGGAAGATCTGCCGGTCCGCCCAGTACCGCACGCGGGTCCCGAAGCGCGCCTTCGGGACCTTGCCCACGACGGCGAGCTCGGAGCCCGACACGAACGGCTCGAACGGCGACTCGGGCCCGCGCCCGGCCGCGTCGTCGAACACGCCCGGCTCGCCACGGTGGAACGTCATCCGGTGCGTCTTGCCGTCGCGGTCGACCTCCACGTCCAGCCGCGCCGACAGCGCGTTGACGACGGACGCACCGACACCGTGCAGGCCGCCCGACGCACCGTAGGAGCCGCCACCGAACTTGCCACCCGCGTGCAGCTTGGTGAACACGACCTCGACACCCGTCAGGCCGGTCTTCGGCTCGACGTCCACCGGGATGCCGCGCGCGTTGTCCCGGACCTCGACGGAGGAGTCCGCGTGCAGGACGATCTCGATGCGGTCGCCGTGGCCGCCGAGGGCCTCGTCGACCGAGTTGTCGATGATCTCCCAGAGGCAGTGCATGAGTCCGCGGCTGTCCGTGGTCCCGATGTACATGCCGGGCCGCTTGCGGACCGCCTCGAGACCCTCCAGCACCGACAGGTGCCGGGCGGTGTAGCCCTGCTGCGGGGAAGTCGTCGTCACGGGCCGAATCGTATCTGCCACGCCTGACAGCGGGTCGGCACCTCGCCGACGCCCCGACAGGCGTGGAGGTTCACCCCGGTCCCGGGTACGCCCCCAGCGAACCACCCCCTCTGGGTGCCATGGATGTGGGATCGGGATGGTTGTATGGATTCGTGACTGGGACGACGACCGAACCGCTGACCGCAGCCGACCGCTGCGACCGTTGTGGCGCGCAGGCCTACGTTCGCGTGGTGCTGCCCGTGGGCGAGCTGCTCTTCTGCGCTCATCACGCTCGCGAGCACGCCCCGAAGTTCGAGGCGGTCGCCACGCACGTGCACGACGAGACCCAGCGCCTGCTCGAAGAGCACGGCGCAGGAGCCGGCGCCGCACGCTGACAGGACGCCCCACCCGACTGACGGCGACGAGGCCCGGACCATCTGATGGTCCGGGCCTCGCGCCTTCTCCGGGTGAGGCGGTCGGGACGACATGTCTCGCTGAGGCGTGCGCGTGCCGGCCACGGGACCGGACGCACCCGTGACCGCACCCCCGACGTCATGTCCGCACGACCGGCTCGCACGACAGGTGTTCACGTCCTCAGGCGAGGACGTCGTTCCACGCGAGGACCCGGTACGACGCGACGAGCCCGTGCACCACGAACGGGTCGCCCGCGGCGAACTCCTCGGCCGCCTCCAGGGTCGTGAGCACGCACATCGCACCGTCGGCCGCCGGGTCGGCGAACGTCCCGATGCCGAGCAGCAGCCCGCGCGCGGCGTAGGCCTCGTAGTGGGCGGTGTGGTCGGCCATGAAGGCCGGGGCCCGCTCCAGGACGTCGTCCGCGGACTCGTAGAGCACGACGTATCGCGTCGTCATCCGGCGCCACCTCCTCGCCAGCCTCGGCAGGTGTGCCGAGGACCGCACCCTCGCCGCGCACGAGCGCAGCCCCGCGAGGGAGCGCCTCGTCGGCGCGGCCGATGCCACCGTCCTACCGCATCGCCTGCCCGCGCCGGCAGACCGCGAGCCGACCGGGCCCCGGAGACGACGACGCCCCGCTCCGCCTGGGCGGAACGGGGCGTCGTGGACGTGAGGATCAGTCGAGGTAGTCGCGCAGCACCTGCGACCGCGACGGGTGCCGGAGCTTCGACATCGTCTTCGACTCGATCTGACGGATCCGCTCGCGCGTCACGCCGTAGACCTTGCCGATCTCGTCGAGCGTCTTCGGCTGGCCGTCGGTGAGACCGAAGCGCATGGAGACGACGCCGGCCTCGCGCTCCGAGAGCGTGTCGAGCACCTGGTGCAGCTGCTCCTGCAGCAGCGTGAAGCTCACGGCGTCCGCCGGCACGACGGCCTCGGAGTCCTCGATGAGGTCACCGAACTCGCTGTCGCCGTCCTCACCGAGGGGCGTGTGCAGCGAGATGGGCTCACGTCCGTACTTCTGGACCTCGACGACCTTCTCGGGCGTCATGTCGAGCTCCTTAGCGAGCTCCTCGGGCGTGGGCTCACGGCCCAGGTCCTGGAGCATCTGCCGCTGCACGCGCGCCAGCTTGTTGATGACCTCGACCATGTGCACCGGGATGCGGATGGTGCGCGCCTGGTCGGCCATGGCGCGGGTGATGGCCTGACGGATCCACCACGTCGCGTACGTCGAGAACTTGTAGCCCTTGGTGTAGTCGAACTTCTCGACCGCACGGATCAGACCGAGGTTGCCCTCCTGGATCAGGTCCAGGAAGAGCATGCCGCGGCCGGTGTACCGCTTGGCGAGCGAGACGACGAGTCGCAGGTTCGCCTCGAGGAGGTGGTTCTTCGCACGACGGCCGTCCTGCGCGATCCACTCGAGCTCGCGGCGGATCTTGGGCTCCATCGCGACACCGGCGTTGAGCCGCTCCTCGGCGAACAGGCCGGCCTCGATGCGCTTCGCGAGCTCGACCTCCTGCTCGGCGTTGAGGAGCGCGACCTTGCCGATCTGCTTCAGGTAGTCCTTGACGGGGTCGGCGGTGGCGCCGGCCGTGACGACCTGCTGGGCGGGGGCGTCGTCGTCGTCCGCGTCGGAGTAGACGAAGCCCTTGTCCTCGGTCTCCTCCTCCTCGGCGGCAGCGGCGGGCTTCGCCGTCTCGCCGTCCTCGGTCTCGTCGCCGTCCGCCTCGACCTCGACGACCTCGGCCACGTCGACGTCGTCCGCGACGACCTCTTCCGTGACGTCGATCTCGACGTCCTCGAGGTCCTCGGGCACGTCGTCGGCGTCTGCGTCGGGCGTCGCCTCGGCCGTCGCGCCCTTGGCGGCGGCCTTCGCCGCGGGCGCCTTGGCGGTGGACTTGGCGGCGGTGGTGCGGGTCGCCGCTGCCTTCGTCGACCGTGCGGCGGACTTGGCGGCGGGCACCTCCTCCACGCCGTCGGTGGAGGTCACGACGGCCTTCGCCGACGGGCGCGCCTTCGCGCTGGTGGCGGCGACGGCACGCGTCGCGGCGGGCACGGCGGGCTCACGCACACCGATGCCGGCGGTCGCGAGACCACGGACGACGGCACGCAGCCGCTTGGCGTCCTGCACGTCGGCCTGCTCGCACGCGGAGCGCAGCTCCTCGGCTCCGACGCTGCCGTGCGTCCGGCCGCGCAGGACGAGGTCCTGCATGGCGGGGTGCTCGAACTCGCGCGGAAGTGCGGGATGCGGGGTCTGGGACGACACGAACGACCTTTCGGCAGCAAGACACCCGGGACGTGTCCGGGAGGTAGACAGACATTGTACCGACGATGTTCCGGCGGGACGGCTCATCGGGCACGGTCGGAGGCGTCGATGACGGCCCCGGACGAGTGAACGCCCTAGTTCAACGGGCGACGCCCGCAGGTGATTCCCGGTGGTGCCTGCCCAGTTCCTCGACCGGCTCTCAGGCGGAGGCGGGCTTGACCGTCAGGACGGGGCACGGGGCGTCGAAGAGCACCCGCTGCGCGTTGGCACCGAGGATCAGCTTGCCGACCGGGCTGCGTCGCCGGAGCCCGATGACGACGAGGTGCGCCCCGACCTCCTCCGCGGTCGCGATGAGGTCGTCCGCGACGTCTCCCCCGTCCAGGAGCCGGACCTCGTGCTGGATCCCCTCTCCGGAGAGGTCCGCGTCGACCTGCGCGAGCGCGGCCTCGACCGCGGCACGCTGGTCCGTCGGCTCGTCGGGCCTCGCGCTCACGACGACCACGACGCGCGTGCTGCGGCGTCGCGCCTCGTCGACCGCTGCGTCCAAGGCCGCCCGACCTTCCGGGGTGGCCAGGTAGCCGACCACGATGCTCATCGGTCCTCCTCGTCGGTGCGGCCGGACACGCCGTGGAACGGACGCTACCCGAGCCGTGCGGGCTGGACGAGCGCTCGCGCACATCGCGCCCCACGTCAGGCCCCACGTCGGCCTCCGGCAGCCCCCCGTCAGCCGCTCGTCATCCCCGTCGCCGGGTCCAGCCAGGGCCGACGGCGGTCTCCAGCAGGCCGTGCAGCAGGAGCGCGAGACGGTAGCGCTCGTCGTCGTGCAGGGCGCGGTCCACCAGGACGGACGCGCGGGCCCCGTCGCCGCGCCACCACGCCAGCAGGGCGAGGAGCGTCAGCGCCGGAGCCTGGTGACCGGCTCGACCGTGCGCGACGACGTGCTCGAGGACGTCCTCGTGGACGCGCGTCGCCACGACCGGCGGCGGCACCGCGCACGCCGGGTCGAGGATCGACGCGACCGCCGCAGCGAGCCCGGCCTCGTCCCTCGGCGCGGGCGCCGCACCCCGGACGCACCGCTCGGGAAGTTCACCCGTGCCAGGCACCAGCGAGACGAGCACGCTGTCCCGCACCCGTCGGTCCGCCAGCCCGGCCTCGACCCGACCCCACGGCGCCCCGCCGCGCGACGGTCCCTCGCACGCGTAGGAGACCGCCGCCCGCCACGCGGCCACCGAGTCGAGCCGCCACCGCGTCGCGGCGTCGTCGTCGGCGCCGAGCGCCGCGTCGCGACGTGCCTCCCAGCGGCGCCGGACCCGAGCGACCGATCGACGCCGCTCCGCACCGGCAGGGCGGATCCTGGCCACGTCCGCGCGCGAGTCGGCGACCGCCGAGCCGGCCAGCACGAGCTCGGCACCCACCTGGGTCGCGTCGAGCTCGCGCAGCGGGCGGCCTCCGGGCGGGCAGCAGTCGTCGCGGCAGTCGAGCGAGAGGTACCCGGACGACGTGACGACCCACACGACGACGTCGCCGAACGGTGCGGCGGCCGCCTCGCGGACCTGCTCGACGGCGCGGTGCACCGGATGCTCGTCCGCTCCGCGCGGGTCGTCGTCGGTGTAGACGACGAGCAGCGCGCGGGAGGCGCCGTCCCGGTCGAGGAGGGTCGTGAGCGCGCGGGAGCGGTCGGCGCCGCCGACGCGGTCGGCCAGCTGCGTCAGGTCGACGCGGGCGACCACCCCGACCTCGCCGCGTGGCGGTCGCAGGCTCACCGCGACGACGCTCTCCTGGGGTCGGAACCCCAGGCGGTGCGGGACGAGTGCGAGGATCTCGGCGGGTTCGCTGACCCGCAGGGTCGTGAGGGACGTGGCAGAGGGCTCCATGCGCCGCAGCCCACAGCACCAGGGCGGCCCCGTCGGCCCTTCGACGAGGAGCCTGTGGGTGGGCAGCCGTCGCGCGGGTGTGTGGTCGGCTCGGGGATCGCAACCGACGGCCTGTGGTCGGCTCGGCGACTACCCTGGCCCGATGCCCCGCCTCCGTCCCGCCGGCGCCTGCCTCGTCGGCGGCCTCACGGTCGCCGTCGCCCTGGCGCTCGCCGGGTGCTCGGCGAGCGGACCGGCCGCACTCGCCCCGACGGGCTCCGCCGCGGCCCGGCCGGAGTCCTCGCCCACGGAGACGCTGCTCGGCACGCCGGACACCGACGGGTCGGCCGTGGGCCAGCTCGCCGACGGGTTCCCCGCGGACCTCGTGCCCGTGCCACCGGGGGCGACCGTCCTGGTCTCGTCGGCCGAGCCGGTGCCGACCACGGACCTCGTCCAGATCAGCCTCAACCTCCGCACCGCGCAGGACACGACCGGACTGATGGACGCCGTCCGCGGACCCCTGCTCGCGGCCGGGTTCGTGGAGGGCGCGCCGCCGGTGGTCGAGCCCGGCCTCGCCGCGCAGTCCACGTTCTCGCGCGGCGACGGCTCAGAGCTGCTGGTCGTCGGCGTGCTCGACCGCGACGACGAGCGCACCCTGACGCTCGGCGGCAAGGTCCGGACGGCGGTCCCCTAGGGTGCCAGGTGTGAGCCAGGACGTCCCCGCCCTCGTCGACGTCGAGGACGTCCGTCCTCGGGTCGACGCGATCCTCCAGCAGCACGTCGCCCAGCTGCGCACCGTCCTCGCCGTGGCGAGCGCCGACGCGGACGTCCTCGCAGACGCCGTCGAGCAGATGCTGTCCGGCGGGAAGCGGCTCCGCGCCGCGTTCTGCTACTGGTCGTGGCGGGCGCACGGCGGCCAGCCCGGGACACCTGAGGCGCTCGCCGTGCTCCGGGTCGGCGCGGCCCTCGAGCTGTTCCAGGCGGCGGCCCTGTTCCACGACGACGTGATGGACGACTCCGACACGCGGCGCGGCTTCCCGGCCGCACACCGCGCGTTCGCGGCCGGGCACGCCGAGCACGGCCTCACGGGCGACGCGGGCCGGTTCGGCGAGTCGGCGGCGATCCTGCTCGGCGACCTCGCGCTCGTCGCGAGCGAGCAGGAGTTCGCCGGCGCCCTCACGCTGCAGCCGTGGCCGCGCATCCAGCGCGCCCGGGCCGTGTTCGACCTCATGCGGACCGAGGTCACGATCGGTCAGTACCTCGACGTGCTCGCGCAGGCGCTCCCCTGGGGCGAGGACCCCGCGGCCGACGAGGTGCGCGCCCGGGAGGTGATCCGGGCCAAGTCGGCGCGGTACAGCGTCGAGCACCCGATCGTCCTCGGGGCCGCGCTCGCCGACGCGGACGAGCCCGACCTCGCCGCGTGCCGTGCTCTGGGCCTGCCGCTCGGCGAGGCCTACCAGCTGCGCGACGACCTGCTCGGGGTGTTCGGCGACCCCGACGCCACGGGCAAGCCCGCCGGCGACGACCTGCGGGAGGGCAAGCGGACCGTGCTCGTCGCCCGCTCGCTCGCCCGCGCGCTCGAGAACGGTGACCAGGACACCGTCGCCCTGCTGCGCGAGCACCTCGGCGACCGGGGGATGTCCTCCGACGTCGTCGGTCACCTCACCCGGGCGATCGACGCCACGGGCGCACCGGACGAGGTCGAGCGGCTCATCGACGACCTGTCGGGCCGGGCGTTCGCGCTCATGGACGGCCTGCCCTGGCCCGAGCCCGCGCGGTCGCACCTCGCGGCCCTCGCCCACGCCGCGGTCGACCGCCACTCCTGACCCGACGGCCGGCATCGCGGACGTCCGCGCTCAGCCGACGTCCGCGCTCAGCCGACGTCCGCGCTCAGCTGGCACGGGGGCTCAGCCGGCACCGGGGCTCGGCCCGGCGTCCGGCGTCAGAGCTCGGCCTGCGCGCGGCGCCGGACCTCCGTCTTGCGGCCTTCACGCAGGGCGGCGATCGGCGTGCCCGGCAGCGACTCGTCGTCGGTGAACAGCCAGGCGATGGCGTCCTCGTCGGAGAACCCCGCGTCCGAGAGCACGGTGAACGTGCCCTGCAGGGCGCTGAGGACCGTCCACTGCGGACCGCCCTCCGTGTGCGACGGCTGCGAGGGGTTCGCCAGGTGGCCCGGGACCAGGAACTGGGCCGGCACGCACAGCACCTTCGGGTCGCCCCGCCGTGCGCCGACGATCCGGCGCTCCTGGAGGAGCCGACGCACCTTGCCGACGTCGAGACCGAGGCGCTCGGACACGTCAGGAAGCGTCAGCCACTCGTCGACCAGGGAATCGAGCGTGCTCGGGGAGTCATTCACCCGACAAGAGTACGCACCGGCGAATTACAGGCGCGCAATTCCCCCGCGCGCTTTCGGAATGCGTGTCTCTCGACTACGTTCACATTCTGTCACTTCTGTCACACCAGCATCACGTGTTCACTCGAGCCCCACCGAAGGATCCACCATGTCGCAGCCCGCCACTGCCCGGTCCCAGGGATTGCGTCGCGCCGCCACCGGCACCGGGGCGACCATCGCGCTCGCCGCCGTCGCGGTCACGGCGACCGGCACGGGCGCGCACGCCGACGAGCAGTACACGGTGCGGCCGGGCGACACCGTGAGCCACATCGCTGCCCGGACGAAGACGTCGGTCGCCGCGATCGCGCAGGCGAACGCCCTCGCGAACGTGTCGAAGATCCGGATCGGGCAGGTCATCACGATCCCCTCGGCCGGCGGGCGCGCCGCGACCCCGGCCGCCCCCGCCGCGGCACCGGCCGCCGCCTCGTACGTGGTCCGCGCCGGCGACACCGTCGGCCGGATCGCGAGCAGGACGGGCACCACCGTGGCGGCCGTCGTCGCGGCGAACGGCCTGGACTCGCGCGCGTTCATCCGGATCGGTCAGACGCTCACGATCCCCGGTGGCACCTCGTCCACCGGGAGCGCCGCTGCCATGCCCGCCGCCGCGGCGACCGCGACCAGCACGGCGACGTACACGGTGGTCAAGGGCGACACCGTGACCGCCATCGCCGCCCGGTTCGGCACGACCAACGCGGCCGTCATCTCCGCGAACGGCCTCGACGCCCGCGCCTCCATCCGCATCGGGCAGACGCTCACCGTGCCCGGCAAGGCGCCGCAGGTCGTGGGCAACACCTTCGCCGGACGGACCTACCCCGACGCCGTCGTCGACGCCGCCAACGCGAACCTCGCGTCGCTGCGCGCCGCCGGGGTGCCGTCGAAGGCCACGATGCAGGCCAAGATCGCCGACACCGCGCGCGCCATGGGCGTCGACGCGTCCCTCGCCCAGGCCGTCGCGTTCCAGGAGTCGGGGTTCAACCACGCCGTCGTCTCCCCCGCCAACGCGATCGGCGCGATGCAGGTGATCCCGAGCTCGGGCGCATGGGCCTCCGAGCTGGTCGGCCGCCGGCTCGACCTGCTGAACCCCGACGACAACATCACGGCGGGCGTCGCGATCCTGCGCGCCCTCCTGCGGACCTCTCCGGACGTGCCCTCCGCGATCGCGGGCTACTACCAGGGCGCGGCGTCCGTGCAGCGCAACGGCATGTTCGCCGACACCCGCCGGTACGTCGCGAACGTGCAGACGCACATGACGCGCTTCGGCTGAGCGGCCCGGGCTCCGACGAACCGGGCGAGGCCGACCGTAGACTCCTGCGCGTGGGAGCCACCGTCACCGATCCGCTCGTGGGCCGCCTGGTCGACGGGCGGTACGAGGTCGTCTCCCGGATCGCCCGCGGCGGCATGGCGACCGTGTACCTCGCCGTCGACCGCCGGCTGGACCGCGACGTCGCCCTCAAGGTCATGCACCCGCACCTCGCCGAAGGGTCCAGCGGCACCGACTTCGTCGCACGGTTCCGTCGCGAGGCGCGCGCCGCCGCGCGGCTGACCCACCCCGGGCTCGTCGGGGTCTACGACCAGGGCGTGGACGGCGAGACCAGCTACCTGACGATGGAGTACATCGACGGCTCCAACCTGCGCCGCCGCCTCGGCGAACGCGGCGCGCTGACCGTGAACGAGGCGCTCGCCATCGGCGAGAGCGTGCTCGACGCCCTCGGCGCCGCCCACCGGGCCGGGCTCGTGCACCGCGACATCAAGCCCGAGAACGTGCTGCTCGCCACGGACGGCCGCGTCAAGCTCGCCGACTTCGGGCTGGCGCGGGCGGTCACCGAGGTCACCTCGACGACGACCGGCACGGTGCTCGGCACCGTGGCCTACCTGGCTCCCGAGCTCGTCGTGCGGGGCGCGAGCGACGCCCGCACCGACGTCTACGCCTGCGGGATCCTCCTGTTCGAGATGCTCACGGGGCGGCAGCCGTTCACGGGCGAGACCCCCATCCAGGTCGCGTTCCAGCACGTGAACTCCGACGTGCCGGCCCCCAGCGACGAGCTCACGTGGCTGCCGGTCGAGGTCGACGAGCTCGTCCAGGCGCTCGCCGCCCGCTCCCCCGAGGACCGGCCCGTGGACGCCGCAGCCGCTCTCGGGCTGCTGCGCCGCACCCGTGCCGCGCTCGACGCGGACACCCTGGCCCGACGTGCCGACGTGGCCCCGTCGATCGTCCTGCCCATCGCGACCGACCCCGACGAGACCGACCTCGACGACCTCGACGAGGACGCCACCGGGCCGACCGGTGAGGACGGGCAGGAGACGACCCGGCTCGACACGTCGTCGGCCCACGGCGCGACCGTCGCGCTGCCCATCGGCCTCGGCGTCCAGCCGGCCGCGGAGCCTCCCGACGAGCCTCCTGCGGTCGCGCGTCGCCACCGCCGCGCGCGGTGGTGGGTGGTGCTCGGTGTGCTCGTCGCGCTCGTCGGCGCCGGTGCCTGGTGGTACGTGCAGGACGGGCCCGGGTCGTACACGACGGTCCCGACCGTGCTCGGCGGCGACGAGGCCACGGTCACGGCAGCGCTCGCGGATGCCGGGCTGCGCGGCCACGCCACCCGGGACTTCGACTCGGTCGCCCCCGTCGACACCGTCTTCGCCACCGACCCCGACGTCGGGTCCCGCGTCCGCAAGGGTGCGGTCGTGGTCTTCACCATCTCCCGGGGCCCGGACTACGTGCAGGTGCCTAAGGGCGTCGTCGGCGCCCTGCAGAAGGACGCCGCGAACGCGCTGACCACGGCCGGGCTGACGCCTCGCTACGACGAGCCGGCGTACGACGACACCGCGCCGAACGGCGTCGTCCTGTCCGCGACGCTCCCCGACGGCACGGCGGCCGAGCCCGACACCCAGTCGACACGCGGCACCGAGGTGACGCTCGTCGTCTCCAAGGGACCCGCACCCGCCGCCATCACGTCCGTCGTCGGCGACACCGTCGACCAGGCGACCGACGCCCTCGCCACGGACAACATGAAGCTCGTCGCGACCGAGGCGTACCACGACACCGTCGAGGCCGGCCGGATCATCTCCCAGGACCCGCCGTCCGGCACGCCCGGGCACCGGGGCGACACCGTCAACGTCGTCGTCTCGCAGGGGCCCGAGCCGATCGCGCTGCCGAACACGTACGGCCAGAACATCAAGACGGCGCAGAAGGCGCTCGAGGACCTCGGGTTCGTGGTGAAGGTCCAGCACCCGCAGGGGATCTCGCCCCTCAACCTCGTCTACTCGCAGAACCCGTCCGGCGGCGAGGGCAAGACCGCCCCCAAGGGCAGCACCATCACGCTCAACGTGTTCTGACCGGTCGTCGACGCACGAGGGGCCGGGCTGCGTCGCAGCCCGGCCCCTCGTCACGTCAGCACCCAGGTCACGCCTTGCGGAGCAGCTCCACCACCTGGAACGCCATCTCGAGCGACTGCTGGTGGTTCAGGCGCGGGTCGACGAGCGTCTCGTAGCGCAGCGCGAGGCCCTCGTCGTCGATCTCCTCCGACCCGCCGAGCACCTCGGTGACGTCGTCACCCGTGAGCTCGATGTGCAGGCCGCCCGGCACGGTGCCCAGCGCGCGGTGCACCTCGAAGAACCCGGCCACCTCGTCCATGACGTCCGAGAAGCGCCGCGTCTTGTAGCCCGACGCCGACGTGATGCCGTTGCCGTGCATCGGGTCGCACACCCAGGTGACGGGACGGCCGTCGGCGGTGACCTTCTCGACGAGCGCGGGCAGCAGGTCGCGGACCTTGCCGGCACCCATGCGCGTGATGAACGTGATCCGGCCCGGCTCACCGCTGGGGTTGAGCTTGTCGATGAGCGCGAGCGCGTCGTCGCCCGTCGACGTGGGACCCAGCTTGATGCCGATCGGGTTCTGCACGCGAGAGAAGTAGTCGACGTGCGCGCCGTCGAGCTGCCGGGTCCGCTCGCCGATCCACACGAAGTGGGCCGAGCAGTCGTACGGCAGGCCCGTCCGCGAGTCGATCCGCGTGAGCGGCCGCTCGTAGTCGAGCAGCAGACCCTCGTGGCTGGAGTAGAAGTCGACCGAGCGCAGTGCCTCGAAGTCCGCGCCGCAGGCGGCCATGAAGCGGATCGCCCGGTCGATCTCGGCGGCGATCTCCTCGTACCGCGAGTACGACGGGTTCGCCATGAACCCCCGGTTCCACTCGTGCACCCGCAGCAGCGACGCGAAGCCGCCCGTGGTGAACGCGCGGATGAGGTTCAGCGTCGACGCGGACGTGTGGTACGCCTCGAGCAGCCGCTGCGGGTCCGGCGTGCGCGCCTCCGGCGTGAAGTCGAACCCGTTGATGATGTCGCCGCGGAACGCGGGCAGCGTCTGCCCGTCGCGCGTCTCGCTGTCCGACGAGCGCGGCTTGGCGTACTGCCCGGCCATCCGGCCCATCTTGATGACGGGCAGGCTCGCGCCGTAGGTCAGCACGACGGCCATCTGGAGGATCGTCTTGATCTTGTTCCGGATGTTGTCGGCGGTCGCGTCGGCGAACGTCTCCGCGCAGTCACCGCCCTGCAGCAGGAACGCCTCACCCCGGCCCGCGGCGGCGAGCTGGGTGCGCAGCGCGTCCGCCTCGCCGGCGAAGACGAGCGGCGGCAGCGTGGCCAGACGCGCCGAGACGGCTTCCAGCGCGGTGGCGTCGGGCCACCGCGGCTGCTGGCCGACCGGCAGGTCGCGCCAGGCGTCGAGCCCGGCGACGACCTTCGGGTCGGGCTCGACGGTCACGAGTGCACCGCCGGGACCAGCTCCTGGCCGATGTCCGCCAGGAGCGCACCGAACCAGGGCTGCGACACGTCGAACGCCTTGCCACCGGCGATGCGCGGGAACTCGATGGAGCGCAGCACGTCGCCCTGCTCCTCGTCGTGACCGATGACGCCCGACTCGCCGCGCAGCGCGCACTCGACCGCGAGGTCCGTCATCGACTTGATGAGGCGCAGGTCCTCGGCGTTCGCCGCCGCGGCGCGCGAGTAGTAGCCCGACTTCTGGACCATGGTCTTCTCGGCGCCGAGCTTCTTCGAGAACTGCTTGGCGAACCACTGGCCGGGGTTGACGGTGTCGAGCTTCACGTGCCCGAACGGGTCCCGCTCGACGGGCGTGCCGGCGGCCTCGAGCTGCTCGATGATCTCGTGCATGCCGGCACCCTCGGACAGGAAGATGTTGACGTTGCCCTGCTCGTCCATGACCTTGCGCAGGCGCTCGGCCTCCGCGTCGATGTCGAGCGCGAGCTCGGGCACGAAGACGGCGTGGATGTCCCAGCGCTCGCGCGTGAGGCCGATCCCGGGCACCCACTCCTGCTGGTCGAGCCACTTGCGGTACTCGACCGCCGCGGCCGCCGTCAGCCACCCGCAGTGCCGGCCCATGACCTCGTGGACGATGAGCATGCGCGGGCCCGAGCGGTGCTCGCCGATGACGTTCGCCGCGAACCCGGCGGCCTCCTCGGCGGCCGTCCACGCGCCGAGCGACTGACGGATCGGGACCACGTCGTTGTCGATCGTCTTGGGCAGGCCGACGACGGTCAGGCCGTAGCCGTTGTCCGCGAGGTACGCGGCAAGATCCGCGGCCGTCGTGTTGGTGTCGTCGCCGCCGATCGTGTGCAGCACGTCGACGCCGTCGGCCTTGAGCTGCTCGGCCGCGACCTGCAGCGGGTCCTGGCCCTCCTGGACCAGCCCGCGCTTGACGCAGTCGGCGGCGTTGGTGAGCTTGACCCGCGAGTTGCCGATCGGCGAGCCACCGAACCGGTGCAGGATGCCCGCCTTGGCCCGGGTCTCCGCGTCGACGACGATCTTGTCGCCGCGCAGGAGGCCGTAGTAGCCGTGCTCGTAGGCGATGATCTCGATGTCGGGCGCGATCTCGGTGTAGCGCTCGATGAGCCCACCGACGGCCGACGACAGGCACGGAGCGAAGCCACCTGCGGTCAGGAGAGCGACGCGACGAACCGACATGAGACACACCTCTCGTTGATCTTCACGGCGGGCAATCGATGCCCGACCAGGACGCGCGGCTCCACGAGGACCTCACGGGGAGGGTCGAGGGCGCGCAGGCCGGCTCACGCCGACGGCGTCATCCTACTGACGTGGGAGCGTCGTCCTGCGGCGGTACCGGCACCTGGACGTCCGGGGCCGGGCGACCGCCCGGTGCGGCGGGCCGGTGGTCCGCAGCCGCGGGGTGACCGGTGGCGATGCGGGCCTTCTGCGTCGCGGCGTACACGTCGACGTACTCCTGGCCCGACAGGCTCATGATCGCGTACATGATCTCGTCGCTCACCGACCGCAGGATGAACCGGTCGTTCTCCATCCCCCGGTACCGGCTGAAGTCGAGCGGCTCGCCGATCACGACCCCGATGCGCATGACCTTGGGGATCCTGCGCCCGAGCGGCTGGGCCACGTCGGTGCCGACCATGGCGACGGGGACCACCGGCGCGCCGGACTCGAGCGCGAGCCGCGCGACGCCCGTCTTCCCGCGGTACAGCCGGCCGTCCGGGCTGCGCGTGCCCTCCGGGTAGATGCCGAACAGGTCGCCCTCCGAGAGCCGGCGCAGGCCCGTGTTCAGTGCCGCCTCGCTCGCCTTGCCGCCACCACGGTCCACGGGGATCGTGCCGACGCCGCGCATGAAGCCGGCCGTGACGCGGCCCTTGAGCCCGCGACCGGTGAAGTACTCCTGCTTGCCGATGAAGACGATCTCGCGGTCGAGGACCAGCGGCAGGAAGAACGAGTCGATCACGGCGAGGTGGTTGCTCGCGAGGATCGCCGCCCCCTCCGGAGGCACGTGCTCCGCACCCCGCACCCACGGACGGTAGATGAGGTGCAGGAGCGGGCCTACGAAGACCCGCTTCATCAACCAGTAGAACAAGAGCTCACCTCTCCACCCGACCCACACGCCTCGTCCGACTCTAGAGTGCTCCCATGGCCGCACGCCCCGACGAGCCCGACGACGCCGCTCCGCCGCCGGACGCCGGAGCGCCCGAACCGTCCTCGGACGGCCCCGGTGCGACCGGTCACGGGACCGGGCACGAGAACGACGACGAGCAGTGGGCGGCGATCGTCGCACAGCTCGGCGACCTCGCGGACTACGACGGGTCCGAGGACGACGTGTCGGAGGCGCCCGCCTCCGACGAGGCACCGCCCACGCAGCCCGCCGGCCCGTCCCTGTCGTTCCCCGTCGCGCCCTGGGTCGCGGAGCCACGCGTGGTCCGCCCGGCGCAGGACGAGCCGATGACCGGACGGGACTGGGACGGCACGTCGCAGTACGACGACGCCGAGGCGGCCGTCGACGCGGAGGAGCACTTCGTCCCGCCCGACCCCGGACCGGTCCTCGGCGGCGACCCGCTGCTCACCATGGCCTGGTTCGCCGCGATCGGGATGCCGCTGTTCCTGCTCGTCGTGCTCGTGGCGTGGCGGGCCGCACCTGCCGCGCTCGTGCAGGCCGCCGCCGTGGTCTTCGTGCTCGGCATCGGCGTCCTCGTGTGGCGCATGCCGCACCGGCGGGACCCCGACGACGACGACTCCGGCGCGGTCGTCTAGCCCGAGCCGGGTCCACCCCGGCCCGGGCCCGACGTCAGAGCCGCGCGAGGTCGGCCGCGCCCACCATGCCGGCGTCGTTGCCCATCGACGCCGTGACGATCTCCGCCTCGGGCCGGTGCCCGCGCCCGGACAGCTGCTCGTCGAACGCCTTGCGCGCGGACGCCAGGAGAAGGTCGCCCGCAGCGGCCACGCCACCGCCGATCACGATCAGCGCGGGGTCCAGGAGCGCGGTCGCCGACGCGGCGCCCTCCCCCACCCAACGCCCGAGCTCGGCGAGCAGGTCGATGGCCAGCGGGTCACCCTCGACCGCGGCCTGCGTGACCTGCGGGCCGACGATCTTGTCCGGGTCGCCGCCGGCGAGCGCGATGAGCCGCGCCGCCCGGTCCGGCTGCGCGATCGCGGCGGCCTGGGCGTCGCGCACGAGCGCGCTGCCCGACGCGTACTGCTCCCAGCAGCCCTCGTGCCCGCACCCGCAGTAGTGGCCCCCGGGGACCACCCGCATGTGACCGATCTCCGCAGCCACGCCCCAGGCCCCACGAACGAGCTCGCCGTTCGTCACGATCGCACCACCGAGACCGGTCCCGACCGTGAGCAGGAGCATGTCGTCGACGTCCCGCGCGGCACCGAACCGGAACTCCGCCCAGCCGGCCGCGTTCGCGTCGTTCTCGACGACGATCGTCACGCCGCCGCCGATCAGTGCGGCCACGTTGTCCCGCAGCGGGTAGTCGCGCCACGCGATGTTGGGGGCGAACAGCACCTGCGAGCGGTCGGCGGACACGAAGCCCGCGGCGGCGAGGCCGATGGCGTTGACCTCGTACGATGCGCTCAGCTCGGCGTACACGTCGGCGATGGCCCGGTCGATCCCGGCGGCGTCGTCGGGCGACGTCTCGCGGCGGGTCTGTGCCAGGATCGTGCCCTGCTCGTCGACCACCCCGGCGGCGATCTTGGTCCCGCCGATGTCCACACCGATGGCATGCATGTCCGTGTGTGCTCCTACGCGTCAGGTGCCGGGACCGCCGTCGTGCGGTCCGCTCGGACCCACGCTAGCGGGCCGCGGACGGTGCTCGTGCACGTGTCCGGCACCCCCGCCCGGCCCTGGCGCACCACGGTCCCGCGGGTCCCCCCGAGTACCAGGTAAGTGTCATCCGACCTGGGCCGAACGTCCCGTATCCTCGTCACACTTCGCCACCTGTCACTGGAGCCAGAATGGACGAGTTCCACAGCCCCCTGCTCGTCGAGGTCGACCCCTCGAGCAACCTCAACGACCTGCTCGCCCAGCGGGTGCAGGGGACGCCCGACCGCGTGCTCGTCGAGCACAAGACCGAGCCGGGCGGTCCGTGGATCCCGCTGACCGCCCGCGAGCTCGACGCCGAGATCGTCGCCGTGGCGAAGGGCTTCGTCGCCCGGGGCGTCGAGCCGGGCGACCGGGTCGGCATCATGTCGCGCACGCGGTACGAGTGGACGCTGCTGGACTGGGCGGTGTGGGCCGTCGGCGCCGTCCCCGTCCCGCTGTACGAGACGTCCTCCGCCGAGCAGGTGGCGTGGATCCTCACCGACGCGGACGTGTCGCTGCTCGTCGTCGAGTCGGCGTCGCACGCCGCGGTGGTCGACGAGGTGCGCGCGGACGCCCCGAACCTCCGCGAGGTGCTCGTCCTCGACGACGGCGCCGTCGACGCGCTCGTCACCGCCGGCGTGGGGGTGGACGACTCGGAGATCGCCCGCCGGCGCGGTCTCGCGGTGCTCGCCGACGTCGCCACCGTCATCTACACGTCGGGCACGACCGGCCGCCCCAAGGGCGTCGAGCTCACGCACGGCAACTTCGTCGAGCTGACCGTGAACACCGTGGCGGGGCTGGCCGAGGTGGTCGCGGGCGACGGCGCCCGGACGCTGCTGTTCATGCCGCTGGCGCACGTGTTCGCGCGCTTCATCGAGGTCCTGTGCATCCCCGCCGGCGCCGTGCTCGGGCACACCCCCGACACCAAGACGCTGGTGGAGGACCTGGGCTCGTTCCGGCCGACGTTCATCCTGTCGGTCCCGCGCGTGTTCGAGAAGGTCTACAACTCGGCCGAGCAGAAGGCGGCGGCAGGTGGCAAGGGCGCCATCTTCCAGCGCGCCGCCAAGACGTCGATCGTGTACTCGCGGGCGCTCGACACACCGAAGGGCCCCAGCCCGTGGCTGCGCCTGCAGCACAAGGTCGCCGACGTGCTCGTGCTGCACAAGCTGCGGGCCGCGCTCGGCGGTCAGGCGAAGTGGGCGATCTCCGGCGGCGCACCCCTCGGTGAGCGGCTCGGCCACTTCTACCGGGGGCTGGGCCTGCACGTGCTCGAGGGCTACGGCCTGACCGAGACGACGGCCCCCGCCACCGTGAACCGGCCCGAGAAGACGAAGATCGGGACGGTCGGCCTGCCGCTGCCCGGCACGTCCGTGCGGATCGCCGCCGACGGCGAGATCGAGATCAAGGGCATCCAGGTGTTCCAGGGCTACCACGCCAACGACGCAGCGACAGAGGAGTCGATGCACGACGGCTGGTTCCGCTCGGGCGACCTCGGCTCGATCGACGAGGACGGCTACGTCCGGATCACGGGGCGCAAGAAGGAGATCATCGTCACGGCCGGCGGGAAGAACGTCGCGCCGGCCGTCCTCGAGGACCGGCTGCGCGCCCACCCGCTCATCAGCCAGGTCGTGGTCGTCGGTGACCAGAAGCCGTTCATCGGCGCACTCATCACGCTCGACCCCGACGGGGTGCCCGGGTGGCTCTCGGCGCACGGCAAGCCCGCCATGACCCTCGACGAGGCGGCCAAGGACGCGGACGTCCTCGCGTCGATCGACAAGGCCGTCGAGAAGACCAACAAGGCCGTGTCGCGCGCGGAGTCGATCCGCAAGTACCGCATCCTCGACCGCGACCTCACGATCGCGGACGGCTACCTGACCCCGAAGCTCAGCGTGCGCCGGCGCGAGGTGCTCAAGGACTTCGCCGCGGACGTCGAGGCGCTGTACGACAGCTCGGACCGCGACTGACGGTCACCCGGCAGGGTCGAGGCGCAGGGGCGGCACCAGCCCCTGCGCCGCGAGCACACCGAGGGCGTTCCGCTCGGCCGGGTCCAGCTCGAGCGCACCGGCGCGCCGGCGTGGCGCCGGTGCCGCGCCCGGCCGCACCGTGACGGTCAGGAAGGTCACCACGCAGTCCGCGCACGCCCCGCCGCGCACGGTGCAGCTGTCGCAGTCGATGATCATGCGGGGACGGTAGCGGCGACCTCCGACAGCGGGTCAGAGCTGCTGGAGCCGCGCGACGAGCGTCGCCGACGGCACGGCCCACGCGCCGCCGGCCTCGACGTCCCGCGCGACCTCCTGGTCGCTCGTCACGACGACGAGGACGCGACCGCGAGGCTCCGCGTGCACCAGACGCCGGATCAGGTCGTCCGCGATCTCCCCGACCGAGAACAGCACGCGGACGCCGCGTGCGAGGCTGCCGGGCGTCTGCGCGCCCTCCTGCCCGTCGAAGCAGCACGTGACCTCCGCGCCGGTCCGCGCGGCGACCCGGCCCAGGCCGTCGACGAGCCGGGCCCGCTGCTCCGCGAGCGTGAGGTCACCGAACCCGGACTTGGACACGTTGTACCCGTCGACGAGCAGGTGCGCGCGGGGCTGGCGGAGCAGCTCGTCGAGCAGCGCGGGATCGTCCACCGACCGCCCACGGGAACCCTGCCGCCGGAGCGCGGGCTCGGGCACCGGCGCCACGAGGTCGGCCGGGAGCTCAGCGGCCGGCGGCAGCGCCAGCTCCGAGCGCAGCCCGCTTGCGGCGTCGACGATCGTGTCGAGCAGGAGACGCACCCGGGCGTCCGCGAGCTTGCGCGCCGACCGCAGCTCCGCGCGTGCCGCGGTCCGTTCGGTGCCGGCCGCCCGCCGGTCGTCGGCGGCCGCCGCACGCTCCTGAGTCGCCGCCCGGTGTTCCGCCTGCGCAGCGTCCAGCACCGCCCGTGCGTCGTCGGCGGCGCGCCGTCCCTCGCTGCGTGCCCGGTCGGCGTCCGAGCGGAGCCGGCGCAGCTCACGCTGGAGCGCGGCCAGCTCGTCGGCCGCGCCCCGGGCGTCGCCCTGCGCCCGGGCCAGCTCGGTGCGCAGGCGTGCCAGGTCGGCCTGCGCGCGTGCCAGCTCCTCGCGCGCGCGAGGACCTTCCTCGTCGCCGGGCGCCGGCGCGAGGGGCACCAGGTCCCGCCACCCGGGGTCGCCCGCGAGCCAGACCCCGGCCGCGGCGTCCCACGAGGGCGTCGGCGGTGCCGTCCCACCCTCCGTCGGCTCGGGGTGCTCGGCGGTCCACGCCCGCCGGACGCGGGCCCGGAAGCCGTCGTCCGCCAGCGCCGTCCACAGCGGCCCGGCGCCGGCCGACGCACGCCGACGGGGTGCGAACTGCCGCACCGCGCGCAGCGTCGCCGGCACCTCGGGCGGGTCGAGCGCACCGAGCACGTCGGACGCGAGCTGCACGAGCGCCGCCCGCAGGGGGGCGGGCACCTCCCGGCCGTCCGCGGGCTCCTGCCCGACAGGCGGCAGGTCGGCGTCGGTGCCCGGGTCGGTCATGTCGTCACCCTAGGTCGCTCCGGCCCGCCCGCGTGGCGCGGCCCGGGCGTGTCAGACCGGCTGGGTACCGTTCCCGCCATGTCGTCCGTCCGCCGCCTGCGCCCCGTCTGGGCGGACGCCACCCCCTCCCCCGGCGCACGCCCGGTGCAGCCGACGCTCGAGGACCTCGGCACCCCGCTGTCGGACGTGACGTTCGTCGTCGTCGACCTCGAGACCACGGGCGGCACCCCGGCCGACTGCCAGATCACCGAGATCGGCGCGGTCAAGGTTCGCGGCGGGGAGGTGCTCGGCGAGTTCCAGACCCTCGTGGACCCTGGCGGACCGGTGCCGCCGTTCATCCAGGTCCTCACCGGCATCACGACGACCATGCTGATCGGTGCACCGCGGATCGAGGAGGTCCTGCCCAGCTTCCTCGAGTTCTCCCGCGGTGCGGTGCTCGTGGCGCACAACGCCCCGTTCGACGTGGGCTTCCTCAAGGCCGCCGCCGCCCGCACCGGCCACGCGTGGCCGGGGCACCGGGTCGTCGACACCGTCCGGCTGGCCCGGCGCGTCGTCACCCGGGACGAGGCACCGAACCACAAGCTCTCGAGCCTCGCCGCGCTGTTCGGCGCGGCCGTGACGCCCAACCACCGCGCGCTGTCGGACGCGCGTGCCACGGTCGACGTGCTGCACGCCCTGCTCGGCAGGCTCGCGCCGCTCGGGGTGACGCACCTGGAGGACCTCGCGACCGCGACGGACCCGGTGCCTTCCGACGTGCGCCGCAAGCGCACGCTCGCGGACCACCTCCCGGACGCGCCGGGCGTCTACCTGTTCCGCGGCCCCCGCGACGAGGTGCTCTACGTCGGCACCTCGACGACGTCGCTGCGCCACCGGGTGCGGTCGTACTTCACCGCCTCCGAGAAGCGCCGCCGGATGACCGAGATGGTGCGCATCGCGGAGCGCGTCGACCCCGTCGTGTGCGCGACCCCGCTGGAAGCGCGCGTCCGGGAGCTCCGGCTCATCGCCGAGCACTCGCCCCGGTACAACCGCCGGTCCCGGTTCCCCGACCGCATGCCCTGGGTCCGCCTCACGTCCGAGCCGTACCCGCGGCTGTCCGTCGTCCGTGACGTCCGGCCCGACGAGGGCTCCGCCTACATCGGGCCGTTCGCGAGCACCTCGTCGGCGCAGCTCGCGGTGGACGCCCTGCACGAGACGTTCCCGGTGCGGCAGTGCACGCGCCGCCTCCCCCTGGTCGCACCACCGTCGGCATCGGCGTGCGTGCTGGCGGAGCTCGGCCGGTGCGGCGCCCCGTGCACCGGCCACCAGTCCCCCGCCGAGTACGCCGACGTCGTTCACCTGGTGCGGTCCGCGATGCTGGGCGACCCGCAGCCCGTCGTCCGGGCCCATGCCGACCGCCTCACGTGGCTCGTGGGGCAGGAGCGGTTCGAGGAGGCGGCATCGGTCCGCGACCGGCTGGCCTCGTTCCTGCGAGGGGCGACGCGGGCGCAGCGGTTCGAGCCGCTCGCCCGGTGCCCCGAGCTCGTCGCGGCCCGGCGGGTCGACGACGGCGGGTGGGAGATCGTCCTCGTGCGCTACGGCCGGCTGGCGGGGACCGCGCGGGCGGACCGGCGCACCGATCCCCGGCCGGTGGTCGCGACGCTCCAGAGCACCGGCGAGCACGTGGCCGAGCCGGTCGCGCCGTGCACCGCCGCCCACCCGGAGGAGACCGACCTGGTGCTGGCCTGGCTGGAGCAGCCGGGCGTCCGCCTCGTCGAGGTAGTCGGAGGCTGGGCGTCCCCGGTGAGGTCCGCCCAGGCCGTGCGCGACCCTGTCACCGCGGTGGCGTCGCTCGTCCCGATCCCTGCACCCGTCCCCGACGTGGTTCCCCACCCGTGGGCCGACCACGGCGTTCCGGTCGTCGCGCCGACGCCCGGCGCGGCATGATGACCTGCATGCTGACCGCCATCGTGCTCATCGACGCCGACGCCGCCCGCATCCCGGAGGTCGCCTCCGCGATCGCCGAGATCCGCGGGGTCAGCGAGGTGTACTCCGTTACCGGTGAGGTCGACCTCATCGCCGTCGTCCGGGTCCGCGAGCACGACGCCCTCGCCGACGTCATCGCCGACAAGGTCGGCAAGATCGAGGGCGTCGTCCGCACGCAGACCTACATCGCGTTCCGCACGTACTCGCAGCACGACCTGGAACAAGCATTCGCCCTCGGGCTGGAGGACTGAACCGGAGCTCGACCTCGTACCCTCAGGCGCTGGCCTTCTGCCACCGCGCGAGGACGTCGGCCGCGGCCCCGCTGTCGAGCGACTCACGGGCCAGCCCGGCGGCGGTCCGCAGCCGCTCCGGCAGCGTCCCCTCGGCCAGCCCGGGGAGCGTGCCGTCGGCGACGAGCGCGGCGGCCGTGTTGAGCACGACGGTCTCGCGCACCGCACCGTGCTCGCCGTCGAGCAGGCGTCGGGCCACGTCGGCGTTGTAGGCGGCGTCGGCACCTCGCAGCTCCTCGAGGTCGACATGGGCGACGCCGAGCTCCTGCGACCAGTCGACGACCTGCTCGCGCACCTCGCCGCCCCGGACCTCCCAGATGCGGGTGGGACCCGTGGGGGCGATCTCGTCGAGGCCGTCCTCCCCGCGGAACACGAGCGCGTCGGTCCCCCTGCTGGCGAAGACCCCGGCGAGCAGGGGTGCCATGCGGCGGTCGGCGACGCCGATCGCGCCGGACTGCGGCTGGGCAGGGTTCGTCAAGGGTCCGAGGAAGTTGAACACCGTCCCGATCCCGAGACCCGCGCGCGCGACGCCGGCGTGCCGCATCGCCGGGTGGAAGACCTGGGCGAAGCAGAACGTGATGCCGACCTCCTCGGCGAGCGCGGCGACGCGCTCGGGCGGGTGGTCGAGCCGGATGCCGAGCTGCTCGAGGACGTCGGCGGAGCCCGACGAGGACGACGCCGCCCGGTTGCCGTGCTTGACGACGCGCAGCCCGGTGCCGGCGACGACGAGCGCCGACATGGTGGAGATGTTCACGGTGTGCGCCCGGTCGCCCCCGGTGCCGACGATGTCGACGCAGCGGCCGGGGACGGTGATCCGGACGGCGTGGGAGAGCATCGCGTCCGCGAGCCCCGTGAGCTCGTCGACCGTCTCGCCCTTCGAGCGCAGCGCGACGAGGAAGCCCGCGACGCGGACGGGGGTCGCCTCGCCCCGCATGATCTCGTCCATCGCCCACGCGGTCTGCTCGGCCGTGAGGTCCTGGCGGGCGACGAGCGCCGTGAGCAGGTCGGACCAGGTCGACGCGGCGCTCATCCGGTGACGCCCTGGCGGGCGAGGAGGCGCGCGACGGCGCCCTGCAGCTCGATCGGGTCGAGCGGCCGCGACACGGCGGCGTCGGCGTTGGACCACGACGCCAGCCAGGCGTCCTGGGGTCGACCGGTCAGGACGAGCACGGGCGGGCACCGGTAGACCTCGTCCTTCAGCTGACGTCCGAGGCCCATGCCGCCGACCTTGTCCGCCTCGCCGTCGAGGATGAGCAGGTCGAGGCCGCCCGCCTCGGTCGTCGTGATCGCCGCAGGGGCCGTGGCGACCTCGACCCAGTCGATCTCCGGCTCGCCGCGACCGAGGCGGCGGCCGACCGCGAGCCGCACCTCGGCCCGGGTGTCGACGTCGTCGCTGTAGAGCAGGATCCGAGGTCCGGTGGTGCTCGCAGCGGTCGTCCGGTCGGGCTGCGCGGTGCTCATGGTCGTCCCTCACTCGTCGTCGACGTGCGTCCGAGGGGAATCTTGGCACGGCTCGCCTCGATCGCGGGGCGTTGCCGACGACACGGACGGCGGGCGTATAGCACGGTGCCCGATCGACACCGACGGCCGCGACGCCCGCGCACGGTCCGGCACGTCGGTGGCACCGGTCCCACACGCGGCCGCCACCGCATGAAGACGGGTCGCGCACACCCGCGAGACCGCGGCGGACGGGCCGTGATCCTGACGGTGTGACATTTACCGCTCGCCACGACATGGGTCCAATGGCCCATGCGGAGCACTCATCAGCCATAATGGCGAACGTGTCGACCGCCATGGCTGCCCCTCGCACTGCGCCCCACGTGAGCGTCAACCGACCGAACCCTGTGTCGGTCGGGACGATCGTCTGGCTGGCCAGCGAGCTCATGTTCTTCGCAGGCCTCTTCGCGATGTACTTCACGCTCCGGGCAGCGGTGCCCGAGGAGTGGGCTGTGCAGACGGCGAAGCTCAACATCACGTTCGCGGCGATCAACACCACGGTGCTGGTGCTGTCGTCCGTCACGTGCCAGATGGGTGTGTGGGCCGCCGAGCGGTTCCAGCCCGTCCGCACCGGCTCGCTGGTCCAGGTGAACCGCTGGGGCATGAACGAGTGGATGACGCTCACCTACCTGATGGGTGCGTTCTTCATCGGCGGCCAGGTCTTCGAGTACGCCGCGCTCGTCAGCGAGAACCTGACCATCTCGTCGAGCCCGTACGGATCGGTGTTCTACCTGACCACCGGCTTCCACGGCCTCCACGTGATCGGCGGTCTGATCGCCTTCCTGTTCCTGCTCGGTCGGTCCTTCACCGCCAAGCGCTTCGGCCACCACGAGGCCACCACCGCGATCGTGACGTCGTACTACTGGCACTTCGTCGACGTCGTCTGGATCGCGCTCTTCGCGGTCATCTACCTCCTGAAGTGACCCGCGGGCATCGTCGCCCGCACACCTGCCCCCACCCCCCATAGGCGAGACGAGGATCGATCCGTGAAGGCACTCGCAGCCCGCAGGCACGACCGGCGTGCGCCGGTCGTGCTGCTCCTGCTGGCGCTGCTGCTCACTGGTGGCCTGTACGCGGTGCTCGCGCCCTCATCGGCCGACGCGGCGCCGAAGACGGCCAGCACCGACGACATCGCGACCGGCGAGAAGCTGTTCCAGGCCAACTGCGCGACCTGCCACGGGCCGTCCGCGGCCGGCACCGAGAGCGGTCCGTCGCTCATCGGCGTGGGCGCCGCGGCCGTCGACTTCCAGGTCGGCACCGGCCGGATGCCGGCCCAGATGAGCGGCCCGCAGATCGAGGCGAAGCCCGTCCAGTTCGACGACGAGCAGATCAGCCAGCTGGCGGCGTACGTCGCCTCGCTCGGTGTCGGTCCCGCCATCCCCACGGACGAGCAGGTCGACCCGGCGCTGGGCGACCCCGCCAACGGCATGGCCCTCTTCCGCACCAACTGCGCGATGTGCCACAACGCCGTCGGCGCGGGCGGTGCGCTGTCCCAGGGCAAGTTCGCGCCCAAGCTGTGGGAGACGTCCCCGAGGCACCTCTACGAGGCCATGCTGACCGGCCCGCAGTCGATGCCCGTCTTCAACGACGCGAACATCACGCCCGAGGGCAAGCGCGACATCATCGCGTTCATCGACCAGCAGGGCGACACCGCGCCCGGGGGCATCACCCTCGGTGCTCTCGGACCTGTCAGTGAAGGCCTGTGGGCATGGGTGGTCGGCATCGGCCTGCTCATCGGCGCAGCAGTGTGGATCGGAGCGAAGTCCTCGTGAGCAACCACGACAGCGGCCACGAGGCCACCACCGACGTCGCACTGCGCGACACGACCGGTCCCGACCGGTTCGAGAACCCGGGCCACCCGGAGCACCACCCGCGGGTGGGCGACAACGACCCGAAGGCGAACAAGAAGGCCGAGCGTCAGGTCGTCTTCCTGTTCACCATCTCGATCCTCGGAACGCTCGGCTTCATCGTCGCGTACTTCGCCCTCCCCCCGGGCGAGTCGGTCGAGTCGATGCGGAAGTCGAACATCGCACTCGGTCTGAGCATGGCGTTCGCGCTGCTGGGCATCGGCACCGCGGCCGTGCACTGGGCGAAGGCCCTGATGAACGACCACGAGAAGTCCGAGGAGCGGCACGCCCAGCGCAGCGACGACGCGACGCGCGAGACGGCTGTCGCGGTCCTCAAGGAGGGCACCGAGGACTCGGCCATCGGTCGTCGCGGGGTCCTGAAGGTCACGATGGTCGGGGCGCTGGCCCTGTTCCCGCTCTCGATCGTCCTGCCGCTCATCGGCAACATCGGCGAGGACTGGGACGTCTCGAAGTTCAAGCGCACGCTGTGGCGCAAGGGCCTCAAGCTGACGACCGATCCTGACGGCCGCCCGATCAAGGCGTCCGACGTCACCATCGGCTCGGTCTTCCACGTGATCCCGGAGGGCCTGCACGAGCAGGAGCACCCGCTCGACGAGAAGGCGAAGTCCATCGTCCTGCTCGTCCGACTGGCCCCGGAGGACCTCAAGGAGGCACCGGACCGCGCGGGCTGGTCGTACAACGGCATCGTCGCCTACTCGAAGATCTGCACCCACGTGGGTTGTCCGGTCGCGCTGTACGAGCAGCAGACCCACCACCTCCTCTGCCCGTGCCACCAGTCGACGTTCGACGTGGCGGACGGTGCGAAGGTCGTGTTCGGACCGGCGAAGCGGCCCCTGCCGCAGCTGCCGATCACCGTTGACGACGAGGGCTACCTGGTCGCGCAGAGCGACTTCCACGAGCCCGTCGGCCCGACATTCTGGGAGCGTCTGAAGTGACGACGACCTCGACCCCGACCCTGACCGCCCGCGCTGCGGCCGGCACGGCGGACTACCTCGACCAGCGGACCGGCATCGGCGTCGCGGTCAAGACGTTCGCCCGCAAGATCTTCCCCGACCACTGGTCGTTCCTGCTCGGCGAGATCGCGCTGTACAGCTTCGTCACGATCCTGATCTCGGGCATCTTCCTCACGATGTTCTTCGTGCCGAGCATGAACGAGACGGTCTACCAGGGGCCGTGGCCGACGATGCAGGGCGTCGAGATGTCGGAGGCGTTCGCCTCGACGCTGCGCCTGTCGTTCGAGGTGCGCGGCGGTCTGCTCATGCGGCAGATCCACCACTGGGCGGCGCTGATCTTCATGGCGGCGATCGTCACGCACATGATGCGCATCTTCTTCACCGGTGCGTTCCGCAAGCCGCGTGAGCTCAACTGGGTCGTCGGCTTCACGCTGCTGATCCTCGGCCTCGCCGCCGGGTTCTCCGGCTACTCGCTCCCCGACGACGTGCTCTCCGGCAACGGCCTGCGCATCACGGACGGCGTGGTCCGGGCGATCCCGATCATCGGCAGCTACACGTCGTACTTCATCTTCGGCGGCGAGTTCCCGGGTCAGGACCTGATCCCCCGCCTGTTCACCGTGCACGTGCTGCTGGTGCCCGGCCTGATCCTCGCGCTCATCGGCCTGCACCTGTTCTTCGTCGTGCTGCACAAGCACACGCAGTTCCCGGGCTCGGGCCGGACGAACAGCAACGTCGTCGGATACCCCGTCTTCCCGGTGTACACCGCGAAGGCCGGCGGGTTCTTCTTCATCGTGTTCGGCGTCATCGCGCTCATGGGCGCGACGATGGCGATCAACCCGGTGTGGAACTACGGACCGTTCGACCCCTCACCCGTCTCGGCGGGCGCCCAGCCCGACTGGTACATGCTGTTCCTCGAGGGTTCGCTGCGCCTCATGCCGGGACAGGCGGAGATCGTCATCGCCGGGTTCTCGATCCCGCTGAACGTCATCATCCCCGCGATGGTGATCCCCGGGATCCTGTTCACGCTGCTCGCGCTGTACCCGTTCATCGAGGCGTTCGCGACGGGCGACAAGCGGGAGCACCACGTGCTGGACCGCCCGCGCAACCGCCCGTTCCGGACGGCGTTCGGCGTCTCGCTGCTCACGGCGTTCTTCATCCTCGTGCTCGCCGGGTCCAACGACCTCATCGCGACGCACTTCCACCTGTCGATCAACGACATCACGTGGACGTTCCGGTTCCTGTTCTTCCTCGGTCCGTGGTTCGCGTTCTACATCACGAAGCGCATCTGCCTCGGGCTGCAGCGCAAGGACCGTGAGCTGGTGCTGCACGGGCACGAGACCGGGCGCATCGTCCGGTTCGCGAGCGGTGAGTACATCGAGGTGCACAAGCCGCTGGACGCCCACGAGCGGTGGCTGCGCGTGCAGCACGACGCCATCCGTCCGCTCGAGATCGAGCCGGCGGAGGACTCCCGTGGGGTGCGCCGCAAGGGGTACCGCACGGACCGCATCCGCCAGCGCCTCTCGGAGATGTTCTACGAGGACCGCATCGAGCCCGTGACGCCCGCCGAGCTGGCCGCGGCCCACTCGCACGGCGAGCACGACGTGCTCGAGCCGGCCGGTGAGCACGGTCAGCTGACCGGCGCCGTCGGTGGCGGCCAGCACTTCGTCGATCCGCAGGACGAGACAAGCCCGGAAGGGCGGAATCGCTGATCCTGAGCAAGAGTTGACCGTGGAGTCGGGCGGCTCGCCGTTGTCGGCGAGCCGCCCGCTTCGTCTATCCCCGCAGCCGTGGCACACGGTCGCGGCCCTAGCAGGAGAGGTACTCACGCATGGCTGACTACACGCTTCCGGACCTGCCCTACGACTACGCGGCTCTCGAGCCGCACATCTCCGGGCGGATCATGGAGCTGCACCATGACAAGCACCACGCTGCCTACGTGACGGGGGCGAACACCGCGCTCGAGAAGCTCGCGGCCGCACGCGAGGCCGACGACTTCGCCGCCGTGAACCTCCACGAGAAGAACCTCGCGTTCAACCTCGGTGGTCACGTCAACCACTCGGTCTTCTGGCAGAACCTCTCGCCCGAGGGCGGCGACCGCCCGACCGGTGAGCTGGCCGCCGCCATCGACGAGTTCTTCGGCTCGTTCGAGGGCTTCCAGAAGCACTTCGCCGCGAACGCGCTCGGCATCCAGGGGTCGGGCTGGTCGATCCTCGCGTGGGACTCGATCGGCTCGAAGCTGGTCGTCGTGCAGCTGTACGACCAGCAGAGCAACATCGCCCTCGGACTCGTCCCGGTCGTGGTCCTCGACATGTGGGAGCACGCGTTCTACCTGGACTACGTCAACGTCAAGGCGGACTACGTCAAGGCGTGGTGGAACATCGTCAGCTGGACGGACGCCGCCGCGCGCTTCGACCGGGCCCGCTCGCAGACCGCGGGGCTGATCGTCCCGTCGCTCTGAGTCGTCGTCACCGTCAGAGGGCCGTCCGCACGTCGGGCGGCCCTCTGACGCATCCGGACCGGGAGGCGCCGCCGTGCCGTCGAAGTACGCCCGCACCGAGCGTGAGCGCCGGTTCCTGTGCGCCGCTCCCCCGCCGCCCGGCGACGTCGTCCGTCGCCGGCTGATCGTCGACCGGTACCTCGACGGCACCCGGCTCCGGCTGCGTCGGGTCGAGGAGCTCGACGGTCCCGGCCCGGCGGTCCACAAGCTCACGCAGAAGCTGCCTGGCGACCCGTGGGGCGAGCTGACCACGATCTACGTGTCCGAGCACGAGTACACGCTGCTGTGTGCCCTGCCGGGCGCAGAGCTCGTGAAGGAGCGGTGGTCGGTGCCGCCCCTCGGCTACGACGTGTTCCGGGGTCACCTCGAGGGTCTCGTGCTGGCGGAGGTCGAGTTCGACGACGACCAGGCGGCTGCGGACTACCGGCCGCTCGGCGGCCTCCGTGAGGTCACCGCGGACTCCAGGTTCACGGGCGGCACGCTCGCGAGGACCGACCCGCCCGACACCCTCAGGGCCGCCCTGGAGACCCTGGAGGCGCGGACGCCACCGGACGCACCCGGGAACGGCTGAAGGGGCGTCGGACGCACGCAGCGTCCGACGCCCCTTCAGGACGACATGTCAGTGGGCGTGCTGGCCGCGGGAGAACTCGAACACCCAACCGACCAGGCCGATGACGGCGAGCGCGACACCGATGTACGACAGCCAGAACCCGACGGCGAGCCCGGCGAAGACGATCGCGGCGGCTGCGCCGATGACCAGCGGCCACCAGCTCCACGGGCTGTAGACGCCCTGGTCGCCGGCGCCCTGCTCGATCTCGCCGAGCTCGTCGTCCTCGGGACGCGGGTCGATGCGGCGGGACAGCAGCGCGAAGTACGCGCCGATCATCCCGACGAGGCCGCCGACGAGCGGGATGCCGATCATGCCGACCGGCTCACCGCCGCTCCACCAGGCGTAGATCAGGCCCACGGGGACGAAGAACAGCACCCCGTACAGGAAGAGCTTGGTCTCGAGCCTCACCGGTCGTTCTCCTCGTCAGGCAGGTCGGCGGGACGGTCCTCCACGATCGTCGCGGTGGACTGCTCGGGCTCGGCGGTGCCGTTCGCGACCCGGTCGACCGCGACGTCGGTCTCACCGCGCCGGTCGGCCTCCCAGTCGAGCACCCCGGCGTTCGGCTCGACGTGGTCCATCGCGGCGACCTCGGGGTGGTGCAGGTCGAACGCGGGCCGCTCGGAGCGGATGCGGGGCAGCGACGTGAAGTTGTGCCGCGGCGGCGGGCAGCTGGTGGCCCACTCGAGCGAGGCGCCGTAGCCCCACGGGTCGTCGACGGTCACGAGTGGGGCGTTGCGCCACGTCGTGTAGACGTTCCAGAGGAACGGCAGCGTGGACGACGCGAGGATGAACGCGCCGACGGTCGAGACCTGGTTCATCCAGGTGAAGCCGTCGTCGGGCGAGTAGTCCGCGTACCGGCGGGGCATGCCGGCGACGCCCAGCCAGTGCTGGATGAGGAACGTGGTGTGGAACCCGATGAACAGCAGCCAGAAGTGGATCTTGCCGAGCCGCTCGTCGAGCATGCGGCCCGTCATCTTCGGCCACCAGAAGTAGAAGCCCGCGAACATCGCGAACACGACCGTGCCGAACACGACGTAGTGGAAGTGCGCCACCACGAAGTACGAGTCGGACAGGTGGAAGTCGAGGGTCGGGCTGGACAGGATGATGCCCGTCAGGCCGCCGAAGAGGAACGTGACGAGGAACCCGATCGTCCAAAGCATCGGCGTGTCGAACGTGAGCTTGCCGCGCCACATCGTGCCGATCCAGTTGAAGAACTTCACACCGGTCGGCACGGCGATGAGCATCGTCATGAACGAGAAGAACGGCAGCAGCACCGAGCCGGTGACGTACATGTGGTGCGCCCACACGGTGACCGACAGGGCCGCGATCGCGATCGTCGCGTAGACGAGACCCTTGTAGCCGAAGATCGGCTTGCGGCTGAACACCGGCAGGATCTCGGTCACGATGCCGAAGAACGGCAGGGCGATGATGTAGACCTCGGGGTGCCCGAAGAACCAGAACAGGTGCTGCCAGAGGATGGCACCGCCGTTGTCCGGGTTGAACACCTGGGCGCCGAGCCGCCGGTCGGCACCGAGCGCGAACAGCGCGGCGGCGAGCGGCGGGAACGCCATGAGGACCAGCAGCGACGTCACCAGGGTGTTCCAGGTGAAGATCGGCATCCGGAACATCGTCATGCCGGGGGCGCGCATGGTGACGATCGTGGTGATGAAGTTGACGGCACCGAGGATGGTGCCGAAGCCGGCGAGCGCGAGCCCGAAGACCCACAGGTCACCGCCGAGCCCGGGCGAGTACACGGTGTCGGACAGCGGCGCGTAGGCGAACCAGCCGAACGACGCAGCACCCTGCGGCGTGAAGAAGCCGGCGCCGGCAATCGTGCCGCCGAAGAAGAACAGCCAGTACGCGAACATGTTCAGCCGCGGGAACGCGACGTCGGGCGCGCCGATCTGCAGCGGCATGATCACGTTCGCGAAGCCGGCGAACAGCGGCGTCGCGAACAGCAGCAGCATGATCGTGCCGTGCATCGTGAACGCCTGGTTGTACTGCTCACGGGACTGGAAGACGTCCATCCCGGGGGCGAACAGCTCGGCGCGGATCAGCAGCGCGAGGATGCCGCCGATCGCGAACCACACGAACGACGTGATCAGGTACAGGTACCCGATCGTCTTGTGGTCGGTCGAGGTGATCCACTTGATCACCGTGCGTCCCAGCGTCTGGCGCGAGGGCGCCAGGCCGGGGATCTGCTCCGCGACGGCAGCCATCAGTTGTCACCTTCCTGCGGGACGCTCTCCTGCAGGTCCTGGTGGCGGCTGTACTCGAGACCGAGCGCGCCCTCCTGACCCTTGTCCTTGAGCTCCTGGATGTGCTTGTCGTAGTCCTCGCGGCTCACGACGTTGACGTTGAACAGCATGGACGAGTGGTACTCGCCGCAGAGCTCGGCGCACTTGCCCTCGTAGAAGCCGATCTCCGTCGGCGTCACCTGGAAGGTGTTCGTCTTGCCCGGGATGATGTCCATCTTGTAGAGGAACGCGGGCACCCAGAACGAGTGGATGACGTCGCGCGAGTCCAGCGTGAACTCGACCCGCTCGTCGACGGGGAGCCACAGGGTCACCTGGTCGCGGAGCACGCCCGTGCCGGCGGACCCGACGTCCTGCGCGTGCTGGCCGGTCTCGTACGCGTCGTCGTCGAGGTAGTTGAAGTCCCAGCTCCACTGCTTGCCGATGACCTGGACGTGGTTCTGCGCCGGCGTCGACGTGTCCTGGATCGCCGTCGTGTCGCGGTTCGTGTAGTAGAAGAGCACCCCGACCATGATGATCGGCAGGATCACGTACATGACCTCGAGCGGCACGTGGTACCGCAGCTGCACGGGCAGCGTGCTGTCGTTCTTCCGCTTCCGGTAGACCGCGACGCACCACAGGATCAGGCCCCAGGTGATGAGGCCGACGATCAGGGCGGCGATCCACGACCCGCGCCACAGGCTGACGATGCGCGCGGTCTGGTCGGTGACCTCTTGTTCTGAGCTGCCGGGCAGCCAGCCACGCTCGACCTCGGCGGAGCATCCGCTGAGGGCGACCATGACGACGGCTGCGAGTCCGGCCCACTTCAGGGCCGGACGACGCGTCCGGCGGGGGGTGTCCGGGTGCACGGGGGACCTCTCACTCGCTGTCCCGTCAGCGTGCCCACCTGGTACTGGGGACACCACCCGGGACCTTCGTCCTCGACCTGTGCAGCCTAGCGTGCCGACCACAGGCTTTCGTGCCGACGACGCCGGTTGGCGACGCCGTGTCAGCACCGTCACACGTCGGGCACATCCCCGCGCACGTCGGGGCGACGGCCGTCGTGCACGCTCGACGACGGGCGTCGGCGGACTACCGTGCCGGGGTGACACCTCAGCACGACGACGGCACGGCGAGCGCCGATGTGACCGACGCCACGCTCTCGCGGACGTTCCTCGACGCGGGCGGCGGGGCTCCGCTGCTCCCGCAGGCGCGCGCGGCGTTCGTCGAGGCGCTCGACCAGGGCTGGGCCGACCCCCGTCGGCTGCACACCGAGGGGCGCCGCGCCCGCATGCTGCTCGACGGTGCCCGGGAGGCCGTCGCGTCCGTCGTCGGCGCGCGCACGCAGGACGTGGACCTCGCGCCGTCGCACACCACGGCGCTGCACTCGGCGGTGCTCGCGGTCGCCGCGGGCCGTCGTCGGGTCGGCACCCAGGTGGTGGTCGGCGCGGTCGAGCGCGCCGCGGTGCTCGCCGCCGCGGACCGTCTCGGCCCGGACGTCCGGGTGACCGTCCCGGTCGACCGGCTCGGTCGGGTCGACGTCGACGCCTTCACCGCCGCGGTCGCGCGCCCCGGCGTCGCCCTCGCGGCGATGCAGCACGCGAACGGTGAGGTCGGCACGCTCCAGCCGGTCGCCGAGGCCCACGAGGCGGCCCGTCGCGCGGGGGTGCCGCTGCTCGTCGACGCCGGCGCGAGCCTCGGCCACGTCGCCGTCGGGCCGGCGTGGGACCTGCTCGCCGCCGACGCCGGCGACTGGGGCGGCCCCGCCGGGATCGGCGTGCTCGTCACGCGGCCCGGGGTGCGCCGCTCCCCCGACCGGCCCGACGACGAGGACCGCTGGTTCCCGGGCGGGGTGAGCGTTCCGGCTGCGCTCGCCGCGGCCGTCGCCCTGCAGGTCGCGGAGCAGAGCAGGTCCGCGGACGACGTGGCACGACGGGCGCTCGTCGACCGGATCCGGCACCGGGTCGCGGCCGAGGTGCCCGACGTGGACGTCGTCGGCGACCCCGACGACCGGCTGCCCCACGTCCTGACGTTCTCGTGCCTCTACGTCGACGGGGAGACGCTCGTGGGCGGGCTCGACGCGCTCGGGTTCGCGGTCGGCTCGGGCTCCGCGTGCACGTCGAGCGCGCTCGAACCGAGCCACGTGCTCGCCGCCATGGGGGCGCTCACCCACGGGAACGTGCGGCTCGCGCTGCCGCGCGGCACGTCGGCGCAGGACGTCGACCGGTTCCTCGACGCGCTCCCCCCGGTGGTCGCCCGTGTGCGGGAGGCGTTCGGCGTGGCGGGCCTGTGAGCACGCCGGCCGACGACCAGGTGGCCGCGGGCCCGACGCCCCCGGAGGGCGTGACGGTCGTCGACGCCCGTGGGCTGCGCTGCCCCGCGCCGGTGATCCGGCTGGCGAGGGCCGCACGCGACGTGCCGGCGGGCACCGAGCTCGCCGTCCTGGCGACCGACCCTGCGGCGGTGCACGACGTGCCGGCGTGGGCGCGCATGCGCGGCCACGAGCTCGTGTCGTCGACCGAGCACAGCGGTGTCCACACGATCACCGTCCGCATCTGCTGACGCCCTGCTCGACGACGAAGGGCCCGGCACCGAGTGGTCGGTGCCGGGCCCTTCGAGGTCGGATCAGCTGAACGAGCCGCCGCACGCGCAGGCGCTGCCCGCGTTCGGGTTGTCGATCGTGAAGCCCTGCTTCTCGATGGTGTCGGCGAAGTCGATCGTCGCGCCCTCGAGGTACGGGACGCTCATGCGGTCCACGACGACCTCGACGCCGTCGTAGTCCTTGAGCGCGTCGCCGTCGAGCACGCGCTCGTCGAAGTACAGCTGGTAGATGAGGCCGGAGCAGCCGCCGGGCTGGACGGCGACGCGCAGACGCAGGTCGTCGCGGCCCTCCTGCTCGAGGAGGCTGCGCACCTTGGACGCGGCCACGTCCGTGAGCAGGACGCCGTGCGTCGCGGTCTCGGTGGTCTCGCTCATCGTCACTCCTGTTGGTCTCACGAGGGCTGCCCGCGGGTGTCGAGGCGGGCGCCGGGGCGCCATCCTCACGTCAACCCTGCGCAACAGCGGCGGGCGTGCAGATGTTCCCGCCAGGGTACGACGACCGGCGCCGGATGCCCGCATGCGGTTCAGCGGGACCAGGTGCGCGCCACCCGCAGCGCCCGGTCGTGCAGCGAGCGGACCGGGTCGCCGAGGGCGGCCTCGACGTCGGCGGGGTGCTCGGCGACCGCGTAGGCGGCGGTGATCCCGGCGGCGGACAGCTCGCGCCGGCCGACGAGCACCTCGCCGGCCAGGACCACGGTCGGCACCCCGTGCGCGAGCGCCCGGGCGGCCACCTCGGCGGCGACCTTGCCGTGCAGCGACTGCCAGTCGAACCGGCCCTCGCCTGTCACCACGACGTCCGCGCCGGCGATCCGGGCGTCCAGGCCCGTGCTGTCGGCGACGAGCGACGCGCCGGGCAGCAGCCGTGCGCCGAGCAGCGCGAGACCGAAGCCCAGGCCCCCTGCGGCGCCTGCCCCGGGCGCCGAGACGAGCCGCGCGGTCGCGGACGCGGGCCTCGCCCCGGAGAGGAGGTCGGGGCGGAGCACGTCCGCGAGGGCGGCCACCGCGGCGTGCGCGAAGTCGCCCAGCGCACGCTCGAGGTCCTGCGCCTGCTCGGGCGTCGCGCCCTTCTGCGGCGCGAACCCCGCGGACGCGCCCGTGAGGCCGAGGAGCGGGACGTCCACGTCGGTCGCGACGACGAGCTGGGTCCGCGACCACTCGCCGCGCAGCGCTGCGAGGCCGGCGAGGTCGCCCGCCGTGATGCCCGCCAGCGCTCCCCCGCCGCCGTCCAGCCGACCGGGGAGCCCCAGCGCGGCGAGCAGGCCCGCCCCGCCGTCGTTCGTCGCCGACCCGCCGAGCCCCACGACGACCCGACGGGCACCCGCGGCCCGGGCGGCGAGCAGGAGGTCGCCGACGCCGAGCGACGAGGTGCGCGTCGGGTCTCGGCGGTCGACGGGCACGAGCGGCAGGCCGACGGCGTGCGCCGACTCCACGTACACGGTCCGTCCGGCGGGGTCGTCCACGACGAGCATCACGGCCGGGGCGGGGTCGCCGAGCGGTCCGCGCACCGTCACCGGGACCAGGTCGCCGCCGAGCGTCGCGTGCAGCGTCTCGACGAAGCCCGGTCCGCCGTCGGCGAGCGGGCAGGTGCGCACGTCGTCGTGCGGTGCGGCCTCGCGCCACGCGGCCGCGACGACGTCGGCCGCCTGCGCGGCGGTGAGGGCCGAGCCGAAGCTGTCCGGGGCGATGAGCACGTGCACGCCGTGCATCGTGGCACGCTCCTCGGGACCACCCGCGCGGCGCGCACCTGGCGCCGCCGGAATCTCCGTCGATGCTGTGTGCGAGGATCGTCCCCGTGAGCCTGACGACTCCCACGACCCGCCCGTTCGCCGAGCCCGCGCCCTCCGCGCTGCTGCTCCTCGGCCGGGGCGTCGACCTGGCGTCGGAGCGCGGCGTCGAGTGCGTCGGCGACCTCCCGGCGGCCAGCGACCCCGACCTCGTCGAGCGCGCCCGGGCGGCGCGCGCGGCCCTGGGCGACCGGGCGTTCGTGCTCGGCCACCACTACCAGCGCGACGAGGTCATCCAGTTCGCCGACGTCACGGGCGACTCGTTCAAGCTCGCGCGCGAGGCGGCTGCCCGCCCGCAGGCCGAGTTCGTCATCTTCTGCGGCGTGCACTTCATGGCCGAGTCCGCCGACATCCTTACGTCGGACGACCAGCAGGTGATCCTCCCCGACCTCGCGGCGGGCTGCTCGATGGCGGACATGGCCGCGATCGACCAGGTCGAGGACGCCTGGGACGTGCTCGTCGACGCCGGCATCGCCGAGCAGACGGTGCCCGTCACCTACATGAACTCGACGGCGGCCATCAAGGCCTTCACGGGGCGGCACAGCGGCACGGTGTGCACGTCGTCGAACGCGCACGTGGCGCTGCGGTGGGCGTTCGACCAGGTCGGCGGTCTCGACGGCACGGGCAAGGTGCTGTTCATGCCCGACCAGCACCTGGGCCGCAACACCGCCGTGCGCCTGCTCGGCCTGCCGCTGGAGGCGTGCGTCGTGTTCGACCCGCGCAAGCCCGGCGGCGGCCTGACCGTCCAGCAGCTGCGCGACGCGCGGATGATCCTGTGGCGGGGGCACTGCTCGGTGCACGGCCGCTTCTCGCCGCGCAACGTGTCCGACATCCGGGCCGCGGTGCCCGACGTGACGGTGCTCGTCCACCCGGAGTGCCAGCACGAGGTCGTCGAGGCCGCGGACATGGTCGGGTCCACGGAGTACATCATCCAGGCGCTCGCCGCGGCCGAGCCGGGCACGTCGTGGGCGATCGGCACCGAGCTCAACCTGGTCCGGCGCCTCGCGAACGCCCACCCCGACAAGCAGATCCACTACCTCGACTCGACGGTGTGCTTCTGCTCGACGATGAACCGCATCGACCTGCCGCACCTCGTCTGGGCGATGGAGTCGCTCGTCGCCGGCCGGACCGTCAACCGCATCGTCGTCGACGCCGACGACGCCCACTGGGCGCGCGTCGCACTCGACCAGATGCTGGCGCTCCCGGGGTACTGAGTGAACACGGGCAGTCACCTCCGGGTCGGCCTGTTCGTCTTCGACGGTGCCGAGGAGCTCGACGTCGTCGGCCCGTACGACGTGCTGAGCTCGTGGGCGCAGCACTCGCCGCTGCACCCCGAGGTCGTCACGTTCTCGACCGACGGCGCCGGGGTCCGGTGCGCGAAGGGTCTGTGCCTCGTGCCGGACCGCAGCGCGGACGACGTCGGGCCGCTCCACGTGCTCGTGTACCCCGGCGGGCGCGGGACGCGTGCCCTGGCCGCGGACGCCGAGCACCTCGAGTGGGTGCGCGCCATGCGGGCGTCGACCCCGCTGATGACCTCGGTGTGCACCGGGGCGCTCGTGTACGCGGCGGCCGGGCTGCTGGCCGGCCGGCCCGCCACGACGCACTGGGCCGCGTTCGACGAGCTCGCGCAGCTCGACCCGAGCATCCTGGCGGACACCGAGGCCCGGTTCGTGGACGACGGCGACGTCGTCACGTCCGCCGGGGTGTCGGCGGGCATCGACATGGCACTGCACCTCGTGGCGCGGCTCGACTCCGTCGAGGCCGCCCGTGGTGTGCGCCGAGGCATCCAGTACGACCCCGCCCCGCCCGTCTGACCTGCGCCCCGTGGTTACTGGTCAGTAGCATCGACGGGTGATCCGCACCCTGCAGCTCGCCCTCGCCACCTCGCGCCCGCGCCCGGCCATCCCCGGGCAGGGGGTCCTCGACCCGTCGGTCACGCGGCTGCGCGTGCACCTCGGCGACCTCGACCTGTACCGGCACGTCAACAACGGCGTGTACCTGCAGATGATGGACGTCGGCCGCAGCAACCTGCTGGCCGACCTCGGGGCGTTCGGCCTGCTCGCCGAGCGCGGGTGGTACCCCGTCGTGGCCGCGTCGACGATCAAGTACCGGCGCTCGCTGACGTTCCGGCAGCGCTTCGAGCTGACGTCGCGCGTGCTCGGGTGGGACGCCCGCGTGGTCTACCTCGAGCAGACCTTCACGTGCAGGGGCGAGCACGTCGCGCGCGGGGTCGTCGCCGGGCGGTTCCTCGGGCGCGGCGGCGAGCGGGTCCCCGCGACCGACGCCGTGGCGCTGCTCACCACGGACGACGTCGCGAGCCCCGAGCTGCCGGACGACGTCCTGGCGTGGGCGCGGGCCGTGGACGTCGCCGCGCGCTGAGCCCGGCAGCGGTGCTGCGGTCAGCCCTGCGCGAGCCGCTCCAGCAGCAGCGCCTCCGCGAGCACGACCTTCTCCAGCTCCCCGAGGTGCACCGACTCGTTCGGCCCGTGCGCCCGGCTGTCCGGGTCCTGCACGCCGGTGACGAGGATCGCCGCGTCGGGGAACACCTCGAGCAGGTCGGCGATGAACGGGATCGAGCCGCCCACGCCGATGTCGACCGGGTCAGTGCCCCACGACCGCGCGAACGCCCAGCGCGCCGCCTGCATCGCCGCGGAGTCGAGCGGCGCCTGGAACGGCTTGCCCTGCTCGCCGTCCGTCACCGTCACGCGCGCACCGAACGGCGCGTGCCCGACGAGGTGGCGACGCACGGCGTCCATGGCGGCCGCCGGGTCCTGCCCGGGTGCGAGGCGGACCGACACCTTCGCGGACGCGCGCGGCGTCAGCGTGTTCGACGCGGTCGCCACCCGGGGGGCGTCGAACCCGATGACGGAGATGGCCGGCCTGGTCCAGAGTCGGGCGGTCAGCGGGCCCGTGCCGGCGAGGCGCACGCCGTCGAGCGCGCCCGAGTCGACCCGGAAGGCGGCCTCGTCGTAGTCGACCGACGGGTCGGGTGCGCGCACGAGACCCTCGACGGCCACGTCGCCCTGGTCGTCGTGCAGCGTGGCGAGGAGCCGCGCGAGCAGGGTCGGGGCGTCGAGCAGCGCGCCGCCGAACGTGCCCGAGTGGACCGCGTGGTCGAGCACCGCGACCTCGACCGTGCAGTCCACGAGGCCCCGCAGCGACGTGGTGAGGCCGGGGACGCCGACGGCCCAGTTCGCCGAGTCCGCGACCACGATGACGTCCGCGTCGAGCAGGTCACGGTGCGCGTGCAGGAACGCCGTGAACGTCGGCGATCCGATCTCCTCCTCGCCCTCCACGAACACCGTCACGCCGACCGCCAGCTCGTCGGCGAGCACCCGCAGCGCTCCGAGGTGGGCGACGACGCCGGCCTTGTCGTCGGCCGAGCCACGGCCGTAGAGGCGTCCGTCACGCTCGGTCGGCTCGAACGGGGGCGAGTCCCAGTCCGCGTCGTCGCCGGGCGGCTGGACGTCGTGGTGGGCGTAGAGCAGGACCGTCGGCGCGCCCTCGGGGGCGGGCCGGCGCGCGACGACCGCGGGAGCGCCCGGTCGGCCGTCCGCCGTGGACGCCGTGAGGATGCGGACGTCGTCGAGCCCGGCCCCGCGCAGCAGGTCCGCGACCGCGTCCGCGCTCGCGACGACGTGGGCCTGGTCGAACTCCGCGTTGGAGACCCCCGGGATGCGGACCAGGGCCTCCAGGTCCGACCTCAGCCCGGGGAAGGCGGCGGCGGTGCGGGTGCGGAGGGTCTCGACGCGGACGGCGTCGCGCCCTGCGTCGGCGTCGGCGCTGAGCTCGGCAGGAGTCGAAGAGGTCACGAGCGGCCACGCTACTCGACTACCCTGACAGGGTGTTCGGACGCAGCAACGACCCCCAGAGCGTGACGCCGGCGACGGTCCAGTCGACCCCGGCCCCCGACGGCAAGGGGCGCCCGACGCCCAAGCGCAAGGAGGCCGAGGCCGCCAACAAGCGACCGCTGGTCCCCACCGACCGCAAGGCGGCGGGCAAGACCGGCCGGGCGCAGGCCAAGGAGCAGCGGGACCGCGAGTACCGGGCGATGCAGACCGGCGACGAGCGGTTCATGCCGGCCAAGGACCGCGGGCCGCTGCGGCGCTTCGTCCGCGACTGGGTCGACGCCCGGTGGAACCTCGGCGAGCTCATCCTCCCGGCCGCCGCCGTGCTGCTCGTCGTGCAGCTCACGCTGAGCAAGGCCGCGCCGGTGCTCGCCGCCCTCGCGATCCTCGTCCTGTACGTCTTCGTGCTCGCCGCGATCATCGACAGCTGGATCATGTGGAGAGGCCTCAAGAAGGCGCTCGTCGCGAAGTTCGGGAAGGACGCGCCGCCCAAGGGCACCGTCTCGTACGCCGTGATCCGCACGTTCCAGATCCGGCCGTCGCGCATGCCCAAGCCTCAGGTGAAGCACGGGCAGCGCCCTTCCTGAGCCGACATAGGGTTGAGCCCATGGTTGCTTACCGAAACCTGGGCCGATCCGGCCTCAAGATCACCGAAATCACCTACGGGAACTGGCTGACGCACGGCTCGCAGGTCGAGAACGACACCGCGAAGGCCTGCGTCCGCGCGGCGCTCGACGCGGGCATCACGAGCTTCGACACGGCCGACGTCTACGCCAACACCAAGGCGGAGACCGTCCTCGGCGAGGCCCTGAAGGGCGAGCGGCGCCAGTCGCTCGAGATCTTCACGAAGGTCTTCTGGCCGACCGGCCCCGGCGGGGCCAACGACATGGGCCTGTCCCGCAAGCACATCATGGAGTCGATCGACGGCTCCCTGCAGCGACTGCAGACGGACTACGTCGACCTCTACCAGGCGCACCGCTGGGACAGCGGGACCCCCCTCGAGGAGACGATGCAGGCGTTCGCCGACATCGTGCACGCTGGCAAGGCGCACTACATCGGGGTCTCCGAGTGGACGGCCGAGCAGATCCGCGAGGGTCACAAGCTCGCGCAGGAGCTGCGGATCCCGTTCGTGTCGAACCAGCCCCAGTACTCGGCGCTGTGGCGCGTCATCGAGTCCGAGGTCGTCCCGACGTCGGAGGAGCTGGGTCTGTCGCAGATCGTCTGGTCGCCCGTCGCCCAGGGTGTGCTCACCGGCAAGTACCTGCCCGGTCAGCCCGCACCCGCCGGCTCGCGCGGCACGGACGAGAAGGGCGGCGCCCGGATGATCGGCCGCTTCCTCGAGCAGGAGGAGACGCTGGAGCGGGTGCAGCGGCTGCGGCCCGTCGCCGACGAGCTGGGTCTGACGATGGCGCAGCTCGCCATCGCCTGGGTGCTGCAGAACCAGAATGTCGCCGCGGCGATCATCGGGGCCTCGCGTCCCGAGCAGGTCGCCGAGAACGTCAAGGCGTCGGGGGTCACGATCCCCGCCGAGCTGATGGCGACGATCGACGAGGCCCTCGGCGACTCCGTCGTGACCGACCCGGCCGAGACGGCGAAGAACTCGCCCTCGCGCTGACCTGACGACGAGGGGCCCCGGACGTCGAGTCCGGGGCCCTTCGTCGTGCGTCAGCAGGTGGCCGGCTCAGGCTCTGGCGCGGCCGGCACGACCACGACGTCGTCGACCGGGAGCGGCACCGTCAGGCGCTGCAGGAAGACGTGCACCAGCGGGCCGACCGCGACCGCATAGGCGACGGTGGCGAGGCCGACCGTGCCGCCGAGCACCCAGCCCGCGGCCACGACGACCACCTCGATGCTGGTCCGGACGAGACGCACGGAGCGTCCGGTCCGGGCGACGAGGCCGGTCATGAGCCCGTCGCGGGGCCCTGGGCCGAGCCGGGCACCGACGTACAGGCCGGTGGCGAGCGCGTTGAGCAGGATCCCGGTGACGGCCAACGCGATCCGCGCTCCGACCGGCAGCGGGTCGGGGAGCCGGTCCAGACCCGCGAGGAACGGGTCGACGAGCAGGCCGATCACGAGGACGTTCGCGACGGTCCCGATCCCGGGCCGCTGCCGCAGCGGGATCCAGCAGGCGAGCACCACGACGCTCGTGGCGAGCGTGATCGTCCCGAACGACAGCCCGGTGCGCTCCGAGATCCCCTGCGTGAGCACGTCCCACGGCATGTTGCCGAGGCCGGCGTGCACGAGGAGCGCCATCGACGCGGCGTACAGGACCAGGCCGCCGAGGAGCTGCGTCGCCCGGCGGACCGGCCGCGTCACGCGTGCACCTGCGTGCTGCGCTCGATCTCCACCGCGGTGCCCTCTGCCCAGTCCTGCCGTGCGACCGGCGGCGGGCGGTGCCCCAGCCCGTCGCGGACCACGGTCCGCGCCACCGCCACGACCAGTCCCACCAACGCCACTGTTCCGAGAACGGCCATGATGGCCGCCACCGTCGTCTCCATGTCGACGATTCTGCGCCCCGTTGGCCTCTTGTTGCATAGCCATTTCTGTCATAGTGGCTTCATGACGGTCACCGACCTCCCCACCGACCGCCGCATGGCGGGCTCTCGCCTCGCCGTCGTCCTCGGCGCCTGGCAGCGGTCCGGCCCCGCGTACACGGCGCTCGCCGACGCCCTGCGGGCGGCCGTCCTGTCGGGCGCCGTGCCGCTCAGCACCCGGCTGCCGAGCGAGCGGGAGCTCGCCGAGTCGCTGGGCGTCTCGCGCACCACCACCACCGCCACGTACGACCTGCTGCGCGACGAGGGGTACCTCGTCAGCCGCCGCGGCTCGGGCACCGTGACGACGCTGCCCGCGGGCCCAGGGGCGCGGGCAGAGGGCCGGACGTGGACCGAGACCGACGGGGACGACGTCGTCGACCTCTCGATCGCCGCACCGTCCGCACCCTCGGCCCTGCACGGCGCCTACCTCGCGGCGCTCGACGCGCTCCCCCGGTACCTGACCGGCACGGGGTACGCGCCGCTCGGCCTGCCCGTCCTGCGCGCCGCGATCGCGGACTGGTACACCGGCCGTGGCACCCTGACCACGCCCGACCAGGTCCTCGTCACCACCGGGGCCCAGCAGGCCATCCACCTGCTCGTCGCGGCGCACGCCTCGCCGGGTGACCGCGTGGTCGTCGAGCACCCCACGTACCCGCACGCGATCGACGTCGCCCGACGGGCCGGCGCCCGTCCGGTGCCGGTACCGAGCGGCGCCGAGGGCCTCGACGTGGACCTGCTCGAGTCGACCGTCCGGCAGGTCGCGCCGCGCCTCGTCTACCTCATCCCGGACCACCGGAACCCGACGGGCACGAGCCTCGACCTCGAGCAGCGGGAGCGGGTGCGCGCCATCGCCCGGCGGAACCGCACCGTCGTCGTCGGCGACGAGGTGCTCACGGAGCTCACGATCGACGGCGCCGCCCCCGCGCCGTTCACCGGCGACGGCGGTGCGTCCGGTCTCGTCGTGTCGATCGGCTCGGCCTCGAAGGCGTTCTGGGGCGGCCTGCGGGTGGGCTGGGTCCGCGCCCACCCCGATCTCGTGGCTCGGCTGGCCGCCGTCCGCGGCAACGTCGACATCGGGACCGCGCTGCTCGAGCAGCTCGTCGCGACGGAGCTCCTGGCCCGCGCCGACGACCTGCTGCCGCGCCGGCGCGAGGTGCTCCGCGAGCGACGCGACCTGCTCGTCGGCCTGCTCGGTCAGCGGCTGCCGTCGTGGCGGGTCCCCGTGCCCGCGGGCGGGCTGTCCCTGTGGGCCGACCTCGGAGCACCCGTCTCGAGCGCGCTCGCCGCCGTGTCGCTGCGGCACGGGGTGCGCCTCGTTCCAGGACCGGCGTTCGGCGTCGACGGCAGCTTCGAGCGGCACCTGCGGCTGCCCTTCAGCGAGACGCCCGAGGCCCTCACCCGCGCGGTCGGCGGGCTCGCCGACGCGTGGGCCAGCCTGGGCGCGGTGACGACCGCCGGAGACCGCACCGTCCGCGCGGTCGTCTGAGGCAGCTCGGCACCGGTCCTGGCCCCGAGGCCCGGCGGCCGGGTGCTGGGTCCGGGGTCAGCGCAGCACGAGCGCCGTGGTGGCCTGCTCCCCGTCGTGCACGAGAGCGACGGAGTGGACGCCCTGCTCGGCGAGCGAGCGCCAGTGCTCCCCCAGCCACTGCTCGGCGTCGAACTGCGTCGTGAACACCGGGCTCACGGGGCGCTCGAGCGCGCCGCCCGACGCGTCGTCGAACCGCCACTCCCACTGCGGCCGCACGACCATCAGACGGCCGCCGAGCTGCGGGCCGCGCCGCGACGGGCCGCGTCCGACGCGAGGGCACGGGTGATCCGCGACGCCCAGGCCGGACCGCGGTACACGAAGCCGGTGTACCCCTGCACGAGGGTGGCGCCGACGGCCAGGTACTCCCGGGCGTCGGCCGGAGTGGAGACACCGCCGACGCCGATGATCACGGCGTCGGGTCCCAGCCGGCTGCGCAGCCGCGCCACCACGTCCAGCCCTCGCGCGAGGACCGGCGGCCCGGACAGTCCACCCGGGCCGAGGTCGTGCCCGATCGTGGTGTTCACGGCGACGACGCCGTCGAGGCCGAGCTCGGCGGCGAGCTCCGCGACCGCGTCGACGTCCTCGTCGGACAGGTCGGGGGCGATCTTGACCAGCAGCGGCACCGGCGGCCGGGCGGCCGCGGCCGTGGCCTCGTCGGCCGCGACGCGAGTCGCCTCGAGGATCGGCCGCAGGGCGACGACGGACTGCAGGTCGCGCAGGCCGGGGGTGTTGGGCGAGGAGACGTTGACGACGAGGTAGTCCGCGTACGGGGCCAGCCGGCCCGCACTCGTCGCGTAGTCGCCGGGCGCCTGCTCGGCCGGCGTCACCTTCGTCTTGCCGATGTTGACGCCGACCACGAGCCGCCGCCCCGCGGGGGTCGCGCGCAGCCGCCGCAGCCGGTCCGCGACCGCGGCCGAGCCCTCGTTGTTGAAGCCCATGCGGTTGCGCAGCGCCTGCAGCTCGAGCACGCGCCAGAGGCGCGGCGGCTCGTTGCCGGGCTGCGGCTGGGCGGTCACGGTACCGATCTCGACGAACCCGAAGCCGAGCATCGCCAGACCCGCCACACCGGTCGCGTTCTTGTCGAACCCGGCCGCGACCCCGAACGGTGCCGGGAACCGTCGGCCCCACACCTCGACGGCCCCGCCGGCGGGCGGTGCGAAGAACCGACGCACCGCGTCACGCAGCAGCGGGACCCGGGCCACGCCACGGATCAGGGAGAAGGCGACCTCATGGGCCCTCTCGGGGTCCATGCGCCGGAACACCAGGTCGAACAGCAGGCGGTACACGCCTTCACCCTAGGTGCTGGGAGGCCGCCGGCGCCTCGTCGTCCGGGCGCGCGCGGCCCGACGACCACAGCCACCACAGGCCGAGGAACGGCAGCACGAGCGGGACGTACCCGTAGCCCTGCCCGAACCCGGACCACACCGTCTGGTCGGGGAAGTCGCCGAGGTCCACGACCGAGAGCGTGCCGACGACGAGCACGCCGACCGCCTCGATGCCGACGGTCACCCACGCCAGGCGGCGACGGTCCGTGGCGAGGGCGAACGTCGCGACCAGGTAGACGACACCGGCCGCCAGCGACAGGAGGTAGGCGACCGGAGCCTCGTCGAGCTTGGTCGACACCTGGTACACGCCGCGGGCCGTCGCGGCGAGCGCGAGGATCCCGTAGACGGCGACGAGCACCCGCCCGGGCCCGGTGCCCGTCGCACGATGTCCCGACGGGTGCGTCGAAGGCTGGTCGGTCACACGGTCCCCCAGATCTGGAGCAGTCGGTACTCGAGGAAGGCCACGGTGAGGGCGGCGACCAGGAGGACGACCGAGCTCCACCGGGTGCGCTCGGCGAACGCCCAGGCGGCCGCGAACGGCAGCACGACCGCCTGCGTGACGACGTACCCCCAGAACAGGCCGCCGCTGAGACCCTCGGGCGGGTCGGTCGCCGCGAGCACGGCGGCCACGACGGCCTGCACGACGAGCACCGTCTCGACGACGGCGCCGCCCCACAGCTGACGCAGCACCACCGCCCGGTCACGGACGACGAACCAGGCCGCCCACCCGGCGAGCGCCACGCAGAGCAGCGCGACGAGCAGCGCGAGGGGGACGATCACGGTCCCCCACCGTACCGGCGCCGCACGGGTGCACCCGCACGGACGACATACGATCGATCCGTGACCGTGACGCTGACCTCACAGGACCCTGCCCGCCTCGCCGTCGACGCCGTGGTGGTCGCCGTCGCCCAGAAGGACGGCGGTCCGCGCGTCCTCGGCGGCGCGTGGCTGCCCAAGGACCTGCGCACCGCGCTGGAGCGTGACGGTGCCGCGCTCGGCGTCACCGGCGCGGCCGACGAGGTCCGCCGGGTTCCGGGCACCGGCCTGCACGCCCCGGTCCTCGTCCTGACGGGCGTCGGCGCCGCCGACGCCGTCGGCCCCGAGACCCTCCGCCGCGCCGCCGGCGCCGCGACCCGCGAGCTCGCGGGGACCGCGACGGTGGCCCTCGCGCTGCCCGCGGACGACCAGGAGTCCCTCGCCGCCGTCGTCGAGGGCGCGCTGCTCGGTGCGTACGCGTACAACCGGTACCGCACGGACGACGCCGCGAAGGCGTCGGTGCGGGACCTCGAGGTCGTGACGTCCCTCGGCCGCACGCGTGCGGCGAAGGACGCCGTGCAGCGTGCCGAGGTGGTGGCCGCCGCCGTCCACGCGACGCGCGACCTCGTCAACGCCGCCCCGAACGACCTGTTCCCCGCCGCGTTCGCCGACGCCGCCAAGGCGGCCGTGAAGGACGCCGGCGCCAAGGGTGTGAAGGTCACCGTCCTCGACGAGAAGGCGCTCGTGGCCGGCGGCTACGGCGGCCTGGTCGGCGTCGGCCAGGGGTCGGTGCGCGGCCCTCGCCTCGTCAAGGTGGCCTACTCGCCGTCCCGCCCGAAGGCGAAGGTCGCGCTCGTCGGCAAGGGGATCACGTTCGACAGCGGTGGCATCTCGATCAAGCCGGCCGCCGGCATGGAGGCCATGAAGTCCGACATGGCGGGTGCCGCGGCCGTGCTGCACACCGTCGTCGCAGCCGCGCAGCTCGAGCTCCCCGTCGCCGTGACGGGCTGGCTCTGCCTCGCCGAGAACATGCCGTCGGGGACCGCGCAGCGGCCGTCGGACGTGCTGACGATCCGCGGCGGGAAGACGGTCGAGGTCCTCAACACCGACGCCGAGGGCCGGCTCGTCATGGCCGACGGGCTCGTCGCCGCCGTCGAGGAGGGGCCCGACGTCGTCATCGACATCGCGACGCTCACGGGCGCCCAGCTGGTCGCCCTCGGCCACCGCGTGTCGGCCGTGATGGGCTCGGACGACGTGCGTGCCGAGGTCGTGGCCGCCGCCGACGCGACCGGTGAGCAGTTCTGGCCGATGCCGCTGCCCGCGGAGCTGCGGGCGTCGCTCAAGTCCAAGGTCGCCGACATCGCCAACATCGGCGACCGTTTCGGCGGCATGCTCACGGCCGGCGTGTTCCTCCAGGAGTTCGTCGGCCAGACGCCGTGGGCGCACCTCGACGTCGCGGGTCCCGCCTACAACGAGAAGAGCGCGCACGGCTACACGCCCGTCGGCGGCACCGGGGTCGGCGTGCGGACGCTCCTGCGGCTGATCGAGGACCGCGCCGGGGCCTGACGCCGTCGGTCGCCGTCCCGATCCCCGCCGTCGCGGGGTCGGGACGGCGCGGCTCAGATGACGCCGCGCTTGCGCAGGATCTTCTGGCGCGAGTTGTAGTCGCGCATCCGCTGCGGGTAGCCGACTCGCTGGACGTCGTACACCGGGATGCTCAGCTCACGGGCGAGCTGCACGGCCGCCTTCTCGTCGGGCACGCGACGACGCGTCCACTCCCCGTCCGTGGCCACGAGCATCATCGTCATCGGGGCCGCGGTGGTGCGCGGCTCGACGTACGCCTCGACCCCGACTCGCGTCCGGACGAAGTCCGTGAGGTGCGCGACCGTCGCATCCTTGGCCGCGCGGTCGTCGGGCACGTCGGCGGGGCTCGGACGGAGTCGGCGGGAGAACAGGCCCATGGCGGTCGAGGGTAGCGGCCGGACCTGTCGGGGCCACCAGGTGCGGCCCCGATCTCGCTCTCGGCGAGCGGCGGAACAGCAGTCATGGGACGACTGTTCCGAGAGTCACACGGATCTGCAGGTCGCCGCGGTCGTTCCGGCCCGGTCGGGATGACAAGATGGTCGGCGAGCTCGAGACCACACGCCTGCGTATGAGGAGTTGCACGTGGCCGACACCGGCACCGCTTTCGACATCGTCGTCCTGGGCGCAGGGAGTGGTGGCTATGCCGCCGCGCTCCGTGCCGCACAGCTCGGCAAGACCGTGGCACTCGTCGAGGCCGACAAGGTCGGCGGCACCTGCCTGCACAACGGGTGCATCCCCACCAAGGCGCTGCTGCACGCCGCCGAGCTGGCGGACAACGCCCGCGACGGTGCGCACTTCGGCGTGCACACCACGCTGGACCGCATCGACATGGGTGGTGTGAACCAGTACAAGGACAACGTGATCGGCGGCCTCTACAAGGGCCTGCAGGGACTCATCAAGTCCCGCAAGATCACCGTGATCGAGGGCTACGGCCGGCTCGTCGCGCAGAACACCGTCGAGGTCGACGGCACCCGCTACACCGGTGAGCACATCGTCCTCGCCACGGGCTCGTACGCCCGCTCGCTGCCCGGTCTCGAGATCGGCGGCCGGGTCATCACGTCCGACCAGGCGCTGCAGCTCGACTGGGTCCCGAAGTCCGCGATCATCCTCGGCGGCGGCGTCATCGGCTCCGAGTTCGCGAGCGTGTGGAAGTCGTTCGGTGCGGACGTCACGATCATCGAGGCGCTCCCCCACCTCGTCCCCAACGAGGACGTCGCGCTGTCCAAGGCCTTCGAGCGGCAGTTCCGCAAGCGCGGCATCGCGTTCAACCTGGGTGTCCGCTTCCAGGGCGTCACGCAGGACGACAACGGCGTGCACGTCTCGCTCGAGGACGGCAAGACGTTCGACGCCGACCTCCTGCTCGTCGCCGTCGGCCGCGGGCCGCGCACGGGCGGCCTCGGCTACGAGGAGCAGGGCGTCACCCTCGACCGCGGCTTCGTCATCACCGACGAGCGCCTGCACACCGGCGTCGGCAACGTCTACGCCGTCGGCGACATCGTCCCGGGCCTGCAGCTCGCGCACCGCGGCTTCGCCCAGGGCATCTTCGTCGCCGAGGAGATCGCCGGGCTCAACCCGCCCGCGATCGTCGAGTCCGGCATCCCGCGCGTCACGTACTCGCACCCCGAGGTCGCCTCGGTCGGCCTCACGGAGGCCGCCGCCAAGGAGGTCCACGGCGAGGACGCCGTCGAGGTCCTCGAGTACAACCTCGCTGGCAACGGCAAGAGCAAGATCCTCGACACGCAGGGCTTCATCAAGCTCGTGCGCCAGAAGGACGGCCCCATCGTCGGCGTGCACATGATCGGCGACCGCGTCGGCGAGCTCATCGGCGAGGGCCAGCTCATCGTGAACTGGGAGGCCTACCCCGAGGACGTGGCCGCCCTGGTCCACGCCCACCCGACGCAGAACGAGGCGCTCGGCGAGGCCCACCTGGCTCTCGCCGGCAAGCCGCTGCACGCCCACAACTGACCACACGATCGAAGGAGACACGCGGTCATGTCCGACAACGTGCAGCTGCCCGCTCTCGGTGAGTCCGTCACCGAGGGCACCGTCACCCGCTGGCTGAAGAACGTGGGCGACCGCGTCGAGGTCGACGAGCCCCTGCTCGAGATCTCGACCGACAAGGTCGACACCGAGATCCCCTCGCCGTTCGCCGGCGTGCTCGAGCAGATCCTCGTCCAGGAGGACGAGACCGTCGAGGTCGGCGCGACGCTCGCCGTCATCGGCTCCGGCGAGGGTGGCGGCGACGCCCCCGCGCAGGAGGAGGCCGCGCCCGCCGAGGAGCAGGCACCTGCCGCCGAGGAGCAGCAGGCGCCCGCCGAGGAGCCCGCCACCGAGGACGCGCCCGCCGCGCAGCCGGCCGAGGAGCACGAGGCCCCGGCTGCGCAGCAGCCCCCCGGTGGCGCGGGCGAGGGCGAGCAGGTCACGCTCCCCGCGCTCGGAGAGTCCGTCACCGAGGGCACCGTCACGCGCTGGCTCAAGGCCGTCGGCGACTCGGTCGAGGTCGACGAGCCCCTGCTCGAGATCTCCACCGACAAGGTCGACACCGAGATCCCGTCGCCCGTCGCCGGCACCGTGCAGCAGATCCTCGTCCAGGAGGACGAGACCGTCGAGGTCGGCGCCGTCCTGGCGATCATCGGCTCGGGTGCCGCGGCAGCCGCACCCGCCGCCGCACCCGCAGCCGCGCCGGCCGAGCCCGCTCCGGCGCAGCAGGAGAAGGCGCCGGAGCCGAAGCCGGCGCCCGAGCCCGCCGCAGAGAAGGAGCCGGCCGCACCCGCTCCGGTCGCCGCCGCGCCCGTGCCGGCACCGGTCCCGGCCACCGCGTCGGCCCCTGCACCGGCCCCGTCGGCCTCGGGCAGCTACCTGACCCCGCTCGTGCGCAAGCTCGCGGCGGACAAGGGCGTCGACGTCGCCACGCTCACGGGCACGGGCGTCGGCGGACGCATCCGCAAGGAGGACGTCCTCGAGGCGGCCGCCAAGGCGGAGGCAGCCAAGGCCGCGGCAGCGGCGCCGGCAGCGCCGGCCCCCGCGGCTCCCGCGGCGAAGGCCCCGTCCGTCCCGTCGGTGTCGCCGCTGCGGGGCACCACGGAGAAGGCCAGCCGGCTGCGTCAGATCATCGCCGAGCGCATGGTCGAGGCCCTGCACAGCCAGGCCCAGCTCACGACGGTCGTCGAGGTCGACGTCACGCGGGTCGCTCGTCTGCGGGCGCGCGCCAAGGAGGACTTCAAGGCGCGCGAGGGCGTCAACCTCACGTTCCTGCCGTTCTTCGTGCTGGCCGCGGTCGAGGCCCTCAAGGCCTACCCGAAGGTCAACGGGGTGCTCGAGGGCAACACGATCACGTACCACGCCCAGGAGAACGTCGGCATCGCGGTCGACACCGAGCGCGGCCTCGTCGTGCCGGTGATCCGTGACGCCGGGGACCTCAACCTGGCCGGGCTGTCCCGCAAGATCGTCGACCTCGCCGGGCGCACGCGCGGCAACAAGGTCGGCCCGGACGAGCTCAGCGGTGCGACGTTCACCGTGACGAACACGGGCTCGGGCGGCGCGATCATCGACACGCCGATCGTGCCCGGCGGCACGTCGGCGATCCTCGGCACGGGCGCGATCGTCAAGCGTCCCGTCGTCATCCAGGACGCGGACGGCGCCGAGGTGATCGCGATCCGCTCGATGTGCTACCTGTCGCTGTCGTACGACCACCGCCTGGTCGACGGCGCCGACGCGTCGCGGTACCTGTCCGCGGTCAAGGCCCGGATCGAGGAGGGCGCGTTCGAGTCCGAGGTCGGGCTCTGACGCAGCGGCCCTGACCGGCCGGCACTGACCGGCACTGTCTGACCGGCACTGTCTGACCGGCACTGTCTGACCGACGGCCCGGGTCCCCCCAAGGGGTCCCGGGCCGTCGCGCACCCTAGGGTGACGGGATGCACGTGGTGGTCGCCGGCTCGCAGGGCTTCATCGGCAGCGCACTCGTCCCGTACCTGCGCTCGGAGGGCCACGAGGTCCGGGTACTGGTCCGCCGCGCCCCGCGCTCGCCCGACGAGGTCGGGTGGGACCCCGACGCCCACCGCCTAGACCCCGAGGCGCTGCGGTCGGCCGACGCAGTCGTCAACCTCGCGGGCGTCAACGCAGGGAGCCGCCCGCTGACCGCGGCCCGCAAGCGTGAGGTCCTCTCGTCGAGGCTGCGCACCACCGACCTGCTCGCCACGACCCTCGCCGGACTGGACGACCGGCCCCGCGCGCTCCTGCAGGCCTCCGGGATCGGGGCGTACGGCGACCGAGGGGACGTCGAGCTCGACGAGGGCGAGCCGCTCGGCACCACGTTCTTCGCCGACGTGGTCCGCCAGTGGGAGGCCGCGACGGCACCAGCGGAGGATGGCGGGGTCCGGGTGGTCCACCTGCGCACGGGAGTCGTGCTCGGCCCGCACGGTGGGGCCCTCGGGCGGCTGCTGCCGCTCCTGCGGCTCGGCCTGGGCGGGCGGCTCGGGTCGGGGCGCCAGTTCTGGCCGTGGATCACGCTGACGGACGAGGTCCGCGCCATCGGGCACCTGCTCCAGGTGCCGGTGCACGGCCCCGTGAACCTCGTCGCTCACGCCGACCGGAACGCCGACGTGATCGCTGCCCTGGCGCACGCCATGCACCGGCCCGCCGTCGTCGCCGTCCCGGCGTTCGCACTCCGGACGCTGCTCGGCGACTTCTCCTCCGAGGTTCTGGGTTCCATCCGGGCGGTGCCGGCCGCGCTCGACGCGAGCGGCTTCCGGCCCGCCCACCCCGACCTCGCCTCGGCGAGCGAGTGGCTCGTCACCGCGGGGTGACCCGCCTCGTCGCCGTCACCGTCATCCCGGGGCGGTGACGTCCCAGACCCGCCAGCCGTCGTCGGTCCAGCGCAGCCCGAGCACCACGGTCCGCTCCGGCGCGGCGGCCACCGGGGTGCGGGTCTGGCCGTCGGCGGACACCCGCGCGTGCGCCGAGACGGAGCTCGTGACGACGACCTGGGCGTCCAGGCCGCTCGAGGGTGCCGGGACGTCGAGCAGCCGCGCGTCCGCGACTTCGACGGTCAGCCCGTCGGCCCGGCTCCCGGCGAGACCGGCGACGAGGTCGCTGTCGGCCGCGAAGGCCGGGCCGTCGTGGACCTCGACGCGCACCAGGTCGGCGGGGTTCGCCGAGGCCACGACGGCGGCGCGGCGGCCGCTCAGCTCGATCGCGGCAGCCACCGGGTCCGAGCGGTCACGGACAGGGTCCTCCGGGGTCGTCGTGCCGGCGGGCGTCGCGGTCTGCTCGGGACGCGCCACTGTCTGCAGGACGAGCACAGCCCCGCCCGCGAGCAGGGAGAGCACCAGGACGCCGAGGACACCCGCACGGGCGCCACGGCGCCGCTGCCGCACCCGGCGGCGCGCCGTCCCGCCGGTGCTGTCCCGGTGGGCGGCCCGGACGAGGTCCACGGCCGCCGCAGTCCCCGCGTCGGGCAGCCGCACCGCCTCGGGCTCGGCGGCGCGGAAGCACGCGTCGACGACCTGGGTCGCGAGGAGCTCGGGCGTGTGGATCAGGTCCTCGAACGCGTCGCGGAGCGTCGGCGCGCGACCCGCCGACGAGACGAGGTGCGCGTCCGGGCCGGCCATCTGGTCGAGCACGGTCGCCAGCAGACGGAAGACGTCGCCGTCGGCGGTGCCGGTGCCGAGGACGGCCACGCGCAGGTCCGTCAGCACCGGACGCCCGTCGGGCCGCACGACGACCGCCGAGGCGTCGAGCGCTCCGTGCGTGGCGCCCGCGTCGTGCAGGGCGGCGAGCGCACCCGCGACCGGGATGGTCACGGTGACGGCCTCCCCGTCGCACAGCGGGGCCCGCGCCGCGCGGAGCTCGTGGAGCGTGAGACCCGCGACATGCTCCACGACGATCCCGAGACGCCCGGGCGACAGCTCGACGGCGTCGAGGAGGCGGCTCAGGTGGTCGTGGCGCAGCGCACGGAGCCGGGCGATGCGGGCGCGCACGACGTCGTCCGTCGCGGCGGCGACGACGTGCAGCTCGACGGGCCGGTCGGTGCCGTCCACGGGCACGGCGACGAAGCCGGTGCCGTCACGTCCCGCGGGCCCCACCACCCGGTACCCGGCCTTGCCGAGCACGGTCGCGACGTCGTCGGGCACGAGGAAGCGGTCCATGCGGGCCATCGAACCCGCTCCGCCGCCCGGACGACGGCCGTCGTCCACAGGGTCAGAGCCGGACGACCCTGCCCTCGGCGGCCGAGGTGCGCGCGGCGTCGAGGACCCGCGCGGTCCGCAGGGCGTCGACGGGGTCGACCGGCGGCCGTCCGCCGTCGACGACCCACCGCACGACCGCCGGGTACACGTCGTGGTGGCCGCCCGTCGGCATGGGCACGGCCTCGCGCTCGGCACCACGCACGAGCCATCCCTCGTGGACGGGCTCGCCCGGTCGGCGACCCTCCTCGTACGCGTCGTCGAGCGCGGCAAACGGCGTCGGCTCGCCCTCGAAGCTCGTCACCAGGTACGCCGCCCGCTCGCCCAGCACACGCGTGCGCGGCCCCGGGGCGCCCGTGAGCGCGCCGGCCTGGAGGTGGCTGATGACGCCCGGGGCATCGCCGTGCGACGCGTGTACGAGCGCGAGGAACACGTCGTCGACCGCCGGGGTGGTCCGGGCCGCGAGCTCGGCGTAGACCTGCTGCACGGGCCCGAAGAGCTGCACGGCGGAGTCGACGAGGTGGGCGCCGAGGTCGAGCAGCAGGCCGCCGGCCTCGGGGTCGTTCTCCTTCCAGCGGTCCTGCGGCTGTGGGCGGAACCGTTCCCAGCGGCGCTCGAACCGGTGCACGCGGCCCAGGGTCCCGGCCTCGATCAGCCCGACGAGCGCGAGCTGCTCCGGGTCCCACCGGCGGTTCTGGAACACGGTGAGCCGGCCGCCGGCACGGACCGACGCGTCCACGAGCCGCGACGCCTCCGCCGACGACGGCGCGAGCGGCTTGTCGACGATCACGTGGACCCCGGCCTCGAGCGCGGCCAGCACGTGCGCGACGTGCTCGCCGGTCGGGCTGGCGATCACCACGAGGTCGAGCGCCCCGGCGTGCTCGAGCAGCGCGGGCACGTCGGGCACCACCGTCGCCCCCGGCCAGTCCGCCTCGACCTGCGCCGCCCGGCTGCGGGTGACGACGTGCGTCACCCGCTGCCCCGCCTCCCGCAGCAGCCGGGCGTGGATCCCGCGCCCTGCTCCCCCGTACCCGATCAGCCCGACGCGCAGCGACTCCATGCGCTCACTCTAGGGAGGCGGTCGCCGTCGGCGCGTCGCGTCGTCCGAGCCTGCTCGGCCACCACGTGCGGCGGTCGAGCTCGTGCACGACGGCCGGCACCAGCAGCGAGCGGACGACGAGCGTGTCGAGCAGCACGCCGAACGCGACGATGAACGCGATCTGCGCGAGGAACAGCAGCGGGATGACGCCGAGCGCGGCGAACGTGGTCGCCAGGACCACGCCGGCGGACGTGATGACGCCACCGGTCACGGCGAGCCCGCGCACCACCCCCGCGCGTGTGCCCAGCCGGATCGACTCCTCGCGGACCCGGGTCATGAGGAAGATCGAGTAGTCCACGCCGAGGGCGACGAGGAACACGAACGCGTAGAGCGGCACGACGGGGTCGGCACCGGGGAAGCCGAGGACGTGCTCGAACACGAGCGCCGACACACCGAGCGCGGCCGCGAAGGACAGGACGTTCGCGACCAGCAGCACCAGCGCGGCGGTGACGGCCCGGAGCAGCAGCATGAGGATGACGACGATCACGAGCAGCACGGTCGGCACGATCACGCGCAGGTCCCGCTCGGAGGCCCGCTGCGTGTCGAGCGTCTCGGCCGCCGCGCCGCCGACGAGGGCGTCGGGCGCCACTCCGTGCGCGGCGGTGCGGACGTCCTCGACGGTCGCGACCGCCTCCTGCGAGTCCGACGGGGCGCTGGTGGTGACGTCGAGGCGCACCTGGCCGTCGACGACCTTCGCCGGCGCGTCACCCTGGGCGCCCGGCGCGGCGTCCGCGCCGGTGTAGGGCACGACGGCGTCGACGCCCTCGACGGCCTGCACGGCCTGCGCCACGGCCTCCGCGTCGGCCTCGCCGACGACCACGGTGACGGGCTGGACCCCGCCGGCCGGGAAGTGGTCGGTGAGCACCTCCTCGCCCGCGACAGCGTCGACCTGCGTGAGGAACACGTCGGCCTGGTTCGTGCCGCGCGCGTCGAGCATCGGCAGGAAGGCGGCTCCCACGCACAGCGCGAGCGCCGTGATCACCCAGACGGGCCGGGCGTGCCTGCCGACGAACGCCGCGAGCCGTCCCCAGAGGCCCGCGGGTACGGCTGCGGGATCGGCGCCGGGATCGTCGGGGACCATGTGCGGCGCCCGGGGCCAGAACAGCACGCGCGACCGGCGACCGGCCACGAGCAGCAGGGCGGGCAGGAGCGTGAGCACGGCGAGGAACGCGGAGGTGATGCCGATCGCGGCGACCGGTCCGAGGCTGCGGTTCGACGTCAGGTCGGACAGGAGGAGGCAGAGCACCCCCGCGACGACCGTGCCCGCGCTGGCCGCGATCGGCTCGAGGCACGCGCGCCAGGCCCGCCCCATGGCCTGCGCCGGATGCTCGACGTGCCGCAGCTCCTCGCGGTAGCGAGCGACGAGCAGCAGGGCGTAGTCGACGGACGCCCCCACCACGAGGATCGACAGGATGCCCTGTGCCTGACCGTTGAGCGTGAGCACGTCGTGCAGCGCGAGCTGGTAGACCACGAGCCCGGCGAGGCACAGCGCGAACACGGCGGCGAGGATGACGACGAACGGCAGGAACGGCGACCGGTAGACGAGCACGAGGATCAGCAGGACAGCCCCGAGAGCGACGAGCAGCAGGACGCCGTCGATGCCGCCGAACGCGGTGACCAGGTCGGCGACGAACCCGGCCGGCCCGGTGACCCAGGCCTGCAGCCCCACCTCCCCGGCGGACGTGGCCGTGGCGCCGAGGTCTTCCGCGAGCGAGTCGCGCAGCGTGGTGACGAAGGCGACCGCGGCGCGGTCCTCGTCGTCGCCCACGAGCTCGTTCGCCTTGTCGGCGTCGAGCGTGAAGGCGACGAGCAGCGCCTCGCCGTCGTCGGACGGGACGACGGCGGGCTGCCCGACGAGGTAGTCCGCCCACGTCCCCGACGCGCCGGCCGGAAGGGCGGTCCCGGGCACGCCCAGCGCCCACTGCTCGACGGCGGCCGTCTGCTCGGGGGTGATCTCGGACCCGTCGGCGGGCTGGAGCACGACGAGCGCGGGTAGCGTCTCGGTGTCGACGAAGCCCCTGCTCGCAGCCGCGGCGCGGGTGGACTCGGCGGACGACGGCAGGAACGCCGCGGCGTCGTTCGTCTGGACCTGCGAGAGCTTGCCCTGGGCCATGCCGCCCGCGGAGGCGATGCCGAGCCAGACGAGCAGCACCACGGCGACGAGGACCGAACGGACGACAGGTCGATTGCTCAGCATGCTGAGTATCGTGGGCCGCTCCGGGGCGCTCGTCAAACGGAGAGGACCGACGGTGGAGCATGACAGCGGGCCGGAGCGCGGCCGGACGACCTCCGGCATCGACCCGGCGTCGACCGACCCCGCGACCTGGCCCGTCGGCCGCCTGCTCTCCGCGGCCACCCGCCGGGTCGAGCGGGAGTGGAACGCCCACCTCGCGCGCTGGGACCTCAACCATGCGAGCCTGCCGGCTCTCGTGCACCTCGCCCGCTCCCCGTTGTCCCAGCGCGAGCTCGCCGCCGCGTGCGGCGTCACCGAGCAGACGACGAGCAAGGTCGTCGCCCGCCTGGAGCGCACCGGGTACGTGACGCGGGCGCCGCACGCCGGCGACCGGCGCCGCCTCGACCTCGAGATCACGACCGCCGGCCGGCACGCGCTGGCCGCCGCCTCGGACCGGGCACCCGCGGACGCCATCGTCACGCGCGGGCTGACCCCGGACCAGGTCGCACAGCTCCGGGCCCTGCTCGCGGTCGTCGCCCGGCCGGGCGACCCCGCCGGGTTAGCCTGACGGCATGCGGTTCGACGAGCTCGACCTCGGTACCCGGCACCTCCCCTACGAGCCGACCTGGCAGCTGCAGCGCGACGTGCACGCGGCCGTCGCCGCGGGCGAGCAGGAGGACACGGTCCTCCTCGTCGAGCACGAGAGCGTCTACACGGCGGGCCGCCGCACCGCGACGTGGGACCGCCCGGTCGACGGCACCCCCGTCGTGGACGTCGACCGCGGCGGCCGGATCACCTGGCACGGACCCGGCCAGCTCGTCGGCTACCCCATCGTCCGGCTCGCGGCACCGATCGACGTGGTCCGCTACGTCCGCGCGCTCGAGGAGGCGGTCATCCGCACGTGCGCCGACCTCGGGCTGCGCGCCGAGCGCGTCGAGGGCCGCAGCGGCGTCTGGTTCCCCGCCGACGAGCCCGCCGACCCGCGTGCCCGGCGCGCCCGCAAGGTCGCGGCGATCGGCGTCCGGGTGTCACGTTCCGTGACGATGCACGGCTTCGCGCTGAACTGCGACGCCGACCTGTCGGCGTTCGACCGGATCGTGCCGTGCGGCATCGCGGACGCCGACGTCACGTCGCTGTCGGTCGAGACCGGCCGGCACGTGACGGTCGCCGAGGTCACGCCGCTGGTCCGCGACCACCTCGTCGCCGTGCTCGCCCCGCTCCTGGTGGCCGGCGACACCGCACTCGTCTGAGCCGCGCCGGTCAGACCGTCGCGGCCGGCCGCGGCAGGCAGTCGGCCACCGTCAGCGCCCACGTCCGGACGTCCTCGAAGTCCCGGAAGTCGCCGGGCTGCACGCTGGTCAGCGCGACGAGGGCACGCTCGTTCAGGTCGAGACCCGCGTGCTCCAGACGCCCGACGAAGCACCTCGGGTCCTCGACGCCCGCATGACGCGCGACGACCTCGACGTCGTCCGGCACGGTCGGCGGCATCGGCGGGTCACCGACGGGACCCGACCAGAACAGCCACACCGGCATGGACCGCAGGTGGGCGCCCTGCCGCTCGACGAGGTCGCGCAGCGCGATCGCCAGCCTGCCCACGTACACGGCCGAGCCGAGCACCACCGCGTCGTACCCGAACACGTGCTCGACGTCGTCCGGCTCGATCTCGTCGACGTCGTGCCCCTCCCCACGCAGGACCGCGGCCACCTCGGCGCCGATCTCACGCGTCGCGCCGTGCCGCGACGCCACTGTCACCAGCACTCGCATGGTCGTCCCCCTCTGTGTCCGTGCTCCGGCACTCCACGTTCATCCCCACGCTCGTCCGCAGAACGGCCGAGCGCGAGGGACCGAGGTCCCAGGTCTGTGACGTGCGACTCGCACCCCACCGCGAGCGGGACCCCGGGTTACTCTGACCGACGTGACGATCGCACCCGAGGGACGACGGATGCTCCGCGTCGAGGCACGCAACGCCGAGACGCCGATCGAGAAGAAGCCGGAGTGGATCCGTACGCGCGCGACCATGGGCCCCGAGTACTCGGAGCTCAAGGGCCTCGTGAAGCGCGAGGGTCTGCACACCGTGTGCGAGGAAGCCGGCTGCCCCAACATCTTCGAGTGCTGGGAGGACCGCGAGGCCACGTTCCTCATCGGCGGCGACCAGTGCACCCGGCGGTGCGACTTCTGCCAGATCGACACCGGCAAGCCCGCCGACTTCGACGCCGACGAACCGCGACGCGTCGCCGCGTCCGTGCAGGCCATGGGCCTGAAGTACGCCACGGTGACGGGTGTCGCGCGTGACGACCTGCCCGACGGCGGCGCCTGGCTGTACGCCGAGACGGTCCGCCAGATCCACGCGGTCAACCCCGGCACGGGCGTCGAGCTGCTGATCCCCGACTTCAACGCGACGCCCGAGCTGCTCGACGAGGTCTTCTCGTCGCGACCCGAGGTCCTCGCGCACAACCTCGAGACGGTCCCCCGGATCTTCAAGACCATCCGGCCCGGGTTCCGCTACGACCGCTCGCTGTCGGTCCTGACGCGCGCCCGGGAGCAAGGGCTCGTCACCAAGTCGAACCTCATCCTCGGCATGGGCGAGACCATCGACGAGGCGAAGTCGGCCCTCGCCGACCTGGTCGAGGCGGGCTGCGACCTCGTGACGATCACGCAGTACCTGCGGCCCTCCGTCCGGCACCACCCCGTGTCGCGCTGGGTCCGGCCCGAGGAGTTCGTCGAGCTCTCGGCCGAGGCGGAGCGGCTCGGCTTCCTCGGGGTCATGTCCGGGCCGCTCGTCCGCTCGTCGTACCGGGCCGGTCGCCTCTGGGGACAGGCCATGCGCCGGCGCGGTCTGCCCATCCCCGAGGCCCTCGCGCACCTGGGCGAGCCGACGACGTCCCGCCAGGAGGCCGCGAGCCTCCTGGCACGCTGACCCGGTGCGCTGACCCGGTGCGCTGACGCGGTGCGCTGAGCCGGCGCGCTGAGCCACCCGCCGCACTCGGTAGACTCCCGGCTCATGGCCCGTGACTCGTCCGCATCCGCTGCGCCCGCAGGCAAGCCCGCCGGTTCGCCCGACGCGAAGCCCGGCAAGGTGAAGAAGACCCGCTGGTACCACCAGGTGTGGCAGGCGTACCAGATGACCCGCAAGAACGACCCCGCGGTCACCTGGATCCTGCTGGCGGTCTTCTTCGGCATCGTCGTCGTGGGCCTCGTCATCGGCCTGCTCATCGGTCACTGGCTGTACGTCCTGCTGCTGAGCCTGCCGTTCGCGGTGCTGGGCGCGCTGTTCATCCTGGCCCGCCGGGCCGAGACCGCCGCGTACACGCAGATCGAGGGCCAGCCGGGCGCGTCCCGGGCCGCGCTCGGCACCATCCGCCGCGGCTGGACGTTCTCCGAGGAGCCCGTCGCGGTCGACCCCCGCACGCAGGACCTCGTGTTCCGCGGCGTCGGCCGCCCGGGCGTCGTGCTCATCGGCGAGGGCCCGGCGTCGCGCATCGGCAAGCTGCTCGAGCAGGAGCGCAAGCGCACGGCCCGCGTGATCTCGGGGGCCCCCATCACGCTGCTGCAGGTCGGCGACGGCGAGGGCCAGGTGTCCCTGCGCAAGCTCCCCCGCGCGGTGCAGAAGCTGCGGCCCAAGCTGACCAAGCAGGAGGTCGCGGAGGTCAGCAAGCGGCTGAACGCGCTCGGCGGCATCAAGCTGCCCGTCCCGAAGGGCGTGGACCCGATGCGCGCACGCCCCGACCGCAAGGGCATGCGCGGCCGCTGACCTCCGGCCCCTCACCCGCTACGGTGTCGACGACACGACACCGACGGGCAAGGGGGCACGAGGTGGCGGACGACCGCTGGAACCACAACACGCACTACCACCGGCTCGCGCTGCGCTACGCGGCGACCGCCCGGTCCGCGCTCGACGCCGGCTGCGGCGAGGGACACCTCACGCGGGAGCTGCACCGGGCGGGGACACCGCGGGTGACCGGGGTGGACGCCGACCCGTCGCAGGTCGACCGCGCGCGCGACGAGGCCCGCACGCTGGGCGTCGGTGAGCCGTCGCTGCGGTACCTGGCCGGTGACGTGCTCGACACGCCGACGGGCGAGCAGTTCGACCTGGTCACGTGCTACGCCACACTGCACCACCTCGACCTCGGGGCGGGACTGCGGCGTCTCGCGTCGCTCACGGCGCCGGGCGGCCACCTCGTGGTCGTCGGGCTCGCAGGCGTCCGGACCCCGTCCGACGCCGCCCTGAGCGTCGCCGCCGTCCCGGTGGCGGCTGTCGTCGACCGGACGAGGGGCGTGTGGGACCACGGCGCGCCGGTGGCCGACCCCGCGCACGGCTACGGCGAGGTGCGCCGGCTGGCCCGCGAGGTGCTGCCCGGGGTCCGCTGGCGGCGGCACCTGTACTGGCGCTACAGCCTCGTGTGGACGGCGCCACGCGCGTGACTGCGCGCGGCGGGACGTCAGCGGCGGACGATGGCCGTTCCGGCGACGCGGTCGTGCAGGCCTCGCCCGTCCCCGTCCCACACCACGGCGGGCACCACGAGGCACAGCAGTGCCGTGCGCACGAGCGCGAGGAACACGTTCGGCGGGACCGCGGACGCGCCCGCGACGGGCGGCACGGTCGCCCGGCGGACGCGCAGGCCGAACAGCCGGTGGCCGAGCGTGTTGCCGACCGTGCCGACGAGCAGCACGTTCTCGAGCGCGAAGATCCCCAGCGTCGCCATGGGGTCCCCTTGCGACAGGAAGAAGCCCGACGCGCCTGCCGCCGGGAAGAAGGCCGCAGAGATGGCGAGGCACGCGACCCAGTCGACTGCCAGCGCCGCGACCCGACGGCCGAGCCGCGCGAGCGAACCCGGTCCCTCCGGCGGCAATCCGAGCCGGGCCCCGCGGTGCACGCCGCCGGCCGACGGCGCCTCGCCGTCCAGCCACGACCCCATGTCCTCGCGTGATGTCACTCGTCAAGGGTAGGTCGCCGCCGACACCCGGACGTCCGCCCAGGAGTTCGCACGATCGTTACACCACCCACGGCCCCGTAACACGACGGAAACAATCGGTACACGGCAGAGAAACCGGGCCGTCCTAGCGTCGCCTGTGCCCGCCCCAGGGCAACCCCAACCGAGGAGCAGCGGATGTTCAGCAAGCCAGAGGAAGTCCTGGCCTTCATCAAGAGCGACGACGTCAAGTTCATCGACGTGCGGTTCTGCGACCTGCCCGGCGTCATGCAGCACTTCAACGTGCCCGCCGGCTCCGTCGACGAGGCGTTCTTCACCGAGGGCCAGATGTTCGACGGGTCGTCGATCCGCGGCTTCCAGGCGATCCACGAGTCGGACATGAAGCTGATCCCGGACGTGACGACGGCCTACGTCGACCCGTTCCGCGTGGAGAAGACGCTGAACATCAACTTCCACATCGTCGACCCGTACACGGACGAGCCCTACAGCCGCGACCCGCGTCAGGTCGCCGCCAAGGCCGAGGCGTACCTGCGGTCGACCGGCATCGCGGACACGGCGTTCTTCGCCCCCGAGGCCGAGTTCTACATCTTCGACGACGTCCGCTTCGAGACGAAGCAGAACGCGTCGTACTACTACATCGACTCCATCGAGGCCGCCTGGAACACGGGCCGCGTCGAGGAGGGTGGCAACCTCGGCCACAAGACGCCCTACAAGGGCGGCTACTTCCCCGTCCCGCCGGTCGACCACTTCGCCGACCTGCGCGACCAGATCTCGCTGCAGCTGGACGCCCTGGGCCTCGAGGTCGAGCGCGCGCACCACGAGGTCGGCACCGCCGGCCAGGCAGAGATCAACTACCGCTTCGACACGCTCGCCAAGTCGGCCGACAAGGTGCAGCTGTTCAAGTACGTCGTGAAGAACGTGGCCCACCAGGCCGGCAAGACCGCGACGTTCATGCCGAAGCCGCTCTTCGGCGACAACGGCTCGGGCATGCACGTGCACCAGTCGCTCTGGAAGAACGGCGAGCCGCTGTTCTTCGACGAGAAGGGCTACGGCGGCCTGTCCGACCTGGCTCGCTGGTACATCGGCGGCCTGCTCAAGCACGCCCCCTCGCTGCTCGCCTTCACGAACCCGACGGTGAACTCCTACCACCGCCTGGTCCCCGGCTTCGAGGCCCCGGTCAACCTGGTCTACTCGGCCCGCAACCGCTCCGCGTGCATCCGCATCCCGGTCACCGGTTCGAACCCGAAGGCCAAGCGCATCGAGTTCCGCGTGCCGGACCCGTCGTCGAACCCGTACCTCGCGTTCGCGGCCATGCTCATGGCCGGCCTCGACGGCATCCAGAACCGCATCGAGCCGCCGGAGCCGGTCGACAAGGACCTCTACGAGCTGCCCCCCGAGGAGCACGCCCTCATCCAGCAGGTCCCGGGCTCGCTCTCCGAGGTGCTCGACAACCTCGAGGCCGACCACGACTTCCTCACCGCGGGGAACGTCTTCACGCCGGACCTCATCTCCACCTGGATCGACTACAAGCGGTCCGCAGAGGTCGACCCGATCCGGCTGCGCCCGCACCCGCACGAGTTCGAGCTCTACTTCGACGTCTGATCGGCTGCTCCCGGTCAGAACTGCTGGAACGCCCCTCGGCCCTCGGGCCGGGGGGCGTTCTGGCGTCCCGGGTGGGTCCCGAGGCGGTGACCTGGGCGGGCGGGTCGTGCCGTTGTCCACAGACAGTGAGATCACCACCACGAGCAGTGTCCGGTTTCGGTAGGTTCCCCGGCATGCGGATTCGCCAGGGGGCATGGGTGTGGGCAGTCGTGGGTCTGATCGCGGCTGCCGTAGCCGGCTGCACCGGCGACACGACGAACGTGGCCACCCCCACCGCCAGCCGCTCGTCGCACGACCCAAGCGCCACCGCCTCGTCGCCCAGCCCGACGGCAGCTCAGCACACACCGACTTTGCCCTCGCCCTCGGCAGCGATGGCTCAGCCGAGCGTGGATGGCGCCGTTGCGGCAGCTCATTACTTCCTGGAGTTGTACTCGTACTCGATGGCGACGGGTGACCTTGACGCCTGGCGTGCCATGTCTGCCGACGACTGCAAGATGTGCAACAACGTCATCGGCCAGGTCGAGGACCTCGTAGCAATCGGGCACACCGTCTTCTCCGACCCACTCGAGTCGCCCATCGCGAATGGCATGGAGGTTGTGCCCAGCGAGTTGTACGGCGCAGACCTCGATGTCACTCAGGGAGCTTGGAAGGAGATCGACGGAGCGGGAAACGTCGTCGACAGCGGTCCGCCGTCAGCTGCGTACATGCAGTTCACAATTGGCTGGGGTCCCGATGGATGGATCGTCCGGCAAGTAGACGTCCATGAACCACGGGCGACACAGTGAGCGGATCGCATCACCGGCTCACTGGGGTGTGGGTGTGCGCACTCGTGGCGGTGCTTGCGACAGCCCCGAGCAGCCCTGCGACAGCCGCGGATCCTCCTCGTGACATCTCCGCCCTGATCGGCCCCGACAAGTCCTCTGTCGCTCTACGTTCGAGCGCGGGCGAGGCACTGCGACTCGCACACCTGGCACGGACAGATCCAGACGCGGCCCGTTTCGACTATCGGCGCGCACCCCTGTGCAACGTCAACAGTGCGGTGCCGACGACACACCTCAACGGCCCATGCCCGCCGACGACCGGTGACGCAGGGCCGAACGCGTGTGGCGAAGACACAGTGGTCGATCCCCTGTGGAGGCGTGAGCGATCGACCCCCACATCGAACGACTGGAGTCCGTGGACTCAGGTCGATCAGGGCGGTTGTGCGACTGACCTGTTGCCCGTGCTCACGGCGGAGGACTTCCAGCGGCTCCCCCTGGCCGACCCGGCGCTGACCATGCAGCCCGATCGTGGCTGGGTGCTGGTGAACATCGAGACGATCGTGATGACCGATCCTGCCGAGCAGAACTTCCGCACCGAGCTGCTCGGGCAAGGGATCGACGTGGTGGCCACACCGACCAGGTACCGCTACGACTTCGGCGACGACCTCGACCCGCTGATCACCACCAGCCCCGGTCACCCCTGGCCCGACCACGACACGTTCCACATCTACATGCGG